>JAEEGK010000003.1_pt1 | contig 787529 bp, 650 predicted proteins | sample 8958771 | NCBI WGS metagenome assembly JAEEGK01 (sample SAMN16246547, study PRJNA631951) | gut metagenome | biome: gut microbiome; feature: rumen; material: SC-attached | host: Bos | place: Iran: Karaj | collected 2018-10 | reverse complement strand
GTACCCCTAACAATACGAAATCCATCTTTTTTGGCCTAGGGGAATGCCATTGACTCAAAACGACTCTCTGAAAAACACGAAAAAGCGAGAAAAAACGAGTTAACAAGAGAAAAACTAAGATAATTATGGGAGGTGAAAAATGGCAGATATATATTTCTTTTCAGGTCCGTGCGGCGTCGGTAAATCGACGCTGGCGGACGCGTTTGCGAAGCATTTGGCAAATACGGGACAGCAAAAACAGGTCTTCGTGATCCACGGGGATGATTTCCACGAGGGCTTCGTGGAGACAGATTATAAGGACTCTTTTTGGCAGGACGGCCAGGCATCGGACCCGATCGGGTGGCTGGAGATCCTGAAGTTTAACTGGGAATGCATCATCGAAACAGCCGCGAGAGTACTTTCGCGCGGCCTCAGTGTCGTGATCGATTACGTGGTGGAGGATGAACTGCCGCTGCTTTTGAAACTGGCGAAGGAGCATGACGCGAAACTGTATTATGTGGTGCTCACGGCCTCAAAGGAAAAGATCACGAAGCGAATCTTGGAGCGGGGCGACACGGATTTGGTAGAACGGGCATTGTTCCTAAAGAATAAGCTCGAAAACCTTCCGGAAAATCAAGGCCATATCCTGGACAATACAGCGAAATCCATTTCGGAAGAGATCGCTGAGATCGAGAAGGATTTGGAGAATTACCGGTGCTCTTTGAAGGAAGACGCTGCCAATGAGGCGCAGGAAGCGGCATTGTCCGGCGATGACCGGTCCAAACAGGGCGTTACTATCTACTATCAGGACGACAAGCTGACCATTCGAAGTATGGAGGCGGGTGATCCGCAGGTCATTTATGATACGTATATGACCTATGGATGGCATCCGCAAATCGAATATTATGAAAATTACATGAAGGAAGAGCAACTCGGTGAGCGCCTGACGTTTATCGCCGTGTGGGAGGGGGCCGTTGTGGGCCTGTGTACGCTGGTCCTGCATCCGAAGGAGGACCCGTGGGCCGGCGGCGATTACCCCGAGATCGTGGACCTCGCTGTTTTCTATCATGTGCATAATCTCGGTATTGGCAACAAACTTCTGGATGTGGCGGAGGCAGAGGCGGCGAAGCGTTCGGATACGGTCTTCCTGGCGGTAGGCTGCCACTCCGGATACGGCGCGGCGCAGAGGATCTACGTGAAGCGCGGCTACATCCCGGACGGTAGCGGCGTATGGTACCAGAATAAGCAGCTGGATCAGTATGCCCCCTGCGTCAATGATGATGATCTGCTGTTGTTTATGTCAAAGAAACTGCGCTAACAGGCGCTGCCTTGTTATGGCAGAGAAGGAATAGTTAATATGGCTAAAAGAGTAGTTGTTACGCCTTATGATGAAGCCTGGGTGGACGATTTTAAGAAGATACAAGGTGAGCTTAGCGAAGCCCTCGGCAAACTGGCGTTACGTATCGAACATGTCGGAAGTACATCCGTGCGGGGACTTTCCGCCAAACCGATCATTGACATCGATGTTGTCATAAAGGATATGACGATCTTTGATCATGTGAAAGAGGCACTCGCGGGGATTGGGTACCATCATGAAGGAGATCTGGGCATACCGGGGCGGGAAGCGTTCAAATACGAGGGCAAGGAGCACTTAAGGAAGCATCACCTGTATGTATGCCCGGTGGATTCCCCGGAGCTTCGCAGGCATCTAAAGTTTCGCGACTATCTTCGTTCCCATCCCGAAGCCGTAGAGGAGTATGGAAAGATCAAGGAGGAAGCGGCCGCGCTATATCCGGACGATATGGACAAGTATATCGCGCATAAGGCGCCGGTGATCCAAAGCATCTACGAGAAGATGAACCGGAAAGAAAGCGTGCGGCCGGAATTTGATACGATAAAAACATACGAAGAGTTCAGCAAGTACTACTGGTACCGGAACGAACTGATCGCGATCTGCAAGGCGCACGGTCTGAAAGCGCCCAGCGGAAAGATCGAACTGAACCGGGTGATCGAGGCTTATTTTTCCGGGGAAATGATCCGGCCGGAGAAGCCTGCGGGTGCAACCGGAGCGCAGAGCGGTTGTGAAAAGAAAAAGCGTGCCCCTAAAAAAGCAACGGTTACGGAGCTGACCCTGGAGACAGGCCTTATTGAGTGCGGCTTCACCTTCGGACCGAAGTTTCGGGATTTCTTCATCAAGCAGACCGGCGTGGAAAAATTCAAGTTCAATGTCGACATGGTCGCTACGGCGAAGGCAGTGAAGGAAAACGGTGACGAAAGCTTTACCCTGGGGGATCTGCTGGATATCTATTACGGTAAAAAGACCTATGCGACCTATGATAAATCGGCGCTTCAGTGGAACCGGTTCGTGCATGATTTTTGCGCGGATCCGGCAACGAATGGTTTTCATGACCGGCTGAAAGCGGCGGCAGCGCTTTGGAAGGTCGTGCGTGACTCGGACCGGAAGAAAGAATATTCGCATGAACTGCTGGAGGAATACGCAGAATGCATGAAGAAGTTTTGCTAAAAAGAAAAAATGCGCTGATCCTCGGGGGCAGCGGGCGCTTAAGCGGCGTGGTAGCCCGGCTGGCCATGGAGAAATACCATGTATATACAGTTACTCGCGGGATGCGTAAGGTCCCTGTGGGTGTCACTGCTCTGTGCTGCGACCGAAATGACACAGAAAAACTGCGGAATATACTGTCTGTGCAAAACGTCCGGTGGGATGTGGTCATTGACTGCATCTGCATGAACCGCGAGCTGGCCATGGCGGATCTGGAGGTATTGCCCACGTTTACGGACCGATTGGTCGTTGTATCCACCGATTCGGTGTATGACGGACGTTTTAAGAGGATCCCGGAAAATGAGGACGGTGTCTGCGTTGACGAAGCCGGCGAGACGAAGGACTGCACTTATGCGGGCAATAAAAGGCACATGGAGCAGGTGTTCATAAAGGACATGGCCACGGGAAGGTCGGGACTGAAGACGACGATCTTCCGGCCGGGGCATATCTACGGCCCGGGATTTCTGCCGGGATGCTTCCCGGAGCACAGCCGGCAAGCGGATCTGGCAGAGCATATCCTGCAGGGAAAGCCGGTCCGCCTGGTGGGGATGGGAACTTATATTATCCATCCGATCTTCGTGGACGACCTGGCCGGCGTTTTGGTCGACTGCGCGGAAAATGAAAAAACCTATCAGGAGGTCTTCTGCATCGGAGGACCCGAGGCGATCGAGAACCGGACCTATTATGAGGTCATCGCGAAGTGCCTGGGAGTGAAACTTAAGATAGAGGAGATACCGCTTAGCGGTTATCTGGAGCAGCACCCGGAATACGCGGGGCATTTGTGCCACAGGGTGTATGATCTGTCGAAACTTAGGGCGACGGGCATTCCTATGCCTCATGTCAAGATCCGCGAAGGCATGGAACGGATGCTTAAGTCCATGGGATATATGCAGTAGTGCCTAAAAACTGTGGAAGCGTGCTTTGTGAAGACAGAAGAGTATCGGGCGTATGATGATAAAAAAAGGTTTCCTTTACAGTATACATATGGTATAATAAAAATGCTTTTCAAAATGATTCTAATGCAGACATCCGGGCGAAATTAACTGTCGCTAAGAAGACGTGAGCCCGGTCGCAGAGAATAATCGGAAGTTTTATGGAACTGTCCGCCGAATGACGGGCAGTTCTTTTCATAAGGAGCAGAGCATGAATGTATTGGTTCTCGGAGGCACCCGGTATTTCGGGATCCCGATGGTAAATGAACTGGTGAGAGCGGGGCATGAGGTCACGATCGCTACGCGCGGACGGGCCGCGAATCCGTTTGGAGGCTCGGTGAAGCGAATCACGCTGGACCGGACGAATTTGGAGAGTATGCGGGAAGCATTGGCCGGAAGGCACTATGATGTGGTGATCGATAAGATCGCCTACTGTTCCGAAGACATCCGAAACCTGATGGAGGTCGTGGACTGCGACCGCTATATCTACATGTCCAGCACCTCGGTGTACGATCCGAAACGTCCGGACACGGTGGAGGCGGACTTCGACGGGCACGCCCGGGAGGTGATCTGGTGCGACCGGGCCGCATTTCCCTATGACGAGATCAAACGGCAGGCGGAGTATGCGTTGTGGCAGGCCTACCCGGACCGGAACTGGGTCGCGGTCCGCTATCCCTTCGTGATCGGCGGCGAGGATTACACGGGCCGCGTGCGCTTTTATGTGGAGCATGCTATAAAGGGCATCCCCATGTATATTGATAACATCGATGCGCAGATGGGTTTTATCCGTTATGATGAAGCAGGCAATTTCCTTGCATTTTTGGTGGACCACGCATTTCGGGGCGCGGTCAATGGCAGTTCCAAGGGAACGATCTCCGTTCGCGAGATCCTGGACTATGTGGAGCGGAAGACGGGCTGCAAGGCAGTCTTGGATGCAAGCGGCGAAGAGGCTCCGTATAATGACGAGCCGGCGTACAGCATCAATACGGATCAGGCGGAGAAACTGGGATTTCGGTTCTCAAACCTGAAGGACTGGATCTATGGGTTATTAGACCACTACATTGAGGAAGTACAAAAGTGATTGTTAACGGACCATCCCGGTTGCAGGCTCTTAACCGGCAACCATGAATCACGGTAGTCAAAAGGAGAACAGGAAATGGGAATCAATGACACGGCTTCCGTAGCGAAGCAGTATCAGACATCGGCAAACTTAAGCGCGCGGATCTCGATCCACGACAAATACTCGGTCAATAAACAAGGCTTCGGAAACTGGATCACCAATCAGTATGAGATCGAAGCAGGAATGCGCGTTTTGGAACTGGGCTGCGGCACCGGCAGCATGTGGGTCGGTAAGGGCGACCTGGTTAAAAAGTGCGGCAAACTGATCCTTTCGGATTTTTCGGAAGGCATGCTAGAGCAGACCCGGGAGACACTAAAGGATCTTAAAGGCATCGAGTATCAGACCATCGATATTCAAAATATCCCCTATGAGGATCATACATTTGACATCGTGATTGCCAACATGATGTTGTACCACGTACCGGACCTGCAAAAGGGCCTTCGTGAGGTGCGCCGGGTCCTGAAGGAGGGCGGCCGTTTCTACTGTGCCACCTTCGGCGAGAACGGCATCATGGAATACATCTACGGTCTATTAAAGGACTACGGGGTGCAGTCAGAGACCAAGCGTGCATTTACCCTGCAAAACGGCGCAGAGAAGCTCTCGCAGGTATTTGCAAACGTGAAACGTTGCGACTACCCCGACGCTTTGGAGGTTACGAACTTAGATGACATGGCCGACTACGTGTACTCCCTTTCGGGTATGTCCGGCATGCAGGATGTTTCGCGGGAAACCCTGCTCGAGGTCCTGGCGGCCCACACAGTGGACGGCGTCCTTCATGTACCGAAGGAATACGGAATGTTTATCGCAGAATGAGTAAATGGGGATATTTATGATCCGATTAGAAGAGATTACCAAAGATAACCTAGATGATGTACTGGCTCTCCGAGTCCATGAGGACCAGAAGAGCTATGTTTCGACCAATGCGGAATCGCTGGCGCAGGCCTACGTTTATTCCGAGACTGCCTGGCCGTTTGCGGTCTATGACGATGAGACGCTCGTGGGCTTTATCATGATGGGCTATTATGAGGCCAAGCAGTATTATACCCTGTGGAAGTTCATGATCGACCGGAACTATCAGGGGCGCGGATATGGGAAAAAAGCGCTGGAACTGGGACTTAACTTTGTGCGGGAGCAGTTCCACCCGGACACGGTCTACACCGGTGTGGCTCCCGGAAACTACGTGGCGAAGGGGCTCTATGAGTCGGTCGGCTTCGTAGATACCGGTTTTCGGGAATTCGGGATGGAAGAGATGTGCAAGAGATTCGGAATGTGACAAAAAGAACCGTCCCCACTGTCACGAAGGAGGTTTGAAACATGCTGTTGTATCACTATTACGAAAAAGAGATCGGTCCGTTTCGCAGCATATCGGAACTGCCGGATGCACAGGCAGAAGAGGTCCTGCAGCGGATCCGCAGGGAAAAACCCGATATCTTTTTAGCGAAACGGCCGGAGGACTACCTGCAGAAACGCAGGCGTTTTGAAGGGATACTGAAGGCGGAATTCTTAAAGAAAGGCGGCCTTATAGAGCGGGAAACACCGCACTATCTGGTCGTGGAGGCCGTGCCTTTTTTTGAAAAATGGTATGAACATCCGGCCTACATCACCATCGATACAAAGAGACTGGATACCCGGACGCTTTCCTTTACCTATGGGGATTCCCATCCGACCTTCAGCGGAAATGTGAAGGACGGGAAGGAATACCGAAATCGCCTCTATACCTACGACGAAATACCGGAGATCATTGACCGGTACGGACTGCCGCAGATCTGGAACCCGGATTTCAAATTCGGTCCCGAATGCTACGTTGAGGTTCAGATGTGGTCGGACCGCGGACTGGAAGAGTGGCTTTCACAGAGCATAACAGGAGTTTGATCCATGAAGAAACGTTTACAGGAACTATTTGATGCCGATACGTCAACATCCGATTATGATTCCGCGGTCATGGCGGAGTTCGGACTTTCGACGAAGCGACATTATGACCTTTTGGTCGTCGCTCCCGGTTGGACGCCGCCGAAGATCCTGAATGGATTTCCGGTGGAGATCGTGACGACCGCGAAGCATTCCTACAAATCCGGGTTTGAAGTCATAGGGGATGGTTTTCGCATCGCCTGGATTCAGACGAGCGCAGGTGCCGGCTCCCTGATCGATGAACTCGCTTTGTGTGCCTTTCTGGATTTCGATCAGATGGTCTTTTTGGGAGCCGTGGGTTCCCTATCCGAAGAGATCGGTATCGGCGCGATCTGCACGCCTTCCTACAGCATTTCGGGAACCCTGGCCAATGGTTACCTCACGGAGGATCTCCGAACGTATAAACCCTTCGGAAAGGTCTTCCCGAACGATCCGGAGTTCGTTGCAAGCATCGTGGATCGCATGGCCCAAATGGGGCATGAGATCCTGCAGGTGCCCGTGTTCTGCACGGACAGCGTATTATGTGAATATGCGCACATGGATTTTATCAAGAGCTTTGACGTGAAGCTGATCGAAGAGGAGACATCGTCGTTCTACCTGATGGCGGATCTGATGGAGAAGCCTGCGATCGCCCTTTTGGTCGTATCGGACAATTCCGCCACCGGCGAATCGCTGGTGCTTCGCACGCCGGAGCAGAAAGCGGTCTATAATGTTTCGAGATTTCAGGTGATCCCGGAGATTTTGCTCCGGATCGCGGAGGCAAAACGATAAGAAGTGTGAATGGTTAATGTGGCCGAACAGGCAGGTGGGTTAGCGTATGATATTGATTTTTGATTTGTTTGAGACATTGATCGATGATATTTCCCTGGATTTTAATCGGGGCTTAAAGACCTTTTGGGAGAGGCATTATCGGGAGAGATGCTCTTTCGAGGAGATCAAAACCTATGGGGAGGAGCTCTTCGTTCATATGCAGGAACAGCATAAGAAGGGGCTGGAGTTTGCTTTTGTGAAGGACGAACTGCCCTACTACGCGGAAAAGTTCGGGGGAGAGGTTATTCCCATGGATGCAAAGACGGAGGCGGAATTCCTGATGCGGTGCAATGAAGTGAAGGTGCCGGATGGACTTCCGGATATGCTCGATGCATTTCGCAGGGCACGGATCCCCATGTATGTTTTATCCAACAGCGGTTTTACTGCCGGCGCTCTTCGTATCATGCTGGACCTGAATGGAATCGCGGAGTTCTTTGAAGAGATCTGGTCTAGCGCGGATTTCGGCCGTGTGAAGCCGAGCCCGGAGCTTTTCGGGATGGTGCTGCGCGAGTTAAGCGAGCGGCATCCCGAGGTCGCCTTGGATGACATCCTCTATATCGGCGATACCTACCGGACCGATATCGTCGGCGCCCATACGGCCGGGCTCCGTACGGTGTGGATCAACCGAAATTCGGAGGCCGATGAACTGGGCTATGCCACCTACCAGATCCGGGAGGTCACACAGCTGGCTGCTTTGCTACAAAGTTTGGAATAGTTTTACAGGAGAAGATACGGAAAATGAGTATTAGATTTGCGGTCCTTTCGGATGTTCACGGCAACTGCCACGCGCTTCGGAAGGTGCTGGAGGATGCCGCGAAGAGGGGCATTGACCGATATATCATCGCGGGCGATTACTGCCTGAGCGGAGCCTGGCCGGATGCCTGCATCCAGACGCTGAAGGAGCTGACGGGAGCATGCATCATCCGGGGAAATGAAGAGAGATATCTGGAAAATCTGATCGGGAAGGATCCGAGCACCTGGACCGACGGGCAGATGCAGATCTCGTACTGGAACTATCGGAACATCCAGAAGGAGAATCTGGAGTATATTCTGTCGTTGCCGCAGGAGACGAAGTTTGAAGCGGGTGGTGTGAAGATCCATGTGGCTCACTCTTCGGAGCAGTTTCTCGGAGCGTATGAGTTCGGGAAGTTCGGGCCGGCGATCCTGGCGGAAAGATACGGGGAAGAGGAAGATATTCCGGAAAAACTGCAAAAGGACATCCATGCGATCCTTGAGCAGGATCCGAAATTTAACGAGAAACTTGCTGCACTGGAAGAAGGCGTCTATATCTTCGGACACTCGCATGTGCAGTGGAAATATCAGGCGAAAGATCGGAATGTTCTTTTGATCAATCCGGGTTCCTGCGGACTGCCGCTCGATGCGATCCGGGACAGCATCCCCTATTCGATCTTGACGATCCGGGATGATGCGACCGTGGAAGTCGAGGAGATCCGCATCCCTTTTGATAAAGCGGCGTATGTGGAAGAATTAAAGAAGACGACGCAGTTTACCGAGGCCAGGGTCTGGACCGAAGTGATCATCCGGGAGTTACTCACGGCGCGGGAGCATTTGACATTTTTCCTGCAGTTTGTAAATGAGTATGCAAAGTCGATCGGCGATGCGAGAAGGCCGTTTAGCGTGGAGACCTGGGAGCAGGCGTATGAAGCCTGGAAACAAGGAGGAGATCATGTATTACGTACCTGATGGAACGGAAAGATGTGGGTTTTATGAGTGCAAGGATTGTGGCAACCGCTTCTTGCATGTAAAGATCTTGCCCGCGATGATTTGTCCGTACTGCGGCGAGGAGCCGAACATGGAGATCGGACCGGATGAAGAAGTCCCGGACGCGACCCCTAGCGCCATGCTGATCCGGGTTTTGGAAGGCGAAGAGGTGGAAGCGTACGATACGCTGCTGAGCCTGGCCACGACCGGCGGTGATTACGGCTGGATCTGAGAAAACCGTTCCGGTTGCAGATCCGGATCGGAAGAATAAAGTTACGAAGTGGAATAGAATCATGGAGATCAAAGAATATACGAATTACAACGAAGACGAAATACTGAGACTGTATACATCCGTGGGATGGGCGGCCTATACCGCCGATCCGGCTGCGCTGCGGGAGGGTTACCGAAACTCCCTGCTGATACTGGCTGCCTATGAAAACGAGGAACTGTTGGGCCTGATCCGTGTGGTGGGCGACGGCGCGACCATCGTCTTTATCCAGGACATCCTGGTATATCCAAAGCATCAGCGAAAGGGCGTGGGCGCTGCACTGCTGGCGGCCGTTTTAGAGCGATACGCTCACGTGCGCCAGGTGGAACTGGCTACGGACAATACGCCGAAAACGGTGGCATTTTACCGTTCCATGGGATTTCGGGAGTTTTCCGAGATCGGATGCACAGGGTTTATGAAGTGTTGATGGTCTGATATGACGGAATCGAATAGTAGCAGGCTTTTTTACGAGAGGGAATATAATGGCTGAAAAATCTTTATATGTATTAGCCGGATATGACGATGAGACGGAAGCAAAACTGGCAGGAATGCAGCAGCATTTATACGAACTGGGGTTTTCCGGGACTCAGACAAAGGACATTCCCATGCATTTTACGCTGGGGCAGTTTGACACTTCGGGAGAACAGAAACTGAAAGATCGGTTGAGCGCATTGTCCGGATCGATGGGGGCTTTTGAGGTGGACTTTAGTAACCTCGGTCTGTTTGAAAACCCTGAAAGGGAAGTCCTGTTTGTTCGTCCGAAGATCAGTGTGGAAATGCTGGAGCTCCAGGATCATTTTTCGGATAGGATCGATCAATTTCCGTGGTTGCCGCATACGACCCTCTTGATCGATAAGCCGGAGGTGATCGAAGAAGCGCGGAAGGTGGTCCTGGAGGAATTCCGGGCATTTTCCGGAAAGGTGACCACGCTGTATCTGTACGAATTCTGGCCTACGCGGCATGTGCTGACGGTTCAGCTGAAACGAAAATGATTGAACCTGAGAGGGTTCTCGCTGACGGTTGCAGGTATAAAAGCTGCGACAGAAATGGAGAAAATACCTATGGAAAAGTTTTACCTGGAAGTTCCGGGTCCGGCCCGTAAGGAGGCGGCGTTCGAATACTTACGGGAATTTGCCGAGTATCGTTCTGCCTTAAACGGCGCCGGAGGTTTAAACCATTTTCCCGAGGATTACGAGGGGTGGCTTCGGATGACGGAGGAACGAGCTTTGGCTGAACCAAACGAGGAGAGGGTTCCGGCGCGCGAGTTTTTTCTGATACGGGAAAATGATAATAAAGTGATCGGGATGATCAACATCCGCATTGCGCTCAATGAGCAGTTGAGGAAGTACGGCGGCCATATCGGTTACAGCATCCGGCCGACGGAGCGTGCGCGTGGATATAACAAGATCAATCTGTACCTGGGGCTCAAGGTGTGCCATCAATACGGAATCCAAACGGTGTTTATGGATGCGGATCTGAAAAACCCGGCTTCGTGGAAGACCATGGAAGCGCTCGGCGGCGAGCGGATCCGGGAGTATTTTGAAGACGAGAAGTCGCACTGCATGGTGGTGGACTATCAGATCGATGTAAAGAAGGCGCTTTTGGAGCACGCGGATCTGGAAAAACATGTTGCGGACTTTCATCTGGAGACGGACCGCCTGTTTCTCCGGCCTTTGACTTTGAACGATCTTGATGCGCTGTATGCGGTCTTGGGAGATCCGGAAAACATGCAGCATTATCCCTATATGTTTGACGAGGCTCGTGTTCGTGACTGGATCGAGAGGAACCGTATGCGTTACCAAATGTACGGGTTTGGTCTGTGGGGTGTGTGCCGGAAGGAAAACGGTGAGCTGATCGGCGATTGCGGTCTGACACTTCAGAACATCGACGGGGAAATGCTGCCGGAGATCGGCTATCACATTCGCCGGGATATGCAGAATAAGGGCTTTGCAAAGGAGGCGGCCGCGGCCGTGCGGGACTGGGCGTTTCGGAGCACGTCCTATCCGGCGCTGTATTCCTACTGCAAGTACACGAATATCGCTTCGATAAAAACTGCCGAGTCCATCGGGATGACATTTGCCCGGGAGTACCCGGATGAGGCAAACGGGATCACCCATGTATCGGTGATAAAAAGGTGAATGATGGACGTTCGTTATAATTCCGATGTGCTTAAGGCACAGTATGGAGAGAAAATCTATCGGCTGGCGCTGCAAAGCGGCTGCACCTGCCCGAACCGGGACGGAACGCTCGGTTTTGGCGGGTGCTCGTTCTGCTCTGAAGGCGGAAGCGGTGAGTTTGCGGCAGCCCCGGCGCCGATCGCGGAGCAGATCGAAAAAGCGAAGGAACTGGTTTCGGCGAAGACCAGCGGGTCGCGTTTCATCGCTTATTTTCAGTCCTATACGAACACCTACGGTGATTTGGAACGGTTGCGGAAACTATATCATGAGACCGTGCTTCGTGATGATATCGTGATCCTGGCTCTTGGGACCCGTCCGGACTGCGTAGGGGACGATGTGATCGCGATGCTGAAAGATCTGAACCGCATCAAACCGGTCTGGGTGGAACTGGGGCTTCAGACCGCAAACGATGTGACCGCTCGACGCATCAACCGGTGCTATGACCGGAGCGTGTTCGAGGACGCGTACCAGAGGCTTAAGGAGGCCGGGCTGACTGTGATCGTCCACCTGATTTTCGGGCTTCCCTGGGAGGATGAAGAGACGATGCTTGCTTCGGTCCGTTACCTTGCGGACCTGACGCCATGCCTCGATGGAGTGAAACTGCAGCTGCTGCAGATCCTGCGCGGGACGAAGATCGCGGAAGAATTCGCCGAGGACCCCTGGCATGTAATGACACTCGAGGAGTATGCGAATCTGCTGGTAAAGGCGCTGCGTATCCTGCCGAAGGAGACGATTGTGCATCGGATCACCGGTGACGGCCCGAAGAAACTTCTGATCGAACCGCAATGGTGTGCCGATAAGAAGCACGTGATGAATACCCTGCATAAGGCCATTGACCGCGCAGAGAAATGAAAAAAGAACGTTTGGCGAAACTGATGAAGTGTGCTATAATAGATACGATTTGTAAACGGTTGGGAAAAGCCGGACATTTTCCGAAAAAGAAATGAGCGGGGTAAGAGAAACATGACGAATGAAGAACTGAAGAAGTATTATTTCGGAGCCTACAGCTTCGAGGAGACCGAGGATGGATGGTTGCAGGCTTTCCAGTACACGAAGGCGCAGATGGATTACTTTAAGGGAGCCTTTGATTTCTGGTATGACCGGTCCATGGCGACTACGGCGAAGACCATCGAGATGGTCACCGAAGCTACAAAGCTCTCGTTCGACTATAAGATCATCTGGCTGGGATCGCCGGATACGTTTGAACTTTCGATCGACGGACAGATCACGAAGATCGTGTACGTTCTGGATCTTCTGAAGGAGAGCGGCGTTGAGCCGAAGCACACGCCGGAAGGGTTTCCCATTTGGGACATGCCGATAGAAGGAAAACTGACCTGGGAGCTTCCTGATGGAAAGAAGAACGTAGTGCTTTACCTGCCTTCGGATGCCACGGTTTTGCTTAAAAACTTTGAGGTCAATGCACCGGCAGAGCGCCCGAAGAAGAACGCGAAGGTGCTGTGGCTCGGGGATTCCATTACCCAGGGCTTCGGACCGCTTCGTTCGGCCATGACCTATGTCAGCGTGGCGAACCGCCTGCTGAATTACGATATCATTAACCAGGGCATCGGAGGATATATCTACGACAAGAAGTCCCTGATGAAGATGGACGGCTACACGCCCGATAAGATCATCGTGGCTCTGGGTACGAACCAGTTCGGCGCGGAGACCATGACGGATGTGGAAGAATACTACGAGACGCTGATCGGCATCTATGGCAATGAGATCCCGATCCTGTGCATTTCGCCGCTTTGGCGTGGGGATCACCCGGAAGGCTTCGATACGCTGGAACGCTTCTGTGAGAACGTCAAGAAGATCGCCGGCAGTTATAAGAATGTGACCGTGGTGGACGGTTTCAAGATGGTGCCGCATTTGAAGGAATACTTCCTGGATAACCTGCACCCGAACTGCCTGGGAACGGAGACCTTCGGCAGAAACCTGGTGGAGGCGATCCGAAACGCAAAGGAATTTGATGATCGTTGATAGTATAATGATCAACATCGGTATGTCAACCGGCAGTTGAGCGATGAATAATCAACCGGCGGTATGTGTACATTGGCCGCAGGATGGGCTATGCTCGTCCATGAAAGGAGGTGCCCGATATGGACCAGATCAAAATCGGAAAATTCATAGCTTCTTGCCGTAAGGAGCAGGGCATGACACAGGCGGCGCTGGCTGAGAAGCTCGGCATCAGCGATCGTGCGGTTTCCAAATGGGAGAACGGAAGATCCATGCCGGATTCCGGAATCATGCTGGAACTCAGTGAACTGCTGAAGATCAATGTAAATGAACTCCTGTCGGGCGAAAAGATCATGACGGAAGTATATGACAAAAAAGCAGAAGAGAATATGATCGAGATGAAGCGGCAGATCGAGGAGCAGAACCGACGTATGCTTATGCTCGAAATGCTGTTTGGCATACCTGCTTTTGTAGCGGCGTTTAGCCTGATCGTGGTGGGAGCCTATGCCGACATCCCACAATGGGCGCGGATCTTGTTGATCGTGACCGGAATGACGTTTGTTCTGGTTATGGCACTCGTCGGTGTGATGATCGAACAGAAAGCAGGATACTATGAATGCCAAAAGTGCGGATACAGGCAGGTCCCGACGTATTTTCGGACACTAAATGCGCCGCATATGGGCAGGACACGTCTCATGAAATGTCCCAAATGCGGGGAGAGAAGCTGGCAGAAGAAAGTGCTGACAGACGAACAAGAGCAAAAATAAAAGAAACAGGTCTCCGGGATGCGTCAAGTGTTTCGGAGATCTTTGATTCTTGCATTTTTGCAAGAAATGTAAGAAAATGAAAAATACGGCCTAAATGCCTTGAAATAAATAGTTGAATATACTATAATAGTTCTAATGGTGTTGGATCGATAAGGGATCATTTGTGGTTTCAGAGCCGATAGACCGATTCTATTATCGACAATAAAGCGGAAGGCAGAAATGAATATGGACGTTAAGAAGTTTTACGAGGAAAAGATGTATGGCATCTGGCGCGAAGGCGAAAGTGTCACTTTTGAAAGACTCGGTGAGGATCCGGCCGCTGCGGAAGGTGCCGAGAAACCGAAAAACCCGTTTGCTCCGATCGGCGGAGAATTAGTGAAGATCCGGATCGAAGCGGAGAGCAGAACTTCTTCGTTCATTGTCCATGCTTATATACCGACACAGGAGCAGCGAGAGGCGTTTGCTGTTCGCCATGGCGGGAGTTCGAAATACAAAGGTCTCCCGTTTTTGATCTGCATGCATCCGATCTTCCCGAAGGACTATCTTTTGGAGCAGGGTGTTGCAGTCTTTTTCATGGATTGTTACCAGATCGCTTCGGATGACATTCGTCGTGTCGGAGCATTCTACGATCTGTACCCTTACATGGAGGATCCTGCGACCCAGACCGGTGGTCTGATGGCGTGGGCATGGGGTGCTTCCAAAGTTCTGGATGCCGTTTATGCGGGACTGGATATGGAATTCGGCCTGGATGCCGAAGCCTCCATGGTGACCGGCGTATCCCGCTGGGGTAAAGCAACCGCAGTCTGCGGGGCGTTTGAAAAACGCTTCCGTCTGACGATCCCGACTTGTTCGGGCGCGGGCGGCCTGGCACAGTATAACTATGTTTCCGAAGGCAGGACCTACGATCTTTCATCGGTCGGCGGCCCACAGGCCTATACCTACACACAGAACGAACCGCTTAGTTGTCTGCAGTCGGATGCGGAGCGCGGTTGGTTCGTCGATCGGTTCCTGGAGTTTAAGGAGCCGTCGGATATTACCCCGGACCAGGATGCATTGCCCGTGATGGCGATGGATGAAGACCGGTATTACTTCATCATAGCTGCTTACACAGGTGAAGACTGGGTCAATGCCCCTTCCATGTGGGAGTGTTACAAAAAGGCAAATGCAGTTTATGCGGAGCATGGACTGGAGGATCATTTGGTGGTACATTTCCATCTGGTCGGCCACGCGGTCATTGAAGAGGACGTAAAGCTCTTCCTGCCGTACTTCGACCGTATGTACTACAAAATGGACACGATGCCGGATCTCGCGCCGCTGAAGACTACGGCGTTTGCGGGACAGGATCAATGATCCGAAACGCGGATCGAAACGAACTAACGAACTAAAGGACTATTCACGAGGACGCCGGATACGGCGGGACAGGAATGAAAGATGCTGGAGAGGATCAAACACGCACTCTTTTATGCGGATGTTGATAAAGAAGTTTATCGCTCCGTAAAAGAAAAGATCGAGTACGCGAATGTCGTCACATTGACGATCTATTCTTTGGTTGCATTCGTTTTGACATCGATCATGACGCTCCTGTATGTTTTTGTTATCCGCGCGATGTCGGAGGCCTGGGTCGTTTTCATTTTCGGCGTATTTGGCTCCCTGATCATATTTGTACTCGCCGGCATATGCCGGACTCATCTGAAATTCACATATTTTACGATCTATGCAGCGATTTCCCTGTTCATGATCTATGGTATCCTGATGGGTACGCTGTGCCGTCCGGGCGAGCAGACAGTAACGTTTGTAGTGTTGATGCTGTTCCTGCCGCTTTTGTTCATCGATAAGCCCATCCGGCTTATTTCTGCCTTGGTTTTCTATGTGACCGTTTATTTGGTTGCTGCGGTTAATACAAAGTCCGGGAAGGTTCTGATGGCGGATGTTTCGAACGCTGTCATGTTCGGACTGCTGGCGATCGTCAGCATCGTTTTCATCGTTCGTGTTAAGGTCAATGGTTTTATTCTGGAACAGCGGCTGCAATACATGAGCGAGAAGGACCAGCTGACCGGTCTGAATAACCGTAACTCGTACGAGTGGCATCTCGCTGAGTACACACGCCGGTGCAGGGAGAGCCTGGGATGTGTTTACATCGATGTCAATGGTTTGCATGATCTGAATGATACGGAAGGCCATAGGGCCGGAGATATCATGTTGCAGACCATCGCGCATTTCGTTCAGGAAAACTTCGGAAAGAAGGATACCTATCGTATCGGCGGTGATGAATTCCTGGCCTACACGGTGGATTGGAGCGATGCAAAGATCGAAGAAAAGGTTCGCCAGCTGAAGAAGCAGGTGAGAGAAGCGGGATATCAGGTTGCAGTCGGTTTTTCCAACAGTCCGGCGGAGATGGTCGAGATCAATACATTGACCACGAAGGCTGAGACCTATATGTACAGCGATAAAGATGAATATTATCGGATATCCGGAAAGAAACGAAGAGGAGCGTGATTTAGGCGCTGCGCCGTATCACCGGAATGATCTGCAAAGTGGGCGAGCCGGTCGTTTCGGCTCGCTTTTTTCGCCGAAATGTGCGGTTTATGTTGTATTTTTCCTAAGGTTTCGGTATAATAGTGGGGATAGTAGACGGGTCGGCAGATGAGCCAGCCGACAGTGAGAAAAGGAGAAGAAACTATGACAGAGCAAGAGATCCGTGAAGAGATCGAAGCGAAGATCAAGGCGGGACCGCACGAGGTCCTTCCGGAGTACCGGTATGACACATTCGACGACGGGAACGTCGTTCACGGAAAGAAGAAAGGGCACCTGCCGCCCATGGGCTGGAACAGTTGGAATGCATTTGGTACCGGGAATACCGAAGCACTGACACGGCAGATGGCGGACGCGCTGGTCGCACTGGGACTGGATAAATTGGGTTATCAGTACGTCGTTTTGGACGACGGATGCTATCAGAACACGCGTGAGAACGGTCTTCTGGTCAGCAATGCAGAGCGTTTTCCGAGCGGCTTTAACGCCATGGCGGACTACATCCACGCACGCGGCCTGAAGTTCGGTATGTATAACGATATCGGCGTCAAACTGTGCAGCAGCGCCTACGTCGGCACCTGCGGTCACGAGGCGGAAGACGCAAAGTCATATATCAACTGGGATATCGACTTTATCAAAGTCGACAACTGTTATTATCTTTGGGACAATGCGACATTCTCCGATAAGCGTAATGCGAAGTATGTTTTCGCACCGGCCATCCGGTCGATCCGTGTTTTCGGAGATGGATTTGATAAGAAATACTGTGCACTTACCGACGGAGAGATCCGCGGGGGTTGCATCGTAAAAACATCCGATTGCGTAACGAGCATCGGAACCTATGACGGGACCGGTCCCGGACCGTCGCCCGTTGGACCCCGGAGTGGTGAACTGGTATTTCGGGTAACTGTTCCGAAGGCCGGTGATTACAGTCTGGAGATCGAGTATGCGACCTCCTGTGAAGAAGGTCAGGGCAGCTGGCTTCAGGTTGCGGTCGGTGAAAAAACGACCGAACTGTCGTACGATGGCTTCGTACCGGAGACGCCGGTACGCACCGTATTTGAGACATTTTCCGGTATTACCGTTACATTGGCCTGCGGGGAAAATGTGGTCCGCCTCATGAACCACCGCCGTCAGGAGAACACGCTCTGTTCGTATTCGACCTTGCTGAAGGAACTGAATAAGCAAAAGCCCGGCCACGATATCCTGCTTTCGATCTGCGAATGGGGTAAGACGCAGCCGCAGAACTGGGGTTATAAGGTGGGCGATACCTGGCGCATCCTGAACGACATCACGTTCCGCGTCGGCAGCGACGGGGATCCCGGCGTCGGCTCATGGAAAGACGATTACACACCGAGTGTGACCACGCAGTATAATAAGGCAGTCATCATGGATGAATTTGCCGGCCTGGATAAGGGATGGAACGATCCGGACATGCTGATGATCGGCATGAACGGTCTGACCGATACGATGTATCGTACGCATATGGCGATGTGGTGCATGCTGAATGCCCCGCTGATGCTGGGCCTGGACCTGCGCCGCGTGAAGGTGGGAGATCCGATCTGGCAGATCATCGCAAATAAGCGTTTGATCGACCTGAACCAGGATGCACTCGGCGTGCAGGCGAAACGTATCTACGGTAGCATCCCCGGAAAATATGCCCCGGACCGCGAGTATCTGACGAACATCGACCGCGTGGACATTTTGGCGAAGCCTCTTTCAGACGGTTCGGTAGCGCTCTCGTTCATCAACGTGAGTGAAACTGAGAAGAATGGGGATTACAGCGTGGATGTTTCCGCGATCCTTAATGGTATCGGAGTGAAGCTTCCGTCCGGAAATAAGTGGACTGCGGATACAAAGAGTTTTACGGTCACGGACCTTTGGACCGGAGAGGCTTCCGAGAACACGACCGGCGTTTTCGGGGTTAAGACATTGGCCGCTTGTGACAATGTGACGATAAAGGTAACGCCGAATGCTTAAGCAGGAAGCGGGCGCAGGAAGCAGCGGATTAGCCGAACGCCTGACGGGGATCACCCGCCAGGCGGCGGCACAGATCGTGCACGAATGGCTTTTTTCCGTGAAGAAAGAGCCGGACGAGCCGGATATCACCCCGGCCTACAGACTGTTGGATCTGATGGATTGCCACCGATGTGTTTTGCATGTCGCCCAGGTCTATATCAAAGGCATCATGGGAGACGGGGCGCCGGTGTTCGGCATGCAGGCCGTGCTTTCCGGAATCGAGGCGCAGCAGATCGCGGCGCGTGCTGAGTATCCGGCCCTGCGTTTCAAAAGGACGGGAGGAAGCACACAGGAGGATGCCCCGCGACGATTGTTATATGCGAATCTGGAGCATATGGGAGCGGATGTTCGCATCATCGATGTACGGGATGCCGGGGAATTCGGGGAGAGTCACCTTCCGAACGCGGTAAATATCCCGCTGGCGCAATGTGTGAACGACATCGAAGCATTGCCCGCGAAGAAAGATGAAGCGATCTGCTTCGTGTGTGAGAAGGGGGTAAAAAGTCGGATCGCGGCAGCCGCGGCCATGCAGGCAGGTTTCACAAACGTGTTTTTTGCAGGAGAGGCATGAATAAAGGCATGTCATTTGCATGATGTAAGAATAATTTAAGGAAATTCGCGTGGCATTATGCTATAGTATACATGGGGAAACGATCAAAAGTAATTTTGAGGAGGATAGGACTATGTATTCTGACGCTGCATTGGAGCAGCTGCGCAAAGAAGCTTTAAGCCGGTTCTGGATACGGATCGGAGTCGTATTGCTGATCGCGATCTGCCTGGTTGTGATCTCGCCGTTTTTAATGATCTTCGGTGCACTTACCGGGATCGTCATTACGGCGCTCATTCCGAACCCGAGTAAGAAGAAATACTACGATGCCGTAAAGGACAGCGCGATCCGCGGCCAGTTTGAAAAGGCCTTCGGTGAAGTCATGGTGGATTATAATAAGGGCTTCTCTGAAAATTTCATCTCCCACACGGGTCTGCTCCAGATGGGCAATGAATACAGCAGTGACGACTATGTGAGCGGCGTTTGCAACGGCGTGCCGTTCTCCCGGTCGGATGTATATATCGCGAGTTCTTCGTCGGACAGCGAAGGGAATTCATCGACCACGGTATTCTTCGAAGGAAGATGGATGGTGTTTGATTTTCCGAAAGAACTGTCCGGAGACTTGCAGGTATTCGAAAAGAACTTTCATTTCGCGAAGAAACGAAAAGGTATCTTCACCAAAAAGGCAGAGCGGCGCCATGAGATCTTTTTGGAGGATGAAAGCTTCAACAAACGTTATGTAGTCATGGCGCAGGATGATCATGATGCGTTCTATTTTCTGACACCGCACATGATGGAGAAGATCGACCGTTACTGCAGTCAGTCCGACGGAAGGTTCATGTTGGGCATTCTCGGAAACCGTCTGCATGTTGCGATAAATAATTCAAAGAATCCGATGGAACCGAGTCTGTTTCGGAAAAACGATGTGGAGGAGGTCCGTGCGGAGGTCTCAAATGAGATCGAATTGATCCGGCGTACCATAGAGGAGTTTAAACTGGACGCGGATCTGTAAGAAGGAGGGCAGTATGAATCCTGTAGTAGTCATTATCTGCGTTGTATTACTGTTTTTAGTGGGATGGATCATCGTTACGATCAACAGTATCCGCCGGATGCAAGTTAAGATAAGCGAAGCAGAAGCGGATATCGATGTAGCGCTGAATAAGCGTTTTGATGTTTTGACGAAGATGCTTGATGTCGCGAAATCCTACCTGGGTGAGGAGAGGGATATCATCCTGAAGAGCATCCAGATGCGCGCGGCGATGAGCCTCGAGCAGAAGGGCGCCACCGGCGCCGCTATGGAAAATGCGCAAAAACAGCTGCTGGCTGTCGGCGAGAGCTATCCGCAACTCGGATCGACAAATCAGTTTAAGCAGCTGCAGATCGCGATCATGGACACGGAGGAGCACCTTCAGGCCGCGCGTCGCGTTTATAACTCGAACATCTCGCGTTATAATCAGATGTGTGTGTCCTTCCCGAATTCACTGGTGGCAGCCATCATCGGTGCTTCCCGCCGGGAGTTCTTTAAGATCGATGACAGCAAGCGTCAAGATGTTGATATGCGGTTTTAAAGTCCGCATTTCTTCTTGACAACCCCATGTGCATTTGATAAACTTATTCATAAGGCATTGAAGAAAACCGCCCTAAATGAGCAGCGATGCTGCTGTTTAGGGCGTTTCATTTCCCAAAGGGGTCTCTTCCTTGCATGTATCAGGAGGTTAGAAATGAAAATTGACAAGCTTGTTGGAGAGCGTTTTAAGGAGCGTCCCGCGGATTGTGTCATTGACAGCCATGCGCTGATGGTGCGCGGTGGCTACATGAAGTATGTCGGAAACGGTATCTTTTCCCAGTATCCGATCCTGAAACGGATCTCGAAGAAGATCGAGAACATTATCCGCGAGGAGATGGATCGTATCGATGGACAGGAAGTTCTGTTCCCGGTCGTTATGCCGGCATCCCTTTGGGAGGAGTCGGGTCGTTATGAGTCAGTCGGCAGTGAGCTTTTGCGCTTTACGGACCGTAACGGAAGTAAGATGATCCTGGGTATGACACACGAGGAGGCTGCAGTGCATTTGGTACGCGAGTACGGTCTCAGCTATACCCGTTATCCGTTCATGATCTATCAGATCCAGACGAAGTTCCGTGATGAGGCTCGCCCGCGCGGCGGTATGATCCGTGTGCGTGAGTTCACCATGAAGGACGCATATTCCTTCCATACCAGCCAGGAGGATCTGGAGCGGTACTACGATGTCTGCTACAAAGCGTACGAGCGTATTTTCGCACGTGCCGGCGTTCCGGAGGTCATCTCGGTCGCTTCCGACAGCGGAATGATGGGCGGCAGCCTGTCCCACGAATATATGCTTCTTACACCGGTCGGCGAGGATTCGATCGCGATCTGTGATTCCTGCGACTACCGTGCGAACATGGAAGCAGCGGAAAGCATTACGGAAAATGCTCCCGTAGCCGAGAAGCAGGCGCTTACTAAGGTAGCGACCCCGCACCAGGAGACCATCGAAGATGTATGTAAGTTCCTGAATGCGGAAACCATAAAGAGTGTTAAGGCCGTTGTATATCAGTTGAACCGCACGGATGAGTATGTGATCATCTTTATCCGCGGTGATCTGGATGTCAATGAAACAAAGCTTACGAATCACCTGGGTGAGGACGTGCATCCTGCAGTGATCGACCTCGAGAGCGGCATCGTTGCCGGCTATATCGGACCGGTCGATCTGAATGCAAAGGAAGGCACCATCGTACTTTTCGATAAGTCACTGTTGGGCGCAGATAATATGGTCTGCGGAGCGAATGAAGCAGGCTTCCACTTCACCGGTCTCTCCATGGAGCGCGACTGTCCGGAGGCAGTATATATCGACCTGGCGAAGATCACCGAGGGCGGTATCTGCCCGAAGTGCGGTAAGAAGACGATCCACATTTCCCGTGGTATCGAGGTGGGCAATATCTTCCAGCTCGGAACGAAGTACACGAAGTCTATGAACATGCAGTATATCGATGAGAACGGCGAGAAGCACTATCCGATCATGGGTTGCTATGGTATCGGCGTCGGCCGTCTGGCTGCGTCCGTTTGCGAGGCGAAGCACGATGAGTACGGTCCGATCTGGCCCATCACCATCGCTCCTTATACCGTGCATCTGTGCTGTATCCGTTCCGATGATGCGGAAGCTAAGAAGACGGCGGATGACCTGTACGCAGCGCTTCAGGCGAAGGGTATCGACGTATTGTACGACGACCGCGATGTACGTCCGGGCGTAATGTTCTCCGATGCTGATCTGATCGGTGCGCCGATCCGTATTACCGTAAGTCCCAGAAACATGAAAGAAGGCGTGGCCGAAATGGCGACCCGTGATAAGCGTTTCTCGGAGAAGGTAGAACTGGATAAGGTTCTGGAGACCACGATGCGCTGGATCTGCACATTGACCGAAGAGATCGAGAGCGTAGCAAACGCGATTCAGTAACAGAGTATGAGAGATAGAAACGATTAAAAAAGCAGAGCGGGTTGTACGCCCGCGGAAAGGACTGAAATGAGCAGTAATGTAAGACCGGAAACGATGGAACGTATCACGACTCCGGCGCTGGCGCAGGCTTTTATTACAGAGCAGGTCGCAGCGATTCGTGAGCAGGTGGGAGATAAGAAGGTGCTTCTGGCGCTGTCCGGAGGCGTTGACTCCTCCGTTGTTGCAGCTCTCCTGATAAAGGCGATCGGTAAGAATCTGACCTGTGTACATGTTAACCACGGCTTGCTTCGTAAGGGTGAGCCCGAGCAGGTCATCGATGTATTCGGAAAGCAGCTGAATGCAAACCTCGTCTATGTGGACGCGATCGATCGTTTTCTGGATAAACTGGCAGGTGTTTCGGATCCCGAGACAAAGCGTAAGATCATCGGTAAGGAATTTATCGAGGTATTTGCGGAAGAAGCCCGTAAGCTGGACGGCGTAGAGTTCCTGGCACAGGGAACCATTTACCCGGATATCCTGGAGAGTCACGGCGTAAAGGCTCACCACAATGTAGGCGGCCTTCCGGAGGATCTGAAGTTCGAACTTGTTGAGCCCGTGAAGCTTCTGTATAAGGACGAGGTTCGTGTAGTAGGTAAGGAACTCGGGCTTCCGGATAATATGGTTTATCGTCAGCCGTTCCCCGGACCGGGCCTCGGCGTTCGCTGCGTCGGCGCGATCACACGCGACCGTCTGGAGTCTCTGCGTGAGGCAGACGCCATCGTTCGCGAGGAGATCGGCAAACTGGATCCCGTACCGTGGCAGTACTTCTGTGCGATCCCGGATTTCACATCCACCGGCATCCGTTATGTGGATGGTAAGGGTGAGCGTTACATGGGCTGGGCAGTTGTCATCCGTGCGGTGAATACCGTAGATGCCGTTACGGCGACGGTTCCCGAGATTCCGTTTAAGATGCTTTGCACGATCCGCGATCGTATCATCGCGACCGTGCCCGGCGTAAACCGTGTGCTTTGGGATATCAGTGAGAAGCCCGTTAGCACCATCGAGTGGGAATAAAAAGTTTATATAGAGACCGGGCAGTTTTCGCGTGTTTCATGCGGGACTGCCCGGTTTTTTTCTTATTGTAACCTGCGCGGTTCATTGACGCTGAAGGCGAACTGTGGTAGAATGAAAACACTGAGAACCTATGTTGATGAAGTGAGTTTTGTGACGATTAAAAACATGAAAGAGCAGGATGGCTATGAGTGAAGTAAAACCTTGTGTCAGAATGGTAAATGCCGTGAAAGAGTTTCCCTCGGGCAGCGGCGTTGTGAAGGCATTGGACGGGATCACGCTGGATATCTATCCGGGTGAGTTCGTCGTGGTAAACGGCGAGTCCGGCTGCGGGAAATCCACGCTCTTAAATATGATCGGCTGTATGGATGGATTGACCTCCGGTAAGATCGAGATCTTCGGGCGGGACATGACGACGCTCTCCGAGAAGGAGAGGACCCTGTACCGGCGCCGGGATGTGGGCTTCATCTTCCAGGAATACCATCTGATGCAGGAACTGACAGCTTATGAAAACGTGGAATTCATCGCGGAACTGGTGGAGGACCCGATGTCCGTGGATGAAGTGATCGATATGGTCGGTCTGGCCAATGTTGCGGATCACACCCCCGGGCAGATGTCCGGCGGACAGCAGCAGAGGAATGCGATCGCTCGTGCCCTCGTCAAACGTCCGCGGATCCTGCTGGCCGACGAGCCGACCGCAGCACTGGATGAAGATTCCGCCCGCGAAGTCCTGCGGGTTTTCGAACGCTTGATCCGGAAGAATGATGAACAGCCGGATCCGAAACGCAAAACGACGATCCTGCTGGTGACACATAACCGTGAGATCGCAAAGATGGCCGATCGGGTCGTGGTGCTGAAGCAGGGAAGGATCGCTTCCGATGTGACGCAGGAGACTCGCTGCGGAGTGGATATGCTGGAATGGTGACCATGAAGAAAACGCAAAGAAAACTATGTATACGCTACATGCGAAGACAGAGGGCAGCCTGTCTGTCTGTTTTTGTTGTGGCTATGCTTGCCGTGATGGCGTATCTCGGGATCATCGATACGGCGCAGGCCATGAAGAACAACATCGGCCGGTTCTGGAAAGATACTGCATTCCGGGATATCGAGATCTCGACATCGAAACTTCTGTCCGGGGAGGATCTGGAAGCGATCCGGCATACGGAGGGTGTTGCGGCAGTGGAACCGCTGTGGTACACGACCGCGCGTTCCGACTCGGGCAATGCAACCGGATTTGACGTCATTTCCCTGACGGAGCAGATCAATACCGTGATTCTGAAGGAAGGACGGATGCCGGAAACGGCAGAAGAATGTCTGCTGGAACTCCCGGTTTTGGAAGAATTGGGGATATCCGTCGGAGATACGATCGAAGTAGGAGAAACCGATGCACTGGCGATCCGGCGCTTTTTGGTGTGCGGCATAGCGCAGCATGCGGAACATGCCTGCCTGCCGATCCAGGTGCCCGGAAACCGATATATGATCGTCAGAAAAGAGGCTTTCGACCTCGGGGCGATAGATAACCGCTGCATGAAAGCGATCCTTCGGGTCGAAGGAAGCGAGGGATGTGACCGTTTTTCACAAGAGTATCAGGAGAAGGTCGACCGGGTCATGAAGCGCTTATACCTTCTGGCGGCGAAGGACATCGGACAGCAGATGTCCGGTGATCCGGACGGGTTGTCGTCGGAGATGATCCTTACATACGCATTGGCCGGCGAAAATGATGCCGAGCCATGGATGGTGTTGGATGTGTGGAGCTCCATGTACAGCTTCGCGATCCGCACGGCCGTGGATAATGTCAGCGACATCGGCAGGACCTTCGCCTTCATGTTTGTGATCGTCGGCGCCCTGGTGATCTTTTCCTCGATCCATCGTATGGTGGAAGAAGATAAGAGGCAGATCGGAACCGCGAAGGCGGTCGGCATGACAGATAAGGAGATCGCAACGAGGTATCTGATGGCAGGCGTGGCTCCGGCTGTTGCCGGAATGATGGTCGGCACGCTTGTGGGCTTCGGTATCGTTCAGATGATATTGCTGTTGATCTACGGACGTTTTTATGTTTACGGTATGGGCTATCCGGCTTTTTTGCCCGGCGCGGCGCTTGTGGTTTTCGTTGTAGGTATGTTGATCGCGACTGCGGCAGCGGGCATCGCCTGTGTCGGCCTGATCCGAAGGCCCGCATTGTCCCTGCTGAATGAACGGGATGAGATAAAAACACCGCCGAGGAGATACGGAAGAAGCCGAAAAGCAAGGCACACATCCAAATACGGGTTCTACGCCCGCATGATCCGCAGGCAGATGCGGCGTGAAAAATGGCGCCTCCTGATGATCGCGGTATCGATAACCGGATGTATGGTATTGCTCGTGACGGGATTTTCCATTAAATTTGCGATCTCGAGATCGATCGGGCGCCAGTTCACCGATGTGGAACACTACGACCTGAAGGTCAGCTTCGATGCGACAGAGGCTGACGGAGGTGAGCCGTTACAGCAGAAGATTCGGGATGCACTTCTTTCGTTCGGCCTGAAGGAACGGGACGCGAACGGAGGCTGGGTCGAGGTCCTCGAACGCGAATGCCTGTATTACGCCGAAGATCGGATAAACGGAGGCGAACTGCTCTGTGCAGATCCCGAGGGACTGGAAAACTTTTTCTCGGCAGAAGATACCGTAAACGGAGGGCATTTCGGGCAGTTGAAGACCACGGGCGTGTATATTCCGCTTCGTGCTTCGGAGACGGGAAATATCAGAATCGGCGATAACATGTTCCTTCTGGATAGCCGGATGGACCTGGAAGTCGTGGATGTTGTCGGAATCTATAAGCACTATGTAGGAGGGCATCTCTTACTGACGGTTTCCTCCTACGAAGAAATCTACAAAGAGAAGCCGGAGAATAATTGTTTTCTGATCCGATGCGGTGAGAAAACGTGCGATCCGCTTTGCGAGAAACTGTCACAACTTCCGGTCCATGTGATGCGGACGAGCGATAAGAAGCAGGAATATATGAAATATACGACAGCCTTAAATGCCGTAGCTGCCCTGCTGGCTGCGATCGCTGCGTTTATGGCGGGCGGCGTCCTGATCAACCTGATCTACCTGCAATATTATCGAAAAAAAGGCAGCCTGGTGGTCATGCGCATCAACGGCTTTACGGCGATGGAGACAGCGGGCTATGTGCTTGGAGAGTCGATCCTGACCCATGTGGCCGGCATCGTGCTCGGAATTATCGGCGGAACCTGGCTTTCCGGTAAGATCCTGCGTTTGATGGAGGGACGCCAGTTCCATATCATCCGGGATCCGCAGATCACGGCCTGGGTCGTGGCTGCCGTCATCTTACTCTTTTTCTCGGTGATCATTCATATGATCATCGTACGCGCCGTCGTAAAACTGAAACCTACGGAAGATGTTATGATCCGCTGACGGATCATGTGGGGGGTTACTATGAAAATGTTATTGAGACTGAGCCGGGAAGCCATACGCTATCGGACCTTGTATATCATCGCCATCCTGTCAACGCTGCTTTTGACGGCCGTTAACCTGGCGGCTCCCCGCGTCATGTCCGCCATGACGGGGATCGTCAGCAAAGGTGTGGACGATGCAGGGATGAAGCGGATCTGGGGCCTGACCGGGCTATTGATCGGATTATATCTGCTTCGTATCATTTTCCGCTTCTTAAATAATTACCTGGCGCATAAGGCGGCCTGGTTTCTGGTCGGCGACCTGCGTACACGGACCTATGATAAGCTGGAGCGCATGCACATCGGGTATTTCCATGATAAGCAGACGGGTGACCTTATGAGCCGCATCGTCAATGATACGCGCGATTTTGAACTCTTGTACGCGCACATGATACCGGACACGATCACGAATATCATGACCTTCGTCGGCGCTTTGATCATTCTGTTGACGATCGATCTGAAACTGGCGCTGATCACCTGCGCGCCGATTCCGCTGATCTTCTTATCCGGCATTTTCTTCTCCAAAAAGGTGCGTCCGTTTTTCCGCGCTTCCCAGAAGAAGATGGGTGAACTGAACGGCAAACTCCAGGATAACCTCTCCGGTATCCAGGAGATCCAGTCGTTCGGCCGTGAGGAGTATGAGACCGAGCAGGTCAATGTAAAGAATTTCGAGCATATTTCCGCGATGCTGAAGGCCCTGAAGATCAGTGCGATCTTTCACCCCTGTGTCGAGTTCATTTCCTCGATCGGAACCATTCTGGTCGTTTCGTTCGGCGGTTATCTGGCATGGAAAGAGGGCATGCAGGTCGAGTCGATCGTTGCATTTCTGCTGTATCTGGGTCTGTTCTACGCTCCGGTCACAGGACTCGCGAACCTGCTGGAGAACATGCAGCAGTCCATGGCAGGTGCGGAGCGTGTCATGAGTATTTTGGACGCTCCCTGCGAGATCGTAGATAAGGATAATGCAACTCCGCTCACGGACGTTAAAGGAGAGATCGAATTCGACCATGTCAGCTTCTCCTATGAGACCGGCGATGTGGTGCTGAATGATATATCATTCAAGTGCGAGGCCGGAAAAATGCTGGCGCTCGTCGGCCCGACCGGCGTCGGAAAGACGACGCTTACGAAGCTGATCTCACGGTTCTATCAACCTACCGGAGGCAGCATCAGGATCGACGGTAAGGATCTGATGGATGTCACCATCGAAAGCCTGCGTAAGAACATTTCCCCTGTGTTACAGGATACCTTCCTGTTTAATGGAACGATCGCCGAAAACATCGGTTATGCCGAGCCGGAAGCCGGACTCGAAGCGATCATGGAAGCGGCAAAAGCGGCGAATATCCACGAGGATATCATGCACATGCCGGACGGATATAATACCTTAGTGGGAGAGCGCGGACTGCGCCTCTCCGGCGGTCAGAAGCAGCGCGTGGCCATTTCACGTGCGATTCTGCGCAAATCGCCGATCATCATCCTGGATGAGGCGACGGCATCGGTCGATGTCGAGACAGAGCACCAGATTCAGGAGGCAATCGCCAACATCGCAGGAAGCCGGACGATCATCGCCATCGCTCACCGACTTTCTACGATCCGTAACGCGGATAAGATCCTCGTCATCGAAGAAGGTCGCCTGATCGAAGAGGGCACACACGAAGAACTCATTGCCCTGGGCGGGCGTTACGCGCGCATGAACCGCATCCAAAGCGCAGAGAAAAAAGAGTAAAAAGAATGATATAATGCGACAATGAATCATCGACAGATGAATAACAGAACGGGATATAAAGAGGGTGAAATATGATGAAAAAAGGGAAATCGAAAAAGCCGGATACACAGGAAAAGGTTCCGGCCAGAGTCACTATGACACGAAAACTATGGGCCATGAGCGACGCGAAGCGCGATGCCGGTCTGACCGAGCCCGAGGACATTGAGAAGTTTCGGGACATTTCATATGGTCCGTACGGCGAAGAGAACCTGTTGGACGTTTATCGACCGGTGAAGGAGGCGGGGAAGACGCTTCCGGTAATCGTAAACGTTCACGGCGGCGGTTATTTCTACGGCGATAAGGAACTGTATCGTTTTTATGCGATGCGTCTTTCACAGTTCGGTTTTGCCGTTGTGAATTTCAATTACCGCCTGGCTCCGCTGAATCGGTTTCCGGCGCCGTTAGAGGATACATTGGCCGTATTTAAGTGGATCTCGGCCAATGCGAGAAAATACAAACTGGATAAAACCAACCTGTTCATGGTCGGCGATTCGGCGGGAGCACAGCTCGTAAGCCAGTTCGCGGCGATCTGCACGAATAAAGCATATGCGAAGTTATTTGGCTTTATGATGCCGCGAGGCGTGATCTTGCGAGGAATATCGCTGGCCTGCGGCTTGTATGAGCTGCGAAGCAAGATAACGGGTCCGCACAACGAGATGATGCTGGATTATTTCGGCGATGAGAGCATGGCGCAGGACCCTCGTACCGAGGTTTCTGCGTACATCACGGCGGATTATCCGCCGACTTACATCTTTTCCGCGGCAAATGATTCCCTGAGGGAGGAATGCCGTCCGTTTGCTTCCTTCCTGCGTAAAAAGGGCATTTCTGTACAGTCTCGCATCTATGGAAAGAAGGAAGACCACGAGGTCGGCCATGTGTTCCACGTGAACATCCGACTGCCGATCGCGGAGCGTTGCAACAAAGACCAGACCACCTTCTTCAAGCGCCTGGTGAGTGGCGAATAATAAAAGACTGCGGCACTTATGTGCCGCAGCCTTTTTGAGTTTTATTCGGTTATCGGATCAATCGACCCATGTATCTTCATCGCCGACAACACTGCCTTTAAAAAGGCGTTTTTCAATGGCTTTAACGATGAAACCGCTGGCGATGCAGAGAGCCAGGATCAGCCATCCTCCGATGATGTTGGAGGCGAGAGAGTAGCCGTCATTTGCACCATAGATGCCGCCTGCATCGACCAGAGTTACGATGTTCCAGATGAAGAAGCCGAGGAGCGTCAGAGGGGCCAGAAGCTTGATCGAGATCACGAACCACCATGCAGGCATTTTAAACTTGCCCGTGTTGCGGTTGACTTCCTTAAGGACTTTTTTGGGATTGAACAGCCAGCCGATGGTGAGCGCTTCGAGGATACCGACTAAGATCAGGCTGTACGCGTTACACCAGTTGTCAACGATGTCAAGCCATGCGAGGCCTGCGCCGGTCGTGAACCAGATCGAGAGGATACCGGCTACGATACAAACGCGAAGCGTCGTCTTCTTATGCGACAGGCCGAACTTATCGGAGATCGCAGTGGAAACACCTTCGATGATGGAAAACGCGCTATCGATCGCAAGCGTACATAGGCAGAAATAGAATACAAAGGCAAACAGGGCGTTGACCACGCCGTTTCCGGAAAGTTGGACGATGGACTGCGGATAGACGATGAACGCTGTACCGATGCCCGATGCTGTCATGTTGTCGAGACTTCCGGTACCTGCCATGGTTGTGAACAGTACGATACCGGACAGAACGCTGATCGCAAAATCGGAAAATGCGATGATCATCGCATCCTTCGCGATGTTACTGTCTTCCTTCAGGAAGGAACCATAGGCGACCATGATGGCCATCATGATGGACAGGGAATAGAAGACCTGACCGACCGCATCGATCCAAAGATTCGCCTTCGTCCATTCACCGAAATCCGGAACGAAGAATTTCTTAAGGCCGTCAAAAGCGCCGGACATGAAGATACCCTTTCCGGCCAGAATCAACAAGCAGAGGATCGGGAGAAATACAGTATATTTTACGACTTTTCCTACGGTTCCTGTGCCGTTGCGGATGCATAAATAAATCAGTACCCAGGCCAGAATCAGGCAGATAAACACGTAACTTGAGATCGTATCGTATCCGGAAGTGGTTCCGGTGGTCTTGATGAGATCTGCCCAAATTCCGGATGCTGCGGCGGTGTCACCGGTGATCCCTGCAAATTTGAAGCTTGCAAATGCCATCAGGATGACCCAGGCGAATACGACCGCATAATAAACGGAGATGACAAAAGCGTTCGATACGGCGAACCAGCCGACGGGTTCGGCATGCTTATTGATCGCACGAAGGGCACCCGGAACACCACGATGCATCTTACGTCCGATGGCGATCTCCATCATCAGGAAGGGGATGCCGATCGCTACCATCGCGATCAGATAGGCCAGCAAAAAGGCGCCGCCGCCATGCTTCGCTGCCAGTCCCGGAAAGCGCCATGCATTGCCCAGACCGACTGCGGAACCTATGGCCGCCAGGATGAACTGGGAACGGGAGCCCCATTTGCCACGTTTTTCAACACTCATAATAACCTCACTTTCCACACCTTCAGTGTTGTATAAGTTCATTACCTTCTAGTTTACCACGTTTCTCTAAAAATACAACGTAAAATGGGAGAATTGTAGAGAAAATCCTTTTGACCGATGGGGTATAGTGTGATATAATCAAAATAACCGGTCCGGAAGAAACGGACGAAAAAAAGAACGGGGGTCACCCTTACAGCAAAGGAGAATGATCATGGCACAGAATAAGTACGCGGGAACGCAGACCGAGAAGAACCTGGAAGCCGCATTTGCCGGCGAATCCATGGCGAGAAACAAGTACACATATTTTGCTTCGAAAGCAAAGAAAGAAGGCTTCGAGCAGATCGCGGATCTGTTTCTGAAGACAGCGGACAATGAAAAAGAGCACGCAAAATTATGGTTTAAGGAACTGAACGGCATCGGCGACACCGCAGAGAACCTGAATGCGGCCGCAGACGGTGAGAACTACGAGTGGACCGACATGTACGAAGAGTTCGCAAAGACGGCAGAAGCAGAAGGCTTTACCGAGCTAGCTGAAAAATTCCGCCTGGTAGCAGCTATCGAGAAGCGCCACGAGGAGCGTTATCGTGCGTTGCTTAAGAACATCGAGACCGCACAGGTATTTGCTAAGAGTACAGTGAAGGTTTGGGAGTGCAGAAACTGCGGCCACATCGTGGTCGGGGAGAAGGCGCCCGAGGTATGCCCGACCTGCGCGCATCCGCAGAGTTTCTTCGAGATCTCCGCTGATAATTACTGATAAAATCGCATAGATCCTATCGGTGCCCCTGCCCCGTGCAGGGGCATTTTCCATGGTCGGATTTCTTGACAAATACCGTAAAGAATAGTATACTTACATCGGTACTTCATCGGAATGCCTTATGCAAGCATTCGACTTACCTTTAAGGAGCAAGGCTTTGAAACGAAGGAAGAGAATTTGCAGCATTATAATGATCCTGCTGTTCTCCCTCGCTTTCATCTGCGGGGGTTTCTTTCATGCGGGTTTTTTTGATGTATTTGCAGAGAAAGACCCGGCGTACGAACTGCTGCTGAACCAGTTGGGCTTTCCGGAAAGTTACTATGAAAAACTGACAGAACTTCACCAAGAGCATCCGAACTGGGCATTTCTGCCGTATCAGACGGGGCTTTCCTGGGACGAGGCGCTCGACGGAGAGTCCGGCTATCGCATCAACCTGACGCCGAACACGGTGAATTATCCGACTTCCTTCCATGCGACGGATCCGGTCGACGGTAATATCACCTTCGATTTCGATCAGAATGCGTTCGTTATCATGAGTGCTCCAAACTGGGTCCAGGCTTCGCGGAAAGCGATCGCCTACTATATGGATCCGCGTAATTTCCTGAATTCGGAGGAGATCTTCCAGTTCGAATATCTGGCATCGAACCCGATGGTGCAGACACTGGACGGTGTCGAAAAGATCCTTTCCGGCGGTTTCATGGCCCACACCTATGTTGTGAAGCCGACATTGCTTATTCAGGAAGGCTTTGTTACCGGAATCGAGCCGGATACGAAGAAAGAAGACTTTTTGAAGCTGATCGCCTGCGAGCCCGGTAAGACCATCCGGATATGGAATGCAGATCACAGTGCGAAGGAAGACGGAGCACGGATCTGTACCGGAGATCTGGTCACGGTATCGGATGGAGAGTTGCTGTGGGATGCCGAAGAGCTTCCGGAGGACTATGTAGAACCAGCGCATGCGACCTATACGTGCCTGATCTACGGTGACACGAACGGCGACGGACAGCATACGAAGCTCGATTATCTGTACTTTAAGCGTCATTTCCTGAACTATTATCCGTTGGAAGAACCGTACCTATTTGCGGCAGACACCGATCGGGACGGCGACATCGATCGCATGGACCGGCTCTACGTGAAACGTGCGGCGTACGGATATTATCCGCTGACACAGCGGCGGGTAAATGATACCGAGCAGAAGTCGACGAAGGCGTTTGCTTTATACGGCGCCGACGGGCAGACCTATGCGGAGTGCATCGTTGCATTGGCCGAAGAGTACGGAATCAGCCCTTATATGCTGGCAGTACGGCTCCGCCAGGAGCAGGGGACCGAAGGAAAGAGTGCCCTGATCAGCGGGAAATACGAAGGCTTTGAAGGATATTATAACTATTTCAATTTCGGAGCTTCCGGTGTTACGGATACGGAGATCATAGAAAACGGTCTGACGTATGCGAAGGAAAACGGATGGGACAGCCCGGTAAATGCGATCCGCGGCGGTGCCGAGAGGATCGTACAGAAATACATCGCGGCCGGTCAGTTCAATTTATATTTGCAGAAGTTCAACGTCATCAAGAACGGCGCCTATGCCCTGTATCGTCATCAGTATATGCAAAACCTGCTGGCGGCGCGTAACGAGGCAGTCCGCACGGCGAAGGCTTACACGGAACTGGGATGTATGGACAATGGCTACATTTTCTACATTCCCGTCTTCGAGAACATGCCGGAGACGCCCGCACCGAAGCCGGAGATCGACGGAAACCCGAATGCGTACCTGCAGATGCTTTCGATCGAAGAGATAGAGACGATCGAGCCGACGACGGAGTATCCTGAGACGGAGGAAACGACCGGGGAATCTTCCGAAGATACTACATCGGAGGTTGAGAGCGAACCCGAGACCGAACCTGAGCCTACGCTTCCACGGTTAGAACCTGAGTTTGACCGCAGCATTTTCCGCTATGATGTCTACGTTGACGAAAACGTCAGAAGCATCACGTTTGATGCTAAAGCGATCGCGAATGTGATCGAAAATGCAGCATCCGGCGGACGCGGTAAGAAAGAAGCGTCGGTCGAAGGAGCCGGAAAGAAAGAACTCTCTTACGGCGAGAATGTATTTACGATCCGCGTGACAGCCGGTAACGGAACGACCTTTGATTATGAGGTGCATGTATTTCGTGAGGAGCCGGAGACGTCGGAGGAAACCTCCCCGGAGAATGTCGGGGAAACCGAAGAAGATAATTGACAATTAGGAAATATAAAGAAAAAAGTTCGCATCGTGCGAGCGGAATGGAGCAATCAAAATGAAAAAGAAATTAGCCGGTTTGATCGTGCTTGCTATGATCCTGACCTGTTGCCTGTTGCCTGCGAAGACGGTAAGCGCAGATGACGGTGTTTCCTCGATTACAGCCAGCGCAACCGAGGTTACCGTCGGCGACACATTTACCGTAACGTTGAGTGTAGTACTTAACGATAACGTTCCGGGATACCTTCTCGCAGATTATGCGATCGCCTTTTCGAATAGCGGCGTTATTGCAGCAGAAGGCGGGAATACCACCGGTTCGTTCCTGGTACACGAAGATCCCGAGGTGGATATCAAATCGTACAGCAAAACATTTTCATTTACTGCTTTAAAAGCGGGTGATGCGGAGATTCACGCAAATATCATGGATCCGGAAGGAACCGGATATGGTTTCCAGTACGCGGTTCCGTATGAGGGCCGTGAATATGCGGTATTGGCTATCCCCAGTGTGATCATCCATGTATTGGAAAAGCCGACCGAGCCTCCGACAGATGCTCCGACCGAGCCTCCGACAGATGCTCCGACCGAGCCGATCACGGATGCCCCGACAGATCCGATCCCGGATCCGCCTACGCAACCGAACCTTTCGGGCAATGCGAACCTGAGTTCGCTGGCGATCGCACCCGCATCGATCAACGAAGCATTTTCCCCGGACCGTACGTCCTATACGGCGACAGACGTAGATAACAATGTCACCTTGATGAATGTCGGCGCCACGACCGAGGATCCGAACGCGACGCTCGTCATCAAAGGAAACGGTTATCTCGTAGTCGGTAAGAACACCATTACCATCGAAGTAACCGCTCAGAACGGAACGAAGAAAGAATACACCATCGACGTAAATCGTAAGACGAGAAACGGAGAGGTGATCGTAACGCCTCCGACCGAAGCTCCTACGGAGAAGCCTACCGAAAAGCCTACCGAGAAGCCCACGGAGACAAATACATCCGAAACGGATCCTTCCGAGGAAGACACCACGAAGGAGTCCGATCCAGAAGAAACACTTCCCCCTTCAAGCGGAGAAGATGTTGAAGTTTCAAATATCTTCGACGGCTCAGGCCCGAAGGTGATCAAGTCTGACTGGCTCGATGAGGCGATGCCGACAGGCTTTACCCGTTCGACGATCTCTTATAAGGGAACGGATGTTGACGTAGCTAAGTCCCAGAAGGATATGGTTCTATACTGCCTTGCATCGAAAGACGGTGAAACCAAAGATTTCTATGTATACAACCCGGAAAATGACTCCTTCTATCCGTACTATCCGGTAAACCCGACCGGCGGTGTTTATGTATTGCTCAACATCGGCGCATCGGACATTACCGAAGGCAAGCGTCAGGTGACGCTTCGTGTCAATGAAGGCGGCCCGACCATCAATGCATGGTCATTGTCCGGCAATGTAGACGACGGTGTATTCCTCGTTTACGCTATGGCAGAAGACGGTAGTGTCGGCTGGTATCGTTTCGATACCAAGATCGGAACCTTCGTTCGGTATACGAAGGATGCGGTTCCCGAGCAGGGAAACACCGAGCCGAACCCTTCGCAGCCGGAGACGCAGGAAGACCCCGGTGCAGCTTCCGAGATCAAAAAATTAAAAGACGAACTTTCATCTCTCCAGGCGAAGAACCGTAAGGATATCGACGACTATAATTCACTGGTAGAAAAACGGAAACAGCAGAGTATCCTTCTGTACATCGTACTGGTAGTGCTGTTCATCGTCTTGATTCTGGCAATCATCCTTGCATGGAAGCTTCGTTCGCTGTATGCCCGTTACGATTTCAGCGATGACGGCGATGGCGATGACGATGGCGGCGATGATGACGGCGGCGATGATGACGGCGGCGACGACAACGACGGTAACGATGACACCGACGATGATGACGACGACGAATACGTTAAGCCGGAGCCGGTGATCCCTGCTAAGCAGGCAGAGGCTTTCCGCAATAAGATGGCTTCCGTAGACGCAGAGAAAAATGCGCCGAAATCCGGCCAGACCGTTGACGAGGCTATCAAACAGCAGGTAGCTGCAGCTTATGCGGCACGCCAGGCTGAGAAGGAAGCAAAGGCAAAGGAAGCGGCACAGAAGGCAGCAGCAGCGAAAGAGGCGGCAGCGAAGGAAGTAGCCGAGAAAGAAGCGAGGGCGAAAGAGGCAGCACAGAAGGCGGCCGAAGCAAAGAAGGCGGCCGATGCTGCAGCTGAGAAGGCGAAGGCAGCCGGCATGAAGTTGAATGCCGTGTCCGATAAGAAGAGCCTTTATGATTTGGATATGAATTCGGCTGACGAAAAGGCCGGAAAAGGTTCGGGCAATGACGAAGCAAACGATGATGACTTCGAGTTTATCGAGTTCTGATAACGTTTCGCCGTTGTGTGAAATCCAATAAAACGAAATGTACAGGGCGGACCGATCCGAATGATCGTTCCGCCCGTTTTCATCGTTTTTTCACACTTTATTCCATTGAAAATTGACCATGAATGGGGTATACTATAAATGAGGCAATTTATGCCCCGATCACTCCAAAGGAGTACGACCTATGATATGTGAAAAATGTAAGTCCCGCGAGGCGACCGTAGTGGTCACCGAGGTGGATGGAAATAAAAGAACCGAACATTACTACTGCAGTCAGTGCGCCGCTGAGATGGATCTGCTTCCCCCGGAAGGAGAGCTTCCTTTCGGACAGCTTTTATCCGGTATTCTCGGCATGGTCGCAGAGAACGACGCGGATGAAGAGGATGAGTATGCAGGCATTTTCTGCCCGACATGTAAGACATCTTACCGGGAGTTTGTCGACTGCAGTCGCTTTGGCTGCGAAGATTGCTATCACATCTTCGGACCACTGATCGACGCGAATATCCACAAACTGCAGGGCAGCGACGTCCATACCGGTAAGCATCCGAAACTGCAGGGTAAGAAGACGCAGCCGGCGGAGAAGATCGAAGAGCTGACGGCCGAGGAGAAGATCGCGAGACTGCGCGTACGGCTCCAGGAAGCATTGGCCGCAGAAGACTACGAGCAGGCAGTTGTGTTCAGGGATGAGATCAAAGCATTAAGCGGGGAGAAATAACCATGGAAAAATGGTATGAAGGTATCGGCGCGGAGCAGGATGTGATCGTCGGAAGCCGCATTCGCCTGCGCAGAAATATACAGGGGAAGATGTTCCCCGAGAAGTTGCCGTCCGACCAGCGTAAGAAACTGGGGACCGAGCTGATGAACCATGTGTCCGGCATCCTGTCGGCAGGTGGCGTGGAGAACCACAGCCTGCATCTGTCGGAAATGGATGCAGTGCAGAAGAGCGCTCTTCTGGAGCGTAGCGTGCTCACGAAGACTTCGCTACGGGAGACCGAGGATATCGCTCTGACGGTTTCGGAAGACGAAAGTTACAGCGTGCTTTTTAACTGTGACGACCATCTGCGACTGCAGGTGAGTGAGAGCGGTCTTCACCTGCGTGAGGCATTCGCGAAGGCGGATCGCCTGGATGACGCGATCAATGAAACCTATAATTACGCTTTCGATGATAAATATGGTTATATGACCGCATTCCCGACGAACGTCGGAACCGGCATGCGTGCGTATCTCGTGCTGCATCTGCCGCTCCTGGCTTCGAGCCAGAGGTTCCGTACGATCACTTCGGAGCTGGGACGCTACGGCGTTGCCATCCGCGATGCGTTCGTTTACGAAGATAAGAATCCGAGCGGCCTGTATGTGATCTACAACCAGAAGACCCTGGGCCAGAGTGAGTCGGAGATCATGTCGGTGCTGACGAAGGTGGGCATGCAGCTCGCCGGGTCGGAACGCCGTGTGCGCAACATTCGTGCGCAGCGTTTCAGCCTGCAGAACGACGATGAAGTCTACCGCTCCTACGGTATCCTGAAATATGCCCGCTACATGCGGTACGACGAGGCGCTTCTGAATCTGTCCCGTATCCGCATCGCGGCTTCGGCAGGTAAGGTGAACTTTTCAAAGCCCCTCAGCCTGTATAAACTGATGCTGATGGTGTCGCCGGATAATCTGCGTGTACACTATCAGAAGGAATTAGACGAGAACGAGCTGAATGTGCTCCGCGCAGAATATCTGCGGTCTGCATTGCCCGAGATCGTCGGCTGACAGATGCCCGTCGGCAATGTTTGAAAGAGAGGAAAACCAACGTGTTTGAACGATATACCAGAAAAGCGCAGGCCGTGCTCGAAGAGGCACAGAAGGCTGCAGCGCGTTTCGGCCACAGTTATATAGGTTCTGAGCATTTTTTGCTGGGTATCCTGATCGAGGATGATTCGATCGCCGGCGAGATACTCAGAAAGTACGGCGTCACCGCTGAGAAGGTGAGCCATCTGATCGAGGAGGTCATCTCGCCGGTCAGCTCGGCCATGATCGCGGATGCCGGCGGTTACACACCGCGCGCGCGGCTTATCCTGGAGCAGGCAGCTAAGGAATCTATGCGTATGCAGAGCCAGCTCGTAGGTACCGAGCATATCCTGATCGCGATCCTTCGGGAAAATGACTGCGCTGCCCGTAAGATTCTGAATACGCTGAAGGTGGACATCCGCCGTATGTACGTCGATATCTTCCAGGCGATGGGAGCGGATCGCAACGAAGTTCGCGATGAGATCGATCACATGCGCGCAGCAAAAGGAAAGACACCGACGCTGAATAAATACTCACGGGATCTGACCGCATTGGCCGCAAAAGACGAGATCGACCCGGTCATCGGAAGAGAGACCGAGATCGGTCGTATCATCCAGATTTTGAGCCGCAGAACGAAGAATAACCCGTGCCTGATCGGTGAGCCCGGTGTCGGAAAGACCGCCGTTATCGAAGGACTGGCACAGCGGATCGCGGACGGTAATGTTCCGGACAGCATCGCGGATAAACGACTTGTCATGCTGGATCTGTCCGGCATGGTTGCGGGATCGAAATACCGCGGTGAGTTCGAAGAGAGGATCAAGAACCTGATCGATGAAGTTCGCCTGGATAAGAACGTACTTCTGTTCATCGACGAGATTCATACGATCATCGGAGCCGGCGGTGCAGAAGGTGCGCTGGATGCATCCAACATCCTGAAACCCAGTCTGGCACGCGGCGAGATCCAGATCATCGGCGCGACCACGATCGATGAGTACCGTAAACACATCGAGAAGGATGCGGCGCTCGAACGTCGTTTCCAGCCGGTCATGGTCGACGAACCGAACGAAGCGGAGAGTATCGAGATCCTGAAGGGTCTGTGTCCCGCATACGAGGCGCACCATAAAGTGACCATTACGGATGAAGCGTTGCAAGCTGCAGTAAAGCTTTCCATCCGATATATCAACGATCGTTTCCTCCCGGATAAGGCAATTGACCTCATGGACGAAGCAGCCTCCAAACTGCGTCTTTCGGCATTTAATCCGCCGGAAGAGGTGAAGAAGCTGGAAGAGGAGATGGAGGAACTCAACAAAACCAAAGAAGAATATATCAAATCCGAGAACTACGAAAAAGCCGGAGAGATCCATAAGAAACAACAGAAGAAGCAGGAGAAGATCGAAGCGCTTCTGAAGAAGTGGGAGCAGCAGAAGGAAAACCGCGAGTTGACGGTCGGCGCGGAAGAGATCGCCGATGTCGTTTCGGGATGGACGAAGATCCCGGTACGTACACTCGAAGAGGGTGAGACGCAGCGACTGAAGAAACTCGAGGAGATTCTGCATAAGAGGGTCATTGGCCAGGTTGAGGCGGTTTCCGCCGTATCACGTGCGATCCGCCGTGGTCGTGTGGGTCTGAAGAACCCGAAGCGTCCGACCGGTTCCTTCCTGTTTTTGGGACCGACAGGTGTCGGTAAGACCGAGCTTTCGAAAGCACTCGCCGAAGCGATATTCGGAACGGAAAATGCTCTCATTCGCGTCGACATGACGGAGTACATGGAGAAACACAGCGTAAGTAAACTCGTAGGTTCTCCGCCCGGATACGTCGGCTACGAAGAGGGCGGCCAGCTCTCGGAGAAGGTTCGCCGGAACCCCTATTCGGTCATCTTGTTTGACGAGATCGAGAAGGCACATCCGGACGTATTCAACATCCTGCTTCAGGTGTTGGACGACGGACAGATCACGGACTCCCAGGGACGCCGGGTCGATTTCCGCAATACCGTGCTGATCATGACTTCCAACTGCGGAGCAGCGAACATCGTTTCGCCAAAGCGCCTCGGTTTCGGAGCGACGTCAGACGCGAAAGCGGATTACGAGTACATGAAGACCCGCGTGATGGACGAAGTGAAGCAGATGTTCAAACCGGAATTCCTGAACCGTATCGATGAGCAGATTGTGTTCCATTCACTGGGGCGTGATCAGATGATCGAGATTGCTGATGTGATGCTCTCAGAGATCACAGGACGCGTTAAAGAGCAGATGAACATCACACTCAACATCGACGAAAAAGCGAAAAACTGGCTGGTCGAGCACGGGTATGATGAGAAATACGGCGCACGTCCGCTGCGTCGGACCATCCAGACGAGTCTGGAGGATAAACTGGCCGAGGAGATCCTGGAAAGCACTATCAAAAAGGGCGATAAGGTCATCATTTCGGCAGATGAAAACGGATTATCATTCAAGAAAAAAGCATAACATGCAGGAGGCAACAAAATGGCAGTCGTAAAAGAATTGATCAAGCAGCAGGCAGACGGAAAACTTTGCTTCGGGGACTACACCCTCGCACAGAAGGCAAAGCTGGACGGCTTTTCCTTTGGCGGAGATGTTTTCAAGGTAAAGACCTTCGAAGAGATCACGAAGTTGGAGCGCAACGGATTGTTTGCGTACGAGTCGGTTCCGGGTACGTCCGTGTTTGATTACACGACCACAAAAGACGGCGTTAGTTTCACAGTCGAGGGCCCGAAGACCGCACAGGTTATCGTGATGCTCGAGGATGAGACAGACTACGAGGTATATCTGGACAATAAGCAGGTAGATCTGCTGCGCACCAACCTCGGAGGAAAGCTCGCGCTCAATATCGAATTGGAGCAGGAAAAGCCGGTCGAAGTAACGATCAAGAAGCATGAATAATATCGCTCTCTATGCGGCGGATCATTCGTTAAAAGAATGATCCGCGCATGGTTTTGTGCGAGATCTGACATTTTGGGGAGTTCAAATGGCGAAAGCAAAGGACGTCGCATTCTTCTGTAAGGAATGCGGATATGAAAGCAGCAAATGGCTCGGACAGTGTCCGGCATGCAAAGAGTGGAACAGTTTCGTTGAGGAACCGAAGGCACCGAAGAGTTCCGGAAAGGGAAGCATTTCCCGCCCGGTCCTGGATCCGGTGAAACCGGTGGCGATCAATGAGGTTTCCACGGCGGAGCATGCCCGTATCTCCACGCATATCAGTGAGTTGGACCGTGTCCTGGGCGGCGGTATCGTACCCGGATCGCTGGTTTTAGTCGGGGGTGATCCCGGTATCGGAAAGTCCACGATCCTTTTGCAGATGTGCCGGAACCTGGCTTCCGACGGTAAGCGCGTCTTGTATATTTCCGGTGAGGAGAGTGCGAAGCAGATCCGCATGCGCGCGGACCGCATGGGTGCATTTTCCGATACCATGCTTTTATACTGCGAGACGAACCTGCGCCCTATCGAAGATACCATTCGCTCGGAAAACCCGGATATCGTCATCATAGACTCCATACAGACCATGTTTCATGAGGAAGTTCCTTCCTCACCGGGCAGTGTAACGCAGGTGCGTGAGGCGACAAACGTTTTTTTGATGCTCAGTAAGGGCCTCGGCATCCCGATCTTCCTGGTCGGTCATGTGACGAAGGAAGGCGTGGTCGCGGGACCTCGCGTTCTCGAGCATATGGTGGATACTGTTCTATATTTTGAAGGGGAGCGGAGCGTGGCCTATCGTCTGCTTCGCGCTGTGAAAAATCGTTTCGGTTCGACTAATGAGATCGGTGTCTTCGAAATGCAGGAGACCGGTCTGGTTCCCGTTGCAAATCCGTCGGAGTATATGCTTAAGGGGCGTCCTGTGGAGGCTCCAGGTTCGGTAGTGACCTGTGCCATGGAAGGCACGCGTCCGGTTCTTTTGGAGATCCAGGCGCTCGTTGCGCGCACGAATTTGAACCTGCCCCGTCGTAATACGACAGGAGCGGATCCGAACCGCGTGCAGCTTTTGACCGCGGTGCTCGAGAAGAAACTGAATCTGCCCATGTATGAGTACGACGTGTACATCAATATCGCCGGCGGTATGCGCATCGCAGAGCCGTCGTTGGATCTGGGCATTCTGACTGCATTGATCTCCAGTTACCGTGATCTGGTCATTCCGGAAAATCTGCTCGTATTCGGAGAAGTAGGTCTGACGGGTGAGGTGCGCCAGGTCTCTATGGCGCAGCAGCGTTTGAACGAAGCCGCAAAGCTCGGCTTCTCGCTCTGCATGCTTCCGGCCGTTGCCGTAAAGCAGCTGCAGATCCCGAAAAACGTTACGTGCATCGGCATTGAACACGTGGGAGATGTCTACCGGAAACTCAAAGATTTCGCTTCAAATACGCCCAAAAAAGAAATCTAAAATTTTTCTAAAAAATTTTGAAAAAAACTATTGACAAGACGAAATATGCTTGGTATAATCAAGGTGTTGAAAATTGAAGAAGATATGTGGGGCAAACTTATCGTAAGGTAAGGACGCAAAGCTATAGGGTTCGGGTAATACCGGATAGCCAGTTGCCATCGTTTGTTTTGGTATGTCAATAGCCTCCACGGAATCTATAACCGGGGAGTTTTTTTGTACCTTTTTCTTCTTCCTGTACAGGCCCGAAAAACCGCCTGTAATGTGCTCTCGGCACCGGATTTTCAACCTGAAATCGTTTACTGACTTTTTTTGTATACATCCCTTCCTTATTTACACATGCAAGTGCTCCGTTAACTTTCCCCTAGTTTAACGGGGCATTTGCGTTTCTAAAACTCTTTATGACTGCTTCGGGAAGCCTTCGCAATGAGGCTTCCCGGTTTTTTTTCGAGGAACAGAAAGAAAATTAAAATTATTTTGAAAAACCTCTTGACATTAGTTCGGAACCGAAGTATAATTAGTTCGGAACCGAAGTAATACACATAAGAAAAGGAGACGAAAAAATGGTAAGTAACAGAGATCTTTTCAGAAAAATGATGAGTTTACCCAAAGTACTTGGTATGATGAAGATGAAAGAGAGCGGTCAGACGCCGTTCCGCCCGCCTTTTGGCATGGGTGGTCAGCCCGGCTTTGGAGGCATGGGTGGTAAACCCGGCTTCGGAGGTCCGGGTAGGGCACCTTTTCAGCCGCCGTTCGGTATGGGCGGAAAGCCCGGCTGCGGTCGTCCCGGTTTCGGAAAGGGACCTGCCGGCCCGATGGGCAGAGGCATGAGCCGTGAGCGTTTGCTGACCATCATCAGCGAATACCCGGAAGGCATTCGCCAGAAGGATCTGGCGGCGGCAGCCGGCATCAACGCATCCTCGGCGTCGGAAGTTGTCAGCCGTCTGGAGGACGACGGATACCTGGTTCGCGTTATCGACGAAAACGATAAGCGCGCTACCTTGCTGAAGCTTACAGAAATGGGCGCTGTCCGCGCGGAAGAGATCCGCTCGGAGAGAGATTCCTTCCTGGATGAACTCTTCGGTCGCCTGACCGAAGATGAGAAGCAGACGCTTTCTGATCTGCTGGATAAACTGCTCGGAACAGAATAATATTTCGCTTGTTTTGCGATACAAGAAAGGCTGCCGTGCCCCGGCAGCCTTTTGCATTTTTTAGGGCAGATGAAGCCTTTAGAAACCGATTATCCGGTTGACATATAGTACCGAAAATGCTACATTTTTAGTGGGTTGAATAATGTATTTCGGGCGGATGGGTGTCGGCTGTTCACGGCGGAATTTACGATCGTGTGGCCATTTTACCGATGATAACGGCAGAGAGTTGGGAAAGGAAAACTATGGATATCAGAGTAGTAGACGATGGAAATGAAAAACAACAGATCACGCGTCTGGTTTTGGAAGCATTGCCCGATTGGTTCGGGGTCAGCGAGACACGCGAAAACTATATAAAAGAGAGTGCCGGACTTCCTTTGATCGCAGCCTTTGACGAAGGAAAACCGGTTGGCTTTTTATGTCTGAAAGAAACGGGAAGGGATACCATGGAGATCCACGTGATGGGCGTGCTCATGGACTATCACAGGGCAGGAATCGGAAAGGCGATGTTCCAGAGGGCGAAGGAGGTAGCCGTAGACGGAGGGTATTCCTTCATGCAGGTGAAGACGGTTCAAATGGGGCTGTATGAGGACTATGACAGGACGAACCAGTTTTACAGAGCGCTTGGTTTTAAGGAGTTCGAAGTGCTTCCGACCTTATGGGATGAACTGAACCCTTGCCAGATCTATGTGATGTCGCTGCGATAGGTGTGCGTGGCTTAGGATGCTAAGCGGAATCGGGGGTGACCGCGGGCGAACAGGCCGAAGAAAGACCAAATAGGAGAAGAAGTATGGGTGAAACGATTTTGGAGATCAAAAACCTTACCAAATACTATGGTAAGGTAAAGGGAGTCGAGAACCTTTCGCTGAAATTAGAGTGCGGGGAGATATTCGGCTTCATCGGGCCGAACGGAGCCGGTAAATCTACGACGATCCGTTCGATCATGAATCTGATCAATAAAGATTCGGGCTCAGTCCTGTTTCACGGAAAAGAACTGGACCGGGATGATATAGAGGCGAAAAGCAGGATCGGCTATCTGCCAAGTGAGGTATTCTTATACGATGACCTTACCGTAAAAGGGATATTCGACCATCACGAGAGTTTTTACGGAAAATACGAGCGTGCAGCCGGGATCCATGAGAGAAGAAAAGAGTTGGTCGTGCGACTGAAACTCGATGAGTCGAAGAAGATCGAAGATCTTTCTCTGGGAAATCTGAAGAAAGTCGGGATCATATTGGCGCTGATGCACGGGCCGGAGCTCATCATCATGGATGAGCCGACGAGCGGCCTGGATCCCATCATGCAGAACGTTTTTTATGAACTGTTGAAAGAAGAACGTGAAAAAGGCAACACGGTCTTTTATTCCACGCATATTTTGAGCGAGGTCTCGCGGATCTGTGACCGTGTCGGAATCATCCGCGGCGGAGAACTCATAAAAGCCGGTCCGGTCGACGAGATCAGCGATAAGCAGTTGAAGTTTGTTACGGTCGAAACCGATGACATCGATGCGCTCGTATCGGATCTGGGCATAAAAGTGCTTTCGAAAGAAGATCATACCGTGCGGTTCGCAAATGTACTGCCGGATGATACATTGATCAAAAAACTGTCGAACCACCGCATCGATAAGATCCTCATTGAAGAAGCGACACTCGAAGAAATGTTCATGCACTATTACACGGAGGAGCGGTAAGATGATCAAACGTGAATTAAAAGTAAATCTGAAGGGTTTTCTCATCTGGACTGGGATCATGCTGGTGCTCTTACTGCTGATCTTCATGGTTTATCCGTCGATCATCAACGATGAAAACGGAAGCAAAGTAGACGAGATGTTGAAAGCATTTCCCCCGGAGATCTTAAAGGCATTTAACATGGACATCGCGAGTCTGGACACTGCGTTCGGATGGCTGAAGTCGGAGGGGTTCGTGTTCCTGTACCTGATCGTCGGCATCTACAGCTGTCTGCTCGGCTCGAACATCCTTCTGAAAGAAGAGAGCGAGAAAACGATCGAATACCTGGCAGCGCTGCCGATCTCCAGACGTAGGGTCGTAACGGATAAGATCCTCGTTTCGATGTTCTACATCCTGTCCATGATCATCCTCCTCGGAGTGTTCAATATGGTCGCACTGAATATCTCGGAGACCCCGGACAATGTACAACTCCTGCTGTTAAGCATTACCCCCGTATTTCCGTCCATTGTGCTGTTTTCGCTGGGCTTGTTCATATCCACATTTACCCATAAGACGAAGAAAATGCTGGGGATCAGCATCGGCATGGTATTTGCCGCGTACATCCTGAACGTGATATCCGAGATGGGAAGTTCGGTGGAAGGCTTTAAATATATTTCCGTGTTTACGCTCGCAGACTCGCGTGGTGTTATCACGAATTCCGAGATCCGGCCGATCTTTGCTGTCATCAGTCTGGCGCTGTTTGCAGTGCTGATCCTGATGACATTGGTGCGCTATCAGAAGAAAGAACTGGTGTAGTAAACAGGTGGCATTTATGGTAAGATAGGGGATGAGAAACTACAACGGCGTAAATGCCGATTGAGAAAGGGATAAGGAAGGAATATGACAAAACGTATCAGAAAGCTATTAGCAGTAGTGTGCCTGCTTTTGGCGATCGGAGCCCTGACAGGCTGCGGTAAAGGGAACAACAACGAAACTCAGGCTACGTCCGAAGAGAGTGTGGATGCATGGACTGTCCCGGAAACGACGGCGGAGCCTACGACAGCGGAACCTACAACGGAGGTATCGACGACCATCGCCGAAACGACCACTGAACCGCCCACCGAACCGGCGACGGAGTTTCCGAAGATGGATACACCGGATTATTACTTCGCGATGATCGATCATGCGAAGGTCGGAGATCGCTATTATTCGACCTATTATCTGCAATTTGATAAGCCCGGTTACTACATCTCCGATCACACCGGAAAATCCAAGTATTATGATAAGGACAGCGGGACGAATTATACCCATCCATCGAAGGTTTTCCAGTGGATCGAGCGTCCCGGGGATGATCAGGTATTCTATAAGGTTGCTTTGGTTTTTATTTCAAAAGAGGAACAGAAGGTGCCTGGTGAGGGACTGACTTTTGAAGTTCCGGTCCGCTATCGTTATGACAGTGAGAATTCCGCCTACATCGAAACGATGAAGTTTACGGTGAATACTCCGATCGCGGATATTAAGATCGATAATATGGCAGATAATGCCCCGATCCTGCTGGATGGACACTATCTGGGCATTGATCCGGAGGTTACGGGTATAGCCTATGGAGAACCGGAAGGAGATAAGACCCGGGAATTCTGCGTGATGGAGTTCTTCTATGTCCGCCTGTCCTACGAGGATATCGATGCTAATTCGCTGAAACAGCATCTGGCGATCGGCAGGTATGATCAGGAGACAAAATCCTTTAAGCCTTATATGCCGCCTGAGGGGTATGAGACGTATATCCACCTCAGACAGAGCACGGACAATGGGCTTCGTTATCTGCGAATCGGTATCGGTATGTCCTATCCGAAGGATCACCCGGGTCGGACGCAAGCCGATATCGAAAAGGAAATCGTGGAAAACATGATCCTCGTCTATGTGGAGGATGGAAAGGTCGTATATTACGCCTACTATGAATAAAGCATTTGAAAAGAAAGGATTACGGCATCTACAAGGCCATCGGATATACTTCTGACAGTCTGATCCTGCAGACGGCCATCAGCTTCATGCCGTCCATCATACTTTCGGTGCTGGCCTTCCTGTTTTCGGTATGGCAGGCACGTAAGATCCGCAAGATCGAAGCTTATAATATGTTACTCGCAGAGTAAAAAATCCGGATCCCGGGAGTGCCTGCAAAGGCACCCCCGGGATTGACTTTTATAAGGCTTCATGGTAATATCAATGATAGGATATGGTTTCGGAATCTGCAGTTTTTGCAGTGTGTTTTTAGGAGGAGAATAGTATGAAAACAAAAGGTGGTTTTTTAAAAGGAATCGTGATGCTTTCCATGACTCTGCTCGTTATTTGGACGAGTGTTTCATATGTTTCTGCGGACATGGGCTGTCATCCGGACTATCAGATCAACATCGAAAACCTGCCGTCAGGGTATTCTTGTGCCATAATCGTGAAAGAATATACTGGTGCCACAAAGCCCTATGGTTTTTGGGACGAGCGGGAAAAAGTAAACAGTGGGTTTCATTTGGATCAAGTGGATAAGGAATCGATCGAAGAGTACCTGAGTCTGTTTTATTATGATGGCTGGATATACTATCCGAACTCTCTGTTATACCATTCAAAAGGCCCTTGGCATTATGGCGGCTATATGAATCCTTTTCCCGGCAGACTTCTTTTTATTTCGCCGGAAGGCGAAGTGACCATGAGTGAGAGTATGATAGAGCCACGTGACTATACATATGACTTTCAAAAAGACAGATGGGTCGTTTCCGGTTCATTAGGGCCTTTCGTATCGTTTATTACATACCTTTTGGTCTGCTATATACTTACGTTGGTGATGGAGTACGCAGTCTTTGGATCCTTCGGCTTTTCGAGGGTGCCCCAAAACAGAAAGAAGTTTTTCATAGCAAATACTGCGTCGAATATCCCGATGAATCTGTTTCTTTATACGCTTTATTCCGCCTCAGTCGGTTGGAATATCTGGTTTGAAAGTTTTATTGTTTTGGAATGTATTATTATGCTCTCCGAAAGCATATACTATTCCCACAGCCTCGTGAATCTGAAAGGGGAGAAGCGCCCTAAGACTGCAGCTGCATATGGCGTTCTCGCTAATTTTTTCAGTGCAACTGTCGGGATGGCATACACAATGTTTGATCTGCATTTTTGAACCGCGCTTTGAATGAATAAGAAGAATGGGCGTGTCATCTCTTTCAGAGAGATGAGATGCTGATAAACAAATTAAAAGAAGAATGATTGCTAAGCGTCGATGTGTAGAAGTGATGGGAGGTTTACACGATGCTTTTATTTGAGCCGTATTCTATAGAGAAATTGCATGCGTACCGCTGCTTTCTGAAGTGCGGAAAGAACTTTCCGGCGAGCGATCTATCGGTCGGGAGTCTGATCCTTTGGAATGCAGGCACGGACATGCAGTTTTGCTTATGGAATGATACATTTACGATCCGGCAGAATGTCGGAGACCAGCCGGCTTTTACCTATCCGGTCGGTAAGGATCCGGACGGTATGATCGATGAGCTTCTGCAATATGTGCAGGAGGAGAACCTGCCGCTTCGTTTCTATCCTGTATCGGAGCAGAGGCTTTTGGAACTTCGCGAAGATTCGCGATTTGACAACGCCATGGGCTCCTATGACCGTCGCTGGAGCGACTATCTCTATTCCTTTGAGGAGACGAAGACATTTGCCGGAAAGAAATACAGCGGGCAGCGCAACCATATCAATAAATTTCGGAAACTATACGGCGAGCCGAAGATCCGTCTGCTTAAGCCGGAGGATCAGCCGAAACTCGACGTTATGCTCACGCACTATGAGGCGGAGCACGCGGATGCGAACCTGTTGGAACGGATGGAACTGGAATCAGCTAAAAATCTGCTCGCTTTATGCGAATGCTTTCAGATGATCACGGCCTGCCTGGAGGTTAGCGACGCGATCGCAGCGTTCAGTATCGCCGAGATCGTAGGCGATATGCTCGTGATCCACGTGGAAAAGGCGCTCCTAGAATACGAAGGAGCCTATCCGACCATGTACAATGGCCTTGTAAGGCTCGTAGACAGGCTTTTCCCGGGGAAATGTACAACGATCAATCGCGAGGATGATTCGGGCGATCCCGGGCTTCGTACGTCGAAGCAGCAGTATCACCCGATCGACATGGTCCACAAATACCTGATCCATGTGAACACCCCTGCGGCACGTGTGCCGCAGGATCTGGTCCTGCAGGCCGGCCCGGTCGTCCTGACCCGGATCCGCCCGGAGGATATCCCCGCATGTTTTGCGCTCAACACCGATGTGGAAAACAACCGCTACTGGGGCTACGATTACCGCGAGGATGCGTCGCTCACAGGCCCGGTCTGTGAAGGCCTTTTCTATCATTCGATCCTGTACGACAATGCCTGCGGCGACTCCGTGAATTTCGCGATCCGCGAGACCGAAGACGGAGCGATGATCGGCGAAGGCATCCTCTGGCAGTTCACCTCCCGGGGCGATGTGGAGATCGGCTGTCGACTATTGCCCGCATATCACGGCCGCGGCTACGGCACAGCTGTATTCGGCGCAATGGCACGCTATGCCTCGAAGGAACTCGGGCTAAGCTGCAAGGCGCGGTGTTATCATGAGAATCTGGCATCATATAAGATGATCACGAAAAATGGTTTTGTCCTGAGTGATGAGGAAGAAGAGTTTTACTGGTTTACTTTAAATAATCGTCCATAAATTTTGTTGACATTTTATCTGTTGTATATTATATTAATATTGTCTTGAAAAAATCAGAAAATTTTGATATTTATGATAATGATGCTATTCCTAATCAATAAATAAACTTAAGCTGTTTGCTAACGGGCGTGAACCTTATGAGAAAACAGTTACATTTGAAGACTTTTGGGTGCGCATAGCATTACAAAATTTTAAAATTGACAAGTCAGGGAAATGGAAATTTATATCAGGATCCCTTCCACTGACGAATGGAGATATAATTTCCATCTACAATTGTACTGCTCTTGCGGACGGATATAAGAATCTAAAATATAAATATTCCATGCAAGTGTCAGTGGATCAACGGGATTTTTCTTATGATGGTAGTCCTAAAGGAGTCATGTCGGTAAAGGATATTTGCTTGGATTAGGAATAATACAACAAGTAGTAAAAGAAAGGATGATTAGTTAATAATGGGATTTCGCAAACAACCGTTCTATCTGATACTTGGGATAATCGCAGTACTTGCTTTTATGCTTCAGGGGTGTCAAAAAAAGATAACTATTCCAAAAGGCACTTACGAATGGGTAGATGAGGATGAAACATTCAAAAATGAAAAAATCATCGTTTCAAAAGATGAAATAACGTTGGTAGATTTCAACTGGGACATCAGAATTATGAAGGGACTACCTATTCTGGCACTTCAAAACGGATTTACTTCTGAAGAGGAAGTAATGAAGTTTGTGAACGAAATGAAGAGTAAGTTTGATTATGAAGCATACCGTCAACTGAAAGTTCCCATGACTAATTTGATTGAAATCAATATTGGCAACGACGAAGATGATCCCGAATTAGTGTATGAATTGACTTATGTGGTTACATTTTCAAATGGATATGACTTAACAATGTGTCTGGACTATTCTCCCAAGAAAAAATGCTTTGTAGGTGAAGATACGCAAACCGGTGAAATCGTTCCAATCTATGATAATATTAGTGAATAGGTCGTATTCCTTGTCACGGATAGTGTAGGACATGATGAAATCATCAAAGTCAGTTTTCTGGTTGAAACCTGATAGTTCATAATTGTATGGCAGTGAAATGTCAACGATTACAGGTAATGGCGGATTTCGACTCCGCCATTACCTATTATGGAGAATGTGAATGAGAAACAAATCACAAGTAGTTTATTTATTTGCATTTATCATATTGGCTATTCTCAGTATCACTTCCTGCAAAAAATCCAACCAGTTGATACCGAATGGTACCTATGTTCGAATCAATGAAAAAGGCGAAGAGGAACGTATCGTTGTTACGAAACGGGGCATTACCATGGAGAACCACGACTGGGATGAGGAGATCCGCAGATGGGCGCCGATCAATGCTCGTATGCAGAGTATCAATACCGGGAAAGACATCTCCGCTGTCGATCTTGAAGAACATTTAAAGAATACGTTTGACTATGACGCTTATAAAAGTTACTTCATATCGCATAATGAAGTGGATGAAACTACGGATGAGGATGGGGTCCTGTATTATGACCTATGGTACACAATGAAATTTTCCGATGGCTACGAAATCCGGTTGGGAACAGTGTACTGCCCTGCATTAGGTTGCTTCGGTACGTATCGCGTAAATGAAGAAACCGGTGAAACCTATGCAGACATTCTTTATGAACGTTCCGATAAATGATCAGAACGATATAGTGATCGGGGGAAACATGAAGATTATTGAATGCCGAGATCTTACAAAGGAATATGTTTCTAAGACACAGAGTCAGCAAGCGCTGGCTCATGTGTCTTTTTCCGTGGAAGCGGGTGAATACATCGCAGTAGTCGGAAAGTCCGGCAGCGGAAAATCCACACTTTTGAATATGATCGGCCTGATCGATGTGCCCACGTCCGGCGAACTCTTGATTGGTGAACAGAATACGAAGGATCTGTCGGAGAACAGAAGAGCTGATCTGCGCAACCAAAAGATAGGCTATGTTTTTCAGGCGTTCTATCTGGAACCTGCGTATTCAGCTTACAAGAATGTTGAGATGCCGCTTTTGATCGGCGGTGTCGATAAGAAAGAACGAAAAGAACGGGTCATGAAAGCGCTGGAGATCGTTGGGTTGGCGCATAAAGCGAAGCAACGTGCAGATACGCTTTCCGGCGGAGAGAAGCAAAGAGTCTGCATAGCCCGCGCATTGGTCGGCGAACCTGAGTTTATTCTGGCTGACGAGCCCTGCGGAAATCTGGACTCTGAGAATTCAAAAGAGATCATGGATCTGTTCGAGCGTTTGAATAGAGAGGGAAAGACCATTCTTCTGGTTACTCATAATGAGGAGGATGCAAAGCGCGCGAAGCGCAGGATCCGCATGTTGGATGGAGGGATCGTGACCGATGAAACGCTTTAGGGGGTGTTTGCGGATCGCGCTCGATGAACTTCGTACCCAGAGGCATTTTTATTTGGTCTTCTTATTGAGCGCTTCCGTCTTTTTTGCCACATTGATATCGATCATGCTAGTCACAGTGCGCATTCCGGCTGTGTTAGACGAAGAATTTGCAGATTCGCACATCAATGTGATCGAAATGAGTAAGATTCCGGATGGCTTTCTTTCGACATTAGAGGAGATGCCTGTTAAGATCATTGATTTTCCAATCATGAAGAGTGATCTGATAGGGATTGATGGGTCGGACCCTGAGAACCGGTATTACACAGAGGAGCATCCCGAAGCCGAAAGCGGAGAGATACTTACGAGATACTATGATATGTTCGGTAGAACCGGAAATGTTGTGGCAGATAAACCAAATGATCATATTACGAGGCTGAATGAAGCCTTGTTGATCGGTGAGCCGTGGACGAAGGAGGACAATACTGACAACAAGATCTGGCTGTGTGAAAAAGCGGCAGAGCTGACCGGGTACAGGGTAGGTGATGTAATGCATTTCCCGGGGAAGTTGAATACGGATGTGACGGCGACGGTTGCGGGCATATATAAACGTGACGACCCGGAGATGAATTTCTATTATATTACCTTTTCGATCTACGAATCGGTCATTCCGAAGATGGTGGAGAATAACAGAACTTTGATCCGTCCGGACTCGATCTTGCAGCATAATAAGGTCATTAATGAGATCAAGTCGTATTACTATTATGCTTTCTCGTATAGCAAATCGGTCATTGACGGATATATGGCTCTTCTGTTCCTGTTATTTGTTTTGTGCGGGTTTATCGGGCTGATGGTGGTCGGCATTCTGTTTGCAACGGCACGTGCATATTTCGCTCGTCGCACCCGTTTTTTCTCCGTGCTTAAAGCATTAGGTTTTCGGAATCGTGGAGTATTAACAGTGGTTTGCCTGGTAACGCAGGGTGTACTCACGGTGGCATTCCTGGTTTCACAGTTGCTGTCTCCATTTTTACTTGCGTATGTCTCCGACTGCCTGTCTGACCTGTATTTTGAAATGAATATTTCGACTAATGTGTGGAACGGGACGGCTCTGTGTGGGTTTATTGCAGTTTCTGCGCTGGCCTGGATCGTCTGCTTTATTGGAAAACGAACGTTTAAAACCGCAGAGATCACAGAACTGATGCGCAGTGAATCGCAGTAGGAGGGCAGAGTATGAAGAAGTTTTATTTCGAAAATGCCGGATATAATCTGCTTTGCCATAAACGTAACACACTGAGGATCCTGATCAATTTAATGATCATTTCGATGCTGTTGGTGGCCTGGTTATCCTTACGGACAGCTATTGGAAAAGCAAATGAAAAATATACGAAAGGCTATCGTTCGGCCTGTACTTTTTCTGTTGATACCGAGCAGGATGAAGATGGTGAAGAAATACAAAATGACAGATACAGGATCCTGTCGGACATGGATACGTGGGAGGAATTATCGAAACCGATCCGATATGCGGAGATGGATCTGAATAGGATCATTCATAGTGCTTCCTATGTTCGAACTTCTAATCAATTGATGACGATGATATGTGATGATCAGGTCTATCAGGGAATTAACGACAACAGTTTTTACCCGCCGAGTATAAATATCCAAAGAAGAAACAGTGGGCAGAGTATCGACTTTCGGGTTGGACTTCTTATCTCGGACACATTGTTTAGCGGTGCCTGCCTGGAGGAGTATCAGTACAGGAATAAAAAGGATACCCCTTTGTTGATTGGACGGGAACCTCTGAATGAAAATGAGATCATGTTATCGGATTTCATGATGCGTAAGTTCGGGATCCTTCAGGATGCGGAGTCTTTCGTAGGTAAAACCGTTTCATTTATTCATAAAGACGGAACGGTATTGGATCATGTAACGATCGTCGGTATTATAGATGGAGAATACTTTCGCGAATATGGCACGATGTACATGCCTCAGATCTGGCTGCGCGAAAACAACGAATTGCTTCGCGCGACATCAAGCAGAGGCGTGCGGCATTGTTATACTGTGGATGCCTACAAGAATTATGACACAATCGTGGAACGATATGCAGAAAAGATCGATGATGTAGAGAGCTGGATGTTTTATGGAAATGACGTTTATATCGAAGTTGTTGCTCCCTGTAAAGAGATAACTTCCGTGGATATTCTGGTCAATAAAATCGGTACTTTATTTGGCGGATTGATCATCCTTTCCCTATTGATCCATCTCTATAACATTTTTACCCAGCGGGCCGCGGATCGCATGAACTACAACGGAATCTTACGGGCTATGGGTATGCGAAGAGGAGGCGTTTTTCAGATTGGTTTCTGTGAACTGTTTTATATTGCCTTTGTTGCCGTCGCGATCGGTGTTTCGTGTTCTGCGGGGTTGATCTTTATCCTGAATGAATATGTCGGCTCACTGATCCTGTTCCGGCTGGAACTGAATGCTTTGGATTTTGTAGGGATCGCTGCAGCCGCGCTGGGCATCCTGCTGTTGCTTATGTTTTTTATGCAGTATATCATCCTGCACACGTATCTGCGCAAACAGCCGATTCAACTGCTTCGTTCGTAAATGTATAATAGCGATCATAGCTGTTGCTTTCGTTGTTCTGATGCCTATAGCCATGTACAACATGTAAGTGTATGTGGCGTGTATAGAAATGTAGGGCGGAGATGAAATGTGTATAAAAGAGGACTTCCCCTCTTGACATATCAACAGGAACTGATATAATGAATATCCAGAGGGGCATGAAGTTCCTCTGGATAGTTTTTATGACGTTGATGGTGCAGCAGTAGATCGCATCAGAAGCCGCACAGAGAGCGACGGCAGGTGGGAAGTCGCAGGTGGATGGGATCGAATTTTCGGCATCGGAGTTTCGGCTGCTACGGGCATGACCCGGTGTGGTCGGTGTATCCCCTGCATTAAAGGGTTCGAGTGAGAAGGAATTGTTTTCCTTCTAATTTGGGTGGTACCGCGAGCAATCGTCCCAATGAGGGATGATGGCTCTATTTTTTTATTCGGATCTCGAGTGAGGAATAGAGTGACATCGTCCATACCGAAGAGTATAGGAGGAAGAAACCATGAATGAAAAGTTTGAGAGTATCAAGAACGAGATCTTAAACGGCATCGAGGACCTGCAGAGTTCGAAGGCCGTTTATGAGTTGAAGAAACATTTCCTGGATTCGAAGTCGGGTAAGATCGGCCTTTTGATGAAGGAGATGAAGAATATCGCGCCAGAGGAGAGAGCCGGTTTCGGTAAGGGGGTCAATGACCTGAAGGAATGGGCGCTGCAGCGTTTTGCCGAGTTGGATGAGAAGATCAAGGCAAAGGAACTCCAGATGCGCTATGAGCAGGAGAAGATCGACGTGACCGAGCCTGCGATCACCGTTAAGAACGGAAATCTGCACCCGATCACCCAGATGCGAAATGAGATCATCGACGTTTTCGCGGGCATGGGCTTCGAAGTCATGGAAAACAAAGAGATCGAGAACGATTATTATAACTTCACCGCGTTAAATACGCCGAAGGACCATCCGGCCAGAGATATGCAGGATACCTTCTATCTGTCGCCCGAGTTCCTGCTGGCGACGCAGACCTCGGCTGCACAGATCCACACGATGGAGGCGAAGAAGCCGCCCATTAAGATCCTGTGCCCCGGTAAGGTGTTTCGTTCGGATGACGACGCGACGCATTCGCCGATGTTCCACCAGATGGAAGGTCTGGTCGTAGATAAGAAGATCACCCTGTGCGACTTAAAGGGCATGCTGGACGTTTTCGTTCAGAAGATCTATGGCGAGGGCACTACGACCCGTCTGCGCCCTTCCTATTTCCCGTTCACGGAGCCTTCCGTGGAGGTTGATGTCAGCTGCTTCGAGTGCGGCGGCAAGGGCTGCAAACTGTGTAAGGGAACCGGCTGGATCGAAATCTTAGGCGCAGGCATCGTAAACCGCAAAGTGCTTTCCAATTGCGGCATTGACCCCGATGAATACAGCGGTCTGGCGTTTGGTATCGGTATCGAGCGTGCGACCATGCTGAAGTACGGCATCAACAACATCAAGCTTTTGTTCGAGTCGGATCTGCGTGTTCTGGACCAGATCGACAACAACTGATGCCGCGGGATCTTGTGAGAAAGTGAGGAAAGAATATGTTAGTACCCTTGAGTTGGTTAAAAGAATATGTAGATATCAATGTGGAGCCTGCCGAGCTGGAGAAAAAACTGTTCTCCTGTGGCTTCGAGGTAGAAGAAGCCTACGAGGTAGGCCGTGACGTATCCGGCATCGTGGTAGGTCTGGTGGAAGAGTGCGAGCCGATCCCCGAGACGCACCTGCATGTCTGCAAGGTCAATGCGGGCGAAAAGGGCTCCTTCCAGGTGTGCTGCGGCGCGGACAATGTCCGGACCGGCCGCAAGTTCCCGTTAGCCTTAGTCGGCGCGAGCGTATATGCGACCGCGAAGGACCACAAGACCGTAGAAGGCGTGATGACCATTAAGAAAGGCAAACTTCGCGGCTACGATTCCGAGGGCATGCTTTGCTCCGGAACCGAACTGGGCGTTTCCGAAGATATGTATGAGGGTGCCGGTTACAACGGTCTGCTGGAGCTTCCCGCGGACGCGGCTGTCGGTTCAGATGTGAAGTCCATCCTGGGCCTCGATGACTGGATCTTCGACGTATCCATCACCGCGAACCGTCCGGACTGCCAGAGCATTCTGGGCCTGGCACGCGAGGTCGCTGCCGTACTGGATCTGCCGTTAAAGGAGCCGGCTTACGACTATACCGAGACCGAGGTAAAGAAGGATGGTTTCACTGTTTCGGTGGAAGCTCCGGACCTGTGCCCGAGATACATCGGACACTATGTTTATGACGTGAAGATCGGCCCGTCCCCTGCGTGGATGAAGCGCAGACTGGCACTGGTGGGCCAGACATCCATTTCGAACATCGTGGATATTACAAACTATGTTATGCTTGAGATGGGTCAGCCCATGCATGCATTTGACAGCGAGTACATCGAGGGCAATGCGATCGTAGTCCGTCGCGCAGGTAACGGCGAGAAGATCACGACCCTGGATGCGCAGGAATATACACTGAATGAGAACAATCTGGTGATCTGCGACGGCGTGAAGGCGGTGGCCCTGGCCGGCGTCATGGGCGGTCTCAATTCCGAGATCCGCGACACCACGAAGGCAGTCCTGTTCGAGTCGGCGAAGTTCGCCCGCGACAATATCCGTAAGACGGCACGTGCACTGGGTAAGCGTACCGATGCGAGCGCGAAGTATGAGAAGGGCGTGGACGAATATTCCACCGTACATGCCATGAAGCGCGCCCTGCACCTGATCGAAGAGCTGGGTTGCGGTAAGGTTTCCTCCACACACGTGGATGTGAATACGGGGAACTCCATTGACCCGAGAGAGATGAAGGTAAGCCTTCGTAAGGTCAATGACGTTCTGGGCATAGAAGTGCCCGCACAGGATGTGCTGCACATCATGACGAACTTAAATTTCGCTCCCGCGATCAATGGCGATGAACTGACCATTCAGGTGCCCGCGTACCGTGAAGATATGGATTCCTATCCGGATGTAGCGGAAGAAGTGATCCGCATGTACGGTTATGAGCATGTGATCCCGACCTTCATGCCGGATGCCCTGGTGACCACGGGCGGCATGAACGCACGGCAGAAGAAGGAGCTGAAACTGAAGAAGGATCTCTGCGCGCAGGGCGCATTCGAGTGCATTCACTATTCGTTCTTCTCGCCTTCGGATCTGGATCTGATCGGCCTTTCGGCAGATGCGCCGGAGCGCAATGCGATCCGCATCCTGAACCCCATCAACGAGGAGCTTTCGCTGATGCGCACGACATTGGCCCCGTCCATGTTGAATGCGATCGCGCGTAACCAGAAGAAGGGCAACCTCGAAGGCCGCCTGTTCGAGATCGGTAAGAAGTTCATCGCGAAGGAACTGCCGCTTACGGAGTATCCCGATGAGCGTGAGACCCTCTGCATCGGTATCTTCGGTGAGAAGGAAAGCTTCTTCACGCTGAAGGGACTGGCAGAACGTGTGGCGCAGAGCTTGTATGTGAAGTTCACCTATGAGAGCGCCGAGACGACATTTACCCATCCGTTCCAGACCGCGAATATCCTGTGCGGCGAGACGAAGGTAGGTTACTTGGGTAAGGTCGCATATCCCGTTGCTGAGAAGCTCGATCTTCGTACGGATGCTTACATCCTCGAAATCGACCTGAAGCTTCTGAATACATTGCCCGCCGGAAAGGCAAGCTTCGAGCCGCTGCCGAAGTTCCCGGGTGAGACCCGTGACCTCGCACTCGTGATGGATAAAAACATCACCTGCGGACAGGTTGAGAACTGCATTTTGTCAGCTTGTAAGAACGCAAAGCGCGTGACGCTGTTCGATAAATACGAAGGCGGTCAGATCGCTGCAGGCAAGAAGAGCATGGCGTTCACCGTGGAGTTCGTTGCTGGTGAGGAGCCGCTCGCGGCCGAAACTGTGGACGGTTTCGTAAAGAAGATCCTGAAGAACCTGAAATTCCATCTGGATATTGACCTGCGTCAATAATATATAAATCTAACTGACGGTTTTTTAGCCTATGGGTAGAATAGAGAGAGCAGTAAAATATTATAAGAAGCATGGTTTAAAGAAGACGGTCGAAAAGACGGTCCGGGTACTGTTTAAGTCCAAATGGAAATTTGAAGATGTTACCCTGAATGAACTCACGAGGGAAAGAAGGGTACAGTTCTCTTACAATCCCAAACTCAGTGTATTGATCCCAATGTATAAAACACCGGTTGCCTATTTCAGGGAGCTGTTGGATCATTTTCAGGGACAGTCCTATGAGAACTGGGAATTGTGTCTGGCGGACGGATCCGAAGAGGATACAGAGGCGTATTATGAAGTCCTGGAGCGGCAGAAGAAGGATTCCCGGATCAAATATAAGAGATTACAGGTAAATGAAGGAATCTCGGGAAATACAAACCAGGCACTGGATATGGCGACCGGCGACTTTATCGTATTGTGTGATCACGACGATATCATCACATTGGATGCTTTTTTTCGGATAGTAGAGGCATTAAATGCCGACCGCTCCATAGATACGCTTTATACGGATGAGGATAAGGTGGACATGGAGGGCAGAAAGTATTTTGATCCGATCTTTAAGCCCGATTTTAACATCGATTACTTCCGGGCAGGAAACTATATCTGCCATATGTTTGTGACCCGCAGGGAGATCGCCGAAAAGGTTCGCTTTCTGTCTATGTATGACGGCGCCCAGGATTTTGACTTTATCTTCCGGTGTTGTGAAATCTCGAAAGTGATCCATCACATTCCGAGGATCCTGTATCATTGGAGATGCCATGTCAATTCCACGGCGATGAACCCCCAGAGCAAGGCATATGCGTATGAAGCCGGTGAAAAAGCGGTTCGGGATCACCTTAAGCGATGTGGCGTTTCGGCTCGGGTAGCCAGAGATAAGAAACATCCCGGATACGTTCGGGTGCATTACACCCGGGAGGACGAACCGACGGTAACGGTCGTTACGACAAAGAAGATCAAGAGTAAAGTAGTCGAAGGGATCGACTACCCGAATTATGATGTGGTCTATGCAGATGCATATACCGCGGCCGGTCTGAACCGGGTGATCGACCAGATCCGCGGGGAATACGTTCTCTTTTTGGACGACCGGCTGTATTCCCTGAATCCTAAGGTGATCCGGGACCTGGTCGCGCCTCTGGGCAGAGACGATCTGAGCGGTTCTTTTGCAAAAGTCTACGCAAAGGACAATACGCTGTTTTCCTGCGGAGCGATCATTGGTATGTATCATGCATTCGGAATCGCGTTTTGCGGTGTGGATCGGAAAGCGGATGTGCTGGGCTTTCGCCTGGGATATCCCCAGAACATGATGGCTTCGGATCTGTCCTGTGCTATGTTCAGGACCGAGGATCTGAAACGGACCGAGGGCTTTGACGAGACCCTGCGTATGCCTTTTGCAGGTGTGGATATGTTCCTTCAGATCGGAAAACGGACCGGCCGAATGTTTATTTCCCTGCCCTACATCGTGGGGAAGATCAATTACTCCAGCGGTTTAAATTATGTTGCGTACATCAGCAATGACCAGGCGCAGAAAGATATCTTTGCGGATAAATGGAAGAAGGAGATCGCCGCGGGAGACCCGGCATTTAATCTGAACTATAATATCAACCGGCAGGATTACTATCCGCGCCGAAAGTCCGTTTTGATCAAAAAGGGCGTCATCGAAAACTGAAATACCTGCCACCGGACCGTAGGTTTCGGTGGCATTTTTTCGTAAGAATCGGCTCCTGTGACCTGAAAAATACAAGAATTAATCACACTTTCTTCACAAGAATAGGTTATCTTTGAGTTGTTAGAAGCAAATGATATGTTCATATACACGGTCCGGTCTGCTTAGGGAGCCGGTTCGTGAGAAAGGGATATTCTATGAAAAGATCTATGAAGAAACAGGCGATCCTGCTGTCTACGGCGATGTTGTTTGGGCTGGCGGGGTGTAATAAGAACGATACGGAGGATCCGACGAAAGCATCGCAGGAGGGGACTTCAGTTGCGGGAACCACTGAAAACGGCACAGAAAAAGCGCCAGCGGGCGATGTGACTAAGCCGGACGATGAAACGAAACCGGATGATGAAACAAAATCCGGAGATAAAAACGGAGCAGGTGATGAAACCAAGGCTTCGCAGTCGGATGCGGATAAGGAATCTGCGAAAGGATCCGATGTAAAAACAAAACTTGCGAACTATACGGGCTCGGAGCTGCCGGATAAGGCTGACTATAAGGCAAATACACCGCTTACAGACACTTCCGACAAATATATGCTGGCAGATGAAAGTAAAGCAGACGCCTTGATCACATTTTCCGAAAAGGAAGCGACCGTAACGGGAGATAAGAAAGACGCGGTTCTGGTCGGAGAGGAAAACGGAATCTGCGTAGCCACCATCACGAAGGGAGGCGTGTACCGCATCACGGGTTCGTCGGAGAACGGACGTGTGAATGTAGATGCCGGATCGGATAAGGTATGGCTCATACTGGACGGAGCGGATCTGACAGCTGACAGCGCGCCGATCTATGTGGAGCAGGCGGATAAGATCATCCTGACGCTGGCGAAAGACAGCGAGAATAAACTGGCGGACCGAAGCCGTAAGGATGAAACCGATGAGAATTCCGAGGATGTGGACGGCGTCATCTATTCGAAGGATGATCTGATCATCAACGGAAGCGGTTTACTCATGGTACAGTCGAATTATGATAAGGGCATTCACGGAAAGGATGACCTTAGGCTACGCGGCGGAAAGATCACGGTGGAAGCGGTCGGTGACGCCATCCAGGGCAATGACTCGATCGAGATCTCTGCCGGGGAGTATACATTGACCACGCAGAAGGACGGTTTCGTCACAAATACAACGGATAAGGATGGAAAGGGATACATTTCCATAAACGGCGGAACCTTTACCATAAAGACGGAGGGCGACGGATTTACCGCTGCCACGAACCTGGAGATCACGGACGGAGCGTTTGCGATCACGACCGGTGGCGGCGCCGGATCGGCGACAGCGAAGTCCGGAAGCGGTTTTGGAGGATGGGGGCGCGGCCAGTCCGCGCAGAAGGCCGACAGCACCAGTTCCAAAGGTCTGAAGGCGGAGAAACTCCTGACGATCAGCGGCGGTATCTTCACCATCGACAGCAAAGATGACGCAGTACACTGCGACGACACGATCCGGGTCAGCGGCACCCCGTACATGGAGCTGTCCACCGGCGACGACGCTATCCATGCAGAGCAGAGCCTGACGCTCGATGAGTATTGTTACATTCAGGTTCAAAAGTCCTATGAGGGTTACGAGTCGGCGAACATCTATGTGAAGGGCGGCTGGCACCGTATCACGGCATCGGACGATGGCTTGAATGCATCCGGCGGAACTTCGAATGGGATCGCGCAGGAGCCGGGCACAGAGGATGATAATGTTGCCGTGCGTGCGCTTCTGACATCTGCCGGTTATATGGAATATGACAGCACGGCCGATTCCGGCCAGGGCGGCTCGCGGATACGCAGACCGGAAGGCCCCGGAGGCTTCGGGACCATCGGAGGGGGAAACCAGCTGTTGGAGATCAGCGGCGGCTATCTCTATGTAAATGCCGGCGGTGACGGACTGGATTCCAATGGAAATCTTAATGTGTCTGGCGGTATCACGGTGGTGGCCGGACCTACGGATAACGGCAACGGTCCTTTAGACTGCGGCGAGGGCAATACAGTCTCCATTACCGGAGGCATCCTGCTGGCGGCAGGCAGCACCGGTATGATGGAGCGGCCGGAGGCGAACTATGTGGCCAGTACGAAACTGGCTGCGTCTGCAGATACGCAGATCACTATCGCCGATGCGAACGGAAACGTTCTGGTGTCGTTTGTTACACCGAAAAAAGCTCAGGGCATAATTGCGAGCGCAGCAGGAAAGTCTGACGGCTACAAGATCTACACCGGCGGTACGGTTAACGGCACGTTCAATGCGGATCAGGTCTGCATAGACGGCACCATCCGTGACGGAAAAGAAGTCGAGGCGACCGATATCACGGGCTTTGAAGGCTTCGGCGGCCGCGGCGGTCGTAATGGCGGTAACGGTGGCGTAAACCCGTTCGAGGGTTTCCCGGGCGACCTGCCGGAGCAGTTCAAGGATGTGCTGCCCGATGACCTGCCGGATGACTGGGAGGAGTTCTTCAAGGATAAACTTCCGGAAGACTGGCAGGATCGAATCGGGGAAGGGCTGCCCGATGACCTGCCGGATGACTGGGAGGACTTCTTCAAAGATAAACTCCCCGAAGATTGGCAGGAACGTTTCCGTGATGCACTTCCGGATGATCTGCCAGAGCGTTTTAAGGATGCATTGCCCGGTAACAGAGATGGCAAAAACGGGGACCGTACACCGAAGAACGACCGAAATAAAGAAGATAAAAGTGATGGTTTCACAGCATGAGAAAAAGCCGACGGACAGGGCGTAAAATCCCTGGCCGTCGGCTTTTTTTCTTGATTTTCGGGGTGTGATATGGTACAATCGTATTGTCGGAACGGGGGCGTAGGATGCGCAGCAGATCGTATGGGAAGGGGGTAATTCGATATGAAAAGATCTACGAAGATCCTGCTAAGTTTATATGCTTTTATAGCTGTTTGCTACCTGCTTTTCATGTGGATCCGCCCGCTGGCAAATGCCTACGTTTCGCTTGTCTACCGCCCGTTGTCGCAGCTTTGGATGCGGTTTTCCGACCTGTTCCCGTTTTCACTGGGTGAATGGTACATCGTTGCAGTGGTCATCGTGCTCGTGTTGGGACTTCTGGTTTCGTTGGGCCTGATCTTCGTAAAGAAGATTCGCCTGCGCGGGCTGAAGTTATACGGAAGGTGTATGGCCTGGATCGCATGCATCACACTCTGGCTGTTGAATTTCCACTGGTTTGCGCTGTATCGAATGACGCCGGCCCTGGAACGCTATCTGTCCGTCAGTGACCGCTCGGATGAGACGTATGTATCCATGCTGGAGGAGATCGCCGATGAGGTGAAAGCGTTGGAGCCGCAGATCCGGCGGGATGAAGGCGGTTACTTCCGGTTTTCGACCGATTTCGAGCAGGATATCCCTAAGGCCATGAAGGCTGCTGCCGAAACATTTCCCGAACTTTCGGGGTATTATCCGGACGTAAAGAAGATCCATTTTTCGCTTTTCATGAGTCAGAGCGGGACACTGGGCATCTACATGCCTATGTTTGAGGAGGCGACGGTCAATGCGCATCTGGTCGATGCGGTCCTGCCATATTGCTACTGCCACGAACTGACGCATACGAGAGGCATTATCCGGGAAGATGAGGCGAATTTCTTCGGCTTTATGGCCGCGATCAATTCGGAAAATCCCGATATCCGCTATTCCGGTTATTTGGGAATCATCGAGTACGTGCTTGAAGGAATCAAACAGGTGGGGTCCGACTATAAGGACCGGGCGAAAAAAGTGGAAAAACGATTTGTAGATACCATTTGGAGTGATCTGTATCGCTACCACGAGGATAACTATTGGGAGGAACACGAGGACGAAGTGATCATTCCGACGGAGGTCGTGAACAATGTGCAGAACACGGTCTATGATACGACCCTGGTCTTGCAGGGAGTGGAAGACGGCCGGCGGAGTTACAATCGTGTCGTAGAGGCGCTGCTCGACTATTATGCAGAGCATGGAACGCTTCGGATCACCAAAACGCAGTAATATAGATTATAGAACAGGCCGGCATTGGCCGGCAAAACAAGAGGGAATATGGCTTCACAGAAAAAAGGAAAGAAAAAAAAATCATCCGGTTCACGTAGCCGGGCAGCTTCCGGCCGCAGTACATCCACAACGAGTAGATCTACTGCCGGAAGGTCCACGACGCACAACTCGTCGTCGACGCGCAGTTCGTCATCTTCGACCCGCAGCAGGGGACGCCGCAGTTCGGCCTCCAAAGCAGTCGAAAAAAAGAAACGCAGTCCGCTTAAGATATGTTTGCTTCTTTTTGCCGCAGCGATCCTGGCGGTCGTTGTGCTCAATCTGATTGTGATCCTGTATCCGATGAGCAGCATCATCAAGGCCGAAGAAGCGAAAGAGCACGGCGAGTATGACTGTATCATGATCTTGGGTTGCGGCCTGTGGGATAATGAACCCTCGCCGATGCTTAAAGGACGTCTGGACGTGGGCATTGCCCTCTATAAGGATGGCGTTTGCGGTAAACTTCTGATGAGCGGCGATCACAGCCGTCCGGACTACAATGAAGTCATGGCGATGAAGATGTACGCGGTGAACCACGGCGTACCGGCAGATGACATTTATCTGGATCATGCCGGATATTCGACCTACGAGTCGATGAAGCGTGCAGAGCGCATCTACGGTGTGAAGAAGATGATCGTGGTCACGCAGAAGTATCATATGTACCGCGCGCTTTACGATGCGAAACTGGCAGAGATCGAAGCTTACGGTGTTTGCGACGAAACAAAATACAATGGACAGCTCGTTCGCGATGCACGTGAGGTGCTGGCTCGTTGTAAGGATTTCTTCGTTTCGATGTTTCAGCCGAACGCAAAGGAGATGGGCGACCTGATCTCGCTCGATGGCTACGGCAATGATACCGATGATCTTTACTATTACGATGAGAGCGATTTTCTTGAAGGAGGAGATCCAACTTGAATTCATTAGAAATGAAGGGGACTGAGCGCCAGAAGGAAGCAATCCTGCATAAGGATGGACCGCTTTTGGTGCTCGCGGGCCCCGGTGCCGGTAAGACATTTGTCATTACCAGACGGGTGAAGGCGTTGATAGAACAGTGGAAGGTCGATCCAGCAAGTATATTGGTGATCACTTTTACGAACGCTGCTGCAGATGAGATGCGGCAGCGTTTTTCCACATTATGTCCGAAGCATGGCGAGGACGTGCGGTTCGGAACGTTTCACTCGGTGTTCTTTTACATACTTAGAAATGCTTATGGTTTTCGCGCGGAGCAGATCCTGCGGGAGGGAAAGCGCAGAGAGATCTTCCGCGAAATCCTGGCCTCCATATCCTACGAAGTGCAGGATCCGACCGAGTTCTTTCTGACATTGGCCAATGGAATCGGACGGGCGAAGGAGTATCTCGCGTTCGACGGGCGTTTCGGCCCGGACGGTAAGGAGCGGGTGCCGAACATCAAAGAGTTTCACGTTTCCGGCTGTCCGGACACGGTGTTCCGTACTTTTTTCGAGCAGTATCAGGCACGTATGCGGGAAGAAAACCTGGTCGATTTTGACGATATGTGCGTTCTGTGCTACGAGCTTCTTAAAGGGCGCCCGGATATTCTGGCGCATTGGCAGGAGCGGTTTTGTTATCTGCTCGTCGACGAGATGCAGGATACGAACCGCCTGCAGTATGAGACCTTGCGTATGTTGGCGGCGAAGCACCGCAACCTGATGATGGTAGGAGATGACGATCAGAGCATCTATCATTTTCGCGGGGCACGGCCGGAGATCATGCTCGGGTTTAAGAAGGAATTCCCCGATGGGAAGATCATTGCCCTCGATTATAATTTCCGCAGCGTTCCCGAGATCATTACGGCCTCGCAGATGCTGATCTCGCACAATGAGAAGCGCTATGCAAAGGACATCAAGGCTTCGCGCTCGGACGCGGATGGGATCACAGCGCAGATCGGAGAGGAAAATGCGATCTCCGTGCGCGCGTTCGATGACCAGGAGCAGGAACGCGACTATTTGTTGAAGGAGATCCGGAAACTTCGGGACGCAGGCGTGCCGTACCGTGAGATGGCGGTTCTGTACCGTACGAACGTGCTCGCTTCGCCAATCACCGAGATCCTGATGCGGGCGGACATCCCTTATTATGTGCGGGATGCCTACCCCAGACTGTACGATCACTGGATCACACGGGATGTATTTACCTATGTGAAACTGGCGAACCAGTACCGGCTGGAGCGCTGCATGCGCCGGTCGATGTTTCTGCAGATCATGAACCGTCCCAAGCGGTACATTCGCCGCGATGTTCTATCATCGCAGGATGTGACCTTTGAGGAATTACGGGAACGGGCGGCGGCCTATCCTTACATGCACACGTATCTGCGGGATATGGAGCGGGATCTGGCCATGATCGGCGGTGACCGCAGCCGTGAGGCCATGACGCCGTATGCGGCGGTCCATTATATCGCCAATATGGTCGGCTATAAGGCATATCTGGAGGAGCAGGCGCGGGAGCGTGGCCTCGAGACAGAGGCTTACACCGACGTGCTGAACGAACTGCTGGAGGCCGCGAAGCATTTCGAGACCTTCGGTGACTGGAACGACCATATCGAGGAATTGCGTCAGGCAGCGGAAGCGCAGAAGAAGCGCAGGGAGTCCGAGAAGCAGGAGAGCGTGTCGTTGATGACATTTCACGGCGCAAAAGGATTAGAGTTCCAGGCGGTTTTCGTGATCGATGCCGTGGAGGGCGTGACCCCGTACATCAAAAGCGAAACGCCGGAGGAACTGGAGGAGGAACGTCGCATGTTCTATGTGGCGATCACGCGCGCAAAGGACCGCCTCTATCTGCTGTGGCCTAAGAAGCGCTACGGAAAGAAGCAAAAGAAGTCCCGCTATCTGGAGGAGACGATCTTACTGGCGGAGCGACTCGCCGCAGGACAGAGGGTACTGCACCGCGCCTATGGCGAGGGAACGGTCCTGTCGGTCGACGGGGATAAGATACGGATCGCATTTGCCGCTCCGAAGAAGGAACTATCGCTAAGCGTCAAATTCTGCATGGAAAATGAACTCCTGCAATTCCCTTGACTTTTCCCACGGTTCGTGGCATGATAGCGTTACCATGAAGCAATGAATCTGCCGAAAGGGATGAGGTGTTTTGGATGAACAACAAGCCGAAACTTAAAAAGCACTATGACGTGATCGTCGTCGGGACCGGGGCAGCCGGATGTTTTTTCGCATTGTCCTGTCCGCAGGAGCTCTCCGTACTGATGATCACGAAGGATAAAATGGAAAACAGCGACTCCTATCTGGCGCAGGGCGGCATTTGCGTGCTGCAGACGCCGGAGGATTTCGACTGCTATTACGAGGACACCATGCGCGCGGGGCACTATGAAAACCGCCCCGAATCGGTTCGGGTCATGATCCAGGATTCGCCGGAGATCATGAAGGAGATCATCGATTACGGCGTATCCTTCGATAAAAACCCCAACGGCGAATACGATTACACACGCGAGGGCGCTCATACGATCAACCGTATCCTGCACCACACGGACGAAACCGGAAAGGAGATCACGCAGACGTTGATCGACCGCGTGCGCGAGCGCAGGAACATTACGGTTCTGGAGTATGAGAACATGATCGACTGGCTGGTCAGGGACAATGTCTGCTACGGCGTCGTCACGGAGACCATGGACGATGTTTCCGCCCGTCGGACATTTACCGCGGGATCGGTCGTACTGGCGACCGGAGGCATCGGCGGCCTGTTTAAGCACACGACGAATTTCCACCATGTGTCCGGGGACAGCTTCGCATTGGCCTTGAAGTATAATGTCGAACTGGAAAACATCCACTATATTCAGATCCACCCGACGACCCTGTATTCACAAAAGGTCGGACGGCGGTTCCTGATCTCGGAGTCGGTACGCGGCGAGGGCGCCATCCTTCTGAATGAGGCGGGAAAGCGTTTTGTCGATGAACTTCTTCCGCGCGATGTGGTGGCGGACGCCATCCGCCGGGAGATGATCAAATCCGGTACCGACCATGTCTATATCACAATGCCGAATATGACGAGTGAGGAGTGCGCAAAGCGCTTCCCAAATATATACAAAGCCTGCCTGGACGAGGGCTACGACCTGTGTAAGGACCGCGTGCCCGTGACGCCCGCGCAGCACTACCTGATGGGCGGCATCCGCGCGTCCATCTGTGGCGAGACCTCGATGGCGAACCTGTATGCCATCGGCGAGAGCGCCTGCAACGGTGTGCACGGGGCGAACCGCCTGGCCAGCAATTCCTTGCTGGAGAGTTTGGTATTCGCGAAGCACACAGCGGAGCTGATTGCAGAAAAGAAAAGGGAGAAGCTCGACGCGAAGCGATATACAGGCACGAGACTGGCCAATGCGGTCGACCTCAGTTTGTACCCGCCGCGCGACGTGCGCCGCAAAGAAAAAAAGAAACTCATCATGGATGAGATCCGCAGAAAGGACGAAGAATTCTATGTTAAATGGTGTAACAATGAAGGTTAATGTGGACCAATACATATTAAATGCGCTGAAGGAGGACATCACGAGCGAGGACGTTTCCACGAACGCGGTGATGCCTGAGGCATGCCCCGGCCGCGCTGAACTGATCTGCAAGCAGGACGGGATCCTCTGCGGACTAGATGTCTTCGTCCGCACGTTCGAACTGTTAGATCCGACGGCCCGCTTCGAGACCACATTTAAGGATGGAGATTTCGTCACGAACAAAACCCTGATCGGCGTGATCTACGGTGATATCCGCGCTCTGCTTTCGGGTGAGCGCACCGCCCTGAACTATATGCAGCGTATGAGCGGCATTGCCACCTATACCCATGAATATGTCGAGGAACTGAAGGGCTTCAAGACCAAACTCCTGGATACCCGTAAGACCACCCCGAACATGCGTCCTTTTGAGAAGTATGCCGTTCGCGTCGGCGGCGGCTGTAACCACCGATACAACCTGTCTGACGGCATTCTGCTGAAGGATAATCATATCGGAGCCGCAGGCTCTATCACCGCGGCGATCGAGCGCGCGAAAGAGTATGCGCCCTTCGTTCGTAAGATCGAGATCGAGGTCGAAGACCTGGCCGGCGTTCGTGAGGCCCTGCAGGCCGGCGCCGACATCATCATGCTGGACAACATGGACGATCAAACCATGATCGAGGCGGTCCGCATCATCGACGGCCGCGCCGTGACCGAATGCTCGGGCAATGTAACCAAAGAACGCCTGAAGCGCATCGCCCAGATCGGAGTCGACTACGTGTCCTCCGGAGCCCTGACGCATTCGGCGCCCATCATGGATCTGTCGCTGAAAAACCTGCGGCCGCTGAACTAAACACACACGCCCGGATATGCCCCTGCGGCATCCCGGGCGTTTTTTACTTCCGCCCCCTGTTTCCGCCTTTTATATTTCTAAATGCGATCTCCTGCGGGATCTTGTAGTTCAACTTGCCATTTAGGTTGCGGACAGTATCAGACGCGTGGACATTCTGCTTGAAGGGTTTGCTGTATCGGCGAAATTATGGTATGATTATTGGAGAAGTGATCATAGGGAGTTCGGCTTTTTCAATCGGATGGAATACGAAACAGGAGAGGAAATCAAGAGTTGAAAAGACTTTCCAAAGACTAAAGGATAATAGAGATGAGTTCAATAGAGATTCGAAAGATAGGTATTACAAAACTGGATATGGACGCGATCGTCAATGCGGCCAATTCTGGCCTTTGGGAAGGTGGCGGAGTATGCGGCTATGTTTTTCGCGATGCCGGTTCTGCAGAAATGACGAAGGCATGCAATGAGATCGGGCATTGTGACGAAGGGTCCGCAGTTATTACCCCCGGTTTTAAACTGCCCGCAAAGTATGTTATACATGCGGTCGGTCCCAGGTGGTCCGGCGGAAATCATAATGAGCCGAAACTTCTGTACAGTGCTTATATGCGCTCGCTCCTTCTGGCCAGAGAGAACGAACTGCATTCGGTGGGGTTTCCGCTGATATCCGCGGGGATATTCGGTTATCCGGTGGATAAGGCTTGGAGGCAGGCAGTTCAGGCATGCAAAGATTTCATCATTGCAAACCGGGATTATGAAATACAGATCGTGTTTGCGGTATTGGATGATGCGATCAAAGCCATCGGTGAAAGTACACTCCTGGAGATCGTAGGAGATACTTTGAAACCGGAACAATCCTAAGAGCTTCATTGACAAAGGAAAGGAGATGCGGGTATGAGACTTGAAAAAACTCAAAAAGATCAAATCAAGAAATACGCAGACAAATATAATGAAATCGCGGCCGACTTAATGCGTGATTTTACGGCAGATACGAAGGACAATGTGGTTTTCTCGCCGTTTTCGGTTCTTATGCTGCTCTCCATTGTTGCGGATTCCGTAGGTGGAGAGACTAGGCAGCAGGTGTTGGATGTGATCGGTTCCGATCTCCCGATTGAAGAGTATCGGGGTATGATCTCCGCGATGCAGAGCATATTTACAGATGAGGACACGACCGGCGGCACATTCATTTCATCGAATGCGGTGTGCATTCAGGAAAAGCTCAAGGAATCGATCACACCGGGATATGAAGACCGGATCGGACGGTATCAGGGAAGATTGTTCGCTTCCGGGGACATGGTCCGTGACGTCAATGCCTGGGTAAAAGAGAAGACAAAGGGTATGATCACAAATGTCGCCGATGAATCAATGAGCAGTATGCTGGCTTGTTTGATGAATGCGATCGCTTTTGAGGCAGATTGGGGAAAGAAGTACGAGGAATCCGACATATACGAGGGCAGTTTTACAAATGCCGACGGAACCGAGAGCGAAGTACAGATGATGGACAGTACAGAGCGCACATATATCGAGGATGATTTTTTCACGGGCTTTGTTAAACCATACAAAGGGGGAAAATACTCCTATGTGGCACTTCTTCCGAAGAAGAAAGGACCGTCCTTCCTGAAGCGCTCGTTGAACAGTCTCAACATTACGAAACTTCTGGAAAACACCTTTCGTACAAAGGTATATGTTACGATGCCGGAATTCCGGTATGATTTCGGGAAGGAACTTACAAGCCTGCTTCAGAAGATGGGAATTCAAACCCTTTTCACGCCGCAGGCGGATTTCTCTCCGATGTCCTCTACATGGCTGAAGATGGATTCTATCCTTCACAAGGCGCATATTGAGGTGGACCGAAAAGGAACTAAAGCGGCAGCAGTAACGATGGGCATTGTGACCGCAGGCTGCGCTCCGGTGATGGAAGAGTATAAAACAGTGATACTAAACCGCCCGTTTATATACGCGATCATTCACAATGAAACCAAATTACCTGTTTTTGAAGGCTTCATGAGCCATGCGGAAACCCAGAAACATTGCTAACAAATCTAAAAAGTCCGCGGAACCAAACACGGGAGTGCCTATGTATGAGGCGCTCCCGTTTATAGTGTAGCGGGCCTGTTTCCGGCGGAGATTTCGTATATGCGATCACGAGACGGACATGTGAGCAAGCGCTGAAAAACACGCGAATATAAAGTCGGAGCTCGGGGACTTCAGGAAACATCCGCTTTCAGCCCAAGCATTTCCGAGAGCCGTAATGTGTCGTGCGATCACAAGGCGGACTCGGAAATAGTGAGAGAAAAACGGCCGTAATCGTAAGGGTCTCCGAGCTCCGACTTTGATATGAGCGCAACGTTTTTCAAGCGAAGCGAAACCTGGGGCGTCGACGATCGCTTATACGAAGAACTAAATCGCCGGAAATAGGGAAAACAAAAAACGGGAGTGCCACTAACTTAGGCACTCCCGTGTAAATTATCTCGCGTTTATTCGGGTAGATCTTCGAAGTCGCTGTCATCGAGGATCTCGTCGATGCGGTCGAGGGCTTCTTCGTAGAGCTCTTCGTCATCGATCGGGTCGATGTCGAAGTTTCCGTTCTCGTACTCCGTGTAGAAGTAGGGGATAATGCTGTCATCCAGCTCTCCGTCCTGCGGAGACAGGGCAATGATGTCATGGCCATGTAGCGTGAAGTAGAAGCATACCTGGCAGGGAACAGAGTTACCGTCCTCTTCCTCGAGATCGATCACATAATCGCCTTCGGGCTCGTAGTAGTCGTACTCCTCCTCGTCGAAGTCGTCAAGAATGTTGAATTCATCCTCAGGGATCTCGATATCATTGTCCGCGTTCTGTGAAAACAGATCATCATCTTTATCAAACGTGTTCATAAGTAACCTCCTTATACATTAAAGCGGAAGAGGATTACATCGCCATCCTGTACGACATAGTCCTTACCTTCCAGACGGACCAGACCTTTTTCTTTTGCGGCGTTGTAGGTCTTGCAGTCCAACAGGTCCTGATAGTTAACGACCTCGGCGCGGATGAAGCCGCGCTCGAAATCGGAGTGAATCTTGCCGGCTGCCTGCGGAGCCTTCGTTCCGCGGGTAATGGTCCATGCACGGGTCTCGGTCGGGCCGGCGGTCAGGTAGCTGATCAGGCCCAGCAGATCGTAGCTGGCAGCGATCAGTTTCTCAAGACCGGATTCGGACAGTCCGAGCTCCTCCAGGAACATTTTCTTTTCTTCGTCATCGAGCTCGGCGATCTCCTGTTCGATCTGCGCGCAGATGACAAATACACTGCTGCCGGTTGCCTTCGCGATCTCGCGAACCTTCGCTACGTACGGGTTGGAAGCACCGTCATCGGCCAATGCGCTTTCATCGACATTTGCCGCGTAGATGACCTTCTTACCGGTCAGCATGTTCAGAGAAGCGAAGAGAGCAGCTTCATCTTCGTCAACGGGTGTAAGTGTGATGGCCATGTTGCCGCCTTCGAGGTGTTCCTTGAGCTTCTTCAGGCTCTCGAGTTCCTTCGCAAGGGACTTATTGCCCATGACGCTCTTTCCGGTCTTGGAGATACGACGCTCCAGGACTTCCAGATCGGCGAAGATTAGTTCGAGGTTGATGGTCTCGATGTCGCGGGCGGGATCGACACTGCCTTCCACGTGGATGACATTGCTGTCATCGAAGCAGCGGACTACGTGAACAATCGCGTCGACCTCGCGGATATTTGCCAGGAACTGGTTGCCCAGGCCTTCCCCCTTCGAAGCGCCGCGCACCAGGCCGGCAATGTCGACGAATTCGACAACGGCGGGGGTGATCTTCGCAGAGTCGTAGAGGGTCGCAAGCTGTGCCAGGCGCGGATCCGGAACCGGGACGATACCGACGTTCGGGTCGATGGTGCAGAACGGGTAGTTCGCGCTTTCTGCGCCTGCTTTTGTAAGTGAATTGAATAAAGTACTCTTGCCGACATTCGGCAAACCGACGATTCCTAATTTCATGATCTGATAAACTCCTTTAATCCGACGCTGTGGCGCGTCCGCCTTATTATAGCATAAAGAAAGAAGAAAGTACAACAATAATCCTTGAAGATTCAGACGTTCTTTGATAAAATGTGAAAGACGGTGTTTGAAGTAAGAAGCCGGCTGAAGGAGAATAGAACATGACAGACGTCAGTTTTCCCCATCTTGGGATAAATATCGATCATTTGCCGCAGGGTTTTACGATCTTCGGCGTGGAGATACGTTTCTATGCGATCATGATCATGATCGGAATGGCCGCGGGATTCTTTGTGGCGAAGCATTTGGGTACCATCGAGGGTGATGATCCCGAGGATTACTATGATTACATTATTTATGGAGTTCTGTTCGGAATCCTCGGCGCACGTATCTATTACGTTGCCTTTGAATTCGACTACTATAAAGATCACCTTTCGGAGATCCTGAACCTGCGTCAGGGAGGATTGGCGATCTATGGCGGAGCGATTGCTGCAGTCCTCACGATGCTGATCTTCACGAAATTAAAGAAACGTCGTTTCCTCCAGATGGTGGATATGGGCGTGATCGGTCTGATTCTGGGTCAGGCCATCGGCCGCTGGGGTAATTTCTTCAACTGCGAAGTGTTCGGCGGTGTGTCGGACGGTCTGTTCGCCATGCGGCTCAACAATCGTCTGGTGAATATTGAGTATGTTTCGATGCTCGCAAAGGACATGCAGGAGCAACTGCCGGAACTGGCCGGCACCTATACGCAGGTAGCTCCGACCTTCCTCTACGAATTTGTCTGGAACATGCTGGCATTTACCTTTATGGTACTGTATCGTAAGCACAGGAAGTTTAAAGGGGAACTGTTCGGGTTCTACCTTTTGTTATACGGGGCAGGCCGATTCTGGATCGAGGGTATCCGCAGCGACCAGCTGATGATCGGTTCGACCGGCATTCCGGTCTCGCAGGCATTGTCCGCGGTGCTTTTTGTTGCGGGTGCGGCGTTCATCATCACGGGACACATCCTGGTGAAGAAGCAGAAAGGTTTTTTCGTGCCGCACGTGAACCTGACAGAGGAAGAACTGACGAAGATTAAAATAGAGCGTGCTGAGAAACTCGAGGCAGAGAAGCAGGCGCTGAACCAAAAGAAAGAAGAGAAAGAGAAGACCAAGCCTAAGGATAAGCAGGAGTAAGGAATGATCACATCATCGGCCAATGCACAAATGAAATATATCTCGCTTCTGCAGCGGAAGGCTTCTGCCCGCGAAAAGGATAAGGCGTTCGTTGTGGAAGGCGTCCGCCTGTTTTCGGAGGTGCCGAAGAAGCTTCTTTTGAAGACCTATGTTTCCGAGAGGTTTCAGAAAGAGGAAATCGGAAAAAACGAAGCATTGTTCGACGGAGTGAGTTATGAGGTGGTAGCGGATCGTGTGTTCGACGCTGTCTGTGATACGCAGACGCCGCAGGGCGTGCTCGCGATCGTGCGGATGCCGGAGGTGTTTCCTGAAATGAGCAAAACCGCAGGACTCTACCTGCTCCTGGACGGGATCGCGGATCCCGGAAACCTGGGAACGATCTTCCGTACGGCAGAGGCCGCCGGGGTGAGCGAGATCATCATGTCAGCCGAGACAGTCGATCTGTATAACCCGAAGGTGGTGCGTTCGACGATGGGCTCCGTATTCCGGATGCCGCACCGGAGAAGCGACGATCTGGCAGCTGAGATAAAGAAGATGCAGGACAGCGGGATCCGTTGTTATGCGACGTCCCTGAAGGAAAGCGAGGATTATACGAAGGTATCGTATAAGGAGGCTACGGCGATCGTGATCGGAAACGAAGCCCACGGTGTGTCGGATGCGGTTCTGGATGCCTGCAAAAAACATATCCGGATACCGATGGACGGCTCCATCGAATCTTTAAATGCGGCGATCGCGAGTGCGGTCGTACTCTTTGAGGCGGCCAGACAGAGAAGATAGAAGAGCGGAGGTTTCTCTCGAAAAAGAGTGGAACCTCTGCATTATTTTACCCATAAAAGTGGCGATCAGGAGACAAATTAACCGCCAAAAGGCCGAAAAAGTGGGGGGTGTTGACAAAGCCCCGAAAAAGTGCTATATTTGTTTCGTAACATATTTGTAACATTTTGTTTTGCCCTGGTTTAGTGTACGCAAAATCAGGAGTCAAGGCATTTAAAGAGGGAATTATGGCCCTCCGGCAGTTTAAATGTGAAGAAAGTATTACGATGAGTATACAGCTGCCGCGTTTACGGAGATGATTATGGTGAAACACAAGAATTTCAAACATGCGCACAAAGCCGGTGGCGCTATGAAGATGGTTCGTCTTCTGGCCACTCTTTTCGCATGCCTTTTTTTGGTTTCTTACTGCATTTCCGCCTGTTCTTCACCGAAAGTAACGAATACACAACTCAGCGATACCGCGAAAGAGGATGCTTCTCCGTCTGAGATCGCAACCGAGAAATACTACGCAGCGGCCGATGCTTTGCATGAGAAGACGACGCGTCTTCTGGGTTCACAGATGAGTGTCCGTGTTTTGCCGGATACCCGGGTGAAAGCAGAGCCTCTGAAGATGACTTCCCGGCCTGTGTATGTACGAGATATAACGACACTCGATGATGAATTGTCCTACTCCTTCCTGTACGGACCTGATGATTACTCATTGGTGCTGGCAGGTTTCGGAGCAGAACGTTTCTGGGAAGCAGTAGAAGAACAAACGGAACCTGAAGAGGAAACGACTCCGGAAGAGACCTATACCGAGTCGACGACGCAGGTCGATCTTCCTACGGATATCGAGATTCCTTCCGAGATGGATGAGATCATCGGAGAAGAGGATTATCCTGAAGAAACCACGACGATCTCTGCAGAAGAGATCGAAAAACAGCGCCGTGCGCTTTATGACGCGACCATTCACCGTCTGTTGGATACGACATTTTATGTAAATCCGGACCGCGTGGAGAACTATCTGAATGTTCGTGAGACTCCCGGAAGTGAGAACGTAGTAGGACGCCTGTATCCGAATAACGGCGGCGTACTGAAGACTATGAGCGACGGATATGCATACATCGAGTCCGGTGAGGTCATCGGATGGGTCGATGCATCCTATATCTATTACGGCGCGCAGCTTTTGTCGTTGCCTTCCGATATGCGACTTTTTGTACGCGCCGAGAAACTGTTCCTGCGTACGGAGCCGAGTTTGGAAGCCCGCGCTCTGTGTAAGGTCTCTCTTGCGGATACATTGCCCGTAACCGGAATTCCCGAATGCGGAGGCTGGGTACAGACGGTTTATGATGGTAAGATCTGTTATGCAAGCGCTGACTATGTAACGATCGATGTCGGATCCGGCGTCGGCGTTTCGATCGCAGAGCTCAACCGCGAAGAAGAATCCCGCGCAGCAGAAGAGGCAGCCCGCATCGCTGAAGAAGCGCGCAAGGCTGAGGAAGCGCGTAAGGCTGAAGCTGCCCGCAAGGCAGAAGAAGCACGTAAAGCCGAAGAGGCCAGACTGGCCGCAGAGGCAGCCCGCCTGAAGGCGGAGGCAGAGCAGGCCGCGAAAGAAGCAGCTGCCGAAGCAGCACGCACCATCGTGGATATGTCTGCCCGTTATATCGGTTCGACAAAATATGAAGGCGATACCGTTTCTGTAAACGAGATCGAGATCGTCCTGCTGTATAAAGACGGACATACGACGAAGAACCCGACCGCATGGGCATGCGAACTGGTAGGAGTTCCGTTAGTCACCGGAAAGATACCTTTTACGGTTATCTATGGTTCATTTACCGCACAGTTCTTCGTGGATGTTATTCCGCGTCCGACTGAAGCACCTACACAAGCTCCGACACAGGCACCTACACAGGCGCCGACACAGGCACCTACACAGGCGCCGACCGAAGCACCTACGCAGGCACCGACTCAGGCGCCTACACAGGCTCCGACACAGGCTCCCACCGAGGCGCCCACACAGCCGCAGCCGCAGCCGCAACGGGATCCGGCCTTTGATACCATTGACCGCTACATTGCGAGCGGCACACCGAACCGTGCACCTGTATACCTGTCCTCTGACGATATCCGCCTTCTGGCATATCTGGTTCGCCTGGAGGCCGGCCATGAGCCTGCGGAAGGTAAACTTGCTGTGGCAAATGTCGTACTGAACCGACTCATCTCCGGACACTGGGGAAATACGCTGACGGGCGTGGCTTATGCTCCCGGACAGTTCAGTGTTGCGAAGCGTGACGAGAACGGCATCTCGAAGCTGGATATCTGGCTTGCAGAGAAGAACACTTCGAATGATCCGCACCTTCAGTCCTGCTATGACGTAGCATATCAGGCATGCGCCGGATATAACAACATCGGCGGTCTGATCTTCTTCTGTAACCTGAAGAGTGCAAACGCTAATAACAAGTGGCCGAATTTCAAGGTATATCATATTATCGGCAACCATGTTTTCTATTCGAAAAAGTAAGAAAAAGTTATTTACCACTTGACAAGTGACAGATAATTTACTAAGATGGAATATACGTTTCTCTTGTAAGAGCAGAAACGTATATTTTCATTTTTTGAGAGATATGTACGGGCTGGTTTGAGAATTTGGGCCCGTACCGGAAAGGGGGATATTCCCATGAAACATTTGAATCTGCAAGGCCGCAGTTTTTTGACTCTTAAGGATTTCACGGCAGAGGAGATCGATTATCTCCTGAACCTGGCAGCATATTTAAAAGCGAAGAAAAAAGCTGGCATTCTCGGAACCAGCCTGAAGGGGAAGAATATCGCCCTTATGTTTGAAAAAACATCGACACGTACACGTTGCTCCTTTACCGTTGCAGCGATCGATGAAGGCGGACATCCCGAGTATCTCGGTAAGGACGAGATCCAGTTCGGTAAGAAGGAAAATGTTAAGGATACCGCTCGCGTTTTGGGACGTATGTTTGACGGCATCGAGTTCCGTGGTTTCTCCCACGAGACCGTTGAGATGCTTGCGAAATATTCGGGCGTTCCGGTATGGAACGGCCTGACAGATGATTTCCATCCAACACAGATTCTGGCGGATTTCCTCACCATGCGCGAGGTATTCGGTGACATCACCGGTAAGAAGTTCGTTTTTGTCGGAGACGGCAGAAACAATATGTCGAATTCGCTCATGATCGGCTGTACGAAGATGGGTCTGCACTGTGTGATCATTGCCCCGAAGGCACTCTGGCCGAAGGAGGACCTGGTAGAGCTCTGTCAGTCCTATGCGAAAGTTTCCGGCGGTTCCCTGACGATCACCGAGGATACTGCAGCTGTTGCAGGCGCAGACGTGATCTACACCGACGTTTGGTGCTCCATGGGTGAGGAAGATAAGGCAGCAGAGAGAGTTGCCCTTCTGTCCCCGTATCAGGTAAATCAGAAGTTGATGGATGCTTCCGGAAAGAAGGAGACCATCTTTATGCACTGCCTGCCTGCAGTTCGCGGAAACGAGGTGACCGACGAAGTCATCGAAGGCCCGCAGTCCGTGGTATTTGACGAAGCGGAGAACCGTATGCACACCATTAAAGCAGTCATGGTCGCAACGCTTGGTAATCTTGCCGAAGTATAAGTCCTTTCGGTTTAGGTTGACATTCGCCGAAATGCGATACGAAAGGAGTCCCCATGGGCTACGGAACCATATCATCCATTGGAAAACGCAGACGCCGTCACATGGACGTCACGCTGGAACTGGCGTGCGTTGCGGTGATCGTTATGGGTGTGCTGCTCGTCGTGGATACGGAATATTTCTTCTTTTTGTTCTGTCCGCTTTTTTTGATCTCGGGATGGATCACGTTATATCGCAGTCTGTTTTCGGAGGCGACCGGACGCGAGCGGCAACGCCAGCGTCTGCACCGCATGATCGGCGGCGTGATATCCGGTATTCTGTTTTTCCTGGGGGTCGTCAGTGCGGTCTTGATCGTAAAGTGGAGATGAGGAGAGAAATGATATGCAGGAGAATTCGAAACTGGAAGGCGTAGCGAAGCAAAATGAAAACGGCGACGTGATCATGTGCGCAGCGAATTCCTACACCCAGAAGTATTTTCTGGATCCCAGGTTTTCCCGGATGCCGGATAATGTAAAAGATGATATAAAGATCCTGAGCGTTGCATTCACAGAAGAGTGCGGCGGGATCTTCCTGATGTCGTTCGACGAAGAAGGGAACTTAAATCTTTCTTCGTATGCGGATGAAAACGACTATTTATACGATGAGATCAGCGCCGGCCTTTACATCAACAAGTATCGCATGGAGAACCGCGAACTGTTCGCTGCGCTGGAGACCTTCTATAAGATCGTATTTATGGATATGGGTCTGGATGAAGTGTAAGGAGACACCATGAGTTTATCCATCGGAAATATCATAGTGAAAACGCCTGTGGCGCTGGGCCCCATGGCCGGTGTGACAGACCGTGCGTTCCGCGGCATTTGCCGTGAGATGGGGTGCGGTCTGACGTACACGGAGATGGTCAGCGCCAAGGCTCTTTTTTTTAAAAATACGAATACGAAACAACTGCTGGATGCAGATCCGGATGAGCATCCCATCGCTGTACAGCTCTTCGGCTCGGAACCGGAGGTCCTGGCGAGTGAGACGAAGAAACTGGCAGAAAGCAGATCGTTCGATATCATCGACCTGAACATGGGCTGTCCGGTACCGAAAATCGTGAATAATCACGAGGGCAGCGCACTCATGAAGGAGCCGAAACTGGTCCGTGAGATCCTGACGGCCATGGTGAAAGCCGCCGGCGACGTTCCGGTCACGGTAAAGGTGCGCAAGGGCTTCGCAGGCGATGCTTCCGGCCGGGTCAATGTCGGCGCGGACGCGGTCGAGATCGCAAAGATCGCGGAGGATTGCGGCGTAGCGGCGATCGCGGTGCACGGAAGACTGCGGGAGCAGTATTACAGCGGAAAGGCTGACTGGGACTGCATTGCCCGTGTGCGAGAGGCAGTATCGATCCCGGTGATCGCGAACGGCGATATTTTCTCTGCGCAGGATGCGCTGGCGTGCCGGGAACACACCGGTTGTGTGGCAGTCATGCTGGCGCGAGGCGTCCAGGGCAATCCTTGGCTGTTTCGTGAGGTCGTCGCTGCGTTAAACGGTGAGCCCGTTCCGCCGCGGCCGGACATCGACGAGATCTGTGACATGATGCTCCTGCATATGGAGCGGCTCACGCAGTATAAGGATGCGTATATTGCCCCGATGGAAATGCGTAAGCATGTGGCCTGGTATACGACCGGTTTGCCGCACGCAACGTCCTTACGTCGCAGGGTCAATGCAACAGAGACGAAGGAGGATCTGGCAGTCTTGATCGAGGCCTTCAGACACGAAGTGAAAGCCGAACTTTTCGATCGCGACCGACTACAGGAAAAGCCTTAAAAATGCAAGAAATTCCGAGAAAATCATCTTGACATTTGGAAAGGTGTTATCTATAATACTAAACATGTGTATAAAGCGCTATAAGAAGATTTACGTTTTTTACACAGCCCGGCGGCCGTTTATGCAAACGCCGGAAATACCGGCATAGATCCGGTGTAATTACAGGAGGATGTTTTCCATGGCAGAGAATAAGATCATTACCTACAGCGGCCTCAAACAGTATGAGGAGGAACTTCACAACCTTAAAGTGTATCGCAGAAAAGAGGTTGCACAGAAGATCAAAGAGGCACGTGAGCAGGGCGACCTTTCCGAGAATGCTGAGTACGATGCAGCAAAGGACGAGCAGCGCGATCTCGAGTCCCGTATCGAGGAGCTTGAAAAACTCCTTAAAAACGTTACGGTCGTTGACGAAGAGGATATCGAGAAGGATAAAGTCAGCGTCGGCTGTAAGGTAGTTTTGTATGATTTTGAATATGATGAAGAATTAGAGTTTTCTCTCGTCGGATCGACCGAGGCGAACAGCAGCCTTATGATGATCAGTAACGAGTCCCCTCTGGGACGTGCACTGATGGGCCATAAGATCGGCGATACGATCTCTTATGAGACCGACGACGGAGTTGCAGAATACAAGATTATGAATATCATAATCGGATAAGGAGTCACTATGGCGGAGCAGACAAAGGAAACCAACGTAGAAAATGTGGACATTAACCAGCTTCTTAAGGTAAGAAGAGAGAAGCTTGCAGAACTTCAGGCAAACGGTAAGGATCCGTTTACGATCACCAAATACGACGTTACCGATCACTCGGAAGTCATTAAAGAGAATGTTGCGGAGTACGAAGGTAAAACGGTATCGGTTGCCGGACGTATGATGTCCAAACGTATCATGGGTAAAGCTTCCTTTGCCAACATCAGCGACCTCAAGGGCAACATCCAGTTGTATGTTTCCAGAGACTCGCTCGGTGAAGAGCCGTATAAGGAATTTAAAAAGCTGGACATCGGCGACATCATCGGTGTGACCGGCTATGTATTTATCACGAAGACAGGCGAGACCTCCATTCATGTGGAGACATTGACCCTGCTCTCGAAGAGCCTGCAGATCCTTCCCGAGAAGTTCCACGGTCTGACGAACACCGACATGCGTTATCGTCAGCGTTATGTGGACCTGATCATGAACGCAGAAGTTAAGGACACCTTCCTGAAGCGTTCGAAGATCATCAGCGCTATTCGCCGCTATTTGGACGGTTTGGGCTTCATGGAGGTAGAGACCCCCATGTTGGTACAAAACGCCGGCGGTGCGGCTGCCAGACCCTTTGAAACGCATTTCAATGCGCTGGATGAGGATGTGAAGCTTCGTATTTCCCTGGAGTTGTACCTGAAGCGTCTGATCGTCGGCGGTCTGGAGCGCGTTTACGAGATCGGCCGTGTTTTCCGTAACGAGGGCGTTGACACCCGTCACAATCCGGAATTCACTCTGATGGAGCTCTACCAGGCTTACACTGATTATCACGGCATGATGGATCTGACCGAGAACCTGTACCGTTACCTGGCACAGGAAGTACTTGGGACCACGACCATTACATATAACGGCATCGAGATGGATCTCGGCAAGCCGTTCACACGTATCACCATGGTGGACGCAGTTAAGCAGTACTCCGGCGTGGATTTCAACGAGATCCACACACTGGAAGAGGCACGCGCCATCGCTAAGGAGAAGCACGTCGAGTTCGAGGAACGTCACAAGAAGGGCGACATCCTGAACCTCTTCTTCGAAGAATTCGTAGAAGAGCATTTGATCCAGCCGACCTTCGTTATGGATCATCCGATCGAGATCTCTCCTCTGACGAAGAAGAAGCCGGAAGATCCGAACTACGTAGAGCGTTTCGAGTTCTTCATGAACGGTTGGGAGATGGCAAATGCCTACTCCGAGTTGAACGACCCCATCGACCAGCGTGAGCGTTTCGCAGCACAGGAAGCTTTGCTGGCGCAGGGCGACGAGGAAGCCAACCACACCGATGAAGATTTCCTCTATGCTTTGGAACTCGGTATGCCGCCGACAGGTGGTATCGGTTTCGGTATCGACCGTATGGTTATGCTGCTGACCGACTCGCCGGCCATCCGCGACGTATTATTCTTCCCGACGATGCGGAGCATCGAGAACTAAGCGGCAGAAAGAATATTGAAAAGAATAAGTAAAACGGTCAGATGATAAATCTGACCGTTTTCTTTTTTGCCTCAAATTAATTTTTTAAGCCCCGCTTAAATCGAATTTCAGCATCTCTGTCTTCCCAAATCCCTGTAAATAGTATATAGTGTGCATAGGCGCCGAGATACAAAACAGATAGAAAAGGAGACGAGCCATGAAGGAACTCGGAAAGAATATCACAACATACCGTAAGAAGGCGGGGATTACGCAGGAGCATCTGGCGGAGCTGATGCACGTTTCGGTTTCGGCCATTTCACAGTGGGAGACAGGCAAGACGATGCCGGACATCTCGACCGTTTCGATTCTCTGTCACGTGCTTAACGTGTCGGCGGACGAACTGCTCAGCATCGATCAGGAGAAGAAGGAGCAGGAGATACAGGAGATAAAAAGGGAAGCTGAGGCGTTGATCTTTCGTCATCATTTGTCAAAGGCGGAAAAGCTGCTTCTCGGCACACTGAAGCGCTACCCGAACCGCTACGACATCATGGACCTTCTGATGTCGCTGTACCGCAGCAGGGCCAACGACGACACCAATCCGGACGCCGAGGAGGACTGCAAAAAGGCGATTCGCTACGGCGAGAAGATTCTGGCCGAATGCACGGACGACAACGCGCGCATCTCCGCGAAGCAGATTCTCAGCCTGATGTATTTCAAGCTCGGCGACGAGCGTAAGGCGGACGAAATCGCGCGGACGCTCCCGAGCATGTTCAGCGGACGTGAAAACATGCTTTGCTGGGTAAGCACCGGAAAGCGCAAGGCGGAACTCACGCAGAGTCTCATGTTCCAGACTCTGTGCCTGCTGTACAATTCCATGGTGTTCGGCATGCCGGTTGTCTTCCCGGACGGAAGCCTCAGCATGACGGATGACGAGCAGCTCGAAGTCATTGACAAATACGAAACCATCCTGAAACTCCTGTTTGAAAAGGGAGACTACGGTTTCTTCAATACGCAGCTTCAGGCGTGCAGCGTCTTCGCCGCCCGCATCTTCGCAAAGCGCGGCGATGCGGACAAGGTGCTCGCCCGCCTTACGAAAGCCGCTGAGTTCGCAGAGGCGACCATCGGCATGGACAGGACCAAAACGCACACATCCCTGGTGTTCCGCGGCGCAACTTACGGCGAGTTCGGCACAACGAACGGCAACAACATGACCGCGCAGCTTCTTCACGAGCTGCAGAGCGAAATCTTTGATTTTGTGAGGAATGAGAAGCAGTTCTGCGAGCTGGTTATGCGGCTTGAGAGCACGGCAGTGAAGGGGAGCATGTAAACAGCATAATACTCTGACAATTACCAAGAACCCAACTGGCAGTATGAATCGCCGGTCGGGTTCTTTTTTGCCGGTTACGGTGCAATTGGGATCGGGAAAGAAAGCATATCCCGATTTTACCTTGCTGAATACAAAAACAAGAGAGGAGGTCTACTTCGAACATTTCGGTCTTTTGGATGATGAAGACTACAGAGGGCAAGCGTTGAGAAAACTGAATGAATACAGGCGTAGCGGAATCTTTCCGGGGAAAAATTTGTTGTTCTCTTACGAAACAGAAGATAATCCGCTAGATATAAAAGGGGTAAGGGAGATGCTTAAAGTTATATTCAGGTAGTTCTCCGGTTCGTTCAGGTTGAGGTAAGATCGGGAGCATATAAAACGGTGGACAAATCTGCATTGATAAATTATACTATGACTGATATGCTTTCAAACAACAGGGGCTACACATGAGTAGTCGAACCGGCAGTTTCGTATTCGGATGGCTTCAGAAGGAATATGTGCCGGGATATGATCGGAAGGGTACACCAAAATAGAAAACAATAACAGTTTAAGGAGGGATGTAACATGTCAAAGATTTCAAGAGAGAGTTCTCTTCGTTACTGGGACAATGCACACCGGGAGTACAAGAGAGAGAACATCATGTACGATGAATGGTTGGAGAGTTTCGATGAGATGATCATGAACTGCAAGAAGCCCATATTGGACCTGGGCTGCGGAAGCGGTAATGACACGAAGTATCTGATCGAAAAGGGGAAGGAAGTCATTTCCTGCGACCAGTCGCAAAACGCCATAAACAACATTAAGAAGAATTTTCCGGAGGTGAAGGACGCCGTTTGCTTTAATATGCTGGATGGCATACCGTTCGAGGACGCTTCGTTCGAAGTGATCATCGCAGACCTGTGCCTCCACTATTTTGATGAAGAGGACACGAAGGCTATCGTTTCCGAGATTCGGCGCATCCTCATGCCCGGCGGACATCTGATCTTTCGCGTGAACTCGGTGAAGGATGTGGCACATGGAGCAGGGCAGGGACCTGAGGTCGAGAAGCACGTTTTCGAAATGGAGGGAAAGGAGATCAAGCGTTTCTTCGATGAGGACGATGTCCGCCGCTTTTTCGGAGATTTTGAGTTCGAGTATTTAAATGAAGAGATCATGACCCGGTACCAAAAGTCAAAGCCTCTCTTCAAGGTTTGTGCAAGAAAGATCTGAATACATAAAGGCTGTCATGCCTTAGGAGAAAGGAGATCCTGCAGATCGATGATACAAAAGACCGGGATTAGTCTTATATTGGATGATAGTATGAAAAAGGCGCTTTTAAAGCGCCTTTTTACATTATTTGTGGAAATTTCCGTATAAAATGTCATTTTTATGGGACTCATGATTCGTTACACTATGATCATAAGGCGGAAGGCCTTATCACAGTCTTCGTGATGTTCCTGCCGGGAGAGGGGATCGAAATACCCGGAATGGAAGACGGAAGACGCTATGAAAACTAATTAGAATTAAGGAGGATCGTATCTATGAAGAAGAGGCTATTTACAACTGCGATTGCAGTATTAATGTTGGCCGGCTGCGCTCCGGTTGAAGATCGGAAGAATACAAAACAGGCACAGAATGATCAGCCGGCGAGTGTAGTGGTAAATGATAACCGGACCGGGAATACAAATGCCGGTAACAACGAAAGCGGTTCAGTTCTTCCGGGTCAAAAGCCTGGCATAAGCAGCAGTGAGCAGGTCGGAGCGACGGAAACGCCTGCACCAGCAGTTTCGGTGACCGACACACAGTTCGAGAAGAAGGGCTACATTTACACGAACATCCTCGGAGACACCCTGTATTTCTGCACTGTTAAAAACAATTCTGTAGCCACCGTTGAAGTGAAAGGTGAGGCGAGCGCGAAGGACGCAGCCGGCGCTGTACTTGGGGTAAATGACAGCAGAATCCATGTTTTAGCGCCCGGCGAGACGAGCATAATGTCGTTTTATTTCCACGATGTGAGTGCTCCCGACAGTGTGGATTGTAAGTTGACCTACGACACGACCCCATACTACCTGCCGGTCATTAACAATATCGCCATGGAGCAGACCATCAACGATCGCAACCTCACGATCGTTGCCACGAACAAGGGTTCGATCAATGCACAGTTTGTAGAGGCCTACGCCTTATTCTTCGACGCGGAAGGCAACATCGTTTCCTACACGACCGGCTATTTGACGGATAAAGATTTTGAGATCAAACCCGGCGCATCGATCGCAGAGCAGCTCGACGCTTATGAAAACTTCGATCATGTTGAATGTTACCTGACCGGACGGTCCGACGGAGAGGCATCCGAGGTGGTTTCCGAAGTGTCGGACAGCGATTTTGCCGTAACGGAGTATAAGTATCAGAATACCATCGGTGATACGATGTATTACCTGGCGATCCAAAACAACAGTGAGAAGACCGTCGGCATCAATGTCAATATGAAGGCCTACGATGCAGCGGGCAATGTGATCGGCGCTGCCAGCGGACAGATCACAGTACTCGGAGTGGGCGAAGAGTCCCTCGCCGGCTGCTACTTCAGCCACGTTGACGGCATTGACCACGTGGACTACACCATGGAGTATGCAACCGATCTTTACTACAGCCCGGTGATCGGGGATCTGAACGTCGAATATACGACGAACGAGAAAAACGTGATCGTTACCATTACGAATAAGGGCAGCAAACCGGCCGAATTCGTCGAAGCTTACGCATTGTTCTTTGATGCAGACGGAAATGTCATGCGCAACGACACGACCTATTTCTCGGACGATGATTTCGAACTCAAACCCGGCGCGAGTATTACGAAGCAAATGAATGCGTACGGAACATTTTCCAGCGTGAAGATCTACGTTTCCGGACGCAGAGGCGATAACTGAACATCAGAAAGGAGACTAATCATGAAAAAGATCTATTTTACTATCACAGGTATGCAGCACTACTTCGGCATTGATTTTCTGAAGAGAGGAATGAAAGTAAAGCTGGAGAAAGAGCCCGATAATGACTACGACAAAGAGGCGATCCTGGTTAAGATGAAAGGCATGGGAAAGATCGGCTATGTCGCAAACAGCACATATACGGTTCTGGGCGACAGCATGAGTGCCGGACGTCTGTATGACAAGATCGGGAAGAAAGCCAAAGGAAAAGTCCTGTATAAGACTTCCAAAGGTGTAGTTTGCGAGCTGTGCGAGAAAGAGGAGAACTGAGGCACGGATCCGGGCCGGGGATATATGTTCCCGGCCTGTGGCAGACGAGATACGTCGCATGATATCGCGTAACGAAAACGGGTATAGCAAAATCTGCGGTTTTGCATTATAATGAGAGGTGGTGGCGTTATAGCCATCGGATCATGCGAACAGCTCGTTAGAAAGGGGCCTGCCTTGAAGAAAAAATACTGCTACATGGATGTCCTGCGTGTTATATCCATGCTATTCATCGTTTTTTATCATATGTTGGTCGCTTTGTATTCTACCGGGGCACGCGCGTATGATTCGTTACAACCGTATTTCGAGAATAAAAACATGCATATAGCAACCGTCGGAGTCGGTATATTCTTCATGCTGTCCGGCGCTGGTCTGATGCTTTCTTCGCAAAAGGACACATTCAAAACACGTGATTTTTATAAGCATCGTCTGATAAAGATCCTGATCCCGTATTACCTCGTAAATATCCTGTACTTTTTATTCCTGGTATTTATCCAGATCCATCGCGGACACAGTATCGGCGCGCTTTTACCGAAGCGCATGACGATCCTGCGTCCGTTTGCGATGCTGTTCGGCCTGGATACCTATATGATGACATTCATGGGCGGAAATGCTTATTCGCGGTACTTCGGTGACACGCAGCTGATGTATGGCATCGGCGAATGGTTTCTCGGATGCCTGGTTCTTATGTACTTCCTGTTTCCGCTCTTGCGTAAGGCGATGCTTAAGAATAAGTGGTTGACACTTGGGATCTCGACGGCCTACCTGCTCCTGATCGTGACGTTCTACAGTAAGATCCCGTTGTTCCGTATCATGTCCGATGTCCCGTTCTGCAATTTCTTTGTAAAGATCTACGACTTCATTCTGGGCATGTTCCTGGCGTTGGTCATCAAGGAGACTCCGCGCTGGACATTCTGGCCCGCATTGGCCGTTGTTCTGACTTTCATCTTTTGCCCGGTTAAGCTTCCGTTGGAGATAAGCATTTCCATCGTGCTGTTGAACCTCGCGATCTATCTTGTATTCCTGCATCTGGAGCCTGCGTTTGAAAAGGCGAAGAAGCCCATGAAGGCGGTCGTTTTCCTATGTAAATATTCCTACATTTATTTTTTGGTACACCATGTGGTCATCCTACAGGTTACCGAGCGAAGGATAGAACGCTATAAAATGAGCGGCAGGGCACTTTTGAACCGCGAGATACCGCTACTGTTTTTGGAGGAATTGCTGATCGGAGTGGTATGCGCTGCGGTCGTAGCCTACCTTCTGAGACTGCCTTCCCGCATCTTTAAAAAGTCATCGGAAGGGGCAGACGGATCCGGAAAATGACCGGAGAGCGGCGAAACCTTGCATGAATGATCGACATATGATACAATGCATGGAGTGCCAAAAAGCCGCACCGATCAGGAGCGGATTTCATACATCGAAAGAATAAGGAGACAAGATATGAAGACGAAAGTATTTATCGACGGAAGCGAAGGAACTACCGGACTTCGGATCCATGAGAGATTTTCAAAGAGAGACGATATCGAACTGCTGTCCATCAGCGCAGAACTCAGAAAGGATCCCGAGGAAAGAAAGCGCCTGATCAACGCTTCTGACATAACCTTCCTCTGCCTGCCCGATGCGGCTGCGATGGAATCGGTTTCCCTCGTGGAAAATGATCACGTAGTCATCATCGATACATCGACTGCGCATCGTACGAACGAAGGCTGGGCCTATGGTTTCCCGGAGCTTTCGAACGATCATCGCAGCGCTATTAAGAACGGAAAGCGTATCGCTGTGCCCGGCTGTCACGCGACCGGATTCATTTCCCTCGTATATCCGATGGTCGCAGGCGGACTCATGCCTGCGGACTACCCCGTAAGCGCATTCTCCCTGACCGGGTACTCAGGCGGCGGAAAGAAAATGATCGCTGCTTATGAAGCGGAAGATAAGACACAGGACCTGTTCGCGCCGCGTGAATATGCGCTCACGCAGCAGCACAAGCACCTGAAAGAGATGAAGAAGATCGCAGGGCTCACCCGTACACCGTTGTTCTCTCCGATCGTGGACGACTACTACAGCGGAATGGTCGTTACCGTACCGCTTTACACCGATATGCTGAAGGGTGCGACTGTTGACAGTGTACGCGAGTTCTTTAAGGAATTCTACAAAGATCAGAAGTTCATCACGGTTGCGGATGCCGACGACGAGATCGCATCGACCGGCTTTATCTCCGGTAACCAGCTGTCCGGTTACGATGGCCTTAAGATCTATATCACGGGCAATGAAGAGCGCATCCTGCTGACGTCGCAGTTCGACAACCTGGGTAAAGGTGCATCCGGCGCCGCTATGCAGTGCATGAATATCGTGCTCGGCTGTGATGAAGCGAAGGGACTGAACTTGTAGAACTGAAATATAATATTATAAAATAATTACAGACCGGTCCTTCGATCGGTCTTTTTTGTTGCGCTTTTTCGGAATGTTTTCCACAAATGCCGCTGAAAGTATGGTACAATACATACAGATGTGCTGAGTGAAGATAGAAGGAAGAATAATGGAATCGATAAAGGAGGAGACATGAATTATCTGGGAAGATTGTTTGCGTGTAAGGACCCGTATGACTGCACGAAAGATGAACTGTTCTTAAACGCATGCAGAGTAAACTTCGATCATTTGATCACACACAGTGAAGATTACCGGAAAATCTGCGAAGGTCTCGGTGTAAAATCCTCTGCGGATATCCACAAACCGGAAGACATTCCGGTCATTCCGACCATGCTGATGAAGCAGCACGACTTCCGCTCGGGCCGCTACGTTGTGATGGCGACCTCGTCCGGGACCAGCGGCCGGATGAGCCACATTCGCTTTGAGCCTGCGGCTCTTAAGGCTGCCCTTCGTATGTCGGTGAAGGTCACGCGCTATCACAAGATCATGTCGGCGACGCCATGCCGATATATCGTTATGGGATATAAGCCCCATCGTTCCAACAAAACGGCAGTAACGAAGACAGCGTATCTGACAACGTTTCTGGCGCCCGCCATCAGTCGCAAATTCATTCTGAAACACACGGCGGAAGGCTACAAGCCCGACTTCGACAGCATCGTAGAAGCGCTCGGGAAATACGAAAAAGGGAAGGCACCCGTGCGTTTTATGGGCTTTCCTTCCTACACATTTTTCCTGTTTCGCATCTTAGAGGAGAGGGGACTTTCCTTCAAACTTCCGAAGGACTCCATGATTCTGCTGGGCGGCGGCTGGAAGCAGTTCTACCAGGAGGCTGTCGACAAAGAGACCTTCTACAAACTGGCGAAAAAAACACTGAATATCGACGAAGAGAATATTGTGGAATTCTTCGGCGCCGTGGAGCATCCGATTCTGTATACGGACTGTGCGTGTCACCATTTTCATGTACCGGTTTACAGTAAAGTCGTGATTCGGGATGTGGACACGTTAGAGCCACTGCCGTTGGGGCAGATCGGTCTCGTGAACCTGATCACGCCGATCTGTAAAGCAACGCCCATCCTTTCGATCATGACGGATGATCTGGGGATACTGCACGACGGTTCGCATTGTCCGTGCGGAGTTAAGTCTCCATATCTGGAGATCGTCGGGCGTGTGGCACCGGACGACATCAAGACCTGCGCTGCCGGCGCGGCCGATATACTGAAGGGGGTGCAGGTATGATTCTGTTTGATGGTATGACCTATAAGAGTTCGGAACAGAACCGGCTACTTTCGTTGCTGAAGAAGAAGATTCCGACGCTCCTGGGTAAGACATTGTCCCCGGAGGTCGTGATCGAGGCGGTGGAATGTCTGCGCGAGGACCTGCTCGCGGGACGGTTTGACGACCTGCTCACGTCCTTCCCGAAGGACATCGTGGAAACTTACAAAGAGCAGGCGGTGACGCTTCTGTCGAAAGAACACCTGCATCTGAAACTCGATACCGAGCTCGGGAGCACGAAAGAATACGTGACCGAACCGATCGAGGGCTTCTCGCAGATCCGCGTGAAGAAGGTGCCTCTGGGCGTGCTGTTTCACATTTCCGCAGGCAACATGGACTTCCTGCCGGCGTACTCGCTGGTGGAGGGCCTGCTGACGGGCAATATCAACATCCTGAAGCTGCCTTCGGCGGACAATGGATTATCCCTGAAACTGATAAAACAACTCATTGAGTATCGTCCCGAGTTGAAGGAATACATCTACGTTTTCGATACCGCATCGACGGATATCCAGGGAATGCAGAAGATGGCGCAGCTTTGTAACGCCATCAGCGTCTGGGGCAGCGACATGGCGATCAGTGCTGTGCGGCAGCTCGCTCCGACGGGCGCGAAGATCATCGAGTGGGGCCAGAAACTCGGGTTCTGCTATGTGTCGAAGCTTTCGGAAGTTCCGAATGCAGATGATGAGCTCACCGCGCTGGCGAAGCATATTGCATTCACAAAACAGCTTCTATGTAGCAGCTGTCAGGTGATCTACATAGATACCGAAGACATGGCACAGGTGCGCGCATTTGCCGAGCGGTTCCTGCCGCTGCTCGAGAAGGCGGCAAATGAAAATGCCTCCGACGAGATCGGCGTGCGCGCACGGGATACACTGGTAGCATATACACAGAGTCTGAAGCGGATCATGGGCACCGAAAGCCGGGAAGACCATGTGCTCCGCGGGCGTCGCGTCAGCCTGATCCTGTCGTCCGACAGTGATCTGGTATTGTCGCCGATGATGTGCAACGTTCTGGTGAAACCTCTTCCGCGAAAGCAGATCGGTAAAATGTTGTATAAAGACCGCTATTATCTGCAGACGGCAGGCCTCATCTGCCCTGAGGAAGACCGTGCTAAGCTTGCTGAAACCTTTGTGCAAGGCGGCGTGACACGTGTTACAAAGGGCGGCAACATGAGCGTCTATTTCCCGGGTGAATGTCATGACGGAGAGTATGCACTCAGCCGTTACATGCGGATCGTGAACGTCGAGGTTTGAAAACGGCGGGAATAAAACTGTATCTGTTTTTTGGAGAAAGATATGACTACTATTGAATTTATTTATTATTCGTTGCTGGTAACGATCGTGTTTTCGGTTCTTTCAATATGTCTGTACATCCGCGATTGTTACTGGGCGAAACGTGCAGGGTGCAAACCCAAACTGGTTTATCGCGTTATGATCATCATAAGTGCGGTATTGGTTTCGCTGTATATTCTCGGGTTTGTTTTACTGATGTTTTTATTGATGACGGGAATGGCGGGTATGTGATATGAGTGATAAACGGTTTTTACGGTTATTGATCACGATCATCGTGTTGGGACTTATCCTCACGGCTTTGCATATAGTCTATATTATTCATGCGTATCAAAATGCGTCGATCATACAGTTTATAGCACGGGAGTGGTGGCCATGAAGAAAGTACTGATCCTAATAGCCACGGCCTTGATCTTTGTTGCGGCCAATGCATTCCTATATCTGACGATCACGCGAAGACTCGCCAATAATTTCAGCGGGACCGGTCAGATGAAGATGATCGATGTGGGAAGGTATCTGCCGTTCGAGAGCGGCTCTGATCTGGCGCGGACCGGTTCGTCCTTTAGATTTTCCGCAGACGATGATCTGCCTGTCCTCGACGGAGCGGCAGCTTTAGTTCCGGTCTACGCTTCCGTGATCGAGAACTGCTATCCGAAAGGAACCGTCACCTACGAAGGCGGCACATTCTCGGATGATAACAAGTACGGAGAAAACTTTGCAGAAGACAGCGTGATGCAATATCAAAACACGATCCGGGGCTTTAATTCACTCCTGGATGGATCGGTCGATCTGTTTTTTACCGCGCACCCGTCGAAGGAGCAGATGCAGGATGCGAAGGATCGCGGTGTCGAACTTGAGATCGTTCCGGTCGGACAGGAAGCCTTTGTCTTCTTTGTCAACCGGAAGAACCCGGTGGATAACTTAAGCATTGACCAGGTCCGCAGCATATATCGCGGGGAGATCAACAACTGGAAGGAAGTCGGCGGTCCGGACATAAGGATCAACCAGCTGACACGTGTAAAGGGCTCCGGCAGTCAGACCATGATGGAACATTTTATGGATAATGACATGCTGACGAAGCGTCACTCACTCGCGATCTTCGGTGCATCGATCGGCTATTCGTTCCGTTTCTATCTGGCCGCTATGGTCGCGAATGATAATGTTAAGATGCTCTCGATCAACGGCGTCTATCCGAACGCGGATAATATTCGCAACGGTTCCTATCCGATCCGTACGAAATTCTACGTTGTGTATCGTAAGGACGAGGCCAATGCAAACGTAAAAAAACTCGTGGACTGGCTGCTGACACAGGAAGGCCAGACCATGATCGAAGCCTGCGGCTATGTCGGACTGGAATAAAGAACTAAGAAGCAGAAGGAGGATAACGAGATGTATGGAGCGATCCTGGGAGATATGATCGGTTCCCCCTATGAGTTTGATCAGGGAAATAAGACGAAAGATTTTGAGCTTTTTGATCCGTATGTGCATTATACGGATGATACGGCGATGACGCTGGCGGTCGCGCGTGCCCTCATGCAGGCCGGTCGTGATGCCGATGAGGCAACCATGAAGCGAGCTTTCGTGGTGTGTATGCAAAACATTGGGCGAAGATACGCCGTAGGCGAATATGGTGGGCGTTTCCGGGTCTGGCTTCGCGAGCCTGATCCGCAGCCATACAACAGCTGGGGCAATGGTTCCGCAATGCGCGTGAGCGCGGTCGGATGGTTCTTCGATACGCTGGAGCGCACCCGCGAGGTGGCCCGCTGGTCCGCAGAAGTCACCCACAACCACCCCGAAGGCGTCAAAGGTGCCGAGTCGGTTGCCGCGGCCATCTACCTGCTACGCACGGGGCATACGAAGGCGGAGGTAAAAAATTACATCGTCGCCGAATTCGGCTACGATTTTTCGCGCACTTGCGATGAGATCCGCCCGACTTACCATCACGTGGAAAGCTGCCAGGAGACGGTGCCCGAAGCATTTACCGCGTTCTTTGAAGGAAACTCGTTTGAGGATGTCATCCGCACCGCTGTTTCTTTAGGCGGAGACTGTGATACATTGACCTGCATCGCAGGGTCACTCGCCGAGGCCTGCTACGGGGTACCGGAGCAGATGCAGAGAGAGTGCGAGTGGAGACTGCCGCGGGAACTGATGGAGATACTCGCCGCGTTTTTGAATATCGAGTGAAAATAGGGAACGTGTTTTGGAGGACGTATGAAAAAAAGAGGGATACTCAGCGTCGCGTGCATGCTGATGCTGATGTTTACAGGGTGTAAGAGCACTCCGGATATTCCGGAAACCGTTTCTGCGCAGGGAATCGAAAGCAGTGAGGACAGGGGTCTCCCTGGTTCGGAAAGAGGGGAGTATTCGATCAGTGCGCAGATCTTTCCGGATAAGATCTTCAGAAAGTATATTGCCCGAAACCTGGATACAGACGGCAATGGGGCACTCTCGGGTAACGAGTTATTATCGGTCAATAAACTCATTATAGATAATGCGGATATCAGCGATCTTACCGGCATAGAATTGTTTACGAATCTAAAGGAATTGTACTGTGCGGGGAATCGACTGACGAGTCTGAATCTCTCGAAGAATACAGGTTTGGAAATGGTAGTTTGTTCGGATAATCAACTGACGAGCCTGGATGTTTCAAACAATAAAAGTCTGTCATACCTGAATTGTGCAAATAACCGATTGGAGAGTTTGATCACGGATAATCCTGAACTTACGGAGCTGATATGCGATAGGAATCGTTTGGAGGAACTAGATGTTTCTTCGGATACGAAACTAAACTCACTCGTATGTGGAGATAATCGTTTATCCGCGATCAATACGGAGAATAATCCCGGTCTGTTTGCTTTGATGTGCGACGGAAACCGAATTCGGGAACTAAACACGTCGAAAAACTATCAGTTGGGCGTCCTGACGTGCGGAGATAATGAACTGGAGAAGCTCGACCTAAGGATGAACATAGTGCTGGGAAACCTGCAATGCGATCATAATCACCTGTCCGAGTTGGATGTATCCAATAACACGAAATTGTATGATTTGGTATGCTCCTATAATCAGTTGTCACATCTGGATTTTCAGAACAACGCGATATTGAGTTCTCTTACTTGTGAGGAGAACCACCTGGAGAGTCTTGATCTCTCGAAGAATAAGGAACTATGGGTCCTTAATTGTAAAGGAAACCGCCTGGTAGAATTGGATCTGTCTGCAACACCCTTAGAGACGCTGGATTGTCGCCACAATCCATTAAAAAGCGTGGATGTCCGGCATTGCGCGATCAGTATCCGGATAAAAAAAGACGATAATGTGACGATCGAAGGTTCCTACAAAAAGCCGATCACAGAGGATAGCCTGCCCGTTGATGAAAAACATTTTCCAGATGAGGTATTCCGGGATTATATTCAGGAAAACTTCGACGCGGATAATGATGGTGGATTAAGTGAGAAAGAAATAGAAGCGATCAAGACTATATCATTACGTAGTTCAACGATTATAACGAGCAGTATCGACGGTTATTATTTCTCGGAGAATATGCTCGGTTTAGGGGTTCATGATCTGACCGGTATCGAACTGTTTCCAAATCTGGAGCATTTGGATTGTACCGGGAATCCGATCGAAAAACTGAACCTGAAGGGTAATAAAGAATTGTTAAGTCTGGTATGCGCCGACATGCAATTAAAAGAACTCGATCTGGGAATGAATACGAAATTGAAGAGCCTTAATTGCACAAACAATCAACTGACACATTTGGATGTCGCTGAACTGAAAGACCTGACGAGCCTGCTCTGTGGGTTCAATCAACTCACGAGTCTGGATATAGCCGGTCTGGATAAACTGGAGATCCTGAACTGCAGCGGGAACCAACTTCAGGAACTGGAGCTTCCTGCCACACCGAGCCTGGAGGTCGTTTTTTGTGACGCCAATCAGCTAACGAGTTTGAAACTGAATTCTTCCGGAATCCATGAACTCTATTGTGCACAAAACCAACTCAAGGAACTGAACATAGAAGGGTGCGGATCATTGATAAAGCTGATCTGTTCCGATAATCCGTTTACGAATCTGGATATTTCAAAGAATAACGAACTGAAAGTTCTGGAGTGCGCCGGAAATCAGTTGAAAGAACTCGACCTGAGAGGAAAAGGGCAGTTGATCGAGCTGGATTGCTCGAATAATCCGCTCAGTTCGGTCGATGTAAGTGAATGCAATGAGACTATCTTTGTTTTTTCGGATGGAATAGAAGTGAAGGGGCGACTTAAGAACTATATACCGACAAATGATCCGTTCGAAAGCACATATTGGGAATAAAGTTAGAGAATCAGCCATTTTTTTAAAAAATGGTATAGATGGGTGATAGTACAAAACGGACTTCATGTGTATAATGATTACAAATACCAAAAGAAAAGAGGGTGTGTATGGAAACGAAAAGCATTTCGAAGAAAAAACTGATCGGTCTTTTGTTGGCATTTGTTATGACAGCAGGCGCACTCCTGGCGACAGCAGTTCTCGTCAGTGCGGTGGAATTGACCGAGATCGACAGAGTCGAATTAGCACTCAACTATCCGTCTTTAGGTCAGGCATTCTGCGGCCCGAATGGGGTGGCGGCAGAAGTGGTTCCGTTAGACCAGGGACATTATAAGATCGAGAATTCCTATTGGTATCGAGGCGGATCGTTCGAAACCGACGAAGGATGCGGACTGGCTCCCGGATCGTTTGATGTCGGCAGGCCTTATTTTGCCGAGTTCGACCTGGTGCCGGACGGTGCTTATATTTTCACTGAAAATACGGTGGTTACGATCAACGGAGCGGTTGTAAAGATCCTTAATGTTCGAAACAGCGGAGCGAGGCTTCATGTTGTGACAGAAGATATCATTGCAACGCAAAACTTCGAAACGAAGGGTTCCGATACTTTTCCTGTCCGGGTCGTTATTTCCACATTTGATAAAGACGGCCGAAGTGTGTCTGAAATAGGCGGCACGGCTGTTGCAGATAAGACGGTCGTAAAGATCGGTGATAAGATCAGCGTAGATGTAACACCGTTGTATGGTTATGGTATCCTGAATATTGATTTCGGTTGCGGTGCTACCGGAGGTTTTCAGCAAGGTTTAGAGAGAACTGCTACGATTCCGTCGGACTTTTACCGCGGAAATGCAGGCGGATACTTCCAGATCGATGTGATGTTCCAGGAGACTGAAGCAGAGGATCTGGCACTTGATAAATCGTTTAACTGGGCGAAGAAGGAGTGGACGCTCGATTGGAATGCGCTCACGGGAGCTGACAGATATCATGTCCAGGTAAGAAAAATGTCTGAGTCGGAGTTTCAGACAGTTGCTACCGTTGAATGGAATGGTAACATGGCGTACAGCTATGGGTATGCGAACTCGAAACTGTCGCCGATGAATGAGTATGAAGTACGTGTTGTCGCCGTACAGGATGCAGCCTTTGTCGGCGAGGAGGAGCTGGCGTTTTCTAACTCCGTTTATGTGTATCAAATGGGCCGTATTCGGTTTGATCTTAACGGCGGCGATTCGGGTAAACCGGGTGATATCACCGGTAAGGTGGGCAATATGGTCATGCTTCCTTCGACCAAACCGGTGCGTATCGGCTATATCTTTAAAGGGTGGTCGACCAATGCATCCGCAACGACGGGAACCTATCAGGCAAATGATGGCATTGCGCTCAGCGGAGATGTAAAATTATACGCCGTTTGGGAATCGAACGGGGCCGGACCTAAGATCACGAAGCATCCGGCTGATACAACTGTGGAAGTCGGTTCCATAGCAATCTTTACCGTGACCGCGACCGGCACGGCGCCTTTGAAGTATCAGTGGCAGTCCCGAAAGAACGCTTCGGCTACCTGGGCGAATTCCAGCCAGCCGGGAGCGAAGACTGCAACTCTTTCTGTAACTACGACGGCCGGCCTTCACGGATGGCAGTTCCGCTGCGTGGTAACCGACGGCAATGGGAATCCGAAAGCTTCGAACCATGCAACATTGACCGTAAAACCGGCGATCAAGACACAGCCGAAAAATACAACGGTGACCGTCGGATCCACAGCTAAATTCACGGTAGCAGCGATCGGTAAGGCAACTTTGAAATACCAGTGGCAGTCCCGTAAGGACTTTTCGAGTAGCTGGGCGAATTCCAGCCAGCCGGGCGCGAAGACGGCAACACTGTCGGTAACTACGACGCCGGGTCTTCACGGATGGCAGTTCCGCTGCGTGGTAACAGACGGTAACGGAATACCGAACGAGTCTGCAGGCGCAACATTGACCGTAAAACCGAAGATCACGACACAGCCGAAGAATACGACGGTAACTGTCGGATCCACGGCTAAATTCACGGTAACTGCGACCGGTAAGGCAACTTTGAAATATCAGTGGCAGTCCCGTAAGGACTCTTCGAGCACCTGGGCGAACTCCAGCCAGCCGGGAGCGAAGACGGCAACACTTTCGGTAACTACGACGCCGGGGCTTCACGGATGGCAGTTCCGCTGTATCGTAACGGATGGCAACGGCCATCCGACGGAGTCAAATCCCGCGACACTTACAGTGAAACCGGCTATCACTAAGCAGCCTGCGAATACCAGCGTGAACGCAGGTGCTACGGCGAAATTCACCGTGACCGCGACCGGCAAGGCACCTTTGAAATACCAGTGGCAGTCCCGAAAGAATTCATCGAGCACCTGGGCGAATTCCAGCCAGCCGGGCGCGAAGACCGCGACACTGTCGGTTTCGGCGACGAAGGGGCTGAATGGATGGCAGTTCCGTTGTATCGTGACCGATGCTAACGGACAGCCGACGGAGTCGAACCCCGCAACATTGACCGTAAAGTAAATAAATGAAAGTGATACAGGAGTACCGCGTCGGGAAGATCTCCCGGCGCGGTACTTTGATTCGCCGTTTATGTATTCGTGAGTAGACAATCTTAGTGTAACATGTTACAATGAGATTGTTGCTTAATTGTTCTGAGTTAAACTATCCACTAGGCAGAAGGTGAAAAATATGAAGAAGGGAAGAATCTACAAACGGTCGCTGATGGCGATCGTAGCGGCTATAGTGTTGGTGTCATTGGTCTTAACGTGCGGATGTATCGAAAGAGCAGAGGCAGCAATTTCTTCTGCACCCGTGATCACGGCACAGCCGAAGAACGCGAGTGTTACCGTCGGTCAAACAGCAAAATTTACTGTAACGGCGAGCGGACAGACTCCTCTGAAATATCAATGGCAGTCCCGTAAAGACTCATCGAGTGCGTGGTCGAACTCCGCCCAGAGTGGAGCGAAGACCGCAACACTTACGGTAACTACGACGCCGGGGCTTCACGGATGGCAGTTTCGTTGTATTGTAACCGGAGCGAATGGTAAGGCAACGGTATCGGATACCGTTGCGGTAAAAATCGCACCGAAGTTCGCAAAGCAGCCGCAGGATACGAACGTGGAGTACAATCATCAGGTGCAGTTTTTTGTTACTGTTTATGGTAAGGAACCACTATTTTATATGTGGCAATACCGGGATAGCTCGAGCGCTGAATGGAAGAATACGACCGTTTATGGAGTCGGAATGTCAGAATATAGGTGTTATATAAATGAGGACTGGCATGGCCGCAGATTTCGCTGTGTTGTCACTGATGCAAACGGACAGAAAGCATATTCTGAAGAAGCGGTCATGACGGTGATCCCGACATTCTGGACTCAACCGACGGGATATTATGTCTCTGTCGGCCAGACTAGAGAACTAAATGTTTTGGCGCACGGTATCGGGAATCTGAAGTATCAGTGGCAGTCCCGTAAGGATGACGGTAGCACATGGTCGAATTCAGGATTAGTCGGAGCGAAAACACAAACCCTGTCTGTCCCGATCACGGGAGGGATGGATGGTTGGCAGTTTCGTTGCGTCGCTACGGATGCCAACGGATATAAAAATATTTCGAAAACAGCATATATTTATGTGGTGAATTCTATGAGACCGCCAGCAGATACATATGCCGAGGTCGGGAGTACGGTCGAGTTGAATGTATTGATGAAAGGAAAGGGGCCGTTTACTTATCAGTGGCAGTCACGCAAGGATTCTACTTCACAGTGGAGTAATTCAGCAATGAAGGGGGCGAAAACGACTACGCTTACCATTCCGATGACTGCGGGACTTCATGGGTGGCAATTCCGTTGCATCACCAAGGACAGGAACGGAGATATCATGATCTCAAGTCCGGCTACTTTGGTGACGCATTTAGCTCTTACTTCTCCGGTAAGTGACAGACCCACACCTTTGGGAGAGGAGGCGCTTTTTTTTGCTGTAGCAGAAGGGAAAGGAGAACTGACCTACCGGTGGCAGTCGCGTAAAGATGATAACTCAGTCTGGACGAATTCTGCTCAGGAAGGCGCGAATAAGTATAATCTTACCGTGCCGGCGACAAAGGAACTGAACGGTTGGCAGTTCCGCTGTATCATAACCGATGAGAGCGGAGCCAGCATTACTACGAATGTCGGTAAGCTTCTGGTTGTCGCTGATATCACGGATGATCCATACGATGTAACTGTGAATGCCGGCTCCATAGCAAGGTTTTCCATCGAAGCAAAGGGAACCGGACAGCTGAAGTACCAATGGCAGTCCCGTAAAGATGATAACTCAGCGTGGTCGAATTCCGCCCAGGAAGGCGCTAAGACACCTGCACTTTCGGTGAAGGCGACCGCAGGATTAAACAATTGGCAGTTCCGCTGTCTCGTAACAGATGCATATGGAAATCAAGCGGAGTCGGATTATGCGATATTGACCGTAAAGTAAATATATAACGGAGAAAATAGGATGTAAAAGTGTGCAGTTAAACGTGTGATTGCGGTAGCATTATCCGTGATCATGATCGTTGTGATGTTGCCGATAGCGGGAAACGGGAATTTCGCAGAGGCGGCAGCGTCAGAGAAGCAGGTCGTGTTTCTGTCGGCGACACCGCGACATATTCCGTAAGCGTGACCGGAAAGGGACCTTTGAAATATGTTTGGCAGTTTCGCCGATGGATTTTAGGGATATAATATGATATAATGCACCTTGAGCCTAACAAGGTCAGTATATAATAAAAAAATCATGGAGGAAAACGAAAATGAAACACAAGCTATCAAAACGACTGGTATCGATCCTGCTTAGTGCACTGATGATCGTAGTGATGCTGCCGTTTACGGGCGTTGGCGATAATGTAGAGGCCGCCACGACCGTGGCGAAGATCACTACGCAACCGAAGAGCATCTATTCGGCAGCAGGAACCACGGCGAAGTTCACGGTTGCGGCTACCGGAACCGGAACGCTGAAATACCAGTGGCAGTCACGTAAGGATTCTTCCGCATCCTGGGCGAACTCGGGTCAGACTGGAGCGAAGACGGCTACTTTGTCCGTTTCCGTTTCCGCCGGCCTTCATGGCTGGCAGTTCCGCTGTATCGTTACCGATGCGAACGGATCGACGGCGACTTCAAACGCAGCAACATTAATGACAAAAGTGGGTATTCTTACACAACCTAAGAATACGACAGCAGTTGTCGGAAATACCGCGAAATTTACGGTTGCGGCACTGGGTAAGGGAACGCTCACCTATCAGTGGCAGTCCCGTAGCAGTTCTTCGGGTACATGGTCGAATTCCGGCCAGACCGGAGCGAAGACCGCGACTCTGTCGGTAACGACTACGCTCGGTCTGAATGGCTGGCAGTTCCGCTGCATCGTCAAAGATTCCACAGGTGCTTCCGTGACTTCCGGCGCTGCTACGCTTGCAGTTGCTCCGAAGATCACAACACAGCCGAAAAATGCAACTGCAACTGCAGGTTCCACGGCGAAATTCACCGTGGCCGCAACCGGTAAGGGAACCCTGACCTATCAGTGGCAGTCCCGCAAGAATTCCTCGAGTTCCTGGGCGAATTCCGGCCAGCCGGGTGCGAAGACCGCAACGCTTACGGTAGCAGTGACCGCTGGCCTTCAGGGCTGGCAGTTCCGTTGCGTTGTTACCGACGGAAACAAAAACAGTACTGCATCCGAAGCAGCAACCCTGAAGGTTGCTCCTGAGATCGTTTCGCAGCCTGTAGATCAATATGTTTCTTTGGGTTCGAATGCAACATTTAAGGTATCGGCGACCGGAAACGGAACGCTGAAGTATCAGTGGCAGTCCCGTAAGAATGACTCATCCGAATGGGCGAACTCCGGACAGACCGGAGCGAAGACGGCTAAGCTTACGGTAGCTACGTCTGCAGGCCTTCAGGGCTGGCAGTTCCGTTGTGTCGTTACCGATGGTAACGGTAACTCCTGGGGATCACGTGCGGCTACATTGACCATGTATAATATCCCGATCAATGAAAAGACGTTCCCGGATTCCATTTTCCGTAGCGAGATGCAGAAGTATTACGACAACAATAAGGACGGAAAACTCGGAGAGGCTGAGCTTGCGATCACAAATCTGGATGTAAGCGGTTTCGGAATCAAGAATTTGAAGGGCGTTGAGTTCTTTACTTCTCTGAAGGAACTCTACTGTTACGATTGCCTGATAACGTCTTTGGATCTCAGCGTAAATCCCGAATTGGAGCTCGTTTTCTGCTGGAACAATGGGCTGAAGACCTTGAATGTAAGCAATAACAAGAAGTTAAAGATCCTGAGCTGTGATTATAATGAATTGACGAAACTGGATGTCAGCAAGAACACGGCGCTGTCGTTCTTATGCTGTAATGAGAACAACCTGACGACGATCGACCTCAGCAAGAACACTGCATTAACTTACTTGAACTGTTCGGTTAACCTGCTTACGAATTTGGATGTCAGCAAAAATACTAAACTGGAGATTTTGTCCTGCAATAACAACAAGATCAAGACGTTGAATGTAAGTGCTTGCAAGGTATTGGATGAACTTCATTGCTATTCGAACCAGATGACTTCCCTGACGGTAAATTCTGCGATCACTTTGGTGGATGCCGATGACAATGCATTGACATCTGTGAATGTTAGTGCTTGCAAGAATTTGAAGTGTCTGTACGTCTCCAATAACAAACTTACGAATCTGAATATCGGCAATAACACGAATCTGACCGAGGTGAACTGCAGTTTCAATCAGTTGACATCGCTGGATGTGAGCAAAAATACAAAGTTGACCTCTTTGGAATGTCAGAATAATAAGATCACCAAATTGGATGTTACAAACTGCACATTGCTGGAAACTCTGACCGTTGATCCGAGCGTTGTAGTGACCGGAATGCCCGCAGTGGGTTGATCCTCCCGATAAATCGTTTTATCCGAAAAACTCCCGGTATCCCCGGGAGTTTTTTTGGTGCGCTGCATCAGGGTTGTATTTTGCATCTGTATTGATAATTCGGGCCGGAAATGGTATAATGCAGTAAAAGCGTTTAGAGATATAAAGTGAACAAATGATACCGGAGGCGGAAATATGGAAAAAGTGGGTTTCAGCATCCTCCACATGAACGAGAGCGACCAGGCAGCAGAGGCGAATGCCGAGATGTACGAGGATTTGAATCTGGTGCAGATCATCGATTACCTTGCTGCAAAATGCGGTTCGAAAGTTCGTAAACTGTTCGGTTCCATGCCGGCGGATGCAGAGGAAGAAGCGTATCGTCGCGATGTATATAAGGACGTGAAGAAAAAGCCGGTGTTTGATGCACTCATCAAATTCATCGATCGTTTGACTGCGCTTGAGGATTTAAAGAAAAAGACGGAAAAAGTTCTGTATGATCTGCAGATGTCCATGTGGGGCATTCGTATGGTCGATGCTTACTGCGGCGCTTACGCAGAACTGGCGCGTGACCTTAAACAGGCGGAGCCGGAGTCAGAGGGATTGCAGGTCTTTTTGAAGATCGTAGAAGATATCCTGGCTACCGAAGAATTCAAAAAAGGGATAGAGCATACGGGCGCCATCCTAAAGGAGATCCGTGAAACGCATTTCATTATCACGTATGAGAAGGATCGTATCAGTATCGCCCTCGGAGAGGTGCCGGGCGACGGAGATTATGAGAAGTGGGCTTCTTCCGTGGACGGGGCAGAGATCTCGTTGTTGGAGAACCCCACGGCCGAGGAAATACCGATCAATGAACTTGAGAAGACCTGCCTGGGTGTTTTACGTGAGAAAAAACCGAAACTGTTTGCGGCGATACGGAGATCCGAGGAGTCGCTGGAGAAGTATGAACGTCCGTTGCTAAAGCGATTTGAAGAAGAGATCCTGTACTATCTTTCCTACCGCATGATGCAGCTCGAGATGGAGGAGGCAGGTTTTCGTTTTACCACGCCGCGTACGGATAATAAGAAGCAGATGCAAGCAGCCGGGCTGTACGATCTGGCGCTTGCCTTACTGGCTCTGAAGGATGGGCGCAAGATAGTCGCAAATGATTTCTATTACGGTGAGGGCGAGAGATTCTTCGTGCTTACCGGACCGAACCAGGGCGGAAAAACGACATTTGCCAGAAGCCTGGGGCAGCTCGTGTTCCTCACAAAGATGGGATTTGATGTGCCTGCGCAGGCGGCCAATGTACCCTTCCTGCCGGGGCTTCTTACGCATTTTTCCGTCGAGGAAAGCGTGGAGACGGGACGCGGTAAGCTCATGGAAGAGCTGGTTCGCCTGGCACCGATGATGCAAGAGTACAGGAAGGGCTCCTACGTGGTCATAAATGAGCTTTTTACCACTGCGGCGAACTATGACGCACAGATTATGGGAAAACGCGTTCTGGATCATTTTATAGGGCTTGGGTGTACCGGCATTTACGTGACGCACCTGAAGGAATTGACCGATGAGAAGACAGGCGTAGTGGCTTTGCAGGCCATGCTGGATGAAAACGGCATCCAGACATTTGAGATACGTCGTGGTGTGTCACCGGATATCGCCTGCTCACAGAACCAGGTAAATAAATACCGGCTGACGTACGAGCAGCTGAAGGAGCGCCTATGAAAGTATGTCTATTATATGCAGACCACGAGCGTGGAAGAGAAACGTTTTATTACGATACCGAGAGCATCATCCAGGATCTCGGACTTGATTCGCTGTTCCTGGCGGCTGCAAAAGAAGTGATCTATGACGACGGCGAGGTGAAGAAACTCGAAAACGAAGATATCTTCGTTTTGGAAACGCTTCGTAACGCGATGATGGTACCTTTGAAGTCGAAGGAAGAGATCGAATTCCGGCAGGATGTGATCCGTGACTGTCTGAAGTTTCCCGACCTGATTCGGGGATTATACAGTATGTGCACGTCGGTTGTGTTGAATTGGGGTGAGAAGAGCAGAGGGCGCGAACGCAATAATCAGGGAAGTCCGGCGCAGGCTTTGGTCGAGGATATCAAACGACTGCGTAAATACTGTGATGCATTGGCCTTGATCCGCGATACGATGATGCGGCAGAATGAACTTACTTCGAAGGGACTTACCATGTTTCGCGGAGAACTGCTTATGTCGTTCCCTCTCGAACGCGAGGCCAATATCCGCAAACTGCTGGATGACATTTTGTTTTTCACCGATCGTATCACGGTCAATGATGAGTACCGTCAGCAACTGGTGCGCCCGAGGATCGTGCTGGAATGCACCCTCGAGGACGGCCTGAAACTCGGACCCATGAAGGTGCAGGAAGTTTCGTCGGAGACATCGAAATTCTACAAGCGCGGCGGTACACGCGAGAAGATACAGCGCTTCAAGGAGAGCCGTATCCCGGATTCATTTCTCACGATCGAGGATCCGAGGATCCTGGGGCAGACACATCAGCTCGAATATGAACTGGTCAGTCACCTGGTGAAGAAACTCAAGAATTTTAAAGAGGAATTCCGCACGTTTTTCGAACAACTCAAATATCAGACGGCGTTTTATGTAGGCGCGATCCAGATCGTGCAACACATCGAGCGGTTCGGGATGGAGTATTGCTTCCCGGAGGTTTGTGACCGTCGCGACCTGATCTTTGAGGATCTGAAGGAATTCGTCATGGCGATCGAGCAGCGCGTGCAAGTGATCGGTAACACCTCTTCCCTGAAACAGAAGGATCTGCTGATCGTCACGGGAGCGAACCAAGGCGGAAAATCGACGTTCCTGCGAAGCATCGGAATAGCACTCGTGATGATGCAGTGCGGCTTACCGGTTACGGCGCATTCGTTTAAGAGCGGCATCTTCCCGCGTATTTTCGTACATTTCACACGCCGTGAGGACAGTGCTATGAACAGCGGACGTTTGGATGAGGAGCTCAAGCGAATGAACGACATCATCGAGCATATCGGCGAAGGTTCCCTGATCATGCTGAACGAGTCCTTTGCCACGACTACAGAGCGTGAGGGCGCAGTGATCGCATACGATATCATCCGCGCATTGAAAGAGGCCGGCGTGCGTATTCTGACGGTAACGCATCTGCTTTCTTTTGCGGAACGTGTATATAACGAGACGAAGGATGATCCGGATTCGGGTGTGGCTTTCCTGTCTGCCGAGCGTCGTCAGGACGGTACACGTACGTTCCACATGATTCCGGGCGAGCCGACCTTCACCAGTTTCGGCCTGGACCTCTTCGAAAAGATCGTAGGGGGTGCCAATTAGAGTTTGGCTCACTGCTTGCATTTATGCGTGTAGCAAGCCCCGCGCTGTCGGCGCTGCGCGCCTTTACCAGTGCTCCATCCTTCGCCGTTTTCGCATCGTTTCACGCTGCTTCACGGCTCATGATGGGCGTTCGCCATACGTCCGAAAACGCTCGCAAGCGGCGTTTACTGGCCGTTTGGCTCACTGCTTGCTACAAAAGGTGACTTTCGTCACGTGAGAAATGTTTCTTTTCTCACTACAAAACCGAAAAACGAAAACGTATAATGAATGTGTCAATGAACGAGAGGTTCTTTGGCACATTCTTTTTTGTAAGGAGTTCAAAATGGCGACGATACTGAAGACGAATGACCTGACGAAGAAATACGGTAGTAAGGTAGTTGTAGATAATCTGAATATCGAGATCGAGGAGGGGGAGATCTTCGGCCTGCTGGGACCGAACGGGGCCGGAAAGAGCACGACCATGAATATGATCTGCGATCTGGTGCGGCCGACGCTCGGTAACGTGGAGTTCATGGGACAGGATTTCCGGAAGAACCGCCGCGAGCTGATCGGTTACCTGGGTTACATTCCGCAGGAACTGGCGATCCACGGGAATTTGAAGGCTTGGGAAAATGTCGAACTGTTCACGTCGCTGTATGGGATAAAGGGAGCGATGCTGAAGGAGAGGATCGACGAAGCATTGTCCTATGTCGGACTTTCCGAGAAGAAAAACGATTACGCCAGGACATTCTCCGGCGGCATGAAGCGCAGGTTGAACATCGCGTGCGCCATCGGCCATCATCCGAAACTGCTGATCTTCGATGAGCCGACGGTCGGCATCGACCCGCAGTCGAGAAACTTTATTCTCGAGAAGATCAAAGAGTCCAACAAGAACGGAGCCACCGTCATCTATACGAGCCACTACATGGAAGAGGTCGAGGCCATCTGCACGCGGATCGCGATCATGGATAACGGAAAGATCATCGCGACCGGAACGAGCGAGGAGCTGAAGAAGATGGTGGTCGAGGATACTTCGAGTATCACGCTGGAGGAAGTTTTCCTGACATTGACCGGAAAAAAACTGAGGGATTATTGATATGATACGTTATCTCATAAAAAACAATCTGAAGATCATGGGACGGAGCATGACCAACATCCTGCTGTTCGTGATCGCGCCGCTTACGGTCATCGCAGTCCTGTCCAGTGCGTTTTCCGCCCTGATGGAAAGTTATCAAAATGTCGACAGCTTCAAGGTCGGATACCGACTCGAAGAAGACGGTATGTCGCAGACGGTCGTAACCGGTCTGAAAGCGGTGACAGCCGCACAGAATATCGCTCTGGTCGAATACGCGGACGGAGACCCGAAACAACTGGTCAGGGACGATGACCTCGGAGGGTTCGTCGTTCTGGACGGCGACAGTTACAGCGTCTATGTCAATGAAGACAAGAGTACCGAGGCTCAGATGCTGACTTATACACTCCATGCTTTCTTTGAAAACATGGGAAGCCCTGCCGGTGTGACGGCCGATGCCGGGGAGAGGATCCAAACGGTGACCACGGACTATATGCCTGCGATCGATTCGACGGATTACTACGGAATCATCGAGATCAATTATTTCGGCTGGTGCGCGGTGATCTGTTCGGCAGGTCTGTTTATCAGTGAAAAGAAGTACAAGATCGGAAAGAAACTTCGCGTGACGCGGCTTTCCGAGCTGCAACTCTACCTCGGTAAGTTTCTGCCGTCGGTCCTGGTGGTTTGCTGTGGTGTAGGTCTGGCCGGCCTGTTCTGCACACTGATCTTCGGCGTCCACTTCGGAAATCTGCTCTGGACGAGCCTGATCGTAGTTGTGTCAGTCATGGCGGCGGTTGCCTTCGGCCTGATGATCTATGCGATCTTTGACAGCATGATCATCACGGTGATCCTGGTATTCGCCATCGTGTGGATATGGGGCTTCCTGGGCGGTAGCTTTGAGACCTATATGTATTCCGGCTTTTCAGAAAGTGTTCAGCAGTTCTCACCGCTATATCATATTAACCGGAGTCTGGTCGAACTGTCCTGTATGGGTAAGAGCGACTACATCAAAAGCGCACTTATTATTCCCGGTTCCATGTGTTTGGGATGTTCAATATTGGCCGTACTCGCGGGAGTTTTGAGAAGGAGAGGAAGAGCATGAAAATTCTGGTAAAATCAACATTAAAGATCCTGCTTCGGATGAAGAGTTTCTGGTTTTTCCTGCTCTTGACACCGATCCTGTCCACAGTGCTTTTGAACATGAAGCAGAACAGCCTCGCATATTATTCGTACGAGGATTCTTATAAGGTCACCGACCTTGAAAGCTTTGATGAGAAGCTCGCTTATTATGCGGGGAATGGACAATATGTCGTAAAGGTCTACGATTTCTGCGAAAGCGCGCTTTCCGGGTACTATTTGACGAAACTTTCGGGTAGCGGGATGTTCCGGATCTGCCGCGTAAAAATGTCGGAGCAGGAGGAAACTGTCCGTAATCTTGCAGCGGTAGAAAAGGAGATCGAACTGGAAGATTATAAGGACCGTAAGGGTGCCTCTCTGGTCATTCCGGCAGATTTTGACCGCTACGCAAGCAGCGGAGATATCGAGAATGCAGTACGCTTCTATATTCAGTCGGACGATAGCAGAACGGAGATCTTTAAGTATGAAATGGCGTTGCAGCTTCAGAAGATCGGAAATGTGGGCGGCGACCGTAAGGCACTGGAAGCAGCGGATGCTTTCGTTCCGAAGAGAGAGGTGATCCGGTTTTCGACCGAAAAAGAGCATCAGCTCACACATGACCAGATCGATAAACGTACCCGTATGGGCTATGCATTGGCCATAATGACCATGGGCTTTGTATTCGGCGGCGTGTTTATCTCGCATATTGCGATCGGGGAGCAGAAGGACAGCGTTGTGAAGCGTATCCGCATCTCCAATACGCAGATCTCTTCATACTTTTTGTCGAAGCTGCTGGCATCGTTCTTCGTATCGGTTTTACTTACTGGTGTTATGGCGGTCTGCTCCGCCTTCATCGATATGGAAGGCCTCGGCATGAACCGGTTTGATTTTTTATGCATGATCTTTTTGATGGGCCTGATCTTCAGTTCACTGAGCCTGATGATGGGCGTCCTGCTCGGCGACGTAATGAGCGCGAACGTTGCGGCATTTACCCTTTGGAGTTTATCGTCGATGCTGAGCGGCCTGTATTTCCCGCTGACTTACACTACGAACACCCTAAAGATCCTGTCGAAATTGATGCCTCAGACCTGGTTCATAAACGGCACCGAAATGATTTTCACAGGTGACAAATCGGCCCCGATTATGTTATTATGTGTTACGGTAGCATATCTCGTTTTGATCATCAGTCTGGGCAGTCTCGGACTGAAAGTGAAGAAGGTAGACGAATGGGGGAACGCTTAAGGGATAACTTTTTTATAGTGGTCCGAATCGTTATCATGCTGGTCTTCAGCTTATATGGTTTCTTCGAAACAAGCACAGGAGTATCGCCGCTGATACTCCTGCTTGTTGCGTTATACTTTTGTATGATGGCGCTGAAGGAAATGTTCGTCGATAAGCGATATAAACTGTTGTTTTTGGGGCTTGGCGCGGCTGCGTTTGTCGCGATCCTTCTCTTTGGGGGCAATGCATACATCCTGATGGGACTGTATCTTATCTACGAAGCATTTGCCCTGTTTAATGCTACGCTTTTTGTTTATTTCCTACCGCTTTTGCTGGCCTTCGTCCCGACACCGATCGGTTTTCTGACGCAGCTTCTCATTGCTTCCATGATGACGGTCATCTATGTTCAGCATGACCTGGTGATCGTGGCGTATCAGAAGCAGATCCACGAGGAAACGGTCCTGGAGCAGGGGCTGAAGCGGGACATGGAGAGCCGGGAGCAGGCATCGAAGGCGGAATTGAAGAAGAACATCGTCATGGCGGAGAACCGTATCCTGGAGGAGCGGTCCTCACTGTCGCAGGCACTGCATGATAAACTGGGGCATAATATCAACGGCTCGATCTATCAGCTCGAGGCGATAAAGGTTCTGATGGAAAAAGACCCGGAGCGCTCGAAGGAGATGACACAGGCAGTCATTGACCAGCTTCGGACCGGCATGGACGAGATCCGCGGCATCCTGCGTAAGGAACGTCCGGAGAAGAAGGAACTGGCACTGATCCAGCTCTATAATCTGTGCAGAGATTGTAACGATAAAGGTGTGGAGACAAACCTCGAGACGGAGGGCAATGTCGACGTTTTAAACGAGAAACTCTGGGAAGTCATTTTGGACAATTCCTTCGAAGCCGTCTCGAATTCCATGAAGTATTCCAAATGCAAGAACATCCTGATCACGATCCGGGTGATGAATAAACTGGTGCGGTGTACGATCCGCGATGACGGCGTGGGTTGCAATTCATTTACCGACGGTATGGGCATTTCGGGAATGCGCCGTCGTGTGCGTGAGGTAGGCGGAACGCTCGATTTCGAGACCGTCGGAGGATTTACCGTAAATATGCTGCTTCCGCTTTCGTAACGCTTAAGCGGGGCATGGAGGTTGGTATGGAGAAGATCAAAGTGATAATCGCGGATGACAGCGCGTTCGTAAGGGACGGAATGAAGATCATCCTGGATGTGGACGATGATTTCGATGTCATCGGGTGTGCTTCGAATGGTCGCGAGGCCATCGAGATCGCGAAGAAGGAGCGCCCAGATGTGTTTTTGATGGACATCCAGATGCCGGAGATGGACGGCATCGAGGCGACGAAGATCATCGTGGAGGAGGGGCTCGGTAAGGTGCTGATCCTCACGACCTTCGACGATGACGACCTGGTGCGCCGGGCCTTAATGAACGGGGCGAAAGGCTACCTGATCAAAAACCATACGCCGGAGCATCTGAAGCAGATGATCAAATCGGTCTATAACGGAACGGGCGTTATGGAGGAAAACATTCTCGAATCGATCACGAAGGGGACCTTACTCTCCGGCGACAGTTTGGGGCAGAAGACGGGACGAAAAGAAGAATACGGTGCCGAGGGCTTCGATGCTTCGCCTTATACGGAGCGCGAGCTGGAGATCATCAAAGCAGTGTCCGGCGGTTTGTCGAACCGCCAGATCGCAGATAAACTCTGCATCTCCGAAGGCACGGTGAAGAACTATATTACGACGATCCTGTCGAAAGAGGACCTGTCGCACCGGACGGCGCTGGCAGTCTATTACCTGACGGGACGGAAGTCATGAGGTGACAAAAAGAACCGTCCCCACTGTCACATGTGACAAAAAGAACCGTCCCCACTGTCACATCTGTGGTATAATAAGGGCGGGGGTATGACGATGAATGGCCGAAGGCCGGTTTAGGAGGATTTTCATGATCATAGCATACTACCAGATTCTGTTTGTGCTTTCGATTCTTCTTACATTGTTGTACATTATGACATGGCATAAGCATTTTGACATACATGTTACGCTGATCTTTACGATGGTTCCGATCGCTATCCTCGGAAACCTGATGACAGCAGAGGCGGCGAACCTGTCAGAGGCGATCCTTGCGAATAAGATCACGTATTTCGGCGGCACATTTTTGATGCTTATGATTACGCTGGCGATTTTGCAGCTTTGTGATTTCCACGTGCCGAGATGGCTTCGGTTTATAATGTTTGCGGCCAGTACATTGACCTATTTCGGTGCACTGACGGTAGGGCGTTATGATTGGTTCTACAGATCCGTCGGGTTTGCAAAGGAGAATGGCGCGGGCTGGCTGATCGACAAAGAGTACGGTACTCTTCATGCCTTCTTCGTCGGACTGGTCCTGGCGTATTTCGCCGTCAGTTTCGCCGCCATGATCTACAGTGCGATTCGAAAGAAGAATGTGCCGAATAAGATCATCCTGTTCATGTTTATCCCGGAGATGGTCGCGGTCGTTGCGTTTTACGGCGTACGTACCATCATTACCCCGCAGGTGGAATTGCTTCCGGCTGCATATGTGTTTGCACAGATCATGTACCTGATCATCATTCACCAGGTCTGCCTCTACGACATCACGGATACGGGCATTGACACGATGGTCCAGACCGGGGATAAAGGTTTTATTTCGTTTGATTTTAAGCGCCGCTATCTGGGCTGTAACGAGACCGCGCTCGGCATTTTCCCCGAACTGGGGGATGCGAAGGTAGATAGGATCCTGCCGGCGAATACGACGGTATCGGAGCAGGTCAACCGCTGGCTCAATACGTTTGAAAATGATAATACACAAAATGCCTTTCGCTATCACTATGGGGACTACAGCTACATGGTCACATTGACCCACCTGTACGACGGCAAGCGAAAGGGCGGCTACCAGTTTTTCCTTTCGGATGATACGAAACGACAGAAATATATCGAACTGATCAATAACTTTAATCTGCGTCTGAAAGAGCAGGTCGCAGAGAAGACGCAGCACATCGAGGAGATGCACGATAAACTGATCCTCGGTATGGCGACCATGGTTGAAAGTCGTGATAATTCGACCGGCGGCCATATTCGCCGTACGAGCGAGGGCGTGCGCATCCTGACGGACGAGATGCGGAAGGACAACACGCTGAATCTTACCGATGAATTCATCCGCAACGTCATCAAGGCGGCGCCCATGCACGACCTGGGTAAGATCGCGGTCGATGACGTGATCCTGCGCAAGCCCGGTCGTTTTGAGCCATGGGAGTTCGAAAAGATGAAGGCACATGCGAAGGAGGGCGCCCGCATCGTTCACGCGATCCTGGAAGGAACGGACGACATCGAGTTCCATGAGATCGCGGAAAATGTCGCGCATTATCACCACGAACGCTGGGACGGCTCCGGCTATCCCGAGGGCCTGAAGGGGGAGGAGATCCCGCTCGAGGCGCGCATCATGGCCATCGCCGATGTGTACGACGCCCTGGTCAGCAAGCGGGTGTATAAGGACAGCATGCCGTTCGATAAGGCCGACTCCATTATCATGGAGGGCATGGGCACGCAGTTCGATCCGCAGCTTAAGCGTTTCTATGTGGCGGCACAACCGCGCCTGGAAGCCTACTACAGTGAGCAGGAGGCCGTGCCTGACGGTTCCGGCCTGACCGATGAAGGCGGCATGTGTAAGAAGCATTGACCGATTTGAATAAAACAGAATAATGATTCTTGGGAGGTTTACAAATGATCAAAGGAATCGGACATGTAGCATTTAATGTTAAGGACATGGACAGGACTATCGCGTTCTATGAGCAGACGCTGGGATTTAAAAAAGCGTTTGACATAGATCGGCCGGAGAACGGAGAACCGTGGATCGTATATATGTACGGCGGTGGCGGTCAGTTCATCGAGCTGTTCTATGGGGCGACGAAGGAGATCCCGTACCGCGACGAGAATATCGGATTCTTTCATATCTGCGTGGAGGTCGATGATATTCAGGAGGCGTGGAAGAAGATCGTCGAGACGGGAGCACCGCAGGATGATGCGCCGAAGCAGGGCGCGGACTATAACTGGCAGTGCTGGACGCACGATCCGGACGGGAATAAGATCGAGCTGATGAAGCTCGACGAAAAGAGTCCGCAGATGGAAGCGATCCGCGCTTTCGGAAGGGCTTAAAGTTCAATCATTGATCGAAGGAAAAGGATGAAATTGAATGCAGTAGGAGGGCTTCAATGAAACGTGTGCATGTGTTGGTCTATGGGTTACTGGTTCTCCTGGTCATGCTGGCCGGAGCCTTTCTGTACCTCATAGTTCGATTTTTTAATGATAAGGCGGCATTGACCATACTCTGTGTGTTCTGCGTGCTCTCATTTCCCGTGGCGTTCGTGCTCATGAAAGTTATGCTGAGACAGGAGAAGAACAGTTCGGCGGGCAGCCGGTATCTCGAATTTCGGAACGAGTACCTGACGAACGGTTACACGGAGAAAGCCTATGCGATCGCCGAAGAGGTGATCCGCGACCATTCGTATGGTTTTAAGGTCAGCATCACCTACCTCAAAGACTATGTGATGTTCACGGCGGATTATCTCAACCAGATCGAGGACTTTGAAAATGCCTATCGTTGTCTGACAGTCATAGAACCGAAGGAGATCCGAAGCAAGAGCCTGCAGCTGATCGACAAAGGTGTTTCGTTGCTGGTGTATCTGGGCATTCGACTGACCTCGCTAACGCGTATGGGTCGGGAAAATGAGGCCCGCGAGACGTGGGAGGAGGCGCACAAACGCTTCGGAAGCAGAACGGATGACGCGTTTCGCTTGATGATGGATTCCATTGATTTCGAATATTATCTGATGCTGAAGGATCATGATCAAATGGAGAAGATCGCGGCGCGTTCGCTGACTTATACATCAGAGTTTGCAAGGCAGAACGCTGTCCCGTATATGATCAATGCCGAGCTCTGTGTTCTAGACGGAAAGAAGGAGGAGGCGGCTGCCTTCATGGAACGGGTTTGGGAGGTCGTAAAGAATTCGAGCGCTCCGATGGTGCAGACGTACCACCTGCAGATGAAGCGCCTCGGTATGGAAGAGCCCGCGCACGAGGAGCCCAAAGACGCGCAGCAGGACGAGCAACTCCACGATGCGTAGGTAGTGCTTACTATGATCGCATGCTATCATGGAAGAAAAAAAGGAGGCATATGTTATGGATAACTATGTAACCGGTTCTGTGATACGCAGACTGAGGGAAGATAAGAAGATGACACAGGAGGAGCTCGCGCAGAAGATATGCGTCAGTGGTAAGACGGTGAGCAAATGGGAGACCGGTCAGGGCTTTCCCGATATCAGTTTGCTCGAGCCGCTCGCGAAGGCACTGGATATCTCGGTGATCGAGCTGCTGTCCGGCGAGGATGTCCGCAACCAAAACCCGGCGTCCAATATCGTTAAGGGAAAATGCTACGTCTGCCCGGTCTGCGGGAACGTGGTTTGGTCCGTTGGCGAGGCAGTGATTTGCTGCTGCGGGATCACATTGCCCACGTTAGAAGCGGAGGCGGCCGATGAAGACCATGCGATCCGCATGGAGATCGTGGAAGACGAGTACTATGTCACGGTCGACCATCCGATGGAGAAGGAGCACTATATTTCCTTCCTCGCGGCGGTATCCGACAGCGGCGTGCAGTTCGTCAAACTGTATCCTGAGGGTCAGGCGGAGGCTCGCTTTAAGATCAACAGGGTCGTGAAACTCTACGCGTACTGTAATCGTCACGGACTGTTTCAGGTAAAAGTGGCACCGTACCGGAGAAAAAAATCATAAAAATGTATTGACATCCCGAATCGGGAATGCTAGAATAACGGTGTTACGTAACTGTGTTATGTAGCACTGTTTTTTTGTCACATTGACCGATCAAACGAGGATTAGGCATGAAAAAGGACACGGAATACGAGAAGAAAGCACTTCTGCTCGAAGCAGCGAAACAGGAGTTCATGGCGAAGGGTTATAACAAAGCCTCCTTACGCAGTATCTGCGCGAAGGCCGGCGTTACGACCGGGGCGTTGTATTTTTTCTTTGAGGGTAAGGCGGAGCTGTTTTCGGCGATCGTCAACGAACCGATCCTGGGGTTCAAAAAGATCTTGGTTGAACATTTCAAGGAAGATCGGGAGTATGCGATGCGTAAGGGCGCATTCGACGAAGCCGACATGGATCATTCTGATTTCAGTGACATGCTGGTCGAATACATTTACAGGCATTACGACAGCTTCATGCTTCTGATCACGGCGTCGGAGAATACGGTCTATGAGAACTACGTCGACGAATTCGTGACTATGATCGAAAAATCTGTGCCTGACATGCTGGCATGGATGCAGGGCTACGTGTATGACGAATACATGGGTCACTGGATGTCCCACATTACGGTGGATGCATTTCTCCAGGTGGTAAAGCATGAGACCGACGTGGAAATGGCAAAGAAAAAACTCAGAAAGATCCTGAACTATCTGATCCGCGGCTGGATGGAACTGGTTCTGGAAAAACAATAAGGGCCATATATACTGTCATTCTTGCGATCCTTCGCGAGGGTGGCAGTAAAAAAATAACATCTACATAACATTGTTATGTAGAATTGAAAGGAGCAATTATGTATCTTGAGATCAAGGATGTGAAGAAGAGTTATGGCCAGGACGGCAGTTTTATGCAGGTCCTGAAGGGCGTGAATACGTCTGTGGAAAAAGGGCAGATGTGTGTGATCCAGGGAACCAGCGGTTCCGGAAAGTCGACACTGCTCAACTGCATCGGAGGCCTGGACACGATGGATTCGGGTTCCGTGATCGTGGACGGAAAGGAGATCTTCGGGCTCAGTCCGAAGAAACTGTCGGATTACCGGCGTGAGAGTCTGGGATTCATTTTCCAGTTTTACAACCTGGTTCCGAACCTGTCGGTACGGGAAAACATCCGCATCTGCGAGTACATTTCGCAGGATCCTCTCGACATGGACGAACTTCTGGATACGCTTGGGCTGACCGAGCATCAGAATAAGTTCCCTTCGCAGCTGTCAGGCGGCCAGCAGCAGCGCTGCGCCATCGCGCGGGCGCTGATCAAAAACCCGAAGCTTCTGCTGTGCGATGAACCGACGGGAGCCCTTGATTCGAAAACATCCCGCGACATTCTGATGCTGCTGGAAAAGATCAATGAAAAATACAATACGACCATGCTGATCGTCACCCATAACAATTCGATCAAGAACATGGTACATAAGGTCATCTATCTGAAAGACGGACTGATCACGAAGGATTATGAGAATGAGACACGGGTGCCGGCATCGGAGCTGGAAGACCTGTAAGTGCGAGTGGAGTGTGCAATGAACAGAGTATTAAATAGACGGATCCTGCGGGATCTGAGAGCCAATATAGGGCGTTATATCGCGTTGATGCTGATGATCATCCTCGGTATCTACCTCGTGGTCAGCATCGTAGGCAGTGCAGAGATGGTGATCCAAGGCACCGATAACGCAAAGAGCGAGAACCTGGTGGAAGACGGAGAGTTTACGATGTTTCAGCCACTCACCGGGGAAGAACTGGAAATGCTGTCTAAGCGCGGCACCGTTATCGAGAAGATGTTCAGTTTTGATAAAGCGTTGGAGGACGGAAGTGAGGTCCGTATATTCGCAGTCCGGGAGCACGTGAACCGTGTTGTACTCGATGAGGGGGCAATGCCGCAAAATAGCGGATCGAAGGGCATGGCCGAAGCGGTGATCGAGAAGAACTATGCGCGTGTTCACGAGATCAAGCGCGGTGATACCATTCGCGTTGGTGACCGGGATATTGCTATCGTCGGAATCGGTTCCGTGCCGGATTACGACGCGGCACTGAAGACATTTTCCAGTCCGGCCGTCGACTCTGAAAACTTCGGTCTGCTGTTTGTAACAGCGGAGGCATATGAGGAGATCCTGGCTGCTGAACAGAAAACAGAAGATTATACGTACGCATTCCGACTCGGGGATGAAAGCTTTGAGGAACTGAAGGAGAAGATCAAAAACACAGGCGTACTGACCGGTTTTATCAAAGCGGATGAAAATCAGAGGATCGCGGCAGCGGCGGGCGATGTGGTCATGGATCAGAAGGTCGGCCTGGTGGTCGGCGTGATCATCCTGATCCTGTTCGCTTACGTAATTTCGGTATTTGTGGTTCATCAGATCGAGAGGGAGCAGAGCGTGATCGGCGCCCTGTATTCCATGGGTGTAAAGCGTAATGACCTGCTGCGGCACTATGTGAAACTTCCGACCATTCTGGCATTCCTGGCGGGCTGCATCGGTTGTGTTCTCGCATTCAGCCCGATCGGTGTAGACGTGCGGGTGGAAAACACATACAGCTATTTCTCCATTCCCGGGTTCGACAAGGTCTACCCGATGTACCTGATCATCTACGCGGTCGTACTTCCGCCGGTCATCTGCCTGATCGTAAACATCCTGACGATCAAAGGGAAGCTCTCCCAAACGGCGCTGTCACTGCTTCGAAATGAGCAGAATTACGGCAAGCAGAAGATGTTCAACCTGAAGATCAAGAGTTTCACGCGTCTGTTCGCGGTGCGGCAGCTTCTGCGTGAGTCGCGGTCAGCGATCATCCTCCTGATGGGAATGCTCATAACCATGGCGGTCCTGATCCTGGGCATCAATACCTATGTATTGTGCTCGCATGTCCGCGATGGTAATATCGAGGATACCCACTATCAATATATGTATTTGCTGAAATACCCGGCGGAGACCCTTCCGACTCAGGCGGAGGCGACCTATGTGAAGAGTCTGTCAATCGATTGCGAGGGCTACAGTCTGGAAGTCAGTGTGATCGGCATTGACCGCGAAAGCAGGTATTTCGGCGATGTGCACCCGGAGAAGGGAAAGAGCAAAGCGGTGGTGAACGTATCGCTCGCGCAGCGCTTTGGCTATAAGACCGGTGATAAGATCACGCTGGAGGACAGCGCCATGGATCAGTATTACACGTTCAACGTGACGGATGTGAGCGATTACTCGGTGGGCTTTGCGATATTCATGGATATCGATTCGATGCGCGAACTGTTCGGCGAGGAGGCCGGATACATCAATGTGCTGTACTCCGACGAACCTCTGGATATCGATGAGGCGCGGCTTTATTCGGTGACTACAAAGGCGGAGATCGAGCATTCCTCGGCAGTGTTTTTGGATATGATGTTTCCGCTAACGGTCACGCTGATCAGCGCGGGAAGCATAATCTGCTGCGTCGTGATGTATCTGATGATGGCTGTGACGATCGACCGGTCGGCCATGGGCATCTCTCTGATCAAGATCTTCGGTTATCGCTCGAACGAGGTCCGGAAACTGTACCTGAACGGCAACACGGCGATCGTTGCGATCGGCGGCCTATTTGTCATTCCGCTGGCGAAGTTTTTGATTGACACGATCTATCCGTCCTTCATAGCAAACGTCGCCTGCTCGATGGATCTGCATTATCCTTGGATGCTTTACTTGGGCGTATATATGTTCCTGTTATGCATCTATTTCGCGGTCAATGCCCTCCTTCTGCGTAAGATCAATCGGATCACGCCAGCGGAAGTTCTGAAAGACCGGGAATAAAATGAAAACGGGTTGAAAAAATAGTCGCAAAACTCAATGATGTGTTGATTTCTTGTGCAAAAAGACGTATACTGATATCAGAGTTTTCACAAAGAACCCGACGGTGGGATTCAGATCGAAAAGGACGGTGTCCGGTATATGGATTTTCAAGCATTTGTTGACAGTATTGACGTAATGACTTGTGTTATTTCCGTCGAAATGAAAAAGGACGGAAAATACGGGGATATTCGGTTGGTGACGGGAAATAAAGCCTATATCCGCTCTATCGAGGAGGTTTGGGATGGTCCGGCTCTTATGAGCAACAAGTTCGTTCCGAACAGCCTGTACCAGAATTATTTTCCGCAGGATATGAATTTTGAAACAGTATGCTATAGGGCAGCGGTCGAAAAGGTGCCCGTGCATACCTATGTCCATCCGGAGCGGTACGACTTCTGGTTCGATTTGTTCCTGCTTCCGCTGATCAATGAAGGAAACATGTATTACTGCACCTACACACAGCAGGTCACGCAGTTGGGCGATACCCAGAAGATGGCTACGCTTTCTGCGAATACGGCATCTGAAGTGCTTAACATATGCTTGAAGCTGCATGGCTCGTCCGATTTTAAGGAAACGATGACGGAGGTCATGAAGGAGATCCGGCGCCTTTGCGAAGCCAGAGCTTGCTCCCTTATGTTGATCGATCAGCGCGAGCGGACCTGTAAGGTGCTCGCCGAGGATCGAGAAGACAAAAGAGAAGAAGCGTCGATGCATTCGGTCGTTCGTAGGGATCCGGACTTTTATGAGATAGCGGAATCGTGGGAAGATACGATCGGCGGAAGCAACTGCCTGATCGTTAAGAATGAGAATGACATGGACTACGTACGGCAGAAGAATCCGCGCTGGTATGCGTCCTTAAGTAATGCCGGAGTTTGGAGTATCGCTCTGTTCCCGCTGAAGACGGGCGGTGAACTGCTCGGTTATATGTGGGCGACGAATTTCCAGGCAAAGGATACGGATCATATCAAAGAAACACTCGAACTCGCGACGTTTTTTGTTACTTCGGAGATCGCCGCGGATCTGCTCCTGAAGCGCCTGAAAGTGCTGAGCTCAATCGATATGCTGACGGGTGTCATGAACCGTAATGAAATGAATAACCGCATCGATCGGATCGTTTCCGGAGAGGATCAGCTCCGAAACCTCGGGATTGCATTTGCCGACCTGAACGGTCTTAAAAGGGTCAATGATGACCGGGGCCATATTTCCGGTGACCAGCTTCTGAAGCAGGCGGCCGGCGTTCTGCAGGCTACATTCCCGGAAGGAAGCATTTTCCGTGCGGGCGGTGACGAATTTATGGTCATCGTTCCCGATACAGACGAAGAGACCCTGCAGAATAAAGCAGACATCGTCCGAAACAGTGAACTCGGGTTCGGAAGTGCCTGCTTTGCTGTGGGAACTTGTTTTGTTGAAAGCTCCAAAGACATCCTTAAAGCCCTTCATATTTCGGATGAAAGGATGTATGAGGATAAGGAGCGCTTCTATTTGGAGCATCCGGAAATGAAACGATAAATCGAGAGTAAGGCCAGGTAGCATTATGGAAATGCTGAAGGAGATACAACCAGAGTTGATGCTGGCATTGATCGGCATCAGCCTCGCGTTTGCGATCCTGATCCTCATATCCAAAGGATTATCCCGAAAGAGGCGGATCGCGATCGCTACGATCGAACTGATCGCGGCGCTTCTTTTGTGTTGCGATCGTATCGCATATAATTTCGACGGAGACACAAGCGACATCGGGTTTACTATGGCGAAGGTCAGTAACGTCCTGTTGTTCCTGTTGAGTCCCCTTTGTGCGTTTGCTTTCGACCACTACATCATGAATCTGTTCCGCGAGGATCTGAAGCTGAAGATCCCGAGGAGACTCTGGGCGGTATGTATTATTTCGCTCTCCGGAGTCCTGTTCGTGATCATCGCATCATTTATTCCGAATCTGTTGTTTTACTTAGATGAGGCGAACATTTATAATCGGGGGCCGGCATTCGTTTTCTGTTACATCGCACCGATCGTATGTACGTTACTCATGGGTTCCGTGGTGATTCAGTATCGAAAGCATTTCAGCCGGATCATCTGTATTTCCCTGCTCCTGTTTTTAGTCGGACCGGTCGTCGGATCGATCGTTCAAGCGTTGCTCTATGGTTTTTCTTTCGGAAACCTGGCTATCATGGTTGCGTCGATCCTGATCTATATCTTTGCTTATCTGGATATCAATGAGAAGGTCAGCAGCGCCAACCGAAATAAGATCGAGCATTTGGAAGAGCAGCAGAGACTGTCGGAGAGACTTTTCGAACAGACGGCAACCGCATTGGCCAATGCGATCGATGCAAAAGACGAATATACGCGAGGCCATTCCGTGCGTGTAGCCGAGTATTCCAAGAAGATCGCCGAGCGCATGGGAAAGAGTGAAGAAGAGTGTCGGAAGATCTACTATACGGCGCTGTTACACGACGTGGGAAAGATCGGTGTAGCCGACAGCATCATCACCAAAAACGGAAGATTGACCGACGATGAATATGAGGCGATAAAGCAGCATCCCGTTATCGGAAACCAGATCCTGTCCAGCATCCGCGACTATCCGTACTTAAGTGTCGGCGCACATTATCATCATGAGCGCTACGACGGAAAAGGATATCCGGATCACTTGAAGGGTGAGGAGATCCCGGAAGTAGCCCGGATCATTTCCGTAGCGGATGCATACGATGCCATGACTTCGCACCGAAGCTATCGTGCAGCGATTCCGCAGCAGATGGTGCGCGAGGAGATTCTGAAGAATTCCGGGACCCAGTTTGATCCGGAGATCGCGAAGATCATGCAGCATTTGATCGATATTGACGATGAGTATAAGATGAAAGAGTTGACGGAGGCTACGCAGCTACATGGCGACGGAGCGTTAGTCTGTGGGGAATTCGGCCAGTCCGTCTCCGAAGGTATCCTGCTTTCCACGCAGGAGGTCCTGGTTCGCTTCCGATATGAGGGGGAGGGGCAGCCGTCCATCGTCTTGTTTGATTCGCTCGATGCGAATTATCATATCGACGAGCGGGAAGTAAGGGATCTGTCCGTCCTGAAATACGGAGAGATCGGTTTCGACGGATCGTTTGCCTGTGAGGCCGCCCGCAAGATGGAAGTCCGAAAATGCCATGATGAATATGGCGATGAGGCGGGCAATGCTTCGAAGGCAGCAAGAGAATACAGGATCCTGGCTGTACGCGTCCGGGATCACGCCCGGATCACTCTGGATAACGGTGAGGAGGTCCGCGATGTGATCGTGGCATTTCCCGATAGCGCGCGATTTGCATATATCGGACTGACCGGTGAAAATTGTAAGATCTGGGACGTTTCCATGGAGCGTGAAGAGCAGGAGACGTCGGCTTCGGAGATTCCGCGGATCGCCGAGGAGGTCCTCTACACGCAGGGCACGGAAGGCGATGTTCCTAATGTACAAGTGGACGGTTTCCGCTCTGTCGCATCAAAGGGCTTCGAGATCACGGACGGTATGACACTGACGTTTCATTCCGTGAGCCTGCCTACGGCACGCCTGATCTGGCATTGTCCGTACATCGTCATGTATTATTCGGACGATGGTGAGGTGAACGGTAAGAATTACCGCGAGTACGCACTGGTGCGTTTGGACGGCGAGTATTGGGACGGTGTCGATGTGAAGAATATCGCAGATGTGCGTAAGGATGATTTTCATGGATGGGAAGCGTGGAAGGAAGGCAACAAAGAGGGTATCGATGTATCGGTCAGCTTTTCCTTACGGCCGAATGAGATCCAGGTGAAGACGGCGAACCTGGGTATCTCGCTTGAGAATACGACCCGTATCAACAACGGAAAGGATATCGCATATGTCGCATTGTCCGGCGATCAATGTGCCCTGACCGACATACGGGTCCACAGAAAATAAAAACACGTGGGTGTCTTTCGGGACACCCACGCTTTTTGTTTTTATTTGGTTCCGAAGATACGGTCACCGGCGTCTCCGAGGCCAGGAACGATGTATCCGTTTTCATTGAGACGTTCGTCCATGGCACCGATGTAGATGTCTACATCCGGGTGTGCTTTACGAAGAGCTTCCAGACCTTCCGGCGCTGCGATGAGGCACAGGAAGCGGTTGCGGTAGATGCCGCGTTTTTTCAGCATATCGATGGCTGCAATAGCGGAGCCGCCGGTCGCGAGCATGGGATCCACGACGAAGATATCACGGTCAGCTGCGTCGTGGGGCAGTTTGCAGAAATATTCGTGGGGCTCTAAGGTCTTTTCGTCACGGAAGAGACCGATGTGACCGACTTTTGCATTCGGGTTCATCCGAAGGATACCATCGCAAAGGCCGATGCCTGCGCGAAGGATCGGTACGACGCAGAGTTTTTTGCCGGCGATCTCCTTAACGGTGGTTTTGCAGATCGGGGTTTCGATCTCTTTATCTGCCAGCGGCAGGTCACGGCTCGCCTCGTAATAGATCAGCATCGCGACCTCATTGACCAGATCGCGGAAATCTTTTGTTGTTGTTTCTTTCATCCGCATGATGCCGATCTTATGCTGCAAAAGCGGATGGTCCATGATTACTACTTTTCCCATCGTATCGTCCTCCTAAAATGTTGTTTTCGTACAGAAAAACACCTGCGTTCATTATACTACTGCCGTACGGAAAAGTCAAAACGTATCCGAGAAAAAATCATTACGGATTCGGGCGTGGTGAATAGGCTACTGGTCGCGGGAAATCTTGTGTGACGGCGGTAAATATGGTAAAATGAGGATATATGACGAGTAAGGTATTTCAGATCTACGAAATGATATAACGGAGGGATAAGCATGGCATTTCAGATCATACGAAATGATATAACGAAGGTGAAGGCGGATGCGATCGTGAATACCGCAAACCCAAAGCCGAAGTATGTCAGCGGCGTGGACTATGCGATCTACACGGCGGCGGGAGCTGAGAAGCTGCTCGCCGAGCGGCAGAAGATCGGAGACATCATTCCTGGTCAGGCGGTAGCGACGCCTGCGTTTGCATTGCCTGCGAAACATATCATTCACACGGTCGGTCCTGCCTGGATCGACGGGAAGCACCGCGAGACTGACACGTTGCGTTCCTGCTATGCCAACAGCCTGGCTCTGGCACAGAAACTCGGCTGCGAAAGCATCGCATTTCCGCTGATCGCTACAGGCGTGGAAGGATTTCCGAAGTCGGAAGCTCTTCAGATCGCGGTCCGTGTGATCGTAGAGTTCCTGGCTAATGCGGATATGGAGATCACCCTGGTCGTTTTTGATGAGGCATCGTTTGTATTGTCCGGAAGTTTGTTTTCGGGTGTGGATGCGTTTATCGACAATAATTATGCGGATGAACGGTTCGAATCCGAATATGGGGTAGGCATGGCGGAAATGTCGGCTGTGCAGGCGGGGAATGCAGCTCCTGTTTCTTCCGCAGTCTCCGATGATGCGGAGGAAGTCGTCAATAAGAGAAGGCGAAGCCTGTTTGCGGATGTCTTATTCCGAAGAGGGAAGAGAGGCAGCAAGGAGTCCGCGCCGGGCATGGTACCGGCGAGACCGCATAAGGAGGAAACAAAGCCTCTTGAAGAATACGAGGAAGAACGAGAGGAATCGGAGGAGCTTTGCGAAGAAGCTATAGAGGATAGCGCGGAGGTTTCGTTTGGGGAAGCTTCATTCGAGGAAGCGCTCGAGGAAGAAGTTTTTGAAGAGAAGACTTTCGAGGAGTCGCAAGCAAAGGCTCCTACCTTAGAGAATCGTGAGGCTGAAACTTTCAGAAAAGAGGTTCTTGATGAAGATAATAGTTTCGCGAGCCCGATGTCATTTTCCCGACCGACAGAAGAAGCCGCGAAACCGAAACGGACGCTGGATGAGCTCATGAAGCAGGTGAGCGAGACCTGGCAGGAGAGCCTGCTCCGCATGATCGACGAACGCGGGTATACCGACACGGAAGTATATAAGCGAGCGAACGTTGATCGGAAGCTTTTCTCGAAGATCCGAAGCAATGTGAACTACCAGCCGAAGAAGATCACAGCGATGGCGTTTGCGTTGGCACTTCACCTGAGCCTGGATGAGACCCGGGATTTCCTGCGCCGGGCCGGATATGCATTGTCCCCCAGCAGTCGCTTCGATTTGATCGTAGAATACTTCATCGAACAGGAGGTGTGGGATACCTATACCATCAACCTGGCTTTGTTCGATCATAATCAACCGCTACTGGGAGTGTAGGATTAGAGTTATAGAGGCAGAAAGGGTTATTAAAGCAGCATTTCCAAGAAGTGCTGCTCTTTTAGTTTGTGGAAGTTGCCGAGAGAAGCGTCGCGCTATGCATCCGCAATCGCCTCGAATCGTGAGTAAACTCCCGTTCGCGCCGTGTGCGGATGCGCACCGCTCGTAACGGGACGAATGTCGCTTGGGAGGCGACCATTTGGTTGTTTTTTTCTTGTATACTTGCCTTGTAAGATAAATAAACAGCCGGGCGGCCGGTGGAAAGAGAGGTAAGTATTATGAAGAAGGGTTTGACAGAAATTGTTTTTATTTTGGATCGTAGTGGTTCGATGGGCGGACTGGAGTCCGACACGATCGGTGGATACAATTCGATGCTGAAGAAGCAGCAGGAGGAAGAGGGCGATGCACTCATTTCCACGGTGCTGTTTGATGATCAGACGGAGATCCTTCATGACCGTAAGGATGTGAAGAAGGTGAAGCCGATCACGAAGAAGGAGTATTATGTGCGTGGTTGCACGGCGTTACTGGATGCAGTCGGTGGGGCGATCCATCACATCAGCCACGTGCAGAAAGCGATGCCGGAGGATGAGCGGCCGGAGAAGACTTTATTCATCATCACCACCGATGGTATGGAAAATGCCAGCAAAGAGTATTCCTACGATAAGGTGAAGAAGATGGTGGAGAAGAAAAAGTCGAAAGAGCATTGGGAGTTCATTTTCCTGGGAGCAAACATCGACGCGGTCGAGGTTGCGGGGCGTTTTGGGGTTGCTGCGAGCCGTGCGGTTCGTTACGAATGCGATGCTGCGGGCACAGCGCTGAATTTCCACGTAATGTCGAAGCTCGTCAGCAAGGCAAGATCTTGCGAGAGTGCTGAAATGCTGGAAGAGGCACTGGATGACGACGAGATTCTGGCGCCCATCAAGGAGGACTACAAAAAGCGCCACAGAGCCTGACGATGAGAGAGGTCAGAGTCGGATCCTAAAAGTTAATATGTAAATGAAGAAGCGCCGGGATCCACCCGGCGCTTTTAATGTGACATACGGAACCGGCTCTACTGTCTCAAGTTAATGTGACAAAAAGAACCGTCCCCACTGTCACATGCCAGGAGAACCGTCCCCGGTGTCACATAGTTTCCATTGACACAGAGGTGGGGAAAAGGTAGAATGGAAGGTGTAGAATCTTTCAGGAGAAGATAGGTGGAATTATGGAAAAAGAGTTCTTTATCGATTGCGACGGGATCGGGCTTCATGCGAAGCTTGACCGGGTAAATGAGACGGAGAAGGGACCTTTGTGTATCCTGATTCATGGGTTCACCGGGCATATGGAGGAGGACCACATCGTTGCCGCACAACGGGCCATGAACGAGGCAGGCATTTCGGTACTTCGCGTGGAGATGTACGGCCACGGAAAGAGCCAGGGAGAGTTTAAAGATCATAACCTGTATAAGTGGGTGACGAATGCCCTCGCAGTTATAAAGTACGCGAAGACGCTGGATTTCGTTACGGATCTGTATTTGTGCGGTCACTCGCAGGGCGGTTTGCTTACGATGCTGATCGGCGGAATGTGTCCGGATGATCTGAAAGCGATTCTTCCGCTGTCTCCGGCGTGGAAGATCCCAGAGGCATGCAGGGCCGGCTTTATCCTCGGTACGCAGTTTGATCCGAAGCATATTCCGGAGAAGATCGAGTCTTGGGATCGGGAATTGGCCGGAGATTATGTACGCGTTGCCCAGACTATCCATGTAGAGGATGAGATCGAACGCTATGAAGGACCGGTCTGTATCATCCATGGAGACGCGGATGACACGATCCCATACGCGCATGGGGTTGAAGCTGCCAGGTTATATAAAAACGCTGTATTGGTTCCGATCCGTGGGGCCGATCATTGCTTCGTCGGCTGTCTGGAGGAGATGGCCCGGGCATTAAAGGGTTGGTTTACCGAGACACGGAAGTGATCATATACTTTCATAACAACGAAGGAAAATGCATAGGAGGTTCGCAATGATTCGGGCAGTGATCTTTGACATGTTTGAGACGTTGGTGAGTTTGTTCATCGGAAGGACGTATTTCAGTGAGAATATCCGGGAGGATCTGCAAAACGCGGGCGTTTCCCTGGACGAATTCCGGAATGCATGGCATAAGACCGAGATCGGCCGGAGCCGCGGCGAATACACGCTGGGAGAGGGTCTGGCGGAGTCGTTGCGCATGATCGGCTACGGCGGTGACGCAACGAAGCCTTATGACGAAGCAAAGATCGAAGAAGCCGTTGAACTGGTCACGAGAAAGCGTTTGGAGGCGCTCGGTGATACGTTTTCGAATATCCCGGAAGCGTCGGTCCGGCTTCTGAGAGACTTAAAAGATCGAGGCTATAAGATCGGCCTGATCAGTAACTGTTTTTCGGATGAATGTGAATTGATCAAAAAAAGCGAGCTTTTTCCGTGTTTTGATGCGGTTCGGCTTTCCTATGAATTCGGCGTATGCAAACCGGACCCGGTGGTTTATACAAGCATTATCGAGGAACTCGGTGTAGAACCGGGCGAATGTCTCTACGTCGGCGACGGCGGCTCGAAGGAACTATTTGCCGCGCGTGCCGCCGGCATGAAGGCTGCCCAGGCCCTGTGGTTTCGCGGCGGCATGTTCGAGCCGCATTTTCCGAGTCCGATCTACGGGCAGTTTGATCAACTGAAGGTGCAGGCGGACGTGCTTACAGAGGCGGCGAAACCGGAATATGAGGTCACGGACACATTGACTGCCGAAGAATATATGGCGATGCGCCGCGCCGTCGGCTGGCGGGAGTTCCCGCTGGACGAGGCGGAGGATGGCATTAAGTATTCGGCTTATGTATGCTGCCTGCGGGACGGCGGAAAGCCGATCGGTCTGGCACGTGTACTGTGGGATCATGGCTACGTCGTGTACATTGCGGATGTCATCGTAATGCCGGAATACCAGGGACGAGGCGTCGGCCGCGAACTGATGAACCACATTATGGATTTCATCAAAAAGGATGTCCTGAAGAAAGGACGCATGGCGATGGTCAGCCTGTCGTCGGCCATGGGCAAGGAAGACTTTTATAAACGTTTCGGCTTTGAGAACCGGCCGAGCGAGAATACCGGACACGGAATGTGCCAGTGGATGCAAGGGGAAATGTAATGAGAAAGATAGCGATCGTATTTCCGGGAGTCGGATATAACAAGGATCGACCGTTGCTCTATTATACGGGAAAGCTAGCAAAACAATGCGGATACGAGTTGGTGCATCTGGATTTCTCGGGACTGAACTGGAGTAAGGAGGCACTGAAGGACCGTGAATTCCTGCTTCGGATCGTCGATGTATGTATACAAAAGACAGAAGCGGGCCTCGAGCGGTTCGGCGACATCTCCGGGGATGAGCTCGTGTTTATTTCCAAGAGCATCGGAACGGTGGTCGCGAACGCATATGCCGAGCGAAAGTTTCTGCAAGCTAAACAAATTTGCTATTCCCCCTTGCCAATGATTCGGGAATTCGTTCGAGAGGAAGGCGCGGTTTTATTCTGCGGGGATGCGGATCCCTATGCGAAGTTCGAGGATCTCGAAGAGATCGCAAAGGAAAAACGATTGGAGATACATACGATCCATGGAGGAAACCATTCACTGGAGACCGGGGATCTTGAGACCGACCTTGATAACATGAAAGATATTCTGAAGTGTGTGAAGAAAATGTTGGAGATTTCGTAGCTTCGAAGCATATATGAAGAAGGCGCCGGAAGCCTCGTGGCTCCATAACAATGGGAATAGTACAGGAGGTGTGTTTATGACTGAAGAAGAATTGATCGCCATGATCGATCAGCAGATGGCCGGCGGCGTGAGCCGTCTGAAAGTAGAGTTTACGGAGGAATTGCCCCCGGATACCGAGAAAAAAGCCTACCATCACGGCAGATGTGATGTCGGCAGCCCATGGGCGAAAGGAACTGTCACGAACTGTGACGCGATCGATGAAGTCATCGAATAAAGAAATGAGGGAAAATGAAGCATAAACGACTGAACCGCGGAGGTAAGAACGGTTGGGGGTTTGATTTCTATCCGTACTATCAGATGCGGATCGATGAGGAGTTTTTTCACGGCTATGCCGCGCTGATCCGCTTTACGGACGGTGAGAACAACTACTGGCAGACACCGAAGGCCGGCCGATTGCAGGTGACGGGCGAGGGAATGTGCTGGATGGAACTGGTTCCGGACGACACTTCACGCATGATCACCGTGAAATATTTTCCGGACGGGACTCATGATCCGGAGCGAAAGAACTATCCGGTGCCGGCGGATTCCAGGTATCAGCCGTCGCTTTGGTATGTGGATATCACAGACGGCATCGAGACGGATGAAGATGGGACCCTCGTGTATATCGATAAGTATCTGGACATCATCTTTACGCCGGAAGGTGATATCAAAGTCGACGACCGGGATGAACTGGATGCGGCGCTCGTAAGCGGGGAACTTACGGAGGCTTCGCATGCAGCGGCTATTGCTGAGAGCGAGCGGATTCTGAAGGAGCTGTGTGAGGATATCTCGAAGACCGATGCCTGGTGCGCGAAGATCCGCCACGCTATAGAAGAGCGGATCGCTGCCGGGGAGCCGGACCGCGCGGAGGCGGCACGTAACGAGGTGCTGAGCGGTGGTCGCGAAGGCAAGATCAAGAAGCAGGGAGACCGCGTATACCGTCCGGCAAATGCCTGGTCCGCAGACGTGCATAAGTTCCTGGATTTCCTGATCGATCATGGTTTCACTAATGTTCCGAAGCCGTACGGCCTAACCGACGACGGAAACGAGATCCTCTCGTTCGTTCCCGGGAGGGCATACAATTATCCGCTGCCGAAGGAGTACCTGGAAGATGAAATGCTCATCGGTTCGGCGAAGCTTCTGAAGCGGTATCACGAAGTCGGCGGCAAGTACATTGCGAACCTGCACGGCGACGAGCCGTGGATGCTTCCGAAGGTCGAACCGATCGAGGTGATGTGCCATGGCGATTTTGCACCCTACAACGTGACCGTGGTCAATGCACAGCCGTTCGGCATCATCGATTTTGACACCCTGCATCCGGGCCCCGCTTTATGGGATATTGCATACGCAGTCTATCGCTGGGTACCATTTACTAGTCCCGAAAACCCGGATCATTATGATGATCTGGCGGAGCAGATTCGAAAGGCGAAGGTTTTTCTGGATGCTTATGGAGCGACAAAGGAGCAGCGGGAAGCATTGCCCGACATGATGATCAAGCGACTGACTGCGCTGGTACAGTACATGACAAAGCAGGCCGAAGGCGGAGATGAAGATTTTGCTAAGAATATCGAGGACGGTCATGTAAAGGTCTACCTCGACGATATACGGTATATAACAGAGATACGGGAGCAGATCACGCAGGAGGTTAATTGATGGATCCGGATATGGTATATCTTTATGTGGCTGCATTTATCATGTTTACAATTTCTGTTAAAGTTATGATGTTATATTTTGCAGCTTTCAAATTACCGATCAACAAACGGAATTTCTTTACAGTGCTGATCATTAAATTCACCGTTTTTCTTTTGTATGCTGTGAATCCCGTTTTTATTGATACGTTATCTTCAGATAATATTACCGGAATGCTGCTGGTGTTGATGCTTATAATCGAACCTCTGATATTAGGGTTCTTGGTTCGGGATGTGGATAATAGACCGAAACCGGTCAAAACCATTATGATCGGCATCCTTGGAAACGCAACAATGCTTTTGATAATCTTTTTGGCATTATGGCTTTTTGTATCTTCACTTTTTGGAGGAATTTGATGAAAAGATCGTTTTCTGTGGTAGTTATATTAGTGGTTTTCGTATCTGTTCTATTTCCATGCCTTTTCTCACGATCCGTCCAAGCCGACTCGGGTCCGAAGCCTTCGATCACTTTGGAGGTGACGAATGCACCAAAGGATTATTATATTGCGCTGCTGGGTAGGAAAGGCAAGGATCAATGGGGCGAAAACAGCGAACTGAAACTCAATGAGGTGACGCAAGATAAGGTGGAGGCGTATCTTAAGGATTTTCAGTACGATATGTGGTACTTCTATGAATCTCCATTAGGAGATAATTTGTTTCGATGCAACGAAGAGGGCCGGTATCATTTCTGGTATAATGTTCCGAATCCATTTCGTGTCATCCTCATTGACAGGAACGGAGACGTTTACCTTAGTGACTCAATAAGTCAATGGGAGTACAATGCGGAATGTACCTTTGATGTCAGAAAAGGAACTCTTGATGAACATCGGGTCGGTTCGATCGCTAAGAGAGCAGGTTTGATCTTATGCCACTATGGAATCACATTGGTGATTGAGATTCTGCTCCTGCTGGGCTTTTATCCGCTGAATAAGAAGAACCTGTTTTGGGTTTGGATCGCGAATACGATCACCAATATACCATTGAATCTTTTCCTGTTGCATGCTAAGCTCGGAACGGAGATCACGTTTTTCTGGCTCACTTTTGAGATTATCATCATCTTCCTCGAAGACTTTATTTATCAAGCACGTTTGATCGATCGGAATGGAAAAAAATCCGGGAAAAAAGCATTTGGTTATAGTGTGCTCGCAAACATTATGAGTGCATTTGCCGGTTTTGTATTTCAAATTCTCTATGGTAATTATTCATTATAGTTACAAGGAGTTCATATGAGAGTAATCGTAGGAATGTCGGGAGGCGTGGACAGCGCCGTAACGGCGTATTTACTGAAAATGAAGGGATATGAGGTCGTCGGCGTGACGCTGCGGATCGTGAGCAACGAGGGCGAGGTCAGCCGCTGCTGTGAGATCGACGACGCCAGACTGGTCTGTGAAAAGCTGGGGATCCCGTATCATGTACATAACTGCAGCGCACGGTTTGCACATTGTGTTATTGATCCGTTTATCGAAGCGTATAAACAGGGACGGACGCCGAATCCCTGTGTGGTTTGCAATCGATTGATCAAATGGGAAGAGCTGATGCAGGCAGCGTCGGTGCTCGGGGCGGACTATATCGCGACCGGACATTACGCGAAGATCGAGCAGCTTCCGAATGGTCGTTACACGGTAAAGAATGCAGCCAGCGCGAAGAAGGATCAGTCCTACATGCTGTGCCGCTTAAGTCAGGAGCAGCTGGCGAAGACACTGATGCCGCTGGGCGACCTGACGAAGGATGAGGTGCGTAAGATCGCAGAATATGCGGGCTTGCATGTTGCGGCCAAGGCCGAATCGCAGGATATCTGCTTCGTCCCGGACAGTGATTACGCGGCCTTTATCGAGGAGCGGACCGGGGAGACATTTCCTGGGGGAGACTTCGTCGATACCGAGGGAAATGTACTGGGACAGCATAAGGGCATCATTAACTATACTGTGGGACAGCGGAAGGGGCTGGGAGTCGCAGCAGGCATCCCGATCTTCGTTAAGGAGATCGATGCCGGGCATAACAAAGTCGTGCTTACGAATGAAGAAGATATGTACGCGCCCGGCTGCGTCCTGAAGGATGTGAACTATATGGGGCTACCCATGCCCGAGGAAAATGCAGAGTTTGACGCCCTGGTAAAGGTCCGTTACCACCATCAGGCGATTCCGGCGAAGGTTAAGAGAGAGGGCGACAGACTGATCGTTACCTTTTCCAAGCCGGTGAAGGCGGTGGCTCCGGGACAGACCGGCGTGCTGTATGATGCAGACGGCTGCGTTCTCGCGGGCGGCGAGATCGACCGATAAATAAAAGAATACATGGTTTTAAGCTCCGGATCGGAAGGATACTTTCGGTTCGGAGTAATTATTTTGAAAAAAATACCTAAATACCTATTGACATAGTAGGCGAGTAGTGTTATAGTCTCATCATACCTTTGTAACACGAGGTAAATCGGGGAAGAACCGAAGCAGGTGACGAACCATGATCCGATATCAAACCGAAAAAGAGAATATAAGGGGAAGTCGGAACAAAGAGAAGTACGAGAGAAAGAACTGAGAACGGGAGGAGGAGGCAGCATGAAAGCCGAGTATGCATTTACCGAGTATGAAGAGGACGACCGGGAGTCATTTCCCGAGATCTGCGAACTGAATATCATCAGCGGCGGATGCCATCTGTACGGCTACCTGCTGACACCGGACAAAAGGATCCCCGGGCCGTATCCGACCGTGATCATGTCGCATGGATTTCCGGGCTACACGACGAACAACGACCTGGAGCTGGCGCTGATGCGCATGGGGTGCGTGGTGATCCACGTGAACCACCGCGGCGCCTGGGGCAGTGAGGGAAACTATCTGTTCACCAATCTGAAGGACGATCTGATCGCGATAGCGAAATGGGCGCACAACGCAGCGATTGCCGACCAGTATCATATCGACCCGGAAAAGATCTTCCTCGTCGGACACAGTATGGGCGGACAGACAGTGCTTAACGCAGCAAAGGATCTGCCGTTCATCAAAGGAGTCGTAGCGCTGGCTGCTTACGATATCGGGGCGGCCTTCCGGTACCACATGGAAAAAGACCTGTTCCTGATGATCGAGACTGAGGGACAGTGCCTGAAACTGACATCGGCCAGCGATGTCTATGAAAACGCATTGCTGTTCCGCGAAGAACTCGGCGTTTTGAACCGATACGACGAATTGGTGAAGCACAATGTGCTTTTTGTCGAAGCGGTCCATGACACCGTGGCACCACCCGATAAAATGCTTCGACCGCTTGCAGATACACTTCAGGCGGCCGGCGGTAAGATCACATATGAGACGATCCGTTCGAATCACAGTTTCGTGGGACAGCGAATGAAGCTTACTAAGACTGTAGGCGAATGGATCGAGAAGGTTTTGGAGAGAGGGTAAGACAGATCACAGCAGGTCGGTCAGCTTCTTCCCATAGAAGAAACCGCGGACTAAACTGTCATATTCCTCCCACATGGGGAGCGTCTTACAGATGGAACAGCGGGAGCATTGATAGTTTTTGTCGGCCAGACAGGCCACGGGAGAGAGTGTTCCCTCCATGAGTTCGAGAATCTCGCCTACGTTGTAAGCCTCGGGCTCGCGTTTCAACATATAGCCGCCGCCTTTGCCGCTGGCGCCGACGATCAGGCCGGCATTGACCATGTCTTTAACGATGATCTCCAGATATTTTTTTGAGATTTCCTGACGCGCTGCGATATCCTTTAGCGGGATGTAGCTGCCGGTATTGTTTTCCGCCAGATCGAGCAGAACGCGCAGAGCATATCGTCCTCTTGTAGAAATCATGATGGTACCTCGCTTCGTAAGATCAATTTCGGGATGGCCCGAAATCAATAATTTTATACATTATACCATTAAACCGATAGGTAAATCAATAAAAATTCTAAAAACCTACTGACATACTAGGCAGATGTGGTATAATCGTAACTGTGGAGAGGATAGATCCGCAGATATGATACGAAACGCCACGGAAGGAAGGTGAGAAGATGAAGGTATCGACAAGAGTAGAATACGGCGTTATGGCGCTTTTGGAAATAGCGAAGCATACGGAAAAAGGTGAGAGCGTTTCAGCGACGGAGATCGCGGAGAAACAGAAGATCTCACAGAAATATCTGGAGCAGATCCTTCCACAGCTGAGACAGGCAGGTCTGATAAAGGCACAGAAGGGACTTCGAGGCGGATATCGTATCAGCCGTGCGGCAGACAGCATACACCTGGCAGAAGTTATTAACGCGCTTGATGACAGCATTCTGGCAGACATGGATACGGGCGGGGAGCCGGAGATCGGTTTACGAAACAGTGTCAATGCCTGCCTGTGGGAGAAGATCAACGCGCAGCTGAAGACATTTGCCGAAAAGAAAACCTTAAGTGAACTGCTGGCAGAGTGCAGTGAACACCAGGCTGAAAGCTGGGATCTGTACATAATTTGAAAAAGCTTTACAAAACCTAATGAAGCAGTGGCGAATGGCTTTATAATACGCACATCGAAAGGAAAGGAGGTGCAGATCATGCCCGTTATCATCACGATATCCACGAGTAAGAAGAATGACATCATGTGTTGTCGAATGCATAGAACCCGGGTTAAACGAATGGCTGGGGCATTGGTCAGCATGTGCCGATCCTGAGAGGGACCTATGTTCCATGGATACCATTCATGAGCCCGGGGCTGAATACGACCTCGGGCTCATATTTTGCCTATTTTAATCAAACTACGAAAGGAGGATACGATATGACGGAAGAAAAGATAGTCGATCGGAGTCGAGTCAGGGAAGTATTTTTCCGGCTGACTGCGTTTGACGCAGAGTCCTTCCACGAGAAAAAGATCGCATCCTACGTTAAAGAGAAACTGCTGCAGCTGGGGCTGACCGTTGAGGAAGACAACGCGGGGCTGAAGATCGCGGATAAACATCCTGAATCCTCGGAGACTGCATCGAACCTGTACGCATATCTGAAGGGAAATGCACCCGGAAAGCCGATCCTGTTTTCGGCACATCTGGATACCGTGAGTCCCGGAAAGGGAAAGAAAGCGATCCTGCAGGAAGACGGCACCATCACTTCCGACGGAACCACGGTTTTAGGCGCGGACGATGTATCCGGCCTGTCGGCGATCCTCGAAGCATTGTCCGTTATTCAGGAGAAGCATCTGGATCATCCGGACCTGGAGATCTTCATCACGGTCTCCGAGGAACCTTACTGCGAAGGCAGCCGGTTCGCGGAATACGAGCGGTTGAAGGCGAAACAGGGCTATGTGCTGGATCTGGACGGACCGGTCGGACGTGCCGCGATCGCGGCTCCTTCGATCATCTCGTTGAAGGTAGAGGTGGAAGGAAAAGCCTCGCATGCGGGCTTCGCTCCGGAAAAAGGCATCAATGCACTTTCCATCGCGGCAGACGCCCTGTCTAATATACGGACCGGCCGGGTTTACAAAGATATCACTGTAAACTTCGGAACCATCCACGGCGGGAACGGAAGAAATATAGTCCCCGAGCGGATCACGATCGAAGGGGAGATCCGGGGCACGGAACATGAGAACGCGCTTTGCGAAGCCGAGTTGATCCGCCAGATCTTCGAGAAATCGGCGAAGAAGTACGGCGGAAGCATTCAGTTCACAGTCACGGAGCACATCCATTCCTACTTCGTTCCGGAAAACAGCGAAGTGGTTCGGCGGTTTCTGAAAGCCGCGAAGGACGGCCTGCAATGCGCAAAGCCTGAATGCATCACTAGCTACGGCGGAAGTGACGCGAACCGGCTGAACGAACACGGCATAGAGACTATCGTGCTCGCCTGTGCGATGGAAAAAAGCCACAGCACCGAAGAATATACGGTTTTATATGAACTGGAAAGAGCGGCGCAACTGACATTATTGCTGATGACAGACGAAGGTCTGTGACCTGAAGATCAGAATTACTGATAGGCATTCTACGATCAGGTTGCAGAGAGAAACGATGTGAAGGCAGTACTGAAAAAAGTTTTGATCCGTTGGGAAGGATGAGAAACATGAAGAACGAGAAAGATCTGAGCACCGAGGATATCGGTGCACCGTGTAGCAGCGCCGCGGGCGCATCGGAGGCGGCAGCCTTCGGATTTGCAACAAAATGCATTCACGGCAGAAAAGAAGATAAAGCGTACGACCGGACCGGCGCCATCAGCTGTCCGATCTACCAGACAGCGACCTTCGAACATCCGGAGGTCGGCAGGAGCACCGGCTTTGACTACAGTCGTCTGCAGAACCCGACTCGTGCACGCGTGGAAAATGTAGTCGCGGGCCTGGAGGAAGGCGTCGACGCGCTGGCATTTTCCAGCGGCATGGCGGCCATCGCAGCAGTGTTCGAGCTGTTTAAGCCGGGCGATCACATTATCACGGAAGCGGACCTCTATGGCGGCAGCATCCGCTTGTTCCAGCACGTGAGCGAAAAGAACGGACTTTCATTTTCCCATGTGGACTGCAGTAAGGAGGACGTGGAAGCGTACATCAACGGGAACACGAAGGCCATCTTCCTGGAAACGCCAACGAACCCGATGATGCACGTGACCGATATACGGAAGGTCGCAGCGATCGCAAAACGTCACGGACTGTTGCTGATCGTGGACAATACCTTCCTGACGCCGTACTTTCAGAAACCTCTTACGCTGGGAGCGGACATCGTGATCCACAGCGGAACGAAGTTCTTAGGCGGTCACAATGACACACTCGCTGGATTTGTAGTGACGGCGACGCAGGAGCTGTCCGACCGCATGCGGTTTTTGATCAAGACCATCGGTTCGGGCCTGGCACCGTTTGACAGCTGGCTCATCCTGCGGGGGATCAAGACCCTGCCCTTACGCATGGAAAAGGCGCAGAAGAACGCGACGGCGATCGCAAACTGGCTTAATCAAAACCCGAAGGTCAAAAAGGTATACTATCCGGGACTTCCGGATTCGTCGGGCTATGAAGTCTGTAAGAGCCAGGCGACGGGCTTCGGTTCCATGTTGTCGTTTGAAGTCGAAAGCCGCGAACTGGCCCTGCACATTCTTAAGGCTACGAAGCTGATCCCGTTTGCGGAGAGCCTGGGCGGCACGGAGACGCTGCTTACCTATCCGCTGACGCAGACGCACGCGGATGTTCCCGAGGCGAAACGCCTGGAGAACGGCATCACTGATCGGGTGCTCCGCCTGTCCTCCGGTATCGAGGACGCGGAAGATCTGATCACAGATCTGGCACAGGCATTCGCATCCTTTGAATCCTAAGAGAAGGAGATGTTCTTATGGCACATACCATTCCGGGTGCAGAACGCAACCTGAACTTCGATGAGGTGATCGAACGCAGGGATACGGACTGCCTGAAATATGATTTTGCAAAACGTCGCGGTAAGCCCGAGGATGTACTTCCCTTCTGGGTGGCAGACATGGATTTCCGTACTTCGAGCCGCGTGCTCGATGCATTGGAAGAACGTGCGCGTCATGGCATCTTCGGGTACACCGAACCGCGTGAGGAATACTACGACGCGGTCGCACACTGGATGGAAAAACATCATGACCTTTCGATCCGCAGAGAGTGGGTCGTAAACACGCCGGGCGTTGTTTTCGCCCTGGCCATGGCGGTACGCGCTTACACGCAGGTCGGAGATCCGGTGCTGTTGCAGCTGCCGGTCTACTATCCGATGTCGGAAGTGATCGAGGACAATGGACGCAAGGTGGTCAGTAGCGATCTGGTCCTGAAGGATGGCCGTTACGAGATCGACTTTGAGGATCTGGAGCAGAAGATCGTGGAGAATGGAATCAAACTGTTCCTGCTGTGCAGCCCGCACAACCCGGTCGGAAGAGTCTGGACGCAGGAAGAATTAAAGCGGATCGTAGACATTTGCCTGGCACATGATGTAAAGATCGTCAGCGATGAGATCCACGAGGACTTCGTCTACCCCGGTCACAAGCATATCTCACTGATCAATGTCGACGAGAGAGTCAAAGAGATCAGCATCACCTGCACATCTGTGAGCAAGACATTCAATCTCGCGGGTCTGCAGATCGCCAGCATATTGATCCCGAACCGGACGCTTCGGCATCAGTTCCGTAAGGCGGTGGACGCCGCAGGATACAGCCAGTTAAATTCGTTCGGTGTAGAGGCGGTAAAGGCAGCCTATCTGCACGGGGAGGAATGGTATGCAGGGGTGATGAAATACATTTGGGAGAACCTTATTTTTCTCAAGGAGTATATCAATAAGCACCTGCCGCAGGTAAAGGTGATCGAGCCGGAAGGCACCTATCTGGTCTGGCTGGATTTTCGCGGCACGAACTTAAGTGATGAAGAGATCAATGAAAGGATCGTGCATCGGGCGAAACTCTGGCTGGATGCCGGAACTATCTTCGGAAAGCAGGGAGAGGGTTTCCAGCGGATCAATCTGGCTACGAGCCGTTCGATCCTTAAGGAAGCTTTGGAGCGGCTGGTGCGTGTTTTCGGTGTTTCATGATTTCAGAAGGTGGCAGCTCATGAATTTGAATCAATTACGCTATGTAGTCACAGTCGCAGGAGTCCCATCCATGCGTGAAGCAGCAACTCGACTGTATATATCCCAACCGGCCCTGTCCGCCAGTATGCGGGAACTCGAGGAAGAACTGAACATCCGAATCTTTGAACGGTCGAATAAGGGCATCAATCTTACGGATGAGGGACGTGAGTTTCTGATCTATGCGAAGAAGGCATTGGGCCAGTTCGAGATTTTGGAGGAACGGTATCAGCGAGGCAGCAAGGAGCAGGAGCGTTTTTCCGTTTCGACGCAGCACTACAATTTTGCGATCCGTTCGTTCGCAAATGTGATCCGTGCATTTTCCCCGGAGAAATTCGCTTTTTCCATCCATGAAACGAAGACCATGGAAGTACTGGAGCACGTGCGCGATCTTCGCAGCGAGGTCGGTGTAGTCTCGTATTCGGGATCGAACGTGGCTTTGGTAAAAAAACTCCTGAAGGATTACAGCCTCGAATTTCACGCATTGATGAAGAAGGAGACCTATGCTTACGTCTGGAAAGACCACCCGTTTGCGAAACGGACGGAGATATCTCTGGATGAACTGAAGGACTATCCATGCGTGTCGTTCGATCAAGGGGACAATGATCGGTTCTACCTGTCGGAAGAGGCGATGGGCGACTACCAATTTGAGAAGTTGATCCGGTCCGATGACCGTGCTACGACGATGGAACTGATAGCTCAGCTCGGCGGCTACGCCGTCGGCTCGGGGATGCTTTCCGAGGAGGACGCGATCCTGGACGGCATGGTGTCGATCAAACTGGTGGAGGAAGATCCGCTCGTGATCGGCTATATCACGCGAAAGGGTGGAAGTCTGTCGAAATACGGGCAGGCTTATGTCGAAGAGCTTCTGAAGTTTAAGGAGATCCATGAATGAATGATGATGAGCAGGAGATCGGAACATGATAAGGAGTAGTTATTACAAACGATAAAAGGCTCGTAATTTACAAGCCTGACATTCCGTATTAACATAGAGCCATAACACTGATTAACAAAAAAGCAAAGGAGATACGAAAGATGAGCAACAGCTGCAGTTTGGAATTTCACAGAAAACAGACCAGCGCAAAGAGCGCATATACAGACGAACTGGCAGAACAGTTCGCGGCGCAGGCCGGCGGCCTGGCTCCCAGACCGAATGAACAGAAGGACGAGACGAACGAGAGAGGTGTGTTTGTAAGACAGCCGAACTCCTTCATCGTTCCGTTCGGTGAGAAAGAGGGCGAGCATAAGGCAGAAGCGAACCGTTTCGCGATCTACTGGGCGCACGGCTGCAACTGGTCGAACCGCCCGGTCATTGCCCGCGACCTGCTGGGTCTGCAGGACGTGATCGCTGACCAGACCACGAGTCATTCCGGTGAGACCAACAAATACGGCCACGGATTTGCCGATCAGAAGGATTTCGCCGACCCGATCACGGGCGTGCACTTCCTGTCGGAGTTCTATAAGAACGCGAACCCCGAGTATAAGGGCCGCGCGACCACACCGACCTTCGTAGATGTGATCGAGAAGAAGGCGGTCAATAATGACTATCACCGTCTGTCAAACTATATCGAGGTGCAGTTCCGTAAGTTCCAGCCGGTCGATGCTCCGGACCTGTATCCGAAGAAGTACCGCAAGGAGATCGACGAACTGAACGACTGGCTGTTCCCGCATATCAACAACGGACACTACCGCATGGCATTCGGCGTTTCATGGGAAGCATACAACGAGGGATACGAAGATTTCTTCGATTCACTCGAGAAGCTCGATCAGAGACTGGCTACGAACCGTTTCCTGTTCGGCGACTACATCACCGATTCCGACATTCGTTTCTATGTTTCACTGGTTCGTTGGGAGACCGGATATTTCCGTTCCATCGGCCCGATGAAGAAGCGCATCACGGAATACAAGAATATCTGGGGCTATGTACGTGAGCTCTATTCCATCCCGACCTTCGCGAAATACACCTTCTTCCGTGAGGGCAGAGGCATCGGCGGAAACGGCGGCTTCTTCAAGGGCTATGAGGAGAGAATCGTCCCGCTCATTCCTTTCGAAGAGCTTTGGAAGACCGATCACGAGCGCGCAGCGCTTTCTGCGGATCCTGAAAATCTGTTCCTGAAGCACCCGAAGGAGGAGACCCCTGAGGACTATCAGTCGGAGATCTCCGAGACGATCTGGAATTCTCCTTCCTGGGAAGACCGTGAACCTACGAATTACCGTCCGGAGTTTGACGTTACCGTCAATCCGTTAAAGGGGCTTTTGAAAAACGATTGATCCGTTTCGCATGGATCGGATGCAATAGGGTGTCGCTTAGGCGGCACCCTGTTTCATTATCCGGACAATGGTGGAAAAAAAATTTGAAAAAATCTTAGAAAACCTATTGACATACTAGGTTAATCGTGATATGATAGCACCATCGAAGCAAACAGGAGGTATATGAAATGTTTATTTCGACCATCTTCAACACATCGCAATATAAGTGTAGACCGATTTTACAGGGACACAACAAAAATCTGAAATTATTAAATCGATGATCCACAGGAGATCAAAAAAGAGTATAATAGGGGAAGCCCCTTGAAAGTGAGGATATAATTATGGCAAACATTTACAAAGGTACATTGGGACTGATCGGAAATACACCTCTGGTAGAGGTAGTGAACATTGAGAAAGAACTGGGATTGCAGGCAACGGTTCTCGTAAAGCTGGAATACTTCAATCCGGCAGGAAGCGTTAAGGATCGTATCGCTAAGGCGATGATCGAAGACGCAGAGGAGAAGGGCTTGCTGAAGGAAGGTTCCGTGATCATCGAGCCGACCAGCGGTAACACAGGTATCGGTCTGGCTGCGATCGCTGCAGCGAAGGGATACCGCATTATCCTGACCATGCCCGAGACCATGAGCGTTGAGCGCAGAAACATCCTGAAGGCTTACGGTGCAGAGATCGTTCTGACCGAGGGCGCAAAGGGCATGAAGGGCGCCATCGCGAAGGCGGAAGAGTTAGCAAAGGAAACACCCGGAAGCTTCATTCCCGGACAGTTCGTTAACCCTGCGAACCCTGCTGTTCACAAGGCAACGACCGGTCCCGAGATCTGGAAGGATACCGATGGTAAGGTTGACATCTTTATTGCAGGTGTAGGCACCGGCGGTACACTTACAGGCACCGGCGAATACCTGAAGTCCCAGAACCCGAAGGTGAAGGTCGTAGCTTTGGAGCCGGAGACATCTCCCGTGCTTTCCGAAGGCAAGGCCGGCGCGCATAAGATCCAGGGTATCGGCGCAGGTTTCGTTCCGGATGTCCTGAATACCAAGATTTATGACGAGATCATCAAGGCTCCGAACGAAGCCGCTTTTGCTACCGCGAAACTGCTGGCGAAGAAGGAAGGTATCTCCGTAGGTATTTCCTCCGGCGCATCCCTTTATGGTGCGATCGAGCTCGCAAAGCGCCCGGAAAACAAAGGCAAGGTGATCGTAGCCCTGCTTCCCGACAGTGGTGATCGTTACTATTCGACCCCTCTGTTTACCGAAGATTGATCGGTTTTGTGCATGAACCATCTCTTATAAAACCGGACGGTTTGGCAGACGGTCCGACAGGGGGTACATCCCCTGAATAATAAGGTCCTGTGAAAACGAGTTCTCGTTTTTCACAGGACCTTTTTGCTGTGTATGAAGGCTGCGTGAAACCGGGCGTACAAAGGTTTGGCGGCAGGATCGAAGGCGGCTTGGTATCGGTTGACAAATCATCGTTTTTTTGATACGATTTTAGATAATGAATCTATCGGACTAACCTATCGAAGTATCATATGTAGGATGAACGGAATTCATACGAAATGTCAATCGTACGATCGCGTATGAGGAAAGGAATAATTATGAATCTTAAAACAGCTTTTGCACCTTTTTTTAAAGTCGGCGTGGCGATGTCCCGCTGGAACATCCACACGAAGGCGCACTGCGAGCTTATGAAGGAGCAGTTCTCCAGTTTTACGGCGGAAAATGACATGAAGCCTATGTACTATCTGGATGACGAAGCCTGCAAGAAGGACCCGGCTAAATACGATCTGGCTCCTGCTTTGAAGTTTGATAATGCCATTCCGTATCTGGAACTGGCGAAGGCGACCGGCGTAGCTATGCGCGGTCATACACTGGTTTGGCACAACCAGACCCCGAAGTGGTTCTTCTATCGTAACTACAACGAAAACGCTGGCCTCGCTACACGTAAGACCATGCTGGCTCGTCTGGAGAGCTACATCCAGGGCGTTCTTAACTTCGTTCAGACGAACTATCCCGGCATCATTTACGCTTGGGACGTGGTCAATGAAGCGATCGACGACGAGGATTTCCGTCAGTCCTTGTGGCTTCGCACCGTGGGCCGTGATTTCGTGGAAAAGGCATTTACATTTGCCAGAAAGTACGCAGCCCCCGGCGTGGCGCTGTTCTATAACGATTATGAGACCGCGCTGGACTGGAAACGCGATCTGATCATCGAATACATCCTGCAGCCGCTGAAGGAAAAGGGCCTCATCGACGGTATGGGCATGCAGTCCCACCTGCTGATGGACCATCCGGATTTCAACAACTATAAGAAAGCACTGGAGATGTACGGCGCACTGGGCCTGCAGATCCACGTGACCGAGCTCGATATGCACAACGCGGATCCTTCTGACGGATCCATGCATGCACTGGCCATGCGTTATCAGGAACTGTTTAAGATCCTGGTGGAAGCGAAGAAGAGCGGCAAGGCCAACGTTACGAGCGTTACCTTCTGGAACCTGCTCGACGAAAACAGCTGGCTGTCCGGTTTCCGCAGAGAGACCAGCTACCCGCTGTTGTTCCACGGCAAATGCGAGCCGAAGGAAGCGTACTACAAGGTTCTCGAGGCTGTTGTAGATCCGAAGGACATCGATGTGTTCGCACCGAACTACCCGGAGGAGGATTTCCAGGTCGTAGGTATGGAGACGGAGCACCGTTCGTTTAATCCGTTGCAGATGGTCTGCGGGTTCCTGAAGGACTGCGGCACCTACTATCTGGCGACCGTAGACGGCGATAAAGCGCGCGTACGTCCGTTTGGAACGGCAGAGATCATCGACGGTAAGCTCTTTATGATCACTTCGAAGCAGAAGGATGTTTCGAAGCAGATCCAGGCGAACCCGAATGTTGAGATCTGCGCATACGGTGAGGGACGCTGGTTGCGTCTGGCCGGTAAACTGGTCCGCGACGAGCGCAGAGAGGTAAAAGCAGCGATGCTTGAAGCCTACCCGAACCTTCGCGGCATGTATTCGGAGAACGACGAAAACACCGAGCTGCTGTACTTTACCGATGCTACGGCAACGTTTTCATCGTTCGGCGGTCCTTCCAGATCGTTTAAACTGGATGGGGAATTCCCTCAGATCTGATCAAATTAAAAACTTTTGAAAATGATTTTCATTTTCTGTTGACATTCATAGCGGGGATGTGTATAATCACATTTGGAAATGATTTCCAAATTGTGAGAGGTACATATTTCCCGCTATTTTTTGTTGAGGTAAGATCATGACGACAGTGAAAGCGAAGTATAAGACCCGGCAGAGTGAAAAGATCAGGGATTTTTTAAAAGCCAATCCCCGGAAGCATTTTACCGCCTATGATGTGTGCGATTACTTTAAAGAAAAGGGAGAGGCCATCGGAACGACGACGGTCTACCGTCAGCTGGACGCCCTGGTAAAAGAAGGCACGATCAAGAAATATGTGTTTGAGGAGAATTCCAGCGCCTGCTTCGAGTATGTGGAGGAGCATGATGCAGAGCATCATTGCACTTGCTATCACTTAAAGTGTACCGAGTGCGGGAAACTGATCCACTTAAATTGTGAGGAGATCGGGATGTTCGAGCGCCATATCGCGGAGCATCACGGCTTCACGATCGATTCCGTGCGGACTGTGTTTTACGGACTATGCGCGGATTGCGCCGGGAATACAGGACATACAGAGAAAGAAGAAGGTCACTGCTGCGAGCATTGACCGGTTACGGAGTATTATGTTGGGTTTTCTGAAACAACCAAAATCCTATAAGAGTGCACTGCAGATCCTACTGACAGTCGCGATCCTGGTTTCCGTTTTCTTTGTTGCAACGGAAACGGCGCATGCGCTTCATGGCTGTGAAGAGGAGAACTGTCCGATTTGCGCTGCACTGGAAGTGTCGCAGGAAAATATTCGCGGAGCATTGCCCGGCCTTGCCGGTGCGGCTCTGGTCGTATTCCTTGCGGCCTGGGCTTTTCTGCGCTCGCCGGTTCGAGACTGCCTGATTTGCGCGGACACGCCCGTCGCGCGCAAGGTTCGCCTGGATAATTGAAATTTGGTTTGGCTTGTTATACAAACGAAAGATCAAAGATTCACAGGAGAAAACAAATGAAGAAAATAATTCTATTAGCGCTTGCCGCCCTGCTGGTATTGGGCAGCATCTGCGCATGTTCCGATAATAAGAATACCGATCCGACGAAGAGCGGTGCAGGAAAGAAACTCAGTGTTGTAACGACCATTTACCCGGAATATGATTGGGTCAGGGAAGTCATCAAAGGGAAGGAAGAGAATATCGACCTGACCTTTCTGATGTCGAAGGGAACCGATCTTCACAGCTATCAGCCGAGTGTGGAGGATATCACGAAAATCTCGAACTGCGATCTGTTCATATATGTCGGCGGCGAGTCGGATGAATGGGTCCAGGATGTTCTAAAGCAGGCAAAAAATAAGAATATGAAGGTGATCGACCTCGTGGAGACACTGGGTGATCAGGCGAAATCGGAAGAAATCGTAGAAGGCATGGAGCACGATCATGATCACGAGCACGATCACGATCATGAAGACGGAGATGATCACGACCATGAAGATGGAGATGATCACGACCATGAGGATGGAGATGATCACGACCATGAGGATGGAGATGATCACGACCATGAAGACGGAGATGACCACGACCATGAACATGAGGAGATCGACGAGCACGTATGGTTGTCACTTCGAAACGCTCAGACCTTTGTGAAGACGATCGGCACAGCCATCGAAGCACTGGATCCGGCAAATGCCGACACCTACAAAGCAAATACAACTGCATATACAGAAAAACTCGCAGCTTTGGATGCGGAATATAAAACGGCTGTAAACGAAGGCTCTAAGAAAACGCTTCTGTTCGGCGATCGCTTTCCGTTCCGCTATCTGGTCGATGATTACGAACTGAAGTATTATGCGGCCTTTGTCGGCTGCAGCGCTGAGACCGAGGCGAGCTTCGAGACCATCGCGTTTCTGGCTGGAAAGGTCGATGAACTGGATCTTCATACGGTATTGACCATCGAAGGTAAGGATCATAAGATCGCCGATACTATCGTTAAGACGGCGAAGAACAGCAAGGATATCAAGATCGTTTCCCTGAATTCCATGCAGGGAACGACGGCAAAAGACGCTGAAAACGGCATGACGTATTATTCGATCATGCAGTCGAACCTGGAAGTTCTGCGTGGGGCGTTGAAGTAGGGATCGCGGAGGAACACAAGATGTCTAAAAAGGAAGTACCCATCGTGGTGATCACCGGATATCTCGGCTCCGGAAAGACGACGCTCATGCAGAATATTTTGAAGCAGGAGAAGAGAAAAATCGCACTGATCGTCAACGATATGGGAAGTATTAATATCGATGCGTCCATCCTGAATAAGATCGGTAATCAGGTCACTCAGGTTGAGATGGTAGAAATGCAGAACGGCTGTATCTGTTGTACGCTTCGTGATGAATTTATGCGTGAGATCGAACGTTTATCAGCAGACCGATCGATCGAAGCGATCTTTGTGGAAGCATCGGGTATCAGCGAACCATCCTCCATAGCGGGAGCTTTTTTAAACTACGAGGAGATGACCGAGGATACGAGAGTTTATCTCAAGGCTGTTGTTTCCGTGGTCGATGTAGACCGCATCTATCGGGAGTTTCTGCATGATCTTTCATCCGATGCGGAAACGGAAGACGGCGATGTGATCAACCTCATCATAGATCAGATCGAGTTTTGTAACCTGATGATCTTAAACAAGACGGATCTGCTTTCGGAGGAACAACTCGACGAAGTAAAAACGGGCCTTCGCGGCCTGCAGCAGAAGGCGGAGATGATTTCCTGCGTTCAGGGGAATGTTGATCTGGATGTGATCCTGAACCGGGAGGATTTCGATTTTGAGGAGGTCGAAGCCTATAGTGCGGTTCAACAAGCTCTCAATAACTGTGAGCATGATGATGCGAAGGCATGCGTGGATGAGTATGGTATTTCGTCCTTTGTGTTTGAAGAGAGAAAGCCATTCAATCGCAATGCGTTCAATAAACTTGTGGAAGAATATCCGCAGGAACTGATTCGTTCGAAAGGTTATTTATGGTTTTCGGATGACTGGGAGCATGTTCAGCTATTCGAACAGGCCGGGCGAAATGCGTCGATCACGGAGTTATCCGCGTGGGTTTCCGCATGGCCGAAAGAAGAACTGGATATGGTTGTAAGGGATTATCCCGATATCATGGATGACTGGGATGAAAACTACGGTGATCGCTGTAATCAGCTCGTTTTCATCGGTAAAGGCTTTGAAAAGGCCGATATTGTGAAACGTCTGTATGAATGCATCGATAACAAATAGAAATACGTAAATATATGTGTCGGGATGCGGCTTTAACCGCCGCATCCTGCATATGGAACACAGGGAGTAAGGAGTATGGCTGGAGAGGTCACGAAACAGGCAGAACTGATCTGCAGGGGCTTAGCCCTCGGATATGAAAATCAAATATTGATCTCAGATCTGAATTTTACGGTCAATGAGGGCGATTACCTCTGTATCGTCGGCGAGAACGGCGCCGGAAAGTCGACGCTGATGCGGACCATTCTGCGTCTCCAGAAACCGCTCGCAGGTTCGGTCGTCTATGGCGACGGCCTGACGGCAAACCAGCTGGGTTATCTGCCGCAGCAGACCGTGGTCCAAAGGGATTTTCCGGCATCGGTTCGGGAAGTCGTTCTGTCCGGATGTCAGTCCAAACTAGGCAGACATATGTTCTATCCGCCGCGTCTTAAAAAACTGGCACAGACGAACATGGAACGGATGGGAGTGGACCAGCTGGCGAAACGATGCTATCGTGAACTGTCCGGCGGCCAGCAGCAGCGTGTTTTGCTGGCACGCGCCTTGTGCGCGACCGAGCGCATGCTTTTCTTAGATGAACCGGTAGCGGGTCTGGACCCGAAGGTGACCATCGAGATGTATCGCCTGATCGCGCAGTTGAACGCAGAAGGCACTACGATCCTGATGATCACGCACGACATCCATATGGCTGCAAAATATGCTTCGCATATCCTGCATCTGGGCCAGGAAGTGTTCTTCGGAACGACCGAGGAATATCGCACTTCGAAGATCGGAAAGAGATATTTGGATGACGAGTCATCTGCAACTGCGGAGATGGAAGAGGAGGTTTTGAAATGAGTGAGATCTTTGATAAACTTCAAATGTATTTTTCCTATCCGTTCGTCCGTTACGCATTGATCGTCGGCGTCCTGATCGCCCTGTGTTCTTCACTTTTGGGTGTAACACTGGTCCTGAAGCGGTTTTCGTTCATCGGTGACGGTCTGTCCCATGTTGCATTCGGCGCCATGTCGGTGGCCACCGTTCTCGGCTTGACGCAGGAGATGCTTCTGGTGCTTCCCGTGACCGTGATCTCGGCGATCTTGCTTTTGTGGACCGGCAGCAATAAAAAGATCAAAGGCGACGCTGCGGTCGCGATGGTATCCGTCGGAACTATGGCTATCGGTTATATGGTCATGAACCTGTCTTCGAATTCGGTCAATGTCAGCGGCGATGTCTGCACCAGTTTGTTTGGCTCGACTGCGATCCTGACCTTAAGCCGCACGGATCTGCTGCTTTGCTCGATCCTTTCGGGCGTAGTGGTCGTTCTGTTCATACTTTTTTACAATCGTATCTTCTCGGTTACGTTTGATGAGAATTTTGCGAAAGCCGCAGGTGCGCGCACGAATGAGATGAACTTGTTTATCGCTGTCATCATTGCGGTGATCATCGTGGTTTCCATGAAACTGGTCGGATCGCTTCTGGTATCGGCGCTGATCATTTTCCCGGCACTCGCTGCGATGCGTGTATTCAAGAGTTTTCTGTCCGTTACGATCTGCTCGGCCGTTTTCTCGGTCGTATGCACATTGATCGGCATCCTTGTGTCCATCCTATATGGCACACCGGTCGGGTCTACGATCGTATGCGCGGATATTATCGGATTTATGATATTCTTTATTTTAGGATTAAAAACAGGTAGGGGGTAATACTTATGAAGAAGATGAAAATGACAGTTGCATTGTTGGCTTTGATTCTCACGACTCTATGCGGGTGTGGTCGAGGACTGGAAGACGGACAGAAACGCATGGACCAGATCGCGAATGGTGAGACAACCGTGCCGGTGGTAGCACCGCAGACAGTCGCACAGACGAAAGAAGCGAAAACCACAGAGGCTGAACAGACAACGTTGAATATTGATGCAGAGGAGAAACTGTTGGAAAACGTCACGGTCGAGTCCTTTGAACCACAGGTCATTCCGACAGCAACGACATTTGAGGGCGAAGAGGTCGACCTGACGAAGATGAGTTCGACCGTTGTTTATGCGCAGGTTCTGGACATTCTTTCCTATCCGGATAATTATCTCGGTAAGAAGATCACGATGTCCGGCTTGTTCGGTATTTATGAAAGCCCTACGACCGGTGAGATCTATTATTCCTGCATTATCCAAGATGCCACAGCTTGCTGTGCAAACGGAATCGAGTTCTTGCGTAAGGGAGAATTCAAGTATCCGGAGGACTATCCGGAACCCGGCGACGAAGTCCGTGTAGTCGGCTATTTCGAGACCTACGAAGAAGATGGATACCTATATGCGCGGCTGAGAGATGCGACGATGGAAGTGGTATCTCAGAATAATTGACGATTTGTACGGAGGCGTCCTTCTGACGCCTCCGTTTTTATGCCTTTTCAAAATAGCATCTTGAATTGCGGCGCTTATCCGTTTATAATGGCATAGTTAAAAGATGATAACATTTTAGGAGAAAATGTATGGACAGAAATCAAAAGATGATGAAACTGGAGAATAAAAGTGTGCCCTCAATGGTATTCTCCAATATCATTCCGTCGATCATCAGCATGCTGATGGTGCTTCTTTATAACCTCGCAGATGCGTTTTTCATTGGCCAGACGAAGGATCCTCTGATGTTTGCCGCGGTCAATGTCGCGACGCCTGCGTTTCTCATATTTATGGCGATCGGTATGCTGTTCGGTATCGGCGGCACCAGCCTTATCTCCCGTAGATTCGGTGAGAGAAAGGAAGAGGAGGCCCGCCACGCCAGTTCGTTTTGTTTTTACACGGGAACGACGCTCGGCCTCATTGGTATGGCATTCATCCTGATCTTTCTGACACCTATTTGCCGCGGCGTCGGAGCCAGCGACGATACGATCGGATTGGCACGCGATTATCTGTTCTACGTGTCGTTTGCGATCCCGTTTTTGATCTTCAGCAACATGTTCAGCAACATTATCCGTGCGGAAGGTCATGCGACGATCGCAATGCTCGGCATTACCATCGGCAACGTGATCAATATCATTTTGGACCCGATCTTTATCCTGCAGTTGGATATGGGAACTTCGGGCGCCGCGATTGCGACACTGATCGGAAACGTGTGCTCGTCGTTGTTCTACCTGACACACCTTCTGTCCAAACGAACACGTCTGTCCCTGCACGTAAAGGATTACAAGGCGACCGGAGGTATCGCTTTGGGCATATTTGCGATCGGTATTCCGGCTTCCCTGAATAACATCCTTATGAGTGCATCGAATATCCTTCTGAACAACACGATGGCGAATTATGATGACCTGGCTGTTGCGGGACTCGGCGTGGCCATGAAGGTGAACATGATCGTCGTTATGGTCCTGATCGGCATCGGTGCCGGCGTCCAGCCGCTGTTCGGCTATTTCTTCGGCGCGGGGAACCGAAAACGTTACATGGAGATCTTCCGTTTCTCCATGTTTTTGGCGATCGGAGCCAGCATCGTGATGTCGATCGTCTGTTACTTCGGGGCAGCTACTTTAGCCCGCGTTTTCCTGGATGATGATTCCGCGTTTTCCTATGCGTTCAGTTTTTCGCGTAAGTATATCATTTCGGGACCGATCCTGGGCATCCTGTTCATTTTGATGAATGCGATCCAGGCGACGGGCGCCGCCCTTCCTGCGCTGATCCTTTCGGTCAGCCGTCAGGGGCTCGTCTTCATCCCGGTCCTGTTTACATTAAATGCGGTATTCAAATCCGCCGAGATCGTGGCGCTTTCGCAGCCCATTACGGATTATCTGGCCATTTTGATGTCGGTCGTTGCGTTCCTGTATACGTACCGGAAGTACATCCAAAATCTTATACCGAGAGGGAAGAGTGATGTCCCAAATGAGGTCGTACATAGCGATTGATCTGAAATCTTTTTATGCTTCGGTCGAGTGCGTGGACCGCGGATATGATCCGCTGGATGTAAACCTCGTCGTAGCCGATCCGAGCCGGACAGAGAAGACGATCTGTCTGGCGGTTTCGCCTGCCCTGAAATCCTACGGGATCCCCGGCCGGGCGCGCCTGTTTGAGGTGATCCAGCGCGTCGGCGAGGTCAATGAAGACCGTAAACTGCATGCACCGAAACGGACCTTTACAGGGGACAGTTTCTATGCGAGCGAACTTATGAAGGATCCTTCGCTGCAGCTGGGATATGTGATCGCCCAGCCGCGGATGCACCGTTACATGGAGGTCAGTTCGAAGATCTACCAGATCTATCTGCGATACATTGCCCCGGAGGATATCCATGTCTATTCGATCGATGAGGTCTTCATCGATGCGACCGCATATCTGGGAACGTATAAGTGTACGGCACATGAGCTGGCGTTGCGCATGGTGCGTGACGTGCTGTCCGAGACGTGCATTACCGCGACGGCCGGCATCGGTACGAATATGTACCTGTGTAAGATCGCCATGGATATCGTGGCGAAGCATATGCCGGCGGATGCAGACGGCGTGCGAATCGCGGAGCTCGATGAATATTCCTATCGCCGCCTGTTGTGGCATCACCGGCCGATCACCGATTTTTGGCGCGTGGGTCACGGCATCGCAAAAAGGCTGGAGCAGAACGGCATGTATACCATGGGCGATGTAGCGAAATGTTCGATCGGTTCGCCCGATGATTTTCATAATGAGGAACTGTTGTATAAACTGTTCGGCATCAATGCCGAACTTCTGATCGATCATGCCTGGGGCTACGAGCCCTGCACGATCGACCTGATCAAATCCTACCGCCCGTCGGAGAGCAGTTTAAGCGTCGGGCAGGTATTGCCCACACCGTACACGTTCGAGAAGGCGCGCCTGGTCATCCGCGAGATGACGGACGACCTCGTACTTTCGATGGTCGAGAAGCGGCTGAACGCCGACCAGATGGTACTGAGCGTGGGCTATGATATCTCGAATCTCGCGAAGAATTCGTCGAATGCGACGAAGTATCAGGGCGAGGTAAAGCAAGACCACTACGGACGTTCGGTGCCGAAGCATGCGCACGGTTCGATCAACCTGAAGGAGCGGACATCGTCCACGAAGATCATACTGGAGGCGGTGACGGAGCTCTTTGAGAGGATCGTCGATCCGGAGCTTTTGGTGCGTCGGATGTATGTGGTGGCGAACCACGTACTGCATGAGGAAAATGCACCCGACCCGAACGAATACAGGCAACTGTCGCTGTTCGAGGATCCGGAGAAAGTAGAAGAGGAAGACGAGAAGCATCGGGCGGAACTGGAGAAGGAACGCAAGATCCAGGAAGCCATGCTTTCGATCAAACATCGCTATGGTAAGAATGCGGTGATCAAGGGAATGAATCTGGAAGAAGGCGCGACCGCGATGGAACGCAACCGTCAGGTCGGCGGACATAAGGCATAGCACGGCGCCGACCGGAGGAGACAGCATGGAGCAGAAACCGGATAAACATATGAATATGGTTTCAAAGCAGACCGAAAGTGACCCGTATGAGGATCTCTACGAGCGGGAGCATCCGGTCTCTAAGAAGCATCCGCAGATGTCTCTGCAGCAGCGCGCAGCGCAGTTCGCCCCGTTTGCGGCCCTCGTCGGTTATGAGGATATGATCGATGATGCGGGCGATGCATTCCGTAAAAACCGTGAGGCGGATGAAGCCGGGTTCGATCCGGAACAAATGATATTGGCGGATGATGGGGAATAAACCGGAAAACATACAGAATGAGATAGAGCGGCTCCGGGAGCAGCAGGAACTGAAGAACCGGGTTCGCAGGAGACGCAGGAGAAGGAGGCTTGTAAAACGTGTTTTGGCAGGCCTTCTTTTGGTGTGTCTGATCACAGCGGGGATCTTGTTTTTGTATTTTCCGCTGGTGCGTAAGGATTTTCGCTTTCTGCCGTTTTTGAGACCGGAGAATAAGGCGGAGCCGGCGGTTATGGAAGCGCTGGAAGATCCGGAGAACGCACTATGCATCACTTTCGTAAATGTCGGCGAGGGCGACTGCACGATCGTATACGTACCGAAAACGCAGAGCGCGCTGATCATCGACGCAGGCTATTGGAACTATGCCACGCATGTTACGGAGCAGGTGAAACGTTTCGGTGAGGTTCGTGAAGTGCAGATGATCGTAACGCATCCGCATGCGGACCATATGGGCGGGCTTACGGAGATTCTGAAGAAAAAGATGCTGCCCGTAACGCAGGTTTACTATTCGGCGCCGACGGCCGGCGAGAACGCATTTGCCGAACTGAAAGAGGAGGCAGAGCAGCAGAAGCTAACGATCCGTGCCCTGGCGGCCGGGGATAACTTCACCTTCGGCGGTGCACAGATCAATATCGTTTCGCCGAAGGACGAACCTTATGAGGATATGAACAATGCTTCGCTGGCGGTGCTCATTGTCCACGAAGGACATAAGATCCTGATCGCCGGAGATATGGAGAGGGAGGCGGAGAGTGCGCTGTGCGAAAGTGCGTATGCCTCGCTGATCCGCGATGTGGATATCCTGCGTCTGGGGCATCATGGAAGCAATTCATCAACAACATATCGGCTTCTGGACCTGACCTATCCGGGTATTGCCGTGATAAGTGTCGGGGCGGGCAATCCTTACGGACACCCGGACGCAGACGTACTGGCGCGTCTTAATGATCTGGCAAGTGTAAGAAACGGCGGATGCGAGATCCTGCGCACCGACCGGGACGGAGATATCACCTTTATCTCAGAACCCGCAGGCCTGAAAAGACTAAAATAATACTACCATTTACCTCAGATATATGGTATAATGCTATTTGTAGGAGTATGGGTTACTATGCCCATTCATCTATGGATCATTTTCAAGGGAGGCAGCGTATGTATTCACAGGATAAGATCAAACGAATGACGCAGATCGCACTGAATGAACAGAATGAAAAACGTCATCACCTGTATGCGCATACCTTTTCCCGCGGGGATTATCTGTCCTTCTACCTGTTCAAGACGTTTCTGTGCGTGACCATCGCTTTTGTGCTGGTCATCGGCGGCATGTTCCTGATCGCTGTGGAAGAGAACATGATCTCTGTCCGTGAGTTCGAATGGAAGAAATACCTGACCGTTATCGGTATCGCGTATTTCAGCCTTCTCGTCGTTCACGGGATGATCACTCTTATTGTATACTTCCTTCGCTATAAGGCGGCGGAGAAGTTTGCGAAGAAGCAGCTGTCTCTGCTGAAAGGCCTGGCTCAGTATTTTCCTGAGGAGGCGACGGATACAAAAGAAGGAGATAAGTCTTATGACGAACTTACTGGTGTTTCGGGAACGCCTGAAGAAGATATACAGTGAGTACAGCCGGTGGATCGATGCCGGACTGCGCTTCTTGCTATCGTTTATCACATTGATCGTGATCAACGTTAAAACCGGTTATATGACGCAGATGAATTCGGAGCTGGTCCTGATCGCGCTGGCTCTGCTTTCCGGCGTGCTTCCGGCAGGCTTCGGTTTCGTGATCTCCATACTGTTTATCACGTTGAATTTATTGGAAGTCTCAAAACTGCTCGCGGCTTTCGTTCCACTGTTCGGTTTGCTCATGTATTTGATCTATTTTTCGTTCAAACCGGGCAATGCGATCTTTGCGAACGTCGCGCTGGTTCTGGGACTGGTCGGCGTGCCCGCACCGATCGGGATCGCCATCGGCCTGCTTTCCTCGCCCCTTGCGATCGTTCCTACGATCTTCGGACTGATGCTCGCAGCTTATGTAAACTATATCGACTCGAACTTCATGGTACTGACATCGGACGTCGGAAGCATCTTTAAACAGGGCATCACGGTGGTAAAGGGAGCCTTCCTGGATGACCGGATATGGACCTGCGTTGTCGTATTGATCATCGTAACCGTGGTTGTTTTCATCATTCGCCGCACGTTCTTCCATAACAACTGGATCTTTGCGATCGCCATCGGCAGCGTTTTGTATCTGGTGTTGACTCTGATCTTTGCATTGGTTCTGGATCAGGAGATCCGGCCGCTGTTATTGGTACTCAATGTATTCTTCGCGCTTTTGATCGGTTTCGTATTGCATTTTCTATTCTTCATGGTGGATTCGCTTCGAGTCGAACATGTCCAGTTTGAGGACGATGAATACTATTATTACGTTAAAGCCGTGCCGAAGGTACGCGTGACCGCTCCGGAAGTGCGCGTGACGAAGATCAATTCACGTAAAGTGAAGGAGGAGACAAAGACGTCGGAACAGGTCGTTTTCCTGGATGCCTCGGCGCCGAAGACTGAGAAAGAAGCTGAGGTCAGGGAAACCTCAGAAAGTGAGGAAGAGGAGTGAAACAGATTTTAGAATTTTGGGGTGATACGTTCTCCTGGGTAAAGGCCAGCCTCGGCGTTACGGGTATCATCGAGATCATCATCCTTTCGATCAGTGTATATTATATCCTGCGCTGGTTCCAAAAGACCCAGACATGGACGCTGCTGAAGGGCCTCGTCATCATTATGGCGATCATGCTCGCCGCATATATCATGCGGCTACGTGTTATCCTGTCGATCCTGCAGAGCGCGTTCGGTGTCGGAATCATTGCTTTTTTCGTATTGTTCCAACCGGAACTGCGACGTGGTCTGGAACAGTTAGGCCGAAGGAACCTGCGATTAGCCGGGTTGTTCGACGGCGCGAAGAACGAGCGCTTCAGTGAAGAGACCCGTGATGCGATCGCATCGGCCTGCTTCGAGATGGGAAGCGAGAAGGTCGGAGCCCTGATCGTGATCGAGAACTTTACACCGCTCGGTGAATTTGAAAAGACGGGCATCCCGCTCGATGCGGTGATCTCCACACAGCTTTTGAATCAGATTTTTGAGAAGAACACGCCGCTGCACGATGGCGCCGTTTTGGTGCGTCAGAACCGCGTGGCAGCAGCGACCTGCGTATTACCCGTTTCGAAAAATATGAGTATCAGCCATTCACTCGGAACACGTCACCGCGCCGGCATCGGCGTCAGCGAGGTGTCCGACTGTTTTGTCATCATCGTCTCGGAAGAGACCGGACATGTGTCCATTGCCGAAGACGGCGTTCTGACGCGTAATGTATCGATGGAAAAACTGGTCGCAAAGATGGAAGCGATCCGTGTGATCGAGGCTCCCACGAAGCGGTTCAGGTTCAGGAAGGGCAAAAAGAATGAAAAACATGTTGAAGAATAATCTGTTAATGAAGATCATATCTTTGTTTGCCGGTGTGTTTATCTGGATACTGGTCGTATACAATTTGAATCCCATGGCGACGAAGTCATTTACCGTTCCGGTTACCTTCATCAATCAGAGTAAACTGGAAGCGGAAGGACAGACCTGGGTCGGCGATACTCCCACGGTAGAACTTACCGTTTCGGCACGCAGCCTCGACATCGGTTCGATCACGGCGGAGGATTTTGTCGTTGAGGGCGACTTGGCCGGTCTGTATGGTCTCAACGATGACCAAAAGCAGTGCAATATCCTGGTAAAGACCGTACGAAATGAAGATATCATCGATAAGGTGGAAGCATCGACCTCCTGGATCTATGTCAGCATCGAACCGTTTATCGAGCGTAAGTTTGCGATCGTTCCGATCAGTGATAACGTTTCGTTGGCGCCGGATTACCTCAAAGGTAAGGTCACGGTCTCCCCGAGTGAGATCACGGTGCGCGGACGTCGTTCGGACGTATCCAGGATCTATCAGGCTGTCGTTTATATTTCCGGTCAGGATGTAAATGAGGGCTTCAGCGAGAAGGTCACTCCGGTACTCGTCGATGAAAAACAGAATGAACTGAAGCCGGTTACGGATCTGAAATCCGTTGCAGAGATCACGTCGACTGTAACGGCGACGGTTCCTGTTATGTTGTCCAAATCGCTGAGTATTTCAGTGAAAGCGACCGGTACTCCGGCAGACGGATATTATCTGCGCGAAGCTACCCCCAGCCGGGAGAAGATCAATGTCATCGGACCGAAGGAGGACCTGAAATCATTGTCCGAGATCGTTTTGGATCCGGATATCAGCAATCTGTCCGAGTCTAAGACTGAGACTATCCAGCTGGCCCGGTATTTGCTTAAGGTTTCTGAGAACATCAAACTTGCGGATAACGAAGAGAACTCCATCACGGTCGACTTGGATATCGCTAAGAAACCTACAAAACTCTATCGTTTTGATAAGATCGAAATGGAGAATAAAAACCCTCTGTTTGAGTATACGATGACCCCGGACACCTATGAGATCGAGGTTGAATTCGACTCCGATAAGGTGGACCGTCCACAGGTCGAGAATATCCGCGTTTCCGTGAATGTTGCCGGATTACAGATCGGTGAAGTGCACACGTTCAGCAAGAGTTCTGTGAACGTTGTTCTTCCCGAAGGATGTACGCTCCTTCGTAAGGATGATGTTGAGATCAGCGTTTCCGAGAAAACGACGCAATTCAATCCGCCGACGTTTCCGGTGCCGCCTACCGAGGCGCCCACGGTCGCTCCTACCGAGCCGGTAACGGAGCAGCCTACCGAACCGTCTACCCCTGAGATCTTACCTACGGAAACCGTACCCGAGGAGACACAGGAGCCGACACCGGAAGAGACGATCCCTGAGGAAACAACAGAAGCATCGACCGAAACGATCGAGGAGTCTTCCGAGCAGTTGCCTTACGTGATCGAATAGCGTTACACATTTGGAGGTTTCATTTTGGTTAATCATAAAGTTGTGATCACGAATCCGACCGGTTTGCATTTGCGTGCTGCCGGTGTGCTTTGCACCGAAGCGGTGAAGTTTAAGAGTAAGATCACATTCTCACGTTCCACGACGACGGCGAACGCAAAGAGTGTACTCAGCGTTCTCGGCGCCGGCATCAAATGCGGAGACGAACTCGAGTTCGTCTGCGAAGGAGAAGATGAAGATCAGGCACTCAGTGCCATGATGACAGTGATCAATAATGGTTTAGGAGAATAATACAATGGAGATCGGAAAGGAAACACAAAGTACGATCCGTAACGGTTTTGTATTTGCCTATCCCGTGGCCACCGCCCTATGCGGCGGCCTGCTATGCCGGTTCGTTCCGGACGGCGGACAGTGGCTGGTCAGCATCCTGCTGATCCTAGCCGCCTTCGGATCCTACCTGTTTTATGCTAGACTCGGGCGGTGTCTGGTCGACCTGAGGGCTCTTCTTTCTCTGTCCTGGCTGTTTGGCCTGGGACTCGCGAACCTGCGCCTCAGCAACCTGCACGAGCCGTGGTCAGATACGAGTATCCTCAGCTTTTTCGGCTTTTTCGCGATCACGATGCTCTCGTATGAGGCATTTAAGTTGTTGCCGAAGAAGAAGGAGACCGAGGTTTGCAGTGAAGAAGAGAGGAGCCGGGTCGCAAAGGCGCTCTTCACACTCATTCCCATGATCTCAGGGATCTCATTTTTGTGTTTTTGTGCTGAAGTTGTAAAACTGAGATATATTCCCTTATTTGCGACATTTACCCACGCATACAACTACTTCCATGTGACAGGACTGCATTACTTTACATTCAGCAGTATGTTTACACATGCACTGACGGTTCTGTTCCTGATGTTTGCAAAAAAAGAGGAGCGCAGTCGTAAGAGGATGCGGATCATCGTGATCGCGAATATTCTTTCACTGTTGATCCCGATCCTGTGCGTTTCGAAGCTTCAGTTTTTACTGGTGTTTTTCTACCCGGTCATGATCCTGCTTCTGAAACTTCGGTTTCATAAGTTTTCCGACCTTCCGCTTAAGCGGATCGGGATCGCTGCTCTGATCATGGCGGTGGTACTGTTGCTGGCCGGTTTTGTGTTCACGGTCCGCAGAAACTACCCGGAGGGATATCTCCAGGGGATCTTCGATATGAAGGATCCCGATACTCCCGAGATCGCACAACTGTTGTACATGTATGTCAGCAACAACTATGCGAACTTCAATCATATGACACTTACACTCGCCGGGCATTCACACGGATTGCGCTGCGCATTCCCTATCGTGGCGCTTACCGGCATGAAGTTCGCGGTTCCTTCCCTGATCCCACCGGATGCGAACCTGATCAAGCAGGAATTATCCACGCTGAGTGTCATCTATGATGCGTATTTTGATTTCGGTCTGATCGGCGTTTTTGTGTTTTCCGTCTTATTCGGAGCACTGCTGGCCGGTATAACGGGATTAAACGAACGCAAACAGAGAAAGAATCCGATCACATTGCTGATGTGCGCGGAACTGGCGCTGTATGCGGGCCTATCGTTTTTCGATACATGGTTTTCCAATCCGACGTCCTGGTTTTGGTTTGCCATCACGATACTAATGTATATCTACGTTGAACATCAGCGAAGAAGAGGAAGATCATGAAACTGTTGATCATTGTCCCCGCATATAACGAGCGGGAGAATATCGAGAGAGTCATCGACCATCTGATACAGGACTACCCGCAGTATTCCTATGTGGTGGTCAATGACGGATCGAAGGATGACACGGCGCAGATCTGCCGGAGGAAAGGGTATAACCTGATCGACCTTCCGGTGAACTTAGGACTGGCCGGCGGCTTCCAGGCGGGCATGCAATATGCCGAGAAGCATGGGTTCGATTATGCGATCCAGTACGATGCCGACGGACAGCACAGGGCCGAATATATCGGGAAGCTACTGGAGGAGTGTGAGAAGGGGCAGGATATCGTTATCGGCTCCCGTTTCGCGGAGAAGAAAAAACCGTTATCGCTGCGTATGCTGGGCAGTCGTCTGATCAGCGGAGCCATCCGGATCACTACATTCCGCAAAATAAAGGATCCTACCTCCGGAATGCGGGTCTACAACCGCCGGATGATCGAATTGTTCGCGCATCATACAAACTTAAGTCCCGAACCGGATTCGGTTGCATATATGATCAAATCCGGAGCGAAGGTCAGCGAGGTTCAGGTCGAGATGGACGAAAGAATAGCCGGCATCAGCTATTTAAACGCGCCGAAAGCCATGTTCTACATGCTGCGCATGGTCGTTTCGATCTTATTCATTCAAGTTTTTCGTTCCCCGGTCCGCCTCAAAAAGTCCGGACCTGAGGATGAAACATAAAGTCGGAGGAAGGATATGTCAGATACACTCAGGATCGTATTGATCGTAGCCTCGGTGCTCTGTCTGCTGTTTATGCTGCGGAAGATCTCCCAGTCGAAGGTGCGGATCGATGACGCGATATTTTGGATCGTCGGCGCATTCGTTCTGGTCATCATCAGCATTTTCCCGCAGATCCCTTCGTGGTGTTGCGATCTGCTCGGCATCCAGACGCCGGTAAACTTCCTCTTTTTGTTCATGATCTTCATCCTGCTGGTGAAGCTTTTCTATATGACGATCCGTGTTTCCCAGCTCGAATCGAAGATCAAGGAGATGTCCCAGCGGTATGCTTTGGATCATATGGATGACAATGAGGTGAAACAGGATGAAGAATAAGTCCGGTTCGGATATGTCCCATACATTCGTGATCTGTGCATATCAGACCTCGCCATACTTGGAGGATTGCATTCGGTCGATAAAAGCGCAAACGCGTCCGTGCGGTCTCATGATCTCAACATCGACACCGAATGACACGATCCGGGAGATGGCAGAGAAGTACGACATCCCCGTGATCGAAAATCCCGAGAAAAAAGGGATCGGTTACGATTTTGATTTTGCGCTTCAGACAGGGATTCAAAGCGGCGCAGATCTGGTTACGGTCGCTCATCAGGACGATCGTTATGATCCGGAGTTTTCCGTCGATGTTATTCGCGCCTGGAGACTGGATTCATTGATCGCATTTACCGATTACCGGGAGATCGATGAGAAGGGGACTACGATCCCGGAAAACCGTAACCTGAAGATCAAAAAGATTCTGCTGTTTCCGATGCGGTTTTCGGTATTGCAACCGCTTCGTCCCGTCCGTAGGACATCTCTGGCGTTCGGAAACGGAATCTGCTGCCCGTCGGTCACATTTGCCGCAAATAAGATGCCGAAGAGGCTCTTTGCAGGAAAGATGAAGAGCAATGTCGACTGGAGCGCGTGGGAGATACTGTCACGAAAGAAGGGCAGTTTCACATATGTTCCGAAGGCTTTGATGTCGCATCGTATCCACGAGGAAGCGACAACTAATAAGATGATTTATGCCCACAAGCGCACGGAAGAAGACATGGCGATGTTTCGCAGGTTCTGGCCGGAATGTATCGCAAAATGTCTATGCAGGTTTTACAGTAAAGCGGAGGATACAGTTACCAAACGATGAATACGATCGACGTTATCATCCCGACGTATAAACCGGGAGCAGAACTTACAAAACTGATCCGGGCCCTGTTTATTCAGGTGGTGCCGGTCGATACCGTCCGCATCATCAATACAGAAGAGGATTTGTTCGATCCCGAGCTGGTTTCCGAATTCGGAAGCAGGGTACAGGTCCGGCACATTCCGCAGTCGGAGTTCGACCATGGCTATGCACGCGATCTGGGTGCACGGGAATCCAAGGCGGACTTCCTGATGTTCATGACCCAGGATGCCATGCCTTGTGAGAAGGACAGGACGCTCACGCAGAAACTGACTGCGCCAATGAAGAACGATCCGACGATCGCTGCCTCCTATGCGCGTCAGATTCCATATAAGAACTGCAACCGGACCGAAAGGCTGACGCGGAATTACAACTATCCGCCGACCGCAAGCGTCAAATCCGAAGACGATCTGCCCCGGCTTGGCGTCAAGACGTATTTTTGCTCCAATGTCTGCGCCGCCTATCGCAGAGACGTATATCTTAAACTCGGTGGTTTCGAACACGGCGCCATCTTCAACGAAGATATGGTATTCGCGGCGAAACTCATTCATGCCGGCTATCGCATTGCCTACGATCCGCTGGCCTGTGTGCGCCATTCGCACAACTACAGCTTGATGCAGTATTTCCGCCGCAGTTTTGATATGGCGGTATCCCAGACGGAGCATCCCGAGGTTTTCGCCGCGGTCAGCTCCGAAAAAGAAGGAGCAGGCATGGTAAAGACCGTGTCGAAGCAGATGCTGCGACGCAAATGGTTCTTTTCGTTCTTGTTTTTCTTCGCCTCCTGCGTGGCGAAATATGCAGGCTATTTTCTCGGAAAGCGCTATAAAAAGCTTCCGAAGAAGCTGGTGCGTTTCTGTACGGCCAGCAACTGGTGGTTTTCCCGACGGGAGAGCACCGAATGAAACTTAAAGGGAGTCATCCATGAACTTTTCATCTAAGATCACATTTGCCTTCTACGGTATCATCGTATACTTGTTGGGCATAGCCATATATCAGGTCATCCGAGACCCGGGGGCATGGGCGTTCGTCCTTTTGGGGGCGTCCGCAACGATTTGCTTTTGGATGCTTGGATCGAAACTGATCTCGAAGAAGAAACAGACGATCTTAAGCCGGATCCAGGCAACATTTCACCGTTTCTCATTCCTGATCGAGCAATTGGTGGCCCGGGATTTCAAAACAAAATATAAGCGTTCGGTACTGGGCGTTTTCTGGAGTTTCCTGAACCCGTTGCTCATGATGGCGGTACAGTATTTCGTGTTCGTCAATCTGATGAAACTGCGTAATATGGGCGGAGAAAACCCGATGCTCGATTACTATGCAGTCTACCTGTTGGTAGGTATCATTATCTTCAGCGGATTTAACGACTGTTGTAACCAGGCGCTGCGTTCCATCGTTTACAATGCGTCCCTGATCACGAAAGTTTATGTACCGAAGGTCATCTACCCGACGACGAAGGTCTTCAGTGCAGGCATTAACCTGGCGCTTTCGATCCTGCCTTTGTACATCATCGCCCTGATCAACGGACTCGTGCCGAACTTCTCGATCCTGCTCCTTCCGCTGGGCCTTTTGTTTATTCTGGTGTTCACCATTGGTATGGGTTATTTCCTTTCGTCCTCCGTGGTTTTCTTCCGTGACATTGAGTTTTTGTGGGGCGTATTCTCCACGATGTGGATGTATGCAACACCGATCATCTATGATATCGGTATTCTGCCGGACTTCATCCGGAAACTGATGATGCTCAACCCGCTGTACCATTACATCGATTTCGTCCGGTATATCGTCATCCTTCGTCAGGTTCCTTCTGCGCAGGAAACAATGATCTGTGCGGCATTTTCGCTGGGAATGTTCGTGATCGGACTGACCATATTCAAGAAGACAGAAGATAAGTTCATTTTTTACATATAATCGGCGGCCGAAAGGCTGCGACCGGAGTTACTTATGGACCAGGGTATAATGAAAGAAGATATGATACGCGTGGAAAATATTTCCATGCATTTCCGCCTGATGAATGACCGTATCAGCAGCATCAAAGAGATGATGACGGCGCTGGCGCGGAGAAAGGTGAAATTCAAAGAATTCCATGCATTGGAGGATGTGAGTTTCACGGTGTTCCGCGGCGATGTCATTGGAATCATCGGCCATAACGGCGCAGGTAAAAGCACACTTTTAAAAATCATTTCCGGCATCATGAAACCGTCAAAAGGAAGGATCTGGCGCGGGGCCAATATCGTCCCGATGCTCGAACTGGGTTCCGGTTTCGACTACGATCTGTCCGGTCATGAAAATATCTATTTGAACGGTGCGATCCTCGGATATTCGAAGGAGTTCCTGCAATCGAAATACAACGAGATCGTAGAATATTCCGAACTGGAACCGTTCATTCACACACCGCTTCGGAATTATTCTTCCGGTATGCTGATGCGTCTCGCATTTTCCATAGCGACCGTCGTCGAACCGGAGATATTGATCGTCGATGAGGTCCTGGCCGTCGGCGACGAGCGCTTCCAGGAGAAGAGTAAGAAGCGCATGATGGAACTGATGAGCGGCGGTACTACGGTGCTGTTTGTTTCACATAATATCGACCAGATCCGCGAGATGTGTAATCGCGTCGTATGGCTGGACCATGGACGCGTCCGCATGATCGGAGATGCAGATGAAGTTTGCGATGCATATCGTGAACAGTTTTTGGGACAATAAAGGAGATGCCGGTTTTCGGCGAAGAGTATGAAGAAAGTTACGATCGTTATTCCGAACTATAACGGATATCAGTTTTTGGAAACCTGTATGAATTCACTTCGGGCGCAGACCTGTCAGGATTTTGAGGTCCTGGTCGTGGACAATGCATCTGTTGATGAGAGCGTGCCGTACCTGCGGGAGAATTACCCTGAGGTGCGAGTGGATGTTATGGAGACGAACCTCGGTTTTGCAGGTGGCGTTAATTATGGCATCAAGCAGTGTAAGACACCTTACGTTATCCTGCTCAACAACGATACGGAGTCGGATCCGCACTATGTTGAAGAGATGATCAAGGCCATCGAAAAGGATGACCGCATCTTCTCCGTAAGCAGTAGCATGATCAGTTTTTACAAGAGAAATCTTATGGACGATGCCGGCGACCTCTATACCATGTTCGGCTGGGCAGTTCAGCGCGGCATTCATCAGCCGGTCGAGGCGTACCGCAAGCCGAAACGTGTATTTTCCGCCTGCGCGGGTGCGGCGATCTATCGTCGTTCCTTGTTTGATGAGATCGGCATTTTCGATGAGATGCATTTCGCATATCTGGAAGACATTGACCTGGGCTTTCGCGCGAATATCAAGGGATATAAAAACACTTACGCGCCGAAAGCGATCGTTTACCATGTCGGCAGCGGTACGAGCGGCTCGAAATACAATCCGTTTAAGGTACGCCTGACGGCACGTAACAGCCTGTACCTTCACTATAAGAACCTGCCGAACCTGATGCTTCTGTTAAATGCGCCGGCGTTCCTGCTGGGTTATATCATAAAAATCTGCTTCTTTGCGTCGATGGGACTGCATAAGGAATATCTCAGCGGCCTCAAGGAAGGCCTGAAGACGTTTCGGAAGTGCAAACGCGTGAAGTATGAGAGAAAGAATTTCAAAAACTATCTGGACATTGAGATGCAGATGGTTTTCGGAATGTTTGCATATACGTTTGAGTTTTTGGAGAGACGCGTATTCAACAAAGAAGAGAAGTAAGGAATCATTTGAGGTGACACAACGTGAAGAATGATAAACGCAGCGCTGTCGGTCTGATCTATCTGTTATTTGATCTGCTGGTTTTGGCAGCGACTTACTGGCTGACATATTGGTTTAAACTGGTCCTTCTGGATCAACAGAATTATATAGAGATCTTTGAGCTGTATATCAAGAGCATGGCATTCGTATTTCCGGTCTTTCTGATCAGTTATATGTTCGTCACGCTGTATGGGAATATGCGTACGCAGTCCAAAGGCGCGCTTTTGTTCCTCATCGCCGAGGGCAATGTCATGGGAACTCTGTTCCTGACGCTGCTATTGTTCTTCGTCAAGATTGAGAATTTCTCCCGTCTGTTCCTGATATACTTTGCGATCCTGGATACCGCGTTCATGTTTATTGAACGTGTGATCGTAGGAAAATTCATTGACCATTCGTATGCTAAGGGAAGGCATCAGAGTCAGGTCGTGATCGTCGGCTATTCCGAAACGGCGAAAGCCTACCTGGACCGCGTTTTGGCGAATCCCCAGTGGGGCTATCACATCGTCGGTATCCTGGATGACGAAAAACAGGTCGGACACTCGTATAAGGGCGTGGCCGTCATCGGTTCGACCGAGGACCTGAGCGAATTGCTTTCGAAAAACGAGACGGATGAGATCGTCATCTGTTTGAAACTGACCGAGCACAGTAAACTGAAGACGGTGGTAAATACCTGTGAGAAGTCCGGTGTTCATACGAAGTTTATTCCGGACTACATGAATGTTCTGCCGACACAACCGTACACCGAGGATATGCAGGGCCTGCCGGTCATCAACATCCGTTACGTTCCGCTTATGAGCTGGGGCAATGCGGCGATCAAACGAGCCATGGATATTTTCGGCAGTTTGTTTGCGATCATTCTCTTTTCCCCAATCATGCTGATCGTGGCGATCCTGGTAAAGACCACATCGAAGGGCGGCGTTATCTTTAAGCAGGAGCGTGTCGGTAAGCATAATCGGCCGTTTAAGATGTATAAATTCCGCTCGATGGTCGTACAGACCGATGAGAGCGAGAAGGATAAGTGGACCACGAAAAACGACGCGCGTGTCACGAAGGTCGGCGCATTCATCCGTAAGACCAGTATTGACGAGCTGCCGCAGTTCTTTAATGTACTTAAGGGCGATATGAGCCTGATCGGACCGCGGCCCGAGCGTCCGTTCTTCGTAGAGAAGTTTAAAGAGGAGATCCCGCGTTACATGGTTAAACACCAAGTGCGTCCGGGCATCACCGGCTGGGCTCAGGTAAATGGTTGGCGCGGCGATACATCGATCTCGGAGCGCATTGCCTGCGACCTGTACTACATCGAGCACTGGTCCCTCAAACTGGATATCAAGATACTTTTCTTGACCTTCTTCAAGGGGTTTGTGAACAAGAATGCCTATTGAGCCATACCGATTTCCGAAGGAAAGCGAAGAGTATGGCGAATGACTGTAGGATCACGAGAGTGCGAAGCACGGAGCGATCCGTAGTATCACGAAAGTATAACGGTCGGAAAGACTTCGGCCGGGAGGAGAATGAATGGAAGAAAATTATGATCAGGAGGCGCGGATGCTGCGTCGAGAACAGCGAAAACGCCGAAAACGCCTCCGCGTCATCAAATATACAGTAGTATCCGTTTTGGAAGTACTGCTTCTGATCGTCATGTGCGGCCTCTATTATCTTCGTACGAAGATCAGCGTGGCCAGCATTTCGGTATTGCCGGACGGCAAGAAGGTTGAAACCAATGCTTTTGTTGAACCGAGCTATCAGGAAAAGATCTCAAAACAGTTCTCGACATTTGCCCTGTTCGGCATCGACAGCTCGGAGAACCCTGAGAAATCCAAACAGCGCCTGCAACGCGGAAGTAATGCCGACGTAATCATGCTGGCAGTAATAAACAACGAGACAAAGGATGTCAAACTGGTATCCATTTTCCGTGATACGTATTTCTATCGTTCGGACGGAAAGTTCGCTAAGATCAACTCCGAAGCGACGCACGCCAGCACATACAGTTTGATGCAGATGCTTAACAAAAACTACGACCTCAATATCGACGGCTATATCGCCGTAGACTGGTCGATCGTAGCGAACCTGGTCAATGACCTCGGCGGCCTGGAACTGGAGATAAAGGAAAATATGATGACGGTCGAGGTCGGCGGTAAGACCGTTCCGTATATCAACGGTTTGATCACACAGATCGTTCAGTCGACCGGTATCCCGTCGATCCATATCGAAAAACCCGGCCTTCAGCTTTGTGACGGCGTACAGACCGTGGCATATTGCCGACTTCGTAAGCGCGACTCCGATTTCATGCGTGCGCAGCGTCAGCGGGAAGTTATCTCTAAGATGCTGGTAAAGGCGAAAGCGGCCTCGATCGGCACCCTCGATACCATGGTCGATCATGTTTTCCAGTCGACATTGATCGGTGCCAGTGAGGGTACGGCGGAAGCAGCCCAGGATATTATCGATTATTTTGTGGGAATGGTTCCGAGTATCGGAAAGGTCCATATCAACGACTCGCAGGGCTTCCCGTTCGCCCAGCGTACCGAAATGGGATATATGGGGAACTGCGTCGTTCCGGTAAACCTGGAGCAGAATGTATCCAAACTGCATGAATACCTGTACGGAACGCAGAATTATCAGTGTTCGCAGTTCGTTAAAGATCTGAGCGAGCAGATCCGTGTAAACGGCGGTTTTGACTCTTCGTTCAATTATGTCGGAGTGCAGTGATCCTTCATGAAATTGTTAATGTTTCATCACACTTTTTTCACAGACTCGGATTATCATAGAGCCATAAAGTGATAGAAAGACAGATCACTGAAAGGAGTAATAAGGTTATGGATGATAAAGATTTCTACTTCGGTTTTGACACAGAAGATAAAGATAAGCAGACCGCAGAGCCGGAAGCGGTAAAAGAAGCGGAAGAGAATACCTCATCTACCGCTCAGAAACCCGAAGATAATGGACAGACGAAGGAACCTGAGGCTTTGGAGCAGGGCGCGCCGAGAGAGCAAAAGCCGTTGCCGTCCTATTACGATTATTATCAGTCGGGTTATTACAACAATCCGCAGGCATCCGGTTCCGGTTCCGGCCGTAAAGGCAATTCCTTTATGGGACCGTTTGTTGCGATCGTTACCATGTTGTTGGTCATCGGAAGCATCTTCGGACTCAGTAAGATCCTGGACCGGAATAAATCGGATGATAATGCCGAGACTACCCAGTCCGGTGAGATCGCTAAGAATGAGCCTACCGACGCAGCTCCCGATAAAGAGGCAGCGACCACGGCTCCGACATCCGTTCTGACACGCAGCGATATCAACACGACAAAGAATGTCAATGCGACGCTCCTCGATGTATCCCCGATCGTAGACGAGGTAATGCCCAGCGTTGTTGCCGTAACGAATAAGACGATCTACACGACGAGTTTCTCCCGTTACTTCGGTTCCGGTCAGCAGGAGCTTAAGGGAGCCGGTTCCGGTGTCATCATTGGTAAGAACGATGACGAGCTCCTGATCGTTTCCAACGCCCATGTGGTTACCCCTGAGAATTATAACTACGCAAGCGTTGCATCGAACGAGATCTCCGTTAAGTTTGTAAATGATAAAGAGATCCCTGCCTATGTAAAAGGCACGGACGAAGAGCGTGACCTGGCGGTCATCGCCGTGAAGCTTTCCGATATTGATGAAGAGACCATGAAAGCGATCAAGATCGCGATGGTCGGTGACTCAAATAATCTGAAGGTGGGCAATGGCGTTATCGCGATCGGTAATGCAATGGGTTACGGCCAGTGCATGACCGTCGGCTATATCAGTGCTCTCAATCGTGAAGTAACATTTTCCGATGGTTATACACGTTCCTTCCTGCAGACAGATGCTGCGATCAACCCCGGTAACAGCGGCGGCGGCCTGTTCAACATGGACGGTAACCTGATCGGTATCAACTCTGCGAAACTTTCCGATGAGACAGTCGAGGGTATCGGTTATGCGATCCCAATCACGGATGCAGAGGAAGTTATCAACGAACTTATGAACCGTTCGACCCGTGCGAAGGTCACCGATGAAGAGAAGCGTGCATCTCTCGGTATCAAGTGCTCACAGAATTATCAGTCCGTGTATGAGGGCACCGGAGCATTTATCGAAGAAGTCGTTGAGGGTGGCGCGGCAGATAAAGCCGGCATTATGGCTTACGATATCATTACCGGAATCGATGGCGTAAAGATCTCTTCCTGGAATGATCTTTTGAACGAGATGGCATATCACGAAGGCGGCGAGAAAGTCAAGGTCAAATTCAAATCATTGACCGTATCCGGCGGACGCCGTTCGTATACAGACAATGAAGTCGAAGTTACACTGGGCTTCTACAAGGATATGAATACAACTAAGGAATAAATGATGAAAATATCCCCTCCTACGGATATTTCAATACAAAGATCCGGCTTTACGCCGGATCTTTTTTTGTAAATCTGCAGGGCAGAGCGCTTAGTTTAACAAGCCTAACTGTAAGGAAACTGTAAGATTTACCACCTTGTCAAAAAAAAACGTAAAGGGTATAATTTGAATCGTATTTCTAAACAAGAAAGGATGATAGAGGAATGTCACTTGTTGTAACTAATCTTTCGAAGAAGTATGGTGAGAAGACAGTAGTCGACCATATTTCTTTTTCGTTGGAACATCCCGGTGTGTATGCGTTTTTGGGAACCAACGGTGCAGGTAAATCCACGTCTTTACGTATGATGCTCGGGATGCTCGCGAAAGACAGCGGAACCGTTACCTGGAAAGGAAAACCGCTCGATACCATGGAGACAAACGTCGGTTATCTCGCGGAGGAGAGAGGCCTGTATCCGAAGTTTACTTTGATGGATCAGCTCCTTTATTTTGCTTCCCTTAAGAACGTTTCCAAGGAAGACGCGAAGAAGCGCATCGATTACTGGGTAGAGCGTCTGGAGCTTACAGAGTATTTCCATCCGCCTGTAGTCAACAAATCTTTAAAGGCGAAGGCGAGGGCGAAAAAACCGAAGCCGATGACCGCAGACCAGCTGTCTAAAGGTAATCAGCAGAAGGTACAGCTTCTGGCTGCATTGATCTCCGATCCGGAACTGCTTATTCTGGATGAGCCGCTTTCCGGTCTGGATCCGGTAAATATGGACCTGTTTAAGCAGGTGATCCGTGAGCAGGTAGAGGCAGGTAAGTACATCATCATGTCTAGCCATCAGATGGAAGTCGTAGAAGAGTTCTGTGAAGATATCACGATCCTTCATCATGGTAAGGCTGTCGTACAGGGTAACCTGAACGAGATCAAAAAGTCCTACGGACGTGTCAATATGTTCGTTAAGACGGAAGAGCCGATCGATGATCTGATCGAAGCTTCCGGCCTTCGTGTGGTCAATAAGACTCCGAATGGCATTCAGCTGAGAGTCAGCGGTCAGAAGCAGGCAGATGAGTTCCTGAATATGCTCGTTTCCGGCCATAAGACGATCGTTCGCTTCGAACTTCGTGAACCGTCGCTGCATGAGATTTTTGTTGAGAAAGCAGGGGAGAATGTAGAAGATGAAGCACAGTAGATTTCACGGAACGGGAAAGGTGTTTAATTTCACATTTTCCCAGATGATGAAAGCGAAAGGGTTTCGTTTCACATTGATCCTGATGATCTTATTTTCGGCTCTGTATTACCCGATCTCCCAGTTCTTCAGCCGTGGAGGCAAAGGCGGGGTGACCGAGGTTGAAGAGACATCGATCGAAACTCTTTACGTGATCGATGAAAGCGGTCTTTCATTTATGGATTGGTTTTATTTTGATAAGGCCGGTCTGGATCCGATCGAGATCCCGAAGATCGTTTCATCGGATATGACTTATGATGCATTTGTAGAAAAATTAAAAGAGAGCGAAGAGAATATCGCCCTGTTGCACGTTCATCGTGTGGCGGACGAAGGCACCTTCTATTACACTCTGGTCCAGGGTACGAAGACCCAGGTTAAGAAAAACGATCTGGATATCCTCAAGAAAGCGATTCAGAACTCTGTGTACAATCAGTTGATGGAGCATATGAAGATCTCCGAGGAGCAGATGAAACTCCTCAACATGGAGATCGATACCGATACGAATTATGTAGAGGTTAAGACCATCGATGAACCGGGTGATGGTAAGGAGGATAAGAAGGGTGTTAACCAGGATCAGTATACATTTATCATGATCCTGATCGTAGTTTCGAGTATGCTGATCTCCATGAGCGGCGAGTACGTTTCCAGCTCGATTGTAATGGAGAAGAGTTCGAAGGTCGTTGAGTACCTGCTCACCAGCATTCGCCCGATCGCTCTTTTGTTCGGTAAGATCACGGCAGTATTCCTGATCACGCTGTTCCAAATCTTGATCATGGTGTTCAGTTATGTTGCTTCGGTCATCATCTACCATGTTGTGGCGGACGGTTTTTCCGTATCGCAGGCTCTCGAGAAGGTTTCTTCCATCATTCCGGTGAATGTAGACATTACGATCAGCCCGCTGAATTTGGCTATCGTGATCTGCTTCCTGCTCGCAGGTATGCTGTTCTACACACTGATCGTCGGCGTTATTGCGGCGTCGGTTAAGAATGTCGAAGAGATGCAGGAACGTATGAAGTCTTATACGTTGCTTCTCTTTATCGGAATGTTCGGATCCTTATCCATTACGATAATGAATATCACAGGCGGCGCGCCGGAGATCCTGGAGAAGATCTGTTCTTTCCTGCCGATCGTATCCCCGTTCCTGGTACCGGGTTACCTGTGTACGAACCGTATTTCCATCGGCATCGCCCTTATAGGACTTGCGATCCTGATCGCAAGCGTATACTTCCTTCTTCACTTTGCAGCGAGATGCTACGAATATCTGATCTATTATCAGGGTCAGAAACTGAAGTTGAAAGATTACTTCACCATCTTTAAGAATGAGAAGGGAGGAAATGATAATGCGTAAGCGTAATGGTTTATTCAGCGGCTTCGGCAAAGTTTTTTCCTTCACATTTCGTCATCAGGCGGAAGGAAAGGGCTTCCGGTTCGCAACGTATATCGTACCGTTTCTTCTGTGCGGTCTGGTAGTATTGATCATGGGTCTGGTTGCCTTCAACCGAGTGAAGAAGAATGATCAGGAACCGGTCAATATCGATAAACTGTATGTGTTCGATGAGACCCTTTACAATGAGTTCAACGGAATGGTGAGCTTCTCCATCCGTGAGACCGATCTTAAGGATGTGGAGTTTAAATCGATCTCGAATATGAAGGTCGAAGACTTCCTGAAAGAAAACAAAGCAACCCTGTCTGAGGAAAGCGGCTGGGGTATCCTGTCTCTTTCCATTGAGACAAAGCACGCGGATTTCTCTGATGAGACGATCGAAGATCATGACGTTTTGATGGTCCGCCTTACATTGCCCGAGGGATCCGAAGTCAATAAATCCACTCGCAATAAACTGTTGAACCTCGGTACCATCGCGGCGAAGAGTGCTACGGCCAGCGCTTCCAAGATCACGGCAGAGCAGTATGTGATCCTCTCAGGAAGCCATGTGTCGCAGGTCATCGAGGCAGGTGAGAAGGAAGATAACATGATCCTGGCGTTAGTTCGTTATGTCGGACCGTTTATCTTCACCATCGTGATGTACGCCATGTTGCTCATGTACTGCATGGGTATGGGTAAGAACCTCGTTGTCGAGAAGTCTTCCAAACTTATGGAGATGCTTCTTACGTCGATCTCGCCGGTTGCATTGGTTGCAGGAAAAGTACTGGCGATCATTTGCGTCGCTTTACTGCAGTTTGCAGTATGGATCGCTTCGATCGTAGTCGGCGTTATCATCGGTAACATTGTGGCGCAGGGCATTGACCCTACCTTTACCAATCCGATCACCATATTGATCGATCTGTTGATGGACTACGGACATGTTTCGTTTACCCCGTTCCAGATCGTTCTGTCATTGCTTACACTGGTTTTCGGTTTTTCCGTTTACTGTGTATTTGCAGCCGTGATTGCTTCGACGTGTGCGAAGGCAGAAGAGGTATCCCAGAAGCAGGGTATCCTGACCATTTTCATAATGATTGGTTACGCCCTCGCTATCATTACTGCTATCGGCAGTATTGAAGCGTCCGGTGTCAGCCCCTTGCTTCTCGTAACGGATCTGGTTCCGTTCTCGGCGGCATTCCGTTTACCTATCGATGTGTTGCTCGGTACGATCCCCAATTGGATCGCGTTGCTTTCACTCGGTATCTCGATCGTCCTGACGGTTGTACTTTCGATCCTTGCAGGTAAGGTATATAAAGCACAGGTATTCCTTTCCGGTAATTCGATCGTTTCCAATGCGAAGCGCGCTCTTCTCGGAAAGAAGAGAGAAAAAGAAGCTAAATAAAGATGTCATACCTGCCGCATAAGGCAAATGACAAACGATAGAAGACGCTCCTGCCACATCGGCAGGGGCGTTCTTTTGATTTCGGAAAATGAAAGTGTTAAGTGTCCGAAGATAAACCGCTCAAAAGAAAAGCACTTGCATATTTACATTTAGATTGCTAAAATAGAAATGGTATGAACATTTGCTCGGCGCATCGCCTAATATGGAGGAGATATGCCGAAACTATATGCGAGGAATCGATGGGCAGCTGCATTTATGGGGTTATGTTTGCTATGCCTGTCAGGCTGTGACCTTCCGGATCTGTTTTCCGATCCAGAGACGAAGGATGCGGACTTTGTTTTCCGGGCTTCGGGAGAAACGGCCCCGCCTGTGGAAACGGAACTAACGACCGAAGGAACGATCTTTGTTTATGTGGTCGGTGAAGTCATGCATCCGGGCGTTTATGAGTTGACGCGACAGGATCGTCTCGAAGCAGCGATCCGGGCTGCCGGAGGGTTCACCGACGAAGCCGAACCGGCCAGTGTGAATCTGGCACGTTCGGTCAATGATGGAGAGCAAGTGGTCGTACTCAGCCGTGATGCATTTGCGACCGCGGGCGTAAGCTTCGGATTGAATACAGAAGCAGCGCCCGGTATGGTGAATATCAACACGGCGGATCAAAACGAACTGGCAACATTACCGGGGATCGGACAGACCCGGGCGCAGGCCATCATTGCCCACCGAAATAAACATGGACCGTTCGAGAAGATCGAAGATATCATGCAGGTGAGCGGGATCAAACAGGCGGCGTTTGAACAGATCCGGGATCTGATCACGACCGGCAGATAACAGGAGAGAAATATGGCTAGGATTTTGGTGGTGGATGATGAAAAGGTCATCGTTAAGGGATTAAAGTTTTCACTGGAACAGGAAGGCTATGAGGTCGATTGCGCCTATGACGGCGAGGAAGCGGTAGCCCTTGCAAAGAAGAACGATTATGATGCGATGCTTCTGGATGTGATGCTTCCGAAGTATACCGGTTATGAGGTATGCAACATGGTTCGTGAGTTTTCACAGGTTCCGATCCTGATGCTGACAGCGAAGAACGATGATATGGATAAGATCATGGGCTTTGAATACGGTGCCGATGACTACATCACCAAACCATTTAATATACTCGAAGTGAAGGCGCGTGTGCGCGCAATCATTCGCCGTGCGAAGAGCACCGAGAAGCAGGAGAGTAAGAGCAAGGTCGAACCCGTGGAAAACATGGAGGGCATCGTTGTCGACAGCGAAAGCCGCAGAGTCATGATCGACGGCGTCGAGATCAACCTGACCGCCCGCGAATTCGATATTTTGGAATTGATGGTGAATAACCCGAATAAGGTATATTCCCGTGAGAGCCTTCTGCAGATCGTCTGGGGTTACGATTATCCCGGCGATGTGCGTACCGTAGATGTGCATGTCCGCCGTCTGCGTGAGAAGATCGAACCGAACCCCGGTGAGCCGAAATACGTACAGACCAAATGGGGTATCGGATATTACTACAAGCAGGGCTGAGAAAGAAGCGCATAGATGAAAGAGAAGGATAAGAGCGTTCGGCGTGCACACGGACTGCCGTTCCGTCTCGTTATGTTCCTGGTGCTTCTTCTGATCGGTATCATTCCTATGATCGTGTATCTGTTCGGTATGAGCCGGTCCGTGCGGGACGCCTTGGTAAATGAAACGAAAGAACGGATGTATTCCGAATGTTCCAATATAGCACAGTTTATATCCTACATAGCCGCGCCGGAAGACAGCGCGGTTCTTTCGGATGTCCATTCCCAAATGGTAGACAGTGCGAAGCTTCTGAACGGACGTATGCTTTTGGTGGATCCGTCCTATCGTTCGATCGCAGATACATATGAATACGACCGCGTCCATTATGTGGCATATCAGGGAGTATTGTCCCTGCTTTCCTCTGACCGTGAATCGATCACGGAGATATCGGACAGCAATATACGCTATTTCCTGAAAGTAACGCCGAAAGGTTCCGGACGCAACTACGTTCTGTGCTTCATGGCGCCGTTGCAGACGAAGCTTACGCTTATGAACTCGATTCGGCAGAAGAGTATTCTTTTGATGACGATCATTCTCCTCGTCACGGTCTGCGTCGGTTTTTATTTTGCATTTATGCTGGGCCGTCCGCTGAAGGCCCTGAAGGAATCGTCAATCTCTTTATACGACGGCCAGCGGGATGATATCGTCGGAAAGCGTTATACCGAGCTCGTGGAGACTTCGGAAACGGTCAATGAATTGATGGAGCAGCTGCATGCGATCGATGCTTCCCGTAAGGAATTCGTATCGAACGTGTCGCATGAGCTTAAGACCCCGATCACATCCATCCGTGTTTTGGCGGACTCGCTGATGTCCATGCCGAAGGGAGAGGTCCCGATCGATCTGTACGAAGACTTCATGACGGATATATCCGACGAATTGAACCGAGAGGCGAAGATCATCGACGACCTGCTCACGCTCGTTCGAACGGATGAGTCGAATGCGACATTGAACTATTCGATGGTCGACATTCATGCCATGCTGGAAGGTTTGCTGAAGCGTCTGCAGCCTCTGGCCGGTAAGAAAAATATTGAGCTGGTGCTCGAGAGTTTCCGCCGGGTCGATGCTTTAGTCGATGAGGTAAAGCTCGTTCTGGCGATCTCGAACCTCGTGGAAAATGCGATCAAGTATAACCGTGAAAGCGGACATGTCCGCGTTTCGCTGAATGCGGACCATAAGTTTTTCTACATAAAGGTCGAGGATTCCGGCTTCGGCATCCCTGCGGAGTCGCAGACGAAGATCTTCGAGCGTTTCTACCGCGTGGATAAGGCGCGTTCACGAGAGATGGGAGGCACCGGCCTCGGACTGGCGATCACGCGAAACATTGTCCAGATGCATAAGGGTATCATCCGTGTATTCAGTAAGGAGAACGAAGGAACGACCTTTACGGTACGTATCCCGCTGAATAATATCGCGGACAGCAATCCGGAAGGGAGCGGCGAATGATGAAAAAGATCAAGATTCTTCTGCTCCTTTCGGCAGCACTTTTGCTGATGGTTTGCGGCTGCAAAAAAAACTCGGGGAAAGAGTCGACGGCTTTGAAGCTGGAAGACGGAGAATATGAAGTTTATTATCTGACACAGGACGGCTTCCATCTGGAGACAGAGGTGCGTAAAACGACCGGATCCCAGCCGGAGGAGCTGGCGCGGGAATTGGTGAAGATCATGCAGGATCCGAATGAGCGCGGACATAACTGTGCGTTCGGTTCCGGCGTATCGTTGCAGAACCTTCGTATCACGGAGGGGGTTCTGAACCTGCATTTTTCGAAAGAGTATAGTTCGTTAAAGAGTTCGCGTGAGATTCTGGCGCGCGCGGCTGTCGTTCGTACGCTGAATGCTATTCCGGGGGTCGATTCGGTCCTTTTCTATGTGGAGGACGCGGTATTTAGGGATGCAAACGGACGTGTACCCGGCGCATTGACCGCGGGAGATTTCGAACTGACGTTCTTCGAGAACCTCGCCAATGCTCGCCTTAAACTTTATTATTCGGACGAGGAGGGAAGCGGCCTTTGCGAAGAGGTCCACGAGGTTTCGTATGGTTATGGTACGAGCCTGTATGAGATGGTGCTCACGGAATTGATCGAGGGTCCCGAGAATGACTCGTTTCGGGCGGTCCTTCCGAGTGACGCGAAGATCCTTTCGGTCAATGCGAACAACGGCATTTGCTATGTTCTCCTTTCCTATAACGTTATCGGATCGCTGGATGAACTGGGTGTAAAGCCGAAGACGATGGTCTATTCGATCGTCAATTCATTGACCGAACTGACTACGGTCAACCGAGTAGTGATCCGGTTCGAGGGCGTGGACGGTGAGCCGTTCGGCGACGATCTGCCACTGGTGGACGCTCTGGAGAGAAACTTAGACATGAATAAAGAAGAACAGAACGGAGATCAATAGTGAAACGACCGATGGTGGCCGCCGCGATCTCCTTCGGAGCCGGGATACTGGTATCCGGAGCGCAGGCGGGAAGAAGAGTAAACGTAATGATGGCCGGTTGGGGCACATTCGTTTACGCCATCGTGATCATACATATTGTACGAAAATATTACGGGAGCAGCAGGCCGGTCGGCTATTTGCTGCTCCCGCTTTTATTCTTAGCAGGGATGTTTCGTGCACAGGCACAGGGACGCGAGATGTACGAAGCGCAAGCGGCATTGGTTTCCGGGAATGCACAAGATGCGGAAATGCTAAGCGGACGCGTCATCTTGTGGGACCGGACGGAAAGCGAAGACGGCGTGAACTATGTACTGACTATGGATTCATTGAAGAAGGGTGGGAGAGCGCTTTCGGGACAGGCGCGCGTTTATACTTCGCAAAAGATACGCATTGGCAGCCGGATCGTTGTTTCAGGTACGGTCGGGGTATATGATAAGGCGAAAAACCCGGGCGGATTTGACGGCTTTACACACTACGGATACCGGGAAGTATATTACAACTTGTATGAGGGCGGCATCACAAAGGAGAGTCGCAGCTCCGGAAGCATTGACCGGATCCGTGAGGGTTTACTAAACTTGCGTGTGCAAATGGCGGAGATGCTTAAGTCGATCTCTCCGGACGATGTGTACGGCTTCTTTCAGGGTATTCTGCTCGGGGAGAAGGACATGCTCGGAGAGGAGGAGAGCGAGAGTCTGCGGCGCGCCGGGCTGGCACACATCCTCACGGTGTCCGGCCTGCATATTTCGATGCTCGCGACGTTGCTTCTGGGGTTTTTGAAGCGGATGCGCTTGCCGTATTATCTGCGTCTGGGAGTCGGCGCGGCTTTGATCGGCGGCTATGTTTACGTCTCGGGGGCGGGCTATCCATCGCTTCGCGCCTACGATATGTTTCTCCTGATGATGGTCGCCCGTTTTTCCGGCAGGACCTACGACGGAAAATGCGCGCTTTGCGCCTGCTTTCTCTATCGGACATGGAAGCTTCCTTTGTTGCTGTTTGATCCCGGGTTTCAATTATCCTTTTTGAGCATGGCGACCATCCTGTTTTTCGTTCCGCACGTTCAGGCTTTGTGGATACGGAATAAGGCAGAGCAGAAGAAACGTTCCTCGAAGATACGATCTGCGTTACTGACATCCTGGACCGTCCTGGTCGTGATTAGCCCCATTGTCTGCATGACCTATTACGAAACGGCCCGCTATGCGATGCTTCTGAATCTTTTGGTCCTTCCCCTAATGAGTTTGATGCTTTTGTCCTTGCTTATCGGACTTGCGTTTTTTCTTTTGCTTTCGCCGGTCTCTTTGGCCTTGTGCCACATTGCCCTGATGCCGGCAGTGTGGATCGCGAGGATGATCTTAAGCATGTCGCGCATTTTTGAGTCGCTTCCGGCCAATGTATGTGTGACCGGAAGACCGCAGAGTGCGGAATTGTTTATCTATTTCGTGTTCTATGGGGGAGGACTGATCCTGCTCTGCCTGGCGTCCAAACTCGAAGGATACGGGCGTGCGAAAAGCCGGATGGTCGGGAGGGTCTACAGACCGGAACGCCGTGGTTTTCGGATGCTTCTGTTTCTGCTGCTCATGGCCGGCGGGCTGCTGATCCCAAATGCGTTAAAACGCAGGGCGCCGGCCCATATGGAACTGACCATGCTGGATGTGGGGCAGGGGGATGGTTTTATATTCCGCTTTCCGAACGGGGATAACCTGGTGATCGACTGCGGGAATGCTTTCCGGGAGGATCTGTGGGAGCACGTGATCGAGCCTGCGTTCCTCTTCTATGGAATGGATGAAGTCGACGCCTGGGTGCTGACGCATTTTGATATGGATCACATCAGTGGTTTCGTACAGATGCACCGGGTGACGGAAGAGAAACGTCTGACCCGATGCAAACGCGTTTTGATCTCCGGTTTCGATACGGCCGATACGCTGGCCGGGATGTGTAATACGGTTTTGCGACCGGTGGTACATACATTGACCGCGGGAGACAGTTTTACGATCGGAGGTGCAACGGCGACCTGCCTGTCTCCGGATCCGGCATATCCCGAAGCGAATGAAAATGACGCTTCGGTGGTTTTGCGTATCGCATACGAAGGGCATCGGCTGCTGTTTTGTGGGGACATATCCGACGTAGTCGAACAGAGGCTTATCAAGAGCGGGGAGGATCTGAAAGCGGATGTACTGAAGGTCGCGCACCATGGATCGCCGCATAGTACGTGCGATGCATTTGCCGATGTGGTCCGGCCGAAGATCGCATTGATCAGCGTCGGAAAGAACAACTACGGACACCCTTCTGCGGAGGTCCTGACGAGGCTTACATTGACCGGAACGGATATAAAGATGACAAACGGAAACGGGGCAGTGCTATTGCGCTTTAAAGGGGTAAATCAAATCGAAACACCGCTCCCGTAAACGTTCATTTACACTTGTGAATAATCATAGATATTTCGAATCCGATTTGCTAAAATATACGCGTGAGAATGGTATGCCGTGTAGAGGCGGTTTTGACAGTTCTTGCACACATTACCACAATATTTGACGCGACAGCAGGTCAGATATATGTTAAAATGGGAATAATTTACAATCGGGGTAATATTGGGGTTAATCCGATGTAGATTAAGGATGTGTTTTTTGAGGAGGTTATGTATCATGAGAGGAAAGGTGAGTGCATTCAAAAAGGCTTTGGCCGTGGTGATGTCTGTTCTGCTCATCGTGACAGGAACAGCTATCACCGGTACATCTTTTTATGCAGATTACGCTTCAGTTAACGGGGATCAGATTGCAACGATCGTAGGGTCTTACGACAACTACAGCAATGGGTATAATATCCTTGGCGTTGCAGGTGATTTCCATCTTTTTGCCCAAAATCGGGTAGATACTCTGGTTCATACGAACGGTAACATTGCTGCCGACATCGTTTCAACGGGAACGAATTTCGGTACCAATCAGGCCGTTAGCCATAATATCTCAGAGTATTCTTATGCCAGATATCTGTTCCCGATCGCTTCGCAGATCTCTTCTTCCAGTATGATCATCGGAAGACAGAACTACGTTGAGAAGGTCGGCGGACAGACGAAGATCAACGGTACAGTAACGGACTGTGATCTTAAGAAGGATCCTTATAAAGTCCTTTACGAAGATGAGAATACATACTTCATCGATCTGGACCAGGAGTTCCTGTATCTGGAAGCTTTATCTCGCGCTCTTTCCGCGATGAATGCAACGATTACTAAGCTTTCCGGCGGTGATAAGAACGACATCGGCGTGATCAAACTCGCTCCGAATACAGCGAACGTGATCAATATGAGCGGAGCGGATTACTATAACCTCAGCAACAAACTCAGCATCGAAGGCGTTCAGGCTGAAAACGTTAATTACGGTGGCCTTTCGATGAAGCGCGCATCCTCTACGCAATCCCTGATCATCAACTTGGACCTTAAGGGCGTTTCGGATTATACCATTCGCCAGCAGATGTCTTATAAATTCGAAGATGGTACCGTAGTTCGCAACAGCGAAGATACTTTCTTCTATGGAACCAATATCATTTACAACGTATACGACTCTTCCGCAGCAGACGGCATCTATCGCGGTAACCTTTCGAATGCTGCCGACATGACGGCCTGCATTCTGGCACCCGGTGCGAATGTAACTGCAAACGCGGTCAATGGTACGGTCGCTGCTAAAAACATCGTTACCCGTAACGGTGAGACTCACAACAGCCGTTTCACGGTCGTTTCCATTCCAAATATCAAAGTCGTTCCTACACCTGAGAACCTCGTTAAGATCGCTCTTAAGAAGGTATCCACCGATGGTAAGGCTCTGGATGGTGCTACATTCCAGATCCGCGATATGGAAGGAAAGATCGTTTCCTTCAAGACCAGCAGCAGGGGCGCTGATACGACAGCCGTTACGGTTGCTGCTGCAGGTACCACCATTTGGATCAAGCCCGGTAACTACTATTTGGTAGAAACCGCTGCTCCGGCAGGTTATGTGCTTGACTCCGAGCGTATTCCTTTCCAGGTAACTGCGAAGGGCGGCATCAACTCGAGCTTCAATGTTCAGGTCATCAACCAGAAAAAGATCGAGAAAGTTATCGCTCCGCTGTCTACAGCGGGAGACGGCTATAAGGTAGTTGCTGGCGGCGCATACGCACAGCTTCCGAGCGAGCCCTACAACAGCGTTATCATTAACAGCATCGACATCCAGGTTTCCTTCGCAGAAGATATTCCTGCAGGTGTTAAAGTAGGTGCCGAGATCCTCGATGCACACACCTCACAGGTACTGGCTTGCTCCAGAAAATCCAACAAATTCCTGAACCCGAGTAAGGACGGTTATAAGGTTGACTCACTTCCGTTCTCGAGCCAGATGCAGGGTGACCACGAGTTCATGCTTCATTTCTTTACTCTGGATGGCCAGGGCAATGTAACCTATATTCCTTTCACGGGAATCACTTCGACTCTTTACGGATATCGTCCTGTACAGTCTGCGACTCACGTATTGAGCATGCCTGCTTTTGCAAGTGCTAACGGAAATGCGATCACGGTTCAGAATGCTCCGGATCATGTGGAAGAGCCGACGACCGAGCCGGAGACTACTCTGGAAGAGACCACTCAGGAACAGACGCCCGAGGATACTACGGCAGAAGACACCACTCCGGAAGAGACAGAGACACAGGGACCGACCTACGCTGACGTTGTGATCAGTAAGAAGGTTCTGGGCCTGGGCAATGAACTTCCCGGTGCGATCCTTCAGTTCTACGGAACCAGAGCCGACGATAATTCGGCGGTTGTATTTGCTAAGTCCGATGTAGAAGTTAACGGCGGTGCGCAGATCCTGACACAGGCGGATGCTTCCACTGTTATGGAGATCCGTTCCGGTTCGCAGCCTTCTGTGATCCACAACCTTCCTGACGGATCCTACACACTGCATGAGTATGCATCTCCTAATGGATACAACGTTTCTACAGATATTACATTTGACATTAAAGACAACAAAGTCATCAACGTTAAGAGTTCATCTTATTGTGAGAGCAGCGACAACATGATCGTAATGTTCGATGATATCCTGCCGGTATATACCGACGTGGAGATCAGCAAGAAGGACGTTTACGGAGTTGAGCTTCCCGGCGCTACACTCTACATCAGCGGTGTTGACGATAAGAATAATCCTATCAAACTTACAAAAGATAATATCAAGCCCGCCGATGATGCAAAGCTTCTCGGAGTAGAAGATAACACGATTAAATTCGAGTCCGGTTCCTCCGCTTCGAAAATCGTAAGCCTTCCGGATGGTATATATACACTCCATGAGGAGGTATCACCGAAAGGATATCTTGTTGCAAGCGATATCAAGTTCACCGTAGCAAAGGGTGTTCTGGTGACGGTCGATGATGTTGCAGTTTCCGCATCCTCGAACCTTATCGTAATGTATGACAGCGCTGAGCCCGTATATACCACAGTAGAGCTTTCTAAGAAGGCAACTGGCGGCGATGAGCTCGAAGGCGCAGATATGTATCTGACCGGTAAGGATGAGAAGGGCAATGCAGTCGTATTTACCGATACCCAGATTGCCGAAGCGGAAAACAGCCCGAAGATCGTTGACAACGGAAAGGCCATCAACTGGACTTCCGGTAAGAAAGAAACCAAGATCAAGGATCTGGTAAACGGTGTTTATGTTCTTCACGAAGAAACCGCTCCGAGCGGATACTTCGTTGCTACCGATATTACATTTGCCGTATACGAAGGCGAAGTTATTTCCTGCAGTTCCAAGTCCTGGTCGAACGGCGAAGCAACCATCGTTATGTACGATGATGCAATCCCCGCTAAGTCTGACATTAAGATCAGCAAACGGGATACTTACGGCGCAGAACTTGAAGGAGCACTTCTCGTTCTCAGCGGTGTTGACGCTAAGGGAGATGCTGTGACCTTTGATGCTTCTCAATTTGAGCAGGGTAAGGGCGCAGAGCTTAAGGACTCCACGAGCGATAAACTTGCATACATTTCCGGTTCCGAACCTTCCTACGTTAAGAACCTGAATGACGGTAAGTATACATTGACCGAGCTCGTTGCTCCTAAGGGATACAAGCTCGCTACCGCGATCACGTTTGAGATCATGAACGGCAAGGTCATCAACAGCACCTCTACCGTAAAGGTTGACGGCAATGTGATCGTAATGGTCGATGATGTTAAAGAAGAGCCGAAGAAGGCAACCGTTAAGATCAGCAAGCGGGATGTTTACGGTGATGAGCTTAAGGGCGCAGAACTCAGACTCTACGGAAAAGATAAAGATAAGACTCCGATCGAGTTCACATCCGATAATGTTTCACTGGCAAGTGATGCAAAGCCGGGCCTGTCTTCCGGAACCTTTATTACATTCACCAGCGGATCGAATCCTTCAACATTTAAGAATCTTCCGGATGGCGATTACACCTTGGAAGAGACAAATGCTCCTGAAGGATATGTAGTTGCTACTTCCATTAACTTTGTTATCAAGAACGGTGCTCTTTACAGCATCGACAAGGTTACCGTATCTACCGGTTCCGACCTGATCGTTATGTACGATGCAGCGAAGAAAGCCGATGTTTACATCAGCAAGCAGGATGTTTACACATCTGAACTTCCCGGTGCGACTCTCATCCTTACGGGGGTTGATGAGAAAGGTAACAAAGTAAGTTTCAAAAATACAGAAGTTAAGGTCGGAAACAAAGCAGAAGTGACCATCAAGAACGGCGACATGCTTGAGTTCATTTCCGGTACAACACCTACCTTGGTAAAGGGTCTTGTAAACGGTACCTATCGTTTGCATGAGTATGCTGCACCTAAGGGTTATGTATGTGCATCGGATATCGTATTCGTTATCAAGAAGGGCGTTCTTTACTCGATCGATAACGTGACCGTATCTGTCGGCAGTGATCTCATCGTTATGGTAGACGGTGCTGAGCCTGTTCCTACAACGGAAGCTACCACTGAAGAGGCTACGACTGCAGAGCCTACAACTGAAGAGCCTACGACCGCAGAGCCAACAACTGCAGAGCCTACGACTCAAGCTCCTACAGAAGAGCCCACGACCGTAGAGCCCACAACCGCAGAACCGACAACAGCTGAGCCTACGACTCAAGCTCCTACAGAAGAGCCCACAACTGCAGAACCTACCACAGAGTATGTGATCCCGACCGAAGCACCTACGGAAGAGTCCACGGGTGTTGAGGAGACTACGACCGAGTATGTGATCCCGACTGAGGCACCTACCGAAGAGTCTACAGGCGCTGAGGAGCCTACGACCGAGGCACCGACCGAAGCACCTACAAAGCCTGAGCCTACGACTGAGGCACCGACCGAGGCTCCTACAAAGCCTGAGCCCACAACTGAGGCACCGACCGAAGCACCTACAGAAGCTCCGACCGAGGCACCTACCCAGGCTCCTACAGAGGCACCTACAGAGGCACCTACCCAGGCTCCTACGCAGGCACCTACAGAGGCTCCTACTGCAGGACCTACAATGGTCGACAACTACAACGAGACGAAGGCACCTACGCAGGCTCCGGAGACCACAGAGTACGTGATCCCGACCGAAGCACCTACTGAGGAGTCCACCGGCGAAGAAGAGACCGAGACAGTTCCTGAGACCGTTGCGGAAACCGAACCGGAGACACTTCCTCCGGAAACGAATCCGGTTGAGACGACTGCAGATAATATCGCAGAAACGAAGCCGGTTGAGACATCGGTCGTTGTAACGGAGGCAGAGACAGAGGCATCTTCCGAGACAGCTCTTCTGGACGGCGGAAATGAGTCTAAGAAGCCTTCACAGTCTGAAGCATTTGCAAATGAGACACAGGCTGAGACCGAACCGGTCATCAAGCCTCCGGTAATCATCGGCGGCAGCAGCCAGACCTATGTTCTCGGCATTTCCGATTACGCGAAAGCAATCGGTATTACCATGATGATCCTGGGCTTCATCTGCCTCGGCACATGTGTAGTAATTCTTAAGAAAAAAGAAGAAGAATAAATAAAGGAGTCCCGGCATGAAAATGTCGGGACTTTTTTATGAATCCGAATAGTAAAAACGCAAATGAATAACTTGACGAAATGCCATTCATTCGATATACTTAGATACAGCAATGCGACGGGATTTTCTGTTGCATAAGTTTCAAGGAGACAGTTATGGGAAAGATTATTTTAACCGGCGATCGTCCTACCGGAAAACTGCATGTCGGTCACTATGTCGGCTCACTTCGCCGTCGTGTCGAGCTTCAGAATTCCGGAGAGTATGATCGTATTTTTATTATGATAGCGGATGCGCAGGCCCTCACGGACAATGCTGATAATCCGGAAAAGATCCGTCAGAACGTGATCGAAGTAGCGCTCGACTACCTTTCTGTAGGACTCGATCCTGCGAAGTCGAACCTCTTCGTTCAGTCTTATGTTTCCGAACTTACGGAGATGACGTTTTACTATATGAACCTGGTCACGGTAGCCCGACTTCAGCGCAATCCTACCGTGAAGAACGAGATCCTGATGCGCGGCTTCCAGAATACATTGCCCGTAGGTTTCTTTACGTATCCTGTCAGCCAGACCGCTGATATCACCGCGTTTAAGGCTACGACAGTTCCCGTGGGTGAGGACCAGCTGCCCATGATCGAGCAGGCGCGCGAGATCGTGCGTAAGTTTAACCAGATCTACGGCGACGTGCTGGTTGAGCCGGATGCGATGCTTTCGGACAACAAAGCCTGCCTGCGTCTGCCCGGCATCGACGGTAAGGCGAAGATGAGTAAGTCCCTCGGAAACTGCATCTACCTTTCGGATCCTGCGGATGAAGTGCAGAAGAAGATCATGAGCATGTTCACCGACCCGAATCACCTGAAGGTCAGCGATCCCGGTCAGGTAGAAGGCAACCCGGTATTTACCTACCTCGATGCATTCTGTAAGGATGAGCATTTCGAACGTTATTTCCCGGATTATGCGAATCTCGACGAGATGAAAGCGCATTATACGCGTGGCGGTCTGGGCGATGTGAAGATCAAGCGTTTCCTGAACTCCGTTATGCAGGAAGAACTTGAGCCGATCCGTAAGCGCAGAAAAGAATACGAGAAGGATATCCCCGAGGTTTACAATATCCTAAAAAAGGGTAGCGATATCGCACGCGAGGCAGCTGCAGAAACATTGGCAGAGATGAAGGCTGCCATGAAGATCAACTATTTCGATGATGCTGAACTGATCGCCGAACAGGCTAGAAAGTTTCGTGAGGAATAAAGAATGAACCTGATCATTAAGAACGGAAGAGTATTGGATCCGGCCAATGCCATCGACGGCGTTAGGGATCTCTATGTGAAGGACGGCGTGATCGCCGCTGTTTGCAAGGAGGGCGAAACGTATGAACTCGCCGGTGCCGATGTCATCGATGCGAAAGGCATGTATGTGATGCCCGGCCTGATCGATCTGCATGTGCACTTCCGTGAACCCGGTTTCGAATACAAAGAGACGATCGAGACCGGTTCTAAATCTTGCGCTAAGGGCGGTTTCACGGGCGTATGTCCCATGCCGAACACCAAGCCTGTCATCGACTCGGCGGAAATGGTCCGCTTTGAGGTCGAGAAGGCAAAAGCGGTATCACCGATCCACATTTACCCGGTCGGCGCCGTGACTATGGGCCAGAATGGCGTGGAGCCGACGGATGTCGCTGCCATGAAGGAAGCCGGCGCCTACGCGATCAGCGAGGACGGGAAATCCGTTATGAACTCACTGGTATATCGCGAAGGAATGATGCGCGCGAAAGAGAACGATATCGTTGTCATGGCGCACTGTGAAGATAAAAACTTAGTGGGTAAGGGCGCGATCAATGCGGGCCCGGTAGCCAAAAAGATCGGCGTCGAAGGCATCCCGAACGCAGTAGAAGATATCATCGTTGCGAGAGATATCCTGCTTGCGAAAGAGACCGGTGCAAGACTGCATCTGTGTCACTGCTCGACGGCAGACAGCGTTGAGATGGTTCGTAAAGCGAAGGCGGACGGCGTGAAGGTGACCGCTGAGGTTTGCCCGCACCATTTCAGCATGACCTGCGACGAGATCACCTCTGATGACGCTAACTTCAAGATGAATCCGCCGCTTCGTACGAAGCAGGATGTGCAGGCTCTGATCGAAGGCCTGGCGGACGGAACGATCGACACGATCTCCACCGACCATGCACCGCACAGCGCGGAAGAAAAAGAACGCGGTATCGCGACAGCACCGTTCGGCATCGTCGGTTCCGAGACTGCTGTTTGCTTGACCATCACCAATCTGGTGCGTCCGGGCTATCTTACCCCGATGCAGATGGCAGAGCGCATGAGCATGACACCCGCAAAGGTCATCAAGGTCGACCGCGGAACGCTCGGCGTCGGCAAAGCTGCGGATATCACGATCATTGACCCTGAAGCACATTATACGATCGATGCGGACACCTTTGTATCGAAAGGACACAATACGCCGTTTAACGGTAAGGAAGTCTACGGAAAGGTTATGTATACCATCGTAGACGGAAATATCGTATATAAGGCTTAAAACGCGAAATAGAGGCATATTAGGAGAGCAGATATGATTGATACACTGATCGAGAAGATCATTGCTAAAAAGGCACCCGTTGTTGTCGGACTGGATCCGATGCTGGCCTACGTTCCCGAACATATTAAGGAGAAGGCATTTGCCGAGCATGGCGTGACGGCCGATGGCGCCGCCGAGGCGATCTGGCAGTTCAATAAGCAGATCGTGGACGCGGTCTATGACCTGATCCCGGCGGTGAAGCCTCAGATCGCGATGTACGAGCAGTTCGGCCTGCCGGGCGTGGAAGCGTTCGTTAAGACCGTTAACTATTGTAAGGAAAAGGAACTCGTTGTCATCGGTGACATCAAGCGCGGTGACATCGGTTCGACATCGACCGCTTATGCGATCGGTCATCTGGGTCATGCGCCCCTGGCCGGCGAGGCATTCGCGCCGGGCTTCCGTGAGGATTTCGCAACGGTGAATCCTTACCTCGGTTCGGATGGAGTGCTTCCGTTCGTAAAGGTCTGCAAGGAAGAGAATAAAGGTATCTTCGTGCTGGTAAAGACTTCGAACCCTTCGAGCGGCGAGTTCCAGGACCGCATCGTAGAGGGCGGACGTCCGCTGTATGAGATCGTCGGCGAGATGGTCGATAAGTGGGGCGCGGAATACATCGGCCGCCACGGTTACAGCGCGGTCGGCGCAGTGGTCGGCGCGACCTATCCGGAGATGGGCGCAGTGCTGCGTAAGATCATGAAGCGTGCATATATTCTGGTGCCGGGCTACGGCGCGCAGGGCGGCACGGCTGCTGATCTGGCTCCGTATTTTAACGAAGACGGACTGGGTGCGATCGTCAATTCTTCCCGTGGCATCATCGCTGCTTATAAGGCCGATAAATACAAAGAATTCGGTCCCGAAAACTTCGCGCAGGCATCGAGAAAGGCGACCGAAGATATGATCGCGGATATCGCTGCGCATGTTGACATCGCGTAGTAATTGTGCTACCATAAATTTGGTACTTGCGTTTCCCGTAACTATGTTCGGGATCTGACCATAAGGAGGCTGATGTAGAATGAAAAGAGCCGAGTATTGCCCTTATTGCGGTGAGAAATTCATCATGGAGAATCCGGACGGCACCTACCAGTGCTATAAGTGTAATTCCCTTTTCACTGTGATCGAAGGGGTTGCGGAGGATACCCGCAGCGACGAAGAAAAGATAAAAGATATGTTTGATCTATAAGCAGCCGGTCGTGGCTGCGAGCCAGGGGAACCGAAAATCATAAAACGGTTCCCTTTTTTACAGAGGTGAACATGAGCAATTACGGTATATTATTTGACCTGGACGGAACGCTTTGGGATTCCGCAGAGCATGTGGCTACGGCCTGGAACGAGGTGTTCGAAACACACCCCGGCCTTTCGCTTAAACTGACCGCGGATGATATCCACGGCGTTATGGGCATGCTGCTTCCGGATATCGCGAAGAAGCTTCTGCCCGATATGCCCGATGAGGAGAGGACGAAGCTTTTTCAGCGCGCGATGGACAATGAGATCGCTACGCTGGAGCGCCTGGGAGGCGAACTCTATCCGAATCTGGTCGAGACTTTGATGAAGCTCAGAAAGAACTACAAACTGTACATCGTAAGCAACTGCCAGTGCGGTTACATCGAGTCTTTTTTGAACCATCATAAAATGTGGCAGTTTTTTGACGGAAAGCTCTCTGCGGGCGATACCGGTCTGCCGAAATGGGATAATATCAAAAAGGTAGTCGAAGACGAGCACCTGACGCGCGCAGTTTATGTCGGCGATATCTACGCGGACTATATGGCTGCATCGCGTGCGGGCATCCGCTTCATCCATGCATCCTACGGCTTCGGCACGATTCCTGAGGGAACCATGACCATCCCGGCGATCGATGCATTGCCCGGGGTAGCCGACGCATTCTTCTTCGGCGAGGAGGAAAAAGTGAAACAAAAGATAACCGCAAAAGTGGTTTCCCAGGAAAAACTGAGTGACGGCATCTACAGTATGGTGATCGAAGCCTTCGGCATCGCCGCCTTCGCTAAGGCCGGCCAGTTCATTTCCGTATATACGAACGACGGCGCGCATCTGTTGCCGCGTCCCATAAGCCTCTGTGAGGTTGATAAATTCGCCGGAACGCTGCGCATCGTATACCGCGTGGCAGGCTTCGGCACGGATGCATTTTCCAAGTATCAGGCCGGGGATCCGATCGAGATCTTAGGACCTCTGGGCAATGGCTTCCCGATCCGCTCAGATGCGAAAGCCTTCCTGATCGGCGGCGGTATCGGCATCCCTCCGATGCTCGAGCTGGCGAAGGAACTAAACGCGCAGGGCATGGAAAAAGAAAATATCATGGCTGTGCTCGGTTACCGCGACGTCCTGTTCCTGAACGAAGATTTCGCCCCTTACGCGGATGTTTACATCGCGACGGAAGACGGCAGTGCGGGCACGAAGGGGAACGTTCTGAACGCGATCGAAGCAAACGGCCTGACTGCCGACGTGATCTATGCATGCGGTCCGACACCGATGCTGCGCGCGATCAAAGCATTTGCCGAGAAAAACAAGATCACCTGCTATGTCTCCATGGAAGAAAAGATGGCCTGCGGCGTCGGCGCCTGCTTAGGCTGTGTATGTATAAGCACGGATATAGACGAGCACTCGCAGGTGCATAATAAGAGAATCTGCAAAGACGGTCCTGTCTTTGATGCGACGGAGGTGGTACTCTGATGAAGACATCCGTAAATATCGCGGGCGTGGAACTGAAAAACCCCGTGCTCGAAGCGTCCGGAACGTTCGGTTCCGGCATGGAATACAGTGAATTCGTCGACCTGTCTGCTCTCGGCGGTGTGGTCACGAAGGGCGTGGCAAATGTACCCTGGCCCGGAAATCCGACACCCCGTATCGTCGAAACGGCGTCCGGTATGCTGAATGCCATCGGCCTCCAGAATCCGGGAGTGGAAGTGTTCTGCAAGCGTGACCTGCAGTTTCTCAAACAGTATGATACAAAAGTGATCGTCAATGCCTGCGGACATACGACAGAAGAATATCTGGCAGTTGTAGACCGTCTTGCGGACGAACCGGTCGACCTTCTGGAGATCAATATTTCCTGCCCGAATGTCAAAGAGGGCGGTATCGCGTTCGGACAGGATCCGAACGCGGTCGAAGCGATCACGCGCGCGGTAAAGAGCCACGCGAAACAGCCGGTCATCATGAAGCTTTCGCCGAATGTGACGGATATTACCGTGATGGCGCGTGCGGCTGAGGCCGGCGGAGCGGACGCGGTTTCCCTGATCAATACGATCACCGGCATGAAGATCGATGTGGAGCGGCAGAAGTTCGCTCTGGCTAATAAAACCGGAGGCCTGTCCGGCCCTGCGATCAAACCGGTCGCAGTGCGTATGGTCTACCAGGTCGCACGCAGTGTATCCATTCCGATCATCGGCATGGGCGGCATCGCCTGCGCGGCCGATGCTTTGGAGTTCATTCTCGCGGGTGCGACAGCGGTCAGCGTCGGCACCGCAAATTTCTTTGATCCGTACACAACGGTGAAGGTCGCAAAGGGTATCGAAGACTACCTTAAGCGTCACGGTTGTGAGGATATAAATGAGATCATCGGAAAGCTCGCGAAGGAGGCTTAAGCCAAGGTAAGTACTTGCACTTTCGATGGTTTCTGTGTTAGAATAGGAACGCAAACGACAGACATTTTGTAATTTCACGGAGGTATCCCAAATGGAACGTTACAAGGAAGAGTTTATCGAGTTTATGGTGGACAGCCAAGTATTGCGCTTCGGTGAGTTTATCACGAAGAGCGGACGTAAGTCCCCGTTTTTCATCAACACCGGTTTCTATAATACCGGCGAGCAGCTTCTGCGACTCGGCAAATACTACGCGAACGCGATCGCGACTGAGTTTGGAACCGATTTTGACATCGTTTTCGGTCCCGCCTATAAGGGTATTCCTCTTGCAACGACCGTTTCCATGGCTCTGTTTTCGGAGTATGGCGCAACGGTTCGATATTCCTCTAATCGTAAAGAGGTTAAGGATCACGGCGACGTCGGCATCCTGCTCGGAAGCCCCATTAAGGACGGCGACCGTGTTATGATGGTCGAGGACGTGACCACATCCGGCAAATCCATCGCCGAGACCATGCCCATCATCAAGGGAGCAGCTCCCGAGTGTAAGGTATGCGGCCTGATGGTATCCGTTAACCGCCAGGAGCGCGGCACCGGCGAAAAGAGTTCCTTCGAAGAGATCGAAGAGAAGTATGGAATGAAAGTCCGCGCGATCGTCACCATGGATGAGGTGGTCGAGCACCTCTACAACAAGCCTTACAACGGTAAGGTCTATATCGACGACAACATGAAGAAAGCGATCGACGAATACTACGCACAGTATGGTGCAAAATAGATAAACAAGAGAAGGAGAAAACCATGGGAGAAAAATTATATCGTTCATTGACCACGTCCGGTGCCGGAAATATCGCAGTCGGAATCATCATTATCGTAGCCGGTGTAGCAACCGGTGTAGTTGCGATCGTTAACGGAGCGCGGATGCTCATTAACCGCAAAAACATCACATTCTGAGAAGTATCATGAAACAGTTATCGAAAAAACAGAAGAGGATCTTCATTCTTCTGTTTTTGCTGTATCTGGCTTTGGTCGTCTATTTGACTTGTTTCGGTGAGCGTATGGCAAATGCTTCGGCGGACTCGCCGCGGTATAACCTGAAACCATTTAAAGAGATCCTGCGCTTCTGGAAGAACCGCCACATCGTTGGAAATCGCAGAATGTTCCTGAATATCTTCGGAAATGTGCTTCTGTTCATGCCGCTCGGCGCATTTTTGTGCGCGGTTCCGAAGAAAACGAACATTTTTATCTGCGTCATGATCTCGGCGCTGTTCAGTCTGCTGATCGAAACGCTCCAGTTTTGTTTCAATCTGGGCAGTTTTGATGTGGATGACCTGATCCTGAATACCGCCGGCGGTCTGCTCGGCTATATTCTGTATTGGATCTTTCGGGCATTTATGCATTGGGTCCGGTTCGAGAGCCGAACGAAGACCGGGAACCATAAATAATCATTGAGGGGAGCTTCGCGATCGTGGAGAGCATTCGTATTCCGGACCCGAATCCGGAATTGTTGGAACGGGATATGCTGGCGGACAGCCGGATCTTTGAGTTGCTGAGGGAACTTGAAGGATCCGTACAGCCGGTATATCGTTATTTCCATGCATTGTTTTCCCTTCTCATGCAGGAGGATCCCGCGAAGTTCTATTCGGCATTTTCCGAAGGATACGAGACATCGTTTGCGAATGTGAATGCTCAGCAAAATGCGGAAACAGCACTTCCCGGAGGATGCGAACAGGCGCTGCGCCTGCTGATGCGTGAATGTGCGGATTGTCGGACATTTGTGGATGCCCGCACTTTTTCGGACTGCTTGGATAATGCGGATGACTCCGTTTTTGCATTCGGAGCGGACCTCATCTATAAAGAACTGGCTCTGGAAGTATGGAGTTATGTCAGCGAAGTGCTGGAAGGAAACAGGGATGCTTACGACCGGATCTCGGGAGAGGTGATCCTCGAAAAGATCGTTTCCATGCATCAGGCTTACGATGCGGCCTACATCGAACACCGCTATGACAGCGTTTTTAAAGCGACACCTGACACCGATCCGGATACGATCGGTTATACGTTCATTCTTGACGGAGATAAGCTTTGGAAATCGTTTTGCGAAGATCCCGAATCCTTTTATTGCGGGTTGCCATTTGATCCGCAGGCGCATGAACATGTGATGCAGAAGATCGCAGAGCACCCGGAGGAGAACCGATACTCGGACGTAATCGCTTATCTGCTGGAAAATGCGTGCGGACAGACGGTCGGCTTTAACGGGAATATAGTAAAGCTTCCGTTCTTCTTAAAAGCATTGTCCGAGATTCGCGAACTGCCGTTTCGGGTATCTTTCTACGCAGTCGAATATCACCCCGCACTCTATGCGCAGGGCTTCGGCGGACTTTATACGAAACTGTCGGAGGACTTTTTAAAGCAGCGCCGCGCGGATGCGCAGTTCCTGCAAAAATATCTGCCTGCGGACCGGATTCGTAAGCAGATCGAGAAAACTGAGAACCGGCGAAAGCAGAGCCTCGAAACTCTGCATATCGTCAAATTATAAACACACGCCCTACGGGGAGGAAAGAGAGGCTGACAAATGGCAAAAGTTGGGATTGTTATGGGAAGTGATTCAGATCTGCCCATCATGAGTAAGGCAGCGGCCATGCTGGAGAAATTCGGGATCGATTACGAGATGACCATCATTTCGGCACATCGTATGCCTGATATTTTCTTTGATTATGCGAAGACTGCGAAGGATAAAGGCTTCCAGGTCATCATCGCGGGTGCAGGCGGCGCAGCTCACCTGCCCGGTATGTGCGCGGCAATCTTTCCGCTTCCGGTCATCGGCGTGCCTATCCACTCGAAAGCATTGTCCGGTGTGGACTCTTTGTATTCCATCGTTTCCATGCCCTCGGGTATCCCGGTAGCAACCGTAGCAATCGACGGCGCGGCAAATGCGGGCATTCTCGCAGCTAAGATGATCGCGATCAGCGATGAAAAAGTCTACGAGAAGATCGTGGCTTATAAGGACGAGCTGAAGGACGGCGTCGTAGCAAAGAAAGAAAAGATCGAGAAGATCGGTTACAAAGCATATATGGAACAGATGTGATACAGGAGACCTTGTTACACATCGGGTAAATCAACAAAATCAATCTACGGAGGATCAATCATGGATTACAAGAAATCAGGAGTTGACATCGAGGCCGGATACAAGTCGGTCGAGCTCATGAAGGAGCACATTAAGAAGACTATGCGTCCGGAAGTACTGGGCGGTATCGGCGGCTTCTCAGGCGCATTCTCCATGGCAAAGGTTAAGGAGATGGAAGATCCGGTTCTTCTGTCCGGAACCGACGGTTGCGGAACGAAGGTGAAGCTGTGCTTCCTCATGGATAAGCACGACACCATCGGTATCGACGCGGTCGCTATGTGCGTTAACGACGTTGCATGCGCCGGCGGCGAGCCCCTGTTTTTCCTGGATTATATCGCATGCGGTAAGAACTATCCCGAGAAGATCGCGCAGATCGTCAAGGGTGTAGCAGACGGCTGCGTGCAGTCGGATTGTGCACTGGTCGGCGGCGAGACCGCAGAGCATCCCGGTCTTATGCCGGAGGATGAGTATGATCTGGCAGGCTTTTCCGTAGGCCTGGTAGACCGTAAGGATATGATCACCGGTGACTCGATCCTGCCCGGCGATGTTCTCGTCGGCATCGCATCCAGCGGTGTTCATTCGAACGGTTTCTCCCTGGTTCGTAAGGTATTCGAGATGACGAAGGAGTCCCTGGATACCTATTACGATGAACTGGGCGCTACTTTGGGTGAGACCCTGATCACACCCACCCGCATCTATGTAAAGGCACTTCGCGCAGTGAAGGAGAGCGGCGTTACCATTAAGGGCTGCAGCCACATCACCGGCGGCGGTTTCTATGAGAACATCCCGCGCATGCTGCCCGATGGCGTATGCGCAGAAGTGAAGAAGGACAGCTATCCTGTACTTCCGATCTTCAAGCTCATGCAGAAGGTCGGCGACATCGAAGAGAAGATGATGTACAACACCTTCAACATGGGTCTCGGCATGGTTTTGGCGATCGAGCCGAAGGATGTCGACGCGACGATCAAGGCACTCGAGAGCGCAGGCGAGAAGGCTTACGTTGTCGGCCGTGTGATCGCAGGTGAGAAGGGTGTGAAGCTCATCTGATCGATGAATCAAGAACTTCGAAACTAACATAAATCGAATCTTATAAGGAGTGCGACTATGTCCGCATCAAAGTTTAAGATCGGCGTTTTAGTGAGCGGCGGCGGAACGAACCTGCAGGCCATCATGGATGCCGTAAAGAACGGAGATATCCCGAATACCGAGATATCGTTCGTGATCAGTAACAATGCAAATGCTTACGCGTTGACCCGCGCGGAAAATGTCGGCATCCCGGCTCGCTGCATTTCCCCGAAGAATTTTACATCGCGTCTGGATTTCGAGAACGCATTGACCGAGGCAGTCGTTTCGTATAACGTAGACCTCGTCGTTGCGGCAGGCTTCCTGGTGATCATCCCGAAGGCTATGATCCGTGCGTACAAAGACCGTATCATTAATATCCACCCGTCTCTGATCCCGTCGTTTTGCGGGACCGGTTATTACGGGCTGAAGGTGCATGAGGCGGTGCTGGCGCGTGGCGTGAAGGTGACCGGTGCGACGGTACATTTTGTGGATGAGGGAACCGATACCGGCCCCATTATTTTTCAGAAGGCAGTCGAGGTATTACAGGACGACACGCCGAAGAGCCTGCAGCTTCGTGTAATGGAGCAGGCGGAGTGGATCATTCTGCCGAAGGCGATCGAGTACATTTCCCGCGGCCTGGTTTCGGTCGATTCCGAAACACGGACCGTTAAGATCAAACAGTGATAACGGAGGAACGATAAGATGAAGGTATTGATCGTTGGCGGCGGCGGCCGTGAGCATGCGATCGCGTGGAAGGTTTCCCAGAGCCCGCGCGTAACGAAGTTGTATTGTGCACCGGGGAATGCGGGCATCGCGAAGATCGCGACCTGCGTACCGATCGGTGTTATGGAATTTGATAAGATGGTCGCTTTCGCGAAAGAAGAGCAGATCGATTTCGTGATCGTTGGACCGGACGATCCGCTGGTAGGCGGCATCGTAGATAAGTTCGAAGAGGCGAATATCCGTGTATTCGGACCTCGTAAGAACGCAGCGATCCTTGAAGGCTCGAAGGCGTTTTCGAAGGATCTGATGAAGAAGTACGGTATTCCTACGGCAGCATATGAGACCTTCCATAGTCCCGAAGCAGCGTTGGAGTATGTGAAGACTTGCCCGATCCCGACCGTTCTGAAGGCAGACGGCCTGGCTCTCGGTAAGGGCGTTCTTATCTGCAACACACGGGAAGAGGCCATCGAGGGCGTGAAGACGCTGATGCTGGATCGTCAGTTCGGCAGTGCCGGTGACACCATCGTTGTCGAGGAGTTCATGACCGGACGTGAGGTTTCCGTTCTGTCCTTCTGCGACGGAAAGACCATCCGCATCATGACCAGTGCACAGGACCACAAGCGTGCGAAGGACGGCGACCAGGGCCTGAACACCGGCGGTATGGGAACATTTTCCCCGAGCCCTTTCTATACAGAAGAGGTCGATAAATTCTGCCGTGAGCATATCTATCAGAAGACCGTAGATGCGATGGCAGCAGAAGGTCGTCCGTTTAAGGGCGTTATCTTCTTCGGCTTGATGCTGACACCCGAGTGCCCGAAGGTCCTCGAGTTCAACGCTCGTTTTGGCGATCCCGAGACCCAGGTCGTTCTGCCTCGTATGGAGAACGATATCATGGAAGTATTTGAAGCTTGCGTAGACGGGACCCTCGACCAGATCGAGCTTTCCTTCGTGGACAATGCAGCCGTTTGCGTAGTTTTAGCTTCCGACGGTTATCCGGTTTCCTACCAGAAGGGCTTCGAGATCAAAGGCCTGGAGAATTTCGACGGCGCTACGGATAAGTTCGTATTCCATGCCGGATCCAAGTTCGACGGCGATAAGATCGTAACCAACGGAGGACGCGTTCTCGGCGTGACCGCGATCGGCCCCGACCTGAAGACAGCCCGCGCGAACGCATATGCAGCGACGAAACTGGTATGTTTCGGCAACAAATACATGCGCAACGACATCGGTAAAGCGATCGACGAAGCGTAAAACATCAACTTGATTGAAAAAAACTCTGAGAGGAGATAATATGAAAGCATCAAAGAAAATCTTATATTTGTCTAATACTTCTCTGGTTATCAGTATTATATGTGTGATCGTGGCGGCAATGTTAGCGGATGCTGGTGATCATACCAGCATTTGTATCGCCGGAGCTCTTTTGGGGATCGCTTTGTCGTTTCATGCATACGTCAGAAATCGCGCTTATGTTGAGATATTAAAGCAGAAAGAATAAAAAGGAGTACGCCTTTAAAGCAGAAAACCGCCGACCGGCACGTAAGTGCCGACCGGCGGTTTTTATCTTAAGGTCTATGCCCCGATTTTATTCGTCCATATCACTGTCGTAAACCCCGCTCATCTCAATGTCGGGATCATCACCGATGAGCGAGCCATCTATGTCAATGTGCGAGCCGCCCTCCATGCTGAAGAATTCTTTTCCGACAACACGCTTCTTATCGCGGGCTGTCTCAACCAGTTCGGAGATCAGGTTCTTCACCGCGAGCGGACGTTTGATGTTCTTAAGAACGATCTCGTGGTCGGTATCTGCCTTCGTGCAGATGGTTACGGAACCGGTTCCGAAGATCTTTTGCAGGAGATTCCTGCGAAGTTTAAGGTCGATCACACGATAGAGCAGGAGCTCGTCGTACGTGGAAGAGAAGAAACCTTTCTCTGTGTAGAGACGATCCTGCGAAACGCGATATCTATCGAAACTAAGCGGGAACCACATATGATGTTTACGATCTTTCCAGATGATCTCGGGCTCAGCCGCTGTCATGGTAGCTTTTGACATAATCTTATTCTCCTTCCCGATACGCAAATCAGCACGCCCTGCATATCTTGATTAAATTATAAGGGGAAATGCGAAAAAATACAAGAGATTTCGACTGAATTTAAGAATAATAACCCAGAAAAGACGGAAAAAAGTTAGAAAAGGCTATTTACTTTTTTGGGAAAATGTAGTAAAACTTATATAGACATTAGCACTCACATGCTAAGAGTGCTAATCCGATAAGGAGATGACATTTATGAATATCAGCAGATTCACACAAAAATCTACCGAAGCGGTTCAGCAGAGTGAGAAACTGGCTTACAAATACGGGAACCAGCAGATCGAGCAGGAGCATTTCCTGTTAGCTCTTTTGCAGCAGGAAGACAGCCTGATCGCAAAATTGTTGGAGAAGATGGCCATTGACCCGAAACTCTTGCAGCAGCGCGTTGAGGAGATCATCGAGAAGAAGGTAAAGGTATCCGGGGATGTACAGGTGTATTTTTCCGGCCCGTTAAATAAAGTTATTATCAGCGGCGAGGATGAAGCGAAACTGATGGGCGACGAATACACATCCGTCGAACATCTGTTTTTGGCGCTCATCAAATACAGCGCCGGCGACACGAAGACACTGTTCCGTGATTTCGGCGTGAACCGGGAAGGCTTCCTGATGGCGCTGAAATCCGTGCGTGGTAACCAGCGTGTGACCTCCGATAACCCAGAGGCTACCTACGAGTCGCTGGAGAAATACGGTACCGAGCTCGTGGAAAAGGCCAGAGCGCAGAAGATGGATCCGGTCATCGGCCGTGATGAAGAGATCCGCCGTATCGTGCGTATCCTGTCCCGTAAGGCGAAGAATAACCCCTGTCTGATCGGTGAGCCCGGCGTTGGTAAAACGGCGGTCATCGAAGGTCTGGCACAGCGTATCGTACGCGGCGACGTTCCGCAGGCACTGAAGGATAAAAAGATATTCTCCCTCGATATGGGCGCGCTGGTAGCCGGTGCGAAGTACCGTGGTGAGTTCGAGGAAAGACTGAAGTCCGTACTTGAAGAAGTTAAGAACAGTGAAGGTCAGATCATTCTGTTTATCGATGAACTGCACCTGATCGTAGGCGCAGGTAAGACCGACGGAGCCATGGACGCGAGCAATATGCTCAAGCCCATGCTGGCGCGTGGCGAACTTCGTTGTATCGGTGCGACGACTCTGGATGAGTACCGCCAGTACATCGAAAAGGATCCGGCACTGGAGCGTCGTTTCCAGCCCGTTCTGGTTGATGAGCCTTCGGTCGAGGATACCATCTCCATCCTGCGTGGTCTGAAAGAGCGCTACGAAGTATTCCACGGCGTAAAGATCACCGACGGCGCACTGGTAGCAGCGGCTACATTGTCCAATCGTTACATTTCCGACCGTTTCCTGCCGGATAAGGCAATCGACCTCGTGGACGAAGCCTGTGCCATGGTTAAGACGGAACTCGACTCCATGCCGGCAGATCTCGATGAGATCTCCCGTAAAGTTATGCAGATGGAGATCGAAGAGGCGGCGCTGAAGAAAGAGACCGATAAACTGTCCCGTGAGCGTCTGGCGGAACTGTCCGAAGAACTCGCGAAAAAGCGTGAAGAACTCAACAGCCAGATGACGAAGTGGGAAGAAGAGAAGAAACAGCTCGAATCCATTTCAGTCATCCGTGAAGAGATCGATGATATCAATAAGCAGATTCAGGCAGCCATGCAGGAATACAACCTGGAGAAGGCAGCCGAACTGCAGTACGGCAAACTGCCGGATGCACAGAAGCGTCTGGCGGCGGCCGAAGAAGCACAGCAGAAGCATGATTATTCACTGGTACACGAAGCCGTGACCGAGGAAGAGATCGGCATCATCGTGTCCCGTTGGACCAACATTCCGGTCACGAAGCTCAACGAGAGTGAGCGAAATAAGACCCTGCACCTGGACGAAGAACTTCACAAGAGAGTCATTGGCCAGGACGATGCGGTCACGAAGGTCTCCGAAGCGATCATTCGTTCGCGTGCGGGCATCAAAGATCCCGGTAAGCCCATCGGTTCCTTCCTGTTTTTGGGACCTACCGGTGTCGGCAAGACCGAGCTGGCGAAGGCACTGGCGCAAAACCTCTTTGACGACGAGAACAACATGGTGCGTCTGGACATGACTGAATACATGGAGAAACACTCCGTGTCTCGTCTGATCGGTGCGCCGCCCGGATATGTCGGATATGAGGAGGGCGGTCAGCTGACCGAAGCCGTCCGCAGAAAGCCGTACTCAGTTATCCTCTTTGATGAGGTTGAGAAGGCCCACGCCGACGTTTTCAATATCCTCCTGCAAATACTCGACGATGGTCGTGTGACCGACTCTCAGGGCCGTACCGTCGATTTTAAGAACACGGTCATCATCCTGACCAGTAACATCGGTTCGCAGTACCTGCTGGATGGCATCGACGAGGACGGCGTGATCAGCGAGGAAGCGAAGGAAATGGTCTACAACGATCTACGTGAGCACTTCCGTCCGGAGTTCTTAAACCGTCTGGATGAGACGATCCTGTTTAAGCCGCTTACGAAGGAAAACATCACGGGCATCATGGATCTGATGCTGAAATCGGTCAATAAACGTCTGGTGGAGAAGCAGCTCGTGATCAAACTGACTCCGGAAGCGAAGCAGTACGTTATCGATGAGGGTTACGATCCTGCTTACGGCGCACGTCCGCTGAAGCGTTTCCTGCAGAAGCACGTCGAGACATTGGCCGCGAAGCTGATCCTGGAAGGTTCCCTGTCCATGGGCGATACGATCCTGATCGATCTGGATCCGAAGACGGAGCAGCTGACAGCAAAGGCAGTTCCTGCCGAGCCGGAAGATGCTTCCGAAAAAACAAACGCACAAAACGAAGAAACCAAGGAAGATTGATCCCCGCGTTTCTGAAAAATATGCTATAATTAAGACGGTACGACCCGAAAGCGTTTTTTGCGTGAACAGCCGTGCCGTCTTATGATTTTTTTAAACAAGGAGTATACCATGCAGCAGTTTCAATTGCCTTACCACCTGATCGTGGAGGAAGGAGTTTTCTCTCGCCTGGATCAGGTGATGAAAGATTGCATTCCGGATATAAAGAAGCGTAAAGCGATCCTGGTCACCGATGCGAACCTGAAGGATATTTTTGCAAATGTGATCCGTGATATTCAGGGCGACCTGAAACATTGTGAGGTCTATCTGGTCTCGGACGGTTCGTTTGACACCGCGGTCGCTCTGGCGAAGCACATCTGCGTGGAGGATATAAACCTGGTCATTGGTCTGGGCGGCGGCTCCGTTCTGGATCTGGCGAAATACGCTGCGTTCGTTTCCAAACGCTTGTTTTTATGCCTGCCTACGACCTTGAGCAACGATGGCATCGCTTCGCCGCATGCAGTTCTGGGAACCGAAGGCAGAGCACGTAAGACCTTCGGCTGCGGCATTCCGGCGGCTGTCATCGTGGATGCCAATGTGATCCTGACCGCGCCGAAGCACCAGCTGCTGTCTGGTATAGGCGATACCGTCAGCAAATATACGGCGTTGAACGACTGGAAGCTGGCTGCGCAGAAGAACCAAAGCACGATGGAAGACTTCGCCTATATGATGTCGAAGATGGCATTCAACTCCATCTGCTACAACGAGAATAAGGAGATCTACAGTAAGGATTTCATCAAGATGCTTACACATGCGCTGGTCATGGGCGGCCTGGCCATGGAGATCGCCGGAAGTTCCCGACCGTCTTCGGGTTCCGAACATTTGTTCTGTCATGCTCTGGAAGAATGTTATGCGGATCGGGTATCATTGCCCCATGGGTTAGCCGTTGCGGTCGGAAGCTACGGCGCCTGCGTGTTCCAGAACCGTAATCTGGCGAAGATCACGAAGATGTTAAAGGATTATGAGATCCCTGTATGTCCGTCAAAACTGGGCATTTCCAAAGAGGTCTTTATCGGTGCCTGGCAGAAAGCTGCCGGTACACGCGCAGACCGTTATACGATATTAAACGAAACGGACCTTTCCGACGAGAGACTCGGAAAGCTTTACGATCAGATGGAGGAAGAATTCGGTGCATAAAGAAGAACTTCTGGACGGCATTTTGTGCCGGAAGATATACGAGGGAGCACATGCTTCGGAAACGGAAGTCACCGGCGTAACGGCTAAAATGGATCATCGCCGCATCATACCCGGAGATCTCTATGTTTGCGTACGCGGCGTTCGCTTTGACTCTCATTCGGTGATCTGCGACGTGATCCGGCGCGGCGCGGCCCTGGTCGTGATCGAATCGGATCATACCGAAGCGGTTTTGAATGCGATCGAGGCGCAGGGGACCGGTGATGCCGGCTTTGCGGCTGCTCTGTCCCGCGTGACCATTGTTGCGACCGACACCATACGTAAGACCAAGGCGCTTCTGATGGCTGCGTACTATGACCATCCGGAGCGGAAGATGAAGATGATCGCCCTGACCGGTTCGAAGGGTAAGACGACGACCACGCATATGATCTCGGAGATCCTGAACGCATCCGGCCTTAAGAGCGGAAGCATCGGTTCCAGCGGCGCTATCGTGGACGGGCAGATGGAAGAACTGCCGAACTCGACGCCGGATTCCGACGAACTGTTCCGCATTCTGGACGGCTTTGTGAAAGCGGGCTGTCAGTGCGCGGTCGTTGAGTGCTCCTCGGCCGGTATCATGATGGATCGCGTGGCCGGCATCACGTTTGATTATGCTTTGTTTTTGAACATCGTCGAGGGCGATCATATCAGCCCGATCGAGCATAAGAGTTTTGAAGAATACTTGCATTTTAAGAGTATGCTCATGGATGTGGCCCGTCAGCCCATCGTCTGTTATGACTCGCAGCATCTGGATGCATTTTTGTCAGAGATCCGAGGCCGAGGTATCACGAATACCGTCTTTTTCGGAACCGGTCCGAAGCCTTCGGATCTGCAACTGCAAGGCACGGAGCAGGCGTTGTTCTACGCGGATAATGTTCGTGAGATCTCCGATAAATTCAGGCCCATGGTACACATGGATGTCTACGAGGAGGGTGCCGATAAAGCACCGGCGGCATCGGTGGATGTAAACTTCCCTGGCCTCTACCAGGTGGGCAATGCGATGGCCGCCATCACGGTTACGCGTCTGATGGGCATATCCTATGAGACGATCGCGGAGACCCTGAGTCACATCCACGTACCCGGCCGTCTGGACATGGTCTACCAGAGTACACGTTTTTCGGTTTGCGTTGATTTTGCACACAACGGCTACAGTACACGAAATCTTTTGGTTTCCTTGCGGAGGTTCTTACCGAAACGCCTGGTGTGCGTATTTTCCGCGGATGGAAATCGCGCATTGTCCCGAAGATTTGAGATGGGCGAGGCTTGCGGAAGACTGGCGGATCTGTCCATCGTGACTTCCGGCCACAACCGCTATGAAACCTTTGAAAATATCTTCTTGACCATCGCGCAGGGGCTGAAACTGACGAAGGGAAACTACGTAGTGATCCCGAACCGTAAGAAAGCCATCCGCTATGCGATCGAACATGTTCAGGAAGGCGATCTGATCGCGATCATTGACCTGGGTCAGGAGACCTATCAGGAGATAGGCGGAGTGAAGATCCCCTACAGCGATACCGAGTACGTAAAGAAAGTCATCGCGGAGGTGATCCCGCAGGATACGTTGGAAATGCCGTAACGGCGCATTTACCCGGTCATGGACAGGAGAACTATGAGTACATTTGTAAAATTGATCAAAGAGATCTGTGAAGAAAAGGGCATCACCTGCACCGGTTTTTCCGGCGACTGGGCGTTTCTGCTGACGAAGGAAGATAAGAAAGCGTTTATCTTCGGCTATCAGTTCGGCCTCGATCTGGCAGCGCAGGCGGCCGTTTGCAAGGATAAGGCGATCGCCGCAGATATGATGGAGCACCTGGGTATCCCTTGCGTGCCGCATACCTGCTTTATGTCGCCTGCACATCCGGAGTATATCTTCGGTGAGAGCGGCTATTACGCCGATATGATCGCACTGCTCAAGAAATATAAAAAAGTGGTATGTAAGGACAATCAGGGGACCGGCGGACATCTGGTGTTTGTGGCGCAGACTCAGAAGGAACTGGAATATGCTGCGCACTGCATCTACGCAGAAGCGCCTTCCATGTGCATTGCCCCCTATGTTCCGATCCGCGATGAACTGCGTTGCATCATGCTCGATGGAAAACCCGCGGTCGTATTTCGCAAGTGCCGTCCGCAACTGATCGGGGACAGAGAGCACAGCGTGCAGGAACTGCTGGCGATGAAGGTGGCGGAGGATCCTGCATTTGCCGACCGATTACTGTCCGGCGAGACCGTTTCTTACGATTTCGAGCATGGCGATAAAAAGCATAAGAAGGGTGCGTACGTGCCGAAGAAGGACGAGACATACGTGCTGTCATGGAAGCATAATCTGGGGCAGGGAGCAGCGCCGGAGATTCTGTATTCTTTTGATCATTCGAAGCTTCACGTGTCCAATGAGGATATCGAAGTCGTTTCGAAATCGATCGAACTGGCGAAGCAGGTCACGGACGCGTTTAAACTTCGTTTTGTATCCTGCGACGTGATCCGTACCTATGATGACCGCTACATGATCCTCGAGGTCAATAACGGCGTCATGATGGAGAACCTCGCATCCTATAACGATGCATACTATCGGCTTGCGAAGAAGATCTATACGAAGGCGATCGAAAAGAGCCTGAAGGCGTAAATCATTACAAAGCATTTATATATCATTTTACAGAGCCGGCCGTTTGAGCCGGCTTCTTTGTATACAGTCTTGCATTTTCCGAGGAAAAAAAGTATAATAAAATGTAAACTTTCCGCGGAGGTTTCCCATATGCTGAATTTTGAAGAAGAATTGGCGAAATTTAAGCCGAGCCTCGAGTTAAAGGATACCGAGGAGACGATAAAGAATACCCCTTTGGTCGATGTTACGGACATTCTGGCCAGGATTCTGAAGGATGCAACGGATAAGGAGTAAAGCATGGAATGTTTGATATGCGGAGCGAAGCTGTCCAAGCAGGATGTCTGCCTGACCTGCGGAACCGATATCCGGCTGTATCGAGAGATCATTCAAACGTCGAACCAGTATTATAATCTCGGACTGGAGCGGGCGAAACGTCGGGATCTGACCGGTGCGCTGACGGCATTGCACCAATGTTTAAACTTGAATAAGAAAAACTACGAAGCGCGCAATCTTTTAGGTTTGGTCTATTATGAAATGGGTGAACTGGTTTTTGCGCTCCGTGAGTGGGTCATCAGTAAGAACCTGAAGGATAAGGATAATCCTGCGGACGGATACCTGAAACAGGTTGAGTCGACACAGAAGGCTTTGTCGGCGAACCTGCACCGCTATAATAATGCATTGCATTATCTGGAAGTGGGCAGCCGGGATCTGGCGCTCCTGTCTCTGAAGCGGATCGTATCTAAACCCTATAATAACATCAAGGCCTATCAGTTGCTGGCACTGTTGTATATGCAGGACGGGGCTTATACCAAAGCCGAACGACTGCTGAAGCGGTGTGCAGCCATAGACTGCGGCGACTCCACGACGATCCGTTATCTGGAAGCGATCAATGAAGCTCGGAAAAACGACACATCCCTGTCGGATGTGGTAAAAGGCCGTTTTGCTTCCGAGGAGGACGGGGTCATCACTCCGACGTCCGCCATCCGTGAATACAGTTCCTATGTGGTTTACGCGATGTATATCGCGATCGGTTTCCTTCTTGGCGCATTGCTGATCTATTTTATCGTCGTGCCTTCGGTACGAAGGATCGAGCAGGGTGAGGCGCGGGCCATGCTGACCGACAGTCTCACGCAGGTCTCGAACCTGCGAACGGAGATCATGCGTTTGCAGACCGATAATTCGAACCTGCAGGATGAGGTCGACCGTTTACAAAGAAGCGTGAATGAGCGCGACAGTGCCGCTTCGACGGCGACGGAAACGATCGCCGGTCTGCGGGAGCAGTTGACCTCGTATCAGACATTGATCGGTGTCATGAAGATGTACGTCGATGAGGATTACCTGAAGGCGATGAATGCATATCTGGATCTCGATTCGCAATCCGAGGATAAGGTTTACGCTGAGGCATATCGTGCGATAAAGGACGATATGCACGAGACGATGTGGTACCGTCTGTATTATGCAGGCTTGCGTTATCGTGACCAGTTGGATTACGAACGTGCCATCGAGTATCTGTCACAGGCAAATACTCTTCAGCCGACATCCGAGCCGGTGCTGTACTATCTGGCGCTGTGTTATGAGTCGGTCAATAATATCAATGCTATGACAAACTGCCTGAACCAGTTGATCGCCCTCGATCCCGAGAGCCAGTGGTCGGCACAGGCTTATACGAAGTTGCAAGCTTACCGCGGCAGATGATCGCCGCGCGTGACCTGAAACAAAGAAGGGAGGTCTTTCTTTGCGTAGAGTAGTCCGTTTCCTATGTTTGCTCATACTACTGCCCGGTACATGTGCCTGCAACAGCAGCCATGTTTCTGATACCGAGCCAGATACACAGGGGATCTATAGTACGGCTGCTTCTTCGGAGGGACCTTCTTTTTCTGTGCCCGGTGAGGCAGATGACGAAACTAAAGTCTATACTACAGCAGATGTTCTTTCGACAGAAGATATTTCTACTGCAATCTTCACTACCGAGGAACCGGTTACCGAGGCACCACGCGAACTGTCCGTCGATTATGTCGGACCGCAGCGATACGAAATGGATCGTGTAGCGATCAATGATTTCCGGATCTGCGTTATGCAGAACGGAGAAGTCCTCGAAGAGAATCCTCAGGGCTGGTCTGCGGATCTGTCGCCCTTGTTGACAGCAGGAGAGAATACATATCGGATCGCCTATGAGGATATGGCGTGCGAGGTTACGGTGACCGCTCTGTCCGGTATGGCGGATGGGAGTTCGATCTGCCGCCCCGGAGAAGCATCCACCAAGACATTATCCGGACAGAAGGTTTTGGTCTCGTCTCTGGGCTTTCTTTCGAAACCGTATTTCCCGGAGAAGACCGATCCGTTTACGATCATGGCGCTGTCGAAGCAGGAACTGACGCATAAGGACCGCTCCGCGCTTTTTGTGCGCGAGATACTCGGACGTTATGACATCCGCCTTCCTTACGAAACGGATCAGATCGAGACTTATGGGATCGAAGTTCCCAGGGAGCAGGTGAAGGTAGGCGATCTGGTCTGCTTCACCGATATGCAGGCGGACGGAGACATCGAAGAGAGACTTCTCGGCATCTATGTGGGCGGAGATTTCGTTCTCTCCCTGAACACGGAGAATAAAGCGGATTTTTATTGGATGCACGATACGACCTGTCGGCGTCTGTATGACAACACCTGCGATCTGTCCGGTGAGGAGAGTTTCGTTTACGTGGTCGATGCGTTTAAGAAGCAGAAGATCTACGGGGAATGGGTGACTTCTTACGTAGATGATGTTCCTTATATGATCGGACGAATCCGTAATTTTTTCTTCACCGTTGATCTGAATTCCTGCGTGGATGGGTTTTATCCGACCTATTTTTGCTACGATGACTTCCAACTGCCAGAGGAGTTTGTCGAGCAGTGGAAGAAACAATATTTGAAAAAGAATGCGCTATGCGAGGTCATGAAGAACGGAGAGTATATCCGCTTTGACGCCGCAGGCCAATATCATTTTAAGGTCGATTGCGACCGTGAGACATGGAAGAGTCTGACGCCGGGGGTTTACGGCGAGTACTGGAATATGGACTGGTCCTTCCTGAGGAATTAATCTATGAATTTGAAAAACGGTTCTGGCAAGGTCAATATGCTGGACGGGCCTTTGTTGCCGAATATCATTAAATTTACGATCCCTCTGATGCTGTCCAGCATCCTTCAGCTTTTGTTCAACGCGGCGGATATTGTCGTCGTCGGGCAGTACGCCGGAGATGCTTCGCTGGGCGCGGTCGGATGTACGGGATCGCTGATCAATCTGTTAACGAATCTGTTCGTCGGGCTGTCCGTGAGCACCGGCGTTTTGGTCGCGCGGTATTTTGCGTCGAAACAACAACAGAAACTCACGGATACGATCCAGACATCCATGAGCATCAGCCTGATCTCCGGTATCATTCTGGCGGTGATCGGTATTTTGTTTGCACGTCCGATCCTGGTTCTCATGAATGCGAAAGAAGAGATTCTGGATAAGGCTGTCACATACATCACAGTCTATTTCTGCGGTATGCCTTCCATGATGGTCTATAACTTCGGCAGTTCCATCCTGCGTGCCGTCGGAGACACCAAACGGCCTCTGATCTATCTGACCATAGCAGGCGCATTGAACGTAGTTTTGAACCTTCTGTTCGTGATCGTATTCCATATGGATGTGGCCGGTGTTGCACTCGCGACCATACTCGCGCAGACACTGTCAGCCTTCCTCGTTGTTTTGTGTCTGGTCCGGGATAAAGGCGAACTGCATTTTGATATACGTCATCCCTATATCAGCGCGTCCAAACTGAAACGAATCGCCCGCATCGGCCTGCCCGCAGGTTTCCAGGGCGTGATCTTTTCCCTGGCGAACGTAGTGATCCAGTCTTCGGTCAATTCTCTCGGGGATACCGTCATCGAGGGCAATTCCATAGCCATGAATATCGAGGGCTTCGTCTATGTATCAATGAACGCCTTTCATCAGGCTTCTATTTCTTTCACCAGTCAGAATATCGGAGCGGGGCAGAAGCACCGTGTGCGTCCCATCCTATGGACTACCGAGGTGTGCGTGATCGTCGTGGGCGCCGTGCTCGGCTATGCAGCTCTTTTCTTCGGACGCCCGCTTTTGGGAATCTACACCGGAAATCCGGACATCGTCGATGCCGGTATGGTTCGGCTGTGGATGATCATGACGACCTATATGCTTTGCGGTATGATGGATGTCTGCGTCGGATCCATCCGCGGCATGGGCTACTCGGTCATGCCGACCATCGTATCCCTGATCGGTGCGTGTTTCCTGCGTCTGGTATGGCTGTGGACGGTCTTCCCGATGCGGGATTTCCATAATGCGAGTATGATCTATATTACCTATCCGATCTCGTGGGCCATCACTTTCAGCGTACACTTGATCTGCTTCCTTGTGCTCAGTAAAAAGTACAAAGAAAACTAAAAAATTGACTTGACATCCCTTGGGCAATGTGTTAACATAACGTAAGTCATCTTTAAGATGACCCGGTAAAATACCGAAAAAACATATGGTTGCTTCTGTAGCGCAGCTGGTAGCGCGTCGCATTCGTAATGCGCAGGTCGGGGGTTCGAGTCCCCCCAGGAGCTTATTGATAGTAGCGATGGAGATTTCTCGTCGCTACTATCTTACGTTTTAGAGGTATTTGTCGGAGCCGTACATCATATAGAGGAATGTCCGCGTGAGGCGGAAATTTGCTTTTTCACGGTGGACATCGGAATGGAGGACATTATGAAGAGATTGGACAAAAAATTAAAAGTAGGCGTTTTGGGCGCAACAGGAATGGTAGGCCAGCGTTTTATCTCGATCCTGGCAGAGCATCCCTGGTTTGAGGTCGTTGCAGTTGCAGCGAGCCCGCGTTCCGCCGGTAAGACATATGAAGAGGCTGTAGGCGATCGTTGGAAGATGGACACCCCGATGCCGGAGGCAGTAAAGAAACTGGTCGTTCTGAATGTAGACGAAGTCGAGAAGGTCGCATCGCAGGTCGATATGGTATTCAGCGCATACGAAGGCACGAAGGAAGCCATTGCCGCTGCAGAGGAAGCTTATGCTAAGACCGAGACACCCGTTGTTTCCAACAACAGCGCACACCGCTGGACACCGGATGTTCCGATGGTGGTTCCGGAGATCAACCCCGAGCATTTCGAGGTGATCGATGCGCAGAAGAAGCGCCTGGGAACGAAGTACGGTTTCATCGCTGTTAAGCCGAACTGCTCCATCCAGAGCTATGCTCCGGTATTGACTGCTTGGAAGGAGTTCGAGCCCTACGAAGTAGTTGCTACGACTTATCAGGCGATCTCCGGCGCAGGTAAGACCTTTAAGGACTGGCCCGAGATGGTGGGCAATATCATCCCGTATATCGGCGGTGAGGAAGAGAAGAGCGAGAAGGAACCCCTGCGTCTGTGGGGTCAGGTAAAGGACGGTGTGATCGTACCGGCTACCAGCCCTGTGATCACCTGCCAGTGCATCCGTGTTCCGGTACTCAACGGTCATACAGCGGCTGTCTTCGTTAAGTTTAAGAAGAAGGTTACAAAAGAGCAGCTGATCGAGAAACTCCGCGCATTTTCCGGCGAGCCTCAGAAACTCGAACTTCCCAGCGCTCCGAAGCAGTTCATCCAGTATCTGGAAGAGGATAATCGTCCGCAGGTCGCTCTCGATGTTGATTACGAGAACGGCATGGGCGTAAGCGTCGGCCGTCTGCGCGAAGATACCGTCTATGACTGGAAGTTTGTCGGCCTGTCCCATAATACACTTCGAGGTGCTGCCGGCGGTGCCGTACTCTGCGCTGAGATGTTGGTCGCAAAGAACTATATTTGTGCGAAAAGCGAAAGAAAAAAGTAATAAACTGAGGCCCGTAGTCTGATATAATACAGTTGCGGGTAGAAAAAACGGATGTTTTTACGATATCGTTTTCTAAAAGCGGAAACCGGTCCTTCGGATTTCGCTTTTAGTATATAAAAGATCAAGGATCGTAAGAACAGACGAAATAGAAAATCTGCCGCGGGGAAGGAGGGAGCTTCATGGATACGGTATATACGATATGCTTAGTAGTAGGTTTTGCGATACCGTTGATCACGCTGATCCTTGGCGGAATATTTGATGCTTCCGTGGACTCAGACGCAGACGGACCGGATGTAGGTTTCGATTTTGGTTTCGATATCGGTGATATCTCGATCGCACTTTTGCCTGCTTCGCTCCACAGCATCTGTGTAGGCCTTATGTTGTTCGGTGCCATGGGTAAGATCCTGGGCGACTCCATGAAAACATGGATGGTCGTACTTATCGGAGTGGCAGTCGGATATCTCGGCGCTGTCATCATTCAGAGTTTGATACGCACCTTGCGTAAGGTGGAACACACCACAGTTAACCGCGAAGATCTGGTAGGTTGTGACGGCCATGTGGTCAATACGATCATAGCCGGCGGCTTCGGTTCGGTCAGTGTGACGACCTTTGACGGCATCACGACGAACTATCCCGCAAAGGCCGATAATCCTACGCAGGTGATCCGTCAAGGATCGAGCGTGACCATCGTTCGGGTCGAAAAGAACGAGGTCATCGTCCGCCCGAAGGATATGGCGGAAAAATATCGCCTTGGGGACGAATAAAGACGTTCCCTTAATCACGAATGATCCGATCATACGTCGGACACTATAAACAGGAGGAATAAAATGTTAACATTAACAGGTTTTGAGATCCCGAAGGCATGGATCATTGGCATTATTGTTGCCATTGGTATCATCTTGATCTTTTCCATCATCTTCTCCATGTGGAGAAAAGTTCCGCAGGATAAGGCTGCGGTAGTTACCGGTCTTCATAAGCGTATCATCACCGGTGGTGGTGGTCTGGTCATCCCCGTACTCGAACGTGTGGATACCATTTCCCTCGGTAATATCCAGTTGGATGTTACCACCGATGAGAGTATGTCTTCACAGGGCGTACCGATCGCTGTAGTTGGTACCGCGGTTATTAAGGTTAAGAACGAAGCGAACGCGATCTTCAACGCGATCGAGCAGTTCACCGGTAGAAACGAGACAGAGATCGAGCGTTCCATTCGTGATACCGCTACGAACGTACTCGAAGGTAAACTTCGTGAAATCGTTTCTACGATGACCGTAGAAGAGATCTACCGGGATCGTGAAACATTTTCCGCAAAGGTACAGGAAGTTGTTGGTACCGAGCTCATGGAAATGGGTCTCGAGGTAAAGGTATTTACCATTAAGGATATCAACGACTCCAACGGATATATCCAGGCACTCGGTGTTAAGCAGATCGTTGAGAAGAAGAAAGATGCTGAGATCGCGAAGGCAGAAGCAAACCGCGAGGCTCAGATCGAGACTTCGAAGGCGAGAAGAGCCGGTGAGCAGGCCAGATTGCAGGCTGAGACTGAGATCAGTGAAGCTGCTAAGGCGAAAGCCGTTCAGGAAGCTGCTTACATGCAGGAACAGCAGGCTGCTAAGGCAAAGGCTGACTCCGCATACGATATTCAGAAGAATATCACCGAGAAGGAAGTCGTTGCTGCAGCTCTCGACGTAGAACTCATGCGTCAGGAGCGTCAGAAGGACATCGAAGCTGCTCAGGTACAGATTCAGATCGCTAAGGAGCAGAAGAACATCGAACTGGCTGCTAAGCAGGCAGAGCGCAAGAAGGAAAGCCTTCGTGCTGAAGTTGTTGAGCCCGCATTGGCCGACAAAGAAAAAGCTCAGACCATCGCAGATGCCGAGAAGTATCGTAAGATCGCTGAGGCAGAAGCAGAGGCAGAGGCTCGTAAGAAATTCGCAGAGGCAGAGGCAGAAGCAAAGCGCATTAAGGCGGTTGCAGAAGCTGAGGCGATTAAGACCACCGGTCAGGCAGAAGCTGACGTTATCAGCCAGCGTGGTATGGCAGAAGCTGCAGCGATCCGTGCAAAAGGTATCGCAGAAGCTGAGGCAATGTCCAAAAAGGCTATGGCTTATCAGCAGTACACCGGAGCAGCGGTTGCAGAAATGCTCATCCGTGTTCTCCCGGACGTTGCAGGTAAGATCGCTGAGCCTTTGAGCCAGATCGATAAGATCATGATCATGGACAGCGGCAATGGTAACGGTGTTACCAGCGTTGCAGGCAATGTTACCGGCGTTATGGCGCAGGTATTCGAGTCCATGAAGGAAGTTACCGGCGTAGACCTCGCTGACCTGGTAAAGGCAAAGGGTTATGACGCACAGGTCAACCGTAACGTGACGATCAATGCTTCCCCTGAAGTGGTAAATGCTGTTAAGGCTGCTGCTACGGTTGAGAAGGTAACGGTTGATCCTACTACGGATGTTGAATAATCAGTTAACTGTAGAATAATGATTTAAAAACACATCCGCGAATTCGTTCGTGGATGTGTTTTTCTCAAGAGGTAGCAAAATGAGCTTGAAGAAGGTATATATCATTTATTGGGTGTTGAGTGTAATTGCTTTACTTTGCGTTATCCCTATTTGTTTCGGTATCGGAAACCAAGATGCCGGTTTGGAATGGGTCGTGCTACCGACGGTGTTCTTTGCTTTTATTAGTCTGGGAACTCGACTTTTCGTATTTCTTTGTTTCAGGTGTCCCTATTGCGGAGAGAAACTATATACCACGGATATTCGTTTAAATCTTCACCTTACAAATCCGTGGAAGAAAGGTTGCCCGCACTGCGGCCATGATCTGCACTGATAAGAAACCTTTATACTATTTTAGACTATATTATCGTTTGGGGAATCCCTGGAAAGGCTGTCCCGGGTGCGGACGGAAACCGGACTGATCTATGGTTTTTAAGGTTTTTCGTAAAAATTTTCGATTTGGGTATTGATTTTACGAAAAAAGTGTGCTAAACTTCGTTACAGTTGTTATAGTGAGTATGTTAAGTGGGCTGCAAAGCCCACTTTTCTATTTGCTAAAACAGCCTATGAGCATATGTTGAACAGATCACAAAAGAGGGATTTCAAATGAAAAAATCCGAAGACATCGTTGCATTGGCCGAAGAGCTGGTAGCGCCGGTCATTGCCGAGAACCATTTTGAACTGGTGGATGTTGAGTATGTAAAGGAAGCCGGGAACTACTACCTGCGCTATTACATCGACAAAGAAGGCGGGATCACGATCGATGACTGCGAGACAGTCAGCCGTTATGTCAGCGATAAACTCGACGAAACGGACCCGATCGAGGATAATTACATCTTGGAAGTGAGTTCGCCCGGCCTGGGACGCCCGCTGGTGAAACCGAAGGATTTTGCGAGAAATATCGGTAAGGATGTAGAGATCAAACTTTATAAACCGGTTTCGCTCCATGAGACTTCGCAGGATGAAGAGCCCGCTACGAAGAAGAAAAAGGCGGAGCCCAAAACCAAAGATTTTACGGGAACCCTGGTTTCCTATGATGAGGAAACCGTGACGATAGCGCTTTCGGATACCGAACAGCGGACATTTTCCAGAAAAGAGATCGCACTTATACGTCAGGCGATCGATTTCTAAACGAAGACAGCACTAAGAACATAGAGGAGGATTTTAAAAAAATGAGAAAGGCTGCAAAGGATACCAAAGAAAACAAGGACAGCAGAGAGCTGATCGAAGCTCTCGAGCAACTGGAGAAAGAGAAAGGCTTTAAGAAGGAAGTCATTCTGGACGCAGTTGAGCAGTCCCTGCTCGGCGTTTGCCGTAAGAATTTCGGCAAGGCGGACAATGTTTTCGTAACGATCGACCGCGAGACCGGCGAGCTTCGCGTGTGGGTGGAGAAGACGGTCGTTGAGACCGTTACCGATCCGACCTGTGAGATCTCGCTCGAGGCTGCAAAGGAAAAGGATCCCGGTGTCGAACTGGGTGATATTTTCCGCGATCAGAAGGAGTCGAAGAATTTTAGCCGTATTGTTGCCGGCGAAGCGAAGAATGTCATCATTCAGAAGCTTCGTGAGGAAGAGAGAAAGAACCTTTTCGAGATGTACTACGAGAAGGAGAAGGATCTCATCACAGGTATCGTGCAGCACTATGTGAAAGATAAAGAGGATGTCAACATCAATCTCGGTAAGATCGAGACGAACCTGAAGGCATCCGAGATCCCGAAGGGTGAGGTTTATCGCCCGGGTCAGAGAATCAAGTTGTATGTCGTTGAAGTTAAGGATGCTTCCCGCGGACCGCGTGTGACTGTATCCCGTTCCCATCCGGAGCTCGTTAAGCGCCTGTTTGAGAACGAAGTTACCGAGATCCGTGACGGCATCGTTGAGATCAAGGCGATCAGCCGTGAGGCAGGTTCCCGTACGAAGATGGCAGTTTGGTCGAACGACCCGAACGTAGATCCGATCGGCGCATGCATCGGCATGAAGCGTGCACGTATCGACGCCGTGGTCAATGAGCTCAACGGCGAGAAGATCGATATCATCAACTGGAACGAGAACCCCGCGCTCCTGATCGAGAACGCACTGAGCCCCGCAAAGGTCATCGGTGTTTGGGCAGATGAGGAAGAGCGCGACGCCATCGTCATCGTTCCGGATTACCAGCTCTCATTGGCCATCGGTAAAGAAGGTCAGAACGCCCGTCTGGCTGCCCGCCTGACCGGTTACAAGATCGACATCAAGTCTGAGACCCAGGCGAAGGAAAGCGGCCTGTTCGAAGAACTCGGCTACGACGGCGAAGAGTACGAGGGCTACAGCGAATTTGAAGAGGGCGAAGAAGGCGCTGAGGAATACTACGACGAAGATGAGGATTATGATGAGGCTGAAGAGGCTTCTGAGGAGACCTCCGAAAACGAAGAGGAATGATCATTGCAGATCATAAAGAGGTGAGAAAGCATTCGTGACAAAACAAACTGTTAAGAAAGTCCCGTTACGCCTTTGTGTAGGCTGCGGGGAAATGAAACCGAAAAAGGAAATGATACGGGTGGTGCTGACGCCGGAAGGAGAGATCGTTCTGGATGCGACCGGTAAGAAAAACGGACGCGGCGCATACATATGCAAGAATCCGGAATGTCTGAAGGCAGCCCATAAGAATAAAGGCTTAAACCGCTCCCTGAAGACGAACATTTCCGAAGAGATCTTCTCGGTTTTGGAAAAGGAGATGGATACGCTTGGATAAAAAGATATTGTCGATGCTCGGTATCGCGAAGAAGGCCGGAAAGGTCGCATCGGGGGAATTCCTCTGTGAGGAATCGATCCGAAACGGCAAGGCAAAGGTCGTCATCGTGTCCGAAGAAGCGTCCGATAACACGAAGAAGCGGTTCCGCGATAAAACCACTTATTATCAGGTACCTCTTTATGAACGATTTGACATGGAAACACTTGGAAAAGCGATCGGGAGTGAAACGCGTGCGGTCATTAGCGTAAATGATGCAGGCATTGCCCGTACGATCATCAATTATTTCACAAACGATAAGCAGTAACGGAGGAGATATATGGCAGAGATCAACGACAAAGAGAAAAAAGAAATAAAGAAGCCGGCAGCGGCTCCGGCCGAGGAGGCTAAAACCGCTTCTGCAACGGAAGGCGAGGCGAAGAAGAAGCGTTATGCTACGGTCGTTCGTCCGCAGCACAGCACGACGAAATATGCTACGGTCGTTCGCCCGCAGAATATGAAGTCGGATGTTGCAAAGAGCACCCGCCCTACAGCAAAGAAGGTAGTGGAGAAGCCGGAAGAGCCCGTGAAGGCACCGAAGGCAGCTCCGGTAGCAGAAACGATCGCTACAGAGGCTAAGCCCGAGAAGGTTGCTGTTAAGCCTAAGACAGAGGCAGCTCCTGCGCCTGTTGCAGAAGCACCTGTTGCCGTTCAGGAGCCTGTAGCTGCTGAGCCGAAGGAGACAAAACCGGTTAAAGAGAAGAAAGAAACGAAGGAAGCTGCGCAGCCTGTGAAGACCGGCGAACTGGCCAATGAGATCCGCAGTGCGGACCAGGTCATCGTGGCGAAGATCGAGATCCCGGTAGATACACCGAAGACGAAGCCTGTTCGTCCTGCACGCGGCGAGGCGAGACCGGTTCGCGGTGAGGGTCGCCCTAGACAGGAAGGCGGTAATTTCCGCAGAGACGGTCAGGGTCGTCCTGCTGCCCAGGGCCAGGGACAGCGTTCCGGAGGCTTCTCCGGACAGGGCCGTCCCGAGGGTGCTTTTGACAGAAACGGTGCACGCAGAGGTCCCGCAAACGGTGCTCCCGGTCAGGGCGGACGTCCGCAGGGAAATCGTTTCGGACAGGGAAATCAGGGTGGACGCCCCGATTACCGCAACGCAGGTTTCGGTAAGGAAGAAGGCTTCAATAAGGATAAAGACGCCGATTACGAGAATAACAACAACCGCAAGCCCGCAGCCCGCAAGAGTTCCTCTTCTTCGGGCGGCATGGGATTCGGCCAGACGAAGACCGAGATGCGCGGCGGAAAGGCGACGAATAAGAAAGAGCGTGAGACACGCGAGAAGAGCAAGCAGTACGGAAACGGCATCCGCAAAGAGGAGAATATCAAGAACCTCAGCAAGTTAAAGGGAGCCGCTCCGAAGAAGCCGGAACACGAAAAAGAAGAAGAGAAGATCAAGTCGATCCTGGTCGGCGATTCCATTACCGTCAGCGATCTGGCTGAGAAGATGAAGATCCAGCCGGCAGCCTTGATCAAGAAGATGTTCTTAAAGGGTAAGGTATACACGATCAACAGCGACCTGACATTCGAGCAGGCCGAAGAGATCGCAATCGATTACGAGATCCTTTGCGAGCATGAAGAGAAGGTCGACATCATCGAAGAGATGCTGCGCGATACCGAGGATCCGGCTGATACGCTGGTTACACGTCCTCCGGTAGTCTGCGTTATGGGTCACGTTGACCATGGTAAGACTTCCCTTTTGGACTGCATTCGTGATACGAACGTCATTGCCCGCGAGGCAGGCGGTATCACCCAGCATATCGGTGCGTACATGGTAGGTATCAACAACCGTATGATCACCTTCTTAGATACGCCCGGACACGAAGCATTCACCGCTATGCGTATGCGTGGTGCAAAATCTACGGATATCGCGATTCTCGTAGTTGCGGCCGATGACGGTGTTATGCCTCAGACCATCGAGGCGATCAACCACGCGAAGGCTGCAGGCGTTGAGATCATCGTAGCGATCAATAAGATTGATAAACCCAGCGCCAATATCGAGCGTGTTAAGCAGGAACTTAGTGAATATGAATTGGTTCCCGAGGATTGGGGCGGCAGCACCATCTTCGTACCGGTTTCCGCGAAGACCGGTCAGGGCATCGACGAACTGCTGGAGATGATCCTCCTTGTTGCCGATGTGAAGGAACTGAAGGCGAACCCGAACCGTAACGTTCGCGGTCTCGTTATCGAGGCAAAACTGGATAAAGGTAAGGGACCTGTTGCGACCATTCTGGTCCAGAAGGGTACCCTGCATGTCGGCGACAACATCACTGTCGGATCTTGCTATGGTAAGGTTCGTGCGATGATGGATGAAAAGGGCCGCAAGATCGAGGCTGCGACGCCTTCGACCCCGGTCGAGATCCTCGGTCTGAATGACGTACCGAATGCCGGTGAGATCGTGATCTCCACGACCACCGATAAAGAGGCAAGACATTTTGCAGAGACATTCATTGCCCAGAATAAGGTGAAACTGCTCGACAACACGAAGATGCAGCTGACCCTCGACGGTCTGTACTCGCAGATCCAGGCGGGCAATGTTAAGGAACTCAACCTCATCATCAAGGCTGACGTTCAGGGTTCCGTTGAGGCTGTTAAGCAGTCTCTGATGAAGCTTTCCAACGAGGAAGTTGTGGTAAAGGTCATCCACAGCGGTGTCGGTGCCATCAACGAATCCGACGTTTCCCTGGCTTCTGCATCGAACGCGATCATCATCGGTTTCAACGTTCGTCCGGATGTTATGGCGAAGTCCGTTGCCGACCGTGAGAAGGTCGACATCAAGCTGTACAGCATTATCTACCAGGCGATCGCAGACGTAGAAGCTGCCATGAAGGGTATGCTCGAGCCGGTCTACGAGGAGAAGGTCATCGGCCACGGTGAGATCCGCGCGCTGTTCAAGGCTTCCGGTATCGGCGTGATCGCAGGTTCGTACGTAAAGAGCGGTTCGTTCACACGTGGCTGCAAGATCCGCATTTTCCGCGGAGAAGAGAAGATCTACGAGGGCGAGCTGGCTTCTCTGAAGCGTATGAAGGACGACGTGAAGGAGGTCAAGGAAGGCTTCGAATGCGGTATGGTATTTGAGAAGTTTAACGATGTGGCAGTCGAGGATACCATCGAAGGCTATATCATGGTAGAAGTACCGAGATAGTGATCCAAAACGGGCTTTCGCGTATGGCGAAAGCCTGCTTTGCAAAGCGAGATGCTTTGCGGAAAGAGAGAGACATTTGAGAAGAAACAGTAATAAAACTACCCGTATCAACGGGGAAGTGATGAAAGAACTGAGCAATATCATCCGCAGTGAGATCAAAGATCCGCGCATCAGCCCTTTGACGAGCGTGACCGCGGTCGAGGTCACACCGGACCTGAAATATTGCAAGGCGTACATCAGTGTGCTCGGTGACGAGAATGCATTAAAGGAGACGATGGCAGGCTTAAAGAGCGCTGCGCCCTTTGTGCGCACCCGTCTGGCACATACGGTAAACTTACGCAATACACCGGAGATCCGTTTTATCGCGGACACATCCATCGCTTACGGTGTCAATATGTCCCACAAGATCGAAGAGGTCATGGCGCAGATGCCCGACCGCTCCGACGAGGAAGAGACTCCTTCTGATGAAGAGTGATATGGAATACCAGGGAATCATCAACATTTACAAAGAGAAGGGCTTTACCTCCCATGATGTCGTTGCGAAAATGCGCGGCATCCTGCATACACGAAAGATCGGCCACACCGGGACATTGGATCCGGATGCGGTCGGTGTTTTGCCTGTCTGCGTCGGGGAGGCGACGAAACTCTGTGAGTTTCTGACGGACCACGATAAAGTCTACGAAGCCGTGATGCGTCTGGGAATCGTGACGGACACCCAGGACATGACGGGGAGTGTTTTACGCCAGACGGATGAGGATATCTGTCGGGAACTGTCGGATGATGCGGTCAATGCCGCCTGTATGGCGTTTACAGGCCCGTACGCGCAGATTCCGCCGATGTACAGTGCGTTAAAGGTAAACGGCCAAAAACTCGTAGATCTGGCCCGTAAAGGCATTGATGTGGAACGTCAGGCACGTCCGGTATCGATCTATAAGCTGGAAGTTTTAGAGCGGGACGGCGTGTTAGTGAAACTACGCGTGCATTGCTCGAAGGGAACGTACATCCGGACCCTGATTCACGATATCGGCGAGAAACTCGGTGTCGGTGCCTGTATGCAGTCACTGACGCGTGTTCGCGTTGCGCAGTTTTCCATCGTGAATGCGGTGACCCTGAAACAACTGGAGGATGCCGTGAATAGCGAAGCGGGTGCGGAGCATTTGTTTTTGACCGTGGAGCATTTCTACGACGGACATGCGGCGTACCGTATTCTTCCGGAATTTGCGCGCTTTTTGGAGAACGGAAATGTCATCGCCGCGGAACGCATGGAATGCATTCGCCCGGGTGATGAAGATCCCGTGCTTTTATATGATACAAACGGTCGTTTTTGCGCGACCTATCGTGCGGATATATCAAATACGGACGGCACAGTCATATACCGTCCCGTAAAGATCTTTCATGTCCGCTCGCAAGACAGCAAGAGGTAATCAATGGAGATCATCGAAGGAAAGAAAACGCAGGTGCTTCCGGCAGCACAGACCGTGGTGACGGTCGGTAAGTTTGACGGCCTGCATCTGGGACATCAAAAGATATTCCGGACATTGCTGGAAGAAAAAGAGAAGACCGGGAGACCCGCGGTCGTCTTTACGTTTTCGAGTTCCCCGTATGAGAAACTCGGGAACGGACGGCAGAAGCGGATCATTTCCGAGTTGCAGAAACGCCGCCGCCTGGCAGAAATGGGCATCGACTATCTCATGGAATGTCCGTTTTCCGATAAGATCATGAAAATGTCGCCGCAGGAGTTCGTGGACGAATTTGTGCTCCGCAGAATGCATGCGAAGGCTGTCTGTGTGGGCAATGATTTCCGGTTCGGATACCATCGCGCCGGAGATCCGGGTTTTCTTCGCGCTTACGGCGAGGAAAAAGGCTATACCGTTCAGGTATTGGATAAAGAGTATTACAACGATGAGGCGATCAGTAGCACGCGCATCCGCGAAGACCTGTTAAAAGGCCGCATCGAAGAAGCGAATACGATGCTCGGTTATCGCTACGGTTTTGTCGGCGAGGTCATGCATGGCAGAAAAATAGGCAGGACCATGAATATGCCGACCATTAACCAGTTCCCGGAGGAGGATGTCATCCTTCCACCGTTCGGGGTCTATGCTTCGCAAGTCACATTGCCGGATAACAGTAAATGGGCCGGGGTCACGAACATCGGCATCCGCCCGACCTTCCGGGATGACAACGACCGAAAAGTGATCACGGCGGAGACTCATTTGATCGGCTTTAGCGGAGACCTCTACGGACAGATCGCTGTCGTGGAATTACTGAAGATGCTGCGTCCCGAAAAACGTTTTTCATCGGTCGATGAGCTCATGGCGCAGATGCATCAGGACATGGAAAATGCTAGGCTTTTTGCAGAATGTTGACAAGTCACACTCAATTTGCTATAATTACTTTGTAACACTTTTGTAACATTTTCCCGGAGGTTTTTGATTTGAAAGATCATTTCATTCCTTTCGTTTCGAAACATCGTAAGCTTTTGGCGTCCGGTCTTTGGTTGGGGGCCATGGTTGCTTTGCTTTTGATTACGATCTTTTCGGGACGTGGCGATGCAGGTGACTCCGGCAGGATCTACGGATCTGCGACTACTTACAAGGTAGAAGACCTGGAGAAAAATTATCACGCAAGCCTGGATAAAGGTTATATATCACAGTTCCAATACGATCGCATCTGCTCCTTGCTGGACGGCCTTTCCCCGGATGATGAGGTTTCGGTTGCTTTTCTGGAGGATATTTTAGCTTCGGTCGCTGTTGAGGAGGACTTTTCGGTTGCACCCGATTCTCAGAATGACTGGTCGCAGGCAGTAGCGAGTCTTTTTGAGACAGCTCCCGATTCTATGAATAACGATCCGACTTCGGAACTGACACAGGTCGAGACCACTACGGAAGAAGCCACCACACAGGAGCCGACTACGCAGGAGCCGACCACAGAAGCTCCTAAGGCGATCGGTCCGAACGGCGAGCGGCTTTCCGAGATCGTTGCGACCTTCGTGGGCCCGCGCAGATACATCGGTGATGAAGCCGCTGCTTCCGACATCCAGGTACAGGGTGTGACAGAAGACGGTGAGTTCATTGTCCTGAACGGATGGGAAAGCGATGAGATCGGTAAGGTTTATGAAGCGGGAATAAACGTGTTCTATATCCGTTATCAGGGATTGGATACCGTGCTCGACTTCACGCCGGCAGATCCGCGCGAAAGCGTGATGGATGGCTTTAACAATCTCGGTGTTGTTATCGCAAAGAACTATTTGAATGTACGTAACGCTCCGAGCACGAAAAAAGGTAAGATCGTCGGTAAACTGTATAAGTACAGCGGCGTTGATCTTCTGGAGCCTTCCGCAGACGGCAAATGGTTTCACATCATTTCCAACGAAGTCGACGGCTGGATCAATGCAGAATTTGTTGCCATCGGTGAAGAAGCGAGACAACTGGCGATCAATAACTGCTTCCCCGGTATCAAAGTTACCGCGAGGCTTTTGAACGTTCGTTCGGGACCTTCGAAAAATCATGAGATCATCACCCAGATCTCGAGAGGATCCGTGTTTGTAGTTACCGGTTTCGAGGGTGAGTGGATCAAGATCGATCTCGGTTCCGAAGATGAAGGCTACGTCCACAGTGAGTTTACGGATTGGCTGTATATGTTGCCTGAGGCCGTTGAATATACGGAGCCGGAGATGAATCCGGTCCGCAAGCAGCTCATCGATTTCGCCATGGAGTACCTCGGCGGTACCTATAAGTACGGCGGAACGAAACTGGGTGTAGCCGTAGACTGCTCCGGTTTCACGATGCGCGTATTCGAACACTTCGGTTATGAATTGTCCCGTACGGCAGCTTACCAGATGAAGAACAACGGTGTTCCGGTCGATTATAAAGACATGAAACCCGGTGATCTGATCTTCTTCTGGAGTAATAAACGTAATTGCGTCGGCCATGTCGGCATCTACATCGGAAACGGTAAGATGATCCACGCGGCGAGTGAGAAGCGAGGCATCGTTATCGACCGATACGATTACATGACGCCGATCGGCGCGAGGAATATCATCGGCGAATGATGCATGTATCCAAAGCACATTTTCCGAACTGAATAAGAACGATTTCAGGATCCGGTGGAAACATCGGATCCTGTTTTTTGAGTACTCTTATACTTGTATCTTTCGGCATGTTTTGGTATAATGTTTGATGTGGGACTTTGTTCCATTATTTTGCGTGCAAAACTGCAAAATGAAACGAGTTTTTGTTTAGCATTCAACCCGTAAGAGGAGGTCATTACATTGGCTGTTAGTAATAATCGAGCCGGAAATTCATCGTCGGGCAGCAAAGGCCATACGGGAACGCAGCGTTCAGTCCGCAGCACCCCGGAACGCAACAGCGAACCGTCGTCACGTCCGGAAAGGAACATGACGAAAAACGCGGATGTCACGCTGCGAAATGAAATTCTGGTTTTGCTGATGTTTGCTTTATCGATTCTCTTATTCTTGAGTAATTTCAAGCTTTGCGGACCGATCGGCGAGCTCTTAAAGAATCTCACGTTCGGCCTGTTCGGAATCATCGGCTACATCGTACCGGTTTTGATCATCATTGCCACGGTCTATTACATCATCAAGCGTAAGGAAACATCGATTTCCGTAGGTAAGATCGTATGTATGGCGACCATGGTCGTTTCGGTGTGCACATTTACCGAACTGTTGCGTCATTCCGGTGCGGATTCGGACATGTCCATCGGTTCGATCTACAAAACCGCGATGGAAGGTAAGGGCGGCGGACTGATCGGTTGTATCCTGGTGAAGATCCTGGTTCCGATCTTCGGTATCATCGCATCCTATGTCATCGATATCGTGATCTTCCTGATCGCGGTTGTTTTACTTACGCGTTTTTCGATCACGGAAGCGATAAAGGAGCGTTCGACTTCGGTAGCCCGTCATGCGAACCGCGACCTCGAGGTGAGACGCGAGCGTAAGAAGATACGTGAACAGGAACGCGAGGCTATGCAGCAGATCAAACTGGATCAGGAACGCATCGATTCCGAACGTCGTCTGGAGATCGCACGTAAGGAACAGCAGGCGCGCGCCGGACTCACCGGCTTACCCGTTCCGGGAGGAAACAGCGCTGATACTGCCGTAACGAAGGACGGAAAGGTCCAGAACCCTGTATATAACGAAGTTAAGAAAACGAAGACCGGAAGCTTTTCGGTCACATATAACAACCAGACGAAGATCGTTTCCATGGATCCGGATGAGGACATCCCTCCGATCGAGACGATCCACGGCGATATCGAAGAGCCTGTGGTACGCAACGTTTCGTCTGACGCAAACCAAACGATCGGCCGTCCGATGCGCGCACCCGGGACCGGAAGTGCTACGGAACCTGCGACCGTTCGTAATGCCGTGGCCGCTGCAGCGAGCGCTGCAATGGGAAGAAAAGACCTCCCTTCAACCGGAAGTACTCCTTCCACGGGCAGTTCTGCCACAAACACCCGTCCGTCCGGCGGTAACAATATTACCGCGGATGCATTGACCCGTTCTCTGGGCGACGATCCGGATGTTAAGACTATCGTTACCTCTTCCGGCCGTGTGATCACGCATGAAGTCGGACAGGGCGGTCAGAGTAAGGTGCCTTCGATGAAACGCGAAGGCGAGCCGACGATCTTCGAAGAGGTTTCCGCTGCGCTGGCTCCGGTAAAACCTTATATCGAGCCGAAGGAATATGTATTTCCCCCGATATCGTTGCTGAATAAAGGCGTCGGTAAGGGCGGACGCAATATGGACAATGAACTCCGTGAAAACGCGTTGAAGCTACAACAGACGCTGCAGAACTTCGGCGTCGGGGTTACCGTTACGAATGTAAGCTGCGGACCTACGGTCACACGGTATGAGCTTTCGCCGGAACAGGGCGTTAAGGTCAGCCAGATCGTGCGTTTGCAGGACGATATCAAACTGAACCTCGCCGCGCCGGACATCCGTATTGAGGCGCCGATCCCCGGAAAGGCAGCGATCGGTATCGAGATCCCGAACCGTGAGAGTGCATCCGTTATGCTTCGCGACCTTTTGGACACGGATGATTTCCGCAATGCAACCTCTAAATTGTCATTCGGCGCAGGTAAGGATATCGGCGGCCAGAACATTATCTCGGATATCGGTAAGATGCCCCATCTTTTGATCGCGGGTGCGACCGGTTCCGGTAAATCGGTCTGCATCAATACGATCATCATGAGTATCCTCTATAAGGCGAAACCGTCGGAAGTTAAACTCATCCTGATCGACCCGAAGGTCGTAGAACTTTCGGTTTATAACGGCATCCCGCACCTGATGATTCCTGTCGTTACAGATCCGAAGAAGGCATCCGGAGCCCTGTCCTGGGCGGTTTCCGAGATGACCCAGCGTTATAAGAAATTCGCCGATCTGTCCGTCCGTGATCTGAAGGGCTACAACGAAAAGATCGCCGAGCAGGCGAAGGCTGAACCGGATAAACCGGGACTCAGACCGCTGCCGCAGATCGTTATCATCGTCGACGAGCTTGCCGACCTGATGATGGTCGCACCCGGCGAGGTGGAGGATTCCATCTGCCGTCTGGCACAGATGGCACGTGCAGCCGGCCTGCATTTGATCCTGGCGACCCAGCGTCCCTCGGTCAATGTCATTACCGGCGTCATCAAAGCGAACGTACCTTCCCGTATCGCATTTTCCGTTTCCTCCGGTGTGGACTCCCGTACGATCCTCGATATGATCGGTGCGGAGAAACTGCTCGGACGCGGAGATATGCTGTACTATCCGGCAGGCATCCAAAAGCCGCTGCGTGTACAGGGCGCATTCGTCTCGGATAAGGAAGTCTCGGCGGTAGTCGAGTTCCTGACGAAGCAGAAGAACGTCATCGGCGGAGCGACGGAAGAGGCCGACGAGATCACCCAGCATATTGAAGCATCCGCATCCGGTAAGGATAAAGCGACAGAAAGCGAAGCAGATTCGCAGGAAGATGACCGTTTTGCCCTCGATCCTTTATTCCGCGAGGCAGGATTGCTGCTCGCAGGTAAGGAAAAGAGTTCCATCGGCATGCTGCAGCGTGCATTCCGTATCGGTTTCAACCGTGCGGCGCGTATCATGGATCAGCTGGCAGAAGCCGGGTTGGTCGGTGAAGAAGAAGGAACGAAGCCGCGTCGCGTCATGATGACGGAAGCGGAGTTTGAGCAGTATTGCGACGAGAATAATATTTCACGCTAAGATTGGAGATAAAACATGAAGACCGATATTGAGATCGCACAGGAAGTCGTGCTTTCACCGATCACGGAAGTTGCACAAAAAACACTTGGGATCGATCCCGACGATCTGGAACTTTACGGAAAGTATAAGGCGAAGCTTTCGGATACCCTCGAGAAGAAAGTATCCCGGAAGAAGAACGGTAAACTGATCCTGGTGACGGCGATCAATCCGACCCCTGCCGGCGAGGGTAAGACGACCGTGACGGTCGGCCTCGGACAGGCGCTCGGACGTCTGAAGAAGAAGTCCCTCATCTGTCTGCGCGAGCCCTCACTGGGTCCGTGCTTCGGTATTAAGGGCGGCGCTGCCGGCGGCGGTTACTCCCAGGTAGTTCCCATGGAAGACCTGAACCTGCATTTTACCGGCGATTTCCACGCGATCACATCGGCCAATAACTTGCTGGCGGCATTGCTCGATAACCACATCCAGCAGGGCAATGCGCTCGGAATTGACCCGAGACAGATCACCTGGAAGCGTTGCGAGGACATGAATGACCGTGCGCTTCGTAACATCGTCATCGGTCTCGGTTCCCGCACGGACGGTGTTCCGCGTGAGGATCACTTTGTCATCACGGTTGCGACGGAGATCATGGCTGTCCTCTGCCTGGCTTCCGACATGGAAGACCTGAAGGCGAGACTTTCACGTATCATCGTCGGATATAAGTATGACCAGACTCCGGTAACGGCAGCTGATCTGCAGGCGGTAGGCGCGATGGCTGCGCTTTTGAAGGATGCGATCAAACCGAACCTGATCCAGACGCTGGAGCATACGCCCGCGATCGTTCACGGCGGTCCGTTCGCGAACATTGCCCACGGATGTAATTCCGTACGTGCTACGAAGCTGGGCCTGAAGTTGGCGGACTATGTAGTGACGGAAGCCGGTTTCGGTGCAGATCTGGGCGCTGAGAAGTTTTTGGATATCAAATGCCGCGTAGCCGGTCTTAAGCCGGATGCAGTCGTTCTCGTAGCGACCGCGCGTGCACTCAAATACAACGGCGGAGCGCCGAAGGATCAGCTTAACCAGGAGAACATCCCTGCGCTGAAGGCAGGTATCGAAAACCTCGGAAAGCATATCGAGAATATCCAGAAGTATGGTGTTCCGATCGTAGTTGCACTGAATGCTTTTGTTTCCGATACGGAAGCAGAGTATAAGATCATCGAGGAGTATTGCCGTGAACGCGGTTGCGCATTCTCCCTGGCTCGTGTTTGGGAGAAAGGCGGAGCCGGCGGTGAGGATCTGGCGAAGACCGTGCTCAAAACGATCAAAGAGAAGCCGAGCGAGTATAAGCCACTCTATGAACTGGACCGTCCGATCCGTGAGAAGATCGAGACGATCTGTAAGGAGATCTACGGAGCGAAGGAAGTTACCTATGCGGCCGCAGCTTCGAAGATGATCGATAAATTCGAGAAGATGGGCTTTGGGAATCTGCCCATCTGCATAGCGAAAAACCAATATTCTCTGTCGGATGACCCTACGCTTTTGGGACGTCCGAAAGATTTTACCGTTAATATCCGCGAGGTTTATGTCAATGCCGGCGCCGGCTTCATCGTTGCGCTGACCGGCACGATCATGACCATGCCCGGACTTCCGAAAACGCCGGCGGCATTTTCCATCGACGTAAACGAAGAAGGACGAATCACCGGATTGTTCTAAAATGACCGTTTGATCGAGTAGGCGTGATTATTCCCACCTACTCGATTCCGTTAAAAATCAGAAAGGACCGATCCTCGATGCAATTCGCAAATGTTATCATTGACCGAAAAGTAAAAGAACTCGACCGGTACTTTCAGTATGTGATCCCGGACAGTTTGCAAAATGAAGTTCATATCGGCAGTGTAGTTGCGGTTCCCTTCGGTAACGGGAAGACGCCCATACGCGGGTATGTATGCGAGATCACGGATACACCGGAATTTGCGGTCGAAAAAACAAAACCGATCGCCGAGGTGCTTCCGCAGAGATTGATGGTCGATGACGAAATGCTCGCCATGGCACACTGGATGCGAAACCGTTACGGCGTTACATTGAGTAAGGCTCTCCAGACGGTCATGCCCGTTAAAGCCACGGTCAATGTGAGAAAAAGCGTGCATTATGAGGCTGCGGTCACCAGAGAGCAGTTGGAAGCGATTCTGGACGGCATTCGGACGAAGAAAAACATGCAGGCGCGTGTACGTTTGCTGGAAGCGCTGATTCAGGAGGGCAGACTGAGCTCGGAACGTGTCTCGAAGGAACTCAATGTGTCCGCTTCTACGACGAAACCGCTGCTGGATCTGGGTATCATCCGTAAGGTGGAAGAAGGCTATGCCTTCGGTGATTTTGGTGACATGAGCGCCGGACACAGCCAGGAGGACATCACGCCTAACGAAGAGCAGAGAAACGCGATCGAGGAGATCTGGGAGGAGCATATGCGCGGCGCGAACCGCACATGTTTGCTTTACGGTATCACCGGCAGCGGAAAGACGCTTATATACATGGAGTTGATCGAACGCATCATCCAGAGTGGGAAGCAAGCCATTCTGCTGGTGCCGGAGATCGCATTGACCTATCAGATGGTCAAACGCTTTTACGATCGTTTCCGCGATCGTGTTGCCATTTTGAATTCGCGGATGTCGCAGGGAGAACGCTACGAGCAATACCTGCGTTGCAAAGAGGGGCAGGTGGATGTTTGCATCGGCCCGCGTTCCGCACTTTTTTCCCCGCTTCCCGATATCGGCATCATTATCGTCGATGAGGAGCATGAGGACAGCTACAAAAACGAAAATAATCCCAAATACGATACACGCGATCTCGTCACTTATCGCGCGCAGGTCTCCGGGGCACTTACGATCTTCGGATCTGCCACGCCCAGCGTGGAAAGCTATTATTCTGCGAAACAGGGCCTGTATAAACTGGTGACACTGACCCATCGGGGCAATGCTGAAAGCCATCTGGCGAAAACGCATATCGTAGACATGCGTGTGGAGATGAAATCGGGAAATTCTTCGATTTTGAGTCGCACCTTGCACGAGATGATAAGCGACCGGTTATCCAAGGGCGAACAGGTCATGTTGTTTTTAAACCGCCGGGGTTTCTCGAATTCATTGTCCTGTTATTCCTGCGGATATGTTGAGAAATGTCCGAAGTGCGACATCGCGCTGACGTATCACCAGGATGATTTCCTGCGTTGCCATTATTGCGGTTATATGCGGAAGGCGACGCATATATGTCCGTCCTGTAAAGCCGGACGGATGACGCCCATGGGGATCGGAACGCAAAAGGCGATGTTGCTGGTACAGAATGCATTTCCCGAAGCGAAGATCCTGCGCATGGATCAGGACACGACAGCGAAGAAGGATGCGCATAAGCAGATCCTGTCCGCCTTCGCGAACCATGAAGCCGATATCCTGATTGGTACACAGATGATCGTGAAGGGGCATGATTTTCCGAATGTTACCCTGGTCGGGATCCTGCTCGCAGATCGTTCGCTCAACATGCCGATCTATCGCGCGGCTGAAAAAACGTTTCAGCTGCTTACGCAGGCGGCGGGACGTTCCGGACGCGGAAAACTGGCCGGCGACGTTGTGATCCAGACCTATCGGCCGGAACATTTTTCCATTCAGTCTGCGGCGGATCAGAATTACGATGTATTTTTCGAGCGCGAGATCCAGTACCGCAGAAATGCGGGCTATCCGCCTTCGATGTGTCTTTTAGCTATTCGCCTGCACAGTCCTTCTGAGGTATGGGCGGAACGCGTGGGAGCCGAGATCGCGCATTTTATCAACGAGAGCTTCGTCAGATCCTGCGAGGATCCTAAGCGTATGCCTTCGGTTTACGGCCCGACATTGGACGGCCTTCCGAAGATCAACTATGTATACCGCAGGCGTGTTCTGGTAAAGGCTTCATCGACCTTTGTGCTTACGCAGATCCGCGATGCCATGCTTAAGAAGTTCGCATATCCTGTGCTTAACGACGCGAAGGATCTCGATGTCGTGGTCATGCAGAAGGAAGAACAAAACTATTTCAAAAATCATAGTCAAAAGGTATTGTTGGAATTCGATATCACGGGAACGTGATACAGATCCTATATATAAAAATATTACGAATGCATAGATGAAACGGAGGTATATATGGCAATTCGCAAAATACGAGAGTTCGGGGACAGTGTTCTCCGCAAACAGTGCAAAGAAGTCAAAGAGGTGACGGGACGTGTCCGCACGTTAGTCGAGGACATGATCGACACCATGTATGAAGCAAACGGCGTAGGCCTGGCGGCTCCGCAGGTCGGCGTGATGAAACGAATTGTTGTGATCGATGTAGGAGATGGCCCCATCGTTTTCATCAATCCGAAGATCCTGGAGACAGACGGGGAGCAGTTCGGAACGGAAGGCTGCCTGAGCTTACCCGGTAAGATGGCGTATGTGCGTCGTCCGAATCATGTCAAGGCATGTGCTTACGATATCGATATGAACTATTTCGAGATCGAAGGGGAGGAACTCCTGGCACGCGCGATCTGCCACGAACTGGATCATCTGGACGGTGTGCTATATATTGACCGCATGGAAGGGGAACTTCTGGACAATACATACGTACCCGAGGAAGAATGATCATAGATATAGATTTTGATGAAACAGGGAGAAATAAGGATGAGGATCGTTTTTATGGGAACACCGGATTTCGCGGTCGCATCGCTAGATGCTCTGATCAAGAATCCGTTTTTAAATGTCGTAGCGGTGTTTACCCAGCCGGATAAATATCGCGGAAGAAAGGCACAGGTCACGTATTCGCCGGTGAAGGAAAAGGCCATGGAATTCAATATTCCGGTCTACACGCCGGTGAAGATCCGCGAGCAGGAGAATATCGATATCCTGAAGGAGATCGCACCGGACATCATCGTCGTGGCGGCGTTCGGTCAGATCCTGCCGAAGGAGATCCTGGAGCTGCCGAAATACGGTTGCGTAAATGTACACGCTTCCTTGCTTCCGAAATATCGCGGGGCAGCGCCGATCCAGAAGGTCATTCTGGACGGGGAGGAGGAGACCGGCGTTACCATCATGCAGATGGCGCAGGGGCTCGACACCGGGGATATGCTGGCGCGTGTGAAGACGAAGATCTTACCGACCGATACGGGCGAATCGTTGCATGATCGCCTGGCAGAGCTTTCGGGACCGCTTCTGATCCGTACCCTCGATGCCATCGAGGCGGGTGAGATACATCCCGAACCGCAGGATGATAAAAAGAGCTGCTATGCCGGCATGATCCATAAGGAGGACGGCCTTTTGGATTTCACGGAATCGGCTGCTGCACTGGAGCGTATGATTCGCGCATATTATCCCTGGCCGGGTACTTACACGTATGTAAACGGCCAGCAATTGATCATTATTAAAGCAAAGATCCTTCCGGGCAATACGATCAAAAAACCGGGAACGGTTACATCCGTTACTCCCGAAGGCATCAATATTCAGACCGGTGACGGCATCCTGACTGTCACCGAACTCAAACTTCAGGGAAAGAAAGCGATGTCGGTACGTGATTTCTTAAACGGAAACCGGCAGATCATAAGCGGTACGGTGTTCACGCCGCAGCCGTAATTACATAGATCTACGTATGCATTTCGCTGCGGGATCCGGAGAGTGCCTATGAACGAACAGGTCAATGCAGTCGATCTTCGCGCAGTAGCGCTGGATATCGTTACCGAGGTATTGGAAAATGGCGGATTTTTAAATCGCCTGCTTAGGCAGGTGCTGGATAAGTATGCCTATTTGGATCGTCGCGACCGGGCTTTCCTGTCCAGACTCTGCATCGGCACGGTGGAGCGAAAGATCACGCTGGATGCATGCATTGACCATATATCGTCGCTTCCGGTCCGGAAGATGAAACCCTTTATCCGGAATCTGCTCCGCATCAGCGCCTACCAGATTTACGAGATGAACGGAGTGCGGGATTACACGATCTGTGACGAAGCGGTGAAGATCGCGAAGAAACGCAAGTTTACACAGCTAACAGGCTTTGTGAACGGCATATTGCGTTCCCTGATCCGTGAGCGCGATTTGATCACGGAGGCAGGCGCTCCGAAGCCGGGTGAACCCAAAACGGCATCCGCATTTTACAGAAAACTGCTCCCGAAGGCACCGGATCACGTGATCTACAGCCTTCCCGATCATTTCTACGATCTTTTGAAGAACGCATACCCGAAACAGGCGGAGACGATCTTCGAAGCGTTTATGCAGCATGGAGAACTTCCGACAAGTGTTCATTTGCTTCGTACGAACCGAGGATTTGATGCAGACCGGATCGATGATCTGATCGCAAGAGGCATCCTGGGGGTCCATCCTTGCGAAAACCGTTCCGCCTCTATGGCAGAGATGTTCGTATGTCCGAAGCTGGATGTTCTGATGGCAGAACCCGCGTATCGTGACGGTTTCTTCATGGTCCAGGATATCAGTTCCGCCATGGTGGGCAGGCTGCTTCCTCTTAAGGCAGGAGATCGTGTCCTCGAACTGTGCGCCAGTCCGGGCGGTAAGACGTTTCACGCGGCAGACCGGCTTAGGAGGTTAACTCCGGAAAGTGCCGTTATGGAGCCCGTGATCGCCTGCGATCTGAGTATGGAGAAGGTCGCAAAGATCGAAGAAAACCGTGCATTCTATCATATGGACGACATGGTCACGACTTTTGTCTGGGATGCGACCCGCCCCGATCTTATAGATCATTTGGGCTACGGTCCTTTTGATATCGTGATCGCGGATGTGCCGTGTTCCGGTCTCGGAATGTTGGGAAATAAACCCGACATCCGTTACCGGTTAAAACCTTCGGATCTCGATGACCTCGTTAAACTTCAGAGTCAGATCCTGAAGCAGGCGGCTTCCTATGTGAAGCCGGGCGGCACATTGCTCTACAGCACCTGCACCTTAAACCCCGCGGAAAATGTTGCCCAGATGCAGCGCTTCTGCGAACGTTTTCCGTTTACTCCGGATCCTTCGGCAGCGCAGGAACTCTACGAAGCGCTCGGTGGTTGCGGGTATGGCGGGTTCCCCGATCCCTATGGGATCACCTTGCTTCCGGGCGAATATCCGGGTGAGGGCTTCTACCTGTGCAGGTTAAAGAAAAACCGCTCTTTTTGACAAATGTATTACATTCTGTTACAAAAGTATGAAATCCTGTTTCAATACTGTTAAAGTTTGTTACAGCAGTGTTATGTTTTCTCAGGAAATGTTGATTTTCCGATATTCTCTTGCTAGAATCGAATCGTAGCAGGGGATAAGCCGGGTATTCGACGTTAAGAAAGAAGGAGGCCTTTGGAATGAAACCGGACATATTGTCCCTTAGCCTTGATGAGATCCGGGATCTCGTCGAAGAACTGGGAGAACCGAAGTTTCGTGCGGATCAGCTCTACCGCTGGTTACATGTAAGCAAAGCCACATCTTTCGAAGAGATGACGAACCTCCCGGCGAAACTGAAGGAGAAACTGGCGGAGCGATACATCGTAGATCCGATCCGCCTCGTTACATATCAGGAGAGTGCACTCGACGGCACACGTAAATATCTGTTCGCCCTGCCGGACGGAAACTTGATCGAGAGTGTTCGCATGATCTATCATCACGGGATCTCGGTATGTATCTCCACACAAGTCGGCTGCCGTATGGGCTGCGTATTCTGCGCATCCACACTGGATGGGCTGGAGCGAAACCTCACGGTCGGCGAGATGCTCGGCCAGGTCTACGCCATCATCCGCCAGACGAAGGAGCGTGTCAGCAATCTGGTGCTCATGGGATGCGGTGAACCGATGGATAACTACGACAATGTCGTTGCTTTTGTGCGGCGCATCTCGGATAATAACGGTGAGCACATCAGCCAGAGAAACATCACGGTCTCGACCTGCGGTCTGGTCCCGAAGATCCGGCAACTGAAAGACGAAAACCTGCAGATCACATTGGCCATATCCCTGCATGCGGCGGACGACGAAAAACGTAAGGCATTAATGCCGGTCGCACGTGTCTACAGCTTAGATCAGCTGCTTGCGGCATGCAGAGAATACTTCGATGAAAACAAACGCCGGATCACCTTTGAATACAGTCTGGTACGTGGGGAAAATGACTCTCCGGAGTACGCAGAGCGGCTCGGAAGGCTGCTGAACCGATACTTCGATCATGCCCATGTAAACCTGATACCGGTCAATCCCATCAAGGAACGAAGCTTCGCTTCCACAGAGCTGAATGCTGTATATGCATTTCAAAAAAAACTTGAAAAATTTCAAATAAATGCTACTATTAGAAGAGAAATGGGACGGGATATCGACGGCGCCTGCGGGCAGTTGAGACGTCGTTATTCCGGGAAAAATCCGTCGTCCGATTCGGTAGGAGAGTAGTCGGAAACGGTACGAGAAGAGATAAGGAAAATACGTCAGGTCGTAAAAAACCTGCATAAGGGAGGAGGTGGTTTGTATGCGTTCCTTCGGCATGACCGATGTCGGAAAGGCACGTTCCATGAACCAGGACATGTTTTTTTGTTCCGATTCGTCGGTAGGTTCATTAAAGAACCTGTATATCGTTGCAGACGGCATGGGCGGACATAACGCCGGTGACTTTGCGTCACGGTATACGATCGAAAACATCGTGCGCCTTCTGGAAAGCTCGACAAACCCCTTCCTGATCTCTAAGATAGATACAAGCATCCATCAGGTGAACCGCATGCTGGTACGCCAGGCGGATGAGAACCTCGAGATGTGGGGCATGGGAACTACGCTGGTCCTGGCCACCATCGAGGATAATGTATTATATGTGGCAAATGTCGGAGACAGCCGTCTCTATGTAGCCAGCCACGAAATGTGTCAGATCACCCGCGACCATTCCTACGTTGAAGAAATGGTCTCCATGGGTAAGATGACACGAGACTCGGATGAATACCGATTAAGAAAGAATATCATTACCCGTGCCATCGGAAGCCCTTCGGGCGTTACGGTCGATTATTTTGAGATCGAACTATCGCATGGCAATCAGGTGATCCTGTGTTCCGACGGACTGACCAACATGGTCAGTGACGATGAGATCTTCCAGGTTCTGTCCCGGGAGATTTCGCTTCGTTCGAAATGTGAACAGTTGATCGAGGCTGCGAACCGCAACGGCGGACAGGATAACATAAGTGTGGTCATTATTGACCCTGAGATTTAAGAGGTGAGTTAAATGTTAAAAGAGGGTATGTTTTTAGGCGACCGATATGAAATATTGGAAAAGATCGGCGTCGGCGGAATGGCGGAGGTTTATAAAGCCAAATGCCATAAGCTCAACCGTTTGGTCGCTATCAAAGTCCTCAAAAAGGAATTCTGTGATGACGAGAACTTCGTTGCCCGCTTTAAGGCCGAGGCACAGGCTGCAGCCGGTTTATCCCATCCGAATGTCGTAAGTATCTTCGACGTCGGTGACGAAGGCGAGCTGCACTATATCGTCATGGAACTCGTGGAAGGTATTACCCTGAAGGAGTATATCCAGAAGAAGGGTAAACTGGAGATTCGAGAGGCGATCGGCATCACGATCCAGATCGTGCAAGGTATCGGCGCAGCGCATGAGCGTCACATCGTACATCGTGACATCAAGCCGCAGAACGTCATTATCTCTAAAGAAGGTAAGGTTAAAGTAACCGACTTCGGTATCGCGAAGGCGGCTTCTTCGAATACCATTAATTCTGATGCCGTAGGTTCGGTCTATTATTTCTCGCCCGAGCAGGCACGCGGTGGCTATTCCGATGAGCGTAGCGATATTTATTCGCTGGGTATTTCCCTCTATGAGATGCTGACCGGTAAGGTACCGTTTGACGGGGATTCGACCGTATCCATCGCACTGGCCCACCTGAATAATGAAATGATCCCGCCGAGGCAGCTGGATCCGCTGATCCCTATCAGTCTCGAAAAGATCATATTGAAAGCGACGCAGAAGAAACCCGAGCGTCGTTATAACTCCGTGACCGAACTGATTACGGACCTGCGTAAAGCCCTCCTGATGCCGGACGAGGATTTTGTTACGATTCCCGGTCAGGCAGTCGAGGATGAGACCAGCCCGACCGTTATCATGTCGGACAATGATCTCATGCAGATCAAGCAGATGAAGAATACCAGCATCGTTATCAATGACAACGAGACCGAGGAGGCGCCTGAGAAACCTGTAGCCGGTGCTGCAAAAGGAAATGATGTCATCTCCATTCCCGAAGACGATGATGAAGACGATGACGACGATAACGGAGCGATCTTCGATAAGGTGATCCTGATCCTCGGAATCATTCTGTCCGTACTCATTTTGTGCGTGGCATTCTACTTCCTGGCGAAAACCATGAACTGGTTTGGTAAGAAGGATACACCTGCCATCGAGACGACTGTAGCTCCCCATACGTCTGTCGAATCAACGAGCGTGAAAGAAACGACATTGGCCGCTGACCAGGTTCGTATGCCGAACGTAGTCGGAATGAAGGCGGATGAAGCAGATAAACTTCTGAAGTCGAAGAACCTCGGATACCAGCATTCGAAAGAAGAATACAGTGAGACCTATGATAAGGGCGTAGTTATCGCGCAGAGTTTTGAGGCAGATTCTATCGTCGACAAACACAGCACAGTCCACCTGACCATCAGTAAGGGTAGTTCGATGGTCGTAGTTCCGCAGAACCTGATCGGTGAGGACGAGGTTGACGTTATAAAGACACTGAAGGCTCTGGGCCTGGAAGTCAGCCCGATCTACGAGACCAGTGAAAAATATAAAAAGGGCGCCGTTATCCAGACTGCGCCGAGCAGCGGTGGTAAGTTGAAGGCCGGCGACCGCATCACCGTATATATCAGTTCCGGTGAGAAGATCGACGAGTTTTATTGCCCGTCCCTGATCGGAAAAGATATCGAAACATTGGATGAATTCCTGTCGGAGAACCAGATGGTACTCGGGGATGTTACCGAAGAATATAACGAATATTACAGTGAAGGACTGGTTGTCGATCAGTCCATCCCGGTAAATGAGAAGATCAAAGCCGGAACGAAGATCAACGTTAAGGTCAGCAAGGGCAGCGAGTATGTCGAGATGCCGGATCTTTCCGGAAAGACGCGGGATGAGGCACAGAAGATCTTAGTCGAGATGCATCTGAAACTCAGAGGCGCGACCTATGAGTACAGCGATGACGTTGAGAAGGGAAAGATCATTTCCCAGTCGGTAAAAGAAGGCCGTAAGGTGAAGTTCGACACGGAGATCGAAGTAGTCATCAGTGACGGTGTAGCATTGGTAAAACTTCCCGATACCCTGATCGGACGTAAACTCGAGGATGTTAAGAAGGAACTCGAAGCCCTCGATCTGAAGGTCGAAGTATCCGAAAAAGAAACAAACGAAGTCATGGAAGGCTACGTTTATTCCGCGAACTATCGCGGCGGCGTAGAGGTTCCTTATACGACGACGATCTCGCTCGTTGTAGCGAAGATGCCGCCGACTGAACCGCCTACAGAACCGCCGACACAGGCACCTACGGATCCGCCGACACAGGCGCCGACCGATCCGCCGACCGAGGCACCTACAGAAGCTCCGACCGAAGCTCCTACAAAGGCTCCGGCGACCACACAGGCACCTACGCAGGCACCGACCGAGGCACCTACGAAGCCCGCTAAGGAGGAAACACCGGAAACCGCGGCCGCTTCTAAGGAAGCCTGATCTATGCAGGGCAGGATCATTAAGGGCGTGGGCGGTTTATACCTCGTCGCGCCGAATGACGAAAAAGACATCAAATTATATACTTGTACCGCGCGTGGTTTGTTCCGTTACCAGAAGATCAAACCGGCGATCGGAGATTATGTAGAGATCGAAGAGGATACGGCCGACAAAAAGCCCGACCGTGCCAGCATCGTGAAGATAATTCCTCGAACGAATCTGCTTTTGCGGCCTACTGTCGCAAATGTCGATCAGGCGATGCTTATCATGGCGTGTACACACCCGGAGCCGAATTATAATCTGGTTGATCGTTTCTTGATCTCGCTGAAGATGCGCGAAGTGCCGATCCTGCTGTGCTTTAACAAGTGCGAGCTGATCGATGAAGCGGCTATGGAACACTGCCGCAGGATCTATGAAAACAGTGGGTGCCAGGTGCTCTTTATGAGCGCACTTACGGGCTATGGAATCCGTGAGGCCACAGAATGCCTTAAAGGAAAGACTACAGCGCTCGCGGGACCTTCCGGTGTCGGAAAATCTTCCTTCGTTAACGCGGTATTTCCCGAGGCGAAGTCGCAGACCGGCAGCCTCTCGGAGAAGATCTCCCGTGGTAAGCATACGACCCGGCACAGTGAGCTGATGCGCATCGCGGAAGATACGTTTCTTTGCGATACTCCTGGCTTTTCCAGCCTTTTTCTCGAGGAGACGGACTGTGAGACCCTGCGTGATTATTATCCCGAATTTGAGCCGTTTGAGAGCGGTTGCCGTTTCCCCGGTTGCATGCATGTGAAGGAACGCGACTGCAAAGTGAAAGAAGCGGCGGCCCGGGGAGATATTGCCCCGGAGCGTTATGAAAATTATGTTTTGATCTACGAAGAACTGAAACGAAATAAAAAGTATTAGAAAGCGAGACTTGCGATGGATATCCTGTCACCTTCCATATTGGCTGCCGATTATGCGATACTCGGCGACCAGATCCGCCAGGCAAAAGAAAACGGAGCGAAGTATCTGCACATTGATGTTATGGACGGAGCTTTCGTCCCGAGCATTTCCATCGGTTTTCCTGTTATTTCGTCATTAAGGAAATCGTTTGACGATATCGTGTTCGACGTACATCTTATGATCGAGGAACCGATCCGCTATGTGGAGCGTTTTGCGAAGAGCGGAGCGGACATCATTACCATACATGCGGAGGCCTGCAGTGATGTAAAACAGACACTTGCAACGATCCGCGCACAGGGGGTAAAAGCCGGTATCTCCGTGAAGCCGGGAACGCCGGTGGAGGAGATCTACCCATACCTGCCCATGCTGGACATGGTGCTCGTAATGACGGTAGAGCCGGGCTTCGGCGGACAGAAACTCATTCCGCAGACCCTGGATAAAGTACACACCTTGTATTCCTATTTACGGTCGCATTCGATGGCGGTCGACATTGAGGTCGACGGCGGGATCACCGTAAACACCATAAAGGAAGCAAAGAAAGCCGGGGCCAATGTATTTGTTGCCGGCACCGCGGTATTTCGCGGAGATATAAAATCCAATATAGAAGCATTGTTCGAGGCATTGAAGTTACAATAGGGCTTACAAAAAGCCCGGGAGGTGCGATATGACCGGTCTAAAAGCACTTAGGGAAAACGAAGAAGCTTACAAAGAGATGCTCAACGACGGCATCATTGCTTACGGAAACCTGGATCGCATGAAGATGCTGTTCCAGAAGCAGGAGACGGGAAAACCACTGGTGATCGCTTTCATCGGGGGTAGCATTACGCAGGGGTTTGCTGCGTCATTGCCCACTACCTGCTATGCTTACCGTGTCTACGACTGGTTCTGCAACCGTTTCCCGGATACGCAGGTATCCTACGTGAATGCAGGAATCGGAGCGACGGATTCGTACTTCGGCGTGGCACGTGTAGGGGATGATGTTCTCGCATATCGGCCGGACTTCATCTTATTTGAGTATTCGGTGAATGATCCGGACAATGAATTCTACAAAGAGACCTACGAAGGTCTGATACGTCGCCTTCTGAAAGCGCCCGGTTTTCCGGCCGTGATGGCGCTTAATAATGTTGTATATGCCGATGGCTCGGGTTCGCAGCGCGTACACAACGAGATCACCAAAGCCTACGGGATCCCGACGGTCAGCATCCGCGAATCGGTCTATCGTCGTATCCTCGACGGCCAGATCAGTATGTCGGAGATCACCTCTGACGGGCTGCATCCAAACGATGCGGGGCACAAGCTGGTGGCAGATGTGATCTGCAACCTGTTGCGGTTCATTGACCGCTCGGACGGCATCGCGGTGCCGGTGACGGAGAACCGCTTTGAAGGTTGTGTGCGCCTGACAAATAATGACATAGAACCGATGCAGTGCTACGGTTTTTCGCGGGATGAGACAAGGCAGGAGAACTGTACCGACATCTTTAAGAACGGCTGGTATGGTTCCCTGGAAGGCAGTTTCATGACCTTTCGCATCAAATGTACGGGGATCGGCATCCAGTACCGCAAAACGAAGGATCTGCCGGCCCAGGTCGTACGTGTTACTCTGGATCACGATCCGGCGACCGTCCGCATCCTTGATGCAAACTTCGACGAGACCTGGGGAGACTTGGCCTGCCTCGAGTGTTGCTATGAAGATCTGCCGAATGAAGAGCATGAGCTTTCACTTGAGATCATCGAAGCGCACGAGGATGATGTGAAACCGTTTTATGTCCTAAGCCTGATCGTAGTCTGAAGGAGATCCTATGTCCATTCAATATTGTGAAAAATGCATGTCCTTCTTCCTTCATACGCCGAATACAACCTACGTTATCGGCATCGTGAACGGTAAGTATCTCGGACATATCTACTATGGAAAGAAAATACAGAATCAGAACCTGCGTCACCTGATGGGCGTGAAGGCGGATCCGTCCGCCGACAACATCAATCCCGGTGACACGGGCATTTTCTATGATAATTTTCCGTTCGAATATAATTTCCGCGGGATCGGTGATTTCCGTGAATGTGCTCTGGATGTACATACCATGCAGGGCCATCATGGTGCTTTATGTGAATATCGTTCCCACAGGATATTTAAAGGAAAACCCACGCTAAAGAGCCTTCCGGCCACCTTTGGCAGCGTAGCGGAATGCGAGACCCTGGAGATCGAGTTGTTCGATCCCGTGATCTCCCTGACATTGACCCTGTCTTATACCGTATTCGCTGACAATGATGCGATCTGCCGCCATGTGCGCGTTCGCAACAGCGGAAGTGAGCCGGTCTACCTGGACCGTGTGCTTTCCGCGCACTTATATCTGCCGGAGAATGCTTATGATGTGATCACCCTCCATGGCAGCTGGGGACGGGAACGGGGCATCTGCCGCCGGCCTGTATCGTATGGCATCAGCCGCGCATATTCCTCCCGCGGTGTTTCCAGCCATCAGGCGCAGCCTTTTATCGCCGTGATGTCACCGAATACCGACCAGGCATCAGGTGAGGTCTATGCGATGAACCTGGTGTATTCCGGCAACTTCATCGCCCAGACGGATGGTCTGGTCAATGACGACGTGATCCTGCAGATCGGTATCAATCCTGACGATTTCTGCTGGAAACTGGAGCCCGGGGAATACTTTACCGCACCGGAGGCCGTCATGGTCTATTCGGCGCAGGGCCTCGGCGGAATGACACGTACCTTCCATGACCTGTACCGCAAACATCTGATACGCGGAAAATACAAAGATTGCAAGCGTCCGGTCTTGCTCAACAACTGGGAAGCGACCTATTTTGATTTCAATACGGAGAAACTGCTGGATATTGCCCGCAGCGCATCACAGCGTGGCATCGAGATGCTCGTTATGGATGACGGCTGGTTTGGCAATCGTTTCGACGACCACCGCGCCTTAGGTGACTGGGTGGTAAATGAAGAGAAACTGCCGGGCGGACTTCCTTATCTGGTTTCCGAGGTAAATAAACTCGGAATGAAATTCGGCATCTGGTTTGAGCCTGAGATGGTATGTCCGGATTCCGATCTGTTCCGTGCGCATCCCGATTGGGCCATTCAGGTCCCGAACCGCACCAATACAACGCTTCGTTGGCAATACGTTCTGGATATCACCAGACCGGAAGTTTTGGAATATGTTTGGAACCGCTTGTACAGTGTTTTATCGAGTGCGAACATCGAATATGTAAAGTGGGACATGAACCGGGCCCTTACGAACATCGGAAGTCAGGATCTTCCGGCGGACCGGATCGGTGAGTTTTACCACCGTTATACACTGGCCGTTTATGAATTACAAGGCCGTTTGACCTCGGAATTCACGGAGCTGCTTTTGGAGAACTGCTCCAGTGGCGGAGGCCGTTTCGACCCCGGGATGCTGTATTACAGTCCGCAGATCTGGTGCTCGGACGATACCGACGCGATCGAGCGATTGAAGATCCAGGAGGGCACGGCACTCTTTTACCCGTTATCCTCGATCGGCGCCCATGTTTCAGTCTGCCCGAACCATCTGACCGGGCGCAGCGTTCCGTTTGAGACACGCGGTCACATCGCGATGCTGGGCACCTTCGGTTACGAACTCGACATCACGAAACTGTCTGAGGAGGATCTGGAGATGATCCCGAAGCAGGTCGAGATGTACCATGAAAGCAACGATCTGGTGCGCGGAGGCGATTACTACCGACTCGCTTCCTACGCGGAAAATCATTTTGTTGACGCCTATATGGTCGTTTCTAAAGATAAGTCGCGCGCACTTCTGACCATGGTCGCGGTTACGTACCGCATCAACCACCGTGCATTTTTGCTTCGACTTCAGGGACTGGATCCGATCGCGAATTATTATATTCCCGCGATGGACAGTCATTTTACGGGCGATGCACTCATGAATGCCGGCATTTTTATCCCGAGTCCGTGGGCGGGTGGCGATTATCGTTCCTTCGTCTGGAAGATCGAAAGAGAAGATTAAACCGCTGAGGCGGAATCAAATATAAGGAGAATGATTATGATACTAGTTAACTCGGTATTTGGAACAACAAAAAAAGGAGAAGAGATCCGTAACTATGTGATGACGAATAAGAAGGGTATGGCCCTTACGGTCAGCAATTACGGCGCATTGCTCATCAGCCTTGCAGTTCCCGATAAGAAGGGAAAATGTGCCGACGTAGTTCTCGGTCTCAAGACACTCGAAGATTATTACAAGAATTCCTGCTTCCTCGGTGCGACTGTAGGACGCCACGCGAACCGCATCGGCGGTGCGAAGTTCACGATCAACGGAACGACCTATGAACTCGAAAAGAACGACAATAAGATCAACAATCTTCACAGCGGTAAAAAAGGTTATCAGAACCGTGTATGGAAAGTGACCGGTACGCATGTGGATGATGAGAGCGCTTCCGTTACCATGACCCTGCATAGCCCGGATGGAGATCAGGGCTATCCCGGAAATGTCGACATTTCTCTCACTTACACGCTGAAGGAAGACGGCTCCGTTATGATCGGTTATTATGCGGTTCCGGATCAGGATACCATCATCAACCTGACGAACCACAGTTACTTCAACCTCGCCGGCCATGACAGCGGCGACGTTCTGGATCAGATCGTTTGGATCGATTCCGACGCGGTGACCGAGACCGACTCCAAGTCGATCCCGAACGGTAATCTGGTGGCTGTTGCGAACACACCGATGGATTTTAACACACCGAAGGCGATCGGCCGCGATATCAACCAGAACTATTATATGCTTAAGGACGCAGGCGGTTACGATCACAACTACGTTCTCAAAAATCCGGGCGGCATCCACAAAGTCGCTTTCATGTACGATCCGAAGAGCGGCCGAAAGATGGAAATTTACACCGACCTTCCCGGTATGCAGTTCTACACCGGTAACTATGTCGGAAAGAATAAGGTGACCGGTAAGAGCGGCAGCGTTTATGTAAAGCGCGCCGGCGCATGTTTTGAGACTCAGTATTTCCCGGATGCGGTAAATCACGAGAACTTCGTTTCCCCTGTGATCCGTAAGGGCAATGCCTACACATCGACCACGATCTACAAGTTTTCTGTAGAAGGATAATTAATCGAAAGGACTGTTCTTATGGAGTGCAAGGAAGCATTGTCGTTGATTGACATGTACAATGAAGATAAGCTGCGCGGTACCCAGAAGGAGCAGTTCCTTTTGCATGTAAAAAACTGCTCCTCGTGTTACGAGGAGCTCGACATCAAATTCATCGTCACGCGCGGTCTGAAAGGACTGGATTCGAAGGAACCGACGGATTTCAACTTTTCCGGGATGCTTCATTCGAAGATCGAAAAGGAGATGGGTCACATTAAACGCCACCACAGCGTTCTGCAGACCGTCCTTCTGTTCATTCTGATCGTTCTGACCGCGCTGATGGTGATTCTGTTATGATGAACGACTTCTTTTGAGGATAATGCTTTGGATAAGATACTTTTGATCGACGGATACAGTATCATCAATCGCGCGTTTTACGGCCTGCCGATGCTTACAAATGCACAGGGTGAGCCGACGAACGGCGTCTATGGTTTTTTGAATATTCTCTTTAAACTGCTCGATGAGGAACATCCGACCCATCTGGCGGTCGCTTTTGATGTAAAGGCACCGACGTTCCGCCACGAGATCTATAAGGAGTATAAGGGCACGCGTAAGCCGATGCCGCAGGAACTGACCATGCAGGTACCCATGCTGCAGGAAGTGCTGCATGCCATGAACGTGCCTTGCGTTTCCAAAGCCGGCCTGGAGGCCGATGATATCATCGGTACATTGTCCCGGAAACTGGGCGACCGTATGCAGGTCGTGATCGTATCCGGAGACCGGGACCTTCTTCAGCTCGCGACCGACACGGTCCTGGTCCGCATCCCGAAGACCCATAAGGGGAAGACCGAGATATTCAACTACTATGCGAAGGACGTCCTGGCTGAATACGGCGTGACGCCGACAGAATTCATTGACCTGAAGGCACTGCAGGGCGACACCTCCGATAACATTCCCGGCTTGCCGGGCGTCGGTCCGAAGACAGCGACCGAACTGATCGTCAAATATCACACCGTGGAAAATGCGGAGGCACATATTGACGAGATCACGAAAAAGAGCGTGCGTGAATCCTTTGAGCAGAACCGCGAACTGGCGCATCTGTCGAAGATCCTCGCAACGATCAATGTAAATGCCGAACTTGAATTCAACGCCGATGACGCGATCATCGACGATCTATATACGCCGCAGGCTTATGAGCTGATAAAGCGGCACAACTTCAAATCCCTGTTTAATCGTTTTGCCGAAGGAGGCAAGGCTTTGCAGGCGTCCGCAAAAGAAGAGAAGGCGGACGAAGTGAAGATCAATTATACGTTTGTTTCCTCGGTTGAGGAGGCGACCGCGATCCTCTTGAAGGCCGCGAAGCAGTCTGAGGTCGGAATGTCCTTCTGCGTCAGCAGTGATCCGCAGGACCGCCAGTGGTTCGGCGTCGGTATTGCGTACGAAAATGAATCATACTACCTGACGATCTCGAATCCGTTTGAGGCGATGCTTCTGCATGAGCCGGTACGGATGGTATTTGAGAATACGAAGGTCTACGTTTACGATCTGAAGAAGACCCTGCACCTGCTGGCGGACACAACGCAGAAGAGTGTCGAGGAGTTTTTGGCGCCGCTTAAGATGCACGCGAAGGATGTTTCCGTGATGGCGTATCTTCTGAGCCCGCTGTCGCCGCCGGAGGATGCATTTTCCTGTGCGGCTTCGTATCTGAACGAGACCCATCAGACACCTGCCGAGATCCTCGGCAAGAGTAAGGTGCAGGATGTCTACCTCGTTATGGAGGAGAAACTGGGAGCGTCCTATGCTACGGAAGCAAGCTTAAATCTGCGCCTCGGAAAGAAGATGGAGCAGTTGATGGAAGAGCGCGGAGAGCTTACACTCTACGATGAAGTGGAACTGCCTCTGGTCTACGGCCTGTTCCGTATGGAGCGTTATGGTATTTGCGTGGATGCGGCAGCCCTTCGCGAGTATTCGGTCGTTCTCGGTGAGAGTATCCGGAACCTCGAGGAAGATATCGTCCGTCTGGGCGGTGAGGAAGCGAAAGGTGTGAACCTGAACTCCCCGAAACAGTTGGGCGAATTCCTGTTTGAAACACTGAAACTGCCGGGCGGAAAGAAGACGAAGAGCGGTTATTCTACCGCGGCAGATGTACTTGATAAATTAGCTCCGGACTACGAGATCGTACGCATGATCTTGAAGTACCGGCAACTTACGAAACTGAAGTCGACCTATGCTGATGCATTGCCCGGCTATGTACGTGAGGACGGCAGGATCCACGGAACCTTTAACCAGACCGTGACGGCGACCGGCCGTATCAGCAGCGCGGATCCGAACCTGCAGAATATCCCGGTGCGCAACGAACTCGGAAAGCAGATTCGCAAGCTGTTCGTTCCCGCGCCCGGTTATATCTTCGTGGATGCCGACTATTCGCAGATCGAACTGCGTATCCTCGCACATATGTCGGAGGATGAGAACCTGATCGCAGCTTATCATCAGGATAAGGATATCCACGCGATCACGGCGGCTTCGGTCTTCCATGTTCCGCTTTCCGAGGTTACCCCACAGATGCGCCGAAATGCGAAGGCAGTCAACTTCGGTATCGTCTATGGAATCAGCGCGTTCGGACTGAGCGAAGACCTGTCCATCACGCGTAAAGAGGCGGAGCAGTATATCGAACGTTATTTTGCCACCTACCCGAAGGTCAAGGAGCTTCTGGACCGCCTCGTTGCAGACGCGGAGCGCCTCGGCTACTCCACGACATTGCTCGGACGTATCCGGCCCATTCCGGAATTAAAGGCTTCCCAGTATATGACACGTGAGTTCGGCAAGCGTGTTGCGATGAATGCGCCCATTCAGGGAACGGCGGCAGATATCATAAAGATCGCGATGAATGCAGTCAATGCGGAACTGGTGTGCCGCAAACTGAATTCGCGCATCGTTTTGCAAGTTCACGACGAACTCCTGATCGAAGCAAAGCAGGAGGAAGTCGAGGAGGTTAAAGAACTGCTGGTTTCCTGCATGAAGAACGCAATGCACCTTTCGGTCGACCTGGAAGTTTCCGTTGCGACGGGGGAGAATTGGAATGATGCAAAATAAGAAGATCGTCATCGGCGTGACCGGCGGCGTCGGTTCCGGAAAAACGGCTGTCTGTAATACGATCGCCGAAGAAGTAAATGCGAAACTTTTGATCGCGGATGACATGGCGAATCAGCTCATGTTGCCCGGCGGGCTTACCTATCGTGCACTGATCGATGCGTTTGGTAAGGACATCGTACGCAAGGAAGATGGACACATTGACCGTAAACTGCTGGCGGACCGTGTATTCGCGAGCGGCGGCTCGACCGAAACGATCAATAAGATCGTTCATCCCATCGTGATCGAACAGATCAAAAAGGAGATCGCAGGTTTCCGTTATTCGACCGAAGATAACGATAATACTTCGGAGTTTCTGGTGATCGAGGCGGCCCTGCTTTTGGATACCGATATCCCTGAACTGTGCGATCGTATGTGGTATGTATTTGCGCCGGAGAGCGTGCGCATTTCCCGCTTGGTGGAATCGCGCGGATACAGCGTGGAGAAGTGTCATGCGATCATCGATAAACAGCGTAGCACGGGAGAATTCTTCGCGGCGGCGACGGATGTCATCCCGACAGGCTACGGTTTTAAAGTGACGGCCGAACACATTCGTCACCTGCTCGGTAAGCTTAAGGGTTGAAGTTTACTCCGAATGCTACTATAATGGCATGGTACATTCAAACATAAATTGAGTCTGCACCCGCAGACCATAGACAAGGAATAAGTAACTATGAAACTGACAAGTATCGCCAGCGGAAGCAGCGGCAACTGCACGCTGATCAGCGGAGGCGGCACGAGCATCCTGGTGGATGCCGGCATCTCCTGTAAGCGCATCAAGGAAAGTCTCGAGGCGCTCGGAGTCTCCCCCGAAACACTGGCAGGACTTATGATCACCCATGAACATTCCGATCATACGAGCGGACTCTTCATATTCGAGAAGCGCTTTCACGTGCCGATCTACGCGCCGCAGGAGACTCTCGACGAGATCCGGCGTATGGATAAAAAAGGGGAGATCGATCCGGAGCTTTACTATCCGATCCAGGCGGACGAATGGCTGACCATCGGAGATCTTTCGGTTCTGGCGTTCAATAATCTGCACGACGCCGCCTGTCCGGTCGCTTACCGTGTAGAATGTGCGGATCGCGCGGTTGCGGTATGTACCGACCTGGGGAATTATACCGGCTATACGGTACGCAATTTGCTGGGGCTGGATGCACTTCTTATCGAGAGCAACCACGATCTGAACATGCTTCAGGTCGGACCTTATCCTTATCAACTTAAACGCCGCGTGATGAGCGATTACGGCCATCTGGCAAATGAACGCTGCGGCCAGCTACTATGCGAGATCGCAAACCCGCGTCTCAAATACGTGGTATTAGGCCATTTGAGCCAGGAAAACAACATCCCGCAGCTCGCACTCGACACGGTACGGGCCGAAGTAAACGAAGGCATTGATCCGGCATTGGCCGAACAGTTATATATTCTGGTCGCGAAACGTGACGAGATGACAGAAACCATAGAGTTTTAAGAGAGGTATGAACATGAAAAAAGCGATAATCACGGTAGTCGGTAAGGATACGGTCGGCATTATTGCCCGTGTGTGCAGCTATCTGGCAGAGAACACCGTCAACATTCTGGATATTTCCCAGACCATCGTCGACGGATATTTCAACATGATGATGATCGTGGACATCTCCGCGTCGGAGAAGAAGATCAGCACGATGGTGACAGAGCTTGAGGGCGTCGGCAACGACCTCGGCGTAGTGATCCATATGCAGTTGGAAGAGATCTTTACGAAAATGCACAGAATCTAGGAGCGTTTTATGATCAATATATTTGAAGTCAATGAAACCAATAATATGATCGAGCATGAGTGCCTCGATGTCCGCACCATTACGATCGGCATCAATCTGCTCGATTGCGTGCGCTTTGACGTTAAGTCGACCTGTGACGCTATCTACGATAAGATCACGCGCATCGCAAATGATCTCGTTTCCACGGGCAATGAGATCGGTAAGGAGTACGGTGTTCCCATCGTGAATAAGCGTATTTCCGTGACCCCGATCGCGCTGGTCGGTTCTTCGATCTGTAAGACCACGGAGGATTTCGTCGAGATCGCGAAGACCTTAAACCGCGCTGCGATCCAGGTCGGCGTGAATTTCATCGGCGGTTATTCCGCGCTGTGCAGCAAGGGTATGACGAAGTCCGATGAACTGTTGATCCGTTCCATCCCGCAGGCGCTGGCGCAGACCGAGTATGTCTGCAGTTCGGTCAATGTCGGTTCGACGAAGACCGGTATGAATATGGACGCGATCCGTTTGCTCGGAACCATTGTGAAAGAGACCGCAGAACTTACGAAAGAGCAGGATTCCTTAGGCTGCGCGAAGCTCGTTGTATTCTGTAATGCACCGGATGACAACCCGTTCATGGCAGGCGCCTTCCACGGCGTGACCGAAGCTGATGCCATCATCAATGTCGGCGTTTCCGGCCCGGGTGTTGTTAAGGCGGCTCTGACGCAGTGCCGCGGCGCGAATTTTGAAGTGCTTTGCGAGACCATAAAGAAGACCGCATTTAAAATCACGCGTGTCGGCCAGCTCGTTGCGCAGGAAGCATCCCGCAGACTGGGCATCCCGTTTGGCATCATCGACCTGTCCCTGGCACCGACGCCCGCCGTCGGCGACAGTGTTGCCGAGATCCTCGAAGAGATCGGTTTAGAGAAGGTCGGAGCGCCCGGAACGACGGCAGCCCTGGCTCTTTTGAACGATCAGGTGAAGAAGGGCGGCGTTATGGCGTCTTCCTATGTCGGCGGACTTTCCGGCGCATTCATTCCGGTCAGCGAGGATCATGGTATGATCGAGGCTGCGCAGTGCGGTGCATTGACTCTGGAAAAACTTGAGGCGATGACCTGCGTATGCTCAGTGGGCCTGGATATGATCGCCATTCCCGGCGATACCACTGCAGCGACGATCTCCGGTATCATCGCGGATGAGGCGGCCATCGGTATGGTGAACCAGAAGACCACGGCGGTTCGTATTATCCCCGTAGTCGGTAAGGGCGTAGGTGATACCGTTGAATTCGGCGGACTTTTGGGCTATGCGCCGGTTATGCCGGTCAATCAGTACTCCTGTGAGAAGTTCATTTCCCGCGAAGGACGTATTCCCGCGCCGATCCACAGTTTCAAAAACTAAGCAAAAAGAGGACCCGATATGATACAGATCCGCGAAATCCCTTATGCAAAAGACCGGATGGCGGCCGCACGTGACAGTGTGGCCGGTATTGTCGCGGAATTCAATCCGTATCACACCGGACACGAATATCTGATCCGTAAGGTGCGCGAGATCACCGGCTGCCGCTATGTCATCATCGTGATGAGCGGCAACTTTACACAATATGGCGCGCCTGCGATCGTCGATAAATATACCCGCACGAAGATGTGCCTTTCAGGCGAATCTCATGCCGATATGGTGTTTGAGATTCCCACAGTCTATGCAACTGCGAGCGCCGAGGGCTTCGCGCATGCCGCCGTTTCCCTTCTCGAGGGACTCGGAATCGTCGATTATCTTTGCTTTGGAAGTGAGGTGATCGATACTGATGCCATGCAGGAAGTTACGCAGATGATGGTCGATGAACCGCAGGAGGTGCGGGCGAAGCTGCGTTCTTACTTAGAGAGCGGAAAATCTTTCCCGGCTGCCTATGACTGTGCGGTCTATGATTATTTCGCGGCAAAGGACGGGGCCGGGAAGGCGGACAGCATCCGGTCTATGCTTCGCAACCCGAATGCGACGCTCGGACTGCAGTATTGCAAAGCATTGGCCGCGCTCAAATCGAAAATGAAGCCGGTTGCGATTAAAAGGATCGGAGCAGGGCATAACCAGGCATCCGCCTTTGACGAGACCTATGCGAGCGGGTCGTATTTGCGTGAGTTACTAGCTGCCGGAGGAATGGCGAAGGATCTGGAAGGCTTTTTCTCCAAACCTGCGGCCGAAATCTTAGCGAAAACATTGGAGCAGTATGGACCTACCTGCGAGGAAGAACTGCTTCCGTACTATAAAAAGATGCTTCTGGATGTTCGGTATCGTAACCTGAGTTACGAGGCTCCGTACAACAGCGTCGAGCCGACATTGCTTCGGCATCTGGTAAATCGCAGCGCAGAAGCGGCGGACTGCCGGTCTTATGCGGATTTTATTCTTTCGATGAAGTCGAAGAATCTGACGTACACACGCATATCCCGCTTGCTGTTCCGTCTGGTGACAGGCATCGGGACGGAGCATCCTCCGTATCCCGTGTACTACCTGCGACTGCTTGGCTTCCGCGACGAAGACACGAAGCTGCTTAGGCCGCGGATCAAAGAGTCCGCGACCCTGCCGATCATTACTAAGGTGGCAGACTATGAAAGTGCATCTGAAGGCTTCCAGCCGTCCGAACGCGGCGCCTGCCTCGCGATGTTTAAGACCGACCTGTATACATCCGAATTCTACTATCAGTTGCAAAACAGCAGCGGTGAGATCAATGAATTCACCTACGGAGTCATCCGTATATAAATATCTACCCCGGGAGTGCCAAAGAGTGCACGCCCGGGGTGATTTTTTTGAGCAACTCTGTTTCCGCCGAACCTGGTTTTCTTAGATACGATCGACGGCGGACAGGTTCGACTCGCTGTGAAAAACTAACCGCGAATATCGAAGCCGGAGCTCGGGTACCGCCTCGACTTCGGCCGTTTCCTGATGAAAACGACCTCAGCGAGCTCAAAAAACGACCTCGGAGATCGTTTTTGCCCCGGCTCCGGCATCTCCTTCGCGGAGTTTTTCATCAGCTCGCTCACATGTCCGTCTTACGATCGCATTAACGAAAATAATAACGGCGGAAACATGAGTTGCCGCCAAGAAATACTTCGGGCGTGAATTATTGAACTTACAGGGCAGGTATATGCGGGATCAGAGAGAGGTGAATTCGTTGATTGGAAGAAGGAGAAGAAAAGTTTGAAAATCAAAATAACAGTATTGACAGGGTGGGGCGGCTATGCTAGAATTGTTTGCGGTTAGCGCAGGCTAACTAACAAACGTTATGAGAGGAGTAGTAATATGATGAAGTTGGTTTTGATCCGGCATGGCGAGAGCGAGTGGAATAAGCTAAACTTATTTACCGGTTGGATGGATGTCGATCTGAGTGATAAGGGAAAGGAAGAGGCGAAGAAGGCCGGACAGGTCCTGAAAGCAGAGGGTTATGATTTTGATATCTGCTTTACCTCGTATTTGAAGCGGGCGATCCATACGCTGAATACAGTGTTGGATGAGATGGACCGTGCGTGGCTTCCGGTCGTTAAGACATGGAAGTTAAATGAGCGGCATTACGGTGCGCTTCAGGGCCTGAATAAGTCGGAGACAGCGGAGAAATACGGAGAGGATCAGGTGAAGATCTGGAGACGTTCGTTTGACGTAAAACCGCCTGCGCTCGATGCTTCGGATGATCGCTCCGCATTGCACCAGGCGATGTATCGTGACATTGATCCGTCTTTGCTTCCGGCAAATGAAAGTCTCGAGACAACGATCGAACGCGTCGTTCCGTACTTCGAAGAGGTGATCAAACCTGAAATAAAGGCAGGTAAGCGTGTTGTTATCGCCGCCCATGGTAATTCGCTTCGTGCATTGGTGAAATACTTCGATAACCTCAGCAACGAGGACATCATCAATGTCAACATCCCGACAGCCGTCCCGCTGGTCTATGAGTTCGATGATGATTTCAAGGTATTAGATCATTACTACCTGGGAGATCAGGAAGAACTGAAAGCGAAGATGGAAGCCGTAGCGAAACAAGGCGCAAAACAGGCGAAAACTGTTTCGGAAAAGTAATTCTTTTTGACTGGCGGTTAGCCCAAACTAACCGCTTTTATTTATTCTTTGAAAGAGGAGAAAAATGAAAAAAAGAGGTTTATTATCATGGGTGCTGGAGTTTGCCGGAAGAAAAAAGGCATTCTTCGGCGGAAGCGTGGTACTGGCTGTATTGGGGGTGGCTGCATCTTTTGTACCGTATCTTATCATTTCGAAGATTGTAGAAGAGCTTCTTTCCGGGAACCGGAATTGGAACGATTATTTAACTCTGGTGATCTGGATGGGAGTCTTCTGGGTGATTCGAATGACTTTACACTCACTGTCGACATCCTTGTCTCATGTGGCGACGTTTACCGTGCTCGGCGGGATCCGAAAGCAGCTTTGTACGAAACTATCGAAGATCCCGCTCGGTTCGGTCTTAGATGACAACAGTGGAAGTTACAAGAACATCATCGTAGAGCGCGTCGACTCCATGGAGACGACGCTGGCACATATCGTTCCGGAATTCACTGCAAACCTGCTTCTGCCGATCGTGATGTTCATCTACCTTTTGACACTGGACTGGCGGCTCGGCCTCAGTAATCTGCTCGGTGCATTCATCGGCCTGATCTTTATGGCTGTGATGATGTATAAAAGCCGCGGAGGATATGAATTGTCCGTCCGCAAGACGAAGAAACTGAACGACACGGCGGTTGAATACATCAATGGTATCGAAGTGATCAAGGCGTTCGGAAAGACCGGCGGATCTTATGAGAAGTTTGTTGTGGCAGCGAGAGAAGGCGCAGATGTATTTATCGAATGGATGCGAAGATGCATTTGGCCGCAGTGTGGTACGTTGTCCTTCCTGCCTGCAACCTTCCTGGGCGTACTTCCGGTCGGCCTGCTTCTGGTCAAGGGCGGCTCATTGACGCCGCAAGGCTTTATTACAGGTGTCATTCTTTCGGCTGGTTTGATCACTCCTTTAGTTGTTGCATTCTCCTATATGGACGACATTTTGAAGATGCGGACCATCTTCGGTGAAGTCACGGAGATCCTCGAAAGAAAAGATATGGAAAGACCCGCTACATTGACAGAGAAACCGCAGGGCGCCGATATCGAGCTGAAGGATGTGCGCTTCACATATAAGGATCAGGAAGTCCTTCATGGGATCAATATGAAGATCCGACAGGGTGAGGTGACCGCGATCGTCGGACCATCCGGCTCCGGCAAGAGTACGATCGCAAGATTGATCGATTCTTTATGGGATGTGGATTCCGGTTCGATCACATTCGGAGGCGTGGATATCCGGAAATTGCCGCTGGATTATTACATGGGAAATATCTCTTATGTAGCGCAGGATAATTATCTGTTTGACCTTACGATCAAAGAGAATATTCGTCTGGGACGCGCGGGTGCTTCCGATGAGGATGTTTATAATGCGGCGAGAGCCACCGGCTGTCATGAGTTCATCCTAGGCCTGGAAAACGGATATGACACGGTCGTTGGCGGAGCGGGCGGTCATCTGTCGGGCGGGGAGCGCCAGAGGATCTGCATTGCCCGTGCCATGCTGAAGGATGCTCCGGTCGTTATTCTCGACGAGGCTACCGCATACACAGATCCGGAAAATGAAGCGCTGGTTCAGGCAGGTGTAGCGAAACTCGTTAAGGGCAGAACGCTGATCGTGATCGCACACCGCCTTTCGACGATCGTGGATGCGGATCAGATCTTTGTGATCAAAGACGGTAAGGTAGAGGCTGTCGGCACGCAGGAAGAACTCCTTGCATCCTGTGACCTGTATAAGAAAATGTGGGAAGCACATAGCATTGCAAAAGATGAAGATAAGGAGGTGACCGCAAATGCTTAAGATGGTAAAAAAGTTCTTCGCTTTCTGCAGTCAGAAGAACCGGAACAAATTTTACAAATCTGCGGCTCTCGGCGTAATCGAGGCCATGTTTACCGCCATGCGTATCCCGGCGGCCTTCTTTGCGATCCGAGCCGTACTCATGAACGACATCACTACAAAATCGATACTGATCGTCATCGGCCTGATGCTCATCAGCACGCTCGGGAAAATGACTGTCAACCGCTTTTCTTCGATGCTTCAGACGGAAGCCGGTTATGATACCTGCGCGCTGAAGCGTATCGAGATCGGTGAGCATTTGCGATACCTTCCGATGGGATACTTCAACGACACGAGTCTGGGTCACATTACTTCGGTAGCAACGAATACGATGGAACAGGTCGGGGATATCGCGACCCGTGCGATCATGATGGTGCTTCAGGGCAGTATCACGACGGTCGTCGTTATCTTGTTTATGCTCCTTTTTGATTACCGCATTGGCCTGACAGCATTAGCCGGCCTGGGCATTTTCCTCCTGGTCAATCAGTGGACGAACCGTTCTGTCGCAAAGGTCGCAAATGAGAAATTAGAAGCCGACCGGGATATGGTCGGAGTCATCCTCGAATACATTCAGGGTATCTCCGAGATTCGTAACTACAACATTGTCAGCAAGAATCAGTCCAGACTCAATAAGGCGATCGATCGAAAGAAGAAAGCCGACATCACGGCTGAGCTGGCGGCGATCCCGGCGGTCGGCGTGCAGATGCTGATCAGTAAGCTTTCCGGAGTTGCGATCGCAGGAGTTTCACTCTGGTTCTATTTCGACGGAAGTATGCAGCTGGAATATACGATCACGATGCTTCTGTGCTCGTTTATGATCTTTGAATCGATGGACTTGGCAGGTGTCTATACAGCGCTTCTTAAGATCATCGGTAAGGGTGTGGATCTGGCCAATGAGATCCTGGAGACCGAGCAGATGGACATCGACGGAGAACGCATTGTCCCGAAAAACAGAGATATCCACCTAGAGCATGTATCTTTCGCGTATGAGAACCGAAAGATCATAGACGATGTGACGCTCGACATCAAGGAAAATACGACCACCGCGATCGTCGGTCCGTCCGGCGGAGGTAAGACCACGATCACTTCGCTGATCGCCCGCTTCTGGGATGCTCAGGAGGGCGCGGTCACCCTCGGCGGAAGAAACGTGAAAGAGTACAGTTTTGACTCGCTGATGGAGCAGTTCAGTTTTGTGTTCCAGAGAGTCTATCTGTTTGAGGATACGATCGCGAACAACATTCGCTTCGGTCGTCCCGAGGCGTCGATGGAGGAAGTGATCGAGGCGGCGAAAAAGGCTGCCTGTCATGACTTTATCATGGAACTTCCGAATGGTTATGACACTGTTGTCGGCGAGGGCGGCGCGACATTGTCCGGAGGAGAGAAGCAGCGGATCGCGATCGCGCGTGCCATCATGAAAGACGCTCCGATCATCATCCTCGATGAGGCCACGGCAAATATCGACCCCGAAAACGAAAAGGAACTGACCCAGGCGATCGAGAACCTGACGAAACAGAAGACGATCATTATGATCGCGCATCGTCTGAAGACGGTCAGAAATGCCGACCAGATCCTCGTTGTGGATAAGGGACGGATCGTTCAGCATGGAAGACATAAGGATCTGATGAAGCAGGAGGGCATCTACAAGAACTTCATCATAGGAAGAAAGCAGGCGGTGAGCTGGAAACTCGGATAAGATAGTCCTGATCCCTTCGATTGTGCTTTGAAAAATACAACGGAATACTTGCACGATTCGGCGAAATCCTTTATAATTGTTTACGTATATAAGGATCAAAATTCCTTTGTTGGTGCAAAGACGCATACCAATGAGCCGGGGTACGCGTTTGTATCCTGAAATAAAGTGAAGGAGATAACCGAATTATGAGTTTTATTGATTCCATAAAAGAACGTGCCCGGAAAGATAAGAAGACCATCGTTCTTCCCGAGTCCATGGATCCCCGTGTGTGGGAAGCAGCCGAGAAGATCATTAAAGAGGATATCGCTAACCTGATCATCTTGGGTACTCCGGATGAGGTCGAGACCTACAGCCGCGGCATTGACCGCTCGAAGATCACGATCATCGATCCGCATACTTCACCGGTACTTCCGCTGTATGTTTCAAAGCTGGTCGAACTTCGTAAGAATAAGGGTATGACCCCTGAACTTGCGAAGCAGATGATGATCGAGGACTATATGTACTATGCCTGCATGATGGTTAAGATGGGCCACGCCGACGGCGTTGTTAGCGGCGCCTGTCATTCCAGCGCGAATACGCTGCGTCCGTCGTTGCAGATCCTGAAGACGAAGCCCGGCGTGAAGCTGGTTTCCGCCTTTTTCCTGATGATCGTGCCGAACTGCGAATACGGACTGAACGGTACTTTCGTATTTGCAGACTGCGGTATCGAGCAGGATCCCGATGCAGAGAAGCTGGCGGCGATCGCCATCTCATCGGCGGATACATTCTCCCTGCTGACCGGTGAGGAGCCTGTCGTAGCGATGCTTTCGCACTCCACGAAGGGCAGCGCATCCCACCCGAAGGTAGATAAGGTCGTAGCTGCGACCCGTATCGCGAAGCACCTGCGTCCCGACCTTAATCTGGACGGCGAACTTCAGGCAGATGCAGCCATGGTTGCTTCTGTCGCAGAGTCGAAGGCTCCGACGAGCCGCGTGGCAGGACGTGCCAATGTTCTCGTATTTCCTGATCTGGATGCGGGCAATATCGGCTACAAACTGGTACAGAGACTCGCAAAAGCGGAAGCATACGGACCGGTAACGCAGGGCATTGCCCGTCCGGTAAACGACCTGTCCCGCGGATGCTGCGCAGACGATATCGTCGGCGTTGTAGCGATCACGGTCGTACAGGCACAGGCGCTGGAAGCGGAAGAGAAAGCAAATCAAGGCTGACAGTTCCCGAAAAATGCTTTGAAATTTTTGAAAAAACAGGATTGACAAAATCGAAAGAGTTGGGTATAATCATTTGGTATGCGTATTATGCCCCGTAAACGGAGGCTGATATGCAGATTGATTTGTCTGAATTGACAGTGGCGAATGACACGCGAAAGGAATGTAAAGTTCCGATCGATGCTGCGGTGTTCTCTTTCCAAAAAGAAGAGTATCCCGTGGAAGAAGGTTATGCGGTCCTTCGCATGCATCACACTTCCGATCGTCAGATCGAGATCGAAGCTGACGTACGGATCGTGCTCGGGATGGTTTGCTCCCGCTGTGCGACGCCCCTTTCCGAACCGTTTGATCTTACGGCAACGTGCCTGCTTGACCTTAACAAGAAGTCCGATGAGAAACCTATGGATCCGGAAGAAGAAAACGAAGAGGACGATGCTTATGTCGATTGCGTGATAAACAATCGTTTCCTGGATGTTGATGCGTTTGCGTTTGAAACGCTTTCGGAGAACATGCCGTTTGCAGTTTATTGTAAGGAAGATTGCAAGGGATTGTGCCCCGTATGCGGGAAGAACTTAAACGAAGGAGACTGCGGTTGTTCGGCGACGGCTGATGAACCTAAGGATCCGCGGATGGCCAGGATCGCAGACCTATTTAAGAACGTTAAGGAGGTGTAATGTTATGTCAATCTGTCCTAAGAACAAAACCTCAAAAGCCAGAAGAGACAAGCGTCGCGCGAACTGGAAGATGTCCGCACCCACGCTTGTAAAGTGCAGCAAGTGCGGCGCTCTGATGATGCCTCACCGCGTATGCAAGGCTTGTGGCTCCTACAACAAGAAGGAAATCGTTGCGAAAGACGCAGAATGATCCTGACTTGATTGAGTTTTAAAAGATATAATATTCACGTGAATCGGGAGGCGCAGAAGCGCCTCCCAAATGATTCTATCCGGACGTGAAAAAATCCGAAAAAAATTCAAAAAAACAGTTGCAGTTTTCAACATCCTGTGGTATAGTTTTAGAGATTTGAGGCAATGAATAGGGAGGAAGACATGAAGTCTGCAATGCTTATGAGTCTGAATATGCAGAGTGGAAAACACGGGACATACGATTCTCTCAATTCCGTCCCTTTTATTTCTGTTCCCTATATTTTCGTTTGAGGTCAGTTGTTTTTGAGACTGGCTTTTTTGTTGCGTTTTTATAGGGCCGCGGTTGTGGAGACTCCCTGTTGATTGCCTTAATACAAGAATGGTTCGCAGTAAGCGGACCGTATGATTAAATACTCATATGAGAGATACGATGGAGGACGAAGATGAGCAAAAGAGAAGACATCAAAAAAGTACTTATTATCGGATCCGGCCCGATCATTATCGGCCAGGCTTGTGAGTTCGACTATTCCGGAACCCAGGCTTGTAAGGCGCTGCGTAAGCTTGGATACCAAATCGTTTTGGTAAACTCCAACCCGGCGACGATCATGACTGACCCCGGCATTGCGGATGTTACCTATATCGAGCCCCTGAACGTTAAGCGTCTGGAGCAGATCATTGAGAAAGAGCGTCCCGATGCGATCCTGCCGAACCTCGGCGGACAGTCCGGCCTGAACCTTTGCTCGGAGCTTTCTACGAAGGGTATCCTGGATAAGTATAATGTAAAGGTCATCGGTGTTCAGGTCGATGCCATCGAGCGTGGTGAGGACCGTATCGAGTTTAAGAAGACCATGAATAAGCTGGGCATCGAGATGGCCCGCAGTGAAGTGGCATACAGCGTAGAAGAGGCTCTTGCTATTGCGGATAAGCTTGGTTATCCGGTTGTTCTGCGTCCCGCTTACACCATGGGTGGTGCCGGCGGCGGCCTTGTATATAACGTAGAAGAGTTGAAGACCGTCTGCGCTCGTGGACTTCAGGCCAGCCTTGTAGGTCAGGTACTCGTTGAGGAATCCATCATCGGCTGGGAAGAGCTTGAGCTCGAAGTCGTTCGTGACGCAAAGGGCAATATGATCACCGTTTGCTTCATCGAGAACATTGACCCGATGGGTGTACATACCGGTGACTCCTTCTGTTCCGCACCGATGCTCACGATCTCCGAAGAGGTCCAGAAGCGCCTTCAGGAGCAGGCATATCGTATCGTTAACGAAGTACAGGTCATCGGTGGTACGAACGTACAGTTCGCACACGATCCGGTTTCTGATCGTATCATCGTTATCGAGATCAATCCCAGAACTTCCCGTTCTTCCGCACTGGCTTCGAAAGCGACCGGTTTCCCGATCGCGCTCGTTTCCGCGATGCTTGCTGCAGGCCTGACCCTGGACGAGATTCCTTGCGGAAAATGCGGTACGCTGGATAAGTATGTTCCGGGCGGCGACTATGTCGTAATCAAGTTCGCTCGTTGGGCATTCGAGAAGTTTAAGGACTCTGTAGATAAGCTCGGTACTCAGATGCGCGCTGTAGGTGAAGTCATGAGTATCGGTAAGAACTATAAAGAAGCCTTCCAGAAGGCGATCCGCAGCCTGGAGATCGGACGTTACGGCCTCGGCTTCGCGAAGAACTTCCATGATCTGTCGAAGGAAGAGCTTCTCGAGAAATTGATCTTCCCCACCAGTGAGCGTCAGTTCATCATGTACGAGGCGCTTCGTAAGGGCGCAACCGTGGACGAACTCCACAATCTTACAAAGATCAAGAAATACTTCATCGAGCAGATGAAGGAACTGGTAGAAGAGGAAGAGATGCTCCTCACCATGAAGGGCAGCGTTCCTTCGAAGGAGATCCTCGAGACTGCGAAGAAGGACGGTTTCTCTGACCGTTATCTTGCTAAGCTCCTCGAAGTGAAGGAGGATGAGGTTCGTAACACCCGTCTTTCCTATGGTATTACCGAGAGCTGGGAGCCGGTACATGTATTCGGTACTCAGAATTCCGCATATTACTACTCGACATATTGCGCACCGGATCACACTACGATCACCGATCGCAAGAAGATCATGATCTTAGGCGGCGGCCCGAACCGTATCGGTCAGGGTATCGAGTTCGACTATTGCTGTGTACACGCTGCATTCGCTTTGAAGGAACTCGGCTTCGAGACCATTATCGTTAACTGTAACCCTGAGACCGTATCCACGGACTATGATACATCCGATAAGCTCTACTTCGAGCCTCTGACCCTGGAAGACGTTCTCAGCATCTACAATAAAGAAAAGCCGGTGGGCGTTATCGCTCAGTTCGGCGGCCAGACACCGCTCAACCTTGCAGCAGATCTGAAGAAGAACGGTGTCAACATCCTCGGTACTTCTCCGGAAGTTATCGATATGGCAGAGGACCGCGATCTGTTCCGCGGCATGATGGATAAGTTGGGCATTCCGATGCCCGAATCCGGCATGGCAGTCGATGTTGAAGAAGCATTGGCCATCGCAGAGAAGATCGGTTACCCTGTCATGGTTCGCCCTTCCTACGTTCTCGGCGGCCGCGGCATGGAAGTCGTAAATGAGCCCGAGCAGATGAAGCAGTACATGGCTGCAGCTGTTGGTGTGACCCCGGACCGTCCGATCCTCATTGACCGCTTCCTGCGTCACGCGACGGAGTGTGAGGCTGATGCGATCGCAGACGGCAAGCATGCATTTGTTCCTGCTGTTATGGAGCATATCGAGCTCGCAGGTGTTCACTCCGGTGACTCCGCATGTATCCTGCCTTCGAAGAATATTCCCGCAAATCTCGTTGAGACGATCAAGGAATACACCAGAAAGATAGCCGATGAGATGGGCGTATGCGGTCTGATGAATATGCAGTACGCGATCGAGGACGGTAAGGTTTACGTACTCGAGGCGAACCCGAGAGCATCCAGAACCGTTCCGCTTGTATCGAAGGTCTGCAACATCAACATGGTAAAGATCGCAACACAGATCATGACCGCGCCTCTGACTGGTATGGAGTCACCGATCCCGACCATGAAGGAGATCAAGCCGAAGTACTATGGCGTAAAAGAAGCGGTATTCCCGTTCAATATGTTCCAGGAAGTAGACCCTGTCCTCGGACCGGAAATGCGTTCCACAGGTGAGGTCCTCGGCCTGTCCACAAATGTCGGCGAGGCATACTTCAAGGCTCAGGAAGCTACCCAGACCGTTCTGCCGAAGGAAGGCTGTGTACTGTTCTCCGTAAACCGCAAGGATAAGCCGGAAGTCGTTGACGTAGCTCGTAAGTTCGAGGCTTGCAACTTCCGTATCGTAGCGACCGGTTCCACCTACGAGCTTCTCGTAGCAAACGGTATCAAGGCAGAGCGCATCAATAAGATGCAGGAAGGCCGCCCGAACATCGTGGACGAAGTCATGAACGGTAAGATCCAGCTCATCATCAATACACCTACCGCTCCGAACGAGCGCATCTTTGATGACAGCTACATCCGTAAGACTGCGATCAAGGCAAAGGTACCTTACATCACCACCATGGCTGCTGCAAAGGCGACCGCAGACGGTATTTACACCGTAATCCATGAAGGAGAGATCGGCGTAATGAGCCTGCAGGACATCCATGCTTCCATCCAGTAAGAGGTAGACATGATAAAGATAGCTATCGACGCGATGGGCGGCGACAACGCGCCTGAGAAGATCGTTCAGGGCGCGATCGACAGCCTGACCCTTCGCGAGAATATTCACATCGTCCTCGTCGGAAAAGAAGACGCGGTAAATGCGGAACTCTCAAAGTATCAATATGACAGATCCCGGGTCTCGGTGGTAAATGCCACCGAGGTCATCGAGACCGGTGAGCCGCCGGTGGCTGCCATCCGTGAGAAGAAGGATTCCTCCCTTGTCGTTGCACAAAAGCTCGTGCGTGACGGTGAGGCAGATGCCTTTATTTCCAGCGGTAGCACAGGCGCCATCTTAGTCGGCGGTCAGCTCATCGTCGGCCGCATCAAAGGCATTCGCCGCACACCACTGGCCCCTTTGATCCCCACGACGAAGGGCGCGAGCTTACTAATCGACTGCGGCGCGAATGTCGATGCACGCCCGGAGGACCTGGTCCAGTTCGCCCGCATGGGTTCCATCTATATGGAACGTGTATGCAAGGTGAAGAAGCCGAGAGTCGGTATCGTAAATATCGGCGCTGAAGAAGAGAAGGGAAATGCCCTCGTTAAGGAGACCTTCCCGCTGCTGAAAGCCTGTGAAGATATCAATTTCATCGGAAACGTGGAATCCCGTGACATCCCTTACGGGGCTGCTGACGTTATCGTTACGGAAGCCTTTGTGGGCAATGTTATCCTAAAACTTTACGAAGGTGTCGGTTCCGCACTCATCAGCGAGATCAAAAAAGGCATGCTTTCGAACCTGAAAGGCAAGCTCGGCGCATTGATGGTGAAGAAGAACCTGAAGGGCGTCGTAAAGAAGTTCGATGCTTCTGAGTACGGCGGCGCACCTATGCTGGGCCTGAAGGCACTTGTAGTCAAGACGCATGGAAGTGCGACCGAAAAAGAGATAAAGAACGCGATCATGCAGTGCGTGGATTTCGTCGAGGCAAAAACGATCGATAAGATCAACGCGATCGTCAGCTGATAAAGATTACGTTTTCCTAAAAAAACACAAATATGTATTGCCATACCTGCGGCGATACATTATAATGATTTCGGTGTACGGCGTAAGCCCACCGATGTAGAGAAGCAGCAGCCTATTGCACGGCATTCTGATTCGAATTCAATTATGAATTGAGAGGATGGCAATTATGGAGTTTTTTGAGAAATTGCAGAATATCATTTCGGAGGTCCTTTCCATCTCGACCGACGAGATCACCATTGGTACCACGTTCGTGGACGATCTGGGCGCCGACTCTTTGGACGTTTATCAGATCATTATGGCGATCGAGGAAGAGTTTGAAATCGATATCCCCAGTGAAGAAGCTGAGAAGATCGTCACCGTCGGCGATGCCGTTGAGCAGATCAAGAACGCGCTTGAAAACCAGAGATAATTACAATTGTTTTCATAACATGAGGGATGATGCCGCAGGTCTCATCCCTTTTGCTGTTTATATGAGGGTGTGAAATGGAACTGGAACGGATTCTTGTGGAATTTCAACAGAAGATAGGTTATACTTTTAAAGACGGCACCTTGCTGAAACTGGCGCTTACACATAGTTCCTATGCGAACGAGCATCGCCTGGACTACAGTATGCATAACGAACGCCTGGAGTTTTTGGGAGATGCCGTGTTGGAACTGGTTTCCAGCGAATACCTGTTCAGACTGCATCCGGAGATGAAAGAGGGCGACATGTCTAAGAAGCGCGCCTCCATGGTCTGCGAGCCCGCCCTGGCGCATTGCGCGGCCAATATTGACCTGGGCTCCCGGTTGCTGCTCGGAAAGGGCGAGGAACTCGGCGGCGGACGCTATCGTGATTCGATCACATCGGACGCGATGGAAGCGCTGATCGGAGCGATCTTTCTGGACGGTGGTTTTACTACTGCAAAAGAGTTTGTAGAGAAATACGTACTAGGCATCACGTGTGACGCCACGTTCTTTTATGATAGTAAAACCATCCTACAGGAGCTGTCGCAGGAAAAATTTGCAAAAGAGCCCGTCTATCGTCTGGTAGCGGAAAACGGCCCCGATCATCAGAAGGAATTCGTGATCGAAGTTATGATCGGAGATAAGGTCTACGGGACCGGAACGGGTAAGAGCAAAAAGGCAGCACAGCAGGAGGCCGCGCATGCAGCTGTCCTGAAACTAAGGGAACCTCGTTGATCTGCAATGGTCACGTATTCCCCGAAAGAAAGAGGAATCATACATGTATTTAAAATCCATCGAAGTACAGGGTTTCAAATCGTTTGCAAATAAACTCGTTTTTGAGTTTCATAACGGAATCACCTGTATCGTAGGTCCGAACGGCTCCGGTAAGAGTAACGTAGCCGATGCGGTCCGCTGGGTTCTCGGTGAACAGAGCGCGAAGCAGTTGCGCGGTTCAAATATGCAGGATGTTATCTTTTCCGGAACGGAGGTACGTAAACCGCTGGGCTTCGCCTCGGTCTCCATTACGCTGGATAACTCGGACCATAAATTGAACATTAATTACGATGAAGTTACCGTTACCCGTAAGGTTTTCCGCTCCGGTGAAAGCGAATACAAGCTGAACGGGGTGAATTGCCGTCTCCGCGATATCTATGAATTGTTTTACGACACGGGTATCGGTAAGGAGGGATATTCCATCATCGGCCAGGGCCAGATCGAGCGTATCCTTTCGAATAAGCCGGAAGAGCGTCGTGAACTGTTCGATGAGGCTGTAGGTATCGTTAAATACAAACGCCGCAAGCAGAGCACACTAAAGAAATTGGAGAGCGAGCATGCGAACCTGACCCGTGTCTCCGATATATTGACCGAACTCGAAAAACAGGTCGGACCGCTCAAACGTCAGTCCGAGACTGCCCGCAAATACTTAAGCATTCGCGATGAGCTGAAGAAATACGATCTTCAGCTGTTTCGTGTGTTTACGAACCGTTCCGAGGAAGACTTAAAGAAGATCGAAGAAGCGGATATGATCGTATGCGGAGATCTCGAGGATACGAAAAAAGCACTGGAAGAACTGGTGAGCGCCTATGAAGAAGTCGATTCGTACATTCGTTCCCTGGATGATAAGAATGCCGAATTGAATGAGCGCATCACGCAGTTTATCAACGATAAGAACGAGATCGCATCAAAGGTCTTGCTCCTGAACGAGCAGATCGCTTCCGAGGAGAAAAACCGCGGAACGCTGAACGAACGTCTCGAGCAGATCCGCACGCAGCTCCTTTCGATGGAAGAGGAAAAGCAGGGATATCTGACGCAGAAATCCGAACTCATTCTTACCCTCGAGACGCAAAAGCAAAATGAACAGAAGCTGACTGCGCAGATGAAGGAACTCGATGATGCGATCGCGGCAAATATGGTCCTGGTCGAGAAGGATCAGGACGAATTGAAGAAACTGCTGAATTCCAAGTCCGATGTTGTTGCGAAATTACAGCACTACGACACCTTGTATGAGCAGGTATCCCGTCGCCGAAGCGAGATCTCTTCGAAGCGTCTGCAGTCGCAGAGCGAACTCGAGAATGCTATGGAGAACCGGAAGACATTTGCCGATCGGTTAGCATCGGTCCGGGATAATGTCGCTTCCTACCGCAAGCAGTTTGCGGAGACGAAGGAAGTCCAGCAGGATCTGGTTAAGAAGCGCGATTCGCTCGTTGCTGAGAAGGAAGAATGCCTGGAGAAATATCATGAGGCATCCTCCCGCGCGGCATCACTGAAGAATCTGGAAGAGCATTTCGAAGGATATCAGAACAGCATCCGCAAATTAATGGAGTATAAGCAGAACGGTCCGAAGGATCTGTCAGGCATCGAGGGCGTGGTATCCGACCTTCTGGAAGTCGATAAAAAGTATGAAACTGCGATCGAGATCGCTCTTGGCGGCGCGATCCAGAACATCGTTACCCGCGATACCGATACTGCGAAAACTTGCATTTCCTACCTGAAGGAGAATAAATTCGGCCGTGCGACCTTCTTACCGATGGATGCGGTGAGAGGGAAGAACGAAGGCTTTTCCCGTCCGGAAGCCCTGAAAGAGACCGGCGTTCTGGGCCTGGCTAATACACTGATCCGTTTTGATAAAAAGTATGACGATGTATTCGCCCAGCTTTTGGGACGCGTCGTGGTTTGCGACACTATGGACCACGCCACTATATTGTCGAAGAAATACAAGCAAAGCCTTCGCATCGTTACGCTGGACGGCGAACTGTTCACCCCCGGCGGTGCGATCACCGGCGGTGCCTATAAGAACAACTCGAACCTGCTCGGTCGTAAGCGTGAGATCGGCGAATGGGAAGAGCAGGCCGCTCTTCGCAGGAAGGCCGTAGACCAGATCGAAGCAAAACTAAAGAAGGCTAATGACGAACTCGGAAGCATCAATAAAAAGGGCCAGGAGATTGTCGATAAGATGCAGCAGGTTGCATTGTCCGAAACAACGATCTCTATCTCATTAAAGCAGTGCGACGATCGGATCGAGACCTTAAGAGGGGAGATCGCCGAGACAGATTCCGCATTCAACGAACTCTGTGCGCAGCTCGATCAGATCCGCGCCGATAAAGAGAAAATCGAGGCCGAAATCAGCGCCATAGAGCGCCAAAACGCGGACAATGAACAAACTGTCCAGGACTATGCAAAAAGGCTGGAAAAGGACCGTAAAACGCGCGAGGAGGTGGCTGTAGAGCTGTCCGACCTTAAGGCGTCGTACGCGAAAGAAGAGCAGACCTTGAATTTCCTCTCGGAGAATGCGGAACGTGTTCGCCGTGACAGTGAGAACCTCACCTATGAGGCGGAAAACCTCATGCAGCGTGTAGATGATTCCGAACAGGCGGCGAAAGACCGCCGGCATGAGATCGAGCGCGGACAGGAAGAGATCTCGAAGATGGATGCGGAGCTGGTATCCCTGAAAGAGGAGCAGGCTGCACTTACCGAAAAGAAAAACTCCGTCATGACGGAGCAGAAGGATTTCTTCTCGAAGCAGACCGAGATCTCCGATCGTAAGAACGAACTCGAGATGGAGCGTTTGCGTCTGGAAGGCAGACGGGAAAAGATCGAAGAACGCCTCAACGAAATGACCGAATATCTCTTCTCGGAATATGAGTTGACACCGACCCAGGTTCCCGAACTTTCCGAAGAGATCACCGATAAAGAAAGCGAACTGCATAAGGTCATCAATCAGTTCCGCTCTGAGATCAAAGGCTTGGGCCATGTAAACGTCGGCGCGATCGAGGAATACAAAGAAGTATCCGAACGTTACGAATTCATGAAAACGCAGCACGAGGACCTTACGAAGTCCGAGGCGGCTCTTCAGAAGATCATAGAAGAACTCGATGAAGGCATGCGCAAGCAGTTCAATGAACAGTTCGCGCTGATCCAGATCGAATTTGATAAGGTATTTAAGGAACTGTTCGGCGGCGGAAGCGCTCGCCTGGAGCTGGTAGAAGATGAAGACGTCATCGAAGCCGGTATCCGCATCATCTCGCAACCGCCGGGAAAGAAACTGCAGAACATGATGCAGCTGTCCGGTGGCGAGAAGGCATTGACCGCGATCTCTCTTTTGTTCGCGATCCAGAGTCTGAAGCCTTCACCGTTCTGTCTGCTCGACGAGATCGAGGCGGCGCTCGACGATTCAAACGTAAGTCGCTTTGCGGATTATCTGCACAAACTTACCGAACACACCCAGTTTATTCTGATCTCACACCGACGCGGTACTATGGTTTCCGCGGATCGTCTCTACGGCATCACGATGCAGGAGAAGGGCGTTTCCGCACTCGTCAGTGTAAATCTTATAGAAAACGAACTCGATAATTAAGGGGGATAAAATGGCTAAAAAAGGTTTATTCCGCCGTCTGTTTGACGGTTTATCCAAGACCAGAAACAATATTCTGTCCAAACTGGACGGGCTCTTCTCGGGAAGGGATAAGATCAATGATGAATTTTATGAGGAACTCGAGGAGATCCTGATCACCTCCGATATCGGTGTTCGTACGACGATGGACATCATCGAGCATCTGCAGGAGCAGGTGGAAGAACTGGATATCAAGGCTCCGATGGAGTGCCGTGAACTGTTGATCAACGACATCCGTGAAAAGATGAATATCGGGGAAAATGCATACGAGTTCGAGGAAAAAACTTCCGTCGTTCTGGTCATCGGCGTAAATGGTGTAGGAAAGACGACCTCCATCGGTAAATTGGCTGCACAGCTAAAGGGTCAGGGCAAGAAGGTCATGCTGGCTGCGGCGGATACATTCCGTGCAGGTGCGATCGATCAGCTCGGTGAGTGGGCGAACCGTGCCGGCGTTCCCATGGTGGCGCAGCAGGAGGGTGCGGATCCCGGCGCTGTCGTATACGACGCGATCCAGTCTGCGAAGTCGAAGAAGATCGACGTTTTGATCTGCGATACCGCAGGCCGTCTGCATAACAAAAAGAACCTGATGGACGAGCTGAATAAGATCAATCGTATCATCGATAAGGAATATCCGGAAGCATTCCGTGAGACACTCATTGTCCTGGACGGCATGACCGGTCAGAATGCACTGGTACAGGCGAAGGAATTCACCGAAGTTGCGAAGATCACCGGTATCATCTTGACGAAGATGGACGGAACCGCAAAGGGCGGTATCGCCGTGGCTATTCAGTCGGAACTCGGTGTTCCGGTAAAATATATCGGTGTAGGTGAAGGCATCGAGGATCTCCAGAAGTTCGATTCCGAGGATTTCGTAAACGCAATGTTCACGACACCGGAACTCGAGCCGGAGGAAGAAGAGACCATGGTCGGCTTCATCCCCGAATCCGAGCGTACGGAAGCAGCAGCTCCGGAAACGCCGGAGGGAACGAATGTTCCCGCTGTCCTTCCGACCGAGGAGGAGACCGGACTTATCTCCCTGGCAGACCTCGAAGAACTGTCCCTCATCTTCAAACAGAAGGCGTGGGGCGTCGGAACCGAAGTCTGGGAGGCTATGGTATCAGCCGTTATCGAAGAAGAGATCGAAGATCCCGAGACATTCGACTGGACTCCTTATATGTTTGAAGCTTGATCTACGGAGGCGTAATTATGAAAGAAGCACTTACGCTCGCTGCATTTGAAGAAGCGGCAGAGCAGGTAAAGAAAGTCACATTGGAAACGAAACTGATGTATAGCGAGTACTTCAGTTCCATGACCGGAAATAAAGTATATTTCAAGCCCGAAAACATGCAGTATACGGGCGCATATAAGGTACGCGGCGCGTATTATAAGATCAGTACATTGACCGATGCAGAGCGTTCGAAGGGGCTTATCACCGCCAGTGCGGGAAATCATGCCCAGGGTGTCGCCTATGCTGCAAAGCAGTACGGCTGCAAGGCAGTCATCGTGATGCCTACGACCACTCCGCTGATCAAGGTAAACCGTACGAAGAACTACGGCGCCGAGGTCATCCTGTACGGAGATGTGTACGATGAGGCTTGTGCGCATGCGATGAAGCTGGCAGAAGAGAACGGCTATGTATTCATTCACCCGTTCAATGATCTGCAAGTCGCTACCGGACAGGGAACCATCGCTATGGAGATCATCATGGAACTTCCTACGGTGGACACCATCCTGGTGCCGATCGGCGGAGGCGGACTGTGTACAGGTGTTGCGACGCTTGCGAAGACATTGAATCCGAAGATCAAGATCATCGGTGTTGAGCCTGCGGGAGCGAACTGTATGCAGGAATCCTTAAAGGAAGGAAAAGTCGTAACACTTCCCACGGTCAATACGATCGCAGACGGTACCGCGGTTAAAACACCGGGTGACAAACTTTTCCCCTATATCGAAAAGTATGTAGATGAGATCATCACGATCGATGACGAGGAACTCATCGTCTGCTTCCTGGATATGATCGAGAACCATAAGATGGTCGTTGAGAATTCCGGCCTTCTTTCGGTAGCAGCTCTGAAGCATCTGCCGGCGGAAGGAAAGAAAGTCGTTTCCGTCCTGAGCGGCGGTAACATGGATGTCATCACGATGTCGACCGTAGTTCAGCAGGGACTGATTCAGCGTAGCCGTATCTTTACAGTATCGGTTCTGCTGCCGGATAAGCCGGGCCAGCTGGTAGGCGTAGCAGATGTGATCGCGAAACTTCGCGGTAATGTTATCCGTCTGGAGCACAATCAGTTCGTATCCATCAACCGTAATAACGCTGTGGAACTGCGTATCACGGTAGAGGCAGACGGACCGGACCACAAAGAAGAGATACTGAAAGCACTGGAAGAAGGCGGCTATCGTCCGAAGATCGTACGCCCGACTCTGTAATAAGTTTGAGTGACTAAAGTCGTAGTTTACGCGGCTTTAGTCACTTTTTTTATCCGTTGGTCACTTCGCCAAATATCACGAAAGGACTGAAATATGCCTAAACCACTGGTTTATATGGTGTTTAGGCATGGATTAGCTCAACCATCTGAAAAAGTCCGATCAGATTTATGCCTTAAATACTGGTTTTCGAGAGTTTAGGTATAAATTGAATAACCAGAGGAATAAATATTGAATCGAGTTATGCTTAAAACATATGTCTTTATAGCGTTTAGGCATAAATATGCTCAGCCGGGGAAACAAAAAAGGCATCTCGTCTAATTTGTCAAGAAAAAACACTTGACAAACTTTAACGCTTCGTGTATGATAGCAAAGTCAGGCAAAAAATCGATTGTTTCCGGCACATGGGGTGAGGATTATGGATGAGATTTTCAAGCAGACTTTGCTGTATGATTTTTACGGCGAACTCCTTACGGAGCATCAGAAATCCGTATACGAGGACTTTATATTTCAGGATCTTTCGTTAAGCGAGATCGCAGCGATGCGCGGCATTTCCCGCCAGGGCGTGTTCGATCTGCTCCACCGTATCAATAAGATCCTGGAGAACTATGAAGCGAAGTTGCATTTGGTTGAGCGCTTCCTCTCTTTGAAGAAAGATGTTGCCGCGATTGAAGAGACCGTTGGCCAGCTGAAGGAGAAGGCTCCCGGCGCGGACGTGTCGGAAATGGAAGCGCTCCTTGCGCATATGCGCGAGATGATATAGGGAGGTTCCCATGGCATTTGAAGGATTGACATCAAAACTCCAGAGCGTTTTCAAAAACCTCCGGAATAAAGGTCGATTGACCGAAAACGATGTTAAAGAGGCGTTAAAAGAAGTTAAGATGGCGCTTCTCGAGGCGGACGTTAACTTCCGCGTCGTTAAACAGTTTATGAACGCCGTGACCGAACGTGCTGTCGGTCAGGATGTACTTACAGGTCTGAACCCCGGTCAGATGGTCATCAAGATCGTTAACGAAGAGATGATCAAACTCATGGGTTCCGAGACAACGGAGATCGCACTGCGTCCCGGTAATGAAGTCACCGTTATCATGATGATCGGTCTTCAGGGTGCAGGTAAAACGACGACCGCTGCAAAACTTGCAGGTAAGATGAAGCAGAAGGGCCGCAAGCCGCTGCTCGTTGCCTGTGACGTTTACCGTCCGGCTGCGATCGAACAGTTGCAGACGAACGGGCGTAAGCAGGGCGTGGATGTGTTCTCTATGGGCACCGACGTACGTCCCGTGAATATTGCGAAGGCTGCGTACGCACACGCAAAAGAAAACGGTTTCAACGTAATGTTCATCGATACCGCAGGTCGTTTGCAGATCGATGAAGACATGATGAATGAGCTGAAGGAGATCAAGAGCGAACTGAACGTCGACCAGAGCATCCTCGTTGTCGATGCAATGACCGGTCAGGAAGCGGTCAATGTCTCCAAGACTTTCGACGATGAGATCGGCGTTGAGGGCGTGATCCTCACGAAGATGGACGGTGACACCCGTGGTGGTGCTGCATTGTCCGTTAGAGCCGTGACCGGCAAGCCGATCCTGTATGTAGGTATGGGTGAGAAACTCTCCGATTTAGAGCAGTTCTATCCCGACCGTATGGCCAGCCGTATCCTCGGTATGGGTGATGTCCTCACCCTGATCGAGAAGGTAGAGGCGACCGTCAGCGAAGAGCAGGCAAAAGAGCTCGAAAAGAAGATGCGCAACGCGCAGTTCGACTTTAACGACTATCTCGAGCAGATGAAGTCGATGAAGAAGATGGGCGGTCTCATGGAGATCCTGAAGCATTTGCCCGGTAAGATGTCGCAGATGCCCGAGATCGACGAGAAGCAGCTCGACCGCGTGGAAGCGATCATCCTGTCTATGACAGCGAAGGAGAGATCGAACCCGGATATCATCAACCCTTCCCGCAAAAACCGCATCGCGAAGGGCGCCGGCGTGGACATTTCCGAGGTCAATAAACTTCTTAAAGGCTTCGAACAGTCGAAGAAGATGATGAAGCAGCTGCCCGGTATGATGGGTGGCAAAAAAGGCCGCTTTAAGTTGCCGTTTTAATTTGCATTAACCGCCACAGGCGTTAATGATATATTGTTAAATATTTTGGAGGTAAGATAACAATGGCAGTTAAGATCCGTTTAAAGAGAATGGGACAGAAGAAATCCCCGTTTTACAGAGTTGTAGTAGCAGATGAGAGAGCACCCAGAGACGGTCGTTTCATCGAAGAGATCGGTTATTACAATCCGAACGTAGATCCCAGCGAAATCAAGTTTAACGCTGAGGCTGCAAAGAAGTGGCTTAACACAGGCGCTCAGCCTACCGAGACTGTAGCTAAGTTGTTGAAGATTGCCGGCATCGAGAAATAATCTTGCTGCCCCCCGTTTATGGAGGTGTATAGGATGAAAGAACTGATTGAAGTGATCGCGAAATCACTGGTTACTCTTCCTGACGAAGTTGTCGTTACGGAGACGGAGAAAGAGGATACGATCGTGATTGAGCTGAAGGTAGCATCCACAGACATGGGCAAGGTTATCGGAAAGCAAGGCCGAATCGCGAAAGCGATCCGTTGCGTACTCAAAGCAGCTTCCACGCAAGAAGAAAAGAAAGTTGTTTTGGAGATCGTATAACTTGTAAAGAGATTTGCCACTGCAGGATGTGAACCATCCCCGGTGGTATTTTTCTTTTTTGCGGGTTTTATTGCTCGGCGGCGATTTGGTTAGTGTAAAGGAGTTTGTATGGAGGATTTGCTTCGTGTCGGCGTGATCACGACGACCCACGGGGTTTTCGGTGAGGTAAAGGTGTTTCCGACCACCGACGACGCCAGACGTTTTGATGATCTGAAAACAGCCGTTCTCAAATACCGGAACGGAGAGATGGAAGTTCATATCACCGGCGTTAAGTATTTTAAGAATCTGGTCATTCTTAAGCTGGAAGAGATCACGAGCGTCGAGCAGGCACGGCTGTTTCGCAATGCGGAGTTATACGTTCGCCGCGAGGATGCGGTGCCGCTGGAAGATGGCGAATACTACATCGGCGACCTGATCGGCCTTTCGGTCGTTACCGACGAAGGAAAGACGCTCGGCACGCTTACGGATGTAATGGAAACCGGGGCCAATGATGTCTACATCGTTACGACGCCGGAGAAGAAGGAGATCCTTCTGCCTGCGATCGATGAATGTATTCTGGACATCGATCTCGAGAACGGCATCTGCCGCGTTCACGTGATGAAGGGCTTACTGGACTGACGGTTTAAGATCTGCAGATACAAAACTAGGAGGAAACATGCATTTTCATGTTCTTACCCTGTTTCCCGAAATGATCCTTTCGGGCATGAATAACAGTATTACGAAGCGTGCGGTCGAAAAGGATCTGATCCGGATCGACGCGATCGATATCCGCGCTTATACGGCGGATAAAAAGCATAATAAGGTCGACGACTATCCGTACGGCGGAGGTGCCGGCATGGTCATGGGGCCGCAACCGGTCTATGATTGTGTGCAGGACGTGAAGAAGGATCTGCCCGCGGATACGCCCGTGGTGTACTTAAACCCGCAGGGGCGTGTGTTCAACCAGACGATCGCACAGGAACTGGCCGCGCATTCCGATATCATCTTTCTCTGCGGTCATTATGAGGGTATTGATGAGAGAGCGCTCGAACTGTGCGTGACGGACCATATTTCCGTCGGCGATTATGTGCTGACGGGCGGCGAACTGCCTGCCATGATCCTGATGGACTGCATTTCCCGCCTGGTTCCCGGCGTTTTGGGCAATGATACCTCGGCGGATGTGGAGAGTTTCCATGACAATCTGCTGGAATACCCCCAGTATACGCGGCCGGAGGAATTTATGGGGATGCGAGTACCGGATGTGCTGTTATCGGGACATCATCTGAATATCGAAACATGGCGCAGACAGCAGTCGATTCGTCGCACCCTTGAGCGCAGACCTGATCTTTTGGAGCAGGCGAACCTTACTCCGAAGGAACAAAAATACCTGAAATCCCTGCTGGAAGAAGCAGAAAATAAAGAAAATGAGGAAAAGTCATGATTTCCTCTTGCTTTTTAAGGGAAACCATGCTAAACTTTAGAAGTTAATGTGATGGTCCGCTGGTGTCGCTTAGGATGCTATGAACGTCCCATATCAAATTTTTTATGGAGGTCGCATATGAACGACATTATTAAGAGCATTGAGCAGGCACAGCTCAAGACAGACATCCCTTCCTTCAACATCGGTGATACCGTTAAGGTATACGCTAAGATCAAGGAAGGCAACCGCGAGAGAATTCAGATCTTCGAGGGTACTGTAGTTAAGAGACAGAACGGCGGATTCCGTGAGACATTCACCGTTCGTAAGAACTCCAACGGCGTTGGCGTTGAGAAGACATGGCCGCTTCATTCTCCTCGTGTAGAGAAGATCGAAGTAGTTCGTACCGGTAAGGTTCGCCGTGCAAAGCTTCTGTACCTCAGAGATCGTGTAGGTAAGAAGGCTAAGGTTAAGGAACTTGTTAAATAATTGAAATGCAGCCGTTTTGGCTTTCATTGTTTGACTCGTTGATTACGAGCTTTATGGAGGACAGAGTCAAAAGATTCTGTCCTCGTTTTGTAGGTGGATCATGAAATTATACGACGATTCGAATTCCCGGCGCGGTCTGCAGGCGCTCATCATGCTGATGCATATCGTAACCGTAGCTGCCTGCGTCCTGTTTCTGGGGCATATCTTCGGCAGTCGTTTTTCCATGGACGGCAGTTCCATGGCGCCACAGATCGAGGATGAAGAGGTTGTATTGATCAATCGGGCCGTTTACGTGATCCGTGATCCCGAGCGTTTCGAACCGGTCCTGTTTGAGACTGAAAACGGGAAACGTACGATCAAGCGTGTGGTTGGCCTTCCCGGCGAGACCGTTAAGATCGTCGACGGCGTGATCTATATCAACGATACGCCGTTAGACCTTCCTGATTATATGATTCCGCTGGAAAATACGACCAGCTCCTCTGCGGGTGCCGTTACACTTCCGAGCGACTCCTACTATGTGCTCGGTGATAATCCACAGTTTTCGGAAGACAGCCGCAGTCCGACGATCGGTCTGATAAAGAAAAAAGATCTGATCGGAAAACCCTGGAGCGTGATCCTGCCCATTAAGAAGGCCAGGTTCATCCCTTGAATAAAGGAGAGCGGATCCATGAGTGAAATTAATAAACTGAATATCCAGTGGTATCCGGGACATATGGCGAAAGCCCGCCGGGCCATGCAGGATGATATGAAACTGGTCGACCTGGTGATCGAGATCGTGGATGCCCGTATCGTTCGGAGCAGCCGTAATCCGGACATCGATAAACTGGCCGGTCAGAAGTCCCGTCTGATCCTTTTGAATAAGTCGGATCTTTCTGAGGACGCGGAAAATGCGCGTTGGATCGCACATTTTTCAGCGCAGAATATCGGTGTCGTTGCATTGGATGCGAGGACCCGTACACAGATGAAAAAAGTAGTTGCTGCTGCCATGGAGGCTTGCCGCGAGAAGATCGAGCGGGATAAACGGCGCGGCATCTTAAACAGGCCGATCCGGGCCATGGTGGTCGGAATACCGAATGTCGGTAAATCCACCTTCATTAATTCGTTTTCCAATAGATCCGTTGCGAAGACCGGAAACAAACCGGGCGTGACGAAGGGAAATCAGTGGATCCGGATCGACAATAAACTGGAACTTCTGGATACGCCCGGTTTGTTATGGCCGAAATTCGAAGATCCCGTCGTCGGGATGCATTTGGCGTATATCGGTTCCATCAATGATGACATCATCAACAAAGAAGAACTTTGTATGCATTTTATAGAGGAGATCCTCGTAAGGTTCCCGAATGCTTTTGATAAGCGTTATGAGATACAGTGCGAGGGTAAGAAACCACACGAGATCATGGAGACGATCGCAGTGAAGAAAGCATGCCTGGTAAAAGGCGGTGAACCGGATCTGAAACGTGTGGCTAACATGATCCTGGATGATTACCGGGGCGGACGTCTCGGGAAAATATCCATCGAGGTAGCGGAATGAAAAACAAAAAGAAACCGAATGAACAGAATGGTATCAAAGAACAGGACTTTAAGTATCTGGACGAGGAAAATGCGAACGGCATAACCTTCTACGAGGACCGTACGGACGCGATCAAGCATAAACCGATCTACTATGCGCTGATCGGTATTCTGTATGGAGTCATCCTGCTTCTGGTAGTCGGATTGATCCTGAAGATCTTTTTCTCGAGCGCGACCGTGGACGGTGAGTCCATGGATCCCGTTTTGCAGGACGGAGATGTAGTCATCACCAGTCACTATATCTTTTCTTCGCCGAAGCGTTACGACATCGTTGTCGTTACCATTGACCGTGCCAATGGACTGAATTACGTGAAGCGTGTGATCGGTCTGCCGGGCGAAACGATCCAGATCAAGGATAGCAAAGTATACATCAACGGTGAACTGCTGGAGGATGACACCTATGGTTCGACCATGATCCTCGATGGCGGTATCGCTTCGGAGCCGATCACGCTCGGTGAGAAGGAGTACTTCGTTCTCGGAGACAACCGCAGTGTCAGCCAGGATAGCCGTAAGGCGGAGATCGGCGTGATCTCAAAGGGACAGATCCGTGGAAAGGTCGTTTTCCGTATCGGTCCGTTCAAACGTTTCGGCCGAATCAAATAAGGAGTTTCTCATGACGATCAAAGAAATCGAGAACATATTAAAGAATACGCATCCGGAAAAGCTTCCGGATGCGCTTGCATTATATCAAAATGATACAAGAAGTGCCGTGGCTTCTCTTATAGTCAAATATCAGAAGGTGCATGACAACTATCTGGCTGAACTGGAGCGCCTGGATCAGATGCTTCGTTATGAGGATCAGGAGCGTGAAAAGGGACGCAAAATCATCTGCGGTATCGACGAGGCGGGACGCGGCCCATTAGCGGGCCCGGTCGTCGCTGCAGCCGTTGTATTGTCCGAAGGAACGAAGATCCTGTATGCAAATGATTCTAAGAAACTGACTGCAAAGAAGAGGGATGAACTCTTTGACGAGATCATGGAGAAGGCTGTCAGCGTAGGCGTTGGCATCGCGTCACCTGCACGGATCGACGAGATCAATATCCTGCAGGCAACCTATGAAGCGATGCGTGAGGCGATCTCGAAACTAAGCGTAGTTCCTGATGTCAGCCTGAACGACGCCGTGACCATTCCGAAACTGAATATTCCGCAGGTTCCGATCATCAAGGGCGATGCAAAGAGCCTGTCGATCGCCTGTGCCAGCATTATCGCGAAGGTCACGAGGGACCGAATGATGGAAGAGTTCGACAAACTCTACCCGGAGTATGGTTTTGCCGGCCACAAGGGCTATGGAAGCGCCGACCACTATGCAGCATTGAAAAAATACGGAGCCTGCCCGATTCATCGTCGCAGCTTCCGACTGTTCGAGGAGGAATAAACAGCGCTTGGAAAACAAACGAAGGCTCGGAGGACGCTACGAACAGATCGCGGCTGAATACCTCCGCCAAAACGGCTATCGCATTATAGAACAGAACTTCTTCACCCGCATCGGAGAGATCGACATCGTTGCACGCGAAAAAAACTACCTGTGCTTCGTCGAAGTCAAATACCGTACCGGCCAAGCCTATGGCTATGCCGCCGAAGCGGTCAACTACCCGAAGCAGAGAACGATCTGCCGCGTCGCGACCCTCTACATGAAGGCGCGGCGTCTGCCGCAGACCACACCGGTCCGCTTTGACGTCGTCAGCATCCAGGGTGAAGAGATCCGGCTGTTTCGCAATGCATTTTCGGCTCGCTGAACCTACACATATTGTAAAACCCCGGGGTATTGATTTCATATCCCGGGGATTGCTTTATGCCCCAGTTTCACGGTTACAATCCTCCATGTTGCGATCGTCGGCGGGACAGTTCCCTGTGCGGTGAAAAACGAACCTCTCAAATCAAAGGCGGAGCTCGGGCCCCTTTCGACTTCGGCCGTTTTCCTGATAGCACCAGGTTCCCACCTGGTGCGAAAACGACCTCAGCGACGGCAAAAACCGGTCTCGGATTACCGGTTTTTGCCCCGGCTCCGCCTTCTCGTTCGCGGGTTTTTCATCCGCTCGGTCACATGCCCGCCTCGTGCTCGCAAACATGGACTGAAACACCGAAACCGGAACAGAAAAGTTGTTCCCTAGGGATGACGAATAATAATGGCTCGGTGTTCATTCGATTCGCCCTGTAGTTGAATTCTTTCTCAGATGTAGGATGGCGCAATGTCCTTAAGATGTGTTATGATAAGCGCAGATGAAAAATCTTTCGATGAAACAGGAGGTTTTCGTATGAATGAGTTGAGATTGAGGATCGCGGATCTGCGACGCGCGAAGGGGTTAACGCAGGGGCAGCTTGCGGATATCGTCGGTGTTTCGTTTCAGACCATCAGCAAGTGGGAGAACGGAGGCGCCATGCCGGACATCACGTATCTTCCGGTGCTGGCTAAGTTTTTCGATGTTTCCGTGGATCAGCTCATGGGGCTGGTTCCCCTTCCGAACGAGGAATATATTCCTGCAGTTACGGAAACCGCCCAGTTTTGGAAGCAGAAGATGGAGTATCTGATCCGCTCACGCAAGAATTCGTTTAACGATGATTACGCTGAGTTCCTGATCCGGAACGTGTGGAAGATCGATCGTCCGGTCAATGTCCTGGACTGCGGTTGCGGTCTCGGTTTTCTGGGCGCGCTGTTTATGCCGTATCTGCCCAAGGGAAGCACCTATACAGGCATTGACCTGACCGAACAGCTGATCGAAGAAGCGAAAAAGATCTTTGAGGGTACAGACCTGGAGACCAAATTCCTCACGAAGGACGTGACTGAATATCAGGGCTTCGGAAAGTATGATATCGTATTTTGTAAGGCGGTCCTGAGGCATTTGAATGATCCCAAGGGGTTCCTTAAGAAGATCATTGAATTTGCGAAGAAGGACGGTTGGGTGATCTGCATCGATTCCAATCGCGAGTTTGAATGTGATGGCCTTTACGTGGACGGCATGGATTATTTTACACTTTGCCGTCATGACGGCATGGATAAGCATTGGCGGACCGAACTGGAACAGCAGGGCAGGGATTATGCGGTTGCCATGCGTACCGCGCATATGATGCGCGATCTGGGGCTTCGCGATGTGGAAGTGCGTATGAATGACAAGGTGAACTTCATTACCCCACAGAACTCCGATTACGAGCAGATCAAACAGGATTTCCTGCAGCATAACGATTGGTTCGGAAATCAAAGCAAAGAGGGGCGGGAGCGTGCAATCGCATTTCTCGAGTCCCATGGCATGACACGCAAGGAAGCCGAGTGGTTTTGCGACCGCAATTCGGTCATCAAAGATTTCTTTGACAAAAATCCGGATGCAGGTTACACTTTTGTAAAAGGAACCCTGATTTCCTTTGGTAAAAAATGATGCCTGACTTTTGAATCGAGGAGGAGTTCGAAGATGTTAACGCAGGAAGAGATCAATCATACGAATTGGAGCCAATCGGTCGCAGGTGTATGCATCCGTGACGGAAAGGTTTTGCTGGCACGGCACACCTACGGGAACGGGACCGGAAAGCTGATCATTCCCGGCGGTTATCTGACCTTCGGAGAGCTCCCGGAGGAAACCGTGGTCAGGGAATACCTGGAGGAAACGGGTGTGACCGTGAAACCGTGCAATCTACTCGGCATTCGTTTTAACGAAAAGGATTGGTATGCGGTCTTTGCCGTAACTTATGTGGAAGGCGAAGCCAGATCGGACGGTGATGAGAACAGTGAAGTGATCTGGATGGATATCGACGAGGCCCTGAAGGACGAAACAGTTCCCGGCCTGACGAAAGTCATGATCGAATGCGCGATCAAAACCGAAGGCATGATCCAGACGGATTATCCTACGACCTCACAGCGCACGATCCTCTATACGGATCTTAAATAAATCACGGACGGATCGCAAAAACAGACATTTCTGTTCCAGGCTTCAAAAGGCCGCCGGTATGTGGAAGTTAATTCGCTTTTTCTCCCATCAGCGCTGGGCCCCGTCATTTGATCGGATAACCATCCTCGTCGGTATCCGAAAAACATGAACATATAATAATACCCCCGAGATTTGTCTTCGATGGATCGGACCGTTTTTTCACCGCGCAGTGAACTGTCCCGCCGCTGATCGCAACATGGATTTATCCCCCGCGCCGGAAACATTTAACCATAAAAATCCCCCGGGGTGTCTCTACGCTGAGATCACCTCGGGGGATCTTTCTATTCTTCGGTTTCTTCGGGTTTCGACGAGGCGGCTTCCTCAATGATCGGGGCGGGAGTCCGTGCCGCCTGATCTTCATTGTATTTGTTGACGATGGCCTGGATGCGTACCGTCGGATCCATGATCTCGCCTATGGAGACATCGTGGTTCAAGTAGTCGATGATCGTGGCCAGGAATTTGCTCATATTGGCCTCGAGGTACCAAGGCTTGTTTAAGAGCTCGTCAGGGCGGTAGTTCAGGTTCGTCGTGATGACGTAATCGATGATGCCTTCCTGATAGAACTGGTCGAAGGTCTCGAAACCGTTGGTGAACAGGCCGAAGGTGCAGCAGATGATGACACGGGAGGCACCGCGTTCCTTCAGTTCGCGCGCGGTGTCGAGCATGCTTTCACCGGAGGAGATGATGTCATCGACCACGATGACGGTCTTTCCCTTTACTTCGGGGCCCAGGAATTCGTGAGCCACGATGGGGTTACGACCGCCGACGACCTTAGAATAGTCACGACGCTTATAGAACATGCCCATGTCGACGCCGAGGTTGTTCGCGAAGTAGACGGAACGGTTCATGGCGCCTTCGTCGGGGCTTACGATGCAGAGATGATCTTTATCGATCTGCAAGGTCTTTTCCTTAGAGAGCAAAGCTTTGATGAACTGATAGGGCGGTGTAAAGTTATCAAAACCGTGAAGCGGGATCGCGTTCTGTACGCGCGGATCGTGCGCATCGAAGGTAATGATATTATTGACGCCCATATTGACCAGTTCTTCCAGAGCCAGGGCACAGTCGAGAGACTCACGGCGGCTGCGCTTATGCTGGCGGCTTTCGTATAAGAACGGCATGATGACCGTAACACGCTTAGCAGCACCGATGCAGGTCGCGATCATGCGCTTCATATCCTGAAAATGATCGTCGGGAGACATGTGATTTAAATGTCCGCAGACGGAATAGGTCAGGCTGTAATTCGTGATGTCACAGAGAATGTATACATCCGTACCGCGGGCGGATTCGTAAAGAACACCTTTTGCCTCACCGGTACCGAACCGGATACAAGCGGACTTCATCAAATAGCCGTCCTCCTGATAATCCACAAAGTTCAGAGCATCATGTGATGATGCGATCGCATTCATCTGATCCTCCAAACGGAAGTCGCGAATGTAGGAGTCCACTTCCTGCGCGAGCGTCTTACAGCTTTCGAGCGCGAGGATCTTCAGTGGACCGACAGGAAGATTGCTGGAAAAATCACGGTTCGTATCTGCCATCGTAGTTATCCTTTCCTGTGTTGGATTCACGAAATGAAAACACATGTTCGTGGAACTTAATTATACGCCCTAAATGAATCAGCGTCAAGGGTAAAAAAGTCCGAAACCCTTTACAAAAAGACGTTTTGTTGGTATCATGGATAGTGGCCTTAAAGGGCATTAAACACACCGGCATGAAAAGGATTTCCGACATGGCAGAGAAACAAATCGCGCATCTGATCTCAAAGATCGAAGAAAAAAGCATAGCTGCAAGACTCGGTATCTGCCCGGGTGATTCCCTCATATCCGTGAATGGTGAGAGCATAGAAGATGTCTTCGATTACCGCTACCGGATCATGACGACAAAACTTAATGTGGAGATCCGCAAGAAAGACGGAACGGAAGTAACCTACGATATAAAGAAAAACGAATTTGACGACCTCGGGATCGAGTTCGAGAACAGCTTCATGAGTGAGTACCGCTCCTGCAGCAATAAATGCATTTTCTGCTTCATTGACCAGATGCCGCCGGGCATGCGTCCGACCCTGTATTTCAAGGATGACGACAGCCGTCTGTCCTTTTTGCAGGGTAACTATATTACACTTACAAACATGCGTGAGAAGGATATCGAGCGCATCATCAAGTATCACCTGGCACCGATCAATGTATCGGTCCACACGACGAATCCGGAACTGCGCGTAAAGATGCTTCATAATCGTTTCGCGGGCAATGCTTTATCGATCATTGACCGCTTCTATGAAGCCGGGATCGAGATGAACGCGCAGGTCGTTTTGTGTCCGGATATCAACGACGGGGATGAACTTAGGAGGACCATTTCGGATCTGTCGAAATATGTGCCGGTCATGCCCAGCCTGTCCATCGTTCCGTGCGGACTGACGAAATATCGCGACGGACTGTTTCCGCTTAGGCCGGTAACGAAGGAAGATGCGTGCGCAGTCATTGACATCGTAGAAGAATTCCAAAAGAAGATCTTCAAAGAGAAGGGGCTGCATTTCGTCCAGGCCAGCGATGAGTTTTATATTACGGCCGGACGCAAGATTCCGGAGGAGGAGCGCTACGACGGCTACCTCCAGTTGGAGAACGGCGTCGGCATGATCCGTCTGATGGAAAATGAATTCAAGGAGGCTTTGCGCAGCACCTTGCGCGCCTACGTGAAGCGCCATCCGCTTTCTTTGAAAAAGCAAAAAAATGCAAACGGTAAGACGACTTACACGGTCGATATGCCGAAGCGGGAGTATTCTTTTGCCACCGGAAAGCTGGCGGCTCCCTATATCCGAAAATACGCTGAATGGTTTATGCGATATGTCCCGAGCGCGAAGTTCCATGTGTACGAGATCCGTAACGATTTCTTCGGGGAGATGATCACCGTGGCCGGACTGGTCACCGGAGGCGACCTGATGAAGCAGCTGAAAGGCCGCGAACTCGGGAGCCGCCTGGTGCTTCCGTCCGTTATGTTCCGCAGTGGCGAAGAAGTCTTTTTGGACGATGTGACCAAAAGCGAGGCAGAAAAGACTTTACAAGTTCCGATCCATATTGTAAAATCAGGCGGGCAGGATCTGGTCGACGTCTTTATGGGACGCGGCATTGAGGATACCAACCATTTCTTCCACAACCCGTATGAACTGGATCGATTAAATGCGAAGGAGACAGAAGATGAGTAAACCGATCGTCGCCATTGTAGGGCGGCCGAATGTGGGTAAATCCACGCTGTTTAATATATTGGCCGGTGATAACATTTCCATCGTGAAAGACACGCCAGGTGTTACCCGTGACCGTATCTATGCGGACTGCGAGTGGCTGAACCGAAAATTCACCCTGATCGATACCGGAGGTATCGAACCCGAGAGTAAGGACGTTATCCTGGCGCAGATGCGTGAGCAGGCCGAGATCGCGATCGCTACGGCGGACGTGATCATTTTCCTGGTGGATGTACGTCAGGGCCTGGTAGATTCCGATGAAAAGGTTGCGACCATGCTACGGAAGTCGAAGAAGCCTGTTGTTCTCGTTGTCAATAAAGTCGACAACTTCCAGAAGATGATGGCGGATGTCTACGAATTCTACAATCTGGGAATCGGCGAGCCGCATCCGGTCTCAGCAGTATCCAAACTGGGACTTGGCGATATGCTTGACGCTGTCAGTGCGCATTTCCCCGAGTCGGAGGAAAGCGAAGAAGAAGACTCGATCCCGAAGATCGCGATCATCGGTAAGCCGAATGTAGGAAAGTCTTCGATCATCAACCGCATCGCAGGTGAGGACCGTGTGATCGTTTCCGATATCGCGGGAACGACCCGTGATGCGATCGATACCGAAGTCGAAGTCAACGGACATAAATATATCTTCATCGATACGGCAGGACTGCGTCGTAAGAGTAAGATCAAAGAAGACCTGGAGCGTTTCAGCATTATCCGCACGGTTTCCGCGGTGGATCGCTGCGATATCGCCATTCTGGTCATCGACGCCGTAGAGGGCGTGACCGAGCAGGATGCGAAGGTGGCCGGCATTGCCCACGAAAGAGGTAAGGGCGTGATCATCGCGGTCAATAAATGGGATGCCATCGAAAAGGATGATAAGACCATTTACCGTTTTACCGAGAAGGTTACGGAAGTACTTTCCTTCATGCCGTATGCGGAAGTGATGTACATTTCGGCGAAGACCGGACAGCGTTTCAACAAGTTGTTCGATACGATCGACGCGGTCATCCAGAACCAGCAGCTGCGTATCACGACCGGTGTGCTCAACGAGATCCTGTCGGAAGCAGTTTCCATGCAGCAACCGCCGTCGGATAAAGGTAAGCGCCTGAAACTGTTCTATATCACGCAGGTTTCGGTCAAACCGCCTTCGTTCGTCATCTTTGTAAACGACAAAGAGTTGATGCACTTCTCCTATACCCGATATATTGAAAACAAGATCAGAGAAGCGTTCGGCTTTAAGGGGACGCCGCTTCGTTTTATGATCCGTGAGCGAAAGGAAAAAGAACAATGAATTATCAAAAGATCCTGATCCTTCTGGTGGGATATCTGTTCGGACTCATTCAAACCGGATATTTTTACGCGAAGATCATGCATGTAGATCTCCGCTCCAAAGGAAGCGGCAACACCGGCACGACTAACACCCTGCGTGTAATGGGTAAAAAAGCCGGCGCCATCGTATTTCTCGGCGACTTTCTGAAGGCCTTCATTCCCTGCATGGTCATGAAGTTTCTGATCGCAAAGCACCTGCCGGACGGCGACACCGATGCCATGATCTACACGTTTTACATCGGCCTCGGCGTCATTCTGGGACACAACTTCCCGTTCTTCCTGAAGTTTAAGGGAGGTAAAGGCATTGCTTGTACCGGAGCGGTCGCGATCGCCCTGGACGGCTGGGTAGCATTGTTCGGTTTCTCCGCCTTTGCGCTTCTGGTATTCCTGACCGGTTATGTTTCTCTTTCTTCGTTGTATTCCGTTACACAGACTTTCGTCTGGATCATTATAAAGCAGATCCTCGGCAGTTACGGGCTGACGAAGCACGGCGGGATCGAACTGATCGTGCTAAGTGTGATCACAGCGGTGCTTGCGTACTATCAGCACCGAAAGAACATTGTCCGTTTGCTTAACGGAACGGAAAATAAATTCAACACGAGAAAACATAAAGAAGCAAAGCAGTGAGAAAGGAGAAGTCATGGCAAAGATCACTATTCTCGGAGGCGGCACCTGGGGCGTCGCTCTTTCCAGAGTTATTACGGATAACGGTCATGATCTGATCATCTGGTCGAAGATCGAAAGTGAGATCAATGAACTTGCGACCACACGCAAATATAAAAATCTTCCGGGCTTTGAACTGCCCGAGCAGGTAAAACTGACACTTAATGAACAGGAAGCGGTCCGTGACCGCGATGTCCTGATCATGGCGGTCGCGTCACCCTATGTACGACAGACCGCGAAGCTTCTGGCTCCGTACATCCGCGAAGGACAGCTGATCGTCAATGTAGCGAAAGGTATTGAGGCAGACAGCCTGCTTACGATGACCGGAATCATCCAAGAGGAGATTCCGCAGTGCGAGGTCGCCGTCCTTTCCGGACCGAGTCATGCAGAGGAGGTCTGCAAGGCCATGCCGACGACGACTGTTATCGGCGCGCATAAAAAAGAGACCGCAGAATACCTGCAGGGTATTTTCATGAACCCGAACTTCCGTACCTATATCAGTAATGATATGCTGGGCATCGAGCTTGGAGCCAGCTTGAAGAACGTTATAGCCCTGGCGGCCGGCATGGTCGAAGGACTGGGCTATGGAGACAATACACTCGCGGCTCTGATCACACGCGGTATCGCCGAGATCACGCGTCTGGGCACGGCGATGGGCGGCCACATTCATACATTTTACGGACTGTCCGGCATCGGTGACCTGATCGTTACCTGCGCCAGCAAACACAGCCGTAACCGCAGCGCCGGCGTATACATGGGTCAGGGCATGTCCGCAAAAGAAGCCATGGATAAGGTGCAGCAGATCGTTGAAGGCGTTCATTCCACGAAGGCGGCGAAGACATTGGCCGACAAATATCAGGTGGAGATGCCGATCGTGACCCAGGTCTATGAGATCGTATTTAACGGTAAGAGCGTAAAGGAGGCTTTTTCCGACCTGATGAACCGTGACGGAAGAGCCGAATATTACGGTATTATCTGGGAGAAAGAAGCATAATGGATACTTCGTATCGGATCATACTTGCAAGCGCTTCGCCGAGACGCAAAGAGATAATGAGCCGGCTCGGCGTTCCGTTTGAGGTCCGCGTCAGCAACGCTGAGGAGCCCGCCAATGAAAAAGGGCTGCCGCCCGCGGAATATGTCGCCCTGCTCGCAAAAACGAAAGCACGGGCCGCATATGCGCATACAGGGGCATTCGAGACCGGCCATAAGACGGTTTGGATCGGCGCGGACACCGTAGTAGTCTATGAGAACGAGATCCTCGGAAAACCGAAGGATGAAGACGATGCGTTTGCCATGTTGTATAAACTGAGCGGAAGCGGGGTCGTCGGCGACAATGTCGAAACGAAGCATTCGGTATATACCGGTGTTGCGGTCCTGACTTCCGATGAAGCAGGTAACCTGATAAGTTGTGATGAATTTTCAGTCTGCACGGATGTTTATTTCGGGCCGATGTCGGACCGTGAGATCCGCTGGTACATCGCGACCGGTGAACCCATGGATAAGGCAGGTTCGTATGGCCTGCAGGGAATCGGCGGGACATTTATCCGCAGGATCGACGGCGATTACAACAACGTCGTCGGCTTACCTTTGTATGAATTGTATCGTTTTTTGAAGAAGAAGGGGATACTGGAGTGAGATCATTGATGTCAAAACGAACGATAGCAGTTTTGATGCTTATATCCATGCTGGTCAGTCTGTGCGGCTGCTCCGGCTTTTCTAAGAAAACGTCCGATTTCGACTATAATGCCGAAACGGACGTTATCTGCATGGATAAACATACGGTGAACTTTAACGAATTGTCCGTGATCGCTTTCTTGTTCTGGGAGACATTGACCGCTCAATACAGTGAAGTATATACCAACCCTGCGAAGGTGTTCGCGCCTGCGTTTACCGACAGCGAGATGACACTGGATGTCTATATCAAGGAATATGGTCTGTATAAGGAGCTCCTGATGCTGACTGCATTTTCCTCGCGGTTTGATGAAGAAAACAAACTTTCGAAAGCAGAGGAAAATGAGATCGCATCCGACGCCCAGGCTTTTTATGATTCGAAGATCAAAACTGCCGCCATCGCGGCCGTATCTTCGGATGGAACGGGTACAACAGCGCCTTCGGAAACTCCGTCTGCAAATGAAGAAGAGATGAAGCATCTGGTCGTGCGCCTTCCGGACAATGTTACGCTTGAAGAATGCAAACATGTATTTACCATGTATAAGAAAGCGCGAAAGTATCAGGCTATACTCAGAAAAGCAGCGAACCTCGTCATCAGCGATGAAGAGGTCCGTGTCGTAAGTTGCGGTATCGTTAAAAGTTCGAATGAAGCGGCGATTCGTAAATTTGAGTCGGATCTGAAGAACGGAAATGATTTCTTCATGCTCGCCGAATCCTCCGGAATCAATGAACTGCCGAATACCCAATATGCCGTGACACGTTCGGATGATTTTCCGGACACGATCATGGACACGATCATGGAACTGGAAGATAAGAAGACCAGTCCGGTGATCTTTTGCGATGATGCATACTATATCGTCACCGTAATCGACAAATTCGACGAAGCATTGTCCGCGAAGAACCGCGAACGCAAACTGGAGATCATGATCAACGATTACTATGAAAAAGAGTGCTCGAATTATATCGGCCGTGCGAAGATCTACTTCAACCGGGAAGGTTGGGAAGCATTCGAACTATTTCGTTGAGCCATCCTTTATCTCGGTCAGTCCGGAGATATCGGGGCGCGCGATCATCGAGTAATTTGTATGATAGATGACGAAACCGAAAGCGGATTTCGGCGGTTTTTTGATCGCCTTACGTGAAACATAATCGATCTCTACTTTATCGCTGTCGCGGTTCTGGCAGAAGTAAGCTGCCAGGGCCGCGGCTTCTTCGTATGCGCGGTCGGACATTTCCTTACCGCCGGTCTTAACGATGACGTGGGAACCGGGGATATTTTTCGCATGAAACCACATATCGTTCGGTCCGGCGAGGGTGAACGTTACATATTCGTTCTGCAGGTTGTTCTTCCCGACGTACATGTCCATTCCGTCACAGTTCACAAAATGCAGAGGCTTTCCGGCAACGCCGGGCTCTTTTGCGGGCTTCTTTTTGCCGGCAGGCTGAGCCGCCTTTTTCATGTAACCTGCCTTCTTCAGTTCGTTTGCAATATCGGTCAGGTCGGCTTCGGATTTGGACAATGCGAGCGAAAGCTGCATGCTTTCCAGATGCGTTACAGCCTCCCGTGTTTCCGCTAACAGACCTTCGGTTGCCTCCTGGGTGCGTTTTAATTTGTTGTATCGTTCATAAAAGGCAGCAGCGTTCTGGCGCACGGTCTTCGTTTCATCGAGCGCGATCGTTACAGGCTTGTTGTCGTCATAGTAGTTCTCGACCGTAACGGACTTCACAGGCTCCGGGTACTGATAAGCATAGGCGGTCAACAGTTCACCCTGCAGGCGCAGTTTGTCGGCCTTTAAAGCATCCTTCATCTGCTTTTCGAGGAGGGTGAGCTTCTTACGGTTTCGTTCCAACGCGTTGTGGATGATCTTACGAAGATCTGCGGATTTTCCCTGAATGAAAGAATGCAGGCTTTTCTCGTAATAGAAGCGGAAGATCATCTCGCTGACGCTTCCGACGGCTTCCGCCTTATATTCGGGATAGACGCTGAGCGGTATCGGTGAGAAGTCGACAGGCTTATCGCCCTTGTAATAGATCACCGGTGAGGCTTTCTCGTTGCATACGGTCAGCATTTCCCGTGCGAAAATACGGGAGAAATGCAGGCGCTCCTCGGCGTTTAGGGAAGCGGCGGATCGCTCACTTTCCAGACCTGCCAGGCCCAATATGTGCTGGCAGAAGATCGGGCTGAGTCCCGCAAAATACATATACATGTGTGAAACGAGGGTATCTGCGGACACAAAGAAATCTTCGGGAAGACTTTCGGCCTCATCGTTTGCGATCGATGCGGCAACGGGCAGAGGATCCTGCTTTTTAAGCTCATCGGGAAGATAATAGGACGCGCCGGGCAGAATGGTTCGCAAAGAACTTACCGATGGCGGTACATGGCGGATCGCGTCGAGGACCCTGCGGTTCTCATCGCAGAAGATGATGTTGCTGTATTTCCCCATGAGCTCGATGATCAGTTCTTTTTTGCAGAGATCGCCCAGTTCATTCAGATGCTCGATCGAAAAGATCAGGATACGTTCCATACCGGGCTGCGTGATATCGAGGATACGACCGTTTGCGATGTATTTCCTGAGCATCATGCAAAAGCCGGGAGCGGTCAGCGGCGCCGGCTTGTTTTCGTCGGTGAAGCAAATGTAAGGCATACCGGGATTCACATTGATCAGAAGCCGGTACGGGTCTTTTTGATTTCCTTTTATGGTCAGCAGGAGTTCATTGGCCTGCGTTTGGGATATTTTGGATAAACGTCCTTTCTCGAGCGCGTTTTTCAGTTCGGGCAGGAGAGAGGCGATCGTGATTCCATCGAGTGCCATAGGCGATCCTCTCATTCTTTCGGGTTGATCCGGCCTCATTCGGGCGGACTTCTCTGAAATAGTATCATAAATATAAGGGATAAGCAAGAATATGCTTGAATTATTTTGGAAGATAAAGTATAATAACTCTATCTATGTGGTCAAAGGGGTTACTATGCCCTAAACACCCATAGATCAACATTGGTTTGCTGTTTATGACCGAAAGGAGATGCGCGATGGATGGCTTTGTAAGCGTCGGTTTCGGCAATTACATCAACTTAAACGGCGTTACTGCGATCACGCGATGCGAATCCGCCCCAATGAAACGACTGGTGCAAAACGCGAAGGATCATTTTAAGGCAGTGGATGTCACGCAAGGTCGTAAAACGAAGGCTGTCATCCTGATGAATGACGGAAGCGTCGTGCTTTCGGCGTTGCTTCCCGAGACCATCGTCAGTCGTACGCAGTCGGTGCTTTTTTCGGATGAAAAGACCACGCAGAACCAATTGCAGGAGGAACTTCTATGAAACGAGGTGTACTCACCGTATTGTCCGGATTTTCCGGCTCCGGTAAAGGCACGATCATCAAGAAACTTCTTTCCACCTATCCTGATACATATGCATTGTCCGTATCTGCTACGACGCGTTCGAAGCGGATGAATGAAAAAACGGGCGTATTTGAACAGGATGGCGTCGATTATTTCTTTTTGACGCGGGAAGAGTTCGAAAAGAGGATCGCCGAGGATCGATTTATCGAGTACGCGACTTACAACGAAAACTACTACGGAACTCCGAAGGATTATGTATTCGAATGCCTGGATAAAGGCCTTGATGTGATCCTGGAGATCGAAGTGCAGGGTGCGCTTCAGATCAAAGAGAAGTTCCCGGATGCACTACTCATCTTCATGACTCCGCCGGATGCCGAAACGCTTTATGAACGCCTGATCGGACGCGGAACGGAGACGCAGGAGGTCGTACAGCGTCGTATGAAGACCGCAATCTTCGAGTCCACACTGATGGACCGTTACGATTACGTTTTGGTCAATGACACCATCGACGCGTGTGCAGAGAAGATGCATCAGATGGTCACGCTGGCGCATGACCGTGCCGTTTGCAGTGAAAAACTGATCGGCGAGATCAAACAACAACTTGAGAGATTTTCATTTGAATCATAGATTATTGGAGGCTATAACATGTTACATCCGTCATATTTGGAACTTATGGAGAAGATCAACGCAGGCTGCGACGAGGATGCACCTCTGGTAAAGAGCCGTTATTCTGTCGTTTTGGCAGCTGCCAGAAGAGCTCGTCAGATCACTGAGATCGAGGAACTCACCGGAACCGGCGACCCGAAGAATAAGCCGCTGTCCCAGGCCGTTCGCGAACTGTACAACGGAACGACCCGCATCCTGAACGATGAAGAGATCGCAGAAGAAGATGCAAAGATCGAAGAGCTTCAGCGCGTGAACCGCGAACTGATCAAGGCTCAGCAGGCTGCTACCGGTTATGGTAAGTGGGCGAAGGTCGAAGAGACCGAAGACGTGACGATCGACACCGAAGAGGATGCCGAGGATATCGGCGATGCTGAAGAGACAGCAGAAGAAAAAGACGAATGAAAATAATGTTCTGTTCCCTCGGCTGTGATAAGAATCTGGTCGACTCGGAGAAAATGATCCGGCTTCTGCTCGATGAAGGCTATACATTGACCGACGACGAACATGAAGCCGATGTGATCATAGTGAATACTTGCTGCTTCATAGGTGACGCTAAACAAGAAAGCATTCAGACCATCATCGACATGGGACGGATGAAGCAGGAGGGCAGATGCAAGGCCCTTCTGGTGACCGGATGCCTGGCGACGCGTTATGCGGATGATATCCGTCGTGACCTGCCCGAGGTGGACGGCCTCTTATCCGTGAATTCGGTACTGCGTATCGGTGAACTGGTGAAGGAGGTCCTTTCTAAGGATCCTGTTACAGTGCCGTATATCGCGTCCCCCGATCCGAAAGCGTACAGCCGTGCACGCCGTTCCTTAACGACAGGTGGCTATTACGCATATCTTAAGATCGCGGAGGGCTGCGACCGCAAGTGCACGTATTGCATTATCCCGAAGATCCGCGGAAGCTATCGCAGTTTTCCAATGGAGGATCTGGTAGAGGAAGCGAAGGATCTGGCAGCTTCCGGAGTGCGTGAACTGATCCTGGTCGCACAGGATACGACCCTGTACGGGACCGATCTGTACCGTAAGCCGATGCTCCCGGCTCTGCTCGAGAAGCTGTCCGAGATCGAGGATCTGAAATGGATCCGTCTTCTGTATTGCTATCCGGAGAGTATCACGGACGCGATGATCGATGCGATGAAACGGCTCCCGAAGGTATGCCACTACATCGATATGCCGATCCAGCATGCCAATGATGCGATATTAAAGAAGATGGGACGGCACACCGACCGCGAGCATATCTTGCGTGTGATCGCACATCTTCGTGAGGAAATTCCGGATATCGCCCTTCGCACGACATTGATCACAGGCTTTCCCGGGGAAACACAGAAACAGTTTGAAGAGATGAAGGAATTCATCGACATGGTTTCGTTTGACCGCCTCGGAGTATTTCCTTACTCCGCGGAGGAGGACACGCCGGCCGCCGAAATGGATGGCCAGTGTCCTGAAGAGATAAAAAGAATGCGTGCAGATTCCTTGATGGAACTGCAGCAGGAGATATCCGCAGACCTTTGCTCGGAACACATCGGTCAGGAATTTGATGTCCTGGTCGAAGGTTTTATTCCAGAAGAGGGAATGTTTGCGGGAAGGACATATATGGACGCTCCCGGTGTGGACGGACTTGTGTTTTTCGCCTCTCCCGATCATGAGTGGATGAGCGGTGACATTGTCCGCGTACGCATCACGGGTGCATATGAATATGACCTGACAGGAGAATTGATCAATGAACTTACCCAATAAACTTACAGTACTTCGTGTACTGCTCATACCGGTCTTCGTGATCTTTATGATCTTTGATTTCGGCATTCCGTATCAAAACTGGATCGCTCTGACGATCTTCGTGATCGCCAGCATCACCGACCTTCTGGACGGAAAGATCGCCAGAAAGAGAAATCTGGTCACGAACTTCGGCAAATTCATGGATCCGCTCGCGGATAAGATGTTAGTGTGCTCTGCACTGGTGTGCCTGATCGATGTGATCGATCGTCCGGGTCTGCCCGGCGTGATCCCGGTCCTGATCATCTTATGGCGTGAATTTATCATCAGCGGTTTCCGCCTGGTCGCAGCGAAGGATGGTTTCGTCCTGGCAGCAGCGATGAGCGGAAAGGTGAAGACAGTTTGCCAGATCGTTATGGTAGTCATCCTGCTCATTCACTGGGATTATACCTGGTTTTTCGTTTTGGAATGGGTAGCGATCGTTGTATCTGTATTTATGACCATCTACTCATTGTGTGAGTACCTGATCAAAAACAAAAAAGTATTTTCGGACGGATTAAAGTAATGACAGAGGAATTGGTTACGCTTTTGCTCGAAAAGAAGATGACCGTGACCACCGCGGAATCGTGCACCGGCGGCTTGATCGCCGCGACGCTTATCTCGGTTCCCGGTGTGAGCGCCTGCTTAAACGAGACCCTCGTGACCTATGCCAATGCATCCAAACATAAACGCCTCGGCGTATCCGAGGAAACACTGGCGACGTTCGGCGCCGTCAGTGAACAGACTGCACGGGAAATGGCGCTCGGAGCGCTTTCATTTGCCGATGCAGACATCTCCATCGTTTCGACCGGAATCGCCGGCCCGGACGGAGGAACCCAAGAAAAGCCTGTAGGGCTGGTATATATCGGCATCGGATGCCGGGCGCAGAACAAAGCATATGTAAGCCGCTATGTGTTTTCCGGTGACCGCGCGGCGGTGCGCGCACAGGCGGTGGAGACCGCGATCGCGAACGCTGTTGAGGTTGTAAAAGGGGTCTGACCAGATGAATCAGTATAAGTATAAAACATACGAACGCAATATGATCAAAAACAAGGATGAGGCGGCGAACCGCGCATCCTATGTCAAAGAAATCGAAATGCTGGCGCAAAAGCTGGCTTACGCATCGGCCGCCTATGAGTTTGTCGGACTTTCTCAGGATGAGAAGATCCTCGAGAACGAAGAGGTGGTCCTTTTGGGTAAAGAGATGTTTTCGCTCGCGAAAACGCTGCTTGAGAAGCCTGCGGATGCAGAGGCAGGACTTACCGATCTGCGTGACCGCTTGAAGAAACACATGGACTGCCTGATGGTCTACAATGATCGTTATTCCATCTATGCGAAGGTCATTTCCTCCCTGCGTGCGCAGTTTGAAGAAGTGACTCCGGACCCTGCGTTCGACACCGAAGAGTTTGCGGAACAGGTCGTTAACCAACTGGTAAAAGAGAAGGATAATGCTTCCCTCAAGACGCTGATGATGGAGATTATCAGTGAGCTTCCCGTCCGCATGACCCGAATTAAGTTTTATGAGCATATTTCCGACGGCCTTTCGGTCTACATCGGTTCCGACCGTTCGTCGCTGGATGACTTTTTATATACCGTACGCAATGCCGCCGGACTTTACGAGCCCGAAGGCATGCAGGAGTTCTTCCCGGAACTGGCTGAATACCTGAAGAAGTTCGAAGATCTCGACTATGCACACATTTCCGCAGACGATTATGCGACCGCGGCTTACACGATCAATGAGTGCTTTTCCTATTTGTCCATGTTGATCGACCTGATCAATATTCTGGCGACCGTCACGAACGAACTTCTCGTTATAGCGATGTCGAAGGCAGATGAGGATTCCGAGTCTTCCGTGGTTTCCCGCGAGATCCTCAAGGAGGTCATGGACGCATTCTGCTTCGAGGAAAATGTCGAACTGATCGATGTCCTGATGGACCGCCTGGTCATGCTGGAAGGCGTGCAGGAACCGCTTCTCGAGGAAATGTACGAGATCGAAGGTTCCATCGACAACTTGCTCCACAGCAACAGTTACACCGAAGCATCCGAGAAGAAGGACGAGATCCTTCGCCTTCGTAATCTCTGCGAATTGCTTTCGGTCAATAATTACTCAGACTTAAACCGCGAAGAGAAACCGCAGGGCGTTTGCGAGAAGACCGATGTTGCCGTGGAATTCGCGAAGTTGCAAAACGAGCTGGATGTACGCCTGCGCGGCGTAGAGAAGGTCGTTGCGCGCGCGATCATGTCCCGCGTGCTCGGTTATCTGCCTTCTAATTTCTCAAATGTAAAGAACCTGAAAGATTATATCATCGCTTCCTTGAGCGGCTGCAGTGATCCGAAGGAAAGGGCCGTTTACGCGGAGAACATTCTGGATACGATGTATGCATATGAAGAGGATGATGCATACGACGAAGAGGAAGATGCGTTTGAGGACGAAGAAGACGGTACAGACGCTGAGGCGTAACGGATTTATTGTTGCAAATTACATCGAAATCGGTTAAAATGTTTATAGAATTATAAAGAGAGGAGCGCGGAGATGAAGTGGTATCGTAAATTGTATACAGGCGAGTCTGCGCGCTCTAAACGTTTTCGTATCGTTTCCCGTGTAAAACACGGACGGTACATGAAGGACGTGTTCCTGATCACGCTGGCTTCGAACCCGAAGAACCTGTTGGATATCTATCCCGGTTATGTTTTCCTCCAGCCGTATTTTCAGGAACAGGATCAACTGATCCTTGGGATCGCGCTCGGTAAGGACGAAGCCTTTTCGGTCGCGCAGAAGATCATCGAGGATGTCTACGGCAGTACCGGAGCACTCCGCATACAGGAGTACTTCGAGCCGAAAGCAGAGAGGGTGTGATCGTACTTGGGCATTGTATGGTTGATCTTGAAGATCATCGGTATCACGCTGCTTTGTATTATCGGTTTGGTACTGTTCCTGGTTCTGGTCGTTTTGATCACGCCGTTTCGATATCAGGTCAACGCTTCTTATCATGATGAACCGTTTACGGAAGTCAAATTCCATTTCTGGCTGCGGGCTGTTGTCGCGCGCGTCACGTTTAAAGATAAAAAGCTCCTCGGAATTCTGAGGATCCTGTTTATCAAGAAGAAACTGATGGAAAAGGACTTCGGAAAAAAGGCTGCGGAAGGTTCCACAGATGATACCGGCCATTTGCTTACGGACCAGTCGGCCCAGTTGCTGGCGGATGCCGAGAACTTCGCGGAAAACATGGAAGCGAAGGAAGCCGAAGCATCGGCAGCAGAAAGCATTACGGTGACCGTTGAAAACAGTGAAGCTGCCGGTTCGTCCGAAGCAGTTACAGGATCCGATACGGAACCTGCCACTACGGAAAGTTCGAACGCCGATGAAGCAAAATCAGAAACGGACGTAGCCGAAGCTGCGGAAGAAGCAGAGATCGCTGTTGAAGAGACAGAGGAAGCCTCCGGAATCGTCGCGAAACTGGAAGGACTGAAGAATAAAGGCGAGCAGATCTGCAAGACCGTCACCGAGAAGAAAGAGATGGTCGACCGGTATGTGGATCTCGCCACACAGGAACACACAAAACGAGCTGCCAAATATGTCGGCAAGAAGCTCGTGAAGATATTAAGATCCATCCGTCCACGGAAATGCAAAGGCTACGTTAAGTACGGCCTGCGTGATCCGAAGACGATGGGTATGATCTGCGGATACAGCGGCATGCTTTATCCGGTATATTATAAAGCGATCGATGTCCAGCCGGTCTTCGGCGCGGACCACACCATCATCGATGGCGAGCTCGAGATAAAAGGACGCATCATTCTGATGGCAGTCGTTGCGAGAGCAGTCCCGATCCTGTTTAAGAAGGATTGCCGGAGAGTATGGAAAGACTTTAAGAAATTAAGAAAACACTGATCAGGAGGATATAGAAAATGGCTAAAGAAAACTCTTTAAGAGAGACGGTAGACAGTTTGTTTAAGGGTATGGATGGATTTGTATCATCCAAGACCGTTGTTGGTGATGCGATCCAGGTAGGAGATACGATCATTCTGCCTTTGATCGATGTATCCTTCGGTATGGGCGCAGGAGCGTTCATCGGAGAGACGAAAGAGCGCGGCGCCGGCGGTATGAACGGTAAGATGAGTCCTAGTGCGGTCTTGATCATTAAGGATGGCTATACACGCATGATCAGTGTAAAGAACGCAGATACCGTAAGCAAACTCGTTGATATGGTTCCCGATCTGATCAATAAGTTCACTAAGAAGGAAAGCCCTGAGGTGCAGGAGAAGATCGACGAGATCAAAGATAAAGAAGAATTCGAGTAAAAAAATATGTCCGAACCCGGCGCCATGCGCGTCCGGTTCGGACATAATTTAAATCGTTTATTTAAGGATTGCTGTTATCATTAAGCTCTTTCAACATAGCCTGACTTCAAGCAAGAAGTGCAGATATGAACCTTCTGAGCACTCTCACCGATCTTTACACGAACGGTACGAATGTTGGACTTCCACATCTTGTTGGATCTTCTATGAGAGTGGCTGACGTTGCAGCCGAAATGAGCACCCTTACCACAAATATCACATTTTGCCATGATAGCACCTCCTTACCAATCGGCAATCCGAATTATTAGCATTCATATGCAGGCATAAAACACCTGTGCGCATACGCAACATTGATATAATAACAGAAGTCCGTCCGTTTTGCAAGCGGAAAATGAAAGAAATTGAAAAAAGTTATTCCCTTTTCGGGGATTATCGATTATAATAGTACAGGCTTCACTGTCAGAAAGCGAGGTTTTACAGATGAAAGGCATTATCAAGAACGCAAACGGTGAGCTTCATATCGACCAAGACGTCATCGCGAAATACGCCGGCGCCAGCGCCTGCGAGTGTTTCGGCATCGTCGGTATGGCTGCCATTAACATGAAAGACGGTATCGTTAAATTGCTCAAGAGAGAAAGCTTGACACACGGTGTCAACGTATCGATCGAGAACAATGAGCTCGTGATCGATTTTCATGTGATCGTAGCTTACGGCGTCAGCATTTCTTCAGTTTCCGCGAACCTTGTATCCAACGTTCGTTATAAGCTGGAGTCATTGACCGGAATGAAAGTGAAGAAGATCAATGTTTTGGTGGAGGGTATTCGCGTGATCGACTGACAGTCGGCGTGATCCCATTTGGAGGTTTTGTTTTGAACAACACAATTGACGTACAGCTTTTTTCCAAGATGTTTCTGGCGGCGGCTCAGAACCTGGAAAATAAAAAAGAGATCATCAATGAGTTAAATGTTTTCCCGGTTCCGGACGGAGATACGGGAACCAATATGACACTGACGATCATGGCGGCGGCAAAGGCCGTTTCCGGTATGGACGAAAGTGAATACACGTTTGAGAGCCTGTGTAAGACGATCTCATCCGAGACCATGCGCGGTGCGCGCGGTAACTCCGGAGTTATTCTTTCCCAGCTCCTGCGTGGCTTTACGAAGGTCGTACGCACGGCACAGGCCATCGATATTCCGGTCCTGGCTGATGCATTGGTCCGCGCGACCGAGACCGCATATCGTGCGGTAATGTCCCCGAAGGAGGGCACGATCCTGACCGTAGCCCGCTGCATTTCGGAAAAAGCGGAAGAACTGGCTAAGTCCTGCACGGATATGAATGAATTCATGCAGGAACTTATAAAAGAAGGCGACATTGCCCTCGAATCCACGCCGGATCTGCTCCCTGTATTAAAGGAAGCCGGCGTTGTAGATTCCGGCGGAACCGGTCTCATGACCGTGATCAAAGGTGCTTATGACGCTTACTGCGGCATCGAGATTCCGATCCATATTGAAGCCGCTAAGGGACTTGGTATCATGATGCATAACATCCCGAAGGCGGATATTGAAACAGCTGATATCAAGTTCGGTTATTGTACCGAGTTCATCATCATGCTGGACCGTGAATTTTCCGAGCAGGAAGAGCAGGAGTTTAAGGATTTCCTGATGTCCATCGGTAATTCCGTAGTCTGTGTATGCACCGATGACCTGATCAAAGTTCACGTACATACGAACGATCCCGGTAAAGCATTTTCCAGAGCGGTTCAGATCGGTCAGCTCGATAAGATGAAGATCGACAACATGCGCTTAGAGCATACCGAGAAACTGTTTAAGGATGCTGAGAAGTTGGCGGCACAGCAGGCGGCTGAAGATGCTAAGAAGATCAAGGCTGTTGCACCTCGTAAGCCGTATGGTTTTATTTCCGTTTCCGTCGGAGACGGCCTGTCGGAAGTATTTACCAGCCTCGGCGTCGATTATATTATTTCCGGTGGTCAGACCATGAATCCGAGTACGGACGACTTCCTGTCTGCGATCGAGAAGGTAAATGCAGATACCATCTACCTACTTCCGAATAACGGCAACATCATCATGGCGGCAAATCAGGCGGCAGCGCTTACGAAGGATCGCAAGATCTATGTGATCCCGACGAAGAACATCCCGCAGGGTGTTTCCGCTCTGGTGAACTTCATCTCGACATCATCCCCTGAGGAGAATTTCGAGACGATGTGCAGTGAGATCCAGAATGTCAAATCCGGTTCCGTGACCTATGCGGTCCGCAATACGCAGATCGACGGCGTGGACATTAAGGAAAATGATATCATGGGCCTGTCGGATCATTCCATCCTGGCAGTCGGTTCTGACATCAACGACACGGCGCTCGAGATGATCAGCAAGATGGTTGACGAAGACAGCGTGCTGTTGAACGTTTATTATGGTGACGATGTCTCCGAAGAGTCGGCGGATAGCTTCCGCGAGACCTTGGAGAAGGAATATCCCGATTTTGATGTATTCGTACAGAGAGGCGGGCAGCCGATCTATTATTACATCGTTTCGGTAGAATGATGCATAGAAAACTGTAACTGTGCAGGATCTCGAGGTAAAGACGGTTTCGTTTTTACCTCGTTTTCACATAAGAGGACGACACATGAAGAAGACCGACCCGATCCAGAGCCTGAAGGGCATCGGCAGCAAGACGGCCTTGCTGTTTCAAAAACTGCATATTGAGACCGTCGAAGATCTTCTGATGTATTTTCCTAGAGATTACGAAGTATATGAAGAGCCTGTGACCATACGCGAGGCGGTTGTAAAGAGTTGTGCAAGCGATGGGGCATCCGGCATCGTTTCGGTGTACGGACGTATCAAAAAAGGAGTCGTTCTGAAGAAGAAAGGAAACCTGACCATAGCCATTACGAGCGCTGAAGATATCGACAGGCGTGAGTTCACCTTGATCTGGTACAACGCACCTTTTGTGAGGGCTTTGTTTCATACAAATGACACGTACATTTTCCGAGGACGCATATCTGAGATTCGTGGTAATCGCGTGACCTTCGAGCAACCCGAGTACTTTAAACCCGAAGACTATAAGCCGCAGATGGGAAAGATGCTTCCGATCTACCCGTTATGTAAAGGTATATCGAGAAAATTACTTATCAAATGTGTTTTGCAGGCTATTGATAATCTTCCTGAAATCGAGTATACTGAACCTGTCGGCTTCGACGATGTGTTGATCCGCGAAGAGAAGCTGCTCCCGCTGAGACAGGCGATCGGGAACATTCATTTTCCGAAGAATAAGGAAGATCATGATCTGTGCCGCAGGTCACTTTGCTTTCGCGAGTTTTATCGTTTTGCGCTGATGCTCAGGCTGATTCGTAAGACGTATGCGGGTGTGAAAAATGCATACCCGAACCTGCGAAAACATGAAGAGGTCGATAGCTTCGTTCAGGAACTTCCTTATTCGCTTACCGGAGCGCAGAAGAGAGTCTGGGAAGAGATGCGCACCGAACTTACCGGCACCGACACTATGCATCGTTTGTTGCAGGGTGATGTCGGAAGCGGTAAGACGATCGTTGCTTTTCTCTTATTGTACGAGACGGCATTGTCCGGATATCAGGGCTTTTTGATGGCGCCGACGCAGGTGCTGGCATATCAGCATTATCAGAACTTTGTTTCGTGGGTAGAAGCGTATCATTTGCCGCTTCGGATCGGTTTTCTCGCCGGTTCCGTATCCGCGAAGGAGAAGGCGTCTATCTATCGCAAACTGGAGGATGGTGAGCTCGATATCGTTATCGGTACGCATGCACTATTCCAGGAGAAGGTTCTTCCCGAGAAGCTCGCACTGGTCATCACCGACGAGCAACATCGGTTCGGTGTCGAACAGCGAAAAAGCCTCACCGATAAAGGATTGCATCCGCATGTTTGTGTAATGAGCGCAACACCGATTCCGCGTACGCTCGGCATGATCCTGTATGGAGACCTGAACATCTCCGTGATCGATGAAAAACCCGCGAACCGCCTTCCCATCAAGAACTGCGTGGTGGATACGGGGTACCGCCCGCAAGCCTATCGCTTTATCGAGAAACAGATCGAGGCAGGCCATCAGGCCTATGTGATCTGTCCTCTGGTGGAAGAGAGTGAACTCATGGCTTGCACGAATGTTACCGATTATGCTGAGACTGTTCGTAGTAATATTCCGGGTGCGCGCGTTGATATATTGCATGGCCGAATGTCGGATGCCGAGAAAAACCGCATCATGCAGGCATTTCTCGAGCATTCCGTGGATATTCTGGTCTCAACCATCGTTGTAGAGGTCGGTGTCGACGTTCCGAATGCGACGGTCATGATGATCGAGGATGCCCAGCGTTTCGGTCTGGCTTCCCTGCATCAGCTTCGTGGCCGTGTCGGCCGTGGGGATGCGCAGTCTTACTGTATCTTCGTTCAGACGGAAGGTTCTTCTGCGGAAAATGATCGGTTGGATGTTCTCAATCATTCCAACGATGGTTTCTATATAGCAGAACAGGATCTGAAAATGCGAGGCCCGGGACAGCTCTTCGGACACAAACAGAGCGGTTCTCTGGTATTCCGGATCGGCGATGTTTTTGAGGACGCCGATGTGTTTACCAAGGCAGTATCCAGGGCGGATGCCTATTTCTCCGGTCTGGATGAGAACGAACGTGATCGCCTGGCGCAGGCATTTGCCGGGGCGGATTACGAAACTAACGACGGTAAGCCTATGGCTTTACTATAAAACTAAAACTTTAAGAGGTTATTAAACATGGGAATTTTAGCAAATTGGCGTAAACTTGCATACGAGACACAGCGTACACCGCAGGACGATGAGAAGTTCTGGGCAGGCTACTTCACACTCGAACAGGGTTTCTATAAGAAACTCCTCTCTACGGATGAAGTGATCTCCGGAACCGTAGCAGATCTTGCGAAGGAGTTTGATGTTTCGGTTATGGTTATGACCGGTGTTATCGATGGTATCGACGACAGTCTGGTAACCAAGAACCCGATCGACACGATGGAAGAAGACACCGTTGTTTCCTTCGATTACGACAAAGAGCTTTTGTATAAGAACATGGTTGCTGCAAAGGCAGAGTGGCTGTATACATTGCCCGAGTGGGAGCGTCACCTGACGAAAGAACGCCAGGCTGAGCTCTATAAGGAGCAGAAGAAGTCTACGACGATCGTAAAGCCGGCGAAGATCGGTCGTAACGATCCCTGCCCTTGCGGTTCCGGTAAGAAATATAAGCATTGCTGCGGAAAGTAAGAATGAGAATAAAAAAGATCACATCCATTGTATTGGTCATACTGATGGTAGTAAGCCTTGGTTTAGCGTATCCGCCAACCAAGGCTTATGCTGCTGGAAAGAAAATAACCGATACTGTGATCAATGAAGGCCTGGCGATGACACGTCTGGTCAATGACCTTCGTGCTAAGGAAGGAAACGAGGGTAATGGCGTAGCGCCGGTCACATACTCTATTCTCGTCAGTGACTATCCTGCTATGACCCGGGCAGAGGAGATCTCGAACGTTTTTACCCACGAACGTCCTGACGGAAAATCATTTGATGATTTGTTTAACCAGGATAACACAAATGCATCTGACGACATTCCGTGGTATGCGTGGGGTGAAAATATCGCAGCGGGAAAGGCTTCTGTCAGTGCTACCTTCGAGCAATGGCATAACAGCGCGGGACATTTAAAAAATATGCTTAGCGATGCCTTTACTCACATGGGCATAGGTCATGTAAAAACAAATGAGAAATATATAAACTATTGGTCTCAGTTGTTTATCGGTGGCTTTAATGTTAAATCCATCTCGATTGATCCAAATTCGCTTCCTGCGCAGGTAAAAAAGGGTACATCTCTGGCAGATACCGGAATTATGGCCTTAGTCACGATGTCAAATTCTTCCCTCGGGACATCCTACCTGCCTTTGTTTGATCCCGGTAAAACGATCGACGGTTACAGTGTATCGGGATATGATCCTAATGTCGACGCTGTCGAAAACGTTACTGTAACGTATAAAGGGAAGTCTGTATCTTTCCAGATCACTGTAGGCACCCCCGCTCAAGTTACATTATCCGGAATCCAGGCGGAGTATACCGGCGGTGCAAAAACAGTCGGTCAGTTTGTCAATGCAGCGGAGGTCTCTGTTACGGCTATTTACAGTGATGGATCGACAAAGCCTGTTACGAGCGGTTACTCGGTAGCATCAAATCAACTGGCAGAAGGGTTCAACGACATTAAAGTAACATATCAGGGACATGCCGCAATAATCAAAGTTCTTGCAGCCGCACCGGTTACCCTTTCGAGTATACAAGTGCAGATAAAAAAAGGCGTTACAAAATACGCCGGTGATACGATCAGTGCTTCAGACTTTACCGTGATCGGTGTCTATAGCGATGGTAGCACACAGGTAGAGGGAGGAACGATCACCGTTTCACCTACTACTTTGAAAGCCGGAGATAATAAGATCACCGTTACTTGTAATGGAAAAACGGCTAGTTATACTCTGAATTGCAAAGAAAAAGTAACTTTAAAATCTATCGCAGTTTCTTATGAAGGTGGAAAGAAATACGAGAATGATACGATCAGTGCAGCTGACTTTAAAGTGATCGCTACCTACAGTGATAATTCAACAAAAGATGTCAGTTCGTCGATCGATCTTTCTTCGACGAAACTGTCCGCAGGAACGAATAATATAGATGTTTCGTTTGGCGGGAAAACGGAAACTATTTCGGTTTCCGCGGCGAAACTGATTGCAAAGGAACTGATCATAAGTAATAACTTTACGAGTAAAACAGAGGGAGATACATTTTCCGCAACTGATTTTGTCGTAAAAGTGAAGTATAATAACGGCAAAACTGCAGCAGTCGATGGATGGGCTATTAAAAATGTCGAAAAACCGTTGAAGGCCGGAAAGAATACAGTGACCTTTGTCTATGGTACATTGACCCAAGAATATGTAGTTGAGGCTGCTCCTAAAACTACGCAGGCACCAACGCAGGCTCCAACCCAGGCACCGACCCAGGCGCCTACGCAGGCACCCACCCTGGCACCCTCCGAGGCTCCTACCCAGACTCCCACAAAAGCGGAGACGACCACTGCCGAATCTACGACCGAGGAAGAGACTGTAGAGTCTTCGGAGGAGAATACGACTGAAGAAGATACTACAGAAGCCGATACGACTGAAGAAGAAACGACGCTCGAAGTTTCTTCTGAGGAAGCTCCGAAGAAACTGGAACTTAAATACAAAGGTGGGGCGAAATATGTTGGTGACTCCATTTCAGCGGAAGATTTCACCGTCTATGCCGTCTATGAAGACGGTTCCCGCATTGATGTTTCCGAGGATGCGCTGATCTCGCATAAAGCCTTCAAAGAAGGGGACAATGAGGTCATCATTTCCTACGAAGGAAAAGAAGTCATTTTCTATTTGAATGTTTCCGAGAAACCGGAAGAGACCACGACGACTGCGGAGATTGAATCCGAGACCGAGGAACCTACGCAGGCGCCTACCGAGGCTCCTACCCAAGAGATCACGGAACCTCAGACAAAAGGGCAGGCCTCGAAGTCTGCTGAGGATGATTCGGACGAACAGGAGATCCGGGATCTGCAAAAACTCGTTTTGTTGATCGCTGCTGTGTTTGTTCTTATCGGATTTGTAATGTTCTTCATCAGTATATTCGTAAAGAAAAAGCGCAAAGAAGAAGAGGATAAGGGCGAAAAAGACACTCCGAAGAGTGAAACTACGGGAGAAAAATAAAAAACGCAAATTTTTGCTTGCATTTTCCGCGCTCATATGATAAATTCTTATGTGGAGGTGAGACCATGGATGTTTTAGAGTTTATTCTCGGTATAGTATTAGTAATTCTCGGGCTGGTTATAACGCTTCTCGTTATGATGCAGGAAGGTAAATCTGCAGGACTGACGGGTTCGATCAGCGGTATGGCTGACTCCTATTGGGGAAAAAATAAAGCACGTTCGATGGAAGGCAAACTTCAGAAAGCCACCACTTGGATGGTTGTTTTCTTCTTTGTGATCTGCCTGCTTTTGAACAGTAGATTATTCAATAAGACTGCAGATGCTGATACAGTAAACAATAACAATACCAATGTAGAAGCAACTATCGAGGCCGGTTCTGAAGCCGGTACTGAGGGGGCTACAGAGGCCGTTACTGAAGCAGCTACTGAAGCTGAATAAATTTTGTAGAATTACCAAACACTCTATGCCGATCGTGATCGCATAGAGTGTTTTTTATTTTGAGGTATTGAAAAGAATAATGGAAGATAAGACTAAGCAGCTGATGGACGTATTTACGTCCGAGGCTTATAAACCTATGAAATTAAAAGAACTGATGATCCTTCTGGATATTCCGAAGGAGAAGAGGGAAGAGTTCGCCGACGTACTGCAAAGCATGATACGTGACGGTCGAATTAATGTGACGAACCACGGGAAATACTTTGCCGTAAAGGCCGGCGCTTATTCCAATTGTGAAGCCGACACGAAGATCCGCGGTACGTTTTTTGCGTCCGCGCGTGGTTTCGGTTTTGTAAAACAAACACTATCCGGTGAGGCAGGAGATAGTATTTCGGAGATTCCGGACATCTATATTGAGGCGAAGAATGTTAATGGAGCCATGCATAAGGATGAGGTAGAGGCTGTGATCCTGTATACGGGGGATAAGCACCCGGTCGGTAAGGTCACGGCTGTCCTTCAGCGTGCAAACGAAACGGTTTTAGGCACGCTGGTCTTGAAGAACTCCTATGGCTTCGTCGTTCCCGAGCGGAACCGCTTTATGAAGGATATCTATATCCCGAAGGAAGCGATCGGCGAGGCGCAGGACCATAGCAAAGTCTGGGTGAAGATCACGGATTTCGGCGACCAAACGCGTAATCCCGAGGGTCAGATTCTCAGCGTTTTGGGCGATGCCTCGGATCCCCGCACGGATATCGAAGGGACGATCCTGGCTTACGGCTTGCCTGCTACATTTCCCGAGGAAGTCATCCGCGAGGCACGGGCTATCCCTCCGTATGTTTCGGAGAAGGATATTGAAGGTCGCGAGGATCTGCGTAACGAAGTGATCGTGACGATCGACGGAGAGGATGCGAAGGACCTCGACGACGGGGTCTCGGTTACGGAGAATACGGACGGGACCTACATGCTCGGCGTCCATATTGCGGACGTTTCCCACTATGTGAAGGAGGGTTCTTCACTCGATACCGAGGCGAAGAACCGTGGTAACAGCGTATATTTTCCGGATCGTGTGATCCCGATGCTTCCGAAAGAGTTATCAAATGAGATCTGCTCGCTGAATGCGGGTGTGGATCGTTTGGCCATGAGCTGTATTATGACCATAGATGACCAAGGCAGGATCCTCGATCATCGTGTGGTGGAGAGCGTGATCCGCGTCACCCGCAGAATGTCTTATAAAGAAGTCACGGCACTTCTGGAGGGCACAGCAGATGATGCGCTGAAAACCGAGTGCGAGAGCATCCTGCCGATGTTTAAGTCCATGGCCCACCTGTCGGCGCTGATCCGTAAGCGCAGAAAACAGCACGGCGCCATCGATTTTGATTTTCCCGAGCCGAAGGCGATTCTGGATGAGAATGGCTTTCCGATCGAGATCTATCCGTATAAACGTTCGGTCGCTACGGATATGATCGAGGATTTCATGCTGGCGGCAAATGAAACGATCGCAAAACTTGCGTTCTGGCAGAGCCTGCCGTTTTTATATCGTAACCATGAGGCGCCGACCGATGAGAAGATGCAAGAGTTTGCGACCTTCCTCGGAGGCTTCGGCATCACTTTACATATACAGAACGAGATTCATCCGAAGAAACTTCAGCAGGTACTGGACGCCACAGCGCATGAGGCGGAGGGTCCGCTGATCCACCGGGTTTTGTTGCGATGCATGAAACAGGCTCGCTATGGCAATGAATGCCTGGGACACTTCGGTCTGGCTATGGACCAGTATACACACTTTACTTCACCGATCCGTCGTTATCCGGACCTGCAGATCCACCGAATCTTAAAGGCGGTTGCAAAAAGCGGTGAATGTAAGATCAGCGAAAGCACGCTCGGGGAGGTTGCCGCACATTGTTCGGCGACCGAACGTAAGGCTGCGGAAGCAGAGCGCGAGGTCATGAAATACTTTAAGGCGCTTTACATGCAGAGCGAGATCGGTCGCATTCACAAGGGCGTTATCAGCGGCGTTACGAATGGCGGAATCTATGTTGAACTTTACAATACGGTCGAAGGCATTATCCGGTTAACGAGCCTGAGCGATCATTACGAGCTGGACGCACAGCATTACCGTCTGGTCGGGGAGCGCAGTGGACGTGTTTTCACGCTCGGCGAACGCGTTAAAGTAGAGGTTCTGGATGTGGATCTGCCTATGTCGCAGGTCGTATTCGGACTGGTTGAAAATACCAAAAAACGTAAGAATTCCGAAAGGTGATTCTCGCCGCTTCCTCTTTACGGAACAGAGGATTTGTGGTATGATTTATATTAGATAAGTATGGTAATCAAGTGATTGAAAGGAAAAGACATGGGAAAGGACAGTATTAAGCTGATCGCGAACAATAAAAAGGCCTACCATGACTATTTTATACACGATAAATTAGAAGTTGGGATCGCACTTGCCGGCACGGAAGTAAAATCCATGCGCATGGGCAAATGCAGTCTCAAAGAGTCGTTTATCCGGATGGATAAGGGGGAACTCTACATCTACAACATGCATATTTCCCCTTATGAGAAGGGCAACATCTTCAACAAGGACCCGCTACGTGTGCGAAAACTCTTGTTGCATCGTTATGAGATCAACAAGTGGGCGGGAAAGATGGCTCAAAAAGGATATACGGTGGTTCCGCTTCAAGTGTATTTTAAGGGAAGTCTGGTGAAGGTAGAGATCGGTTTGGCACAGGGTAAGAAACTCTATGACAAACGCGAAGACATCGCCAAAAAAGATCAGAAAAGAGAGGCTGAAAAGAATTTCAAGATCAGAAATCTAAAATAAGCGAGGATGGAGATGGACACAAAAAGACTATTTAATGACGGATGGGAGTTTACCAAGCAGAGTCTCGGCCAGACGATCGCCGGGATCATGACGGACATCGATGTCGTTTGGACGCCGGTGGATATTCCGCATGACTTTCTGATCTGGCAAACGAAGGATCTCTATGAGAATTGCGAAGGATGGTATCGTAAACGCTTCTCTTACGTACCGTCGTTGGATCGTGTGTATATCCGCTTTGACGGCGCTTACATGAACACTACGGTCTACGTAAACGGGGAAGAGGTCGGCAACCGTAAAAACGGATATGTGACATTCGAGTTTGATATCACGGACTTCCTTACGGTCGGTGAGAATGAGATCCATGTTTCGGTCATCTACGAGTCTCCGAATACCCGTTGGTATTCCGGTGCCGGCATTTACCGGAATGTATGGCTTATTTCCCGCCATCCGTTCCATATAGCATCCGACAGTCTGTATGTGTCCGCGCAGCGTATCGGAACGAATTTTGAAGTGACGGCTTCCGCGCTGGCGACATGCGACGGCATCCTGTGCTTCCGCGTCCTGGATGCGGAGGGCAATGATATCGCAAACGCCATTAAGGAATGTTTCCGTTTCGAACAGTGTGAAGTCTCCATGACCGTCTACAAGCCTACGCTTTGGACGCTGGAGATTCCGCGTTTGTATAAAGTTGAAGCCAGCCTGGTCGTAGAAGGCGAAGAGATCGATGATATGTCCTGTAACATCGGTTTCCGCACCTTTGAATTCACGACCGATCGCGGCCTGTTCATGAACGACCGCCATATTAAGATCAAAGGTGTTTGTATGCACCATGATCTGGGCGCTCTCGGTGCTGCATTTAATCCGGTTGCCGCGAAACGTCAGCTTTCCATTATGCGTACCATGGGTGTGAACGCCATCCGTACCTCTCACAATATGCCCGCGCCCGAGATCATGGATCTCTGCGACGAGATGGGCTTTCTTGTAATGAGTGAAGCTTTCGACATGTGGGAGCTTCCGAAGACCGAATTTGACTATTCGCGTTTCTTTAAAGACTGCTATGAGGAGGACGTGAAGAACTGGATCCGCAGGGATTACAACCATCCGTCCTTGCTCATGTGGTCCATCGGCAACGAGATCGCGGACGTTCATAAGGATCCCGAGCATGGCGCCGAAATCACGCGTAAACTCATTGAATGTGTCCGGAAATACGATTCCCGGGGCAATGCGCCCATCACCTTTGCATCGAATTACATGCCATGGGAAGGGGCGCAGAAGAGTGCCGACCTTCTGAAATTAGTCGGATATAATTACACGGAGCATCTGTACGAGAAGCATCACGAAGAACATCCCGACTGGGTCATCTACGGCAGTGAGACCGCATCGAATGTCTACAGCCGCGGCATCTATCATTTTCCGCTGAGCCAGCCCATCCTCTGCGATGACGATGAGCAGTGTTCGGCACTGGGAAACAGCACGACCAGCTGGGGTTCGGAGAGCGCCTATGCGAATATCTTCGATGATCGTGACTGTGAGTTTTCGTTAGGGCAGTTTATTTGGACCGGCTTCGATTATATCGGCGAGCCGACTCCGTATCATACTAAGAATTCCTATTTCGGTCAGGTCGACACTGCCGGCTTCCCGAAGGATTCCTACTACATGTACCAGGCGGAGTGGACCGATTACCATTATGCACCGATGATCCACATCTGTCCGTACTGGGATTTCTCGGACGGTCAGATGATCGATGTGCGCGTCATCAGTAACGCTCCGAAGATCGAATTGTATTTCAACGATGAACTTGTGGACAAGCCGCGGAAGATCGACCATGAGCAAAGCCGCCATACGGCCTGTGATTATCAGATCCCTTACAGCAACGGCAAACTGCTCGCGATCGCTTACGATGAATTTGACAACGAACTGTGTCGTGAGGAGAAGCGTTCCTTCGGTAATGCGACGCAGATCGTCCTTACGCCGGATCGGACATCCATGATGGGTGACGGCGTGGATATGATCTTCATAGAGATCTCGATGATCGATATGGAGGGAAATCCCGTAGAAAATGCGAATAACCGTGTAAATGTATATGTTACAGGTGCCGGACGTCTGGTCGGACTCGATAACGGCGACAGCACCGATTACGATGAGTATAAGGGAACGAGCCGCAGGCTTTTCTCCGGAAAACTTCTGGCGATGATCGCATCGAAGCAGGAGGAAGGCGATATCTATGTTGAGGTCACCTCGCCATCCCTTCCCGATGCAAGCGTGACTCTGTATGCACGTAAGGCAGAGCCGATCCCCGGCATCAGCTGCCAGATGGAAAATATCGAATCTACCGGCGCTTACTTAAATGAGATTCCGGTCCGCAAGATCGCGATCATCAGTCCTTCGGGCTTTGAGATGGACCCGGAACATAATGATATTGAGTTGCATGCAGCCCTGTATCCGGAAAATACATCCTATTTTGAATTCCGCTGGAAGGCTACGGACATCAACGGTGTCCCGACCCGGATCGCAAAGATCACGCCGGATCCGATGAATCCACTGGCATGTACCGTTACCGCTTTCGGTGACGGAGTATTCCAGGTGCGCCTGGCTACGAAGAACGGCGGAGAAAAGGTCGATATCTACACATCCCAGACATTTACCGTTACGGGGATGGGGGCCATCGCAAGGGACCCGTACGAATTCATATCCGCAGGCAGCAAGGATGACGAATTCGGAAAGATCACGATCGGAAACGAACATGGTATAGCTACGGATCGGGAAGGCGAGAGCGGCGTCAGCTTCGGCAATATCGATTTCGGAAGCACCGGTTCGTCCAGGATCCGCATGTCGATTTTCGAGCTGGCATCGGAACCGATCACGTTTGAGATCTACAGAGGAAAGAAAGAGGACGGAAACTGCCTGGGTAGCTACACCTACCATAAGCCTTCGATCTGGAATGTATATCAGATCGAGGACTATGAACTTCCCGAAACCCTTACCGGAGTTCAGGAGCTGACCTTCGTATTCCACGAAAAGGTCCATTTCAAAGGCTTCCAGTTCATAAAGGAGTAAATAAAATTGACCGATTTAAAAAGAGAACTTGAATATAAATATTTCGATCTGAAAGTAAACAACAGGATCCCGTTTGAACCCGACATAGCCCTGGTCCTGGGTTCAGGCCTGGGAGACTACGCCGACAGCGAGGCTTTCATAAAGGTGGCTGAGATCCCCTATAGCGAGATCGAAGGTTTCCCTGTGTCTACGGTCAGCGGCCACGACGGACGTTTTGTTTTCGGAACGGTCGGCGATAAGAAGGTCGTATGCATGAAGGGCCGTGTACATTATTACGAAGGCTATACGGTCGATAAGGTCGTGCTTCCGATCCGCCTGATGCGGCGAATGGGAGCGAAGATCCTGCTTCTGACGAATGCGGCAGGCGGGATCAATCCGACATATAGGCCCGGTGATTTCGTCAGCATCAGCGACCATATTTCGTCATTTATGCCTTCGCCGCTGATAGGACCGAATGAAGACAGTTTCGGCGTTCGTTTTCCCGATATGTCGCAGGTGTACAGTGAGATGCTGCGCGATACATTGAAAGGTTGTGCTAAGGAACTGGGGATAGATCTGAAAGAGGGCGTATATGTGCAGCTGACCGGACCGAACTACGAGACGCCGGCAGAGATACGGATGCTTTCCAGACTCGGCGCTGACCTGGTTGGCATGAGTACGGTCATAGAGGCTATGGCAGCTCGCCACATGGGTATGGAGATCTGCGGAATATCACTGGTGACCAACATGGCCAGCGGAGTGATCTCGGGCGCTGTTTTGTCACATGAAGAAGTGAAGGAGACCGCTGCGGTCGCAAAAGAGCGCTTTACGGCTCTGGTCACTTCGTTCCTTAGATCCATTCCGATGTCGGGAATTATGGAGTAAAGTATGCTTTACGAAAAGAAAGATAAAGAGATAACGGAGCGGGAACTGGAGCAGATAAGCAGCCAGGCCGGTGGGATGATCCGGATGTTTGAAGAGAAGATCACCGACCCGAACCGACGCTTGGCGCTGGTTTCCGCATTGGCCGGATATGCCTGTCACAGGGCAGTCATGAAAGAACCGGACATGACGCTGATCATGGTCGAAACGAAGGATGACCGCACATTTTATTATGGAGACGATCTGAACTTCTTCCTCCTGGAGGATAAATACAGCGTCTATTCCTTTGTGAAGGGGTATTTTGACAATGCCCCCGGCCGCTCCGGTGAGATCGACCTTAAGTATATCGTAGCAGAACAGACGGCCGATCTCGGTAAACTGAATAAAGTGCTTTGCGAGTCGTATTTCCCCGATGCCCTTTATAAAGAAATGAAGGCATGCTGGGAAGGTATCTTCGAGAACATGACAGCGCGTATCTGCACGAGTTCCCGGCAGTGGCCCGTATTATTCGGCGTTGTCTTGCAGAACATTCTGTTCCATATGGGAGGAGATCCGAGACATAATTGTTACAATGCTCTCGGCACTGCGATCTATATCTCCAAAATGGATGACAAATCCCTGCTTTCGAATGCAAAGAAAGCACAGGAAGATGCAGAGAAGCAGTTATATTCATTTTATAAGAACGGTGATCCCGTCGCCATGGATGAAGCCCAGGAGAAGTTTATCCGCAGATCCGTGGATACCATCCGAGATTTCTTCGTGGAAAATAAGATGGAGTTTTCCGTGCAAAACCATCCGGATAACCTGGTGAAGATCCTCATCACACGCATGAGCATCAAACAGGAGCCGACGGATATTTATATTCAGTTGCTGGCCAGAAATAAGGTCTGCACGATCGATTTTGTTCCTTCGTTTAAAGCGGATATGTTTCGTTTGACGGAGCTGTGTCAGACCATTTGTAAGTTGAACACGGACCGCCTGACCGGTGTTTTCATTATCGACCCGGACCGCGGTACTGTCAGCAATCGTGTTGCCTTTCCCTGCCACGATGGTTTGACGAGAGACGACTTTTTGATGGCGTTCATTCCGAACATGTCCGCCTTAGGAGAGAAGATGTCGATCCTGAAAGGCTTCGCCCGGGAGTCCTGATCATAGAGGTTTTTGAATGCGTTTACGATTCTACCATGCAAATCTTTTATCGGAGAGTATCCGTGAAAACGGTACCCCTGCATTTGAGGTGCAGGAGGGCGAGATCTGGTGTGACGGCGGAAAAATCATTTTCCGTGGTCCGAAGTTTGAAGCCTCCGAAATGTTGCGCACTACGACATCGCCGCAGTTTGATGAGGAGATCGATTGCGGCGGTGATCTTTTGATGCCCGGAATGAAGAATATGCACACGCATTCTCCGATGACCTTCCTGCGTTCTTACGCCGAGGGTCTTCCGCTGGATCGCTGGCTGAATGAAGCTGTTTTCCCGATGGAAGCGCTTCTGTACCCCGAAGCGGTCGAAACGTTTACGAAGGTCGCGATCCTGGAGTATCTGCGAAACGGTACTACAACGATCTTCGATATGTATCATTTCGAGGACAGTGTGGCGAAAGCCTGCAACGAGATGGGAATGCGCTTCCTGCTCTGCGGAAACGTAAATCTTTATACCGGAAGTCTTTCGGACAATGAATCCCGCATGCGCAGGCTTCATGCCACGTATACGTCGCCTATGGGCGGTTTCCGCCTCGGCGCGCACGCGCAATATACAAACGACGATGCGATGCTCGAAATGCTGGCATCCCTGGCCAGGGAATGGAAAGCGCCGTTTTATACCCATATGTCGGAGACGAAAAAAGAAGTCGAAGACTGTAAGGCGAAATACGGGAAGAGTCCCGTGGAGCTGTTTTGTGATCTGGGGCTGTTCGACTACGGCGGAGGCATCTTCCACGGCGTTTGGCTGTCAGACCATGATCTGGCTTTGCTGAAAGAGCATGGTGTCGGCATCATTTCCAATCCGGGCTCGAACGGTAAACTCGCCAGCGGCATGGCACCGTATAAGCGGATTCTGAATGCCGGCGTAAAACTGGGCTTCGCTACGGACGGACCGGCCAGCAACAATGCGCTCGATATGTTCCGCGAGATCTATTTAGCCGCATTATATTCCAAACTGACATATCACGATGCGATCGCAGTTTCGGATGAAGCGTTTCTGGAGGGGGCGCTTTACGGCGGAACTCAGATCGCGAACTTAGATATCGGTGATGCAGCCGACTTTATTCTGGTCGCTTTGCATGCACCCAATATGCAACCGAAAGATAACATTGTCCCGCAACTGCTCTACAGTGCGAGCGGGGCCAATGTCCGAATGACGGTGATCAACGGTAAGATTTTATACCGCGACGGCGTCTATATATGTGTGGAGGATGTGGACCGTATCTATGAGGATTTCGGCCGGCATCTGAAGCAAATCAAAAGCAAGAGAGGAAACCGGTAAATGAACCGATGGATTTTATGTTTGACTGCTGAAAAGACCGATCACGCGATGTTTTATGTTTTAGCGGCGATCGTGGCCGTTTTAGCATATCTGGCCTATATCGGCGTTAAACAGACGAAGAACAACAAGCGTAAGCGGATCGAAAAACTGAAAGCACAGTACGGAAATATCAATACACGTGTATATGATTCGGTCGAACTGGCGAATATCGCCCATTACTACCAAAACCATATGGAGGGTAAGGAGATCGTCGACGATATCACCTGGAACGATCTGAACATGGACACCATCTTTTCGACCATGAATACGACCCAGTCATCGGCCGGAGAAGAATATTTATATTACATGCTCCGTACGCCGTCGCAGAAGATCGAAGAGGTGGAAGAGTTTGATTCCCTCGTCTGCCTGATGGATGAAAACGAGGAACAACGCCTGAAACTGCAGGAGAAGTTCGGCGCCATCGGCCATACGATCAAACTTTCTCTGTCGAATTATATAGATTCGTTTCGTGAACTCGAAGCGACGAGTAAGGTCATCGACTATGTGTGTATCCTTCTTTTGATCGCCTCGATCGCGACGTTTGCCTTTGCGCCTCAGTTCGGTGTTTTGTTTCTGATCGGTGTGATCACGTTCAATATCATCAAGTACTATTCGGAGAAGGCGGTCTTTGATTCGTACTTTATCTGCATCGCATATTTGGTACGCCTGGCAAAAAATGCATCCGAGATAGCGAAACTGGAAGGCATGGATCCGAAGATTCGTTCCTATCTGGATGAACTCGAAATGCATGCGAAACCTCTGTCGAAGATCGTTTCGAAAGCGAAACTGATCGGAACGGGTGACCGTGCCGCCGGAGGCAGCCCCCTCGACATGATCCTGGATTATGTTCGTCTGATCACACATATTGACCTCATACAGTTTAAAAACTCGATCGTTCTGGTGAAGGATCACTCCGATGATATCGAGGCTCTTCTTCGTATCATCGGTTACCTCGAGTGTACCATAGCTGTGGCTTCGTATCGAAATGCACTTCCTTTCTATGCACGGCCTACGTTCGAAAGCGGACCGGAACTCAAGATCGACATGACCGACGGCTATCATCCGCTTTTGGCTTCGCCCGTTGCCAACAATATCGATGTGAACCGGTGCGTACTCCTGACCGGATCGAATGCTTCCGGTAAGTCGACCTTCATTAAGACGGTCGCGCTATGCGCGATCCTGTCCCAGACCATTGCTACGGCGCCCGCACATGCATTTACCACGCGGTTTTACCGCATCTACACGTCCATGGCGCTGAAGGATAATCTCCAGAACAATGAAAGCTACTACATGGTGGAGATCAAATCACTGAAGCGTATCCTGGATGCTAAAAACGGCGTAAATCCGGTGCTTTGTTTCGTCGACGAAGTCCTGCGCGGCACGAATACCGTGGAGCGTGTAGCGGCTTCCTCGCAGATCCTGGAGAACATGGCGCAAAGCAATATCCTTTGCTTTGCTGCCACCCATGATATCGAGCTTACCTATCTTTTGGAGGATACGTATGAAAACTATCACTTCAAAGAAACGGTTACGGACAATGATGTTACCTTCGACTATGTTCTGAATAAGGGCAGGGCAACAACACGTAACGCCATCCGCCTGTTAAAGATCCTCGGTTACGATGAAAAGATCATCGAGAGCGCGGATAAGACGGCAGAGAATTACTTAAAAACCGGTGAATGGCGTAAACAGTGAGCCATGTGTGAGCAAATACTCGCTTGCGAGTATTTTGCCACATTTGGCGAACGTCCTCCATGAGCTGTGTAGGGATGCGAAGCATACCGAGAGCAGCGAATGGAGGAGCGCAGGTAAAGCGCAAAGCGCGACTGCGCGTGTTTACGCCATACGTATCATGTGTGAGCAAATACTCGCTCGCAAGTAAGGAGACTTTATGAAGAAAGTCACGATCTATACCGACGGCGCAGCACGCGGCAATCCGGAAGGTCCGGGTGGCTACGGCACGGTCGTACAATATGTGGACGGAAACGGTAAGCTGCACGAGCGGGAGTATTCGGCCGGATATAAGAAAACGACGAATAACCGTATGGAGCTGATGGCGGCCATCGTCGGGCTCGAAGCATTGACCGTTCCCTGCGAGGTCACGCTGTATTCGGATTCCCAGTATCTGGTCCGTGCGTTCAATGAGAACTGGATCGAAAACTGGATCAAAAAAGGCTGGAAAAACAGTAAAAAAGACCCGGTAAAAAACCGCGAACTGTGGGAGCGGCTGCTGGAGGCAGCGAAGCAACACAAAATCGAGTGGAACTGGGTAAAAGGTCACGCAGGTCATGAACTGAACGAGCGTTGTGATACACTCGCCACGACAGCCGCCGACGGTGAGGAACTTCTGGATGATATTCCCGCAGAACCGACCGATGACGGCCAAATAACGCTTGCATTTTAAACGTGGCTGTGCTAGTATTGGTTAGTGAACGTCAAGGATGGCGTTCCTTCATCTTGGATAAGGACGGTGAAATGCGATGGGTGCTTTCTGGAATGAATTTTGCGTTGAATTTTGCAAGTATATCGTTTTGATCGGCGTTGCAGTCGCCGGTGCGATCTGCGGCTCTAAATTCCGCATTCATAAAGATGCAAAGAAATCCAAAGAAGAGAAGTAATATTCAGGAGTTACGATAATGGAAAAGTATGGTGTTAATGAACTGCGGCAGATGTTTTTGAAGTTTTTCGAAAACAAAGGCCATCTTGTTATGAAAAGCTTTTCTCTTGTTCCGCACAACGACAAGAGTCTTTTGATCATCAATTCCGGTATGGCACCGTTAAAGCCGTATTTTACGGGACAGGAGATCCCGCCGAGACGTCGTGTGACGACCTGTCAGAAGTGTATCCGTACACCCGATATCGACAATATCGGTAAGACCGCGCGTCACGGTACCTTTTTCGAGATGCTCGGTAACTTCTCCTTCGGTGATTACTTTAAGCACGAAGCGATCGCTTGGTCCTGGGAGTTTCTGACACAGACTGTCGGCCTGGATCCGAACCGCCTGTATCCGTCCATCTACGTAGATGATGACGAGGCTTTCGATATCTGGAATAAAGAGATCGGCATCCCGGCAGAGCGCATTTTCCGTTTCGGTAAGGAAGATAACTTCTGGGAGCATGGCGAAGGCCCTTGCGGTCCCTGCTCCGAGATCTACTACGATCGCGGTGAGAAGTACGGCTGCGGCAAACCCGGCTGTACAGTAGGCTGTGACTGCGACCGTTATATGGAAGTATGGAACAACGTATTTTCCCAGTTCAACAACGACGGTAAGGGAAATTACACCGAACTCGCACAGAAGAATATCGATACCGGTATGGGCCTGGAGCGTCTGGCTGTTGTCGTACAGGATGTAGATTCCATCTTCTCCGTTGACACGATCAAGAACCTCCTGGACCGTATCAGCGAGCTTTGCGGTATCAAGTATCTCGAGGATGCGAAGAAGGATGTATCCCTGCGTATCGTAGCAGACCACATCCGTTCCTGCTCCTTCATGATCTCCGACGGTATCATGCCTTCGAACGAAGGACGCGGCTATGTGCTTCGTCGTCTGCTTCGTCGTGCGGCCCGTCACGGCCGTTTGCTCGGCATCCAGGGAACTTTCCTGGCAGAGCTTTCTAAGACCGTTATCGCGCTTTCTAAGGACGGATATCCGGAACTGGAAGAGCGTAAGGACATGATCTTCAAGGTACTGACCGAAGAAGAGAATAAGTTCAATAAGACCATTGACCTCGGACTGACCATCCTCGCTGAGATGGAAGACGAGATGAATAAAAACGGAGAGAAGACCCTCTCCGGTGAGAACACCTTCAAACTTTACGACACCTATGGCTTCCCGATCGATCTCACAAAAGAGATCCTCGAGGAGAAGGGCTTTATCGTAGATGAGGAAGGCTTTAATGCCTGCATGAAGCAGCAGAAGGATAAGGCGCGTGCCGCTCATAAGAAGACGAACCTTCTCGGAGCGGACGTTACCATCTACCAGTCCATCGATCCTTCGATCACTTCGAAGTTCATCGGCTATGATAAGACCGAGGCGGAAGGTAAGGTTCTCGTTCTGACCACAGAAGATGAGATCGTAGAAGCATTGACCGACGGACAGGAAGGCACGATCATCACGGATCAGACACCTTTCTATGCGACAAAGGGCGGCCAGATCGGTGATACCGGTGTGATCACCACGGCTGACGGCGAGTTCGTTGTTGAGGAAACGATCGCGCTGCAGGGTGGAAAGATCGGTCATGTAGGTAAGGTCACCAAGGGGATGATCAAGGTCGGCGACACCGCTTCCATGAAGATCGATGTACAGCGCCGTCTCGATACCTGTAACAACCACAGTGCTACGCATTTGCTCCAGAAGGCATTGCAGATCGTTCTGGGCAGCCATGTAGCACAGGCCGGTTCTTTGGTCGGTGAAGATCGTCTTCGTTTCGACTTTACGCATTTCTCGGCCATGACTGAGGAAGAGATCGCTAAGGTCGAGAAGATCGTTAACGAGAAGATCGCTGAGGCGATTCAGGTCATTACCCGCGAGATGCCGATCGACGAAGCTCGTAAGCTCGGTGCGATGATGCTCTTCGGCGAGAAGTACGGCGAGATCGTACGTGTTGTATCCATGGGTGATTTTTCCGTAGAGTTCTGCGGCGGTACCCATGTTCCGAACACATCTGTGATCAATTCGTTTAAGATCATTTCCGAGCAGGGCGTTGCGGCAGGTGTTCGCCGTATCGAAGCATTGACCGGAAACGGACTTATGAAATATTATCAGGAGCAGGAGAAGGCACTGAAGGAAGCAGCTGCTGCTGCGAAGACCTCTCCGGCGAACCTGATCAGCCGTATCGAAGCGATGCAGGAAGAGATCCGTGCGCTTCGTTCGGAAAATGAGAGCCTGAAGAGCAAACTTGCAAACAACGCGATGGGCGATGTTATGGATCAGGTGACCGATGTCAAGGGCGTGAAGCTCCTGGCGATCAACGTAGACGGCGTGGATATGAACGAGCTTCGTAGCCTCGGCGATAACCTGAAGGATAAGATCGGCGAAGGCGTTGTCGTTATCGCAAGTGCCGTAGAGGGCGGTAAGGTAAATTTGATCTCCATGGCTACCGATGCTGCCATGAAGGCAGGCGCACATGCAGGAAACCTGATCAAAGCGATCGCCGGCTTCGTAGGCGGTGGCGGCGGCGGACGTCCGAATATGGCACAGGCCGGCGGTAAGAATGCTGCAGGTATTAAGGAAGCACTTGAGGCTGTTAAGGCTGCTCTTGCAGATCAGATCAAATAAAATTCAAAAAGTAGTTGACGAACCTGAAAAACATGATATAATGTATAGGTGCAAGTCACGAGAAGTGACTTTATTTCACTACCGGAGGGAGGTCAGGTGAAGAATGTCGAACGTAATCGTTAAAGAGAACGAGAGCTTGGATAGTGCATTACGTCGTTTTAAGAGAAATTGCGCAAAGGCCGGCATCCAGCAGGAGATTCGCAAGAGAGAACATTACGAGAAGCCCAGTGTAAGACGCAAGAAGAAGTCCGAAGCTGCCAGAAAGCGTAAGTATAACTAATCTCCGGATACAGCATTTACGATCATTACATGTTTGCATAGCAAACGAGAATAAAGACCCCGACAGAATTCAGGTTTTGTCGGGGGATTTTTTTGAAAAATGCTATACAAAACCATGGATTTAATGGTAAAATAACATGAGGGACTTTTGCGAAAGTCCTTGTAGCTATAGATATAGGAGTATACCGAATGGGAATTATTTCCAAGAAACTGCCGATACCGACCGATCAACAGCAGAATGTGTTCGGTCAGTTCGATGTTTTTGCTAAGAAGATAGAGAAGAGATTAAACGTCAGCATCGTTTCCCGCGACGACGAAGTTAAAGTCATCGGCCCCGAAGAGCAAGTCGATCATGCGTTGCGTGTGCTCGGAACGCTTTCCGAACTTGCAAAACGGGGGAATATCGTGACTGAGCAGAACGTGGATTATGCATTGGCCTTAACACCGCATAATGACGAAACGAAGATGCTAGACATGGATACCGACATCATCGCACGTACCATTGCCGGAAAGCCGATAAAGCCGAAGACACTGGGACAGCAGAAATATGTCAACAGCATCCGGAATAATATGATCGTGTTTGGCGTGGGACCTGCCGGTACCGGTAAGACTTACCTGGCTATGGCTATGGCGATCAGTGCGTTTAAGGAAGGCGAGGTAGGCCGCATCATCCTGACGCGTCCGGCGATCGAAGCGGGCGAGAAACTCGGTTTCCTGCCTGGTGACCTGCAACAGAAGGTCGATCCTTACCTGCGTCCGCTCTACGATGCTTTGTATCAGATCATGGGTGCGGATGCATTCGCCCATAACATGGAAAAGGGCCTGATCGAGGTCGCGCCGCTCGCTTATATGCGCGGCCGTACCCTGGACAATGCTTACATCATCCTGGATGAAGCCCAGAACACCACACCTGCACAGATGAAGATGTTCCTTACGCGTATTGGTTTCGGTTCGAAAGTCATCGTTACCGGCGACCGTACACAGAAGGACCTGCCTGCCGGCGAGACATCGGGACTGGATGTGGCTCTTCGTATATTGGGTAAAGTTGAAGGCATCTCGATCTGTGAACTGACGAATCAGGACGTTGTACGCCATCCGCTGGTTCAGCGCATCGTCGAAGCTTACGAAGTTTATGAGAAGTCCCAGAAAGGTCCGCAGACCGGAAGAAAGCGCACAAAAGAATGACGATAGATATTACCTATGAACGCGGTGATGAAGGCGTTTTTCCCTTTGATGCCCGCGAGGTGATCGAGAAAACGATCGAGTCCGCGCTGGACTATGAAAACTGCGAATATGACGTGTATATCGAGGTCGTATTGACCGATGATGAAGATATACATGAAGTGAATAAAGAAACCCGGGGGATCGATAAGGCGACCGACGTCTTATCATTTCCGAATTGCTTCTTCGATGTACCCGGGGATTTCTCGAATATCGAAGAACAGGAAGACTGCTTCCATCCAGATACCGGCGAGCTGATGCTCGGCGATATCATGATCTCCGTGGAGCATGTGTTCGCCCAGGCGAAGGAGTACGGCCACAGTGTGCGGCGCGAACTGGCGTTTTTGGTGGCTCACAGCATGCTGCACCTGATGGGTTACGACCATATGGAAGAGGAAGAACGGCGCCTGATGGAAGAGCGCCAGGAAGCGATCTTAGAGAGGATCGGAATTACACGCGATTCAGCAGACTGAGCCGCGCTTAGAATGGATGAGTAAAATGGCTAAGCAGAAATCAACGGATAACAATATGTTGGTGCAGGGGACGATACTGGCCTTTGCCGGCATCTTCGTGCGTCTGATCGGTATCTTTTATCGTATACCCATGACGAATATCATCGGAGATGAGGGCAATGGTTATTATTCGTCTGCTTTTCAGATCTACAACATCGTTTTGTTGCTTTCTTCTTACAGCATGCCGCAGGCGATCTCCAGGCTGATCTCGCAGCGTATCGCAAAGCGTCAGTATAAGAACGCGCGCATGCTCTTTTTCTGTGCCGTTTTTATTTCGTTTTTATTCGGACTTATTTTTTCCGTTTTGTTATATCTGGAAGCGGGCCGGTTCGCGGATTGGTTTTCCATGCCGCTTGCGAAACGTTCCATCCAGATTTTGGCTCCTACGGTCTTCGTAGTCAGCTTTTTGAGCGCCCTCCGGGGTTTCTTCCAGGGCTTCGGCACGATGGTCATTACGGCGATCTCGCAGATCGTTGAGCAGATCGTTAATGCGGTCGTAAGTATCATCGGTGTCATTCTTCTGGCGCAGGAGGGGCATAAGACCGATCTGGTGCTGCAGAACACAAACGGCTCCTATGCCGCTGCGGGCGGTGCTGCCGGCGGTACCATCGGTACACTTGCCGGTGCCGTTGCCGGACTTATCATCCTGCTTTTGTTCTTACGCGCTTATTATCCCTCGTTCCGTAAACTCTGTGAGCGGGAGAGTAAGAACCGCACACTGAACCGTTCGAACGCGAGCCGGCTGATCCTGTTGACGCTGATGCCCATCACGGCCAGCGCCATCATCTTCAACCTGGTCAATTTCCTCGATAACATCCTGATGTCGCAGCTACTCCACGCACGCGAAGTGACAGACGAGATCATCGCCAGCAAATGGGGCGTTTTCTCAGGCAAATACCTTCTTTTGGTAAACATACCGATCGCTTTTGCCACGGCGCTTTCGTCCTCGGCGATCCCCGCGATCGCGCAGGCATCTTCCGTAAAGAACACCGGGGAAGCTGCACATAGGATCAATATCGTAAAGAAGTTCACGCTGATGATCTCGTTCCCGTGTATGATCGGCATGGCAGTCCTTGCGACACCGATCATCCGCGTATTGTTCCCGAAAGATGCGAGCAATGCATCTAAGCTGCTCATCTATGGTTGCGGAGCGATCGTTGCATTTTCCGCGGCATCCATCACAAACGCGATCCTGCACGGACTGGGACGCATGTCCATTCCGATCAAAAACTCGATCATTGCCCTGATCTTCCATACGGGTCTTCTGGTGATCCTGATCAAGGTTTTCGAACTCGATGAATATGCAGTTGTGATCTCTTACGTAGTATTCGGCCTGATCGTAAGTGCTCTGAACCTCATCGATATCCGCCGCATTATGTACCGTAACAGTGCGATATCGGCAAATGTGATCAAACAGACTTATATATTCCCGCTTTTTGCTTCGCTGGTCATGGGAGTTCTTGTGTATTTGTCCTACTTGGGGATACAAAAGGTTTTACCCAGACTCGTTGCTCTGATTCTTTCGGTGCTTATCGGTATGCTGGTATACCTGATCTGTGTACTGAAGATGCATGTGGTCAATGAGAATGAATATGCGGATCTGCCTATGGGAAAGCGCATTGAGCGTTTCGGAAGAAGATTACACTTACTGTAGAGTATAAAGGAGATAGCCATGAGAGTGATCGCGGGAACGGCGAGACATTTGCCGTTAAAAACGCCGGACGGAATGGATACACGTCCGACGACCGACCGTATCAAAGAAACCTTGTTTAATATATTGCAGCCCTATCTGGCAGGTGCGGATTTTCTGGACCTGTTTTCCGGAAGTGGTGCGATCGGTATCGAAGCATTAAGCCGCGGTGCGCGGAATTGTTATTTCGTAGAGAACCAGACGGAAGCGCAAAAATGCATCGTGGAGAACCTGAAATTCACGAAACTGGTGGACCATGCACGCTTGCTTCGCGGGGATGTGTTTACGGAACTGATTCGTTTAAAGAGTGAAGGACGCAAGTTCGATTTCATTTTTATGGATCCGCCATACGATCATGAATACGAGAAGAAGGTATTGCAGATACTGGCGGATGGGGTGCTCCTGAAGGATGACACCTGGATCATCACAGAAGCATCGATCGAGACCGATTTCTCCTACGTGGAGGATCTCGGTTATGAGATCGTGAAAGATAAGAAATATAAGACCAACCGGCATTTGATCTTACGGCCGGCGGCCAATGAATAACGGAGGTATGATATGAAGATCGGTATCTATCCCGGAAGTTTTGATCCGGTAACATTAGGACATATGGACGTCATTTCCCGCTCCGCGAAGATCGTGGATAAGCTGATCGTGGCGGTCCTGAATAATAATTCCAAAAATCCGTGGTTTACTGCGGAAGAACGTGTAGACATGCTGAAGCTCGTGACGAAGGATATCCCGAATGTCGAAGTCACTTTGTTTCACGGTTTGACGGTAGATCTTGCTAAACAGTATAATGCCCAGACTATTATCCGTGGCCTGCGGGCGGTCACTGACTTTGAATATGAACTGCAGTTGGCGCAAACGAACCGCATTATCGCTCCGGATATCGATACCATTTTCTTAACGACCAGCCTGCAATACGCTTACCTTTCCTCCAGTACGGTGCGTGAGGTCGCATATTACAATGGCGATATTTCCAAATTCGTTTCGCCCGAGATCGCTAAAAGGGTCGAAGCAAAAATGCGCGAAATGCGTAAGCGTAAGTAATAAGGAGTTTCAAAAAAATGAAGAAGTCACATTTGTCAAAAACGGCAGCCGTTGCTCTTGCCGCCCTTATGATCACGGCATGCTCCGGCACGAAAGACGATCCCACGAAGGAAGCAGCGACCACCGCTTCCGTAACCACCACCGCATCGCCGGTAACTGAAGCAGTCGCAACTACGGCAGCACCGACGGAAGAGCCGACTACGCTGGCTCCGACGACGGAGCCATCTACAACACAGGAGCCGACAACGGAGGAACCCGCGACCGAAGCTCCTGAACAGAAATGGTGGGAGGATAAAGGATATCTCGGACAGTTTACGATCGATGACGACCATTCCGTTGTGTTGGAGGCCGTTAAGACAGAAGATGATTTCGGATATTTTGTATATGATGTAGATACACAGGAGCGCATCGGTACATTGTCCGCACCCGGATGCGTTGACTGGTTCTTTGAAAAAGAGATCAAAAACATCGATTCCAACGATGACGGTTATCTGGACATCGTCATCCCGGTCAATGAAACGCTTACACTTTGTTATAAATACGTAGATGACATCGTGTTCCCGCAGACCTATGAAGGATGTTATATGCTTGTCGATCAAAATGGTGCCAGCATGTGTTTGGATCTGGGGTATATACCCTATGAAGATCGTAAGCATCCGAACATGACGGAAAGAGAAAAAGAATTCTACGATGATATGCTTCAGAAGGTCAAAAACTACGAAGAGTTTTCCTACCTGGTAAAAGATTACGAAGATGGTGATGCCATGGACGAAGTTCTTCGCGCCTGGGGCTATCTGCGAACGGATTATCCCGAGATTGATTGTTACTTCAAGATCGTCGAACAGGATGATGAGAACGGCGATGTACTCGGAATGGCTTCCGAATATCGTTCCTATTGGGCAGATGAACCTTCAGACAGCATTGAACTGATCAAAGATAACATGGAGATGTTTGAGGACGAAGCTGACAGGATCGTTGCAGAACTTACGGAAGATATGACCGCCTACCAGAAGTACATGTATCTTGCGAAAACGATCTCTATCAATGCCAATTATGAATATGACTTCGCGGAGAAGAACTCTGCAAATGAGGCTCCGTATTCCGGCATTATGGGTGGTAAATTTGTTTGCGAGGGCTATTCAAAAGCATTTAAATATCTTTGCAGAAAGGCCAACCTGTATTGTGACACAGTCACCGGAGTTGCCGGCGATTCCGAAGGACATATGTGGAATGTCGTAAAACAGCCGGACGGAACCTATTATGTAGATGTCACATGGTGTGACACTTTGGCGATCGATCCGGAAGCGCCCGAGTGGATGAGCTACTTCATGCTGACGGAAGAACAGATTTCTGTCGATCACAAGTTCGTAGCTGAAGAGCAATAGAAAGAAATTAAAAAAACGATACGCTTGTTAGTGACAATTCGGCTTTGATGTGTTATGATAACAGATAGGAATAAGGAATCCTTGAAGTTTGGGATTTGCATATGATATCGGATAGTGTATCCGAAACGATACTACAAGAAGCGAGGATGAGATGATATGGGTAAAATGGAACAACAGATTGACGAGATCGAAGATTTTTTGGAAAGCTGTAAAGCAGCCGCCTTTTCTTCCAATAAGATCATTGTAGACAAGATCCAGATCGAGGAGCTCCTTGAGGAATTACGCAGTCGTATTCCGAATGAGATCAAGCAGAGCCAGCGTCTTCTGCAAAACAAGGACCAGATCATTAACGAGGCAAATGAGACCGGTAAGGACATTATCGAAGATGCGAAGAAAGAGGCACAGCGCCTTTTGGATGAGCACGATATCGCGAAACAGGCCAGAGCGATCGCCGATAACATGATGGCGGACGCACATTTGGAGGCTGAGCGTATCATTAAGGATGCGCAGCGCGAAGCATCGGATGTTCGTGAAAGCGCGATCGCTTATACGGATTCCCTGCTTCAGAACATGGAAAATGTTCTGGCGCACACGCTCGACCAGTCTCAGTCCCGCTATGGAAACCTGATGAATTCCCTTTCCAACAGCCTGAACGTTGTGAAGGCAAACCGCGCTGAGCTTGCTGCTCCCGCGACGATCACACGTGAGGACACCGGCGCCCGCCAGGGATCCGGCGAAGAATGATCCAGATAGTTAACGATTAAGAAATAGAAACGTCTGCAGATAGCCTGAGCTGTTTTGCAGACGTTTTCACAAGGAGAGATACATGCCGCAATTACCGGAAGTCTACAAATCGAATATGCAAAAGCTTCTCGTAGAGCATTATCCGGAGTACGAAGCATCCTTCGGTGAGAAGCGTGTTTTCGGATTGCGAAGAAACCGCATTAAGATCTCGCGGGAGGCATTTGAAAAACTCCTTCCGTTTTCGGTAAAACCGATTCCTTGGATCGACAACGGATACTACTATGAGGAGGATGACCGACCTGCCAAAAATCCGCTTTACTATGCCGGACTTTACTACCTGCAGGAACCGAGTGCGATGACGCCGGCGAACCGCCTGCCCATCAAACCCGGAGATAAGGTCCTCGATCTATGTGCGGCGCCCGGAGGTAAGAGCACGGAACTGGGAGCGAAGCTCGGGCATGAAGGGCTGCTCGTCACGAACGACATCAGTAATTCGCGCGCACAGGCACTCCTTAAGAATATCGAGCTCTTCGGTATCGATAATGCATGTATCTTAAGCGAAGCTCCTTATAAAATGGTGACGGTATTTCCCGAGTATTTTGATAAGGTGTTGATCGATGCGCCTTGTTCCGGCGAGGGCATGTTCCGTAAGGATACTGCCGTGATGAAGGCATGGACGCCAAACAGCAACGCGGAGTATTCCAAACTTCAGCGTGAGATCCTGGAGCAGGCGGTCGCCATGTTGAAACCCGGCGGACTGTTGATGTATTCGACCTGTACATTTTCCCCGATGGAAAATGAAGCCTCCGTGGAATACGTGCTTTCGCATTTTCCACAGATGCACACAGCGGCGATCGATGCTTACGAGGGCTTTCGCAGCGCATTGCCCGGCGCTTACGATCCTTCGAAAGAAGAGGAGTATAAAAACTGCGTGCGTATCTGGCCGCAGCATATGCAGGGAGAGGGGCATTTTCTGACGATGTTTCGAAAGGATACATCCGCGGATGCGGGCCGGATATCCGATATTTCCGGTGCTTCTTATACTTCGTATGATAGCACTAAGGAACTTACGAAACATCCGGAATTCACGGAGTTTTTATCCCAGGTGAAAGGAAGACTTTCGAAAAAGCATTTTTACCTGCGTCAGGATAAGGTTTATTGCGTTCCCGATGAACTTTGTGACATCTCGGGTCTGCGCATTCTGCGCCCCGGCCTCTTCGTCGGCGAATGCAAGAAGAACCGCTTCGAACCGAGCCAGGCTTTTGCTATGGCGTTAAGGGGCGATGAATTTGACAATGTGATCTCACTCGGGATAAACGATGATCGCGTGATCCGTTATCTGAAGGGTGAGACGATCGATCTTACCTCTGAGGAGAGCCTGCAGGACGGGCTGTGCCTGATCTGCGTGGAAGGCCATCCTTTAGGCTTCGGTAAGGCGAAAGAAAAAAGCATCAAAAACAAATATCTGAGCGGCTGGCGCTGGCAGTAGGAGGCAGAAATGCAAACGACCAAAACCATACGCCTGGATAAGGCTCTTTGTGATATAGGCTACGGTACGCGAAGTGAGGTGAAGAAGATGATCTCACAGGGTCGCGTGAAGATCGACGGCAGCGTTGTGAAGTCCTCCGATCTCAAAGTGGATGTAAATGCCTGTACGTTCAATATCGACGGCGCAGAAGTATTTTACTCTGAGTATGAGTATCGCATGCTGAATAAACCGGCAGGTGTGATCTCAGCGACGGAGGATCCCAGACAGAAGACCGTTCTGGATCTGGTGAGGAGCATCGGAGTTCGAAAGGACCTGGCTCCGGTCGGACGCCTGGATATCGATACCGAGGGTTTGTTGCTCCTGACGAATGACGGAGCATTGACCCATCAGTTACTGTCGCCGAAGAAGCATGTTCCGAAGACTTATTTTACGAGGCTGGACGCCCCGGTCACCGAAGAGGTGATCCGTGCCATGGAGACAGGCGTCTCTATCAACGATGCGGACGGAAGCTTTACGGCTCTTCCCGCACAGCTTCAAAAGACCGCATCGGAAAATGAAGTATATATAACGATCTATGAAGGTAAATACCATCAGGTGAAGCGCATGTTTGCGAAGTTCGGGCTGACGGTGATCTTTCTGAAACGGATCTCCATGGGTTCGCTTTCGTTGGACGAGACACTTAAACCCGGAGAGAGCCGCTTGCTTACAAAAGAAGAAATAAACAGGCTGAAAGCCGAGGTTTGACATGAATATATTTGACATAAATACGATCCGCCGCCACGTGAAGGCCGTGATCTTCGATCTGGACGGCACGCTGGTTGACAGTATGTGGATGTGGAAGCAGATCGATATCGACTTTTTGGGAAGATTCGGGTATGATTGCCCGGATGATATGCAGGATGAGATCGAGGGAATGAGTTTCTCCGAGACTGCAGAGTACTTTAAAAACCGTTTTGACATTCCCATGACGACAGACGAGATGAAACTGTGCTGGAATCAAATGGCGTTCGAGAAATATTCCCATGATGTATTTTTGAAACCGGGCGCGCAAAAGTTCCTGGAGGACATTAAGAGCGCCGGCATCGTGGCGGGGATCGCTACCAGTAATTCCGCGGAACTCGTCGGAGCGGTCTATGACGCATTGTCCTTAAAGGATTACATCGGCGTCATCACGACCGGATGTGAGGTCGCAAAAGGAAAACCTGCACCGGATGTGTTTTTGGAGACCGCGAGAAGATTGAAGGTGGATCCGGCCGACTGCCTCGTATTCGAGGACGTACCTTCCGGCATCCAGGCAGCGCGTAACGCCGGCATGGCCGTGATCGCGGTGGACGACGAAAACTCAAAGCATCTGCGTGAGCAGAAACGGGATCTGGCGGATGCTTTTATCACTGATTATGAGGATCTTTATCATGTTTCGACTTTATAAAGGACTGCCCGGATATTTCAAGCGGAGAAAACTGTTCCAGCTTATGCTATTGATCGTTTTGGTCTGCGGCATGATCCTGTTTTACGTGACCGGTTATGTGATGACGGGTTCATCGAAGAACCTGTTCACGGTCATGGCGATCTTGCTGGCGCTGCCGTTATCGAAGGTAAGCGTTATCCTGATCGCGGTCTTTCCCTTTAAGGGGACTGACCCGGATGCATTTTCCGAATACCGGGAACGATTACAGTTCGGTCAATTGATGGCGGAGCTCGCGATCACGAACCCGAACCTGCCGACCTTATGGGCTGTCTATGCTTTTATTCACGGCCGGGAAGTGATCCTGTTTACAAAGGACAGAAAAGGGCAGAAGACCGATACCTCAATGCTGAAGAAGCAGGAAGATTTTATCTCCGGCATCTTAGCTGCGAGCGGTTATCAGGTCAACATCAAAGCATTTTCCGCGGAAGATAAATTCAAGAACCGTTTCAACGATCTGACGAAGAAGGAAATGAATGAAGAAGAGGAGCTGGACACCGCGGTCATCGCGAGAATGATCAGCAAACTGGCCATCTGATATATAGTAGGAGCGTTTTATGCAGGAGTTTTTGATCTCACAAAACGAAGCGGGTCTGCGTTTCGATAAATATCTGGCAAAACTTCTGAATAAGGCGCCGCAGAGCGTGATTCAGAAGAGCCTGCGAAAGAAGAATATCCTGCTGAACGGAAGCAAGGCAGACGGTAATGTGAAAACGCAGGTCGGAGACCGCGTGCAGGTCTACATGCGCGATGAAACGATCGCGATGTTCAGGGAAACTTCGAAGGAAACCGATTTCGGAAAAGATACTTCATTCGGAAGGTCTGCTACACGTATCGTACCGGTCCCGATCCTCTATGAGGATGAGAATATTCTGGTACTGAATAAACCGGCCGGCCTGCTTTCCCAGAACGCAAAAGCCGGCGATGTTTCGGTCGTGGACTTTGTGGTAGACCATTATTCTAAAAAGCCGCATTTGGATTCCGAGTTGTTTACGCCCGGGATCTGCAACCGCCTGGACCGAAATACCGACGGTCTGATGCTGGCCGGTGTATCCCTTCAAGGCTTGCAGGAACTGAATCGCATCGTAAAGGATCGAAGCCTGCAGAAATACTATCTCTGCATAGTTGAAGGAAAGATCACAAAACCCGGTGTCCTAAACGGTTTTCTTCGAAAGGACACACAAAATAATATAGTTTATATATCTCATGACGCGGACGAAGGCGCCGCGATCGAGACCGAATATGAGCCGCTTGCATATAATGAGCGATATTCCGCTCTGAAAGTGCATCTGATCACCGGTAAAACGCATCAGATCCGTGCACATTTAGCTTCGATCGGACATCCACTCGTCGGAGATTCAAAATACAACGCAAACAGTAAAAAGAAGGGGCGGCCCATGCTTCATTCGTGGCAGATGCATTTTCCGCAGATGAACGGGGCGCTCGGATATTTATCCGGTCGATGCTTTGAGGCGCCGATCCCGGACGATATCGCTTCTTTACTACAGGAAGAGAATTTACACTTTTAGGAGATCACTATGGCAACCTGGCAAAGCCGCGGCCTGCGAGGCGATACATTTGAAGAGATGATCAATGTCACCCTGGACTATTACCGGTCACAGAATCTGGCGTTGATACAAAAGATCCCGACACCGATCAAGCCCATCGATATCGATAAGGAGACGCGGCATATCACGCTCGCGTATTTCGACCAGAAGAGTACAGTCGACTATATCGGCGCAGTGCAGGGCGTACCGGTCTGCTTTGATGCGAAGGAGTGTCAGGAGACGAGCTTTCCGCTGAAGAATATTCATGAGCACCAGATGGAATTCATGAAAGATTTCGAGGCGCAGGGCGGTATATCGTTTTTCCTGATCCATTTTACTTCTACGGATCATATCTACTATGTTCCTTATACGACGATCGTTCCTTTTTGGGAGCGCGCGACGCGGAAGGAAAGGATGAGCTTTACCATCGACGAACTTCTACATGAAGTATATTATGAAGTGCCTCTGAAAAAGGCCGTTTACGTGCATTTTCTCGAAGCATTGGCCGATGACCTCGAGCGCAGGGATGCTTTGGAAGAGCACGCGGAAAAATACAATAATATGGTTGACAAACCATAAGCCCTCTGCTATAATACTTGACATATTATCTTGTTACTATGGTAACATGGTAATATGGTAGCACGCTAAAGTGTCAAGAGAGAGGTAATCCTATGAAGAACGAATTATTACATACACCCGAAGGCGTAAGGGATCTGTACGGAGAGGAATGCGCGGCAAAAGAAGCCATGCGTCAGAAGATCTCCGGAATCTTCCATAGTTACGGTTTCCGTGACATCCAGACGCCGATGTTCGAGTTTTTCGATATATTTGCAAAAGAGCGCGGCAGCGTAAGTTCCCGCGACATGTTTAAATTCTTTGATAAGGAAGGCAACACCCTGGTGCTGCGTCCCGACATCACGCCGTCGATCGCCCGCAGTGTTGCGAAGTATTATGCGCAGGAGACCATGCCGGTCCGCCTTTGCTACTGCGGCAACACATTCATCAACCACGACAGCCTGCTCGGCCATATTAAGGAGGTCACGCAGATCGGAGCGGAACTGATCGGCGACGAGACTTCGGATGCTGACGCAGAGATGCTGGCCTGCGTGATCGACTGTTTTAAGGCAGCAGGCCTGGAGAAATTTCAGGTGGAGATCGGTCACAACGGATTTATGCGTTGCCTTTTGAAGGATCTGGATCTGGACGAGGAGATCCGCCTTGAGTTGCTGGAACTTATCGAAGCGAAGAATTTCTACGGGGCCGATGAGGTTCTGGAGCAGGCAGGCGCCTCCAAAGAGAGCCGCGAGATCTTTCGTCGCCTTTCTGTTTGCTTCGGCAGCATCGAGAAGATCGCCGAACTGAAGCAGGTGACCGAAGATCCCGAACTGATCTCATATATTGAATATCTGGAGAAGCTTTACAGCATCCTTTCCTACTATAAACTGGAGTCATATGTTTATTTCGACCTCGCGAAGATGGGCCGCTTTGAATACTATACGGGTATCATTTTCCAGGGCTACACCTACGGCACGGGCGATGTCCTCTGCACGGGTGGCCGTTACGACAGTTTGCTTAAGCATTTCGGCAAGGATGCTCCAAGCGTAGGTTTTGCGATCAATCTGGACCTTTTGATGCTCGCATTGTCCCGCCAGAAGATCGCGGTGGAAATCGAAGATGCCGGATCGATCCTGCTGTATGAGCGGGCTCAGAAAGAGAAGGCGATCCAGACTGCGGTCGCTATGCGTAAGAACGGACAGAGAGTTACTTTGATGAAGCGCTTCAACGAGAAGACGATCGAGGATTACGTCGATCTGGCGAAGCGGCAGAAGAACACTGCGCTTATCTATCTTTCCGAAGATGGAAGCAGCAAGACTCTGTATGAGTTAAAGTGAGGTAAACTATGGAATTTTTAACATTTGCGCTTGCGAAAGGCCGTCTGGCGAAAAAAGCGATGGAGCTGTTCGAGAACATCGGTATCCATTGCGAGGAGATGAAGGACGAGAAAACGCGTAAGCTGATCTTTGTAAATGAAGAGCTGAAGATGAAGTTCTTCTTGGCGAAGGCGACCGACGTTCCGACATACGTTGAGTACGGAGCGGCCGATGTCGGCATCGTCGGTAAGGATACGATCCTGGAAGAAGGACGACGTCTGTATGAGGTGCTCGATCTCAAATTCGGAAAATGCAGAATGTGTGTTTGCGGTCCCGAGAGCGCCCGCGTCCATTTACAGAATCATGAACTGATCCGCGTGGCGACGAAATATCCCGCCATCGCGAAGGATTATTTCTACAACAAAAAGCACCAGACCGTAGAGATCATAAAGTTGAACGGATCTGTGGAACTGGCTCCGATCGTAGGCCTGTCTGAGGTCATCGTGGATATCGTCGAGACCGGTTCAACGCTTCGGGAGAACGGCCTTACAGTTCTGGAGGAGGTATGTCCTCTGTCTGCCCGCATGGTCGTTAACTGTGTCAGCATGAAGATGGAGAACGAGCGGATCACCCAGATCATTCAAGATGTAAAGAAACTGATCGAAGACCGTGCGTGAGCCGGCTTTATAAAGGAGACCATATGAGAATCATCAAGTTAAACGAAGAGAACAAAAAGAACATCCTTTCGGACCTGCTGAAGCGCGATCCGAACCAGTATGATGAATACGCAGATCGTGTTGCGGTCATCCTGAAAGAGGTGAAAGCAAACCGTGATGCCGCCGTCCTGGCGTTCACTAAGAAATTTGACGGAGCAGATCTGACTGCAGATCAGATGCTTGTTACGAAACAGGAGATCGATGAAGCTCTTGCAACCGTAGATCCCGAACTGATCGGCGTCATGAAGCGTTCCGCTTCCAATATCCGCGAATTCCACACCAAGCAGCTTCGTTACAGCTGGTTTGATACCAAAGAAGACGGAAGCCTGTTGGGGCAGCGTGTGACCCCGATCGCTCGCGTCGGCATCTATGTGCCCGGCGGTACTGCGCCGCTTTCATCGACCGTTCTGATGAACGTGATCCCCGCTAAGGTAGCCGGCGTTCCCGAGATCATTATGACGACACCGCCCGGTAAGGACGGCAAGGTCAATCCGGTGATCCTTGCGGCTGCGACCATCGCTGGTGCCGATAAGATCTACAAAGTCGGCGGAGCGCAGGCGATCGCAGCCATGGCTTACGGCACCGAGACCATTCCGAAGGTCGATAAGATCGCCGGCCCCGGAAATATTTACGTAGCACTTGCTAAAAAGGCTGTTTTCGGACACGTTGCTATCGACAGCATCGCAGGTCCCAGTGAGATCACCGTCCTGGCCGACAAGACCGCGACTCCTCGCTTTGTTGCCGCAGATCTGCTGAGTCAGGCGGAGCACGATGTTCTGGCCAGTGCGATCCTCGTCACCGACAGCATGGAACTGGCCGAAAAAGTAGACGTGGAAGTGAAGGCATTTACCGAAAAACTGTCCCGTAAAGAGATCATTGAAAAATCCCTGGATAACTACGGCTATATCCTGGTCTGCGAAGATATGAAGACCTGCATTCAGACGGTCAATGATATCGCGCCCGAGCACTTGGAGATTCTGACCGCTGAACCGTTCCTCACCATGACGAAGGTGAAGAACGCCGGCGCCATCTTCCTCGGCGAGTATTCCAGCGAACCGCTCGGCGACTATTTTGCAGGACCGGACCACGTCCTTCCGACCAACGGAACGGCGAAGTTCTTCTCGCCACTGTCCGTTGACGACTATATCAAGAAGTCCAGCATCATCTATTTTTCGAAGGAAGCACTGGCGCCGATGAAGGACGATATCCAGGCGTTTGCAAACGCGGAGTTTCTGACCGCACACGCGAATTCGATCAAAGTTCGTTTTGAGAAAGAAGATAAATAACAAGTCAGGAGGCATGCTATGAGAAACGCAACCGTATCCCGGTACACAAAAGAGACCAATATCGAGATATCGATCGGTCTGGACGGCAACGGAACGGCAGACGTGGATACCCACATCGGCTTTTTCGATCACATGTTAAACAGTTTCGCCAGACACGGCTTATTTGATCTGACGGTCAATGCCGACGGCGACACCTATGTGGACTGTCACCACACGGTAGAAGATACAGGCATCGTTCTGGGACAGGCCATCTTAAACGCAGTGGGGGACAAGGCTTCCATGAAGCGTTTCGGCTCCGCCATCATCCCGATGGATGAAGCACTGGTGCTTTGCGCGATCGATTTTTCCGGACGCCCGTATCTGAATTTCGACGTAGAATTCACCACGCCGCGGATCGGAGAGTATGATACCGAGATGACGCGTGAATTCTTCTATGCCCTGAGCTATTCCGCAGGCATGAACATTCACATCAAGCTTCTGAACGGAACCAATAATCACCACATCTGCGAATGTGTTTTCAAAGCTTTTGCAAAAGCACTGGATCAGGCTACCCAGCTCGATGAACGCATCGACGGCGTATTGTCCACGAAGGGAGCTCTGTAATGCAGTTATATCCCGCTATAGATATCAAGGACAAAAAATGTGTCCGCTTAAAACAGGGCCTGTTTGATCAGGTCCAGGTATACTCGGAGGATCCGGTCGAAGTCGCTCTCGCATGGGAGGCGGCTGGAGCCACCTTTATCCATCTGGTTGACCTCGACGGAGCTCTTTTAGGCCGCGGGGTCAATCGTGATGTCATTTGTGAGATCGTTCGTTCGGTCCATGTACCCGTGCAGCTCGGCGGCGGTATTCGCAGCCTGGCGGATATGGAAGAGGTCCTGAACATGGGCGTATTCCGCGGCATCGTAGGCACGAAGGCAGTGACCGATCCGAAACTCTTAAAGAAGATGGTCGACTGTTTCGGCCCTTCCCACGTGGTTTGCGGTATAGACGCGAAGAACGGCCTGGTAGCGACCCAGGGCTGGGTGGATGTGAGCAATATTTCCGCCATCGAGCTGGCGCTGCAGATGAAGGTCTACGGCATTCGTACGGTCGTTTACACTGACATCTCGAAGGACGGAATGCTTACCGGTCCCAACGTATCGGCGACGAAGACATTGTCCGATGCGACCGGCCTCGATATCATCGCATCCGGCGGCATGTCCTGCATGGATGACCTACAGGCCATCAGCGACGCGAAGATCCACGGCGCTATCATCGGAAAAGCACTGTATGAGAAGCGCATTGACCTGAAAGAGGCCATAGAAAAGTTTGAAAAGAATTGAGGATGAAACTATGCAGCATACGGTAAATGAAAAGACTGCTTTTTTATTCATCAAGGGTGCCTGCGTTCGTGAAAAATCGCAGGATGTCTGGAAAGACGCGATGGAAACGATCGCACTTCTGCGAAATGAAGGCTTCGGATATGTCATTTTGAAGAACATCTCTGAAGGCGACGCAGAAAACGACCTCGCGATCCATACCGCGAAGCACATGATCCAGGCGAGTGATATGCCCGCTGCGATCTGCGGCAACATTCGTCGTTTTGAAGATATTAAGAAGTATATTTACGCAGGTGCGCTTTTTGTATTCTGTGACGCCGACAGCGAGGCGGAGAAGAAAGCGTATGAAGAGGGCGTTGCGCGTTTCGGTGAAGAGCGAGTGAAGTCGGTTTCGCTTTCCGGTCTTGACGAGAAGATCGACAGCGGCGTCGGCGTGGCTTCACTCGGTCTGCCCGCTTATGAGATCACGGTCAATGCTTCCTGGGAAGAGTGCAAACTCAATGAGCAGGGAATGATCCCTGTCGTAACGCAGGACTATCGTACAAATGAAGTTCTTATGGTCGCTTACATGAATAAAGAGGCCTTTGATACAACTGTTTCGACCGGTATCATGACATATTATTCCCGGAGCCGTCAGGAATTGTGGGTGAAGGGCCTGACCAGCGGCAACTTCCAGTATGTGAAGAGTCTCTACCTAGATTGCGATAAAGATACTTTACTCGCAAAGGTATATCCGGTAGGCCCTGCCTGTCATACAGGCGCTACGAGCTGCTTCTTCAACAAAGTGCTTGAAAAGCCTTCGGTTGCGGTAGATCCGAACCACGTCCTGGCCGATGTTATGGCGATCATTCAGGATCGCAAGGAACATCCGAAGGAAGGGTCTTACACCAATTATCTGTTCGACAAAGGCATCGATAAGATCCTGAAGAAAGTCGGAGAGGAAGCGACCGAGATCGTTATCGCAGCGAAAAACCCTGATCCCGAAGAGATCAAATACGAGATCGCGGACTTCCTGTATCATGCCCTCGTACTGATGGCTGAAAAAGGAGTATCGCTTGAGGATATCATGATAGAGTTGGCAAACAGATAATAAGTTTATCACGGAAATAAACTGAAATCACAGGAGGGCTTTGCATGAAAACGAACGTAAACGAAGCCATCGCATTTTCCGAAAAAAGACATTTGGCCGTCCCGGAAGAGATCTTGCTTTCCGTGGAGAAACCGGCCCGCTATATCGGTAATGAAGTCAATGCTGCATTGAAGGATGTGAATTCCGTCGATGTCTTGTTCTGTATGTGCTTTCCCGATGTTTACGAGATCGGAATGTCGCATCTCGGGATCCAGATCCTCTATGATATGTTTAATCGCAGGGAGGATGTCTACTGTGACCGCGTGTACAGTCCGTGGCCTGATATGGACCGTGTCATGCGCGAGCATCATATTCCGTTGTTTGGCGTAGAAAGTCAGCTTCCGATCAAAAAGTTCGATTTTCTGGGAATCACCCTGCAATATGAAATGTGCTATACGAATGTCTTGCAGATTCTGGACCTGTCGGGCATTCCCATCTATGCAAAAGACAGGACCGAAGAAGACCCCATCGTGGTCGGAGGCGGTCCCTGTTCGTATAATCCGGAGCCTCTGGCACCGTTCTTTGATTTCTTCTACATGGGCGAAGGTGAGACCCGGTATTACGAGATCATGGACCTCTATAAAGAGATGCGTGCCGCTAAAAAGAGCCGCGAGGAGATCCTTCATGCGATCGCAAAGGTTCCGGGCATGTATGTTCCCGCCTTTTATGAGGTAGAGTATTACGATGAAGAGCATCCGGCACCGGATCCGCTCTTAGATAATACGATTCGTTCCTTCAAGCCGATCTATGATGATATTCCGAAGAAGATCCGTAAAGAGATCGTGAAGGATATGAGCGATACGTATTATCCGAACCATCCGATCGTGCCTTATATCAAGGCGACCCAGGATAAGGTGACTTTGGAGATCCAGCGTGGCTGCATCCGTGGTTGTCGTTTCTGCCAGGCCGGCATGATCTATCGTCCGGTCCGCGAGCGCAGCCTGAAATTCCTGAAGGAAAATGCGCTCGAACTGCTGACATCGACCGGCCACGAAGAAATCACATTAAGCTCCCTTTCTTCCAGTGATTATTCGCATCTGGAGGAGCTTGTGAACTATCTGATCGACACGTATAAAGATCAGGGGGTCAATATTTCCCTGCCTTCTTTGCGTATCGATGCATTTTCCCTCGATGTCATGAGTAAGGTGCAGGATATCCGAAAGAGTTCCGTCACCTTTGCACCGGAGGCAGGTACACAGCGCCTTCGTAACGTGATAAATAAAGGCCTTACAGAAGAAGATATCATCAACGGCTCCGGACAGGCTTTTGACGCAGGCTGGACCCGCGTAAAACTGTATTTCATGCTCGGTCTACCGACCGAAACGGTCGATGATATGGAGGGCATACCGATCCTCTGTAATAAGATCGCAGCCCGTTATTACGAGATCCCGAAGGAGAAACGAAACGGACGCGTACAGATCGTGGCCAGTTCGTCGTTCTTCGTTCCGAAGCCGTTTACCCCGTTCCAGTGGGTACCGATGTGCACGAAGGAAGAGTTCCTGGACCGCGCGCGCATCGTCCGTCACAAATTCGGGGAAATGTTGAACTCGAAGAGTATGAAGTATAACTGGCATGAAGCCGATCTGACCGTCCTTGAGGGCGTTCTGGCCCGCGGAGACCGTCGCGTCGCAGACGTGATCGTTAAGGCATACGAAAAGGGGTGCATCTTCGATGCCTGGTCGGAATATTATAAGAATGAAGTATGGATGGAAGCCTTTGATGAATGCGGCGTATCCATCGATTTCTACAATACACGTGAACGCTCTACGGATGAACTGCTTCCGTGGGACTTCATCGATACCGGCGTTTCCAAGCGCTTCCTGATTCGCGAGTGGGAGAAGGCACAGCGTGCTGAGGTAACGTTTAACTGTCGTAAACAATGTTCCGGCTGCGGAGTCGGAAGTTTCGAAGGAGGGATCTGCGTTGAACGTAAGAATTAAATTTGCCAAATACGGATCCCTGGTATATATCGGACATCTGGATGTCATGCGTTTTTTCCAGAAAGCCATGCGCCGCGCCGGCATCCCGATCTCCTATACGGGAGGATATTCGCCGCACCAGATCATGAGTTTTGCGCAGCCGCTTGGGCTGGGCATGAGCAGTGAAGGCGAGTATGTCGACATTCAGGTCTATGATACATTTTCCACCGAGGAAAGCGTACGACGCCTGAATGAAGTAATGACCGACGGCATGCGCGTGCTGGATTATCGGGAATTGCCCGAAAAAGCTAAGGGCGGCATGTCCGTTATCGCAGCTGCCGATTACATGTTATGGATCGATGGAAGGGAGAAATTCCCTGCACAGGCGAAGCAGTTATGGGAGGATTTTCTGAATAAGCCCGAGATCCTCGCTACGAAAGAGTCGAAGAAGGGCGAGACTACCCTGGATATCAAACCGCATATTCTGGAAAGCCAAATGGAAGAGGACCGTCTCTATCTGCGTGTTTCCACGGGGTCCGCGATCAATATCAAACCCGATCTGGTATTTCGGACTTTTTGCGAAGCATATCCGGATCAGCTCGAATATCCGGGAAATAAACTTCGGATCCATCGGATCGATCTGTATGCAGATGACGAAAACGGCGGTTTCATCTCGCTGAATGATATGGGGACAGTCGTTTTGGAAGGGGGACGGTCATGAAACGGCTCATAATGCGGCGGGAAAATAAGATCCTATCCCTGACAGTCGAAGACCAAAGCGTCAAGGAACTTCATGTTTATGATTCCGAGAGCAACGAAAGCCCGTTTGTAATTGGAGCCATCTACATCGGTAAGGTCGCAAATATCGTTAAAAACCTGAATGCGGCCTTTGTGAATATCGGCGTGAGCGGAGAGAATTCGGAACCTGCCCATTGTTTTCTTCCCCTGGATGATTTAAAACCTACGGTCAATGCACCGGACTACGCGCCCATCTTTATTAAACGTAACAATCCGAACACCGTATGTCCGGGCGACGAACTCCTGGTGCAGATTCTGCGGGAGCCGATAAAAACGAAACCGGCTTCACTGACTACCCATTTGGCGTTTGACGGCCGCTATGCCGTTATATTGCCCGATTCCGACGCTTTATCGATCAGCAAGAAAATCACCGATGCCGCATGGAAAAACCGCATAAAGGCCGTTTTAGAGCCCTTGACAGGCGAACACGTGGGGATCATCCTTCGCACGAATGCCTACGAGGCGGATGAGAGCGAAGTAGAGGATGAGATCCGACACCTGACTGCGATCTGTCGATCGGTGCTCGAAAAGGCTCCGTACCGCACGATTTTCTCCTGCCTGTATAAACCGAGCCCCCTGTGGCTTAAGGATCTCCGCGATATCCGTTCCGGTAAAGACTATCCCGAGATCGAGACCGATGATCCGGTATTGTTCGATCAGATGAAAGAGTATCTCGTCACTGATTATCATTTTCCGGAAGATAGGCTGAGATTGGAAAATGAAGTTTCCCTGCTTTCGGCCTATAATGTCGAGAGATTATTGGAGGATCTGCTTCGCAAAAGGGTTTGGCTTGATTCCGGCGCCTATCTGGTCATCGAGCCGACCGAAGCATTGACCGTTATCGATGTCAATACCGGCAAGGCGATCAATAAAAAGGACATGCGTTCCCACATCTTCGCGATCAATAAAGAAGCGGCGGCCGAGGCGGCACGGCAGATCCGTCTGCGTAACCTGTCCGGCATCATCCTGATCGATTTCATCAATATGCCCGATAAAGAGGACAAGGCAGAACTGATGAACGTGCTGGGCGGTCTGCTGGCGCAGGACCCGGTAAAGACGAACCTGATCGGGATCAGCAAACTGGATCTGGTGGAGATCACCAGGCAGAAAGTCCGCAGGCCTCTGCATGAAGCGATGAGCCGAAGAGAGGATTAAGTCGAAGCTGCTCGAAAGATTTTTCGCCCAGATCGAAAAAAGCGGTGGACAAATCCTTAAAAGAGAGTATAATATATAAGGCATTTGCTATTTCAAGAAAGAAGGTTATCTGATATGAACAACAAATGGATACGGGCAGCGATCCCGGCATTATTACTCCATTGCAGTATCGGTACGGTATATTGCTGGTCTCTGTTTTCGAATGAGATCTCTACGTATATCGGCCAGTCCAAATCCAACGTCGGCTGGGCGTTCTCTTTCGCCATCTTTTTCCTGGGAATGAGCGCAGCCTTCCTCGGAAATATCGTTGAGAAGGACATTCATAAGTCTTCCCTGATCGCGACGATCTGCTTTACGGCAGGTATGCTCGGCACCGGCTTCTTCATCAAGCTTGGCGGCATGGAGAAATATCACGGAACCGTTCTTCCGCTGCTTGGTATCTATTTCAGTTATGGTTTCGTAATGGGCGTAGGCCTCGGAACCGGATATTTGAGCCCTGTTAAGACCCTGATGCTCTGGTTTTCCGAGCACAAAGGTCTGGCGACCGGTCTCTCTGTAGCAGGTTTCGGCGCAGCGAAAGCCATCGCCAGTCCGTTCATGACCATGATCCTGAAGACCGGTAAAAAGAGCCCGTATCTTCTTGCAGACGGCACACCGGTTCAGGATGGTGTTTGGATGATGTTCATCATTCTGGGCTGTGTATATTTCGTAATGATGTTCGTAGGACATCTGCTCCTGGCGAAGCCCGAAGGCTGGCATGAGCCCGCTAAGAAGGCAAAAGGAGAGGGTACCTTCGCGACCATCAAGAAAAAGCCTCTTACCAACTACATCGGTATCTGGCTTATGTTCTACATCAACATCACCTGCGGTCTCGCTTTGATCTCACAGGAGAAGCAGATCGTAAGCTGTATCGGACTTGTAGGTTCGGCAGGTATCATTTCCACTGTTTCCGCGATCTTCAACGCAGGCGGCCGCCTTGGTTTCTCGACCTGGGCTGACTACATGAAGGATCGTAATACGATCTATAAGATGATCTTTACCATCTCCATCGCATGTACCGCACTCGTTATCGTAACGAACGGTATCGGTAAAGGAGAAGGCAACGTACTGCTCATCATCCTGGTACTGGCCCTGATCTTCATGGTCAATGCCGGATACGGCGGCGGTTTCTCCAACGTACCGACCCTGCTTTCCGACCACTACGGCATGAGCAGCATTTCTGCGATCCACGGCATCACGCTTTCCGCATGGGCATTTGCAGGTCTGACCGGTAACCAGATGGCTACCTTCATCACTTCTCATTTCGGAACTCCTGACGCCGCTCTGAACCCGGAAGGTTATCAGATGGTGCTTTACGTGACCTGTGCACTGTATGTCGTAGCCCTTCTGCTTTCCCTGTTCCTGGTACAGAAGACCAATAAAAAAGAGAAAAAAGAAGCTAAATAAATCGTTGACAAGCCTCATCGAATGTGTTATACTCACTGAGTATGCCGCTCGATGGGGCTTTTCAAGTGTTGATTTTTTCGCGAAAGCGAGGACATTGACCGCCGAAGTCGGCGAGTAATGATAAATAGGAGGTGCCTATATGTACGCAATTATTGCAACAGGTGGAAAGCAGTACAAAGTATCCGAAGGAGACGTTATCCGTGTTGAGAAGCTCGGCGTTGAGGAAGGTTCTGAGTACACTTTTGATCAGGTTCTTGCAGTAAATGCCGGAGAACTCAAGGTAGGTGAGCCGACCGTTGCAGGTGCAACAGTCAGCGCTACTGTAGTAGCGAACGGAAGAGCCAAGAAGGTTATCGTTTACAAGTACAAGAGAAAGTCCGGATATCACAAGAAGAACGGACACAGACAGCAGTACACCGAAGTGAAGATCGAAAAGATCAACGCTTAATTCAAAACTATGATAAAGGCATGCATTTTATTTGACGAAAACGACGAGCCTTTCGGCTTTCGTATCGGCGGTCATGCCGGCTTTGAGGCATCGGGCAGGGACATTATGTGCGCAGCCGTATCGATCCTGGCGTATACGTTTTTAGAGAGCGTAGCCGAACTTACGAACGAACCGTTCGTATCCGAGGTCGATGAAGCGCATGGTTTGATCCGTTTTCGCTTCAAAGAAAAGCCTTTGCATGAAGGCAGATTATTGTTTCAGGCATTGCTTGAAGGACTCCGTATGATAAACGAAGAGTACGGCGAAGAATTCCTTCACGTACGTAAGTATCGCAGATCAAGCGGAACATTTACGAAGATTAACGATCAGGAGGTATAGACCTATGTTTAAATTGAACCTTCAGTTGTTCGCTCATAAAAAGGGCGTAGGTTCTACTAAGAACGGTAGAGATTCCGAGTCTAAGAGACTTGGTGCGAAGAGAGCTGACGGTCAGTTTGTAAAGGCAGGCAACATCCTTTACAGACAGCGCGGCACTAAGATTCATCCCGGAAACAACGTAGGACGCGGCGGCGACGACACATTGTTCGCAACTGTAGACGGCGTAGTTCGTTTCGAAAGATTAGGCAGAGACAGAAAGCAGGTTTCTGTTTATCCGGTAGCTGAGTAATTTAAGCGTATCCGAGGGGTGCTCTTAAACCAAATACCTACAAACGGAAGGCTTTCTTTCGTTTGATAGTCCGAAAGCTCTAGATCCTAGGAAACTATGATTTAGAGCTTTGTTTTATACGAGGAGACACATTCATGTTTGCAGATCGTGCTAAGATCTATATACGTTCCGGTAAGGGCGGAGACGGCCATGTAAGCTTTCGCAGAGAGAAATATGTGGCAAACGGCGGCCCGGACGGCGGCGACGGCGGTAAGGGCGGAGATATAATTTTCCAAGTCGATAAAGGCATGAACGGATTGACGGATTTCCGCCATATCCGTAAATATATCGCAGAAAACGGTGAAGAGGGTGGCAAGCGTCGATGCCACGGCAGAGACGGCGCAGACCTGGTTATTCGTGTACCCGAAGGAACCGTCCTCCGCGAAGAAAACTCCGGTAAGATCGTTGCAGATCTCTCCGGCGAAAATACACGAGTAACCGTGCTTCAGGGCGGTAAAGGTGGTCTGGGCAATATGCACTATGCGACCGCGACGATGCAGGTGCCGAAATACGCGAAGCCCGGCCAGGAGGCGCAGGAGCTGTATCTTCTTATGGAACTGAAAGTTATCGCGGATGTCGGCCTGGTAGGCTATCCGAACGTCGGTAAATCCACCTTCCTTACGCGTGTTTCCAACGCACGTCCGGAGATCGCGGATTATCCGTTCACGACCATTAACCCGCATCTCGGCGTCGTGGATTTTGACGGAATTGACGGTTTCATCATTGCGGATATTCCCGGACTTATCGAAGGCGCCAGTGAAGGTGTCGGACTGGGCCATTCTTTCCTGCGTCACATCGAGCGTACGAAGGTGATCCTTCACATCGTTGATGCGGCGAGCATCGAAGGACGTGATCCTGTCGAGGATATCCGGAAGATCTGCCATGAACTTGAGGCTTATGATCCAGAGATCGCAAAACGTCCTTGGGTCATCGCGGCAAATAAAACCGATGCGCTGTCCGAAGAGGAGACGGAGGATGTGATTCGCCGCCTGAAGGAAGCATTTTCCGATCAGGCAGTCGGCGTATTCCCGATCTCTGCAGTCAGCGGAAAAGGCATAAAGGATGTCCTTATATGCCTGAAGGAAGTGCTGGCGAAGCTTCCGCAGGAGGTTACTGTTTTCGAGCCCGAATTCGAGTACACCTACGATGCGTCGGCATCCTTACCGTATACCGTTACCCGAAACGAAGAGGGTGAGTTCGTCGTCGAAGGGCCTCGCATCGAGAAGATGCTCGGCTATACCAATCTGGATTCCGAGAAGGGCTTCGGCTTCTTCCAGGAATTTCTTAAGAAAAGCGGCATTCTGGATGATCTCGAAAGAGAAGGCATTCAGGAGGGCGATACCGTACGTATGTACGGCCTTGCATTCGATTATTATAAATAAGCAGGTGAATATATGACCAGTAAATTACGTGCTGTTCTTAAAGGGGCAGCGATGAATATGCAACCGATCTTCCAGATCGGAAAGGGTTCGCTCACACCGGAAGTGACCGCTGCGGTTGCCGAGGCACTGGAAGCACGCGAACTGATTAAGATCAATGTTCTGAAGAACTGTCTGGATGATACTAACGTTATCGCGCAGACGCTCGCTGAGCGTACGCATTCCACGGTCGTTCAGGTGATCGGAAAGAAGATCGTGCTTTATAAGCCGGCAGCGGAAGAGAAAAACAGAAAGTACGAATAAACCATACATCTGCATCGCAGTCATTCATCTGCTAGAGCAAAGGAGAGTCTATGCGTAAAATCGGGATTTTGGGAGGTACATTTAATCCGATCCATAAAGGTCATCTGGCGATCGCGCATGCAGCCATGCGACGACTGAAGCTGGATGAGATCGTTTTTATGCCCGCTTGCATCCCGCCTCATAAGCAAGATGTCCATATGACCGACGGCAATTTACGTGCCGCCATGGTAGAGGCTGCGATCGAAGATGAGCCTTCGTTTTCCTGCTCCCATCTGGAACTGGAGAAGGAAGGCGTTTCCTATACTTCAGATACCTTGCAGATATTGACCGCTCAATATGGAAAGGGAGTTCGCCTCTATCTTTTAGTCGGATCCGATTCCTTGTGCTACATGGATAAATGGTATGAACCCGAGGTGATCTTCCGGCTGGCCCATATCGGCGTATATTGCAGGGGAACGGAAGATTACATAAGCCTGAAAGAATATGCTTCTATGCTGAGGAACAGGTTCTCGGCGAAGATCACGCTCTTTAAAAAGGATGATCAGGTCGATATCTCATCGACCGAGATCCGGAATGCATTGGCAGGGGCCTGTGATAAAAATGTGACCGACTACCTTCCGGATAAGGTCCTTTCGATCATAAAGAAATACAAATTGTACATGGGTTAAAGAGGATAAAATGATGGAACTGTTTGAGATGCGAAAAGAACTCAAAAAAGCGCTAAAAAAAGAACGCTATGAGCACTCGGAGGGCGTTTCTTATACTTCTGCGGCGCTTGCCATGCGTTATGATCCTTTGCTGACTGATAAGGCACTCATTGCGGGCCTCTTGCATGACTGTGCGAAATATCTCTCCTTAGACACGATGCTGAAACTGTGTAAAGAGGGTGGTTACGATCCCGGGGAGAAGAAATATCAGAACAGCGGGCTGCTCCACGCGAAAGCAGGGGCGGTCCTGGTACAGAAGAAGTATGAGATCACCGATCCCGAGATCATCTCCGCGATCCTTTGGCATACGACCGGGCGGATCGATATGACGCTTTTGGAGAAGATCCTGTTCATCGCCGATTTCATCGAACCGAACCGGACGAAGATCGAAGCATCCGTACAGGCGCGGCTTCGACAGCTCGCATTTACGGACATTGACCGCGCAGTTTATGAGATCGCAAAACAGACCTGCGACTATTTGAATAAAAAAGCAGCGTCGATATCGCCGCTGACAGCAGAGGTCTGCAAATATTATGAAGGGATTTGCGGATCCAAGGAGGAGAAATGAATACAGAAGAATTGATCAAGATCGTATACGATGCACTGGATGATAAGAAAGCGCATGCGATCAAAATACTTGACATAGAGAAGATCAGCACGATCGCCGACTATTTCGTGATCGCGTCGGCCGGTTCCCAGAACCAGATGGTCGCTATGGCGGACAATGTAGACGAGAAGCTGACGAAGGCCGGCTGCAACGTAAAGAGTATCGAAGGAGCGGGAAGCGACACTTGGATCCTGATGGATTACGGTTTTTGCCTGGTCCACATTTTTTCCGACGAGGCCCGTTCGTTCTATAATCTGGAGCGCATGTGGAAGGATGCGGCCGATGTAACAGAAACTTTCAAAGCTTAATTTTTTGTGCTTTATTTTTCCGACAAAATATAGTAGAATGAAAGTAATATGTAACTATTACTTCGATTTTTGAGATTTTGATACTGTATTTTGCCGGAATTAATCCGAACAGCGGAGGTGAGCCTATGAAAAATGTGCTTTTTGTAGCTTCTGAGTGTGTGCCGTTTATAAAGACCGGAGGCTTAGCGGATGTGATCGGTTCTCTGCCGAAGTACATCGATAAGAAAAAATACGATGTACGTGTCATCCTTCCGAAATATCTGTGCCTTCCCGAGAAATATTCTTCCCAGATGAAGTATGTGACTCACTATTATACCGATTTTTGCTGGCGCAACCAGTATGTCGGTATTTTGGAGATGGAATACGAAGGTATCCATTTCTACTTTATCGACAGTGAGTTCTATTTCGGCGGTCCCTGGCCGTACCATAATATGTACGAGGATATCGAGAAGTTTGCTTTCTTCTCACGTCAGGTGCTTTCCTGCCTGCCGCTGATCGGTTTCCGCCCGGATATCATTCATTGCCATGACTGGCAGTCCGGTCTGGTTCCCGTTTACCTCAATGACTCCTTCCAGGGCGATATGTTCTTTATGGGCATCAAGACCATTATGACCATCCACAACCTGAAGTTCCAGGGTACCTGGGATGTATCGACGATAAAGAACATGACCGGTCTGTCAGATTATTATTTCACACCGGATAAGCTCGAGAGTTACGGAAATGGTAACCTGTTAAAGGGAGGCCTGGTCTATGCGGACGTCATCACGACCGTCAGCGAGACCTACGCGCAGGAGATTCAGCAGCCGTTCTTCGGTGAAGGCTTGGATGGACTTATGCGTGCTAAAGCAGGGCAGTTGCGCGGCATCCTGAACGGTATCGATTATAAGGTCTACGATCCGGAAACGGACAGCGCATTGACCCGGAAATACAACAAAAACACCGCGATCGAAGGCAAGCGGGCCAATAAGCTCGCCCTCCAGAAGGAATTGCATCTGAAGGAAGACGGCGACGTCTTCATGATCGGTATCATTTCCCGTCTGACCTCACAAAAGGGCCTGGACCTGATCCGCCATGTGATCGACGAGATCCTGACGGACGATGTCCAACTTGTCGTTCTCGGAACGGGAGAGAAGCAGTACGAAGATCTGTTCAACTGGCACGCTTCGCAGAAACCGGATCGTGTTTCCTCGAATATCTATTATTCCGAGGAACTTTCGCATCGCATCTATGCAGCCTGCGATCTGTTCCTGATGCCGTCACTGTTTGAACCCTGCGGCCTGTCACAGCTTATGAGCCTGCGTTACGGAACCTTGCCTCTGGTCCGTGAGACCGGCGGCCTGAAGGATACGGTTACCGATTTCCAAAACGGTTCCAATACCGGTAATGGTTTCTCGTTTGCAAATTACAATGCACACGAGATGCTGTTCCGTCTGCAGTTTGCTAAGAATCTGTATTATCGTCACCGTGAGCAGTTCAACGAAATGGTGATCCGCGCGATGGAATGTGATTATTCGTGGGATGCTTCCGCGAAGAAATATGAGGAATTATATGCAAGCCTCACGCCTGAAGAGAAGCCGAAGGCGAAAAAGAAGGCTTCCGAAAAGAAGTAAGGAGACAATTCAATGAAAACTATATTGGAAGAGATCAGCGTATATCTTGGAGAAGCATTTGCCGCAGCAGGCTATGATGCGTCACTCGGAAAGGTAAGCGTTTCGAACCGACCGGATCTCTGCGAATTTCAGTGCAACGGCGCCATGGCAGGAGCGAAACAGTATAAGAAGGCTCCGGCCGTGATCGCGAAAGAGGTCGTGGCCGCTCTTCCTGCGGAGAATATCTTCTCCATGGTCGACGTTGTCATGCCCGGTTTCATCAACCTGAATATCTCCGAGGAGTTTCTGACAGACTATCTCGGACAAATGGAAGAAGCCGGCCGTGAAGGCCGTTTTGGTGCGCCCGAAGGTGCAGGCAAAAAGGTCGTTATGGACTACGGCGGCCCGAATGTGGCGAAGCCCCTGCATGTGGGACATCTTCGTTCTGCCATCATCGGCGAGAGCGTCAAGCGGATCCGTACCTACATGGGAGATAAAGTCACCGGAGACGTACATCTCGGGGACTGGGGATTGCAGATGGGTCTGATCATCGAGGAACTTAGAGACCGTCAGCCTTCTTTGTGCTATTTTGATCCCGATTTCACCGGAGAATATCCGAAGGAAGCTCCCTTTACCTTAAGCGAGCTGGAGGATATCTATCCCGCGGCAAATGCGAGAAAGAAAGAGGATGAGGAATTCGCCGTAAGGGCGCATGATGCAGTCGTGAAGATTCAGCAGGGCGATCCTGCTTATCTGGCACTTTGGCAGCATATCATGAACCTGTCCGTTCCGGATCTGAAGAAGAATTACGATCGTCTGAATGTCTTCTTTGATCTGTGGATGGGTGAGAGTGACAGTAAGCCCCTCATCGAAGATATGATCCGTTCCATGAAGGAGTCTGGTGTTGCTTATAAGAGCGAAGGTGCTCTTGTGGTGGATGTGACGGAAGAGTCGGATTCCAAGGAGATTCCTCCCTGCATCGTTGAGAAGTCAGATGGCGCTGCCATTTACGCAACCACGGATCTGGCGACCATCGTCTGGAGGGAACAGAACCTGCATCCTGACATGTTCCTCTATGTGACGGATAAGCGTCAGGAACTCCATTTTACACAGGTGTTCCGTACCGCAAGGAAGGCCGGCATTGTTCCCGAGGAGCGGGAGATGAAGTGGATGGGCTTCGGCACCATGAACGGTAAGGATGGTAAGCCCTTCAAGACTCGTGACGGAGGTGTCATGAGACTGGAGAGCCTCATCGCAGAAGTCTACGATGCTGTTCTTGAAAAAATAAAGGAAAATCGTTCCGTTGCCGAGGCGGACGCGCAAAAGACTGCTGAGAAGATCAGCCTGGCAGCCATAAAGTACGGAGACCTTTCCAATCAGGCTTCCAAGGATTATATCTTCGATATCGATCGTTTTACTTCCTTCGACGGAAATACAGGACCTTACATCCTTTATACCATCGTGCGTATCCGTTCCATTCTGAAGAAGTATGAAGAAGAGACCGGCAATGCAGCATCAGCAGACAAACTTTCCGTGACAGGAAATCCTTCCGCCAAAGCCATGATGCAGGAGATCGTTAAGTGGAACGCGATGCTTACCTCCGCTTATGAGGAAAATGCTCCCCACAAGATCTGCGCATATCTTTTCGGCCTGTGTGATGCCTTCAACAGCTTCTATCACGAGACCAAGATCCTCGGTGAAGAGGATGAAACGAAGAAGCAGGCGTATTTGTCACTGATCACCCTGGCACTGGAGATCCTCGAAACCGCCATTTTCCTGTTGGGCTTCGACGCGCCGGAGCGCATGTAATACGATCATCTTATGGTTTTGTTATGCGATAATACAGATCGCAGGAGACTGCCATGCAAAAATTTCAACTTATATTAACGACCCTGGTCTATCTGTTCGGGATGGGGAGCATTGTCGGCTGGTTTATCGAATTGTTCTACCGCCGGTTTCGCTCAAAGCAGAACCCGGAACGCAAATGGATCAACCCGGGATTTCTCGTAGGACCGTGTCTGCCTTTGTACGGATTCGGTCTTATTGTGCTGTATGGGATATCATCATTACCCTTGCTTCAGGGAGATATCACGTTCGGAAAAGTCGTGATCACCGTCATCCTGATGGGGATCTTTCTGACGTCGCTTGAGTTTGTCGCAGGTCTGGTTTTCATAAAAGGACTTCGCATCAAGCTTTGGGATTATTCCGAATGCTTCGGCAACATCTACGGGATCATCTGTCTTCGGTTTTCGATCTACTGGACCGTACTCGGCGCATTCTACTTCTTTTTCATCCAGAAGCATATGCTGAATATGGTCAACTGGCTTTGGGACAATATCGTCTTCAGTTTTTTTGTCGGCGTTTTCTTCGGTATCTTCCTAGTCGACGTCGGCTACTCGCTGAACATCGTCGTTCGCATCCGCCGTTTTGCTACGGAGCATAAGATCATTGTCCGTTATGAATTGCTGCAGGCACAGGTCAAATCCATCGTGCGCACCGGCAAGAAGCCGTTCGACTTTTTGTTTTCCCTGGCCAATGACCTGCCGTTCATCGAGAACCTGAAAAATTACGAAGAAAAATACCGCAGCAAACTGGAACAGATAAAAGAGAAGACCAAACATAAGAAGAAATAGAGGAGTTCAAATGTCGGGGCGTTCATCGATCATGCTCAGTGCAGTCAACAATCTTGAATATTATAACGGGCTGTCACTGTCGAAAACAGGCGCATATCGCGTGGTCAATGTCAGCTCGTTTTGGAAGGATGAGATCACCGTTCTCGGTGCGACCGATGAAGCAGCCGGGCAGGGGGATCCTTTGTTTATTAAGATCACCTATCATCCAAACTCCGAACGTTACACGCAGAATTCCTGCAGCCGCTGCCATGCCTCGGGAAATCTGTGCCGTCACGGCGTTGCGATCGCGATCCTTTGGGCCGCAACTGCATTGTCCGATGAGACGCGTATGCTAAAGAGTGCCGATCCGGAAGATCCGGTGATCGCCTCCCTGATCGAGTCGTATTCCGAAATGGAGTGGGATGAAGAGGCGCTGCGTGAAAAGGTATCCCTGCTTCCCCAGATCATTTTAAACGATGATACGCATTATCCTTACGCGGTCGAGTATAAAATCGGGATCGAGCGCCCGTATGTTTTGAAAAATCTGTCGGAATTTGCCGAACACGTCCGTAACCGGGATCATGTTTCATACGGAAAGCAACTTTCTTTCCGGCATGTCCGCGAAGCATTTGCCGAAAACTCGCTGGCACAGTTGGATTTTATCCTGCGTACGGAAGAAGCTCGCAGGTTCCTGATGAACCGTTATGAGACTCCGAAAGGTCTGCACTACATTCCGCTGACCGAAAACAACACGGCGACCTTCCTTCGTTCTCTGGATCCTCCGCAGATCGTGGTCGCGGACAGTGAACTTCCGCATCTCATGCCCGTAATCGCCTCAAATCCGGACATTTTATGTAGAATCGACAAAATACACGACGACCATATAAAAATCGGTTTAGAGGGCCATATACGCTTAATTTCGGCAGGCCATGAACTGGCGCTTATCCTGGATAACCGAATCTACCTGTGCGATCCGGATTTTTCCGCGAAAGCCGGTCCTTTTTTAGCCGGATTTCTGCAGGGGAAGGGCGGACGCAGACAGAACGACATTTTCCGTGTCATCCACAAAGACCGTTTTGGTGAATTCTATGCGAAGGTTCTGTATCCGATAGAATCGCGGATCCGGATCGAAGCGTCGGAAGATATCGATCTGACAAAATACACTCCGGTTGCACCTCTTATTTCGTTCTTCCTCGACGTACCCGAAGAAAAAGAAAACGGACTGCTGACTCTGCGTGTGAAGATCTCGTATGATGATATCCCCGTGGAACTCGGGATCGCTTCGGAAGCAGAAGACCGGCTTGCCGCGTACCGGCGCAACATGTCGTTGGAGCGTAAGATCCGCGCCCGTGTACGCAGTTATTTTGAAAATGATCCTTCACAAAAAGACCTGTTTCGCCTGGATACGGAAGACAAATTGTATGAGTTTTATTACGAAGGCATGGAATTTCTGTACCGGTTTGGTTCGGTCTATGCTTCGGAAGACGTTAAGCAGATACGTGTTCGCCCGAAATCGAATATCCGGGTAGGTGTCTCCTTAAGCGGAAATCTTCTGGATCTTAATATTGCAGATCCCGACGGACTTACACTGAAGGAACTTGCATCGCTGCTGGATCAATATCGAAAGAAAAAGAAATACTATCGTTTGAAAGACGGCACATTCTTTTCCCTGGAAGAAGGCTCCGCAGCCCTGGAAGAAGCCGATCGCCTGTTTCGGGAGCTGCATGTTTCGACACGTTCGCTGAGTGAGAAAGAAAACGATGCCTTGTCGCTGCCTGTGAATCGTATCTTTTATCTGGAGCAATTGGCCCGTTCACTGGACGATGCTACATCGATCACGATCGACGTGCAGGCCCGTTCATTTTCCGAAAACTTTTTAAGCCCTACAGAGGGAACAACAAAGATCCCCGAGAGTTTAAACGGTGTGCTTCGGGATTATCAGATCCAGGGCTTTTGCTGGTTGAAGAAACTGCAGAAATACGGTTTCGGCGGTATCTTGGCAGATGAAATGGGCCTAGGAAAAACGGTCCAGCTGCTCAGCCTCCTTCTGTCCGAAAAGGAAGAAGGGAGACCGTGCCACACATTGATCGTCTGCCCTGCGTCCCTGATATTCAACTGGTATAATGAGATCCGTAAGTTCACGCCTGAGCTTCGCAGCGTCATGGTGATCGGATCGGCGGCCGAGCGCGCAGCCATTCTGGAAGAACATTCCGGTTATGATATCCTGATCACATCCTACGATCTGTTACGAAGGGATTATGCGCAGTATAGTTCTGTCGAGTTTACTTTCGAGATTCTTGACGAAGCCCAGTATATCAAAAACCAACAAACGAAAAATGCCCTGGCCGTAAGATCGATCCACAGTGTGACCCGGTATGCACTCACCGGAACGCCCATTGAAAACCGCCTGAGCGAGCTTTGGAGCATCTTTTCGTTCCTGATGCCCGGCTATCTGTATGATTATTCCGAATTCCGCGATCGTTTTGAAATGCCCATCGTAAAGGATGACGATACGAAGACAGCGGATAAACTCCGGGCTATGATCGCGCCGTTTATCATGCGGCGCCGGAAGAAAGATGTACTGCCTGAACTTCCCGATAAGCTGGAAGAGACGGTATTTGTACGGCTGGAGGGAGAGCAGCGCAAACTCTACGATGCGTGGACGGCCCGGCTTCTCGAACAACTGTCCGGTCAGAGCGACGAGACCTATGCGCAAAATAAGATCGAGATCCTTTCGCAACTTCTGCGCCTGCGGCAGATCTGTTGTTCCCCCGACCTGGTATATGAAGACTACAAAGGGGGCAATGCAAAACTCGATGCTTGCATGGAGTATATTCAGCAGGCCCTCGAGGGTGGCCATAAAATGCTCATTTTCAGCCAATTCACTTCCATGCTGGAGATTATCGCCGAACGCCTAAAAGCCGAAAATTGGGCTTTTTATCGCATTACAGGGGATACTCCGAAGCAGGAGCGGGCGGAACTGGTCGAAAAGTTCCAGGATGAGGCGCAAACCGACACCCGAATCTTCCTGATCTCGTTGAAAGCAGGCGGTACTGGACTGAACCTGACGGCTGCAGACATCGTGATCCATTATGATCCCTGGTGGAACCTTTCGGTCCAGAACCAGGCGACCGACCGCACACACCGGATCGGCCAGAATAACGTTGTTTCGGTATTTCGACTGATCACGGAAAACACGATCGAAGAGAATATCTTAAAACTTCAACAGGCGAAGGGGGACTTAGCGGAGAGGATCCTCGATACCGAGAAAGCATCCTTCGGCAACCTCACTCGTGAGGAACTGCTCGAACTGCTGCGTTCCTGACCTGTTAGTACGTTATAATTACATCATTTTTATAATTGTCCTAAGGAATGATTTATATGCCAAACATTACCCGAATCATATTCGTCCGACATGCCAGAGCCCTGTATGGGGAAGACGATAGAATAAGGCCGCTCTCAGATGACGGTTTAAAAAGCAGAACGATCGTAGTTAAAACATTGCAAGACTTTAAGATCGATCGTTTCATGAGCAGTCCCTATAAAAGAAGCGTTGATACAATAAAACCGGCTGCCGATCATTTCGGCATGCCGATCATAACGGATGAACGTTTTAGAGAAAGAAAGGTCGGAACTTGGGAAAACGGCTGGTTGGAAAAAAGATGGGCAGATTTTTCGTGCGCAGAAGAAGGCGGAGAGTGCCTGGCATCGGTGCAGTCACGAAATATAGAGGCGTTAAAAGATGTTCTTACCGCTCATGCAGGCGAAACGATAGTGATCGGGACGCATGGCACGGCGTTATCGACGATTTTGAACTATTATGATAATTCCTTCGGACTTAACGACTTTTTGAGAATAGTCGGATGGATGCCATATATAGTAGAACTTACTTTTGACGGCGATAACCTCATAGAGAAGAAAGAATTGGCTTACTTTGTGACAAATATAGAGTAGGGAGTGTTAAAAGATCCGAAAGAGTCCGACGACCTTTCCCAGGATCTTACATTCCTTTACGATTATAGGCTCCATAGTGTCGTTTTCCGGTTGGAGACGATAGTGTCCCTTTTCTTTATAAAATGTTTTTACGGTGGCTTCGTTATCGATCAAAACCACGACTACATCGCCGTTTTCGGCAGTGGGAGTGGAAGAGACGATGACCTGGTCACCGTTTCGTATTCCGATATTGACCATGCTTTCGCCTTTTACTTTCAGCATGAATAAGGTTCCCGAATGGGGCAATGCATCGCTGTTTACCGAAAAATATCCTTCGATATTCTGTTCGGCTAAGATCGGCAGTCCGGCAGCTACGCGTCCGATCAACGGGATGTGTACGATATTTGAGCGAAGATCTTTATCATTTATGATCTCGATGGCCCGGTTTTTCCCTGTACCGCGGCGAATATAGCCCTTTTTCTCCAGTGTTTCCAAATGGCCGAATACGGTAGAAGTCGAGCTCAGTTCCAAATCGTCGCAGATCTCACGGACCGAAGGAGAATAACCGTTTCGGCGAGTGAATTCAGTCAAATATTCATAGACGCGTTGTTGTTTCGCGGTCAGTTTTTCATTTTCCATAGTTAAACCTCAATTCACTCACAGAAACGGGATCGATCATTCAACGGTTACGGATTTCGCCAGATTCCGGGGCATATCTACATCCAGGCCGCGGGCTTCTGCCGAATAATAGGCGATCAGCTGCAGGATAGCGGATGTGGGGAAGACGGAGAATACGTCCTCGGTTTCCGGGATAGTCAGTTTGATCTTACAAAGGTCCTTATCCACGACGGTCTGTTCCTCCATGATCAGGATCACATAGGCGCCGCGGGCATTGACCTCGCGGATGTTGGAAATCGTTTTAGAGAAGACGGTGCGCTGGGTCGCAACGGCGATCACGGGAACTCCTTCGGTGATCAGCGCGATGGTACCGTGCTTGAGTTCGCCGGCCGCATAGGCCTCCGCATGGATATACGAGATCTCTTTAAGCTTCAGCGAGCCTTCCAGCGAGAGCGCATAGTCGTTGCCGCGTCCGATAAAGAACGCATCCGTTGCCTTTTTCAGGTATTTTGCAGCTTTTTTGATCGGTTCCTGGTTATCCAGAATGCTCTTAATATGTGCCGGCACCTGTTCCAGGTTACGGATAAACTGCTTTGCGGCCTTCTGTGTCATTTTTTTATTCGCAAGGGCGATACGGCAGCCGATCAGATACAAGGTCGCGATCTGGACCGTATAAGCCTTCGTGCTGGCTACAGCGATCTCAGGACCCGCATAGGTATAAACGACATAATCGCTTTCACGGGCAATACTGGACCCCTGGACATTGACCACGGCCAGGGTAGTGGCACCATAGCGCTTCGACAGGCGCAGTGCCTCCAAAGTATCGATGGTCTCACCGGACTGCGAGATCGCGATGACCAGCGTATGTTCGTCCACGATCGGATCCTGATAGCGGTATTCCGATGCGATATTTACGGTCACAGGAACACGCAGTATCGGCTCAATCATGGCTTTAAAAACCATGCCGGCATGCATTGCCGTTCCGCAGGCTACGATCTGAATGCTGTGCAGGCCCTTAAAGATGTCATCGGGCACATTGTCGTTAGCGAGAGAGGGGAGACCGTCCGAAATACGTCCGTGGATCGTTGCTGCGATCACATTCGGCTGTTCCATGATCTCCTTCATCATATAGTGCTTATAACCGCCTTTTTGTGCGGCGGAAATATCCCAATTTACAGTAAGATATTCGGGCGTGAATTTATGACCGCGCATATCCTCGATGGTCATGGTGTTTTTACCAAGTGTAACAATATGGTTCTCCGGAACTACGAAATATTTATTTGTATATTTGATCAGAGCGGTGATGTCTGAAGATATGAACGCACCGTCGTCACAAAGAGTAGCCACCAGAGGGCTGACGCTGCGGATCGCGTAGATCTCGTCAGTAGAAGCCTCGGCCTCGTCCTCCTCAACAAACATAATGCAGAAAGCATAGGTTCCGATGAATTCCTTGACCGCTTTGCGGATGGCTTCCTTCGGGTTTCCCTGATAGTAGGCATCAAAAACGGCGGCAGCGATCTCGGTATCGGTCTGCGTCTTTAATTTGCCTTTGAGACCGAATTTTTCCACGAGTTCACGATGGTTTTCGATGATACCGTTATGTAACAAAACCACGCGTCCGAAGGTGTGCGGGTGCGCATTGACCTCGCAAACGCCGCCATGGGTAGCCCAGCGCGTATGACCGATACCGCAGGTGGAAGAAATGCCGTCGAGCTCAGGAAGACGGTTTTTCAGTTCCGCCACCTTGCCGACGGTCTTGATCACATGAAACGAAGAGGTCTTGGTGTCCTTGACCGCAATTCCGGCGCTGTCATAGCCACGATATTCCAAACGTTCCAGACCTTCGATCAGAAGGCCGGGAGCCTGAAGATTACCATTGTAACCGATGATACCACACATATTGGATACTCCTTAAACATATTGTAATTGCGATGCAAACATAATTGCATCTAAATGTACGGCAATTCATGGAAAGCCGATCGATAATGCAATAGACAAACATCGCATGGAAAATGCATAAAATACTTGATAATCGTACCACAGATAGGCGGAAAATGCAAGCATAAGAGGGTGGCTGCATACCTGCTCAGCGGTCTGCAACTATTCGCGAAACTCAAGTTTAACGAATAGTTTGTGCTTGAAAAGCCCATATTCCCGTGATATACTACTCTCAGAGCGTTTTTCAGCCTCTTTCGGCATGTATTTATACACGAAGGCGCTTTAATGCTTTTCAGCATATTATTTCACTGAGGTGATCTCTATGACATTGCAACGTCTGTTAAGTCATACACGCCGCGCTGTCGATCATTATCATCTGATCGATGAAGGTGACAAAATCGCGGTCGGTATATCCGGCGGCAAAGACTCATTGACATTGTTATATGCATTGCATGGCCTGCGACGTTTTTATCCCAAGCACTTTGAACTCGTCGCAGTGACCGTAGATCTCGGTCTGCCGGACTTTGATACGTCTGAGATCGAAAAACTCTGCGCTCAGCTGAGTGTGCCATATCACAAAGTCAAAACCGAAATCTATCAAATCATCTTTGATGCGCGCCATGAAACCAATCCTTGTTCCCTCTGCGCCAAAATGCGCAAAGGTGCACTCAACGACGAGATCCGTCATCTCGGCTGTAATAAAGTCGCTTACGCCCATCATATGGACGACATCATCGAGACCTTCCTGATGTCGCTGATCTACGAAGGCCGCATCAATACATTTGCTCCGAACACTCTTCTGGAGCGCACCGGTCTACAGGTCATTCGGCCGCTCATCTATGTAGAGGAAAGAGAAATTGTTGCTTTCAAGAAAAAATACGATTTACCCGTTGTAAAGGCCAAATGCCCCGCTGATGGTTCTACCAAACGTGAAACCATGAAGCAGCTGGTCCGGTCCTTGCAGGCGGAAAACCCCCGTATCCGGACCGTCCTTTTTTCCGCCATCGAACACGGAAATATTCCCGGCTGGGAAACTGATTTGAACTATAAGGACTGATTATATCTTGCTTGGTTTTTCCGTATAAGCATTCCTTATATGCGCTGAAACCCTTGATTTTACTCATTTTCAGGAGGCTTCCATATGAAATATGCAGATATCAAAAACCGTGAAAACGTACTCAAATTACGCGAGCTCACTGCCCCTCTCCCGCCGTTTGTCATGGATTTTTTCCGTGGCATCGAGCATAAAACAGCTACACGTACACGCATTGCATACGCCTACGACCTGAATGTTTTCTTCCGTTTTCTGGTCAATGAACCCACGCCCCTTAAAGGTCGCGAGATCTCTTCCATCCAGGTTGAAGAACTCGATAAGATCCGCGCTCTGGAGCTCGAGCAATACATTGAATACATCAAGTACTACAAAAGCGATGAGGATGACACTGAGCATGTGAATGGTGCCCGCGGCATCAAACGCAAGATCGCATCGATCAAATCCTTCTACAAATACTTTTACCATATGGAGCTGATCAAAACGAATCCGGCAGAGCTCATCGAGATGCCGAAGCTCACCGAGAAAACGATCATCCGCCTGGATCCGGATGAAGTCGCTTTGCTTCTGGATACCATCGAGGGCGGCGAGGAACTGACTGCGAAGCAGCAGGAATACCACAAAAAGACCGTGACGCGCGATTTGGCACTGATCACTCTCCTGCTCGGCACCGGCATCCGTGTATCGGAGTGTGTTGGCCTCAATATGAAGGATGTCGATTTCAAAAACGGCTGTATCTCTATCGTCCGAAAAGGCGGTAAAGAGGCCAATGTCTACTTCGGCGATGAAGTCGACAATGCTTTGGCCATGTATATGGAGCAACGCGAGTCCATGATCCCGTGTACCGGTCACGAAGAAGCCCTGTTTCTCTCCCTGCAGATGAAGCGAATGAGCGTACGATCCGTTGAAAATCTCGTTAAGAAATACGCTTCGATCGTCAATCCGATCAAACCGATCACGCCGCACAAATTGCGGAGTACCTACGGCACTAATCTGTACCGTGAGACCGGGGATATCTACCTCGTTGCGGATGTTTTGGGACACTCCGATGTAAATACCACCCGTAAGCACTACGCAGCCACCGATGAAGACCAGCGTAGGCTCGCCCGAAACAAAGTAAAACTCAGAAAAGAATAAACGAAAAACACGCTGAACCGCTATGGTTCAGCGTGTTTTCACTGTAGCACATTATATTTATTTCTTTCTCCAGTGAGCATATAAAACATGATTATAATTTTTGGTTATCGTAGTATTAGCAGTGATCTTGATTCCTCCAGAACATTCAGTATACCATCCCAAAAAATCATATCCTTTTCTGGTAGGTATCGGAAGTGAACCATATTTCCATCCGGCAGCTGTGTTTATAGTGCGCTTGGTCACTGTACCACCATTAGCATTAAAAGTAACTGTCAACTCTTTACTCGCATCGCTCTGATAAATCCGAAGCCTATATACTTTTGTGCCATCACGAAATACAACATCGCCATATCTGTTAGCTCCGGTAGAATTTTGGGATACAGTTACTTTAAATGTTGTGGTATCTCTAACACAAGTTACCCATGACGGTTTACCCTGTACCGTTACATTAGTAGTAGCATATCTACATGAAACGGTCATAGTTTGACGCGAATGAAAGCAATATTGAGTATAACTGCTACCATCTTCTAGCGGAATGATAAGGCCTGCTGCTCTTACATCATTCGCAGGAATAATAGACAACATCAACAATACCGCAAGAATAAAAGACAAAACGTGTTTCTTTTTCATTTTCGATCTCCTTTGTTTCTGTTTGATTTTTTTGTGCTCCTTATCCTTTTTTGCACGTTATAAATCATATCATATTTTTGCACAAATAGCAAGAAATACCCTTTTATTCCTTGCTTAAGCCTTGCAGTAATACATGAAACTCCGGATAGATCTTTTTCACGATCACCGGACGTCCATCCGGATCGATGAAGCAATGTGTCGAGTCTCCTTTCGCACACAACTCTCCCGTCGCCTTATTGTAAAACTCATAGCCTACATGCAGGCGGATACCTGTAAACTCCAGGATCCGCGTGTGCATCTCGACGATATCGTCGTAATGCATGCTCCGCATATATTTACAGTTCACGTCGACCACAGGGGAAATGAGCCCGTTTTTTTCAAGCATGTCGAAGGGCCAGCCGATCTCTTTCAGTAAGGCTGTGCGGGCCTCTTCCATCCAGCGGATATAATTCGAATGATGTACGACCTTCATCTGGTCGGTCTCATAATAATGTACCATGTGTTCGTAAGTAAAGATCTTCATTTTAATTTCCTCAACGGTTTCTTAATTTCCGCAGCAGTTCCTCAAAATATTCCGGAAGCGCGGATTCAAACTCCATATATTCACCGGTCCTCGGATGGATGAAACCGAGTTTATATGCATGGAGTACCTGACCTTCCAGACCCTTGAACGGGCATTTTTCGGGACCGTAGACATCGTCTCCCACCAGCGGATGATGAATGGACGCCATATGTACGCGGATCTGGTGCGTGCGTCCGGTCTCCAGACGGCATTCGATCCAGGTAAAATTCCCGAAGCGTTCCTTCACTGTGTAGTGTGTAATCGCTTCCTTGCCACCGGGCACGATCGCCATCTTCTTGCGATCCTTAGGCGAACGTCCCAGTGGTGCATTGACCGTCCCGTCTTCTTTGATATCGCCGTAAACCAGCGCATAGTAGCGCCGCGTGATCGAATGCTCTGCCAGTTGCTTTGCGATAGCCTGATGCGCCGCATCGTTTTTGCAGGCGATCAATATACCCGTGGTATCCCGGTCAATACGGTGCACGATGCCGGGGCGCAGCACGCCGTTGATCGCGGACAGATGATCCTTGCAGTGATACATGAGCGCATTGACCAGGGTGTCCGTATAATGGCCGGGCGCCGGGTGCACGACCATGTTCTTCGGTTTATTGATGAGGATCACATCCTCATCCTCATATACGATATCCAGTTTAATATCCTGGGCGGGAATGTCCGGAACAACAGGATCCGGCACATCCATAGAAAGGATATCCCCTTCTACAGTGATATAACTGGGTTTTTGATACTTTCCGTTTACGGTGATATGTTTATCAACGATCAAGTTCTTTATAAACGTCCGAGAAAAATTCTCGTTAAGAAGGACCAGACATTTATCCAGCCTCTCCTCACTGTTTTCATCGGTTACGGTATAAACGAGCTCGCTCATTTTTTATCCTCATTATCCTCTTTTATCAGGTCAACATCCTTCTTCTTTCGGATCGAATAAACATCGAAATCCTCATCCTTATAAACGAAGAAAAAGAAAATGACCAGCAAAAAACACGAAACGGTAACGTAGATATCTGCTACATTAAATACCGGAAAATCGATCGGCTCGAAATAGATCATGTCGATGACATAACCACGTACGATACGATCATAGCAGTTGCCGATCGCGCCCGCGGTCAATGTAACGGCCACACTGAAGATCGGTATATAACGTTTAGTACAAGGCGTATGCAGGAAAACGAATACAATTACGCCCAAAAGGATAGCGGTGATGATGTAAAAGATGATGAACTGTCCCTGCATCATCCCGAAGGCGCTGCCCCGGTTTTCTACATACGTCAAAGAAAGTACATTCCGTATGAGGGTAATGGGTTGTTTATCATGTATATGTATATCGGTCAGGTGCTTAGTCCATTGATCCAGAAAAAACAATACGCCGAGCGCGACCAGACAGATCACTAAAACGATACGGCGATCCATCGGTTTTTCCGGCGCCTTCTTTCCCTGCGGAAGGACAAGTCTGCCTTTGATCTCCTCACTCATATATAAATACCTTAATTATCGTAGATTTGTATTTGAACTATTTGCCTGTCTTTTTTTGACTTACCGAGGACTTCGGTAAAACGGAAACGTCCGAAACCACGCACAGAAACGATGTCACCTTCTTTTATCGTAACATCCGGGCGCATGATCAAACGTGCATTTACAAAAACTCTCTTTGCGGGAAACAGCGCGCTCATCTTCGATCTGGACTCGGAAAATGCTGCCGAAACCAGCGCATCCAGTCGCAGGGAAGCCACGCTCGCCTTAACCTCCCGAAAAACAGGCTGATAAGAAACGATCAGATCCGCAGGAGCCGGCTCACACACAACGGAAGTATGTTTCATTCGGTCTACCCCGTTAATGATCAGCGAAGCGATCTCATCGGAGATCACAAAAACCAGGATACTTCCCAAAGCATCATTCAGAAACAGAATGTCGCCGATACAGGAACGGTCGATATTCAATCCCATGAGCGTGCCGAGTACATCCCGATGCGAAAGTTTCTCCGCAAAGCGACCATTCTTCGGGCGAATCGTAATCATAGAAAAAGGGGGCGCAGTATCTTCAAAATACTGAGCACCCCTCGGATAAAAACAGGCCACTCTCCGTTCGGCAAATTCATGTCCGCCGTCCATATGAACATCCACACCTGCAAAGGCCTGAACATCTTCTGCAATCAACGACTGCTCAGCCAGATTAAGGAACCGACTGAACATCGGTACCGATCTCTGCTCACAGCGATATGCCAAATCCATCAAATGACGCTTTGTAAGAAGTAATTCCGCTGTATCATCCGCGGGATTATGTCTTTGATCAATACTCATTATAACGGGTCGTGCGGAAACTTCCGGTGGAAGTCTCTAATCCCTTAGCATCACCCTTGAAATCGCCGGAAAGCTGAACATGAATCGGGCTGAATACGAAAATACTGCTTGCGATCGTATCGAGATTGCATCCCATGCAATAGCTGGCACCGGAAATGTAATCAAATACATGCTGTGCGAGCTCATTGTTTAAACCATCAAGATTTAAGATTACGGTCTTGCCTTCTTTAAGAGCGTCGATCGCTGCCTTCGCATCATCATCGTTCTTCGGCTTGATCAAACTGATCTCGTTCACATTCACGTTACGAGGATTCAATTTAGCTACACCTCCTGTTGAAACCTGACGAGGTCCGAAACTACGAGGAGCAGGCTCGGCTTCTTTTGCCTTGCGGGAAAAATCAGGTGAAGCATATGTCTTTGCAGGTGCCTCATCCAGCTCGTCTTCTTCCTCTGAATATCTTTCTTTCTTCTTGCGGAAAAATCTCGACTTCTTAGGTGCCGCAAATTCCTCTTCCTCTTCCTCCAACTCGTCTTCGAAGTCATCATCATCAAAATCATCGTAATCTGAGTCAGGATTGATCTTGAAAATGTTCTTGAAGTTGAAGCTCTCCATAAATCCCATAGTTCTTTTCTCCCTCCGAAATAATCATAATCTATATACGTCGATGTATCGTTCTTGTTATCTGCCTGTTATGACTCATGATTTCATGGAGTAGTCTCGCTCACCGAAAATACCGGTTCCGACCCTTACCATGGTCGCCCCTTCTTCTACTGCAACCTCAAAATCATTTGTCATTCCCATGGACAAAACATCCATACATACATTATGTGCTTTTTTCGACTGATTGTCAAGGAAAACTTTGTGCAAATCTTGAAAAATTTTACGATTTTCTTCGGGATTTTCCACATATGGAGCGATCGTCATCAGGCCTCTTATGCGAAGGCTCGAAAAAGCAGCGATCTTGTCGATCATTTCAGGGACTTGTTCGAGGGAGATTCCGAACTTTGTCTCCTCATTTGCAACATTTACTTCGAGCAGGATATCGACCGTTACTCCCCTCTTTTTTGCCTCTTTATCGATCTCAGCGGCTAACCGCTCAGAATCTACAGAATGTATAAGAGAGGGCTGATTTTGCCCTATTATATACTTTACCTTGTTTCGCTGCAAATGACCGATCAGGTGCCATTCGGTGTCTTCGGGCATCTGCGGAACCTTGTCGCAGAGCTCCTGAACTTTGTTTTCACCAAATATTCTCTGCCCGGCATCATAGGCTTCTCTCAGCATGCTTACAGGCTTGGTTTTGCTTACCGCAATAAGGGTGATTTCGGAGGGATTTCGCCCGCTTTTAATAGCAGATTTTTCTATTCTCCGTTTTATATCATACAAGTTTTCTTTAACGCTAATCATCAGTAGACGAAATCTCCTTCTTCATAGTCTGCCGCGTTATTGGAAATGCGTTCATATTCCTTTACGGTGAAAGGTGCATCTTTATCGATGATATAGTATCCGTCTCCGGTCGTATAAATAATCTCGACCGGCTTAAAAACAGTATATCCGCGGTCAATGTTATATACACCTTTGATCTTAGTTGTATTAAACAGACGATATCGCAGGTTTACCGAAGCTACATTTTCTTTCGATGCATCATACGGGATATCCTCATCGGGTTTAAAGTATAACTCATCTCCGCTTTCGAGATCCGAACCGGATATAACATATTCATCTTCCGTAGTCTTGATGATGGATACCTGCCGTTTGGAAAGCGTGCCGTTATCGGTATATACCATCATGTACGGGTTCGCTTTGGAAGTATTCACGTAATCCTTAGGCACGGAAAAGTATTCTTTTTCCGTCACGGCCTCTTTCGGGATCTTATAGCCGGATATATTGCTGTCCGCGATCTGGACATTCACAAAGCGTAAATTCAGGAACGGATAACCGTTACCGGAGAAATCGACCTTTGCATAACGCTTTCCATCTGCACCCGAGAAGTGCGAATACGCCCCCTCTAGGGTAACTCCCTCTTCCTTGAAGATAAGCGTGATCCTCTGGGTCAGGAAATACTGAAGTTTATCTTCTTCTTCGAGAGGAAATACCACGGAAAATGCATCCGAGTTAACAATACGATATAAAGGAGCATCCTTCTCAACATGCGAACCCGCAGGGATCTTCTTTAATTCATATTTGGATCTGTTAAACAGGCTGCCGTTGATCTCTTCCTGCTTAAGGGATACATAATTATCGTAACTGAACATCACGATACCGGGAACCGTACTGCGAATAGTTTCGAAGACCGACTCTCCTTTAGCATTCTTTGAGATCTGTTTATATACGTCGGTATTCAAAAGGTCCATAAGATCCGTTGTGATGTCGTATTTCCCGTAGTAGAGGCGGGAATAATCATGGACATCAAAGTTCTGGTTAAACTGGGACAATACGTTCTGGAAACCTTTTAATGTCTCCTCGGAAAGATCGTTATTTTCGTGGGCTTTCAGTTCTTCTTCCATCCTTTTGAAGAAGTCACCCTTCGCATCCATCGTGCATACGATCGACGTAGCTCCGATACGTTCTCCGTTTTTCGTGTAGTAGTTCATGTAGCCGTCCATAGGACTGGTCACGATACTCTCATCACGCAATATGACGGCCGAATAGATATTCGATGTACTGTTGCTTCCGCTGATGACCTGAAAAGAGGAAACCGAGCGGTGATCGTTCAACCGGAAGATCGAGATCACGAAATACAGAATGCAAATAGCTAAGGCGATCAAAGCCCAGTACGGTAGGTACATGTCATTTTTCATGGCCCTTTGACTGCGTAGATCGTTTTTCGAATGTCGAATGTGATGTTCGGATCGACGGCTCACGGCTTTAACCTCCTTTCGTGATCGTTCTCATACCCTTTAGAAAAAGGGCTGCGATAACGCACCCCTTTATCCATTAACATTTATTACAGTGATAATGTTACGAATTGTTTAATATACTCCGGCAGATCCGCTTCATCCAGTGAAATGGAAAGGACGAATGAAACATGGAATTTTTCACTCATGGAATACAGAGTACTGATGGCTTCGGAAAGACGACTCAAATCGTTTTCAAGTTTTGAAATGGTGAGGAAACTGTCGAAATAGATCTTATCCAGATCGTAATCCTGTGCGATCAGACCGGATACAAATCCGATAAACGACTCATAAGAAGAAACCGGATAACTGTAAACATTGATAAGTCGGATCTGATTATTCAACTCATACATGTGTTTTGTGGATTTATCCACGTAGCAGATGGTTCCGCGTGTTTCTTCCATCGCTTGATTTGCCTTCTCTAGAAGGTACTTTGTCTTCCCTTTTCCTTTTCTACCGGTTATAATTTCAATCATGTGTTAGTCCTCCGTTTTCGTTTATTTTGAATTCAACTTTCACGTCTCAACCATGGTTTAATTATACATCAAACCGGCTATGAATGCAACACAAAAAGACAAAAAGAATCCTGTTTCTTAGTAGATGGCCGGAATGCGCGAAACCAGATATTGCATCTGTTCGTAACAATGTTCATAGGATGTGCAGCCAGCCAAAAGTGCCAGATACATGGTCCCGTAATAGTCGCGGAATACGCAGCATATCTGCGTGGGCGCGCTTGTGTCGGGCTCACAGATTCCGCCGATCAACTCGAGATTCAGATGCTCCGGAAGCGCGTAGTTTTCTTCCGTATTATAGTAGGGAAGCGCGGAGTTCCAGTTCACGCTCAGCGGTTCATTTTTGCTGTTTTGGTAGGTGCAATAATAGACCGGTTTGGAGATGATCCCGGTAAATGCAGGATACTTATCCAACATTTCCCGTGTGACCGTGAAAACATCGAGTAACGTAGTCTCCTGCTTCGATCCGTTTACGGGATATCCGTAAATATTCGAAAACTCGGTCGACTTTAAGTTCAGTTTCTCGGACAATGCATTCATATCCTTCACAAATGAAGAAATGCTGCCGCCCGGGTGTCCTAAGGCCAGGGCGATCACCGCATCATTCGCACAATACATTAAGGAAGCATACAGAAGATCTTCAATCTTATAGGTGTCGTCCTTTTGGAATTTGCACCGCACGAGGTTGCTGCTTAAGTTATTGGTGTCCTGAGAGATCGATACCGTCCTGCTCAGGTCTTCTTCCTCACTGAAAACTATATAGGCAGCGAAGAGTTTTGTGAAATTACCGGCAGGGATGGCAGTTAGCGCCTGTTTGCTGAGAATCACTTCGCCGCTGGTTAGGTTCACCAAAAGTGCCTGACCTGCCGTGATTTCGGCCGTATCATATTCGCTGTCATCTTTGATAAAGATCGTGTTGCCGGACACTCCGTCGAGGCGTTTTACCGGCTTATCAATATCATTTGTATAGGAAACCTCCGCAGTAGCATCCGATTCTTTCGCATGACCCATGGGTGTATACGGTTTCATGATATCGTCTTTTGAAGCGCAGCCTGTGATACAGAAGCAAAGCATGCATGCGGTCAATATAAGGGGGATCGCTGTATGCATGGATCGAAAGCGTTTTCGCATCATTTGTAAGCCTCCCTCCAGTCCAGGTCTCCGCGTTCCAGGGCTTTGATCAGAAGTTCAGCCGTAGCGAGGTTTGTGGCCAGCGGAATGCTGTGTACATCACACAAAGCGATCACGGCATGAGCATCAGGCTCGCCCCTCTTCGCACTGAGCGGATCACGTAAAAAAATCACCATATCGATGCCGTTATTTTCGATCATGGCACCGAGCTGGGTCTCGCCGCCCAGATGCCCGGCATTGAATTTATTGACCGTAAGGCCGGAAGCATTTTCAATCAACTGACCGGTCGTCGCAGTCGCGTATAAGGTATGCTTACTGAGTATACCGCGATACGCGATACACAGGTTCTGCATCAATACTTTCTTCGCATCATGCGCGATAAATCCTATGTTCATGTTCTCTCCTTTACAGATCGCTGAAAATGCTTTCTTTCTTTTCCTTCTTCTTGCGCTGCAAGCCGACATTTAAAACCAGTCCCAGCAGCATGAAACTACTGATGATCGAACTTAAACCGTAACTGACGAACGGTAATGGAAGTCCGGTGTTAGGCATGAGCCAGAGGTTTACCGCTACATGGATGAACGTCTGATACGTAAAGAAACCCGCTACCCCGACGCAGATCAAACGTCCGCCGAGACTGTCTGCGTTTTTTGCGATGACCATGATCTCGATGATCAATGCGATAAACAGGCCCAGGATGATCATGCAGCCGACAAATCCGAGTTCCTCTCCCGCTATGGTAAAGATAAAGTCTGTCTGTGCTTCCGACAGGTAGTTACCGTTTTTAACCGATTCAAAACTGGTCGTATTAAGGCCCTTACCCCAGAAGCCGCCGCTGCCGATCGCCATGACTGCATTTTCCTGCTGGTAGATCTTATCCTGATACTTCTGCGGATCCACGAAGGAAAGGATACGATTCACCTGATACTGCTTAAGGAACAGATTATCTCCGTTCAGCAGCGAATAGATGAACCAAATACCGGCAGGTACGACTACGGCCAATGCGATCGCGATAATCTTATAACTGAGTTTTGCGACATAGATCATGGTGAGGATGGCCATCGTACACAGGATCGTCGTCGAAAGGTCCGGCTGGATCACGATCAGCAGAAGCTGAGGAGCGATCAGAGCCAGAATCATACCCCAGGTAAGCGGTGAATTCACATGTTTTTTACGATAATTCAGTATGGCCGCAAGGTTCAGAATGATCGCGATCTTAGAAAACTCCGAAGGCTGAACACGTCCGATCACGGGAAGGTCAACCCAGCGTTTCGCACCGAGAGTCGTACTTCCGAAAAAACGCACCATTAAAAGCAGAGCCAGACTGGTCGCGAAAACGACGGGCCACGCTTTGAAAAAGAAGTTGTAATCGACCAGCATCATGACTGTCATTGCTATGAGCCCGACCGCTATACCGAATAGTTGCCTTTGCGGCATGCTCTGGTAATCGATATTGTCTTTTGTAGCACTGCGGATCAAAAGGAAGCCGATCGCGCAAAGCAGGATAACGATGATGATGATACGAACGTTTAAGTTCTTCAGGTTATACTTCTTGAACATTCTGCCTCCTTTCTCCGTATTTCGGGCTTAACGATGATTTATTATCATTCAGATTATTTGTTTTCTTTTTTCTCGTCGGGAGCAGGTTCTTTTTCTTTATTCTCGGGAACAACGTCCTTCATAAGAAAAGCTGCGACCTTTCGAAATGTCTTTCCGCTTCCGTGTTTGCGTCGGGAAGAAAACCTGCCCAGATTATTCTCCTGTGCGATCTTAAGCTCCATAGGAAAGACACCGATCAAGTTTGCATGCAAGGCTTCCTCGATCTCCTCGATCGACATGCAGACCTGTTTGCGGATCAACTTTTTCTGCACCATATTGATCACCAGATCGATCGAATGCATATTTTCCGCCTCCAATATCCCGATCACCCGATCTGCATCACGGACAGATGTCCGGTCCGGGGTTGTGATCACCAGGGCTCGATCAGCCAGAGTTGCCGCTTCGATAAAACCGTTATCGATACCGGCCGGACAGTCGAGCAGGATCACATCTGCTAACGGACGCAGTTTGTTTAACGCTTCAGACAGTTTTGTTTTGGTCAATGCGCTCTTCGACCGGGTCTGGGCCGCAGCGACTAAAAACAGGTTCGGTGCATCCTTTATCGCGACCATGGCCTGATCCGGCTCACAGCGCTCTTCTGCGATGTCCATCAGGTTATTGACAATCGGGATATCCGTTCCCATATGAAGATCCAGATTACGTAGGCCGGTATCCAGATCGATCACGATCGTTTTGGCTCCGGCCTGAGCCAATGCATAACCTAGATTTGCACATAAAGTCGTTTTTCCGACTCCGCCTTTTCCGGATGTTATTGCGATCACAACACTCACGATCCATACCTCCTTACCAGATCAGTCTCCGACGTCGCCGTTGTTACTGTTGGAAGCACCACGGCTGATCACCTCGTCGAGGGTGATCTCTTTATAATAGTACTCATAGATATTGCGCACCAGCATCGCCGTATAAGCCGATGTATAACCGTTTCGGATCGAAGCCGTAACCGCGATCTCCGGATTATCATAAGGCGCATAACTCACGAAATGCGCATGGTTCGGACGGTGCGTATCTTCCTGAGCGGAACCCGTCTTACCTGCGATATCGATATCAGAAGTCTTAAAATAGAGATTTACCGTACCTTCGCGAACTACGGAACGCATGCCTTCCTGGACCGTACGGAATGACTCCTGGGACACGCCTTCGATCTTCTGGACTTCCGGTGTATAATCCGTGATCGTTCTGCCATCCGCATCCGCTACACGATCGATCAATGATAACGAATACAGATTACCGCTGCTGGCAATGGCGGTTACATAGCGCGCCAACTGTACCGTCGTATAGTTGTTGGTACCCTGTCCGATGGCGGACAGAACGGGAAATGCATCGGAAACCATCGGGTTTGTTTCATCCAGCTCGATGCCGGACAGCGATCCGAAACCGAATTTCTCGGCATAGGTCTTCAATCTCGCAAGGCCCAGGCTTTCATTATAGTTTCCGCTTGCATCCGTACTCAGGCGATAACCGACTTCATAGAAATAGTAGTTACAGGAATTCGCCAGACCGCCGACCAGATTCAACGGGCCGTGCGTCGTCACGCCATCGCTGCGGAAGATCCAGCATCGAGGCGAAGGTGTTACATTGTCATAGATACCGAGACACTCGATCAGTTCATCCCGAGTGATGACCTTCTCTTCCAGGCCGGCGATCGAGGTCAGCATCTTATACGTGGAACCCGGTGACGTTCTGGATTGTGTCGCATAGTTATAAAGAGGATTAGACGCATCATTCAGCAAAGCGCTGTAGTAGGACGCATCGACCGTGCCGGAAAACCGGTTGATATCGTACCCCGGATACGAAACAATGGCTAAAACTTCACCCGTTTTAACGTCGGTAACGACCGATGATGCGTTACAGGGATCCAGGGCCAGCTGTGCCGGCGTGATCTTGATATCCTTTATGCATTTGCGCATGAATTCATAAGTCTGCTGCGCACCTGCACGCTTCAGAAGCTGAATGCTCTCTGCATCCGGCTCCAATACTTTCTGCGAATACAGCGCCAGGCAGATCTGCGAACCCGAGATCACTTCGTCACGGATCAGGTTCTTATAGATTCGTTTGGAGAAAGCCTCATAATTCTCGAGGTTGGAAAACAGTTCGTTCAGGATCATATCGTAAACCGCATCACCGTTGACATATTTTCCGAGATCGGAAAATGCAGAAGTATTGATCCATTCATTGGCGATGGCTGTATAGATGAAATCATGCAGGGATAGTTCGCCGGAAGTGAACTGCTTATACTTCGGATGATTGTTCTCGATGCGATCGGTCTGAATGATCTTCGCTTCTTCGCTCAAATACTTATAAATCAGCATCATGTAATCGCGTAAGGTATCATCCAGATCATTCAGTTTTTTGTGTTGATCGGCAGAAAGCTGCTCCTTTACCGAAGCAACGACCTTAGCATATTCGGCTTTATAAGCGTTAAAGATCTCTTTTTCTTCATCACCGGCGGTCGGGTCAGAGAAATGCTGCGTAGAAAGGACGTTATTATTGATCAGTTGGAAATATACTGTCTTTATCGGGATCACGACATCATCCGAAGAAAGCTCGCTGGTATCAATGTCTTCGAAAACCAATTTATCCCAGATAACGGAAGCCAGCGTCTGCTCCAGAATATGATAGCAGGCGATGGTCAGATCATGGTCTATGGTCAGGTATACATCCTGTCCTACTTCGGCAGGCTTTTCACTGATGACCTCGATGACCTTTCCGGCTGCATCCAAATACATGGACCGTTCGCCTTTTGTACCTTTCAGCGAAAGCTCCATCAATTCTTCGATACCGCTTCGGCCGATGATGTCACCGTATTCGTAGTTCGGATCTTTTAACTGTAATTCCGCAAGCTGGTCGGTGCTGGCCTTACCTGTATAGCCTATGATATGGGCGAAATACTGTCCGTCCGGGTATTCGCGTACATACTCCTCTTCCACGTCAACGCCGACGATCTCGTCAGCATGCTCCAATACGCTGGACACGGTATGGTCTTTAACGTTACTGGAGACAACGATGGATTTATACTTTGTATAACGCATGTTGTATAAAGCCCATCGAATATTCAGCATCTTCAGTTTAACGACGGGAGAAACCTGGATAGGATTATTATCCTCGTCTACCCAACGTTCAAAATAGAACTTCTTCTCGAGCATCTTAACGACTTCATCGGCTGAAATATCGGAGGGATATTTACCGGCTGCGTCATCGAGTTGGGAAGTATTCTGCAGACCATAGACATCACGAAGCAGACGCAGTCTCTGCGTCTCCGACGATGACGTATAGGTATAGATCTCGCCTTCCTTATCAGAACCGGACAGGCCCAGAGACAAATACGTTTCAAAGGTCTCGTTACAGGAATCCAAAAGAGTCACCAGTTCATATACCCACTGGTTCTTTTGTGCATGTTTGATATAATAGCCGGTATCCTTTAAGGTAACGGAATATACTAAATTGTTTTTCGCCAGTATGACCCCGTTTCGATCGTAGATATTCCCGCGAGTGCTCTTAGTCGTGATCTTATTCAGGGATTTTTGGATATAGTTATCCATATGTTCCTGTTGCTCCACGATCTGGAGCCGGAACAATCGCGTGATCAGCACTATGAATAACAACAGGTAGATCAGCATTACGGGGAACAGGCGCGAACGGAAAAACCGCTGCATGATCTCCTTGCAGATCTTTAATATCTCCTTAAACAAACTTCAAAGCACTCCTTTTCTCGCTGTCTTCCAAAAGATTATTCCCATAATACAGCAATCCGAACAAAATGATGGAGACAACCACGGTAAAAACGATTTCCGGAAAAATGATGTTCTTGAAGTACAAACCGAAATTCAAACGGTTACGAACGAGGAACCGGAATATGTATATATACAAATGGTAGATCCATTCGCTGAAAAATGCGATCAATATCGGTACCAGAGGCACATCTGTCGTGAGACGCTGATAGGTAAGGCCGGTCAGAAAACCGATAACGATATAGATCAGAGATGAAAAACCGATGTATTGGCCTAAGATGACATCCATAATAAGGCCACCGAAGAAACCGGTGAGCATACCATTCACGCTTCCGCGGAGCAGACCTGCCGAAAATGTATAGATCAATATTAAGTTCGGCGAGGTGTTCAAGTACGGAATCCGGTTCAGGACACTGACTTGAAGGATGATGAGAATGCCCATCAACAGGCTCTGCAAAAGGATGCGTTTCATAGGTTACTCTCCCGTCGGCAAAAGGTCGACTTACTTCCGTTTCATGATCACCATGACATTCTCGATGTTCTCGAAATCCACGGCGGGGATCAGATAACCGGACATCGTCATGTTATTCGGGTCAGTCTGCAACAAAACTGCATAACCGATGGTCAGGTCCGGAAGGTATTTACTGCTCGTAGGTGAAGTGATGATCTCGTCGTATTCGCGGATATCGGCGTCTTTCTTCATGTACATCAGGCGGATATAGCCTTCCGACATCGCATCAATATCTCCCATGACCATACAGGATGCGCGGGAGGTTCTGCCGATGGCGCTGACGTTCATCTGGTCATCCAGGATCGATGTTACGACTGCATAATCGGGTCCTACCTGAGTGACGATACCGGCCAATCCGCCGGCAGCAATAACATTCATATCCTTTTCGATACCATCATTGCTGCCGCGGTTGATCGTGAATTTTGAAAACCAGTTTCCGTTTTCTTTTGCAATGACCTTCGCTCCCACCATCGGATACGAAGCAAATTCATCTTTAATCTCGAGCAGAGATTTCATTTCATTGAGTGAATAATAGTCGCTTTGATATTTCTTAAGTTGTTCCAGAAGCAATCGATTTTCTTCTTCTAACCGGTCGATCCGTGCCTGAAGTTCTTCCTTATCTGCATTCAGTTTCTTCTTCTCGGAAAAATGATCCCCGATCCCGGTGATCGCGTTCGATATGGGAGAAAAAAACTTTGAGACCGCGGTCTTATAGACCCCGATCGTGTCGCCCCTCGAATACGTGATGACCAAAGAAACCAAACAGATGATGGTCAAGATCAACAAAATGTATTTAATTGAAAAAAGGAAATCGAATCTTCTCTTTTTCATTTGAAAACTCCGTGTTCTTTCAGACTGTAGAAAGCATTTCCGCCGATGATGATATGATCCAGCAGATGCACTCCCAGGTTCTTCCCGGCCTCGAGTGTACGCAAGGTCAGATCGATATCTTCGTTGCTCGGCATGCAGTCGCCGCTCGGATGATTATGGACCAGAATGATACCGACTGCCCCATGTTTTATGGCGGACAGGTAGATCTCTCTCGGAGAGATCATGGTGGAATTCACGGTGCCCTGCGATAGCATTTCCCGCGCGATCAGATGGTTCTTCGTGTCCAGGCACGTCAGCCAGACCTGTTCGACCGGGCAGTAAGCCAGATCCGCCTGATACAAAGAGGCGATGGCTTCCGGATCGGAATACGCCTGTTTCACGCCATCCTTCTTACAGTTCAGGATCCGCCGCACCAATTCTGCCATACTGAGCAGCTGGGTGGCTTTGACTCTGCCGATGCCCCGTATCGCGACGAGGTTGTGGTAGGAAACGTTCATCAGTCCGCCGACGCCGTTTACCTCAGGAAGCTCCAGCACTTCCCTGGCCAGTTCCAATGAGTTCTTGGTTTGATCTCCCGAACGCAGCAGGATCGCAAGCAATTCCACTTCGGTAAGCGCATGAACGCCCAATGCTTCGAATTTGTCATACGGGCGCTGGTCGATCGGGATCTCTTTCATAGCGAGATGTCTCATATTACTCCTTCTGCTCTGAAAGGAATAAAATGGTCGTTCAGCATTTTTAATTTTATCATATATCAGGGACAATGTATAGTGGCATTTATTGCCTCTCATATTTCGACAGATCGTGTATCAGCCCTTATTCTTCTTATACTTCCGAACTTCTTCCAGTGCTTTTAAAGCACCGAACTTCGCATGCTCGAAGGTGAGACCTCCCTGAAAATATACCGTATAGGGCGGCTTCATCGGACCGTCTGCGGAGAGTTCGATGGAAGACCCGGAAACAAAAGCTCCTGCTGCCATGATCACCTGGGCATCGTAGCCAGGCATATCCCAAGGCTCAGGCGTAACATAACTGTCCACGGGAGCAGCTGCCTGAATGCCGCGGCAAAAAGCGCATACCCCTTCGGGATCACGGAAGGTCACGGTCTGGATCAGGTCGTAACGATCTTCGGAAGAAGCGGGAAATACGGAAAATCCTTGATCTTCAAACAGTTTTGCGAGGAAGATCGCACCTTTTACCGCTCCGGCGGTAACCGTCGGAGAAAGGAAGAATCCCTGATAAAAGCTGCGGATCGTGCCGAGGTTCGGACCGACTTCCTTACCCAAGCCCGGACTGGTCATGCGGTTAGCGCACATTTCAATGTATTTCTTCTTACCGGCGATATATCCGCCGACCGGAGCCAGACCGCCGCCGGGATTTTTAATGAGCGATCCGATGATGATATCCGCTCCTACGTCCGTCGGCTCCCGAAGCTCTGTGAATTCGCCATAACAATTATCGACCATGATGATCGCCTGCGGATGTACCTTGCGGACGACCTTCACCATCTCTGCGATATCAGCAGTCGAGAAAGTCTTACGCGTCTCGTAGCCTTTGGAGCGCTGAAGATAAACGACTTTCGGCTGCTGTTTTACCGCTTCTTCGATCGCAGCCAGATCCAGCTCCCCGTCCGCGCTCAGATCAACTTGCTTGTAACTTACGCCGAAATCACGAAGCGAGCCGTCTGCCTTGCGGAATATGCCGATCACATCATCCAGCGTGTCATAGGGCTTGCCAGCGACCGAAAGCAGGACATCCCCCGGCCGTAAAACGCCGAATAATGCCACTGTAAGCGCGTGTGTGCCCGAAATGAGCTGCGGACGCACAATTGCGTCCTCGGTGTGAAAAGTCGCCGCGTAGACGCTTTCCAGCTTATCACGGCCTCCGTCATTATAACCGTAACCGGTAGTCGGGAGCAGGTCGCTCTCTCCCACATGGTTCTCCTGCATCGAAGCAAGCACCTTCATCTGGTTGCACTCGGCGATACGGTCGATTCGCTCGAAACGCTCCTTTAAGGCTTCCATTGCCCGTTCCCCGCTCTCATAAACCTCGCGGGAAATGCCGAGTTTCTCATACATATTGATCAGATACTGCTTATCCGTTGAATTATCCAAAATACTTCTCCTACTCTATCACAAAGCGAACATGACCTTCGATCTGATCGAGCAGCCTATTGATCTCCGCTTCTTCCTCTTCTTTTGTCGCACAGACTTTTTTATCAAGCCAGATCACATCGCGCTCGCGGCGAAACCAGGTGAGCTGCCGCTTTGCGAAATGTCTGGTATCGCGTTTAATGCGGTAGATCGCCTCTTCTTCGGATATTTCACCATTCAGGTGATCCAGATACTCTTTATATCCCAAACCCTGCATAGAGACGAGCTCACGCGAATATCCCATATCACGAAGCCGCTCAACTTCGGCTTTTAATCCGTTTTTCACCATCTGATCGACTCTTTTCTCAATCCTATCATACAGGACTGAACGGTCCATATTCAGGACGAAATAGCAAAAATCATAGGGTGATTCTTTTGCACGTTGTTCTTCGTTGTGCTGCGATATGGGACGGTTGTTCTGCTCATAAAACTCCAAAGCCCGTATCACGCGTTTTACATTGTTCGGGTGAATGATCCCTGCACTTTCGGGATCGACCTCACGGAGCCGTTCATGCAAGGCTTCCGGTCCGATCTCTTCGGCCAATGCTTCGAGGCGGGTGCGCAGTTCATTGTCCGCATTCTCCTCGGTGAATTCGGCATCATACAAAAGCGCACGGATATAAAAGCCCGTGCCGCCGACTACGAGCGGGATCTTCCCACGGCTGTAGATCTCGTCGATGGCCTGCTTCGCCATCTGTACGAAGCGATACACCGAGAACTCCTCCTCCGGCATCAGCACATCGATCAGATGGTGACGGATCCCCCGCATCTCGTCGGCCCCGATCTTCGCGGAACCGATATCCATATATTTATATACTTGCATCGAATCCGCACTGATGATCTCACAGCCATACTGCTCGGCGACGCGCAGCGACAGCTCGGTCTTTCCGGCAGCAGTAGGCCCGGTCAGTACAATCAAATGTCTTTTATCCATCATATCTTTCGTGAAAATTTACGCTCCAGTTCGTATTTCGACATGGAGATCAGGGTCGGCCTTCCATGCGGGCACATGTAAGGATTGTCCAGTTTCAGCAGGTCATCGACCAGTTTGTCGGCCTCGGCAAATGAAATCGCCATGTTGCCCTTTACGGCGGCTTTGCAGGCCATAGTCGCCAGTTTGGTAATAAACAGGGAAAATGCCATCTCCTTCGCACTTTCCTCTGTGCGAAGCGACGCATAATCCAAGAGTTCATCCAGAAGGGATATGAAAAGTTCCTGCTGGTCCAGGTTATAAAGGTTCGAAGGCACAGCACGGATCGCATAGGCGTCGGGACCGAAACCCTCGATCTCGTAACCAAACTCCTCGAAGTATGACTGATACTGCTCCAGACACTGCTGCTGCCGATGTGTGATGTGCAGGACGATCGGAGGACTGATATACTGTGATTCCGCCTTTTTCTCCTTAAAGAATTTGACATTCTTTTCGTAGAGCACCTTTTCGTGGGCTGCATGCTGGTCCATGATCAACAGTTTATCCTCAAACTGGATCAGCCAGTATGTATCAAAGATCAGGCCGATCAATTTATGCTTAGACTTAAGTTCCTTACGGAGCAGTTCATCATTAAATAAGGTGATCTGCTCTTCGTCCTTCGTCTCGACCGGCTTTGCTGTATAAGGCGTTTTAGGTTCCGTTAAAACGTTCTGCACAAAGGACGCTTTTACTTCCGGCTCGGGACTTTTCGTTTCTTTCACCGGAATGTTTTCCGTGAAATCGGGAAGTTCATCTTCATCATCGCCGACCAGGAACGTATCCCCTCTAAGCAACGGCGACGCTTCTTTTGCAGTTGCCGGCTCTTCATGCTCCGGTGCCGCGCTCTCATAAGCGGCGATCGTCTTTTTGATATCGGCCACCGAAGGCTTCAGATCGGCAGTAACATACTCCGGACGTATACTCTGCGAATGCACGCGGTTCATGGTTTCCCTGGCCTTCATGAAAGGCTCGGGAGCCGGCGCGGAAGGTTTTGCATTCTTTCCGGCTTCGTCTTCTTCATCTTCATCCGAGTCCAGAATTAGATTCTGCTGCTTCAGTCGGGCCGTGATCGCATCACGTACCAGACGGAACACCTCATCCTCGTTGCGAAAACGCAGTTCCATCTTCGCCGGATGAACATTGACATCGATCAGTTCCGGAGAAACGACCAGATTTAGCGCTACGATCGGATACCGATGCTGCATAAGGAAACCGCGATATCCATCCTCGATCGCTGCCGCGATGATCTTACTCTTCACGTAACGACCGTTGATGAAATAATACTCCATTTCCCGGTTACCGCGGGAACGATGCGGTTTTGCGATAAAACCGGTCAGCTTCAGACGGTCTTCCAAGGTCGTTTCGGGAAGTTCCAAAAAGTCAGCAACTTCCGTACGACCGAAAACACTGTAACAGGCATCGGCCAGTTTCCCGCTGCCGTTCGTATATAGTTTATTCTGCCCGTTAACGATCAGCTGGAACGAAATGTCCGGATGTGACAGGGCAATGCTTTCCATGATAGCCGAAATATATCCCGCTTCGGTCTGCGCAGATTTTAAAAACTTACGGCGTGCGGGTGTATTAAAAAAGATGTTTCGAACGAAAAAAGTCGTTCCGGCGGGTGCACCGACGTCGCGCATGGATTTCTCTTGTCCGCCCTCGATCGTATACATGGTGCCGGAGATCGCATCTGCAGTCTTCGTTACCAGTTCGACCTGACATACGGCAGCGATACTGGACAATGCCTCACCGCGGAAACCCAGGGAAGATACGGTGAGCAGATCCAGTGCAGACCGGATCTTACTCGTCGTATGCGGAAGGAAGGCGATTCGTACATCGTCTTTATCGATGCCGCTGCCGTTATCGGTGATGCGGATCAATGACATTCCACCGTCTTTTATCTCGACCGTCACGGAAGTCGCTTTTGCGTCGATCGCATTTTCCACGAGTTCCTTTACGATCGATGCGGGACGGTCGATCACTTCGCCTGCAGCGATCTGATTGATGGTTTCCTGCGAAAGTGCCTGTATTATACCCATGTTGCACCTCCTATATCCGGTTCTTCAGTTTATTCTGAAGATTACACAATGCATTGAATGCATCCCTCGGCGTCATATTGTCGATGTCCATCGAAAGGATATCATCGATAATCTCGTCTTCTTTAACCGTGTCAAACAGTGTCAGCTGGTTGGAATCCACGTCGTCCTCTTTCGGGATACGTTTCTTCTCTTTCATACCGAGGCCGGCCTGCGCGATCTCTTTCGCGCGCACGGCAATATCATTGTCCGTAAGCTCTTCGACCAGCTGTTTAGCTCGGTGTATGACTGCGTCCGGAACGCCGGCAAGCTTCGCTACCTGGATACCGTAACTCTTATCCGCTCCGCCTTTGATGATTTTGCGCAGGAAGACGATGTCGTCGCCCTGTTCCTTCACGGCGATGCAATAGTTCGTCACACCGGCGAGTGCGCCTTCGAGCTCGGTCAATTCATGATAATGGGTCGCAAACAACGTTTTAGCACCCAGCTGTTTCGTGTCGCTGATGTACTCCACGACCGCCCATGCTATGCTCATGCCGTCATACGTCGAAGTTCCGCGCCCGATCTCATCGAGCACGATCAGGCTGTTTCGCGTCGCGTTTCTGAGGATGTTCGACACCTCGTTCATCTCGACCATAAACGTACTCTGGCCGCTCGCCAGATCATCACTCGCACCGACACGCGTGAAAATGCGGTCGCACAAGCCGATATCAGCCGACGAAGCCGGAACGAACGAACCGATCTGCGCCATCAGCGTGATCAGCGCCACTTGGCGCATATAGGTCGATTTTCCGGCCATATTCGGACCGGTGATGATCGCGATACGATTGTTATGATTATCGAGGAGAACATCATTCTCCACGAACATTTTATCCGACATCATTTTTTCAACGACCGGATGGCGGCCGCCTTTGATGTCGATCAGGCCCTTTTCATTGATCTTCGGGCGAATGTAATTCGATTGCTGGGCAACCGTCGCCAGCGATGCGATAACGTCCGTAAGCGCGACTGCATGGGCTGTCGTCTGGATACGCTCGACCATCGATGCGATATGGTCGCGCACCTGGCAGAACAGCTCATATTCCAGTGAGATCAGTTTATCCTCCGCGCCAAGGATCGCATTTTCCAGTTCCTTCAGTTTCGGCGTGGTGAAACGCTCTCCGTTCGTCAGCGTCTGCTTGCGGATGAAATAATCCGGAACCATATTCAGGTACGAGTTCGTGACCTCAAAATAATAACCGAACACTTTATTGAATTTGATGCGCAGGTTCTTGATCCCGGTCGCCTCACGCTCTTTCGATTCGAGCTCGGCCAGCCAGTCCTTACCCTCCGTTTTCGACAGGCGTAAAGTGTCAACTTCCTCCGAGAAGCCTTCGCGGATAATACCTCCCTCGCGCACGGAGATCGGCGGATCCTCGCAGATCGCGCGCTCGACCAGTTCCTTCAGATCCTGCAGATCATCGAAGTTATCGGCCATCTCTTTAAATAGAGTACTCGACCGCTGCGAAAGCAGGTCATGGATGTAAGGCAATGTCGACAGCGACTGCAAAAAAGCGAGCAGGTCGCGGGGATTTGCAGTCTTATAACTGATGCGTCCGAGAAGTCGTTCCAGATCGTAGATCGGGTTTAAGTACTCGCGAATCTCTTCGCGGTCAATGTAATTCAGCACCAGCTCTTCCACGGCATCCTGACGCTTGCGAATCAGTTCGGCAGAAAGCAGCGGCAGCTCAATATAACGGCGTAACAGGCGCGCGCCCATCGCCGTCTTCGTCTTATCCAGGACCCAAAGCAGCGTTCCTCTCTTCTGCTTATCCCGCAGTGTCTCGCAAAGCTCCAGATTCCGTCGTGTGGAAGTATCGAGAAGCATAAATCCTCCCGTCGCGTACGGACGAATGTGTGTGATATGCTCCATCTGGTTCTTCTGTGTTTCGTAAAGATACAAAAGAAGAACGCCGCTTGCGATCATTCCGCTGTCATACCCGGACAGTCCTAATGCATCCAGGGAAGCCACGTGAAAGTGTTCCAGCAGAGTAGACTTGCAACGGTGCTCTTCGTAATAGCCGACATCCAGGGCGCTGATCGCGACCTGCATACGGCCCTTCAAAGTCTCAAAGTCAAAATCAGCCATCAAAAACGGCTCGTTGCAGATGATCTCGGACGGGCTGAATTTGCAGATCTCGTCCATCAATTCATTTTCCGAACCGATTTCGGTCATCGAAAAATCACCGGTCGAAACATCCGAAACGGCAACGCCGAAATTCCGATCTGTGTAGAAAATGGACATGATGTAGTTGTTTTTTGTCTCATCCAGTGCCTGCGCACTGAGGATGGTTCCCGGCGTAACGACGCGGATGACCTCACGCGGCACCAGTCCCTTCGCGAGTTTCGGATCGATCATCTGCTCGGCGATCGCAACCTTATAACCCGCAGACACCAGTTTATTGATATAAGCTTCCGCCGCATGGAAGGGAACCCCGCACATAGGCGCACGCTCCTCCAAGCCACAGTCCCGTCCGGTCAATGTGATCTCCAGCACCTTTGACGCAGTCAGGGCATCATCAAAGAACATTTCGTAGAAATCACCGAGGCGATAAAACAAAATGCAGTCCTTGTATTTGTTCTTGGTTTCGATATATTGCTCCATCATGGGAGATAATTTGGAAACCGGTGTCATGAAATACCTCCAAATCTACCCGCGGTCAGGAAATAAGGGATCCGAAATAATAGAACCCCTTTGACTCCGTGATCTTCACAGGAACGATGCGTCCGTAAAGCTCCTTACAGCCTTCAAAATGGACCATCGTGTTGTTGCTCATGCGGCCGGTGGCCATCATCTTACCGTCTTCTTCCGAAACGGATTCGACTAAGACGTCCACACATTTTCCGACATCCTTCTTACACTGCTCGGCAGCGATGCTCTGCACCCTCTCGAGCAGACGATCAAAACGCTTCTGCGCGACATCCTTCGGGACCTGGTCCTCAAACTTCGCCGCCGGCGTTCCGGTACGCTTAGAATATAAAAATGTAAATGCACTCTCATAACGAATGCGCTCAACCACTTCCATGGTCTCTTCGAAATCCTCCTCGGTCTCGCCTGGGAAACCGACGATGATATCGGTCGTCAAAGCGATATCGGGGATCTCGCGGCGGATCTTCTCCGCCAGATCGATATAATGCTCCTTCGTGTATCTGCGGTTCATCCGCTTCAGCACTTTCGAACTTCCGGACTGTAGCGGCAGATGCAGATGGCGGCAGATCTTCTTCGAGTTCTTCATGACCTCGATCAGTTCGTCCGAAAGATCCTTCGGATGGGAAGTCATAAAGCGGATCCGCTGAAGGCCCGGGATCTCCTCGACCTTCTGAAGCAACTCGGCAAATGTCATTGGAGTATCTAGGTTTTTTCCGTAGGAATTGACATTCTGCCCTAACAACATGACCTCAACAACACCGTCTTCGACCAGCCTGCGTATCTCATCCAGAATCTCCTCCGGCGCACGGGACTTCTCGCGTCCGCGCACGTAGGGAACGATACAAAAGGTGCAAAAATTATTACAACCGTACATGATATTGACACCCGATTTAAACGGATATACACGCTTTGCGGGCAGATCTTCTACGATCATCGTCGTGTCTTCCCAGATATCGACGATCATCTCCTTGTTCATCATGCGGTTGTACAAAAGCTCTGGCAGTTTGAAATTGTTATGCGTGCCGAAGATGATGTCTACAAACTTATAACTCTTCCGTATCTTTTCGACCACGGCACTCTCCTGCATCATGCATCCGCACAGGGCAATGATCATGTCAGGATTCTGCTTCTTCTTGCTGCCCAGAACACCCAGGCGGCCGTATACCTTCTGGTTCGCATTTTCACGAATCGTGCAGGTATTGTAGATCACGAAGTCAGCGTCCAGTTCCTGATCCGTTTCGACATATCCGCACTCCAAAAGGACTCCGAGAAGCTTCTCCGAGTCTTTTGCGTTCATCTGACATCCGACGCACAGGTGGTAGGCCGTCAGCGGACGTCCGAGTTTTTCCTCGCGCTGCTTTATGAGCTTGCGGATCTGCGCCATAAAGTAAAACTGGCGCTCCGGTTCATTCTCGGGAATCACAGGCAGGTTTTCATATGCGGTTAAATCTCTTTCATTTAACATGAGAGGACCTCGTTACAGTGTTTTTAGTATATACATTTTGGCGCATTTCGCGTCATGCTCTTCCCTCGGAATTTCGGGAAAAATCTGAAAATCGTAGGCCATGGCCATGGTCAAAAAGTTCGCGTCCTTCACATAGCGATCGTAATATCCGCCGCCATAGCCCAGGCGGTAGCCTTCTTCGGAAAATGCGAGCCCGGGTACCAGCATCATTGCATTGTCATATGCCAGGCTGAAGATGTTCCGGTAATTCAAAGAACCGTTTATATATCCTGCAACGATCTCTTCAAATTCGGGACGTCCCAATACCAACGTCTCTCCCGGCACGATGCACGGTTCGGGAATATGGTACTTACTGTCCACCAGAGTCGAAAGATCGGAAACCTCGACAAAAACCATCACTCCGTTTGGGAACGTTTTCGGTAAAAAGACCGGTATTCCTTTAATAAGCGCGATGTCGAGGACGCCGTGGGTCGGAACTTCTCTCCCGATATCGATATAGGATAACAACGCAGAAGGTCTTCTAATACCATCTGTATCGCTTCCGTCGGCACTGTCACAGACTTTGCGAAACCAATCGAGAACCTGCAGCCGGTATTGGATATGATCCATGTCGGAGATCCCGCCGCGAAGCGTCTTCATCTGCTCGCGCAGGATCTTCTTTTCTTGGGTTACCGTGCCCATATCAGCACTCTCCGTCGACGACTTTCGGTTCGTCATCGCCGGTACCGTACTTTTCATCGTGACGCTTCTTAACGTCGATCACGGTCCCGTCCGGCTGTACGATCTTTATCGTTTCGAGCTGCGCTCGAAGATTATCACGGTATGCTTTGATATATTCCTTACGCAGGATATCACGCTCTTCCGTCTCTTCGGGCGTTAACCCGATCGTTTTATACTTATGCGCCAGTTCATTGATCCGGCGTATTTTCTTTTCATCCATTTTTGTTACTCTACCTCGTTTATTTCGTGATCAAATTGATATCCTGCATCGTCTGGCTGATACATTTTAAGGATTCACTCTTTAATTTGGAAACCAGTTTTACAGAAGGATATTGGTATATCTCAAACGTTTTCTGGGCAGTGATCAGGCCCTTCTTACCGATCTGCAGGACGATGTAATCGTGAACGATGTCTACGATCTCGGAGTCCTTCGGCAGACGGAGCAGGATCTCTTTATTCTTCACATCCAGAATTTCCAGCAGTTTCGAAGTGTAATGTGCAACGCAAGGTCTGCCGGCAAGGCTGAAAAACGAAGAAGTCTGCTCCTTACCGGATGCATTTTCCTTACGTACCACGATCACTTCCTTCGTGGAAAACTGATAGAACACCGTATCGACCGAATTATCAAATAAGCGCACCTTCGTATAGATGAGATATTTACCATGCTTTTTAACATGGACAATGCTCTCTTCGTAGTATACACTGTCGATCAATTCGCGGGTCAGCCCCTTACTGCCGATGATGATGTCGGAAATGAACTGTGAGATCGTTACCAGGCACAGTTCCTCCTGGGCAGCCTCATTCTTCGTCAGGCGCTCTTTTGAATCCCCGGGGCCGAATACGGAATAACCGATCTTAAGCGCACAGACATTGGCCACGATAGGCAGGATCTGCTGCAGACCGTATTTCTCGATGTTATCCTGACGTATCTGATGCTTCTTTGCCGTAGCGATATCGTACAGGAAGGAGGCAAATTCATAATATCCGGACTGGCCGGAAGCCAGCTCCTTCAGGTATTCGAACTGCATGATGAGGTAATTCTCGTTAAGGACGAAAACCGAAAGATGCTTTGAAGTCACATACTCTTTCAGGTTATCCTCATAACGATAGACCTCACTGCAAGTCATATCTTTCGCATTGTAACGGAATAATGTGAAGGTAGCATTCGGGTAGTGGTCGAAATTGATCGTGAAGAAATACAAAAACGGGCAGTTCTTTTCGGCAAATGAAAACCTCGCCACCTCGTACTTCGAAACGTCGGGAAGGATCTCCTCACGAACATTGCGTTTCACATTATAAGTGTAATAATAGATGCGATTAAACGGGACGATACCGGTACCGATATTGGTCGTTATCTTCTCCCGATCGATCAAAAGCAGCCACTCTTCATCGAGTGTCCTGCAATCCATATCGGTTTTATTGGGTATTATTCTTATATCCATACCGCATTTTCCTTTCGATCATTGCCTCATGAATGATCATCCGATAAACAATCCATAATATCGAAATCGGGATCCTTATGTGACAGGAACAGAGTACCGATCTGGTCTCCGTTCAATATGTTCAGGAGCTTTTCCACGTGATTTGCATTTGTGATGATCATGTCTGCGCCGGAACCGGTCGCGATCCGTGCGGCTACCATCTTAGCTTTCATGCCGCCGGTACCTACATCGCTGCTGGAGGAAGACTTGCCCATCTTCATGTAAGCTTCGTTTACGTAAGGAACGATGTCGATGAATTCCGCCTCCGGGTTTGTCTTCGGATCATCGGTGTACATACCGTCCTGATCGGTCAGCAGGATCAACAGGTCTGCATGTATCAAGGCTGCTACGATCGCAGAAAGACGATCATTATCACCGAACTGAATCTCATACGTGGAAACGGTGTCATTCTCATTAACGACCGGAATCACGCCCATATGCAGCAGTTCCTCAAAGGTGTTCTGGGCGAGCTTGCGATTCAGGTCATCGACCATCGTGCTCTTTGTCATAAGAATCTGCGCTGTTTTCTGGTTGTATTCCGAGAACAGTCTCTGATAGGTCATCATCAGCTGAGCCTGGCCGATAGCGGCCAATGCCTGCCGCTGACTGATGGTTTCAGGCTTGATGCCCATGGACTTGCGGCCCACGGCGATCGCACCCGAAGATACCAGGACGACGTCCTTACCCATTCCGCGGATATCGGCAAGTGTACGCACCAACTGCTCCATCTTGTAATAGTTGATGTCACCTGTCTCGGGATGTGTCAGTGAGGACGACCCGATCTTTACTACGATTCTCTTCTTGTCTTTTAACAGTTCTCGGTTGTTCATTTCTAAAACTCCAAATTATATATTTTCAAATGTACGCAACACATCCCGTATGATCCGGTCCGCGCAGCGCAGACCGTCGATCGCGGCAGATGTGATGCCGCCGGCATATCCCGCGCCTTCTCCACATGGATATAAGCCCTCAATACGGCTTTGCAGGTTATCAGGATCTCGCAGGATCCTGACCGGTGAAGAAGTACGGCTCTCGATCGCACATACGATCGCATCCGGCCGTGTAAAGCCCGGTAATTTTCTTTCAAACTCGGGCAATGCATCCCGGATCGCTTTGCTGACGAAATCAGGCAAAACACCCTCCAGGCTCGTAAAGTGATACCCGCCCTTTGTTACGGGCGTCATTACTTCGGTTTCGTTTGAACTTTTCATCGGATCCTTATCGTCACCCGAAAGAAAGTCACCCATACGCTGGGTCGGGATCGCCCCGTGTCCGGCACGGAACGCTCTGCCCTCCAGGTCCTCCTGAAACGCTACGCCTGCCAAAACCACCCCGGAAGGAAAATCCGAAGGCTCAACATTGCAGACGATCGCGCTGTTAGCCACGCCGCTGTCACGCGCATGGTCGCTCATTCCGTTGATGGCCAGGCGGCCCGCCTGCGAAGAAGCATTGACCACATATCCGCCGGGACACATACAAAATGAGTAAACACTGCGCGAAGTCTGCCCCTCTCCGACCTGTGCGGTCAATTTGTATGAGGCGGCAGGCAGATCATATCGATCTGCTGCGTCTTTATACTGGTCTTTATCGATCATGCTCTGCGGATGCATCACACGGACTCCGACGGCAAACGGTTTCGCCTCCATCGGGATATCATGCGAATGCAGCATGCGAAAGGTATCGCGGGCACTGTGACCGGTCGCTAAGATACAACGGTCTGTCGCTAAGTTCTCACCGCCTGCCAGTTTCAGGCCAGTAAGTCTTCCCTCACGGAAAGAAATATCATCGACGCGCGTTTGAAAGCGTACGTCGGCGCCTTGTGACAAAATGCATTTACGCATATTTACGATCACATTGCGCAGGCAGTCGGTACCGACATGCGGCATCGAACTGATCATTATATCTTCCGGGGCGCCGAAGGAAACCAGGGTTTCCAGAACGTACCGGTGATAATCTTTGTTGGATTTGATGAGGGTATTGAGTTTTCCGTCGGAAAATGTTCCGGCACCGCCCTCACCGAAGGAAACATTGCTCTCCGGATCCGGATACATTTCCTCTTTCGGAAGCCGGTCGTACGATTCCGTACGTTTCCAAAATTCGCGGACTGTTTCCGTCCGCTCTTCCATGCATTGGCCGCGTTCCAGAACAACCGGTTGCAGGCCTGCCATGGAAAGCAGGTAAGAAGCAAATAAACCTGCGGGACCGAAACCTATAACGGTAACCTTAGGAACCGAAATCGGTTCAGCCGTCTCTCGTTCCAAGAGCCCATGCAAACGTTTGGCATCCTCTTCGAAACGATAGACTTCGTCATCATCTGCCAGATACGAGACATCTGCACCGAGTTTCTTGATGTGTGCGGCGCGCTCTGCCTGTTTCTTTTGTTTTGCGGCATCCCAGCCGGCAAAATACAGTGATGCCTCATAAACATAAACGACATCGGCTCCGCCCTTACGACGTGCATCCAGCGAACGGCGACGCAGACGGTAAGAACTGTATTTCGTCTGAAATGCCTTTTGGCAGATCTCCGAAAGCTTGCGTTCGAGCTCATCTTTACTGTGGCCGACAGGCATTTTCACTTGTTTCAGAAGGATCATAGGCTCATCCTCTTTCGCGTCCTTTCCATGCCATGGCCGCCGACTGACCTGCCAGAGCTCCACCGGTAAATGCGAACTGCAGATTATAGCCTCCGCAGTCACCGTATACATCCAGAAGTTCACCGGCAAAATACAGTCCTGGCCGGAGTTTCGATTCCATCGTTTCAGAGGAAACTTCGGAAAGATCGACACCACCGCTGCTGACTTGCGCTTGATCGAAGCCCATGGTATCTTTTACGGTAAATGTCATGTATTTGAAACGATCGAAGGCTTTCGCAAATGAAGCGCAATCCAAACATGACATCTTCATTTCGCGGTCCGCAAAGTGATAAAATGCATCAACTGCTTTTTGCGGAAAGATCCTGCACAGCTGCTCTTGCAGTTTACGCTGACCCGCATAAGCACTCCACTCGGAAAATGCATTTTGCGCATCCCTCCCGTTCATATCCGGGGCGGCATCGATCGTAATGCTGACCGTCCTCTTCTGTGCCAGACTTCTTGCAGCTTGACCGGAAACCTGAAAAACAGGGATCCCACTGACACCGTAAGCAGTAAGGAGAATCTCTCCACGCTCAGATGCTACCGGTATATCATCTACCGATAAGGTGATCCTGGCGTCTCCAAAACGCACACCAGACCACATCGAAAAATCTGTTCCTTCATTTTCCAGTTTCAGCGGACATAAAGCCGGCAAAGGTTCTACGATCGTATGACCGAAATTCCTTGCATAGTAATATCCGCTCCCATCACTTCCGAGTTTGGGTGATGCACTTCCGCCCATGGCCAAGATCACGGCATCCGCCTGATAACTGCGTCCGGAGCGAAGCAAAACATGAAAAGCATCCTTCTCATAGGTCAATGTACGCATGCGATCCGAAAGGATCGTTTCTACCTGCAAACGCTGCAACTCTTCTTCAAGACAGGCAACCACGGCAGACGCGCTTTCATTGACCGGATAATAATATCCGCCATGCTTCATCGTCGACATAAGACCTAACTCGCGGAAGAAATCGAGAACGAAATCATCCTTTTGACTCTTAAGTACATCAATGATCCATGAAGGATCCTTTGAAGTATGAAAATGTCCCGGGTCCTGGTCGCGATTAAAAAAGTTACATTTACCGTTTCCGGTTGCATAGATCTTGCGGCCTAATCGGTCGTTTCCTTCGATCAGGATGACTCGTGCGCCGGATCTTGCAGCAAAGATCGCGGCGGTCATGCCGGCCGCCGAGCCGCCGATCACACATATCGTCGGAACATGCTTGGGATCCATACTCATGAGCTCCTCCTCTCAAAAATACAGGCGATTAAGCCACATTTAAGTATAACACAAAACCCGCGAGATGTAAACATCACGCGCGGGTCTCGGTTTTCGCCATTTGTTTCATCTGGCGTGCATTTTCGAGCACCAGATCATTGATCTCTTTTCCGCCGAGCATACGTGCGATTTCCTTTATGCTGGCTTCCTCATCAAGCATAAAGATATCCGTGTGCGTACTCGACTGATCGGTATCTTTTTCGATCAGGAAATGGGTATCTGCCATCGAGACGATCTGCGGCAGATGACTGATGCAGATGACTTGACGGTCTTTCGATATCTTTCCCAAAAGTTCTGCGACTTTTTGTGCAGTACGGCCGCTGATACCGGTATCGATCTCATCAAAAATAAGGGTATCGACATCGTCGGTACGTGCCATGATCGATTTGATCGCCAGCATAATACGGGAAAGCTCGCCTCCGGATGCGATCTGCTCGAGCGGGCGGATCGGTGAACCGGGGTTCGTAGAGATCAGGAAGCTGACATCGTCATTTCCGTTTGCACTGAAATGGTCTGCTTTTTCGAAAGAGACTTCGAATTCTACCGTCAGGAAATTCAAGCCGACCAGACTCTCCTTCAGCTCCTTTTCAAAGCTTTTCGCATATTTCTTTCTTAATGTCGTCAATGCATCACAAGCTACGGTCAGATCATTCTCCAAACGTTGCTTCTGTACATTTAATGTGTTCTTTCTCTCTTCGTAATCACGTAAAAATGCCAGCCTTTGCTCGCAGGCATCGCGATGCGCCATGATCTCATCATACGTACTTCCGTATTTTCGCTTCATATCATGGAGCAGATCCAGACGGCCCTGTAACTGACCGAGTAATTCTTCATCCTGCGAAATACCGGAAAGATAAGAATTTACATCCAGTGAAACATCATGGATCAGGCTCTCCAGATCCATGAGTTCATCACGGATCGGGCCTAAACCCTCGTCCAGCGTTACCAGATGGGAAATAACTTTCAACGAACGTTCGACAGCTTCCGACGCAGATGTACGGGAAGCATTGATCTCGTCATAGATCTCCGAAAGTCCCTGCACCAGGGAAGCTGCCGAAGAAGCCTTTTTAAACTGCGCCATCAGTTCTTCTTCCTCACCGGGAATCAAATGCGCGGCATCGATCTCCGAGAGTTCGTATTCGCAGAAATCCATCTCGCGGAAACGCTTCGTATCATCCAGATCCATCTCCGACAGATCATGTAATGTTTTCTGGTACGAATGGTATAGTTCGGCAACCTTCTGCTTCGCTCCTGCGATCTGAGCCTTTCCGAACTCATCCAGGATCTCTAAATGTTTTGCTTTTTTCAGCAGAGACTGATGCTCATGCTGTCCGTGTAAGTCTAAAAGGCGGTCGGTAATATCCCGCAGATCCGAAGCAGAGATCGTTTCCCCATTGATCCTGCAAACGGACTTCGTTCCCGTGATCTTACGGGAGATCAGTAATTCGCCGTCCTCCGGAACATCGATCTGTTTCTCCTGAAGCAGGGAAACAAATGAATCTTCCATTCTCTCTAAAATGAATCCCAATTCGATAAATCCGCTCTTTTGCGGATCTTTAAGTATGTCCTTCGGCAATTTGCCGCCGAGTGCAATCGAAACCGAACCGATGATCACCGACTTACCTGCGCCGGTCTCTCCGGACAGAATATTCAGGCCCGGTGTGAACTCGATATCGATCTCGTCGATCAGAGCGACGTTTGCAATATGCAATGAATGTAACATGCACCCTCCTATGACATGGCTGATTTAATTATGTCCTGAATACGCTTTTGAAGTATAACCGCTTCATCGTTGGTTTTAGCCACACAGAAGATCGTATCATCGCCGGCGATAGAGCCGACGATCTCTTTGTAATGCAACGAGTCCAATGCTGCTGCCACGGCCATCGCCATGCCCGGCGCCGTTTTGATGACCAGAATGTTTTGTGCGACATCCGCATGGGAAAATCCTTCGGTCAACACACGAAGAAGACGCCGCATATTCTCCGGCATCTTCTTAATGTCCTCTGTATTATCATGGCTTAAGTGGCTTTCATTCAGCTTGTAAACACTTTTTTTGCCCTTCTCTGACACTTTGTAAAGATTCAGCTTTTGCAGATCGCGCGATACCGTAGCCTGAGTGACCGAAAAGCCTTCTTTTTGAAGGTACAGAACGATCTCTTCCTGCGTTTGTGCCGGTCCCGACGAAAGCAGTTCCAGTATTTTCTTCTGACGCGCATTCTCTTTCATGATGATCTCCTATTGCATCTTTTTTCTGAGAAGTTCGATAAAACTGGTCTGTGATAGTTTGATCAGACGGGTAGGTTTTTCAAAACGGGAAACACGGATCACATCGTCCTCGTTCAGATCCACCATATGATTTCCGTCGTAAGCGAGCACGCAACCTTCCTTCGAGGATGCATTCGTTGAAGGTTTGATCCGCACCTCGATCGTACTGAAAGCATCGATGATCACGCATCTGGCATTCAGTGCATGCGCGCAGATCGGCGTCATCACCATCAGCTGAGCAGTCGGTACTACCAAAGGTCCTCCGGCAGACAGATTGTATGCTGTCGATCCGGTCGCTGTCGAAAAGATCATGCCGTCTGCACGATAATTCATCAAATAAGCGCCGTTTACATAAACATCGAAATCGATCACGTGCATATGTCCTACACGATTCAGAACGATATCATTCAGGGCGATGTCTGTCATGACCTCTTTACCGTCATGCAAAATGACGCCCTGAATCAGCATACGCTCTTCAATCTCATAATCGTCCTTTAACAATCGGTCCAGCGAGGGAAGCAGACGGTCTTTATCGATCTCTGCCAGAAAACCTAAATGTCCCAGGTTTACTCCCATGACCGGAATGTCTCGTAAATACATATCACGGGCAGCCTGAATGAGGGTCCCGTCACCGCCTAAAGTGATCACACACTCTGTGTCTTCGGGTAACGCAACTTTAACTTTCTGACGTTCTTCATAACTGGCAGGCATATCGTAAGCAAAGCATTTCGCGCCATGCTCCTCCAGATATGCACGGATCGCATTTGTGATCTTACCGTCAACATCCTTTGAACGGTTGACGAACAGTCCGAAATTCTTCACAACAGTTCTCCTTGTTTACAAATCAAAAGCGTGATGAGCTTCGTTCACGACTCGGTCTAATACTTCGATCGAGTCAGCGCCTTTAACGCCCTTTTTCAGGTGAAATAAAAACTCTGTATTTCCGTCACCGCCGAGCACGGGCGAGTACGTGGCAGTGAGAAAACCGGGTCGGATATCTTCAGGCATAGCCCGAAGAAAATTATATATATTTATCAAAACATCCAGATGTGTCTTTCTGTCGCGGACAATGCCTTTCTTCCCTACAGCTGCAGGTCCTGCTTCGAACTGCGGCTTTACCAGGCAGACCAGTTCTCCGTCTTCGGAAAGCGTTGCACAAACCGGTATCAGCAGTTTCGTGATCGATATGAAAGAAACATCCATCGCGGCGAAATCAGGTTTATCCCGATCTGTATATCCCGGAAGACTATCCGGAGTCAGATCCTTAACGTTAAAGCCTTCTAAAGAGCAAACGGCGGGATTTTTCCTCAGGCGCTGATCCAGCTGGTCATGGCCGGAATCGATGGCGTATACGTACGAAGCCCCCTCTTGCAGCATGCAATCGGTGAAACCTCCGGTCGATGCCCCGATATCCAGGCAAACCCGGTCTCTGAGATCGATGCCGAAATGTTCGATCGCTTTCTTCAGTTTCATGCCACCGCGACTTACATACGGGATCTCGCCACGGTCCAAATGAATATCGCTTGCTTCCGTAACAAAGGTTCCGGGTTTCGTAGTCAGAACACCGTCTACCGTACAGGCTCCGCTTTTTATCAGTTCCTGTGCACGCGGCCGGGAACTGACCATACCGATCTCGACCAGGAAGACGTCCAGGCGCTTTTTTTCACTCATGATCTTCCTTCAACCCCTTCGCTGCTTTTATAGCCTCTTCGTAGATATGGTCTGCATCCAGCCCGAGTTCCTTCATAAGGACATCAGGGCACCCATGCGGGATGAACCGGTCCGGTATCGCACAAATCTTAACCTTAGCGCGTGAACGCAGTTCCATGAGGTAGGCCGCAATCTGCTCACCGATTCCGCCGCTTTTAACATTTTCTTCCAGTGTAAATATGTTCTTGTAATTCTTCAGAGAACGAATGCATTCCAGATCCAAAGGTTTAGCAAAACGCAGGTTGATCACGGTTGCTTCTACGCCTTCATTTTCCAGTCTTTCGGCTACTTCCATGGCGATCTTCGTCATGGAACCGATCGAAACGAGGACCAGCGTAGTATCCTTGGATCTCTTCATCACTTCTGCCTTACCGTATACGATCTTGGAATTATAACTCTTATACTCGAGCAATGCTTCGCCGCGCGGATAGCGGATGGCCAGCGGGCCCTGGAAGGTATTGGAAAACCGGAACATCTGCGCAAACTCGTAGGCATTCTTCGGAGCCAGAACAGTCAGGTTCGGGATCGATGTCAAATACGACAGATCGAAAATACCCTGATGTGTTTCACCGTCTTTTCCGACGATGCCCGCCCTGTCGACTGCAAAGGTGACCGGCAGATTCTGTAAGCAGACATCATGCAGGATGGAGTCATAAGCTCTCTGCAAAAACGATGAATAGATGGCAACATATGGTTTCATACCCGCCACAGCAAGTCCTGCGGCAAATGTCACTGCATGCGCCTCGGCGATACCGACATCAAAGAATCTTTCGGGGAAATGTCTGGAGAACCGGGACAGTCCGGTCCCGTCCGCCATAGCTGCAGTGATCGCAACTACGTTGCTGTTCTGTTTTCCGAGCTGCATCATGCAATCGGAAAACAATTTCGTATATGTGAAATTCGCCTGCTTTTGAAGCAATTTTCCGGTCTGCGGATCGAACGGATCGACGCCGTGGAACTTTCCAGGATTTGCTTCGGCAAAAGAATATCCTTTTCCTTTTTTCGTAAGTACGTGCACCAAAACAGGGCCTTTCACCTGCTTAGCACTACGAAACGCCTTGATCATCTGATTGGTATTATGACCGTCAAATGGTCCTAAATACGTTATATCCATATCCTCAAACATCATGCCGTCACGAACGACAAGCTGTTTGATACTGTCTTTTGCAGAAGAGATCACATCGTGGATATCTTCACCGGAGGGTATCCTGCGCAGATTACCGGTAATGCTCTCTTTAATGCCTGTATAGATCTTAGATGTACGCATCTTTCCGAGGAAAGTGCTGACGCCGCCAACATTTTCCGAGATCGACATCGTATTATCGTTCAAAACGATGATGAAGTTCCCCTTAACGGCTGAAGCATTATTCAATGCTTCAAACGCCAGGCCGCCGGTCAATGCACCGTCTCCGATCACGGAGATCACATGGTAGTCCTCCCCCTTCAGATCACGCGCCTGGGCCATGCCGATGCCGGCTGAGATCGAAGTCGAACTGTGGCCGGTATCAAACGCATCACAAGGACTCTCTTTTCGTTTCGGGAAGCCACTCATCCCACCACGGGTTCGCAGGCTCTTAAAGCCTTCCTTACGGCCGGTCAAAAGTTTATGTGTATAGGATTGATGTCCGACATCCCAGATCACCTTATCACGAGTCAAATCGAACGAAAGATGGATCGCCATGGTCAGTTCGACGGCACCCAAATTAGACGAAAGATGTCCGCCCGTCCGGCTGACATTTTCGATCAGAAAATCCCGTATCTCCCTGGCCAATACTTTATAATTCTTCGGAGATATCTTTTGGATGTCATTCGGCTTTTTGATCAATTCCAAATACATGCAAACACCTCCGAAACTATTTCTCCCTGGCGATCATGGAAGTAAACAGAGCTTTTAATGTCGCGGGATCACCCGGAAGCTCCGTAAGCAAACGTATCGCTTCCTCAGTCAGGTCCTCCACGTCTTTCTGCGCTTTCTGCATTCCGTACAGGGATACATAGGTGGTCTTATTATTTTTCTCATCACTGTGCAGCGGCTTTCCGATCGTCGCTTCATCGCCGGTCACATCCAGGATGTCATCGCGGATCTGGAAGGCTACACCGATATTCTCCGCTATCTTACGGCATGTCTCGACTTCTTTCAATGTCGCGCCGCCCAAAACAGCTCCGATCATCATGGCAGATTCCAAAAGCGCGCCGGTCTTTAAGCGGAACACAAAATCCAGTTCGTCCGCGGACATCGGGCGTCCGGTCAATTCAACATCCACCGTCTGACCGCCGATCATTCCGTAGATACCGGTCTTATTTGCCAAAATATGGATCGCCTTACAAAGACGCTCCGGATTCTTCGTTTTTGCATATGCGGAAGAAGCCACTTCGAACGCGTAGATCATCAAGGCGTCACCGGCCAGAACCCCGGTCGCCTCACTCTCATATTTCGCCCAAGTGGTAAGTTTTCCGCGACGAAAACGGTCATTATCCATGCAAGGAAGATCATCATGGACCAGGCTGGAAGAATGGATCATCTCCAGCGCCACCATCATCGCCTTCAGATCCGGTGTGATCGGTGCATCACAAAACAGGCGGTAGGTCTCATGCATGATCAAAGGACGCAAACGCTTACCGCCGGCCATAACACTGTAATTCAACGCTTCGAGGATGGTCTTTTGAAGGCCCTTCTCCTTTGGGAGAAAGTCCCGGATCATATCCTCGATATATTCGATATCTATATTCATTTTATCATTCTCCGAATGAGTTATTTCCGTCTTCTTCCGGACGATCCTGAAGCACACGGACCTTATTTTCGATCTCAGTGATCTGCGCAGCGCATTCTTTGATCAACCTCATGCCCTTCTCGTACTCGGCGAAGGACTGCTCCAGCGAATCGGTCTCACTCATCCGTTTCGTGATCGCATCCAGTTCATTCAATGTTTCCTGTATGGTCATTCTGACTGCTCCTCTTCGTTTCACGGATCTCAGCCCGTGCAGTTCCGTCAACGAAATACAGTTTTACCATATCTCCGGTCTGTATCCGCTCGACGCTTTTGATCCCGTGTCCGCTTTCATCTGCGGCATAGGTGTAACCGGCCGACATCTTCTTAAGCGGTGAAGCTTCATCCAGTGCCCGTATCCGGATCGACAAACGATATCTCACATTCTCTAAGGAATGCGACATCTGTGTATGTATCTTTTCTTCTTTGCGTTTCATATCCTGCGAAGTCTGCAGGAGCATCGCGTTCATCTTCTGGTTCAGCATCTCCCGAATGTGGTTCAGGCGATCCTTTCGCTGTTCCAGGATTTTCCCGGGATGCATGGCTTTTAAGCCCAAATACTTCTCATTCAGGCTATGCTTATACCGGTCGATGGTCTTCTCCATCGTGATATCCATGTCATGACGATATCCTTCCAGTAATTCCATGAATTCACGAAGATCGAAAACCGCGAGTTCGGCTGCCGCAGAGGGTGTCGGAGCACGAAGGTCCGCCACGAAGTCGGCGATAGTAAAATCGGTCTGATGACCGACTGCGGAAATGATCGGCGTTTGCGCCGCAAAGATCGCTTCCGCGACTGCGATCTCATTAAATGCCCAAAGGTCTTCTATGGAACCGCCGCCGCGTCCGACGATGATACAGTCCATCCCCATCGCATCCAATTGCCGGATCCCGCGGGCAATGCTTTGCGCCGCCCCGTCTCCCTGCACCAATGCGGGAAACAGAAACAATTCGACATGCGGATTTCTGCGATTTGCGATCTGGATGATATCCTGTACGGCCGCTCCGGTTTGTGCCGTAACGATACCGACTTTCCGGCAATACTTCGGGATCGGCTTTTTATAGATCTCCGAAAACATGCCCATTTCTTCGAGCTGTTCCTTGATCTCCAGATAACGCTGGTACAGGTCGCCCTGACCGTCAAACTCGATACTGTCGGCATACAGACTGTATTTTCCGTCACGTTCGTAAACATTGACCGAGCCGGATACTTTTACATTCTGACCATCGCGAAGTTGGAATTTCAGCCCCGGACGACGGCTTGCAAACATGATACAGGAAAGAGCGGAAATTCCCGAACCATAGGAAGAAGCGCCGGCTTCAAAGCCCGCGCCGGATATACTTCCCTCTTTCAATGTAAAATAGATGTGTCCCGATGTATGATACTTACAGTTCGAGATCTCGCCGCGAACACAGATGCGGGACAAAAGGACGTCCTGCCGGAACATGTTCTTGATGTAAGTATTTACCTGGGATACCGTGTACACATTTTGCTGCATGCGTTACTCCGTCTCCGGAACTGCCTTATGAAGAACACCGTTAACAAACTTGTAGGAATCATCGCCGCCGAAGCGTTTCGCTAATTCGACCGCTTCATTGATCGCTACCTTAACAGGGATATTCTCGTCATAACGAATCTCATAGATCGCGAGACGCAGGATCGACAGATCCACCTTACTTACGCGGTCTATCTTCCATCCGGAAGACAAGAATCCTGTGAGCAGCTCATCGATCTCGGGTAAATGTGAGCGAATATCGTTAAAACGCTGAGCGACCGTTTCAAATTCATCCTCGGTAAGATCCGGAAGATCTTCTTCGTCGATACGCCACCAATGCACTTTTTCTTCGATCGGCTCCGAAGCCTCGCTATCTGCCTGCTTCTTCGCCTTTTTCTTCTCTGCCGGCTGCAGATATAACTGCAACTGACGGTCCACTTCCTCAGGATCCGAATAGAATCCGAGATGGAACAAAAGATTGAAAAGGTGCGTTCTGAGAATAGTCGGTTTCATGATCAACGTACTCCTTAGGATAATTCCATACCGCAGACGGATACATCCACCGCCTGTACGTTCATACCGGTCATGTTGGTGATCGATGTTTTAACGCGCTCCTGAACCTCTGCACATACTTCAGGTGCAACATAGCCGTACTTTATCACGATACGAACACGGATCCGTACCGTACCGTCTTTGATATTCAGGATGATGCACTTCGCAAGGTTTTTCTTGCTGAGTTTTTCAATCAGTTCATGGCCTGTGTTACCCCAGAGGGAATCCACACCTTCTACTTCCTCTGCCGCGATAGCCGCGATCATGGCGATGACGTCATTCGCCATCTTTACCTCCGCGATCTTCGCGTCTTCGGGTGACTTATAAATACTGTTGTTCAATTCAACGGGCATGTCCGTCCTCCTGTTTATTCCTCGTTCTCGGAATCCGTAACCTCAGGCTCTTCCTCCGGAACGTTTCCGGCCTTCTTATCCTCGAGGTCCTTCTTGAATGTTTCGATGTTATGATAATGGTCGCGAATGGTCTCGCACAGAGAAATAAGGTCCTCCGATACGATCTCGCCTTCTTCAAAACGATCCCAAACGTACTGTCCGATCTCAAGCATGGTAGCCTTGATCGCCTTCTCTTCCGTGGAGATCTTTCCCTTAACCTTTACGCCTTCAACGGTATCGGAAGTCTTCTTTCCGACTGACTTTGCAAAATTAACTGCACTTTCTTTAATCGTGTTAAAATCCATGGTAATACCTCCGTTTCTTTGTATTCCGTGAAATTCACGGGGTCAATGGGTGTTTTTACTGACTCCATTATAATGGATATGTCACGTAAAATCAAATAAAAAATCTATTTTACCGCTTCTATGCCGGAAACATCCATATTCGTGATGATCAGATGCTCTGCCTCGCGGTCATTTCGACTTTTGACGTTATATAAGTAGTGATTCTGAAAACGTAAGATCTGAAAGCCCTCATTATACAGGTTGTAAATGAATTCGGTGTTCTTAATAACCAGCAGGAACTTCGCTTTCGTCTTACGAAGAACCGTCGCCAGCCGTTCGTGATCGGCCTTCGTGAACGCCTTGCCCTCGTAGTCCGAGAATTCGGTATCGTAAGGCGGATCCAGAAACATAAAATCATTTTCCGTAGGGGCAATGCGCTCGATAAAACTCTCAAAATCCTGACAATATACCGCGGTTTTTTCAAACACATCCGATACTTCCCGGGTAAAGAGATAATCGATCTTCTGCCGGAAGTTCTTCTTGTTATAGGAAATGCCGCCATACGGTATATTGAACTCACCCTTAGCATTGTATCGGAACATCGAACCGTAACAATATTCACGGATGAAGTAGAAATTCGCGCATCGATAGGACATCGACTCGCGGGCTCCGCGGTTCAGCGACAGATCGTTATAAACGTTGCGGAAATACATATAGTAACCGCTCGTGAGGCCGGTGATCAGGTTATCTTCCACATCCTCCTGGGACATCGGCGACTTTTTGTAATTCGCAGCCAGGCGGATGATCTTATCGGTCATGTAATATACGAGCGTGTCGAAGAAAAGATCCAGGTCCGGAACCAAACGCTTTGTAAACCCTGCAGCGATATCATCTGCCATCAGGTAGATAAGGCCATGAACCGCTTCCGTGAGTTTTTCCTTATCCGTGCTTAAGTTGATCTGCTCGAAAAACAGCTGGTATAAGTCCTCATAATGCTGCATTGCAACCGTCTGGATATTACAAAACGAATTATCATACGACAGCAGGTACTGATACAGCGCTTCATCGCGATCTCTGAGCAGAATATAGAAATCCATCAGGGATTCGGAGACATCATTGATCAGAGCGCGTTTCGGAGCCAGTTCGAAAAACAATGCACCGCCGCCGAAAAACGGCTCGATGTAGCGATCGAAATGCGGTATGAGATAAAGAAATTGTTCCAGCTCGGAGGCTTTTCCCCCGGGCCATTTGATCAAAGGTTTCGGCACGTCATATCCTTTCTGCCCTAATATACGAACGGCCTGCCGGCTGTATCGTAGATCTCGGAAGCATCAAATAAGAATTTTAAGATCGTTTTGTTGTTTTTCATATCGTTGTACAGTCTTGCGCCTGTCACATCGATCCATCCCATACGGTAATAATCTTCGGTGATCTGGACCCAGTAGGGTTCCTGTACATTGATCAGGCTGCAATAGTAATGATATCCCTTACTCTTCAGGTACTCGTATTTATCTCCGGAATAGAGTTTCCATCCGGTGTCCTTACCGGTCGGCCATACATAGACATCGCTCTCACCGAGCAGTACGCCTGCCGTCTTCTGCCAGTTCAGGAAATCCACCTTGAAATCGCTGATGGTGAAATCATTGATCACTTTGTTGTAATAACTGCCATTCGCGATCTCGTACCCGTTGGCTTTGAGATGATCGCCGATACTCTGGATCTGCCTAATGTTTTCGGAGTACAATTCTGCCGAAGGATCGGAAATATCATATCCGAAGATACCATCCGAAGGAGAAATTGCTAAAACGCCATGCGCGTTACAGTAAGAAAAATCCGGATGCTCATCAATGAACGCATTCAGGATCGTAATATAGTCGAAATCGCCATAAGTCGTTCCGTCTTCATTGTCATACCGCGCGGTCAACTGATCCTTCTTAAGCACCAGGCCGGAGGCAAAACCGTCGCCTCGCATACTCTTAAGATAATTGGGTTCAAGCTGAACGAAAACGATCGGTATCTTATTCTCGGGGATATATAAGTTCTTCTTCGTACATACGGACTTCGTCGTTCCGTCTTCCTGTTTTTTATTTGTATATCCGGACAATTGATGCAGGTTTACGAGGATATAATTGGAGTCATAGAGTTTCTGAAGGATGGCTTTGAATTCTTTTTCCGTCAGATTATTGTTGTTGTACTTCTTTGCAGTATCATCTCCGTCAAACGCATAACGGCTCTCATGGACGATTGCATTAAAAGCCAGGCAGGTCACCTTATCGACTTTATTCCAGGTCGGCACCGAAGTCTTTTCCAATTTCAGATGTTCGACCAATTCCAAAAGTTCCAGCGACTCTTTATACTCGGAATCGCTGCTGATATAGTCGATCGCGCCATCATAATCATAGCCGAGGATCATTTTATTCGCTTTTTCGATGACCTCATTGACATGTTGCTTACGTTTGGCATTCGTGTCGAAGACCGTCGATTCAGGCTCCGGTCCGGCGAGCTCCGAAACATCCAGGGTCGGCGTGATATCCGAGTGGTCGGTACGGGTCTTGATCGCAAAAAAAACGATCAGTCCGACGACGACCATGAAGGAGATCGCCAGAATAAGATTCCTTCGAAAGATCGTCTTTTCAGTTTTGGTCCAAAGCTTTTTATTGCCGTTTCCCATAGTAGTATCCATTCCAGCGATTTTTACTTTGTTTAGTCATCATTGTTTTCCGACTCCGTATTCGGCGATACCGCCTCGGGAGTTTCGTTTTGTTCGGGTACCTTGACCGTCTCCTCGGGCAATGTCTCCTCCTGCGCTTCCGGCGTTTCCGCGGGCGCACTCGTTTCGACAGCTTCTTCTGTTTCCTCCGGACTTTCCTCCGTTTCAGGATTCGGCTCGGTCTCTCCCTCATCGGGGAGTGTCACCATCTCACCGCCGGGCAAAAATGCCTGTGAACCTTTGTACAATATACCATCTTTAAAATACGCCATCGGTTTTCGGTCGATAAATACATCATCCAAAACCTTAAAGCGTTTCTCAAAGAAATCCTCGATATAATCCAGGTGCTGCTCATAACTCGTATACGCAGATACGAACTCCCATTCCCATCCGAGTCTTTCACCCGGCTTTACCCACATTGCAAAGTTTGCATCGCCGGCTTTCTCCATCAAATGGCGCATAGTCTTTAACGACTCAGTCGCCGTCTTACGTAATACGACGCGAACCTCTTCCCAGCGTTTCTGCAAACGGTCACGGAACTTCTTATCCTGGACCAGATAGGTGCCCCATGTGATCTCCGTATCGGTGAAACCATTTTGTGAACATGCCCAGGAGTCATATTCCGGAGTGAGGTTTCCGACATTACCGAGCGCCAGATCGAAATCCCATACCGGCTGGAATTTCAGCTTCTGACCTGCTTTCTTTTCGATAAACACGCTTCGGTTAAACGCGCCATCGCAATTGTAAGTCAGTTCCATGATGATAAACCAGTCGATCAGAGAATCCACGTCGATATAGTCCTCATAATTCGACAGATTAACCACCGCTTCATTTGCCGCGATCACATAATCTGAGATGTATTTATACTGTTGAGGCGTGATCTCTTCAGGTTCGGGGTTTTTGATCGCGATCTCACGAAGCAGGCCCGCGTTAAATGCAGAATGCCCCATCCGATAACCCGACTCATAACCGCGCACTTCGATCAGGTAATCCCGGTCGACCTCTGACGAATGCTTCGTCTGGTTCACACGACCGCTTGCGATCTCGACCTTATCGCCGATGCAATACATGCCTATGTATTTTCCGTTGTAGATGACCTGTACGGGAAATGTCGACGGAGTAAAGTCAAAATTCATCTGCCGCGCCAGTTCGAATGCAATATAGTTACGCGACATGGACGGGTCAAAATAATTCGCAAGCATGACCCAGTCACGGTTTGAAGGCAAGCCGAGAATGCTTACCTTTTTGTCGAATTTGATGTTAAATGGTTTCTTATCCTTCTTCCAAGTACTGTGACCACGTCCTTTGATCTGCATGGTCATCTCCGGAATCGAATCGATACCGGGAACATTGTCGGCATCCATGGAAAATGTACCGGCTATATATTTCGCCTTACTGGAAACCATTTTTCCGTTCGAAGTCGTGATATAAACGACCGGAACATTATAACTCTCATAGGATGCACTCAGCTGATAACTGTGACTCTCGCCTTTCAGGTTCGTTACCTTGCAGATCACCGGTTTAAAGAGATCAACGGTTCCGTCAGCGTTCAGACCTTCTCCGGAAAGTTCGAAGTTACCGTTAGCGGTTATGTTGAGATGCGCTTTCGTCGTTCCCGCCATTTCGATATCGATGGGGATGCCTACTTTGAATGCATTTCCGATCTGCTCATACTTCAGTTCCCTTTTGATAAATGAATTCCGGGAAGGCAGCAGGGAAACACCGGTAAGTTCGACGCCGGAAGCGCCGCCTACCGCATAATTACCGGAGATCATTTCATCGTTCCATTTTGTCGCATTGGTATTTAATGCGATAAACTGACCAGTCACACCGGCACCCTTCCAAACGATTTCGCAAGGAGGTATTTTATAGAGTTCATGAATATCGTAACTCGAAGATGCACCTTCCAAATGAACGACCGTGCCGTCCGGCAGATCAAACTCACGATTGAGTTTCTTTAATTGATCGATATTCTGGATATAACAGGAGCTGCGGGCCTTACACGAATATGCCAATGCATAGTTAGCGGTAATATTTTCCTTCACCTTAAACCGAAACTCTTTCTTCTCTCCGGCTTTCAAAGTAAAGATGCTGTCGGAAGGTGTTGCCTCCGGGGAAGGATCGAAGTAGATCTCACAAGTCTCATCCGAATCGTTATAGAAAACGAGGCGGTTATACTGTCCTCCGAACAGGCGGAGGGGTGTTTTGCCGGAAACATACGCATCCGAAAACAACGACATGGAATAATCCAACTCGTCTTCATCCTCTGCATGCGAAATAGCTGCCCATACTCCCTTTCGCTCGTGTGGCCAGTTTACCTTTCGCTCTTCATTTGTATTTTCTTCGGTTTCGTCTGTTTTCTCTGTGGTTTCCTCTTCGGAAGATACCTGGGTGACGGGTTCTTCTGCCATCTCGGAATTATGCTCCGTGATATCTTCGGTATCCGCAACCGTATCCGGCAGATCCTCCGATGCAATTACATCGGAGGACGCTTCCGTTGTGTCACTATTCAGAGAGATCAATGCCTTCGTTTCATCGGTTCCGCCAAAAGGCAGTACTCCGCCCTTTACCGCGAAAAACACAATGGCTCCGATGGCAAGCAGGCCTGTAACGACCAGGCTTATGATCAGAACCATAAACCGTGTGGATTTCTTTTTCATTTCTTGCCCTGTATTGTTTGCTTATTTATCGGCTTCTTTGAAACCGCGGATCTCGACATATGCCGCGATCACATCTACACAGGTGTCGATCCCGAGGACACCGCTGTCCAGGATCATGTCATAATTATCCATGTCTGCCCATTTTTTACCCGTGTAGTAATTGTAATAATCCGACCGCTGTTTGTCGGTCTTCTTCATGATCTTCTCGATCTCTTTGTTGGTGTCCACACCCAGACGCTCTTTCAGACGCAGCATACGGGGAACGCGATCCGCATTAATGAAAATACGGGCTACCTTCGGATGATCCCTAAGTACGACATCGGCGCAACGTCCGATAATGATGCAGGACTCCTGCTCTGCCAGCTTCTGAATGACCTGAGACTGGAACATAAAAAGATTATCGTCCGAAAGGATATTTCCATCCACTGAGGGAGAGGAGATCTTCGGTGACATCGATTTGATGATCTTATAGAGTATCTTATCGCCGGCGCGTTCATCCGCTACATGGAAGTAGCTCTCTTTGATGCCGCTCTCATCAGCGACCATCTGGAGGATCTCTTTGTCATAATACGGTATACCGAGTTTCTGTGACAGTTTCTTCGCAACTTCTCCGCCGCCTGAGCCGTACTTACGACCGAGAGTAATGACATAGTGTTGTTGTTTCTTCATAGCATATCCTCCTTCTACAGATCTCTGTGGTATTCCCTATAGAAATACTCAATATCAAAATACGTTTCCTCGTCACTCTCGGAAACTAGCTTCCAACCGTCTTCTTCCTTCAGTTCCGGGAAAAACGTATCTGCTTCATACTCGTACATGATCTTCGTCATGTAGACAGTATCGCAAAGCGGAAGGAACAGTTTATAGATGCTCTCACCGCCGATAATGTATATATCGTCCCCTGTATATCCTTCGTTCAGGCACTCATTAAGATAGGCGATCGCCTCTTTAAACGAGGAAACTACTACGGCTCCCCTCGCCTTATACTCCGAATTGCAACTGATCACGATATTCTTCCTGCCGTACAAACCGGTCTGTCCGGGAAGCGACTCAAACGTCTTACGTCCCATGACTATGATCTTCCCCATGGTGATCTCACGAAAACGTCGCTGGTCTGCCGGAATCCGAACCAGAAGATTTCCGTTTTTTCCGATGCCGTTCTTTTTATCTGCAGCAACAATGATCTTCATAAACGCTCCCCTTCCTTTCCACGATTTTATGCAGTGTCATCGTCTTACTGTATAGCATTAATTATAGCAAATACAACGGAAAATGACAAGACAAATCCGATTAATACTTGTAAGAAATGGGCCAATCGATTATAATAAAGCCAGTGTCGGTTCAAAGGATACGGACCGGTCGATATCCGGGCACCGGTATATCGACGAATTCATGTAAAATATCATCGTTTCTAAGAAGGAGCATCTATGTTATCCATTGCCAATACCTGTGTTATGAACTTTGAAAATGCGATCCGCGGTGCGCGAAATCCCATGAACAGCTGGGCGCGCATGGACAGCACGACCGATGAAAACGGCTTCCATTTCGGAGAAAACGATCTGGATCTGGCGAAGCGTCTGGCGCGTGCCGGCAGCGATCACCGAAAGTTCCTGCGCATGATCTTTATCAGCGTGGATGTGACTGCCCCGCTCTACTGGTGGAAAGAATATGACACTTATAAAGTTGCTACGGTAGCGAATTCCACCAGCACCATGCATAAGATCCATTCCGCTCCCTTCGATATCTCCCAGTTTTCCTGTGACCACATGACGCCGGATACCCTCGCCTTCATGCAGACCATCGTCGACAAACTGGAGGAGATCCGCCTGCGCTACATCGAGACGAAATCCAAGGAGGACTGGTACGATCTGATCCAGCTGCTTCCAACCTCGTACAACCAGATGCGCACGCTGACCTTCAACTACGAGACCATGATCAATATCTACCGTTCCCGCAGACATCACAAACTGGCTGAATGGCATACCTTTTGTGACTGGATCGAAAGTCTGCCCTATGCTGCCGATCTGATCACCTTTGAACCTTGAGTTTCCCGCAACATATAACAAGCCGCCTGACTGAATCCCGGCCAGGCGGCTCTTTTTATTTTGATGTCAGAACCGGTTTTTTCATACGAAATTACAGGAAGAACCAGTTTGCCATGATATAAGACAGAATACCTGCTTCACGCAGACACAGTAAAAGCGGCACGCCCAGAACCACGATGCATACGATACATGTCAAAAGAAAGCTTTTGACCCTAGTCGTCAAAAAGACTGCGACCGCGGCACACAGGATCATTCCGGCAAAGCGCTTTAAAAACAGGATGGCGATGCCTCCGCTGATGCGGATTCCCGATGCATATCCCGACCAGTCCATGATACTGTTCGCCTGGAATTGTATGCCTTCGGTTCCATACCCTTTCAAAATCTGGAACAGATACCGGCCGTAGATCATTGCAAAAACGAGAACCAGCGCTCCGAACAGCAACAGGCCTTTATAGAGATAGACCCGGGTGCGCCGGGGACTGATCCGTATCTGTCCGGCCATGCCCGTACGGTATTCGGATGCCAGAACAGCAGTGCCGCACAGGATCGCGCCGAGGATGGCACCGATACCCAGGATCACATTCTGTTTCCGGTCATTGTACAATCGCTCGTATCCGCGACTGTCGACTGCACGCGCCCCTTCCTTGGTCTGCAGATAACGGATATAGTCACCGATCTTCGTCAGTGCAGTCCGCTTATATTGCAGGGAGGATGGGTCGGAAGAACTGCGTTCCTCCATCTCCATTTCCTCTTCGAATCTTTGGAGTACATCCACGTAATCCTTCGGTTCTGTCTCTTTCAAACGATAGAGGTAGGATTGGTAAAACATCTCTTCGATCGTTGAATAGTGATTGGAATACGGTTTTGCGGTTACCACGACCAGGACCGCCAGCAGGACCAGTATATACCCGATCCGCTCAAAACGCAGATACTTCACGCTTTCATGCATGCCCAGACGGGTATGGGTACCGAACGAACGTTCCATCGAGGTTCCGCCGGCATTCAGGATACGCAGCGCACGTCCACGGCGCGGAATGACTCCGATGCCCTTTTCCGACAGGATGTATCCCAGTGCTCCGAATACAATCAGAGCCATCAGCAGGATCCCGAGAGCAACTACCGGATAACTGACCGGTTTCCCGAAGATCATCTCATTGTGATATCGGGCAATGGTGTAGCCCGGATCCGCAAACGATATCAGGTTGATGCGCTTAAACGGCGCCAGATAACTCAGATCATCGATCCTGAGGTACAGGATACCTTCGACGCCGATAAAAGTAAACAGAAAAATGTAGACCTTCATGGCCGATGATACCAGCGAGCTGACGACCGCCGTGATACACGCGACCGCAATGGACACCAGGCAGGACCATACATATACCAAAAACAGAAATGTGCCGATATTGATACGCAAGACCGTCTGTTTGTAACCGATCAGGGACTGGATCGGCTGCGCCAGGAACGAGGCGACCGGCATACCGTAAAGAAGACACCCCGTAAGCAGGGTCGTCAACAGAAACAACAGATTACAGCAGGCGCATCCGGTCGCGATGGCTGCCATGCGGGTCAGGAACATCCGGCCGCGTCCGGCTTTCATTGAGAAATACATACGCAGGAGGCCCTGTTCTTTGTCTTTCGTAAAGATCACGGAGATCAGTAAAACAGCCATGAGCAGTTCCAGGAAGATCAGACTGGGCAGGGACAGTGCTTCCGCGATGCCCTTTGTGTGCGTCTGTCTTATAGTCAGCCCTTGCAGGGCTTCATACTCTTTACTGGTCTTCTCGATGTCCTTCAGTTTCGATCGGTCTCCGCCGAGCAGGGTCAGGATGGCGCGATATTCATCCGCCGCACCGGCAGCCTTCTTCAGGAACTGCGGATACCCTTTGATATCGGAGTATTCCGCGTCCTTTAAACCGTATAATTCACGTTCCGTAAACAGCGTATCACTATACTTCGGGTATTCATCATTGCCCCGGACCATTTGCATATATAAGAGATTATAAGTCTCCTCTTTCATCGTCGTGAGCAAACTTATTGCTTCATCATCATCCATGGAACGAAGATCTGCGGACAATGCCCGGTAGGAATGGGCAGGAACCGTCTGACGCTCGGAATGGTACCAAAAATAGAGTGCGTTCAGGAACAGTAAACCCACCAGAAAGAACAGCAATCTTCTATTATGCCGAATCTTAAACCATTCGTGTCGGAACATTTATTTACTCTCCATCCCCAAGTGCATATAGATCTCTTCCACGGATGTTTCGCCTTCGCTGCCGTATTTTTCATACAGGGCATCCAGCGTACCGCTTTCGACGATCTTCCCATGATTTAAAAAGATGATCTCCGATGCCAGTTTCTCCAGATCGCTGACGATATGTGTTGCGATGATCACGATCTTATTTTTTGCTGTTTTGCTGACCAGCTCCCGGAAATGAACCCGCTCCTTCGGATCTAAGCCGACTGTAGGTTCATCCATGATCAGAATCGAAGGATCGCCGACCATCGACTGCGCCAATAGTGTCCTCTGTTTCATGCCGCCGGAAAACGTTCCGATCCGGTCATTGCGGACATCCCAGAGGTTAACACTGCGGATGATCTCGTCGATCTCGTCAGCGACCTCCTGCTTTTTCTTGCCTTTCAGGGCTGCGATGTAGTACAGAAAGCGCATCAGTGTGAAATCCTCATAAACGCGCTGCTGCTGCGGCATAAAGCCTACCAGACCGCGGTAGTTTTTCCCCATAGAAGCGATATCCGTTCCGTCCCAGAAGACCTTTCCGGAGGTTGCCTTCAGTCCTGTCGTCAAGATGCCCATCAACGTGGATTTACCTGCGCCGTTCGGGCCCAGAAGTCCGTAGATTCCCTCGTGAAACGTATATGAAAACGCATCCAACGCTTTCTTCTTGCCGTACTCTTTTGTCAGTTCTTTCGCTTCTAATCTCATATCAGCCACCTGTCGTTTATCGATTTTGCCAATTCAATTCACATTATCAATACTCTGATTATATTATTAGCATGTAAATTTTGTTTTGTCAACACTTTCTAAAAAAATTGAAATAAAAAGGGATCGTCCGCCGGACGATCCCTTTTTCATATATTCTTTGAAAAAAACGTTTACATCAACCCTTGGAAACGCTGTCTACATAACGTTTGATCTCAGATGCATTGGTGTATTTCTCCATCTGATCTCCGTGCGTTACGATAAAGGTCGGAGCCTGCATAACGCCGTATTTGGATACCAGGTCCGCATTTTCCTCGGCATCAATGACCTCATACTCCATATCACCGAGCATGGTCTTCGCGATCTTACAGTTCGGGCAGGTCTTCGTGGTGAAGAGCATACGCTTCTCAGCCGGTGAAGCGGTCTGCTCTGCTCCGGTCTCGAGTTTATCTACTGCGGAAACCGACTGCATGGGATGACCGCCGCGGGCAGCAACTTCCTTCGGGTCGATCTTGTAGACCAGACGATCCGTGAACTCTGCGCGCTTGCCTTCGTTCCAGTTCTGTACCGGACGGTAGTAACCGGTGATACGGCTGTAGATCTCGGCCTTCTTGCCGCAGATCGGGCACATCTCGACTTCGCCGCTGATGTAGCCATGAGACTGGCATACGGAGTAAGTCGGGGACAACGTATAATACGGCAGCTCATAGTTCTCAGCGATCGTGCGAACGAGTTTCGCTGCTGCTTTCCAGTCAGGCAGACGCTCTCCGAGGAAAGTATGGAATACGGTACCGGATGTATACAGGGTCTGTAACTTATCCTGAATGTCAAGAGCCTCGAAGATATCCTCTGTATAGCCGACAGGCAGGTGGGAACTGTTGGTGTAGTAAGGCTCACCGTTCATACCGGAACTGATGATATCCGGGAATTTCTTCTTGTCGTGACGCGCCAGACGATATGCCGTAGACTCTGCAGGCGTAGCCTCCAGGTTATAAAGATCACCGTACTGCTCCTGATAGTCGGAGAGGCGCTCTCTCATGTGGTTCAGAACGCGCTTGGAGAACTCCTGTGTTCTCTCGTCAGTCATGTCAGCCTTGATCCACTTAGCGTTTAATCCGGCTTCGTTCATGCCGACCAGACCGATCGTCGAGAAGTGGTTGTCAAAGGTTCCGAGGTAACGCTTCGTGTAAGGATACAGGCCTTCATTCAAAAGCTTTGTGATAACTCCGCGCTTGATCTTCAGGGAACGCGCGGAAATATCCATCAGGCGGTCCAGACGGGCGAAGAAATCCTCTTCATCGTTTGCCAGATAAGCGATACGGGGCATGTTGATCGTAACAACGCCTACACTACCCGTGCTCTCGCCGGAACCGAAGAAACCGCCGGTCTTCTTACGAAGCTCACGCAGATCCAGACGCAGACGGCAGCACATACTGCGGACGTCGGAAGGCTGCATATCACTGTTGATGTAGTTCGAGAAATACGGAGTGCCGTACTTCGAAGTCATCTCGAACAGCAGACGGTTGTTCTCGGTATCGGACCAGTCGAAATCCTTCGTGATCGAATAAGTCGGGATCGGATACTGGAAGCCGCGGCCGTTTGCATCGCCCTCGAGCATGGTCTCGATGAACGCACGGTTCACCATGTCCATCTCTGCCTTACAATCTTTATATTTGAAATCCATTTCCTTACCGCCTACGATCGCAGGAAGTTCTGCGAGGTCGTTCGGTACGGTCCAGTCCAGAGTGATGTTCGAGAACGGAGCCTGCGTACCCCAGCGGGAAGGCGTATTTACACCATATACGAAAGCTTCGATGCACTTCTTGACTTCCGGATAGGTCAGGTGATCAGCCTTAACGAACGGTGCCAGATAGGTGTCGAACGAGGAAAATGCCTGTGCGCCTGCCCACTCGTTCTGCATGATACCGAGAAAGTTAACCATCTGGTTGCAAAGTACGGACAGGTGCTTTGCAGGTGCAGATGTGATCTTACCGGGAATACCGCCGAGTCCTTCCACGATCAGCTGCTTCAGGGACCAACCAGCGCAGTAACCGGTCAGCATGGACAGGTCATGGATGTGGATGTCAGCCTCACGATGCGCCTTCGCGATCTCCTCGTCGTAGATCTCAGACAGCCAGTAGTTTGCCGTAACGGCACCGGAGTTCGAAAGGATCAGACCGCCGACCGAATAGGTAACGGTAGAGTTCTCCTTAACACGCCAGTCTTCAACTTTAACGTAGCTGTTAACGACATCTCTGTAGTCCAGGATCGTGGACTTCATGTTACGGATCTTCTCACGCTGCTTACGGTACAGGATGTATGCCTTCGCAACATCGGTATATCCGGACTGCTCGAGAACATGCTCTACGCTGTCCTGGATCTGCTCGACCGTGATGCATCCGTCCTTCTGCTTCGCCTGGAAGTCTGCCGTAACACGCAGAGCGAGAAGCTGGATGATGTCTTTATTTACCAGTTTCTCGGTTGCTACAAAGGCCTTTTCGATCGCCGCTTCGATCTTCGCGATCTGAAATTCCGCTGTTTCCCCATCTCTCTTAATAACCTTGATCATAATAATACCCTCTTTTATATCTTTTTCGAACGCCCCTTAAGTTCTGTCGTAAGGAGTAGGTTTTGTGTTGTTGTACCCTATTCTAGCACACAATATAGTGGGTGTCAACACCAAAACGCACAATATATTGGGTGTACGTAAATAAATACACGCAATAGCCCACAATATCTTGTAATCGGGTCATTTATCGTCAGATCTTCATCTCTTTCGGCAGATATGCACAGATAAAAATGCCGTCTTCACGATATTCCTGACTGATAAGGCGTCCATATTTGCGGATCAATGTGAGCTTGGCGCTGTCCTCAAAAGGGATCAGGCTCTCCCGATAGATCATATCCCTGTGCATATAGGATGCCAGCAATTCTCTAAGATCCTCTATCCCTTCTCCGGTCTTCGCGCTGATCATAACCGATGCTTCAGACGAAAAATCACGCATCTTCGGTAGTGTGCCTTCATTTCCCTCCCTGACGACATCACATTTATTAAACACGGTAATGACCGGTTTATCTGCGGCATTCAGTTCCCGGAGAGTCTCCTTTACGACCTGCATCTGCTTATCCATCGCAGGGGAAGAAGCGTCAACGACATGCAATATAAGATCACAATGGACCGCCTCCTCCAAGGTACTCTTAAAGGCATCAATAACGTCGTGCGGAAGCTTATTGATAAAGCCGACAGTATCGGTAAGCAAAAGTTCTTCTTTATTTGCGAACTTCATGATGCGGGTCGTCGTATCCAATGTAGCAAAGAGTTTATTCTCGGACAATACATCTGCATCCGTCAGATAATTCAGCAGCGTCGATTTGCCGGCATTCGTATAACCGACGAGAGCCGCCGACATATGCAGGCTTCTCTTTCGGTTTTTTCTCTGTGCCTCGCGGTTCTTCACCACTTTTTTGAGTTCCTGTTTCAGAAAGCCGATCCGTTCATGGATGAGACGTCGGTCCGTTTCGAGTTTCTTTTCACCGGGGCCACGCGTTCCTATACCGCCGCCCAGTCGCGACAGGCTCTTACGCAATCCGACCAGACGCGCCGCACGGTATTTCTGCATGGCCAGTTCGACCTGAAGTTTACCTTCTGCGGAGGCTGCATGTGCGGCAAATATATCCAGAATCAGCATCGTACGGTCCAGAACAGCACAATCCAGCGCCTCTTCCATGTTGCGATATTGGACCGGACTGAGTTCATCGTCACAGATCACGCCGTCGGCATGCAGGCCCTGAACGAGCATGCGTAACTCTTCGAGTTTACCGCTTCCTACATACGTCACCGGATGGATCCGCGTCAGGTTCTGCGTCAAACTGCCGCAGGCCTCGCCTCCGGCAGTCTTCACTAATTCTTCTAATTCTTTCAAAGAATCATCCAGTTCGCTCTCCTCGCCGGTACTTACACCGATGAGCACGAAACGTTTTATTTCTTCATGTGTATCGATCATTGGTTTTCTCCGGGTATATGTTCGATCTTCATATGGATAAGAGATATCTCGGAATCGATTTTATCATCATCCGGATAGGTTTCTTTGTAGGCCAATGCTTTATCATATGCATTGGCGTAATCTCCGAGTTGATACAGGATCATGATCTCATTCCATGCCAGATCATCATTGCATCCATGGTCCCCCAGTGCGATCGCGGATGCGATATTATGTTTTGCGTTGTTATAATCGCCGAGTTCGTACTGTGCATAGGCACACTGCGCCCAAATCGCCTGGATCTCGGGTGTATTCCGTCCTTTTGCTCCGGTCTGAAGGAAGCTCTTATAGATCGATTCCGCTTTCTTGAAATCTCCCAGGTTTTCCTGGCACAAGCCTGCATATAATACCGCTGAAGGATCGTTGCTCTTTATCGGAGCAGCCAGTTCCTGAAGTGCGTTGGAGTATTTTCCGAGGAGGTAATACGCCTTACCTTTCAGCAGGTGGATACTGTCCGTATCCTCCGTGCTCTCAAATATCTTATTCAGGAAATCCACTCCGGACTCCGCGTAACCGAGCTCCGAAAGCGTCTCATAGATCCGGAAATCCAAGAACGGGTCTTCGGAAAGATCCGCACATTCTTTCAAATCATTGAAGCCAGCCTCAAACGAGCCGCTGCGGATGTAGACGGTACCGCGCAGGAACAGGGAATCGGTTTTATGTACGTCGAGTTCGATCAATGCATTCAGGGTCGCAAGGGCTTCCTGGTAGAAACCTCCCTGTGCTTCAGCCTGTGCGCGATAAGAAAGGATATCATAATCGATCGCTCCGACACGGGTGCCGGTGTTTTTGATCGCCTGGGTAAACTGACCGATCGCGGCGTCATAGTTCTTCTGCTCGAGATAGACCAGTCCCTTTCCGCGATACGCTTCCTGCTGATCCTTATCCAGGGAGATCGAGGAATCAAAAGCTTTAAATGCCTTTTCGTACTCTTTCATCTCGAGATAATTCATGCCCAGATCACAATAGATGGAAGGATTTTGATCATCCAGCGAGATCGCCTGAAGGAACAGGCCTTCCGCCTCTTTATAGTTTTTCTGATTATACAATGTGATACCATCCAATCTCATGATGGCAGCTTCGGAACTGCATCCGCATAAAGCAGCGATCAGAGGTAATATCATCCATGCTTTCTTTTTCATAATGATCTCCAGATACTTGTATCCTTTCGGAATATGTGTTACAATGATTAACACGTCAGATACGTGCAATGCAAACGCACAGAAAGGTTTTTTATGAAACGATTTTTGATCTCTACCGACTCTACTTGTGACCTGCCGGACGATTTCGTGAAAGAGTATAACATTCCCGTTATCAGTCTTTACTACATCATGGACGGCGTTTCCTACGGTCCGGACTGCCAGATGGCGCCGCAAACATTCTATGCTAAGATGCGTGACGGTTTATTACCGACTACCAACGCGATGAACCCGGAAGGCTTTATCGAAAAGATCCGTCCCTATGTTGCGGAAGGATATGACATCCTTCATATCGCGTTTTCTTCAGGTTTAAGTTCAACCTGCCAGAATGCATTTTCCGGAGCCAATACTCTGATGGAGGAGTTCCCCGATCGAAAGATCATCGTGATCGACTCTCTCTCCGCTTCTTTGGGACAGGGCCTCGTTGTATATAAGGCCGTTATGATGAAAGAACAAGGTAAATCCATGGAGGAGATCGCAGACTGGCTTAAGGAAAACATCCTGCATTTCTGTCATCAGTTTACGGTCAATGACCTCTTCCACCTGCACCGCGGCGGCCGTGTTTCAAAAACAGCGGCGATCGTCGGAACTTTGGTAAATCTGAAGCCTGTTCTTCATGTGGATAACGAAGGTCTTTTAAAGCCCGTCGGCAAATCCATCGGCCGTAAGAAGTCCCTGAACGCGCTGGTCGACAACATGGGCGCCACCTTAGGCGACTGGGAAAACGATACGATCTTCATCGGTCACGGCGACTGCCTCGACGATGCGAAATACGTTGCAGCTCAGGTCAAGAGCCGCTTCGGTATCGATTGCAAGATCATCAATTACATCTCTCCGACCATCGGAGCCCATTCCGGTCCCGGAACCGTCGCTCTGTTCTTCATGGGAGAGAAACGATAAAACCGATCGAATGAATAACCTACGGCTGACCCGTCATCTACGACGGATCAGCCGTATTTTTATACGATGCCGGTGCTGCCGAAACCGCCGCGATCCTCACCATCGAGACTCTCGACTTCTTCAAATACGATCTTAGGCTGGTTCTCCATGATCCGGAACTGACAGATACGGTCTCCGACATGGATCTCGGTGTCACGCATCGCAAGCGCCGGAAAGCGCCAGATGTCATTGTTCCCACAATATGAGCAGTCGACAACGCCCATATGATTTGCCTGAAGCACTCCGAAATTCTTAAATGTCGAACTTCTCGGTACAATGTGAGCCTCATATCCTTCCGGCAGCTGCATGCAAACACCGAGGCTGATCAATTTGAACTCACCCGCCTTTAGCACAACATCCTCCGCTGCCCGAAGATCGATCCAGTCCGACTTACCGTCAATATAGGTCAGTTTCTCGATCTGATCGGAAACATAGCGGATCTTGATCTTTTTCATGATTTGATTCTCCATGGGTTCATCCTTCCTATGCGGCAGTCGCCTGCCTGTTTCCTGTCTTCATTTCTGATGCATTGCAGTGGTTCTCCATTACCGCAGATCAGTCACAAAACAATACAGCTTCTTTATCTTCGCTCTGCAGACTCTTCTGAACATCGATCACTTTCTGGTTCGAGCTCCCCCGCCACTTTAACTGATTATCCAAAAGTTCCGCTACAAATGGACCGTCGATCACAACATCGATCTGTTTCATCATCGGCAGATCGCGGATCGCCTCCCATTCATAACCCGTATACAACCAGATCGTCTTATCCGGGAAGCTTTTACGGATCTCAGCGATCAAATCGGTTACATCGGCCCGGTTTTTATAGAACAGCGGATCGCCGCCGCTGAATGTGATCCCGGAGATATAGTCTTTTGCAAGCTCATCAAACACTTCCTGTTTAGCAGCCTCATCAAACGGCAGCCCACCTTCGCAATCCCAGGTAACAGGATTTTGGCAGCCTTCGCAGCAATGCGAACAGCCGCTGACCCAGAGGACCACACGAAGCCCGTCGCCGTTGAGCATATCATCCTTCGTTATATTGTGATAACGCATCTTATATCTCCGTTTACATTGATTTTCGTTCTGCGATCTCTGCCATCTTCGCTGCGTTCAGGCGTGTATCGCCTTTAACACGTGAGTACGAAAGATAGCCGTTCATACGATCGATCTTCGTCAGGTTACGACTTCCGCACTTCGGGCAGACATCCATTTCGAGTTCCTGATGGCCGCAATCGTCACAATAAGCAAGTGACATATTTACACCCTCGTAGAAGCCCATCTTCATGGCACGGCGTACCAACGTCTTGATCGCCTCTTTGTTGTAGTCGATCGGATATTTTACATACTGGATCTTACCGCCGTTCGACAGTTCCCAGAAACGATATTCGAGATCCTGCTTCTGGATCGGTGTGATATTCTCCGTAACATGGCAGTGGAAACCATTGCTCACATATTCACGATCGGATACATTTTCCACGATACCGTACTTCTTACGGAACTGCTTCACCTGCAGACCGCAGAGGTTCTCAGCAGGCGTTGCATAGATCGCATACAGATGGCCGTCGGCCTCCTTATACTCTTCGATCTTTTTATTGATATAGGTCAGAACTTCCAGTGCAAATGCACCGTCTTCCACGAGAGATTTGCCGTTATACAACTGCTGAAGTTCATTAAATGCCGTAATACCGAAGGATGCCGTAGCTGCCTTCAGAACCGGCTTGATCTTATCATGGATGCCCAGATGGCCGCCGTAGAAGCCGCCTTCGCAGTATGCGAGTGGATTCGTGGAAGCCTTCATCTCACCGAGGTATGCATAAGTACGAATATGCAGCTGACGGATCAGGTTCAGATAATAGTCCAGCACTTCATAGAAGTCTTTCGACTCCTGACGGGATTTCGCCAGGATCATCGGTAAATGCAGGCTGACAACACCGATGTTGAAGCGGCCTACAAATATAGGCTTATCCTTATCATCTGCCGGGTGCATTCCGCCGCGCTCATACCAGGGCGACAGGAAAGCTCGGCATCCCATCGGGGAAATGACTTCGCCGTAGTTCTTATACATGCTGGCGATATAACCCTTACCGGTCAATGAGAGCCAGTCCGGATACATGGTCTTCGAGGAGCACTCGATGCCCGCCTCGAAAACATCCTCCAGCTCACAGCCGGGACCGTGCAGGTTCTCATCATACAGGAATACGATCTTCGGGAAGAGAACCGGTTTCTTACACTCGCTCTTACCCTGCCCTTTGCGGCGCACCTGCAGCATCTTGATGGTCGCCATCTTTGCAAAACGGCCTGTCCCGATACCCGCCGTCACCGTAATAAACGGATAGTCACCACGTGAGGATGCTACGGTATTGAATTTATACTCCCAGCCCTGGAAGCCCTGCTCAAAGTCGCGCTCTATGTCTTTGATCGCTTCTTCCTTTGCGCGCTCCTCACTGATGCCGAGATCGGTATATTTCTTGATATATTTTACGTACGATTTTTCTGCATAAGGCTCGAGGATCTTATCTGCCTGCGGGATGGTGAACCCACCGTACTGCTGGCTGGCAGCCGAAAGGACGATATCACCGATAACGTCGAATGCTACATCCAGGGTCTTCGGCTCATTGTACCAAAGATTACCCATCTCGAAACCGCCGCGCAGAACTTCCTCTACATTAAACAGACAGCAGTTCATGGTATCGCGGCGAGCAGCCATATCGTGAATATAGAGGTATCCTTCACGGATCGCCTGCAGTTCCTCCGTCGTCAGGAAGAACTTCTTATACAGGGACTTATTGAGCTCATTAAAGATCAGGCTGCGCTTCGAAGAAACCAGTGCGCTGTCCGTGTTGGAGTTCTCCTTATCACCGATATACATGATGGACTGGCTGGCCTTATAAACGTCATCCAGCATCTGCACGAAATCCTGCTTATAGTTGCGGTAATCGCGGTAGGATTTCGCTACGGCCGGGTTCACGCGTTCCAGTGCGCCCTCTACGACATTATGCATCTGCGCGATCGCGATCTCCTTAAGGCCCAGTTCCTCGACCTTCTCTTCTACAAATTGACATATGAAATCGAGCTCTTGCTGTGTAAACGTAACAAGCGCACGATAAGCGGATTTATTAACAGCTACAACGACTTTCTGGACGTTAAAGTCTTCTTTTGTGCCGTCCTTCTTTATAACTTTGACTCCCTGCAACATAAAAATACCTCCCTGCTTTTATGTCAAACGCCGTTAGCCTTAAACAACTATATCTAGTGCGATTTATGAAACTTAATCACAAGATATCGTATTCAACACGCTAAGCATATCACAATTCGACCATAAAAACAAGAGGTATTTTTTGTTTTTTATACGAATGTTTATTTTTTGGATTTCGCAGCCTCTGCCGCTTTTTCTTCTTCGTCAATGATGCGGCCCAGAAGTGTCGTACTGATGCCTACGAAATTATCGTATTCCGTAGAGCCGGTCATCTCTTTATAGGCCTTTCCGCATTCGATCGTGCGGCGCAGCATGTGCTTGCAGATCTCATTACGTCTGCATACGAAGAAATACTGGGCAGAAAGATAATTGGCCATGATCACATCGGGCAATGCTTCTTTTTCATTTATCTTTTCGGCTTCTTCGATCTTATTTACACCCTTTTGATACATCGCAGGTGCTTTCGAAGCTTCTTCGCGAACCCGGGTATAAGCGCCGGCCAGATTCAGACAATGACGGCACAGAAGGATCTTTATGTTGAGAGGATCCGATTCCTCTAACTCTTCCAGAACGAAAATCGAGTCCTCCAAGACTTCGATGACCTTATTCATGTCATGCAGACGGTTATATATGTTCGACAGGATATTCATCCGCATCGCAAGATGAATGCCGCTCGTACGGTCGTCACGCTTTTCATAAATAGCTTTCTGAAAATTGATCGACTGTTCCATCGCGGTAACTGCATCATTATAGTTCCCAACGTTGGCATATAAAACGGACATATGCTCCAGCGCAGTCGCATGAAGGGTCACGACATTGATATGACCTTCTTTCAGACGGTCGATCGTATAACGGATCGCGAGTTTATAATAATTCAGGATCGCATCGTAGATCTTCTGGTCGTCTTCACTCAAAACGCGGGGTTCCGGCAACAGACCGCCAAGTCCGTTGCATACACGGCCCAGAGCGCCGAGTTTAAAATATGCGGTGGAAACGCGAATGCAGTAGATATCCTCGTCTCTCTTGTAGAGTTCCATGGCCGCTTTCAGCATCTCTTTCAGATTTGCTTCACATTCCGGAAACTTCTGCGCCATCAGGCGAAAATCCGAAGAAACCTCATAAAGATTGCACTTGCACTCATAATATTCATTACTTTCCATGGGAACGATCTGGTCCAGTTCCTGAATGATCGCATCCACGGCAGAAATACCGGTTTCAATGTCCTGTTTCGCGGCTTCGATCGCCTCATCCAGTTTTTTATTGACTTCCTGTACTTGAGCTTCAAACATTTCCTACTCCTCCAACGCCGATTTTTTCACCCATACTCACTTTCGTCTCGATCTCGAGGCTGCTGTGGAGCATGATATCCGGATCCGGCACGACCCGGTCTTTTTCAAAAAACAAAACGATCGTCGAACCGCCGAATTCAAAGCGTCCCTTCTCCTCGCCGCGGTAAAACCGACCTTTTTGCTTATAATTCACAATACGGCCGACATTTAAAGCACCGACCTCCATCATGATGACATCCCCGAAATGGTCGGTGCGCATCATGCAATACTCTCTCGTATTCTGTTTGTATATGGGGTACATGTCCCCGGCTACCGGATGCACGGTATGGAACACACCCGGGATCTTACGGTTATGCGTTTTTTTGCCGCTGTCGATGTAGCAATATCTGTGATAATCATCTACAGACAAACGGAAAATGAACATCGAACCACCTTTGTATTTTTCTGCCAGGCGAGGATCACGCAAGAGTTCGTGCATCGTATAGGTCGTGTTCTTTATCTGCACGCATAGATCATCTTTGATCTCATAGACCAAAAGTTTTGAATCACACGGACTGATCAGATGATCGTTCGTATGATCGACCGGTCTCGCATTTGCCACCAGTTCACGGGTGAAAAAATCATTGTATGATTTAAACTCGTCTACCTCACGATTCACGAAGGTCATATCCAGATTACACTTGCGGATAAAATACGGAATCAAGGTACGAGAGAAACCGCTGTCGAGAAAACGGCCGCACGCCTTCGATACAACGGGTGAAACCAAAGGTTTCAAAACAGCCCGTCCGATGGTCGTTCCGTATAAAAAGCGGAGCATTTTCTCCTGGGTACCGCTGTCGTTTACGACCAGTTCGGCCGAAGGATAACGATCCCTGGGTATGCAATTGGTCATTCTTGTGTAATACTGCACCGAATGTACCTCCTAGATCAATTTCAGCATGGACAATACGACTAAAGCCACGACGATTACGATGACCGCAAGCTGCGCATTGTTCGGCTTTTTAACTTTAAAATCCACAACGAACAAAGTACCGACAACTGTCATGCAAATATGGATGAGGAGCACATAAAACTTATGCTCCAGCTGGCTTCCGATCAGATAAAAGATCGGGAGCGCGATCGAGATGGAAGTGATCGGAAGGCCGGAATAGAACTTTCGGTTCTCAGTCGTTTCTTTCTGGCGCTTCTCTTCCATCACGTTATAGTAAGCCAGGCGGATAACTCCGTTCATAACATAGAACAGAAGGATCACGATACCAAAGATACGGTCCATGCCGTTTCGATAGGCAAAATACGCAGGGAACACGCCGAAACAAACGATGTCGCACAGAGAGTCAAGTTGGATACCGAAACTCTTCTGCTCATCGGAACGGTTTTTCTTCGTGCGGGCGATCTTTCCGTCGAGCATGTCACAAAAGCCGGACAATGCGAGGCACAGGATCGCATACTTATAATTCGACTGCGATGTCAGGAAAATACCGAGCATGGAAGAAAACAAACTCAGGAAAGTCGTAACGATCGTATAATCATAAAACCCTATCATGTAGATACTCCTTGTTTTGATCTATGATCTCTTCTCTTAAAAACAAAGGTGGAAACCACCGTAACTATAGCGCCGATAAATACGATGGAATAAAACGTTACACCACGCATCAACAGGTTCGCGGGTGTCAGAAGCGCTGCCGGATAGACCGCAGCGAAACAAAACTCGAACATGTGCTCCGTGATGCCCATACCGCCGGGGAACGGCAGCATGTCGACCGCAGTCGCGATCAGGGCCTGCAGGAAGATAATGGTCCAAAAACCGGTTCCCGAAAGACCGAACGACTTATAGATGCACCAGGAAATACTGAAGTAGAACAATCGCTGAATGACCGTGACCACCATTACATTGCCCAGCATCTTCCAATGACCCGCTATCGAATTTGCCGTGTCCTGATAGTTCTTCATGAAACCGATCAGTTTCGCTTCCGCCGCCTCATAATTTCGGATCAGATGGATCTTCTTCAGGAAGCGAAGTCCGAGGTACAGGATCTTACCTGCCCAGTTGATGCGGAATAAAAGCAGAAGCATGAAACCGACGCAGATGATGTTCAGCAGTACTCCGAGGTAGAGCCAGAACGCGGCGGAACCGACATGTTCCTGAACATAAGGGCGGCCCCAGATCACGAGCGGAATACCGATCAATACCAGGATCAGCTTATAAGTGATCGTAACGACCATGATGACCGGCATGCTGACACCGTATTCCACGTTTTCGCGTTTCAGATAGTACATCTGCATGGGCTGGCCGCCGGTAGCGGAAGGGGTAATGTAACAGTAGAAAAAACCGATCCACGATACCAATATGCATTTCCAGAGTTTTACTGGCGATTTAAGCACCCGCAACATGTAGGAAATGATCACGGACTCGCTGCAGATAAATAATACGGTCAGAAGCAATGCCAGAAAAAGCCATCGTTTTCTGACCCCGAGAATGGCATCCCATATGGATTTGAGATCCTTCCCCTTCAGTACGCTATACGCAGTAACCGCAAATATAACTACAAAGAAGATGATTTTAAATATCTTTGCTTTCACTCTCATCCCCCACTACTTTGCAACGGAACACGAAGCCCGTCACGCGGTCGGCAACTTTCGCATATTGTTTCCACCAAGATACATGTTGTGAGACCCTGTATAAGATCTCAGCGATCAAAAAACCACCTATGACATCCAATAATACGTGCTGCTTCGTCGTCATCGTAGAAAGGAAAACGGCAAGTGCAGCGAGCAATGACAACCACTGGTAAGCCTTTGGAATCTTCTTCTGTCCGCGGATACCGATATAGCAGAACCAGCTGACCAGACAATGGATGGACGGGAATAGATTATCCGCATCATCCACGTTATACAGGAAGCGCATACAAAACGGAATGAAACCATCTCCAACGACCTCAGGACGCACATTTGTTGTCGGGATCAGGATGAAAAAGATGGCGCATACGACACGGGACAACATGTCAGCAACGCAAAAGCGATAACAGTGCTCGCGGCTGATGCTTCCGATCAGGATGTAATTCACGACCCAGAAGGCAAACGCACCGAAATAGATGAGCACCGTCCACTGCCAATACGGCGTCTGCGTATCGAATTTAAGCGTCATATCATAATGATGACGCCCTCCCGTGATCAGACGGGTTCCGAAATACACGAGGGAATTAAATAAAAAGCAACAGATCAGCGGTAATGCCGCATAGATCGGCATAAACCGCTCGACCAGTTTACGTAAATGTACCATGATAATTCCAATCCTCAAAATTCAACGAGAAAACTTTCATTAACGGAAGTATTCAACGCCGGACTCGAAGATCTTCATATCCTGATCTCCGTAAATATTTATCGCTACCGAATCGCCGCGACGTTCGGAGTGTGCCATCTTACCGAGGATGCGGCCATCCGCACTGGTAATACCCTCGATGCAAGCGTAGGAACCGTTTACATTCCACTCTTCATCTGTGGAAGCATTGCCCTCGGGATCGGTGTACTGCGTCGCCACCTGTCCGTTCTCGAACAGTTTGCGGATCCACTCTTCGTTTGCTACGAAGCGGCCCTCACCATGAGATGCCGGATTGCAGTATACTCCGCCGAGTTTCGCCTTAGCAAGCCAGGGAGACTTATTGGAAACGACCTTTGTGTAGACCATCTTCGAAATATGACGGCCGATCGTATTATAGGTCAATGTAGGCGAATCATCCTTCTGTGCCGCAATGGTTCCGTACGGTACCAGACCTAACTTAATGAGCGCCTGGAAACCATTACAGATACCGAGCATCAGACCGTCACGGTTGTTGATCAGATCCAGGATCGCTTCTTTCAGTTTTTCATTACGGAATGCCGTCGCGAAGAACTTCGCGGAACCTTCCGGCTCGTCACCAGCGGAGAAACCGCCGGGGAACATAACGATCTGGGCTTCCTTTATCGCCTTCTCGTAAACATCGACTGAAGCGCGGATATCTTCCGCAGTCAGGTTACGCAGTACTTTGATGTTAACGTTCGCCCCGGCACGCTCAAAGGCTTTCATACTGTCATACTCGCAGTTCGTTCCCGGGAATGCCGGAATGAATACGGTAGGCTTAGCGACTTTATTCTTGCAGACATAGATCGAAGGTGCCTTATACAGATCGGAAGCGACCGGAGCTGCCTGCTTCGAAGCGCGGGTCGGGAATACCTTCTCCAGTGGCTTCTTCCAGCAAGCCAGAGCCTGATTCATAGGGATGCATGTGTCACCATAGATAAATGCAGGTTTTTCAATAACTTCACCAACGACTTCATAATCGCAACCTTCAAGATAGGTGGCATAGGAAAGATCATCTGCAGCTTCCAGGATCAGATCGCCGTATGCAGGCGCAAACAAACGTTCCTTTTTGATCACGCGGGCAAAAAGCTCTGCACCGAAGCCGTTACCGAAGCCCATCTTGCTGACTGCTTCTGCATAGCCGTTAGCACCGAGAGCATATGCCGAAACGAAAGCCTTGTTTTTGATCGCTTCAAATACTGCAGAATAGGAAGCCTTGATCTGCTCGTAATCCGGCAGGTCGTACTCGTTTTTATGGATATGTACCGCAACCAGTTTATGGCCGGGTTTCTTGAATTCAGGGGAAATGATGGTCTTATCGGAAGCTACATCCACCGCGAAAGAAACCAGTGTCGGCGGTACCGAGATATCGTTAAAGGTACCGGACATGGAGTCTTTACCGCCGATAGACGGAAGGCCAAAGCCAAGCTGCGCGTCATAAGCACCGAGAAGTGCGGAGAAAGGCTCGCCCCATCCCTTCGGATCCTCTGTCATACGACGGAAGTATTCCTGATATGTCATGCGGATCTTGGAGTAATCACCACCGTTAGCAACGATCTTCGCGATCGAATCTACTACAGCGTAGATCGCGCCGTGATACGGGCTCCAGGAAGAAAGGTAGGGATCAAAACCGTAAGCCATCATGGTGACGGTATCAGTCTTGCCTTTGAGTACAGGGAGTTTAGCAACCATGGCCTGTGTCTCGGTCAGCTGATATTTGCCGCCGTAAGGCATGAATACGCTGCCTGCGCCGATGGAACCGTCGAACATCTCGACCAGGCCCTTCTGCGAGCAGACATTGAGATCGGACAGCATGGAAGACCACTTATCTTCCACATCCACTACGGGAACATCGGTAAAATATGTGTCTTTAGCAGAAGGCACGGAAACGACTACGTCCGCTTCCTGATGTGCTCCGTTGGTATCCAGGAAAGCACGGGACAGATCGACGATGGTCTTTCCTCTCCACTGCATAACGAGACGCGGCTCTTTAGTTACGGTAGCGACCGTGGTAGCCTCAAGGTTCTCTTCCGCTGCATAAGCAAGGAAAGCATCCAGATCCTTAGGATCTACGACTACAGCCATACGCTCCTGGGATTCGGAGATCGCGATCTCGGTTCCATCCAGACCTGCGTACTTCTTCGGAACTCGGTCCAGGTTGATCATAAGGCCGTCGGCCAACTCACCGATGGCAACGGAAACACCGCCGGCACCGAAGTCGTTACACTTTTTGATCAAATGGCTGACTTCCGGACGACGGAACAATCTCTGCAATTTACGCTCGGTAGGCGCATTACCCTTCTGAACCTCTGCACCGCAGGTGTCGATGGACGCCTCGTTGTGAGCCTTCGAAGAACCGGTTGCACCGCCGCAGCCGTCACGGCCGGTACGGCCGCCCAAAAGAACGATGATATCTCCGGGATCGGAGGTAAGACGAACTACCGCGCTTCTCGGAGCAGCGCCCATAACAGCACCGATCTCCATACGTTTTGCAACGTAGTTCGGATGATAGATCTCTTTTACATAACCGGTAGCCAGACCGATCTGGTTGCCGTAGGAACTGTAACCATGCGCAGCTCCGCGAACCAGTTTCTTCTGCGGAAGCTTACCCTTAAGGGTCTGATCCAAAGGCTTCGTAGGATCGGCAGCACCTGTAATACGCATTGCCTGATATACATAGGTACGGCCCGACAGCGGGTCACGGATCGCACCGCCCAAACAGGTGGCGGCACCACCGAAAGGCTCGATCTCGGTCGGGTGGTTATGTGTTTCATTTTTGAAGTTGATCAGCCACTCTTCGGTCACTCCGTCGATGGTAACGGGAACTACGATCGAGCATGCATTGATCTCATCGCTCTCTTCCTGATCGTCGAGTTTACCTTCTTTCTTCAGGCGGCGCATCGCCATCAGGGCCAGATCCATCAGACATACGAACTTATCGTTACGACCTGCGAAGATCTCCTTATGATCCTTCACGTAACGCTCGTAGGTCTCCTGCATCGGCTTCTTATAGTCGCCCTCCAGGAAGGTAACATTCTTAAGTTCGGTATTGAAAGTCGTATGGCGGCAGTGATCCGACCAGTACGTATCCAGAACGCGGATCTCCGTCATGGAAGGATCGCGCTTCTCTTCGTTTTTAAAATAGTTTTGGATATGCTTGAAATCCTTAAAGGTCATCGCAAGGCCCAGGGAAGCATATAATGTATTCAGATCGGTGTCGTTCATGGAGCAGAAGCCGTCAAAAATGATGACATCTGCAGGTTCGTCAAACTTTGTGATCAAAGTCTGCGGTTTCTCGAGAGGGATCTCTTTGGAATCCACAGGGTTGATGCAGTGGTGTTTGATCTTATCGAACTCTTCGTCAGTGATCTTACCGGAGATCACGTAAGTAGTCGCCGAATGGATGATCGGCTCTTCGTCTTCTTTCAGAAGCTTCACGCACTGCTCTGCGGAGTCGGCGCGCTGGTCGAACTGGCCGGGCAACGACTGAACCGTAAAAATGCGGTCATCGTCGTTATGCGGAAAAGTCTCCTCATAATATGTGTCGACCGGCGGCTCGGAAAAAACGGTCGTCAGTGCTTTTTTATACACTGCATCCGACAGATTCTCGATATCATAGCAGATCAGGACCCGAACGCCTGTGACACCGGCAATATTCAGATAGCTTCCGATCTCCTCCTGTAATTCCTTTGCCGCAACGGCGAAAGGTGTTTTTTTCTCGGCATAAACTCTTTTTACACTCATGAATGACCTCCGGTTTATTTGCATTTCAATAGATGCGGCCATGAAGCCGCACTCCTAGAACATTTTAACACTTAGCCATACAAATTTCAACCGGATGTTATTAAATGTAATAAAATCGTAAAAGGCGGCATACGCTGTTGCGTATACCGCCTAAATCATCGTTTTATTTCGATCTAAGATCTGTATTATTCAGCCTTCGCGGGTAACTCGGAAGTACAATTCGGGCAACGTGTTGCTTCGATCGCGATATCGGTGATGCAATACGGGCACTTCTTCGTTGTGGGCGGAGCAGCTTCTTTCTTCTTACGCATCTTATTCATGGCCTTGATGATCAAGAACAGAACGAACGCGATGAGAACGAAGTCGATGATCGCCTGCAGCAATTCGCCATAGTTAAACTGAGCGTCTGCGATTTTGAAGAAAAGATCTTTTACATTCTGGCCACCGCAGATCAGGCCTACCAAAGGCATCAGGATATTCGCAACCAGTGCATTTACGATAGCCGTGAACGCGCCGCCGATGATGATGCCGACTGCCATGTCCATAACATTACCCTTGGAAATAAACTCCTTAAACTCTTTTATCATTTTCCACCTGACCTTTCTGCTTTTTTGAAAAAAGCATGTTGTTGTATGATGGCTTCATCATATCACAACCACTTTCGAACTTCAATATACTTTTCGGAAAAATCATACACAAATTTCGTTTCTTTTTGTCCGTCCCGTTTCGATATTCACTTGCAAGCATCCAGCGGAAATGATAAAATATCCTTAGTTTTTGTTTTCCATTCGGAGGTTGACATGAAAAGGAATTTTAATCTGGACTTATTGCGAAGTATCGCCTTTCTGATGATCTTTGTATTCCATTTCAATCTGATGATCGGGACCTATAATATCGATACGCCGGTTCCTCTTTTTGTTCGCGCGGAAAGCTGGACGCTCGGCTCGTTGGGTGTCGGTATCTTCTTGATGCTGTCCGGCTATGTTCTGAAAAACAGTTTCGAGCGCTCGGGAGAAAAGATCTCCACGTTCTATAAGAAGCGTCTATTGGCTATTTTTCCGCTGTTTTATGCGTGCTATTTCGTAGCCTATCTCTGGATCGATCTTCCTGCGGGCAATCTACTCTCCAGATACCATATCTGGTCGGTCTTCGGTTTCGATGGTTTTCTGACCATGCGCGGTTTCAGCACCTGTTATCGCATCGGAGAATGGTACCTCGGCGTGATCCTGATCTACTATCACCTGTTCCCTTTCCTGTACAAGGCAGTAAAGAAGGCGCCTCTCGTCTTCGGTCTGAGCCTGCTGGTGCTTCATTTTCTTTTCATGTATAATTATGAAACTCTCGCAGCCCGGATTTCTGACCTTTTCAAGCATCCGATCCTTCCGCCGGAACCGTCGGCATCTGTTCTGGTCCTGCTGCCGCAGTTCGTAGCCGGAATATACTTAGCATTCTATGTCAAAAAATGCCATCCTGCCCTCTTGCTGGCATGCGCATTTATCTTCGGAGTTTTTTCATTCTTCGATCTTCCGGCCGGTCTACTCCCGGAAGGTACGTTTAAAGGCTCATGGATCTACGGAAACCTTATCAGTGTGTTAGCCGTATTTATGATCTTTGCATATGCATTCAGCAATAAGAAGCGTGAAGAAAGCAAGGTTTCCCGTATTCCGCTCCTGAGCGGTATCGTCGGTACCATATCAAAGTACTCATTTACGATGTTTCTGGTGCATCACATTCTCCAGGATCGCCTGTTTTCCAAGTATTCCGATAAAGTGGTAAGCACCGGTTTATCCGCTCCCAAGTACTTCCTTTTATTTTTCTTCGCTTTGATTCTGACGTTCCTGCTCTCCTGTCTGATCCAGAACGGAACCGACACGATCATGAAGAACCTGAAAGCCCGTTTTGAAAAAAGAGCTTCGAAGGGTGCGAAGGCCAACGATCAAGCATCGATTAACACATAAATACACTCGGAAAATACATTTACCCCGTTCCTCCCTGATGATATACTTTAGGAAAATCATCGGGGAGGCTTCTTTTATGGAATCCATTAAAGCATACCAGGTACATTTAGGTCCGGCAGCCTGCGCAGTCGATCTCGGAGACGGCAGCGAACGCGGTCCCTACGTAGATCAGGACTATATCCTGCGGAAACTCGGACGTCCGCATCGTGCGATCAATCTAATGTATTGCTACTATCCGCTCGACGAAGGATTTCCGGGCAGAGCCAGCGTTGTGCATGCAAATCCCAACGTTTCATTTGCCTGGGACTATCCCTATGACGATTACTTTACCTACAAAGGCGGGCTCATCGGGGATAAGGACGATGAACCGTTTACTTATATGCGTGACATCCGCCGCCATGGCCAGGATGTCCTGCTTACATTGACCATCGATCCTCATGTAAGTGATGAACATCTCATAGCGATCGCAAACGACCTTACGACCTTCGGGCGGATATTCTTACGCATCAACCATGAGGCAACGGGCAATTGGTTCTCGTTCAACCGACGCTGTACATATCAGGAAGTCGCCGACTTCTATGTCCGTTTCCATAAGATCATCAAAAAATATGCGCCCAATGTATCCACGATCCTCTGCATCGGCGGCATCGAGGATACGAACAGCGAAGAGATCGTGATGGAGAAGGAGTTCGCCGAAGCCGTTCGTGCTACGGATATCTGGTCCGTAGACAAATACATGGCCCTGCACTGGGGATGGCCCTATGACATCGCCGAGCCCGGAGGTAAGTCGCACAAGCGGGAAAGTTCCGGCGAGATCTACGATATGACAAAGCGCAGCTACGAAAGATTTAAGTATCTGTGTAGCGGCGTTGAGAAGCCCATGGTAATGAGCGAATGCAACGCAGACGGGGATGTTACCGGCCCTTACGAGCAGGTCGATATGATCCGGAATTTCTGCAGATACATTAAAGAAGATCCGGTTCGCTGGTTCTCGGGCTTTACCTTCTACCAGTTCCGGGACGACGGTCGTCTGGGGCTCGAGATCTCCGATCCGAACAATGCTTCCGTCGGTGTGGAGCAGCCTGTCCTGGCTGCATATAAGCAGATCATTTCCGATCCCTTCTTCTCTCCTTCTATGAATGTCGGTGAAGAAGCCGCATTTCCCGCGAAGCTTCGCTGGGGCGGATCGGAAGACTCCGAAGGCATCTGTATTCCTCTTAGTTTTGACGGCGACCCTCACTTCGCTGAGGTTTACTTCGATGATGAGCTAGCTTCGTTAAACCTGATGATGGAGATCCACGGAAAATGGTTCTATAAGGCACCCGGAACCAAATGTATCGACCTTATGCCCGCCTTCTTTGAACGGCGTTTGACCGGACCATGTGAGATCCCGCTGAATATCTTCGCCCCGCCGTCAAGCGGCGAAAACGATCCCTCGCAGGGTCCCGACTGGCAGACGAATTATTATACCGTTCTCCCGAAACTTCCGACCGTCCGGCTCCGTTTTGCGCCGACCATGGAAGCAAAGCCCGAACATTTTCACGGAAAATGATGCGTCGGCATTGACATTTACCGTAAAATCGGGTATACTCCGTTTCGAGAAAGCATCTTTTGCATAACTCTTAAACCTTACAACGGGGTTGTACTGGTTTCGACGGGGATTTTGCAATCGTGACAGCCATCTGCAGACCGTGACTGCATATCAAAACGGAAAACTTAAATATAAACGCAGAAGATAATAATTTTGCTTTCGCTGCCTAATTGCAGCTGTCGGCCGTAAGTCTCGCATCGCTTACGAACCGGCATCGACTTGATGCGCCACTCCTGCCCTTAAGCTTTGCGGGGCCGGAACATTGATGAAGCTACCTTTTATGTGCGCCTGTCCTTCTGTGCATGTAGGAGGGAAATTTAAAGAATGACTGTGATGGGAGAAATTGCGATGAATGGGTTTTCGGACAGGGGTTCGATTCCCCTCAGCTCCATTCTTATGGACACGTAAAATAAGCGCCCGCAGGTGAACACTTCACCTGCGGGCGTTTTTGGATTTTTACTTCTGGTTTAAAGCGATAATACGTTCAGTCACTTCCTGAGAGATCTCGAGAAGCATGACCGATCTGGGTTTGGATGTACAGAAGCCCTGGATCAGGTCTACATTCAGTTCGATCACGGTACGAAGTTCATCATCCGTTTCGATACCTTCCGCGATAACCTTAATACCATGCTGACTCGCAAAACTTACGATATTCCGAACCAGATGCTGCTTCTTGGAATCCTTATCGATATCCACGACCAAAGCACGGTCGATCTTAATGAAGTCCGGCTGACAGCGAAGCAGGTTCGACTCGTTCGCATAACCGCTTCCGAAGTCATCGAGTGCGACCATCATATTATGCGTTCGATAACGCTTCTGGATGATCTCATCCATCTGATCGCTCAGATCCAGTTCTTCGGTGATCTCTACAACGATACGGTCCAGCATCGGTCCGTACTGCTCGATCAGCTGTTCGAAAAACTCATCCGGCACATAACAGTCCGGTATACTGTTGATGAACATCTTCTTAGAGGAGAAAATGTCTTTATTCTCATTCAGGATACGCATCGTATTGGAAAATGTAAGCAGTTCGACTTCTCCGAGGCGTCCCTCTTCCTTAGCGATACCGATGATCTCGCTCGGCGTCATGGGAACATCCGTGCGCGGACGCATTAGCGCCTCAAATGCAAATATCTCGCCGTTATGCGCGCTGACGATGGGCTGGAACTGATAATCGAAAAGATTACCGTTGATAATACGGTTGAAGGTCTGCACACGCATGTACTTCTCTTCACGCTCAGCGTAAACATCCTCCGAGAACTCTATAATTCGGCCCAGGCGCTGCGAAGTTGCTTCGAACAGTGCAAAGTCCGCCTTCGAGACCAGTTCCGTATAGGTCTTGCCCTGCTCCGGAAAATGCGCGAAACCGCCGGCAAAAAGGAGCTTCGTATTATTCAGTTCATTAAAACTCTCCAGATAACCGATGATCTCCTGGGATAATCCGACTGCACGTTTATATGCATCGATCGCGTTCGAATTGAAATAGTACAATGCGAAACGGGTCTTCGAGATACGTCCGCATACAACATTGTTGTTCTGCTCATGACGCTTGATCAGTTTCGACAGATGGTCGAGACCGCCGTCGATCTTCTCTTTCTGCTGCGTGGTCGCACGATCCACGCCGAGGATCTCCAGTTCGGCATAACCGCCGTAATCCGAATGGGATACCATGAACTCTTCCACCCGCTTCACCATCGCATCCTTCGAAAGAAGCTTCGTCGCCATATCGTAATAGGTAAAGGAAATCAGTTCCGCCTTATTCGTGATCATGTCAGTCACATCGGATAAGATGTAGACCTGCATGCCACGCTCACGTTGATAACGGATCTGGATATATTTATCGCGGTTGGAAACGCGGATCTTATAGATCTTCTCTTCTTTATTCTCGACCGTCTCTGTGATCTTCCCGAGCAGGACCTCGAGCTGCTCACGCGTCATCGTCTCGCTCATGGGTACCCAGTCATCCACCAGCATCTGGCTGTTACCGGAAACCAATACCGTGCGGAAAGCGCTGACCCACGTGAAGATCGCAACGTCAGAGAAACATTCGCGCATGATATTCAGGTTCGTCTTATAATAGTTATACAGTTTTTGTAGTTTATACAGTCTCCAGCAAAGTACGACCGCACAGACCAACGATAGAAAAACGATGGTCTTGATCTCAAATATGACTGCCATCGTCGCAAACAGGACGATACCCATCAGCCATATCATCATTTCCTCATACCAGTGATTAAACTCACGGTCCATGTTGTTTTTACTCATATACCCTCCGATTATCGGAACATTCCTACTTCCCTCTTAACGCACACTTTCAAGGATCGTTCCTACTTCGACCCTATTTTTTATATTAGTACAACCAATGGTAAATGTCAATTTATTTACCGTTTCTTCTCTTATTCGTTCCTTTACTTTCATAAGTGATTATGGTATAATTAAATGAAGTATTTATGCCTTCAGACGGCCTGGATCTTCCGTCCGAAAATGTGTGCGATCCAAAGGCATTAATACGTAAAATGTATCAAGGGAGTATACACATGAACGCAAAAATAGAAGCAGTAACTAAGCAGATCGGCCAGGTCATTAAGGGAAAGGATGATATCATATATAAACTTCTGGCCGCTATCATTGCAGGCGGACACATTCTTCTCGAAGATATCCCGGGTGTAGGTAAGACCACACTCGCTGTCACCGTTTCCCGAACGATGTCATTAAAATACAAACGAATACAGTTTACACCCGATGTACTTCCCAGTGATCTCATCGGTTTCAATTTATATAATAATCAGACCGGCAGTTTCGAATATAAAGAAGGTGCCGTATTCTGCAACCTGTTCCTCGCAGATGAGATCAACCGTACCTCTCCGAAGACCCAGTCGGCTCTTTTGGAAGTAATGGAAGAAGCTAAGGCGACCGTCGACGGCGTGACCCGTGAGCTGCCTTCTCCTTTCATCGTTATTGCGACCCAGAATCCCTTCGGTTCATCCGGTACGCAAAAGCTTCCGGAATCCCAGCTGGACCGTTTTATGATCCGTCTTTCCATGGGCTATCCGGATCATTCGAATGCCGTTGCCATCCTGAAGGGAAACGTCGGCGACGTTCTGAACACACTTACCGGTCTGTTGGGCCAGAATGATGTCGCAATCATGCAGCAAGAAGCTAAAAAGATCTTCGTTCACGACTGTATCTACGACTATATCGTGCGTCTCACCGAGGCGACACGTAACGAAAACTATTTTTCTCTCGGCTTAAGCCCCCGCGCCTCTCTGTCTCTTCTGAAGATGGCGCAGGCGACCGCATTCATCGAAAGCTGCACCTATGTTCTGCCCGAACACGTACAGTCGATCTTTAACGATGTTTCCTGTCATCGTCTGGTGCTCAGTTCCAAAGCTAAAATGAATGGATTTACATTGGAGACCGCCATGAAGGCGATCGTAGACCAGACACCGCTTCCCAAAATGTAATCAGGAGTCTCTATGATTAAAAAGATCCTGCGAATCGTCGGATATCTGGTCACACTGGCTGCCCTATATCTGGGGCTGCGTTTTTTCCGACTCTATTTTTTCGCGCTTTTACTGTTCTTCTTTTTGCTCTTCCCGTTCGTTTCCGTTATTCTGGCGCGTTACGTGATCAAGCGCACCGATTACTCCTGGTATCTCCCGGACACGATCTCGAAGGGTGCCGAACTCGAAGTGACGATCGGCATGCGAAACCCGACGGTCTTTCCGATTCCGAAGCATCTGCTCGATCTCACGATCTCAAATATTTTATACCCAAATGAAGACGTTCATACGATATGGACCGGACTTAAGATCCGCAGTGAACAGACCGTCACGATTCCCCTTAAGATCCTGTACTCCGGCTATCTGCGGATCGAGCTTAACCGCGTATGCATTCCGGATTATCTGAACTTTTTTACGTTCAAACGTAACTTAGACCTGAAGAAGGACATCTTGGTCCTTCCGATCCGGCTGAACGATACTTTTTCCACGATGGCTGTCGGCGGCAGCGGAAACGTTGAACTCTCCGAAAGTGACGTCGTGGGCAATGATGCGACCCAGATGATCGACGTACGCGAATACCGCCCCGGCGACCGTCTGAACACGATCCACTGGAAGCTCAGCGTCAAAGCGGGCGAGATCATGGTAAAACAATTCGGTTCTCTCTCGGACAATGATGCCTGCATCCTGATGGATCTGTACCGTCCCGAAACCAAAAACAAACGTGTATACAAAGAACAGGAAGATACCGAGGCAAAGATACTCGCAGGTCTCGATTCTTCCTACGATATGCTCGAAACATTGGCCACGCAGTTGCTTCATGAAAAAAGGCCTATTTTGGTCTGCTGGTACTCCCGGCGGGCAGCCGAACTCAAAAGCATGGAGGTTCTGCGCCGTTCGGATCTGACCGATCTCTACCGCATACTCTACTACGAGGAGCCCGTAAAAGATCCTTCGATCACACTGGAATACTTCACGAAAACCGACGATAACTACAACGATTTCTTTTATATTCACCCGGCCGACCAGAATGTTCCCCTGAATCATTCGCTCCTCTTCGGTAACGAAGTCGAGCAGGTCTCCACAGTACATCGTAACTAACGGAAGGCAATATATATGCAGATACAGCAAAATAAGATACGCCCCTGGCAGTTCATACGCTCCGGTAATGCGAGCAGACAGGCTGCCTTGCTGGAACGCAAGTCGCACCGGCAGGGCTTTCTTATAGAGCGCAATATTGACCTGCCGTCGCCCGCTCGTGCCTATTCGTGCCTCTTCCGCGGTATTCTGCTGTTTCTGCTGATCTATACTCCGATCACGATGATCAATGCAGCCTATGAGATCTCGGACAATACCGCGATCGTCCCGATCATTTTGCTTCCGTTTGCTCTTTTGGTCGGTTTCTTTAACTACAACGGTTTATGCCGTACCTTGGGCTACATCTTTTTCTTCCTGTTTTTCGTAGTCATATCGACCTCGGGCTACTATTACATCAACTCCGGTCTGAACGCCATCATCAATATCACGTTCGAGACCGCGTCCTACGAATTGAATACATCTGCCATCCGTTCCTATAACGAGGCTATCGGAGACCGAGCCGTGACGATTCCGCTCTTCTATCTCTACATCGGTATCGTAAGTGTGATCTTCCTGAACTTCCTGATCAATAACTTCATGAGCATTCCGGTCGTTCTGTTTGTATCCGCTCCTTTCTGGCTGCTCATCTTCTATTTTGACTACCAACCGCAGCCGGTCCACTACCTGTCTTACGCCTTCTGTATGATGAGTATGGTCATCCTGAAGAGCACACAACAGTATAATCTTCCGGACCGACTACATAAATACTACGTAATACGACATTCGTCCGATAAACACCTATACCGAAGCACATCTAACGGTAAGGTCATGGCACAGACGTCAGCGTTCGTCATCGGTGTTCTGGTCTTCATGGTGCTTCTGAGTAATCTTCTCTATCCTTCGAACCGGTTTTCAACTCCAAGGGAATGGGCTTCCATGAAAGAAAGCACGGAGGATTACGCTCGTATCTTCTTCACCGAAGGTCTAAGCGGTTTCTTCAAAGGCTCAACCAAAAACAGCATGACCTCCTTCGGTAATCTTTACTCCGGTGGAAAAGTTCAGCCGACCTTCCAAAAAGTGTTGGAAGTCGATTATGTTCCTGCCAGTTATGATGCCGTATATATCCGTCAGTTTATCGGAAGTTATTATACCGGTTCCTCCTGGTCAGATACGATCAACGCCGATCTGGAGATTCTTAAGGAAGACGAATATAAGGCCAATGAAACACTCCGGAAGATCTACGAAGATCCGGATCATCCGCTTCACAAATATGTATATAAGGCATCCATGAACATCCGCCCAATGAATGAGAGCGGCGCACTCATCCCCTATTTTTCGATCGAGGATTATGAGAACCCGATGTTCAAATATGATATCCTCAGGCGGGGTGCAACAACGACCCATGAGGCCTTCGATTATTTGACTGCTTACCAGCCGCAATATGCATCGTATCCACCCGACCCGAACCGTCAATATACCTATGAATACTATCAATTTATTCCGGAATTCGGTTCCACATCGGATATCGAACGCTATCGGATGTTTGACTACACGCCGCCGGACAGCAGTAAGATCAATCTACAGTCGACCTCTCTGGAACTGAGTAAATTTATCCTCGTCAGTGAGGAGGCTTATCTGAACCGTATGAAGACGATCTCCGATCCCGATCCGAGCCAGCCGAAGATCGCCCGCCAACTGATGAGGATCTGTCTGGAGCAGAACTTTCACGGATCGGTACTGGATCGCGTCGAGCAGTTGCAGGAATTCTTTTCGAACTACACTTACACGCTGAATCCGGGTAATCTTCCTAAGAACGAGGATTTCGTCATCTATTTCCTGAATAAAAGTAAGCACGGCTTCTGCCAGCATTTCGCATCCTCGGCAGTCCTGCTTCTGCGGACCATGAACATTCCCGCACGATACGTCGAAGGATATATGTTCTCCTTCTCGGATGTATCTTCCAATGCAGAGATCTTAAACGATGTTGACCCTAAAACCATGCATGAAGGTCCCAGTTCATTCAACGATGCTCCTGTCGTAAATGTTCCGGTAAATGACTCTTCCGGTCACGCCTGGGTAGAGATCTGGTTTCCGGAGCTCGGCTGGGTACCCTTCGAATTCACGGTCGGTATCAACGGAGACGAAGACGAGGAAAGCGATTATGAATTCTGGAACGGCGGCACCATTCTGGATGATATCGATTTCTCACCCATGGCAGGCCTGTTCCAGGTCGATCTTTCCTTCGCTGCGAAGATGTTGCTTCGTTTCCTCATCATCGTTGCCGTAGGTGTAACGATCCTGCTGATCGTACGTTTCGTTATCATCCTCGTGAAAGAGAAAGAAACGCCCGAGATCTATCATCGCGGTCTTAATCTGAAGATCATGGAAACCTATCGCTCCATCTGCCGTAAGTACTCTCTGTTCGGTCTGCTCCCGAAGGAGGAAATGCTCTACAGGGACTTCTCCGACGAAATGCAAAGCAAATACGGTTTCTCCGAAGATAAGGCTTCTACCCTTCGTTCTTACCTGGAGGATGCAGCCTACGGACCGAACGATATTTCCGAAGATCATTTTCACGAAACAAATGTGCTTTTGACGGAAGTTAAGCAAAAACTGGACGGTACATTGACCGCTAAACAGAGATTTAAATATCGTCTCCACTTGATCTTCAGGCGGAAGAAAACAAAATATAAGCATTAAAATACGGCGCCGGCTTCCTTACGAAGCAGCGCCGTATTCTTATATTTCAAAGCCTTTACTTTTTATCCAGTTTATGGAAATCTTTGAAGTTTCCGACTCTGCTCCGCTTCGATGCCTTAGAAGCGATCTTCGAGCCGGTATCCTTACCGTTTCCGGGCATTCCGGGTTTATCGGTAGGTGTACGATGGAAGAAAACGTAGAACGGTCCCTTTTTGAATTTGCCGGTAAACAAAGCATGATGCTCAGGGCAATGCTCCTTCAAAAACTTCAGGGCAAACACAAGACCTACGATCGCAATGACCAGCTTAAGGATCTGTGACACAATGCCCAGGTCATTTGCAAATAATGTATTATCCCAAAGCAGATAAGAACCGGTATACATGACTGCCGTCGCAAAGCAGGGCTTTGCTTCTTTCTTCGACATGTAGCAGTGGATGTATATAACCAGAGCCAGAACGAAGAAGATCGTGGAGATAAAACCGATGATCATTTCCACACTGTAAGAAGTGGTATATCGGTTGATATCCTCCAGGAAACGTTCCAGTTCCTTTATACCGTTCTCATCCATCTTCGCAGTCAACTGCGCGTAGTTTTCCATCTTATTGATGGATTTTGCCGTTAGAATGGATAAGCCGAAATTCACGATAAACAGAAGGAACTCGATAAATGTGTAACCGAGTGCAACATTGACCGTGGAACCCATCGTAGGCTTCTGCTTCAGCAAAATAAAGAACTTATAGAAAGCAAAGAGCCATGCGACCAAAACAAGCGCTTCCAAAAATACAAAGACCAGACTTACAAACGGAGCTGCCGGATGCATCGTGATCGTATCATCGGCAGCGACGTGAACGAAGCCCGCCAGGCCGAACGAACGCAGCAGGTTAACGATGACCGCGAAGCACTGGTGATACAGGTAGCAGCCCAGGCCGCCCCACAGCATCGCCATAAAATAGCCGGAAAATGCGTTATGTGCATACAGGAAATATAAAGCAATCAACACGATGAGAATGATGATCATGGCGAGCTGCCAATTGATCACACTGCTACCGATACGTATTACATCTTCCGGAGAACGTTCCGGAGCGAACATTACGTGACCAAACATAAAAACACCTCTTTATAAAAATCAAATCCTATTCTATCAAAGGCACCCGAAAGTGTCAAGCAAGGTCGCGCAGTTCCTTCAGTTCTTCAACCGAAAAATAGTAGTTTGTGTTGCAAAAATGACAGTTGACCTCGATCTCTTTTCCATCCTCGATCATTTGATCGAGTTCCTTCTTACCGATGGAGATCAGAGCCTTTCCTACACGCGTCTTGGAACAGTCACACGTAAATCTGCAGGGATAATGTCTGCTGATCTCCGGCTGCATGTCATGAAGGATCATCATACAGATATCTTCCGGTGTCATGCCCTTTTCCAAAAGCGCCGTAATGGAGGTAACTTCTTTCAGGCGCTCTTCCAGGAGCGATATTACGCTCTCATCGGCATCCGGCATCAGTTGAAGAATCATGCCTCCAGCGCATTTCACCGTGTTATCCTTCGACATCAAAACCCCGAGGCCAACCGAGGAAGGAGTCTGCTCACTGGTCGCGAAATAATAGGTCAGATCCTCGGCGATCTCACTGGTGACCAAGATCGTGTCGCCGATGTACGGTTCTTTCAGCCCGATGTCCTTTATGACCTGAAGCACACCGACGCCGACTGCCGAAGCAACATCGAGTTTTCCTTTATCATTCGCCGGTATCATAACGACCGGATTATTTGCATATCCTTTTACGTTTCCGTTAGCATCTGCCGTTACGGTCAGCCCGCCGATCGGGCCGTCGCCGTTGATCTTTATCGTCAGAAGGTCGGCGTCGTTCTTCATCATGGCGCCCATCATCACACCGCCTGTCAACAGACGGCCTAACGCAGCTGTCACCACAGGGCTCGTATTATGAGCTTTTCTTGCAAACTCCACTAACTCTCCGGTAGTGGCAAAAAAGCCCCGGATTCGGCCTCCTGCGGCCGTTACACGAATAAAATAGTCTCCCATAACTCTTCACCTTTATTTCATTTGCTCACGGCAGACGAAAAACAAGCGTTCTGCCGTTTCTTCCCGGTCCGTTGCGTCAAGCTCGGTGCCGTCTTCATTGACCTCATATATCCGTTCGAGCCGTAAACCGGACTTTCGGATCAGTTCCTGTACTGTCTCCGCGGAAAATGCATTCTGCTCATGGACCTCTTCGCTTCGCTCGTAGCATCCATCTTCATTTTCCAAAAACATGGTAAGCCGATACGTGTTTTTACCGGTCTCCTCCTCGAATTCATTTTCCCAGATCAATGCCATGTCATCCCGAACATCCGTAAACGTGCGATCCCCGACGACATCCCGAAAATAGTGACGGGTCTTAAGATCGAATATGAATAATCCGCCCGGATCCAGATAATTATTCACCAGGCGAAAGACCGTTTCCAGATCCCCGGGGCCGGACGCATAATTCATCGTATCGCACATCGCGACAACGGCTCCGACCGTCCCGTATAACTCAAAGGAGCGCATGTCCTGTTGCAAAAACAGGACCGGGGCTTTGGTATTCCCGGACTCCTCTTCGCTTTCCAGGCATTCATAGTATTTTTCGCGGGCTACCTCCAGCATGGATTCGGAGATATCCGCGCCGATCATGTCATAGCCCAGATCCCGCAGTAGCAGTGTAAACGTACCGGTCCCGCAACCCAGATCCAGAACGAGGGCACCCGGACCGATCCCGTATTCATCAAACTGCCGCTTCAGGAAACCGGCCCACGCTTCATACGGGATATCGTCCATACAGGCGTCATATATCTGAGCAAAATCAAAGTAAGGACTTGACATTTTTCCTCTCCTGTGGAAAATAGATACTGTAATTCATTCAACCCCAAAGGAGAAGAAATGAAAAAATTAACGAAAAAACAGATCTTTGTGATCGTACTGGTCGCATTTATCGTGACCTTATATATCTTGGCGTTTTTGTTTGCTATCTCGGGCAATGAAGCCCTGCAAAGCTGGGCCTGGGTCTGCTTCGCGCTGACCATCGTTATCCCGTTCTTCATTTACTTTCATTTCCTCGTTCTGAACTGGATCCGTAAGACCCGGGAAGTTGACGAGGCAAAAGAACAGATGCAAAATCAGGACGAAACTGCTTCCGAGGAAGAAAGCGGAGAACCGAAATAAGATCCTATTGGATGAATTCCGCCATGATTTGATTTGAAACTTCCGCGCCGCGCGGGGTAAGCACATACGCTTCCCGCGGGGCGTTTTTCTTTTCCATCAGCCCCTGCTGGATGAAACGTTCAAACAAAGCCGGTGGATATACCGTCTCGATCCTTCTGCCGAACATATTTCGGAAGTGCTCGCAATCGATACCTTCCTCCAGCATACGAAGTCCCAGGAAACAGAACTCTTCCATCTCGTTGTGGATCGGAACCTGCGTGATGGTTCCCGCCGTCGGATGCTCCAGGTATTCTTTCAGATTTCGCGTGTTTTCGCTGCGGATGCCCGGATCGCCGAAGAAAAATCCCGACGCACCTAAACCTACGGCCAGATAGTCCTGCATTCTCCAGTAGCGCAGATTATGTCTGGATTCATAACCGGGTTTAGCAAAATTCGAGATCTCATATCTGTGCATTTCAGCTAACTGCGTCCAGGAAAACAGGATCTCTTCCATCTGGGCGACGGCTTCTTCGGAAGGAAGATTAAGCTGCCCGGAATGATAGAGATCATAGAACGGCGTTCCTTCTTCAATGATCAGCTGATATGCCGAAAGATGCTGCGGTGCAATATATAAAATGTCTTCCAGACTCTTTGCGAAATCTTCGACCGTTTGTCCGGGGATTCCATACATCAGATCGACGTTAATATTCGTAAATTCGGCCTTGCAGGCCGCTTCATAGGTCAGGAAAATGTCCTGAACGGAATGGATACGTCCGAGGGTCTGCAAATGGTTCTCACATGTAGACTGCGCACCGATGCTTAAGCGATTGATGCCCGCCTTTCGTAGCATCATCAGTTTAACACTGTCACCTGCGGAATTCGGGTTAACTTCCAGGGTCCATTCATAATCCGGGTCGATCTGGAACGAGGTTCCGATCGCATAGCATATCCTCTGCAACTGTTCGAAAGAAAGCAACGAAGGCGTGCCTCCGCCGATGTAGATCGTATCTACGATATACCGATCGGCGCAGACCGATGCCTGCTCCTGTATATTTCGAATCAAAGCGTCCACATAAGCTTCCTTCGTCTCCTCATTCGCGATCGGAAACGAAAGAAAATCGCAATAGCGGCACTTCTGTTTACAAAAAGGGATATGCACATAGATACCCAGTGTTTTTTTCTCGGACATGATCACTCCTCATCCAGTTTCAAAACCGACATAAATGCTTTCTGCGGCACTTCAACGTTGCCGATCTGACGCATACGCTTCTTACCTTCCTTCTGCTTCTCGAGCAGTTTTCTCTTTCGGGAGATATCGCCGCCATAGCACTTCGCGAGCACATCCTTACGCATCGCTTTCACGGTCTCACGGGCAATGATCTTATTGCCCACAGCTGCCTGGATCGGAATCTCGAACAGATGTCGCGGGATCTCCTCCTTCAGCTTTTCACACATCTTGCGGCCGCGCTCGTACGCATTGTCTGCATGGACGATGAACGAAAGTGCATCGACTTCTTCGTGATTGATCAGAATATCCAGTTTCACAAGTTTGGATTCGACGTAGCCCTTCAGTTCGTAGTCAAACGATGCGTAGCCCTTCGAACGTGACTTCAGCGCGTCGAAGAAATCGTAAATGATCTCATTGAGCGGCAGCTCGTATTTCAAAAGGGCGCGCGTCGTCTCGATATATTCCATGCCGAGGTACACGCCGCGGCGGTTCTGGCACAGTTCCATGATCGGGCCGATGAACTCCGTCGTCACCATGATCTCGGCGGAAACGACCGGTTCCTCCATGGACAGGATCTCCGAAGGATCCGGCAGGTTCGAAGGATTCGTCAGATCGATCTGCGTACCGTCGGTCTTGTTGACATGATAGACAACGCCCGGCGCCGTCGTGACCAGGTCCAGATTGTATTCGCGTTCCAGACGCTCCTGGATGATCTCCAGGTGCAGCAGGCCCAAAAAGCCGCAACGGAAACCAAAGCCCAGGGCAATGGATGTCTCCGGCTCGAAAAACAGGGATGCGTCGTTTAACTGCAGTTTCTCCAGTGCGTCCCGAAGGTCGCCGTATTTGGCGCCGTCCGCGGGATACAGACCGCAGTAGACCATGGATTGTACTTTTTTATAACCGGGCAGCGGCTCGGCAGCCGGCCGGTTTAGTTCGGTGATGGTGTCGCCCACCATCGTATCTTTCACGTTTTTGATGCTGGCGGTGATATAACCAACCATTCCTGCCGGAAGCTCGTCGCATTCGATGAAACGGCCTGCTCCGAAATAGCCGACTTCAACGACATTGGCCGTGGCACCGGTCGCCATCATCTTGATCGCCATCCCCTTGCGGACCGTGCCTTCCTTAATGCGGCAAAATACGATAACGCCCTTATAGGAATCGTAGATGGAATCGAAGATCAGCGCCTTCAGCGGTGCTTCCGGATCGCCCTTAGGGGCAGGGATCTTAGTAACGACCTGCTCCAGGACCTCTTCGATATTGATGCCGTTCTTCGCGCTGATCAGCGGCGCATCCTGCGCCTCCAGACCGATCACATCCTCGATCTCATGGATGACGCGCTCTGGCTCGGCACTCGGCAGGTCGATCTTATTGATGACCGGGAACACATCCAAATCGTGATCCAGCGCCAGATAGACATTGGCCAGAGTCTGTGCTTCGATGCCCTGCGCCGCGTCTACGACCAGGATCGCACCATCACAGGCAGCCAGGCTACGGGAAACTTCATAGTTGAAGTCCACATGTCCGGGCGTATCGATCAGATTGAAGATATATTCATTGCCGTCATTTGCCTTATAGATGATGCGGCAGGCCTGCGCCTTGATCGTGATACCTCTCTCGCGCTCCAGTTCCATATTATCCAGGACCTGCGCCTGCATTTCGCGCTGTGTAAGCAAGCCCGTCTTTTCGATGATGCGGTCGGCCAATGTCGACTTACCATGATCGATGTGGGCGATGATACAAAAGTTTCGTATGAGTTGCTGATTGATAGACATAAATACTCCGTAAGATTTTATAATTCGGGCATGGCCTGTGATACGGATCTCTATCTGCCGTAAATGATCTGATTAAGCAGATTACGATTTGCCGTGATATCAACGGAAAGAACGCTCTTACCATTGATGCGGACCGACTTACCGGTGCCGTCCCAAGGCACGCGGAATTCCGTTATATTATACTTCAGTATGGAAGGCAGGCTCCAGACGATATCGTTCAAAACGCCCTGCGGCATATTGGTCGCGATCTTCGGAAGCGCTACATTCAGGAAACTGTTGAGTTCACCGAGGCCCATCTGCCGCATTTTCCCGGCAACCGTCTGAAGCACGGTACGCTGCCGCTGGGTACGGGCATAGTCGGAACCGACATAGCGGATACGTGCATAAGCCAGTGCCTGCGGACCATTCAGATGGTTCACACCGGCGCTCGTGATCTTATTCTGCGCTGTTGATGCCGAATTCACGTGAGGAAGCTCGGCTTCCGTCAGATTGATATCGATACCGCCGACTGCATCGACGATATCCATGAAACTGAAGAAATTAACGCGGGCGAAATAATCGATATGGATACCGAAATTCGCTTCGATCGTCTGCATCAAAAGATTAGCGCCACCATAAGCATGCGCTGCATTCAGACGATTATTGGCGCGGCCGGGAATAGCTACGTAGCAGTCACGCATTAAAGATGTCAGAATGATCTGCTTCGTATTCCGATTGATGGACATGATGATCATCGTATCCGAGCGGCCTGCATTGGTGTCGGAACGCGCATCGATACCGATCAAAAGAATATTTAAGACATTCGGGTCCGCCCCGACTTGCGGAAGGACGCCGTCGCCGGCTCCGCCGTTAGCTAAACCGATATTACCCGCTTCCTTTCGTCCGGTCGTATAGAGGCCGGTGCTTCCGGCTACCTTTTTTCCCGAAGAAGAGGATCCGGATGAAGAACCCGAAGAACCTTGAGAAGGATTCCCCTGTTGTGTCGTATTACCTTGCTGTGGCTGGGTCTGACCCTGTTTAGGGGTTCCTGTCTGTGCAGGTGTCTGTCCTGAACCACCGGGGTTTTGCAATGCTGCAGAAGTATCCGAGATCTCGGGGTTCTGCGGGTCATCGATGTTACCTTCGGTAGGATCTTCTATAATATCCGTGTCCGGTTCCGTGTCAGGTTCTGTGTAGGCTGAGTTGTTTTTATCGCCTGCACTCGCACGCATCTTTTCTTCGTATTCACGCATAACACGGGCCAATTCATCCTCCACCGCAGCGACCTCTTCGCTCGGGGAATCCGTCTGATCCGGATCGTCATCTCCGGATTCGGGTTCGAGGGTTTCATTAACCGCCATCGTGATATCCGGATGATCCGCGTCCACGATCTGCAATTTATTATAATAGTGGCTGAAGATGAGTTTATACGCTATAAAGAGACACAGCGACAGAATCGCCAGCGACATGAACACGATCAAAAGGACCTTCGCCCATTTCGGCATGCGCTTCTTTTTCGGTGTCTCGGCCTTGGGGGCGGCTTTCTTCATCGAACTACTGATTACCCTTTTTGCGGGTCTTTTCTTCTCCGTCATTTTATCTCCTTCCTTGCAATACACATGACTTAAAAGCATTGCCTGGATGAATTTGCTTCTTTCCGCAAAGCAAACCAGTCTAATTATACTACAAGCAATATGCAAGCGCAAGTACTCTTGACTTTTTGCCCCTTTTATACTACATTTAAGGTATTCCGAAGGCACCATTTTTTTGGATTTTTGACCTTGGGGGAGATTTCATATGGCACTACCGAAAACAGGAACGATTTTTTATCATCATGCGGACGCTTCCGCCCTAACGATCGATATGCCGCAAAGCTATCGGTACATGCAGATCGGCAAATGCGGCCCTGATGAGGATCTGAAAAAGCAGATCGATTTGGCGCTGGAAGCACAGCTGTCCGTATGTAAACCGAACGCGATCTATGCTTACTTTCCTCTCACCTTCGAGGAGGAAAAAAGCATCTGTAAAGACAAACACTACTGCATCGGCGCAGGTTTTACCAACATTTGCTCCGACACACTGTATAAACACATCAAAGGCTGTAACGGCGTCTTTTTGTTCGCTGCAACGATCGGCGTCGGATGCGACCGTCTGATCGCCCGCGACCGATTAAAAAACCAGGCGCTTCCCATGATCCACCAGGGTCTGGGTGCTATGCTGGTGGAGGTCTACTGCGACCTTCTGGAAGCGGACATACACAAAATGTACGGAGACGAAAACACGGCATTTGCCACACGTTACAGCCCTGGATACGGAGATTTCTCGCTCTCTCACCAGATCGACGTCTTCCGCTTCTTCGGAAAAGCCGCCCGCGATATCGGGCTTAGCTTAAATGATTCGCTGCTGATGCAACCTACTAAATCTGTCACCGCTCTGATCGGCGTTAATAACGCCTCTTCCTGCGGAGGCAACACAAACGAGTAAAGAGGAAAAAGACATGTCCAGAATTTCGATCGAAGAACAACTCAGATCCGGGAAAATGCTCTATTTTGATGGAGGAACCGGTTCGATCCTGCAGGAAAACGGTTTGCAACCCGGCGAGCTTCCGGAGCGTTGGAATCTTTCTCATGCGGACTTTATTCGCGGTCTGCACGAAAACTACTACAAGGCGGGCGCAAATATCATCAAGACCGATACGTTCGGGTTGAATTGCCTGAAGTTTGCTGAGGATGAGCTTAAGCAGATCGTAAATGCCGCCCTTGCAAATGCGAACGCGGCCCGCGAAGCGATCGAAAATTCCGACCATACATTTGCCAAAGCACCCCACTATATCGCACTCGATATCGGACCGACCGGTAAGCTGTTAAAGCCCCTCGGCGACCTCGCGTTCGAGGACGCGGTCGATGTATTCAAAAGCATCCTGAAGCCTGCTGCTACGTGTGGAGGCTTTGATCTGGTGCTGATCGAGACCATGAACGATGTATACGAAGCAAAGGCGGCCGTCCTGGCAGCAAAGGAAACGACCGATGTGCCGATCTTCATTACGACTGTATATGATGAAAACGCGAAACTGCTTACAGGCGCGGATCCCGAGACCTGTGTCGCGTTATTTGAGGGACTCGGAGTTACGGCCGTCGGCCTGAACTGTTCACTCGGTCCGAAGCAGATGGCGCCCATCGTGCCCCGTCTCGTCGCTGCATCGAGTATCCCGGTAATCGTTAATCCGAACGCCGGACTTCCGCGCTCGGAAAACGGTAAGACGGTTTACGATGTGGATCCGGATGATTTTGCCGAATGCATGGCAGAGATCGCGAAGGCCGGTGCGAATATCATCGGCGGATGCTGCGGTACAACGCCGGCACACATTGCCCGCATGGTCGAACTGACAAAGGATATTCCCGCGGTCTATCCCGAGCCGAAAAACCTGACTGTGATCACTTCCTACACCCATGCGGTGTATTTCAAAGACCGCCCCATCCTGATCGGCGAACGCATCAACCCGACCGGTAAGAAGCGCTTTAAGCAGGCGCTGCGTGACCACGATATCGACTATATCCTGCAGGAGGGACTGACCCAGCAGGATAACCACGCGGATGTACTGGATGTCAATGTCGGCCTGCCTGAGATCGATGAGCCGTCGCTGATCTGTGACGTCATCACCGAGCTTCAGGGCGTGCTCGATTTGCCTCTGCAGATCGATACGACTGATCCGATCGCTTTGGAGCGTGGCCTGCGTCTCTATAACGGTAAAGCGCTGATCAACTCGGTCAATGGTAAACAGGAAGTCATGGATACGGTCTTCCCTCTAGTAAAAAAATACGGCGGCGTAGTCGTCGCTCTTCTGATCAATGAAGACGGTATACCCGAGACTTGCGAAGGCCGTCTTAAGATCGCCGAAAAACTGTACGCGGAAGCTGAAAAACACGGTCTGAAAAAGAGCGACCTTCTGATCGATTCCCTGGCCATGTCCGTTGCCAGCGACGACGTCGCCGGACGCGAGACCTTAAAGACCGTTGATGCGATCACGCGCAATTATCACGGTAAGACCATCCTCGGTGTATCGAACATTTCCTTCGGTCTGCCTCACCGCGAGATCGTTACGGCCGCCTTCTTCCAGATGGCCATGCAAGCCGGGCTTTCCGCCGCGATCATCAACCCGAATTCCATCGACATCCAGAAAGCCTACGCATGCCACTGCATGCTCTCTGGCTTCGACGAAAAGTGTCTGGATTATATTACGTTTGCCACGGAAAATGAAGACCGCCTGACCGCAGGAACCGCTCCGGCGACTGCAGGCGCAGCCGCTTCCGCCGGAGTTGCTAAACCCGGCGCTGCATCCGATACGCTCGAATACTTCATCACAAAGGGCTTAGCCGAACCTGCCGCCGAAAAGACAAAAGCCATGATCGGTGAAGGCGTGGATCCGATGGTGATCATCAACGACCACCTCATCAATGCCCTCAATATCGTCGGAAAGAAATTCGAAGAAAAGACCCTCTTCCTGCCGCAGCTGCTCATGAGCGCCGGTGCCTGCTCTGCCGCCTTTGACGTGATCAAAACGCACATGATCAACAGCGGTACACAGCAGCAAAAGAAATGCAAGATCATTCTGGCCACCGTCAAAGGTGACATTCACGATATCGGAAAGAACATCGTAAAGACCTTGCTCGAAAACTACGGTTTCGATGTCATTGACCTGGGAAAGGACGTTCCGCCCGAAACGGTCGTTGAGAGCTGCATCGAGCATCACGCTCCGCTCGTCGGTCTCTCCGCGTTGATGACGACGACTGTTCCTTCGATGGAAGCCACGATCAAACTGCTTCGCGAAAAAGCGCCTTGGGCGAAAGCCGTGGTCGGCGGCGCCGTACTCACGCAAGAATACGCCGACATGATCGGCGCGGATAAATACTGCAAGGACGCCATGGAGACCGTGGGCTATGCGACCGAGGTCCATGAAGCGTGGATCAAAGAAAACAGCTGATACGGTAAAGCCTTTTAATGAAAAAGCGGTACAGGCCATAAGACCTGCACCGCTTTTATATATGTATGTACTTCTTGCTTATTTCTTTTTGGTTCCGAGTGAATAGAAACCAAAGAAGCTTCCGAATGCGCCGCCGATGATGTGTGCTAACTCAGATATGTTGTTATTATCCATCATGCCGACGATCTCACGTCCCAGATAAAGAACTACGATAACGATAAAAGAGATCGGGATCTCACCTTTTTCAACAGCAACTACGCTGGAAAGAACGATGAACATAAAAACGATGCCGCTGGCACCCAGAAGACGAACGCCCGGGAAAAAGATCGCATTGATCAGCGCCGTAAACACAGCGGTGATCAGGATCATGATCAGGATCGGCTTGCTTCCGTATTTTTCCTCCAGGATCGGTCCCAAAAGCAGGAACAGCAACATATTATTAATGTAATGCCCCCAGCTTTCATGCCCTAATACATGGCCGAACGCCCGAACATAGGTCAGCGGATCCAGCATCGAATGCCGATACGTTGAAAAATAGTTTACATTCGCGGATCCGTTTGTGGCCCTATTAAGGAAATACGCGCCGAGAGCTATTAGAGCAAACGTCAGAACGACCGGCGCATTGTACTTGAAACGAATTGTAAAACCTTTGGATTTTGATGCCATTTGTTTCTCCTTTCCGGCTACTTCTGCCGCGATGCCCCGCCCTTTTTATAACTCAGGGGCGAAACTTTATAGTATTTCTTAAACAACTTGGAAAAATGATATACATCATTATATCCAACCGCTAATGCGATCTCTTTGATGCTCTCGCCCGGCTGCGTCTCCAAAAGCGAGCAGGCCTTCTCCAGGCGGATCTTGATCAAATAGTTGATCGGTGTCTCGCCGGTCTCCTCTTTGAAGATCTTTGAGATATAGACCGAGGACAGATACATGTTTTTTGCGATACGGTCCAGGCTGATCTTCTCCGCATAATGCTCTTCCAAATACTTACGGATACGTTTTACAGCGTACGATTTATGGAAGTTTTCAAACGGATAGGTCTTCTGCTCGACTTCTTTTTCACGTGTCGTCCGGATGATCCAGGTCAAAAGCTGCATCAGGTAAGCCTTCAACATGAAATAACGCCCGGCCATCTCACTGCTTCCTTCTGCGACCATATCAAAACAGATCGAAAAGATCATCTGCCGGTTAACACCGTCCGTGTGCAAAACGTGCGCGTTCGAATTCGGAAACTGAAATACGTTTTGCGGCATATCCCGAAAGTGAAAATCTGTAAATCCGATAACAAACTGCACAGCAGGATCCTGACGGTTCGTCACAACATCCACATGCAATTCACCGGCATTGCATACGATAACGTCGCCGGTCTTCGCCTCGATCTGCTCCCCTGCTACGACAAACTTCTGTACGCCGGACAGGATGACGAAGATCTCGGTATAATCATGGGTGTGAAATACGCCGTCTTGGGTTCGGGTATTTTTGACTGCATAAAAGACTTGCGGATTCAAGTCCGAGTAAGTCAAATCATAATCCCTGTCTGCCATGTGGCCTCCTCAAAAGAACGGATGCAAAAAAACTATCGATCGATACGCTTGTATTTTAACATAGAGCGTATTATATGTCAAACCTCTTTTCCTTTCGGAATTCTGTCATTTACGCCCGAAAACCTTGCGAATTCTTTACGAAAAGAGTTTCGGGAAGCCATACTTTTGAATAGGTTTTTTCCATTTTTTACCCTTGAATATCATTGGGAAATAAAACACATCTTTATGTTGGGAAATGACATTTTTTTCTCGCATGACTTGCAATATAATTCCGACTATAAATAAAGTAAACCTAGTACCTGTTACGACATGCAGTAACATGTCGTGTGGAGGCAAACATGGCACAAGAAACTACAAAAAAGCAAAGCAGAACCGCTGTTCCGGCGCCCCTTTCACGAGAGAATCTCCTTAAAAATCACATGCAAGATAAGCCGTGGCCCTGGTTCTATTCCTTTCTGAAGAAATATCTTCCCGTCATGATCCCCGGATTATTCATGGTCGTGATCGCCAGCGCGATCGCCATCTTCAATCCGACTATCTCGGGTAAGATCGTCGATGAAGTCATCGAGAAAGCACAGTATGACAAACTTTCGTTTTATCTGATCCTCCTGATCGGACTGACGGTGCTGCGTGGTGTTTTCCGTTTTACCTTCACGATGCTCTTCGAGTATTGCTCGCAGAATACTCTGTTTGCGATGCGGGAGGCCGTATTCCGTCGGCTGATGCTCGAGGATTTCAATTTCTTCAACAATAACCGCACCGGAGATCTTCTCTCCCGTCAGACCGGTGATATGGACGCCGTGCGTCACTTCATCGCCTTCGTTATCTATCAGTTGCTGGAGAACGGATTATTGTTTATCCTCTCATTGACCATGATCATCTTCTACAACTGGAAGCTGGCCCTGGCGCTTCTGGTCGTATTGCCCTTCACGGCCTATACCACGTACCGCCAGAGTAAGGAAGTCAAGCCCGCCTTCCGCCGCAACCGCGACGCTTTCTCGAGTCTGAATACATTTGCCCAGGAAAACATCAGCGGTAACCGCGTGATCAAGGCATTCGCAAAAGAAGACTTCGAGGAATCAAAGTTCGATAAAGAGAACAAGAAGTTCCGTGACTCCCAGCTGGCTTCCGCGAAAGTTTGGTGTAAATTCATTCCCCGCTTCGAGATCCTCTCGAACGTCATGACGGTCGTGGTCCTCATCGTCGGCGGCTTCTCCGTGATCGACGGCAGCATGTCAAAAGGTGATCTGGTCGCAGTTACCGGTTACCTCTGGATGCTGAATAACCCGCTCCGAATGGTCGGCTGGCTGGTCAATGACCTCCTGCGTTTTCTTACGAGTCTCGAGAAGATCCACGCGACCTACATGGCAGAGCCGGATATCAAAACCCCGGATGAACCGGTCGCTATGAAGCAATTCAAAGGCAAAGTCGAATTCAAGCACGTTTACTATAATTCCCATGATGAGGACATCCTGACGGATATCAACTTCACCGCCCTGCCCGGCCAGACGATTGGTATCATCGGCGCGACCGGCTCAGGAAAGTCCTCACTCGTCAATCTCATCTGCCGCTTCTACGACGCAAACTTAGGCGGCGTATTCGTAGATGATGTCGACGTAAAGAACATGAATATCAATGTACTTCGAAGCAATATCGGTATGGCGATGCAGGATGTCTTCCTCTTCTCCGATACCATCGAGGGCAATATCTCCTACGGCGACCCGAACTGCTCGTTCGAGGATGTCGAGCGTGTCGCTAAGATCGCGAACGCGGATGGTTTCATACGGGAAATGCCCGACGGCTACGATACCATCATCGGTGAGCGTGGCGTAGGCCTGTCCGGCGGACAGAAGCAGCGTATCTCACTGGCACGCGCCCTTTTGAAAAACCCTTCGATCCTGATCCTCGATGACACCACTTCCGCCATCGACATGGAAACGGAAGCTCAGATCCAGAACGAACTGGAGGCCGTATCCGGCGATCGCACCATCTTCATTATTGCCCACCGTATCTCCTCCATCATCAACGCAGATCAGATCCTCGTCATCGACGGCGGAAAGATCATCGAGCAAGGTACGCATGATGAACTCTTGAAACAAGGTGGACGCTACGCAACGGTTTTCAATCACCAATATGGAGACTTTGAAAAGCAATGAGCCAAAGCCCTGCATTCACATGCTTGCATGGGAAATGCGGGCCTTGGCGAATGCCACCAATGAGCCGTGTAGCGATGGAACATCGCGAGAGCGGCGAATTAGTGTAGCGCAGGTAAAGACGCGAAGCGTCGACTGCGCGTAGCTTTTCAAATGCGTGGCTCTTAATTTCGTTTTATAGATCAAGGAGTACAATATGGCTAGAAATAAGTATGATATTGACGAAACCCTCCAATCCAAATTTGATTTCAAACAGTTGAAGCGCCTCGGTAAATACCTGACCCCTCGTCGTAATAAATTCCTGTTTGTCATCGTATTGATGTTGGTATCCAGTGCGCTCGGCCTGCTCTCTCCGATGTTTATCCGAACCATTCTGGATGATTATATCCCTGATGGCAACAAAACCGGCATCGTCTTTCTGACCTGTCTGATGGTCGGAATCACCTTAGTATGCGCCTTTATCCTGGTGCTGAAAGTCAAGCTCACAAACGAGATCGGTCAGGGCATCATCTTCGATCTGCGAAAAGAACTCTTTACGCACCTGCAGGAATTGCCCTTTTCGTATTATGATAACCGCCCTCACGGAAAGATTCAGGTCCGCCTGGTCAATTACGTCAACAGCTTAAGTGACCTCTTAAGCAACGGTATTGTAAATACGATCACAGACCTCTTCAGCTTGATCATCATCTTCATCTACATGCTCATGATCAGCGTGCGTCTGACCCTGATCTGCATGTGCGGTCTGCCCATCCTGTTGCTGGCCGTATGGTTCATCAAGACGCGCCAGCGTAAAGCATGGCAGATCTCCAGCAACAAGCAGAGCAACCTGACCGCTTACATCGCCGAGAGCATCAATGGTATCCGTGTTACCCAGTCCTTCGTTCGCGAGGATAAAAACATGGAGATATTTAACTCTCTCTCGAGCAGCTACCGTAAAGCATGGCTGCGCGCCGTACTCTACAACAATATGTTATGGCCCTGTGTCGACCTGATCTCCATCGGTACCACTTCCGCCATCTACATCGTCGGCGTTTCCATGTTGACGAACAACTCTGACCTCATCACGGTCGGTGTCCTGATCGCATTTATCCAGTACATCGGACGTTTCTGGCAGCCGGTCAATACATTGGCCTCCTTCTACACGTCCCTGTTAAATGCGATCGCCTACCTCGAGCGTATCTTCGAGACCATCGACGAACCAGTTCTGGTCCATGACGCACCGGGTGCCGGGGAGATGCCTCCCATCGAAGGCGCTGTAGAATTCAACGATGTATGCTTCAGTTACGAAGAAGGCATACCCGTTTTAAACCATGTAAGCTTTAAGACCCGCGTCGGCGATACATTTGCCATCGTAGGCCCGACCGGCGCCGGAAAGACGACGATCATCAACCTTCTGAGCCGCTTCTACAACATCGACTCGGGAGCCATCACGATCGACGGCGTGAACATCCAGGATGTCACCATCAAATCGCTCCGTAAACAGATGGGCGTCATGCTGCAGGACAGTTTCATCTTCTCCGGGACCATTATGGACAACATCCGCTACGGCAACATGGAAGCGACCGACGAGGACGTTATCCGCGCCGCGAAAACCGTTTGCGCCCACGACTTCATCATGCAGATGGAGAACGGCTATCAGACCGAGGTCAATGAACGCGGCTCCCGTCTGTCGGCCGGCCAGCGTCAGCTGATCTCCTTCGCCCGGGCACTTCTGGCAGATCCGAAGATCCTGATCTTAGACGAAGCGACTTCGAGCATCGACACCGAAACCGAGATCGCACTTCAGCGCGGATTAGCCGAACTGCTGAAGAACCGTACCTCCTTCGTTATCGCCCACCGCTTATCAACGATCCGAAATGCGGATAAGATCCTCTATGTAGACCATGGTCAGATCTGCGAGGAAGGCACGCACGAAGAACTGCTGAAGATGGAAAACGGACTGTACCACAAACTGTATATGTCACAGTACGATTTCCTGAACCGATAAATGAAATAAATACAAAAAGGCGGAAGAGACGATACCATCTCTTCCGCCTTATTTATTTGTACGAGTATACTAATTTCTCCAATCCAGATCACCGGCGTCGATGCCCAGAATGATCGCTTCCGCAGTCGCAATATTCGTCGCCAGTGGAATGCAGGCGATATCGCAGTTTTTCACGACACGGGGAAAGAAATTCGAATGGGCGGAATCATATACCGCGGATTCCGGATCTGCCGCCTGATGAAAGTAAATAACTGCGTCCAGTTCATCCCGCTCGATCTGCCTGAGCAGCTGCTCCGCTCCGCCCAAAGGTCCCGGAAGATACTTCGTCAGCGTCAGTCCCGTCGCTTCTTCGATTTTCGTTCCTGTCGTTTGTGTTGCGTACAGGTCATGCTTTTTCAGAAGCATCTTATAGGCGACGCAAAGGTTGATCATCAATTCTCTCTTCATTTGATCCGAAACAAATGCTATTCTCATTTTCTCATTCCCTTTATTTTATCGTTATCGTTCCCGATGCATAACTGGAAAACGGACTCATCAAACGCAAGCGGTATAACTGCCAGCCGATCTCATTGAGCCATTCTCCGGTCGAATTCAGGTCCGTTGTGACCTCCGTCGGCGAAAACGTGTAATAGTCGTAACACTCCACCAGGATCTGCTCACCCTCCTCCGTTCGCGCCATGCGACGGCATTTACAGGTGATATGAGCGACCGAATAAAACAGATCGTCCTTCTGACAGGTGTAGAGAAACGTTGCCTGGTCTTTCCCTTCGATCGCCTGTTTTACCGAAGTTATAAATTCCTCCTCAGCGCAGAGGTCATCCCAAAACCGCTTTCCCATAAGGCTGGTTTCGCGCACAGTCGCAGATACAAACAGGGAATTCAACATGAACCGACGAGCCCCCGGGTACTGCTTTGCAAAATCCAGTTTCGGATGATTCACCACACGCGTGAGGATCGTCTTCCCCCAGACCAGCGGGGGAAATATATAAGAAGCCGTCTCTTTCACGGGCTCATCCTTACGCGCCACCCGCTCCTCGGAGTATCCGGTCAATATCGTGAACAGATCCTTCAAACCATCGGCCGGGTCGTCGGATGAATAGTCCCGATCGCATAATATGCCCGTAGTGGCCGTAATCGCCTCAAATTCGCGCTTTTGGTCGTTTTTCGCATAAACACACGTTGTGAAGGCAAATGATAAAATCAGAGCCATACACATTGTTTTATGGAATGCTTTGAAAAGTCTCATGTCCTCCTCCTTACGTTTGTCTTTGCTTGTGATATATTAAATGCTTGAAAAATCGCGTCCGAGCATGGCCGCGCCGACGATGCCCTGGTTGGGATATAATGCTGCCGGCAGGATAAACTGATCCATCTGATTTTTATCCGGACGCGGCAGATAGTCGCCGAGTTTCTCTGCCGTTTTCTCTCGGATCCTGTCCATAAGCCCCGGTGTATCACAGACGCCTCCGCCCAGGATCACTCGCTGTAGCGAAAGCAGCATCGTCAAGTCAGTGATCGCTTCCGCGATGTAGTGACTCTCAAGATCCATGGAGCCTTCCTGCTTCCAGATCTCCTCCGGCTTCTCCACGTTATATCGTTTCAGAAGCGCTGGTCCAGCCGCCAATCCTTCCAGACAATCCTTATGAAACGGGCAATTACCTGCAAACGTATCACCCGGGTAGCGTGCGACACGCATGTGTCCACCCTCGGAATGTAATGAACCATGATATAGTCTTCCATTCAGCCACAGGCCGATACCGATGCCAGTCCCGACCGTGATATAAGCGGCATGGTCGATTCCTTTTGCATTGCCCAAAACGACCTCTCCATAGAGGGCCGCATTGACATCCGTGTCCAAAACCACCGGAACGCCAGTGCCCTCCTTTAGTGTTTTCAGAAGCGGCACGTTCTGCCACGCGAGTTTCGGCGTGTTCAGAATGTTGCCAAAGGTCGGTGAGGAAAAGTTCAGGTCGACCGGACCGAACGCGCCCACACCAAGAGTCTGCACATCGTGTTTTTTGAAATACGCTACGATGTGTTCCAACGTCTCTTCCGGCCCCTGAGTCGGTATCGACGCTTTATCCAGCACCGTTCCCTTCTCGTCACACACGGCCATCACCATCTTTGTGCCGCCGCACTCCAAGCCTCCGTATCGTAAACCCTTCATAGCTATACTCCTAACCGATCGGCCGGAACAAATAGGCTCCGATTCCGACTGCGATCGTGATATTTAACGAATCTACCTCATCACTCTGCGGAATCAGTAGGCTCGTACCGTAGTTTTCATATTCCGCCGGAAGTCCCGTCGCCTCGTTTCCGAAAATAAGCGAAAACGGTTTCTCCGGCTTCTTCGTGACTTCCTGTACGGTCAGTTGCTTCTTACCGGTCAGCATGAACGTGTAGATCTCATGCTCCGGGAAGTCCCGACGATATTCATCAAAAGTCTCATAGTTGCGGATCCGCAGGGAGAACATGGCTCCCATGGAGGAACGCACGACCTTCGGGTTGTGCATGTCGACCGCCGTTCCGATGATCGCGATATCGTGATATCCGAAAGCGAGTGCGGTCCGCAGGATCGTTCCTGCATTGCCCATATTCGAGGGCGACACCAGGACGATATGCGGATCCTTTGCGGAAAGATCCTGCGAATACTTCTCATACACGCCCATGACAAATACGTTTTCTTTATCGGACAGACGCGCCAGACGCTTTTCGTCCTCCCAGACCGGAATTTTGTTCTTACCGCAAACGGATTTCAGTTTCTCCATTTCGGTAAATGTCGGCGAGACCAGCACGCCGAGTGCCTGTCCCGGCCGTTTATTCAAAAGTTCAAACGTCGGGAACGCGCCGGGCGTGTACGAGTATTCGAAATTCTTTTTATAAGCCTTCAATTCGGATCGGTCCATGCTCTTACCCTGCCTGTTATTTCTTCGAAATCTTATTAAAATACATCTCCACCGCTTCGGGGAGTTTTCCTGCACGGTCAATGATCACGCTGGCTCCGTTTTCTTTCAGAAACCTCGCCGTGCGAAAGCCCCAACTGACGCTGATGCAGCCAATGCCTGCATTCGCAGCGGTTTGAATGTCCACATCGGAATCACCGACATAAAGTACATTCTTAGGATCGGAAACGTGAAGTCTGTGCATCAGTTCAAAAATGATCTCAGGCTGCGGTTTCTTCGTAGCAACGATCCCGTCGCCTAGCGCTGCGTCGATCGTATCGGAAAAGAACTTCTCCCGAAGTCCCTGCGTTGCCGCATCGTATTTATTCGAGGCGATCGCCGTTATATAACCGGCCGTCTTCAGTTTCTTAAGCGCCCGAAGAACTCCCGGATACGGCGCCGTCTTAATGTCCATATGTTCGCGGTAATATGCCTTATTCTCATCGAGCACCGTCTCAAACAGAGGGTTTTCCTCGCCTCCCGGTACAGCACGCTCGATCAGTTTGCGTACGCCGTTACCGACAAAACCTTTTACCGCTCGCTCGGAATGCTCGGGCAGTCCATGTGCATTAAGTACTGCATTCAAGCTGTCCGTCAGATCTGAAAGCGTGTTTAGCAACGTGCCGTCCAGATCAAAAATCACTAATCTCGAGTTCATAAATCTCCTAAACGTCTATCCAAATAAAAAGGCAGGAGTTTTCGATCGAATTCCCCTGCCTGTACTATATCCGATAAGGATCATCAATCCTCTTTGATAAATGTCGGAGCGTTCGGCGCTGCCTTAGCCTTAACTACGTCATGGTAGTAAGCATATGTCATCGGCTTACTCTGCTCATCCATGATCTCACCGCCGATGACCTCACCGATGAAGATCGTATGAGTATCGGTTTCCACCGTGTTGATGACCTTACAGCTGACGAAACCGAGGCTGCTGTCAATGATGGGCATGCGGCTCTTCAGCGTATAGGGAACGCCATCAAACTTCTTTACACGCTTCGCGGACGAATAACCCATCTTACCGATCAGATCCGGTGCCTGGTTTTCCGCCATGATATTCACTGCGAAGTGATTACACTGCTTGATACAGGTATTGGTAAAGTTGTTATGATGGATGCTGACTGCGATGGTCGCAGGCTCCGATGTGATCTGCATCGCACTGTTTGCCACACATCCGGTGGGCTTACCGCGATCCCAGGTTGTAACGATATATACACCATAGCTTAACTTGGTAAATACTTTCGGATTATAATCCATGATGCCGCCTCCTCTATTGATCCGTCTTATTATTCTTCAAATTCTTTATCTCGTCTAAAGTCAGGAACTTATCGTTCAAGATCGCAAAGACCGCCGTGTGCATGAGTATGTACAAAAGCAATGTCTTCGGACGCATCTTCATGCGCTTCTTCCGAGCTTTCTCTTTCAGTTTGATCTTTTTCTTCTGCGCTTTCAACGCCTGTTTCTCGAGTTTATCCATGGTTCTTACTCCGGTCGGTTGTGTTCATTGAAATTATTCTGCAGGTAAATGAACGCGGTCAATGCGGCCAGGATCGGAAGTGTCCCCTTCATATACTCTTTCTTCGCGTCCATCATGCCCTGAAGCTTCTTCATGCCCTGCTTATATGCAATATCGGGTGCATGTTTCTTCACTTGTTTTTTTATGAATGCCTTCATGCTCCCTCCGCGCGTTTCATCTCATGAATATCGATCGAAAATTAAAAATCATCCAGAGAAAGGTTCTTACCCTTCAGGCCGATGAAAGCGCCTTCATCCAGACCGCCTTCAGCATGGCCGATGAGCCACTTGTTTTTAGCAAACAGGAGGGCATCCTCGCCCTTCTTCTCGGGAATGGCAACCAGGTCTGTGTTGGTGTCCTTCGGAAGAACGACTGTGCCGCGGAAACCGTTTCCGTTCACACCGCAGGGTGCATAGTGAAGCGTAGTCGCATATACTTCAACAACGGTGCCTTCGGGAACCAGGAATGCCTCAACCTTCGATGTATCATATGTGAAATCTTCGGCAACATCTGCTTCCAGACCCAGCATAAGGATCATATCAGCGCCGACTGCAACATTGATCTCGGAAGAACGATGATACTCGAGAGCGTTCAACATCTTATTGTGACCGTTGCAATAACCAACCTGGATCGGCAGGCCGCCGTAGAACATTTCCTGCATCTTCTTAGCAAAAGGAGTAGCTTCCAGAGCCTCTACACCGGGAACGTATACAACGCCGTCCGGACAAGGCAGCTTCATCATCTCTTCTGAAAGCGCCTTAATATCATAGCCTTCTACAACCTTTCCGTACTTACGGAATGACGAGTCAAATACACTTTTGATCATTTTACCCTCCATCGACGATTTTACGCGCAAATCGTCCTTCTAATAGTCTGTTTCCATTATAATGAAATGCCGAAACGATGTCAAGGAAATTTCGCGCAAAATAAGGGGAAATTTCCTTGATTTTCATACTATTTTGTTAGTTTTTTACATTTGCGGTCACGTGCGTCTGATCCGCGTCGCGCATCAGCAAACCGCGCTCGCTCGTCAGCATGATCGCATCAGAGATTCGGCTCTCTACGCTCTCTCCCATACGGATGTAACCGAAGTATTTCGCGACCGCCTTACCCAGGTCCGTGAGCGTCATATTGTACTGTGCCCGGAGCAATCCGTAGATCGCGTTGGAGATCTCCATCAGCGGAATCTCCTCCATGTCGCGCCTATCATTCATACCGGACGGATAGCGATAGATCATCCAGTTACCTGCCGGTTGCGTCTTCCAAAGGAAGGTCTCGCCGGCTTCTTCCGTGAAGAGATCCACCTTCACCCTGCCGCATGCATTTTCCAGAATATCATAGACCTTACTACCCATCTTCGAGATGTGGAAACAGGTACAGATCCTCTTATACAGAAGCGATTTGGCGATCGGTGATTCCGCGGTCAATGTCTTCTCCATCAGCCGTACGATCAGTGGCAAGGCCTGCGGTTTATAAAAGTCTTCGCTTTCGTAAGAAGTAGCGAAACTTACAGCACGGTAAGGGATCTTATACGGGTCCTCTTCTGCTTCGAGCCTCGGCATCTGTGCCAACATCTCATCCGCCGTCAACTTCTTCTCGGGCTCTTCCGTTTCGTTTACGACGGTCTCCTCGGGCATCCGCATGCCTTCTAAAAATGCAAACAGTTCATTTTTCTGCTTCTCCGGGTCATCCAGCCATTCCAGCGCCCATGCTCGGTACAGTTTCCAGCCCAGGCTCTCCAGCATCGCAGGTTGTGCGATGTTTCGGTCATGTGCGGTCTGTCCGGCCTTATACATCGCGCCGTCGCACATGATTCCGAGCATGTACTGCTCTTTATTTTCGGGGTCGCATACGGCGATATCCATCTTGTAATTGGATGCACCGATTCCGCAGTGGACCTTATAGCCGGCCTTCGTAAGGAAGGAAGCGATCCACTGTTCGGTCTGGCTTCTGCGCACTTCTCTTTGGTAAATGTCGTAGTGCCCGGTCGTTTTCTTGCTTCGGGCGAACTCGAGGAAGCCTTTGAGTCCGATCACACCCTCTGCCTTAGTGCGGCTCAGGTCGATCTGTTCGGGTTTCAGTACGGAGAAAATGATCATCTCGGTACGGGAACGTGTGATCGCAACGTTCAGGCGGCGCCAGCCGCCGTCCGCATTGAGCGGTCCGAAATTCATGGATACCTTACCCTCTTCATCGGGGCCATAGCCTACCGAGAACAGGATCACATCCCTCTCATCGCCCTGAACATTTTCCAGGTTTTTAATGAAGATCGGTTCCGGCAACATCGCCAGACGTTCTTCGAGCTTCTCATCCTTCATGATGCGATCATCCAAAACGTCCTGAACACAGTTCTGCTGAACGAGGGAAAACGTAACGACGCCGATACTTTCCTTCACCAGACGATCGTCATTTACGCGGCGGACGATCTCGTCGACCAAAGCGTTTGCTTCGGCTACATTTCGTTTTGAGCCGCCACGCTCATAAGTCCCTTCCACCTGGACCAGACTGACCTTAGAGACCATATTGCCCGGAGTCGGGAAGGTGTAAAGTTTATCTTCGTAATATGTCCGGTTGCTGAAAGCGATCAGGCTTTCATGCTTCGAACGATAGTGCCACAGCAGATGACATTCCGGCATGGACAATGCGAGACAGTCATCCAGTAAGCTTTCCAGTGTGACCTCTTCGAACTCTTCTTCGTTCAGCTGCGTCTTAAAGAAGCTGGTAGGCGGCAACTGCTTCGGGTCACCTACGACAACACATTCACGGCCGCGCGCGATGGCTCCGACCGCCTCACAAGTCGGAAGCTGGGAAGCCTCATCGAATACGACCAGGTCGAACATCGGATACGACGGGTCGATAAACTGAGCGACGGAGATCGGACTCATGAGCATACAAGGGCACATCTTATGCAAAAGCCCCGGGATCATTTCAAAGAGTTTACGGATCGACAGACGTTTCCCGCCGCTCTTGATCGCTTTCTTCAGGGTAGCCACCTCAGAGGATGCCGCAACGTCGCCGCCTGCATTCGGAAGATTTGAGGACAGTCGCGCCGCCATCTCCTGCATCAGAAGCGCATTCAGTTCCTCTTCGGTCTTCTTGAAGCTCTCGATCAAGGCTTCGAACTGTGTCTTATGGAAGCGTGAAAGCACAGGCGTATTCCCGATGATCTGCATGATGATCCGGTAGGTCAGGCGCTGATAGAACGCGCGCTGCAGTTCCTGCGGAGGAACTGCGCCGTCCAGGAGGGCCGAAACCTCATCCCCGAGGCCCATCGCGATCGCTTCATCCTGCATGTTCAGGAAGTTCACCCAGTCACGCAGTTCCGAAATATGGTTACGCCAATGCAGGCACTGGTTGCTCGCCGTCGTGTACCAGTCCGGTTCATTCCAGAAGGCTTCCATACGAATGCCATAGGTCGAACGTAAGGTATCCTCACATCCGGCTAATTCTTTCTGCAGCGTCGTGAAATTCTGAATATCATTTCCCTCTTCGCGATTCCAGTTCTCACGGTCATTCAGAATCTCGCCGACACGCATGCCGATCTCACTTCTCTCCTGTGAAGAGAAAACCAATTTCGAGATGCAGGCGCGGATACGCACGGAGGCTTCAAACTTCTGTGAGAGGACTTCAAAATCGGTATCGCAGCCCTTCCAATCCTGACCGAGCATAGCAACTGCGTTCGGGTTCGCCATCTGGATATATTCCTCGATGTCGTGATATTTCTTCAGGGTCGCAAACAGTTCCGGTATAGTCTCTTTGGTAAGGGAAATGCCGCTCTCCGGCTTCACCATACCATTGATCTCGCGGACCACGTCCTTCACCTTTCCTCCCCGGAACAGGAAGAAAGCTTTTTCTGCCTTGTTGAGGCGCTCAAGCGCACCCTTATAATCGTAGGTGAGCATCTCGGGCTGATAGGTCGTGAGTAATTGCCCTTTCTGCGCCGTAAGCTCGCGGCCCTTCTCGATCAGCTCGCGCACGACGGCGTCTGCATTGTCTACAGGGGATCCGCAAAGGATCTCTCCGGACAAGTACGGGGTCGTCAGGGTCAATGAAAGCAGTTCCGCCATCACGGGAACCGTGCTGTATTGACCCGCCTTTTGGAAATTCAGTTTTTGCGCATAATAGCGATAGTATTCGCCGACAGGCGTAACAACATTCAGGAAGTTCTTAAGCGCCGTGGAGATATCATCCCTGAGCATCGCATTGTATTCACGGGAAGAAAACAGGCGGAAGGGATTTCGTACCAGATCCCCACATTCAACCGCTGCGCGAACACAACCATTAAGTACATCATTGTACTGAACGAAACGCTCCGGCGTGGTCTGCTCGATCAGTGAATCCGGGATATTCAATTCGTACGACGGTCCATTCGAATAACTCTCATACAAACCGACCAGATCATACAGTGAATACCCACAAGGGCGTGTCTTATGAAGTTCATTCATGACTTCATTAAGTTCGTCTTTTTCCTGTTGCAGGAGCAGGACCTTCGCATCATAGCCGCCTGCCGGGGCAATGCGTCCGAGCTCGAGCGTACGCTGCAACTGTTCCAGAACATCGCGCTTTCGTGCCTTATTCGAGTGCAGTTCCAGACAGAACGGTCCCAGGCCGATCTTCGTCAGTCGTTTCTGAACGACGGACAATGCGGACATTTTATCCGCTACAAACAACACGCTTTTTCCTTGATACAACGCGTTCGCAATGATATTCGTAATGGTTTGGGATTTACCGGTTCCGGGCGGTCCATGCAGAACGAAGCTGCTGCCCCGGGCGGCCGCAACGACTGCCGTCAGCTGGGAAGCATCCGCCGAAAGCGGCAAGGCCAGGTTTTCATTGACCGCTGCAGAGTCCAGTTCCTCGGGTTTCGGAAACAAGTCCTCCGGCGCATAGGTGAGATACCCCTTCGCCAGGCTTTCGACCGTTTTGTTCTTCATCAGGTCATCTTTACGGTTCTTCAGGTCGTTCCACATGATGAAACGGCCGAAGGAGAAAATGCCGAGAAAGGCCATCGGAACGATCTCAAAACGGGGCATACCCTCAACCAGCGATGCGATGCTTGCAAAAACCTTTGCGAGATCCACGCCTTGCTCGTCATACGGCAGTTCATCCAGCCCATCGACTTTCATTCCGTAATTCTGACGCAGCATCTCCAACAACGTCACATTCATCTGCGGATCTTCGTCGCGCAGTTTGATCGAATACATCTGCTCATGGATCTTACGGGTGATATCGATCGGGAATAAAACCAGCGGTGCCAACCGCTCTTTCTCGGACTTATCATCCTCATACCAGCGCAGAAAACCAAGCGCCAAATACAAAGTATTCGCGCCGTTCTCTTCCATGCTGTTTTTGGATTCACGATACAGCGCGAGAAGCATCTTCTTCTGCGCATCTTCCGTACAGCAGGTATACAGGCGGTTCGAAGCAAAGGCCTTCTGCACCGTCTCCGTTTCTTGTGATTTCTCTGTATGATAATAAAATCCGGCTTCTGCCTGCAATCCGGCGAGTGACTTTTCGGGTGCCGGCTGCAACCGGTACTCCGTGCCGGAACTGAGTGCATTTTCCAGATCGATCATTTCGCCTGTAGTAAAGATCTGAACAGCGCCCTTATTACCACGGAAATTCAAAAAAACATTCCGCAGGGAAAGATCCAAAAGATTACGCTCCCAGATTTTAAGACGAGTATCCATAGGCTTTCACACCTCCTTACAAACTACCTGTATTTTATCACATTGCGCCTATTATTTGCAAGTTTTATCTGCCACCTCATATCCTGCTCGGCGCGGTTTAAATTTGGGGCGAAAGGGGCCTGCACCACCACAACAATGAACGCGCCGATGTGGGTGTATGTGGCAGATAAAACCGCAAATTGGGGCGCGATGTGATAACTCCCAGAGCGGTTTATGGGAGATGTGATGCTACGGATATACTCGTCTGTAAAAATGCTCGCGCCTGACCATTTAAGCAAGATAAAGGGCATTCCTCTCCTCGCCCTTTCCTCAGTTGCATCCTCTACCGCAATCAAGCTAGAATAGGATGCATTTCTCTCTTAATCCCCCCTCAAACTCTTCTTCACCCCTTTAGCTTAAAACTAATCGAAGCATACTCACAGCCTAAGGTTTTCACAGACCGGGGCTTTTTGAATATACGATTGTGAGACGGGCATTGAATGAGCTTTAGATTTTCACAGTGAAGTGACCTGACCGTCGACGATCGTATATGAAAAAATATAAGACCCGGTCTGTGAAAACCGGGCCTTGTGTCAATATACTTCGCTTAACTCAGCGTAAATCTTAGTTTTTATATGCCGCGTCCAATGCCTGCTGCACATCTGCGAGGATATCGTCAATATGCTCGATACCTACGGAGAAGCGGATCAGATCCGGCTGTACGCCTGCTTCGATCAACTGCTGCTCGGAGAGCTGACGGTGTGTATGGCTCGCAGGATGCAGTACGCAGGAACGAACGTCCGCAACGTGTGTAACGATGGCGATCATCTTCAGGGAGTCCATGAACTTCACTGCAGTATCTCTTCCGCCCTTCAGGCCGAAAGCCAGAACGCCGCAGGTGCCCTTCGGACAATACTTCTTCGCGAGTTCATTGTACTTGCTGGAAGCAAGGCCGGGATAGCTGACCCATGCAACATGCTCATTGGCCTCGAGGAACTCGGCAACCTTCTGTGCGTTGTAGCAGTGACGCTCCATACGAAGTGCCAGGGTCTCCAAACCAACATTCAGCAGGAATGCGGACTGCGGGGACTGGATAGAACCGAGGTCACGCATGAGCTGCGCAGTCGCCTTCGTGATGTAGCCGAGCTTACCGAAACGCTCGGTGTAAATGATGCCATGGTAAGAATCATCGGGAGTTGTAAGACCCGGGAATTTATCTGCATGCGCGTTCCAGTCGAAGTTACCGGAATCCACGATGCAGCCGCCGACTGCCATCGCATGGCCATCCATATACTTTGTGGTGGAATGTACCACGATATCCGCGCCGAATTCGAACGGGCGACAGTTTACCGGTGTGGCAAATGTATTATCGATGATGAGCGGAACGCCGTGGGAATGTGCGATACGTGCGAACTTCTCGATGTCCAGAACGATACAGGAAGGGTTCGAGATCGTCTCACCAAACAGTGCCTTCGTGTTCGGACGGAAAGCCTTAGCGATCTCCTCTTCGGATGCATCGGGATCCACCAGGGTAACCTCGATGCCCATCTTCTTCATGGTAACGGTGAAGAGGTTGGAAGTACCACCGTAGATCGGCGCGGAGCTTACGATGTGGTCGCCGGCACCGGCGATGTTGAACATCGCGTAGAAATTTGCTGACTGGCCGGAACCGGTAAGCATCGCTCCTACACCACCCTCCAGCTCACAGATCTTCTTAGCGACAGTATCACAGGTCGGGTTCTGCAGTCTGGAATAAAAGTAACCGGAAGCTTCCAGGTCGAAAAGCTTACCCATATCATCACTGGAGTTGTACTTAAACGTCGTACTCTGGACGATAGGCAAAATGCGGGGATCCCCGTTCTGCGGCTCATATCCGCCTTGTACACAAATTGTTTCGATTTTAGCGTTCTTGTTCATTTTCATGTTTCGGCAGAGGATCGGGATCCTCGCCATTTCCTTTCATTGAAGATGCTCTATATACAAGTTCGAAAATGATCTTCCGATCAGATTTCGGACTGTATGATCGAATCATAGTATTCACTGAGATCCGGATGGTCTTCCGGTTTCACATCCGAGAAAAAGAATTCGGAATTCACGTCGGAGGTAATAAGATCCTGCGCGAAATCAAAATAACCGGAGATCTTGGAAACCGTATCATACTTCGACATCTGCAGCCATCCGACCGAGGAAAATGTCAGTCGAACTTTATTCTCGACATCACATTGGCCATGTAAACGTAATGCCCCCTGGATGGTCGATGTTTCCGGCGTCGCGGTTTCATCATCCAGTTCAACACTGCGATAAACCAATATACCATCTAAATTTCCTTCGGAATCCATCTCGTCCAAAACCAACATCAGATACTGGTCGACTTTTTCGGAGCGATGCAACTTCGCATACCAACGCCCCTGAAGATTCATCCGTTCGATCTGGGAAGTTGATGAGCGGGAAGCTAAAACAAACTCACCATTTTGATCGTCGTAGTTATATGCGGATTCACCGGAAATGGATACCGTCGCACGCTCAAATGCAAGCGTATATGCAAACGAGAGTTCCTGACGATGTCCTTCCTGAAGGATGCGATAATTCGTGATCTCGAGGTTAGCGATATTATCCTCGGTCAATGTTGCGTCCGGCGCATACCCATAGCGGAACTTATTCTCGATCAACAACCTGCGAAGTATCTTCTCGGAGATCATGTGGTTCGGGTTCCGGTAACCTAATTCTGTCTTAGGGCCGTATGATTCGATGTTATAAAAATACCAGCCGTCACTGTAATTAAACCGCAAGGTCACTTCGGTATCGATATATAACAGTTCGGTTTCACCATGTGCCATTACCTTAACGATGGCTTGATTATTCGAATGGTCGATCTTATCTTCGTCTATCTTCGTCCAGGAGACCTGTTCGAGGTTTTGAAAATTATACTCGTGGTCCTGATACTCAACGCGAATCTTTTCGATGGCTTTAGAGATCATATCGTCCGAGATCAGCGCAGTGATCTTCTGAACGACTTCGATCTGAATATTCCCGGATTGGATCCAACCTTTACCGGGCAAATATCGATAATTTCCCACGGCCTTCAGCGTGTGGACTAAAGAATCACGTTCCAAAACGATCTGCATGGAGATACCCGACTGGTTCTCGGAGAGTTTCTCCCATGTATCGACATCGGACACAGCTACACCCTTTGTAGCGATCGTATAGTTGATCCCGCCGACTGAATAGGTAAGTCCTTCCAGATCCGACAAAAACCGCTCCAGATCCACTCCGGCCATCGGATAGTCATTCCATTTATCGGTATCAAATGGTTCTAAGGACTGGACCTTCCAGCCACTATCATAGACCAGACTCAGAGAATAAATGCGCGAATAGTAAATGTCATCGGCCACAAACGCCAGATCAACATTCATTGTGTCTCTATTCTTCTTCGTATCCGATACCCGGTCATGGACCTCGAATACCGCAAACTTCGTCACATTGGCGAATTCACCGTCGCGAAGGTAGGAAAGCACTAATGCACTGATCTCATCCTCTGTCGGGAAGATGACTTTCGGCGCAGAACAGGCATGCAAAAAAACGATCATGCATAAAACCATACACATAATCGGTAACAGCGGACGTATTATTACTCCCGTTTGATGCCTCCTCTGTTCCATTCAAAAACCCCTTACTTTACACATCCACGCCGACCATCCCGGGCCGAAACGAAACATGCCCTCCTACAGACACGCGATCGCCTGTGAATAATGCCCGATCCCTCCGGGAGCATCTTTCGTAGATATGATCCTTATAAAGATGCCTCCCTAGCGGAAATTGTGTGAAAAATTTCGACAATTAACCGTGTTTACAACAGTGAAATGACAATTGTATGTAAGCAACTGTCTCTTCTCCTATAATTGTATCAAAAATTCGAAGCGTCCGCAATACTTACGGCAAACGTTTTTCCAAAATTTCCATTAAAAGTTCAGGTCTGCGCTTCGCAAAATCGCGAATCTGAGCAACATTCTCCTCAAGATTCTCGGGATTGCACCAAATACGCTCCTGTTCGAACCAGTTATTGGTCTTCAACGTATCCAGATGCTCATAATAATACCGCATCTCATTTGTACGTTCTTTCGTGATCTGATTCAGGAACTTATTGATCGTTTCCTCGGAAAAAGCGGTATCCAGAAGCGACTTAACCTTATCTTTGAAATACTTTTTGCAGTCCTCACGTTTCATAAGCGAAGCAAACAAAGGAGCACTACGCTCATCTCCGTTTGCAAGCAAATGCTTCAGCATATCGTAATCCGGCTGTACCTCACGCTGTCCGTAGAGCGAATAGGAATAGTCCATATCATGCGGCAGATAACGCCAGCGTCCGTCGTAAACGCCTTCGCCGTAGTCTTCACCGGAAGATGCGAAATATCGATAAGCCTTATAGTTATTGTTCGGCCAGTCCTTATTGCTGACGATAACATTGACCGCGAAATAATCCAAATAGTTTTCTACATCGATCAACTGACGAAGTTCATTATATGCACCGTCATCCGTCAGATCTGCCTTAGCGTAGACCTTATACATTTCATTATACGTCGCAGCTGCGGCATTCTTTTCTGCATCGTCGTCATCTTCCTTCTTCGACTGATCGGAACCTTCGACTACGATAAACTCACCGCGTCCGCCTTCTTTCTTACCGTACTTCTCCTTAAAATAGTCGTCACAGTAAGATTCGTGGAGCCAGAAATAGCCATAATACTTTCCGTTCAGGTAGCACACTGCGGGAAGGACCATCTCATAATCCGAGAAACCGGCTTCTTTGCAGAGCAGCTGGTTGAGCTCATCACGCAGAAAAGCGAACTGGAAATCATTACCGCCGTTACGGATCACGAGTTTATCATACACACTCATCACTCCGCTTCCGTCCGCCTTCGGGGTCTGGAAGATATCCGTCTCAAAATTCGGATGCGCGGAATCATACGATTTTCTGGAAAAGATCTTCATGGATTTGATCTTATACCGACGGGAATATGCGCCGTAAACGCGAACGCCGCCGTCCTGGTCAATGATCTGTTTGCCGTCTGCATCCCACATCTTTATCGAAACCGCACGCTCCCAGTCACGTCCGCGGTTCTCCGCATTTTTATCCGTGAAGATTCCACGTGCATTTCCGGTAAGACCGGCAGGATCGCCCACGATGCTGATAACGATATCGGTGAAACGCTGATCCATTCCGGGTCCTACGAAATAGACCTCCGTCGTGATGTCGGAAACATTATCATTCGCCCCGAACGAGCGCGCACGGATGATCGTTGCCTTCGGATTATGATCTGTCGTCGCATTTACATTGATCGGACCCTTATAGAGTTCGGATCTCTCAGAAGGCTCGCTGCCGTCGAGTGTATAACGGATATCTGCTCCGGGTGTAGCACTCAGTTCCAGCTGAAAAGCCTCGTTATAAAATCCGGACTTGACGGAAAATACAGGATCTTCCACGACTAGCGGACGCGGGTCGACGGGTTCCGTATACTCTTCCGTCGGCTCATCCGTTTTCGCCTCTGTCGGCTCGGCGGTCGGTTCAGTTCCCGTCGGTTCCGGTGCGGCGGTAGTGTCCGGCGCTGCCTTCGTATCGTCCTGTGTTTTCGTCGTTGTTTCTGTTGAAGCACTCGTATCTTTCGGGTCACTTCCGCCCTTACATGCGACGAAACTGAAAACCAGAACCAATAACAACAAATAGAATTTCCATGAGTTATGGTGTTTCATGAAGTCTCCTTCTCTCAATGCCCTTAATCATTTGGAAAAAGTGGAACAGTATATCTACCATTCCACTTCTTCATCAGCAAATATATGGATATGTCAATAATATCAGTTCTTTGCCTTTGCTTCATAAGCTTCAACGTCCTTGATGGAGAAGCTCATGCGGCCCATCTTATCCTTACCGAGGCAAACCACCTTAACGATGTCGCCAAGTGTAAGAACTTCTTCTACAGTGCGGATACGCTCTTTAGCGATGCGGGAAATGTGAACCATTCCCTCCTTACCGGGAGCGAACTCGATAAATGCACCGAATTCCTTGATGCTGACAACCTTACCTGTGAAGAACATGCCTTCCTCAGGCTCGGTAACGATCGTCTGAATGTACTCGATCGCTTTATTGATGCCATCCGGCTCAGTTCCGCAGATGGATACAACACCCTCTTCGGAGATATCGATCTTAACACCGCACTCATCCACGATACGGTTGATGACCTTACCCTGCTTACCGATTACATCACCGATCTTATCCGGATCGATCTGGATCGAAGTAATACGAGGTGCGTACTTACCGAGTTCTTTACGAGGCTCAGCAATGCAAGGTGCCATAACCTCATCCAGGATGTAGTACCGGGCAGCCTTCGTCTTAGCAAAAGCTTCCTCGATGATCGGACGGGTCAGACCGTGGATCTTGATATCCATCTGGATCGCTGTGATACCGTCCTTCGTACCTGCAACCTTGAAGTCCATGTCGCCGAAGAAATCTTCGAGACCCTGGATATCGGTCAGAACGATGTAATCATCATCGGTGTCACCGGTAACAAGACCACAGGAGATACCTGCAACGGGCTTCTTGATCGGAACGCCGGCAGCCATCAGAGAGAGGCTGGATGCGCAGACAGATGCCTGAGAGGTAGAACCGTTGGATTCGAATGTCTCGGATACGAGACGGATCGCATAAGGAAACTCTTCCTCGGAAGGAATAACCGGAAGAAGCGCTCTCTCAGCGAGTGCGCCGTGACCGATCTCACGACGTCCCGGTCCACGGCTGGGCTTTGTCTCACCTACCGAATAGGACGGGAAATTATAGTGGTGCATGTAACGCTTGGATACTTCATTGTCATCCAGACCATCCAGACGCTGTGCATCGGAAAGCGGTGCCAGAGTCGTAACGTTGCAGATCTGTGTCTGTCCACGGGTGAACATAGCGGAACCATGCACTCTCGGAATGATGTCGATCTCTGCAGCCAGAGGGCGGATCTGTGTGATCGCACGACCGTCGGGACGCTTGTGATCCTTCAGGATCATCTTACGTACGGTCTTCTTCTCAAACTTGTATACAGCTTCGCCGATCAGCGGAACCCACTCGGGATGAGTCTCGGCATAACGCTCTGCAAGCTTCTCTTCTACTTCTTTGATGTTTGCCTCACGGGTCTGCTTATCATCGGTGAATACAGCGGTCTCCATTGCCTCGGGGGTAATGAATGCAACCATATCCTCCCACATATCAGCAGGTGTGTCGATGCTCTCATAGGCATGCTTCGGCTTACCACACTCATCTACGATGTTCTGGATGAAAGCGATGACCTTCTGGTTGAGGTCGTGTGCTGCATAGATCGCCTTCACCATAACGTCTTCCGGAACTTCCTTCGCGCCGGCCTCGATCATGATGACCTTTTCCTTTGTGGAAGCTACGGTAAGAGCCAGATCGGATACCTTCTTCTGCTCAGCGGTCGGGTTGAAGATCAGCTCGCCGTTGATGAGACCCATATGGGTTGCAGAGATCGGGCCGTCAAACGGAATATCCGAAATGCTGGTAGCGATGGATGCGCCGATCATAGCGGTCAGCTCAGGGCTGCAAGCGGGATCTACGCTCATTACAAGGCAGTTCAGAGTTACGTCGTTGCGGTAATCCTTCGGGAACAGCGGACGCATGGGACGGTCGATAACGCGGGATGTAAGGATCGCATTCTCCGATGCGCGGCCCTCACGACGGTTGAAACCGCCCGGGATCTTTCCGACTGCGTACATCTTCTCCTCGTACTCAACGGACAAAGGGAAGAAATCGATACCGTCACGCGGCTTATCAGAAGCGGTTGCGGTACACAGAAGAACGGTCTCACCATAGTGGATGAAAGCCGCTCCGTTTGCCTGGGCAGCGACTCTTCCGATATCAACGCGAAGCTCACGTCCTGCCAGGTCCATGGTAAATGACTTGTACATTTTGTCTCCTTTTCCGGCGCCCATTCGTCCGAAACTACTGAAAAAACGGAAAATGCTTTTTCGCCTTTTCAGCGGTTTCGTGCGAACGCCTGGCGCCATTTGTTTGTGATAGATCAATAGTTACTGGGTTAACGGATCAAACACCCCTCTTCGTAAATAAGGCCGGACATATACATGCCCGGCCTTACATTGCCGCAGATATCTCTGCTTTTACAATTACTTACGAAGACCGAGTTTCTCAATCAGTGCACGATAACCTTCAAGATTTGTCTTCTTGAGATAATCCAGAAGACCTCTTCTCTGTCCTACCATCTTCATCAAACCGCGGGTGGAATGATAATCCTTCGGGTTCTGCTGAAGATGTGCGGTGAGCTCCTTAATGCGCTCGGTCAAAATTGCTACCTGAACCTCGGGAGAACCTGTGTCCTCGGGTGTTCTTCCGTACGCTGCGATCACAGCAGCCTTCTTTTCCTTTGAAATCATTTCAAAGTCCTCCTAAAATATGATGCGGCAAATGCCGTTATTTACCCTCACCGGTACCAAGGAGCGGTCGGAGAAACCGTCTTCTGAGCAGCGGCGCGATAAATCCAAATGAAACTATAACATACAAAACTTAGTTTGTAAAGGGTAAAATCGATCGAATTTCTTCAAATATGCGTTTTTTACGGGTATTTACGCGGACGGATGCATTATCCGAACATATACTCTCCCGAAGGCTGGATGTTGTCGTTCTGCCCCCTTTTTACCAGACGGATGGAATGCAGTTTCAGGCCATTTCCTCCGAACAGCATACGTACGACGCAGTAACGCGAGGAAGTAAACAGAGGTTTTGACATGGTCACCGGTTTTCCTTCCGTTCCGTTCCAGGTAAATACCGTGCCTAAGATACCCTGGAAATAGAATGCGATGGAGGTCTGCGACAGCGGAGAAAGCTCGGAAGATGCGGTCACCTCGAAGTCATAGACCGCGCGCTCCGATACATCAAGTGCAAACACATAACTGCATCCAATGGCCACCTCGACTTCATCCATCGGGATCTCGGTCACGTCCCCGTCGACCTTATAGTAGACCATGCGGGACAGGTCTAACGGCTCGTCCTCTTCGCTTCGGTTGATCACCTCGACCTCTTCTGCCGTACCGTTCATGCGCTGCATTGCGCGTGTCGTAAGCAGGAATTTACAAATGTTCTTAGCGCTGCGGAGCAGTTCGCCGCGGGTCAATGTACCATCTTTCAAACTCTGCTCCAGATTATCGCCCGAACTGTTCTTCGAAGCATCGGGACACACTGCATAAAAATCGTTCTGGGCACGGACTATCGCCGCATAATTCGTGCGATTCACTTCCTTTCCGACCTCACCGGTATTCGCCCACCAGTCGGTCATTACGACGCCTTCAAAGCCCCACTCCCCTCGCAGGATCGTGGTCAGGAGGTCATAACGTGTGTTCGTCCAGACGCCGTTGACCGGACCGTAGGTCGTCATAACAAGTTTCGCATTGCCCTCTTTGATCGCGATCTCGAATCCCTTCAGGTAGAGTTCACGAAGCGCACGCGCCGAGATGACATTGTCCGTGTAATGGCGGTTCTTCTCCTGGTTATTACCGCAGAAATGCTTCAGCGTACAGGATGCGCCTGCACGGTTCAAACCGCGACTCTGCGCTGCCGCGATCCGTCCGGTCAGCATCGGATCCTCCGAGAAATACTCAAAGTTACGACCATTCAGGACATAACGGTGCAGATTCATGCCGGGTCCCAGCAGGCAGTCGATCTGGTTCGATGCCATCTCGAGACCCAGATGATAGTACAATTCTTCATTCAAGGCATCATTAAACGTACATGCAAGCAAAGTGCCGTTTGGCAGGGAAAATGCCTTCATGCCGCTGTCCATGCGCATACCGGACGGGCCGTCGCTGCAGCAGGCACAAGGAATACCGTAATTCTTCAGATTTTCGGAAACGCCGCCGAAGGCTGCTGCCGTTCCCGGCGTTACCTTCGGGGAACCCATGCCCTCACCGCGTACGATACAGCACAGGTCTTCGTCGGAAAGCTGAGCCAGGAAGGCGTCCATGGACGAAAGGCCGCTCTGAACATCCTTCAGTTTCAGGCCCACATCGCCCGAGTAAGGAAGGGTCTGCGCAGGCAGATTTATGACGCGCTCCTCATCGTGCGTATTCGTTGTGACCGGCACATTTTCATACGAGATCATGTATTTGCCGTCCTTATCGATCGGCTTCATACGACGGAACGCCATGATCGGCTCCATCTGTGCGGTCAGCTTCTGAATTAGACGGTCCTCGGGCAATGATGCACAGCAAATAACCTGTGCGCTGCGCACGTCGCCACCCAGATAGAAACGATATTCACCCTTCTCGAGCACATAGCCGATACGTGCTGTTACCGCTCCGGTCTCGTCAAACGATGCTATATCGTACAGGGAGAAGGAAATGGTGACCTTCTGGCTCTCGCCGGGTTTCAGTTCCTTCGTTTTTGCATAACCGGCCATGCGACGCGACGGCTGTCCCAGAACGCCCTGCGGCAGTTCCACGTACAGGATCACCGTTTCTTTTCCGCTCTCATTGCCCACGTTCGTTACAACCGCCTCGACGGTACAAGTCTTCGCAAAGGGATCACCCATAAGGTTCGCGTTTACGAACGTCTTAACTACGTCGAACTCGGTATAGGAAAGGCCGTAACCAAACGGGAACAGCACCTTTTCCTGGGCAAAGGTCTCGAAATACCGATAACCTACGTAGATATCCTCCTCGTAAAAATTCCTGGTCATGTCACCGAAATTAATGTGGGCAGGATGATCCTCCAGATTCCGGGCGATGGTATCGGTCAGACGGCCGCTGGGGCTGACTGCGCCCGAAACCAGACGCGCTGCGCCCAAAGCGCCGACCATACCGCCCTGCCAGATGTACATCACGGCATCCGGCACGATATCCAGGATCTCCTTCATGTCGATCACGCTGCTCACATTGAGCAGAAGGACCATCTTCGGGAAGGTCTCTCGGACCGTACGCAGCATGCGGATCTCTTCCGCAGTCAGATAGTACGAGCCCTCGCTCGCCGTGTTATCCTGCTCCTCACCTGCGGTACGACCGATCAGCACGATCGCCGTGTCGGTATTTTGACGCGCTGCCTCGGCAACCTCTTTTGAAAGCGGCATCTCTGCCTGCGACCACGGCTCCTGGCCGAAGCCTTTTCCCCGCTTGTAGGGATTTGCCTCGTCATAAGCCAGATAACATTTCTCGAGTTCTTCGTCAAGTTTGAAGCCCTCTTCCTTAAGCGCCTCACGAACGGTCCAGACCTTCGAGACATTGACCATGCCGCCTGAGCCCGTGCCGCTCTTAAAGTAAAAATTCTGAACCCGGCCGAATAGAGCGATCGGCACATCCTTCGCGATCGGCAAAACGCGGTTATCATTCTTAAGGAGCACCGCCCCTTCTGCCGCTGCCTGTATCGCCAGCTCGGTGTATTCTTTCCAATCCAGTATCATGTAATCCCCCTTTATCTACGACCGATCTCGACATCGTCGTAGGACGTATTGCTGTTTTTCTTGATGTAATCGATCACGTAGTCCACATGGGTGAATGCGAGGCCCACGTAGCTGTCGGCTGCTCCGTAGTAGATCGCGATGCGGCCGGTCGCGCTGTCGCAGATGGTCGCACACGGGAAGCATACGTTCGGAACGAAGCCGCGCTCCTCATACCACTCCTCGGGAGTGAGAAGGAAATTCTGACAACGATACTTCACGATGCTCGGATTATCGATGTCGAGAATCGCTCCGCCGATCGAATAAACATAGCCGTTGCAGGTGCCGGAAACGCCGTGGTAAAACAACAGCCAACCTTCGTCGGTCTCGATCGGAGCTGCTCCGCCGCCGATCTTCAGGCTCTCCCACCAGTTCGAGCCGCGGCTCATCACATGGCGATGCTTCCCCCAATAGGTCATATCCGGTGACTCGCTCACGAAGATATCGCCAAAAGGTGTGTGTCCGCTGTCCGAGGGACGCGAAAGCAGAACGAAGTTTCCGCCGATCTTCCGCGGGAACAGCACCGCATTTCGGTTATACGGGATGAACGGATTCTCGATACGGGTAAATGTCTTGAAATCCTGCGTCTTAGCAATGTGGATCGCCGCTCCGTAGAAATCGCCGCACCAGATGATATAGTAGGTATCCTCGACCTTTACCAGGCGCGGATCGTAAGCGTACCGCGGCATGAAGGGTTTACCGCCCTCATCGACGAAATTGATCTTCTCCTCGTCGAACTTCCAGTCGATACCATCCTTACTGTGACCCAGATAGATGTACGGGATGCCGTTCGTCTGCTCTCCGCGGAACACGCCGATGAATTCGCCGTTATACGGCATTACGGCGCTGTTAAAGATGCGGGCTACGCCCGGCAGCGGATTGCGTCCGATGATCGGGTTCGCAGGATATCTCCATACAGGCGCATCGGGAAGGTCATCCGGCATCGGGACCCAGGGCATATTCGGAACTGCGGGACAATACATTTTTATTTCACTCATGATAATTCTCCTTTTTTTCTATCTGTTGCGTTATCAGTCTAACGCGGATGATCTTATTGATGATTCACGTGTCACGATCTGCGTGGCGATCGCTACCATTTCCTTCGTTCGCTCCGGACTATCGATGCGCCAGAACAATTCCTGTACCAGCCGGATACCGAGGTCCTTATTCGGGATGTGAACGGTCGAAAGCGGCGGCGTCATGACCTGCGCTTCCTCCTTATCATCAAACCCGATAATGGCAACATCCCTGGGAATCGATATGTTCTTCTCCTTTAGGATGTAGTACAGATCCTTTGCGATGTCATCATTTGCGCACACGATCGCATCCGGGATGTATGGCATGGAATTAAATGCTTTCTCGACCTCTTCCCGGCTGTAATAGCGGTTCTTCACATGAGCCGTCTTAATGATATTCCGGTCGCGTTCCAGGTTCGCATCGATCAATGCGGCGGCAAATCCGCGGAAACGGTCGTGAATCGATTTACAGTAGGTGATGTCACCGATAAAACCGATACGACGCATTCCCTGTGCGATAAGGCTCTCCACCTGCATTCGCACGCTGCATTCCCCCTCGGGAATAACGATATCGCCGTATCGGAGATATCCGTCAAAATGCTTCGGCGCATCCAAAAATACGATCGGTACGCCGAGTTTTGCGATCCGTCCGATGTATTCCTCGGAAAATACATACAAAGCGATGACACCGTCGACCTCGCTTTCAGTAAGGTCACGGGGCAATTCCATCCGTTCCTCCATGGCTTCATCGACAAAATTCAAAAACAGTCGACAATTGTTACGGGACAGTTCCTCCGATATTCCGGTGATGATCCGATGCCAAAACGAAGAGGAATCTCTTCCGAGCACCAATATGTTCCGGGTGCTGTTCTTCCTGTACATCTCCGACACTTCTCTCGGTAAGGGCATTTTGAATTTGGCATACCCCATTTCGTAGGCCTTCCGAAGTACCATGAGCTTCGTGTCTTCCGCCACGGCATCACTCCCAACCAAAGCCTTTGATACCGTATTACGCGACAGGCCGAGTTCCTTTGCGATATCCTGTATGGTCGTTTTTTTCATTTCTCTTCTCCATATGGATCTAGTTTTTTGTGTACTTCACGTGTGCATGTCTGCTGCAAATTTGCACACATTTGCATGATTATCCTTCAATTAGCCCTATCATATCGGAATAAGGCTGATCTGTCAAGGTGTCCATGCATGCTTTTGTGCATTTCGAATAAGAAAACACAAAAAATGCACAACAAAACGCATCCTGCATTTGTTGTGCATTTTCCGATCAGTCCGTATGGCCCAAATTCTGGTGGATGATCTCAACTACTTCGTTTATATCGTACTTATAAGAATACGCATCTGTATAACCTAAAACGACACTGTCGACACCGACCTGTCCGACTTTAATGATCTGCTCCTCTTCGTCGCCGGGCTTGTAATCGATGGCGAGCAGGGATTTTGACGAAACGCAGATGGTATCCAGCGGATCATCGTCCACATAGATTACGGAGTAATCATTAAAACCGTTTCCGGAAACGATCAGGACATTTTCCTTCGAATACACATCGGTGATCTCGATTGGATGTATGCCCATTTGCAGATCGGTCGCAACAAACGGAAGCTCTCCGTCGTAAGCGATCTGATCCCCGTAGAGGATATCATACTCGATCACTTCCAGTTCCTTCAGATATTGCTCCTCATCTTCAACGGTCCAGTCCTCGCCGGCATTTCGGCGATCCTCGAGATGCTTCTGATGCAGGCGGTAGATAAATCCCTCGTGAATGTCCAGCCGGGACATCATATACGGGATCACCTGGAATGCTTCCAGGTTTTCGACGATTCGCGGCATTTCATAATTCGTCCAGACCGCGTAAGGAGTTTCATATAATCCGAAGCCTTCCAGATGATCTTCATCGATTGTAAGTCCCGGCAAATGATCGCCAAACAGCAACAGCATGACAGGCTCTTCAAAAGAACGCAAACTCTCTACGAGATCTGCAACCATCTGATCCATCTCATATGCCTGGTTTGCATAGTATTCAAATGCATCCTTCTGATCGGCCAGCTTATCATCGATCCACTGAACCCGGATCACCGGATCGTCGAGAATCGATTTCTCCGGATAGGGGCCGTGTCCCTGGACGGATATCGTATAGATAAAATCGGGCTCCTCATCCGAGGTAAGGGTGTCCATGATGTACGGGATCAGACAGGTGTCTTCCGGCCAACCATTTTCCGTATATGTCAGGTCATACATATATTCCATACTGGTAAATGTATCGAAACCGAGATTGGAAAATACATGATTGCGCTCATAAAAGGTCGCATCGTTATTATGGATCGCATGCGCGCGGTAGCCCAGGTTCTTCAGAACGTAGGGCGCGCTCTCGCAAGTCTTCTTATTCAGAATCGTCTTATATGGGTACTCACCAGGTCCGAAACTCTGCATGTTCATGGAAGTCAACATCTCGAATTCCGTATTTGCTGTACCCGCGCCGATCGAAGGAACGCTCACGTATCCCGAACTGCACTGACGCATCAAAGTATGCATGAACGGCGTCGGGTCCTTATCATATTGCACGGAAGAATTCTTCTGCAGATCATAAAAAGATTCGAGTTGAACGGCGATAATGTTTACCTTATTGTCTTTTCTCGGCTTTACGACCTTCTGCTTCGCACGGATGTACCACGGTTCCTCCTCGGTCTCTTCGATCGTCTCGGAAGGTGCCTGCGTAGGTGCCTGCGTTGTCGCGACCGGCTCGGTCTGAACATCGCTGCCCGAAGTCTCTTTATCCACTACGGCTATTCCTTCGGCTGTAGTTATTTCGGGATTTTTGTTGTAGTCCCCGATCTGGGACAGGATGTTATCCACGCGCTCCTTTCCGTAATCCGATGGCTTACTGATACCGGTATTCAGCAGCGTGCCTGAAAAACAGTACGGTACTCCGTACTCTTCATATGCGTCATGAATATTTGAGAAATGCAAGCTGAGCATGCCGATGGTATTCCCCAGCCAGGTCAATGAAAATACCACGAAGAAGCAGCTCATCGTGATCGTGATGTGTTTGAAACGATGTCCCTTTGTCGGGCCGGGCGCTATAATAATATACAGAAGCACCAGTGCAAACAAAACGATAACCGCGCCGACGATGATCAGTACGACCCCCACCGGCCCCAAATATTTCTGTGAAATACGAAGGGCGTACTCGATCAGGCGCAGATCCTGCGCGGTAAACGGCGTCGTCCGGAACACCAGCAGGATCGAATCCGTAATACCGATCGCGATCCAGAGAATGCTCACCAAAATCAAACCGAACAGGCGCTTCCGGAAGATCAGCGCGATGCTCAGTGTGGCCAGAATGATCGTAGTGTTATATAAGAATGTAAACGGCGACAGGAAAACATATTTTCCGAGACTTACGACGGACTTGCGGCTGAGCAATTCTACAAACAGGTTGAGTGCTACGCCGAGGATGAGCCAGACCTTGGTAAAATAGCCGGGCCGATCCAGTTTTTCCGCCAGTTTTTGAAACGCCATACCTTTTTTGATCTTCATTTCATTTCCTCTTTTAAAACCGGGAGGACTATCCCTCCGTCTCATAATCTAGCACAAACCCGTTGGAATATCAAGAGATACTGCCACGATGTCGGGTCTTGCTTGACTTTTACCGGTTTTATGATATCATGATACAAGGGTCTGAAAATGGCTGGTAAATAGGCCTCATTAAGGAGTATTTCATGAGTTTTGTGATCGATTTCATTAAAGGCTGCGTCATCGGAATCGCGAATATCGTACCCGGTGTCAGCGGCGGTACGCTGGCGCTGATGCTCGGCGTCTACAACAAAATGCTCGGGGCCATCTCCGGCATTCTCAAACAGTTTAAAAAGAGTGTGAAGGTCCTGCTGCCCATCCTACTCGGATGCGCATTCGGCATCATCGCCTTCTCCTTCATCATAACTTACCTGATCAGCAACGCTCCGTTCCCGACGTCCATGAGCTTCATCGGTCTGATCTTCGGAGGCCTGCCCATGCTCTTCCTCTGCTTCAAAAAAGCAGAAAAAGAAACTGCAGAGAAGAAAAAGACTTCCCGCGAAGCCCGCATGGTGCTGAACGTGTTGCTCTTCCTGTTTTTCCTGGTAGGTTCCATCCTGCTCAGCATTTCGAAGACCGCTGACGAGGGAACTACCCACAACATCACCTTCCTCACCATGTTCGTCTTCTTCCTGATGGGCATGATCGCATCTGCCGCCATGATCATCCCCGGCATCAGCGGTTCGCTGATCATGATGATCTTCGGTTACTACTTCGAGATCGTCGGCGCAGTAAAGGATTTCGTCCACGCACTGAAGGATTTCGATGTTGATAAGATGGTCTCACTCTTCAAGATTCTGATCCCGTTCGGAATCGGTGTCGTCCTCGGTATCTTCCTCGTTGCAAAGATCATCAAATGGCTGCTCGATAAGCATCCCGCACCGACCTACGCCTCCATCCTGGGCCTGATCGTCGCGAGCCCCGTCTCCATCTTCCTGAAGGTGGAATTTCCCGAAGGTTCGTTCGGCGTGCTGCCCATCGCGATCGGATGCGTACTGTTCGTAGTGTTCTTCATAGTATCGTTGAAATTCTCAAAAACAGAAGAATAGATGAAAAGAGATCCGGTAATAAGCCGGATCTCTTTTTTATATCTTCACTTCGATCTCTTCTTCTGCTTCTTCCTTAATGGTTTCGATCTGCTCTTCGTCCATGTGCGGTAATTTATCGGTGCTACTCATGCCGAAGCGTCGCAGGAACTCTTCGCTGGTAGCGAACAGGACCGGACGGCCCGGAGCATCGAGGCGCCCCACCTCTTCGATCAGGCCGTACTCCAAAAGTTTATTTACACCAAAATCACTCTTGACACCGCGGATTCGTTCGATGTCGCCCTTTGTGACAGGCTGTTTATAAGCGATGATGGACAATGTCTCCAGCATGACCTCAGTCAGGACCTGCTTACGCGGCGTAGCCGCAATGCGGATCAGGAAGGGATAGAATTCCTTCTTCGTGCAAAGTTGCACCTTATCCTCAAAGTAGACCAGCATGATGCCGCAACGAGGTGTCAGATAATCCTCCTGCAGGGAATTCAGTCGGTTGCGGACCTCCTTCTCCGTGAGGTCCAGGGCCTGTGCCAGAACGGAGATCTCGACCGCCTGACCCATCGTAAAGAGGATCGCCTCGATCGCGGAGCAGGACTCGGTATAGTTCAGTTTCGGAACCTCGGGCTCCTCCATGCCAAAAGAAAGCTGGCGCTCTTCATCCTCGGAGAATTCCTGCTCTGCAAGCGCTTCTTCGGACTCTGCCTCAGCGTGGATATCCTCGAACTCTGTATCTTCAAAAAACATGTTTGTAATTCCTCATTTCATCATTCATCGTACATCGCAAGATCTTCTGCCGAAAGCTCGACTGCACCTTCGTTCGCCTTCCATTCCAGTTCGATATCGCCGAACAGTTCCTCCTGCGTCGTTTCAACCGCGCCGAGCTTCATCAGCTCCAGTACCGCCAGGAACGTAACTACGATCTCCGTGCGGCTCTCCTGCTTCTCTAACAGTTCGCGGAACGAAAACTTCTTCCGGCTGCCGCTCGCCATCTTCTGAATAAACGACAGTTTGTCGGAGAGTTTGATCTTCTCCTTCTGGATGGTGCCGAATTTACTGCGGACGGGGTCGATCTTATCGACCTGACGTCGCATGACCATGCGATACACATCGTGCAGTTTCGTCAGCGTTACATCTGCCAGCAGTTCATCCATGTCGACAGGAGGCTTGTATTTGGAGACCTCCTCCGGGATGGACGGCGCTTTGTAGAAGCGCTTCGATGCCTCGAGCAGCTGTTCCTTCAACTGCGCGGACAATGTCTTATACATCTTATATTCCACGAGGCGCGCCACGAGTTCTTCTCTCGGGTCGATCTCCTCGCCGTTTTCATCTTCTTCGGGTGGCAGCAGCATACGCGACTTAATGTCGATCAGAGTCGCTGCCATGACCATGAACTCACTGACAATGTCCAGATTCTGCGTTTCCATCTTCGAGACGTAGTCCAGATACTGGTCGGTGATCAGTACGATCGGAATATCGTAGATGCTGACCTTATTCTTTTCGATCAGGTGCAGCAGAAGGTCCAGCGGGCCCTCAAACACCTCCAGTTTAAATGAAAGATCCATGGTTACTCCTAATATCAATTACGCTTAAGGTCAATGATCACCATCTCCGGCGGATTATTGACCCGCAGGTTGATCGAATGGGTGCCCAAACCCGCGCTTACGATCACGTGTGTATCACTCGCCATCTTATATCCCTTTGCATAACGCGGGAACAGTTCGAGTTGCGGCGAGATCGTCGCCCCGATGAGCGGCAGGCGGACACAGCCGCCATGCATGTGGCCGCACAAAAACAGGGAAGCATAACTGGCTGCATAGACCGGAACATAGAGCGGATTATGTGCCAGAACGATATGAAAATGCTTCTTATCGTCGACCTTCGGCAAGAGTTTCTGCAAGTCCTCCGCGGAAAAACGGGCCTTCCTGTGCAGAAGCAGTTTTTTATAGTAATGCATGTCCAGCGCCAGACCGGAAAGCAGAATGGCATCCTCCTCTTCTGCATCTTCTGCAGGCAGGATGTTTCCTTCAACACCCGTCTTCAGCGCCAGAGTCTCATTTTCCAGATAAGGTACATGAAATTCGGCAAGGATATCCAAAAACGACGAAAACCACTCCGGGTACGCTTCCGGATTCTCCTTCATGCGCTGCTCGTGATTTCCGGGCGCATAGTAGACCGGATAACGGCCGCTTAGATGCGCGAGCAGGTCGCGAGTCACCGCGAAATCCTTCTGCGACCAGCTTTTGACGACCATCATGTCGCCGCCGATCAGAACCAGGTCCGGTTTCGCATTGTCGATCGCCTCATACAGTTTTTGATTTTCCCTGCCGAAGGTGCAACTATGCAGGTCTGAAAGGAAGACGATGCGTTTTCCGGCAAATGCTTCGGGCACACGCGGATCGCTCACCTGATAGACCGGACAAGTCAGCCTGCTCTTCTCGAAATGCGAGATCACGAAGAAGGTAAGCGCTATGAAAAGCAAAACAGCGAATGCGATCAAAACGTATTGCATCTTATACTCCATGAGGTTAGAATCATCAACGATTATCATACCACAAAACCCAGTAGCACGCAAGAAACAATATTTGTTAGCACTCTCAGCGATCGAGTGCTATTTTTCTCTTGACATTCGATTCAAACCGCGGTAAACTGATTATCGGGTCATGAAAATGTAGCATTTCCCGCCCGAAATATCCCGATGTACTTAATTGTTTTGGAGGTATAGATACATGGCGAAAACAACAAAGACTAAGAAGGGAAATCTCTCGATCAACAGCGAGAATATCTTCCCGATCATTAAGAAATGGTTATATTCCGATCACGACATTTTCATTCGTGAGCTCATCTCCAACGGATGCGACGCGATCACCAAACTGAAGAAGCTCTCCATGATGGGCGAGGCAGACCTCGGCGACGACGAGACCTTCAAAGTCTCCGTCATCGTTAACCCTACCGAGAAGACGTTGAAAGTGATCGATAACGGTATCGGCATGGATGAGGAAGAAATCGAAAAATATATCAACCAGATCGCATTTTCCGGCGCGGTCGACTTCCTGAACCAGTATAAGGATAAGGCCGGTGAGGACCAGATCATCGGTCATTTCGGTCTCGGCTTCTACTCTTCCTTCATGGTTGCGGATAAGGTGACCATCGAGTCCCTGTCCTACAAGGAAGGCGCGAAGGCGGTCGGCTGGGAGTCCGACGACGGCATGACCTATAAGATGGCTCCGATCGAGAAGGAAGGTCGCGGCACCATCATCACGCTCTATCTCAACGAGGATTCCGTGGAATTTGCTAACGAAGGCCGTGTTCGCGAAGTCATCGAAAAGTACTGCTCTTTCATGCCCATCGAAATCTACCTGACCGATGAGACCAAAGAACCGGAATACGAAGAGGTTCCCGACGAGGACGAAAGCAGCGATGACGTAGTGGATGTTGTTGATGAAAACGCTTCCGAAACCGATAAGGAGGGCTCCGATGCAGACGAGGCGAAGGCAGATGCCGAAGAAAAGCCTAAGAAGACCAAAAAAGTCCTGAAGACACCCGAACCGATCAACGATGTAACTCCGCTCTGGGCGAAACACCCGAACGAGTGTACCGATGACGAATACAAAGAGTTCTATCACAAGGTATTCATGGATTTCAAAGAGCCTCTCTTCTGGATCCACCTGAACATGGATTACCCCTTCAACTTAAAGGGTATCCTGTATTTCCCGAAGATCAATACCGAATATGATACGATTGAAGGAACCATCAAATTATACAACAACCGCGTATTCATCGCGGATAACATCAAAGAGGTCATCCCCGACTTCCTGATGCTCTTAAAGGGTACCATCGACTGCCCGGATCTGCCGCTGAACGTTTCCCGTAGTGCACTTCAGAACGATGGTTTCGTACAGAAGATCTCCGACTACATTACAAAGAAAGTCGCAGATAAACTCTCCGGTATGTGTAAGACAGACCGCGAGTCCTACGAGAAGTACTGGGACGACATCAGCCCCTTCATCAAGTTCGGCTGTATCCGCGATTCGAAATTTGCCGAGAAGATGAAGGACTATCTCCTGTTTAAGAACCTCGACGGAAAATATCTGACCCTCGAGGACTGCCTGAAGGAAAACGAGGCTGAGCATAAGAACCAGATCTTCTATGTGACGAACGAGAAGGATCAGGGCCAGTACATCCACATGTTCCGTGAAGCTAAGATCGACGCCGTCCTCTTGACGCACAACATCGATACGCCCTTCATCAGTTTCCTGGAGCAGCAAAATAAAGAAGTCAAATTCATCCGCATCGACTCCGATCTCACCGACTCCTTTAAGGATGCCGAAACCGACGCGGACGCCCTCTCAAAGGCCAATGAAACACTCGCTGCCCTCTTTAAGAAGGCACTGAATAACGATAAGCTCGACGTCAAGGCTTACGCACTGAAGAACCCGGCCATCGCTTCCATGATGACCATGTCCGAGGAAGGCCGCCGCATGCAGGAAATGATGAAAATGTACGCGATGTACGGCATGGATTCCTCCATGTTCGAGCAAAACAGCCTGAGCCTCATCCTGAACACGAACCACCCTCTGGTTCAGAAGCTACAGACTCTTCCCGAGGGCGATCTTTCCACAAAGATCTGCGAGCAGCTCTACGATCTGGCCATGATCTCCCACGCACCGTTGGAAGCCGACCGCATGACGAAGTTCATCGAACGCAGCAACGAACTGATGCTGATGCTGTCTGAGAAATAATCGCAAAGTTTCAAACGATCATCTATTAAATATATACGCAAAACGAGCCGGGCAAAAACCCGGCTCGTCGCGTTACGGTTATTGATTTTCGTTTCAGTTAATAACCTTGATCGATCTGCATAGGGATATAATCGCTTCCCGAATGCAAGAATATCGTACCACTTCTAACTCTGCCTAACGGATTGGGGGCCATATAGATGCTTATGGTTCTAACATACCATCCACCACTTAAACCAGGTATAGTACCAAAGTATTGAACATTATTCGATACAGATACTTTCAGCCAACTAACGTTAGATGACGATATGATCGCTGTGGGCGACTTAGTAAAAAGCATATACGATGCCCACGTCCCGGGTGTATAATAAGGGTCTTCACCAGGTACTATAATATCATTTGCTTCCTGCTTAAATATTAAGGTTCTGACCGTAGTGTTTTTTCTCTTTACGTAAACATATCCCGTTCTTGTACTGAACAGCGGGTTAGCTTGAGCAGTAACAGTGAAACTATATTGACTGCTTCTACTTACGTAAAGCCAGTTGCAAGAATACGAGAGCGTACAATCTCCGTCTATACTGAACGAATAAGTTCCGCCAACTACCGAAACATTCTTGGTCTTCGTGTCAGCACTAACATCTTTTCCGTTCCAAAGCGCAACCATAACCACGGACATGATCGCAACGAGAGACATCAAAGCCTTACGTGCGACACTTGAGTAACTGAGTTTCTTTTGGTTCATCTTTTTCTCCTTTTACAGTCGAATTTTTCTCCTGTCCGGATCCTTAACAGGATGAATTTATTATACCACCCTGCGCACAAAATAACCATTAAACTTCTGTTACAATTGTGTTACAAATTCTTACATCCGGTCGCTTGCCGCTAATGTATCAACTATTTCATTGATCGTATCCCAGTCCATGCATCGAGTATAATTCGTCCCGGGCAGGCACTCTGAGCGGTTCCACGGACGGTCGAAAACCAGTACCTTCATTTCCGGTAAATGATCGAAGAAACGAAAAGCCAGCGGCGAGTCCTCAATAGCGACGTCAAACTTCAACTGATAGTACTCTTCCATCGTCATATTGTAATCGCTTTCTGCCGCAGATGGATGTCTGCCATATTTATCCAGACAATACATTTTGATTCGCGTAAGGCCGTGCTCATCCAGCCATCTGCGGGAAGCTTCATAAGAAGTGAACGGCCGGCCGGTGATGATATATACCTCATGTCCCTGATCGATCCATGCATTCAGTGTACGTGCTGCTCCGGGAGTCTCTTCATATGCCATCAGGACTTCCGGACGGTGTCCGAACTCCATCAGTTCTTTATACTCTTCATCGTTGAGTTCAAACGACTCCTGTAAGGAAAAGAAGCGCACCTTCTCATAGGGCACTTTCTTACCAAAGAGAAGATCGGCGATCCTGGTAAATGCCTTCGCGGTTTCGCATAGGCAATCATCATAATCCACGTATATTTTCATTTTATATCTCCGTATTCACAGGCACTATTGCATACTCGTCTGTGTCATCTGATCGAGCATTTCGTCGTCTTCCTTCTTCAGTCGTACCATCTCGGAAAAGCGCTCGATCAGTTCCTTATTTCGCTGGTCAATGGCTGCCTGATCGCGGTCATCCCCGCGTCCCTGCTCCATCATCAGGGCCACCTGGTTCTTCCAAAGGACCATGGTATTCCAGAGGACACCCTGGATCTTATCCGCCATGGATTGTTGGTTATACTTAAGCAGCTTCAGCTGCTCATCCAGCTGGCGGGATACCTGACGGGACAGTTGCAATTCCTGGATACGAAGTTCAATACGCTCGCGTTGATGGTTTCTCTCTACCCAATATACTTCGAGATCATCCGGATCGACATCCAGGTTCGCCTCCATGGCCGCCTGTTTCTCCTCCGCCATGTGCAGAATGGCGGTATGGCCGATCGAAATGGCTTCCTCCAGTTCCGCTTCGCTCGTATTATTCATACGCCCATATTCTTCGAGCATCACGATGTTTTTCATCAGGTATACCTGATGCTCGCGCAAGCGCTCCGAAACAACGTCCATTCGTCCTTCTACGTTCCGGCACCAGTTAAGGAATGCACGGTCATTGGCGCGCTTTCTGGAAAATGTCAGTCGCCATCTGCCGGTCGTGTCCTTCTTTTGGAATCGCGAAAGCTCATCGATCGTCTGCTCCAGTGTTGTAATGATATCCTGGGTGCGCAGAGATTTCGTGCGGGACAGCACGCTCTCGGAAAGCGTGGAGATATTGACCTGTGCATGCTGACCCAGTTTCATAATGATACCGGAATCCGAAAAATCCAACTGTTCGAACGCTCGCACCAGTTCTATTTGATTTCCATGATATTGATAAACGGTAGCCATCATTATTCCTCATCCAGTTTACGATACGACGGAAAACTGATCTCTTCTTTCAACTTGATCCTGCTCAAAAAAGCATCTGCGTCCTCATAGATATTTTTTCCCAGAATGCCCATCGCTTTCGGAGCTAAGATCATGATCTTATCATCCGGAATGTCGAGTACGGAACGGATCTGGCGCTCATTCATGACCGTTCCGTAGCTTAGGTACCAATTCCGTTTAAACGGTACCGATTCCATGATCCGGACCAGCACCCGACGTAAGAATTCTTTACCACACATCGGATAATAGCATTTCTGCACGTTGATACGCTCCTCGGGCTTCTTCAGATCGATCTCGACATAGAAAACTTCATCGTTTACATAGCAACATTCAAACACCTTGAAGTTCACGTAGATGCCCTGTTCCTCCAATAGCGAGATCAAATTCAGTGTCAGGATCCCCCGGCTGACGATCTGTTCTTCTACGGTCGTATGGTCATAGGTCAGATCCATATAGATCTCGATGAACTTCTTCTCCTGCACTCTTTCCATACGATACATCGTTTTCGGTACTCCGGCGATAAAGGCGGGAACATTCGGCCGTGAACCAACCACCGAAGCAACCGTCTTTCGGTTATGATTTCGTTTCAAATTCACCCGATCGATCTCTTTTTTGATCTGAAGGAAGCGCGCGAAATTATTATCATATCCACCCAGACAATACCGAATGGCTTTATCGAGGGGCTCTCCGGCAAACTGCTGCGCAGCAGTAATGCTCTTCTGACTGTAGAAGATCTCAGAATTGACCGGAGGATTCGCACGCAAATAACGCTCCACTTCACTGAGGGAACGAAACCGCATCTTGTATATATACATTCCTCCGTGTCTTTCGATAACACATTGGTTATCCAATTCCATTACCTACGTCCGCCTTTCTCCCGGATCCTTTCGACCTGATCCGCAAAGTTCAAAAAGATCTCCATTGCCTCCGGAAATGAGGCGATCCGATCCTTCATATAGTTCTCCAAAAACAGGAGATAATCCAGATCCTTCGTCTGGATGAATTCATACTTTATGATCTTCGATGTATCGAAGCTGTCGTTATCCAAATACTGCTTAATATGGGCTGCATCTCTTGTGGTCAATATACCGGACGCTTCGCCCATTCCGCTGCTTTCGCCCCATGCGGTGGTAGCGGCTCGGAATAGCACGATATACTTAAACCAATCGGGATAATCGATCAGGATCGCTTTTTCCACCTCGTTGTCATAATTGACATAGATCGGCAAGAAACGCTGTTGAACAGACTCTTCGATCTTCTCACGCGTGTTGTAGTTCGCGTCGGCGCCGTTACCGGATGTATTTCCGGCAGCGATAATGCGGAAGTTTGAATGTCTCCGTACATTTTCCCCGTTCGGGAAATTATAGCTGGCATTCTTTACGTTCGAAAGGAACGAATTCAGTTTAACCGTCGCACGGCTGTTACCATTGTCCAATTCATCACAGAAGGCAACCATACCATACTTATAGCAAAGATAGAAATTCGGCGTACTGTAGCCACCGGTCGCTGTCTGGAAGCCCAAGATATCATACTCCTCGTTGATGTATCCGATGTCAATGAAATCCAGGTTCAACAGTTCCGTCAGCTGACGGACCATGTATGTTTTTCCGCAGCCGGACGGACCGATCAGGTACGGGTTCGCATCCTCCATCAGCGCGATCAGAACATCATCGAACATCTCATGGAAATGCTCGCCTTTCTGCATGCGGCGCTTTTTTTCGCGCATAACCAGTTCGAAACGATCCTTAAACGGGATCTCCGGATCCAAAAGCGGGTTTACTGTATAGTCTACTTGATCGTCGGCCGTACGAATATTCGCGGATGCATCCTGCGGTACGGTGATCACCGTCGGTTCCTGCGCTGCAGCGCCCATAGAAGGTTGTGAAACAATAACCGTAGGCTGTGCTGCGGCAACTGCCTGTGCTTCCGCTTCTGCCGCTGTTACACGCGCCTGGTTCGTGACTACCTGTTCGATCGCTGCGAGGTTCCTTTCATTGAACATCTCGATCTGCGATACTTTCCGCATGAACTCCTGATTATCATCAGCCTGTTTCAGGATACGGCGGACTTCCTCGTCATCATTGACCATGCGCTGCACGCGGCGCAGAACCTTTTCCGCCTCCTGGTTCATCTTCGTGATCTCCAGAGTCGTCGAGGAAGAGATCGTTTTCGCCGTAGTACGCAGCTGCTCCAGTTCGATCTCGGCATCCTCAAACATCTGCTTCACGAATTCGCTTTTCTCGAACGCGATCTGCTTCTTCTGATTTTTGATCTCATTTTTGTATTCTGTGAGCAGATCCTTCTGGTAAGTCTCTGCATTTTTCTGCATGATATCTTTTTCTCTGCGGCCGATATCCTGAATCGAGGTCGTTACCTCCTCCATGATCTCCTGCAGCTGCTTGCTTCTCTGATCCATCTGCGTGATCACATCGAGGCTGTGTTCCATGATATGACGGGTCTCCTGCAGCTGCTTCTCCGCGCGTGCGATATCCACGGCATCGATATTGTAGATGCCGTTCATCCGCTGCACCTTCGTGATCTCCGCAGACGTGATGCTGTCATACTGCATAGGAGCCGCATCGGACAATTCTTTCGCGACGCGGATCAGGTTCGACAGGTATTCACTATCATCGATATAGTACTCGCGAACGGAAATGCCATAGTCACACAGGGCCGTAAATACCTCGCGAAGGTTTGGATACTGGTCGATCGCATTGACCAGAAAGATATAGTTACTCTTATCGTAAAACGAATGGAGCAGGCCGGCATGGAACAGATTCAGCGCGATCGCTCCTCCCTCGTCAAACAATTCAACGAAAACCCGCTGGAGTTCTTCCGCATTCGGCGTCTCCTCATCATAGATGAAGAGTTCTTTGTAGATACGCTCTGCGCGATATATGTAAGCAACGCGTTCTCCGGATTTGAAGTCTAACGGATTACTCATGACCATCTCGACCACATCGAGAAACAGGCTCATCGGCCGAATATTCGGCTCTAACTCGCCATCCTTGATCTTATACAGATACGTAAGGAATTGAAGGTCTTCATCCTCGCGATTCGTTTCTTCCTCGATCAAATTCTTTAATCTGCGGTTCTGGTTCGAATCCGCGTTCGATCGTTTTTTTCCAAACAGTCCCATGTTGATCTCCTGTATAGGTATGCTTATATTTCTTTAATCAGATATTGCCCGGAATAGCGTTCTTTATAGCTTCCAAAAGAACCATATCCGGTATCTTCAAATGCGATCTGTAACTGCGATGCTTTATCTTTTCGCACGAAGATATCGCCGCATGCACACCGCGCATCCAACTCGACTTTATTCTTTCGTCCGACGATGTGTGAAAAGCTTTGTTTTCGGATTATGTTATACCGATCCTCCATGACCAGGTACCCGACTTCTACATCCTGTTTTTGCAAGGCGTCATCAAAGCGATCTGCAACAGAAAAGACCCAGTGATGTCCCCACGGAAATTCGACAACTTCGGTCGTTTCCGGCGGAGTTTGAAAGAATCCGGTCAGCTGCTCCTGCCCGATTTTTCGAAATAATGCTTCCCTTGCGTCCGGCTTCATCGCCTGCAACGTATCGGCATTCTCATAGAAAACCTTCCCGCCGACGGAAATGCTCGTCTTTTCTTTCACTACCCGTTCACGCGTTGAGATGGCATATGTACTGTAACCGTTAAGCCCGAAGGCCGGACACGAAAAATAAGCACGCAAAGCCAGTCTCTCAAAAACGATGCGAATACTCAAACGATGTGTTTTTCCCAGATAGTTTCCGATCAGGATCTCATATTCACCGTTTTTCCGTCTCGCGATCCGATATGGCATGTGGATGGCAGTTTCATTCGCCACCCCTTCCAGCATACCACGGCCGTGCCATGAGGAAGTCAGATATTTCCATTCGAGAGGCAGTTCGAACAAATGATGCAATTCCCGGATATAATACCGCAGAATCGGGATCACCATGTGATCGAGGTAACTGCCCGGATCGATCTGCGGGGTCTTCTGGATCTTCGCGTCCGGGACATCGCCCCAAAAGTGCGAGGAATCCGCCGCAGGCGTTTCCTGCAGCATAGCCGACAGCAGTGTCCGGGTCTCTTCATCCATAACGATCAGATCCCGGTCGTCCTGTGTCCGATAGCTGGTCACGACCTTCTCTAAGAGTTTGTCGTAATGTTTATCGAGCGCACACAGGTTCAGTTGCCGGTCCTCGTCGTCATAAACCGCGATGGCTCCAACCTCATCATGCTTGGATATCAGATTGTAAAAATGTACCATTCTCAAGTCCGACAATCTGCCGATCTCGATCTCTGTTTCATCCATGTGTCGGTACATATTTCCTCCTGCTAATGCTCCACATAAAGTTTCTCTTTAAGTGCTAAAACGTAGATCTCATTATTATGCGTTCCGCCGGCTCACCCTAAAGGTCCTGACCGGCCATGCATTTGCGATCACAGGGTCTCAGCGCGGTTTTCGATGTTTTTCTTAAAGTTAATGATGTCGTGATCGTATTCTTTATTCATGTAACTCGAAGTGATCATGAAATCCGCACCCGCACGGCTGATCGCCATCGGGATATCGTATACCTGTGCGATACGCATAAGCGCCTTTACGTCGGGATCGTGCGGCTGCGCCGTCAGAGGATCCGAAAAGAATACGATCATATCGATCTTCCCCTCAACGATACGGGCACCGATCTGCTGGTCACCGCCCAGCGGGCCGGAATTATAACCTTTTACGGTAAGTCCGGTGCGGTCCGTGATCATACGCGCGGTCGTTCCGGTACCGACCAGTTTATGGTTTTTCAGGATCTTCGCGTGCTTCTTGCACCATTCGATCAATTCCGGTTTCTTTCCGTCATGGGCAATCAACGCGATCGTCTTCTGTTTTCCGACGGTCAATGTAATAAAATCAGGTTCCATATCCATATCTATACTCCTCACTTATCGTCCTAAGCGAACGAACTATTCTATAAAAATCCGTCAAACAACGAGAACTGGGCGGAATCCGGGATGCCTCCCAAAAGTCCCAACTCGTCCATCTTATCGATCAATGTCTTTGAAAGCTTCGCACGGTCCTTCAGATCATCCTTTGAGACGAAGGGACCATCCTTTGCCGCAGCTTCCAAACTTTCCGCAGCTTTCTGACCCATGCCGTCGATCGACATGAAGGACGGCATCAATTTGCCGTCAATGATCTGGAAGCGATCCGCTTTCGCGCGGTACAGATCGATCGGCATAAAGTCGAACCCACGTTCGTACATCTCCTGCACGATACGCATATCACGCAGCATATCCTGTTCCTTCACGGACAAATCGTTTTTATTATGCGTGTACCGGTTCCAGAACTCCATCAGCGTAGCCTTCAGTTTCGGATAACCCATGCACATGACTTCATACGAGAAGCCGACAGCACGGATACTGAAGAAGGCCGCGTAATACGCCAGAGGATAAAAGATCTTACAATACGCGATACGCCATGCCATCATAACGTAGGCCGCGGCGTGTGCCTTCGGGAACATGTATTTGATCTTCTTGCAGGACCAGATGTACCAGTCCGGCACACCGTGCGCAGTCATGGTCTCCACCCACTCAGGTTTCAGGCCCTTACCTTTACGCACGCTCTCCATGATGATAAATGCCAGGTTCGGCTCCAGACCCTTACTGATCAGGTAGATCATGATATCGTCACGTGTACAGATGGCGGTCTGAATGGTCGCGGTACCTTCATCGATGAGGGTTTTCGCATTGCCCAGCCATACATCGGTACCATGGGAAAGGCCGGACAGACGGATCAGGTCGGCGAAGCAGGTCGGCTTCGCATCGATAACCATCTGCATGGCGAAGTCGGTGCCGAACTCCGGAATACCGAGGCAGCCCAGCTTACAGTTTAAGAGCGATCCCGGTGCCACACCGAGAGCATCCGTATTCTGGAACAATGACATGACCTCCGGCGAATCGAGCGGAAAATCCTTCGCGGACAGGCCTGTAACGTCCTCCAGGAAACGGATCATGGTCGGATCATCGTGTCCCAGAATATCGAGTTTCAACAGGTTGTGATCGATCGAGTGATAATCGAAATGGGTCGTGATGATCGACGTGGTCATATCATTGGCCGGATGTTGGACCGGCGTAAATGAATAGATCTCTTCGCCGTGCGGCAAAACGATGATGCCGCCGGGATGCTGGCCCGTCGAGCGGCGAATGCCGACACAGCCTGCGGAGATACGATCGAGTTCACAACTCCGTTTGGACTCGCTGTGATCATCAAAATAGTGCTTTGCGTAACCGTAAGCGGTCTTCTCGGCGACCGTCGCGATGGTTCCTGCGCGGAACGTATGGCCTTCACCGAAAATGACCTCCGTATAGGCATGCGCCTTACTCTGGTACTCACCCGAGAAGTTCAGGTCGATATCGGGCTCCTTATTTCCTTCGAAACCGAGGAAGGTCTCGAACGGAATATCAAAGCCGTCCTTCTTCAACTTCGCACCGCACTTCGGGCAGATCTTATCGGGCATATCACAACCACAGCCTAAGCCTCCGCCGTATTTCTTAACATCCTCGGAATCGAAGTCCGAGTAATGGCACTGTGTGCAATAGTAATGCGGGCTGAGTGGATTGACCTCCGTGATGCCGGACATCGTCGCAGCCAGCGACGACCCTACGGAACCACGTGAGCCAACCAGGTAACCGTCCGCATTGGATTTCAAAACGAGCTTACGGGCAATGATATACATGACCGAATAGCCGTTCGAAATGATAGAGTTCAACTCTTTATCCAGGCGTTCCCGGACGATGTCCGGAAGCGGCGAACCGTAAATGGATTCCGCCTTCGCATGGCAGCTTTCACGAAGCTCCGTATCGGAGTTTTCGATGACCGGCGGACATTTATCGGGACGGACCGGTGAGATCTTCTCGATCCGGTCACTGATCTTATGTGTATTGGTCACAACGACCTCGTACGCCTTCTCCGCACCGAGATAGGAAAACTCTTCCAGCATCTCCGCTGTCGTATGAAGGTACAACGGAGGTTGCGGTTTTTCTTTTTCCAGTTTGTCAAACGTGATGATACGCCGGTAGATCTCGTCTTCGGGCGCCAGGAAGTGAACATCGCCCGTCGCCACAACGGGTTTTTCCATCTTCTCTCCGAGTTCGATCACCTTACGGTTCAGATCCATCAGGTCTTCTTTGCTGTTGATATTGTCGTAATCCTCGTCGTCGATCAGGAACTGGTTATTGCCTAACGGCATGATCTCCAAATAGTCGTAGAACGACGCGATCCGGCCCAGTTCATTGTCCGACTCACCGCGGATCAGGGCTTCAAACAGTTCGCCCGACGCACAGGCGGAACCGACCAGGATGCCTTCGCGATACTGCTCCAGCATACTCTTCGGGATACGCGGCTTACGCGCAAAATATTTCAAATGGGAAAATGAGATCATGCGATACAGGTTCACGCGGCCGGTCTCATTTTGCGCCAGTAAAACAACGTGATACATGGGAAGCTTACGGATCGCTTCCTCGGAGATCTTGCAGTTCTGTTCCAGTTCATCCACGTTCGTGATGTTTTTATCTGCCAGCATATCGCAAAGCTTTTGGAAGATCTCCGCCGTAGCTTCGGCATCGTCTACCGCACGGTGATGATGGGCGTTCGTAACGCCGAGTTCCTTACACACCGTATCCAGACGGTAACGCGAAAGATGCGGAAGCAGGCTGCGCGCCATACCGATGGTGTCGATCCAGGTGCCATCGAAGGACATGCCCAGATTCTTCGCTTTCTGCTTAATGAAACCGACATCAAACTCCGCATTATGCGCAACGAGCACGCCATCGCCCACAAACTCCAGAAAACGCGGCAGGATCACATCGATCGTCGGTGCATCCATGACCATCGCGTCATTGATGCTGGTCAGTTTCTCGATTCGGTACGGGATGGGCTTCTTCGGGTTCACAAACTCCGAAAACCGATCAACGATCTTATTGTTGCAGACCTTTACCGCACCGATCTCGATGATATCGTTGTAAATAGGGGAAAATCCCGTCGTCTCGATATCGAATACAATGAATGTTGTATCGGTCAGACTCTGGCCCCGGCTGTCATTGACCGTATGTTTATAGTCATCGACGAGATAACCTTCCACGCCGTAGATGACCTTAAAATCCGATCCCTTCTCAAGCGCATGCATGGCATCGGGAAATGCGTGCACGACACCGTGGTCCGTGATCGCGAGCGCAGAATGCCCCCACTTCACGGCCTGCTTCACGAGATCGCCGGCTTCGGAAACCGCATCCATCTCGCTCATTTTTGTATGGCAATGCAGTTCGATACGCTTAACGGGCGCATCGTCGACACGCGTCGCTCGTTTATCTGTTGACTTTTTGATGGCACGCACGGACGCGATCTCGTAGTCGTGATCGTAGCTGTCGTACTGGCAAATACCCCACAGTTCAATGAACATCTTATCCTTCAATAAGTTCTTGAACTCGGCCATATCTTCGGTCGCGATGAACATCTTGCAGCGGATGCTGTCGGTGAAATCGGTCACGCAGAAAGTGACGATCGTTTTCGTTCCGTTGCTGACTTCCCGGGTCTCTATCCCGAAGACCTGTCCGTAGATAAATACCTCGCCTACATCCGAGTACAGGGTATTGATCGGCGTAAACGCATCCGGGGAACGGAAGGAAGGACCGAAAACGGCGTTCTCATCCGATGTATCGCGAAGTCCTTCATACCCGCGATAACGTCGCGGCTGCGAATTGAATTTTCCATCCTTATCACCCTTACGGGCATTTCGGCTCCAACGGCCGACCGTAGCCTTCGGTTCAGTTTGTGCAGGCGCCTTCTCTTCGGTTTTCTTAGTTTCTGTCTTCTTTTCGTCTTTCGGCTTAGCAGGTTTCGCGGAAGGTTCCGCAGCCTTAACACTATCCCGGGCAGTTTCCTTAACGTCAGGTGCTTTTTGAGTATCCGCATCCTGTGCCAAACCTTCGACCGCCGGCGTATCGTTATCCTCCGAAGAAATGTACGGCATACCATCCGAATCATACGAGGGCAGATCGGAAACCGTTTCGTAGTCCAGGAACGCCTCTTCGTCTTTGCGTGACGGCATGTTCACCGAACGAAGTTTTATCCGCTCGTCCGTGACCACGCGGACATCGACCTCCATGGTAAAACGTTCGAGAAAGATCTGCTGCAAACGTTTCCTGAAACATTCGATCTTTTTTTCGATCACTTCACTCTTGCACGTCGTGATCGTCAATATATTTCCTTCCGCTTTCCACTCGGCATTATTCAGGTGGACAGCCACGGAAGGCATGATGGAGAAGACTTCATCCATCAAACTGTCTTTATATATTTCCAGAAGATTCGCCAGGTTATACTGTGCGGACAGATTATACCGTTCGACAAAATGCACTTCTGTCTGATCTTCCAAAACCTGACGTTTGATCTCACGCGCACAGTACAGGATGTCCGGGCGCAGGATCAGATTATCGCAATGCATGCGAATGATGAGGATCTGCGGCTCCTCCATCTTCATGTCCATCTGATCGATATACACCTCGGAAAATACATCCCGACATGCTTCTTTTAAAATCAGTTTGTTAAATACTTCAAAAAACTTCTTACTCATTCAGTTTATCCAGTTCATCTTTTAACGCCGCCAGCAAATGATCCTCCGTTACCTTACGTAAGATCTCGCCTTTGCGGAACAAAAGGCCTACGCCGTCACCGCCCGCGATTCCGAGGTCTGCTTCCCTCGCCTCACCGGGGCCATTGACCACGCAGCCCATCACGGCAACTTTGATATTCAAGGGGTAATCTTCTACCAGACGTTCTACCTTCTCAGCCAGTCCGATCAGGTCGATCCTGGTCCGGCCGCAAGTCGGACAGGAAACCACTTCGATCCCGTCGTTACGAAGTCCCAGCGTGCGCAGGATCAGTTTTGCGCTCTTGATCTCATATACAGGATCGCCGGTAAGTGAAACCCGGATGGTATCACCGATGCCCTGACTCAGAATAAGCCCGAGGCCTAAGGCCGATTTGATATTTCCGGAAAATACGGTTCCGGCCTCGGTAATGCCTACATGTAACGGATGGAGTGTCTGATCTGCGATCAACTTATGCGCTTTCACGCACATCATGACATCCGAAGACTTGATACTGATGACCAGGTTGCCATACCCCATGTCTTCGATGCGATGTACCTTCTCCAGCGCGCTTTCGACCAGCCCTTCTGCCGTAACGCCACCGTTTTTTTCGAGGATATCCTTCTCTAGGGAGCCGGAGTTCACGCCGACACGGATGGGTATGTTTCTCTCACGTGCAGCCTTCACGACCTCCAGAAGCCTATCATCCCCGCCGATGTTTCCGGGATTAATACGTATTTTATCTGCCCCGTTTTCGATCGCACGGATCGCAAGCCGATGATCAAAATGAATATCGGCTACCAGGGGAATATGTATGCGGGGCTTGATCTTTGCGATGGCGTCGGCGCCTTCAGGCGTAGCCGCCGTACAGCGAATGATCTCGCATCCGGCTTTTTCTAACTGCAATATTTGGGAAACCGTTGCCTCCACGTCCTCGGTGCGGGTATTCGTCATCGACTGGATTCGGATCGGATTTCCGCCTCCGATCACTACGTTTCCGATGGAAACGGTTTTCGTACGTTCTCTCATATTTCCCCACCTTTTGACTGTATCAGAAAAAGAACTTCCTTAAGTCGTTAAAGAATACAAAGATGACCAGGGCTACCAAAAGAAGAGCTCCGGCAAGCGTCACATACATCTCTTTTTCTTTCGAAACGGGCTTGCGACGGATCGCTTCGATAAAACAAAACATTAATCTTCCGCCGTCGAGTGCGGGAATGGGAAGCAGGTTCATAATACCCAGGTTTACGGAGAACAGAATGGCCAGATTGATAAAGTTCAATAATACGAGGCCGATACCGCCTGATTTAGTCTCCGTAACCGTATTGCCCATGATATCCACGATCCCGACAGGTCCGGACAGATCATTGACCGAGGCTTTACCGGTGAAAAGCATACCGAGACTCTTTATGGTCGCGCGAATCCAGTAGATCACTTCATGTCCGCTTAAACGAATGATGCTCAGCGCACCGACATTTTCCCTGCCCATGTACTGAATACCTATGAGCGGGCGGGGAACTGCAGGCTTTTCGGCATCCGCATCCTTCGAACCTTGCACGGTGTTTTTAGCTTCTTCGTCTGCCATCTCCTGTGTCTGGAGCTTCGGAATCAGTTCGACCGTATGTTTTTCACCATCGCGTTCAAACACGACCGTAAGCGGTCCTTCTTTATAGTTGAACTGCATATATAACTGAAGATCACGCTGAGTCAATATCCGATGACCATTGACCGAATAGATCACATCCCCTGTCTCAATGCCTGCAGCCTGTGCGGGATAATCATCGATTGCCTTGCCGACACGCGGTGTATCCACGCCGGCAAATGCAAATAAAACGACCGCCAGAACGAATGCAAGCAGGAAATTGAAAAACGGACCTGCAAACAGGATCGCGATACGCGCCCATACCGATTTCTCGGAAAAGGATTTGCCTTCCTGCTCTTTCAGCAGATTCACATATTCTTCATCTTCCTCGTTTACCAGCCCCAGGTCCGCGCCGAGCATCTGACATGCTCCGCCAAACAGGATCCAACGCAACGAGTACTTCGTACCATTAATGGTTTTTGAAACAATAGTCGGGCCGAAACCGATGTTGAACTCGATAACATGTACACCATTCCGTTTCGCAACGATAAAGTGTCCGAATTCATGCACCGATATCAAAAGGCCCAGAATAAAAATGGCCGCAATTAATCCGATAAATGTATCCATGTTACTCCTTTTTTACACATGCAACGCACACAAGCGACGCGTCTCACGTTCCGTCTCGAAGATATCGTCTAACGATGCATCTGCAATATACGGAACGGTGTCGACCGCTCTTGCGATCGTCTCGTATATGTCTGTATAGCGGATCTTATTTGCCAGGAAATCCGCAACTGCGACTTCATTTGCCGCATTAAATACGGTGGGCGCATTGCCCCCCTTGCGTCCGATCTCGTACGCCAGTTTGAGAGCCGGGAAACGTTCAAACGAAGGAGCCTCAAAGGTGATCTGCTTAAGCTTCGTGAAGTCCAGATACTCTCCGTTTAACGGGCGGCGGTTCGGATAGGTAAGCGCATACAGGATGGGCAACCGCATGTCCGGCGTACCGAGCTGCGCGATCACTGCCCCGTCGTTGAATTCTACCATCGAATGGATGATACTCTGCGGCTGAACGACGACTTCGATCTGATCATAAGTCGCGTCAAACAGCCAGTGCGCCTCCATGACCTCGAGGCCTTTATTTACCATGGTCGAGGAATCGATCGTGATCTTCGCTCCCATGGACCAATTGGGGTGTGCGAGCGCGTCGGCGACCGTGATGTGCTGCATCTGCTCCTTCGTATAGGTGCGGAACGGTCCGCCGGATGCAGTCAGAAGAATACGGCGCAACTGATCCTTCGACGGCTCCTTATGGAGGCACTGAAAGATCGCGCTGTGTTCACTGTCGACAGGCAATATGGAAACGCCCTCCTTCTGCGCCAGAGGCATGATGATGTGCCCGGCCGTAACGAGGGTCTCTTTATTTGCGAGGGCAATGTCTTTATGCGCGCGTATAGCGGCAACAGTCGGGCGTATGCCCATCATGCCTACGAACGCAGTCACGACTACATCGGTATGCGGAAGAACGGCGATCTCTACGAGGCCCTCCATTCCGGCAACGACCTTACAGTCGGAAATGCCCGAAATCCGCGTTTTAAAGGCTTTTGCGGCGTTTTCATCGTAGATGCCTACTATCTCAGGTTTGAACCGCAAAACCTGCTCTTCGAGCAGATCCAGGCGATTTCCGGCCGCCGCGAGAGCCGTGATCTTCATATCGGATGCATTGTCCGCTACTACGGACAGTGTCTGGGTGCCGATGGATCCCGTGGATCCCAAAACGGCGATTCGTTTCATATCATTCACCTTCCGGAAAATGGATTTAGCGTGCTATATACCTAAACAGCTCCGCTACATAAAAAGCAACAGGGGCAGCAAAAAGAATGGAATCAAAACGATCCAAAACTCCGCCGTGACCCGGGATCAGTTTCCCGTAGTCCTTGATATCGTGGTTACGCTTGATGGCCGACGCAGCCAGATCGCCGATCACAGAGATCGCTCCGCAGACGATACAAAGGATCATGCACATCAGCGCAGGGATCGAACCGAGCACCGTCATCTTATCGGCAAAAATGATGCCGTACACAAGTCCCAGAATACCGGCTCCGACCAGACCGCCGACAAAACCTTCGATGGATTTCTTGGGGCTGAGCACGGGGGCCATCTTATGGGTCTTCAGAAATCTCTTGCACAGCATTCCCGTACAGTACGCGCAGGTGTCGCTGCCCCAGGACGCAATGACGATCAGCCAGACTAAGAATTTACCGTCCGGAGCCATACGAAGCTGATAGATGTATGAAAGCAAAAGTGCTACGTAAATAAACGCGGTAAATGCGGCAAATGTCGCCTCGCTGTTGAACTTCGGGTAAGTCAGCACATAGACCGACATCAGGAGCAAAAAGAAGGTCACGATCATAAAGACCAGAAGATCCATGCGCTCCAGATACAAAAGGACATACAGTCCCGCTGTCGCCGCATAGGCAAACAATCCCGGTAGTTTCTTCTCGAGTTTAAAGACACGCAGGAACTCAAACACGCCGATCAGAGACAACAGGAAAGTCGTGACCAAAAGCACTTCATTTCCGGTGATAATGGTCACCAGCATCAATATAACGAGAACGATACCGCTCAGTAATCTTTGGATAAACACCTTAGCATACCCCTAATTTTATTTCTTAGACAAGCCGCCAAACCGACGGTCACGCGTGTTGTAGTAACGAACCGCTTCGATCAGATCCTCTTTCGAGAAATCCGGCCACAGAACGTCGGTAAAATACAGTTCCGCATAAGCAGACTGCCAGATCAGGTAGTTTGAGAGACGTTGCTCGCCGCTCGTGCGGATCAGAAGATCCGGATCCGGGATCAGCTTCGTATCGAGATGCTCCGCGATCGTCTGTTCGGTAACGGGCTGTGTGAGAACCCCGTCCTTCGCTTCCTGCACGATCTTATTCACGGCACGCGTGATCTCATCTCGTCCGCCGTAATTGATCGCGATGGTGAATGTGATCTTCGCGTTCTGCTTCGTCTTCTCTTCGAGTTCATTGATCCCGTCAATGATGTCCTGCGGAAAGCGCGAACGCTCACCGATCATCAAAACGCGGGCATCGTTTTCCAGGGCGGTCTTCAAAAGGCGTTTCATGTATTTGCGGAACAAATTCATCAGGCCGGTGACTTCTTCTTCCGGACGCTTCCAGTTCTCCGTGGAAAACCCGTACACAGTCAGGTATTTGATGCCAAGATCCGCCGCATGAAATACGGTCTTTTCAACCGTCGCAAAACCCTGGGCATGTCCCAGATTTCGCGGCAGTCCGCGCTTCTTCGCCCAGCGCCCGTTACCGTCCAGGATGATGGCAACGTGCTGCGGGATCGTCAGATTTTCGAGCGAAAGATCGGTTTTTTTCTTTCTCTTGAACATAATTGCTCCCTTATACTCATCATTTCAAAAATCGAAAGCAGCCTTGCGGCAAATAATGCGTGGCAAGGCTGTTTTGAGGGGCTTCGCGAAGCCGTCGGGGATCAAACTGTCATGATCTCCTTCGTCTTAGCTTCCGCCATCTTATCGATCTTATCGATGTATTTATCGGTCAATTTCTGAACTTCTTCTTCGGAATCCTTAAGTTCATCTTCGGTGATCTCGGAATTCTTCTGCATCTTCTTAAATGCTTCGTTCGCGTCGCGCCGGATGTTACGGATAGCTACTTTCGCATTTTCCGCTTTTTTCTTAACATCCTTAGCAAGATCCTTACGGCGCTCCTCTGTCAGTTCCGGGAACACCAGGCGGATCACACGGCCGTCATTGCTCGGCGTGATACCGATATCGGAGATCATGATCTGCTTCTCAATATCCTTTATCAGGCTCTTCTCCCACGGTTGAATCTGGATCACACGCGGCTCCGGTACAGAGACGTTCGCCACTTGCTGGATGGTGCTGGAAACACCGTAATAATCCACTCGCAGGCGGTTTAAGATCGCAGGGTTCGCGCGTCCGGCACGAATGCCCTGATACTCTTCATTCAAAGCATCACAGGATTTCTCCATTTTCTCTTCATATGAGAACAACTCTTCATCCATATCCATACTGCAATTCCTCCATTCCTTTATGCTGTAACGATAGTACCGTTAATATTTCCTAGCATCGCGTTGGCAATGCTGTTTTCCTCTTTCAGTGAAAAGATCGCGAGCGGGATCTTATTCTCCAGGCACATGATCGATGCCGTCAGATCGATCACTCCGAGCCGTCTCTCTACGACCTCGGACAATGTGAGTGTATCGAACTTCTTCGCGTTCGGGTTGATCATCGGATCCGAGTCATATACGCCGTCGATGTTCTTCGCTAAGAGGATGCAGTCCGCTTCCATCTCGATCGCGCGAAGGGCGATGCCTGTATCTGTCGAGAAGTACGGATGTCCCGTACCGCCCGCGAAGAAACAAACCTCTCCGGCCTCAAAAGCCGCCTCTGCCGCATCCTTTGAAAACAGAGTCGTCATCGTGCCGCAGGCAAACGGTGTGAAGATGCGTGTCTTCAGACCTACGCCGCGGAAGATCTCGGATACATAGATCGCGTTCATGATCGTTGCAAGCATACCGATCTGGTCGGATTTCGTCCGTTCGATCTCGTTTCCGGTGCGTCCGCGCCAGAAATTTCCACCTCCGATGACTATACCGAGGCGGATGTCCTCTTCTTCGTCGATCGCCGTACGCACCTGCAGTGCGACATTCCGGCAAATATCCTCGTCAAATCCGGTTTTCTTATCTCCCGCAAGGGCTTCCCCGCTCAGTTTCAAAAAGATACGTTTCATTGGATCTCCTCTTTCTTCTCAATGCGCAGGTCACTTGTTTTCCCGCGTTTTCGGAGTTGGTTTACTCCACCTTATATTTTATCATACCGGGGCTTCTTTGTCTAGTATCTCTTTCCCTTCCTCCTCGTCGGAAAGCTTCCCATTTGCCATGTAAACGATGCGATGACACATCTGTTTTACGACATCGCGGTCATGGGAAATGAAGAGAAAAGCGATACCTGTCTCCCGCTGTACTTTCAGGAATAATTCCAGAATCTGTTTCTGCACCGTTACATCCAGCGCGGACACCGGTTCATCGGCGATGATGAACTTCGAACCCTGCACCAGGGCGATTGCGATCGAGATACGCTGGCGCATACCGCCGGATAACTCACGCGGGTAACGATCCAGCACCTCCGGCATCAGGCCGACCTGCTGCACCGTCTCGATCACGAGTTTATTCTTCTCATCCTGCGTAAGATCCGTACGAAGCGCCAACGGTTGCTTTAAGATCCAGCCGATCTTTTTCTTCGGGTTCAGCGAACTGTACGGATCCTGAAAGATCATCTGCGGATGCTTCGAGTGATGGATCACTTCGCCTTCCGTATCCTTCAAAAGTCCGAGAATACCCTTCGATAACGTGGATTTACCGCAGCCGCTCCGTCCGACCAGACCGACGCATTCGCCGGTATGGATCGTCAGGTTTACGTGATCTACGATGCAGACTCTGCCGCCCTTCTCGAAGAAATGCTTTTTCTTCTTCGGATAGAACGCCGAAAAATCCTTTATTTCCAGAACCGGCTCCTCTAGTGCCTCGTCCTTATCTTCGCGTTCTCTTCCGTCGGGGATCGACGCGATCAATACTTTCGTATAGTCTTCCTTCGGATTTTTGAAGATCTCCTCAGGTGTCCCGGTTTCCACGACCTTACCATTCTGCATAACATAGATGCGGTCGCAGAAATTCCGGACGATGCTCATATTGTGCGATATGAACAGAACCGCCATGTGCATCTCACGGTTCAGTTTTTTCAGAAGTTTCAGGATCTGATCCTGCAGCTGAACATCGAGCGCTGTTGTCGGTTCATCCGCGATCATCAGCCGCGGGCGTCCGATCAGGGCAATGGCAATCATGACACGCTGGCGCATGCCACCGGAGAGCTCATGCGGATACATCGAAACGATCTGCTCCGGATGGTCCAGACCCACGATCTGCAGGGTCTCGATCACCTTCGTCTTCCTCTGCTCCTCCGTCAGGTCGCTGAAGACCTCGGGATGCAAAAGCAGGACCTCTTCCACCTGACGTCCGATCTGCATCAACGGATTCAAAGACGTCATCGGTTCCTGGAAGACCATCGAGATCTCCTTGCCTTTATACATTTGCCGTTCATTTACTTTTAATTCGGACAGGTCCTTCCCGTCAAACAGTGCGCTGCCCGATACGCGCGCATCATCGTTTAACAGTCCCATGACGGACAATGCGGACACCGATTTGCCGGATCCGGACTCGCCGATGATGCCGACGATCTCATTTTCCTCTACCTGAAAGTTCACGTGGTCGACCGCGACTTTATCGCGGAATTCCACGCACAGATCTTTTACGGATAACAGCATGTCACACCCCCTTCTCCGAATAATTCTCGCTGACGAAGCTGAATCCTAAGATCAGCAGGATCAGGAAGATACCGGGGGCAATAACACACCAGGGCGACGAAAACATCACGCCCTGCGCCTCCGCGAGCATGCGGCCCAGCGAAGCATCGGGCGGCGATACGCCGATACCCAGGAAGCTTAAGCCCGACTCCGCCAGGACGGCGTTATTGAAGCCAACGGCAACACCTGCCATCCACGTCGGAAAGATATTCGGGAAAATATGGATGAAGATGATGCGCAGTTTTCCTGCGCCCATCAGTTTTGCACTGCGAACGTACTCCGCATCCTTCACCTTAATGACCTCGCCGCGCACCAGACGCGCGAAACTCGGGATGAATGCGATGCCGAGCGCTACGATAACGTTATATTTGCCGGCTCCGACCAGACTGATCATAACGAGCGCGAGCAAAATACTCGGGATCGAGATCAGGGAATCATTCAGTCGCATGATGACTTCGTCCAGCAAACCGCCCAGGTAACCGGACAGGGAACCGACCACGGCGCCGATCAGACCGCCGAGGGCGATTACGCCGAACGCGATGGTAAAGGAATCCTGCATGCCGGCCAGAACGCGCGAGAACACGTCACGCCCGTATTCATCCGTGCCGAAAATATGACTGAGCGAAGGCCCCTGTCCGGTGATGGACGGGTTCATCGCCGTCGGATCATACGGCAGCCAGAAATAGCTGACAATAACGCACAAAAACAAAACCGCCAGAATGACGAAGCCGACGTGAAAATAATGATTTCTTTTATTCCAAAATCTGATAAACCTGCGCATATGTCAATCCTCCATAGTAATTCTGGGATCGATACACTGATACAGGATATCAACGATCGTATTCATAACAATAACCACAAATGCCATATACAGGATGATCACGGAAACGACCGGGAAGTCGCGGTGATTGATCGAAGAGATCAAAAGCTGGCCCATGCCCGGAAGGCCGAATACCTGCTCGACCACGATGCTTCCGGCCATGATCTCTGCGATGGTCATGCCCAGGATCGTCACAACCGGCAGGATCGCATTTTTCAGGATATGACGATAGAACACGTGGTTCTCTCCCGCGCCCTTGGAATACGCCGTGCGGACATAATCCTTGCGGGACTCTTCCAAAACGTTGGTACGCAGGAAACGGGACACCATGGCGATCTTCGGGATCGCTATGGCAAACGCGCCCGGGATCATGCACCCCAAAAAGCCGAAGAAACTGTTCTCCGGTTTGACGAAATAGTACGGAATAAATAACTTCAGCCCCAGGCCGAATATCAAAATGATCAGAATTCCCGTAAAAAACGACGGAACCGCCATGCAGACCTGGGTCGTAACATGTAAGGCCGCACCGATCGGTTTCTTAGCTGTCCTTCCGAGGAAAATCCCAACCGGAAGCGAGATCAAAACGATCAGGAAGAAACTCTCCATAGCCAGGAAAAACGTGACTTTTAATTTGCCTCCGATCAGCTCGGCAACGGACATATCGTATTTGTACGAAGAACCAAAGTCTCCGCGGAACATGCCGAACAGCCAGGTAAAATATCGCTTAAAGAACGGATCATCCAGATGTAATTCTTTACGCAGCGCCGCGATCTGCTCAGGCGTTGCATTGGTTCCGAGACGCGAAACAGCGCCATCTCCCGGAATGATCTGGAAAATGACGAATATCAGAAACGATATTAAAAGCAGGGTTAGAACCAGCGCGATCAGGCGCCTTGCGATCTGTTTCATGCATGTCCTCCAAGCTACGCCCCCGCCGTGCGAAAACACATTTCAAACCGGCGAATGTCCGCGTAAAGAATCAAGCCGGAAGGCGCTATGCCCTCCGGCTTGCTATCCACATAACGCTTCCTACATAATAGCAGAAAGGACGTCAATTTGCAACTTGTACATTTTTCACAAAATCACTCTGAAGCTCCATCGGCAGCACGTCGATACCGACTGCGAGAGCCCCCGGTCCGATATGGCAGGATACGGAAAGCGAAAGCTCGGCGATATCGACCGGAATACCCGGATATTTTTCTGCCAGTTCGTTGCGAAGCTCCTCAACTGCTTCGAAATTCCGTGTATGAACCGCGTACAGGTGTACCTGCTTATTGAGGAAGGCTTCGGTGAAACGCTCCCTCAGATCCTTATCCACTGCATCGACCATGATCTTGCGCGCCTGCTTAATACCTCTGCATCTGGAAAATGCATCCAGCTTACCGCCCTGAATGGTCAGAACCGGCTTGATATTCAGGATCGCACCCAGCGCTGCGCCGGCCGGAGTAACACGTCCGCCCTTACGAAGGTACTTTAATGTATCGACCATGATATAGATCGAAGATTCGAACTTATCGCGGGTCAGGATGTCATAGATCTCCTGGCCTGAATAGCCCATATCCGCGAGTTTTCTGGCATGGATCGCGCTGCCCGCCTGGGTAATGGAGATACGCTGATTATTGACAACGAATACCTTTCCGTCGTAATCCTCAGCTACCAGCGTCGCCGTCTCACAGGAACCGGACAGTCCGCTGGACATCGGAATATAGATGACCTCATCGTGTGTCTCAAGCAACTCATCCCACGTATCCATCAATGTTCCGACGGTCGGCTGGGACGTCAGGATCTTGCAATCCTGCTTAAGCATCTCGAAGAACTCTTCCTTCGTGATGGAAATATCCTCAAAATACTCTTTATCATCGATCGTAAACGGCATCGGGACTACATAAATGCCCAACTCCTTCGCTTCCTGGGGTGAAAGGCCGCTGTTGCTGTCCGTCAAAATCGCTATATTACTCATGTTCCTTCTCCTCCGAAAACGGTTTCTATCCCTAATCATGCAGGGTCTGAAACCATTCCTTAACATAATTGCATACCCTTACCAATGCATTATAAACGAAGGTGAACGAAAAAGCAATAGAAATTTTCAGAAAATTAAATACTACATTTCAGAATATTCAGAACACATCACGCGGTTATTAAAACACGAAGTTTGAGTATTCATAACTTTTAAATGTAGTAATAAAAACTACGAGGGATCAAAACGAACGGCGAAGGCCATTCATCCTTCGCCGTTCGCTCATGTTATTGGTTTACGGATCAATCTTCCTGAAGGGACCAAAGAAGAATGACTAAGTTCTCCTTCTGTGCTTCGACCTCTTCGGCCGTTCCGTACAGATCGACCAGCCAGGTGCTGCCGTTTTCATTTACGGATACACAGATGATTTCCTTTACATCATGTCCTTCGTTTGAATAAGACATAGTAGATTTCCTGTAAGTCATCTTTCCTCGAACTTCTTCGATTTCGGAAAACATTGCACCAGATTCTGCCAAATCGTCGATGATGGATTGAAGGTATTTTTCGGACGATGAGTGGCCCATTACATTAAAGTGCTGAATTAAAAAACTACCGTTTTTCTCTTCATCGAAGAACAGGCAAAAACCTTTTTCCTCCGGAATTACCTCTGTGATGGCATTCTCCTTGAACAAAGCCTTTGCTTTCACGCCATCTGGCATCTCTTCAGCCCAAAGTTTATATTCCTGTGTATCTTGGATTTTTGTCAAGCTTCGAGCACATTTCTCAAGTTTATGTCTCATATCCTTATCAGAGGACACCTGATCATTTTGGATTCCAAGTACAACATATACTCCCGCTTCCTTGGTCTTTTCATATGCCATTACAAAACCATTGCCCTTGAACACGGTTCCAAAATCAGAAATGTATTCAACGCTGGAAAACGGACAGAAAAAACCTCTCATGCCATTAATATCATTATAAATATCCGCTTTCACATCTTGGGACATGGTGTAATCTTTAAGGCGAAGAATATCTTTTGCGATTTCCGACTGATCAGCGACAGACAAAGCAGTTATTACATCTGATAAGTTCAAACATCCGCCATTATATGTATCCGTTCCGAAAACATACAACAGATAATCAGAGGTTTCCATCGTTAATTCATCTTCATCTTCTGTGACAAGCGCTTCTTCGGGATATATCATGGAAATATCCAATCCACTATGGATGATCCTTTCAGCTGAAAAAGACGCATATTCAACTTCATTTAAAGCACTCTGATCGGCTTCATCCGTAGTAGCCAGTATACTCTCGCTCACATTCGTCGTTTCTTCTGTCCCACTGGGATCCACATTGTTCTCCAATGTTGAGGAACTAGTGTCGACATTCGTTGGATTTTTTTCTTCTTCCGATTGCTTTTTACACGCGCACAACGATATAAGAACCATCGCGAGCAAAAGCAACCTGTTTAAATACTTTCTCACTCAAATCTCCTTTCCGATACAGCCGTTCATCTGGAAAAAACATTATCATAAATAATGTTAATATATTTCGGCATATTGTTCACAATATTCACGCTGAACTTCTGTTTTCGGATTCTTTCTTTGAATAAACCGAAAGCGGTATCGTATGCGCCATACGGATCCAGTTCCTCACTCGAAGATAGATCGTCAAAGAGTGACCCCGCAGCTGTTGCAGACAGTTTAACTAATCCTTCTCCTATAACTTTAGGCATTTTGTCCGATTTAACCACATTTTTGACAACCTCGCCGAGAACTTTACCCGAGATCTCATCAACGGCAATCTCAAAGCCCATTTTAACAGCTTCCTCTTTAAAGAATTCATCCAGATATTCGTACTCATCTCTAGCATTCATGAGCTCAGAAAGTTTATTTAAGTAATGAATTCCCTTAACGACTCCTCCGACAGCAGGACAATAAACACTCACCGCATCAAAGCCGATTTCAGCTCCTGTATCAACGATCGACATCACAAAATCAATCGTTTCTGCCTCAGAGTTAGTTGAAGAGGTAAGAATATCCAGGCGCAACGATTCCCACAATCCTTCATTCGTCCCGTAAGCGTTCAGATGCCATGCACCGTTCTTATATTCCATTATCATAGCTGTACTAGATAATGCATGACCCAGTTGAGAATTACAACGATCTTTCGTACGGATCACGTAGTATGCCTGATCATTGATACGCTCCCAGTCCGTTGACTCATAAGCCTTGTAAAAATTGTCTCTATCAAATGCTCCAACGCCATATATCTCTTCAAGTTGATACAGCAATGAATTGGAACATGCTTCTTGCCAAACAGCATAAAGAGTAATTCGTTCACCGGCTACTCCCTTATAGGTGTTAGTTTTACCAACCGGAAAATCCACACATAAAACATTCTGATAATTCGGCCTCGACATATCCCATCCAAGGAAAGTATATCCGTCACGAGTAGGAACATAGTCTGATATCGTAACGTTTCCGGGCTCATAGTTCTTTGTACCAGGGCCACCATCAGCGCCGGTTACATAGTCAATAACAAACATTCCATCAACCTCTTTGGAATACTCATATGTGCTATATAAGGTCATTGCTTCGGTTACAGTGATTCGCTCATCTTTTTGGTACATCGGCTCGGCCGTATAATCCATAATAGTGCTCCACCCGGTGAAGCCATGCCCGGATACAACCAGAGCAACATCCGGAGCTTTAAAACTTTCTCCATGCTTTTTCGTGAATCTGGCTAATTCTCGACCTGTAACCCCATCGCAGAACTTAACCACATACTCATTATCGTGCCAAATTGCATAAAGAGTTACATCTCGATCGGGCACTGTGAAACTACCGTCTTTTCCATAATTCGGAGAAGTTTTGGAGAATCCCCATCCATCGACCGAATAGCTGGCATTTTTAGTAACTATCCGGTTTGTGTACTCAGCTAAATCGATCGTTTCTCCAGGCAACGCATGTATCTCGAAATATGGAATACTCGTTCCGGGACACTCATTCGTATCCAAAATACAAGTGTATTTCGACGACCAGCATCCATATAAATAGAGTTTCCAAGCACTACCGGTTTCACTAAAGTCATAAGTTTTTCCTGGATCATACTCAACCTCACCACCCGGTGTAGAACTCCACCCTAAAAAATCAGCTGTATCACATTTCGGTCTTGCAATGCTAACCGTAAATTCTCCGGTCTGCATATCAACAAACGTTGGTTCTGCCGGGCCTCTGGTTGCCGATGGATGGTTGAGATTATAGAAAACAACCTGGTTTCTGCTCAGATCGATCGGATCTTCATATTGTGTATACAAACGGTACTTTCTCGAAGCTATATAAGGATTTACAAAATCCGATACTTCGGCATTCGCTTCAATAAATGTCAAATCATCTTCATTTAACCAGCCGGTAAAGTTTTGTCCCACCAACTGTTTCGGCTCATAGCCCAGATGATCGGAAGAATAAAGTTTCTCCGTTGCCAAAACCTTTTTGGTCTTATCATCAACGTACTCAATTATATATTGATTTCGTTCCCACTGGGCATAGAGAACCAATCCTTCTTCAGGAACATATAATTCGTCGCCGGCTTTAAAGATTTCTTTTGAGTTCTCTTCCTTCCATCCGGTAAATGTATAATATGGACGTCCAGGTTCTTCCAGCATGATATACGGGTCGTTCGCCGTGACACTTCTACTTTCCACGATATTTTCATAACCCATATATAATGCTATATAGGACTTTCCCGCTGTCCACTGAGCATACAGAACAATATAATCACCACCAGCAGGTTTTCCAACAGTATCTTTTACTCTCCTGCGACCTTGAGGATCAGTTGACCAACCGTCAAAATCAAATCTCGGCTTATTAGGCTCTACAGAAGATATAGGAAATGTCTTAGCATTTCCATCAAACACCTCGGCCTCTGGGCCATCCGTGCCTCCGTTAAGGTTATAGATCACCGTAAAACCGTTTGAGTCAGCAAGTTCATAGACAGCGTAGACTCGTATACCTTTATTATAATTATCACTATCAATGACAATTGGCTCATTGGGACGCATATAAATATCTTTATCCGGATAATTGACTGGATAAGTAATGGGTTTCTTTGTGCTCCATCCGACAAATGTCAATCCATCGACCTCTGGTGCTTTCGCATACGGATTATACTTGTGCCCAACCTCTCCGGGCTTCGTTTTATACAAAAGCTTATCCGTTTTAAACCCATCATAATACTCGATTACAATATTTGTTTTTTTCCAAATAGCATATAAAGTAAACTCGGTCTGATTTTGATTCACGACCAATGGATCAATTGTAGTTTCTGCTTGGTAGTACTGTCCGGTTCCGTCTCCAGAAGGCTCAGTACCCCAGCAATCAAAACCAACACCTCCATCATACGTGCACGCAGGAAGCGTGATCTTTTCTCCGTGATTAACAGGCCAGTCCGGCATTTCTCCTTCTTTGGCACCATTCCCCGCAAAATGGAGTGTATAAGTGGACACTTTCCATCTGGCGATCAGGCGGTGATCCGTTGTCATGGTTACTATCGTATTATCTGATACGACTGGATTGTCATTAAGATCACCAGGTGTATCATCCGGAAGCACCCAAGCATCAAATACCAGATTATTCGGATGAGTCAAGCCTCTCGGAAGAGCACCATATCGTTCTCCGACATTGACCGTTTTAAATGTTTTGCTTCCGATGATATTTTCAGGATCATTTCCACCGTTAACATCATACGTAACTTTTACCGGTATTCCGGGCTCCCATTGCGCATACAAAATAACAGTCGATTCCGGTTCTGCATAAGCACCGACCAAATTATATGCTTTTCCGTTGTAGGCAGCAATCGTTTTGCCGCTACCATCGGCCTTAGTATTCCAACCACTTAACGTATACCCGGTTTTTTTGAAGTTGTTTTCACGCAGATCAATATTGTGATTACATACCGCACTGGTTCGAGCCATAGAACCACTTTCTGCACCATTACCATCATATTCGATATAATATGTCCTATCAACGTACTGTGCAAATAATTCTAAGCCTTTTACATTTGGTGCGACCGAATTCTCTGTAATCTTAACACCTCCCTTGGGAGCCGTATACCACCCGTCAAACATTTTGAACGCAGGAGCATCGACTTTGTCAGGCAGGATCCCTTTCATCGGAGTATTCGGAACTACAGTTTTAGAAGGTAAATACTTTTGTCCTCGTCCACCATTGACATTAAACTTTACAATATATCCTTCTGAGGAACTTTGCTGAACTTCTACATCAACAGATCTGTCCGTACTGGTATCTATGAACGTGATCACTCCCTTACGAACAGCACCAGATGTATTCTCCAACACTCTGATCGTATATTCACTTCCACTTCTGCCAACTTTTATCCAGTTGCCTGAAGTTCCGGATAATGAAACTCGAACGGAACTGTCTTTATTCAGATTTAATAATTTGAGTGTCTTACTGTCCGCAACTGCTGTGAAAATGAGTGTCTTAGGATCTGAAGCTAATTGAGGTGTAGTTGCACTTTCACTTTCGGATGTTGATGACTCGGTTTCATCTATCGTCGGCTCGTCCTCAATTTCAGATGTTTCGGAAGTAGATTCCGTTTCATCTTCTACCGTTGAAGACTCTTCCAATCTAGGAAGGATTGTCGTTTCTTGCTTTCCACATACAGAACAAACTTTAACCTCTTTTCCTTCCTTTTCTGTAGTGGCTTTAACACTCTTTGATGAATCAATTTCCCAAGAATGCTCTTTTAAAGTCTGACCAACATATCCGCAATCCAAGCAGACCTGTTCTTCCGTACAGGTCGCAGATGTTCTATCCCAGTTATGCGGAACTTTTTTGATCGTCTGTGAATTCGTTGCATTTCCATGGCAAACCGTACACTCGTAGTTTTTGTAACCCTCTTCAGTGCAAGTCGCCTCTTTTTTGATCACCCAACCCATGGTGTGAGCTAGCTTAGCCGTAGTACGTTCTTCCGTCGCACCACATTTCGAGCACTTATACAAATCTTTACCATACGATGTGCAAGTTGCTGCCGTGATTGTCTTTTGCTTTACAAAACTGTGCGGCGTTTTTTCGATCGTCTGTGAATTTGTAGCATTTTCATGGCAGACTGCGCACTCGTAATTCTTGTATCCTTCTTGCGTGCAGGATGCATCCTTTTTGATTACCCACCCCATGGTGTGGCCTTTTGCCGGCGTAATGACTGTCCCACAATCTTTACATTTAACTGCCACTGTACAGGAAGCCGAAGCACGATCCGGATTATGAGGCGTCTTTTGTATTGTTTGTGAGTTAGTTACATTACCATGACATACAGTACACTCATAGTTCTTGTAGCCCTCTTGTGTACAGCTCGCTGCCTTCTTTGTAACCCAGCCCATCGTGTGGCCTTTTGCAGGTATCTTTATAGTTCCACAAACCGTACACTTCACCGCCTCAGTACATGTTGCTTCTGAACGATTCCATGTGTGATCCGGTATCTTGTCAATCGTCTGGGAATCGGTCACGTTTCCATGACAGACAGTACACTCATAGTTTCTGTACCCGGTCTCCTTACAGGTAGGTTCCTTCTTTGTGACCCACCCCATCGTATGTGCCGTTTTCGACGTGGCACGTTCTTCCGTTGCTCCACATACTGAACATTTATACAGATCTTTTCCGGCCGACGAGCAAGACGCTGCCGCAATAGTCTTTTGTTTTACCATACTATGTGGCGTTTTACTTATCGTTTGCGAGTCAGTCACATTACCATGACATACAGTACACTCATAGTTCTTGTAACCCTCTTGTGTACAACTCGCTGCCTTCTTTGTCACCCACCCCATCGTATGACCGGTCTTTTCGGTGGATCGGTCATCTATAGCATTACATACAGTACACACGTAACGATCCGTACCTTTGGCTGTACAAGTCGCTTTTTTCACCGTCTTTTGAAACTGATAGTTATGGGGCGTCTTGCTTATCGTCTGTGAATTCGTAACATTCCCGTGACAGACGGTACATTCGTAGTTCTTGTAACCTTCTTCGGAACAACTCGCCGCCTTCTTCGTTACCCAACCCATTGAGTGGCCGCTCTTATCCGTGGATCTGTCGTCCACAGCATTACATACAGTACAAACGTAACGATCCGTACCATTGGCTGTACAGGTCGCTTTTTTCACTGTCTTTTGGAACTTATAGTTATGGGGCGTTTTACTTATCGTCTGCGAATCGGTAACATTCCCATGACAAACGGTACATTCGTAGTTCTTATAACCTTCTTCAGAACAGCTCGCCGCCTTCTTCGTTACCCATCCCATTGTATGGCCGATTTTATCCGTTGATCGGTCATCCACAGCATTACACTCAGTACACACGTAGCGATCCGTACCTTTCTCGGTACAGGTTGCTTTTTTTATCGTCTTTTGGAACTTGTAGTTATGAGGCGTTTTGCTTATCGTCTGTGAATCCGTAACATTCCCATGGCAGACGGTACATTCATAGTTTTTGTAACCCTCTTCCGAGCAACTCGCTTCCTTCTTTACTACCCAAGCATTAGTATGAGCTTTTTTGCCTATATTTTTATCATACGAGGCCGAACACTTCTTACATACATAGTGATCATAACCATCAACCGTACAGGTCTGTACTACAGCATCATACTTATATTCCCAATCATGCCCAGTTTGACTAATGACCTGTGCAGATCCTTGAGTATAAGTACAGCCGCTACGTGTACACTTATAAATCCTCCAACCATCTTCTGTACAGGAAGCCTCCTTACCGACTACCCATTCCATTTGGTGTCCTAAAGCCTGTCCGACATCTTTGTAACCCATCAATTTACCGCAATGATTACAATACTCCGGATCCTTTGCAGGTGACGTACATGTTGCAGGAGTCCTTGTTGCATTTGGAGGCGTATAGGAACCATAAGAATGATTACAGTCTTCCGCCGAAACTTCCTCAACGTACCCGGGCAATCCCGAAACGATCATGAATACGCTTAGTAACACTGCTAATGTGCGTTTCAGAAACCCTTGTTTCTTCTCCTTCATTTTTTACTATCCTTTCCATTTTTTATCTAAATGCGGCCACTCTCTACCATGGTCACACATTTATCCCTTTTGCTCCCTTATTGCGTTTTTGCAACAAGCCTTCACTTATCTAGTACCGTTTTGACGTAAGATGTCACACTTCCTTATACAACAACTCCGAAAACCTCGAAAAATATAGGAATTCCCCTTCAATCATATTTTAAAATCCCTTATACAACAACTCCGTATGAAGCGGAAAAACCGCTCCATACGGGGTGAAACTCTGATTTGTTTAATTCACTTCGGCAAATAGGGTTGGGCGAAATTGTAATAGTTCGACTCGATGATCATCGTCGAGATAGCCCATTTTGCATTGATATAATCCTTATATGCTTTTATGTATGCAGCATCCACGGGAACATCATCCCGCAAGATCTTTTCGACCTGCTTAGTTCCTCCGTTGTAGATGCACTGATCCGTGATGAAGGAACCGTTCTTAAAGATGACGAGCTGGGATGTCGGCGAGAAAATGTCACGACCGACGAGCATACGTGAGTCATACTCAACACCGAGCAGATTTAGGATGGTCGGCAGAATATCGGTCTGGGTGCAATACTTATCCACTACGACCTTCTCTTTCATGCTCCCTGTCCACATGATCAGTGTATTTTCAAACCATTCGATGTTCTCTTCCAAAACATGACCTGCAAGTTCATCCATCTCAGCTTTATTATTATACGGAATATGGTCACCTGTCAAGACGATCAACGTATGATCTGCCATATTTTTTTCTTCCAGGTAACCAATCAGACGTTTCAGAGCTGCTTCCAACTCATAATGGCATGCGATGTAGCCCTTCGACTGCTCAAGTTGATACGGCAGATTCTCAACGAGGCTCCAGTTTCTATACGCCTGCGTGTTTCCGGCCTTTGTATAGTTACAGTGTCCGCTGACCGTCATATAGTAGGTATGGAACGGTTCTTTATCGCAATACAGCGGGAACGACTGCTCGATCAGGCGGTCGTCCGACTGCGGCCACTGTGCCTTACCGCTTTTGGTAAGTGACGGCTGATATCCATTGACCTGCTCACCATTATAAGTCCATGTAAACGGCGAGTTCGTCGCGAAGAAATCATATCCCATGTTCGGCATGGAAAGATTACGTCCGTAGTAGGTGTAGGAATTGTTGTGTCCGGCAAATGTATAGTAGCCCAGAGCCCCAAGGCGGCGTCCCAACGTCAGGTACATGTTGGTGCTGTCCTCGCCGGTCTTCTTCAGGCTGACATAGCCGCCGTTCTTCGGCATCAGTCCGGTCAATGTAGCAAACTCACCGCCGGATGTGGAACCGTACCAAAGCGGCGTGTAGTAGTGCGTAAACTCAAATCCCTCTTCATGCGCCAGGCGGTACAGCGTAGGCGTACGCTCCTTATCGACCGCGTATTTGCAGAAGCCTTCTGCACAGATCACGATGACATTGTAACCTTTGAACTTTCCGGTCCACTCGTTTTTCAGAGTGGGCATATTGGACGAAAGATACGTATTGATATTATTGATCGTCGGATCGTCGGTCAATGTATTCAGGTAATCAAAATCAATATTGAGGATCTGCGGTTCGTACGAAACCGGCGGTGTCTCCGGCTGCGTCGGCTCTGTGCCGCTCTCGGACGAGGGCTCACTCTCTCCCGGGTTCTGAGAACTCGGATTACTCGGGTCGGTATCACTCGGATCCACGGCTGCATTCGAGGGATCCGTCTTCGAACTATTTGCCGGGTCCGTCGATGAAGGCTTCGTAGTTACAGGGTTTGTACCCATGCCCGGAGGAAGGCCCGTGCCACTGTTATCTCCGAGATTCAGGGCATCCGAAAGGTTAGGTCCTCCGAAAATAAAGTCCTTCAGATCCAGTCGAGTCGTTGTGAGGACGCCGAGTTTCTCAATCTCGTTATCGATGCTGATACGATTATAATATACATCTCGGGTCCCTTCCTCCGCATTTCCGGTGACTTTCAAAAAGCCCAGCGAAAGGAAAAACGTCACGATACCAACCATCGCATAAGCGATCGGAACGGTGTACCTCTTCTTTCGGAAACTCATATTCTTCCAAACGAAGAGGATGTAGAACGGTACAGGAACATAGAGGAATAACAGCGGAATGATCTTCTTCCAGATCGTTTCGAAAACCAAATTCAGAAAATCCAGTGCCTGTCCGGCGGTGCTGAATATCGAAAACAGGGCGAAATACGATTTGAAAACACCGTTATAGACAACCTCCGCAGCGAACAGCGTGCACATCACGCAAGTAATGACCAAACCAATGATCTTATTCGTCTTCTCACTGAAGAAGGTCGGAAAGATCGCAAAAAACGCTGCGATCACCAACGGCAACCATAGGATGAAAAACAAGCCGTTATAGAACACTTCAGCGAAGAAGAATATAACGAACAAGCCGGCACAGGCCGTAACAACCGTTTTGCGTTCCCTGCGGCCGATGATCCGCGGAAAGATCGTGAGTAACAGCATAGTCACGACCGGAGGCACCATGAAATAAAACAGGATGCCATGCGGGAACTGCGCCCGATGGAAAACCATTTCCAGATAGATGAAGAGGCCGATAAAGTATAAAAGCGGATGGAAATACTCCACCGTCGTATCTACTTTTCTGCGGCGGAACGCCTCGCGACGCGCTCGGCTGATCCTTCGATTGGGTCTTCTCTTCGCTGTCGATCGCAGCGCTTTCGAAGACCGAACGGATCCCCCTTCAGAATTCTCATTTAAATACTCGTCCATTTTATGACTCCTAAAAACTCTGTCACTTATTCAGATTGGCACGGCTGAAACTCTGAGGCAACAGCTGATCCAATGTAAAGATCTCGTATTCGTCATCTGCGTCTCCCACGATCACGAAGAAATGATCCGGATCACAGAATTCGGCGAGAGCCTGTCGGCAAATGCCGCACGGCGGACAAAAAGCGATCTTATCGACCTTCAGATTATCCTCCTCATTTGCCTTAACGATCGCTTCCTGTTGCGGCGTTGGCAATTCGATCTGACCGCCGACCACTGCGATCGCCAAGAAGCTGCGCACGCCTTCGCTGACTGCTTTAGCGAGTGCAACACGCTCGGCACAGATCGTAGCGCCATAGCTGGCATTTTCAATATTCGAACCTGTATAAATGTGTCCATCGGTCGTAAGCAGAGCTGCACCTACGTAATACTCAGAATAGGGTGCGTATGCGCCGCTTCGTGCATTCGAAGCTTCTGCGAGGAGGGAACGGATCACGCGTTCTCTCAGCTCACCATTTGACAGATACATGGTCTTTCGTTCAATACGTTTCATGGCTTTGTTCTCCCTTCACGATTTTCACGAGGCGGCTGGTGCCTAAGCGATCCGCACCCAGATAAGTGAAGTATGCTGCATCTGCAAATGAGGAAATGCCTCCGGCAGCCTTTATCTTCACATCGGGTCCGACGTGTTTTGCCATCAGTTTAACATCGGCAAATGTTGCGCCGCCGCTTGAAAAACCGGTCGATGTTTTTATATAATCCGCGCCAGCCTCAGTGACCACGCGGCACATTTCTTTCTTTTCATTCTCCGTAAGGAGGCAGGTCTCGATGATGACTTTCAGGATCCTACCGTCACATGCAGCCTTGATCTGCCGGATCTCATCCAGCACCAGGTCATACCGTCCCGCCTTTACCATGCCGGGATGAATGACCATATCGATCTCATCTGCGCCTTCGGCAACTGCCTGAGCGGTTTCATAGACCTTCACTGCTGTCGTATTATACCCGTTCGGGAAACCGATAACGGTACAGATACGCACCGGGGGCTTTCCACGCAGGTATTCATACGCAGGTTTCACATAAGCCGGAGGAATGCAGATGGACGCGGTACGATAACGGATCGCATCATCGATGATAACGCGGATCTGATCCCAGGTCGCAGCCGGATCCAGCAGCGTGTGATCAGCATGGGTAAGCAGCTCATCCTTCGTATATAACGTCTCCGCGATATACTTCATCATCGAAGTTCCGGGGCATTCAAAATCGACGTCCAGATATTTGGCGACTGTAGCTGCGATATCGGCAAATGTCTCCCGCTCGCCTAAGTTCACCGTCTTCTTCATGCGCTTATTAAATGCAAGGAACGGGATGAACTCACGCGAATGATCCGTCGACGGCGTTGAAGGATCGTTACCATGGTCTGCCGTGATGATCAAAAGGTCATCATCGGTCAATTTATCCAGAATCTCAGGTAACCGCTTATCAAACTCCGCAAGTGCCCGTGCGTAACCATCCACATCGTTGCGGTGTCCGTAAAGCATGTCAAAATCCACCAGGTTCGTAAAAGAAAGCCCCTCAAACGAACGTCCGATGTTCTCGATGGTCCGGTCGATCCCCTCAGAATTACTCTGGGTCGGTCGCGTTTCATCCATACCCCGTCCGCCGAAGAGATCACCGATCTTCCCGACAGCCAGCACCGTCTTTCCGGCTTCCCGGATCGCGTCGAGAACAGTCGGAGCCGGCGGCTCGAACGAAAAATCGTGGCGGTTCGCCGTGCGCGTGAATGCCCCCTCCTGTCCGATAAACGGACGGGCGATGACTCTTCCTACCGCCCAGGGACCTACACATATCTTTCTTACCTTTCGGCAGATATCATATAATTCTTCAAGTGGCACAACTTCTTCATGTGCAGCGATCTGCAGCACACTGTCAGCCGATGTATAAACGATGAGCGCACCGGTCTTCCTATGCTCGGCACCGTAATCTGCGATCACCTGCGTACCGGAATACGGCCGGTTACACAAAATGTCCCTGCCCGTGGCTTCACGGATGCGATCGAGCAGATCCTGCGGAAAACCTTCCGGAAATACGGGAAGCGGTTGTTGCGAGACCAGACCTGCGATCTCCCAGTGTCCGATCGTGCTGTCCTTACCCATGGAACGCTCAGCGATCCTGCAGATCAGGGACGGCTTAGTATCGGAAGTATGTTTCAGGCTCTCCAAACCATGAATGTCAAAGAAACCCAAAGCATCCATGTTCGGCATATTGAAATAGGGGCTCTTTGAAACCGCAAGCAGCGTGTTAGAGCCTTCATCCCCAAACAGTCTCGCATCGGGCGCCTCGCCAACACCTACACTGTCCAGAACGATCATGAAAACGCGCTTCATACCTTATCTCTCCTGTTCCTTCTCCCCGAGGAAGCGAATCTTATTTGCGCTTTCTGCGAGGCAAAAACTCAGTAACTACGGCAAATATAAAGATCGCGATCATCGCGAACATACAGACATTCATCCAATTCCGAATGATGACGCTGTCCGCGGACTGATAACCTGCGTCATTGATATTTCCCGCTGTTTCATCCGATGCCCGTGTATCCTGTGTCGCACCGGACGGATCATCGATCGGGGTAATGGCGAATGACGTCTCCCCTTCAGTCGTACCCGGTTCCGTCGTGGTTTCGTCAGTACCAGGGATCACAACAACCGATACCGGTGCCAGAGAAGTCTCCCCCTCGATCACTTCCTCTGTTGTAGGTGCTTCGGTTGTAGGTTCGGGCGTCGTCGGCTGTGTGGGCTCCTGTGTCGGAGCCGGCGTCGACTCTTGCGTGGGCGCCTGTGTAGCAGGCTCCTGCGTAGGTGCTTCGGTCGGCGCTTCGGTCGGAACGATCGATGCAACCGGCGTTACATAAGCACTTGAAACAAAATAGAACGCACCGCTGTAATTCACCATGCTCCAGTAATTATCCCAGACCGCAACACGCTTCAGAATAGTACCTTCGGCAATGCGGCCGATGATCTCGGAATCCGTGGTAGGCAGCTGGCGCATGTTCACGCCGCCTTTCGCCCCCTTGACCACAACATCTTCAACGGATTCTCTCCAGTTCGTCGGGGTGATATTACCCGCAACGACATCATATGCATAATTCAATAATCCGATGGTATCGGAATAAAACGAAGACTCCTGTCCCTGCATGATCACGCAGATCAGGTTTACACCGCCGCGGCTCGCCTCTGTGACCAGTGTGCGTCCCGCCTGCGGAGTTCTTCCGGTTTTTCCGGCAAATACGCCCTCACAGGCATATCCGGGCGTACCGGCTACGATGCGGTGTCCCATTTCGAGCTGACGGGCAGCCGTCGCATTCGTTCTGGGGATCACGTAAGCCGGCGTCGAAGCCAGTTTACGGAACACAGGGTTGCGCATCGCTTCCGCAAAGATCAGCGCCATATCGCGTGGTGTCGTAAAATGCAGATCATCATGCAGACCGTGCGCATTCACGAAGTGTGTGTTTTTCGCTCCGATCTGGGCTGCGCGCTGGTTCATAAGTTCGGCAAATGCTTCCACGGAACCCGCGGTATACTCAGCCAACATCGTGGCACATTCATTTGCCGATGAAAGGAACATACCGTAAAGCACGTCCTCAAAGCGCATCTGCTCTCCCGCTTTTGCCTTCGGATGCAATTTTGACGAATCGGAGGGCAATGTCACCGCTGACTCGGAAAACGTAACGATCGCATTCATGTCTGCACAACGCTCGATCGCAACGAGCGCAGTCATGATCTTCGTAATGCTGGCCGGAAAATGGACCTCATCGATGCCCCGACCGCACACGATCTGACCGTTATCGGGATTATATACTATATATGCGACCGATACCGCTCCGACGCCTTCCGACACATCTGCATACACCGGATGGTTCATGACCGGCATAGCACAGATCAGCAGGCTCAGCAGTAGGATCGTGATAGATTTCAGTTTATTCATTTACTAGCTCCTGTAGGGCCTTTGAATCTATATAACAATGCAGACAGACCCTCATAGCATTATACCTTAAAACTCGTCAAATAGCAAGTATTAATATAATAAGCGGATGGCCGCAAAGCAACCATCCGCCCTATGTTTTATCGCCCAAAGCGGGCAATGATTTAATTACAGTTCAGGACCTGCAGCTACAAGAGCCTTACCTGCTTCGTTCGTCTCGTACTTCTTGAAGTTCTTGATGAATCTGGAAGCAAGATCCTTAGCCTTCTCTTCCCATACGGAAGCGTCAGCATAGGTGTCGCGAGGATCCAGGATAGCAGGATCTACGCCCGGAAGACTGGTCGGAACCTCGAAGTTGAACATCGGGATCTTCTTTGTAGGAGCCTTATCGATGTCACCGCTCAGGATCGCGTCGATGATACCACGTGTATCCTTAATAGAGATACGCTTTCCGGTACCATTCCAACCGGTATTTACAAGGTAAGCTTTAGCTCCGCTCTTCTGCATCTTCTTAACGAGCTCCTCACCGTACTTGGTAGGATGAAGCTCCAGGAATGCCTGGCCGAAGCATGCGGAGAATGTAGGGGTAGGCTCGGTGATACCACGCTCGGTTCCAGCAAGCTTTGCAGTGAAACCGGACAGGAAGTAGTACTGAGTCTGCTCAGGTGTCAGAATGGAAACCGGCGGAAGTACGCCAAATGCATCTGCGGACAGGAAGATAACGCTCTTAGCGTCAGGACCTGCAGATACAGGGTTAACCTTCTGAACGATATTCTCAATGTGATCGATCGGGTAAGAAACACGGGTATTCTCGGTAACGGACTTATCGTTGAAATCGATCTTGCCGTCCTTATCTACGGTTACGTTCTCAAGAAGAGCATTTCTCTTGATCGCGTTGTAGATGTCGGGCTCAGAATCCTTATCGAGGTTGATAACCTTCGCATAGCAGCCGCCCTCAAAGTTGAATACGCCGTTGTCGTCCCAGCCGTGCTCGTCATCACCGATGAGGAGACGCTTAGGATCGGTGGAAAGTGTGGTCTTACCTGTACCGGAAAGTCCGAAGAAGATCGCGGTGTTCTTACCTTCCATATCGGTATTTGCGGAGCAGTGCATGGAAGCAATGCCCTTAAGCGGCAGGTAGTAGTTCATCATGGAGAACATACCCTTCTTCATCTCGCCGCCGTACCAGGTGTTCAGGATGACCTGCTCACGAGTGGTGGTATTGAAAGCTACGCAAGTTTCGGAGTTAAGGCCGAGTTCCTTGTAGTTCTCAACCTTAGCCTTAGATGCGGTATATACAACGAAATCCGGCTCGAATGTCTCAAGCTCCTCAGCGGTGGGCTTGATGAACATGTTGGTTACAAAATGAGCCTGCCAAGCTACTTCCATGATGAAGCGAACTGCCATGCGCGTATCCTTGTTAGCGCCGCAGAATGCGTCAACAACAAAGAGTCTCTTACCGGAGAGCTGCTTCTTAGCGAGATCCTTAACGATCTCCCAAGTAGCCTCGGTCATAGGGTGGTTGTCGTTCTTATACTCGTCGGTGGTCCACCATACGGTATCCTTCGAATTTTCATCCATTACGATGTACTTATCCTTAGGAGAACGTCCGGTGTAGATACCGGTCATAACGTTAATGGTATCCAGCTCTGTCTTCTGACCAACCTCATATCCAGTCAAATCCGACTTTGTCTCCTCTTCGTACAGAAGCTCATAAGAAGGATTGTAGATGATTTCTTTTGCATCGAAAATGCCATGTTTTGTCAAATCGATCTTTTTCATGTGTGTGCTTACCTCTTTCTTTAAAATTTTTCAAAACACCTTGTCAGTATAATATGAACATGTATAAAAGTCAATGCCTTCCCGTGGATTTTTTACGGAAAATGCCAAAAAGTTAGCGAATGTTAACCCTAATCCTCCAGGCCCCTCTTCTTCAGGGCTGCGCGGATCGTATGTGCAGCTAAAACGCTGGTCGTTACCGAACCGACGCCGCCCGGCACCGGAGTCGCCGCTTTCGCGATATCCTTGATCGCTTCAAAGTCCACATCCCCGCATAATTTACCGTTTTCATCCACATTGATCCCGACATCGATAACGGTCGTGTCATTGCCCAGGTAAGCGGTTCCGACCATCTTCGCACAGCCGGCTGCAGCGATCACGATATCACAGCCGCGGCAGATCGCTTCGGCATTCTGCGTCTTCGTATGGCAAATGGTTACGGTTGCGTTCTTATGCATCAGAAGCATGGCGAGCGGACGTCCGACCACGAGGCTGCGTCCGATCACGGCTACTCTCTTACCGGAAACGTTGATGCCCTCCTGATCCAGAAGTTCGATCACGGCCTGTGCGGTACAAGGCGCATAACCGGTCTTATCTCCCATGAAGACTTTTGCCATGTTGACGGGGCTGATGCCGTCCATATCCTTCTCCGGATCGATCTTGTTTACGATCTTTGCCTCATCGAGATGCTTCGGAAGCGGACGAAGAAGCAGGATGCCGTCGATGTCATCGTCGTTGTTTATGAAATCGAAGGACTGTTCAAACTCTTCCATCGAAATGTCCGCAGGGAATTCGTAGCAGCTGCAGCGAAGTCCCGTCTTCTCCATGCGGCTCTTCGCTCCGCGCTCATATGCAATATCATCGGGCTTCTCTCCCACACGGATGATCGCCAGATGCGGCTGATAGCCTTCCAGATGCATGAGCTTCAGCTGCATCTTATCAAACATCGCCTGCACCGTAGGTGCGCCTTTTAAAATATCCATCGCAATACCTCATGAACTACCGTAATACGGTGAGATCTTCATTTTCTTATTTCTCAACGACGGCGCACCCCCGCAAAAGCAGGCGTACGCCGAAGTTATCATATGTTCTTTTGTTTATTTCTTAAGGATTACCTCGCCGAAGCCTTCCGTAGTCTGCCAGGAACTGTCAGTTGGATCATTGAACTTCGCGATGCTCTCACGGCTACCGCTGGTGTTGGTATCATTCACCTGTGCGTCGAAGCCTACGACCAGGCCTTCCTTCGCTTCTACCACCCACGGAATCGCAGCTTCTACATAGTAGCCGCCGCCGACCGAGATAGCCTTACCGATAAAGCCGTTCTTCAGGGTTTCATTGATCATGTTGTCACCGAAAGTGATCTTACCCTTGAAGTTTACACGCAGATGCGCATCATCTTCATCATAGTAAGCGGTACGATCGTTCTTCTGGTCGATGAAGAATTCAACAGAATCCTGCTCATATGCATTACGGTTGCTGTCGGACAGATATTTGTCTTTTACATTCATAAATACATACAGATACTGCTCATCCCACATCAGCTTCATGCCTGCGGAAGCACCGTTCCATGCAGTCAGCATGGTGCTTACCGGGTATTCCTGGCAGTCAGCCCAGATCGCATCATCCGCACCATCTACCTTCGGAGTTCCATAGGTAGCAACGGCACGTGTACGGTTCTCACCGTATCCGGTCGCATAAAGTTCCAGATACTTATCCGGATCCAGGCATGCATAAACTGCTTCCTTCGGGGTGAAATCCTTGTTGAACAGGCAGGGGAACTTCTCCTTACGCCAGCTGGCATTGTCGTTGAGGCCCCAGAAGGTTACACGGGCAATGCGGTCCGCATGCTCTTTGTAGAGTTTGAAAAGCTTTGCATAGAATACAGCCTGTTCGATCTCCTGCTTCTCAGTCAGGGCAGCCTTACCGTTCGCTGCTTCTACGGTTACGTCGAGCTCGGTCATGGAGATCTCGATATCCGGGATGCTCTCAAACAGCTCGATGGAGTACTTTACGCTGCCGATCGAGGTTCCGCTCTGGTAGTGTGCCTGCATACCGATACCGTCGATCGGGATGCCGCGCTTCTTGAAATCGCTGACCATCGCGTAAACGATGTCGGCCTTATTCTTCTCATTCAGGTTGTAATCATTGTAGTACAGTTTGCAGGTAGGATCTGCCTCTCTTGCGAACTGGAATGCCATCTCGAGGTAGTCCGGTCCGATGGAGTTGTACCACTGGGACTTACGCAGGCACTTCGTCCAGTCGCCGTCAGCAGGAAGCTTCGCACCATCGGCGATGGCTTCGTTGACTACGTCCCAGGAAATGAGCTGGCCCTTATAGTGACCTGCTACATTATAAATGTGGTTCTTCAGCTGCTCGATCGCTTCTTCACGGGTCTTATTAACGCCGAGGAAGTTACCGGACTGCTGATGCCAGCAGAGGTTATGACCTACAACTGCGATGTTGTTTTCAGCCAGTTTGGAAACCATTGCATCGGTTCCCGTGAAGCTAAACACACCTTCGGAAGGCTGCATATACTGCGGCTTCATGTCGTTCTCGGGAGTCATGACATTGAAGTGCTCCTTCGCAACTTCAAAGCCCTGTCCACGGGATGTGGAATACGCATAGATGGTTCCAATCAGGAACTGATCTGCATAGGTGTCCTTCAAAGACTTAAGCTCAATGTAATCAGCAGTGTTGATCTTCGGTTCCGGCTCAGTCGGAGCTTCTGTAGGAGCTTCGGTCGGAGCCTCAGTAGGTGCCTCGGTAGTCACCGGAGCTTTCGTGGGTGCCTGGGTAGGTGCCTCTGTCGGAGCCTCTGTGTCAGCTACAGTCGTATCTGCAGGTACCGAGGAATCCGGCTTCTGAGCATCTGCTGTCGTTTCCGGTGTGGTAGCGGCAGTCGTTGCATCATCCTTTGTCTCGTTTCCGTCCTTCTTACCGCAGGCGATGAGGCTAAAGCACAGCGCCAGACAAAGAAGAACAGATAACCAGCGTTTAACGGTTACATGGTTTTTCATCATTTCTTTTCTCCTTTATATCCAATTCGCTTTTTAGTAAGCGAAATTGATGACGAAATTAATTAAGTAGATTTTTACTATTTTTCCGTTGGAACGGAACACAAATATAATTATATTCAATTTCAGAGGAACGGTCAATTCAAAAACGAACAACATTTCCCCAAATAGTGTCATATTCTAACGATTTTTTTAGTGGTCGAAGTACTCTGCCGCCTCTTTCAGAAGGGTAATGATCGGCAAATGCTGCGGGCAGACGCCTTCACATTGACCGCAGGCGATGCACTCGGAAGCGCGTCCTGTCTTCGATGTAAGATTGTTGTAGAAGAATTGCGGGCGCATATCCGTCGGGAAACGGCGGCGTGTATTCGTCGCACTGAAGATATCCGGGATCGAGATCCCCATCGGACAGCCTTCCGTACAGTAACGGCATGCGGTGCAGCCGATCAGCGGCAGGTCGTTCATCCTGCGAACGATCTTCTGCAACGTGTCCTGCTCCGCTTCGGACAGCGGTTCGAAATCGGCAAATGTACTCAGGTTATCTTCCATCTGCTCTTCGTTCGACATACCGCTTAGGATCGTTGCGATGCCCGGCAGACCTCCGACGAAACGCATGGCCCACGAAGCGACCGAACGGTCCGGAGAAGTTTCCTTCATCATCTGTGTAAATTCATCGTCCAGATTCGCCAGGGTTCCTCCCTTTACCGGCTCCATGATGATCATCGGAATGTTCTTTTCTTTCAGAATCTCGTACAATTCGCCGGAATGTACGACCTGGTTATCCCAGTCGATGTAATTCAGCTGGATCTGCACGAACTCCACCTCAGGATGACGTGCCAGGATCGTGCGAAGCAGTTCGGGTGAACCATGGAAAGAAAAACCGAAATGGCGGATCTTTCCCTGTTTCTTCATCTCCTGACCCCATTCAAAACTGCCGAGCCGCTCATGTTTCTCGTAGTTATCGCCGTCCTCCAGGCTGTGGAGCAGGTAGTAATCGATAAAATCCAGGCCCGTGCGCTCGAGCTGCTCCGCGAAGATCCGCTCGCGGTCGGCCGCGCTGTTCATTGCCCAGGCAGGTAATTTCGTCGCCACGGTAAATACTTCCCGCGGATACCGCTTCGTCAGCACTTCCTTTACCGCCCGCTCCGACTCGCCACCGTGATAGACGTAAGCGGTATCAAAATAATTGAAACCGCGCTCCAGATACGCATCTACCATCTTACAAAGTGTGGGAATGTCGATCTGCCCATCCTTCTGCGGAAGACGCATAAGCCCGAAGCCCAACTTCGGGATTTTTGATGCATCCAAACTCATAGTGTAAACCTCCTTAATTGTATAAACAGCAACGCCCAACGGTCAGAAACCGGATCTCACTGGTTTCCGACTCGTGTAGTTGCGTGATTTATTTGGAAAAACGAACGCCCTTTAAGTTCGCAGTACCGGTACCGTTAAAGGTCAGGTACAGGGCGCTCACGCCGTCCAGTTCGATATCGGCCGTGGATTCGGTCCAGATATTCGCCGACGAAACCGGCAAGGTCGCAAGAACCTCGCCGTCCCACTTCGTACGTACTTCGAACACGCCGTTCGCATAGCCGCGCGCATAGATGCTGATCTTCTTCACCTGATCGAACGCGAAATACTTGAAGCCGACCGTAGCGTTCTTCGTCATATTGGCCACATAGCCCTCCGACGCGGTCACGCCGACACCCTGCTGGATCACCTTCGGATACTGACGGTTCGCGCCATCCGCAGGGTTACCGCCCACATATGCGGAATGCACATCCGTGAACATGTTGCAGGCAATGTATGCCGGATAGTAACCGATACCGGCCAGAGGTCCGCCATTTAAGCCGCAGGAAGTGATCTCGACCTGCGGAACCTTCGTTCCGTTCTCGGTGATCTCGATCGGCTCCGCGCAGCCCTGACGCTGGAACCAGGTACTGTTGGTGTGACGATGATAGAAAATATACCACTGATCGCCGATCTTCACCATGCCGCCGTGGTTGTTTGCACCGTATGCCATCGGAAGATCCGCCGGCTTATAGCTGTCAATACCCAGGTCGCAGTTGGAAACGACAACACCGCCGTAAGTATAACCGGATGTAGGTTCATCGCTCATAGCATAGCAAAGCTCATGCATTACCTGCGACGAATAAACGAAGCAGTACTTATCTCCGACCTTGCGGATGGAAGGTGCCTCGAAGAATGCATGTCCTTCGTAACCGGTGCCCTGGCTGTATATAGCGCCCGGAACGATAAACTTCGGATCCTCTTCGATCGTGAGCATATCCGGTCCCAGAACGGTCGCCATGGCGCCGTGACGGCTCTTATCTCCATGTCCGCAGAAACCGGTGTAGAGATAGGTCTTATCGCCCTCGGTCAGTACACCCGGGTCGAACTGAGGCTCATCGCCCGGACGGTCGCCCAGACGAACCCCATTCTTATCATGTACGTAGCCGTAGAACTCATATTCGCCGGCCGGAGTGTCGCAGACTGCAACCGACACAACGGAAACCTTATCCAGTACATAGTACAGATAGTAGCGTCCGTCCGGGCCCTGCGTCACATCCGGTGCATACAGGCACATATGGCCGTCCGGATTGAGCGGATCCTGGTCTTTACGGTAAATGGTGCCCTCGAGGCGCCAGTCCTTGAGGTTATTCACCGGAGCGGACCAGCAGACATAGTCGCCTAAGCAGAAGGTCTCTCCGCCCCATACATCGTGGGAACCGTAAACATAAGCCCGGTCACCGAATACGTGCGGCTCACCGTCCGGAACGTACTCCCAGGAAGGCATATACGGATTGTAGACCTGAACGGGACGGTGCGGCTCCTCTTTGATGGGCGATGCGCCCTTAGCGGTAAACCACATCTCCGCACGTGTGGAATCGTTATACGGCTTCCATGCAGGCATGGGCTGACCGTCGGCGTCCCGGCCGTTCGGGTTTCCGGTCTTGATGAAGTTCACCCAATAGTTCGCCATCTGCCGTGCCACATCGTAGTGACGGCCGATAAACGGACGTGAGCATTTCGCCAGAGTCTCAAAGAAGAACCACAGGTCCACGGAATGGAAGGTTCCCGGGAAATCCTTTCCGGGGATATCCACATCAAATACATAGTAATAGTTGTCGATTCCGGGCAATGTCTTCTCGTTTGCGAGGAAGGCTTCTTTCACGCCGTTCTCCATCATGTGCGTGAACTTGTTGCCGAATTCATCGAAGGTATGTCCGGCAAATACCGGAACGTTCGCGCGCTTTCCCTGCTCGAAAAGTTCGATCGGATCGCCGAAGATGAATTTATCATCCTGGATGGTCATAAAGCGTATATGATCCTTCGCGTATTCTGCATACTTATCGCGAATGTAGATCGCATCGAGCGCTCTCGCCTCATCGAGCGTGGAAACGCCGAGGAATTTGAAGAAATCCTCACCGCGCTTCTCCGCCTCACTAAGCGGCGTATTCACACGGATCGGGAACTTCGGATCGCTGATCTTGATGATACCGGAGAAGATCGCCGCGCTCTTGATCACATCGAAGTTCTTTGGGTTCTGCAGCTGTGCCAGTACGCTTCCGCCGCCGGCCGACTGGCCGCCGATCGATATATTGTCCGGATCACCGCCGAAGTTGGCGATGTTTCTCTTAACCCAGAACATACCTGCCTGCTGATCCAGATGTCCGAAGTTCGCCGGAGCGTCCGGGTTTTCCTTCGTAATCTCCGGATGGCACAAAAAGCCCAGCGAAGCCAGACGATAGTTCACGCTGACTACGATGATGCCGCGGCGCGCCAGACGCTCGCCGTCAAATTCCATCTCCGAAGGATAGCCCCACTGCAGGCCGCCGCCGAAAAACCATACCAGGACCGGCAGTTTCTCATCGGTCGATTTCGCAGGTGTCCAAACATTCAAATACAGACAGTCCTCACTCATCGGGATCTCCGGATCCACATGCCACTCACGGCAATAGATGTCGGTGCCCAAACCGGGCGTATCCTGAATGCCGATGGGGCCGAACTCGAACGCATCACGGATGCCTTCCCAGTTCTGGGCCGGCTGCGGTGCTCTCCAGCGGTTCTTACCTACAGGCGGTGCCGCAAACGGGATGCCCTTAAACGAGGTGATACGATTGTCCGCCGCGGGAAGTCCGCGCACCAGACCGTTTTCTGTCTTACAAACTCTTAACATTCTTCTCTCCTTTTCTTTCCCTGAGCCACACAGGCTCTATATTTTCATGATCCTATACGATCTTTTTTCCGTGTTCCACCAGCTGGTAATACCGGTATCCGCCGGCGAAATTGTATACTTCGTAACCATGTGCGGCCAGGATCCGGTAGGCCAGATAACTGCGCATGCCGCTCTGACACATCACATAAACGGGAACCGAGCGAGGTATTTCTTCCAGCCGCTCCCGCAGGTCATCTAACGGGATATTCCGGAAACCCTCCACATGTCCGTGTTCGTATTCATGGTCCATGCGGACATCCAGAAGTGTCCGTCCTCCCTCCGGCATAGCCAGTAGTTTCGGAAGGTCTTCATAATAAAACTGCTTCAGCGTACCCTCCCGAAGGTTTTCGAGCATGAAACCTGCCATGTTCACCGGGTCTTTTGCCGAAGAGTACGGCGGCGCGTAGGCCAGATCCAGATCCTTCAGGTCGGAGCCTCTAAGTCCGGCAAACAAAGCCGTGGCCAGCACATCGATTCGTTTATCAACGCCGTCGTGTCCCACGATCTGTGCGCCCAACAGTTTTCCGGACGCATGATCCGTGAGCACCTTTATCGTCATCATACTCGCTCCCGGATAGTAGGAAGCGTGCGACGGAGACGCCAGAAGGATCTTATCCACGGTATAGCCCAGTGAGCCGGCGGTAAATTCGTTGATCCCCGTAGTAGCCACCGTCAGGTCGAAGATCCGGATCACCGAGGTTCCCAGTGCTCCCTTATAAGCATGCTTTGTCTTCCCGCAGATATGGTCCGCGGCTATGCGGGCCTGTTTGTTCGCGGGACCCGCCAGTGCCATCAGCGCGTCTTTGCCGGTCACGGCGTTTTTGATCGTGACCGCATCTCCGACCGCATAAATATCCGGATCTGAGGTCTGCATGTGCGCATTGACCGAAATGCTGTTTTTCGCTCCAAGCGAAAGGCCTGCCTGTACAGCCAGTTCCGTCTCCGGCAGAACTCCGATGGCCAGAATGACCAGATCGGACTCCATCCTCTCACCGTCTGCCATGGTCGTGACCAGGCCGGTTTTTTCTGCCGCAACGGTCTCCACCATCACGCCCGTGCGCATATGGACGCCGCGGCGATGAAGCTCCGAATGGACCAACATGGCCATGTCCTCATCGAGCGGCATGAACATGTGTTTCGCGCCCTGCAAAATGGTGACCTCGATGCCCTTGCGGATCAGGTTTTCCGCCATCTCGAGGCCAATGAACCCTCCGCCTGCGATCACCGCTTTCTGCGGTGCATGATCCTCGATATACTTACGTATGGCGAGCGTATCTTCGACGCTGCGCACCGTAAACACACCGGGTGCCTTCGTGTCCGCTCCCTTAGGGATCACGGGTCTGGCTCCGGGGGACAGAATCAATTTATCATAACTTTCATCATAGATCTCACCGGTCCGAAGATTTTTTACGGTCACTTCCTTCGTATCCGGATGGATCTTTATTACTTCCGACAATACGCGCGCATCGATGTGATACCGGTTCCAAAAGCCCTGCGGCGTCTGGATCGTAAGATCTCCCGAATCTTCGATCGCTCCTCCCACATAATAAGGCAATCCGCAGTTTGCATAAGAAACAAACCCCGAACGCTCCAACATCACGATCTGCGCTTCTTCATCCAATCTTCGTATTCTGGCAGCCGCCGTAGCTCCGCCGGCGACTCCTCCTATGATCACGACTTTCATATATACCTCACCTTCGAAAGGTTCCTCGGGTTCCTCTATCTATTCCCCTGGGCAGTCCCGGTCCCCTTTCCATGAAAAATGCGACCCGATATCGCTGACGCTACCGAGCCGCATGATCTATCCGGATAAAACAAAACATGAACTTACTCGTTGATATGTTTTCCGACACCTTCTGCTGGTATTGAGTATACCATAGTAGCGTCAGAAAAGCAAGCAAAACCACCTTGTTTTTCGGAATTATTTACAAAGATTTCGCCTGAAAGCTCATCCTTTCTGTTATTATTAACCAAGGGCTACATCCAAAACCATCATGGTCGTAAAGCCCAGCATAAAGAGAATGGTTCCCACATTTGAATGCTTTCCTTCGGACATTTCCGGGATCAATTCTTCCACGACAACGTAGATCATCGCGCCTGCCGCAAAACTCAGCAAATACGGAAGAAACGGAACGACAATTCCGGTGAGCAGGATCGTAAGAAAAGCCGCGATCGGCTCCACGATTCCGGACAGAATCCCCTGCATGCAGGCTTTGCTCTTTTTCATTCCGTTTGCTGCGAGCGGCATCGAGATGATGGCGCCCTCCGGGAAGTTCTGGATCGCGATACCGAGCGATAACGATAACGCTCCCGCCGCGGTAATGCCCGCATTGCCCGTAACAAAACCGGCATATACGACGCCGACCGCCATGCCCTCGGGTATGTTGTGAAGCACGACTGCCAGAACGAGCATCGTAGTCTTCTTCAAATGGCTTTCAGGTCCATCCTTCGTTTCATCCATATGCATGTGCGGAATCACGCAGTCCAGCACGAGCAAAAACACCATGCCGAAGCAAAAGCCGACCGCTGCCGGGATAAACGCCAGTTTTCCCATGCCTTCCTGCTCCGCCTGCTCTAGCGCCGGTATCAGCAAACTCCAGACACTGGCCGCCACCATGACACCGGCCGCAAATCCTGTGAGCGCCTTCCGGACGCCCTCATTCAGTTCCTTCTTCATGAACAACACGCAAAGCGCGCCGAGCGACGTACCGGCAAACGGGATCAAAAGTCCCTGCACCACCTGCCATATCATCTTACTGTCCATACTGCCTCTTTTCTATCGATTCCGCGTCGAATTATCTGAACTCAGACGACCGCTTCACAATACGATCGACCGTTTACGTTTAAACGCTTATTTAAATTATAAATCACCTCTGTCGATAAATCAATCCTTTTTATTCAAAAAGAGCGGCCTCAAAGAGGCCGCCCCGGGGATATTAAACCAGGCAGTTATTCGGCCCAGTATACATAGTTGGATTTGCGAGGCGCCGCGGGGCGTTTGCCGCCGTCATCGTATCCGATGATCAGGTTGCCGATGCCTTCGTAGTCGCCTTCGATGCCGAGATCCTTGAGAATCTGCTTTCCCTCTTCGCTGTCAAAAACTTCCTTTGCACGGTGGATCCAGCAGGAAGAAACGCCGAGGGCTTCCGCCGCATTCATGAGGTTCCCCATGACCAGACTGCCGTCGTAAACATAGGTCGCAACGTTTCGGTCAGCCAGAACTACGATGACCTGCTTAGCGCCATAGAACGGATCCATGGTCGCACCCATAACGGCTGCATTCATCGCAGACAGACGATCTCTGAGAACTTCATTTTCCACAACGATCATGATGGGCGCCTGACGTCCCATACCGGTCGCCGCATAGGTTCCCGCACGTACGATCTTCTCGATCACATCCTTCGGCACTCTCTGATCCGTATACTTACGGCTGCTTCTGCGCGTCTCCATGACCTCCAGTGCATCCCGCTTCGCCAGATCCGCCCCATTCAAAAGGGAAACCACTACGGCCTCGACCTGCTCCATCGGAGCCGTCGGTTCGAAACGAGCCACGATATTGCCCTTGCGGTCCGCAATGAATTTCGTGAAATTCCACATGATATTCGGCTTCTTGTCGTATTCGGGATCCGCTTTTCGCAGCATGTCGTCCATGAAATCCGAGCCCGGGCATCCTGTCGGGAAGCCCTTAAACGGCTGCTCCTCCTTCAGGAAACGATACAGAGGCAACTGGTTATCTCCATTGACCTCGCTCTTCTTCATCTGCGGGAACGACGTGTGGTACTTTAACGAGCAGAACTGATGGATTTCCTCATCGGTACCGGGCGCCTGGTTGCCGAACTGGTTGCAGGGGATGTCCAGGATCTCCAGACCCTGATCGTGGTATTTCTCATACATGACCTGCAACGGCTCGTAGTGCGGCGTAAAGCCACAACCGGTCGCCGTATTAACGATCACAACAACCTTGCCTGCATAGGCATTCAGGGAAACATCCTCTCCCTTTGCATTCTTCACCGAATAGTCATAAAGCATCATAAAACCACCTCCAAATTCATTTTTCTTCTGATCACGTAGCCCGCTTTATCCGAGAAGCGCAGCAAGCTTCGAGAAATCATAGCTGTGATAGCATTCTTTACCTTCACAGAGCGTGGGATCGTCGGAAACGACCACATCCGCCTGTGCAGGGTCATCGACGATTTCGGTTGCGGACCAGGCGAAGAAATCATATACGGAAAATGCCTCCGTCCGCGTGAAATAATCCGTCAGGAACCAATGATTCTGGTCTCCTGCAACCATGGCCTGAATACCGGAAGCGACATTCAGCCAAACGAACGTCCCCTCCTTCATGTCCAGACCGAACATGTGTACGAAGGTCGTCGCACTGTTGATCGTAAATGAGGATTCCACGGTCTTCGGTTCGAATACCTCGCCGGAATTCGGTTCACTCCGAAGCATGTAGCCTCCGCGGCAGATAACTCCGGAAAACGGCACTGCGGAGTATACATTGTCCGAAAAGATCACATAGCGGACATCCGGCCACTGCTCACGGAACTTCGGGATATCGATATCGAAATACTCCGAGCCTCCGGTGTAACCCGAGGTCTCGTCTCCGGAAAATGTAATGGCTTCCGACTGCTGCTCCGCCATGGTCCGCCAGGAAAACTCCACGCACCGGCCGTCCTCAGTCATGCCCACGCAGGACAGGTCGATGTCGTCGACCTTCTCCCAATAGGTGAACGCACGCAACGTCTTATTCATGTCTACCGGGAACTTCGAGCCCTTCGGAAGCACGCCGATGCCGACATTGGTCGCATTTTCCGAAAGGGGCCACGCCACCTGCTTCATCTTCGGGTCAATGTATACCTTTCCGAAACGGCCCTGCCAGAGCTGTTTTAAACGCGCAGTCACCTTATCGAGCGCGCATTCGGCCAGACTGCGTGACAGGTAGCTCTTTCGAGCCATCCATTCGTCTTTTGTTTCGGTATGCGTACTGATCAGGTTATGATCGGTAAAACGGAACACCCTAGGCTTGATCGCGCCGTTGCGCAGCATCAGATCATAAGCGTATAAAAGCTGGAGCAAAATGACCTGGTTCGTCGCGGTGTCGATCTCCGAAAGGATACGGTCAATCTCCACACCGTTCTTACAACGGCTGAGCAGATAATTGATGCTGCGAAGCACACTTCCGGAACCCTTTCCGTGGCGCAGTACTTCCAGCGCGGTGATCGCGCCGTTTTTCTTCAGCGCCTCCTCCATGGCGGAGTAAGTCGAATAGTTCTTATTTCCGCGCATGGCGTTCACGAACGCACGCGCCGAAGAGTTTTTCGGCTTATAGTGCAGATGATGCAGCAGGCCTGCCCAAAGTGCCTTTTTCTCAAAGCATTCGGTGACATTCAGCGTAGGTCCGCCCTGCTCGAATTTGCGATCGAGCATAGCGATGATCCATTTGCGGTCCTGGTTACGCAGATGCAGATTCGTAAGCGGATTCTTTTTCTTATTTTTGGCCTGAACATAAGGACCGGGATACCAGACATACTGCAGTTCCTCCACCACCTTCAGGATATCCGAAAGGTTCAGCATGCCTATATACCGCGTCATTCGAAACGCAAGCATCAAACGAATGGCCGTGTTCTTCGATGCAACTTTTTCCGCGTTCAATCCGTACTGGCTGATGGCCTCTTTCAGGATGTCAAAATCACTGTCCGAAAGCGGGCGCGTCTGCTTAAGCATCGCCTCCGCATCCGCCAGCATGATCTTCACGCCTTCCGATTCCGGAACCAGGCGAAACTTCCTGGGCTGGATCTTTTCATTGAACGGCGCACGCTCGTACTCTTCTTCGAAGATCGAGTGGCCGGGCGTGGAAAAATCGCCGCTTCCGTAGGTCTTTGCATAGTGAAGCAGCTGATCGAAAAAAAGCTCCTTTTCATTCAGTTTGCGCACCGACTCGGGAAAATAAACATAAAACGAAGGCGGAACAAAATCAGGCAGATATTCCTGCGCGGTCTTGATGGCATCCTGCGTCAGTTTTGTCTTATCGCCGGATACGATCCGGATATTAAACAGTTCTCCCAGGGAATAAAGGACCTCATACCAGTTTTCTCCCGTCGAATCATCGGGATAGGTCAAGATGTTCTTTCTGAACAAAGCTTCATTGAATATCGGTTTCATACGAACCTCCATAAACAGAAAAAGCGGCGATATCATCGAATTGAACCGGAAAGAGAAGTAAACTCGATTAGCTGCCGCTTTTTCATACAGACGTATCTGTTTTTTGATGTTTATATTATACTCCGCCGTGCGGAATCTGTCAACTAGATTTCGATCTCCAGTTCCACCGGACAGTGATCCGAACCATAGATATCGGTCCTTATCTTCGCATCCACGATCTTATCCTTCGCATCGTCCGAAACCAGATAATAGTCGATACGCCATCCTGCGTTGTTTTCCCTGGCGTGGAAACGATAGGACCACCAGGAATAGATATCGCGCGCATCCGGATATTTATACCGGAAACTGTCGGTAAATCCGCTTTCGAGAAGCTTCGTTATCTTCTCCCTCTCCTCATCCGTAAAGCCCGCATTCTTGTGATTGGAAGAAGGGTTTTTCAGGTCGATCTCCTTATGCGCCACGTTCATGTCGCCGCAGACGATCACTGTTTTTTTCGCGGCCAATGCATTCAGATAAGCCCTGAAATCATCCTCCCAGGTCATGCGGTAATCCAGTCGTTTTAAACCATCCTGCGAGTTCGGAACGTAGACCGTTACATAGTAAAAGTTTCCCATGTCCAGCGTGATCACACGACCCTCGTGGTCGTGTTCGTCGATCCCTATGCCATAAGTCACCGCCATCGGCTCCTTCTTGGAGAAGACCGCCGTGCCGGAGTAGCCTTTTTTTTCGGCGGAATACCAGTACTGATGATAACCGGGCGTATCCAGTACGATCTGACCGGGCTGGCACTTCGTCTCCTGCAGCGAGAACAGATCCGCGTCCGCTGCCTTAAAGAAATCCATAAAACCTTTATCTGCCGCAGCACGAATGCCGTTGACATTCCATGAAATACACTTCAAAACGCAAGTCCTCCGAATCCTTATTCATTGACCGTCAGATCCAGGGAATCCGCGATCTCCTTCAATGCACGTGCAGATGCCATGAGTTTCGTGATCTCGTCCTCATCCAGCGAGATCGGAATCTTCTCTTCTACGCCGTCCGCTCCGACGATCGCGGGCATGGACAGACAGATGTCCGTCAGGCCGTACTGGCCCTCCATCAGACTGGAAATAGACAGAATGGACTTTTCATCACGGGCAATGGCCTCGCAGATCCGGCGGACTGCCATGGCTACGCCGTAGTAAGTCGCCTTCTTGCGCTCGATGATCTCGTACGCCGAGTTTTTAACCATCTCCTGGATGTGGCGCTCGGATTCGTCGTGATTAAAATGTCCGCGCATCTCACAGAATTTCGAGAGCGGCACGCCGGAAACCATGGCGCCCGACCAGGCCGCGAGCTCGCTGTCGCCATGCTCACCGATGATGAACGCATGCACCGCGCGGCTGTCGACCGACAGGTGATTACTCAGCATATGCTTAAGTCTGGCGGTATCCAGCACGGTACCCGAACCGATGACCCTATGCGCCGGAAAACCGGACAGTTTCTGTGCCACATAGGTCAGGATATCGACCGGGTTCGACACGATGAGCAGCACGCCCTCGCATCCGCGCTTCTTGATCTCGGGAATAATAGACTTATAGATGGCCACGTTCTTCTGCACCAGATCCAGCCGGGTCTCGCCGGGCTTCTGCGCTGCTCCCGCCGTAATGATGATGATCGAGGCATCCACGATGTCATCGTAGTCACCCGCATAGATCTTCATCGGCTTTACAAACGGCACACCATGGCTGATGTCCATTGCCTCGCCTTCGGCGCGGCTTTTATCCACATCGATCAGTACCAGTTCCGAAAATGTTCCGGCTTCCATCAGCGCAAAGGCCGTGGAGGATCCCACGAAACCGCAGCCGATGATGGCGGCTTTACGTATATCTACATTCTTTTCGGGCAATGCTTTTGTTATTTTATCCATATCTCTCATCCTCTTTCATTCGATTATTTGTACCTTCGTTTCCAAGGGATATTCGTTCAAACTACTGCTTTACTATTTTACCATATTCTCACGGATATCGCAACGAAAATCCGCCGTGACATCAATGTAGATGAACACGCAAAAAATGCGTGCAGATCCAGGCGATCCGCACGCACTCCAAAAAGAAAAATATATGTTTTTAGTCCTCCTTACCGAGCGTATTCTCAAACGAATAGCCCAGCAATTCCATTTCATAAGTGAACACTTCATCCAGAGTTAGAGGAAGCACCTCCATCAGAATCGGATCGTACTTTCTAAGCTGATCCATGGCAAACTCACTGCTGCCGCGCATGATGACATTTGCCACCGAGCCATGCTTTGAAAAATGCAGCAGGCTCAATGCACCCTTACTGTTGAAGACCGTTCCGTCTGAAAGATTATTAAACAGTTCAGGGCCGAAATCCCGCTTAAGGGCGATCTGCATCTTAAACAGGTTCGTCTTCAGGTCGCTGACCTCACTCTGAAGTACCAGACCGCCCTTATGTAAGAGCGCTAACTGGTCACAGGTGTCCTCCAGTTCACGCAAAGAATGCGAGGTGATGACGGCCGTCGTGCCACGCTCCATGACATCATCATAGATAATGCTCTTAACGACATTTCGCATGATCGGATCCAGGCCGTCAAAGGTCTCGTCAAAAAAGATGTACTTCGTGCGGCAAGCCAGCGCCAGGATCGTGACCGCCTGACGTTTCATACCTTTGGAAAAAGTGTTCATGCCCTTTTTTCGTTCCAGTTTGAACTGATCCGCCAATTCTACAAAGCGCTCCTGCGAGAAATTCGGATAGAAGCTCTTATAGATCATCGCCATGCGCTCCATGGAGGCATTGCCCATATAATATAATTCGTCGGGGACGTACACCATCTTCTGTTTTGCTTCAATGTTTTCGAACACGGGCGCATCATCGATGGTGATGCTTCCTTCATTCTCCCGGTATACGCCGTTAATGAGGCGCAGAAGCGTCGATTTTCCGGCACCGTTGGAGCCCACCAGACCATATATGCAATGATCCGGGATCGTGCAACTGATGTGGTTAAGTGCCGTAAAATCTTCAAACTTCTTTAAAACGTTCTCAACCTTTATCATGGATGGCGCTCCTTTCTTTAAATTCGTCATTGATCAGTTCGATTAATTCTTCCTTTGTAACACCTGCTAAGATCAGATTTTGAACGATCTCCCTTAATTCTTTCATCTTCTCCCTATGTCCTTTCCTTACGATTTCCTTTGCTTCCGGCGTGACAAAACAGCCCTTACCGGGTACGGAACGAATGTACCCGCGAAGATCCATTTCGGAGTACGCCTTCTGGATGGTATTCGGGTTCACTGACAGTTGCACCGACAACTGCCGCACACTATCCAGTTTATCTCCCGGACTAAGGATATCCCGCATCACAAAATGCTCAAACTGTTCAATGATCTGCTCATAAGCCGGAGTTCGCGACATGACATCAATCTGAAACATAGTCGCCCCCTTTCTGCTTCTGAAGCTCCAAATGTTTTTTATTACGTTGCATTCCCGGGTCGTTTTCGACAAACCTGAAAAATTTCGGAGTCAGTTCCGGTGAAACGATCAAAGTGTTTTCGCAATTTTTTAACACACTGAATAAATTTATAAATCCCCAATCGTCTTCAAACGTCAAAGCCGGACTACCGGTAAAATAAACCGGATGGAAGAACAGATCTACCTTCTGCTGCAGAGTCATCGCTTTAATATCACTTTCCAACGCTTCCAGCATGATATTCGGAGACTCCGATAGCATCGAATTCTGCGCCACCATGATCGCTACAGTTCCCTGGTCACTGTTGATCCGCTGATATCCCCGAATCATAGCTTCAAAGTCAAATTCGTCCATACGTCGAATGAATTCTTCCTTCTCAAACATCTCATAGAATACATATTTGGGAATGTTAAGTTTTCGGTAAATGGTCTTTCCACTCGTCAGTTTGATCTTTAATCCTACCTGATACTTTGACTGATCGACTATATCCGTCGCATGCTGATTAGCAATCTTAGCTCTCTCGGCCATCTCCGCGTCATACTCCGGATCATTACCCGTGGGACCCTCATTATAATACTGATAGATTCGCTTAAGATCTTGTGTTTCAAGGATCGAATAGGTCAAATAATAATTTGACCCTTCTGTGACCGCGTTGAACAGTTCTGTAGATACTTCTCTTTTGATCGCATCATCCGTAAGCGAAATTCCATAGATCAGGTCGCGAAAAACAGCGCGGTTCTTCTTATCCGGGAAGATATTAGGTTCGCCTGCTTTTTGTAATTGATCATCTAAGTCGATCACCTTCACCAGTGATACCGATTCGATCTCCTGTGGCTCAGGTTTCGTGGAAACGGCCGACGCATGGATCATGGAAACCACAACAACTACTACGACGTTGAATGCCGCAACCCAGATCAGTCCTTTCCAGTGTTTAAACGCTTTTTTAACCTGCTTGGTCTGAATGATCTCGTACAGGAAATAGAATATAACAGTCAGGCAATAAAAGATCAACACCATCACCGTAGTTATATCTTCATATAACATTCCCCGATACTCTTTTGAAAAAAACATGGTGATTAGACCGAACAGGGCCGGAATACACATAGCGCAGGAAAGGATAACACGGATCACCATCTCAATTTTAGAGGACCAGGTCGGCGAACCTGCCGTTTCGCTGGGCTTCCTCCGGATCAAAAACAATGCCAATCCGATATATACCGCGGATAAAAGAAGTGTATAGATCATGCACGATGATGTAAGCTTTCCAAACACGGAATAGCCCACGACCAGATTATAGTTTTGCGGATGGAAGAAAAAGGCGAAACGATCCAAAAGCAGATAGGGCATCACAAATTGAATCATATAACCCAGGATGGCCAGAAAACCTCTGGGGCCCACCAGGATGGTTATCGCGACCGCAATATGGGAAAACCGCGTTCCTGTCAGTGTGTGTGCCAGCCACCAGGCGCCGTTCAAATATATGGACACGATCACGCCGAAAATAAACGCTTCCGTAAATCGATCGAAGGAAATGTTTCGTATACCCATGGGATATCCGATGGCGAGCTGAATGATCATGGGCACTACCATATATACAAGTGTCCAGCTCATTGCGGCGAGGATTGAGGCAACCATGGTAGCCCTGCGTGATACGGGCAATGCATGATAGAAATCACAGCCATTTCTCTTTCGGAGATCCTTAAGCAAAAGACCTGTGAGGAAAACGGAAACGGCCGGCGAGACAAACAGATACCACACGGACGGAAATAACCAGTCCGGTTCATTCGTGCTTCCGGTAACCACGTTAGCGACCACTACCATGACTAAAAAGAAAGCAGTCAAAAAACTCAATATAATGGCCGGTAACTTAAGATTTCTCATTTGCTCTTTGTACATGGATAAACTGAAGTAATCTTTCATATATCTGCACCTCCGCTAACTGTGTTAGTTGCTCTAGTACAGTTATAGCAGATGTCGTACCCCGGTGTCAATAGTTTTTTTCAAAAACTTGCTTTTTTTTCCAAAACCTTATATACTGATGCAAAGATTCATTATCCGATTCTAATTTTCTGTAATTAGGAGTACTTATGATCTACACGACGGATAAACCAACCGATGAATTAAAACGTTCCTTTGAGGCTCTGTGGGCCACTGCGCCTGCATTTCCTCCCATGCCACCGCTCAGTGAATGGCTGGATTCGGAATTCGACGTTTTCTATGCATATGAAAGCGATTCCGAAACCGGCGCCTGCAATGGTCTCTGCCTGATCTCGAGCATCGGCAACGAGCCCTGGGTCTACATATATGTGTCTCCGGAGCATCGTCGCCAAAAGATCGCCACACATTTACTGGAAGCCGTGAAGGCAAACCTCTCGGGAGACGCGCTCTACTACATGTCCGTCATGTTCCAAAGCCCGGAGACCGAAGCATTTTTGAAGTCCACGGGTTTTCAAGTTTTTACGCGAGAATGCATCATGCGTTTGGAAGCGCCCGCTTTCGAAGCAGCGACTTTGGAGGATGCATGTAAGATCCGTCTATCACAATGTACCCCGGAAGCCTTCAAGCCCATCTATTCAAAATGCTTTGACCTGGTATTCGAACTCGATGAAGGGAATTACTTCTTCATTCAGGATAATGCAGGAAATACCGTCGGCGGCGTGGCATTGACCACCTATATGACCGGATGGTTTCTGTTCGATCTGTGCATCCTGCCTAAATATCGCCGGAAGGGCTTTGCAGCCGAAGCGATCCGCATGGCGTTCTCTGTTTGCACGGCTGACGGCAAAAAGCCCGATCAGATCTGTCTGCATGTATCTTCGGCCAATAAGCCTGCATTTACCCTCTATGAGAAGCTCGGCTTTACACCTGCGCAGGAAACCATCCTCTACACCCTGCCTTTAAATCCTCAGTGAGCCATCCATACCGTCTATACACAGCAAAAGACCCCGGCCTGTACAGGTCGGGGTCTTCTTATATTCATCCGGTTTAACCGAACAATCCTTTTTTCTTTCTTCCAGGGGATTTGAAGGTCTCCGCATATTTGCGAAGTGCATCCTTCTGCTCCTCTGTCAGTTTTGTGGGCACGGTAACGACCAAAGTCACATAATGGTCGCCACGTGTTGTCTTGTTGCGAAGGAACGGAACACCGCGGCTTCGCAGGCGCACCTTCGTATCCGGCTGCGTTCCGGGCTTCACCTCGTACTCGACCTCGCCGTCGACGGTCTGGATGCGGATCGTGCCGCCCAATGCTGCCTCGGGGAAGGATATCTCCTGTGTCGAATAGATGTTCTCACCCTGTCTGCGGAACGTAGGATGTGCTCCGATCTGAACTTCAACGAGCAAGTCGCCTCTCTCGCCTCCGTTGCTTCCGGGTTCGCCCTTACCACGAATACGGATGCTCTGTCCCGAGTCGATACCGGCAGGTACCGATACCATGATCTTCTTACGGGATGTGATATAACCATTGCCGTAGCACTTCGGACACTTATCGATGATCTTCTTACCGGTTCCGTTACAATCCGGACAGGTCGTGACATTACGTGTCGTCACACCGAAAATGGACTGCTGGGTGTAGGTAATGCGACCGGTACCCTTACAACGCGCACATGTCTGCGGAGTGGTTCCGGGCTTCGCTCCGCTACCATGGCAGTACGTACATTCGTCTTTAATATTGATCTCAAGAGGTTTCTCCACTCCGAATACCGCCTCTTCGAATGTGATCTTCAACGTCGTATGCAGGTTCTGTCCTTTAACAGGAGCATTCGGATCCGCACGTCTTCTGGAACCTCCGAAGAAATCACCGAAGATATCACCGAAGATGTCGCCCATATCCATGTTCGTAAAGTCAAACCCATTCGCGCCTGCACCGGCCGAACCGTCAAATGCAGCCATGCCGAACTGATCATACTGCTGACGTTTTTGGGGATCACTTAATACACTGTATGCCTCGGAGGCCTCTTTAAACTTCTCAGCCGCCGCTTCATCACCGGGATTACTGTCGGGGTGATACTTCTTCGCCAGAGTACGATATGCACGTTTCAGTGCAGCATCGTCCGCGTTCTTCGGAACACCCAGAACCTCATAATAATCTCTTTTCTCAGCCATAATGCACCCTCTTTGTTAACTTAGATCAGTTCGAAATAAACTCAACTGTATTATATACGAATTTCTACGATTTCTCAAGCAATTTTTACAAAAAATCGCGGTCAATGATTCACAATACGAAGGCCATACGGACCCATGCGTACACGGGTCCGCTGACCTCTATATTTGTAGTATAGATTATACTTCCTTGAAGTCGCCGTCGACAACATCGCCCTCATAGAAGCTGTCGTCATCCGGTGAAGACGTCGTCTGCTGAGCGCCCATATCCGGGCCTGCGCTCTGTGCGCCTGCCGAAGCCTGGGACTGCTCATACATCTTCTGGAATACCATCGAAGCATTTCTCATAAGGGTATCCTTCTTCTCATTGATCTCAGCCAGATCCGCGTCGGTCATGTTTTCTGCGGTCGTCTTCGACAATGTCTCACGAAGGGATTCGATATCTGCGCGAACCTTCGACTTCTCATCCTCAGACAGCTTATCACCAACTTCGTCGAGAGCCTTCTCGGTCTGGAACATCATATTGTCCGCATCGTTACGGGCGTCGATGATCTCCTTACGCTTCTTATCCTGAGCCTCGTACTCAGCTGCTTCCTTCACAGCCTTCTCGATATCCGCATCGGACATGTTGGTGCTGGAAGTGATCGTGATGTGCTGCTCCTTACCGGTTCCGAGATCCTTCGCGGATACGTTAACGATACCGTTTGCATCGATATCGAAGGTAACCTCGATCTTCGGAACACCTCTTCTTGCAGGCGGGATACCATCGAGCAGGAATTCGCCCAGAAGCTTGTTATCCTTCGTGAACTGTCTCTCACCCTGTGTGATACGGATATCAACTGCGGTCTGGTTATCCGCTGCGGTGGAGAACGTCTCGGTCTTCTTTGTAGGAATGGTCGTGTTACGAGGGATCAGAACGGTAGCAACGCCGCCGTAGGTCTCGATCGCGAGGGACAGAGGGGTAACATCCAGAAGAAGGATGTCTCCCGCACCGGCCTCACCGGCCAGCTTACCACCCTGAATGCATGCACCGATGGCAACGCACTCATCCGGGTTCAGGGACTTCGAAGGCTCCTTACCGGTAAGCTGTGCAACCTTCTCCTGTACGGAGAGCATACGTGTGGAACCACCGACCAGAAGCACCTTACCCAGTTCCGCTGCGGTAATGCCCGCATCCTTCAGAGCGTTCTGAACCGGGATTACGCTACGCTCAACCAGATCGTGGGTCAGTTCGTTGAACTTCGCACGTGTCAGGTTCATATCGAGGTGCTTAGCGCCATCAGCAGTAGCAGAAATGAACGGAAGGTTGATGTTGGTCGTAGTCGTTGTGGACAATTCCTTCTTCGCCTTCTCGGCTGCTTCCTTCAAACGCTGAAGAGCCATCTTATCCTTCGAAAGGTCTACGCCTTCGGTCTTCTTAAACTCGTCGAGCATCCACTCGGTAATACGGTTATCGAAATCGTCGCCACCGAGGTGTGTATCACCATTCGTAGAAAGAACTTCGATTACACCGTCACCGATATCGATGATGGATACATCGAAGGTACCGCCGCCGAGGTCATATACCATGATGGTCTGCTCTTTTTCATTATCCAGACCGTAAGCAAGAGCTGCTGCAGTCGGCTCGTTGATGATACGCTTAACATCGAGGCCTGCGATCTTACCTGCATCCTTTGTTGCCTGACGCTGAGCATCGTTGAAGTATGCCGGAACCGTGATAACAGCCTCGGTAACCTTCTCACCGAGATATGCTTCCGCATCTGCCTTCAGTTTCTGAAGGATCATCGCAGAGATCTCCTGCGGTGAATACTTCTTATCGCCGATGGTTACTTTATAATCGGTACCCATATGACGCTTGATCGAAGAGATCGTGTTCTCGGAGTTGGTTACTGCCTGACGCTTTGCAGGCTCACCGACCAGACGCTCTCCGGTCTTCGTGAATGCAACAACAGAAGGTGTGGTACGAATACCTTCGGCATTCGCGATGACCACAGGCTTACCACCTTCCATTACGGCAACACATGAGTTTGTCGTACCTAAGTCAATACCTATAATTTTTCCCATAGTAGTTCGTCCTCCTAAAGACTCTTTCTGAATATATTAATTGGCTACCTGCACCATGGAGTGGCGTAAAACGCTGTCCCGGTACATATAACCTTTTTGAAACTCTTGTGCAACCACGTTCTCACCGAGGTTTTCATCCTCCACATGCATCACTGCGTTGTGGAAGTTCGGATCGAACGGCTGTCCGACCGCTTCGATCGGCTTAACGCCGACATCCTCAAGCATCTTCAACAGCTGCTTGTAGACCAGATCCATACCATTTGCGAAACCGCTCTGCTTCTCCTCTTCCGAAATGGAAGCCAGTCCGCGTTCGAAGTTATCGACGATGGGCAAGATCTTCTCGAGAATGCTCTTCGCTCCGATCTCGTACATGGAAGATTTTTCCTTCTCGGTACGTTTACGGAAGTTGTCGAATTCGGCCATCAGGCGCTTCTGCTGATCCTGAAGTTCGGCGATCTGCTCATCCTTTTTGGTCAATGCGGCGTCTGTCTCATCGTCATCTCCGAAGAGCCCGCGCTTCTTTTCCTTACCCTCGGAAGCTTCCGCCTTCGCCTCGCCTTCGACTTCGCCGCTGACCGTCTCAACCTCGGGCACACTCTCCGCTGTCTCAACCGCCTCAGGCGTTTCAACCGTCTCAGTTGCGCGGGCCTGTGCCTCTTCAGCCGCCTTAGACTTCTCTTCCATCGCTTCGAAGGCATCTTCCTTCTTCGGCTCGACTACGAAAGGCTTTTCCTTATCTTTTTCTTTTGAAGCATTCGGTTTTTTGTTTCCGGAGGATTGTTTCTGCTTCTCTTCCGCATCCAGATCGGTGATCTTAATGGTCCGATTTATGTTTCTGGATCGTTTTTTGTAATCCTTCTTCATCCCGTCTATTCATCCTTTCCGATGCCGGAGTCGGAAATCTTTTTGGTTCCCATCTCCTTGTAAATCGCATCCAATTGGTTTTTCAGTCCGTGCAGGGTTCCGACTACGCGCTCGTAATCCATTCGCTTCGGACCTACGATCCCGACGATACCGTGCAATCCGTCGCCCAGATCATAATTGGCCGTGACCACGGAACAGTCCTTCAGGTTCTCAAACGGCGACTCCTCACCGATGTAGACCTGAATGCCCTCCTTATTCATGGAGGAAAGCACCAGTTCGTTCAGCGGCTGTTTCTCTTCGAACGCGCCGATCAGTTCGGTCGCGCTGCTGGACTGTGAGAGTTCCGGATATTTGAAGATATTCGTAGTACCGCTGGTGTAGATCTGCGGTTCGTCCTTATCGCCGGTGACTGCCTGTGCGATCGCGGTCAATATCGGCTCAACCGCCGTGGAAAGTTCTTTTGCTTCCGTTTTCAGGCTGTTGATGATATTGAGGTTGATCTCGTCCACGGAAAGCCCGTTCAGCGATGCATTCAAAAGCACGTTCATTTTCAGAACGTCATCCTCTGAGATATCTTCGTTCAGGTCCACCAGCGTGCTCTTTACGATGTTCGCCTGGGTCATAATGACTGCCAGGATCTTCGCTTCGTCCACGCGGGACAGCTGAATGAACTTCAATTTGTTCTGTGTGTATGTCGGCGCCGAAACCAGCGTAGCATAATTCGTATTCGCAGCGAGGACCTTCGCCAACTGTTTCAGAGCCGCCTCCATGCGGTCTACTCTCTGCAGGAGCAACTGCTTCTCATCATCGAACTCGTGCTTACGCGCCTCCATCATCTGGTCTACGTAAAAACGATAGCCTTTATCCGTCGGGATACGTCCCGCCGAAGTGTGCGGCTGAATGATGAGCCCCATCTCCTCCAGGTCCGCCATCTCATTTCGAATGGTGGCGGATGAAAGCTGCAGATCCGTGAACTTTGATATCGTTCGCGATCCGACCGGCTCTCCCGTCTCCAGATAGTTCCGTATAATGGCGGTCAATATTTTAGATTTTCTGTCTTCCAGTTCCAAATACATCACCTCTGAGATTTTGGTTTATTAGCACTCATTTTCTTCGAGTGCTAACATCTGCATTAAATGTATCACTTTTCTATCCCGATGTCAACGGTTTTTCCCTCAAATTTTCTTAAATTTTTTTAAATTTTGTGGCAGCTCCCCATAAAAAAGAGAGGCAGAGAAATCTTCTCTGCCTCCTCGTATTTATTTGCGGATGATGATCTCGTTTCTTTCGGGGCCGTTGGAGACCATGGTGATCGGTACTCCGATCTCCTGCTCGATGGCCTCGATGTAATCACGGCACTCCTGCGGAAGTTCATCGTAGTCCTTAATGCCGCGGATGTCGCACTTCCAGCCCTTGAACACCTTCCAAACGGGCTTCGCCTGTGCCAGTTTAACGGTTGCGGGGAAGTCCTTTTCGATCTTTCCGTCGATCTCGTAACCTACGCACATCGGAATCTCATCGAGATAGCCCAGTGCATCCAAAACGGTGAGTGCAACCTCAGTCGCACCCTGGATACGGCAGCCATAACGGGTAGCAACTGCGTCGAACCAGCCCATACGACGCGGACGTCCGGTCGTGGCCCCATATTCGCCGTGGTCACCGCCGCGCTTACGAAGTTCATCGGCCTCCTCACCAAAGATCTCACTGACGAATTCGCCGGCACCGACAGCACTGGAATATGCTTTAACGACAGCCGTGATATTTTTGATCTCGTACGGCGGGATACCTGCGCCGATCGCTCCATATGCGGCCAATGTCGATGAGGAAGTAACCATCGGGTAGATACCGTGGTCCGGATCCTTCAGCGAACCGAGTTGCCCCTCAAGCAGGATGCTCTTGCCATCCTTTATCGCACGGTACAGATATGCGGAAACATCACAAACATAAGGGCGAACCATTTCCCGATACGAGATCAAAGTCTCGAATAACTCCTCGGGGTCGATCGGATCCTTATGGTATAAGTGTACGAGAGAAACGTTTTTGATCTCGCAAACGCGTGCGGCCTTCTCACGCAGCGTCTTCTCATCGAAAAGCTCGCTTACCTGGAAACCGATCTTCGCGTATTTATCCGAATAAAACGGCGCGATACCCGACTTCGTCGAGCCGAAGGATGCCTTACCCAGGCGCTCCTCCTCGTACTGGTCAAATAAAATATGATAAGGCATCAGAATCTGCGCACGATCCGAAACCAGGATCTTCGGTTCGGGAACGCCCTGCGCCTCGATATCGGAAATCTCTTTAAACAACGCCGGAATGTTCAGCGCAACACCATTGCCAATGATACATGTGGTATTCGGGGAAAATACACCGCTAGGCAGCAGATGCAATGCAAAACGACCATATTCGTTGATGATCGTGTGACCCGCGTTATTACCGCCCTGAAAACGAATGACGATATCCGCTTCCTGAGCCAGCATATCCGTGATCTTACCCTTGCCTTCATCGCCCCAGTTGGCTCCTACGATAGCTCTTACCATGACTTGCCTCCGAAAAAAATATATCGCGCAGCATACGGGCGCAATAGCCCATCACTACGCGATATAACTATAACACTTCTGAAGGTATAAATAAAATCACAATTATTTATGCGCATCATAATTCAGAATTATACTCTAACATTTCAGCTTTTGACGTTCATCATCGCGAGGAAATTCTTCGTCGCAGTCGAACCGAGGTAATTCTTACGAACAGCCAGACACATGTTGCGCTCCGGCGGTTTTTTATCGAACATCAGTTCAAAGAGCATGCCGTTCTTCAGATACGGTTCAGCAAAGGATTCCATGACCAGACCTACACCTAAATTACGAAGAGCAAACTGCACGATCATATCTGACGTCGCCAGTTCGAATTCCGGCTTGATCTCGATCTTCTGGTCCGCAAAATACGCATCCCAGAAACGACGCGTGCTGGTATTTTTCTCCAGGCAAACCAGCGGATAATGGGTCAATTCCTCAAACGACAGTACATGATGCTTCAGCTGAAGGAAGGAAGTTCCGGCAACGAAAATATCACGGATCGTATGCACGGGCAGGATCTCGATGCCCTCCCGCGGCTCCACCGGTGTAGAGATCACACCGAAATCGATGGTCCCTGCTTCGAGCGCCTCCATCGTTTCGGGAGTCGGTGCGTTCGTTACCTGGATCTTGATATGCGGATACTTGATGTGATACTGCTCCAGGATCGGCAACAGATAGAACTGCAACGTCATATCGCTCGCGCCGATGCATATCTCCCCCTGCTCCATATCACACATCTGCGCAACCAAATGCTCCCCGCGTTCGATCTCGCCGAACGCGCGGTCAATGTGGTTATAGAGGATGGCGCCTTCCGCTGTTAGCTGCGCTCCCTTGCTGGTGCGCACGAATAAGGTACAGGAAAGCTGCTCTTCCAGAAGTTTTACAGCCTGGCTCACGGCCGGCTGGGAAACACACAGTTCTTTTGCCGCTGCGGAAAACTGCTTACACCGGGCGACCGTGCGAAAGATGCGATAGAGTTCGATATTATTGATCATAGATTATACGTTTATCTCTGCGGAAAGTCCGAGGAGTTCCTTATGTGCCTCGAGTAACGGCCGTACTTCCTGATCCAAAAACTCGGTGACCTGCGAAGGTGCACGGCCGACATATTTTGCCGGATCCATGGACTGCTCCAGTTCTTCGAGGGACAGGTTGAAGCTTTCATCCGCTGCGATCAACTCAAGCAGGTTATTATCCAGCCCCAGCGCCTTGACATTCTTACCTGCTTCCATCGACAGCGTACGGATCTTCTCATGCAGTTCCTGACGGTCGCCGCCGGCCTTTACCGCATCCATCATGATGTTCTCGGTCGCCATGAACGGCAGTTCACTGCGCAGACGTTTTTCGATGACCTTCGGATATACGACCAGACCATCCACAACGTTCATGTAGAGATCCAGGATGCCGTCTACAGCCAAGAAACCTTCTGTCATACTGATACGCTTATTTGCCGAATCGTCGAGTGTACGCTCGAACCACTGGGTCGCTGCGGTCAGCATCGGGTTCAATGTATCCGAGATCACATAATTTGCGAGAGACGCAATACGCTCGCTGCGCATCGGATTTCTCTTATATGCCATCGCGGAGGAACCGATCTGGTTCTTCTCGAACGGCTCTTCCACTTCCTTCAGGTGCTGAAGCAGGCGGATATCGTTCGAAAACTTATGTGCACTGAGGGCAATGCCTGACAGAACGTTCAAAACGCGGCTGTCCACCTTACGGGTATAGGTCTGTCCGGAAACTGCGAAGCAACCGGCAAATCCCATCTTATCGGCGATGATCTGCTCGAGCTTTTTGATCTTCTCTTCATCGCGATCAAACAGTTCCATGAAGCTGGCCTGCGTACCGGTCGTACCCTTCGAACCCAGAAGCTTCATGGTTGAGATCAGGTATTCCAGATCCTGATAATCCATCACGAGATCCTGCAGCCACAGGGAGGCACGCTTTCCGACCGTCGTTGGCTGAGCGGGCTGAAAATGCGTAAACGCCAACGTCGGCAGGTCTTTATACTGATCAGCGAAATCCGCAAGCTTTGCGATGACATTGATCAGTTTCTTTTGAACGAGGCGGAGCGCCTCAGTCATAACGATGATATCGGTATTATCACCAACGTAGCAGGACGTCGCTCCGAGGTGGATGATGCCCTTTGCCTTCGGGCACTGAACGCCGTACGCATATACATGCGACATAACGTCGTGGCGCACGAGCTTCTCACGTTCTTTCGCTACATCGTAGTTGATGTCGGTGGCATGCTCCTTAAGCTCGGCGATCTGCTCGTCGGTGATCGGAATACCAAGCTCCTGCTCAGCTTCCGCAAGTGCGATCCAAAGCTTACGCCATGTGCGGAACTTCATGTCCGCAGAAAAGATATATTGCATCTGAGCGCTTGCATAGCGCTCGGAAAACGGGCTTTGATAACGATCGGTCATAGTCTTTTCTCCTTATTTCCTGTTCGGAACCCTTTTAACGGCTTCCGCTTATAAACAAATACATTATAAGTATAAAGCATCAAAAAGTGTAAATCAAGCAAAACTTGCGATCTTCGACGGACCGTCGCCGACATTGACCGCATAAAACGATGCTCCATAGCCGATCGCATCCCGATAGGAAGCACCCACGCTCTCGATAAACGCGTCCACACAGTCATTGCGGACAATGCTGACCGTGCAGCCGCCGAAACCGGCTCCGGTCATGCGTGTGCCGATCACGCCGTCTGCCGCGCAGGCCGCCACATACAAAGCGTCCAATTCCTTCCCGGTCACTTCAAAATCATAGCGAAGCGAATCGTGGGATGCCTTCATCAGCTTTCCAAAGGCATCCAGATCACCGCGGTTCAGCGCCTCGACTGCCTGCACGGTGCGTGCATTTTCCGTAACGGCATGCTTCGCGCGCTTACGGTTCACCGGATCTGTGATCGCGTCGGCGATCGCGTCGAACTCCTGTGGACTCAGGTCACAAAGTGCCTTTATGGGGCGCACCTTATTCAAGTCTGCCAGAGCCGCCTCGCATTCGCCGCGACGCTTATTGTATTCACTGTCCGCCAGGCCGCGCTTCTTATTGCTGCAGGCAATGACGATCTTCGCGTCCGGCAAAACAAAGGGCACATAGGTATAGTCCAGCGTCGCGGTATCCAGGAAGATCGCCTTATCCTTCGAGCCCATTGCGATGGCAAACTGGTCCATGATGCCACAGTTCACGCCATTGTAGCGGTTCTCGGATTCTTTACACAACCGGGAGATATACACCCCTTCCAGGCCGAATCCGAAAGTCTCGGTCAGAATTGTCGCCGTAAGCACTTCGATCGATGCCGACGAAGAAAGGCCGGATCCGTTCGGGATGTTCCCATAGTAGACGATATCCATGCCACCGTCAGCCGGCAGGATGAAACCGTGCTGTTTCAGCGCCCATATCACGCCCTTCGGGTAATCCGCCCAGCTATTCTGGTGCACATCCAGGGTATCCAGGGCAAACTCGATGATGCCCTTCCCCGGAAAATTCGCCGAGTACAGCCGCATCTTATCGGTACCGTTTCTGCGTGCGGCTGCGTAGGTGCCTATGGTCAATGCGCACGGAAAAACATGACCGCCGTTATAATCGATATGTTCACCGATAAGGTTTACACGCCCGGGCGCGAAGAAAACGTCCGCTCCGGAAGCGCTGTTAAATACGTCCTTCATCGACGTTTTCAGGGTCTCCAATACTTCATTCATCTCTTTTCTCCTCCATTCGCGACCAATAGTCGCGCAGATCTTGTTGCATGGTCATCTCGTCGTTCCAAATGCGTCCGTTCGACCATTCCTTCGGGAACTGTTCCCGATATTCCTGCTTCAAAAAGCGTTCATCCATCAATGCGATGACTCCGTAATCGTCCGCCGTGCGGACCAGTCTTCCGGCGGCCTGCAGCACCTTCGTGATGCCCGGGAACAGATAGGCATATTCGAAGCCCTTACCCATGGTCTCTTCGAAATAATCCCGAAGGATCTCCCGCTCGGTGCAGATCTGCGGCAGACCCGTTCCCACGATCAGAACACCGATCAGGCTTTCCCGAACCAGATCGATTCCCTCGGAGAAGATACCGCCCATGATCGCCATGCCGATGCGCGTCACGCGCTCTTCATTGACCGCGAATTCAGCGAGGAAATCCTCGCGGTCGCGCTCGCTCATATCCTGCTGCTGGTACATGAATTCGATCTTATGCCCCTGATGGAACGCCATCGTCTCCAGGACCTCACCGACATCCCACATCATACGGTAGGAAGGGAAGAACGCCATGTAGTTTCCGGCGTGGCCCTTCACGATCGTCAGGATATTTCGGGCAATGTTTTCATACTGCCGCGGTCCTCGCCTCGTATATACCGTTGAAACGCCGTTAACGACGCCCAGAAGGCGTTTTTCGGGGTCAAACGGAGAAGGGACCGTGATCGCATAATCCTCGTCATCTGCGCCCAGTAGCTCCTTATAATAGCGTATGGGAAGCAGTGTCGCCGAGAATAGGATCGTGCTGCGTCCCTGATGCATACAGTCGAGCAGGCGAGACGCCGGGTGCACACAGAATAAATGGACTAAAAACGAATCCTCGGTCGGTTCGCCATAGGCGACATACGATTCGTCCATCGCTTCATATGTCAGGAGGAACGACCTCAGTTCAAAATAGAAATCCAGAAGGTCTTTATCCGTGAACTCCGGATGTTCCTCGTAAAACCGCTCCATTTCGGAAAATGCAGCATAGACATTATCATACAACAGTGGAAGTTCGGAAGCATCCAAGAGCTCACGGTCTGCATTTTCCGCATCACACACCTTCTTCATCGAGGACAGCTGGCGCTGCAGACGGTCGAGTTTCGACGTCACCAGCGCCAACGCCGGCGTCTCCTTCGTGAGCGCCTTAGCATCTTTCACATGTTTATGCGACAAAACGGCGCTGTACATCTCGCGGGCACGTTCCACCAGATTATGCGCCTCGTCGATCAGGAATATATAATCTCCCCTCTCCTCGCCGGCGAAAAACCGGGCCAGCCGGACGTCGGGATCAAACACATAGTTATAGTCGCAGATGATCGCATCCATCCAATAAGTCGCATCCAGTGACAGTTCGAACGGACAGACCTGATACTTCTCCGCAACCTTCAGGATATCCTCGCGGGTAATACGATCGTATTGCGTCACCAGGTGGAACACGGCATCATTGATCCGGTCGAAGAAGCCACGTGCATACGGGCAGGCCTCCGGGTTGCAATCCGGCGTCTCCAGGATGCATAGTTTTTCTTTCGCAGTCAGGATCAGGCTCTTAAATGCCAGCCCCTTTTCACGCAGGATATCGAAGGCTTCCTGAGCGACTGTGCGCGTGATCGTTTTTGCCGTCAGGTAGAAGATCTTATCCGCAAGCCCCTGTCCCATCGCGCTGACCGAAGGAAAGACGGCCGACATCGTCTTTCCGATTCCCGTCGGCGCCTCGATATACAGTTTCTTTCCGGCGGCGATCGTCTTATATGTCGAAACGACCAGTTGCTTCTGTCCGTTCCGATACGGAAAGGGAAATGCGATCGAAGGAATGGAGGCATTGCGCTCCTTCCGATGCTCCATCAGGAAATCGAACCACTTCGTCAATTTCAGAAGGACCTCGGTGAACCAGTCTTCCAGCTGCTCAAATGTCAGCAATTCCTCGAAATACTTCACCTGCATGGTTTTAATGTTGCAATAGGTCATGCGTACGCCCATCTGCTTTTGATCGTTTTGAAGGGCAAAAATATAAGCATAACACAGAGCCTGCGCGCGGTGTACCGCAACAGGCTCCGTGAAATGCTCCACATTTGCATACATACTCTTTATTTCATCGATGGAGGTCACGCCGTCCTCCCGGGTAAATATCCCGTCGGCGCGCCCCTCCAATAAAATCGTATATTCGAGACAGGCGATCTCATGTTTCAGAGAAACTTCCGCGCGGTACGTGCTGCCGCCGCGATCCTGCAAAGTCTTATGTATCTTCGCCCCTTTAAGCATCGCCTTTTTATCCCGGTAGGAGCCGCTGCGATTATCCAGATCGCCGCTCTGCATCACAAATTCCACGAGATCACGTACCGAAATACGTATCCGTCCGTCTATGATACGATACATGGCTCCTCCTTAGTTTTGATCAAGCGCGGCGCTTGCTGCTCTTACTCTGATCCGCAAGCAGCTTGATGAATTCTTTTTCCGTGACCGGTTTCGAATAGTAGAAGCCCTGGAAATAATCGCAGGACAATTCTTTAAGCTTATCCACATGCTTCTGGTCTTCTACGCCTTCCGCCACGATCTTAAGTCCCAGCTGATGCGCCAGATTGATGGTGCTCTCGAGCACGATCATCGCCGTCGATTCCTTAAACGCATCCCAAAGGATGTTCTTATCGATCTTCAGCACATTAAACGGCAAATGCAACAGATAGTTCAGGTTAGAATTACCGGAACCGTAATCGTCGATCGCAAACGAGAAGCCGTTCTTCGACAGGTTGTCGATATTATCCGAGAAGGTCTTATTGAATACGGCACGTGCCGTTTCCGTGATCTCCAAAGCGATATATTGAGGAAGAATCTGTGTTTCCTTAATGATAGACATCAATCGCTCACTGAGGTTCGACTGCATACACTGAACGGTCGAAAGGTTGATCTCGATATACTCGACACCCTTTTTGTAGAGGTTATTTGCCGAGATCATACGGCATACCGAACGGAATACATGTTCGCCGATCCAGATGATATTGCCCTGCTCCTCCGCGATGGGGATGAATTCCTCGGGGGAAATGTCTCCCAGTTCTTCGCTCTTTAAGCGCACCAAAGCCTCTGCGGAGATGATCTTATCCGTTTTCGCGTCGATGATGGGCTGATAGTATACCTGGAACTTATCGGAACCGATCGCGTTCTTCACGATACGCTCGATATTCCGTTTACGCGTGATCCACTCCATGTCGACCTGATCCGGCGCCAGGAGGGTCTTATCCTCACCGCGCACGGACAGACGCAATACATTGATAAAATCGTCGACATCTTCGATCGTATGCAATTCCTTCGGACAGAGCGCATAACCAACCGTAGCGTTCAGATGCGTAATGCTGTCGCCGACCGCCCATTCTCCGTTAAACTCACGTTCCAGTTCGATCGCCATCTTCATGAATTCGGCTTCTTCGTAATCCGTCATGACTACGGCAAATGTACTCTGCGAATAGTGGAAAACGTGCATCTTTTTATAGTTTTGATTGATAAAACGCATGATCTGCTGGTACAGGTCACGCAGGTATTCCTCTCCGAAGGTCTCGCGGATCATGCGGATTCCGTGGAATTTGATCACGATGAGCGCAAACGGTTCCTTCATCGTATACAGGCTCTCCAGAACCATACGCAGACCGCCGGAATTCATAACGCCGAGTTCCGTCTCAATGAACTCGCCGGGACGTTCCAGGGTAATGTAGATGATGATCAGAACCAGTGCAGCTGCAAAGCTTTCGATCAAAAACTCGGGGAAAATGTATTGTACGAATACGCTTGCTACCATCATAAGCAGAAAGGCGATGGTACAATACTTCAGTTTTCGGTTGATGCCGCTCTTCGCATAACGTATGCAATTCAAGCTGAGGATCGTGTAAAAAACGGCCGATGCATAGAAGAAATAGGTCAACGGACCGCGATGATAGATGTAATCCGCGTCGATCGTGAACAGAAGTTCATGCACCGGGTTCGTGATCGAGATGAGCGATGTTAAAATGAACGGGACCGCAAGGATGATCCGAACCTCGTACGCCTGCTTATTCTCTTGCTTTGAAAATGTATTACAGTACAAATAGAACAACCAAAGGCAGGCCGGATGCGAGATGAAGTACGCCTGATGAAAGACCGTCTGTACCACGTAGTTACTCGGAACAGAAGGATCCTGTGTGATCGTGGCAAACAGATCGAAAGCGGCGGTAAACAAATTCATCCAGAACAGCCGGACCAGTCTGTCATTTTGATATGTTTGAAGATAACGCCCCAGGTAGAATGCGATGATCAATACCGTCATGACTGCCATGGCAGCGATATCGAAATATATGATATATTCCATAAAAACTCCCTTTTTTCGGCCTAGGCCATCTATCATTATATCACAGGGAAAATACAATATCTAGAGGAGATAGTACATTTTTAGAGCGGTTTTACAAAAAAAGTCCGCCTCTCCTGAAGAGGCGGACTGTATAAGCGGTTTACGTTTTACTCACACGGAATGAAAGCTCCCTTGGTATCCCTGATTAAATTGATAGCGTCTGTCAAACGGCTGTACCAGCCTGAGGTTTCGAATACCGAATAGGAAACTCCGTAATATGTGCTTACTGCACCATATTCATACTTAGCCTTCAGAATGGTGTTCTTGTGCGACTTACTGCGGCTGTAAGCATCGATCTTATATTCCGCAGAAAGTGGAGTTCCGTAGAACGGCCCCGAGAAACAATTCTCACCGGTCGTCATCTTTCCGTTGTGGGAAATGGCTCCGTTTTCATTTACCGCCCAGGTAGCTCTTGCACTGGCGATCAGGTAAAGTTCTTCGCTCCAAAGTAAAGGCTTGCGTCCTGCGGCGATTCGCATCTCGTTCTGATAACGGAATACCTTCACCGCATCTTCACGGTCAAATCCGTCGGAACAGATTCCGTAAGGATTTGCCTCCTGCCCGATCACGTTCAATGTATAAACGTCACCGTTCAGAGTAACCGTCAGAGGGTTGATCCCCGGAAGGAACACGTCACTCTGTGCGGTCATGTTGTAGGTCCCTGCATAGTACCGGTCAATGCCTGCCTCAACGTAGCAGATCAACATTTCCGGATCGATCGGGGTTCCTACGGTGGTGGGACCGGTATACTCGATAACGATATCGGCGGATACCGGCAGTTTGGTGCTTCGCGCTGCTACTTGCATCGCGGGTGCATCTGTGATCTTAAGTACAGGTCTTTCGGGAGCTTCAAAACGAAGGCTGCACGCTACGTCCATGTAGCTTACGGTCATTTCGTTCTGTGCGGTCAAAAGTAAAGGAGTCGCGATAAAACCTTCGGGATTTGTCATTACGCTGCCATCCGACATCGTAACAGCTACAACGAGGTCACTGGCCGTTATAGTTTCTCCGACATACTTCGATCCGATGTAGGTCGCGCTGATACCGATTGGAGCCGGCTTAACGATCTCCGGTTCGGGCTCGGTGATCTCAGCTTCAACTACTGCTGCAACTTCTGTTTCGGTCTCATCGATCGTTTCCGTTTCAGCTTCTGCATCGGTCTGCAGGTCTTCTTCCGGGATATCGATTTCTTCAGCGGTTTCCGTAAGCTCTTCGATCACATCGATCGTCTCAGTCATCTCGACTGTGTCGGTCTCTTCGATCGCTTCGGTTTCTTCGGCTACTGCAGTTACCTCAGTTTCCGAACTCGCCTCGGTCTCCTCGGCCGGTTCGAGATCGGAAGATGTTGCAATCTCCTCTTTCCATGTCTCGGGGATGATGTCCGCTATCGGGAGCACGCCGTCCATAGGGGCTTCAATAAACCACTCGTTTACGTCATACTCTTTTGCGTTTTCGATCCCTTCATCAGCATCCGCTTTCGCCTCGTCATTTGCTTCGAGAGCTTCTTTTTCTTTATCCGACCAGGCTGCAACGAACTGCTCACTATCCGATCCGGGATCACCGTAACTGGGGCTCAACACCGAGAAAAATACGTAAGGCATCACATAAACGACCATGCAAAGCGACATGATGATAGCTGTGATCCTAGTCAGCTTCTTAAGCATAATCGTATCCTCCTTTCGTGTGTTTCTCTCTTCGTGTGTTCCCCTTCCTTGTAATACCCCCTTCGGTCCTTCCCCAAAGACCTTACTTCTATATGTTTTATGCTATCATATTTGTTCTAAAAAGTCAATCGTTTTTTCATCACTTTTCTGTATTCTTTTCATTTTCTTTCCACTTTCAAGAATGATTATCGTCGGAATTCACTAAATTATGTGATTTTTCTAAATTTTTTCGAAATTATTTCTAAAGAGTCTCTGCCACTGAGCAGTTAGTAACTGATGTGTTGTGCTATACATTCGGAAAATTCATAAAAAACACACCTCCATATCGAAGGTGTGTTGAAGTGCAGGGGAAGAGGGATTCGAACCCCCGTGAACGGTTTTGGAGACCGCAATACTGCCGCTGTATGATTCCCCTATTCGGTTGTCTGCCGCAGGCTCATATTTTCGAGTGCCACGCGACTTTACAATAATAGCACAGCCCCTCGGATTTGTCAACAAAAATATGACATTTTCTTTGAGGCTGTGCTGATATATTTTTTGCCGAATTATACGGCAGTATTCTTAGTGATGGAACAGGCGCAGACCGGTAAAGCACATAGCGATACCGTACTTATCGCACATCTCGATCACGTTGTCGTCGCGGATGGATCCGCCGGGCTGCGCGATCACGGTAACACCGCTGCGGTGTGCGCGCTCGATGTTGTCACCGAAGGGGAAGAACGCATCGGAACCCAGAGCTACGTCAGTCAATGTATCCAGCCATGCACGCTTCTCTTCTCTCGTGAATACTTCAGGCTTTACCTTGAAGATATTCTCCCAGATGCCGTCTGCCAGAACGTCCATATAATCATCGCTGATATATACGTCGATCGCGTTATCACGATCGGCACGTCCGAGCTTATCCACGAACTGCAGGTTCAGTACCTTCGGGTTCTGACGCAGATACCAGTTGTCTGCTTTATTGCCCGCAAGGCGTGTGCAGTGGATACGGGACTGCTGGCCGGCACCGATACCGATGGCCTGGCCGCCCTTTACGTAGCAGACGGAGTTGGACTGTGTATACTTCAGTGTGATCAGAGCGATCATCAGGTCGATCTTCGCCTGCTTTGAGAATACGGTGTTCTTCGTTACCATATTGTTCAGGAATGCTTCGTCGATCTTCAGTTCATTGCGTCCCTGCTCGAAGGAAACACCGAACACCTGCTTGCGCTCGATCGGATCGGGAACGTAGTCGGGATCGATCTCGATCACGTTGTAGCCGCCCTTCTTCTTCGCCTTCAGGATCTCCAGAGCTTCCGGCTCGTATCCGGGGGCAATGACACCGTCGGACACCTCACGCTTGATCAGAAGCGCTGTGGAAACATCGCAGACGTCGGAAAGGGAAATGAAATCGCCGAAGGAAGACATACGGTCTGCGCCGCGGGCACGCGCGTAAGCGGATGCCAGAGGGGACAGATCACCCATGTCGGCTACCCAGTAGATCTTCTTTTCGATCTCACTAAGCGGAAGGCCAACAGCCGCGCCGGCAGGGGAAACATGCTTAAAGGAAGTAGCCGCGGGAAGGCCGGTCGCCTGCTTTAATTCGCGCACCAACTGCCATCCGTTGAAGGCATCCAGGAAATTGATATAACCGGGTCTGCCGTTGAGCACCTTGATGGGAAGGTCCGAGCCGTTCTCCATGAAAATACGGGAAGGCTTCTGATTCGGGTTACAACCATACTTGAGTTCAAGTTCTTTCATTTTGCTACCACCTTATTTGTTCTTATTGATGATGCGCGTCTGATATGCGCCGGTCTGAATATCGATAAAACGAACGAACAGAGAAACCTTGTGCTCTGCGTTCAGGTTCGTCCAGATCATCTCGGTAAATGCGTCGATGTCGCCGTCGATGTCTACGAGTGTAGGCTCACCTTCGAAGCTGGGCAGCGGATTTCCGTCGTCCATATATGTGTGGATGAAGCGGCCCTCGCCGGAACGGGGAACGTCTACGGAAAATGTATTGCGCAGGCAGCAGGTCGGATCGCCGTTGTCGCTCTTTAAAATCGACATCGTGTAATCATAGAAGCCGTTCTGCACGTTCAGGATCGCGGAGATACGAGGGGTGTAGTTCGGACCGTCGGGCTCGAATTCACGCGTTTTAAGTGCCTCTTCGAAAGTCTTGCCGTCCCGCATCATCTCATAGATGGTATCGGTCTGGTCGCCGTTGGTCACGATCGTCGAATTGCCGAACACGCGTACCGGAGAATAGATGATCAGGCTCGGATCGGACAGTTTGGAAGGATCGAATGCCTGTGTGCGGATGCCGTTGTTCTCTTCTACGAATACACGGTTGCGGCTGTTCACGCTGCGTCCCATGATAAAATATGCACAGACAGCGTATTTGCCGTCTTTGCTCTTACCTACAACGATACCTCTGCCGGGGTAAGTTGTCTCTGCCAGTTCATTTGCCAGTGAAATCTTTTCCATTTTCTCCTCCGTTTGTTCTGTGTGGCCGGTCCGAAACCGGTTTATGTATTATTTACTCAACAAGTGTATCATAGCATGGTATACGGCCATTTGTAAAGAAAAAACAAACCGTTTTTTCGGTCTTTCTTCCATTACTTATGATAAGGTTCCCCGAATATGATGCGATATGCGCGGTAGATCTGCTCCGTCAAAATGACCCGCATCAACTGATGGGGAAATGTCATGGCCGAAAAACTGAGTTTGAAATCCGCCTGTTTCGATATGCGCGGATCCAACCCCAGAGAGCCCCCGATCACAAAGCAAATATGAGACACGCCGGCCACGCCGAGTTTTTGGATCTTCTCGGAAAATGCGACCGAGGAAAGCGGCGTTCCGCCGATCTCCAGCGTAATGATATACGCATCGTCCGGCAGTTTCGCGAGCAGGCGGTCGCCTTCTTTTTCCAGTATCTGGCGATTCAGGTTGTCGGAAGCGTCGTCCGGGGTCTTTTCGTCTGCCACCTGGACGATCTCCGGCTTGCAGTAACGCGTCAGCCGCTTCATATATTCGGCGATCGCAGCCTCCCAGTAGGATTCGCGGATCTTTCCCACACATAAGATCGTGATCTTCATATTCACTCCGTATGCCGGTCACCGGCCGTTTCCGAAAACATGAGCGATGAGAAAATCCCTCATCGCCCATGGGTCTTAATTGCTGTATATTTGATTACTTATTCTGCAAATATTCATGGATACCCTTAGCACCTGCGCGTCCGGCTTCCATGGCCAGGATAACGGTTGCAGCGCCGGTAACGGCATCACCGCCGGCAAATACACCTTCTTTTGAAGTCTGGCCGTTCTCCTCGGAAGCAATGATGCACTTCCATTTGCTGGTCTCCAGACCTTCGGTCGTGGAAGAGATCAGCGGGTTCGGGGAGGTGCCGAGCGACATGATGACGGTATCAACATCCAGGGTAAACTCCGAATTCGGCTTAACGACAGGTCGTCTTCTTCCGGATTCATCCGGCTCTCCGAGTTCCATCTCCACGCACTTCATACCGGCTACCCAGCCCTTATCATCTACGAGGATCTCGGTCGGGTTCGTAAGAAGTTTAAAGATGACGCCCTCTTCCTTTGCATGGTGTACTTCTTCGACACGGGCAGGAAGTTCTTCCTCACCGCGACGATATACGATATATACCTCCGCGCCCAGACGAAGCGCGGTTCTGGCTGCGTCCATGGCAACGTTTCCGCCGCCTACGACAGCTACCTTCTTACCGGCAGAGATCGGGGTCGCATAGTCTTCTTTAAATGCCTTCATGAGGTTGCTGCGGGTCAGGTACTCATTGGCCGAATAAACACCGTTCGCCTGCTCGCCGGGGATGCCCATGAACTTCGGCAATCCTGCGCCGGAACCGATGAAAACAGCCTCGTAGCCGTCCTCCATGAGTTCGTCGATCGTGATGGACTTACCGATGATGGCATTGCATACGATCTCCACGCCCAGACTCTTAACGTTGTTGATCTCCTTCTGAACGACAGCGCTCTTCGGAAGACGGAACTCCGGAATACCGTAGGTCAAAACGCCGCCCGGCTCGTGCAGGGCTTCGAAGATGGTCACGGAGTATCCGAGTTTCGCCAGGTCGCCGGCACAGGACAGGCCAGCAGGGCCGGAACCGATCACGGCCACTTTATGGCCGTTGAGCTTTTCTGCCTTCTTCGGGACAATGCCGTGCTCGCGTGCCCAGTCAGCAACGAAACGCTCGAGCTTACCGATGGCTACCGGCTCACCCTTGATTCCACGAACGCATTTACCCTCGCACTGGCTCTCCTGCGGACATACACGGCCGCAGACAGCAGGCAGGGAGCTGGACTCGCTGATGATATTGAAAGCACCCTCAAAATCTCTCTCTTTGATCTTCGAGATAAATGCGGGAATGTTGATCGCTACAGGGCAGCCCATCATACAGCGGGCATTCTTACAGTTGAGACAACGCTGTGCCTCTTCTACGGCTTCCTCTTCGTTGTAGCCATAGCAAACTTCTTCAAAGTTGTGTGCGCGGACCTTCGGATCCTGCTCACGCACCGGTACCTTATGCATTACGTCCATTATTTGTCACCTCCGCAGTTTCCGCATCCGCCGTGATGTGTGTCGCCCTCTTTTGCAGCGAGGAACGCACGTCCTTCCTCGGTCTTATACATCTGCGAACGCTTCATGGCCTCATCAAAGTCGACCAGATGTCCGTCAAACTCCGGACCGTCAACGCAGGCGAACTTCACCTGGCCGTCTACGGTCAGACGGCAGGCGCCGCACATGCCGGTTCCGTCTACCATGATCGGGTTCATGCTGACGATGGTCGGGATACCGAGCTCCTTCGTGAGCTTACATACGAACTTCATCATGATCATCGGTCCGATGGCTACGCAGGCATCGTATTTCTTACCTTCTGCAACCAGATCGGAAATGACCTGGGTGACCATGCCGTGACGGCCGTAGCTTCCGTCATCCGTTGTGATGTAGAGGTTGTCGGCAACTGCCGCCATCTCCTGCTCCATGATCACGAGATCCTTCGTCTTCGCGCCTACGATGGCATCTGCGTGGAAGCCGTTCTCACGGAACCATTTCACCTGCGGGTACACAGGCGCAGTTCCGAGACCGCCGGCCACGAATAATACCTTCTTTTTGGAAAGTGTCTCAGGATCCTCACTGATGAACTCGGAAGGACGTCCGAGAGGTCCGACGATATCGGCAAATGCTTCGCCGGTCTTCAGCTGCGCCATACGGAAAGAAGATGCTCCGACGACCTGAACGACCAGGGTAACGGTCTCCTTCTCTCTGTCATAATCACAGATCGTCAGCGGAATACGCTCAGATTTGTCGTCGGTCCTGACGATAACGAACTGTCCGGGAAGGCACTTTCTGGAAACCAAAGGCGCCTTTACGTCAAATAGGTAAATGTTTTCTGCCAGCTTTTCGGCCCGCAAAATGTCATACATTGAATTATCCTCCGTTTATCATAGCGTAAGGTCGATGCAACTGCCCGACCTTACACGTAGAAATATGGTTCGATCGCCGCCGGAACGTTTCAGCGCCCGGCGCAGCGTTCGTAAAAATCTAATATCCGGCCTGGAAACAGGCCTATCGGAACTGCCAGAAGCCCGATCAAGCGATCTCAGGGAACAGAGCCTTTACCGCAGGATAGATCTTCTTAAACTTCTGATAACGCTCTTCGTACTTCGCAACGAGCTCCGGTGTCGGCTCAACGGTGTCAATGACCTTAACGAGCTTCGCTGCTGCGTCCTCTACGGATGCGAACTCACCGTTTGCAACAGCTGCGAGCATAGCGCCGCCGTATGCAGGACCTTCTTCGGATGCGATGACATCGACCTTGAGGTTCATGATGTTCGCGATCATCTTCTTCCACAGCGGGCTCTTTGCGCCGCCGCCGCAGATCTTGGTGCGCTCGATCTTGATGCCGAGGCTGCGAGCTACTTCGAGAGAATCACGAAGTGCAAATGCAACGCCTTCGAGAACGGCCTGTGTCATATCCGCACGGGTGGTATCCATGGTCATGCCGATGAAACAGCCTCTTGCGTTCGGATCGTTGTGAGGAGAACGCTCGCCCATCAGGTACGGCAGGAAATAAACATGGTTCTCACCGAGCTTGGTGATCTTCTTCTGCTCCTCTGCGTAAGCATCAGTGCCGATGATGTCATCCATCCACCACTTGTTACAGGATGCAGCGGAAAGCATGCAGCCCATCAGGTGGTAAGCGCCGTCTGCGTGTGCAAATGCGTGCAGGGCGTTGTTGGCATCTACGCCGAACTTCTTGCTGGAAATGAAGATGGTGCCGCTGGTTCCGAGGGAAATGTTGCAGTTTCCGTCGCCTACGGTTCCGGTTCCTACAGCAGCTGCTGCGTTGTCGCCTGCGCCTGCAACGATCTTAACGCTCGTGGAAAGCCCTAACTCTGCTGCAACGTCTGCCTTCAGGGTGCCTACGGTCTCGTAGCTTTCGAAGATCTTCGCCATCTGGGACTCCTTGATACCGCAGATGTCGAGCATTTCCTTCGACCAGCACTTATTCTTAACATCGAACAGAAGCATCCCGGAAGCATCGGAAACATCCGTGCAATGTACGCCGCTGAGCATATAAGCGATATAGTCCTTCGGAAGCATGATCTTTTCGATCTTAGCGAAGTTCTCGGGCTCGTTGTTCTTGATCCAGAGTACCTTCGGAGCGGTGAAACCGGTGAAGGAAATATTGGCCGTGTATTCGGAAAGCTTATCCTTACCGATCACGTTATTCAGGTAGTCACACTCTTTGTATGTACGACCGTCGTTCCAAAGGATCGCGGGACGGATGACATTGTCCTCTTTATCCAGGATGACCAGTCCGTGCATCTGACCGCCGAAGCTGATGCCTGCGACCTGGGACTTATCGCACTCGCTCACGAGTTCCTTGATACCTGCGATGGTCTCGCGATACCAATCCTCAGGATTCTGCTGTGACCAGCCTGCCTGCGGGAAATAAATGGGATACTCGCGGGAAACGATCTTCTCTATTCCGCCCTTTTCATTCATGAGCAGCAACTTGACTGCTGATGTTCCTAAATCGACACCGATATATAACATCTCATACCTCCGTATTATTTTGTTCTCATTTTTGAGCGCACGGCTCCTTTATTATCCTACACGATATATGTTAAAAATGCAACAACTTTTCCTAAAAATCCACATCACGGGAAATATAATTCTTTACGAATCGCCCCACTTATATTATACTTAGGAAGGAGCAAAGCGGTCATCCCGTAAAACCGGGAACCGGGCCGCACGTTCCGAATGATCACGCATCACATTCTATTATAGATACGAAAGGAGCATCTCTTATGAATACGATCGAATGTATCAAAACACGCAGAAGCATCCGCGAGTATAACGGACAGCCGGTGGACCGAAAGCTGATCGAGCAGGCCATCGAAGCGGCTGCCTTCTCTCCTTCCTGGAAAAATACACAGGTGACCCGCTACATCGTCATCGATGACGCGGCTTTAAAGGACCGCATTGCCGACGAATGCTGCTCTTCCAACCACAACGGCGGCATCATCAAGCAGGCTCCGGTTCTGGTCGTTACGACCATGATCAAAGCTCGCTCCGGTTACGAGCGCGACGGCTCGTTCTCCACTCCGAAGGGAGACGGCTGGCAGATGTTCGACTGCGGCATCGCTACACAGAGTTTCTGTCTTGCAGCGCACGAATTGGGGCTGTCCACACTGATCATGGGCATCTATGATACCGATAAGATCACCGAGATCCTGCAGATTCCGGAGACCCAGGAGGTCGCTGCGCTGATCAGCGTCGGCTACACTGACCTTACCGACGTTGCGGCTCCGAAGCGCAAGACTTTGGAAGACCTGATCACCTATAAGTAAAACCGCAAACCAACTTCGATTAAGGAGTATCTCCATGCAAATTCGACATTTTTTAAGTCCTTCGGATCTTTCGGAGGCAGAACTGGATCGGTTGCTCACCTTAGCGAGCGATATCGAGGAAAACCCGGACGCCTACGCCCATGTTTGTGACCGCAAAAAACTGGCCACCCTCTTCTACGAGCCCAGCACCCGCACCCGCCTCAGTTTCGAGGCCGCGATGCAAAACCTCGGCGGCACCGTTATCGGTTTCTCCGATGCATCCCAAAGCTCCGCTACGAAGGGTGAAAGCGTATCCGATACCATCCGTATCATCAGCTGCTACGCCGACATCTGCGCCATGCGTCATCCGAAGGAAGGCGCGCCCATGGTCGCAGCGCAAAAGTCCGGCATTCCCGTGATCAATGCGGGTGACGGCGGACACCAGCACCCGACGCAGACATTGACCGATCTGCTCACGATCCGGAAGCTCAAAGGCCGCCTGGATCACCTGACCATCGGCATGTGCGGCGACCTGAAATTCGGCCGTACCGTACACTCCCTGATCAATGCGATGATCGTCTACCCCGGCGTATCCTTCGTCCTGATCTCGCCGAAGGAACTGCGCGTTCCCGATTACATCCGAAAGAACGTTCTGCAGGACCGCGGCATCCCCTTCGAGGAGGTCTCCAACCTGGAGGAAGCCCTTCCGAAGTTAGACCTCCTGTACATGACCCGTGTACAGCGTGAGCGTTTCTTCAACGAAGAGGAATACATCCGCATGAAGGACTCCTACATCCTGGATCGCCAAAAGATGGAACTGGCCCCGAAGGACATGCTCGTCATGCACCCGCTTCCCAGGGTCAATGAGATCTCCGTCGACGTCGACGATGATCCGCGTGCCGTCTACTTCAAGCAGGTCCAGTACGGCGTCTACGCCCGCATGGCACTGATCATGACGTTGCTTGGGCTGGATCCCGGGAAACCCCTGTAGTAAGCATAAATATCTATGATCTCATCGATCATTATCAGAAGCATAAATAAAGAAGCGACACGGAATACGTTCCGCGCCGCTTCTTTTTCTTTTTTGTTCTCTTATATGTTATTTGGCTTTGTTAAATGTTCCAAGGTCAAATAAGAAATACTGCCCGTTTTCGATATCGTTCTCTTTTACTCCCTTGAGTTCAGGGTAAGTCATTTTCGCGAGCATCTTTTCAAAAAATTGGTCATCTCGTTCAGCTACTCTGCCTACTATAAATTCACCGCAAGCTCCCGGTCGAAGAGAAATCGACATACCATCCCATGCTTCCAGATAATTATTTCTTTCCGGGCTGATCTTGAAATAATGTCCGGGATCAAAAAGCTCCTCACCAGTATTTTTGCAATCACACACGAAAGTAAAATGTACACCATAATCTACGCTCCAGAAAGGCAATTCCACACCTACTCCATTTAATTCAAAATCAAGTTTTGCAGGTGTACACAAATTTGCGATTTCTACCTTTTGTGTAAGCCATTTAACCGAATCATGCGGTGAAATGAACGTATTATCGGCCGATACGCCTTGCGCTATTTCTTTTACGGTTTTATAGCAAAAATCAATCAGAGTGTATTTGGGAATAAGCCACTTCATAAATTTCTTAGCTTCTAACTCACCAAGCGCTTGAATTCTTTTGATTATTGCCTCCTGCAAATTTTCATGTGTTACTTTAGCAGTTTTTTCTGCATCTGCCCATTCCATGGCATTCAGATAATGATTTAAATCATCTTTGCAGACATATACTTCCACCACCCGGAAACCATCGGGCATCAAATGAGGGGATGATACCCAAACCACCGATGTGTTTCCGTCAAGGGTCATTCCACGATCGGATGTAAATGTAATGGTATATTTTACCGGAACATCATTCTTTGTTTCCTGGATATATGTAAGCTGTAACCTATTCATATCCTGCACCGACTGATTATGCATACGAGGGATAATATAGTCTCCATTCTTCCAAGTAGTATGGATAACGGAAGGAGCATCTATTGAGATTCTATATCCACAGGGCAATCCGTTCAGTAGCTCTCCGAAGTCAAACCGAATATCTTGAGTTGTATTAGGGATGATCCATGAAGTTAATGTATATGTGTAACCTCCGTCGCTTGTGACAGGTCTGGACGGCCTCCATATAGCATATAAGGGAATCACGCTTCCATCACTCATCGCCCCGCAAGCAGTAAGGATATCAGAATCAATATTCTGCCCCTCTGCGAATATAGCGCCAGTTCCATCTTTTGTCGTACTCCATCCGACAAATTCTTGAGGAATGGTTTCAAAATTCGGCGAAGAATAAGGGCGCTCTGAAATATTACAGGAATAAGTATTCCTAGGCATGCGAACATCATCCCCGTACTTTATCGATATATCGTCGACGGATCCGTTACCGGAACCACCTCCACGATTTGCCTCAAAACGGATCGTATATGAACGCAGTGTCCAGATGGCTTTGAGGGTAATACTTGTCGAGCTGCTGACTGTATCGTTGGCAGATACGAATTTGCTCGTATTTCTCGCATCGACCCAACCCTCAAATACATAACCGGGCTTAGAAGGTGTCGGCAAGGTGCCAAACGTTGAACCCGAATCACGACAGATCGGGTCGAGAGAATCCGCTCCGGTCAGTTTTATTAAAATGACCTTTTTAGTTTCCAGTTTCTCTTTACATTTCGTACACTTAAGAACCTTTTCACCAGGCTTCTTTGTGGTAGGCTCAGTAACTAACTCCCACTCACCCGGAACATGACCGGTATGTTTGATCGCTCGTGTTTGCTTCTCTCTGCATTCAAGGCAGATCCTGGTTTCAACGCCATCTGTCTCGCAAGAAACCGGAGTCGTTTCTTTCCAGCTGTCCCACTTATGACCGCCGGGGGATTTTACGGTTCTTGTTTCCGTGTAATCGCATCTCTCACAAACGCGTTTTTCTGTACCATCCGTGGTGCAAGTTCTGGACTTAACTGTGATCCATTCGCCCATTTTATGGCCTAAAGCCGGAATGACCGATGTACCGCAGTTTGCGCCACAGGTATCACATACCAGATATTTGGATCCGTCTGTCGTACAGGTTGCCGCTTTTATGATCTTAAAGTTTCCGTGCGGTGTATGTAAGCCGGTCGCCGGAATTGTGCGGGTCTCCTTCTGATTACATGTTAAGCATACACGGGTCTCAACGCCGTCTTTGCCGCAGTTATTCGGTGTTGTAACCTTCCAGCTGTCCCACTTGTGGCCGCCGGGGCTCTTGATCGTAACAGTTTCCGTATATCCGCATCTGCCACAAGTATGCTTTTTAGAACCATCAGCCGTGCAGGTCGCCTGCTTGATCGTAGTCCAGCTGCCGTAATCATGGCCTAATGCCGGAATGACCGATGTACCGCAATTCGCGCCGCAGGTATCACATACCAGGTATTTCGATCCTGCTGTTGTACAGGTAGCTGCTTTTGTGATCTTGTAATTTCCGTGCGGTGTATGTAAGCCGGTCGCCGGAAGTGTCCGGGTCTCCTTCTGATTACATGTTAAGCATACACGGGTCTCAACGCCGTTTTTGCCGCAGTTGTTCGGTGTTGTAACCTTCCAGCTGTCCCACTTGTGGCCGCCGGGGCTCTGGATCGTTGCCGTTTCCACGGTGCCACATTTCGAGCAGGTACGACGTTTTGTACCATTCGTAGTACAGGTCGCTTTTGTGATCGTAGTCCAGCTGCCAAAAGCATGTCCAAGTTTTGTGATCGTTCCGGTTTCCACGACTCCACATCTCGAACAGGTGCGCTGCTTTGTACCATTAGCGGTACAGGTCGCTGCCTTCGTCGTGGTCCAGTTTCCGAAACTATGGCCTAATGCCGGAATGGTAGTTGTTCCGCAGTTAGCTCCACAGGTATCGCATACCAGATATTTCGATCCTGCTGTTGTACAGGTAGCTGCTTTTGTGATCTTGTAATTTCCGTGCGGCGTATGTAAACCGGTTGCCGGAAGTGTCCGGGTCTCCTTCTGATTACATGTTAAGCATACACGGGTCTCAACACCGTCTTTGCCGCAACTATTCGCTGTCGTAACCTTCCAGCTGTCCCACCTATGGCCGCCGGGGCTCTTGATCGTCGCCGTTTCCTTGGCGCCACATATCGAACAAGTACGTTCCTTCGTTCCGTCCGTAGTACAGGTCGCTGTCTTCGTCGTAGTCCAACTGCCGAAAGAGTGGCCGGGTGCAGTGATCGTTTTCGTTTCCTTGCCACCACATCTCGAACAGGTGCGCTGTTGTGTACCATTTGAGGTACAGGTTGCTGCCGTCGTAGTGGTCCAACTGCCAAACGAATGGCCGGGTGCAGTGATCGTCAGCGTTTCCTTGCCTCCGCATCTCGAACAGGTGCGCTGTTGTGTACCATTTGAGGTACAGGTCGCTGCCGTCGTAGTGGTCCAACTGCCAAAAGAGTGGCCAGGTGCAGTGATCGTCTGCGTTTCCTTAGTGCCACATCTCGAGCAGGTGCGCTGCTGTGTACCATTTGAGGTACAAGTCGCTGCCGCCGTAGTGGTCCAACCGCCAAAGTTATGACCCTTTGCCGCGATCTGATAGCCGGCTAACGTTTTTCCGCACAAAGTACATTCAGCATGACCGGTACCTGTCTTTGTACAGGTAGAATCAACGTCCGTTACGTTCTTCGAAACATGTGACTTTACAGGAATTACTTCTTTTTCGACCTTACCACAGCGATTACATTTTCTCTCTTTGGTTCCGGTAGAATAGCAGGTAGAATCTCTAGTCACATTCCAGCTGCCCCAGTAATGGTAATTTAAGCAGCTATCACATGCATATACGATCGTGTCAGCGTTGTCCGCGTCAAACTTCTCCAGTACTTCAGGTACAGAACTGCTAAATCTGGCAAATAACTGATCCACGGTTATACCGGGCTCGGTTCCCAGAATATAGGCTGCAGTTCCGGCGATCGACTGCGCTGCGCCGGATGTACCATTATCCCACAAAACGTATGCGTCCACATAATCGCCGTAATTCGAATACGTGGTCTGGCCGAGTTCATTGACTGCACCGACAGCCAGCACCGTCGGATATGCAGCCGGGTAGACCTTCTCGGTATCGGAATAGTTACCGGCAGCAGCTACTACAAGGATTCCCGCCTCATATGCTCGGACCAATGCATCTTCCAAAAGTGCAGAACGTTCTGTTCCAACAAAACTCATGGAAATAATGTCTGCTCCGTTTTCGATTGCCCAATTGATGCCGGCAACTACAGATGAATACGTTCCGTGTCCCTCATCATCAAGCACCTTAACATCATAGATATCCGCTTCGGGAACCTGTGACATTAAAATCGCTGCCATGGAGTTTCCATGAGCGGATCCTTCATTTTTCTCTCCGACAAAAGAAACGCTCTTCTTCGTTTCAAATTCGGATACTCCTGCGTCCAACAACGCGATCTTGATCCCCGCTCCTGCGTACTCATCGCAGTCATGATCATCATGGCAATGATCAACCATTCCGAACACGTCACACGTGTCGTGGTCATGCTCCCCTGTGTATTCCACATTAGCATCTGCCAAAACGGAAGCATCTACATAGGTCGCATCATGTGCAGGAACACTTCCGGCCAGAATAATAGCCAAAAGTGTACCTGCAAGTTTTTTCAGTTTTTTCATTCTTTATCCTCCTTTGTATTTTAGCAGGTCTATGGCCATGTCCTGCTCTGAAAATGATCTTTTTATTCAAGATCATAAACATTCCTGATTTGTTTTATCCAATCATACCATTTTTACAACTGGTTTCATTTATACCATGTATCGCAAAAAAAGTCAAGCAAAATAATTCCGATTGTTTTTGGCATTTTGTGAAAAATTAGTCTGCTTGTCAACAAAGCCTCTGCCATGCTATAATTATTTGCGTGTGCAATAGAAACGAAAAATATATGCCGCTGTTTGCACAACAGCGAGATAAAAAGGGGATCCGGAGAAAAGATAGTTTTCATTCTCCTGTCAAAGCTAAATAAGGCAAGAGTTTCACGATCCAGGCGAAAGCCGTTGCCGGCCTGTCCGGAAGCGTATCCATGGCAACCACCTCTGTCACCTACGGCAATGGTTGCAACATCACCGGATCCTTCTCTTCCAGCAGCAAGATCACCAGCGTTACCGGAAAGATCATCAACTCGTCCGGTACGGTAGTTCAGTCCGAGACCATTTATCCGAACTCCTATTCCGTTGATATTAAGAGTTCTGCGATCAACTCGAACCTGAGATTTGGAAAGCTTGCAAGAGGCGGTTATAGTCTCTCGGTTACCGCTAATGATGCGGATGGACACTCCCTGACCAGAACTGTTACTTTCTCTGTAAGGTAATTCACTAAAACGTCTGATATATACAGACATAAAAAACCGCCCGATCCCGCCAACTGCGAGATCGGGTGTTTTTTCGATTAGTAAACATTATCCTAATCAATATGCTCTCCTTCGTCATCTATGAAGTTTCTCTCGAAAACAGCCTTCTGTCTTCTATCATTCCATGTAGTTTTGATAGTACATCTTCTTATATGCTGTTTTTGCAATAATACCTGACGTCATAAATAAAAGCCCTGAAAGCAACAACGTATAAAAACCGGCGGCCGGAGCAACAACATTACCCCCGCCCTTACTATTCAGTTTTTCCTGTATCTCGAAGTACTTTAACAGAAACACACAGACATCTACTCCGATGATGAAAAAGCCTGTCAGAACGAGTCCGGATCCCTTGCCTTTTTTGATACGAGAAGCATACACTACTCCCAAAGCAATAATCAGTAAGATCAAAAGGCCATAATATTTGAGTTCTTCCTCGATCAAAGTAACTGTGACTATATTCAAAAAGGAGTAGAAAGGAAAAAACAAAGCGAGGACGCCGATTGCACCTCCCAACATACCAATAGACATACCGGTATGAAATAATGAATTTGCCCGTTCCACAGCGTCAGCATATTTCAAAAAAGAATTCTGAACACGGGAATATGGCCGTTCTCCATAGTAGTTGGAGTATTTTTCAGAGGGTTTCGATGCCGTTTCTTCCATAGGTTTTCCGGTTGCAAAAACGATTTTACAGGTATGGCACATGGTCGCGGTATCTGGCAGGCTTTCACCGCAGTTCGGACAGATCATAATAACACCTCTTCTCCGGTAAAATTTCAAAAAATAATCAGGTCTTTGGGCCCATTACAGGCCCATTGACTTGATTATCTATTCAGTCTGTTAAACTCTATATCTTATGAACTTATCTTCTTATTTCTTCTTGGAAGTGCCCTTCTTCTGGGAAGGTGCCGAAAGGAACATATAGCAAACTGCTGCCAAAGCGCCGCCAACCAACGGAGCTACGATAAATACCCAAACATCTGCCAATGCATCGCCACCTACGAACAGAGCCGGTCCGAAACTTCTCGCAGGGTTCACGCTCGTACCGGTAAAGTGGATACCGAAGATGTGTACCATGGTCAATGTAAGACCGATCACAAGACCTGCCATCGAAGAATACTCCGCCTTCGCGGTAACGCCCAAGATTGCGATCACAAATACGAAGGTGAGGATGATCTCAATGATCAGGGACTTCGCTACATCGCCATCAAACAAACCGTTCTGTCCGAGTTTATCAAAGTTGCCGGTCAGGCCGCCCAAAACTGCTGCACCTGCAATAGCACCGATGAACTGAGCTACGACATAACCGCAAAAATCCTTCACATCCATCTTCTTCGAGATCAGCATTGCAAAGGAAACCGCCGGATTGATGTGGCAACCGGAGATATTGCCGATGGAATATGCCATCGCAACGATCACAAGGCCGAACGCCAGAGCAGTCATAATATACGCTGAATCGAACTTATTCGTATCACATCCGGCGACTGCAGCCGTTCCGCAGGCAAACAAAACCAAAACAAATGTACCGATAAACTCTGCTACATACTTCTTTAACGCTTCCATATCTTTCCTCCTAACCTTAGAAAGCTTTTCGCATTTTTTGTACCGATCACGGGCATAGCCCACCTACACCCGAATCATACCACAATGCTATGGAAAAATCAAGATTTCAGTTCCTGCGAAATCGTTAATCGATCCTCCTTCAGTTCAAACGCTCCGAGAGCTCCGCACACCATCGGAATGCGCGGCGGCTGATGCCCGATATCCGCCTCAAACACGATTGGAACGTTCAGGGGAGCCAGCGCGTCCAGAACGGCGGTCTCATAGTCCGTGTCATACTGCATATTGAAGATGGCCGGACGTCCGAACACGAAACCCTTTGCATTTTCAAAGGCTCCCGCTTCACGTAACTGCCACAGCGCACGCGTCAGCATCGGAGAACTCAGTTCAAAACTCTCTAGGAACCACAGGACGCCGTCGTCCTTATAACGGCGGGCGAAGCCCGCACCGTCCTCGTACGGCGTACCGATGAGGCAGACAATGCTGTCCAGGCAGCCGCCGATCCACCGGCCGGATGCCCCCAGTTGCTCTGCTCTCTTACCGTTTTTATCGACACCGAAGATCTTAACATCGCTGTTAAGTTCATACGGTTCCAGCCCTGTCTCACGCTTCAGCCAGCCATTCTGGTAGCGATCGTAGCTTTCATGTACGAACGTTTCGTCGTTACCGGAAAACAGTTTTCCTTGCCACAGGTCAATATTTTCCGAGATACTCGGATGCCAGGGCACCATACCGAAGTCTCCGAGGTTATGGCTGTAGATCGATGCGATATCGAGGCAGGTCGTGATCGAATAGGTCAGGTTCGTCGTGTCGGAGTATCCCTGCACCCACTTCGGATCGGCTCGCAATATGTCTGCTGCATCTTTCAGATAGGGCAATGCTTCGCAGAGGTAATCTCCGCCCGATTCCGCAACGATCGTGCGTACCTTCGGATCAACCAGCAAGCTCTTCAGTGCATTCGCACGTACGCCTGCCGCAGCGCTCCTGCCCCGCTCACTCTGAAACACTTCGGCTGTTTCCTTTACGCAGAAACCAGCCTGTTTCAGCTGCGTTACCGCGCTCTTATGGCGGATGATATCGACTTCGGCAGTGCGCCCGTCAGAGGGCGCGCAGATGCCGATACAGTCACCGGGTTTCATAAATCTCGGATAGATCATGTTCTCACCTCGTTGTTGATTTTTTTTCGTATTTCGTGTATGATAGTTACAGCATTTGTCAGGAGGTATTTTATGTTAAATATCAGCGGTCTGGAAGAAGGTATCGTACTCGATCATATCAAAGCCGGCATGTCCACTTTGGTTTTCGATTCCCTGAACCTGGAAAAACTGAACACGGAGGTGGCGATCATCCGCAACGCGAAGAGCCAAAAGATGGGCCGTAAGGACATCATAAAGATCGCCGGAGGCCTGGATCAGGTCGACCTCGACATCCTCGGCTACCTGGATCACAACATTACGGTAAATATCATCAAAGACTCGGTGATCGTCGAGAAGCGTCGTCTGAAGCTTCCTGTCCGCATCTACAACGTGATCAAATGTAAAAATCCCCGTTGTATCACTTCCATCGAGCGCGGCATCCCGCAGGTGTTTGAACTGGCCGATGAAGAAACAGCGACCTACCGTTGCATTTACTGCGAAGAAAAATACGATCGATAATATCTCAAAGGACCCGTGAAAACGGGTCCTTTTAAAATGTATCAACGTTGAATACCAGCCGGCCTGAAAACCGGCCGCCGATATACCCTTATCACAGGTCGTGATCGACGACCACGATCACAAAACCGTATATATTGCTATGGATCTCGAGGGCCTTCTCTAGTTCGATCTGGCCGGCTTCGGAATGACTCCAGGTTTTAAACTCGGGAGAACTCATCAGGAGGAAATATCGGTCGACTCCTTCCTGCGGTCCGAACCATGTCGTACTGGTCTGATAGTTTTCATGTTGAATACCGAAATCGTTAAAGCTTATATTGCGCGCCTTAACCTTCTCTCCCGTATAGACGGTGATCAGCTGGCTGTTCCAGAACGAAGCATAACCATAGGTCAGATCGTTCTGTTCGAGGAAATCCGCCACCTTATAGACGGCCTTATCACGATTGTAATAGAAGCCTTTTCCGAGGATCACGGCGGAGTTCAATAATGCGGTCAATGCGAGCGGCACCGTGACTAAAACAATCAGCCGCTGTGCGATAGAACGCTTTTGGATCTCATAGTAAAGCGTGAATACCAAAAGCAAAAGACCGGAAGCAATGATCGGGGACAAACGCCAGTTTGCCGTAGCCAAAAGGCCGAATATAAAGGCGAAAACGATCGCTGCCGTCAGCACCACGTGCGACCAGAGAAAAACCTTTAAAGGGCGGTCTTTAATATGCTTATAGCGGATCAAAAGAGCGATCGGTAAGATCGCGATCACGATCGCTGTTACCAGGCGAAGCAGGTAACCGACCGAAACGAGACTGAACATAGGCTTTCGTTTATTGATCTCCAAACCGAAAAGTTTAAACCAGGCATTCGGCAGGTCGAGCAGATGTTGCGGCCAGTCGCTCATCACTGACCATACGGAATATGAATCAGCGTATCCGGCGGTACGCGCCTCGAGGATACCGAAAAGCCAGATCAATCCCAACAGGGAGGAAACTGCCAAAAGCACGGCCAGAACGCCAAATGCTTTATTCTCCTTGCATTTTAACGGACTCTCCGCATCGAAGAAACGTTCCAGGAAAAATCCTGCAAACAACGGTAAGGTGACCAAAATGATCATCTGGCTGCCGTCCAAAGTAACGCACATAAAATACAGTCCTGCGAGGGCCAGTGCATACCATGTCAGTTTCTTCTCACGATACCGTCTCTCTAAGGAGATCAGGATCGCAAACCCGAAAAACAGAAGCATCGCCCCGAGGCTGTAGTAGATCACATGTCCCCAGAAGATCTCCCACATCTTCTCTGACGAAGAGATCACCAGTAAGGTCAGGCCAATGCAATCGAAGCGGTATGCGAGCGACAGCCCAGCCGCACGGCATGCCAGAAAGATCGAAACGACAAACAGGAGCATAAACAATGTCATGCCGAGACTGTGCGTCGTGATCGAAACACCGAACAGCGGGATGAACGGAAGCATCAAAAGATTTCCACCGAACGGAAGCTGCGCCGCGTAATAAAAGTTCGGCGAGATCCATTTGCCGGAATCATAGGAGGCTTGGGCCCACAGGATCGTGTCGGTACAATCGGAATGCATATATCCGACACTGGGTCCGAAAATATAAAACAGGACGGTAAATACGCCCAAAAGAGCAAACGCTGCAGAGATGGACAGATGAAGACCGGCAGCCGTTATCAGCGGACGGGTATCCTGCTCTTCGACCTTCTCTTCAATGTTCTCATCCACATCTTCGATCTGCGTCGTATTCTCCGTTAAGGTTTCCGCCTCCTTAGACTCCATCTGGGAACTCATCGTTTCCTGCTCCTTCTAAACTCTGATCTATTCTTCCGAGGACTCTTCCTCTTCTTTCACCTGAGCCGCTTCATGGTACTCCTGCTCGGTGTTCACGTTCCAGACATTGGACTTATCGGTGCGTCCCGTAAGGATATTGTCGACTGCCTCGAACGCAGTTACCATCGAGTGGTCCATGTTGTTATAGCGATGCTGACCATTTCGGCCAATGCAGTACAAATTCTCATATTCATCGAGGTACTCGACCACACGGTCCATCAGCGCATAGGTGTCAAAGTAAGCAGGGTACGCTTTCTTCACACGTTCACGATGCGCGTCCATGACCTTAACGCCCTTCTCGAGGACGCCCATTTTACGAAGTTCTTTATATGCGAACTTCACGGTATCCTTCGCGGACATATTCCAGAAATCATCGCCCTCGTCACAGAAGTACTCGAGGCCGATCCAGACGGTGTGCTCGGGATCACGAACGAGATACGGTGACCAGTTGTTGAAGATCTGGATACGGCCGAGTTTCACGCCGACATCCTGAACATAGATCCAGCAATCCGGAACGATATCACCTAAGGTCGCGATCTTCGTCTCGTTCTTAAGGTTCAGACGGTCTACCAGCAAACCTACCGTAACGAAATCACGATACGGCAGTCCTTGCGCGATCGCAGCTACATCTTCCGGTGCATTCGGTATACCGGCAACGAGATCCTTCACAGGCATGGAGGAAAGAACGACATCGGCCGCTTCCACCATCTCCTTACCATCGGAAATATAGGCTACGCCGGTCACCTTCTTCTTACCGTCGATCGTCGCAGTCTTTAAACCGGTCACTTTGCAACCCTTTTGAATAAAACCGCCCATGCGAACGATCTCATCGGCAACGACTTCCCAAAGCTGGCCGGGACCGTACTTCGGATACTGGAATTCCTCGATCAGAGAAGTCTCGACCTTACGGTTCTTCTTTCCGGGGATCGCTTTTCCTGCCATGTCCTTAAGAACCGCAACGATGGACAGACCCTTTACGCGCTGTGCACCCCAGTCGGCAGAGATCTCGCTCGGATGACGTCCCCACAGTTTCTCGGTGTAACCCTCGAAAAACATAGAGTACAGCTTCCTACCGAAACGATTGATGTAGAAATTCTCCAGATTATCTTCTTTCTTCTTTGCGACTACACTCTTCATGTAGCTGAAGCCCGACTTCATCGTCGTGCCGATACCCATGTTCTTAATGGTGCTCATCTTCAGCGAGATCGGATAATCAAAGAACTTTTTCTTGTAGTAGATGCGGGACACTCTCTGGCGAAGCAGCATGACGCGGTCTTCCTTCTCCGGATCCGGTCCTCCCTCGCTGAGTGTCTTCTCGCGTCCCAATTTCGCATCATCAAACGACGGAGCGCCCTGCATCGGCATCAGATCCTGCCACCATTTGCAGACTCTCTCATCCTTTGAAAAGAAACGGTGACCGCCGATATCCATGCGATGGCCGTTATGTACGACCGTACGGGAAATGCCTCCCACCGTCTGCGATTCCTCGAGGACCACGACCTGTGTCGACGGCTCCCTCTTTAACAGTTCATACGCGGCGGTAAGACCTGCGGGGCCTGCGCCGATAATTACAGCTTTACTCATTTTCTCTATCCTTCCCGGACCTGTAGGTCCTCAAAATCTAATCGTTATGCGCGATCAAAGACCGATCGCCAAAATAAGTGTCAATACAACAACGCCGAGGGCAATACGATACCAACCGAAAAATGTAAAATTATGACGTTTCACGTAATCCATGAGGAATCGGATCGCGATCATGGAAACAAAAAACGCAACGACCATCGAAACGACCAAAAGGAACCAGTTGTAGACACCGATCGAGCCACCGTTCTCTCCGTCAATATATACGTCCTTGATCGTCTTAAGAAATTTCAGGCTGCTCGCGCCGACCATCGCGGGGATGCCGAGGAAAAACGTATACTCGGCGGAAACGCGGCGGGTACATCCGAGAAGCATGGCTCCCAGAATCGTAACGCCGGAACGCGAGGTTCCCGGGATCAGGGACAGCACCTGGATGCAACCGATGAAAAATGCAGTCTCGTACGAAAGCTTGAAGAATTTATTGACCGGTTGACGTTCCGAAATGAAATACTTCTCCACTACGATAAATGCGATACCATATACGATCAAGGTGATCGCAATGATGACGTGCTTGATCTGGTCGTCATGGAAGAAGTCATGAACCGGTTTGCATAGTTCATAAAACGCGCCGAAGATAGCGATCGGGATGCTGGCTATGCATACCTTCGCCCACAGGACCCAAGTCTGGTGTTTCTGCCCCGGCGTCTTACCCTTCGACCAAGGGTTCAATTTATGAAAATAGATCAGGCAAACGGCAAATATAGCGCCGAGCTGAACCAATACCTCAAACAGATCACGAATGTATTTATTTCCCTTAAAGGGATCCAAAAACATTTCAGCCAACATCAAATGTCCGGTACTACTGATGGGCAGCCACTCTGTAATACCCTCGATAATTCCCAGGAAAAGGATCTGTACAAGCCTCCATAACCCGTCAAAAAAGTCGGTGATCATAGAGGACGCAAGCATAGGAATATCCGGCATAATCTCTTCCTCCGAACAAAAGGTCTATGTCATTTATGACATAGTTGTTATAATTGTACCACAATTTGCAAATAAATACAAGTTCGCATCCGTGCACGAGTTTATTACAATTATTGTCCGTAAGAAGAACCATCCATTCGTTCTCGTCAGGAGCTGCTTATGCGCAACAAAAAAACTGCCGGATAACGGCAGTTTAATGATCGTAGCTCGTAGGGGAATCGAACCCCTGTTTCCGCCGTGAGAGGGCGGCGTCTTAGCCCCTTGACCAACGAGCCATATAAATAAATATGCCGAAATACTTCGCCAGGCGGAATATTTCGACAGCGTCTTCTGTTTCGTAGCTCGTAGGGGAATCGAACCCCTGTTTCCGCCGTGAGAGGGCGGCGTCTTAGCCCCTTGACCAACGAGCCATAATAAACAGAAAAGTCGAGGCGACGGGATTCGAACCCACGACCTCTGCGTCCCGAACGCAGCGCTCTACCAAGCTGAGCCACACCTCGACGCAAGTGGAAGTATACTACAAATAACACCTCATGTCAAGCACTTTTTTCAAAAAAATGGAAAAGGACATCACTCGTCCGCTCCGCCCCTCTGGAACGGTTCACGCGGCTCATACCAGATGCGCTCGTGCTTCAAACGAAGATACTCCTGATAAGCCTTCTCCAGGATCTGCTTCTCGTTCGGATAGGATAACAAATGGTACGCTTCGTGGTACTTATAATACCCGGAGTCCTCGAAAAACTCCTTCTGTCTCGGATGGCTGTAGAAACTCTGGCTCTGCATCAGATACCAATGCACATCTTTATGAACGACCTGATCATGCACGCGAAATGAATAGGAATACGAGCCGATATATCCCATAATGGTACCCTTCGCGCCAGACTCCTCAAAGACCTCGCGTAGCGCAGTCTCCTCATGTGTCTCGCCTTCTTCTACCGTTCCCTTAGGAAATACCCAGCCGTCACTGCGGTTTCCGATCTTCTTATATAGCAATAAAATCTTACCACGATATATTACGATACCACCGCAACTTACATTCTTATCCATCCCTGTCGCGCCTCCCGAACGCACGAACTCTGCGAGAAAAGCCCCACGCGGCTTCTCTCCACGCCAATAGTCCAAAACCTGCTTCTATCTTACCACCCGCTCACAAAAGTGTCAATGGGGTGAGATACTCGGAACATTAAGACTGTTCGAAGCCTGAGATATTAATGCCCGAGTTATGCGGTCATTCCCGGTCAGGTCACTTCGCGGTGAAAAACTTTGCCATGAGTTCGCAGCCGGATTTGAGTGGTCCCGCTTCGACTTCGGCCATTTTCCGATGAAAATGACCTCAGCTCACGCGAAAAGCGACCTCGGAGATCGCTTTTCGCCACTCATCCGGCTGCACTCTCACGGCGTTTTACATCCGCTTGCTCCAATGCCCGGTTGTGACCGCATAACTCGGGCGAAACATGCTTCAAGCGGAGGATAAGAACGAAAAACCGATATATCTTAATAAGGGAGGGGAGAAATATCATAGATATGCGGTAATCAAGAACGATATAAGCCGGCTAACGCCGACTATATCGGCCAATGAACAATGTCTATATAGCTTCAATCCCCCATGAAGCTTAATCTCCTCGCCTGGCGTATTTGACAATGAGCCGCACCCTCCCTCCGCCGAGACGCCTGCTTCGAAATGTCGCGCGTGTGTCAAAGGGGACGGTACCTTTTGACACAATCAGTTATCTGGGGCATGCCATGAGCGTGCCTTCGTGATATGCGGTTGCGACCGGGCATTGGAACGAGCGGATGAAAAACGCCGCAGGGAGGGAAACGGACGAGGGGAGAAAAGCGATTTCCCAGATCGCTTTTCGCGCAAGGAGAGCGCGTTTTCATCAAGAAAACGCACTCTCTCGAAGCGGGCCCCCTCAGGTCCGGTTCCATACATGCGGCAAAGTTTTTCACCGCGAAGTGACCTGACCGGGAGTGACCGCATAGAACGAGGTGCGCTCTGTGGCGAAAAGCAAAAAAATGTGTCAAAAGGTACCGTCCCTTTTGACACACTTTGACCCTTTATTTAATTCCGAAACAGGCGTCGAGCACCTTTTTAGCAACGGGTGCGGCCTGCTGTCCGCCGGATCCTCCGTTTTCGATAAACACGGCTACGGAGATGATCCTACCATCCTTTTCTCCGAACCCGGTATAGATCGCATGTGTTGCAGGATTTCCCGAAATGAACTGGGCAGAACCGGTTTTTCCACCGCTGATGTAGTCATCTGTCTTCGCCTCATAACCGGTACCTTCTTCGACCACATAGCGCATCGCGTCCTTAAGGACTGCTGCTTCGCTCTCGCTCATGCATTGCCCGTTCAATATCTCGGTCGGATAGCGTTTGATCACCGAACCGTTATCATTGAGAACGGCTTCCAGATAACGCGGCTTCATAAGCTTTCCTCCATTTGCGATCGCAGCTGTTAACATCGCACTATGCATGGGACTGATCTGCACGCCCGCCTGACCGATACCGGTCATCGCGATCTGCGCCAGCGTCATATTATCACGGATCTGCGCCGCGGACAATGCCATCGGAAGCGAAGGAACTTCCGGCACCTTACCATCGGCATCGTGCTCCTTAAACAGGCGTCGATTAAAGCCGAGCCCGTTCATTACCGTGTTGAATTCGGTCGCAGAAACACGTAGCGCCAGGTCTGCATAAAAACCGTTGCATGACTCACCGAGAGCCTTCTTATAATCAACGATACCATGATGCTTTTCATCCGAGCAATGCAGTTCATACGTGCCTTCTGCCTCACTTATGATCGAATAGATGTTATTACATTCATAGGTCATGGTCGCATAATACTCAGGGAATTCGCGCATATATGCGAGCAGGACCATCGGTTTAAAGGACGAGCCCGGTGGGTAGAGGCCAGAGACTGCGCGGTTCAGGAAGAAGCTTTCTTTTGCTAAAGCCGCTTCGTCATAGTCCGCATAGATCCGGGCCACTTCATTCGGATCGAAATCCGGAAGAGAAACCATGCAAAGCACATCGCCGGTCACAGCATCCAGAGCGACCACTGCACCCTGCCTGCCCTCCATGGCCTCATACGCGGCATTCTGTGCCTCCGGCAGGATCGTCGTCAGCACCGAATATCCCTTCGGTTTTTCTCCCGCGATATCGTTTTTGATCTGCTCGATCAAGCCTTCGTCCGCTTTGAGAAGGTAATAATCGGCCAGATTTTCCACGCCGGTCTTCCCCCGCTCGATCTGTCCGGTAAAGTGTGCGTATAAGTGTCCCAAAGGGTAGATGCGCTCATCCTTCTGTGTAGTCGCCAGAACGGTTTTATCCGCCGCGAGGATATCGCCGCGAACCACGCTGTCCTCCAACGTCTTCAGGCGAACGGTATTATACGAATTATTCAAGATACCCGAGTTTGCACCCTGGATCACATAGATAAGATAAACGGCCAATGAAAGGAAGGCGAAACTGTGGATCGTAAAAACGGCCAGGAATGCTGTAAGCCCCCTCTTTTTGCGGGGAGGCTGCTCCGCCTCCGCTTTGGGCGCAGCTTTCGCACGCTTCTTCTCGCGTTTGGGCTCCTCTTCTCCTCCGGATACCATCACATTCTCGATACCGCGGACCGTATATTCGACTTCCTCTATGTTTTTCTTATTTCGACCCTTCTGCTTCCGAGATGCATTTTCCTCTTCCGCATCGTCCGCACTTGCTATGGCCGCACGTGTCTCCTCCAGTTCGGTTTCCAGGTCGCGAAGCCGCATCTCGTCCCTCTCCCGTTTGCGCGACAGGATCGTGATACCCTGGACGATAGCTAACAGGAAGAACGTCGACGAGATCGAGGATCCGCCGTAGCTGATAAAGGGCAATGTAACGCCGGTATGCGGGATCATCTTGATCACACCGCCGATCGTCAGGAAGACCTGTACGCCGTACATGGACGCCAGGCCGACCGCCATCAGCTTATAGAAGCGGTTCTTCATGGTGATCGAAGTAGCCAGGATCGACAAAAGTAGGCACAGGCATATCAGGATCACACAGATGCCGAAGATACCTCCCATCTCCTCGCAGAGAGCAGAGAACGGGAAATCCTTCTCTACGACCGGAATCTTCGTCGGATTCCCCAAGCCCAGGCCGGTTCCTAAAAATCCTCCGGTCATAATGGAGAACAGGGACTGGGTGATCTGATAACCGTCCGTATCGATCACGGACCACGGATCGCGCCAGTTGACGATACGCACCTGTACATGTGAGAACAGTTTTACGATATACTTTGCAAGCCCGCCGGTCGCACCGCTCTGACTCACCTTCAGGAACAGGATGTAAGTCGGAATCATGACGAGGACAGCGCAGCCTAAAATGATCAAGGACGGCTTCACGCTGCGCGTCGCGAAACAAAGCAGGAAGAGGTAGGCGATAAAAAAGATCACCGCGCATCCGATGTCCTTCGACAAGACCAGAATGCCGACATGCGCCATTACTGCCACCAGGGAAAGCATTATCTTCTTCGTTGTTACATTGTGTCTAAGCATCAATGCGAGCAACAGGATGTAACTCAATTTGACAAATTCGGACGGCTGGATATCGATGCCGAAAATACGAAGCGACAGATTTGCGCCGTAAACGACATTGCCCCGTATAAACACGATGCCCAGAGCGCCGAGCCCCACAAAGCCCAGCACCAGAGCCAGAACACGCGTGATCCGGGCCTTCGAAATGAAGTAAGGGATGACCAGGGAAACCAGCGCCGCGAGGCAGGCATAGAAAAACTGCCTCTGCGCCTTATCGAACGACAGGCGGGTCAGGATCGCCAGACCGATGACCAATAGCATCATCATATGACCCAAAACGGCCAGATTACTGTCCTTATACAGCAGGCGATGCAGGATCAAAAACAGCAACAGGAAACCAACCTGTTCCAGATAGAAAAACAGGTAGGCCGTATCCTGCACATTCACCAGGATAGACATGTTCATCAGGAAGTGAAGAACGAAGATCAACAGATTGTGAAACCAAAAACGGAGTTCCTGGCGGCGGCGGTTACGTACGGACAACAATTCAAAGCTGCTGATCGTGTAGATCACCAGCAACAGGATGCACAGATATTTACATAACTGGATACTGCCTTGGATGGTTGTCATAAAACGCCTCTCTTGAAATGCCCCCTGGTAAATGCATATTCTTCGGATACACCGTCCGGCTCTCCGGATATTCGGTGCAACAATCCGAACCTTTTAAGGACCTTCCGCGTCTGCGCGGCGTCCTCCACGGAAAAATACAGGCGAAGTTCGGATAGATCGCCCTGCTCCCGATATTTCATCTGCTCGTCATGCATCGATACGGGCAGGCTGTTGTAAATGATATTATAGCAATAAGCGCACACACAACGTGTTGGAAAGATCATACCCATACGATCTTTAAGATAAACGACCGGAATGTTTTTGCAACCATGTGTGGACTTCTGCAGGCAGTTCGCAGAGATCATCATGGGCACACGGCCATAGATCATCCATGCGCTGCCCTTAAGGCCGCGGTCCGACATCTGCGCCTCATTCAGTTCCAAAGGCACCGTATCTTCGGCGCAGCCCATGGCCGACAGTTCCTCGCGGGCCTCCTTCTGGAATGTATAGAGGCTGTGGTCGGCATAGACCGGTGCTCCGGGAAATGTTTCGCGCGCCCACAGAAAGCCTTCCAAATTACGCGCCAGCATGCCGTTTCGGCAAATGCTCTGCACGCTCTCATTTTTACATAAACGGTCGAATGCGTGAAGATTTCCACGCATCATATGCGGCAAGGCCAGGCGCAATTCTTTATTATGTGCCTCTGCGTCTCTGCGAAAGAGTTCCGCATTCTGTGCGGTGAGCAGAAACGGTTCCACATAAACGACTGACAGTTCCTGTCCGCTTTCCATCACGGCATCCCACTGTTCCTGTTCCGATACCACGGCAGCATAATGCGTGAAATCATTTCCGGCCCGTTTTGGACATACCGGAAACGGATCCCCGGATCTCGTGGAAGCATGATCCATCCTGCGATAACTGTTTAGGATCGCATCCTTCAAAGCGGCAAACAACTGCCGGCGCAGTTCATTGACAGCGCCCATCGGATAAAACAGATCCGGATCGATCTCGCACTTATCCTCCGAAATCGAAACGAGAAACGGATACTCTCCGGCCTTCTTTATATTCTCTACGATACGTTCGGGAGGCGTCGGCGCCTTCTGTGCGCGCTCGCAGACCGATCCGGATACCGAAACTTCAATATTCCCGACGCGTGCAGAAAGCGCAGCAGCCTCTCCCACATGAAAACGTGCAGCGACCGTGATCTCCCGCTTCGCCTGCTCTTTTATAAAATGCTCACGGATAAACTCTGTCCATGGTTCATTTTCCGTACGGAGCGGCGGAGCCTGCAACGTGATCATACTCTTATCGTTGTGTCGAGTAAGGTACCCATCGGTAAAACCGCTGCGGGAAAACAGATCCGCGAGGCGCTTGCGATCCTCCGGATCCACCCGGTAGGCTTCCCTGCCCTGTTGAAGATACAGGTCGATGTATTTGCGGTAAATGGCCGTCACACCTGCCACATACTCCGGCTTCTTCATGCGTCCTTCGATCTTAAATGACTGCACGCCGGCATCGAGCAGATCCGGAAGCAGGTCGATCGTACACAGATCCTTCGGACTGATAACATAACCGTCCTTCTGTCCGGGAAGTTCCTGCTTCCCTTCCGGATCTGCATAGACACGGTAAGCCAGGCGGCAAGGCTGGGCACACCGTCCGCGATTTCCGCTGCGGCCGCCTAACATGCTCGAAAGCAGGCAGGCTCCGGAATAACAATAGCAAAGCGCCCCATGGATGAAACACTCGACCTCCAGGCCCGGAATCTCACAAATGGAGCGGATCTCTTCCAGAGACAGTTCACGGGCCGGCACCACGCGGGAAGCGCCGAGACGTTGCATCTGCTTAGCGCCCGCTGCTCCCGTGATTCCGGCTTGCGTGCTTATATGCAAAGAAAGACCCGGAAAATGCTCACGCACATAGCGAAGCACACCGAGATCCTGAATGATCACGCCATCCAATCCACGCTCATAATAAGGGCGCAAAAACGCGTCCAACTGACGGTTAAGCTCCCTCTGAGTAAGCAATGTATTAACGGTCAAATATACTTTTTTCCCGAGCAGATGCGCCCGATCGATCGCTTCCAAAAGCTGTTCGGGATCGGGATTCTCTGCATATGCGCGGGCGCCGAAGCGCTCTCCGCCGATATAAACGGCGTCCGCTCCGGCGGCAAAAGCTGCTTTCATGGCGTCAACGCTTCCCGCCGGCGCCAAAAGTTCTGTCATACCTGACGATCTGTTCATAAGCGAACGCGGCCCGTCAAATGCCGCCGGCCAGTTTCTTTTCCAGCTCTTCGATCTTAAGTTTCTTCTCTACTACTTCATGTTTCAAAGCGTAGAGATCCTTATCCTGTCGTATCATCGTCTCCTGCATCTCATGATACTTATCACGCAGTTTAAAATAATCATCCGCTATATTCAACTGAAGCATGACATTCTGCATATCGGGACTCTGCCGTAAAAATCCGGGCTGCTCCTTCAGTTCCTGCAGTCTTCCGTTGATGTAGGCAGCCACCTTCTGCAGATAATCGGCTTCCTCAAACCCGGTCAATGAATATACCTTGCTGTTAATGATAACGTCAACCGTCTTCTTTTCCATGATTAGATCCTTTCGTGAAATGTGAAACGATATTTGTTTTATCATACCACATCTTGTAGTTTTTGTCAATTGGGAGCACAATTATCCCGCAAAAAGCTACGTGGATCAATGATTTTCCTGGAATGTGACAGTGGGGACGGTTCTTTCTGTCACATCTCCTTCAGGTTCTCGGGAACCGCATATCCCATGTGCTCGAACGCCCGACGGGTCGCAACACGGCCGCGAGGGGTACGTTGAAGCAAGCCATTCTGGATCAAGTATGGCTCGTATACTTCTTCGAGTGTTCCTGCATCCTCACTGATCGCTACACCTAGAGTCTCAAGTCCGACAGGGCCACCGCCAAACTTAGTGATGACACATTCCAAGATACGTCTGTCTTCAATATCAAGCCCCATTGTATCGACATTCATCAGATCCAATGCGTTCTTTGCGACCTCGGTAGTGATCTTACCGTCATACTTGATATCTGCAAAATCTCTTGCTCGTTTTAACAGGCGGTTTGCAATACGAGGGGTTCCCCGGGAACGCCGAGCCAATTCCATAGCTCCTTCCACGCTAAGATCACATCCCAAGACACGGGCAGAACGCATCAGGATAAGCACCAATTCATCCAGTGTATAGTGTTCCATACGATGAGTGATCCCGAAACGATCTCGTAAAGGTGCAGTCAGCAGACCCGCACGGGTCGTAGCGCCGATCAACGTAAACTTGGGTAGATCAATACGTATCGATCGAGCTTCGATTCCTTTTCCAAATGTGATATCAACAACAAAGTCTTCCATCGCCGAATACAGAAATTCTTCTACTTGACGCGGAAGACGATGGATTTCATCAATAAACAGAACATCGCCTTTTTGCAACTGGTTCAATACATTGACAAGATCGCCGGGTTTGTCTATCGACGGGCCGGAAACTGTATGCATTTTTGTATTCATCTCGTTTTTGATCACGCCTGCCAAGGTTGTTTTTCCCAGACCGGGCGGGCCGTACAAAAGGACATGATCCAATGCGTCGTTTCGCATTTTAGCCGCTTTAATGTAGATGGAGAGCATCTCTTTGAGAGACTCCTGTCCCATAAATTCGCTCAGCGATTGGGGGCGAAGAAAGTTTTCTTCCTTTGCATCTTCCTCTGTGATGCCGGTAGTTATGATCCGTCTTCCCATGTTCCACCTCTATCGAATATTGCGTAATGCTGCTTTGAGCATGGTCGATTCATCTTTGGAATCCTCCTCAGAAACCGCCCTCACAGCTGCCAATGCCTGAGAGTTCGAGTAGCCCAAACTGGTCAAAGCCTGCATAACATCTTTAGCTACATCGGAGATCGCTCCGTTCGATCCGGCCCCTGCCGAATTCATTGAAGAGTCAGAAACACCGATCATATCTTCGATGTTTACCTTATCCGAGAGCTCCAGAATGATCTTCTGCGCCGTCTTCGCTCCGATGCCCGGTGACTTCGCGATGATCTTCGCATCGTTTGCAACGATGGCCATACGCAGTTGCTCCGGTGTCATGGAGCCTAGGATCGAAAGCGCTCCCTTCGGCCCGATTCCGCTGACATTGATCAACAGTTTGAATAATTCCAGGTCCTTCTTCGAAGCAAAGCCGTACAACTGCATAGCGTCCTCACGCACGTGCAGGTAGGTGTGGATCTTCACACGGGAACCGACCTGCGGTAATGCCCCGATCAATGAGACCGGAACGCCGATATAATAGCCGACACCTCCACAGTCCACAACGATACCGTCCGGACATTTCTCTGCCAGTTCTCCTTCGATAAAAGCGATCATCCTGTTACCTCCAATATGTACGTAATTCTATACACTCCTTGTAATTTTATCATATTTACATCGGGATTTGCAAGCCAAATTCGTATATGTCGTTCTACTTATGTTTGAAACTCTGCGCTTTTTGTGGTAAAATAGTTTTGATCGGTTTGCATATGCAAACCAACTGTGAATAACGACGAAATCGAGGACTCTTTCATGAAATACATTCATCGGCCGCTCACGCAGGATCCTGCGCTTTCGGCCATGTTTCCGGCAGCTTCGCCTGACCTGTTTTATCTGGATATCGAAACGACCGGCCTGCGCGCGGACGACAGTTATCTGTACCTCATAGGTACGGCTTGCTTCGAGACCGATGAAAACGGAAACGACCGGTGGATGTACCATGCATGGTTCGGATTTGAATTGCTCGATGAACAGAAGATCCTTCGGGAATTTCTCAGATTTGCGGGCGGCTTTAAGAAATGCATCTCCTTCTCGGGGAAACGTTTTGATGTCACCTATCTGTCCCGGTGTATGCATCAGTATTACCTGGATACCTCTTCCTATTCCGGCCTGGAATTTGAAGATTATGTGACGCTGCTGCGCCCGCTGCAGGATCTGCTGTCTGTTTCCCGCTCCCGTCTCTGCGAATGGGAAGACCGGATCGAGCGAAAACGCGCCGATTCCGACTGTTTTATAAGCGGCGCCGAGATGTCATCCATCTATCAGAATGCAACCCGCCCGTTTCCGGAGGATGTCCTGGAAGCTCTCCTGCTTCACAATATGTGCGACTTACAAAGCCTCGTGCTGTTTAAGCGGCTTCTCTCCTTCGGTGACTTAAACGATAAGCCGATCGATTTTTCCGTGACGAACCACGGATCGTTCCTTACACTTACCGGATACCTCGCTGCGCCTGTCCCGGTTCCGATCCATCGTTTCGGCGGCGATTTCGACTGTCGTATCCTGGGCAGGGAAGTCCAACTCACTGTATATGAAAGCTCTGAAGACTGCCGACTGTATTATCCGGATTATCGCAACTACGTGATCGTCCGGGGCGAAAGCGGCGTTCTCCACAAAGACCTTGCCTCGCTCATTCCGAAAGAGCTATGCAAAAAAGCAACGCCCGAAACCTGCTATCAAACAGTTTCCGGACGTTTCCTTCCGATGCCTCTGATCCCCGTCTCCTCCGGCAAATGTATCCCGGATGATGAGGGGGCCTATACTGTATTACGGCGAAGCTTTATCGCTACATGCGGCTATGTACGCGTCCAGGACGCGTATAACGACCTTTCGGCCTACGGACGTGAATTCTTACGCCGCATCCTGCAAAGTGCGGAATAGGGGCGATTACGCGTTATTTCGCATATACCATACGCTCCGGATGATCCTCGATTCCGGTAAGGACCTCATCCAGATAACGTTTAGACCAAAAACGTGCCATCGGCAGGTTCATGTCCAGATAGTTTCCGCAATCGCGCGGCGCCTGTCCGGGCACATCGCCCTCGAAGGTCGACATAAACGTATACATCTCCCGAAGAAGCGGCGCGATCTGTGCTGGCGTCTCCTCCCCGGCCAGAATCAAATAAAAACCCGTTCTGCATCCCATCGGTCCGAAATAGATGACCCGGGATGCATATTCTTTATGGTTGCGCAAAAAGGTAGCGCCCAGATGCTCCATGCAATGTACCTCTGCGGTATTCATGACGGGCTCATAATTCGGACGCGTCATACGCAGATCATAAGTCGTAAGGGTTTCGTTTCCCACGTGATCGATCCTCGAAACGTAAACGCCCGGGATCAGTGTCAGATGGTTCACTTCAAAACTCGGGATTTTCTTCATGGTTACTCCTTCTCGTCCTCTGTCTCAGTCTCTGTTTCAGAGGACATTCTTTCTTTGATCGCGCCGTTCATTTCCCGACGGCGGTAGCGGGGCTGCAGGTATTTCGTGGAAAGCAATACGAGCAGATACGCGACTGTCACCTGAAACAACAGGCTCATGATGAGCCAGTGCCGGGCGATCGGCGAATCTGAAGCCAGATGGGTCGTGCTCTCCAGATAAGATATAAACGAGGCTTCCGCGCCGAACCGCATTTTCAGCAGGCAGACGACGGTGAGCAGCGGATTCATCAGCATGGCCAATGTGTAGGCGAACGTAGCAGGACGACCGCCGCCAGAGCCGATGAGTTCGGGCGTCAGGCGAACGAGCATCAACGGCAGGATGCACAGACCCAGCAGAACAATATACGTACAGAGCGTCGCCGGAACGGAACGCTTGATCCACGCCGAGAACAACAGGCCGATGCTTCCCAGGAAGAACGAAACGACCAGCATGACGCCGAAACTTGCGATCATATCAAACACGGAAAAACTGCCGAATACATTGACCAGGGACAGAATCGGTAAGGTCGAGATCAGGATCATCAGGATGGTCTTCATCATCGCCAGCAATTTACCGAATACGATGGTCTTCGGCGTAAGCTGGGTAGTCAGCATCAGATCGAGCGTCTGATGCTCCCTCTCGCCTGCGATCATACTTCCGGTCAATGTCGGAATGATGAAGAACAGGAGAACGAATTCCAGCATGATGAGCAGGCAGTACAACAAGCGTATCGAGTTATATGCGAGCTCATTGTCCGACATCGAACTGGCGGCATTCTCCTGGAAAAACAGTTCCAAAAAGAGTCGCTCCAGCGGCTGGGCTTCCTCGAAAAACGCGAGGAAGATGAAACCGGATAAAGCCAGGACCAGATTGAAACCGATGATACTCAGGATCAGTTTCGGGGAGCGCATATTCGCACGCACTTCCCGCTTCAGAACAGGATTTTTCTGCATCACACATCGCCTCCCGTCTTTCGTTTGATAAATGCCTCGAAGTTCTCTTCCTCACGCAGGAAGGAAACCACGGGAACGCCTGCCTGCACCAGGGCAGACAGGATCTTTGCCTCGACATCCGAACTGTTGTCAACGATCACGTGCAGCAGGTTTTTATCTGCCGAGACAGCGCGCACGCTGTCAGCCTTATCCAAGACCTCGATGGCCCGGTCGGTCATTCCGGACAGCCGGATCTTTATCGGGCGATCCCTCCGCGACTGCTTCAGGAAATACTCCATGCTCCCCTGCTCTTTCATCGTTCCGCCTGCCATGATCCCGAGATCCGTACAGAACTCGGTAAGTTCGGTGATCATGTGCGAACTGATGAGGATGGTCGTCCCCTGTGCGGACAGATCGCGAATCACGTCGCGCAATTCAAAGCGGTTCTTCAGATCGATGCCCTTCATCGGGTCATCCAGGATCAGAAGCCGCGGATAATTCAGCATGGCACGGGCAATGCATAACCTCTGCTTCATACTTGAAGAAAGATTGTCGACATAAACCCCTTCCCTGCCGATCAGGCCCACCATCTCCAACGCGTTACTGATGCGACGGCGCGCCAGGTAGCCCTCCAGTCCGGAGGCTTCCGCGAAGAACGTCATATATTCCCGGACCAGCAGGTTTTCATAGAGGCCGAACGAATCCGGTACATAACCGATATAGTGATAGATCTCAGCAGGCTTTTCGGACGCGTCCAGACCGCAGATCGAGATCGTCCCCGAATCTGCGCGAAGCAAGCCCACGATGATCCGAAGAGCCGTGGACTTTCCGGAGCCGTTTTCTCCGACCATTCCGAAAACATGGCCCGCATTTACCGAGAAGGAAAGATCCGTCAGCGCGCGAAAACTGCCGAAGCTCTTATTCACTTTTTCGACCTGTAAGATCGGTTCAAAACTCTCAGCCACGATCGGCGCCTCCTCTCTTTCCGTTTTATCTTTCTATGATCTTAAATCTTACAAATGAGGATTTTATCATTTCGACGTCGCGGGTAACGATCGCCGCCTCCTCGCCTTCTGCCTTATATACTTCGATCGCAAAGTTTCCTTCGCTGAAACGATATGCATGCGCCTTCAGATAAGACTGCAGCATAAGAACTGCATTGTCCGAGATATCTAAGTTCGGGTAATTCCGGATGAGCCAGTTTTGATATATGGGCTGAAGCTCTTCCGTCCCGTTTTCAAAGATCGAAGCATCCGCTCCTTCGGGGATACCGTTGTTCATCTCGAATACGAAAAGCGGTTCTTTACTCTTCCCTTCGATCAGATCCGTGGTCGTGTTCGACATAAAGCGGAACAGACCGGACTGCCTTTTACCGATGCGCACGTGTGCCTCATCTCCCGACACGGAATACTCCATCGAATACGCAGACTGATCCGGTTTATGATCCCATACCGAATAGGTGTCCGCCGTTTCGGGAGCGCCCGATAACTGAAGCCGGAACGCGTCCTCAGGGCGCAGATAGACCGAAGCCTTTTTATCATAAAGAGTCTGCAGGGTAAGGTACCTCTGTGTGACCTGAAGATCCCCGTAGGACTCTTCGATCGACAAAAGCGAACAGTGTGGGAGGCTCATACGGGATTTGGCTCCCAAAATATAGATCAAGACGGCAAATGCTACTGCCAGCAACAGGATCGTGCCCTGCAGGTAGTAATGCTTCCGGATCCTTCGAAGCAACAGATAAGCAGCCGGCAATGCCAGGAAAATGTAGATCAGGATGATCAGCATGTAGCGCCGGAACGAAGGAATGCCGAAACGCCAGGAAGGAAGCTCCTCAAAGATCTCTTCCTGATACTCCGAAAGATCCATCATGTCCAGCGTGCGATCCGCGACCGGATCGGGCAGATTATAGAGGACCGAACGAAGCATGCTGCGGATCTGGTTCGGGAAATATACATAACCCGAAAAATAATCGTAATCATAGGTGTAGACTACACCGTCTCCGAGCAGATAGTAATTTCCGGAGATCGAATTAAAGCGTGTAAACTCGCGTTTCTTTACGCTTTCTATCATCAACTGGTCCAGTCTCTGCTCGCGGTTTTTATCAACGACACCGCCGACGACGAGGATGCCGCCCTGTGCCGTCCAGTTGAGCAGGTTTTGGATCACCTCCGGTGTAAATGTATCCAAATGATCATCCGACAGATACAGGATGTCATAACACAGAATCGATGTGATATCGGTGCCTATGGTCCGCGGATCGACAAAATAGGACTGCACATCGGTGAGAAAGGCATCTCTATCGTAGGAAGGAATCTCGAAACGGGACTCCGAACTGATCAAAGCCTGGCCGACCAGCCCGAGGACCAATTCCTTACGCGTCGCTCCTCTTAAGGATGCGGAAAACGGATAAAACCGGGAAAAAATAACATCCCCGTTCTTCGAACGGAATTGAAGCAGGATACGCATGTTCGAACCGATATGCACCGGAAACGCAAATAAGGCCGTGTGCGTAAGCCCGGCCGTAATGTCGATCTCCTGTGAATACAATAGATAACTTCCGGAATCCTGGCAGACAGTCACGTCCAGCCATCCGGAATAATCGTTTTCGCTGCTTTTGGCGGTGATGGTAAGGGGCAGGTACGATCCCTCGTACATCTCACGGACCTGCGACAACTCGACCTTAAAATCCAGGTCGGTCGCATCGGCCGCATGAAGCACGGTCGGACGATACCACACACACAGGATCAGGAACACCAGACACGCCCAAAGGACAACATTGCCATTTATGCCCGGGTGTCCGCATCCGAATGGCGCCCTACGCTTCCACCTCCGGCAGATTGCCGAGTTCGTCATTGTGTTCCCCCTGGAAAAATAACTGTTCTTCTTCCGTGATATGCAGACGAAGGCGCACGGTAAAGGTAGTTCCGTTTTCCAGATCACTCTCCACCTCGATGCTGCCGCCGTGCAGATCCACGATCGTTTTAACGATCGCCAGTCCCAGTCCGGTACCGCCGGTCGTAGTAGCGCGGGATTGCTCCACGCGATAGAATTTGTCAAATATATACGGGAGCTCCTTCTCCGGAATAATGTGTCCGAAGTTCGTAACTGCGATCGTTACGTAGTCGCCGCCGCCGTAATGCACATGAACCCGGAGCATCTTACCGTCTGCTCCGTATTTCGTCGCATTATTGATCAGGTTCTCAAACAAACGCGCGATCAGATCGCCGTCCGCGTCGATGATCAGGGAATTAACATCCGTGCGGAAATCGCACTCGAGATGTTTCTCTTCAAAAACGGGATAGAACTCATCGATCATCTGCTCCATGAGTTTAGCGATGTCGATCTTTGAGAGATGTACTGCCATACGACCGTAACTCATCTTCGTCAGACCGAACAGTTCCTCGATGAGTTGCTGCAACCGCTTCGCCTTATCACGGGCAATGCGTGTATACTGAAGCCGCGTCTCGTCATCCAGTTTGTTTTTGTTATCCGCGCACAACAGTTCGAGGTAGCCCAGGATCGAAGTAAGAGGGGTACGCAGGTCATGCGCCACATTCGTGATCAATTCGTTTTTACTCTTCTCAGAAGCATGTTCGCGCTCGATCAGCATGCGCAGATCTTCGGTCAATGCATTCAACGCCGCAGCCATGTAGGACAGTTCGTCGTCACCGAGCACCGGCACCTTCACGGACAGATCGCCGCCGGAAATACGCTTCATCGCATTTGCAATATCCTTAACATAGGCGCTCTGGTTATACTGAAAGAGAAAAAAGACCAGCACAAAAACGCCGATACCGACAGCCGTTATCAGCCACATCGCCAGTTTTTGAACATTGGACGGATTGATCAGACCGTCTTTGCCGCCGATCCACAACAATGCATCCGTGATCGCTCCCATGTAGTAAATGAGAACGAAGGAAACGACCAGGGAGATCACGGCTCCGATCGCGATATTGATCACGATCTTACCGCGGAAACTCCGCTTCATATCTTCTCTCATAGCCCGACCTACTTCTCGATCTTATATCCGACTCCCCAAACCGTTGTGATGATCTTCGTCTGAAGTTTATCCTCCTGGAGCTTACCGCGCAGACGACGGATATGTACCATAACGGTATTATTTGCCTCGTAAGCCTTCTCTTTCCATACATGCTCGAAGATCTCATCTGTGGAAAAAACGCGTCCTGCATTCTCAGCGAGCAGGAACAGAATATCAAACTCGATCGGTGTGAGTTTGATCTCTTCGTCATACAGAGTTACCTCACGGGTCGTCTTATCCATGACCAGACCACGGACTTCGATCTTTGTGACCTCATCCGCATCATCCTTCGTGTTCTGCGGGTTCAAAAGTGTATAGCGGCGCAGCTGCGACTTCACACGGGCGGTCAATTCCAACGGACTGAACGGCTTCGTAACATAGTCGTCCGCTCCGTTTCCGAGACCTACGATCTTATCGATCTCCGTCGACTTCGCACTGATCATGATGATCGGGATGTTGTTCGTCTCACGAATGGTCTTACACATCTCCAGGCCATTCATACCGGGCATCATGATATCCAAAAGCGCTAATTGAATATTTTCCTTCTCGAGGATGGCGAGACCCATACGGGCACTCGTAGCTTTAAATACATGGTAACCCTCGCTGACCAGATAGATCTCCACCAGATCCGCGATCTCCTTCTCATCATCAACAACCAGAATATTCTCTCCTGCCATTGCATTTTCCTCCGTAATTTCCTTCTATCAGGATCGTACTTTCTATATCATAACATATCTTAAATGGTTTTTCCTTACTCTTTTCTTACAAGTTCCGAAAAGCCATTTTTTGATAAAAAGTTCAAAAATTGTTCAAAATTTTAACATGGTATGTTCAATAATACCCTTTATACTAAAGGCATAAGATAAATCAAGTAAGCGATTATATCGAATTACTTTTTGATTTTTTCATAATAGGCCGGTGGCTAACACCTGCCGGCCCTCCTCCTTTTATAGATATAAACATAATCCATTACTGCAAATCTGAAGCGGGTGCGAAAGCACCCGCTTTTGTATATGATACAAGGTTCGAAAAGTCCACAAAACGTGTGCTCGCACACGTTTTTGTGACCTTGAGAACCTATTATCATACACTGCTCTTGGGCTTAAATGTATGGGACGCGGTCCCCTCTTCTTTCTTTATCTCTTTTTCTCTCTGCGTTGCTTCCTTGCAGAAATACTCCTGAGCGATCACTTTTGTTTTTCCACGCGCAGTCACGCGTTCATAACTGCCATCCGGCAACATGCGTCTGGCTTTTCCGTTATCCGAAAGCAGGACGTCCATAACAGACAATGTACGCTTTTTAAGCTCCTCATCCTCCACGGGGAACAGAATCTCCACACGGCGATCCAGGTTTCTCGGCATCCAGTCGGCGCTCGACATGTAGACTTCTTCCGAATTATCGTTAAAGAAGCAGAAGATGCGGCTATGCTCGAGGAAATTGCCCACGATGGAAATGACCTCGATATTCTCAGACAGACCGGGAACTCCGGCTTTCAGGCAGCAGATGCCGCGAACGACTAACTTGATCTCCACGCCGGCTGCGCTGGCTTCATAGAGAGCATCGATGATCTCCTGGTCACACAGAGAGTTCATCTTCGCCAGGATGCGTGCCTTACGTCCCTCCAGCGCATGGTTCGTCTCGCGGCGGATCAGATACAGGAAACGCTCGCGCATCCAGTGCGGTGCCAGAACGAGCTTATTCCAGGTCATCGGCTCGGAATAACCGCTCAGCATGTTGAAGACCGCCGTTGCGTCCTCGCCGATCGCATAGTTACAGGTAAACAGGCCCATGTCGGTGTACAGTTTCGCAGTCTGGTCATTATAGTTACCGGTGCCCAGATGGACATAACGAACGATGCCTTCCTCCTCGCGACGCACAACAAGGGTGATCTTACTGTGCGTCTTAAGGCCGACCAGACCATAGATAACATGACAGCCCGCATGCTCCAGCATACGTGCCCAGTTAATATTATTTTCCTCGTCGAAACGGGCTTTTAATTCCACCAAAACAGAGACCTGCTTGCCGTTGTCGGCAGCACGTGCAAGTGCAGCGATGATGGGTGAGTTTCCGCTGACGCGGTATAAGGTCTGCTTGATCGCCAGAACATCCGGATCTTCGGAAGCCTTGCGTACGAACTCTACGACCGGATCGAAGGTCTCGTACGGATGATGCATCAGAATGTCACCCTTTTTGATATTCTCGAAGATATCGAGTTTCGGATCGATCATCGGGGATTTCTTCGGAACAAAGGGTTTATTGCGCAGATGGTCGAATCCGGCCAGAGAACTGAGTTTCATCAGGAAGGTCAGATCCAGCGGACCCGAGAGCGCATATACCCATTCGGGCTTCAGGGACAGTTGTTTCTGCAACGTCTTCAAGAGTCTCTTATCCATGCCGCTCTGCACTTCCAGACGAATGGCGCGTCCCCACTTACGTTTTTTGATCTGGCGGGCGATCTCCTCCAGGAGGTCCTCTGCCTCTTCTTCCTCCAGATCCAGATCCGCGTTACGCGTAATGCGGTAGGGATAGGCACAGACCACATCGTAGTTCAAAAACAGTTTGTCGATGTTCTGCTCGATGATCTCCTCCAGCAGTACGAACCGTGCCGTGTTTTCGGAGGACAGTGGAATCAGACGCGGCAGACCGGACGGAACCTGTACCGTTGCAAATTCGAACACGGCCTCCTCTGCCACCGCTTCTTTATTCTTTTTCTTATTCTTCGTTTTTATGAGCGTAGGCACGCCGACCTTCGGTGACAGCAGTGCAGCGATATTTAAGCTCTTGTTTCGGATCAGCGGAAACGGCCGTGACGAATCCACCGCCATCGGTGTCAGCACAGGATAGATCTCCTCAGCAAAAAAGCGCTCAGTATACTGCTTCTCCTCTGCAGTCAGATCCTCATATTGCGTGATCAGTTCGATCTTTTCTTTTTCCAACGCCGGCATCAGTCCGCGGTTGAAGGTCTGATATTGGCCGTTCATAAACGTATGCGTCGCCTGCCCGATCAGCTCGAGCTGCTTTCCGACTTTGTAGCCCGCGATGTCCGGCTTATCATATCCCACTTCGCGCATATCGGTCAATGAACCGACACGTACCATAAAGAACTCATCCAGGTTGGACGCCGTGATGCTTAAGAATTTCAGGCGCTCCAAAAGCGGCAGGCTTTTATCTCTGGCCTCGCCGAGTATGCGGTCATTAAATTCCAACCAGCTCAGTTCACGATTGATATATTTGCTTTCCGTAACCATAGAATACCTTCCTAATTTCGTTTGCAAAGCGGATCCGAGCGATCCTCTATCCCAGTTTCCTCTTCTGTTTCAATACCGGCACGATGCCGAAGACTTGCGCGAAGAAGTCTGCTTTACGCGCCAGCATTCCCCTCTCAAGCGCGATATCCGCCTTACTGTCGACCAGAATCTGCAACTGCTCGTCTTTAAGGGCAATGCGGATATCCTTGATCTTCTGGCGGTGGCTGCGATCCAAAGCATTTGCAAGGCGCAGGATCGCGGTCAACTTGATGACGGTGCGATAACTCTCCGTCGTAAGCGCTTCTTCCGGCTTCTCGTCGAACGGAAGCGCTATCGTGTTGAAGCGGATCACATTGGCCAGAATGGCCTGCTCCTGCTGCGAAAGGCCCAGGATCTCCGTCGATTTCACGATACAATAGGAACACTCACCCGGAAGCGAGATATTGATGAACTTACCGCAGTCATGCAGGATCGCCGCCATCTGCAACAGCAGACGGCTGCGTTTGCCGAGGCCGTGCTGCTTCTTCATGTTGTCGAACAGAAGGGCTGCGATGTCGGAAAGCGTTTCGGAGTGCTCGGCATTTCCGAGATACCGGTTGCGTATGCGACGCGCCGCCTCCAGAGACTCCTGCGCGAAATCATTCACCGATGCGGCCGGAAGCAGTTTCTGCTTATTTGCGTACTCGGTCGCAATACCGTCACTCAGGTTCACGCCCGGCAGATAGATCTCCGCCGCATCCGAATGCATCAAAAAGCGATAATAGATCATAGCTACCGGAAGGATCAGTTTCGCATATTCTTCCGGTATGCCGTAATTTGTAGCCATATCATTTGCGCTGGTCTTGCGCACTTCCATATAGGTACGTATAAAATCTTCCGAACGAATGACCTGCGCCTTCGGCATATGCATGACCTTTGCAACAAACAACTGGATGCAGTCGCCGATCGCGAGGATGCGCTTCAGGTCTTTACTGTCACTGCCATAACGGCGGAAGGTGTCCATTTCATTGTCCGCGAGCTCCTCAGCGAGGCGGTAAACATCCCCGGTGTAGGAAAATTCGTCGAGTGTGGACTGCATACGCAGGGCGCCCAGGCCCAGGTTTTGCGTGGAGATCAGCAGGCCTTTTTCGTACATCGAGATCTGGGTGCTTCCATAACCGACGTCCACGATGGCACAAGGCTCCTCCACGACTTCTTTAAAGGACGGCATCCACAACGGGATGGCGCTATAGGTCAAGTAGCGCTGCTCTGCATTAGAGAGCACCGTTACCTCGAGCCCGGTACGTACCTTTATCTGGTCGAGCACGATGACACGGTTTTTCGCCTCACGCAGCGCACTCGTCGCATAGGCGCGGTACGCCTCGACATGATACCCCTGCATGATCTCGTTAAAGCCCGACAATGTCGCGCACAACTCATCCAGCATCTCTTTGCTGATAACGCCGTCGCGATAGGTGTCGTTACCGAGACCGATCACGTGACGCACATGGTCAATGCAGGCGATCCTGCCCTTCATATTCATTTCGTAGATGGATAGTTCGAGTTCAAAAGAACCGACATCGACAGCAGCGAACAGTTTTACGGCCATAGGCGTCCTCCTTTCGGTTTTTGCTGGTTCTATGTAGTATGATTTACAGTTTTCGGTTACTCAGATCCGCGATGAACTGAGCCGCCAAACGTCCGGACATCATGCCGTGCCGCAGTTCCCATCGATGGGCCTGTGCCAGCAGTTCGTCCTTCGGGATGGTAAGATCCGCGCGGCGCGCCAGGGTCTCCACCATCTCCTCGAAATCCGCGCGGTTCGGGCTTCCGTAATAGATGGTCACGCCGAAACGTGCAGCCAGAGACAGTTTCTCCTGAATGCCGTCGCCGCCGTGCAGATCATCGGCGCGTTTTTCTTCATTGTCCAGAACCGACTCCTTGATGAGGTGTCTGCGGTTCGACGTCGCGTAGATGCAGACATTCTCAGGCTTCTCCTCCAGGCCACCTTCGATGACAGCCTTCAGGTATTTGTATTCGATCTCATATTCTTCAAACGACAGGTCATCCATGTAGATGACGAACCGGTAATTGCGTCCCTTCAGGGATTTGATGATATCCGGCAAATGCTGGAACTGATGCTTATAGACTTCGATCATGCGAAGACCGCTCGGATAATATTTGTTCATGCAGGCTTTGATGCTGGAACTCTTACCGGTACCGCTGTCGCCGAACAGAAGCACATTGTTACAGGAGCGTCCCGCAAGAAAACTCTCGGTATTATCACAAAGCATCTTCACCTGATCTTTGTATCCTACGAGGTCATCGAAGGTAAATGAACTGCAATGCGTCATCTGCTCCAGGGTGACCGTCGTATTTCCGCCGGAAACGATCTTCTCCGACATACGGAAAGCCTTATACAGGCCCAGTTTTCCGACGCCGACATTACGATAAAAGCGCTCCAGATAACCGCAGAATGCGTCCAGATCTCCCTCCATCGCCGCGTGTCCGAGCTGACGTGCCAAAACATTCACATCGTGAACCGTTTCCAAAGGATAACGGACACGACCGCCCGTCATACAGTTGTAATCGCGGAAAATCTCCTTCTTCACCTCATCATCGAGCGGGCGTGTGAAATCGCAGGCAAACATATTCATGAAATGCTTCAGATCCTGATGTGCCAAACGTACTAGGTTTGGATCCACAGGCAGTTCCTCACTGCGGCGCTCAAGTGCAAGCGCGTATGCATTTTCCGAGTTCACGAGCGCATAGGTCAGATAGATATGGGCGAGGTTGCCGGACAGTCCGTAACGCTCGGCGATGTCGGCGATCAGTTTACCGACCAAACGGGAAAATGTCTGCTCGTAGATTGCAAGTGTCGCGGGGTCATTTGCCTCGTGCATTGAAAAAAGCTCACAAAGTCCGTCGTACAGGTCGGACTTCTGCAGATTTCTGTATAAAATCGGTTCGTAATCGATCATCGGTCATCCTCTTTTCTCATTCAGTTGCTCCAAAAGCTGCTCCATGTTCATGTGCAGCACGGGGTGACATACACCCGGTGCGATCATAGTCATGGGCTGTAAAACAAACGCTCGCTCCGTCATTCTGGGGTGCGGGATCACTAGATCGGGCGTTGCGATCACCTCATCGTCGTAGAGCAAGATATCAACGTCCAGTGTGCGCGGCCCCCAGTGGATCTGCCGGGTGCGGTTTTGCGACGCCTCAGCGTCCCGGCAAGCCGCCAGTAGCATCTGCGGAGACAGCGTCGTTTTGATCTCGACCGCTGCGTTTAAGAAATCCGGCTGGTCCGTATAGCCCCAGGCAGGGGTATTGATATATTCGGAGACCTTCTTAACGCGGATCTCCGGATTTTGTTTTAATCGGTCAATGCCTGCGTCCAGCATGGCCTTACGGTCGCCCAGGTTAGAACCCAGTGACAAATACGCCGTATGGCGGGAACGTGTTACGCTCACTCCCAGAGACTGGAACGAGAACCGGACAGGCGCTCCCGGCTTTGACAATGTGACCGTGACGCTTTCAAGCCGCGGATACTCATCCAGCAGCCAGACCGCGAGGCGATGCGCCGCCGTCTCCAGTAACCCGTATGTATTCTCCTGCAAAAAGGCAACCGCCTTCTGTGTCGCCTCTCCGTAGTGGATCGTTTTCTTCAGGTCATCCCCGATCGCTGCCTCCTCCATCGGGATGAACAACTTTAAGGACAGCAAAAACGTCTGTCCGAGGCTTTTTTCCTCAGCAAATACGCCATGGTTCGCGTAAAACGGAACCTCATTGATAAAAATATGATCCATCTTCGACTGATCCATACTCTTCCCCTTCAGAGTTTATGCTTCTATATCGCGGATCGCTTCTGCCATCGCGACCGTGCGCTTATTCTCTTTCACATCATGTACGCGGACGATTCCGTACCGCGCCATTACGGCCAGCGTTGTCGTCACCAGCGTTCCCTCCAGGCGTTCATCGGCCGGCAGGTCCAGCGTATTTCCGATCACGGATTTACGCGAACACCCCAGAAGAAGCGGCAACCCGAGCCTGTGAAATGCATTCAGATTCTTAAGCAGGATCAGGTTCCCTTCGGTATTCTTCGCGAAACCAATGCCCGGATCCAGGATGATCTTCTTTCGGTCAATGCCGGCCGCATCCGCGATCCGAAGGCTCTCCTCCAGATCCGCGATCACGCCATCCACGACATTTTCCGTGATCATCTGTGTATTGTTATGCATGAGGCAATAGCAAACGCCCGATTCCGCAACGGTGCGAGCCATTGCAGGATCATCGCGCAGGCCCCAGATATCATTGATCAGGTCCGCACCCACACAGACTGCTGCGCGGGCGACCTTCGACCGATATGTATCCACAGAAAGCGGCACGTCGTAACGCTTCTTCACCTCTGAGATCACCGGGATCACCCTGCGGATCTCTTCCTCTTCCGTCACAAATTCATGACCCGGACGCGTCGACATCCCGCCGATATCGAGGATATCCATCCCCTCAGCGAGCATGCTCTCTACGCGGATCAACGCATTGTCGATCGTCGTATATCTGCCTCCGTCGGAAAATGAATCCGGCGTCACATTTAAGATTCCCATCACATATGTATGTGCATCAAAATCAAACTCTTTGTTTCCGATCTTCATGTATCTTCCTCTATCCGCGGATCATCGACAATACACGGGCGGTGAGGTTTTCATCGTCCGCGAATGTTCCGCGACGTACGTAGGTCTCGGTCTTGCTTCCCGGTTTCTTCACGCCGCGCATCGTCATGCACATATGCTCGGCCTCGATAACGACCATAACACCCTTCGCACCCAGATCCTGCATGATCGCATCGGCGATCTGGCTGGTCATGCGCTCCTGTAGCTGCAAGCGTTTCGCAAATACTTCCACGGTGCGCGCGAGCTTCGAAAGGCCGGCTACCTTCTTTCCGGGAATATACGCAATATGCGCCTTACCGTAAAAAGGAACCATATGATGCTCACACATCGAGTAAAACGGGATATCCTTCTCCAGGATCAGGTCGGTGTTGCATCCCGAAAACTGCTTCGCGAGATGCGCGGATGCATCCTCACCGTAGCCGGCGAAGATCTCCTCGTACATGCGGGCGACACGTGCAGGCGTTTCGACAAGCCCCTCGCGGTCCGGATCCTCTCCCATGCCCTCCAGGATCATGCGTACACCTTTTTCTATCTTTTTCTTATCCATTTTCAACTCCTTATGTCAGGTCGTATTTACTGATCGTCGTTTTTTCGTGAAAGAATCTCTTTTCGTAACGATCCGATAAACGTAAAGGATCCGAGTGCTGCGACCAGGACGCTTCCGTCGATCGATCCGGCACGGATCATCGCTTCGGAAAATGCCTGCCTCACTCCGCAGAACCTGCGGATCTCGCACGTTTTCGCTTCCGGAAGCCGTGCAAACTCCTGCGCCAGTGCTACCGCCGAAAGCCCGCGTTTTCCACGTGTAGCGCCGAAGTAGACCGCATCCGGCGAAACGCTTGCGATCTGTCGCAAGACAGCCATGTGATCCTTATCTTTAAGCATACCACAAACAATGATTTTTTTATAGTCTTTCCGACTTGAATTTATATTTTCCGCCCAGCTTCTTGCGGCAGGCTGATTATGCGCACCATCAAGGATGACGATACGGTCTTTCCGTCCGCCGAGGGATAATATCTCAAATCGCCCCGGCAGGCAGGTTTCGGCAAATCCCGCACGGATCTCTTCATCGGTCACGCTAAAGCCGAGAGTCTTCAGCTTCTGCAGGCACGCATAGGCACACGAAGCATTTTCCGAAGCAGCCGCCCCGTACATCGAAAGCGGCATCCCCGAAACAGCGTCGCGATACTTTTCACTCTTTACTACCGGGCAATGCTTCGCCCGCGCCGTATTCATAACGACTTCCCGTGCATCCTCCGGGATGTGCGTCCCCAGGATCACCGGATGACCCTCGCGGAAGATACCGGCTTTATGTGCGGCGATCTGTGCCGTCGTATCGCCGAGAAAATCCATATGATCCTCACCAACAGAAGTCAGAACCGCGCATAGCTGCGACGATGCCTCGTAAGCATTCGTGGCATCCAGATCACCGCCGAGGCCCGTTTCCAGCAGGACGATATCGGCCTTCTCATGCGCAAAATATAAAAAAGCTTTTGCGGTCAAACGTTCGAACGGACTCGGCGAATCCTCCTTCGGGAAGTGCTTCTCGCACACGTCGTCGACCTCTTTCGTTAATGCCTGCAACCGCTTCGGCGTAATGTTCTTTCGACCGATGCAGAGGACTTCACACGGATCGAAGACCGCCGGCGTGGTAAACACACCGACTCTTCGCGAGGGATCTTTGCATAGTACAGACTTTAAGAAGGCGATCACCGTTCCCTTACCGTTGGTCCCCGCCACGTGCACGATCTTCAGTTTATCCTGCGGATCCCCCAGCAGGCTGAGGAGTTTATGCATCCGCTTAAGCCCCAGCCGGATCTCGTCCAGGCCGGCTGCAGTCACGCCGCTCGTGTACTCTTTCTTCTTCATCTGCGTCCCTTATAATTTTTCCGAGCGAGGTGCAAAATGCGCCGCGCCCGGAATAGGTTCTCCGAGATCGTTATCTCAGGATTTCTTCAACAAGCTTCGGATCTTCACCGGGATCGTGTCCAGAACGAACAGGGCATTATCCCGTGAAAAATTCGGATTGTAGCAGGGGTCTCCCTCTGCGATAAAGGCACTCCATCTGGCCAGGAAACGGTCGATCTCCCTGCTGAAACGTTCCATCTTCTCCGGTGTGTCCTCGTATCCGCGGGACTTGGATTCCGAGTGATAGAGTTCCGTTTCGGCGTCAAAAACGATGCGGTAGCCCGCTTTTCCGACACGCAGACAGAAATCGATATCATTAAACGCTACTGCGAAATTCTCCGCGTCCAGGCCGCCCAGCTCACGGTATAGACTGCTCTTCACCATCATGCAGGCAGCTGTGACCGCGCTGTAATTCTGGCAAACGACCGCTCGTGCCATGTAGCCCAGTTCTGCCCGGTTCATCCCGGAAAATGCATGTGCGGCTACACCGTTTACACCGACTACAACACCGGCATGCTGGATCGTCTCGTCATCGTAATAAAGCTTCGCTCCTACTGCCCCTACGTCTTCACGCATGCAGAAACCGAGCATGTGCTCGAAGATATTTTCCGAGATCACTTCGACGTCATTATTCAAAAGCAAAACGTAATCGCCGAGCACGGACTCGAAACCGAAATTATTGATCGCCGCGTAATTGAAATCACCTTTGTAATAGATCACGCGGAAATTATCATGCTTTTCGACCATTTCATCATAGTAAGCGAATGTTTCCGGTTCGGTACTGTTGTTTTCGATCACGATGATCTCATAGTTATCATAGGTCGCACGCTCATAGATGGAGTCGATACAACGCTTCAGATCCGGGATATGATCCTTATTCGGGATCATGACCGAAACCAGCGGATGGCTCGCCAGGTGGTACTCATTGGAATACCAGCCGAACTGCGGTCCGTAGTTCACCGTAATATTCATGCCCAGGCGGTCGAAATGATCCTGAAGTGCCCGGCGGCCTGCATCGTATGCATATTCCTTACTGGAGAAATCGCGCGCCGTCGAATTCTTATGGCAACGCCAATAGTACAGGATCTTCGGAACATGATGGATGTGGTTGCCATTTTCGATACAACGCAGGATGAAATCATAGTCCTGCGCCCCGTCGTAGCCGGGACGGAAACCTTGGATCTTATCCACGATATCCTTCTTCACCATAAAGAAGTGGCAAATATAATTATTCGTCATGAAGAGATCCGGATTGTAGTCCGGCTTAAAATTCGGCTCGAAGTGCTTCTTTCCGCCTTCGTCGATCTTATCTTCATCACTGTAGAACATATCATATTCGGGATGCTCGTTCAGAACTTTTATGTATTCGTAGAGCGCATTGGGCGCCAATGCATCGTCATGGTCCAAAAGCGCGATGTAATCGCCCGTTGCGAGTTCGATCGCGGCATTCGTATTTCCTGCGATTCCGAGGTTCTCCGAAAGATCGACCGTGATGATGCGGGGATCTTTCTCACGGTATAACTCAAGTGCCTTCTTAAGCGCCTCATCGTCCGGACTTCCGTTCGCCAGGCAGAGCTGCCAGTTTCCGTACGTTTGACGAAGCACGGATTTTATCATGGCTTCCAGGAATTTAAGCGGCGTATGATACAGCGGTACGGCGATACTGATCAGCGGACGGTACGAAAACTGTGCTTCCCTCTGCTCATCCAGTTCCTCGTCGGTCGGCTGATTGACCGCAAACCACCGGAGATAGTTATTCTCCTCCGTCTTAAAAACCTTGCGGAAGGACTTCGTCACATATTTGTTGAAACCGTTTCGGCGAATGTAACGGTAACTGTCGAGCAGCCGTGTTTTCTCCAACGTCGAACGGCTCTTCATGTTCCATTTTCCGAAGTGCAACGCACTCTGCTTAACGACATTGCCGTCCTCATCCCGTACGACGAAAACCAGGTACATGCTGTCCATAAGCGGAGCTACGAGGCAAAAACCGAGTTTGTTATAACTGATATCTCCGTACATCTCCAATGCGACATCGGGACGGTGGATCTTTGACATCTTAACCTCGACATCCTTCTTATAGCGATCCTTGACCAAAATATCGACGGACATTTGCTTGTATTCAGAAGCAGCCCAACCGCGGATACACACTTTATTCTCCGCTATACTGAACTCATCCAAATGATATCTCATAATACTTCTCCCATTAAACGTTAAAGATGCTGTGGCCGATGAATTCCTGAAGGATCGAATTACTCGGGATCTGTTCGGGAAGCAAAGGCAGGAAGTAATCCAAAAACTTAAGCAGGCGCTTCGCTTCGGAATACTCCGGGCTGTCCTTATCCACACCGAATAAAAGCGGCTCGGCATAGAGTTTCAGGATCGCCAATTCGTAGATCTGTGCGGAGTTAAATACAACGTCCGCCGTCTCCTGGAACGGGAAGATATTTTTCTCCTCGCCCTTACGAACACTCTCCCAGCGGAACAGCGTCTGCGACGCCGTGATCGCGCGGTGCATCGAATCGCGGACCATACGGCGGATCAGTCGTCCGTCCGTGGTCGAAACACGGTTGTGCTCGTCAACATTGAGCTGGGTCAATGCGCTGATGTAGACCTTATACATGTTCTCCTTCGGCAGCGTCGCGTACAGTTTCTCGTTGAGGCAGTGGATGCCTTCGACTACGAGAATGTCATTCGCCCCGAGTTTGAGCATCTCTCCGCGATACTCGCGAAGTCCGGTCTTGAAATTGTAATACGGCAGTTCGACCTCTTCGCCACGCAGAAGCGCATTCATATCGTGATCGAACAGCGCCGTGTCGATGCTTTCGAGATCCTCGAAGTTATAGTTGCCGAATTCATCCTTCGGATTATCTTCGCGGTTCACAAAATAGTTGTCCACACCGATCGGGTGCGGCACCAGACCGTGCGCACGAAGCTGCACGCTCAGGCGATAGGAAAAGGTCGTCTTACCGGAACTGGACGGTCCGGCGATCATGACGAACTTCACACCGTTACGCTCCTTGATCTGACGGGCGATCTCTGCGATCTTCTGCTCCTGCAGGGCTTCCTGCACCAGGATCAGTTCCTGGATCGTTCCGTTTACGATAGCCTCATTCAGGTCTCCGACCGTGTCTACGCCGACCTTTGCCGAAAACTCATTCGACTCGATCAATGCATGCGATACTTTATTCTGCGGCTCAAACGGTGGAACCTCGTCCGGCTTCTGCTTGATCGGCATCTGCAGCACGATCCCGTGCTCATAGAGGTGCAGATCAAAATGCTTCAAATAGCCCGTGGAAGGCACCATATAGCCGTAGAAATAGTCACGGAAACGATCGATCTTATAGATGTTCACGCGGCTTACACGGCGGAACCGGAACAGTTTCTCTTTATCGTACATTCCGAGGCGGTGAAACAGTTTCACTGCTTCCGCGGTCGGAACACTCTCCTTCTCGATGGGAAGGTCGTCCTCCACCATCTTCTGCATGCAGGCTTTTACCTTATCTACGAGTTCCTGATTCAGGTTTGTATCCTCGGCAGTCACTTCGCAGAAGTAACCACGGCTCACGGAAAACTGGACCTTCACCTGCTTCAGTTTCTTATAACCGATGGTATCGTACATCGCTTTCAAAAACAGCAACGTCGTACTGCGCCGATAGGTCTCGATGCCTCCGGATGTCGTCGTGTTCACGGTAACCGCCTCGGCGTCATCATGCGGTGCATAGTTGAGTTCACGCAGATCGTTATTCTCCTTCACGAGAACGATCCCGAGATCTCCCGGGTATTTACGGCGAACGAGATCCAAATATGTCGTTCCTTCCGGTACGGAAAATGCTTCTCCGTCCAATGTGATCTTCAAAATCCTGTCAGCCATATCCATCCTCCTTATTTTTTCTGTTCATAAAGCGCGCTTTCGATCACGTTGAGCTTTTCTTTTGCGCGTTTGTATGCGGCCTGTGCCGCCTTCGTCGAAGCATTTTCCAATGCTTCACAGATCTTCATCGTCTGTTTCTGCTCTGCCAGCAGAAATTCATATAAAACCGGATCTTTTTTCGTCCGGAGGCAGGCTCCATACAGAAGTTCTGCTTTCGAAAGATCCGGGATAGGTGCGACCGGATCTGCCGGCTGCAAATGCAGGATCACATAGTATTTACCGGCATCCTCCACCATCGACTCATCCACGATCGCATAACCGATCTCCAAAACCTTTTTGCGCACCAACGGGATGTCCGACTGCGGACTCACAAAGATGTCGCGCGCACTTTGGAAAATCGCGGAGCCCCTCTCCATGATGCGGAGCAGCAAGCGCCCGCCCATACCGGTGACGGTGATCGTTTCGACACGATCCTCGATCTTCAAGGCGTCCGCTCCGTCGCTTAAACGAAGCTCGATCTGATCCTCCAGTCCGTTCTCCGCGACATGTTCGCGTGCACGCTCCAGCGGTCCTTTCCGCAAGTCCATTGCGATCGCGTGCTTAACCGTTCCGGATAAAACCAGGGCAATGGGCAGATAACCGTGATCACATCCGATATCGGCGTAGGTCGTCGACGGCGGTATTCGGTCCGCCACTGCCTGCAAACGTTTTGAAAGCGTCATCCTGATCTCCTATTCCAACGTATCACATTTCCATTTTGCCAGACGGCTTCTCTGTTTCATGATCGACTGGATCACGGAAACGCTCGTCGCCGTTTTTGCAAGATTATTCAAGCCGTCTTCTTTTACACGGCGAACGACTTCTTCAAAAGCACGGACCAGATCCGAGCCTTCGGCATGCTCCAGCTTCGTGTTAAATAGTTCGGCTATACGGTTCGCATTTTCCGTTTCACCGGTGAAGCGGCTCATGATCTGCGCCGGCTGCACCTCGCCGTTTTTCGCCTGTGTGAAGACTTCTGCCGCTACCTTTGCATAGATTGGATCGGTAAAATCCTCCGCCGTGATCAGATCCTCGATCTTCGCGTACAACGACGGCTTCTCACTGATCCAGGTAAGCAACACTTTCTGCGCATTCAGTGCCTTCTCTCTGGCTTCTTCTTCACGTTGCGACCGGGAAGGATGTGAAACAGGCTTGGTCTGCTCCGGCACCTTATAACCCTGGGCCGCCATCGACGCGATGGTCCGTTTCATGCTTCCGATGTCGATCGAAAACTCACGGCACACTGCCTCTGTATAGTTATTTCTCTCCAGTTCGTCCGAAAACTCCATCAGCTTCGTTGCGACACTCTTTTCAAACTGCGTCTTTTTCGCGGGATCGGAAAGATCCGCCGCTTTTCGCATCATATCGATCTCGAACAGGAAAGAATTCTTTGCTTTTTTAATTCGTTCGCGGAACGCATCGGCCCCGAGATTCTTGATGAATTCATCGGGATCTTTATAGGGTTTCATATCCAGCACGCGGATCAGGATGCCCGCGTCCTTCAAAAACGGGATGGCGCGTTTCGCCGCATCCTGGCCGGCTCCGTCGCTGTCGAAGGTCAGGATGACCTCATTCGTATAGCGCCGCAGGATCATGCAGTGGCGCTCATTAAAAGCAGTTCCCAGAGCCGCGACCGAGTTGTTGAAGCCTGCCTGATGGAGGGAAATGACATCCATATAGCCTTCACACAGGAGCAGGTATCCCTCCCGGGCACGCCGCGCCTCATGCAGGCCGTAAAGTGTTCTCGACTTCTCGAAAACCACCGTTTCCTGCGAGTTTAAATACTTCGGCTCCCCATCTCCCATAACACGACCGCCGAAAGCGATTACCTTATTTCTTTCATTCATGATAGGGAACATAACTCGATTCCAAAAGAAATCCATTACGCCCTTCTCATTGTATTTAAACAACGAACTGCTCTTCAGTTCCTCGTCTGTGTATCCCTCTTTCTTTAAATACGCATAAAGCGACTGCTCTTTAGGTAAAAATGGAGCAAAGCCCAATCCAAAACGATTTATCGTCTCATCCGAGAGTCCACGTCCGCGCAAATACTCGTAGCCCTTCTTTCCGACCGGACTGTGCAACGCTCGATAATAAAACTGACCGGTCTTTTTGTAGATCTCCAGAAGGCGCTGCTTTAAGTAATCCGCCGCTCTCTCGGCGGAAGTGCTCTCATTTTCCGGGACCTGCATGCCCACGCGCTCTGCCAGATGCGCGACCGCCTCGCTGAAGGTATAGTTTTCATACTCCATGACGAAGTTGATAACATTGCCCCCGCGATGACAACCGAAGCAGTAGAACATCTGCTTCGAGGGGGTCACGGAGAAGGAAGGCGTTTTCTCGTTGTGGAAGGGACAGAGGCCGAAATAGCTGCCGCCGTTGCGTTTCAGGCGCACGTAGCCGGAAACCACATCCAGGATGTCGTTTCTCACACGTACCTCTTCGATAAAGTCCTCATTCCATCGCATAGCGTTTCCTCAAACTGTATTACTCCCATCCCATCGGGATGAACAGATCCTGGAAGGTTTTGATCGCGTAGTTGTCGGTCATTCCGGCGATATAGTCGCAGACGACGACTTCCGGGATCTCGTTGTATCTCATTCGTAATTCGATATATTCTTTGGGCAATGATCCGAACTGGTCCAGAAAATGATAGTACAGCTTTCGCATCAGTTCCTGGGCTTTCTTCTCTTCTGCCTTCACAATATTGCTCGTATAAACATGTGCGAACATAAATGACCGCAGTTCACTCATCGCCGACTGTACGTCGGGTGTCAGCGAGATGTGATCCTTCTCCAAGCTGTTGATGATCAGGTCATGGATCATGTGATTCAGACGGTCATGCACACTCTTACCCAAAATGTCCGTGCACGGACGTGGGAGATCGCGTTCCGTCAGAACACGGGCGCGGATCGCGTCGTCGATATCGTGGTTAATGTATGCGATCTTATCACAGATGCGGACGATCTGTCCTTCCAGCGTGTGCGGCGTGGACGATGTCCCGTGGTTCAGAATGCCGTCCCGCACCTCTTCTGTCAGATTCAGGCCCTCGCCGTCCCGTTCCAGAATATCCACCACGCGAAGGCTCTGCTCGCTGTGGATGAAACGACGACCGAGCTTACGCATCTCTTCATCGAGGATGCGCTCGCCGGAATGTCCGAACGGCGTATGTCCGAGGTCGTGGCCCAAAGCGATTGCCTCGGTCAGATCCTCATTTAAGTTCAACGCTCTGGCCACCGTACGCGAGATCTGGGATACCTCGAGGGTGTGCGTCAGACGCGTGCGGTAATGGTCACCTTCCGGCGCCAGAAACACCTGTGTTTTATGTTTTAAACGTCGGAATGCCTTACTGTGCACGATGCGGTCGCGGTCCCGCTGATACACCGTACGCACATCGCACTCCGGCTCAGATACCTTGCGCCCTTTCGAGTTCTTACTCTTACAAGCAAACGGGCTCAAAATCATCTCTTCCCGCTGCTCACTCATCTCACGAATACATTTCGGTTCCGTACTCATAAACGCTCCTCCGTATCTTATGTGAATCGGTGACTTCTGTTCATTTTATTATACCATATCCGGCCGTTTTCTTCAACAACGGGATATCCCGGCATTTGCGTCCACTTGGCTCATTGTTTGATCAAAACCGCCAATGTGAGATAAAGAATCCGGGGAGTACGACGAATGCGAAGAATAACAGGGAGATCCCGGTGAATACCTTGAGAAAATCCTTGCCTTTTCCGGGGTATTCGCGTACGTAGATCCGGTAGTTTATGACCGAGGCCAATGAACCGATGATCGAGCAGAGTCCTGCGGTGTCCACGCCGTATAAAAGGCCTGCTACGTTCGTCGAGAACGGGAACAGCACGATGGACGCCGGAACGTTCGAGATCACCTGGCTCAGCAAAATGCCCCACCAATATTCATTTTCCGCGACAGCACCTGAAAGTACATTCGCAATCGACGGGTTCTCGGTGATGGATGCCGAAAACACGAAAAAGCAAAGGAAGGTCAAAAGCAGCACATAGTCCGTTTTTAAAAAGATCCTGCGATCGATAAAAAACACGGCCAATGCGACGAAGGCCGTCACATACGGCCAGTATTCGGTACGCGTCACGATCGTAGCGAGAACGACGGCAAACAAGGCCAGATAGAGGCGGCGGTAGATCGCCCTCTCCTTAAGCAACGGCTTAAAAAAGGACGACTCCTCGCTCTCATCCGCCGGGCGCGAACTCTCGTGCGGATCCTTGCGGTACAGAAAACAGATAAATACGATCAGAAATGCGGCGGACATAAAAAACAACGGCGACATATGCAGAATGAACTGCTGTACCGACACGCCCGAGCGGCTATAGATAAACAGATTCTGCGGACTACCAAACGGCATCAAAAGGGAGCCGCGGATGGCCGCGATATTCTCAAAGGTCAGCACGGGCAGGATGTACTGCTCCCGTCCGGCATAACGAAACAGCGTGATGGTCAGCGGCACAAAGATCAGAAGGGACACATCATTGGTCACAAACATTGATGTGAAAAACACGCCGAAAACCAAAAACAGAGACAATGCCCGCATCGTCTTAAAACGCCCGGAGAACTTCATAAGCGGCTGAAAGATGTTTTCCTTTTTGAAGGCTTCCAGAACTGTCAGCATCATAAACAGGGTGCCGAGCGTGCGCCAGTCGATCTTACTGAATGTCTCCTTACCAGGCGGTGTGATGATCAGGGAGATCAATGCCGCGATCACGGCCAGAGTAAGCATAAGCTCTTTTTTTATCAGTTTTACAAATGACTTCATGTTTCAGCTTGCGCTCACTTTCCCAGGATCGACTCTCCGAGTTTCAGACGAACATAGTTTCCGAAGTTCGGTCCGACCCAGATCAGCACGCAGACATGACCATCCTGAATGTAGAAATCATACTTATGATCATCATCTTTTGCGACGGTCGTGTTTTTGCTGTATAAGCTCGCAAGCTGCTCGTCCGTGAATCTCCGGAACACTTCTTCGGAGCCGGCTATCACCTGATATTTTCCTTCCGTGATATCCTTAACGACCTGATCCATTCCGTAAACATCGGCCAATGTATAAACCTTCCCGGTGCGTCTCTCCATGGTGACCGCGCTCTTATTCTCGTCGAATTCACGGTACTGCCCTTGGTCCGCATCCAGATGATGCAATCGTCTGGTCATAAAGTACGAAAGCAGTTCATCATTTTCCGTCATCACCTCGTAATACGATGTGATCTCCAAATTCCGTAGCTCAAGAGTTCCCCGGAAGCCGCCTTCCGAATGGTTTACGATGTTATCATTGATCTGCTTATAGAGCTTTTTATTCTTTGTGTATACCTGCGGTACTAAAAGGCTTGCAGAGAAATTCTCCTCCGGATTATCGTAGTGGTATACAAAATCAAAGATCGAGAACTCGACGTGCTTCTGATATTCGGAGATATCACGCGTCGACTGTAAGGGATCCGTCGTCTCCGTCGGAGCTTCCGTGACAGGCACCTTCGTCTGCCATTCCGTCTCTTTGGGAAGCGTATCCTCTACGCCGGAAGTTGTTTCATCATTCTGCAGTGCCGTACTCGCTTCCTGCGTCACTTCGACTGCCTGCGTCGTCTCAACATTTGCCGTAGTCTTTTGGCTCACCGGAGCAGGTTTATCACACCCTGTCACACCCAAAATGCAGGCACACAGCCCAAGCGCCAATATCTTCTTTCTCATAACCCACCTCATGGTAAATAATCTATTATTCAAGCGGTCATCCGCTGGTTCAGACCACACAGAAAACCACATTACATTGTATCACAAAACCATCATAAATACTACAGTAAAATATGCCATGGTGGATCGGCCGCGCCGCACGTCTTCAGTCGGCATTACCGGCACACAAAAAGGCGGGCCCGCAGGCCCGCCCTATATACCGCAAATGCGGCAAACGTATTACATTTTCAAAACCACTTCGGTCTCTGCGGTCAGCATTTCCTCCGGAATGTAGTTATCCGGGAGTACTTTACCGTTCACGGAAAGGCTCTTGTAGCCGCCCTGCGCTCCATCCGGGTTTTCGATCCGGATGGTCAGTTTCTTACCGCGGAAGTTCTTAAAGATGGTGACCTCTTTCCACTGTGAGGAAATGGAAGGTGCCACACGCAGTCCGTGCAGATCGGGACGCATACCGAGGATACCCTCGACGCAGCCGACCATAACGGTCGATGCGGTACCTGTCAGCCAGTGCACATGGGAACGTCCTTCAAACGGGCTCTCGACCGACTCAGTGAACTGTCCGTGTACATACGGCTCCAGGCGACGGATCTCTGCCTTCTCGTTCATGGTCGAAGGCGAGCTCTCCTTGAAGTACTCATAGGCACGATCGCCGTGTCCCATCAGGGCCTCCGCCAGGATGATCCATCCCTGCGGCTGTGAGAAGATACCACCGTTCTCTTTCGTAGAACCATTGAACAACAGGGCCAATGCTCCGTCGAATGCATGCTCATGATACGAGGAAGCCATAACACGGCAACCATAAGCGGTGTTGAGTTCGCGGTGTACGGACTCCAGTGCCAGCTCCGCCTGCTCCTTCGACGCAAGTCCGCTGATAACAGCCCACGACTGCGGGTTCAGCCACATGCTTGCTTCCGGATCGTTCTTCGAACCAATGACCTGTCCATCCTCCTTGAAACCGCGAATGAAACGGTCGTCCTCCCAGCACAGACCTTCCAAAAGATCGCGAAGTTCTGCCTGAGTCTTATTCAAATATGCAAGGTACTCGGTGTCCTTCTTCTCCTCTGCATATTCTTTCATAACGGTAAATGCATAATACAGTTGGAACGCAACGAAGGTCGATTCACCCTTCTTGCCCAGACGCAGGCAGTCGTTCCAGTCGGCGTGAAGTCCGGCCGGCATGCCATGATTGCCCAGACGCTCCATAGAGAAATTGATGGCTCTCTTCAGGTGATCGTAAACGGTGCCTTCATCGCGGTTAGCGTAAGGGATGACCTCGTCGATAAATGCGGTGTCGCCTGTCTCACCGAGGTACTTCTTAATGGTCGGGAAGAGCCACAAAGCATCATCCGCACGATATGCAGGATGGCCGGTCGCAGTCACATAGGAAGCATCGTCCGGTGTGTCCTCGTGTCCCGCATTGTGGTCGAACTTAACGAGCGGAAGTCCGCCGCCATTGTCCACCTGAGCGGAAAGCATAAAGCGGATCTTTTCGCACGCAGCGGCAGGATCCAGATGGATCACGCCCTGGATATCCTGAACGGTATCACGATAGCCGTAACCGTTACGAAGTCCGCAGTAGATGAAGGAAGCCGCACGGGACCAGATGAAGGTCATGAAGCACTGATAAGCATTCCATGTATTGATCATCGCATTGAAGTTTTCGTCCGGCGTCTTTACCTGGAAGTTTTCCAGTTTGGAATACCAATACTTCTTCAGAACGCTGAGCTCCTCTTCTGCCTTCGCGGGATCTGCATAGCCCTGCAGAAGCTGCTCTGCCTCTTTATCGTTATACTGACCCAGCAGGAACGCGATCTCCTTCGACTCGCCGGGCGCCAGGGTGATCTTTGTGGTCAATGCAGCGCAGGCGTTATCGTTGTAGTTGAGGTGATTTCCCAGGTCGCCGCTCTCTACGCCAATCGGGTTTCTGTAACTGCGATAGCTCCCCAGGAATGCTGCCTTATCGCCGCAATAAGAACTTACGGGAGAACCGATCATACCTAAGAAACGCTCGCGTCCCGTGGTCGAATGATCCTTACGTGCTGCATCCGTACAGTTCTCATTGATCGTCTGAACGATCTTATTTCCGTAGAAATAAGTGCGGGTGATAAACAAGGTGTACTGCAGATTCACAAGATCGTTCTCGTAGTTGCTCTCATTGGTAAACTCGGCAAATCCGGTCGCAGCGATGGTACGTGTACGATCCGAAGTGTTTGTTAATTTCAGTTTCCAGACCTCGTAGGTCTTATCCAGCGGAACGTAGTACAGTACCTCCGATGCGATCTGTGCATACTTCGCAGACATACGTGTGTAAGCCAGGCCATGACGGCACTCGCTCTCGTAGTCCTTCAGATCTTTTCCGACCGGCTGCCAGGATGCAGACCAGTAATCACCGTTATCCTCGTCACGAAGGTAGATATACCTTCCGGGAGTGTCATCTTCGTTGAAATGATAACGGATGATACGACCCTTCGCGCCGCTCTTTACAAAGCTGTAACCGCCGGCGTTGTTGGAGATGATCGCACCATACTCCGGGGAACCCAAATAGTTCGCCCAGGGAGCAGGCGTGTCCGGACGTGTGATCACGTACTCTTTGTTTGTTTCATCAAAATAACCGTACTTCATAGTTATCCCAGACTCCTTTTTAATATTTCGTTCTTGCTCTATTCGTTCGAGTTTTCACTCGATCTCAATTGTAATCAGTATAGCAACGGAAAGGATCAAAAACAATGTGGTTTTCTAACCTAAAAATGCAAAATATGCTCTAGATTATATGATACTACGGCTCTCAAGGTCCGTCTTGTGCATGCGTGCATGCACATCCGGGACTTTTCGAGCCTTGTATCATTCACCATCCCATTTTTGGTCTTCCATGCTGTCCAAAAACTCTCGGAAGTCTTCGCGGGCTTTGTCGATCTTCGTGCGATCCTGTTTATCCAGGACTTCTTCGAAGCGTTGCAATTCATGGTCAATGAGTCTTCTCGCATCCCCGATGCTCTCTTCGTAAAGTCGCTCACCGCGGAACAACAGAAGTTTGTTTTCCTCCTCTTCGCGGGGGTGGATCTTCAGGGAAGCCAGTTCCTCGAAGCGTGCATCGATCTCCTCGTCCGTCATCGTCACATCATCCTTCTTCAGAACGATACGCTTCGTCTCTCCGGTGGATACGACCTTTACCACGACCTCCAGGATACTGTTGATGTCGTATGTATAGGTGATGTCGATTGCTTCCTCGCCGGCCTTCTTACGCGGAACCGGCACCTCCACTTCGCCGAGTTTCATATTATTCTTGGAGAAGCGGCTCTCGCCCTGCAGGATCTCCACACGAATGACACGCTGCATGTCGCTAGCCGTATACAGGCGCTCGGTACGCGATACGGGAATAACGGTATTTCGCTCGATGATCGGAAAGAAATGTCCCGCCTCCATATAGCCGCCCTCACGGCCGACCACAACGTCGGTGCCCAGCGTGAACGGGCATACATCCGTCATAACGATCTCACGGATCGCCTCGTTACGTTCCTTCATCGCGCCCTGAATGGCAGCGCCGAGGGCAACGACCTCATCCGGGTTCAGCGACACGTTCGGGAATCGGCCGAACAGCTTCGTCACGAACTTACGGACAATGCTCATCTTTGTAGCACCGCCGACCAAAACGACCTCGCTGATCTCGGAAAGTTTGATATTCGCATCCTTCAGGCTGCGTTCGATCGGACGGCGAAGCTGCGCCAGCAGAAGCTGGCAGTTCTTCTCATATTCATCCTCGGTGATCTTACACTCCTGAACTTCGTCGCCGACTTTCGCCTTCATCGTGACCTCGCGTCCGTCGGAAAACTCCTTCTTTGCGATCTCCGCCTGTCTGCGGATATGAAGCAAGGTCTTTGCATCGAGTTCCTTCTCATCCAGTTTGCACTTATTGAGGAAAATGTGATATAAGATCGTGGTGAAATCCTCGCCGCCCAGGAAGTTATCTCCTGCGACCGCGCGAACCTGCATCACGCTTTTGTATTTTTCCAGAATGGATACGTCAAATGTACCGCCGCCTAAGTCAAATACGAGGAAACGGGTCTTTTCTGCCTTCTCATGCAGGCCGTAAGAGATCGCGGCTGCTGTCGGCTCACTGATCATACGCTCGACCTTCAGTCCGGCCAGTTCTCCGGCGCGCTTCGTCGCACGACGCTGCGCATCGTTGAAGTACGCAGGCACACTGATCACGGCCTCTTCCACCGGCTGCCCCAGAAAGACTTCCGCGTCCTCCTTCAGGGAACGCAGGATAAACGAAGACAGGTCTTCCGATGTATATTTCTTTCCCGCCAAAACATATTCCTTCGTCGTTCCCATGCTGCGCTTGAAGACCTCTGCCGTATCCAACGGATGCAAAGCCTTACGCTCCAGCGCCGTCTTTCCGATAAATACATTGCCCTCCTCATCCACACTCACCACCGAGGGGGTCAGACTCTCCCCCAGGCGGTTCGGGATGATCTTCGGGCCGGTCTCCGTATAGTAGGCCACCAACGAATTCGTAGTGCCTAAATCAATTCCTAAAATCATAATTTACCTCCGAGTCCCGCAAAAACGGCGAAATCGTTCTTACAGCTCTCAAATGCTTTTGCATAATGTAAAGTCGCGCCGGCTTTATCCTTACGGGCCTGAGCCAGAAGCGCTTCTACCAGGTCGACCTCGTAGCAGCCTGACTCTCTGCAGAAATCACAGATCGCCGCGTTTTTCATCTCCTCGAGATATTCCTGTGTCTTTGAATAATTTCCGCGCAGATAACTGCACATCGCGAGCTGGAAGAATGCATGCTTGCGTCCCTGATAGTCATTCAGGTTCTTCTTCTCGTTTTGTTCCAATACACGCAGCACTTCATCCATCTTCGCCTCTGCGCCGATCTTCTTGTAGCAATAAGCCAGGGGCAATGTATTGCCGGAGCGATACTCCTTATGGAATTCTTCCCAAACCGCTGCCGCCTGCTTATATTTGCCGCGGAGCATGAGCACACGTGCATACGCACGATAGCCGCCTCCGTTTTTCTTGTATTCCTTCACCAGACTCATCTCCAGAAGCATCAGATTCTGCTTCTTCAGGATCGCCTTCACGCAGGTGTTGTAGTAGATATCTGGCGCGTTCTTCAGCAGTTTCTCCGCCCGATCCGGGTAGCCTGCAGTCGTGTAGGCCTCCAGCAACGTATCGGCTACGGTCTCATCGTCGATAAGTCCCAGACGTTTTGCCTCATACACCGTATTTTCCAACTGATCCATATCATGGAGACGGCTGTAGCAGCGCGCCAGATAACGGTAGAAGATCTTCGGAACGTGGTCTTCCGATACCAGGATCGCCTTCTTCAGGAGGCTGATCGCCTCTTCCAGATGGTTCGACGCCATGTAGATACGCGCACGGTTGTAATATGCATATCCATTTCCCGGATCTAAGTCGCACGCCTGCTGGAAATCGTCCGCCGCTTCCTGCTCGAAGCCCAGGCGGAAGTTCATCAGACCTCGCGAGATCGCATAGTAAGAAGTCGGATCAACATCCATCTGCAGACTGTATTCGGCCAATGCGCCTTCATAATCCCCGCTGTCCTCCAGGACCTCACCGAGATTTCCGTGGAGCATGTAATGATCTGGAGCGATCTTGCGGATCTCTTCCAGGTAAGCCTTCGCTTTATCGTACTGACGCATTTCACGCGCGCAGGCAGAAAGACGGAACAGTGGATTCACGTTCTCCTTATCCATGTCTCTGGAGATCTCGAAGAACCGGATGGCGTTCTCATACTCACGCTTTTCAAAGTAGACATTACCCGTGAAGAAGAAGTATCTCGGCGATTCCGGCTTCAATTCGCGGGCTTTCTCCAGGGCCTTCAGTGCGTCATCGTACTCGTCGCGGTAATAATGTACGAGTGCCTTCTCATGGTATACCTGGTCTTTCTTCTGAACATCGTTCTTCTCTTCGTCCTCCATGTCCGACACCGCCTGGTCGATGATCGCAAGTGCGCCGTCGAGGTCTTTTTTCCTACGCAGGATCTTAGACTGATAAACCTTGATCCACGTACTCGGAACTTCTCTCTTCAGGAAGTCATTAAGCACATCCTCCATCGCCTCGTAAGCATCGACCTCTTCATACAGCGACATCAGATCGATATAAGGTCTTACATAATACGGGCAATAATAGATCGCGTCGGAATATGCGCGAATCGCGTCTTTATATTGATGCATGGCCTGCAGGGCATAACCCATCTGCAGATATGCGTCGTAGTTATTCTGTTCGACATTGACCGCCTTTTCGGCATAGTCGACCGCTTCCTCGAACTGCTTCATGCGGTTGAGAATCATGGACCGCTGGGTATAACACATACCGGAATCGTCGTCCCGCTCGATCAGCGCCGTGTTTTTGATCGCGATCTCATTGTATTCGAGCGCCCGTTCCAAAGCGATCGGATTTCCGAACTTCTCGTCGGTCTCGAGGTCGCATTCGGCAACGAAATAATAGGACAATGCGCGACGATCGTGGTTACGGTCCATCACTTCCTTCGGGGCATCGTCGTCCTTATGGATCTCATAATCCTTGATCCATGCCAGGAAATTATCCGCAGCTTTTTGGTATTCATCCTTCTGAAGAAGCACGCGGCCGTACAGATAATGGTAGTCCATGATCATCGCATCGGTCGGCACCGGCATCTCAGCGAGGACCTTTAACGCATCGTCAAACAAATAGTTCTGATAGAGGCTCCAGATCAGCTCGATATCATTGGCCGTATCCGACGGATCTGCTTCAAACTTCGCCCGCATATCTTCGATCAGTTTTTCGTTACACTGCGTAAGCAAAGCATGCACATATGTATCAAAACGGTTGATGGCGAGCAGGTCCTTAAACCTCTTCTTAGCGTCGGCGTAGTCACCCTCATGCATGATACACTCCGCCAGTCCCAGCTTCGCCGAATAGAAATCCGGAGCGATCTCAAGCGTCTTCTCGTACCACTCGCGTGCGGTCGCATAGTCCTCCGAACGGGAATGGATCTCCGCCATCATGATACGGGCAATGCTCATATCTTCATATTCTTCGATGATCGGCTCCGCCTCGAACTTCGCGCGGTCGAACTCCTTTTTCAAAACCAGATAACGCACGTGCTCGATCAGACCGAACGGATGGGTCAGTCCCAGCGAAAACAACTCTTCAAACTGCGGTTCCAGATCACCGATATCCGGATTATTCATGGAACGATGCAGATGCAGAGCCATATCGATATACTTATCGTACGGGAGATCGCCGGTCTCTTCAAATCTTGTATAATCGAGCGCATCATCATAGTGTGCGTTATTCACGCAATATTCAAGGAAATCGCGCGGGAACTGCTCGGAAAGCTCATCGATCTTCTCATCGACGGAGAATGTCTCCACGATCACCTGCCATACATTGTGCGGGATCAGGTAATGCCGCATCAAATAAGCTAAGACCTTCTCACGGATCGTTTCTTTCGTATCCAGGCGCACCACTACATCCCGTTCCATCAGTTCCCGCCAGTTTTCGGGATCGATTCTCTTTTGAAAATCCTTGAATACCGCGTCCAGATCTCTCATAAAACGACCTTCTTCGGTGTCGTCGAACTGTTCTTCCTGCTCTTCGCTGCCCTTACCATCCGCGATCTTCATAGCCTCCTCAAACGCCGCACGAAGCTTCTGAAAGCCTTCCGGATCATCCTCCGGGTTTACATGCATCAGCTGCTCCATATAGGCTTCCTGGATCGCATCTTTATCTTCGGTCTTTCCTTCTAAGCCCAATATTGCCCAAATATCCATCCTTGTTTCCTCCATACTCTATATTATCATCGGATCGTCAGTTCCAAACTGCCCTGCCCCGTCACACCGCGAAGCTCGATCCGGTCGTCATAAAAATCGATCTCAAATTCGGGAAGTCCCAGTCCTGCGGCAAATGCGGTAAATGCTTCGCGCGCCGCTTTCGGATCAGACGTTACTTCAGCCTTCGCCTCGGCCAGCGCATCCGCCCAGGTCTTTCCGATCTCCTTCACATCCTGTTTTTCCTGTGTTTGAACATAAGGTCCCCACAACTGACTCAGAAGTTCTAAGCCGTCCTGTTCCTCCAGACCTGCAATATCCGAAGCCAAAGCTTCATCCAGCGCGATCCGGTCTTCCGCAAGACGGTACATATCACTCTCCTGAGCGCCGGTCGCGATACTCTCAACAAACAAATACAGTGTATCTTTATTCAGTTTCACCGTAAGCTCGCCGTTTGAAAACGAGCGGGCCGGATAACGGGATCTGTCCAGCATCTCCAGCAGGAAGTATTCCTCTCTCTCCCAGACTTTTGACGCCGCGGCCAATGTATTCTTAAACGGATCTTTTCCTAAATCGCCTTTCACCTCATAAGGCTGCTGCAGATATGGAAGGATCTCGTCGCCGAACTTTTCTTTTAAAAATGCATCGCGCTTTTCATCCCCTAAAAAAGCCAGTGAAAGAATGCGCATCAAGCCGGAATAGTCCAGGCTCGCATAACGGTTGCCCCTGAATTCCCATTTGAAGAGCTCGAGGCTGGTCGATAGGCCGAAGCGTTTGATCTTCATCGATACCGTGCCGCTGATTACGCGGGCGCTTTCACTCACGGCGGGATTCGGAAGTTTTCCGCTCATGTGGATGCCGGCAGAATCATCTGCCAGAAAACCCAGGATCGTTTTTCTCGCACTCTCCGAGAGGAATTGGGACAGAATGCTGTCCAGACCGTCTTTATTGATATGAAGATCCGCTTCGTAGGAAGTAAACGGAGTTTCCCGATATTTCTTAATATACGCCCTAAGGGATCCGTCCGGGAAAGTCTGCGGCTCGGTCGGAACTTCGGTCGGCGGCTCCGTCGGCGGTTCGGTTGGAGGCTCTGTGGGAGGTTCCGTAGGTGGTTCCGTCGGTTTTGCTGTTGTCGGCGGTTCCGTCGATTTCGCCGTCGTAGGGATTTCCGTCGGTTTCACAGTCGCCGGCTCGGTAATCACTTCCGTCGGTTTCGTCGTCGCAGATTCACTCTCGACCGGCAATGTCGCCTCTGACATACTCTCTTCGGTCGTATCCTTCAGATCGGATCTCCCGCAGGCATAAAGACAGAGAAAAGCGCAAAGCAAGAACACCTGCAAAAGCCGTGTTTGCAGCATTGGCCTACGTTTCGCTCTTTTCCGGTTTCCTGTCACCATCCACACTCCTTGGTTATAGATTCACGCACAGATCCACGCCCGTTTTCAGGGCATCTGCACTCAACCTATATCATACCACAAAAACGCTCCACCGTAAAGAATGATATGTCGGCCGATCCGATTTTCCTATGTCTCATCACGACTTTCAAAGCGTATAAAAAAATTGAAAAAAAGTGTTGCATTCCGTCCGTCCTTATGCTATAATGCATTTCGTTGACGCGTTCGACATGCTCTAACGCTCAACAGAATATAAATACGTGCGGGGATGCTGGAATTGGCAGACAGGCTAGACTAAGGATCTAGTGATAGTATTATCGTGAGGGTTCAAGTCCCTTTTCCCGCACTTGTTTTTTTCTTAATAAGTCGCAGTTGTGGCGGAATTGGCATACGCGCATGATTCAGGTTCATGTCCATGTACTTGGGTACGGGTTCAAGTCCCGTCAACTGCACGATCTAAGCAGGAGGCATCTCCTGCTTATTTTTTGTGTATGCGACGAGCCCGGCACGGCAGTGCAAATTCACTTGCACGAAACTGTTCCTCTACAAACGAAAACGGCGGCCGCTTTCGCGACCGCCGCATCGTTTCGATGAACTGTTATTTTGCATAATCCGTAACACGAGATTCACGGATCACATTAACTTTAATATTGCCCGGATACTGCATTTCGTTCTCGATCTGCTTCGCGATATCGCGAGCCATGAGAACCATGTCGGCATCACTAACCTGTTCCGGTACAACCATAACTCGAACTTCTCTACCTGCCTGAATGGCAAATGACTTATCTACACCACGATATGCATTCGTGATGTCTTCTAACTGCTTTAATCTGTTGGTATATGTTTCGATCGTCTCACGACGCGCACCCGGACGGGCTGCAGAGATCGTATCTGCCGCCTGAACGATACATGCGATAAGGCTGGTCGGCTCGACATCACCGTGATGCGACTCAACCGCATTAATCACGATCGCATTTTCCTTATACTTGCGGCACAATTCGGCGCCGAGCTGTACATGAGAGCCTTCCATTTCGTGGTCCACAGCCTTACCGATATCGTGCAACAAACCGGCACGCTTTGCCATGCGGATATCCAGTCCGATCTCCGCCGCGAGCAAACCTGCGATATGCGCGACCTCTATAGAATGCTTAAGCGCATTCTGTCCGTAACTGAAACGATACTTCATCTTACCCAGAAGTCGTACCAGCTCCGGATGGATGCCATGCACGCCTACTTCCAGGACAGCTGCCTCTCCGGCCTCCTTGATGATATTCTCGACTTCTTTCTGGGCCTTATCGACCATCTCCTCGATACGGGCAGGATGGATACGGCCGTCGATGACGAGTTTCTCAAGCGCGATCCGGGCCACCTCACGGCGAATCGGATCAAATCCGGACAATACGACCGCTTCCGGTGTATCGTCGATGATCAATTCCACTCCGGTCAATGTCTCGAGCGTACGGATGTTTCTACCCTCACGTCCGATGATACGACCCTTCATTTCATCGCTGGGAAGCTGAACGACCGAAACCGTAGTCTCGGCAACATGGTCGGCAGCACATTTCTGTATGGCTGTAACCACGTATTCCTTCGCTTTCTTGGAAGCTTCTTCTTTCGCCTGAAGTTCCATTTCCTTGATCATCTTTGCGGTGTCAATTTTTACATCTTCTTCAACAGTTTTCAGCAATAAGTCTTTTGCTTGTTCAGAGGTAAGTCCTGAGATCTTTTCGAGTTCGACCAATGCTTTTTCGTGCAATCCATCAATTTCTTTCTTTTTCTTTGCCACTGCATCTTCTTTGGCATTCAAACCGGCCTCTTTCTTATCCAGAGTATCCAGCTTTCGATCCAACGCCTCTTCTTTGTTGAGCACTCGTTTCTCCAAACGTGTCAACTCCGCACGGCGTTCTTTCGACTCTTTTTCGAGCTCGTTCTGCGTACGTATACGCTCTTCTTTCGCTTCCAAAAGAGCCTCCCGTTTCTTGGTTTCCGCTGTTTTTAACGCCTCATCGATGATCTCGCGGGAACGGACCTCTGCGGTGCCGATCTTTGACTCGTAGATCTTCTTACGATATGCGATCGTGCAAAATGCCGAAATGAGAGCCGTCACTACCACCGCTGCAACGAGAACGATGACGAAAGTCGTCATAGAAACGGTTGAAGCTGCAGACGCTACCTTGATAACACTAAGCAATCCAGGAGCACCTCCTTATTAAATTTTCATTGTACATAACGCGACTGATAACGCTTTTTATCATTTGGTATAAACCGGCAAGCCGGAACATATATCAAGTCGTATAAACTACAACATGTCTATTCTATCTCAATCACATTGAAAAGTCAACCCTAATCCGGGCAAAATTACGAAAAAACGCCCCTTAAATCAAAAGCAATGTGTCGATATCCGATGCGAATACGACACATTGCCGATTTAAGGAACTTTATCTGTATGCCTTTCGTTTTAACTTGCCGAATCAGGCATTTCGATGTGTTTTATTCGGCAGAGGAGCCCTCTGGGATCAGTCCGTAATACTCACGAAGCTTACGCTCGATCTCGTCGCAAACCTCCGGATTTTCGATCAGGTAGAGTTTTGCGTTCTCACGTCCCTGGCCGATCTTTCCATCGTTATAAGCATACCATGCGCCGCTCTTTACGATGATGCCTGCATTGGTCGCCAGATCGAGGATATCGCCCTCGGAAGAGATACCCTTACCGAACATGATATCAAACTCTGCCTCTTTAAAGGGCGGAGCCACCTTATTCTTTACGACTTTAACTCGAACGCGGTTTCCGACTACATCGCCGCCGGACTTAAGAGACTCAACTCTGCGGACATCCAGACGGATCGAAGAATAGAATTTCAGCGCGCGGCCGCCGGTCGTGGTCTCAGGATTACCGAACATAACGCCGATCTTCTCACGCAACTGGTTGATGAAGATAACGACGCAGTTGGTCTTGCTGATCACGGCTGTCAGTTTACGAAGGCCCTGGCTCATCAAACGTGCCTGCAGACCCACGTGGGAATCTCCCATGTCACCGTCGATCTCAGCCTTCGGCACCAATGCCGCAACAGAGTCGACGATCACGATATCCAGAGCACCGGAACGAACCATGGTCTCGCAGATCTCGAGTGCCTGCTCTCCGTTATCCGGCTGGGAAATATAGAGGTTATCGATATCTACGCCGATATTTTTCGCATAGGTCGGATCCAAAGCATGCTCGGCATCGATAAAGCCTGCGATACCGCCGCGTTTCTGAACTTCCGAAACCATATGAAGAGCGACCGTGGTCTTACCGGAAGACTCAGGTCCGTAGATCTCAACGATACGTCCTCTCGGGATACCGCCGAGTCCCAACGCCAGATCCAGGCTCAGAGAGCCGGTCGGGATCGTCTCGATATTCATCTGGGATGTGGGATCACCGAGTTTCATAACGGTACCCTTACCATAGGATTTCTCCAACTGGGAAATCGCCGCATCCAATGCTTTTAATTTTTCTTCTCTTTCCATTCTGACCTCCAAATTCATAAAAGGGAGCAAGGCTATAAGCCGGGTTATGTATTAAATGATCATCTGTCTAGCCATACCGTTGCCGGTATGATCGAGCGACCTACCTGAAACATTGACGGGCCGCCATTCGTTTCTATGCGGTCTTGCTTCGGATGGGGTTTACATATGCCCGCATTGTTACCAACACGGCGGTAGTCTCTTACACTGCCCTTCCACCCTTACCGGGATCTTTCCCGGCGGTATATTTCTGTTGCACTATCCTTAGAGTCGCCTCCACCGGACGTTATCCGGCATCCTGCCCTGCGAAGCCCGGACTTTCCTCACCTGCAACCTTTCGTCTATGCAGCCGCGATCATCTGCCTTACTCCGTCATTTATTTTATCATTTTTACTATAGTATGTAAAGCATTTTCAGATCGGAAGAAGGATTTCTTTTCCGAGTGAAAACGAGTACAAAACGCATGCCTTTACCATCGTTCCCGACATGCTTTCCAGCGCTTCTTTGTACAGTTTCAGCTGTGCGAGATAGCGCCGGGACAGGATGTCCTCGCCGCCATCCGCAGGCAGGGAATCCGTCTTGTAATCCATGATCACGATATGTCCATCCGGATCGGTATAATAGGCGTCGATGATACCGCGGACCAGAACCTGATCCGGCTGCACCGTGATCTCCTGCGTGATCGCTTCCATCCGATAATCACGCAGGTAAAGGAATGCCGGGATCGCATACAGAAAACGCGTCTCCCGTTTCAGGGCATTTCTCTCCTGCGCCTGCGCCATCTCCGCTGCCAGTTTGCTGTCGAAGAAACGGGCGATCTTCCGCGGATCTACGAGTTCTTTCGTCGTCTCATCCAGAATTCCCTCTTCAGCCAGCCTGTCGATCTGCCCGCGGATATAAGCGACCCGGTCATCCTGTCGGATGGCCTCAGCAAAATCCAGATGCTCCATCACATTATGGACAGCAGTACCTCGCTGCGCACCGCCGCCTTCCTTCGAAGCTTCCTTCCGGCCTGTTTCAGGTTCCGGAGTCTCTTTCGGCTCAGTCGTCTCCGGCTTCTTTGAAGCCCCGGATCCTAACGTTGCGACTTCCTCGAACGTCACGCCCTCTTCTTCCATAAAGCGGTGCTTCACTTCGGATACGGATACGATCGCCTTCTGGTCGCCGAATGCCGAATATGGATAGACGTAAGAGAACCGCTTCGCGATCTCGGCCAATGCCTCTTCGTCGCTTAAGGTAACTTTACTCTCCTCGCCACCTGATGCTCCTGTGCCGTCTGTGGATGCATCATCCGGCGAAGGATCGGCTTTCACCTTTTCGAGTTCCTGCTCCAATGCTTTCTGGGGGCGTAGGATGACAGAAAATTCGTCATCGGCATATGTGATCGCTTCCGGAGTCGCCTCCTTCTTCGTCACCTGTCCCTGAATGCAGTTAAGAATCCATTTCAGATAGTTCGGCCTGTCGTAAAAATCCTCATCGGAAAACTCTCCGCGGGCGGGCAGATCCGGTTCCGGACGATCCTTTTCCTTAACACTGCCGACGATAAACAATTTATCTTTCGCACGTGTCAAAGCAACATAAAGAACGCGCCCCTCTTCATACAGATCCTCATCCTGCTCTTTATCGCGAATGATCTTCTTCAGATCCGATCCGATCTTAACGGACAGTATCGGGTTCACATAGTCGAACGCTACCCGGTAGGTCGCATCATAGACGAATTCCGACTTTGCACGGCCGGAGCTCTTCAGATCCTTATGCGCTCCTGCGAGAAAGACATACGGAAACTCCAGGCCCTTGCTCTTATGAATGGTCATCAGGCGAACGACATCTTCCTCTTCGCTCAGTTTATTCGGCTCTGCCAGGACGATCTCCTTCTCCTTCAACCGATCGATATAACGAAGGAAGCGGTCAATGCCCCGATAGTTTGTCTTTTCAAAATCACCTGCTGACAAAAGCAGCATGTTGACATTGATCTCTCTGCTGCGTCCAACGGGCATCGCTGTGATCTTGCTTCGATAGTCGGTCTTCTGAAGAATCGTTTCCAACAGTTCGGGGATCGAACAAAATGCCCTGCGCTCGCGCAGATCCCGGAAGATTCGAAGAAAACGGTCGATCTTCTTTCCGAGGGAAACATTTCCGCCGGCATAGCCTTCCACTGCCGTGAAAAACCATGTGGTCGCAGGCGCACCCAGTCGGATCATCGCCATCTCTTCCGGGCTGAAGTCAAACATCGGCGACGCCATAACCGTTGCAAGAGGGATGTCCTGGAGCGGATTATCCAGGATACGTAAAAAATCGATCAGATCCCTGACTTCCGGCCTTTCAAAATACGCAGCTCCTTCGGACGAGACCACAGGAATCTTATAATGATCCTCCAGAATCGGAATAAACTCTTCTTCCGCATTTTTAACGGACCGCATCAGGATCACTATGTCCCGGTATTCTGCCAGACGCCATCTCTGCTCCTTCAGGTCATAGATCTGCTCTTTTCCGACGATCTCCCGGATCCTCTTAGCTATCAGAATGGCCTGAAGTTCAGCCACGGTGCGTTCTTCCGCATCTTCATCCTCCCGATCGCAGGTCCCGCTCTCGCTGTCGGTATCGTCTGTCCCATCTGCCTCAGCCTCAGCCCCCTCGCCCTCGGGAGCAGTTTCAGACCCCGAAGCATCTTCCGGTTTATTCTTTGGATCGGTACGAACTATGGTCTCGATCACAACGCAAGGCTCTGGCTCACCCTCCTCCGGATAAGCAGCCCCCGGGTTCAGTTTCGCCGAATCATCATATACGATCCCGCCGCGCTCCTTCGTCATCAGGTTCTCAAAAATACGGTTGATCGCATTTAAGACCCCGGCACGGCTTCGGTAATTGTTATTCAGGGGGATGAGTGTTCCTTCGTTTTCTTCTTCGCGATAGCTGTCGAATTTCTCAATAAACAATTCCGGTTTTGCACGGCGGAAACCGTAGATGCTCTGTTTGACATCCCCGACCATGAAAACATTGGACTTAGCAGGCGAGTCGGGATCCCGACAAATCCGGCAGATCAGTTCTTCCTGAACTCCGTTACTATCCTGATATTCATCGACCAGGATCTCTTCGAAACGTTTCTTATATACATTCGCAACTTCCTCATCCCTGAGCAATTCCAGCGCATAATGCTCCATATCGGCGAAATCCATCAGGCGGAGTCGTTTCTTTTCTGCCTGAAAGCGTTCGTCGACCTTGCGGACGATCTCTGTCATAAGCACTACTTGCGGACGCAGGCGTGACAGTTCTTTCTCCAACATATCCCAGGTAAATGGTTTGAGGTCCTTTTTCGTGTCATTAAGGATCGCCATGATTCCATTCTTCTCTTCCTGTATATGTTTAAAGAAATCGGTGTATTCCTTTTCAGCTTTATTCAAGTTGATCGACGGGATCTTATTTGCCGGATCGTTGAGATAAGCGATCGCCTCGAACAGGGATTTCTTCCTGTAAGCAACGTCCGCCACATCTGCAATCTTCTCGATGGTCGCGATATGACGTGAATCCGGGAACATAGAGGCCAGCTCGTCAGCCAGCATCTCGGCAGCCGCTTTCGCACTCAGGAGAGGCCGAAGCTGCCTTTTATCATAAGCTTCGTGGTCCTTCTTCAGCTGTTCGTTATAAAGGCCGCTGTAGACATCGACCGCTCCGGTCAGAAACTCCTCGGGGTCGGCATACTCGCGACTCTTTCCATAGAATTCCTCGATCGCGCGGTTTAAGGCCTGCTTGCGATTTTTATATAACATTCCCAGCGAAAGAAATGCTTCGGAATCACCTTCCAGATAATAGTCTTCCAAAACCGAATCGATCACATCCGAAAGGAGAAGCTTGATCTCCGCCTCATCGCTGATGCCGAGGTTCGGTTCCAGACCGATCCTGAAGAAATTCTCACGAATCACATTCAGGCAAAAACTGTGGATCGTCGAAATAGAGGCAAACGGGAGTTTAAACAATTGCTTCCGCAAATGTCTGCGCATCGACTCATTACAGTTTTCGTCGTTCATCGCTTCCTGAAGTCTCTTGCGGATACGCCCTTTCATCTCTGCCGCAGCCGCATTCGTGAAGGTCATGATCAAAAGCCGGTCGATATCCAGAGGATTTGCCGGGTCCATGACCCGACGCAGGACGTGCTCGGTAAGAACGGCTGTTTTTCCGCTTCCTGCCGCCGCTGATACCAGAAGGTTTCCGTATCTATGGTCGATGACTTCCTGTTGTTTTGGGTTCCAAATCACTCCCATAGCGGTCACTCTCCTTTCTCCTGTTCATCTTCCCGACGCAGTTTCTCACGGTAATCTTTGAAGTTCACCGACTTCACTTTTCGCTTTTTCATATTATTCCGTTTATCGCCGATGTGACAGATCGCTTTATACGGACAATACCCGCAGGCATCCGCCTTACTGGTTTTGAGCGGATTTACCGGGATCATTCCACTCATCATCTCTTTATACATCTCTGCGATCTTATTCATCACATCATCCGAAAACCGGATAAACTCTTCGTTCGACAACACCTTCGAGGTCGCAGTGAAATTCCCGTTCTTCGTAAGTTTGATACCATCGATCAGGCGGGATTCCTTCGTCTCAGAAATGTTGGCTTCCTGATGTGCGAGGATCGCCGGATCCGAAGTCGTGATACCGTTCATCCGCGTTTCACTAAGCAGGCGTTCCCAAATATACTCATCGACTTTCTCACTGTCTTTGAGCTCTTCCATCTTATTGTTGTTCAAATCAAAGAGCGGCTCGGCGGCATGAAAATAATACACGCCCACGGGCTGGATCTCTTTTCCTTTCGCCAGACGATCCTTCATGACCGCCGTCAGATAGATCGGCAACTGCAACTGTGCCCCTTCCGAAAGGAGCGAATAATCGAGTTCTTTATAACCCGTCTTGTAGTCGATGACGCGAACAACACTTCCATCCTCTGTCTCATCGATACGGTCGACTTTTCCGCAGATCACGCAGTCCGTACCCGGGATCTTGATCGCCTCCATATGCTTTTTTCCCTGTTCGCCCTCATCCGGAACATTCCCAAACGGAACCTCACAGCGGAATTTTCTAAAATCACCCGAACGGATCTGCTCATAAAGGACCTTAACGAGGAAAGCGATCTCCCTCTCCCATGTGCGGGCCTGATACGTATTATATCCGTCATCCTCGATCTTCTCACTCAGAAGCGGATACTGTTTGTATGTAAAGTCGAGTGCACGCTGCACCAGGTCATCCTGCCGGGCCTGCGTCCACTCTCCGGATGCTCCTGCACGATCCGAGGATATCTCCTCCAAAACATATTGAAGTGCAACATGATAGAACGATCCCTTATCGAGGGCATCGACCGTAGATTCCTTCCGTTCCTTCAGATTCAGGCCATAGTAAAGAAAATGTTTAAATGCACAGCCGCCGTACGCCTCCAGACGTGAGGGGCTGACACTGTGGTTGCGTTCAAAAAGTGCACGGGCAACCGCTTCCGGCAAAGGAGTATGGGCATAAGAAAACTTGCGGAGCTCCTCAAGCACGGACAATAACTTTGCATACTTCGGGTTCTCCTTATACCATTGATAGAGGGCACGGTAATAGTTTCCGAACGCATCCTCCTTCTTTGAAATCAAATCTATACAATAATCAGGATTCAGCAGCGTTTGATTATCTATCGGCAACTTTTCCTTTACGGGAAGGTTTTTGAATATGGTCTGGATCTGTTCGATCACATAGGACGGAAGCAACGCTTCCCCCTGCGAATCCATAGATGAATATGAGATATACAAACGCTTTGAAGGCGTCGTAAACATTTGATATAAATATAATTTGTCATTCATGCTGTCCCGCGCAGCCGAAGGAGAAAGTTCCACCGACAGATCTCTAAGGATATCGCGATCCGAATCATTGATCAGACCGCATCCCTGCGCGACCAGAGGGAAGAGGCCTTCATTGACCCCAAGCATAAACAAAGCTTTTATTTTACCGATACGCATACGGCGCAGCTGTCCGATGATCACCCGGTCCAAAGTCGGCGGAATGACACCGATCTTCATATCCTCCAGACCGGCCGTAAGTAACTCTTCCAGTTCATCCGGACGCATCAGATCGTTTGCCATAAGACTCTCCGTCTGGGCAAACAGGTTCTCCATCTTCGACTGCACGGCTTCGTATTCCGCGGCCCGATCATATCTTCCGTCATTATTCAGAAAATCGATCCGCGCCTGAAGCGTCTCCGATGCCTTACATGCCTCCAAAACCGAGGCTATACCCTCCAGATACTCTGCCGCCGTGTGTTTCCCCTTCCGAAATCTCTCATAGAAAGGTCCATAGATCGCCAGAACATCTCTCATGATACGATGGATCTCGTCGTCGTTTTCTTCCTGCGCGACCTTCACAAAACGCTTGTAGGAATTTATCCCGCAAGCGATCATGAAGTTCTCCAGAAGGTCGAGCTCTTCGTTCGGGATAACATAACCGTATTTTAAACTGCTCAGCACACTTTCTTTTTTGAAATTAAATATCAGCAAGCCGAACAGACTGAGAACAAAATTCGTATAGTCACTGTCCGTCATGTTGCGTGTGTTATCCGCAAAATACGGAATCTGCGCACGTTCAAACTCTCGGACGATAATATCGTGAAAACGATCCGGTTCGCCGGTAACGATGGCGATATCGGAAAAACGATAGCCTTCCCGATAGACCAGATCCCGAATGGTCCGAACGACCATCGAAACTTCCATCGTAGGATGTTCCAAACGGTACATTTCGACCGACTTACAATCATGCATCCACGGTGTCGGCTTCGCCTGTTGCTCGTATACGCGCTCTAAATGGCTCAATTCGTCGTTTTCGCGCAATCTGTAGACAAACTCCTCTCCTATGGAAAGATCGGGTTCTACGGCGATTCCGTCGCGCTGAGCGCTATCCATGAGTTTTCCGTAGATCGTGGCTGCCGAATAAAAGAGATCCCCCTCTCTGGAGGCTGTAAGCGTCCCCTTCTTCGCGCACAGCGCCACACTTACTCTCTTCGCATTTAACATTAGGTGCGTGATCACCTGATACTGCAGGGGTGTAAATCCATTGAACCCATCCAGATAGATCTCGAAGGGTACCTGCTTAGCGAACTCGGGCAATGCTTTACAGAGGATGGGCATCAGTTCATCCTTATCCATGAAACGGTCTTCGAGCTCCTGACGATAGGACTTCCAGATCAACGCCAGGTCACTGAGCTTCTGCCGCAGGATGTAATGCTCGTTAAGTCCAGACTGCCCGGGATCCGCCAGCAGCGCCTGCAGAGAACTTCCTTCCTCGAACAGACCGAAAGAGGCCATCTCCCCGAGGGTGTGGATCACATTATCCAGAAAGCCCGGCTTCTCGCTGTCGTACTTCAGGATCTTCAGATCCTTCGATACATTTCGCACTGCCCTTCGCATCAGGAGCATCTTACCGGAGTCATCGATCATCTTCTTCGTCGGGATATGAAGCTGTTCGATCGAACGGTATGCCAACGTCGTAAATCCGATGACATCGATATTGATCGACCCTCTCCGGGGATGTAGCGCGAATAGGTGCTGCTGTGTGGAAAGCGTCGACTGTTCAGGCACCAAAAGATAGAACATCCGGTCCGGATGCTCTAACGAGCGCTGAATACATTCTTCGTAGATAAAGTGGGATTTTCCGGCTCCGCCGGGTCCGTAAATGACTCTGAAACTCATAACGCTCCCCCTTAAAAAATGGTCTGAGATCCATAGAAGCAAGGCCTTTTAGATACACTTATATTTTACCATAGCGGCCTGGCTACGTCAAACCGAATGCGTCATATTTCCAAAAACAGATACGCCCAAAAATATCTCCACAGCCTGTGAAATTTTCTCGGAAAAAGCGTTGCAATTCAATCTCGTTTAGTATATACTTAAATTGTGTTTGAGGAAGTCAGGCATTTATCCCTTTGTTTTGCGGTGCTTTGGCACCTTGCGGGATATCGAGTATCCCGTAGCCTGCAAGTTTTTTCTCGATTTCGGATGGATCTTCCATATTCCCCAGTACACATGCTTATTTACTGTTGGGCTTATGCCCTGCCTTGTTTTGTTTTGAATTTGGAGATATCATAATGTTATATGTATATATATACCTCGCATTCATGGGGGTTATTGGCTTTATTCAGATGGGTTTGGATAAGAGCCGTGCGCGCCGGCATCAGTGGCGCATTCAGGAAACCACGCTCTTTTTAACTGCATTTTTAGGCGCTGCCTGGGGCAGTCTGGCCGGGATGTTCGTGTTCCGTCATAAGACGAAACACAGAAGTTTTCTGATCGGTATGCCTTGCATCGTCATTTTCCATGTCATCTGTATCTATTTTCTGGACCTGCTTGCGTTTTAGTGTGCGATGATATTACGCAGCGAAAACGGTCCTCTCCTTTCACATACTTTTTTAAACCGGTGCAGGTTCCTGTGCCGGTTTTTGTTTGCCCGGCTGATCCACAGCAGACCGAGAAAAAAAAGAAGGACTTCGGAAGATCCGAAGTCCTTTCTATATGTCTTGATTTGAGAATTATTCGTTTGTCTCTTCTGCAGGAGCTTCCTCAGTCTCAGCCGCTGCGGCAACTGCCTCGATATCAACCGGAGCTACGTCTTCATTCTCTTCCTTATCTGCAAGAAGCACCTTCATGCTGAGGCTGATCTTCTTATCTTCGGAATTGAAATCTACGATCTTCGCGGTGATCTTCTGGCCGATCTTCAGAACGTCTGAAGGCTTGCCGATGCGCTCTTTCGCGATCTGGGAAACATGAAGCAGTGCGTCGATGCCGGGCTCAAGCTCTACGAAAGCACCGAAATCTGCCATACGAACTACAGTACCCTCAACCACGGTATCAACAGCATACTTCTCAGCTGCGTTCTTCCAAGGGTTCTGATCCGGGAACTTCATGGAAAGGGCGATCTTTGTATCATGGATCTCCTTAACGTAAGCTGTTACTGTCTGGCCTACGGTGAAGTTCTTCTTCGGGCTCTCCAGACGGCCCCAGGACATCTCGGAAATGTGAACCAGTCCGTCTGCACCGCCGAGATCAACGAAGATACCGAAATCGGTGATGTTCTTGATCTTACCGGTTACTACGCTGCCGACCTCAAGCTTAGCGAAAAGCTCCTTCTGGGCAGCTTCCTTCTTAGCGATGAGCAGGGTCTTGCAATCGCCGATGATGCGACGCTTCTTCGGGTTGAACTCGGTGATAAGGAACTCAACCTCTTTTCCCTCATAACGGGAAAGATCCTTCTCATAAATGTCGGATACCAGGCTTGCAGGAATGAATACGCGGGTATCATCCACGATCACTCCAAGGCCGCCCTTCAGTACCTGGCTGACCTGTGCGCGAAGTACGGTCTGGTTTTCGAATGCCTCTTCCAGTTCCTTGCTGACGCGCTCGTTCTTCATACGACGGTAAGAAAGTTGTACCTGGCCTTCGCCGTCATTGACCTTTAAGATCTTTGCGGACAATTCGTCGCCGACTTTAACCATAGTCGTAAGATCTGCATTCGGTGTGTTGGTGTACTCATTACGTGTAATGATACCGTCAGCCTTATAGCCGATATTCAAAACGATCTCTTCGGGTTTAACGTCGATGACCGTACCGGTGACTACCTCTCCTGTATGAATTGTTTTTAAACTTTCTTCTAACATCTGTTCAAAGCTCGTTTCTGACATGCATTTGAACCTCCTCTAAAATATTGTTCGGGGTAGAAGCCCCAGCCGTTATCCCCACACATGCGGCACCATCAAACCAGTTCGGATCAATATCGGCCACCGTCTGCAGATAATAGGTTTTGGCGCATACGTTTTTGCAAATCTCATACAGTTTTTGAGTATTGGAACTATGCCTTCCGCCAATCACCAACATACAGTCTACCTGTGCAGCAACCTCACATGCTTCCAGTTGTCGAACCCTTGTAGCATTGCATATCGTGTTTACAACATCGATATTATACCGCATTTTCTTTGCAAACGCAACAAGATTTTCGAACTTATTGTGATTAAATGTGGTTTGCGCGACCAAAATTGCCGAATTTTTTACATTTTTCATCACTTCTTCGAGTTCTTCGGGCGTTTGAACCACCGCTCCGGGCGTTTTGCACCATCCCAGGACCGCAGAAACTTCCGGGTGATCCGGGTTTCCGGCAATGATGATCTTCTGTCCTTCGGCACTCTTCTCACTCACGATCCGGTGGATCTTCTTCACGAACGGGCAAGTCGCGTCGACCACCTGGTGACCGCTTTCGATCAACCGGTTATAGACCTCCTCGCTTACGCCGTGCGAACGAAGGATGACGACGCCCTTCGGGAGTTTCGAGAAATCCTCCCCCTCATCAATAACGCGGACACCTTTTTTCTCCAGATCCTCTACCACGATCTCGTTGTGGATAATGGGACCGTACGTGTAGACCGGGAGATCCCCGTTTTTCTCGATCTCTTCATACACGCGTTCGACTGCGCGTGTCACGCCGAAACAAAAGCCGGCGCTTTTGGCTACGATAACTTTCAATTTATTTCCCCTTATTCACCCGTTCCATACACAGGTCGTAGATCGTATTCACGACCTCTTCGATGCTCATATAGGACGTATCTACACAAACCGCGTCCTCTGCCTGCCGAAGCGGCGTGACCTCGCGTGTCATGTCGCGATGATCCCGCTCTTCGATCTCCTTCAGGATCGTCTCGAAGTCCGCCTCGTCCCCGCGTGCGATCATCTCGTCATATCTGCGTTTCGCACGCACCTTAGGGTCTGCGGTAAGATAGATCTTCAAAGTGGCATCGGGAAGCACGACCGTTCCGATATCGCGGCCGTCCATGATCAGGCTGATGTTCTTCGCGATCTCTCTCTGGGAAGCTACGACATATTCTCGAACACCTGCATAAGCACTGCTGCGTGAAGTCGCATCGCTGACGCGAGGGGTACGGATGAACGGGTTCACATCACGTCCGTTCAGGAAAACATGCTGGCCGTCCTTCTCCTGTGACAGATTCAGTTTTGCATTACGGCAAATTCGTGTCACTGTCGCTTCATCGTCAATATCAATCTCGTTTTCAAGCAGATATAATGCGACTGCGCGATACATCGCGCCGGTGTCCACATAGAGGATATCCAGCTTCTTTGCGAGTTGTTTCGCTATGGTACTCTTTCCTGCGCCCGCAGGTCCGTCGATGGCGATCTGTATATTCATTTTCACTCTCTCCTTCTGTTTCTTCCCCTTATCTTTTGGCTTTTTCTTTTCCGGGGTGCTCTCTTCGGATGCCGCATAGAGTCCTGCCGCGTAGCCGGTGGACCAGGCGATCTGAAGATTAAAACCTCCGGTCAATGCATCCACGTCCAGAACTTCGCCTGCAAACGACAGCCCCTCGTATCCCTTTACCATCATCGTAGTCGGGGAAATATTCTTAACATCCACACCGCCGCGCGTGATCACTGCTTCGGCAAAGCCGCGGGTCGACGTTATGGTCAATGTAAAATCCTTTAACTTCTGTATAAAGCCCTGTCTCTCTTGCTTTGAGAGCAGGCTGCATTTCTTCTCCGGATCCAGACCGGCGGCATCCAGGACCGCCAGTAAGAGCCGGACGGGAAGTACCGAACCGAGCGCGTTTTTCAAACTCTTGGAGGCGCCCTCCGTCAGCATGCGGATCAACTTATCATTTAACTGTTTCTCGGTAAGCGCCGGTTTAAGATCAATATGCAGGATCGCTTTCCTGCCCTGCGCCAGATATTCGGTCGCTTCTGACGACGCCGAAAGGATCAGCGGCCCCGAAACTCCGAAGTGCGTGAAAAGCATCTCGCCGAAGCCCGAATAGATCTCTTTCGCCTCGCAACCCAGCCGTACTGCAACATTCTTTAGCGAGATTCCTGACAATTCCCTGCAGATGCCTTCTTCCGCTTCAAAAGGCACCAGCGACGGCAGACATTCATTTACCTTAAGGCCTGCCTTCTCGGCAAATCGCAGCCCATCCCCCGTCGATCCCGTGGATGGATAGGAAAGACCGCCGGTCGCCACGATCACATGGTCGAAATAATGCTTCTTTCCATCCCGGCCGATCACGCCGACGCAGCGTCTCGAAGCCGAAGCCTCTGCTGCATTATCTTCAAGCAACAGTCCCTTCACCTCATAGTTCAGGCAAACACGGACATTCTGCCGTTTCAGTTCATCGGCCAATGCACGGATGATATCCGAGGAATGGTCGCTGACCGGGAAAACACGGTTTCCACGCTCCGTCTTCAACGGCACGCCATAGGACTCCAGAAGGGCCATCAACATGTCGTTCGGGCATAGTTTAAAGCTGCTGTATAAAAATCTCGGATTACGAACGATATTCGCGAAAAAAGCCTCGTGGTCGCAAGCATTGGTCACATTGCATCTGCCTTTTCCGGTGATATACAGTTTCTTTCCGAGTTTTTCATTTTTTTCGAACAACGTGACCTTACCGCCGGCCGATGCTGCTGCGATCGCAGCCATCATGCCCGCGGCTCCTCCGCCGATGACAAGGATATTCTTAGCCTGTCTGTTGTTCTGATCCATGGAACAGATCACTCCTTATAAAACAATTGAGAATCAAAAAAGCGCGAGACGGGATTCGAACCCGCGACCCTCGCCTTGGCAAGGCGATACTCCACCACTGAGCCACTCGCGCAAAAGAAAACTATGAAATTGCCGCCGACACAGAGAGAAGAAAGAGCGCGAGACGGGATTCGAACCCGCGACCCTCGCCTTGGCAAGGCGATACTCCACCACTGAGCCACTCGCGCATATCTGACTGTGTCCGAATGTTCGGAAAACCGATCCATTCACACGGACAAATGCTATTATACACAAGCCGGCGGCAATTGTCAACAGTTTTTTTAAAGTTCTTTTGCAGCAAGATTCAGAGCCTCTGCGATGACTTTATCCATGTCATAATACCGGTATGCACCCAGTCTTCCACCGAGGATCACGTCGTCTCTTTCATCCGCCAAAGCCTTATATTTCGCGTATAAAGCGGCATTCGTTTCATCATTGACCGGATAGTAAGGCTCCATGCCCGGCTTCCATTCCGCCGAGTATTCGCGGGAAATGATCGTGAACGGCTGCTTGCCGAAATTGAAGTGTTTGTGCTCGATGACACGTGTATACGGCTGGTCGTGTGAAGTATAGTTCACTACGGCATTGCCCTGGTAATTATCGCAATCATCGATGCGCTCGGTCTCAAAACGAACGCTGCGATATGCCAGCGGACCGTAGCAGAAATCAAAGAACGCGTCGATGTTACCGGTATAGATCGTCTTCTTTGCGATGCCCGCATGTCCCTTGATGAAATCGAAATAATCGGTATTCAAAAGGACCTCGGCATCACCAAGCATCGCCTGCACCAGTGCAGTATAACCCTCCTCCGGGATGCCCTGGTAGCGGTCGTTGAAATAGTTGTTATCATAAGTAAAACGAAGAGGCAGACGACGGATGATGAACGCAGGAAGCTCCTTACAGTCACGTCCCCACTGCTTCTCGGTATACTCTTTTATCAGTTTGTAATAAACGTCCGGGCCGACCAGGGACAGTGCCTGCTCCTCGAGATTCTTCGGCTCTGTGATGTTCAGTTTTTCGATCTGCGACTGAATGATCGCCTTCGCCTGCGCGGGTGTTTTGATATTCCACAACTTCGAAAATGTGTTCATATTGAACGGCAGGTTGTAGAGCTCGTCATGATAGACCGCGACCGGTGAATTGATATAGTTGTTAAAACGCGCGAACTGATTGACATAGTTCCACACCTCTTCGTTCGACGTATGGAAAATGTGTGCGCCGTAACGGTGCACATGAATGCCGTCCACATCTTCCGTGAAAATGTTTCCCGCGATGTGGGAACGCTTCTCCACGATCAGACATTTTTTTCCTGCTTTTGCCGCCTCATGCGCAAACACTGCCCCGTAAAGGCCTGCGCCGACGATCAGATAATCATACATGATAAAACCTCTCTTATTTCGTATTAAACCTCTGTATCTTCATCTTCCGGACCTTCCGGAAGATCTAAGTTTGCCGGGAAGAACGATCCCAGGCTGGTCGACAGCCGGTTCTTCGGGCGAAACATTTCCGCGATCACGGCGATCGCCTTTTCAAATCGCGCGCGATCCCTGGAAAGTACAAACAGATGCGCCGTGTTTCTGGCGTCCGTAAGTCCGTCATGTGCCTTACCTTCAAAATCGATATTTGCCGCTTTCAGTGCATACTCCAGCTTCAGGCTGTGCGTGATCCCGAGTTCCTTTCCGAATACCTCCTGAAAGTCTACCCAGCTGTCCAGCAAGCGCTGTACCCGTTCGTCCAAAAGGTCTTTGCGTTCGCTCTCGTGGTGCAATTGGTGATAGTCCGTGAGACTCCACGAATAAACTTCGACCTCATCCTCCCCGATCCAGTCGAGGAAGCGTGCCAAGACCTCGGAAAATGCCGGCGCACCTGCCACCATCTCGTTCGTGATCCCTGTGAGAGCCTCGATATCCGCTTCGATCCGCAGGTTATCCGGGCGTACGTACTCCGAAAACTCACTCACGGTCTCAAACGCGTCATTCAGTTTTACCGCGCCGATCTGGATGATCTCGGAGCCTTGATGTTCCCGTCCCCGCCTCGCATCCCGGGCCATTTCAAAATCCACTATGATATAAAACAAGGGTCCCCCGCCTCCTGCTTATCGTTTTTCGCACACCTCACCGGCATGCTTATAGATGCTGTTTTTTTCGATCACGCCGCGAACGCTCGATAACGGATAGACATTCGTATTCTGTCCGATCACGGTTCCGGGATTCAGGACGCTTCCGCAGCCGACCTCAACTCCGTCGCCGAGGATGGCGCCGAGTTTCTTCAGTCCGCTCTCGATTCGGGTCTCATTTTCTGCTCCCTTGATCGTGACGAGCGTCTTATCCGATTTGACATTCGATGTGATAGAGCCTGCTCCCATGTGAGACTTATATCCGAGGATCGAATCTCCGACATAATTATAATGCGGGACCTGGACACCGTCGAACAGGATCACATTCTTAAGTTCGGTCGAATTTCCGACTACCGCACCCGCACCGATCAGTACCGAGCCGCGAATGAATGCACAGTGGCGCACTTCTGCATGTTCCCCGACGATGCAGGGGCCGCCGATGTAAGCCGAAGGAAACACCTTCGCACTCTTTGCGATCCATACATCCTCGCCGGCCTTATCGTATGCCTCCGGATCCAATGTCGCTCCGATGCCGCGGATCCAATCCGCGATCTGCGGAATCGCCTCCCACGGATAGGTCGTCTTCTTCAAATATTCCTGTGCCAATGTATGGTCTGCAGTCAGGTCAAATAATTCCCCGGTCAAAATCTCTTTCATAACTGTTCTCCTATGCACCCTTCCGATAGAACGGGATCACGCCCGCAAAACGCGAGCGGATCGCTTCGGGATGTTCGATTCCCTTCACATTCACACATCTTCGGGTAATGAAATCCGATAATTTCTTCATATATTCGTCTTCGGAGATGGTGCCTTCCGCCACATAGGACAGTCCCTTCTCCCAGCTCGCCGTCAGATCCGGGTTCAGCATCTGCGGCATCGAAGCTACGACGACTTCATAGACCAATTCTCCGCGAAATGTCGGAGTAATGATCTGCGTCTTTTTGTTTAGGTGCAGATACTGGATCGTCACCAGTTTCTTCAGAATCTCCGCGCGGGTCGCACTCGTTCCGATACCGCTGCCCTTGATCTGGGCACGCAGCTCCTCATCCTCGATGAGCTGGCCCGCATTTTCCATGGCCAGAATAAGAGTACCGGAATTATAGCGCGCGGGCGGCTGTGTCTCGCTTTCGCGGATCGCAAAATCCTGCACCGGCAGATGGCTTCCCTTCTTCAGTTCCTCGAGCAGGCGCTGCAGGTCGGGCGAATTTCGAAGGTCATTCTCCTCCTCTTCGCCCTCTTTCGGCTCTCCGTCCTCTTCGGACTTATCGGTCTTCTTTTTACTTGCGGCGCCCGGAATGCCGGTTACCTTAAAGTATCCCTCCTCGGTCAATATCTTGAAGTTCGAGAAGAAATGCTCACGGTTTTGCGCACCGGTCGTCTCATTTGCCGTCGGCTGTCCGCCCAGGTCGAGGGCGATCTTCTTATAGACGGCAGGCGGGAAGAATATACTTAAGAATCTGCGCACGATCATATCGTACACACCGGCCGCCGTATGGGACAGTTTCGGAAGTTCGTTGAAACCCTGTCCGGTCGGAATGACTGCGTAGTGATCCGTGATCTGCTTATCATTCGTATATTTCGTTTTCGCGATATTTTTATAGGTCCCCATGTTGAGCGCTTCCTGTGCCAGCTGCGCAGCCGGCTCATAGCGCAAAAGACCCTTTATATTCTTATCGATCTCCTTCGCGACCGCCGTGGACAGAACACGGGCATCGGTACGCGGATAGGTGACCAGTTTTTTCTCATACAAGTCCTGGATGATACGAAGCGTTTCATCCGGGCTGATCTTAAAGCGGCGGGAACAGTCGTTTTGCAGTTCCGCCAGGTTGTATAACAACGGAGCGTTCTTCTTCTCGGTCTTCCGCTCGATCGAGAGCACCTCCATCGCAGCCGGTGTCTCTGTGCGCTCCGCTTCATTCTTCGCACGTGCGATCAATGCTTCTGCATCTTCACGCTTCTTAAAACCGTTTTCTTTATATAATGCAGGCGATCCGTCATAGAAGCTGTCCGGAGTCGTCTTCCACTCACCGGTGAAGGTTCCGCTTCCTAAGGCGAAGGATGCATTGACCCGGTAGTACATGGTCTTTTGGAAGTTGCGGATCTCGCGTTCGCGCCGCACCACCATACCGAGAACACAGGTCATGACACGGCCGATGGAGATCACGCCGCGTTCTTCATTCAGGCAACGGGCTACCTGGTTACCGAATTTTAATGTTAACAGCCGGGAAAAATTAATGCCCATCAGGTAGTCTTCTTTAGCGCGCAGATAGGCCGATGCACTCAGGTTGTCATACGCGCTTAAGTCTTTCGCTTCGGCGATGCCTCGCTTGATCTCCTCTTCGGTTTGGGAATCGATCCACACGCGGCGGCGGTTCTTTCCGGTGACATGTGCCTCCTGCTCCACGAGGCGGTAGATATACTCACCTTCGCGTCCTGAGTCGGTGCATACATAGATCGTCTCGACATCCGGGCGGTTCAAAAGTCCGGCAACGATGTCGAACTGCTTCTTAACATTCGCGATGACTTCATACTTATAGGCGGCCGGAATGAACGGCAACGTCTCCATGCGCCAGGATTTCAGGGACGCGTCGTAAGCCTCCGGATAACTCATCGTTACCAGGTGGCCGACACACCAGGTCACGATCACATCGTCACCTTCCATGTATCCGTCCTTGCGGGAAACATTCTTCTTCAAAGCCTTTGCAAATTCCTGTGCAACGCTCGGTTTTTCCGCGATAAATAAACTCTTTCCCATGAAGCCCCTTTATATGAAACAAGTCCGGTTCAGACGCCCGGCTCCCTCAAATCACCGGGGAAAATCCGCTTTTTCAAATCCGCATTCTCCCTTATACTATCATACCACAAACGCTGCAAAATGGAAACCCCAACCCAAGCCCCGGCAGATTTCACAAGTGGTAAAAATACCCAAATATGAAAACGAGCTTTGTATTCATGGAATACAAAGCTCTGCCCCTGCCAAGGAGTGCCGGCGATGGGACTTGAACCCATACGTGGTTGCCCACAACAGATTTTGAGTCTGCCTCGTCTGCCATTCCGACACGCCGGCGCATATCGAATGGTTGCTTTCGCAACGAAATGATTTTACCATAACTTGTCCGCGAATGCAAGCACTTTTTATTCGTTTTTTAGCGGCATCCGGATAAACCGTCTGCGTTCCGTAAAAGGATCACTCGTCGTTTTCTCCGTAATCTACATCTTCCTCAAACTCCAGAAGTTCAAAGACTCTCCGTGCCCGTCGGCTCATAGTAGGCGCACCGAATATGCGTACCTTCTGTTCTTCTCCTTCCTGGGAGATAAGCACAGTCATGAAACCGGTGGAAGCATCAGGGTTTCTGAATAGGCCGGTTTTTTCAAAACAGATCAGAACCGCCCGGGCTGTCGGAACCATCAGTGACGATGGCTCGCCCATGATCACATCGGAACACGTTATAGTCGCCTCGAGCAGATCTTCGCTGTAAAAGATCTTCTCCGCAATTTCTTCTATATCGCTGACCGCCCGCCTGCTCATTCGGATAATGGATGACATATTTTTCCTCCTCTTTCTATCTGGTTATAGGATTCATTCCGTCGAACCAGGATTCCCAGCTTTCTGAAAAATCATCCCAATACATGGCCGGCTCAAAGCCGATTTCTTCTAATACCTTTTTAACCTTCTTTCCCAGATCAATATCCGCCCGATCCAAAATAAGCGTATTCCTGGTCGTCGGGCTGATGATCATGACCATCTGCACATCCTCTTCCTGCGTTATCAATATAGACAGAGAAGCTTTTCCTTCGGCTCTCTGATAATATTGCTCTAAATATAGAAACGCTACTACATTTCCCGGATCCATCAGAGTCGCCTGTTTTTCCGTCATTACTTTTGAATACAGTACTTTCGCCTTAGACAGTTCGGAAGCATACCGGATCCTCTCGATCACTGCCAGAATATCGCTTACCGCCCGTCTCTTCATTTGTATCATTGTAGGCATGTTTTTTATCCTCTCCGTTCATCCTCTGCAGTTTCTCCGGACGGGGTATATTCTTCGTACCCCATTCCCTCAAACTGGGCTTTCACCCTTTCTGCAAATGTTTTTCCGGGATCATACGTACGCTCTCCCGCACCGGATCCGACGATCAATACTCTCTGGTTCACATCCTCCTGCATGATCATGATGGTCACTAATACGATACTGTTCTGACTGCGATAATTGCGTTCATAGCAAAGAAGTGCCGCTTTGCATCCCGACTCCATCAGGGCAGTTTCTTCATTCTGAACGACCTCAGAACACACAAATTTGCCGCCGACTAATTCTTTACAGTTTTTTATGGTTTCAATCACTTCACGGATATCATCCGAGGATCGTTTTGTCATATGAATCTGATGTGCCATATAAGTCTCCTAACCGGGCGAAACTGTATCCACGGTGATCAAGCCGTGATGATGATACCGCCTTCATTTGCATACAAAGATGAAATACCGCCGCCGTTTACGATGTAAACATCGCTGAACGTAAGCTTCTCCAGAATCTTATCGCGTACCATCTCCGCGCGTTCGAGGCAGTTACAATGTGTGATCCCCAGGATCTTATTTTCCGGATCCTTTACTTGCTCCACAAATCCTGCTACCATCTTATCGAGTGCTTTTTTCATGCCGACCGCCTGCGTATACTTTGCGATCTCGCCGCGATAAGCATACAGCACCAGTTTGATGTTGAGTGCATTGGCCACCAGATAGGTAACGCCGTTCATGCGACCGTTTTTCCGAAATGTATCGACACTCTCCAATGTAAACATGGTCACCATTTCCCGACGGTAGTCGGTAATCAACCGCATCACCTCGCGCAGATGCAGTTTCTCGCTCATCAATTTACGCAGTGCAAGCGCGATCAGCGTCTCACCGGTAGCCGCCGAGCGGGAATCGATCACGATGATCTTCGCGTTTCCGCGGTTCTCTTCCTCATACATCTGTTTCGCAGCACAGGCAGAATTATACGAGCCGCTGATCTTTTTGGACAATGTGACTACAAAGATCACTTCTGCATCTCCCGCCTGTTCATAGGCTTCCAGATAAGCGCCCGGCGAAGGGCAGGCCGAATGCGGGCATTCCTGGCAGGCCGATACCTTCTCCATAAAGGAGGCCTGGTCAAACGTATCATCGTCGATGATCTCTTCCTCTCCTACCGTTAAAGTGAGTGGAACACGAATAAACAAAGGATCCTTGCGTTCCTCCTCATTAAAGTCGCAGCCGCTGTCGCATACGATCTTATACTTCATAGATATCCTCCTGGTCCGACCGTCCGGTCCGTGGTCTTTTGGTTCATCATATCATTAAAACAGGGTTCTAGCAAGTGAAAAAAACGGTTTCTTTTTTTCGGAAAATGATATATACTGGTTCTATGTCCGGTCTGTACGAAAGGCTGACGGATATATCTCGGGCACAGCTCTGTCCATGCCGGAAAGGGTCATCTATGAAACAGTATCTTCTAGAGGATGTCAAAGCATTCACCACACATCTGTTTTTACAGCCTACCTTCGACCGTTTCTTCCTCCGGGAAGCGACGTTCAAAACAGCTGCGACCTTTTCGATCGACGGATCGGCAAATGCCGACTACTTTGATTCCGACGCGCAGATCTATGAACACGTCCGCTGGGAAGCTATTCGTCCACTGGCGTTTTCGATCATAAAGGGCAACCGCCTGCCCGTCGGTTTTCAGATCGTACTCTACCCGGACGAAGAAACCCTTACGGAACTGGGCGGAGAACAGATCCTCGAGATCGCAAGCAGAAGAAACGTGACCCGTTTCTACCTGAACCTTTCCTACAAGAACCGACTGCTGACCTGCACCACCGGCACTTCCTACGCGGAATTCACCGTAGATAAAAGCGCCGAAGAAGCCTGGGACCAGGCCGTACGTGCCCTGCTTAGCCGGATGCAGATCGCAGCGACGTAAAGCGTTTCGCGGGCTTTTACCCGCATGTTCCTCACGGAACTAGATAAGGAGTTTTATGATTTTTTGTGACAGCCATCTGCACACCGATTTTTCCACCGACAGCGAGACCCCGGTCGAATCACAGCTGATGCGGGCGATCGAACTCGGTCTCAAACACATGTACTTTACCGACCATATGGATGTAGATTATCCCGGTGGCGGTTTTGTATTTGATATCGAACCGTATTTCGAAAAACTGCTGCCATTGCAGCGCGCATTTTCCGGTAAGATCGGTATCCACATCGGCGTTGAACTGGGCATTCGCCCCGAGGAAGAGATCGTTCAGAAGAATATCAACATTGCCCGCTGCTACCCCTTTGAATACACCATCGGATCGGTACATGTGGTCGATGGCTACGATCCGTACTACCCCGAATATTGGGAGAGCTACGGCGAAGAAAAAGGGATCTATCGCTATTACGAGAGTATGTACGACAGCATGAAGCTCTTCTCGGATTTCGACTCTCTCGGACATATCGACTATATCATCCGCTACAGTCCTTCGAAGGGTGCCGTTCTGGAGAAGGCAGATAAACTTCAGAAGAAACTGGAAGAGCTGACTGCTTCCATCCTGGAGCTGCTGGTCTTCGATGGTAAGGCTCTCGAACTGAACACTGCAGGCTGGAAGTACGGACTTACCTATCCGCATCCGGCTCCGCACCTGCTGAAACTGTATAAGCAGCTCGGCGGGGAGATGATCACCATCGGTTCCGATGCACATAAACCGGAACACCTGGCATGGGACTTCTCGAGAGTTCCTGCCTACCTGAAGGAAAACGGTTTTTCCCACTATGTCCGCTTTGAAAACCATAAACCGATCTTTGTATCGATCTGATTTTATACTTGCAAAAGCCCCGAGGCGATTCGTCATCGCTTCGGGGCTTTATGTTTTATTTCGTAATGATCTCGATACCGGCTTCGGCCGCGCCTTCGATCAGGGATGCGGGCACGTCGGGCAGCTTCAGTTCGAGGGTCTTCAGCGTCTTCAGTTTCTTAATGTCAGCAAGCGTCTTTTCTTCATTCGTGATCAGACCGGTCTCGGAGGACTCGATGTGGATCACGCGTACATTGTCCAAAAGATACGAGAGCTCGAGGAACTCGGGGATCGAAAAATAGTATGGATCGGAAACATAGGTGACATCGCAGAAATCCGCGCCCGTAACCTTACCGTTTTCGACGTTTCGCCAAATAACAGACGGCAGATCCAGTTCGATGGTCCAGCCCTCGGCGATCAAACGGTGCTCCGGATGCGCTGTCAGGTATTCCGAGAAATAGCTGCATGCACGCCGGGACAGTTCGAGCCAGTTCGTATTCTTATTGACATACAAAGAGATAAAGGTGACCTGTGTACGGATGGTCTTCGTCTCTTCATTCATCGTAAAGCCGTTGAACGGTCCCAACTCGATATGATCCTTTTTGATCTCTTTAAACATATCATAGCAAAAGCCCAGTTGTTTATCGTTTTCCTCCATCTCGGCAGAGGGATGCAGCATCTTTACCACATACACCATGCCTCCGACGTAGATCACAAGAGCGACCAGCAACACGATGATCTGCGACTTTGTTATTTTTTTTCGTTTAGTGACTACCATTTATCTCTCCTCTTCGGCCCAAAAACGCATTCGTATATGCGGAAAATGCGCCCGGCAGCGCGAAGTGCTCCTTCAGTTCGCCGGCCTCGGCAAAATAAAAGTTCTTCCCGGCCAATGCTTCGGCATCGTAACTGTCCGCTGTCTCAACATACAGGCCGATCATCTCCCACTCGATATGGGAAAAGATATGCTTGCTCCGCAAGGCAAAGCTTGCCTTTTTCGCAGTCAGTCCGAGCTCGCCGAATAATTTCTCATAGACTTTCAGCGCACGCTTTTCGGAAACACCGCGCTCATATTCTTCTAACTGTTTCTGTGTGATGCAGGCGCCGGGATATTCATACAATTCGGCTAGCAATCCCTGTTCGGGGCGCTTATCGACCAGGACCTTCCCATCCTGCATGAGGATCAGGATCACACGGTGTTCGATCCTTCTGGGCTTCGCCTTCGGCTTCACCGGCAGTTCGTTTTCGATCCCCAGCCTTCTCGCCTTACAAAAGCCCTCCAACGGACATTTGCCGCATCTGGCCTCGCCGCCCGGAACGCAGATCGTCGCGCCCAGGTCCATGAACGCCTGGTTGATGATCCCTGCATTCTTCGCATATGGCAGGATCTCGTCTAAAAGCCCGCTAAACGCGTTTTTCGTACTCTGCGCGGAAATATCCGCCCGGCTTCCCAAAAGGCGGGATAAGACGCGTAAAACATTTCCGTCAACCGCTGCTTTCGGCCGGCCGTATGCGATCGAAGCGATGGCTCCGGCAGTATATGGTCCGATGCCCGGAAGTTTAAGCAAACGCTCCGGTTCTTTCGGTAATTCCCCGCCGTATTCATTCACCAGGATCTGCGCGCATTTTTTGAGATTACGGGCTCTGGAGTAGTAGCCCAGGCCCTCCCACAGTTTCATCAGCCGGTCATCCGATACTTCGGCCAATGCGCGGATATCCGGGAGTTCACCGATAAACCGCAGAAAATAGTCGATGACCGCCGTCACGCGCGTCTGCTGCAGCATGATCTCACTGATCCAGACGTGGTACGGGTTCGGACATGCAAGATCCCGCCAGGGCAGGTCCCGGTGTTCTGCCGCAAACCATGTATGAAACACATCGAGAAATCTCTCTTTTTGTTCGATAAAGCCCTGCCGGTCCAGGTCCGTGAATGCTGCCATCTTACTCCCCGATCTTTAATGGTCGTGTTACCTTTTTGAGCCAGATCCGCTCTTTTTCTCCCAGATGCGGTTCCATTGTATTATATACAAACGCGTGATATTCGTCAATCCGGCGAATGTCAGCCGGCTCCAACAGCGACACGTCGATCGCGTCGCGGTCGAACGGCACATAGGTGACCGGTTCGAACTTGAGCATGCGCCCGTAAACGGTGTCCATCGCAGGCACGCAGAGGAGCTCATTTTCCAGGCGGATGCCGTATTTACCTTCTTTATAAACACCTGGCTCGTCGGTCGTGATCATGCCAGGTTTCAGTGCCACGATATCCTTCGTGTCTTCACGCAAGATCCAGCGGAAGGCATTCGGTCCCTCATGCACGCTGAGCGCATAGCCGACGCCATGGCCCGTGCCGCACAGATAGTCCACACCTTGCTCCCACAGCGGTCCGCGCGCCAGGATGTCCAGGCCATAGCCCGTCATGCCCTCGCGAAATACCGCCGATGACAGCTGAAAATGTCCCTTCAGTGTCAGGGTATACATGCGTTTTTCCTCTTCAGTCAGCGGCCCTAAAACGATCGTACGGGTGATATCCGTCGTACCCGTCTTATAATGTCCGCCGGAATCGACCAGCAGAAAACCTCTCGCATGCAGGGTCGCGTTCGACGTCTCCGATGTGCTGTAGTGCATCATCGCAGCATTCGGTCCGTAGGCCGAGATCGTCTCGAAGCTTAAGTCGATATAATCCGGACGCTCGCTTCGAAGCAAAAGCAGGCGGTCCTCCACATCTCTCTCGGTCATCGAACCATCGGTAAATTCTTCTTTGATCTCACGCAGGAACGTGATCATTGCGACCGCATCCTCCACGTGCGCTTTCTTTATATTGGCGATCTCGGTTTCGTTTTTGATCGACTTCCATAAGGAGATCGGCAACGTGTCGTCGTACACATGCGCGTATTGCAACGCACTTTCATACAATCTCGCATTGACCCGCGCCGAATCCATCCAAACGATGTCTTCCGTCTTAAACCGCGCAAAACTCTTATAGATATCTTCATACGGCGCGATCATCACGCCGTCCTCCGAAAGTTCCTGCTCCAGTTTCGCGCTCACTGCCTCACGGGCAATATATAACGTCGCATCGTCGTTCGTCACGAGTACGAAGCACATCGCGACCGGAACGTGCGTGATATCGCTGCCGCGCAAGTTTAAAAGCCAGGCTGCGCTCTCGAGCTCGCCGACCGCCACCGCGGTCACTTCCTCTTCCTTCATGCACTCGCGCAGGCGCAAAAGCTTCGCTTTCGTGCTCTCGCCCGCATAGCAGTCCTCCAGACGCCATGCCGGGTTTTCCGGACGCTTCGGCCGATCCTTCCAGATCGACTCCGCCGGATCGATGTCCAGGCGCAGACTCGCACCGCAGTCTTCACAGATCTCGGCGAGTTTCCGCTGCTCTGTCTTCGGGATCACGTAACCATTTGCCGCCAGGACACTGCCCGCACGCAGATTCTTCCTCAGATAATCCAAAGTCGAGATCACGTCCTTCAGGCCGACCTTATACAGCCGGATCCCGCTGCCCATAAGTTCTCTCTCCGCCTGCACGTGGTACCGTCCGTCGGTCCACAGCCCGGCATCATCCAAAGTCACGATCAGCGTTCCGGCCGAACCCGTGAACCCGCTGAAATACCGGCGCACCTGATCGTGCGGCGCCACATATTCGGAGTTATGATCATCCGACGAAGGGATGAAAAACACATCCGCCTTCTCGCGTTTCATTAATTCGCGCAACTGTTTCAGTCGCTCTGCAACTTCACTCATCGTTCGTGAATCCCTTTCTTTTTTCGGGGAAAATGCGCCCCTTTTGCTCCGCATATTGTACCATAAACTGCGGTTTTTCGCAAGCGAGGCGCCCCCATCCGGGTCCGGCAGGACCGGACGTTATTTAGCATATTCGACCCTGCGCATACGCTCGATGACCGCCAGCAGATCGACCTTTCGCGGATAGGCCAGATACCGGTCACACCCCGGGAATAAACCGGAATAGACCACATCAAGTCCCTGGGCTTCGATCTCCGCGTACAGCGCGTCTACCTCTGCCATGAGGTCGATCGTCTCCCGGTCGGGCGCTGAAAACAGATCCCCGCCATGCTTGTTCTCGAGTTTCCGGATCATAAAGCCGATCGCCGTCCGCTGGTCGTGACACACGATGTCATGAATGGGATTCGTATCGATCTTCTCGTCTCCGATCAGAATAAAACCGATATCCGGTACCTCCAGTTTTTCCGGTCCGAACACCTTCGGATACGGCGTAAATCCTTTTGTTTTTAATACGCGATTCGTCCGCCAGTCGCGGATCTTCGGTACCGTGGCGGTCTCCCGCTCGCCGTTTGCGTGCGCGGCATAGATCGCTTTTGCCTGCTTAGTCACATTCTGAATCCGGTATTCGTCCATCCGGTACACCGTGTCCGCGGTGTTCAGATATTCGCCGCTGCCGCCGATGACCAGGATCGTCGAAACGCCGAGGGACGTATAGAGTTCATTGACCCGCTCGGTAAACGGTGTGATCGGTTCCCTTTGGATCAGTTCCTTCATCAGGCTGTCCCGAATCATAAAGTTCGTCGCGCTGCGGTCTTCATCGATCAGAAGCAAGCGGCTGCCGCCGTGGATCGCCTCCAGGATATTGGCCGCCTGTGAGGTGGAACCGGACGCGTGATCCGTGTGAAACTCCGTCGTGTCGCCGCCCGGGATCCACGCGATAAACGGTGAGATGTCCAGCGCCTTTACACAGCGTCCGTCCTCCGCGGAGATCGACACGGCCGATGCGTCGGTCACGCACAGTTCCCGGCCATCTCCGAGGATGTGGTCATAGATCCCGGCCGATATCGTGTCCAGGACCGTCGACTTTCCGGAATAACCGCCACCGGTGATGATCGTGACACCCTTTTTGATGCCCAGGCCGCGGATCCCACAGGCCTCGATCTCTTCGCCGACCGGCGCCTGAAACGGAACCGCACCCTCGAGTGCCATTCCCGTCTTCGAGTCTCTCGGGAGAATGCTTCCGTTCGCCAGGAATGCACAGTACTCACTGCCTGTGAGCCACTCGCGCAGGGCCTTCTGTTTTTCAGCGAGCTCGCCTACCTTCTGGCTTCTCTCCCGGTCAAATCCCCGGATCAAAGCAGTCATCGTCTCCGGAATGTTAGAGAGCAACCGGAACGCTTTTTTCTTATCATTTGGCTTTAATTGCACCTGTATCCGCATACACAGACACATCTGAGGTCCACGGTCTGCCTCATCTGAAGCATTCTTTCGGGGACGCGGTGCGAAATAGGCGGAATTGCGCACCAGAATCTCACCGGTGGGATGCGCCGTGTAGTACCAGCCGGTTTCTTCCCGCGTCTTATGCCGGTTATACAGTTCTTCGTTCAGATCCTCCAGATACGGGATCCACTGCCGGTAACAGTCATCTGCAACTGCCGTGCAGTAGTTTTTGATTCCCAGATATTCAGCGGGAATCATACACAGGATCGTCGGTCGGTCATAAAGTTCCCTGTTCGTTAACTCGATCGTCAGGGACAGATCTCCCGACCAGTATGTTGGGTCGTTATACGCATAGCCGTCCGGATCCACGGCCATGCCTGCATACATTTCTTTCCAGTCTTTGGTCTTTTCACCCATTGACCATATCATTCTCTTTAATCGTATCAAATTTTCACCCTGTTAGCCTTTCGTTGTCTGTTCCAAATCGGATCGCAGTCCGGTTTGCATTACCTTTTTTCCTGTACGTTCAACGAATTTCGGGCAAAAAAATACCGTGACAAACTGCCACGGAGTTACGGGCGGAGCATCCGCCGTCTATGGAACGATCGTAATATTAGCATCTATCACTCAGTTCAATCCCCGGGGTAATTGTTGGATATTTTGTTTGCTCACTGTATTAAAGCCCTTCATGTCAATTACCTCCTTACTGAATTGAATCCAATATTTTCGTTACGTGAACACGGACAATATAGCACGTTCCGCTGGCGCCGTCAAGCGATTTTTTTATATTTTTTGCACACCGATCGCCGAAACAGACGAAACGCAGCCAAATGACTGCGTTTCGTTTCACTTCACTCAAATATTCATTTTTTCTTTTTGGAATTTAATCTTCCAGGTAGATACGCAGGTTACGCATATCCTTGCTGGCGCGTAATCTGCGAAATGCCCGCATCTCGATCTGGCGGACACGTTCACGTGTGATGTGGAGATAATCGCCGAGTTCCTCGAGCGTCCACATACGTCCGTCCGAGATCCCGTAACGGAGAAGCAGGATCTCCTGCTCACGCTCGGACAGTACTTTCAATGCTTCGATGATATCGTCACGCAACATTCCGGTCTCGATGACATTGTCCTGGTTCTTCGATTTTTCATCCGGGACGAACTCCTGTAACACCGAGTCTTCCTCGTCGCCGACCGGTGTGTCTAAGGATACTGCATCGCCTCCGAGAGCCTGCAGGTTCGCCAGTCGATCCTGCGTGATATTCAACAACTTCGCCAACTCCTCGTCACTCGGTTCCCTGCCGTTCTCACTGATAAAGGTCGCTTTCACTTTCGACATGCGATGTAACAACTCGCGAATGTGAACCGGAAGCCGGATGATACGGGACTGGTCTGCGATGGCCCGGATGATCGCCTGCCGGATCCACCAGGTCGCATAGGTGCTGAATTTGTAGCCTTTCGTGTAATCGAACTTCTCGACGGCACGGATCAGGCCGATGCTGCCTTCCTGGATCAGATCCAGGAGTGCCATATTGCTGCCGTGAACGTAGTGTTTCGCAACATTGACCACGAGACGAAGGTTTGCATTGATCAGGCGCTGTTTCGCTTCTTCATCGCCCTCCAGAACCTGCTTTGCTACCTCGATCTCTTCTTCCTTGGAAAGCAGAGGGATACGGCCTATCTCACGCAGGTACATGCGGATGGAGTCCGCCACGTATTCCGGATCGATCTTCAGCATCTCTTCCGGATCCTCGCTGTACATATCGTCGAAATCATCGTCACTGTATCCGTCAAAATCCGCATCCGAGTCCAGCGACAGCTCTTCGTCATCGATCAGGATGACGCCTGCCTGGTTCAAGGCTTTTTCGATCTCCGCCTTCTCTGCCCTACCGGGCTTCTCTTCATACATCATATTGATCGTATCCATGTCGATCTGATTATCGTTTTCTCTCGCGATCGCGATCAAAACATCGATATTTCCGTTGTTCTTGCTCATACCCTCATCTCCTTTCCGCATGTTTTCTGATAAACCATCACGCCCCCCTTTTCCCGTTTTTAGGGTAAAAGAGAACCCGGAATGCCGTTTCTTGCTTTTTGACTCCTAGCCCCAGCTAGGTGGGTTTCCGCAACCAGACTTCTGACTTCCACTGCTACGGAGGCCTGTCATCCACCTGGCGATATAGGAATCCCGTATGTCAACATGTAGGTTCAAAAATGCAAGCTTGTCGAACACCCCAGGCTCTACTTTATGATGGTCTTTTTCTTACTTATATAGTATACTGTTTTCTCGAAAATTGCAAGCACTTTTTTCTAAAAACTTTCTAAAATTCTCGAGATACTTCATACAAATACGGCTTAGATGAGTTATTTAGCTGTTTTTTCTCCTTCTATTGCACAGAATCAATAATCAAATCACGTTTCTTAGGCGCTTTTTCACTGAAATGATAGGCTTTTCGCAGTCCTTCGAGTGCTGCGGCCATCCGTTCTCCTTCTTCAGAAGCATATAAAACGGCCAATGTCTCTCCTTTTTCGACGCGATCGCCGGTCTTCTTACGCAAAACCAGACCCGCTCCCAGGTCAATGACATCTTCCTTCGTCATGCGGCCTGCCCCCAATAAGGAGGCTGCGATGCCGACCTGTTCGGTATCCATCCGGCTGACATAACCGGAAACATCGCTGATCAGTTCATGGCTGTATTTTGCGACGATCAACTTCTTTGTATCGGAAACGGCCGAAGGATCTCCTCCCTGCGCTGCGATCAGCTTTCCGAAGGTTTCCAACGCCGTGCCGTCGTCCAGTGCGGTCGTTGCCAGTTCGCGGCATGCATCCACACTGCCCTTTCCGGCCAATGCGAGCATGTGCGCCGCGAGTTCCAGACACAGTTTACGCAGATCTGCAGGGCCGCGTCCGGAAAGCGTTTCGATGGCCTCCAGAACTTCCAGGCTGTTACCGACTGCATATCCCAACGGAACATCCATATCGGTGACCAGAGCCGAGACCTTTCGGCCGGCTGCCTTTCCGATGTCGACCATGACGCGTGCCAGTTCCTTCGCGTCTTTCTTATCCTTCATAAACGCGCCGCTGCCGCACTTTACATCGAGGACGATGCCATTGCTGCCGGCAGCGAGTTTCTTGCTCATTATAGAGGATGCGATGAGCGGGATGGAATCCACTGTCGAAGTGACATCCCGAAGCGCATACATTTTTTTATCCGCAGGGACCAGATTACCGGTCTGTCCGGCTATCGCGATTCCGATCTGCCGTACCTGCTCCATAAAGCGGTCCGTAGTAAGCGCTGTGGAAAAACCGGGGATCGACTCCAGTTTGTCGATCGTTCCGCCGGTGTGCCCTAAGCCCCGGCCACTCATCTTCGCGACCTTCACGCCGAGCGATGCAACGAGCGGAGCTACGATCAGCGTCGTCTTATCTCCGACTCCGCCGGTACTGTGCTTATCCGCCTTAAATCCGGGGATCGAGCAAAGATCAACCTGATCTCCCGAGGCAGCCATAGCCTTTGTAAGATGCGATACCTCGGCTTTATTCATGCCGCAGAAGCACACAGCCATCATGAACGCAGACATCTGGTAGTCCGGGATCTCTCCCGCCACATATCCATGAACCACGAAATCGATCTCTTCGTTCGTCAGTTTCTTTCCGTTCTTCTTCTTTGTGATCACATCCGGCATTCGTATCATAGGCTTCCCATTACCCTTTCGTAAATGCTCTCCGCCTTCGGCGCATATTCACCGAGAAGCTTCACCAGTTCCGTGTCCATTTCCTCCGCAACATCGCGGTCTTTCATGAGTTTCGTATTGATCTTTACATTCAATGCTCCACCCTGCAGCGCCGTCTTGCAAAACAGCGCGGCACAGCCGACATCCGAGATGGCCAGACGGCTTCCGATGTCCGCCAGGCGGTCCAGCAGGTCGATCACTTCGCAGACCGTACGGCAGATCGTGAGCGGTACATTGCCCGCAGCCAGAAGGGCCTTCTCCATGACCTCGTCGCGGTAGGCTTTCTCCTCATCCGTGTTCTTCGGCAGGCCGTAGGCCTTCGAAAGCGGCTCGAACGCTACTGCGTCTTCTTCGACAAGTTCCGTCAGTTTCATGCGCAGATCCTCGCCTTTTTCGCAGATCTCCAGCACTTCCGCTTCGACATCTGCATATTTCTTCTTACCAATGGTCAGATAGCAGACCATGTTTCCGAGGGCAGCTCCGAGAGCGCCAGCGAGCGCGGATGCACCGCCACCGCCGGGCACGGCTGCCTTCGAGGATAATTCATCCAAAAAACGTTCGATCGTATAGTCTCTCATATATCTCCTTTATCGGTTAAAGATCGCGCCGGACGCCGCCCGCTTAATTCCCGACCACGACCTGATTTCTTCCGTTTTGCTTTCCGTTATACAACATGCGGTCCGCGATCTCAACGCAGGTCTCCAGACGATCGGGAGAACGATACTGCGTCAATCCCATGGTCATGGTCACACGAAATGTTTTGAAATCGCTGGTGAACTCCGTCTGTCTGAGTTCTTCAAGCATATTGACCATCATGTCGTGCATGATGTCTTTCGAAACATTGGCCGCCATCAGGAACTCTTCTCCGCCCCAACGGCATACAAAACCGCTGTCGCCCAGATGTTTCTGCATGATCTGGCACGCCTTCTTTAGGACTTCGTCGCCGGTCGCGTGTCCGTAGGTGTCATTGACCTTCTTAAAAAAATCCACGTCTGCCATGCCGACGCAAAGCGGCACGTTCCGTGTTTCCTCGGTATTAGCCCGCGAGATCAGACGGCTCAATTGCTTCTGACCTGCGCTGCGGTTCAAAATACCGGTCAGCTGGTCATTTCGAATGAGGTTGTTTAACGCATCCCCCATCTTTTTACTGTATTCGCCCAGTTCTCCGACTTCGTCATCTCGATTAAGCACCTGATCCGGCAGATGATGTGTGAAATCCGCCTTCGTCAGGTAATTCATGTATTTGGATATCGAATTGATATCCTGCGATAATCTGCCTGTATAGCTGACGATCAGCAGGCCGAAGATGATCATGAAGATCAGTGACATAAAGAAACTGCGGCCAATGTATTTCCAAAGGGACAGGTTTACCTTACGGGACGAAAGGCCGACGCCGATCGCGCCGAGACATTCCTTCTTATTTCCCTGGATCGGAACATAATTCATGAAGTAATACCGGCCGCCGACATTCTGGCGGGAATCCTGATAGTTCTGACCGTTCACCAAAACCGCATTTGCGACCTTATCCGAGAGTTCCGGAACATTCTTCGCTGCCTCGACGAGAGCCTGGCTCTGCCTGATCTTTCCTGCTTCGGAGAACATATCGCTCAGTTCCAGCGGTTCCGCGTCGACCGTGCTGGCTACACACGTACGGCCGATGAATACCGAAATATCCAAACGCGCCGTCTGCGAAATGGTCCGAAGATAGTGCAGATTCGTCGTATCAAGTTCTTGCGGATCGTCGATATCCATCCACCCATCTACCTGGACTTTATAGATCTCCAGTGCTGCCTTCGAAACGGAGTATAACTGATCCCAAATGGCCCTCTCCTGTTGATCTCTTTCGGCGACCGCAAAAACCACGCCGACAACGATGGTCATCAGGACCATCGGAGTCAACATGATCAGTAATATTTTTTTTGTCAATTTCTTTTGCCTGGATTGCATCTCAAGAAACTCCTATGCCGGCTCGTCACGATGTTTCGATAAAACCGGCTTCCAATAAACGATCGACCGAAAACAAATGCGGACTAACGCTGAACCAATTCCTTCGTCTGGCGGGCGATGGCCAGTTCTTCATTTGTAGGAATAAGCAATACTTTCACCTTAGAATCGTCAGCGGAAAGGATGGTCTCCTGACCACGGACATTATTCTTCTGCGCATCAAGTTTTACACCGAGCACCGAAAGATATGAACAGATGTGCTCACGTGCGGAAATATTGTTCTCACCGATGCCTGCGGTAAATACGATCGCATCGACTCTGCCGAGCGCTACTGCATAGGAACCGATGTATTTTGCTACCTGATATTCAAATACGTCCAATGCGATCTGTGCACGATGATCACCTGCCTCGGCAGCCGCTGCCAGATCACGGAAATCGCTGGATACGCCGGAAACGCCGTACACACCGGACTTTTTGTTGAGGACATTCATGACCTGCGAAAGGTCCATGTGCTCATGCTCAGCAATGAACTCGATGATCGCGGGATCGATCGCACCGCTACGTGTACCCATAGCTACACCTTCGAGAGGTGTAAGACCCATGGATGTATCAATGGACTTACCGCCGTCTACTGCGCAGATGGAGGATCCATTGCCCAAATGGCAAACGATGATCTTCGAATCCTTCAGCGGAATGTTCAGGAATTCCGCCGCACGCTTGCTAACGAAGCTGTGGCTGGTTCCGTGGAAACCGTAACGGCGAACCTTATATTTCTCATAGTACTCGTACGGCAGAGCGTAGAGATATGCCTTCTCCGGCATGGTCTGATGGAAGGCGGTATCGAAAACGCCGACCATCGGAGCGTTCGGCATCAGCTTCTGACAGGAACGGATACCGATGATGTTAGCAGGGTTATGAAGCGGTGCGAGATCGTTGCACTTCTCGATCTCAGCGATGACTTCGTCGTTCAATACGACCGCATCAGCAAACTTCTCGCCGCCGTGTACGATACGATGGCCGACTGCAGAGATCTCGGAAAGGGAGGAAATAACGCCGCTTACCGGATCCGTCAATGCATTCAAAACGAGGGATACCGCAACTGTATGGTCCGGCATATCGATATTCTTATCCAAAACCGGTTTACCTTCCGGCTTATGGACCAGATGGCCGTCGATGCCGATACGCTCACAGAGACCCTTTGCGATAACTTCCTCGGTCTCCATGTCGATCAACTGATACTTAAGTGATGAACTTCCGCAATTGATAACTAAAATCTTCATGTTTCCTCATCGCCGCCTTCCGAAGCGGCATCTCCTTTTTTATTCTTCGGGATCGTTGGTGTTCCCGCTAATATACATTTCTATTTTTTGTTTTCTTCGCATTGAGCCTGCGCTGCACACGCTGCGCAGCCCCCGAGTTCTCCTCGGGATGCTCTCTCCTCCTGCTCGCGCTTCGAGTAGATGCATCCGCAGTAGTTTTGCCGGTACAACGAGTAGATCTTCGATAGTTCGATGGATCGCTGATACCCGCCTCGCTTTTTGAAATCGCTGAACAGGTAGCCGACTCCATAGGCATCAGCCAGTTCCTTTCCGATCGCGTTGAGCACCTGGGCGTTCTTTAGGGGGCTGATGGACAATGTCGTGGTGAAATAATCGAAGGCACCTTCTGCTGCCATTTGCGCCGCTTCATTCAGGCGCTGGCGGTAGCAACGGAAGCACCGCTCCCCGCCTTCCGGAACATGCTCAAAGCCACGGGCGACCTCCTCGTAAAAACGATCCGGTTCGTAGTTTCCGCGAACGACGTGGACCGGATGCTCCATGGGCATCTCCGTTACGAGCCGCTCGACCTCCCGGAAGCGCTTATCGAATTCCGCTTCGCTTTCGATGTTCGGATTGTAATAGAATAGCGTGATCGCAAAGTAGCGGGACAGATACTCCAGCACATAACTGCTGCAAGGAGCGCAACATGCGTGAAGCAAAAGCCGCGGCGGCTTCTCTGCCTTCCCGATCTCCTGCAAAGTCTGATCCAGCAGGATCTGATAGTTCACTTTCGGATTTTGCATAATGGTTTAATAAACCCGAAATACCCGACACGCAAAAATGAAGCCAAAAGTGCGCATCGGGTCTGTATTCGGTGTATTTATTGTAAGAAATCTTTGATTCGTTTGCTGCGAACCGGGTTACGGAGCTTACGCAGCGCCTTCGCTTCGATCTGACGGATACGCTCACGTGTTACATTGAACACCTGACCGACCTCCTCCAGTGTACGGGGATGTCCGTCCTCTAAGCCGAAACGGAGGATGATGACCTGACGCTCTCTTTCCTTCAGATCAGAAAGCAACATGTCGATCTGCTCCCGGAGCATGACGGTTTCGACATTTCCTTCGGGGGTAACGGCGTTGTTATCCGCTACGAAATCACCCAGGTTGGAGTCGTCCTCCTCACCGATCGGTGTTTCGAGGGAAGCAGGTTCACGCGCGATCTGCATGATCTCGGAAACCTTCTCCTCGCTCATCTCCAATGCTTCGGCAAGTTCGGAAACGCTCGGCTCGTAGCCCAGCTCCAAAGTCAGTTTACGCTGCATCTTCGACATTTTATTGATCGTTTCGACCATGTGTACCGGTACGCGGATGGTTCTCGCCTGGTCGGCAAGTGCACGCGTAACGGACTGGCGGATCCACCAGGTCGCATAGGTCGAAAGCTTATAACCCTTTGAGTAGTCGAACTTCTCAACGCCCTTGATCAGGCCCATGTTTCCTTCCTGAACCAGATCCAGGAAGCTCATGCCACGTCCGGTGTAGCGCTTTGCGATGCTGACTACCAGACGAAGGTTTGCCTCGATCAGACGCTTCTTCGCTTCTTCCTTCTCTTCTTCGGTTCCGTTCTGCTTACGCTCCGCTAATACTTTTTCTTCTTCGTTGGTGAGCAGGGAGAACGAACCGATCTCCTTAAGATACATGCGGACGGGATCCTCTGTGCCGACACCTTCCAGCAGTTCCATGGAGTCGAGATTGATGTCTTCCACGTCGATATCGCCTTCGACATCGCCGCCGAATTCGAAGTCGTCCTTAAAGTCGTCTACGAAATCATCCTTGAAGTCATCTTTGAAGCTTTCTTTGAAGTCATCCTTGAAATCATCTTTGAAATCATCCTCGGGATAGCCGGGATCGTCGCCGATGTCTCCCTGGAAAACTTCGATCTTCTTATTCTCCAGATAGGTAATGATATAATCCATCTCGTCAGAGATATCCTGTTCTTTGAAAAAATCCAGTACATCACTAAGTTCCAATGTACCTTTTTTCTTTTTGCCAATCTCCACGAGGCGACTGAGCTGTTCGTTTAACGCTTCTCTGTCCATTAAACAAATCCTCTCTTCGATATATTCGGGAAGCATTTCGCATACACCAAAATGGCGAAAGGAAACACTTTCACAGATTAAGTTATTATAGCAAGCGGTATAGTAAAAGTCAAGGATTTACATAAAAAGTTCAGACTAAAATATGCAAAGCCCTGTGCTCTACCGTAATGTCTGCGTGTGTCAGGCTTCCGGCGTACTCTCCGTCCACGACCCAGTCGACCGGTTGGTCGGATAAGATCGTTACCGAGGACACCTTCGCCCGGATGACATTGTCCGATTCGCTCTTTGAAAGCATGGCCCAGACGATCTCGTTGTACTCCACCGGACTCTTCGGTTTGCGGATCAAAGTCATCTCGAACTTGCCGTCGTGCAGGTCGACATGTTTGCCTGCCAGGTCCTTAAATCCCGCAACGCTGGATGCGTTGGAGATCATGCCGAACAGAAACTCGCCAGACAGATCCGTTCCGTCCGAAAGCTGCACTTTCAGGCGTTTCGGCTTGATGCCGGGCAGACTCTTGATGGCCTCAATGATGTACGCCGAATGACCGATCGTGTTCTTCATCTCCTGCGGCGTCGAATAAGTGACCTCGGTAAATGCACCGAAGCATGCCACATAGACGAATGGCTTATCATTCAGGCGTCCCACATCCACAACGAGTTCACGGTCTTCTTTCGTTCGCGCTGCCGCCCCGAGGAGCGACTTCGGCAAATGCAGTGTCCGCGCGTAGTCGTTCGTCGACCCGGACGGAATGTAGCCGAATTTCGGCCGCTTCTCCGCAGGAATGGTCAGGAGCGCCGTTACCGCTTCGTTCAGCGTACCGTCACCGCCGCTCACGACCAGGCGGTCATAATCCGTCGCGAGATGCTCGATCGCCTTCGTAATGTGACCGGCGTACTGCGATGCCAGGACCGTGCAGATGAAACCCGCACCGGTATACATATTGACGATATCTGCCAGGCGCGACTTCATTGCCCCCTTACCGGATGTCGGATTAAAAAGCAACAGAAGTTTTTTCATGCCTTATCCTCCATTTCATCCAGATGATACGGAGTAACCTGGTAAACATAATAATTCAGCCAGTTGCTGTAGAGTGTGTTCGCATGGCAGCGCCAGGTCAGGATGGGCGTGATCTCGCTGTTGTCGTCCGCATAGTAATTCTGCGGCGGCGCGATATTCAGTCCCTTGTTGACGTCACGCTTATACTCCATGTCGAGGGACAGGCGGTCATATTCCGGATGCCCCAGGATGAAGATCTGCTTACCGTCACGGCTCTTCAAAAGATACGGTCCTGCCTCATCGCTGACTGCAAGCAGGTCGAGGTTTTCCGTTTTTTCGATCTCCTCCATGGACACGGTGCTGTAGCGGGAATGCGGTGCATAGAACACGTCGTCGAAACTGCGGACGATCGGACTTCTGCGGTCCAGAACACGGTGCAAATAGATGCCGGAATACTTGCCGACCTCGACCGGTACCTTATGCAGGCCGAAATGATAGTACAGTCCGGCCAATGCACCCCAACAGATATGCATCGTCGAGGTCACGTGCCGTTTCGACCACTCCATGACAGCAGACAGTTCCGGCCAGTAGTTGACATCCTCGAACTCGATGGTCTCCAGAGGCGCTCCCGTAATGATCATGCCGTCGAAGTAGCGGTTTTTCACTTCGTCAAACGTCGTATAAAACTTATTCAAATGCTGGATGGATGTGTTTTTCGACTCATGCGACGCCATGTGGAGGAAGGTCAATTCCAGCTGCAGCGGTGTGTTCGACAACGCACGCAGAAGCTGCGTCTCATAGTCCTCCTTCAAGGGCATCAGGTTCAGGATCGCGATCTCCAGCGGACGGATATCCTGACTGGAAGCACGCATTTCATCCATGGTAAAAATGTTTTCCGAATCCAGGACTTCTCTGGCCGGAAGGTCATTTTGCACTTTGATCGGCATGGGAACCTCCTAACTCCCGGCTTATGCGGGATCCGCGCCCGTCTCGGCGAGCGCGCGAAACTCTTCTTCACTGATCACAGGCACATTAAGCTGGGCTGCCTTTTTATTCTTCGAAGAAGAGGATGTTGTATCGTTGTTGATCAGGTAGTCGGTATTTGCGGAAACGCTTCCCGACACCTTTCCACCGAGAGACTCGATGTAATCAACCAACTGTTTACGGTTCTCAAACGTATTGAGGGAACCGGTGATGACAAATGTCTTTCCGCTGACCTTCGTCTGCTCTCCTGCGCTTTCTTCCGCCTCCGGAAAATGCACTTCGTTTAGCAACCGCTTCAGCAGGGCGAGGTTTTCCTCGTCATTCATATAGGCGTGAACGGAGGATGCGAGTACCGGACCGATGCCGGATACGGCAGCCAGTTCCTCTTCCTTTGCGTCCGCGATCGCCAGCAGATCCTGACCGAATGCACGGCATAAAACCTTCGCATTTGCCGGACCGATGCCTGCGATACCCAGTCCATATAATAGCGCGGCCGGCGTCGTTTCGCGCGCCGCCTCGATCGCAGCGGTCAGGTTGTCGAACGATTTCTCGCCGATGCCTTCCAGCGCGATCACACGCTCTCTTTGTGTCTCTTTCATGTGGAACAGATCGTCCGGCGTATGCAAAGCGCCACAACCGATCAGTTTCTCCAACGTCGCTTCCGACAGTCCGTCGACGTTCAGCGCATCGCGGCTGACAAACAGGGCGAATGCCTTCAGATGCTTGATCGGGCATTCTGCCGACGGACAATACAATTCACGCGCGCTGTTCTCCTCGCGAATCTGCGTTTTCGCGCCGCAGATGGGACAGGTCTCCGGGATCGGGGAATTTCCACTCTGCGTAAGGTTTTCCGCGATCTGGGGAATGATCATGTTTGCTTTATAGACCCGGATCGTATCGCCGATGCCGAGTTTCAGCTGCTCCACGATCGAAACGTTGTGCACGCTGGCACGGGTGACGGTCGTACCCTCGAGTTCCACCGGATCAAACACTGCGACCGGATTGATACGGCCGGTGCGCGACGGACTCCAGAAGATCTCGCGAAGCGTTGTATCCGCGGTTTCATCTGCCCATTTGAAGGCGATGGCGTTGCGCGGGAATTTCGCCGTGGTTCCGAGCGAGCGGCCGTAGGCGATATCGTTTAAAACGAGGACCAGACCGTCCGACGGCACGGGATTATCCTTGATCGCTTTTGCGAAATACTGAACCTGCGTAGGCACAGAATCGGAAGTTACTTTATAGTGTTCGACGACATCGAAGCCCTGCTTCGTGAGCCAGTCGAACTGATCCGTTACGAGGTCGAAAGCCACATCGCTTCCGTCGGCTTCATTTGCCGAGATCAGGGCGAATGCGTAGAAACGTACACGGCGTGCTGCCGTTACCGCACTGTTTAACTGACGGACGGAGCCGGAGCAGAGGTTACGCGGGTTTTTGTATTTCTCTTCGCCTTCCGGGAGGGAAGCATTGACCACGTCAAAATCATCATAGCGTATAACGGCCTCCCCGCGCAAGACGAGACGCCCCGAAAATGGAATCTTTTTCGGAATATTGAGAAACGTCTTCGCGTTCGGCGTGATCACCTCGCCGACTTCTCCGTTGCCGCGGGTCACAGCCTTTAACAATTCGTGGTTCTCATAGGTCAGAACGACCGTCAGGCCGTCCATCTTCCACGACAGGACTCCCTCATGTCCGGATAAAAATCCGGCCAATGCATCGACGTCCTTCGTCTTATCGAGGGAGAGCATCCGCGAGGGATGGCGCTCCTTCGGGAGTTCGCTCATGACCTCGTAACCGACCTTTACGGTCGGGCTGTCGGCGCGGACCATGCCGGTCTTCTGCTCCAGTTCCAGCAGTTCATCGTACATCGCGTCGTACTCGTGGTTCGGCATGATCTCCGTGCCGGTCTGATAGTACGCACGAGAGGCTTCATTCAGGATACGGATGAGTTCATCCATTCGTTTGGTATCGTCCATAGGGCCCTCCCCTCTTTGAAACGACGGGTTCAGCTTCGCGTGCGCGACTTCGCTCGCTGCGAATCCTTTCCCCCTTTAATCATGGCATACAACTGTCTGGCGGCTGTGTCCGGAACCTCCCGGACTTCACCGACGCGCATCTTTCCGATCTCCAGGTTCATAATGCGGATGCGCTTCAGGCGGCGCACATGGTAGCCTTCGCTCTCACACATGCGACGGATCTGGCGGTTGATGCCTTGTGTCAGGATCATGTGAAATGTGCATTCCCCGCTTTGGAACGCGGTGCACGGGCGCGTGACTACATCGCCCAGATCTACGCCTGCCTGCATCTTTTTCAGAAAGTCGTCGGTCACTGGTGCGTCGATGGTCACGACGTATTCCTTCTCGTGTTCATTTGCCGCACGCATGATCTCGTTCGTCAGGTCGCCCTGGTTCGTCAGAAGAAGCAGACCTTCGCTGGTCTTATCCAGACGCCCGATCGGGTAAATGCGTTGCGGGTATTTGATATAATCAATGACATTGTCCTTCTCCCGTTTTTCGGCCGTACATACGATGCCGCGCGGCTTATAAAACATGAGCAGGATCGGTTTTACATTACTCTTTTTCTTCGTCAGCGGCTTGCCGTTTACGACGATGTTATCGCGGTCCGAGACCTGCATGCCGGTCGTCGCGGGCTGTCCGTTCACAGTGACGCGCCCCTCTTCGATCAGGCGGTCCGCCTCACGACGGGAGCACACGCCGACGGCGCTTAAGTATTTATTGATACGTGTCAGTTCCATGCGCATCACCTCCGTCGGATCCGAATCCGTCTGCTATGAACATCGCGTCACCGAAACTGAAAAAATGGTAACGCTCGCGGATCGCTTCCGCATAAGCTGCCAGCACGTGCTCACGGGTCGCCAAGGCAGACACCAGCATGAGCAGGGTCGACTGCGGCAAATGAAAATTCGTGATCAGACCGTCGAGCACGCGGAAGGTATAACCCGGATAAATGAAGATATCCGTCCATCCGCTGATGGGACGCAGGGTCGAAGAACCGAGCATCGATGCAGCCGACTCGATGGTGCGGCAGCTCGTCGTTCCGACACAGATGACGCGATGCCCGGTCTCTTTCGCCCGGTTGATCTTCTCCGATGCATCTTCATCCAACATGAAGAACTCGGAGTGCATATGATGTTCGGTGATCTCGGAAACCTTAACCGGGCGGAATGTCCCCAGACCGACATGAAGCGTCACATAGGCGATGGAGATCCCCTTCTCTTCGATCTTTTGAAGCAATTCTTTCGTAAAATGCAGGCCGGCTGTCGGCGCCGCCGCAGACCCGTCATACTTAGCGTATACGGTCTGGTAGCGATCCTTATCCTTAAGCTCGTGCGTGATATACGGCGGAAGCGGCATCTGACCGAGCCGGTCTAGGATCTCCTCGAAGATTCCTTCGTAGAGAAAGCGGATCTTTCGGTTTCCCTCTTCCATCATATCGACGACTTCTGCCTTCAAAAGGCCCTCGCCGAACTCGATCACGGCTCCGGGACGGGCTTTCTTTCCCGGCTTTACGAGGCACTCCCAGCAATCATTTTCCAGACGCTTTAAGAGCAGCACCTCGACCTTACCTCCGGTGCCTTCCCGGCTGCCGATCAGGCGGGCCGGGATGACCTTCGTGTTATTCAGGACCAGGCAGTCGCCCGGATCCAGATAGTCAATGATATCGTAAAAATGTTTGTGCCCGATGTGCCCCGTTTTTTTATCCAGAAGCATGAGCCGCGATTCCGAACGATTCTCGATCGGATCCTGCGCGATCAGTTCCGGGGGCAATTCATAATCAAAATCTTTAACCAGCACTCTGTTTTCCTCCAAAGCCTCACGGCTTAATATCCGTACCACAAGTGGTAACGCAGTTTCTTGCTGCCGGTCTGTCGTTTTGTGACAACCGTGGCCAATCTATTCCGGGCCCGTAAAACGATCTTTCGATCCTCGTTCTCGATCGGATGTTTACCGAAGAAGCAGAGATTGATCTTCTCGATCGCTTCGGTAAACAGTTCCTCACTCTCTGCCAGTTCTTCGAACCACGAAACGATCTCGGCGCTGTCCGTCTCATATGTAAAGTTATGCTGTTCGATCAACGCCAATCTCCTCATGTCTTCATACAGCGAAGCCACACTCTTATTATAGTCGCGTTGAGTGAAGCCGCGGCTCCGTTTGGCGAGCAGGAAACTCCTGCGCAGGAAGACAAGCAGATACAGTACCAGCAGTCCGCCCAGAGCGAACAGGATCACCTTAAGGACCTTCCAAATGGCAGGCCACAGCAGCGGTCCTTCTTCTTTTTCGCCCGGATGAACCGTAAGATCTCCTAAACTGCCTCCGGGAACGATCGTCGTCAGAGTACTTCCGGGCACCTTAGAGGGAACCTCCTGCGTCTGTGCTGCCGAGGAAGTCTTCTCCTCGCCCGACGTTCTGCTTTCGTCCGTAGATCTTTCCTGTGTAGGCACCGGAGACGTAGGCTTCACGACCGGACGATCCGATTTCTTCCAATCATCCGAAAAACCAAAACCGGGAGTCACCTCGATCGGAACCCATCCGAGATTTCGAAGATAGATCTCGACCCAAGCGTGCGCATTTTCCTCCGTGATATCCTGGAAGGAAGATCCGGAAGGACTCATATAGAAACCTTCTACATATCGCGCAGGAATACCGAGCAATCGGAACATCACCGTACCTGCAGAAGCAAAGTGCATACAATATCCGGCCTTCTTCTCGAATAGAAATGCATCGACAAAATCCACATCTCCCGCGATCTTTCCGGGACTCAGGGAATAATCCGCAAGTTCATCAAGCGTATCGCGTACATAAATGACTGCATCTTCGATACCATCTATGCGAACGTCCTCCATGTATTCGCGTAGTTTTTCGACACTGACGGGAACGTTCAGGTATTCCCGAAGGATGTTTTCGTACGCTGAATCCGCACCGGACTGTCCTTCCGGTCCATAATACTGAAAGAGAAGTTCCGGAATCATCCGGCCTCTCAGTTGCTGCTGATACGGATCCAAATAATTCGGATTGTTATACAGATCACTATAGAAAGCATCGGCAAGCTCTTCCGGAGAGGCGCTGACCGCGCCCATGTAGCCTCTCTCATGGAGGAAAGCGTCATACAGGCGAACCAGGAACGGAACATTGAAGCTGATCAGATCATACGATTCTGATGAACCGAGTTCAAATTCCTCCTTGGTATATGGTGAAAGAGCAATATTGACCCCATCCTGACGATCTGCGAAATACGGCACGACCTTATAACCGTCTGCGTAATCCACATTTATGATATCAACGTTCGCTTCGTTGATATTCAAATAGTTTCGTAATTTCGCATCGCCGAGGTTATCGCGTGAAATCGTATCCAAGATCGGTGCTATGGTACTCAGCGAATTGTACTCTCTATGGCTGAAATTCATACCTTCCAGTCGGTCACGATACTGATTTCGAATGATATCGGAAAGGTCGGTCCAACGTCTTCCCGTATAGACCTCACCGACATAGCATTTAAGATAAGCGTACCGGTTTTCCAGACTATCCGACCTTAATACGGAAAGAAGGACATGATCCTTATCGGGCTTTATCGCGCCGGTCGACCCCAGGTCGCCGCCACTGATACCACCTACGGACGTACCGAATATCTGTCCGCGTAAATGCTTCAGGATCCTCTCGGGACCTCCGGAATACATAAACTCCTGCGCAGGTTTAACGATCTGCGTTATTTTCTCTTCAAACAGAACCGGAAAAGCCATGGCCGCCACCGCCGTTGCCATCATGGTGACGTAGAGCGGAAAAACCGCCTTCGGGGGATGCAGACAGAAAATACCTGTTTCCTCGCTTTCTCCTTTGCTTTTTACGGTCTGATGCTTCTCTTCCACCCGCATCTGGACACCGATCACGCCGATCACGGCAAAAAGCAGAATGATGCGGATAAACGCAAAACGATCCGGCGTAAAACCGTTCATCAGTACGAGCAGACATGGGAGCAAAAGCACCAATGCGACCGAGGAGATGCGGAACTTACGAAGCAGATTGTATCCGAGCCACAATGTCATGGGCACATATAATACGGTCAATGTGATCAAACGGCCGTTACGGAAGGCCTGGTCCGAATAAAACTTCGTGACTTCGGTCACCCGGAAACCCTTCCATGTAAAGCCGTAATAATCCGCATAACGGCGAATGATCTCATCGAGCAAGGACTGAAGACTGGTCAACTGGCCCTCGGAAGCCATGAACCGCGAATAAAACCATAGCACATAGATCGCAGCCAGCACCAGTACCACGGGATAACGTACGACCCGGATACTCCAGAACAGGATGATCAGAGCCGAGATCAACACGATGGGTAAGATCACGGCCCGCATTTCCCCGTTAAGTTCGTAGAGCCGGTTGAAAGTATATACAAAAACATACTGAAGCAGAAAAAGGGCCGAAAAAACAACAGCCAAATAAGCGATCATACCGGCGGCCGTAACCCGGCGCGCACGTACGATCGGCTTAAATGCTGTATCGATCTCTCTAATCTTTCTGCTTCTCATTGTATACCTTCTTTAAACGGACTTTTCGAGCCTTGATTTACATTGAATGATACTACGGATTTCTTCGCGTCTTCGACGCTCTCGAAATCCTACAAACATTCGCCCTGCTATTCGCTTTCCTGCGGAAACCGGCAGGGCTCATGTTTGTTCGGCTCTCAAGGTCAGAACCGACCATAAATGGTCGTTCTGTACTTTTCGAGCCTTGTATCATTTACATGACCACTAACTCAATACCCGATAACTGGTTCATCAGGTTTTCGGAAGCGAATGTGTATTGTATGTCGCGTGCGATGATCTCCTGCTCCGGTTCAACGGACCTCAGTGCGGTATCGGCTGAGAGGATGATCAGTTCATCCGTGACGGAGCGTTTTGCCAGCAGTAGTTCATCCTGCTCCAGCCCCTTGCTTCGAGGTCCGGTCACCACGATGAACTGCCGCATGCGGTTCTCCAGTTTCACTTCGGAAAAAACGAGCGGCAAGGGTAACTCCCCGATCGGATCGGAAGTGCGGAGGAACTCCGCAAACACTTCATAGAGGTCATCGATCTCATAGACCGTGACTTGATGCATCTCCAACTGCCGCTGAAACCACAACAGCGTAAACGGGCAGCCGGCATCCAAAAGGGACAGCCCCACGGATAATGCCATCGTCATGCGATCGGAATACTCCTCTCGCGTTCTGTAATTCATATCCACATACAGGCAAACGCGGCTGCACAGCGGCATACCGAAATCCTTTACCATCAGGTCTTCCGACTTTGCGGAAAGTTTCCAATGCACGCGCTGGAGCTTATCTCCGGGCTGCATCGAGTGGAAACTCACGATCTCCGACGGATCTTCTCCGACCAGCGTCGAATGGAACCGCGAGGAATTTGTAATATCGTGCCAGATGGAATTTCGGTTTTTGACCGACATCAGCGTGTACTCCGGGAGCACGACCACCGACTGCTTTTGTTTCACCTTTCTGCTGAAACGGAACAGACTCAGCCAATCGTATACGCGGATCTTACTGATACGGATCTGCGCCAGTCCGCAATACTTAAACGTTACGGGAATGCGCATATCGAGCACTTCTTTTGCGGTCAATGTCGCGCTTACACGGATCTTTTCGGATCTCCCGGACGTCAGATACGACGCAACCAGGATGCAATCCACCTTCGTGATCGAGATCGGCATGCGGTTCCGCAGGCGGATCTGAAATGCCACCGGCTTATTCGGCAGCGCGGCCGAATAATTGCCCCGGATCAAATAGGCTTTAACACAAAACGACAGGATGAACGAAACGATCACGGCGATCACAGGCACGAAAACAAGAACCGATAAAACATAGATCGGTTCGTCCTGGAGATATGCGATTGCCACCCCGTAGACCACTAGGATCACGAGTAAATATATGAACAGATTTCGGTTCATCTTTCTCTATCCCTACTTTGTTTTCCCGCTTTCCGGCTTTTCTACCGAAGCCAGGATCGCTTCAATGATCTGATCCTTCGTTCTCTTTTCAATACGAGCTCTGGAATTCAGTAAGATACGATGTCTCACGACATCGGCAAAAATATCGGTAATATCTCTCGGCTTTACATAATCGCGTCCGGACATAAACGCGTTTGCACATCCCATGCGCATGAGGGCAATGCCTGCACGCGGGCTGGCGCCGAGTTCCAGGTATGGATTCTCACGGGTTGCCGTAACCAAAGCCACGATATACTGATAGATCACATCATGCACAAAGATCTCGTCGACCTTCGCCTGCATGTCCAATACCTGCTCCCTGGTCATCAGTTCCCGAAGCTTCAACGTGCTCTCGGCAGGAACATGCTTCGAGCGGAGGATCGTGATCTCGTCTTCATCCTTCGGATAGCCCATCGAGAGCTGGATCATGAAACGGTCGAGCTGGGACTCCGGCAACAGCTGGGTACCCGCTGAACCTGCAGGGTTTTGCGTCGCAAGAACGATGAACGGCTTCTCCAATTCATAGGTTCTGCCGTCCACGGTTACATTGCCCTCCTCCATAACCTCGAGGAGCGCCGACTGCGACTTCGGGGATGTACGGTTGATCTCATCTGCCAAAAACAGGTTCGTGAAGATAACGCCGGGCACAAAACGGAAATTACCGGTCTCCTTATCGTACATATTGAAGCCGACGATGTCCGAGGGCAGAACATCCGGAGTAAACTGAAGGCGGCGCGCGCCCAGCTGGCATACGCTTGCGATGGCCATAGCCATGGTCGTCTTACCGAGTCCCGGGATATCCTCGATCAATACATGTCCGCGGGCCAGGATAGCGCAGAGCACCTTCCGTACCACATCGTCCTTTCCTATAATGCTGCGTTTGATCTCTTCCTGAACGCTGATCAACAATTCTTCATCTGTCATTTTCGTACATCCTTCTCGTTTGTATTTTTATGCCTCACCGGGCGTTTCTGATAAGATATCTCCTTCGGACGATCCCTCTCCCGACTCTCCGGACTGCGAATCGCTCTCCGGCTTCTCGCGGAGCAGGCGGATCAGGCGGCCGAGTTCGTCGTCACGGTCGCATGCCTGTGAAAACGCACGGTTTACCTGTACCATCAGGGACATAACGTCACGATTATTTGTCATTGTATTCAAGTGCTCGCGAAGTTCATCCGAAACCGGACCGTTATAGATCTTCCAGTCGTCTCCGACCTTCTTCAGATAGAAACGGATCAATGTAGGAGCCGGGGTCTGAACTTCTTTAAATTTGATCTCGACCAGAACATAGAGCACCATCTCATCGGCTTCCAGGCCATCTGCATTGTAACACTTGATGCCGCGGTATCCGTCGATGATCTGCGCCTTACGCTGAAGTGTCTTCTCATCGATGGAAATGTTCTTTGGATCGTAGTAACACGAGCGAATCGTCTCGATATCGCAATCGGCTGTAGCGTTGTAGTAGGTCTTCATCAGTTCCAATACGCTCTCATCCGCATCGTCGATCTTATATTCTACCGAATATACTTCGGTATCCTCTATAAGACTCGATGAACTCTGCGACTCGTCGCTTACGCCGGTCATTTCGTTTGAACTGTTTTCCTCTGTTCCCGGTGCGGTTTCATTGCCGGAAATGCTTCCGGACACCGTCGTTTCTTCCACAGCGGGCGGGTTTTTAGATCCCCACCAGAAGATATACGCAAGTACTGCCAAAATTACCACACAGGCAGCCACGGCTATCATGATCCACGCGAGCCGGTTGCTCTCCCGGTCTTCCTCTTCCTGCGAGCGGAAGGTTTCGGCCGTAGTTTCTTTTTCGGCGGTTTCGGTCTTAAAAGGCACTTCTTCCTTAACAGACTCTTCCGCTTTCGCGGCACCTTCTTCCTTCGCGGGTTCATCGGTCTTTTCGGGTTCTTCCGTCTTCACAGGTTCTTCTGCCTTCGCAGACTCATTCACCTTCGCAGGCTCTTCTGCCTTCGCGGACTCTTCTGCCTTCGCGGACTCTTCTGCCTTCGCGGGAGGTTCCGGAGGCATGATCGTCTTAGGAACGTCTTTCTCGTCAGCCGATTTCTCTGCCTTTGCGGGTTCTTCTGCCTTCGCGGGTTCCTCTGCCTTCGCGGGCTCTTCTGCCTTAACAGGCTCTTCGACCTTTGCAGGCTCTTCGACCTTTACGGTCTCTTCAACCTTCGCACGCTCTTCGACCTTCTCCAGTTTCACGGATTCTTCCGAACCCGCGTGTTTCGGCTGCTCAGTCTTCGGCTCTTCCGCCTGCTTCACCGACGCCGTACCCGAAGATGCATCGCCCTTCTGGGCTTTACGTTTCATATATGCCAAATAAGCCGCGGTGGCTTCTTCATCCGGACCTGTAATTCCGAAAATCTGCTCCTCGACCTCTTCGTCAATATTCTCTTCATCGGAGACATCCGTGTCGGGTTCGTCCTCGACCGGGATCTGAACGATCTTCTCTCCCTGAATTCCTATATTTTTCAACTGTTCCGGGGTAAGCCCTGCGGAATGCTGTTTCTTTTTATTTCTTTTTTTCACTGATCTATACCACCGTAAACGGTCTTTGCTCCCTGTAAGGTCACAGGAAGACCGATATCATCATCAATTATTCTGTGGAAAATGCAACCGACGCAAGGTCGTTGCCGGCATACTCTCTACAGGTACACATACAGAGTTATTATATCAGATAGTGCCCCCTTTTTCAACATACAATTCCGAAAAACGAGGCTTGACTTTTGGGTGGCACTATAGTAAAATGTTCCTTGTTCGAAATGCATCTGTAGCTCAGTGGATAGAGCAATGGCCTCCGGAGCCATGTGCGGTGGTTCGATTCCACTCAGATGCACATTAAGGTCATCGCACAGCGCTTCAGGCCATGGGTCGGCGCTGTGCCCGCCTTTCGATCTACATCTTCGAATATCCTATTTTTCCCAGATCTATTTTAAACTGAATATTCTGTTAAGCGGTTCGTACCGCTCTTTTGTCGTACCCGGATTTTTACACATTCTTTGTAAAATCGCATCAATCGGGCGCCGTCTCCCGTTTGAAATAAATCGTCCTCGCGACGTTAAACCCGGAGGTCTATGGACTACGAAACATTTACTGAAAACGTGCGTACGCACATTCTGAAGTTTCTTGAGCCGACACAGAACGCACGGCTGAAACGCATCTTAAAAAACAACGGCTGTGAATACACGTCGCTTATTATTGACACGGAGGGCGAGCCGGTCGCGCCCGCCATCTATCTGGAAGACTTTTACACATCGTTTCTCGAGGAACGCTCGGTCTACGAGGACGATGCGATCACGGACGATGAGCGTTTCGACGCGATCGCCCGCCGGATCCTCCTGGGCATGGAGGATCTGGCCCGCCCGGATTTTAGTGAGGATCTCATGGATTACGAGAACGTGCGGGACCGAATCTGCCTTAAGCTCGTATCCCGCTCGGAAAATGAAGACCTTTTGAAGCATACACCCTATGTCGCATTTCACGATCTGTGTATCCTGTTTTTCATCCACCTGGAGATGTCGGATAAGACGTTCGGAAGCATCCTTCTTAAGGAGGATCAGTTTTTGAAATGGAAGCTCACTCCGACGGCCCTCTATCCGATCGCGCTGGCCAATACGATGCGCATCTTTCCGGCCGAACTCTGTGCGTTGCAGAGCATTCTGGAATCTTTATGCAAAAAAGATCCCGACGATGAGCCGAAGGCACATAATCGGGATACGATGAAAAAAATATGCGATCTTTCGGGGGAACCGTGGGAGGCGCCGGAGCGTCCACTGGTCCACCAATCGATGGTCTTAACAAATAAAAACAAGTATTTCGGGGCGACAGCCGTCCTCTATCCACAGCTTCTCAACCGGATCGGGGATGCGCTTCAGGGAAGCTATTACCTGATTCCTTCCAGCATCCACGAAATGTTGATCCTGCCGTCGAGCATCGGAATCAGCAGTCATGAGATCGATGATATGATCCGCGAGATCAATCAGACCGAGGTATCCGCCGAAGAAGTCCTCGGAACGCATTGCTACTACTTCGACCATAAGAGTTACTCTCTGGTCTGAGTCATCACGTTTTTGCAGTCTCTCTCCGGTTCTTCTCTTCGAGATCCCGGAAGAAATCTTCCAAATGCACTAGGCAGTGATGCAGCGCCCTTTTTTCTTCGTCGCTTAAGTCTCTAACGATGGCACGCATCATGTTCTTATGAAAATCGCGGTGATGGTGGTAAGCCTTTACCCCTTTTTCCGTAAGCGATACCAGCACTACGCGACGGTCCTCCTCGCTGCGGTTGCGGTTGATGTAGCCTTTACGCTCCAGGGCGTTCATCGCTACATTGACCGTGCCCTGCGTGACGGACATTTTCCGCGCGACTTCACTGACCATCTGCGGCTTACTGATGCCGATGGCGTCGATAATGTGCATATCGTTGTTGCTGATATCTTCGTACTCTTTTGTAATGATCGCCTTTTCCTCGATGTGCATGATGTCGTTAAACAGACTGACCAGCACGGAATTCAGCGCCATGTTGATTTCTCGATCCTTCATCCCTTAATTATCCCCTTCGTCACCATTTCAGGATCGTCGCACCATAGACCAGACCTGCGCCGAAGCCGGAAAGCAGGATATATTTTCCCTCTTCCAAGCGGCCCTCGCGATGGATCTCATCCAGAAGCACCGGCATGCTGGCGGAGGACATGTTTCCGTACCGCATCATATTGACCGGGAACTTCTCCATCGGCTCACCGAGACGCTTGGCTACCGACTGGATTATGCGTACATTTGCCTGATGTAAAATATAACACGAAATGTCGCTCGGCGCAAGATGTGCCTGGTCCAAAACGTTCTGGATCGCCTTCGGCACCGTCGTAACTGCGAACTGGTAGACCTCGCGGCCGTTCATAAATACATGGTCGGAAAGTTTCGGATAGCTCTCGCGGATCGCGAACGGACTCTCGATCTCACGCGCTTTACAGTTGAGAACCTCCCAGTTGTCGGGCTTGGTACCCTGCACCATGTAGAAGGGACGGGTCTCGTCGGCCTCGACATAGACAGCACCCGCGCCGTCACCGAAGAGCACGCAGGTCGTACGGTCTGTCCAGTCTACGATCTTCGAGAGGACTTCGATACCGACTACAAGGGCGCTCTTATAGCAACCCGTGTTGATGTAGGAAGCCGCGGTATCGAGTGCAAACAGGAAGCCGGCACAGGCGCCGTTGATGTCGAACGACACAGCATTCTTCGCGCCGATCCGCTTCTGCACTTCGCACGCGAGCGAAGGCGTTACATGATCCATGGAAATGGTGCCGATGATCAGAAGGTCGACATCTTCTGCTGTTTTACCCGCATTTTCCAGGGCGTTTAAGCAGGCGCCGCTGGCCAGATCGCAGGCAGTTTCGGTCGTGACTACGTGGCGTTCTTTGATACCGGTACGTTCCGTGATCCACTCATCCGAAGTGTCGATCCACTTCGTGAACTCTTCGTTTTTGATGACGCGCTCGGGAATGCAGCGTCCGGTTCCTTTGATTTTAATACCATTCATGACTAAACTCCTTAAAATGCCCTGAAACGCTGATAGCGCTGCTCTGCGATCTCCTCAGGGGATATGTTTTTATAGGCTTCCACGAAGCCGATGATCTTCTCGCGCATGTTCGCCGCGATGGCGTCCACGGTGTCTTTATCTGCGCCGCCGAACTCGGGAAGTACCTGCTCGATCACGCCGAGGCGCTTCAGGTCCTCCGCTGTGATCTTCATGGCTTCCGCAGCCTCCTGACAGCGGGACGAATCCTTCCACAAGATCGACGCGTAGCCCTCCGGCGACAGGATCGAATAGGTCGCATTCTCCAGCATCCAGACTTCATTGCCCACGGCCGTGCCTAAGGCGCCGCCGCTGCCGCCCTCGCCGATGAAGATACACAAAACGGGAACCTTCAGGTTCGACATCTCGTACAGATTCTGCGCGATGGCACTGCCGATGCCGCGCTCCTCCGCCTCCAAGCCGCAGAACGCACCGGGCGTGTTGATAAAGCTGATGATGGGACGGTTGAACTTCTCGGCCTGCTTCATCAGGCGGATCGCCTTGCGGTACCCTTCTGCCATGGGCATGCCGAAGTTACGTTCTTTGCACTCTTTGATGTCCGAGCCCTTTTCATCCGCGATCACGGTCACGGGCTGGCCGTCGAGGATTCCGATACCGCCGATCAATGCGTGATCGTCACCGAACACACGGTCTCCATGCGCCTCGACAAACAGATCGAATATACGATGGATGTAATCCGACGCCGAAGGACGGTTGATGTCACGCGTCCTGCGGACCTTCGTCCACGCGTCGGTCGGCTGCTCCATGCTCGCGTGCTCTTTCACGAGCTCGCTCATCTGCTGCAGCGCATCCTTATCTGCCGGCGTATGCGCGTAATCCCGCGTTCCCTTATGGGTCACGATCAGGAAGTACAACATTTTCTTTAAACGACGACGGTCAATGATACCGTCGATCATACCATGCTCCAGCAAAAACTCTGCGGTCTGGAAGCCCTTCGGAAGTTCTCTTCCTATGGTCTGTTTGATGACACGCGGTCCTGCGAAACCGATCAGTGCACCCGGCTCGGCCAGGATCACATCGCCCAGGGTGGCGTAGCTCGCAGTCACACCTCCGGTCGTCGGATCGGTCAGAATACTGCAGTACAAAAGTCCTGCGTCGGAGTGCCGTTTCAGTGCAGCAGACGTTTTCTCCATCTGCATGAGGGAGATGATACCCTCCTGCATACGGGCGCCGCCGGAACAGCAGAACAAAAAGACGGGCAGACGGCGTTTGGTCGCCTCTTCGACCGCACGGGTGATCTTTTCACCCACAATATGGCCCATACTCGCCATCATGAAACGTGCGTCGCAGATACCGACCACGGCCGGCTCTCCGAAGATATGCACAAGTCCCACGGTCACGGCCTCATCCAGGCCGGTCTTCTCGCGGGCGCCCTTCAGTTTCTCTTCATACTCCACATCCTCGAGCGGATTGCTCACCGGCAGGTCGGTAAACCAGTACTCCATGCGGTGATGGTCCGCGATCATCGCGATGCGGTTTTTGGTACGCACGCGGAAGTAATTCCCGCATTCGTAGCACACATATTTGTTCGCGATGACCTGATCGCGATTCAATACTTTTTTACATTTCGGGCAGACGACCGTCTGCTCTTCCGCCGGCGCGGCATTTGCCGTGCCCGCTGTCTGCGCTGTCTGCTCAGCGTCCTTTTGCGCCTCGGACTGCGCTTCTTTCTCAGGCATGATCTCGGGAACGACCATATCGTCCACCGATGTCATGCCGCCTTCATTCATACGCTCTGCGTGTATGCCCGCTGTACGATTTCTTAAAAAACCTCTCAATCCCATGATAAAACCTCCGATCACCGGCTCCTTTACATTCCGATCGCGAACGTGAGTTCTGCAGTCACGGCGGTCTGTCCGCCTACGGTCGCCACAGCCTTACCGGTACCGACCGGCCCTTTTACCGCTTCGATCTGCACGGAAAGATCCAGCACATCGCCCGGCACTACCTTGCGGCGGAACCGCGCGTTTTTGATGCCTCCGAAGTACGCGGTCTTTCCTGCAAATTCGGGCAATGATAAGATCGCCACTGCACCTGCCTGTGCCAGTGCCTCGATGATCAAAACGCCGGGCATTACAGGCTCCTGCGGAAAATGTCCCGCGAAAAACGGCTCGGTATATGTGACTGCCTTATGACCCACGGCCGAAACGCCGGGAACCAGATCCGTCACCGTATCCAAAAGCAGGAACGGGTGGCGGTGCGGCAGGATCTGCATGATCTCGTTGATGTTCAAAGACTTCTTCTCTTCCGCTTCCATGGATGCCTCCTATGCCTCGTATCTCTTCAGGAGGATGGATGCGTTGTGGCCGCCGAATCCCAGGGAATTCGACAAAGCGTACGGCACCGCTTCCTCACGGTTTTCTTTGCAATAATCAAGATCCATCTCGTCTTCTGCCTCGGTGAAGCCGACGGTGCGGTGAATGAAGCCTTCCTCCACCGTCTTCGCACAGATGATCGCCTCGACCGCTCCGGCAGCGCCGAGCAGGTGTCCGATCATCGACTTCGTCGAGTTGACGCGAATCTCTTTCGCATGCTCACCGAAGAGCAGCTTGATAGCGCGGGTCTCGAACAGGTCGTTGTAATGTGTGCCTGTTCCGTGCGCATTGATATAAGTGATCGCATTCTTATCGACTCCGGCATCCGCCAGCGCATTTTCCATGGCGCGTGCTGCGCCCTCGCCGGTCTCTGCGGGAGATGTGATATGATATGCGTCACAAGAACAGCCATAGCCGACGATCTCTGCGTAGATCTTCGCGCCACGGGCCTTTGCATGCTCCAGTTCCTCCAGGACCAGAACGCCGCTGCCTTCGCCCATGACGAAACCGCTGCGGTCCTTATCGAACGGCAGGGATGCACGCGCCGGATCCGTCGCCGGCGACAGGGCTGTCATCGATGCAAAACCGGAGATGCCGAAGGCGCAGACTGCTGCCTCGGTACCGCCCGCCAGCATGACATCCGCCTCCCCGTGGTCGATCGAACGAAAGGCCTCGCCGATGGCGTTTGTACCACTCGCACAGGCTGTGACAACGTTGATATTTTTGCCTTTCAAACCATAGCAGATGGCTACATTGCCCGCTGCCATATTGGAGATGAGAAGCGGCACCATCAGGGGCGAAACGCGCTCCTGGCCCTTCTCCATCTGGTGCGCATGCTCGCGCTCCATGCACTGCATGCTTCCGATTCCGGAAGAGATGCTGCAGCCCACGCGGTAGGGATCCTCTTTCTCCATATCCAGTTTCGCGTCGCTGAGTGCCTGACCCGCCGCGGCTACGGCAAACTGGCAGAAGCGCTCCATGCGTCTGGCCTTCTTCGGATCCATGTATTCCTTCGCGTCGAAATCCTTCACTTCTGCCGCCATGGTAACACGGCTGTCTTTATTCTCGAAGGCAGAGATCGGTGCAAAACCGATGGTCCCCTTCTTCACTTCGTTCCAGAACGTATCCACGTTCTTACCGATCGGCGTGATGGCGCCCATACCGGTGATCACGACTCTTCTACTCATAAGCTCCTCCCTTTACATGGCCATGCCGCCGTCAACGCACAGCACCTGACCGGTAATGTAATCGCTTTCCTTCGAACAGAGGAACGCAACTGCATTTGCCACATCCTCGGGCTTTCCGCCGCGTCCCATCGGCACCTTCGAAAGGATACCCTCCTTCGCCGCATCGGGAAGCGCGTTCGTCATATCCGTTGTAATAAAGCCCGGAGCCACTGCATTGACCGTGATATTGCGTCCTGCGAGCTCCCGGGCCGCGGTCTTCGTCATACCGATCACGCCCGCTTTTGCCGCGGAGTAGTTGATCTGCCCCGCATTGCCCATCACGCCGGAGACCGACGAAATGTTGACGATCTTACCCTTGCGTTTTTTGATCATGCCGCGGATGCAAGCCTGCATCACATAAAATACGGCCGTCAGATTCGTGCGGATGACCGCGTCGAAATCCTCCGGCTTCATGCGAAGCATCAGTTCATCGCGGGTAATTCCCGCGTTGTTTACCAAAATTTCGACAGCGCCGTATTCCTTCTGAATGGTTTCCACCATGGCGCTTACCGCTTCCGGATTGGAAACGTCGCACTGCATCGTATACGCCTTGCCTCCGACCGATGCGATCTGCGCAGCTGTTTCCTCTGCAGCCGCCTTCGACCCATTATAATTTATGATCACCGTGTGCCCCATGGCAGCCAGTTTTTTTGCGCATGCAGCACCGATGCCCTTACCTGCGCCGGTGACCAGCGCGATCTTACCTGTTTCCATGCTGTATTCCTTTTCGTGTATGAGATGTTAATCCTCTGCCTTCAGATATTCGATCACTGCCGGCAAGTCTTCATATTTCTCGAGGGAAACGACCTTCACGGAGCCGTCGATCCGTTTCATAAAACCGGACAATGTCTTTCCGGGACCGATCTCTACGAACTTCGTAACACCATCGGCGAGCATGCGCTCTACGCACTGCTGCCAGCGCACGGAGGACGACACCTGACGTGCCAGAAGATCGGTGATCTCGTCTTTCTTACAAACGACATCCGCCGTCACATTCGAAAGGTAAACCGGATCCGGATCCTGCAGTTTCAGCTGCTCCAGATCTCCGCGCAGAAGCTCCCCCGCACCCTTAAGCAACGGGGAATGGAACGGGCCGGAAACCTTCAGCGGAAGGCAGCGTTTCACGCCACGTTTGGTCATCTCCGCCGCAGCAGCATCGACCGCTTCCTTCTCACCGGAGATAACGATCTGTCCGGGACAGTTGTAGTTCGCCACGCAGACTACTCCCGGAGTTTCCGCACATACGCTTTCGACCAGGGCCTGCTCCGCACCCAGAACGGCCGTCATACCACCGCCCGTCGGGTAGGCTTCCTGCATGTAGCGTCCGCGATTGCGGACAATGTTATACGAATCCATCTGCTCCATCGCGCCGGAAGCCACGACGGCCGCATATTCGCCGAGAGACAGTCCCGCATAAACATCGGCCATAAAGCCCTTCGCCTGCAAGGTGCGCAGCATCGCCAGCTCGGTCGTAAACATCGCGATCTGCGTATACATGGTTTGGTTCAGTTGTTCATTTTCCGTGAAGCAGATGTGCGCCAGGTCCAGTCCGGTCATCTGACTCGCTTCCTCATAGACCTTACGCGCTGTCTCCTCTTTTTCATAAAAATCCCGGCCCATACCGACATACTGGCTGCCCTGTCCGGGGAAAATAAATGCGATTTTACTCATCTTTGCTCCCATAAGCGGTCGGCCTGTGCTACCAACTGTGTAATGATCTCTTCACAGGTCTTCGGCTCTTTGATCATGCCCGCGATCTGGCCCGCCATGACGGTTCCGTTCGTCACGTCGCCATCGATCACGGCCTTCCGCAGGGTGCCCAGCGTGAGCTGCTCCAGCTCCTCGAACGGCGCGCCCTCCTGCTCCAGTTTCAGATAGGCCTTCGTCATATCGTTGCGCAGGCAGCGCACCGGATGGCCGGTCGAAAGGCCGGTGATGACCGTATCGATATCCTTCGCCTTGATCACGCGGTTTTTATAATTCTCATGGACCTGCGCTTCCTTTGCTACCAGAAAGGCCGTACCCATCTGCACGCCCTGTGCGCCCAGCATCAGCGCTGCACAGAGGCCGCGTCCGTCCGCGATGCCACCCGCTGCGACCACGGGGATGTCGACCGCGTCACATACCTGCGGTACCAGTGCCATGGTCGTCGTGTGACCGATGTGGCCGCCGGCTTCCATGCCTTCGGCGATCACCGCATCAGCGCCTTCACGCTGCAACAGTTTTGCCATCGCTACGCTCGCTACCACGGGCAATACCTTCACGCCCGCGTTCTTCCACATTTCCATATATGCCGCCGGGGAACCTGCGCCGGTCGTTACGACCGGAACGCCCTCTTCGACGATGATCTTTGCAACCTCCGGCGCATTCGGGTTCAGCATCATAACATTGACCCCAAACGGCTGATCGGTGAGTTTTTTCATCTGACGTATCTGATCACGTACCACTTCGGGCGGTGCCGATGCGGCCGCGATGATACCGAGGCCGCCCGCGTTCGAGACCGCGCTTGCGAGGTGATACTCTGCGACCCAGGCCATACCACCCTGGATCACGGGATAACGAATCCCAAGTAAATTCGTAAGCTTTGTCTGCATTGGATCACTCCTTATTACAGGGACACACCCTTCTTCTCAAGATATGCGGCAACATCGCCGATGGTCTTGACTTCGTTGAAATCTTCCGTGGGGATGGTGATCCCGAAAGTCTCCTCGAGCTGCATCACGAGCTCATACAGATCCAGGGAATCTGCACCCAGATCGTCCTTAAAGCTGGTAGCCTCAGTAAGCTCCTGATTTCCGCAGTCAAGCTGCTCCTTTACGAGTTCAATAATCTTCTCAACCATGATAGTCTCCTTCTGCCCTTATCGGGGTTTTGTGTGATATTCCAAAGTGTTGCTTTGAAACTCAAATACTTTGACTTTCAAATAATATCATATTCAAAGTGTTTTGTCAAGAGATTGTCAATCTTTTTTCATCCGTGCACACAAAAAAAACGACCCGCAGGCTTTTTAGCCCTGCGGGTCTATTTGTATGAAACAGACTGTTTCTTAAATGTGATCAGTCCACGGTCTTGAAATCCGAGATGTATTGACGGAATTGATCCGTAAGCAACTGGAACTTAAGATCATCCTCGGTTATGTACTGCATAAGAGTCTCTTCATTTTCCAATTTGTTTTCTTCGATCAGGCTTTTCTTAAGATCGGCGATGTCACCGTCTTTAACCTCATATCCATTCTTACGGCAGATACCCAGGATCGTGAGTTTCTGAAGTGCATAATCCACACCGTTTCCCTTCAGCAGAGTCTCAAACTCTCCCTCGGTATAACCGGCATTTTCCAAATACGTCTTACGGTCGACCCCGTAGATCGCACACATCTGATCGAGACGATAATATTGCTGCTGCAAATATTCATTGATCAGACCTTCATGTTGTTTCTTTTCTTTTACGACAGACATGATCTTATTTCCGACAAACGAATCATGGTAGTACGCGCGGATCTCGCCTTCTACTTCATCGCTGTATGCCTTAAGCGAAGTATACGCTCCTTCTGATTTCTCATTAAGATCGGCATCCGTCACTTCCGGAAGGGCCTTTATCGCCTTAATTGTCACCTTGAATACGGCAGGCTTTCCTGCGAGGTCTTCAGCATGATACTTCTCGGGAAATGTTACTTCCACATCGAACGTATCGCCTTTTTTCTTTCCGATGATACCATCTTCAAATCCGGGGATGAATGATTCCGAACCGATGCCGAGTTCGCTGTCTGTATCCTTACCACCATCAAACGCAGTACCGTCGATGAAACCTTCATAATCGATAACGACCGTATCTCCACCCTCGACCGGACGATCCACCTCTACCAAAGAGTAACCGAACTCACTCATAAGAGAAGTATTCACGTTATACTTCAAGATTGCATCGCTGACCGCAATATCCTCGTTCTTGATCTTCAGATCATCGATCCCGGAGAGGTCGACATATTCGAACACATCGATGGAATCCAAAGGAACGACCACTTCACGCGGGTCGAACGCAGGAAGTTCGATCGGTGCCTCGGTCTCTGCGTCCGTAGCTCCCTCTTCGGTGGAATCTGCAGGAACTTCCTCTGTTGAAGCAACCGTGGTCGTCTCTTCTTTCTCGGTTTCGGACGGAGCAGCATCCGTGCCCGTCGCGTCTGTAACGGCCTGCGCAGTCGTGTCTGCCAGCGCGGTCGTATCCGCCAACGCGGTCGTATCCGCTTCGTTCGTAGGCTCATCCGTACGCTTAGCGCAGGCTGTGACCGATAACGCTAAAGCAGTAATTAGCGCTGCCGCTGTTATTTTCATTTTTCTCATTTTCTTACCCTTCCGTTTATTATAGTCTGGACATCGTAAAGCGATGTGCGGGATCCGCGGAGTAAAACGCAGAATCCAAGGGACAGTATAACACATATTTCTGAAATTGAAAACAGTTTTTATATAGTCTCTTCGATCGCTGCCTCGGCCTCTTCGATCGAAGCGTAACCATAGAGCTGCGCCGTCCGCAGCAGGATCGACTTCGACAGATTCTCACCGTTTTGCGCAGCCTGCGCCGTCATGCGCCCGAAAAGCGTGAGCGTCTGCGGTGAATACGTCGAGATCTCCCCGCGAAGATAGGTTTCGTACGATGTGCGCCACATCGTGTCTTCAGAAGTGTGGATCACGCGCGCCTGCCCGGCAAATTTGGGGTACGCCGCTGCGACTTCTTCCATCCAGCCGACGTAGATCGCAACGATCGCCTCGCGGATCCTTACCTGATCCGCATCCAGTGCGGGCAATGCATCCCGGATCTTCGCATACTCTGCCGGTGCTGTGCTTTCCATCATCCGGCCGTATTTCTCCGTGATCAGGTTGCGACCTTCTGCCTTCGCCGCCAGCAAGTCATTAAGGTAAGATTCGAGCAGTTCGGCCGGCCATGTCTCATACTGGCTGCGGCGCATGATCGAGAAGGTCTCCCAGTCATCCTGGCAGCCTGCGCGTCCGCCTTCGTTCTGCGTCAGATCGAAGGCTTCCCACTCCAGCTCGATGATCGCCATAACAGCGGCCTCCTTCGGAGCCATCGCATCAGCCTTAGCGGAAAGCATCCTCGCAATATCCATCAAACCGGTTTTGCCTTCGTTCAGGCTCGCACCGGTCTCCTCGTCGATATAACCGCCGCGCATAAGGAGTTCATTAGCCTTAGCGATCACAGCGTCGATCGAAGCCTTCGTCACCGCGGTGTCATCAGCGTGCTCAAACAGCGCAGCGATCACGGTCGCAAAGTCAGCGTCGATCTCACCCGTGCTACGGTACAGCCACTTCATATAAGGCACATAGCGGTTCGCCATCAGGTGCAGGAAGCGCATGGATGCAGTCGCAAACCGATCCAGGTATAGGCGCGCGGTCACCACATCGACGCGCTGAAACGCACGCATGCAGTTGTACGGTCCACTCTGCTCCATCAGGCCCAGCTGCTGGGCGATCCTGCGCAGAAGCACGCTCTCCGGATAGCCGTCTTTCAATTGCTTTAACAATCGGGAAAATGCCCCACTGCCGTCATAGAATAGCTCCCCGTTGGTCGCCTGAGCCAGACCCTCCTCGGATACGGCCAGCCATTCCTCCTGCGTCGCGGGAACCTTCGGCAGGCCGAACATGCGCCGGAAGAAAACCGAAGTACGCATCACGCCGACCCGGCCTTCCGTCTCGGCGGCCGATGCCGACCGGGTGTAACCCATATAAGTCGGCGGAAGCAAAGCATAGGCCGTGCGCAGTTCCTTCTCCTGCTCTTCGCTCACGCTGTCGTCGATCCAGATGCAAAAGCCCGGACCGAAGTCGTGATCGCGGGAGATCTTATCATCGTAGCCGAAGCATTCCGAACCCTCACCCATCAGGCCGCAGGCGATCTGCGGAAGCTTCGTCTTGAAATTCCGTTTATAAACAGGCAGCCAGCATGCGCGGTAATAGCGCCGGCAGATCTCCATGCCCGACAGGCTTTCATGGTATTCCTGTGCCGTCGTTCCCATGCCGCGGTATGCCTCCTCCAGATGCTCCGTAACGATCTCGTGGAAGTTATTCACACCCATGTGAAAACGGATCTCGGAAAGAGCCGTCTCATAATACTCCGCTGCGCGTTCGTACTCCTTACGCTTCAGGCAGATGTCTCCCATGCCCGAGAGCGCCGCACTGTAATGGAAGTCCGACGGCGTCAGGCCAGTGAAGAATGAAAGCGCCTGGGTAAGCAGCTCCTCCGCCTCTGCATCCTGATCCATGTGAAGTCTGGATACCGCGATATTGGTCCGCGATATCGCTTCTTTCTGCGACAGTTCGCGGATCCGTCCTCCATCCTGCGCCGTCTGCGCCTGCTGCAGGTTCTCCTGTACAATGGCGAGCGCCTTCTCGCCTTCATCTACCGCGCCGGCAAAATCCCCCTTCTCCTGCAGGAGCAGGCTCAGGTTGTTTTGCAGACTGGCGAACAGCAGATCATTTTCCGGCAAATGCAGGGCGAGAGTCTCGCGTGCCTGGGTGAAGTAGGTCTGCGCAGCATCCAAATGCCCGGCAGCGCGAAGCGCATTCGCCACGTTGATGAGCGTGGTCCCGTAAGGAATGGTGCCCACGAGGTCCATATCACGCGCCAGCAGCATCGCGTCCTGGCCTGCCGAAAGCGACTCTGAGAAACGCCCGCAGTCGCGATAGAAACCGATGAGTTCATTTAAGATCACGAGCTCCTGCTGCGCATTTTTCTCCTCTCTCGCGCGGGCCGCCATGGCGAGCATCTCCTGCTCTGCCTCGGTCAGTCGGCCGTTATCCAAAAGTTCATATACTTTCGTCATATCATAATTTTGTTCCATAATCTTCTCCCCAGCAAAAGATCCTGTCCTCCGGAACGTAGGCTGCGATCCGCTCACGAACGGCCTCGATCAGGCCGGCTTCATTTTCCTTCGGATAGCGTGCGGTGTGGTCCTCGATCTCGTACGGATACATGACCAGCGGGCTGTCCGGGCGAATGCGCCGCATGTTCGCCAGTTGGTCCGAACCGATGCGAAACGGCCCCGTGCTGACATCGTCCACGCACGAAATAAGTGTTCGGCCAATGCTTTCCGCCGCCTCCTGCGCCGCCTGCATCACATGGTCGACCAGTTCCTCATAGCGCCTCTTTGCATCTGGAATCATAAGCAGCGGATCGAAGCAAAGCCGCACCTTATACCCTGCACGGATGGCAAGGATCATACCCTCCAAACGCGCTTTTAAGTCCGCTGTGTTGTGCTCAAACCGGCGGATGACCTCCGCCGGCGAGAACGACCATGCAAAGCGAAGGTTCTCCGGCCGGTCACCGGTCCTAAATGCCGCATGCCCCGCCGATTTCGTCCGGATCTCGATCACGATGCGCGGGTGCTCCGTCGCAAACCTCGTGATCAGGTTGACAAAACCGAGCAGGCCTTCAAACGCACAGAGATCGGTGTCAAACGATACACTGACATAGGCCGTTTCCTGCGGACCCAAAGTCTCCTCTATGGAAGAGATCTTCTCCAGCACATCCTCCGGGTTGATGAAAATCACCGGCATCTTCGAAGGGTACATCCCCTGAAGATAACAATATTCACAGTCAAACAGGCAGTTCATCACGAACGACGCGTAGAAGAACTTCCGGTGTCCGTGGTCCTGGCACATCGGAGCGCCCGGATAGATGTGGATGTTCTCCTGACGGGCCACGATGAGTGCCCGTGCCGCTCCCTCCCGCGGGATACCCGGCATTTCCTGCCGCGAACGGTTGAACACATCTCGGTACCGCCGGATCAGAATCACGTCCGCCTTCGGAAAATGCTCCCGTATCTTCTGCGTGCGCGGATGGTCCATGACCTCCTCTTCCACGTAGAGGACCGTGACAGGGGTCCCGTTCTTTTCATCAGCCTCCGCAAATGCGCCATTCACGTAAAACCGGTCCGCGATCGCATCCAGTTTTTTCAGCAGCCGGTTTTGCTCCGTTTTCACGAATCGTCCGGCCTCGACCGCGCTTTCTGCCTCGGAAAATGCTGTTTCCGCAGCGTCAGCGCACCGTACATCCCCCTCAGAGGGCCTGTAAGCCCCAAAAAGGGACGAAACGTAGACCGCACGTGAAAATATGCGGTCACGCATGGAAACCGAAACACGGGCGTCTGAAGCGATTCGGGCGGCATGCTGCATAAACAGTCCGGCAAAGGATCGTTCGATTTCTTCCGCCTTCTGCTCCGCCGCTTTTTCCCAATTCAGGAGTTCTTCCGCCACTGGCAGTAGCAAGTCATAGACTTCCTGCGGTTTCGGCCGGGAGATCTCCGTAAGCCTGTCATAGACGACCTTCACAGCTGCCATGCGGTCCGGCCCTGAAAACCCCGAAGCCGCCTTTGCGAACGCATAGCCCTCCATATCGTATAAAAAGCCTGAAGCTTTTGTATTCTCATCCAGTGTCACGACCTGCTCCGATGTCTGCAAGGTCGCGACTTCCCACGGCAGGTCTCTGCGCACCGCAGGGTACACGCTGTCCATCCCATCCGGAGACAGGATCTTTCCGCACTGATAGATCTTCCCACGCTCCGCCCCGCTGATAGAAGGCGACGCCCCGCAGATGCCGACATTGACCAGAAGGTCATCCGACCCCGGCGGATACAGTCCGAACAGAAATGCGGCCGCACAGGAAGCGAGAAAACCGCCGATCCCGCTGACCGTCAACCGGGCCTGCACCTGCGCGCCGGCGCGACTCTCATAGACCTCATACCGATACGGCATGCGCCTCTTTTCGAGATCAAACACCCGAAGAAACGGGGCTGCCTCTGCCGACATGGCACATACAAAATAGATCATAGGCGCCTCCGTATGCGGATCTCTCCGGTGCGGACCACGCTCGGCGCATCCTCTCCTTCAAACTGAAGCAAAAGCGCATAATCGTCGGTAAGTCCCGTTAATCTTGCAGCACGTTCCGAACCATCTGCCCCGTCGTAAGCGATGACCTCCTCGCCGAGCAACATCATATGCGCACGGTAGATTTCCACGCAGGACGGATCATCCGGATCCTGATAAAATTCATAAAAACGTTTCCACAGCCGGCCGATGATCTTCTCACGGATCAGCGGGTCGGACATGGGCTCACTCCAAAGGCTCCCGGCCACATCACGAATTTCCTTCGGGAAGCCTCCCTGCGGCGGGAACAAATTGATCCCGATACCCATAACCACATAGTCCGGGATCCCGACTGAAAATGTCGGCGAAGCCTGTGCCAGGATTCCGCAGATCTTACGTCCGTCGCGATAGACATCATTGACCCATTTGATCTGCAGACGACAGCCGGCGATCTCTTCCAATACCTCACAGACCGCGACCGCTGCCAGCGGGGTCAGCTTTTCGATCTGCCCCATTGTAAGCTGCGGGCGCAAAAGAAGACTCGTGTAGATGCCTGCCGTCTCGGGCGAATAGAAACTCCGTCCGCTGCGGCCACGACCTGCGGTCTGGCGGTCTGCCGTCAGAATAAGTCCTTCGGCTTCCCCCAGTTCACCGCGCGAAAGCAAAAGCCCGTTGGTCGATGTCACTTCCTGTAACGTCTCCACGCGCAGCCCATCCGTATTCAGGTATCGCAGGATCTCTCCGGCATCTCTGCTCATATCTTCTCCTTTCCGAAAGGTTCCTCTTTTGTATACAAAAAACCGACCCGCAACAACCACACGTAGGCCGGTCGTTGCCGACTGCGGGCCGGCGTTTAAAATATGTTCCGTTTACTTCAGGGTGTTCGCGGATCGTAAATATATGTCTCTCCGGAAATCGATTCGAACCGCACGTAGTTGATATCCAGACCGAATGTGGAATCCAGAATGCCGCTCTGAATCAGTTTCAACGCATTATCCTTTCCTAAAGCCAGTAACATACGTGCGATCGCATGTGCATACCACGCGTGTGAACCATTATCCAGAAATAAGGCTACCGATCCGGTATCGTGATCAAAGGGTTGACCGTCAATGGCAGATACAAACGGGATTATATCGACATATTCATCATTTGCCTCTGCAGCTTCCGGCCTTGCGACCCATGCATAATACCCGTCGAAAGCAATATGCGGCCTATCCTTTAGCAGATTGGGATAAGCATCCGGAATGACGATATCAAATGGTTGCTTCTCGACCCGTTTCCAAAACAGGAAACCTTTCGTTTCGAGCCGTTCCCCCATAACAAATACGATATCCCCGTATCGGATACACACATCGGAGATCCCGCAAAGTACGAAGTATTCTTCCAATGTGCGGCACAGATAACAATCGATCAGGCAGTCCAGATCTAACAAAACTCCAGAGTCTAAACGAACACCGCTGTCTTCCACCGTGACGCCTTTGACGCCACAGGTCTTAAGTGCACGTAGGATCTCCGATTCCGAAGGTTCCGAAGCGGGTTCCTCAAACAGGCGATACAAGGCGCCAGCAGTCACATCGTAAGCACCGCCAGAAAGCTCGGTAAACATCCGGCCTGTACGGACCAAAAGAAGTGGGGATGAACTTAATTCATATCGTCCTCCCTCACCTTTTCGCTGAAGCTGCGCGATCCGTCCCAGTTCACTGGTCGGATTCTCTTCATCAAAATACTTATCCAAATAATCCTGATAAAGGGAAAATGCACCGTCAACGCACTCCGATAACTTTGCTTTCGTCATCCGGCTGCTCCAGGCACAAGCGGTTATCTCCAGTTTTTTATGATCGATCTCCATGGATCGTGTCACCAGGCTGGCCGTCTCGCGTTTCGAACTGACGATCGAAAGAATACACAACACGAGCATGACCAGCAGCAACACACCCGCCGCTATGGGCGCCCATTTTTTCTTCATAACTACTCTGATCCAATCGGTTTATTGGTTCTTCCCCTGATTGATATAATTGATCAGTCCCTCTGCAGCGATGATCTTCTGCATGAACGGAGGGAATGCCTGACCCTTAAACTGTGTACCTTTGGTACGGTTATAAATGATGCCTTCATCGAAATCGATCTCTACCGTGTCCCCTGCATCGATGCCGTCGTAAGCCGCCTCGCACTCGATGATCGGAAGTCCGATATTGATCGCATTACGGTAGAAGATCCGGGCAAATGTCTTCGCGATAACGCAGCTGACGCCTGCCGCTTTGATCGAGATCGGAGCATGCTCACGGGAGGAGCCGCAGCCGAAGTTCTTACCGGCAACGATGATGTCACCCTTTGCAACCTTATTTACGAAGGTCGCGTCGATATCCTCCATACAGTGCTTTGCCAGCTCTGCCGGATCGGAGGAATTCAGGTAACGTGCCGGGATGATGACATCCGTATCTACATTGTCATGAAACTTAAAAACTGTTCCGTTCGCTCTCATTGTCCTACTCCTTTCAAGCCTGAAGGCCCTCGATATCTGCCGGCGATGTGATCTTACCGATGATAGCCGATGCTGCCGCTACGGCAGGGCTCGCCAGATAAACTTCGGAATCTACATGTCCCATACGTCCGACAAAGTTACGGTTCGTCGTGGAAACGCAACGTTCGCCGGCTGCCAGGATGCCCATGTAGCCGCCCAGGCACGGTCCGCAGGTCGGTGTGCTGACAACAGCGCCCGCCTGGATGAACGTGGTGAGCAGGCCCTCTTCCAGCGCCTTCAGGTAGATGGTTTGTGTAGCGGGGATCACGATACAACGTACTCCCTTTGCTACCTTATGTCCTTTCAGGATCTTCGCAGCGGTGCGAAGGTCGGACATATACCCATTCGTACAGGAACCGATAACGACCTGATCGACAACGATGTCGCCGACCTGATCGATGGTGTGTGTATTCTCCGGCAAATGCGGGAAAGCTACCGTCGACTTCAGGGTCGAAAGGTCGATCGTATAAGTCTGAACGTACTCGGCGTCCGGATCTGCCTCAAAGATCTTATAAGGCTTCGTGGAGTGTGCTTTCATGAACTCGATGGTCTTCTCATCGACCGGGAAGATACCGTTCTTACCGCCCGCTTCGATCGCCATGTTGGAGATGGTGAAACGGTCGTCCATGGAGAGGTACTGAATGCCCTCGCCGACGAACTCCATCGACTGGTACAGCGCGCCGTCCACGCCGATGGTACCGATGATGTGCAGAATGATGTCCTTACCGCTGATCCACGGTGCCGGCTTTCCTACGAGTACGAATTTAATAGCCGCAGGAACCTTAAACCAAGCCTTACCGGTAGCCATGCCGGCTGCCATGTCCGTCGATCCTACGCCCGTGGAAAATGCGCCCAATGCACCATATGTACAGGTGTGGGAATCCGCGCCGATCACAACATTGCCCGCTACGACCAGGCCCTGCTCCGGGAGCAACGCATGCTCGATGCCCATCTGTCCGACATCAAAGAAATTTGTGATCTCGTTCTTGTTGGCAAAATTGCGGACGCACTTACAGTGTTCTGCACTCTTAATATCCTTATTCGGCACGAAGTGGTCCATGACCAAGGCGATCTTCTCCTTATCAAAAACGCCTTCTGCCTTAAACTTATCCATTTCATGGATGGCTACCGGTGACGTGATATCATTGCCCAGCACGAGATCCAGATTTGCTTCGATGAGTTGTCCTGCTTCCACCTTATCAAGTCCGGCTGCTGCTGCCAATATCTTTTGCGTCATTGTCATTCCCATAACCAATACCTCCGGTTTCTGATTTACAATTATTTAATATCGAGATCCGTATCGACCGGCGTGAAATCCAGATCGTACGGAGACTTTTCTTTCACTTCTGCCACAGCGTCTGTTGCGGTCTCAACTGCCTCTGTTGCAGCCTCAACTGCTTCTGCTGCGGTCGTCTCTGCTGCCTCGGATGCGCTCTCGGAAGTGCCTTTCAGCATAGCGGACAATTCCTTCTCGAGCTCATCGGATTCCGGTGTATAGACCGGCTGCATAGCTTCGCTCTGTGCAGGTGCAGCAGTATTCGCCTCGGTATCAACCGGGCGCAGAGTACCATCGACATCCATCTCAAAGGATGTACCGGTGGGTGTCTGATTGCGCTGTGCCTGTCTTACAGGATAATACTTCAGCCCCAGGAAAGCGGTCAGATCCTTCGTGTACATCTTATTCAGCTCCGCGTTATAACCGCATACGCAGTGCGGAGCGAGCTGTGCGATCTCCTTAACAGCTGCTGCAGCAGCAGGAACTGCCGGAGCAGCGATGATCTTTCCGTTCACGCCGTACAGACGAAGATAATTCGTTCCCTTGTAGGTATATACATATGCCCATACGACATCGGCCAATGCGACAACATATACCTTACCGCCCTTACGATAGTAAACATAATCGGCGGAAACAAACACATCCGGACTGATCTGCGTTGCATTTGCAAAGGAAGCATCCAGTTTTTTCATGCTCTGACCCGGATTGCTCACGATGAACTTTTTGATCGGAGCGCTGAAGGAAAGCATGGACATGACTACGTGGAATATCGCATAGAGAAGTACCACGAGCATACCCCAGAAGCAAATGATAACAAGGAACTTTGAAGAAGTACCGATCATATCGTAATCGACCGTATAGGCCTCCAAATACGACATGTCAAAATACTGGTCGTAACCGGTCTTTTTATTCATGTCTGTGAGCATCTGATTCCAGTACTTCATTTCATCGGACTTGATCTTCCGGACGGAACCCGTGAAATGATACGGCGCAGGCATGTCCCCACCGTAAAGGTAATCCCAGAAATCATCCGTCAGTTTATTCAAGGTTTTTTCGTTCTTCGCCGGTACCACGATACCGAAGTAATGCTCTTTCGCTTCTTCGCTTCCGGATTTGTCATAGGTAATAACGATATATCCCAGCGAAGTTAATGTCGGATTACCGACTTTAACTCCGTTTCGGGTGGTCTGTGACGATGTACGAATATAGTTTGCCATGACATAGTCAGCGTCAAATGTGACATATTTGCCTTCCAGTTCCGACATCGGCTTCATCATATCTGCCTTCGTAGGACCGGTAAGGTATTTGATAAAGTTAAACTTGCTGACGCACATAGCGATCACGATCAGGACCGCACATACGATGATCGTCGTAATTATGTTCTTGGAAACTCTCTTCTTAAAATATCCCAGCATCTCTTCTCTCCTCGTTTTTTCCCAACCAAAATCTAACCCATCGGATGTCCTGCCAAACGATCCGATCATTTGAAAACCGGGCAGGGCTTGTGACCCTGCCCGGCAAATTGCTGTTTCTATCTAATCGAATTAGTTGTTGATCAGCTTATCTGCTTCGTTGTTCCAGCTGTACAGCTTACGAACTTCCTCACCGATCTTCTCAGCCGGATGCTCTGCAGCGAGCTTTCTCATAGCCTTGAAGTGTACCTGACGGCCAGCGGGGCTCATCTCCTGAAGGAACTCACTTGCGAAAGTACCATCCTGGATGTCGGAAAGGATCTTCTTCATAGCCTTCTTAGTATCCTCGGTAACGATCTTCGGTCCGGTGATGTAATCGCCGTATTCAGCGGTATTAGAAATGGAGTAACGCATGCCTGCGAAACCGCTCTGGTAGATCAGATCTACGATAAGCTTCATCTCGTGGATACACTCGAAGTAAGCATTTCTCGGATCGTAACCAGCCTCAACGAGGGTCTCGAAACCAGCCTGCATCAGAGCGCAAACGCCGCCGCAAAGAACGGCCTGCTCACCGAAGAGGTCTGTCTCGGTCTCGGTGCGGAATGTGGTCTCCAGAAGACCTGCGCGAGCGCCGCCGATACCAAGGCCGTAAGCCATAGCGATGTCCCAAGCCTTACCGGTAGCATCCTGCTCAACAGCGATAAGACAAGGAGTACCCTTACCTGCCTGATACTCGCTGCGAACGGTGTGACCCGGAGCCTTCGGAGCGATCATCGCAACGTCAACACCCTTAGGCGGAACGATGCAACCGAAGTGAATGTTGAAACCGTGTGCGAACATAAGCATATCGCCGTCCTTAAGGTTCGGAGCGATATCCTTCTTATACATATCAGCCTGAAGCTCATCGTTGATGAGGATCATGATGATGTCAGCGCGCTTTGCTGCCTCTGCAGCGGTATATACCTCGAAGCCCTGTGCTTCAGCCTTCGCCCAAGACTTGCTGCCTTCGTAGAGACCGATGATAACGTGGCATCCGGACTCTTTCAGGTTCAGTGCGTGTGCGTGACCCTGGCTTCCGTAACCGATGATGGCAATGGTCTTGCCATCAAGCAGTGCTAAATTACAATCTTTCTGATAAAAAATTCTTGCCATTTTGTTTTTCCTCCGAAAAGTTTAAATGTTTAAAATATCCGGGAGCGGAAAGCTCCTGTTTTGCAGGCAATGCCTGTAAATAGCGTATCAATCCTCGAGATAAGGCTCATCCTCTGCGCCTCTGGGAAGTCCCGCAACGCCGGTGCGAACCAGCTGCTTGATCTCGAAACCTTCCAAAAGGTGAATGAATGCCTGGATCTTCTGGCTGTTACCCGTGAGTTCGATGATCACGGATGACTGCGACACATCGATGACGTTTGCGCGGAAAATGTCTGCGACAGCCACGACCTTGTGACGATTCTCTGCGGTAGCCGCAACCTTGATCAGTACCAGTTCACGTGTAACCGATGACTCGGGCTCGAGTTCTTTGATATCCACCACATCGACCAGTTTGTCCAGTTGCTTGTAGATCTGCTCCAGAGCCTCCGGTTCACCGGAAGCGACAACGGTCATACGGGAAAAGTTCGGGTTCTCGGTCACTCCCACGGTAAGACTGTCAATGTTGTACCCTCTGCGGCTGAACAAACCGGACACACGGCTCAGGACACCGGCCTGGTTATCCACCAGTAGGGATAATACCATACGATTGTTCATAAAGCTCCTCCTGTCCTTGTTTAAGGTTATGCATCGCTAACCTTCCTTGTCAGCATGTATGAAAATGCTAACTATTATCTTAACAATTCCATTTTGCATTGTCAACCTCTTTTTCACTTTCCTTAGGTCCGGAACGGCATATTCGGCCCTTTTTGTGTTTTTACTTGCATTTTTATCTGATTTTTGATAGATTATACGCATGATATAAAGGGGAAATGCCCCGGATAAGGAGAACCGAAACATGATATTCGCAATCGATATCGGCAACACAAATATAACCTTCGGATGCATCGACGACGATGCCATTTACTTCACCGAACGTGTTTCCAGCGACCACAACAAAACCCCGTTTGAATACTCGATCATCTTCCAGAGCATCCTGGATTTCCAGAAGATCACCTGTGACCAGATCGAGGGCTCGATCATTTCTTCGGTCGTTCCTTCCATCGGCGACACGATCGCCCAGGCTGTAACGCGTGTACTCGGCAAAACTCCGCTCGTGGTCGGTCCCGGCGTAAAAACGGGACTCAACATCCTGATCGAAAATCCGGCGCAGCTCGGCGCGGACCTCGTGGTCGCGGCTGTCGGCGCTCTCGAGAAATACCCCTGCCCCATGATCATCTTCGACATGGGCACGGCGACCACGGTCTCCGTTATCGATAAGAACCGCAACTTCTTAGGCGGTATGATCGCTCCCGGTCTGCGCGCAGCGGCAAATGCGATGTCGAACAGCACGGCACAGTTGCCGGATATCTCCCTCGAAGTGCCGAAGCGCGTCATTGGCCGTAATACGATCGAATGTATGCGCGGCGGTCTGATCTTCGGCAACGCTGCCATGATGGACGGCTTAGTCGACCGCATCAATGATGAACTCGGAGCGAAGGCCACGGTCGTAGCGACCGGAGGCATGGCCCGCTATGTCATCCCCTCCTGCCGCCATAAGATCGAATATGACAACGATCTGCTTCTTAGCGGTCTCTATCTTATCTACAAGAAGAATGTTTGAGACCCATGTTTTTTCTTGACAGATAATAGGCCGTGTGCTAGACTAAATTTTGGTTTTTATTTTCCTATCTTTCGAAGAGGAGGAGTATTATTATGAATAAAGTAACGATTCCGGAGGGCTATGTGCCCGCTCTGAAGGGTTTCGACCTGCAGTGCGCCATCGCCTCCATCCGTAAATTCTTTCAGGCCCAGCTTGAAGAGCATTTGAACCTGCGCCGCGTGTCCGCGCCGCTCTTCGTACTTGCGGACTCCGGATTGAATGATAACTTAAGCGGCTGGGAGCGCCCTGTCGGCTTCGACGTGCCTGCCATCGGTAAGGACGCACAAGTCGTACACTCGCTCGCAAAATGGAAGCGTCTGGCTCTGAAGGAATACGGTTTCTCGATGCACGAAGGCCTCTACACCGACATGAACGCCATTCGCCGTGACGAGGAACTGGATAATCTCCACTCCATCTACGTGGATCAATGGGACTGGGAGAAGATCATATCCGTCTCCGATCGTAATTTCGACTACTTAAAAGAGACCGTTCGCAACATCGTGCTTTCCGTCTGCAATACACTGGATGCGCTGAAAGCCGAATACCCTTCGGTGAAGACCACATTGTCCCGCGATGTGACCTTCATCACTTCGCAGGAGCTCGAGGATATGTTCCCCGGCCTCACCCCCGAAGAGCGTGAGCAGGCCTTCCTGAAGGATCACAAGACCACCTTCATCATGCAGATCGGCGGTGCCCTCGCCTCCGGCAAGCCGCACGGCAACCGTGCGCCGGACTACGACGACTGGGAATTAAACGGCGACCTTCTGTTTTGGAATGATACCTTAGGCTGTGCTTTCGAGCTTTCCTCGATGGGCATCCGCGTAAGCCCCGAATCCCTGGACCGTCAGCTGACCATCGCGAAATGCGACGATCGCCGCACTTCCTACTTCCACAGCCTGCTGCTCAACGGCGAGCTTCCTTACACCATCGGCGGCGGCATCGGCCAGTCCCGTCTGTGCATGCTCCTGCTCGGTTGCGCGCACATCGGCGAAGTCCAGTCCAGCCTGTGGGACGACGCTACTAAGACCGCTTGCGCGGCCAATGGAATCCATTTGCTTTAATGATTCACAGCATATACAAAACGACCCCGAAGCATTTTTCGTGCTTCGGGGTGTTTTTATGTTTTCGATGTGAGTTCTTTTCAAGTCTTTTTCTTGCAGGTGACCTCGTTATAAGTCACACTGCCGTCTTCGAATTTAAACGTGTACCATGCGGTCTTACGTCCGAATTCATGGTCTCCGATCGGATAGAGGCGGAACTCGGTCTCGTCTCCCTCATCGAGGCCCTTCGCGTACAAAACGCCATCCTTCTCGAAGACTTCATCGAGGATGAACTCGCCCTCTTCGGGATGCTCGTAGGTTCCGCAGTAGGACGCCCATTTCGACGTATCCGGCTCCTTCACGATCTCCTCGATCACCTGGACCGGCTCGGGCTCCTGATCCGTGATGATCGCGCGGATCGCCTTCCAAAGGCTGAAGTTCGCACGGACATCCTCGCTCTCACGGCAGTTGAGCAGCACCAGCACGCGGTCGCAGTCAATGAAGCGCTGGAACCAGGTGCTCAGGCCAGGCATCCCGCCGCCATGGCTCACGAAGAGACCGAACGTGGGTTCCTTCACGACGCCCCAGCCGAAACCGTAGCCGTCACCCATCTCACCCTCGCCCGCGGGACTTCCGTCGTTCAGCCGCCCCGGCGTGTACATGATCTTCTGCTCCGCCAGCGTCAGCACCTTCTCTTCGCGCAGCGCACGGTCCCAGTTGAACATGTCAAAAATATTGGTGTATACATAGTCATCACCATTCAGGCCATCGAATGCCACCACGTCCGCATCCTCCGAATCCGTGACGCGGATGTGCTTTCCGTCCACCTGCACCATGTTGCGGGCAATGTTGTCATTCGGCAGACCTTCGCTCCAGATATGACGGACAGCGGTATTTTTCATGCCGGCCGGCTCGAATATCTTCTCCTTCAAATACTGCTCAAACGGAACGCCTGCCACCTTCGCGACGATCTCCGCCAGAAGGTTGTAGCCGCCGTTGGTGTATTCAAAGCGCTCACCGGGTGTGAAGCACGGCTCCACACCATCTTCCGACAGGAAGCGGATAATGCCGTCGCTGCCCAGGATGCGATGCTCTTCCTGGAAGGTCCGCATGATGATGTTCTCATCGTAGGACTCCGGAATGCCGCCGGTGTGCGTCAACAGGTTGCGGATCGTGACCTCCGGGTACGGTAATTCCGGGTAGAATTTCGTCACTGTATCCTCGAGGCTTAAAAGCCCCTCTCTTACCAGAAGCATGACCGCCGCGGCCGTGAACTGCTTCGTGATCGAAGCCAGCTGAAACACCGTATCCTCCCGCATGGGCAGCTGATCGTCAAAGACACGGAAGCCAAGTGCTCCCTTGCTTACGATCTCACCGTTTTCGGCATATAGCCAGGTACCGTTGAAGATATCCTTTTCATATGCCTCTTTGTATAGTTTGTCTATGATTGCTTTTTTATCCATTCATTTTCCTCCAAATTCTGTTCGGCTCCCGACGCAGGACGTCGCAAATAGTAAAACCGGTACAGTTTTTTCTCCTTATCGTCGCTGTCGCGGTACATCCGGACCTCCTTCAGCTGGAAGCCGGCCTGCTCCGCTACTTTCTGCGACGGTACATTTTCCAGAAGAATGTTCGCGATCAATATCTCTTCGTCAAAGTGTTCGAAGAAATACGGAACAAAGGCGCGGACTGCTTCCGCCTCAGATCCCGGATCACCAGTCTCTCTGTTTCCAGCCTCATCCGCTCCTCCTGTCCATGAATTACGCCAAGCCAGTTGCTTTGATCGCTCCCGCGCTGTGGATCCGCACGACGCGGTTCGGGTCGGTCTCGGAATTCTTTCGCAGCGTTTCGATATATGGTCGTACAAACTGCGGGCGGCGCTTCCCGAGAACCCGGAAGATCTCCGGCGCTTCCATCCGGACCTGGTCCACTTCGTCACTGAGGAGTTTGGCGAATATCTCCATATGGCCCTCGTAAATGTCCGGCGTGTTCGTCGCGATATTCTCCGACGCCCAGATAAAACTCAGACGCACCTTCGGCTCCGCATCGTCCGCAAAACGAAACATGTCCGGCCAATACGATTCGATGAAACGATAGTCTCCACGTCCGATCCTGCCGAGTGCATTGACCGCCCGCTCCCGAAGAAGCGGTGACGTGCTGTCGCAAAAGGATGCGATCGCAGGCACGGCATTCTTTACTCCCTGCGGGTGTTCCAGACCCATCTCGCCCAGAAGCCAGAGCGCCTTCGCCCGTATCTTCTCCGACGCATGATCCAGAAGCGACGCCACATATGGGATACTCTCCTCCCAGCGGCTCTTATCCTTCGTCAAAACGCCCAGTTCCTTGTATAGCTCGTTTTCATTCATGATATTACCTCCCGGCATATACATCCTGTTGTCGATCTGCCGGATATTTAACGAAACGGGCCGGCATTTGACTACCGGCCCGGTCCACTTTGCATCAGCAAACTTCTTTTATCGACGTGACGGCTCTCTGCTCGCGAAGGATCCTTTGAATACTCTTTTCGGACAATGAATAGAGCAAGGCCAGTTCCTGCGGCCTCGTCCCCGCCAGAAAATCCTCAAAGATCCTCTCATTTCGCTCACGAAAGAACTCCCGCGCATCCGTGCCGCTGCCCCACTCCCGCTTCTCAACACACGGAATATAGATCAGCCGCCCGTTCACATATTGCTGAATCTTCTTCAATAATTCTTCGGGCAGAATATCCTCTGCCTTGATATAGCTCATATTCTTCCTCCTAATCAATCATTCCTTAGGATTCATCTGAGCTCATGTTCAATGTATTTAAGCCCAGACTACTGAGCAATAACGATCGTTCCAGTCATAAAAACTAACCTCCATAAAACTTTCAGACTACCAAGTAGTATACCCCCTCCACGCACATCCGACAACCTCAAAAACGATTATACACAAACACGCGCCAAGGCACACCACCTACTCCACCATCATAGCACACTCCCCACCCCCCGTCAACACAACCCGCCCTCATGCTTCTTCCTCTTGCTTTCCCTCTGGCTCCCCCAGCACTACGCACAGCCGAAGCGGTACGCCACAAATAGTGCCGTACTACGTGTGGCGGGCTACCACGGCCGATGCGAACTGTCACGGATAGCACCGCATACGCCCTTCCACCGCACATGAGAGTGAGCTGTGGAAAAACGCCGTAAGGGAGAAGACGGATCAGGGGCAAAGTCGGCCTCCGAGGCCGACCTTTAAGCTAGCTGAGGTCGTTTTCATCGGAAAACGGCCGAAGTCGAAGCGGTACCCTGAAATCCGGCTTCGCTCCGAACGTCCGTTTTTCACAGCGCAACGAACTGAAAGGTGGAAGGCATATGCAGTGCTAACGAGCACATTGCCCGCATCGGCCAGTGGTAGCCGTAATATAAAAAGCGGCACGTTTGTGGCGTGCCGCTGGGGATATGTATAGATGTAGTTTATTCGGTACGAAGTGCGACTACCGGATCCTTCTTCGCTGCGCTTCTCGAAGGGATGATACCCGAGATCAGAGTCAGCAGGACGCTGATGGTGATCAATACGAGAGCCACCGGGATCGGCAGGATCGCCGAAAGGTTGCTGAGTCCTGTCAGATTATGCAGGATCAGGTTGATCGGGATGCACATCAGATAAGTGACTACGACGCCAAGAAGGCCGGCAGTGAAACCGATGATCATGGTCTCCGCATTGAACATGCTGGAAACGTTGCGCTTCGAAGCACCGATCGCACGCAGGATACCGATCTCCTTCGTTCTCTCCTGTACGGAGATCAGGGTAATGACACCGATCATGATGGACGAAACCACCAGAGAGATCGCTACGAACGCGATCAGAACGTAGGTAATTGCGTTGATGATCGTGGTGATGGAGGACATCAGAAGGCCGATGATATCGGTGTATTCGATCTGGGAGCCTTCGTCTGCCTGCTCATTATATGCATCGATCGCCTCCTTGATGATATCTTTGTTCTCAAAGCTCGAAGCATAGAGATTGATGCCGAACGGATCGTCCAGATCCACGCAACCCAGCACGATCAGGTTCGCATCGTAATTCGAACGGGAGAACTCCAGCAGTTCATAGTAGGAAGCAAGCTGCTCATCCGTATAGGTCGGCATTTCCATGAGGAGAGCACCCGAAAGCTGCTCTTCGTTCATGGAGTGCATCTGCGCAGCGACCTGCGTCGCATAGGCGGCCTTTACCTGCTCCTGCAGAGTCTTCGCGAACATCGCGTAGATCTCCTCGTCACTCATCGCGGAAACGTATTCATTGACCTCCGCTTCGCTCATGCCGGTCTGCATAACGATGCCCTGAGCGATCAGGTGGTTTATCTCCGCGCGGCTCATAGAAGCGAGCGTCTTTTCGATGCTCTCCTTTAACACGTCATCCGGAGGGATGGATTTGATCTTCAGGTAGATCTTCGCCTGCTCGGTCTTCGACAGGATGTTTACATTCTTCTTAAACAGCTCTGCCTTCTCATCGTCGCTCAGTTTTCCGTCCGTGTCCTTAAATGCCAGTCCGGTGAAAATATCCACCGAGGGGTCTGCCTTCTGTGCGGCAATGACTTCGGACTCGTTATTCTTCTCAATGATATATTCGGTCAGCTTGCTGGTATATGCGATCGCGCCGGTCAGCATGTTGGAAACCGCATCCTCGGCGGGGCGAATGATACCGCACACTTCGATTGGAATCGCATTGTCATACAGGAACTTCAGACCCGCATCCGAATCACGCAGATCTTTGTACAGACCGGTCGTTTCGTCCTTCTTATAGCAATCCGCGTTCAGGATCATACGGAATTCGGTCTTGCAGATCTCTTCGTAGCTCCACTTCACCTGCTTCTTCTCAACGGTCGTGTTGTTGATCGCTGCATCCATGATGTCATCGATCTCCTGCTCCGAGATCAGACCCAGCGCGTACAGCGCCATATCACCGATCTCGTTGTTCTCATCGAGAACCAGCATGACCTGATTATATTCCTCCGGCCAGTGTCCGTAGATCAGATCGTACTGCTTCTCTAACAGATCCGTCTTGATCTCGCCGTGCATGCCGGGCACCATCTCCTGCCAGATGTTCATACGGTTGTTCGCGCCCATGCCGTAGGTCGCATTCGTGGAGGTGAACATGGACGGGGAAATGAGGTTTCCGCCGTTTCCTTCGCTGTCTCCGGTCATGTTGCCGATCATCTTACTCATGGACTTCATGAAGATGCGGCTCATGAGTTCCTGAACGTCGGAGTGGATAATGGTTCCGTCAACGTTCTTCGTATAGATCAACGGGTTCAGATTGTATGTATACTGCACCGCGCTGAGTGCGTCGTGCAGACCGCTCTTGCTTTCCGGATCGTTGCGCTCTTTTTCCAGGTATGCCTTAAACGAACGAAGGTCATTCGTCTTATCCTGAAGCGTACTCATGGTATTGACCAGATCGTACATGGCCGGCTTCTGGTATACCGCATCATGATCGTGATCGCGGTTTCCCTTTACCAGGTTGATATACGTCTCAAGCAGGCTTCCGAAATCGACATTCTGTGCCTGCAAGGTCAGCGGATAACTGGACAATGTGTCTTCCTGCACATCGTCGATGTAAGTCGTCATACCATGCGATACCGAGAAGATCAGGGCGATACCGATGATACCGATGCTGCCTGCGAACGAGGTGAGGATGGTTCTGCCCTTCTTCGTAAACAGGTTCTTTAAGGACAGCCCGAAGGATGTCATAAAGGACATGGACGGCTTCTTGGTCTTACCCTGTACCGCCTTTTTCTCGGAATCCTCTTTACGCAGGGTCTCGATCTCTTCGTCCGTTAACGGCTTGGAGTCGCCGGTGATCTCACCGTCGAGCATTTTTATGATACGTGTGGAGTATTTCTCCGCGATATCGGGGTTATGCGTTACCATGATGATCAGGCGATCCTTCGAGATCTCTTTCAGGATATCCATGACCTGTAAGCTGGTCTCGGTATCGAGCGCACCCGTCGGCTCATCCGCCAGGATGATATCGGGATCATTGACCAGCGCACGCGCGATCGCCACACGCTGCATCTGGCCGCCGCTCATCTCACCAGGCAGCTTCTTCAACTGCGTCGCTAGGCCTACGGCCTCGAGTGCTTTCTTTGCGCGCTCTCTGCGCTCCGCCTTCGATACGCCGGACAGAGTCAGTGCCAGTTCAACATTCTGCAGCACCGTCTGGTGCGGGATCAGGTTGTAACTCTGGAACACAAAACCGATGGAATGGTTGCGGTAGCTGTCCCAATCACGATCCTTGAAATCCTTCGTTGACGTGCCGCCGATAATGAGGTCGCCCTTCGTGTACTGGTCCAGGCCGCCGATGATGTTCAGCATCGTCGTCTTACCGCAGCCGGAGGGGCCCAAAATGGATACGAAGTCCGCATTACGGAAATTCAGGCTGATACCCTTCAGGGCATGAACCGTTCCGTCGCCGGCAGGATAATCCTTTACGATATTCTTCAGTTCTAACATTTACTCATCCTCTTTCACATTTCTTTCGCAGAAAAACAGGTCAATGACTCATTTGATCGATATTATCAAAGATGATATCGAAGAAGTGTTCCAGTTGATCCTTTTCTTTTGCGGAAAGCCCCTGCTTAGCCCGGTCAATGAACTCACTCTGAAGCTTCAAAACACGTCCCGTAAGCGTTTCCGCTTTCTCGGTAAGCATCAGACGGACCTTTCTGCGATCGCCGGGGACCGCCTCTCGAACGAGATATCCCATGTCGACCAACTCATCCACGGACATCGAAACCAGCCCGGGTTTCAGCCAAAGGCACTTACAAATATCACGTGCCGTACTTTGCTCCGGGTTTTCCGAAAGAAACAAAAGCATGTCCAACTGATGAACCTTTAAATGCGTTTCCTCACACAAAGGAATCATAGCCACATTGTATGCGGACGCCAGATTGTTCACAAAGATCGCGCCTCTGCGACGATACTTTATAATATCAGCCATGGGAATACCTCCTTTCTTGAATAGTTCAAAATTGAACCATTTGCTATATTAGCACTACAACACCCCTATGTCAATTACGAAATTCTTAAGTTTTTCTGAAATTTCAAAAGATATCAAATCAAAAAAGGCTCCGGCAGTTTCCTGCCGGAGCGGCTAAATATGTGACAGATAGAACCGTCCCCATTGTCACATGTGACAAAAAGAACCGTCCCCTCTGTCACCTGCAACCAAGTCACCTTATGCGTTGACGCGGCAGAAGTTCTTCTTTCCGCGTTTGAATACCTTACCTTCGCCTGCGAAGTCAGCCTTCGTGAACTTAAGGTCGGTAGCCGCGATCTTCTCGCCGTCCACGGAAACACCGCCCTGCTCGATCGCACGACGTCCTTCGGAACGGGAAGGAACCAAGCCACTCTTAACCAGCACTGCCTGAATATCGATCACGCCATCCTGGAAATCCTCATCCGAAAGCGTAAACGAAGGCATGTTCGCAGCATTGCCACCGGTAAACAGCGCACGCGCTGCCTCCTGCGCCTTTACAGCCTCTTCCTCGCCGTGTACGAGTTTCGTCAATTCGAATGCGAGGATCTCCTTCGCCTTGTTTAACTGACTGCCCTCCCAGGATGCCATGGCTTCGATCTCCTCCAAAGGCAGGAAGGTCAGCATGCGGATGCACTTCAACACGTCCTGATCCTCGACATTTCTCCAGTACTGGTAGAACTCGAACGGCGAAGTCTTCTCGGCATCGAGCCATACAGCGCCCTTCTCGGTCTTACCCATCTTCTTACCTTCGGAATTCAGAAGCAGCGTGATGGTCATCGCGCTCGCGTCCTCACCGAGCTTACGGCGAATGAGTTCTGTACCGCCGAGCATGTTGCTCCACTGGTCGTCACCGCCGAACTGAAGGTTGCAGCCGTAATCCTGGAACAGCTTGTAGAAATCGTAGCTCTGCATGATCATGTAGTTGAACTCCAGAAAGGTCAGGCCGCGCTCCATGCGCTGCTTGTAGCACTCCGCTGTCAGCATACGATTCACCGAGAAATGCGGGCCCACCTCGCGGAGCAGTTCCACGTAGTTGAGATCCAGCAGCCAGTCCGCGTTGTTAACGATCAGCGCCTTACCGTCCGAAAAATCGATAAACCGCGCCATCTGCTTCTTAAAGCATTCGATGTTGTGGTCGATCTGCTCCTTCGTCAGCATCTTACGCATGTCGGTCTTACCCGACGGGTCACCAATCATGCCGGTGCCGCCGCCCAGCAGGGCAATGGGCTTATTGCCCGCCATCTGCAGACGCTTCATCAGACACAGCGCCATAAAGTGTCCCACGTGCAAGCTGTCCGCAGTGGGATCAAAGCCGATGTAGAACGTTGCTTTCCCGTTGTTCACGAGATCGCGGATACGCTCTTCGTCGGTAACCTGGGCAATCAGCCCACGTGCCTTCAGTTCTTCATAAATCTTCATTTGGTCTTCCTCCTGTAGTTGTTTGGTCCTTCGCTTGCCGCGTGGAAATTTCTGCAAAAAAATAACGCCCCTTCACAAAAGGACGATTCTAATCGTGTTACCACCTTTCTTCGCAAAAAGCTCACACTTTCTGCCTCAGCGGGTACATTCATACCCCGGCACATTAACGCATGCATGCGGCGCAGCCTACTTAAATCTCTCGTTCGGTGCGCGGCTATAGGATGTATTCGGAACCATCGTGGATGCGCCTCTCATCAACCGGCTGCTTTCTGTATCCCGTATCGGAACTTACTTCTTCCTAATCATCGCCTTTGACTATATAAGGTCTGCTTTGCAAACCTCTTGTGCACGATTATAACCGCCTTCGGACCCCTTGTCAAGCGGTTGATCCCGATTTCCGCAAAAAAATCACAAATATGCAGAACGGGCCTTACCGGAAGGATCTCTCCCGCCGGCTAAGGCCCGAACATTTTATTCTTCTTCGATCTTCTTCATGGCAAATGCCGTACGGCTCGGAAGGTAGATGGGGAACCCATATCTTCCGTCTCCCAACTCATCTGCCGTGTAGACATAGTTCATATCGATACGCTGCTGTCCGCCATAGCGCTTCTGGTCGCTCGACATGATGACCTGATATTTACCCGGAGCAGGCACCGGAATGAAGTATCCGGTAAATGACTTCGTCGGATGGAAATTAAACACAAAGACGATGTCATTACGCTCATAGGCGATCACCTTATCCTGCTGATGCATCCACAGGTTGTGAACGCGGCCCTTCAGCACATCCTCACGCTTCGAAAGCGCGATCATATCTTTATCGAACTGCATGAGCTGCCCGTAACGAAGGTCATTATTATCCGCCAACGACCACTGTCTGCGACAGTAATGGTAGCTCCAGTTATTTCCTTCACGCGGGAAATCGATCCACTCGGGGTGACCGAATTCATTGCCCATGAAGTTGAGGTAGCCCTCACCGCCCACAGTCTCGGTGATCCAGCGGATCATCTTATGCAGGGCGATACCGCGGTCAATGATGACGTTCTGGGAACGTTTTGACATATTCCAGTACATCTCTTGGTCGCACAGGCGGAACATGACTGTCTTATCACCGACAAGCGCCTGGTCGTGGCACTCCACATAGCCGATGACCTTCTCGTGCGGGCGACGGCCGGAAAGCTCGTACCACATACGCCAGATGTCCCAGTCTTCGTCGCGCATCTCGTCGAGGAACTTGATCCACATCGGAGCCGCACCCATAGCCAGGCGGTAGTCGAAGCCGATGCCGCCGTAGCGGATCTTCATTGCCATACCGGGCATCGCGGACATATCCTCCGCGATCGTGATCGCGTTCGGGTTGATCGCGTGAACGAGTTCATTGGCCAGCTGCAGGTAAGTGACTGCATCGGTGTCGGTATTCAGCGAGAAATACTTATCATAGTTGTCGAAGTTCGTTCCCAGCGCATGATCGTGATACAGCATGCTGGTAACGCCGTCGAAACGGAAACCGTCGAAATGGTACTCCGTCATCCAATATTTCAGGTTCGAAAGCAGGAAATGCAATACCTCCGGCTTTCCGTAGTTGAACAGTTTTGTATCCCACTCACGGTGGTTTCCGCGCTCTCCCTCATGGAAGAACTGCACATCGGTACCGTCAAAGCGGTTGATGCCCTCGGAGGTATTCTTCGCTGCGTGCGAATGCACCACGTCGAGGAGCACACGAATGCCCATCTTATGCGCCGTATTGACCAGTTTCTTCAGGTCATGCTCGGAGCCGAAACGCGACGATGCCGCGAAGAAATTCGTCACCTGGTAGCCGAAGGAAGCGTAATACGGATGCTCCATGATCGCCATGAGCTGGATCGTATTATAACCGAGCTGCTGCACGCGCGGCAGGATCTTTTCGGTGAATTCCTGATAGGTTCCGACGCCGTATTTTTCCTGCGCCATGCCGACGTGACATTCGTAGATATACGGCGGCATCTCCGGTGCGAAATCTGCATCAGTCCAGACGAACTTCCGCTTCGGAACGGAGATCACACCATTCCACACTTCGGAGTTCGCTTCCTGAACAACGCGGTGAATATACAGAGGAATGCGACGCAGTTCCTCTCCGTTCGCACATACGACCGCCTGTACGCGGCATCCGTCAAACAACGTTTTCTTTCCGGGGATGTTGACTTCCCATACGCCGTTTTCCAGTTCGTGCATGGGCAATGCATGCGGGTTCCAGTCATTAAAGTCACCGGTCAGGTACATCGCCTGCGCACCGGGCGCCCATTCGCGGTACACCCAGCCGTCCTTCGTCGTATGGAAGCCGAAATACTCATGCGCGTTTGCAAAATCCACCAGGGACTCACCCTCAGGCAGAAGCCGCTGCTTCATATTCTCGTAATTCGACATGCGAAGATTGATGTCATCCGCGTAGGAATTCAACAGATAATCGTAGTCCAGGATCTTATATCTCATAAAACCTCCTTGCTTACGGGTCGGCCGTTTATCGGGCCGCCGGACAGATCACACTATCCGTCCCGTAAAATAATCTAGAGGAAAGTATGCAACCTTCGTTTTCAGAAAATGAAAAGGAAACGCCGATATAGTCAGCGCTTCCTTCAGTATAACGCATTTTTGTGAAAATAACAAGAAGAAATTACGACCGTTCTAACGCACAGGCTGTGAAAAGAACATTTCACATACCAAAGCGATTCCATCGTCGTCGTTCGAGCGGGTAATAAAATTCGCAACATCCTTCACGGCCGGCTGCGCATTTACCATAGCCACGCCCATTCCCGCATATTCGATCATGGAAATGTCGTTAAAGCCGTCCCCGCATGCGACCAGCGCATCCTTCGTATCCCCGAGCGTCTCCAACAGTCGATCCAGCGCATAGGATTTCTCGATATCCTTTGCCATGATCTCGAGGAAAAACGGCTCTGACCGCATCACGTGGAAGTTCGGCCCTAGCGCCTCCCGCATCTTCGGCTCGACCGTCGCCAGATAATCCGGCTTCTCTACCGCGATGAACTTGATGATCGGTTCATCCGTATGCTTCGACAGATCGTCGACCTTACGAACCGGCATGTGGTTGATCTTTGCTTCCAGAACGATGTATTCATTGTCCGCATATTCTGCCAGCACACTGCCCTTTTGATGCATGAGCAGCGGCGTCTTAAACTCTTTTGCGTAGTGGAACACCTTCCACAGCTCATCCGGCGCGACTTCCCGCTGGAATACGATTTCCCCGGTCGCGCAGGATACCACGCGTCCGCCGTTGAACGAGATGATGTAGCCGCCGAAGTCCTTAAGTTTCAACTGACGGGCCAATGCGAGGATGCCGTCCATCGGTCGGCCGGAACAGAGGATGACCTTCGCTCCGTTTTCCTGTATCTTCATCAAGGCTTCGTAGGTCTCGGGCGTGATCACTTTCTGTGAATTCACCAGGGTTCCGTCCAGGTCCAGCGCTAAATATCGATAGTTCATGTTTACTCCTCGGGCAGGTTCAGATCTTCCAAAAGATCCGCCGGTACGTATAGGCCGCCGAAGCCCTTACCGATCGCGATCTTCGGTTTATTCGCTCCGTGGAAATCCGAGCCGCCGGTGATCACGAGGCCCTTTCTCCGGGCCAGTCTCTTAACATAGTTCTCTTCTTCCGTCGAATACGTCGTGTAGACCGCCTCGATGCCATAGAGTCCCAGCTCGATCAAACGGTCGACCAGTTCTTCCAGTTCATCCTTCGAAAGCTTATAAAGCATAGGGTGCGCCAGGACCGGCCTCGCTCCCGCCATACGCAGGATCGCCATGGCCCGTTCGATCGTGATCTCCTCCTTTGGAAGGTAGCACGGGCAGCCCGGGCCGATGTATTTATCAAACGCTTCGCTTACGGAACCGATCTGGTCCGTATCCAGCAGATACCTCGCAAAATGCGCACGGGTAATGATCGCATCCTCGCCGAATTTTGCCATCAGCTTCTCGTACGTTATCGCAAAGCCGTGGTCTTCCAGCAGTTTCGCCATCTTTCGATTGCGTTCGATTCGGATATTGCGGATCTTATCCAGTTCTTCCAGAAATTCCGGCTGGTTGACATTTACCCCGTAACCCAGAATGTGTACATCCCCGCCGTTACGCGCAGAGGATATCTCGATTCCGGGGATCACGCAGACTCCGTACTTTCTACCGGCATCGACCGCCTCGGCAACCCCGCTGACGGTGTCATGATCGGTAAGCGCCATCGCATAAAGGCCGGCCTGCGCCGCCTGCTCCACGACCTGTGTCGGCGTAAGTGTACCGTCGGATTCATTAGAATGCACATGCAGGTCGATGCATTTGCCGAAGTACCTCTCCTTCGCATCTGCATCATACGGCAAATGAGACGCGATGAGCGTCATCTCCCCATGCAGATCATAACAACCATAACCGGCCGGGATGATAAAATGATCTCCTTTTCGTATCGGCGTATCGTCGATCGTTCCGGCTCCCTCGATCACACTCATGTTGATGAAACGTCCCCGTGTATTAAGCACTGCCGGAATGCCTTCGTTCTTTACAACGATACGATCTACCGTGAAGCATTCGCAGTCCACAAGACGCGTGATCTCGCTGTTTCCGGTCTGAATGGTTTTCAGTTCCGGGAAACTGCAAGTCTGAGGATCAAAGGGGGCCTGAATAACATCGAGGCTCTTCTCGATGTGCAACTGCCTCGGTTTTCCGTTTTGCAGGCGGTCATAATCGTATAAACGATAGGTGATATCGCTACTCTCCTGGGTTTCGAGAAGCATGGTCCCGCGTTTGATCGCATGTACCGTTCCCGGTTTGATCAGGAAGAAATCGCCAGGCCGGATGGGCACCTCGCGAATGAAGTCGTTCCACCGTTTCTCTTCAATCATGGCCCGCGCTTCCTCCTTCGAGGCTGCATTGTGGCCGATGACGATGGTCGCGCCCGGATCACAAGCCAGAATGTACCAACACTCCGTCTTCCCGAGTGAACCATTTTCATGCTCTTTCGCATACGCATCGTCCGGATGCAGCTGAATGCTCAGGTCGTCCGCCGCGTCGATGATCTTTACGAGTAAAGGAAAACGATCGCCGTTTACAAATCCGAAGAGCTGGGGCTCATGTTCCCACAGTTCGGACAGCAACCGCCCGTCATACGGCGTGCCGGGCGCGCACACCTCACAGTCCCCCGCAGGGTGCGCGCTGATCGCCCAGCATTCGCCGGTCCTTTCTCCCGGTATGGGATAGGAAAACTCCTTCCGTAAACGGTCCCCACCCCAGATGGTCTCTTTGTAGACAGGCTTTGTAAACAGCAATCGTTTCATAAAAAATCCTATTCCAGAGCCGAAAGTACATTTTCGATATTCGACTCGATCTTTTTTCTTTCCGTACGGTTAACGAGATATAAGATCTCACCGTTCACCTCCAGCTGGCTGGCGTTATCATCGTATTCCAGCAGGCGGATGTGCTTAGTTTCATTCTCCCCGTAGTTCGTGAAGAATTCGTAATCCAGGATGACTTCGGCGTCCTTCTTCACCTTCTCCGGTGCCAGATACTGGTTCGCGGACAATGCAGCGAGCATCGTATAGAAAGAACGGAACGACGCATCTTCAAATTCCTTTCCGTCTCCGAAGAAACGTTCTACGGTCTTTTCATTGCCATTTTCATCCTTTGTGGTCTCGCGACGGATCTCGAAATCATGCTCCTTCGATTTGTAGATGAGCTTGATCTTATCAACATTTCCGATACCGATCTGCGTAGGCAGCAGGTTCATCATGTTCTCCTTCGTGAAGGACTCCATGACGAAGTTCAATCCGCCCTTCTTCAGAATACGGAATACGGGGCCCGTGCCGTTGAGTTGTGCATAATAATAGGTCATATCATTATAGCTTGTTTCTTTACCGACCGTTAAGATGATCTGCTCAAGTTCAAAGGGCAATGAGCCGTCAGGCTGCACTTCAATTCCGTACTTTTTGTAGGTAAGCACGATCTTCGCAGCGTCGTCCTTCAGACCGAACTCTTTCAGCTCCTCCTCCGTCGGCATAGCACGCAAGCAACCCGAATACGACAGACCGGTGAGCGCTTCGCTCAGGCTTCTGCCCTTCTCGTAGTCCATACTGTCATAACGTCCGGATGTTTCCGACGCGAAATACCAGAGACTTAAGGCCATCCGGTCGACCTGAAGCAGGTCTTCGGGATTGTAATAGCCATAGACCGGCTCTGTCTCTCCCGGCTTCTTAACAGACAGACTATAGAACTGCTGCTCCTCCAGTTCGGGGAACTTCTCGAGTTCGATATACTCAGCCAGTTCGCGCACCAGATAACTGTATAAGGTGGGGCCCAGCATGTAGATATGATTATCGCCCTTCACGGCCATAAAGTAGTACGTACCGCTGGGAGACTTACTTCCGACGTAGATCTCGATCTCTTCTCCCTCGGTCGTGCGGATCTTTATGGTGTGCGCCGGATCCTTCAGACCGTACACGTCACTGTTACTCTCCAGATCATCCGAGACCGTGTTGATACTCGTGATCTGTGCTACATTATCTGCAAGGCCATTGATCAAGGTCTTATTGAGATTTAGGTCCGTGTTATTCTTCCATTTCCAGTCACGAGCCTCTCCGGTCCGGATAAAGGTCTTCTCTTCACCGGAAACGCTGTCTGCCGAAATGACGGTGATCTCTTCGAGATCATCCTTTGAAAGCGTGACCAGTTCGACCTTCTTCGGAGCCGCGGTCGTCTGCGCTGCAAGCTCTTCGAGTCGCTTTTGCTCGTTATACAGGTTCACGAAATGAATACCTACGACGAGACCCGCGAGCAGGACCAGAATGGCAAGCGGGATCACGACCTTCATGATCTGCTTTCTCTTTTTTCTCTTTTTTCTTTCCTCAGCGGAAAGGCCCGTAAGCGTTGCCATTACCGATTTCTCCTCTTATACCATACAATGAAACCGATCAGAAGCACTACGATCGGAAGAACACCGACCGTAAGTACGAGTGCCAGGTTTCGGGTCGATGCCATGTAAATATTCTGTCCGAAATCGGTGCTCTTAGCCGGAATGCTTACGCCCCGGTCGAATGCGCACAGATAGTTCAAGCTGGCAATATAGATATCCATATTCAGCGAATTGGGAAATGCACCCAATACATTTTGTGCTGCCAGGTTCGGGGTTCCGAGCACGACCATCTTCATCCCGCTAGCACTGTCTTCTCCGGTCAGGCCGATCGTGATCGGGCCGGAGAGGTCCGTATCCGTTTTGGATACCTTATCGTTCGTCTCATAATCAACACGCTGGAAAGCACCCGATGTCGTCTGCAAAAACGGGGTCAGTTTCAGTGTGTTTTTCTTCATCTCGGATGTATACAGACCGGTCGAAAGATAGACGAAAGCATACGTGTTCTGGGACATTTCCTTCGTGATCGCAGCGGAAGAACTTACATTTGCAAAATATGCGAACGGCGCTTCCGGGTTCTGGCAATGGTCTGCCTGCTCGAAAACGACACCCTTCTTCAGTTCGATACCGCAGTATTCAAGAAGGCTTTTAAAGGTTTCCGTTTCATAGTTTTCGTAAGCACAGTCTATGAAGACCTTTCCGCCGCGATCCATATAATCACGGATCTTGTTAGCCTCATCTACCGTATAGTCTCTTGACGGCGCATTGATCAGCAAAATATCGCAATCCTCAGGTATAGAGGCGGTAGCCAGATTGAGCTCGGTCAATTCATAACTTGCCTTCTTTATTACCGACTGAATCGTGTCTCCAAGTGCGAGTTCTTCATGGCCGATCACACGGCAGATCTTCGGAATATCCTTCGCGGTCACGTAAAGGAGTGCCGAAGTTACCTCACCTTCACCATCATAATTATAGATCTCAGTCTGGCTTTGAAAGTATTTAGCATAATCCAGATCATAAACATCCGATGCCGGAATGTATTTCATTCTGGCTTCAGAGGTAACGAGGATACTTCCGTTATCAATGGTCTCGTTTGCGAGCCCGTATTTCTTCAGAGTTGCAAAGCCGCCGTTTTTATCCAGTTCCTTCACATGGAGTTTGGAAGACAGATCATCATAGAGTGCCAGCATCTGGCTGATGATCTGGTCCTGCTCTCCGGTCTCGCCGATCAGATAGATCGTAACATCTTCATCCAGCGAACGAACGACTTCTTTTGTCTTATCGGAGATCGAATAGAGTTTGATATCACTCATGTCATAAGCAGTCATGCCGGTGGGCAGTTTCTGCACCAGGATATTGGCCGCGACCAAAAATGCCAGGACCAATACGACCATCAACATGCTGTAGGAACCGTGCTTTATGGACGCATTGTTTTTGTTTTCCATTATTTCATCCTCCTAGCTGTATCTTCTCTTCTGGATCGACTGAATGGTCAGGAAGATGAAGAATGCCGATACTGACAGATAAAGCACGATCGAAGTAACATCAAAAATATTATTTGCAAAAAGATAGAGTGTTTCACCATAAGAAACGGCACGCATGATCTCGCCGACTGCCCCATAGAACATATCCTTGTTTACATGATAAGCGACTGCGACGCCGATACACAATACGGCAAATACGGCAAATGAAACGTAGAAGTTCTGCGTCATCTTGAAAAAGATAAAGAAAAAGATGACCGTGAATAAGATCAGAGCCACGGCATTCTTCCACTCTTCCAGCGGGACCTTCTGGGCCAGACCGCGGAGATTTCCCAAAATGAACATGAAAGCGAATGCCAACAGAGCAGATATGATCTGGCTTTCCGTCAGCGATGAAAAGAACATACCGATCGCAATATAGGATGCACCGACCAAGAAAAATGCCAGAATGGTCATATAGTCAGTGAGGGGATATGCGTAAGAACCGGTAATATAGATGATCGCAGGATATACGCAGGAGATCAGTACCGGAATGGCAAAAACAGCTACCATGGCCAGATATTTTCCCATCACGATCTTCCAGACACTGACAGGCGCCGTAAGAAGCAACTGATCCGTTTTGGATTTGCGTTCTTCGGAGAAACTACGCATGGTAAGAAGCGGAATCAGAGCGGACATAAACGTAGCAACTGCACAAATCGCATAGGCAAAAAAAGCAAACGGGTTTTCGATATTGTATTGGCAGAAGAAATAACCGATGAGCATAAGAAACGCCGCTACGATAAAGTAACCAAGCATATCGTCAAAAAATGATTTCAATTCACGTTTCCATATAGCGATCATGTCTCGTCTCCTCCTTCTTTCGTTTCAGCAGCCTCTTCTTCCGCCGGTTCGGCTTCGTCATCTTCTGCTTCTGTTTCGTCGTCATCCTCCTGCATTGGATCTTCCTCCATAGGCGTGACTTCAAAACTATTCGTCGCATTCTTTACTTTTTCTTCCTTCATCTGCTCCTCTTCACGTGCGGCAAATTCCTCATCTGCCTTCGCAACGAGCTGCAGGAAGATGTCCTCCAATGTTGGAACGACACACTTAAACTGGCGCACGGGAATGCCGTCCTTCGCCATTGTCTTAAACAGCAATTCCGCCACGTCCGCATCCTTCGGGAACGTCAGGATCAACTTTGAGATGCCTTCCGGCATGTCATTACTGTCAAAATCGAATTCCGCCATCTCCTTAAACGGAGCGAGCACTTCACCTAAGCGCTCCTCGCTACAACGGGCTTCGATCTCATAAACATCGTTCACATGATAGCGGGCGATCAGATTCTCAGGTGTATCCATGACGATCAGACGTCCATGCGCGATGATCAGGATCTCATCGCAGACAGCGCTGACTTCCTGCATGATATGCGAACTTAAGAGGACGATCGGACGCTCTTCTTCCGGTACATCATCTCCCGAGATCGCGATCTCACGGATCAGTTTCCGGATCTCCAGGATCTGGTTCGGATCCAGGCCGACCGTCGGCTCATCGAGGATGATGAACTGCGGATGTCCCAAAAGCGCCTGCGCCAGGCCGACTCTCTGCCGATAACCTTTCGACAGATTGCGGATCAGACGACGACGGTAATGATCCAAACGGGTACGCTGGATCGCGCGGGCCACCTGGTCTTTCCGCTCGGAACGCTTCACGCCCTTCAACTCGGCAACGAAACGAAGATATTCCTCTACAGTCATATCGGGGTAGACCGGCGGAATCTCGGGCAGATAACCGATGAAGCTCTTCGCCTCTTCGGGATCCTCCATAATACTGTATTCATTGATCCGAACATCTCCGCTCGTCGCGGCGATATATCCGGTCATTATGTTCATGGTCGTAGATTTTCCGGCACCGTTCGGTCCCAAAAAACCGTAGATCTTGCCGGGTTTTAAGGTAAAACTGATATCGTCGACCGCAGGGATCAAACCATACCGTTTTACCAGGTTTTTAACTTCGATCAAAGCCCTGTCCTCCTTGGTTCATATGGTGCTGTCATAATTAAACACAATAAATGTGAAATTTGTGTGAAAACCCGTCACAAAACGCTGATTTCACCTGTTTTTCAGTCCGGATCCTTCGTTCCGAGACGGCCTTTGAAATCTTCGTAGGTGAAGTCCGTCAATCGTACGATCTCATCTCCCTTTACGACCCAGATATCGGGCAATGGCATGCCGTTAAACGTGTTGTTTTTACAGGTGGTATAAATCGCCATGTCCTCGAATAAAAGCCGCTGTCCGGCCTCTAAAGGCCGTTCAAAGGCATAATCGCCGATGATGTCGCCGGACAGGCAGGTCGGGCCGCCCAGACGGTATGTGTAAGACTTCTCTCCGGCTTCAAATCCTTCATAAAGTGGAGGCCGATAAGGCATCTCCAGCACATCCGGTGTGTGGCAGGCTGCCGACATATCCAGGATCGCATTGACCACGTCCCCGTTCTTCACGAAATCGAGAACGCGCGTGCATAGGTAGCCGGCATTCAGCGCGACTGCCTCGCCCGGCTCCAGATACACGGTGACCCCGTAGGTGTCACGCACATGGCAGATAAGTTTCTTCAGAAGTTCACGGTCGTAGTCCGCACGTGTGATGTGGTGTCCCCCGCCCATATTGATCCAACGCATCTTATGCATGATATCACCGAATTGCTCCTCCACTGCGCGCAGTGTGATCTCGAGTGCATCGGAGTTCTGCTCGCACAGGGTGTGAAAATGCAGGCCGTCCAGCATCGCGATGAGAGCATCGTCCATCTGCTCATCCCACGCCTGTTTCGTGGTCCCGAGTCTTCCGCCCGGTGCGCACGGATCGTAGATCTCGTGCCCCTCCTGCGTCTGACACAGCGGATTGATGCGAAGACCTACCTCTTTTCCGGCCTTCTTCGCGGCCGGACCGAACATGCGCAGCTGGCTTGGACTGTTGAACACGATATGATCCGCGTATTCCAACAGTTCGTCAAACTGCTCCGGAATGTAGGCTGCCGAAAAGACATGGCACTCCTTAGCGGGCATCTTTTCATGGCCCAGGCGTGCCTCAAACAGGCCGCTCGCCTCGGTTCCCGCCAGATATTCCTCCAAAACCGGGTACAGGTCGTAGTTGGAAAATGCTTTCTGCGCGAGCAGGATTCGACATCCCGTCGCGTCTTCGATCTCTTTTAATACTCTTCCGTTTTCCCGCAGTTTTGCCTCGTCGATCAGATAACACGGTGTGGGCACGTCACTGCAAAGAATACGCCGGGGCATATTTGCTCCGGCGCCGGAGAGCTTCAGATGTGTAAGTTTCTCTTTCATCGCATCCGAACTCCTTTATCTTTTAACCTCTGTTACGGAACTAACTTCGGGTCGTGGCTCTCCTTATGGGGAAGGCCGTATTTGCAAAGTGCTTCCATGAACGGATCCGGATCAAACTCTTCAACGGTATATACGCCGGGCTTATTCCAGTATCCCTTCAGCATCATCATGGCGCCGCACATCGCGGGAACGCCCGTGGTATAGGAAATGGCCTGGGAACCTACCTCGCGGTAGCACTCCTGATGGTCACACACATTGTAGATGTAATAGGTCTTTTTCTTTCCATCCTTCTCACCGGTGAAGATGCAGCCGATGTTCGTCTTACCCTTCGTGCGCGGTCCGAGTGAAGCGGGATCCGGCAGAAGTGCCTTCAAAAACTGGATCGGAACGATCTCGTGGCCTTCGAACTGAATCGGCTCGGTCGAAAGCATACCGACATTTTCCAGACACTTCATGTGGGTCAGATAACTCTGACCGAAGGTCATGAAGAAGCGGATGCGCTTAACGCCGGGGATGTTTTTCGCCAGGGATTCGATCTCCTCGTGATGCAGGAGGTACATGTCCTTATCTCCCACCTCGTCGAAATTGTATTCCCGCTTGATGCTCATGGCCGGGATCTCCACCCAGTGGCCGTTCTCCCAGTAGCTTCCGGGTGCGGAAACCTCGCGGAGGTTGATCTCCGGATTGAAGTTCGTCGCGAACGGATAGCCGTGGTCGCCGCCGTTGCAGTCCAGAATATCGATCGTATCGATCGTATCAAACTCATGCTTCAGGGCATACGCACAGTATGCCTGTGTTACGCCGGGATCGAAGCCGCTGCCGAGCAGCGCGGTAAGTCCGGCCTCTTTAAACTTCTCCTGATAAGCCCACTGCCAGGAGTAGTCAAAATATGCAGAGAAACCTTCTTCCTTACAGCGTTTCTCATAGATGGCTCTCCACTCGGGATCGTTCGTATCCTCGGGCTCGTAGTTCGCCGTATCCATGTAATTCACCTTGCATGCCAGGCAGGCATCCATGATGGTCAGATCCTGATACGGGAGGGCGATATTCATCACCAGATCCGGCTTATATTCGTTGATCAGCGCGATCAACTGGTTCACGTCATCCGCGTCCACCTGCGCCGTGGTGATCTTCGTGGTCGTAGTGGGTTTCAGCTTCGCGGCCAATGCTTCGCATTTGGACACGGTACGGCTGGCAATGCAGATCTCGGAGAATACCTCCGGAGCCTGACAACATTTGGAGATCGCTACGGACGCAACACCGCCGCAGCCGATGATAAGTACTCTGCTCATAGTAACTCCTTTCGTTTTCAAGGAATATGCGTTCTGTTACTCACAGATGCTTAATATCAATTCCCGCACGACCTTGCAGGCTGTCGCCGTGCTGGCGCCGCTCGCATCGAGCATCGGGGATAATTCATTGACATCCGCTGCCACCAAGCGTCCCGCGCATACTGTGCGGATCGCAGCCAGCAGGTCGTTAAAGGAGACCCCGCCGGCCTCCGGTGTGCCGGTTCCCGGGAAGATGCCCGAATCCAGGCAGTCTAAGTCGATAGTAAGATATATGGGCGCATCGCCGATCGCATTTACCATCTCCTTCAGTCCTTCGAAAGAAAACGGATGCATGTCGGTGTGCTCTTTCGCAAAACGAAACTCCTCACGCTCACCGCTGCGGATGCAGAACTGGTGAATGCGTCCGTCGCCCAACAAATCATGACAGCGACGCATTACGCAGGCATGGGAAAGCCGCGCGCCCAGATAGTCGTCACGAAGGTCCGCATGCGCGTCGAACTGGATCACGTGCAGGTCCGGATAAACCGCCGCTACGCTCTCCACCGCTGCGAGGGTGACCAGATGCTCACCGCCCATCAAAAGCGGGAATTTACCGTCCTCCAGGATCGCTGCAGCCTCGTCGGAAATATCCTTCAGCGCCAGTTTCGAGTCGCCAAAGCACAGTTCCAGGTCACCACGATCCGCAACCTTATAATCCGTAAGATCGCGGTCCTGATACGGGCTGTAGGTTTCCAGCCCATAGCTTTCGTGGCGGATGGCCGCAGGCGCGAAACGCGCGCCCGGACGATAGCTCGTCGTCGAATCAAACGGGGCGCCGTACAGGACGATCTTCGCCTCTGCATAATCGGCGTCGCATCCGATAAAAGTCTCTATATTCGGGGTGGGATTTCGCATTACTCCACCTCCTCCAACATCTCTTCCAGGAAGGCCGGAAGATAGAATGCTCCCTTATGCAGGCGGGTCGTATAATACCGCGTCCGCATGTGCAGGTCGTTCCAAGCCTTCGAGTCGAAATCATCGATGGGATGATATTTCTTGCTGGCAAAACCGAAGAGCCAGTAGCCCGCAGCATAGGTCGGGATATGGGCCTGGTAGACACGGCAGATGGGGAAGGTATTTGCGATACGCTTGTGGCTACGCTGCATGGCGTCCGCATCCTGCTGATAGAACGGGCTGCCCTGCTGGTTCACCATGATGCCGTCTTCCTTGAGTGCTTTATAGCAATTTCCGTAGAATTCCTTTGTGAACAAACCTTCGGAAGGTCCGAACGGATCGTTGGAATCCACGATGATCAGATCGTATTCGTTTTCGCAGTAGCGGATGAACTTCAGGGCGTTCTCATAGTGGATGTGAACACGCTCGTCGTCGAGCTGGCAGGCATTGCCCGGAAGGTACTGCCGGCAGGCGTCCACAACCATCGGATCCATCTCTACGAGGTCAATGTGCTCAATGCGGGAATACCGTGTCAGTTCCTTTACGACGCCACCGTCGCCGGCACCGATGACCAGCACGCGGCTGATGCCCTGATGCACCGCCATGGGCACGTGCACGATCATCTCGTTGTAAATAAACTCATCCCGCTCGGTCAGCATGATATTGCCGTCGAGCGCCAAAATGCGGCCGAACTCGCAGCTCTCGAAGACATCGATGCGCTGATAGTCGCTCTGTTTCGAGAACAACTGCCGCTCCACCCGGAGGGAAAGCTTCACATCCGGTGTATGTTTTTCCGAAAACCAAAGATCCATGGCAACTCCTTTACTTTGCGAAGAGAACTAGATCAAAACGTTGAGGCGTTCGATGTTCGGATCCTCCGGACCCGTCATGCTGCAGCCCTTCTCCTTCGCGTACAAAATGTAATCCAAAATATCTTTTGTGATCCTCTCGCCCGGGGCCAGGATCGGGATACCCGGCGGGTAGCACATTACAAACTCGCTGCAGACGCGGCCTTCGGTCTGCTCGATGGGCAGGCTTTCCTTCTGTGCGTAGAACGCTTCCTGCGGACTCGCTACTACCTGCGGGTCAATGTATTCCTGGCTCAGCATACCGGTCTTATCGCGCTGGTAGCGGCGGCGGATCTCCGCCAGAGCCGACACGAGACGCTCCACTTCCTGGATGCGGTCGCCGATGGAAAGGTAAGCGAGGATATTTCCGATATCTCCGAACTCGATCTGGATATCGTAGTCATCCCGCAAAAGGTCGTAAACTTCGATGCCCGCCATGCCGATATCCAACGTGTGGACGGACAGTTTGATCGGGTCGAAATCGAAAATGGAATCGCCGTTGATCATCTCGGGGCCGAAAGCGTAATAACCTCCGACAGAGTTGATCTCGGCACGCGCGTACTCTGCGATCCGGCGAACCTCGCGGAAGATCACGTCTCCGCGCAGTGCCAGGTTGCGACGCGATATATCGAGGCTGCTCATCAAAAGATAGCTGGCCGATGTCGTTTGGGTCAGGTTGATGATCTGGCGCACATAGCCCGCATGCACGTTCGGTCCTGCAAGCAGGAAACTCGACTGTGTCAGGCTTCCGCCGCTCTTATGCATGGAGACGGACGCCATATCCGCGCCGGCATCCATCGCCGACACCGGAAGATCCTCACCGAAGTAAAAATGCGTTCCGTGCGCTTCATCTGCCAGACAGAGCATGCCATGGTCGTGCGCGAGCTTAACGATCGAACGCAGGTCCGAGCAGATACCGTAATACGTGGGATTATTGACCAGAACAGCTACCGCGTTTGGATGCTCGCGGATGGCCTGCTCCACCTGCTCTACCTTCATGCCGAGGGAAATGCCGAGGCGGCGATCCACCTGCGGGTTTACATATACCGGAACGGCGCCGCAGAGAACCAGGGCATTGATCACGCTGCGATGCACGTTTCTCGGGAGAATGATCTCCTCTCCGCGTTTGCACGCAGTCAGCACCATACTCTGTACGGCCGATGTCGTACCACCGACCATCAAAAACGCTTCTGCCGCCCCAAAGGCTTCTGCCGCCAGAATCTCCGCTTCGCGGATGACACTGATGGGATGGCACAGGTTGTCCAGCGGCTTCATGCTGTTGACATCCACCGATACACACTGCTGGCCTAAAAACGAGGTCAGTTCCGGGTTGCCGCGACCACGCTTATGGCCGGGAACATCGAAAGGAACGACACGCAGATTACGGAATTTCTCCAATGCTTCATGGATCGGCGCGCGGTTCTGCCGACGGATAAATTCAGTAGTTCTATCTAACATCACCATCTCCTATGCCTGCTTATTGCTTTTTCAGCATGTGTAGGCGCCGGACGCGTTGCGTCCGCACTTCAGCTCGTCGCCTTTTTCAGCACGTGTAGGCGCCGGACGCGTTGCGTCCTACCCATCCGCTCGAGGCATAGCCTCTCGCTGATGGGCGGTCGCCAAGGTCCGTCCGCTCTGCGCAAGCGCAGCGTCCGCACTTTGGCTCGTCGCCTACACAAAAAAGTAAGCAGGCTGCGTAGTGCAGCCTGCTTGTCTATTATTTCTGGCTCAGAGTCTATACAGCAATCACTTTTACTACTCTTATTGACCGTTTCACAAGTCTGCATATACGCAATGGTTATAAAGTAACCAACTTATAAACTTTGAGCTTTAAGCTTCATCAATAAGGCAACACTGTTGCCAATCGGCTATGAATCCAATCAAGCGTATATTACCATGTGAAACGGTTTCTGTCAAGCATTTTTCTTCTTTCGGGCCGCCAAAAGCTTCGGTCCCCAATGATAAAAGATCATATGCATGATCACATAGAGAACGATCGCTCCGCCGAGGTCCATGACCGAGTGCTGTTTCAGAAATACGGTCGAGAGGCAGATCAGGATCGACAGAATAATGCTGGTGATCTGAAACTTCCATTTTCCGCGTAAAGGCTTATACCGGAACAGGGAAATACAGCAGACCAGCGTGTTGTAAATGTGGATGCTCGGGAATACATTTGCCGAGGTATCGACGTTATGAAGTTGGAAAACTGCCCAGGTAAAGAAGTTCCGGTCCGGGTCGACTTCCACGCGTAGGCGAATGCCGTTATGGAAGAAGGTGCAGATCGTCAGGCAGATCGACATTCCAATATACAAAAGTGCTATAAAGCGATAGAATTCCTTCTTATCCCGGAAGAAATAGTAAAGCCACGTCACGACAACGTAGACGAACCACAGGAAATAGGGGATAATGAAATACTCGCAAAACGGGATCTTCCGGTCGAAATCGGTCGCCATATCATGAAAAGAAGTGACACGTCCCTCCAACCAGAAAAACCACGGAAGATAGAACGCCAAATATAGGACCCACAGGCCATGCAGGTGCTCACGGATATATTTCTTCATCGTTTTATCTCTCATAAATCAAAAAAACAGCAGGTGCCTGCGCACCTGCTCCTAACGTAGCGGAAGGGAGATTTGAACTCTCGACACTACGGGTATGAACCGTATGCTCTAGCCAACTGAGCTATTCCGCCAAATACAGCGTTTAATAACGCAATGGGACCTATAGGGCTCGAACCTATGACCCTCTGCTTGTAAGGCAGATGCTCTCCCAGCTGAGCTAAGATCCCGCAACAGCGTAAACACGCTTGACTGCCTTGCTAGTATACCTTGCTTTTTAAGGTTTGTCAAGCACTTTTTTTCAAAAGTTTTTGCTCCGAGGGGAGCAGATTTTAGAGTTAAGTTTGAAGCCACACTCTTCGGTTCCCTTCGGTCACCGGAGTGGCTCATGTTTGTTCGGGCGTCAAGGTCCGCCCGGACATGCGAGTATGTCCGAGCGGGACTTTGACGCCCTAGTATCATTCTAATTAAATCCAAAGTGTTTCTGTGCGAAATCATAGCCCCAGAGCATGATCTTGCGGCCGACGCTGCCGGGCAGGTTCATGCCGATACCGAGGAAAGTACGATAGCGCAATTTGTTGTACATCTTTTTGTCGTGTTTCTTCAGATCCTCCCAGAGTTTCTTCTTCTCTGCCAGGCTCTCTTTCGTTCCCATGCGGACCAGAAGGATGGAGGAAACGGTCATGATGATGCCCAGATACTGGTACATATAGTTTGCAAGCTTCTTATCCTTGAATTTCGAAAGCTCGTAGGAATCGATCATGATGCGGTTTACGCGTAGCTGCTGATCGATACGTGAGATCATGACGGTTTCATTGACCGACTGATCCTCGCGGCCGATGAAATAATGATAGAGATCAACATTTACATAGCAGATCTTCTTAACATACGGAAGCGGGTAATAAACAAAGATATTATCCACGTAGAAAGTGTGCTCCGGAAGGTGCAGGCCGGACTCGCGCAGAAGGCCTGTGCGGTATACGACCGAGTGCATCAGGATGTACTGGCCTACCTTAAGTCTTTTCGCGTCCTTCCAGGTGAAGATCTTATGCTGGGGAAGCGCGTTGTCATACTTCATGACAGCCTTATTCTTAACGCCGACTTTATCGTAGATATAGTTAGCGACGAGCATATCGACGCCGCCCTTCTTCTCTACGGCTTTCAACTCCTTAATGATCTTGGTAAATGCGAGTGCGTCGAACCAGTCGTCGCTGTCGCAGACCTTGAAGTATTTTCCGGTCGCGTTCGCGATACCGGTATTTACCGCTCCGCCGTGTCCTTTATTTTCCTGATGAATGGCACGGATGATAGTCGGGTGCTCCTTCGCTAAGCGATCTGCGATCGCGGGTGTATCGTCCTTCTGTGAACCATCGTCCACGATCAGGATCTCCACATCCTCTCCGCCTACCAAAAGGCTCTGAATACATTTCTCCATGTAAGCAGCCGAATTATAACAAGGGACTGCGATAGTGATCAGTTTACTCATGTTTTTCCTCACTCTTTGATTTATTAGTTGTTTTTATCTTTGTTAATACAATACCGAACAGGCCGGCAAATGTGACCATCAGGGTTCCGATCAATATGGAGTAATCCAGCATTTTTCCCTCATCGGAGGGAATCGTCACGATGTAAGTCAAAAACCACGAGAGCAGGTTCGCCGATGCATGCACGACGATCGGAGCCCATACGTTATGGTAGACCTCCATCATGTAAGCCAGGATCAATCCCAGCAAAAATGCATAGATAAACTGCAAGGCATTTCCGTGGTAGAAACCGAATAAAAGCCCTGAGATCAGGATCGTAAACGGAGCCTTCAAAACGACTCTCATTCGCGTGTAGATCAGGCCGCGGAACATCATCTCCTCACACATGGGCGCCAGAAACACGACAGCCGCAAATGAAAGCCATTGCAGATTCTTATTCCAAAGGACTTCGCTCGCATTATCATACGTGTCCAAAATGGTCTGCGGCATAAACATGCCAAGCAGGTAATTCAGACCCACACAAGTCGAAGCCCCGATTATGGCCAGGATGGACCATGTAAATAGCGGCATGTTCGTTTTTTTCAGCGGATAGATGGTTCGGTCACTCTTCCACATCAGGTAAAAGACCGGGATCAGGATCGCGTCGACCAGTGCGGTCAGATGCAAAAGGTAACGATTAACGAACTCTTCGGCTTCTTTTACATCATGTGTGACTGCGGATGCAAAGATCGCAAATACAGAGTAGACGACCAGCGTGATGCCGACATATACGGCAAACGGTATCAAACTTAACAGGAAATTATATACTTTCTGGTTCATCGCGTCTTTCCTCTGTTTTCGGGTCTCCTTCAGTCGCGCCAAAACGACATTACCAGTTTAACACAAATCCGGGTGAATTACAAGCATTCACCCGGATAAGCATTTACCATTTTGAACCGTAAGGGCTGCCATGCTTACGGAAGATCATGAACAGGCAGAAACCTACACCCGCAACGCAAAGAAGCAGCATGAGGGGAACCAAAAGATTCATCTCTCCGTTTATGCCGGGCAATGCGCCGCTTATAGCATAAAACATAAAGCAACCGATCGAATAGCTGAGACTTACGATCAGGGATGCAAACAAACTGCGATAATACTCGTACACAAATGACAGAATCAAATTCATAATGACCATATCCACACTGCGGAACAGGATTAAGGAAGCGATACATACGATAACGATCGTCGGAATCGGGCCCGACTCCTCACGAAGGCGCTGATGAAACATCCCGCGGAGCATAAGTTCAAAGCATACCGGCCCCAGAATGATGATAGCCAGGAAAAATGTCGGAAGTTCCTTCACTGCAAGCATCGAATATTCAGATAAACCGAAGAATGCCTCGCTGAGTTCGCGGTTCAGCATTCCCCGTACCGCATAAGTCTCACCTAAAGCGAAAACCAGACCGATCACCGGCAGAACCAGCCACATCGTCTTCGACATCTCATTGCCCTCGAAGCCGTCCTGCTCACGGTCTTTCCACCACAAGAACAAGAAAATGAAGGAGCATGCTCCATACAGCATCATAGGGAGATCTACGATCGTTTTAACCCCATTATCGATCGAAGAGGTACCTGAAAAAACCGCCAGAATCGTACCCATCACAACGAGCGAGAAGACAAAACCCGCTACAAGATAAATGATAAACGGCATAGCCAGACGCAAAATTCTATCCACAATTATTCCCTCCTTATTATCAGCCTGAGAACCTTCTATCTAGTATCGACCCGATACTCAAATCCTGATAGAACTATTTTATCATGTGGGTTTCCGCCGGTCAATGTAGCGCAAAGTTTTGTAAGGTATCGTAAGGAAAAGTTAAAATACGTCATCGGCAGCAAAAAACAACAGGCACCGGAGAACCGGTGCCTGTCTGAATTATTTGAATTTGCTTATTGTTTCGTTTGGCATCAATAATCGACCATAACGTTTGCGTTCTCATCGATCTCGCCTTCGTAGGTGTGCAGGATCTTGATGTAGGTCGCAGTAGGAAGTGCTGCGCAGAGATCCTTACCATCTGCTTCTGTCATGTCGATGTTCATGTAAGCGTGCAGTTCCTTGTTGTAGCCGATATCCTCAACTACATCATCCTCTGCCTCATAGCGCGGAATATGGAACTTGTCGACCATTTCATTTACCAGATCGTCACGATCCTGGTTATCCATATCTGCAAGCCAGAAGGAGAATTCCATGCAGTATGCTCGGTTCTTCGTGTTACCGAAGTGAGACGGGAAGCCGCCTGCAGACTTCGTACGGATGTTGTTTGCCTTGCAGTAGCTCTGGATCGGCGAGTTGTTCGCACAGAAGATCACGAGCTTCGGGATCATGTTCTGACCCATCTTCGGGAAGAAGATACGGTTTCCGAGGCGGGTAGCCATCGGGGAAATGGTGATACGTCCGAGGCTGCGGCAGTTGTAAAGCGCCTTATCCTCGATCGCTATAACGCTGTTCGGAATGTTGATATCGGTAAGCGATGTACATTCATTGAACGCGTTCTGCTCGATAACGGAGATACCGTCCGGAAGGACTGCCGTTACGAGATCCTTACAGTGTGCACATACGTTCTGGCTGATGTAGGTCGTACCAGCCGGGAAGTTGATCGTCTTGATCGCACAACGGTAGAATGCACCGTTTCCGACATCCTTTGTTTCCTCAGGAAGATCTGCGATCGAAAGGCTCGTACAATAGCTGAATGCGTAACTGCGGATCGTCTTAAGAGACGGGGAGAAGATAACCTTCTTCAGATTTTCGCAACCGTGGAATGCTTCGGATCCTACAAAACGGATCGCATCGGAGAAGTAAACGCTCTCGATCTCTTCGTTACGGCAGAAAGCTCTTGCGGAGATCGCAACGACCTTAAAGCCTTCGATGGTATCGGGAAGATGTACGTCCTTCGCACCGGTTCCGATGTACTGGTCAATGTAGATCTCTCCGTCGACCAGACGATATTTATAGTTTTCGGTCGCGGTTTCGTCAGCGGGTGATACAACATCCACTTCCACTGCGGACTGGATCTCGTATACAACGGATCCGTCAGCGGACTCAACCACTTTACCGTCAGCCTTTTTAGCCTTTTCTTCTTCAGCTGCCTTCGCTGCCGCTGCAGCTTCCTCTGCGGCTTTCTTCTCAGCCTCAGCCTTCGCTGCTTCTTCAGCTGCCTTCGCTGCTGCCTCTGCCTTCGCTGCTGCTTCCGCTGCCGCTGCTGCCTCTGCCGCCGCTGCTACTGCTTCCGCCTCTGCTCTTGCTGCTGCCTCTGCCTCAGCCTTTGCTGCTGCTTCTGCCGCCTCAGCCGCTGCCTTTGCTTCTGCTTCAGCCTTCGCTGCTGCTTCTGCCTCAGCTGCTGCCTTTGCTTCTGCTTCAGCCTTCGCTGCTGCCTCAGCCGCTGCCTTCGCTTCTGCTTCTGCTCTTGCTGCTGCCTCTGCTGCTTCCTGCTCAGCCTTCTTCTTAGCTGCGCGCTCTTCCGCATCGGCAAATGTATCCGGATCGATCGGTGTGCCACAGATCGGACACTCGGTCATGCCGGGCTCGATCGGACAGCAACATACGGAACAGAAATATCCGGTATCATCAACATCATCTGCAAGTGCGGCGTGATTACGAAGTCCTTCGAGTTCTTCACGAAGACCGTCAAACGTATGACGTGCCTCCTCGATGGAACCGTCGATCGAAGCAACCGCTTCGCGAACATCGCCCTTCGTTCTCTCGAGCTCATCGATGCCTTCCTGCAACTGACGCTTCTGTGCATCACATGCTTCAAAGCGGCGATCCAGTTCTGCCTTCTGCTCGTCAACAACAGCGAAGCCCTTCTCTAACTCTCCTCTGCGCTCCTGCAGAGAAACCAGTTCGGCCGCCAGCTCATCCTTCTCATGCTCGAGTTCGGAATAGCTCTGGCGGAGCTGCTTCTTCTGGTCATCCAGTTTCGACATCTCGACGGTCATATCATTCTTGCGAATCATCATCGTATTCATCGCATTCTTGAGTTCCATCTTCTGGGATGTCATCGTGGCCAATGTCTGCTCGAATACAGCCTTCTGCTCCTGCATGCTGTTGATGGTCTCTTCATAGCTGGTATACTTCTCATTCAGCTGGTTCAAAGAGCCCTGAACATTCTGACGGTCTGTCTCCAGATCATTCATGCGTTGCTGCAGTTCGCTGCGCTGATTATCCATCTGTACGAGGGTACGCTCCACGTCCGCCTTCTGCGTAAGCATGGCCTCCATACCACTCTGCATCTCCGAGATACGGCGACTCAGATCATCCATGCTGTTGGTGAAGTTCTGCGTCTGTGCATTAACCTCGTTGATCTTCTTATCCATCTCGGCGTTCTGTCCGTCCACCGCGGAGATACGGCTCTGAAGCAAGGTCTTCTGCTCGTCGATCGCGCCGAAACGCTTCTCGAGTTCGATCCGCTTCTCATCCAACGCAACAAAGCGGGACTCCAGCTCGCTCTTCTGCGCATCCATCTCCCTAAACTGCGCCTCAACCTGAGACTTCTGCTCTACCATCTGAGCAAACTTCGAACTCATCTCTGTCTTCTCAGTCTCAAGAGCAGTTACACGATCCAAAATGTTCTGGCGTTCCGAATCCAGCGCTGTGTTCTTCTCATCCAGCATCCCCTTCTGTGATTCCAACGCAGAAACGCGGTTCTCCAATTCATTTTGGAGCTTTCCTTCTAGTTCGTTGATTAGATTTAGTAAGTCTTGTTGTTTCTCATTCATGCAACCTTCACTCCATCACATCACTTATTTTGAGGTAGTTTCCCCCTTTTCTAACATTGTAGCACACATTTTTGATTTTGTCGCCATCTTTTTTCATTTTTTTTGATAAATTCGCATCTTTTTGCTTTTTATTTCCCATGGATTTCGCCCCTGTCAAACGAATTTGGCATTCTGTGTTTTCGGATGATGCATTTTCCCGTCCGGACTATGATTTCCGCACGTTCCGGAGGCGTCCGAGAATCAAAAAAGCCGACACAGTGGGTTAGTCTGTGTCAGCTCTATTTGATCTCATGCCCGATGGGCAGATAAATGCTTAAAGTCTTTCGATCAAGCAATACCGTTTACAGCAATCGTCAAACGGGAAATCTTGCGGGAAGCGGTATTTTTGTGGTATACGCCCTTGCTCTGCGCTTTGGAGATCTCGGAGATCGCATCCTTCAGCGCTGCAGAAGCTACGGCCTTATCACCTGCTGCAACTGCGGCATCAACCTTCTTCACATAGGTCTTAACCTTAGACTTGATCGCCTTATTGCGTTCGGTTCTGGTCTTGATAACGTCAATACGCTTCTTTGCGGATTTAATGTTTGCCATTATGGCACCTCCATATAATTCATACGATTCAGTACGATCAAAAGGAGAGTGAAGTCTTTCTCTCATACCGGGCGTTTCATGCGTCCTATCTATTGAGACACGTAATACGACGCATACTCAATAAATATACGCGAACCCGAAAGGAAAGTCAAGCACTTTTTTTAATTTTTTACGGAAAATGAAGTATTTGCCGCCTCAGCCTCTCCGCGCGATCTTAACGAAGGCCAGTTCGGCGCCGAGTTTATCCGCCAGATCGCCCTTTTTCACCGCATGTTCCATCTCGATACATGTCTTTGCATAATTTGCGAGCTGATCCTCTGTGAAGCGTCTCGCCTGCCCTAACAGTTTCTTCGCAACGAACGGACGGACAGCCAGTTGTTTCGCGATCGCATCGGTGCCCATTCCCAGCCGCTGCAATTCCTTCGTCTGAAGCAACTGGCGGATCAGTTTTCCTACCATGAACAGGATCCGCATCGGCGGTTCTTTTAAAGCCAGGAGGTCATAATACATCGAAAGCGCACTCTTCTCACGCCCCTCTGCCATCGCATCCATCATCTGGAAAATGCGGTTCTGGACCCACAGCGTAGTGACCGCCTGCACGTCCTCGATCCGGATCTCCTTCGTCTCATCGACATACGACGCCAGTTTCTCGAACTCACTGATCATATTCTCCATGTTGTCGGAGGTCCGCATCACGAACTCTTCGGCAGCCGAACGCGTGATCTTCAGCCCATTTGACTTGCATCGTGCCAGCACCCAGTTTAAGAGTTCATCCTCGCCCGGCTTCTTCATTTCGACCGCGCGTCCGACCTTTTCTACCGCCTTAAACAGTTTGGTGCGTTTATCCGCCTTCTCCTCGTTGAAAACGACCACCGTAGTCTCGGGAAGGTTTGCAATACACTCCGCCCAGTCTTCGGCAGATTTCGCAAACAGGCCGGAATCCTGCACTAAAACGAACCGGTATTCCGCGAAAAACGGCAGAGTCTCCGCGAAATCGCGAAATGCGGACAGCTCGATATCATTTTCCGAAAAAACGGCGCAGTTCATCGTGTCTTCCTGTGTAACGGCCTTCATGAGCGCTTTCGCGTAATAATTCCGCAAATAGCTCTCCTCGCCGTACAGCAGGTAGACCCTCTCAAATTTTCTCTCTTTGATCTGCGCGTTAAGTTCCTTCATGCTCCGCTCTCCTTGCGGCCGGGATGGCACCTGTGATGGTCAGTTTATCGCCGCCGGTGATCTCCAGCGTCGATTTCTTTTCATTGCAGGCGATCTTCTGATCCCCGGTAAATCGTTTTCGGTAGCGCCCGTAGGCTACTTCGGTCTCCAGCGGGGATCCTCCGCGCATACGCCCTTCGATCTTCGCGGTGAAGCCCTTATATCCGTTCTCCAGATCGATCGCGATGTCGCCGCGTCCGCTTTGGATCACAGCCTTCGTGTCGCCCTCGATCGCCAGATCGATATCGCCTCCGGTCGACGTGATCTTCATACGATCCGCCGTCACCTTACGTGCCGAAAAATCTCCCCTGTCTGTTTCTGCGGCCAATGCCTTGACGACCGCTTCGGTCAGTCTTACATCCCCGCTCTTCTTTACGATACTCAGTTTTTTACCCTTTATTCGCTCCAGATTCGCGTCCCCGCTTCGAAGCGCGGACACCGCCAGGTCGTCGCAGGTGATATCCGACAGGTCGCAGTCGCCCGAAAGGGTCCGCGCTGCGATATAGTGCGAAAATACATTGCTCACACGAATGTCAGCCTTCGTCGTCACCAGCGTAATATCCTGTACGCGGGCTACGCTTCCGGCTTCGCTAAGAAGTCCGCCTACCTCGATATCCCCGTGGATCGTTCGCACGTCGAGGTACGAAAGCGTTTTCGCCTTCCCGGCGCCCGGGCCCAGGTAGATCTCGATGTCTCCAGACTCCGAGCGTATCTCCAGGCTTCGAAAGCCGATCGGAAGTCCGACGAAGATCGGTGCATTCTCGGCAATGTGTTTCTTAAGGTTTTCGCGCTGCCGGCTGTAAAACAACGCGCCTGTATTTCCCGCCATCTTACGGATGTCGAGGTCGGCGATCTCAGTGAGGAAATCCCCGAAGAAACGGCGGCGTCCCTCGGATGTCTTCAGATCGGCAGCCATCCGGCGCATGTGCTCCTTCTCCTGCTTCAGCGTTTCCGGGTTCACCGCTTCGTTAAACGCCTTTGATAGTGTTTCGGAAAATGCAGGATCCTCAGGGTTTGAATACAGGTACAGGCCGCCCTTCGTCTCCCGCTTCGCGATCGGGACAGCACGATAGATGCGTGCCTTAGAAAAGCGCGCATCACAAAGAACATATACACCGGAATCCGATGTGGAAATACTCAGTCCCGGCTTATCACAGACGACGGCTTCATCGCCGTTAAGTTCCCGAAAGATCTCCTCGGTAAAGCGGTCATTTTCCTGCATGGTACCTCTTTCTTTCATCGATACGGACGATAAAAAAGGGGCTTATTATCAGCCCCTTTCTTACTACTTATCCACGATAGTTTTTAGACTTCGGATTTGTCAGATCCAAAAGTTCGATCAAACGGTTTCCGTCCGCCATAGTGAACTTAAACTTACGGTTAAACATCTTATCGCCGTATTCGTTCAACTCGCGGTATACGATATCGAGCTCTTTTCTGCTCTCTTTCTTTCTCTCAAGTTCTGCCATGAGTTTTTCGTATTTTTTTATCTTGCCTCTCTGCTGATAATTCAGAGCCTGAACTTCCAACAGGTTCAATTCATTGATACGTTCATGGTACTGCTCGGTCCGGTTTTGAATGAGCTTAATAATGTCTACCGCGTTCTCGGAGATGATACGTCTCGCAGACTCATCGCCTTTCAAGGGATAAAATTTCTTATACAAGTCAATCATGGCTCTCACTCCTTCCGGAATAATTCGTTAGATAATTTGCAAAGATTTGTTTCTTTGTACAAACAGTATAGCATAGTGATTCAAAAGAATCAAGCACTTTTCCCGTCCATTTTGCACGTTTTATTGCACACAATGCACGTTTCTTACGTGTCGAAAGGTCCTTTCAGGCCCGGTGCGAACGGAAGAATCCCCGAAAAACAAACCGGCCGCAAGGTTTCCCTTGCGGCCGTCTATAAACTTCGGTCGTTTCCGATCAGTTCATAAGTTTAACAGGGTTGAGCTTAACGCCCGGTCCCATAGTAGAAGCGATCGTAACGCTCTTAAGGTACTGACCCTTAACAGCCGAAGGCTTAGCCTTGATGATCGCATCCATAACTGCCTGGAAGTTATCTGCTAACTGCTCCTCAGTGAAAGATACCTTACCAACCGGAACATGTACGATGTTGGACTTGTCCAGACGGTACTCGATCTTACCTGCTTTGATTTCATTGACCGCCTTGGTGATATCCATGGTTACGGTACCGGCCTTCGGGTTCGGCATGAGACCCTTCGGTCCGAGTACACGGCCCAAACGACCTACAACACCCATCATGTTCGGTGTAGCAACTACTACGTCGAAATCAAGCCATCCTTCGTTCTGGATCTTCGGAATAAGTTCCTCAGCTCCTACGTAATCTGCGCCAGCTGCAGTAGCCTCGTCAGCCTTGTCGCCCTTAGCGAATACAAGGATACGAACCGTCTTACCGGTTCCGTGAGGGAGTACAACAGCGCCACGGATCTGCTGATCTGCGTGACGTCCGTCACAACCTGTACGAACATGGATCTCTACCGTCTCGTCAAACTTAGCGGTAGATGCCTTCTTAACCAATGCGATCGCGTCGGCTACATCATACTGTGCAGTACGGTCTACCAGTTTTGCAGCCTCAATGTATTTCTTTCCTCTTTTCATGATGAAAACCTCCTAGTGGTATTTGCGGGAATATCCCTCCCACGTGTCATTATTCTGTATGTTATTCCTCTACTGTGATGCCCATGCTGCGCGCGGTACCTGCGATCATGCTCATCGCTGCTTCAACACTTGCTGCATTCAGATCCGGCATCTTAAGCTCAGCGATCTTCTGAAGCTCTGCCTTGGAGATCTTAGCAACCTTGATCTTGTTGGACTTAGCGGAACCGGACTCGATCTTACAAGCCTTCTTAAGAAGAACGGCTGCAGGCGGAGTCTTTGTGATGAAGCTGAAGCTTCTGTCCGCATAAACGGTAATAACTACAGGAATGATCATGCCTGCCTGATCGGCGGTTCTGGCGTTAAATTCCTTTGTGAACTGCACGATGTTGACACCATGCTGACCCAGAGCAGGACCTACGGGCGGAGCCGGGGTAGCCTTTGCTGCGGGGATCTGTAACTTAATGTAACCTGTAACTTTCTTTGCCATAGTGGCACCTCCTGAATAAAATGTGGTGATTGCGGGAATGTCCCTCCCACGGGGCGGTCAAAAAGAATGCCCCATTAAAGTTTCTTTACATCTGTAAAGCTAAGCTCGACAGCGGTTTCGCGGCCGAACATTTCAACATTGATCGTAATACGCTGTTTTCCGGTATTGATGCTCTTGATATCGCTTACGGTATCAGCCCAAGGTCCGGCGATAACGCGTACCATGTCGCCGACTTCGAACGGCACAGTCGTATCCGGCGGATACATACCGAGTTTTGCAACTTCCTCTTCCGAAAGGGGAACGGGCTTCGAGCCCGGGCCGACAAATCCGGTAACGCCTCGAGTGTTGCGAACCACGTACCAGGTATCGTCGTTCATGCACATATGAAGCAATACATAGCCTGGGAAGATCTTCCTCTGGACCTGACGCTTCTCTCCGTTCTTCAATTCGAACTCAGTCATCATCGGAACCTGAACATCCAGGATCTGATCCTGCAGGTTACGGTTCTCTATCGTCTTCTCGATGTCGACTTTGACTTTATTCTCATATCCGGAGTACGTATGAACCACATACCAATGCGGTTTTCCGTCATAATTTGCCATACTTACCGTCCCTCACTATCAAGAAAATACATAAATAATGAACTTGAACGCAGCGTCGGCAACAAAAATGATAGCGCCAACGACCGCCGATACGGAAATAACGGCTACGGTCTCCTTCGCTACGTCTTCTTTTTTCGGCCAAAGGATCTTGGAAAACTCTGTTTTTACGCCTTTGAAGAAGCCTTTCTTCATAACTACTCCAATCTTCTGTTTCAAACAGACGGGTTCGTGGTCAATGATGACTACTTTGTTTCCTTGTGCATCGTGTGTTTCTTACAGAATTTGCAATACTTCTTGGTTTCCATACGTTCCGGATGAGTCTTCTTATCCTTCATCAGGTTGTAGTTACGCTGTTTGCACTCTGTACACTCCAGTGTGATCTTAACGCGCATGATCTCCACCTCCATTAATTGATTTAGGTGGTCCAAGTGTCAAAGGACAGGGCTCTTATCCGGGGAAAAAGCACTTTCCATCGACACCCGAACCGTTAGCAGCATATCAGCTCTTTTTCTAGTGTTTATCTACGTTTGATGTACCGATCGCCCGTAAATTTATGCATAAAAAAAAGACCTGATCTCTTCCATATGCCCTAATACTATATCACGCCTCTAAACGAAAGTCAAGCAGATTTTATATTTTTTTCACAGCCGGAAGTACTACATGGTATTTCGGCTGAAATTCACGATAAACCCGAGGATCATGGCCACGACCAGAATGAGTATTCCGATCGCACACATCCTCGCATATTTCTTTCTCTTCTCTTCGTTCTTCCGGTCTGCTACCATGGCACCGGCCCACCGGATCACCGAGTACAGGATCAGCAGGAATATACTCCCGATAAAAACGATAGTCGCTATGTTCCAAAAGTCCATAACATTCCCTCATACGGAAGTGATTTTCGCGGGTGACCGTTTTCGTCCACCCGCGAAATCTTACTTTGAGTTCTATTCTATTTCTGTTTCAGTCTTCGCCCTTCATCTGCCGCTTGTTTTCATACATGCGGACGTCGGCGCGCCGAAAGATGGCACTGTAGTCATCGCCCATGTGCTCGAAGCAGTCTGCCATGCCCGAAGCGACGGACAGCCGGTCAATGGGTGAAATATCGGGGTTCGCATTCAACTCTGCCATACGATCACGCATGCCGCTCAAAAGTTCATAGCGTTGCGTATAGTCATCGTGGACTGCAATGGCAATGAATTCATCGCCGCCGATGCGGAACACCGGGCTGTGCTTAAAGGTATTACAGATAAGTTTACAACATTTGCGGATGTACTCATCTCCCGCTTCATGGCCCAAGGCGTCATTTACCTGCTTCAGGTAGTTGATATCGAAGCAGACTACCGCAAACGGATCGAAATCACCGGAAAGCATCGTGGACTCCAGCTGCTTCACATAACGGTCGTAGGCCGTACGGTTCTTAACAAACGTCAGGGAGTCTTTTTCCATCAGCATGGAAAGCTTAGCATTCAGCGCGGTGAGCTGCATATTACGCCGATACGATACCAGTGCGCGGTTGAAACGGTTCTGGCACTGCTGGAAGTATTTTTCCGGGATCCAGTTGATCCGGTCGGCTATGGCTATGTAGCCGCAGACGAAGCTCTCATAGAAGATCGGGATAAAGAAGTATACCCGGTTCTTTCCGATGGACGGATCATCCGGGAACAGCTGCGAGGTAGGGATGACGCCCGCCTCGATTGGCTTGCTGTCCCGTTTCGCAACGATAGTGTCCATCACATCCGAAAAACGGTACTTCGGGTGCTCCACCAGCTCCGTCAGGGAGAAATCCACGATGTGCGGATCCAGCATAATATAGAAGGTATCGCCCTCCTGCCCATTCGAAAAATGGTACAGACGACGCAGTTTCACCTTCATGTCTTCGTAATCCGCAGCCTGGATAATGTCATTTTCCATCGCGTGGAAACGGCCGTCGGTCACGTCGAAGATCATGGACTTTCGGGGGTTGTTGCGTCCCAGCATCCGGCGCCGTTCGTCATCGTTGCGGCAGTTCGTGCAACCGCAGCTCTCACCGGGACGGAAACGGCAGTTCACCAACAGTTCCTTAGGTGCTTCCCTGCCCTCAAAGATTGCAGTCAGTACCTCTACGGTCTTCTCACCGACCTCGTTGTAGCACTGGTCCACGGTAGCAATGGAAGGGTAGAAACTCTGGCTCTCCTCAGTGTAGTCAAATCCGGTCACGATGACTCTGTCCATCGGCACTCCATTGTCCGAAAGAACATAACTGATGGTCTCCGCCAGCTGGTCATTCGCGCAGACGAAAGCATCCGGGAGTTTATCCCCTCTGCTGATGCGGTTCGCGAATTCATACAGGATCTGTCCCACTTCCCAGTTGGAATAGTAGACGTTCGAATCGGAAAATGTCAGTCCGTGCGCATACATGGAGTCCTTCAGGGCAATGAGGCGGTTGTTGGAGTCTTCGTTTTCCCGGGAACCCGCGATGAACATGATGTCGCGGGCACCGTGTACCTCGATGATATGGTCACAGAGCTGGCGCATGCCGGTATAGTTATTGATGCCGATATAATAGAAGCCCGGATGTTGCATACCGATGATGATGACTGGGATTCCGGAGTTCTCCAGGCGTTCCAGGAGGTGGTTGATCACCTCCGTAAAATTCAGTCCGGGCACGAACATAATGGCCGCATCGAATGTCTTCAGATCCGGCAGGTCATAGATCGCGCACAGGCTTTTTAACTCCACATCGGTGGAGGAATAGATTCCGTAACTTACAAATACATAATAGTCGATCGACTCCGCCGGCGTATTCTCAGACAGTCCTGTAAGATATCTCTGAACATTTTCGGCATTCCATCCGTTGACAAATACAGCTACTTTTTTCTTTCTTGTCTCCCGGGTCTCCATAGGCTTCCCCCTTAGTGTCTCTGTGATCCTCTTCTCAATTGACGTTCTGCTAAGCTTCTGTAATATATTATACTACAAAATAGCAGAAAATGCACGAATTTTCCCAAAAAAGCCACAGACTGTTATGAGCGCGGCTCGATCCACTCCAGCCCCAGGTCCTTATCATATGGAAAATCCACCAGCAGACGTGTGCGGATCATGACTTCACCGTCGGGTCCGCGGTCCGCCGCGCTTCGCTCGGCGGCGTTTTCGATGATGCGGATCCGTCCCCGCTTCACGCACCGATAGCGGCGGAACTCGCCGCGGACGTGAAAGATGCCCATGTAACCCAGAAAAGTCAGATACACCAGCAACATGACCGCGTAATAACAAATGTATCCCCAACCTGCGTCTGCGCGGACCGCCTGAACGATGCGTACACTCATCCAGACCGCCATTCCGGCCGATACCAGGCAGAAAAGCCCCATAACGAGAGTCTGCCGTAGGTATTTCTTTTTCAGGTAGTTTGCCTCCTGCGGGCTCGCTTCTCTCCCGTCCATGGACTGCCTCCTCTCCGTTCATAAACCACATCGTCCGGAAACAAAAGCCGCAGGGATCGCCGTCAAAAGCGGCGACCGGCTGCGGCTTTATATCGCGCGAACGGCTTACAGTGCTTCCGTTGCTTTCTTTTCGATCGCGAGGCCCTTGCGATAGCGCTCGGTATATGCGGCAAAGCCTGCGGTACCATTCGGATCCGCCTCGCAGGTCTTCTTCGTAACATCCGCGAAGATCTCCTGCTCCAGATAATCGGAAAGGCTCTGGCCGTCCTTCTTACATACGGTGTAATCAGCAAGAAGAGCGATACCATACGCGCCGCCCTCGCCGGCCGTTCCCTGCATAACGGAAACAGGTGCGTCGATGGCATCCGCCAGGATCTGCTGACCCACGCCCTCGGTCTTAAACAGACCGCCGTGTCCGAGTACGCTGGTTATGCGTACCTGCTCCTCTTTCAGGATATCCAGGCCCATCTTCAGGGTAGCCAGAGATGCGTACAGGTGGGTGCGCATGAAATTGGCCAATGTAAACTTAGCATCCGGTGTGCGGACGAACAACGGGCGTCCCTGCTCCATGTCCGTTACATGCTCGCCGGAGAAATAGTTATATGCCAGAAGGCCGCCGCAGTCGGCGTCGCCTTCCATCGCCTTGCGGTACAGGCTTCCGTAGAGTTCATCCGCGGACAATGCATGGCCCGTCAGCTTCGCGAACTCACCGAAGAGGCCGACCCAGGCGTTTAAGTCGGAAGTACAGTTGTTGCAGTGCACCATCGCAACAGTATCACCGGACGGCGTCGTTACGAGGTCGATCTCGGAGTGCACCTTCTTGAGATCCTGCTCCAGAACGACCATAGCGAAAACGGAGGTTCCCGCGGAAACATTGGCCGTGGTCGGACGAACGGAATTCGTAGCGACCATACCGGTGCCGGCATCGCCCTCCGGAGGGCAGAATACCGCGCCCGCCTGGAGGGTTCCGGTCGGATCCAGAAGCGCTGCGCCTTCCTTTGTCAGGGTTCCCGCGTTCTCACCGGCGCACAGCACCTTCGGAAGCAGGGATGCAATGGGCTGCGTAAAGCCCTTCGCCTGCGCGAGTTTATCAAAGGTAGCCATCAGATCCGTGCGGTAATCGCAGGTCGCGGAGTCGATCGGGAACACGCCCGAAGCCGCGCCGACGCCCAGAACCTTCTGTCCGGTCAGCATATAGTGAACATAGCCGTCCAGATCCGTCATGAAGCGGATGTCCTTCGTGTGTGTCTCACCGTTTAAGATGGCCTGCCAGAGGTGGGCAATGCTCCACCGCTGCGGGATCGGATACGCAAACGCTTCCGTAAGTTGAGCGGAAGCCTCCTGCGTCATCGTATTTCTCCAGGTGCGGAACGGCGCCAGAAGTTTGTCGTTTTCATCAAAGACCAGATAGCCGTGCATCATGGCGCTGATGCCGATACCTGCGAGCTTCTTGATGGTCACGCCGTACTGCTTCTGCACATCCTTATTCAGGTCAGCATAGGCGCTCTGCATGCCCTGCCAAACATCCTCTAAGGTGTAGGTCCAAACGCCGTTTTCCAGGCGGTTCTCCCACTCGTGGCTGCCCGATGCGATGGGTGCCTTATCCTCGCCTAAAAGCACCGCCTTGATACGGGTGGAACCAAGTTCGATACCGAGGCGGCCCTGGCCGGCCTCGATCCATTCTCTACTGTTCATACTATGTCTCCTGTCTTAGTAATAGATTTACATTTTTGAAGATCACTCCGTAAAGCAACCTTTGATGGTCTCGTATTCGCCGCCTTCGATGCTGCCGTCCGGCAGTCTGCGGAAGCAGCTCATAAATCTCCAGGCGTTTTCGCAGGTATGCTCCCGACATTCATGTCCCTGGCCGCTGACGCTGGCGAGCGCGTTGTAGCACTTACCGTCCTCTCGCTTAAACAGTTCGATCGTAAGTGTCGCCTTGCGCGCGGGATCGAAGGTCTTCACGGCTTCGTCCCCGTTTACGCCCCAAATCTTATTTTCCCAGTTCTCTTTCTCTTCCAACGTAACGTCGTCGGTCTTCACCGCGCCGTTCAATTTCAGGATGTACTGGATGCGGTCCAGACACTTCTGCGCCTGGAACGGCAGCTCCGGAAGCGGCGTCTCCTCTCCGCCCGCATAGAAGCAAGGCACCGGAACGGTCGTGTTCAGTTCGTACGGGGAAGGCTGGCCGAACACATTGATGCCCATCTCAAACGTCGCGTCCATGGGCGCAGCCGCCGCCAGATACGACGGGTGCTCCGCGATGAAATCCCAGCTCTTGCAGCCGCCCATCGAGAAACCGCTGCAGTAGATCCGCGTGGTGTCGATCTTATATTTCTTCTTCAGACGCTCGATCAGCTCGGTCATCTCCGTCGCCGTGCTGTTTAAGTGATGCTCGATCGAAACCAGCAGGAAGTTATGTCTGTGGGCAATGTTTGCCCAACCGGAAATATACGAAATGTAGAACGCGCTGTCACCGCCGCCGTGGAAAGCGATAAGCAGGGGCGCCGGGCCGTTGTCGAAGATGCCCTTATTGTAGAATGCGAAGTAACCTACGCGATGCTCGGCCGTTCCTTTATCGTCGCCGTTGTTATCCTTCGACGTCGGAAGCGTCTCGCTGCCGGACTCGATCACCATACCCTCTGCCTCGAGGTCCGGATCCAGTTCGAGCTCGCCCAGCATTCTCCGGAACTTCCTGGAAAATGCGTAGAAATCGGCGGAAACATCCTGCTTGTCTTCGATTCGGAGATATTTCACCTTCTCCTTCAGGACTGCATTGACCTCGTCGGAATTACCGACCGAGATCACGGGAATATCGTCCGCCTGCACGTCCGGGATCACCGAAAGGCGCTCCAGGATGCAGGTGACAGCCGCGCTGTCCGCTCCGTCGAACCACAGGCCATGGCCCTTGAAATGTTTCAGATAGTTCTTTGCGATAAAATCGGCGGAAACTCCGTAACCGTACAGGTTCGTGCGGAACAGAGCGCCGCGGATATGATAGTCATCCAGCTGATGCGTGAAGCGGTTCCAGCATTCTGCCACGCCGTCCTTGTAGTACTGGTTGATGCGTGAATTCTCCAGGATCTCGTCAAAGATCTTCGGATCTGCGTCCTTCCAGCCGTTCGCGGACGTCGGGTAGATATAAACGACGCTCGTCGCGAAATCCTGCGCCAGCTTGAAGAAGCCCTGTTCCTTCGCGAAACGCTCCGCCTCGTCGAAACCGAACTTCGTCTCGGTAAACACGAGCAGATACGGCGCGATAAAACCGTAATTCAGCAATTTGTCGTCTTTGTCGTTCTCCGGCACATAGCACACAGCGCTGAAGCGCTCAAAGACATGTTCCCAGCAAGCACCGCTCGCCGTTCTCACAACATTCGGCATTTCCTTCATATGAAATTGACTCCCTTTCTCAAAATGGTAGTATCCAAACAGATATTACTATTTTAATATAAGGGAGTCAAATATACAAGTGGAAATCGCGGTTTTCGCGAAATCTTCACTGATGTTTTGTGCACAAAAATGTGACAGTGGGGACGGTTCTTTTTGTCACGGTGACAAAAAGAACCGTCCCCCGTGTCACACAAGTCACGCTTTATGCGCCGGCCTGCGCCTGCATCTCCAGCTGCGCCTTTACCAGGCGGTAGTAGATGCCCTTCTTCGCCACGAGTTCTTCGTGGGTTCCGATCTCAGCGATCGTGTGGTCGTCGATGACCAGAAGGCGATCCGCGTTCTTCAGCGTGGACAGACGGTGCGCGATGGCAAATGTCGTCCGGCCTTCCGTCAGACGCTCCAGCGCCTGTTGGATCAGGAACTCGCTCTCGGTATCCAGACTCGCCGTCGCCTCATCCAGGATGAGCAGGCGCGGCTGCTTCAGGATGGCGCGGGCGATCGCGATACGCTGGCGCTCGCCGCCGGAGAGGGTCATACCCTTCTCACCGACATAGGTGTTGTAGCCATCCGGCATCTTCGAGATGAAATCGTGCGCATTGGCCAGTTTCGCTGCACGAACGACCTCTTCGTAGGTCGCGTCCGGCTTCGCAAAACGAATGTTGCTCAATATGGTTCCGGTAAACAGGAAGGTCTCCTGCAGAACGACGCCCAGCTGTGCGTGGTAATAATCATTCTGGATCTCCTTCAGCGGAATGCCGTCGATGAACAGTTCGCCGTCATCGATCTCATACAGACGCATCAGGAGGTTGATGAGGGTGGATTTACCGGCGCCCGAAGGACCGACGATACCGATCATCTCTCCTTTCTTCACCTTCAGATTGATGTCCTCGAGCACGGGCTCATAGGATTTATAACCGAAGGATGCGTGGCGGAATTCCACCTCGCCGTCGATGTCGTGTGCGACTGCGTTAGCGTCGTCACGGATACGCGCTTCCTGCATCATGACGTCGTTGATACGCTCCATACTTTCAACCAGGCCCGTAAGTTCACGCGGCATCGACGTCATCCACTGGATGTACTGATACAGCATGTTCGTGTACGTTACGAACTTAAAGAGGTCGCCGGCCGACATGTGTTCATCGAGCACCTGCATGCCGCCGTACAGAAGTACGAAGAAAATACCGAAGCCCATGATGAACTGGATGAGCGGGTTGAAGAGCGACCAGAAGCGCTCGTTACTGAACGATACTTTGGCGAACTCATCCGCCAGATCGTCGAATTTCTCCTTCTCTTTAGCTTCTTTTCCATAGGTCTTCACGACACGCATACCGGAGATGACGTCCTGCAGATTGCTGCTGACATCGTCCATCTTCATCCACTGCAGATGGTATCTGCGGTGAATGTTCTTACGGAATTTCAGCGTGAACCAGACGCCGAAGGGCGCGCTGGAAAATGCGAGCAGGGCCAGCTTCCAGTTCATGGCCAGCATGAAAATGACATCCAGCCCGAAAATGAATGCCACCGTAAACAGGTTGCAGAACGTATGCTGCATGAAATCCCGGATATTGCCCGTGTCGTAAACGACACGATCCATCAACTCGCCGGGTCGGCGATCGTTGATGAACTGCACGGACAAGGACTGCAGTTTGTCAAACATTTTCTTACGCACATCCTTCGCGATCTGCGCGCCCAATAACGTACAGAGGTATGTCTTGAGCACATTGATCACGACGATGCCTGCGCCGAGGATGAACATCGCAGTCAGGAAGAAAAGCGCCTTTCCCATGGTCCCGTCTTCACTCTTAAAAACGTCATCGATCAACTTGCCCTGCAAATGCGGGTTCAAAAGCGTCACGACCGAGGCCAGGATCATTACGAATGTGATCCGCACGATCTGCCATTTGTACGGCGTTACCATCTCCTTGAAATCGTGGATGAAACCGCCTTTTTTGTCACACTTCGGGCACTGGCCGGACTCCGTGAGCGCACGTCCGCACTTCGGACATACGGTCTCGCGTTCGTGGCTCTCCACCTTCTCGGTGCGCCCCTTACTCAAAATGTTGATACCACGCGCCATGTAAGCAAACCGTGTCCGGTGCTTCGCGGAATAGCGCACAATGAAATGCTGCGCGCCGTCGATCGTCGTAACGAGCATACCGCCGCCGATGGTCACCTCGGCCTTCGTATGCTTCATCTCGCTGATCGTATAGGTCGCCGCGACCTTCGATCCGCGCAGGACGAACACACGTTTGCTGCTCACCGCCAGATACCCGTCTGTGATCCAGCTGCGGTCCTCCTGCGAGACGTCATACGGCACGCAATAATATAACTCCTCCCCTTTCTCTAAGGGCAATGCACTTAGAGCGGGGATATCGTATTTTAGCTCCATATAAACTCCTTTTTTCTGTATATGATACTACGGATTTCTCCGCGCTTCGCGCTCTCGAAATCCTACAAACATTCGCCATACATTTCGCTTTCCTTCGGAAACCGGTATGGCTCATGTTTGTTCGGCTCTCAAGGTCCGTCCTGCGTATGCATGCATACGCGTCCGGTACTTTTCGAGCCTTGTATCATGTCACATAAACAGGTCTAACCTTCTCTGTTCTTTCTGTGTCAGTTTGGTCACGTCGCGGATCTCGAAGCGGTTTTCGTCGAGGTCGGTGATCAGGAGGCGAGTCTCAGACAAACGTACCACGGCGCTGGCGCCCATGTTGATGGCAAATTTGCATTCGCCGGCGTCCGTCATTACGTGGAAATACGCATAGCCGTACTCATCCTTGATGCTGAAGATCTTCGTGATCTGCGGTGTGAAGTAATACAAGGCCAGCTGTTCGTGGATGAGGTCCTGTGTCTCTTTCGACATCGCGGAAAGTTCCTCGATCACACCGATCTCGCGGTCCTTATCGTTATGGTCACGGACGGAGATGTAGCGCTCCGGGTCAGTGAACGGGAAGAGGCGCAGCACCTTCACGCGCGCATACTCTTTCCCATCGCTCTTCATGCTCAGGAAACCGCCCTCCGTCTTTGTAAATTGTACGTTGTCGTTGGAAAGGATCCGCGTTGTGATCATCTGATCCACGGCCTCCTGCGACACGCCGACATTTTTTCTGTCATTTATCTCTTTACTCATTTTATCCTCCAAGCGTTACTCCTGCTCCAGTTCCTTAAGCGCCAGGGACTGGGTCTGTAACGTACTTAATTTGTGGTAAATTCCGCCGAGTGCGTCCAGTTCTTCGCGGCTTCCCTCTTCCTCGATGCGCCCGTTCTCGATAACGATCAGGTGCTTCGCATCACGCAACGTCGACAAACGGTGCGCGATGGAGAGCGTCGTTCTGCCCTGGATCAAACGGTTCAGCGAGTTCTGGATGATCTTCTCCGTCTCGGTATCCACGCTGGCGGTCGCCTCATCCAGGATCAGGATCTGCGGGTTCGCGACGATGGCGCGGGCAATGGAAATACGCTGGCGCTCACCGCCGGAAAGCTGACGGCCTGCGGAACCGATGATGGTGTCGTAACCGTCCGGCATCTTCGAAATGAAATCATGCGCTCCGGCCAGTTTCGCCGCGTCGATGACCTCTAAGCGGGACACGCCCTCACGGGCATAGGCGATATTGTCCAGAACGGAACCCATGAAGATATAGGTTTCCTGGGAAACCATGGCAATGTTGCGCCGCAAGTCCTTAAACGAAAGCTTCTTAACGTTGATGCCGTCGATCTCGATGCTTCCGTCATCCACGTCGTACAAACGGGATAACAGGGAAACGAGGGTGGTCTTTCCGGCGCCGGAACGACCCACGATGCCCAGCATCTCACCGGGCTGAACGTGCAGGTTGATCTTCTTTAAGATCGGGCGGTTCGCGTCGTATCCGAAACTCATGTCGCGGATCACTATCTCACCACGCGGGTTCGTAAGCGGGATCGGGTTCGCATCCTCACGAACTTCCGGCACCGCATCGATGATCTCGAACATACGCTGCGCCGCATTGATCGAATCCGACCAGCTGCGGAACATCCATGAGAAGGACTGCAGCGGACCGTTCATCTGGCCGACATAGCCGACGAAGGTGATCAGGTCGCCGTAGCTCATACTCTTTACATTCAGGACCATGAACGAACCCAGGACCCATACCCAGATACTGGATACCTGCTGGATCAATTCGTATAAAAGTGTAAAACGGTTGTTGTATTTGACGATACGTACTTCTGCGTCACGCAGGTACTCGTTCGGTGACTCGAAACGTGACGTCTCGGGCTCTTCCTGTCCGAAGGCACGAACGACACGCGCGCCGGTCAGGTTATCATTGACCCGGCTGTTGACGGAACTCTCCGCACGGTGACGGCGTCCGTTCAGAATCCACAGACCCGGCTTCAGTTTCACCGACAGGATGACCAGAAGCGGCAACAGGATCGACGCAACGATCGACATCTGCCAGTTCATGCGGTAAATGACCACGAAGGTGATGATGATCGAGATCGAATTCACGATCAGTCCCGGAGCGCCGTCCAGGAAGAAGCCGCTGATACGCTCGGCGTCACGCAGGCAGCGTGTCATCAGCGTACCGGTCTGCTTCGATGTGTAAAAGCGCATGGAGAGTTTCTCCATGGAGGCAAATACATCCTTCTTCATGGTCAGGACCGACCGCACAACGATGAACGAGGACACGATGCCATGCACCATGCTGTTCAACATATTGAGTAATCGGGAACCGAGCAATGTGATGACCAGTGCGATCAAAACCATTGTATGCTTGCCGGAAAGTCCCAGAAAATCAAAGATCGGAACTTCCTTCTTCTCGAGCACCTGACCGTACAGGATCGAACCGGTGAAATACGGCCAGATCAGGCCGATGGCTGCCGACAGGCCGAAGCCAGCGAACATGATGATAAGCGCCAGTTTATACTTCGTGAAATACTTCAGAGCACGCACGAAGATCGACTTTTTGCTCATGCAGTTCGGACAGATCTTCCGCTTCGGATCCGGATATTTCGTATGACAGATCGGGCAGAACAGATCAGGATCTTCCTCTTGATCTTCTTTTTTCTTCAGCGCCTGCTCCGGGTTTTCATAGACTTTGAGCAGGTGGTTCATGGTTCCCATGTACAGATTGGTAAATGCGCAGATCTGCACGGACTCGCCGCCGATCGTAGCTACCAGCAGATTCGTCGCCACCTGGTGCTCCATCCTAAGGTCGCTGATCTTCTCGCGATCCCAGACCGCCACCTTTACGTCAGATTCGACCGGCGTCTGCTCGATCTTCTTTTTCTTCTTTTTCGGTGCATAGCCCTTAAAAACGCGCACTTCTTCCACGCGTTTGTCATAGAGGGCCAGCGCCAGTTTGGTTTTTGTTAATACCAAATACCCGTCCAGATACTCCGCCTCAAAGGATAAGTCTAAGGGGCTCGATGCTAAGATCTCATCAGCCTCGATCCCACTTACCTTTAAGGCGTCTGCCACCTTCGGGGTTATCTTTTCCTCTATCATTTTCTCCTCCTGCATACAGATCCGCTCGGGATCCGATGCCTCTTCCAATACTATAATTCACCAGGTACACTTCCTGTACGCCTTTTTTGAGTAACTGAGAAACGCATACATGGGCGGTACTTCCGGTGGTAAAAATATCATCCAGTAATATCACACGGCGATATCCCGCCGCGCGTTTGGTCGCGGAAAATGCTCCTTGCAGATTATCCAGCCGCTCCTGCAATCCGAGCTTCTTTTGCGCCACCGTCTTCTTCACCCGGATCAGAGCCTTCGGATCCACGGGGATCCCCAATCTCTTTCCGAGTTTCTTCGCCAAGACCTCCGCCTGGTTATAACCTCGCTCCCGCTTCTTACTTTTATGCACGGGTACCGGCAGGATCACCTCTGCCTGCCAGTTTTGGATTTGTGCTCCGTAACGGGAAACCATCTCTTCGGTCAGAAAATCTGCAAACTCCCGGCCGTTCTCATACTTCAATTTCCACAACAGGTGCGCTGCGGCTTCACAGGTATAGTCCATCAGCGCGATGCCCTGTATGAAATTTCGGTTTTTCGTCCGGCATTCCGGGCAGAATTCATCCTCCTTCCGGATCAGCATGGCTCCGCATTTATAGCACGTCGCCCCGCTGACGAAGCGGATCTTCGGATAGCAGGTGTTGCAGCACAGACCATTGTGGAGATTCCCATTTTTCGACACAATGTCGAAACAGACCGGACACCGTCTGGGCCAGATCAGCTGCATCACAGCCTCTCCGATCCGCTTCGGCCATCGCTTTCGGTCTATGTTTCTTTCATCTGTCATATAAGCTTGTTTTTTCTCCCGCCAGGTCCGGTTCTGCTCCTGTTTCTGTCCGCATTTTCCGGTTACAAGACTTCTGCGAGCCGTTCTTGCAGCCCACTGTAGCGCATCATTTGCCGTTCATTCCGTATCATACCGCGAAACGTCTCCACGCTACCGACCACAGTCACGCAGCTTCGGGCACGCGTAACGGCCGTGTAGAGCAGGTTTCGGTTCATCAGCATCTGGGGGCCGGATAACAGCGGCAGGATCACTGCCGGATACTCGCTTCCCTGCGATTTGTGGATCGTGACCGCATAGGCCTGATCCAGCTCCTCCAGTTCCGCGTAGGTATACTCCGCGATCCGTCCCTCATCGAACTCGACTTCGACACGCTCGGTAAATAGGTTAATGGTCTTGATGATCCCCAGATCTCCGTTGAAAACGCCCATTCCCTTAGCGATGGGAATGTTGAATTTGCCGCGGACCTCCCACTCCTTCTGGTAGTTGTTGCGGATCTGCATCACCTTATCGCCTTCGCGGAAAATGATGTTGCCCGCCTCTTTTTCCCGCAGGTTTTCGCGGGGAGGGTTTAACGCGTTTTGCAACTCTCGATTCAGGTTTTCAACCCCGAGGACGCCCTTTCGCATAGGAGTCAGGACCTGAATATCCCGCACCGGTGCATGTACATAGTCCGGCAGTTTCTCCCTGAGCAGCGTGATCGTCGCACCGATGATCTGGGCGGCGACGTCCCTCTTAACGAACAGGAAATCCCGACTCTTTGGATCCGGCTCAACATCCTGTCCGCGGTTGATCTTATGTGCATTGATGATAATATCGCTCATGGCGGCCTGGCGGAAGATCTTCGTCAGCTTCACGACCGGAAATCGTTCCGATCCGATGATGTCCCGAAGCACGCACCCCGGTCCGACACTGGGCAGCTGATCTACGTCGCCAACCAGCACGACGTGCATGCCCCGGACTAAGGCCTTCAACAGACCATTCATCAGGAATATATCAACCATACTCATCTCGTCGACGATCACCACATCCTCTTCGAGCGGGGTAAATTCATCCCGTCCGAACTTCATGCCTGCCCCGTCCGGCGCACCGGATACCTCCAGCAGGCGGTGGATCGTCTTTGCTTCATGTCCTGTCGTTTCCGACATTCGTTTTGCCGCGCGACCGGTCGGCGCGGCCAAGGCGATGGTGTGCCCCTTCTTCTGGAAGTACCGTATCATCGCGTTGATGATCGTCGTTTTTCCGGTACCCGGACCACCGGTCACGATGGTCAGTCCATGGGTGATCGCGGTCAATACCGCCAGCCTCTGGTTCTCATCGAGCTCCTTCAGCTGCGTTTCCTCTTCGATCACGCGGTCCAGCTCCGCTTCGATCTGCTCTTTTTTCTCCTTCGTGCGGATCGATGCAGATGCTAAATCGGTCAATTTCCGCGCCACCGCCAGTTCGGTGTAGTAATACGCGGCCAAGTAGATCTCCAGATCATCCTCTTCCTGCCTACTTTCTAAAAGCATCGGCCGCTTCGCAATCACACTCCGCGTCAACATCATGTCGGTCAGGTTCTTTTCGACCAATGTGACATCGACCTGCAGAAGCTCCTGCGCACGCGCCACCAGTTCTCCCTTCGGGAGGTAGGTATGCCCCTCGCCGCCGGCCTCCTGCAACAGATGCGTCACGGCCGCACAGATTCGGAATTCCGAGTCGAACGCCAGCCCCTGGCGCAGGGCGATCGCATCGGCCGTCTTAAAGCCGATGCCGGAAACCTTCTCGACCAGGTCGTACGGGTTCTGCCGAAGGACACTGTATATGTTTTCTTTGTAGATCTCGTAGATACGGACCGCCATGGACGTTCCGATCCCTAAGTTCTGGAGGAAAATGATCGCGTCGCGAAGCTGACGTTTTCCCTGCACCTGCGCGGCGATTTCATAAGCCTTCCCCTGGCTGATGCCCTTAACCTCGGACAGCCGCTCGGGTTCCTCCTCCATGATTCGGAACGTATCCGTTCCGAACTTATCGACGATACGCGCGGCGAGTTTCTCACCGATGCCTTTTATCGCGCCCGATCCTAAGTAATTACGGATCGAGATCACGTCCTGCGGCACCTTTCGCTCATAGGAAGTCACCTTGATCTGCGGGCCGTACATCGGGTGTTCCAGATACTCACCCTCGACCTGCACATAATCGCCGATCTCCGCTAAAGGCATGAGCCCGACGATGGTGTACTCCCCATCCTGCGTCTCGAGGGTCATGACCTTATAGCCGTTTTTTTCATTTTCATAAACCACGTGCCCGATGGCACCCTCGATCGTCATATCACTTAAACCTCTCTATAGTCCGCCGGTCATAAACTACCGGCCGTATCTTAACTGTTCCCGGGGTATTGCAAACGGGAATGTGCCGACAAATTCAGCCGCTACATTATTACATTTTCCCGGTTCAAAAACGTGAATGTGCGGTCAATGTCCCCCTGAAATAAACCGGAGAAGAGGACACGCAAGTTCACAAATTGCGAAAAAAACGTGCTTCCGCACAGGAATAAACTTCCCGAAAAACAGAAGCACGTCAAGCAACCATTATTCGCCCATCTCGTCCAGAAACTCAATGTACTTACCGGTTCCGATGGCTACGGCAGTCATCGGATCCTCGGCAGTAATCGTATTGATCCCGGTCTTTTCTTCGATCAGTTCTTCCAGACCGCGAAGCAACGAGCCGCCGCCGGTCAGGACGATGCCCCGATCGGAAATGTCCGCCGCCAGCTCCGGAGGCGTACGCTCCAGTACCGCATGGACGGCATCCACAATTTGTGTTGCAGGCTCACGAAGGGCCTCCAACGTTTCATCCGAGGTGAACGTCACGGTCTTAGGCAGACCCGTGACCAGGTTTCGTCCCCGCACGTCCATCGTCAGGACATCCTGACGCGGATAGCAGGTTCCGATATTGATCTTGATCTCCTCAGCGGTGCGCTCCCCGATCAGGAGATTGTGCTTCTTTCTCATATAACGAACGATCGCATCATCGAAATCATCGCCCGCAACCTTGATGGAATTACTTACCACCGTGCCTCCGAGGGAAATGACTGCGATATCCGATGTTCCGCCGCCGATATCGACGATCATGTTTCCGCATGCCTTGGAAATATCCACGCCTGCACCGATTGCTGCTGCTAACGGCTCCTCAATGATACGGACGTCGCGCGCGCCGGCTTCGTAGGTCGCGTCCTCGACTGCCTTACGCTCAACTTCCGTGATCTCACTGGGCACACAGATGCAGATACGCGGCTTACGCAGCGTACGTCGACCCGTAGCCTTACGGATAAAATATTTCAACATCTTCTGGGTCGCGATGTAATCGCTGATAACGCCCTGTCTGAGCGGACGAATCGCCACGATATTACCGGGCGTACGTCCGATCATCAAACGCGCATCTTCTCCGATCGCCTTTATCTCGTTCGTTTCGCGGTCAATGGCAACGACCGACGGCTCCTTGAGCACGACGCCCTTACCCTTAACATATACTAAGATACTGGCAGTTCCCAAATCGATGCCGATATCTGAAGATAACATCATAGTTGAATTCCTCCTGATTATAGACTGCAAAACAGTCTATAATGTGCAAAGTACGTCTCGCGCATAGACTGATCAAGCGCTGAAACTCACTTCAAACCCGAAAGGCCACATAACCGGCCTTCCACACGATCGATCAAATTTTAGATCAAACAGTGCCTCTTATAAATTTATCATAAAATGGTATATATGACAAGGAGAAAATACAGATTCTTACTGCCTTTTTCCAAAAAAATATTTCATCCTTTTTTTAGAAAGACTTTATACTTATTTTAGAAACCAATCATATTTAGGACATATTTATCCCTTATCATGTAACCATGAAGCAAGGGAAAGAACTGCTAGGCAGTTTCTCCCGTACCAATTCCCGATGCTTCCCATTCGGAACGAGAGTTCCGATCATGCATGCACAAAGCATCTTATAAGTTTTTTCCTTTTCCTAGCTGCGGGCGGCCTGCCACCGCCCCGTAACTTCGCTTTTAAAACCACAGCCCCCTCCAACTAACTGTGGTTTTTGCCATAGAGTCACGAAAGTGACACTTTTTGTTTTCATTTTCCTATTTCCTTCTTGTTATTTCCACACGGCCGGGTTTCCCCCCATAAGCCGTGTGGTTTTACTATGCGCAGAAATAATAACCCACAAGTAGAAATCTTTACTCACAATGTAGTATTACCACCAAAAACATCTTTTGTTTCCATTCCGGTGGCCACCCATCCACGGTTGCTTACTCCTTACCTTTCTAAAAGCAACCAAAAGCATCTATCTCTTCTCATTTTGGTGGCCGTCACTCTGCAGCAACTCACCTCTTCCCCTTCCAAAAGCAACCAAAACCATCTATTACTTCCCTTCTGGTGGCCGACTATCCTCGGCTAGTCATCCCTTCCCCCTCAAAAACAACCAAAAGCATTTATTTCTTCCCTTTTGGTGGCCTTCACTTCACGGCTGCTCACCTCTTGACTCTTCAAAAGCAACCAAAAACATCTATTACTTCCCTTTTGGTGGCCGTCTATCCCCGGCTAGTCACCTCTTGACTCGCCAAAAGCAACCATAAACATCTATTCTTCTCGTTCTGGTGGCCATCACTCCTCACCTACTCACCCCTCCCCCTCAAAAAAGCAACCATAAGCGCCTATTCTATCTCTTTTGGTTGCCAGCACTTCTCGACTGCTCATTCCTTATCTTTCAAAAAGCAACCAAAAGCGCCTATTCTATCTCTTTTGGTGGTCAGCACTTCTCGACTGTTCATTCCTTATCTTTCAAAAAAGCAACCAAAAGCGCCTATTCTATCTCTTTTGGCTGCCAGCACTTCTCGACTGCTCATTCCTTATCTTTCCAAAAGCAACCAAAACCATCTATTTCTTCCCTTCTGGTGGCCGACTATCCTCGGCTACTCACCTCTTGACTCTTCAAAAGCAACTAAAAACATCTATTCTTTCCCTTTTGGTGGCCGTCTATCCCCGGCTACTCATCCCTTTCCCCTCAAAAGCAACCAAAAGCATCAACCACAACCGCACCCTTAGAAAGGAGACATATCATGCAAATCAAAGAAATCGCACTTGAAATCGAAACTCTCGAAAAGCAACTCCACACTATTTCCATGGAGTTAGAAAAACTGAAAAAACAGCTCCCTGAAAATGGACGTCTCCACGCCCTCCGACATGGTAAAACATACCAGTATTACATACGAACGCCAAAGGACAGGGAGACCGGAAAATACATAAAAAAGCGAGATAGAGCAACTGCTGCGAACCTCGCACAACTCGAATATGATGAGCGTTTGATCGAGCATTTGCATAAAAGAATACGGGATTTGAATATGCTCAACACGCTCTCTTCGGATCCTTTCGAGGCCGCATTCGATCAGATGGCTCCGGGGAAAAAGGAACTGATCGATCCACACTATCTCTCTGATGAAGCCTATCTCAGAAAATGGCGAGACCAAACCTACGCAAAAATGGACTTCGACGAGAAAGCTCCGGAGTACTATACCAGGCAAGGCATACGTGTTCGCTCGAAATCCGAGATCCTGATCGCAGACATTTTAGATGAAATGTCGGTTCCCTTTCTCTATGAAAAGCCCCTGCTTCTAAGTTCAGGCATCTACCACCCCGACTTTACCCTGTTGAATATAAAAGAAAGAAAAGAAGTTTATTGGGAACACTTCGGAATGATGGACGACATGGATTATCGTAACAATGCCTTCAAAAAAATACGGAAATATGAAGCAAGCGGCCTATTCTGTCCCGATTCATTCATCTGGACCATGGAAACCGGGCGCTTCCCGCTGGATACAAAAAATCTTCGTAGAATGGTTAAGGAAATGAAATCAAGTATGGGATATTGATCTCCCCCTAGTCCCCCTAGTGCCACGGCCACCAAACGTACGACATTTGAGGTTCTTGATTGCCTTTTCGGTCAATGGTCCATCACAGCCTGAGGTCTCTGGCCACCAAACTTACGTTATTTGAACATCTTGGTTGCCTCTTCATCCAAAAGCCTTGAACAACCTAAAGTCTACGGCCACCAAATCTACGTTATTTTAGCTTCCTGGTTGCTTTTTCATCCAGAAGCCTTGAACAGCCTAAAGTCTCTGGCCACCAAATCTACAATATTTGGACATCTTGGTTGCTTTTTCGACCGAGAACCCCAACCTACCTAATATCTCCATCCACCAAATCTTCGATATATGAGCTTCTTGGTTGCTTTTTCATCCAAGATTCCCGAACAGCCCAAAGTCTCTGGCCACCAAACCTACGTTATTTTAGCTTCTTGGTCGCTTTTTCATCCAGAAGCCCCGAACAGCCTAAGATAGCAAGACCAGTGACTCGCACTCTTTCCCCTCTTCTGCTCCTATCTTGACAGTATCGAGTCAAAACGCTAAAATAATAACATCGACATTCGGGCTGCAAAGCAACTCGCGGCCCGTAGAACACTAAAGCAAACCAATGATTCATTTCGATCCATTGCAGAAGGAGGTCGCCATGATCGTTGACTATATCGGATGCCAGCACAAGCATTCCGAAGACTTTCACATCAATCGGCCACAAGGGCTGGAGAACCACATCCTGCTCCTCATTAAATCCCCGGCGCTCTTCTCCGTTGACGGCGCCCTCGTTCCGGTACGCAAAAACAGTTTCGTCATCTACAAAGCCGGTACCCCGCACGAATACTGTGCCTACAAAGAGCCTTACATCGACGACTTCATCCACTTCCATTTTGAGGAAGGAGACGAAGAATTCTTTGCGTCCCATAATATGATCTTCGACCGGCCGGTATATGTCGGCTCATTGACCGAATGCTCTGAGATCCTCCGAAACATGTGCTTCGAGTTCTGCACTCCGGGCGAGGACCGCAACGAAGGCCTAAACCTTTACTTCCGCCTGCTGATCCTGAAGCTAGGGCGCGCTCTGCGCGGCGCTTCATTGACCGCATCCGATCTCAACTCGGACCACTTCCAGGCACTGCGCACGATCCGCGAGAAGATCTTCAGCACGCACGCTTTCCACATGTCCATCGATGAAATGGCTCGTGCGGCCAATGTCAGCCGCTCCTATTTTCAGCATTCCTATAAGATGCTCTTCGGCCAGAGTGTCCGCGACGATATTTTGCAGAGCCGGATGTCACATGCGAAACTGCTCCTCTCCTCAACGAGAGTTCCGATCTCTGCCATCGCCGAGCAATGCGGCTACAACAATGACGTCCATTTTATGCGTCAGTTTAAGAATTACACAGGACTGACTCCGACAGAATATAGGAAACAATACAGCGCGTAGAACACGCGCTGTTTTCTTTTTGCAATGTATTTCACAAATCGAAGCACAAAACATCAGTATATATAACACATATGTCTATTGTGAATTGTGTAAAAAAAGAGTATATTTATACCGTGAGTTGAATTCAAAACTTACACGGACAGATGAAATACCTGTACGGACTAAAGTATTTCATTTTCCGCGTTGTCTCAATGGATAGATGGCTCAATCCTTTGATAGAAAGCTGATTTCAACGGTTTCGGTCAGGATCAACCTCCTCGACCGGCTGTGAACCGCAATCCTTCTGCTGCAGGCGGAGGTGCAATCCAACGCGCTACACACGTCCACATCAGGACATTCTAATTCCTTTCTTGCGAGCATCACCGCCCGCGGTTCACACGAATCAAAGCACAAAGCACAGGTTGCAAAAGTTAGATAAAGATGGTAAGTGGCTCCCGAAAGGGAGCTTTTTTTGCGCAAAATGTAGGAGACTTCGGTGCTTTTGGTTGCTTTTCCGCACGAAAGCCCCGAGCAACCTAATCCCTCCAGCCACCAGATCTACGTTATTCAAGCTTCTTGGTTGCTTTTTTATCCAAAAGCTACGAATAGCCGATGGGCCCTGGCCACCAAACCTACTATATTCAAGTTTCTTGGTTGTTTTTTCATCCAAAAGCTACGAATAGCCGATGGGCCCTGGCCACCAAGCCTACTATATTTGAACTTCTTGGTTGCTTTTTCATCCAAAAGCTACGAATAGCCGATGGGCCCTGGCCACCAAACCTACTATATTTGAGCTTCTTGGTTGCTTTTTCATCCAAAAGTCCCGAACAGCCAACAGTCTCCGGCCACCAGATCTACGATATCTATGCTTCCTGGTGGCTTTTCAGGCCGTAACCTCCAAACAGCCCAAGGCCTACAGCCACCAAAAGCAGCCCTCAGCCCCCACCCCCAAAAAAGTAGCCGAGGTCTCGTTATGAGCCCCCGGCTACACTATACATAACAATTCTTTTTCTTCAGTCTTTCCAGGTTCTCCGAAGGAGTAATACCAACATGGGCAGGATCTCCAGTCGGCCGGCGAGCATGTCGAACATCAAAACCGACTTCGAGAGAATGCTCAGCGAGGAATAGTTTCCGGCCGGGCCCACAATGCCGAGGCCGGGGCCGATGTTATTCAGTGTTGCTGCTACGGAAGTGAATGTTTCCGTAAAGTCCATGGTATCCAGCGAAACGATCAGGCAGGATGCAACGAAGACCAGAATATAAGCAACCAGGAAGCGCTCCACCGAGTGGATCACGTTCTTCTCTACCGGGCGACCTTCGAAGTGTACGCGACGCACGCTACGCGGATGAATCGCACGGTCCAATTCATTCTTACAAGACTTGATCAAGAGTACCCAACGCGATACCTTCATACCGCCGCCGGTACTGCCGGCGCAGGCGCCGACGAACATCAAAAGCACCAGGATCGTCTTAGAAAATGTGGGCCACATGTTGAAGTCCGCGGTCGAAAAACCGGTCGTCGTCATGACGGAACTGACCTGGAACGCCGAATGATGCACGGAGTCGCGAACCGAGTCGTACACGCCGCTCGTGTAGATATTGACCGTAATGGCCGTGATCGCCACGAACACGATGATCAGGTAGTAGCGAAGCTCTTCGCATTTGAAAGCCTGCTTCGGCTTCTTCATCAGGAAAAGGAAATACACATTAAAATTCACACCGAACAGGAACATGAAGATCGTGATCGCGGTCTGCTGCCCCATCGCGTAGGCGCCGATGCTCGAATTCAGGATACCGAAGCCTCCGGTGCCGGCCGTCGCAAACGAAAGTGCCAACGAGTCAAAAGGCTTCATGCCCAGGATCAGCAGAGTTCCGATCTCGGCAACCGTTATGAAAATGTAGATGCCGTACAGGATCTGCGCGGTCGAACGGATACGCGGAACCAATTTGCCGACCGATGGGCCGGGGCTCTCCGCCTTCATCAGATACATATCCGAGCCGCCCGTCATTGGCAGGACTGCCAGCAGGAAAACCAGCACGCCCATGCCGCCGATCCAGTGTGTAAACGAACGCCACATCAGGCCCGTCTTACTCATGGCCTCCACATCCTTAAGGATGCTGGCACCGGTCGTGGTGAAGCCGGAAATACTCTCAAACATGGCATCCGCAAAGGAAGGAATCTCGCCGCTGATGATAAACGGCAACGCGCCGACCAGACTCATCAGGATCCACGCGAGCGCAACGGTCACGAAACCCTCACGCGCATAAAACGCCTGTCTGTCCCGCTTGATGTAACGCCCCAGCGTGCCTAAAAGCAGGCTGCCCAGCATCACGATCAGGTACGCTATGCCCTCTTGCTCACGGTAAATGAGTGCCGTCACGCAAGGCAGCGCCATAAACACGCCCTGTAACTGGAGCACGCGGCTGAGTATATAGAATATCATGGGATAATTCATATTAGCCCTCCAGAATGTCCTTCACGTCATGCAGTCCGGTGTGCGTCGTGATAACGATTACCGTGTCACCCACCATGATCTTATCCTGGCCGCCGGGAATCAGGATGGATCCGTTTCGGTTAATGCATGCCAGCAGCAAATTATCCTTCAGTGACAGCTCCGACAGCGGCACATCGACCACAGGCGACGTCTCACGGATCCAGAACTCGAGCGCCTCCGCGCGGTTGTCGACCAGCTGATACAGCGTCTCCACATTACTTCCGAGCGAATTCGACATGGCGCGCACATAGCGCACGATCTCCTCCGCGGTCGTAAACTTCGGGAAAATGATACTTCCCACGTCCAAAGTCTTTATCAATTCATCATAATAGATCCGGTGAATGCGCGTCACGACCTTCGCCTGCGACACCTTGCGCGCGAACATCGAAAGCATGATATTCTCTTCGTCCATATTCGTCATGGAGACGAACGCACTGGCACGGTCGATGCCCTCTTCCTTCAGTACGCTCCGGTCCGCCCCATCGCCGCAGATGATCTGCGCCTCAGGCAGCAGCTCCGACAGTTCGTCCGCCCGCTCCGGATCCCGCTCGATGATCTTCGTCGCGATACCGCTGGACAGCAGTTCCTGCGCCAGATAGTAGGTCGTCGAACCTCCTCCCACGATGAGCGCGTCCTTAACCGCCTTCGTCGCCATGCCCATGGCACGGAAGAACTTCACGATGTTCTTCGGCGTCGCCGCCACGTGGATCACGTCGTTTTCCTTCAGCGTGAAATTACCGCCCGGAATGTGGACCTCGCCATCCCGCTCCACGATACAGATCAGGACGTTGCAGCCTAAGCGCGAGGAAACCTCCTTCAGCTGCAGCCCGACCAGCACATTTTTCGAATCCAGTTTAAAACTCGACAGTTCGACCTTTCCCTTCGCGAACGTCTCTACTGAGATCGCCGACGGAAACTTCAGAAGCCGCGCGATAGCATGCGCCGTCGCAAGCTCGGGGTTAATGGTCATGGACAGACCCAGTTCCTCCTTAATGAAGTCGACCTCGCGATTGTAGACCGGGTTACGCACACGGGCAATGGTGCTGCAGTCGCCGGCCTTCTTCGCGATAAGGCAGCACAGCAAGTTCACCTCATCCGAGTCCGTTACCGCGATCAGCAGATCCGCCTGCTCTACGCCGGCCTCCATCTGCGTCGAGTAACTCGCGCCGTCACCGACAACGCCCATAATATCACACTTATTGGCCAATGCTTCGAGCGACTCCTTTTCATCGTCGATCACGGTCACATTATGCCCTTCCTTCACCAACTGCTCCGTCAGCGCCCCGCCGACATTACCGCAGCCAACTACGATGATCTTCATATGTAAATCTCCCATTAAATAGTCCGTTTTTCGGAAAACGGCTATGTCAATACATATAGCTATTAATTTACATCAACATAATCTTCATCAAACAGCGGTGTTGAGAAATACCGCTCCGCCGTATCCGGAAGGATGGTGACCACCGTCTTACCGGGGCCCAGTTTCTTCGCCAATTGCAGCGCGGCTGCAACATTCGTTCCGCTGGAAATGCCGCACAGGATGCCTTCCATGCGGGCTAAATTCTGTGCTGTGGAGATGGCCTCTTCATCCGTGACAACATAGATATGACTATAGATGTTTTGGTTCAGGATCGGCGGTATCAAACCATCGCCGATACCCATCTGAAGATGTGTACCGATCGTTCCGCCGGCCAGGATGGCTGCATTCTCAGGCTCCACCGCCCAGATCTCGATATCCGGGTTTTGCGCCTTAAGCACTTCCCCGATGCCGGTAAGCGTGCCGCCGGTTCCGATACCTGAGCAAAAACCATGGATCTCACACTCTGCCTGCTCTAAGATCTCCACCCCAGTATGATGCCTATGCGCGCGCGGATTCGCCGGATTTTCGAACTGCTGCGGCACGAAGACATTCGGGTTATCCGCCTTCATTTTCAGAGCTGTCTTCACGCATTCATCGATGCATTCGCCGATGTTTCCGTCATCATGGATCAGAATAACTTCCGCTCCGTAGTGCTCTACCAGTTTGCGGCGCTCCTCGCTAACCGAGTCTGGCATAATGATGACCGTACGCAAGCCCTTCACGGCTCCGACCAATGCCAGACCGATGCCCTGGTTTCCGCTCGTCGGTTCCACGATGATCGTGTCCTTCGTAATAAGGTCTCGTTTCTCTGCGTCACGAATCATGCAGTAAGCCGTCCGCGTCTTGATCGAGCCGCCCACATTCAAGCCTTCAAACTTCACCAGGACCTGTGCGCTGTCCGGCCCCACCATACGATTGAGACGCACCAGCGGCGTGTGGCCGATCGCCTCCAGAATATTGTTTAAAATCATAAAAAACTCCCATTTGCAGCGCTACTCATCAAGCGCCACACATCACAATAAAGCAGGCTTTCGACCCGCTTGTATCATTATAGCAAAAAGAAGCGATATTTGCAAGAAAAGGCGGTGGAACGCGGCAAGCTTTAAGAGATTTGTAAGGAGTCGCAGGCACACGTTTCGGATAGGAATAAAGCAGGGCCACCAAAGCGATGAAAAACAACGTTTCTGGTTGCTTTTCAAACTTCTGCATGCAACCTGCAGGATAGTCGCGGCCACCAAAGCAGCGAAATAAGCTTCATCTGGTTGCTTTTCGAACCTCAGCATGCTACCTGCAGGATAGTCGCGGCCACCAAAGCAGCAAAATAAGCTTCATCTGGTTGCTTTTCGAACCTCAGCATGCTACCTGCAGGATAGTCGCGGCCACCAAAGCAGCGAAATAAGCTTCATCTGGTTGCTTTTCAAACTTCAGCATGCTACCTGCAGGATAGTCGCGGCCACCAAAACAGCGAATTAAGCTTCATCTGGTTGCTTTTCATAGTCCCCAGGGCTTTCCAAAAGTTTTCACCCACCAAAAAAGGCCTGTGGCGGAACGTTTCTCCGTATGCCACAGGCCATAAACTGTCTAAGTTATATTCTCTACGAAACATTCAAAATATCAGGCTTCCGTCGGCGCAGGCTTCGCTGCCTCTGCCGGTATCACCTTCACGCCCTCTCCTCTATCCGGGAGCTTATATTTCTCCATGTATTCATCGTAGGTACGATTGTAGTTGCTAATATCGTTGTCGCGGATCTTCTGCTGGTATTCGTGCATCTCCAGGCTGTCCTGCGCGATCTCAAGCATACACAGGGCCACGTTCGAGCAGTGGTCGGAGACACGCTCCAGATTCGTCAGGATATCCGAGAGGATAAAGCCCATCTCAATGGTGCATTCATTGCGCTGTAAGCGCTGTACATGGCGTTTTTTGATTGCAGACTTAAGATAGTCCACCGTCTGCTCTAAAGGCTCTACATGAAGCGCTAAAGCGAGGTCGTCGGTTGTAAATGCGGTCAATGTCATGTTCAGTATCTCGAGGACGGCACGCGTCATGGTGTCGAGCTCGACGGTCGCCTCCGCAGAGAAAGCTAGGCCTTTGTCGGCGATCTCCTGCGCGGTCTCCAGGATGTTGACCGCATGGTCGCTGATACGTTCGAAATCACCGATCATGTGCAGCAACTTCGTGACCTCATGGCTGTCCGCCTCGGTCATGTTACGCCCGGACAGTTTTACCAGGTAGGTACCGAGCATATCCTCGTAGTGGTCGACCTCCTCCTCGCCTTCGCGGATCGTATTGCCCACCTTTTCAGTGTAATTCGACAAAAGATCCAGCGAGATAGCCAGTGTATCGCAGGCCAAGACCGCCATGTTGTTCGTCGCTTCGCGGCAACGATCCAGAGCGATGGATGGTGTATCCAGAAGACGTTCGTCCAGGACTTCGATCTTCTCTTCCGACTTTGCATCGGGAACGGTCTTCACCGCCAGAGCGACCAGTTGCTTCGAGAACGGTGCCCACAGGGTCAGTGCAGTCAGTTTAAATGCCGTATGAACCAAAGCGATACCGACAGGTCCTGCCGCTCTACTCAGGAAGGGGATCGAGATCATATTTGAGATCAGAATGTAGATACCCAAAAGAACGACGGCAGCGATCACATTGAAATACAGATGGATCCACGCTGCTCTCTTCGCATTTTTCGTAGCTCCCACAGAGGAGATCATGGCAGTGATACAGGTACCGATGTTCTGGCCCATGACGATAGGGATCGCGGTTCCATACGAGATCGCGCCGGTCGTGGACAATGCCTGCAAAATACCGACGGATGCGCCGGAACTCTGGATGGCCGCCGTGATCGCGGTACCGACAAACAGTCCCAGGAACGGATTGGAAAACTTTACCATCAGGTTTTTGAAGGATTCCATCTCAGCCAGGGGCGCTACCGCGTCAGACATCGCCTCCATGCCGTACAGAAGCACGGAAACGCCGAGCAGGATCAGGCCCAGGTCTTTCTTTTTTCCCTTGCCCAAGAATACGTAGTAAAGCACGCCGATAAATGCCAGGATCGGCATGAAGAACGACGGTTTAAAAAACTGAAGGATCCAGATACTGCTGCCCTCGAACTGGGATGTCGCGAGGATCCAGCTCGTGATCGAAGCGCCCAGGTTCGCGCCCATAATGACGCCAACCGACTGCTGCAGTGTCATGAAACCGGAGTTAACGAAGCCGACGACCATGACCGTTGTAGCCGATGAAGACTGGACTACGATGGTAACGACCAGTCCAAGGAAAAAGCCCTTCACCGTACTGGTCGTAAGTGTCGACCAAACATTCTTCAAACGGCCGCTGGCCTGTTTTTTCAGTGCGTCTCCCATCAGGTTCATTCCAAACAGGAACAGCGCCAGACCGCCCAATAAGCTTAATATGTTATGATAATCCATAAGCCCTCCAAAACTTTCCGGGGTGATTCATGCCCCCTACAATTTGTATATATACTTCACGTAGACAGTATAGACTCCCATTGTAAAAAGCAGAGATAGTATTTGTAAAAACCATGTAAAATGTGACAGTGGGGACGGTTCCTTTTGTCACGGTGACAAAAAGAACCGTCCCCACTGTCACATTATCGGTCGAAGCCTGCCAGCTTCTTATTGTAAAACGAGGAGTTCTTCATGATCTCCTTATCAAAATAGTCCTTTCCAAGTTCCTCATAGAGTGTAGGTTTTGCGGAATACAGATTCGTACCGAGGCCCAGACGGTCTCCTTCGATTATAGCCCCTAAAGCCGCGACCGTGGTCGGATACATATCAATGACCTGATACTGCCGTGCAAAATCGCAAGGGTTCTCGACTGCTGCATTGATCACGGCGATATAGTTTCGGCGGATATAATCCTTTGATGAGTACTCCAGCCTGTCATAATACGCCGTATCCATGGTCGGGTGATCGCCGACGACCACGATAGTGGTGTTCTCATAAAACGGTTGTCCCTGTACCCACTCAACAAAAGCGCTCACCTGGCGGGAAGAACATGCGATAACATTACTATATTTACTGGTATACGTATTTTTACAATATTCGCACTTGTAACCATCGGTGAAATGGGTATCCATAGTCATCAAGGTCAATGCAAATGGTTGATCCGAAGCACTCGCTTCTTTTAGATAGTCCTTAGCGAATTCAAAGACCTTATGGTCTTCAAATCCCCACCATACTCGGTAATCCGCGGGGATCAACCCATTATCATGATAATAACCATAATCCCGAATCTCATAATTGCCATGCGTACGCATAAAAACGTCTGCCGCGGCAAAATAAGCATCCGAACCGATCAAATAACAAAGGTTATATCCTTCACGTTTCAACATATCACCGAGGTTAAATGCTCCGGGAAGATACTCGCTAACACCCTCTTGCATGATAACACTGTCAAAGCCGAAATTGATCGGAATACCGCAGGTCTGACCGACCAGAGAAGCCATGGTCCAGGCGTTCTGAGATACCGGTGTTGGGCCATGCAAAATCTTACTACCTCTGTCTCCGAAATTTTCATATTTAACTGATAACTCGGTCAATTCAGGAATCAAGTTAAACTCGGATACCCCGCCATATTCCGGCGTAGTATAGGAGTTCTCCATCGACTCCAAGTAGATGTAGATCAGGTTTCTCTTCTTCTCGGGAAATGTTACTTTTGCGGTTTTGGGATCCACATAATACTTCTCATAAATACGTGTCGTATCTAAGCGCTGTTTCAAATACGGGATCACATTAAAATGCGAACAGATCACACAAAATGCCGCGATTGGATATGCCAGAATGACGATATTTCGGATTATGATGTACAAAGTTCGGTTCGGTCGAAGTCCTTTAATGAAGATCGCGGCGCAGCCTTTTCCTAATAACCATAGAGCCAGCGAAACAGCCGGAATCATAAGGGCAAGCCACAAATATAAACCTCGAAAATTCGCGATGTCATTACTTGTGATCTGCACATGCATATGGAAAAAAAGAGAAGCCAGATCCGTTTCCGAAAAATTATGCCTCATCCATACCGTAGCAGTAATAAGCGCCGTTCCCAACATAAATGCCAGGTATGTAAACCCTCGGGCCACAAAAAAACGCGTAGGGATCTTTCTGGAAAGATTACCCTTTTTTCGTCTTCTCTTCTCGAGTAAAGTATCGATAACCATCAAAAATGCAAAGGTTAAAACACAAGATGAAAGAAGCAATATACTATAGGCGTTCATGAAAAATATCCTCTTACTAGCTCAAAGGAGCAGAAATGTTCATATACATAATGAACGTAAACAAATGCAAGTATACCACAACAAATATATATTTTCAAGTAAAAAACCCGCTACTCTCAAACTGAGAGTAGCGGGTTTAATTATACCCTTGTGTCAGATCCGTTAGTTCGGATATCTGACATTAATCTTAGCAGTACCAAGATACGTATTCTTATAATATACATCGATCGTATAAAGAGCAACTAAGCCTTTACCCTGTTCAGTACTCTGACCTGTCTGACGGAAGATCAAATGCGTGGAACGATCATCCAGACAAAATCTGAAAACGCCCTTAAATGTTTTTCCTCCAACATTAATATCGCCCTCGAGAGTACTTATTGCAGTTCCGGTTCCTCCGGTAAGAGATATCTTATCACCGCTCTTCTTCTCAACAAATCCACTCGTAAGGTTCTGACCTACACGCATATTGATGGTATACTTAACATCACTGGAATGCGTATCAAAACCTTTGATCGAAACATAATCGCAAACCTGCTCAACATCCTGAAGACGAACTACAGTGACCTGAGACTCACCATTTCCGAGGCCTACAGCAACTGCATCGAATGAAAGACGGATCTTATACTCTGCACCGCCCTTTACGCACTTAACGATACATCCGCCTGCAGAAGAAGCGCTGGTAGATACAGTATCTTTGATCTTCAAGATACCGATTTCACTGACCTCATAGCAATTTGCGTCTGCACCGGATTTTCCGGTAACAGTAGAAATACCAAACAATGTCTTGAGGTTATAAGATTTATAACGAAGAACCAAAAGTTCTGCATCATAATCATTTTCGATCGGATTTGTATCACCGCCACTGATGCTGGTGCCCGGCTTGTTTCTCAAAAAGATGCTCTGATTAACACCGACTTCTCTATCCAAATTCTTATAATTCGCGGTAAGATATACCACATTATCTGATTCAAGCTTATCGGTATTTAATGATAAGCCCAGAGCACGGTTAGACAGAAGAGCCCGTCCGGTACTACCGCCCTTTATTGAATTCGGATTCGATGCAAGGAGCGCTTTTACATTTGCTGCCGTATTATCCTCTTCGTCTAATGCGTTATTAAAGGTAGAAAGGAACACTCCATCAGATTCTTCAGAAACAACATTAACGACATCTTTGTTGACGATATAGATCGAATTACCTACTTGACCGGCATATACCTCGCAATCGGTGAGAAGAGCTTCAACCTGGTTGGTAACGATCTGAGCTTCCTCCTGAACATCCAGATCACGGCTTCCCTTAGCAAACATCTTTGCTGCGGATGCCAACATGCTTAGAAAAGCAGAAATGATCAAAAGCAGGATCACAGATGAAATTAAGAGCTCAATAAGCGTTAAACCTTTGTTATCTTTAATATTGTTCTTATTATTCATAACTGCCTCCTTCCTTACTTCATATAAACCTTACCGGTAGCAACTACGACATGTACATCATAATGCATACCTGGAGATTCACCGCACTCAAAAATGATCTCACTGGCTCCCGGAAAAGGATTCAAGCCACTGTTAGTCATAATCGTAGATTTCACTCCACCTGTCGACTTTGAAAACTGAATGACTAATTCCAATCCAGGGGTGAATGTATAAGACAAACCAGAAGAATATACCTTAACCGGTATCTTCGCGGTACCTATACGATTACGTGTTCCCAGAGCCCCGATTCTAGCATCTACCGTTCCATCGGCATTGCAATTAACGATGAGCTCATACGAATCTTTTACACGCCCCATCGTATCAGAGCGAGCCATTGCAATAGTCTGCTTCAACGTCGTTGCATATGATTTTGCATTTCCCCTAGCAATAATTGAATATGTGATCGATACGACGCCGATTAATACGCCGATGATCGCAACTACAACCATCAACTCAACTAAGGAGAAGCCGGCATTGCGTTTGTTTTTTGCGCCTACTGACATAATTTGTCCCTCCTTACTAATCACCTGTTTCATCAATCATATTCATTCACACGCCAGTTTGAAACTTTTACTGATGTCTTCTTCGAACCACCGCCCGGATTAGCTACATTAAACAGGTTACTCAGAAAGTTCGATGTGGTATCTCTCGGATAGAGAATATCGTCAAACTTTAAGTTCGGAGAAGCTGAATAACTCGTACCCGGAATATACTTCTTAGGATTATCAATATTTGTCGCATCTGCCAACTTAATTGCAGGAACATCTAACTGCCGAAGTTGCTGATAAACATTGGGATCCATCTGGGTCGTTACATACTGCTTCTGAACTGCCATAAGTACTCGGCCGGGAGTGATTACCGTAGAATTGTAGTAATTACCGGACTGAACTTTGATCCTAGCACTTGAGATGAAAAGCGTATTGGTAAAACCATTGAAAGTCTGGCCACTATCCAACTTATGAAGGAATAAGAAAGCTGTATAATTCTGCCCACCGATCGTGGTCGATTGCGATTTTTTAAAATCTTCTCTATACAGGTTCTTTCCTACATTCAGGTTCTGATACTGACTGGTTCCGCTCGAATTCCAAATCGAGAAGTCGCGATACAGACCCTTCGTAACAGTTCCGTCTTCCAGAGCAGAATTGACGCTCAAACCGGTATTCGTCGTAATGTTTGCGGATCCGACAACTCGGGAAGATCCCGAAGTCTGGATGTTTCCGGAAATCTTACATTCGGAAGAAACGATCAAGGTCGCATTGCCAGAAAGTTTTACGCTACCTGTAATGATACAGGTGCCTCCTAAAATATGAAGCACTGAGTCATCTTTCAGAACAACATCACCATTAATGATCGCTGCCTCGGAAATGATATTCAGAGTACTGTTTGCACGCAACTGCATCGCAGTCGAATCTGTAGAAGATTTTCTTCCGCAATACAGATATCCGTAGACATGCGAATTTGTTGCACGCATCTGTGTTTCATCATCCATGGAAAAATCCTGGTCGCACAGAATACTAAAATCGTTGATATCGAGATTATAGCGGCCACCTGAGGAAGCCGTGATCGTGATATCGGTCTTTACATTTGACTCAAAACCATCAACTACGCTGGAAGCAGTTACACCTCTGAGAATGATCGTATTCGGAATAGAATCATCGAGAGAATCATAGGTAATTACAACCTGATCATCCGAAGAATTAGCCTCAGAAGCAGCCATAGGATAAAAAGTAGATGCCGAAAACGTCTTAGTGGTCCTATTAACTTTAGAAGTGTCACCAAGCAAACTTCTAACACCATCCAGATCATCCTTCGAACGAAGAACCGACTGAAGTTCACCCATCGCCATCTCTGCCGTGTAAGTGTTGTCTTTGGCTCTCACGTTATTTTTTTTCATGATCAGGTTTGAATAGGATACGGAGAGCAACGTCGTTCCCAGTATAGCTATAAACATGATCGTAATCACCGCGGTGATCAATGCGGCACCACGGTTATCTTTTCTGATTCGTTTCATACTGTTACCTCCCATATCAATCCTTATTTTGCACAGATCCTTTTAAATGGACCATAGGAGCACCGGTCATAGTAGCGCCGGCTCCCTTATCCATATATATGTACACATCAGCTGCATACATAAAATAATTATTCGATGTATTTGTGTTTACCGAACCACCCTTCGTAACGTCGGCGACGATATTAAAGGTAATATCCTGATAATGAACATGCTGAAAAACAAACTTAACCTCATCCGTATCGTGTTTTGTACGGCCGAAAGACGTAACGCCTCCAATCGGAAGAAGATTACCCGGAATATCCGCATTAGGCATATCATCCCTTAATGTCTTTACACTGTAGCGTTCCAGATTATCCAGAACCGACTGTGCTAAACTGGTCGCTTTCAGCACTCCTCTCGCTTTTGAATTTGCCTGAATTGAACTGGAAAATGCCCGGAATAATGGCCCGATAACGATCGCAAACAAGGCAACCGCCACAACCAGTTCAACCAAGGTGAAACCGCTGTTTTTCTTCTTTCTCTCCACCATACTATCCTCTCCTTTTTTACACATATTCCTGTATATATGTCATCGCCATATACTTAACATGGCGTATTTTCCAAATTCATAAATCTCTTGTATTTTTTCTCGTCTTCTCTTTCCATGGGCGGCGGGAGTTTAGATCCCGCCGCCGGGAAAGAACTAGGTTCGAAATCAGCGAACTGCTTCCGAACTGGTTTCTTCTGCTGTTGTGGCCGGTGTAAGATCGCCGAAGATGCAATCAATACCGACAATATCATCATATTCAACTTTTGTTTCGCCCGTATCCGGATCGGTAGATACGATAGTCTCCGGAACGTAAACACCTGTTTCTTTTACAGTTGCATCGTAGATCTTCTGATATCCGGGAACAGGTATCGGAATGTAAGGAGCCAGTTCTTTGTTATCAATATCTTGGATAGCAAAAGAACTTAAAGTGATATCTCCTTCCAAAGGAAAATCGCCATTTCTCTTCACTTCAATGTTCATGCCGCGAATCATACGCTTCGCATCTTTATTTGCATAAATAACATTGATCATCTCCTTAAGAGTGTCATAATCGCAGATAAACTCAGCAAACGTAGACGCATCCTTCAGAGCAATACGACGCATAGCCTTACTCATCTTGCCGTTAACGACATCGATCTCTTCCGCCTCTTTAACCTCATAGCGGTGAAAATAGATCTTCATCTCTTCTTCGTCGTACAGTTTATGTCTCTGTTCCATATAGTTCAGGAACAGGATGCCATCCTCATACCACTGATCTGCCGGGAATTCTTGCTCTTTTTCGGTTACTTCCTTATCCCATTTGCCCATCTGCCTACGATACATTTCCGCTCTTTGTTGCTTTATTTTCAGTTCGTCGATCTCAGTCTGTAACTTTGTGATCTCGTCTTCTTTCTTCTGGATATCCTCCAACTTCGATTTAAGATAGAACTGATAAGTAATAAATGCGCTCAGGATACCGATCAAAAGTAAAATTACTTTAATATCTCTTTTAGTTACTCTCATGACCTACACCCCCTTACTGAGCTGCTGCCGCCGTGGGCGCTGCTGCCGTTGTCGTTTCTGCAACCGTATCGCCAAAGATAACAGCCGCATCTTTGTATACACAGGTGATGGTCAATTCCAAGAAATGCTCAACCGTCGTAGGTTCGATCGTTGAACCGTTCTCATCGGTCTCGATCACAGGCTCCGTGGTCTCCGCCATCGTATAGAAGGGGATCGTCTCTCCATTCTCATCGATCACATACCCCATCGTCTCAGCTTCTGTCGTGTTTTTTTCACGTTCCTCAACGGTAGAAAGGCCTATGACCTGAATCGTCTTAAACGAACGGAACTGCTGAATGATCTCAGCCGCATCCGCTTTCGTCGCGCAATGGATCTCAAATGCTACTCCTTCTTCCGTTACATGCATCTTAAATGCTTCGAAGCTGGTCGGCATCTTCACTTCCATCTCATCGAGGAAATCCACGAGAAGCTGGTTTGGATTCCGTGTCGTCTTATACATGGTAATGAACTTATCGAATGTGGTCTGTGAATCATTATAGGCAACGATAAGATCATTGATATCTTTGAGCGAATCTCTCTCCACCTTGAGTTCTGCTGCTTCATTGGCCTTCTGGTCATACGTAAAACTGCCATAGAACCACATTGCTACTGCTCCGACGATACCTGCCAGGCAGACTACAACAGGAACCAACATCGAGTCATTCTTAACCTTCTTCGTCTTAAAGACTTCGGGCATCAGGTTCATGGAACCCTTCGTCGCACCGACTGCGGGAAGCATGACTGCACAGGAATCTGCGCCGCCGGTAGGATTATAATTCGCACCGGGCAGAGATGTTACCGACTTAACAGCACTTCCGATCTCGAACGAAAAAAGCTCTCGCATACCACGGAACTCAGCGCCGATACCGGATAGGAAGATCATGTCGATCCGGGCACCCGGTGTCTTCGACATGTAGTAATCGATAACACGAACGATGTTTCCGAGGAGGAAACGAAGAGACTCAGTAACCTCATTACGAATCTTCTCATCCTCAGTCAGGATCTCCTGCTCGCGGGAACTGTCATCCTCCGGAATAACCGTGTTGATCAGCTGCTGGCTCATAAAGAGCTCGTACGCTTTCTGTTCATCCATGGTCTCGTCGTAACGGTACTTATCGATCGAGAGCAACGTCTCGACTGCACTGTTCGCACCATACGCTACAACTCTCTGAAGGTTCAGGACACCATTCTCCAGGATCGTTACATAGGTATTGGTTTCACCTACATGGATGGAGATGCTGGTTCCCTGGGTCTTCATGTCTTTCAGGACCTGGAAGATCGAGTTTCCGGCATAATCGATGGTAACGATCGTGAGGCCCATGGTTCTGGCCAGATCGAAATAGGCTTCGATCATGTCGAGGGGAGCTGCGATGAGCAGCAACTTCAGTTTCTTTTCTTCACTGGATACCGCCTTCTCGAGTACGGTATAGGTCAGGTAGTAGTTAGAGATGTCCATCGGGAAGTAATCCGATGCATTTGCCCGTACCATAGACATGATCTTATCTCTGGATACCAGAGGTAAGAAGACCTCTCTCGTGGCGATCTTACTGGAAGATACCGTAAATACTACCTTCTTCGTTTTGATCTGGTTTGAAGCCAGCTTTGCATGCAATACGTCGATGAATTCATCCGCCTCTTTCACGTAGCCATCTTCGATGGTCCCCTTCGGCGTTTCGAACGTAAAGCTGTTGTAGACTTTAGCGTTCGCTGAGCGATAATCCATCTCGCACACCTTTGTGAGAACGTTTCCGATCTCAATACTTATGACTTTTCCTGCCATACGTAACCTCCATTTTTTGCACCCGCATCCTGCATCGCAAGGCGGTATGCATCATCCTTCTTCGAGGAGTTCCCTCCTCGGGCGCCCGTTACTCGCGGAACATCCCTAAATACCACTCCAGGAAGGTTCCTCCCCAAAGCGCCGCCAACAGGATACCTGCTGACAGATACGGTCCCAGCGCCAATACTCTTCCGGCTTTTGTAACTGCCATCCGGGTCAAATGAATGATGGAACCGATGATGCATCCCAAAAAGAATGCAAGTAAAATGTTTTTAAAGCCGATGAGGAGCCCTGCAGCAGCCATCAGTTTTATATCACCGCCGCCGATGCCGCGACCGCGGGTGATGAGCGAAACCAGTAAGAGCGGAACCGATACGGCGAAGAAGCCGATCACGTACAGAAGCCAGTTCTGATAATCCAGGGCCAATGCACAAAGTCCCAAAGCTCCGATAAAAAGATTAATGCCAAACGGAATCTCGAATGTCCGGAAATCGATCACGGAAAGGACCAACAACGCAGATGCCAGTAAGCAGTACAAAATGGTTACCGGCTGAAGGCCGCATACCCACACCACCAACAGATACAGAAGCATGTTCGTAGCTTCCACGATGGGATACTGCTTCGAGATCGGGTATTTGCAAGTCCGGCACTTTCCTTTGAGTCCGATCCAGGAAAACAGTGGGATCAACTCAAACCAATGAAGCTTCGTCTTACAGTGCGGGCAATGAGAAGGTTCCAATGCGATGCCCTCGCCTCTGGGAATGCGATAGATGCAGACGTTTAAGAAACTTCCGATCAGTAAACCCAACACCCCGGCGATCACAAAGCCTGCAATAAGCAACTGTCCTTCCGACATGCCCACTACCCCCTAATCCTTTTTATACTTTATTATAGCACAGGGGGTATTAAATATCAAACAGAATCTACAATATTTTCGAAAAATTTAATACTTTCAGATGATTTCCGGAGGTTACATTTCCAAAGTATCGGCATTTCCCGTCGATCCTGTAAGATTCTACCCAACGAGCCTTCAAAACGCTGTTTTTTCTTACTAGTTTGGCGCGTTTTCATTGGCAAATGATGAATTCGCCGGTACCGAGATCGTAAGGATCTTATAAACCATCGTAGATGCATTATACGTGTAAGTTAGTTGAATATTATTACCCGCCAAAAAAGTAGTAAATTCTTTTGACTTAAAACACGCTTTTGGTGAAGAACTCCCATACAAAGCGGCATAGGCATCCCTCTGGAATTTAGCTTCCGTAGCAGCATCCCAGCCGGTAACCGAAATAGCTCCATTTGCGTCCATCGAGAAGATTGGAGTCGCGCCGTTCGAAAGAGAATCGTATGCCTCATTGTCCTCTACCGAAATCATGATCACATCAATCAGGTTCTTTACGATCGCATCATCCTGCCGTATCTTCGCCTTCTCAACATAGCGAATATACTGAGGAGCCAGAAGCGCCATCAGGATCGCAAGCATCGCAACTACGATGATCAACTCAACCATTGAAAAACCTTTATTATTTCGTCTCATAGCTTACCTCCTTATGTTTGATAACTATAGAAACCTACTCTATCTATAACACAGCAGAGGCATCCCATACAAGCCTTGTTCTGTTAATGTATCTCTACGTTTGTAATCGTGCGCCGATGAATCCCGAAAAACACTTACAGCCTCCGCGTAACCGCGGAGGCTGTATCACAATACCCTTACTTATTTACACATGCAAGGCTCCTATCCTACTATCGGGCGATCCATGTCCATTATATTATTTTACCGATGATAAATGCTGAGATCCGGAAAATTAATATACTCCGTCACATACGCGAGCAATGTCGGATCGTAGTGCAGGCAGATCGTCAAGCCTGCAGCACCGGTAAATGATTTTGAAGTAAATCCTCCGGTCGGAGTAGTAGTTCCGTAAACTGTGGTATTTATTTCATCCAAGAACTCCGCGCCGGCAGTACCGACACCGTTCAACTGATAAGCCACCCCTTGATTATCAATATAAACGGTTACATCTCCTGTGATCTCCTCATAAAACTTGTCGTCAACAACCAGTGCATTTGCAGCCTTTTGGATGTTGGTAACCACAGCATCATCATGACGAATACGCGACTGCTCAAGATATCTGACATAACTGGGCATCAACACAGCCATCAATACAGCTATGATCGCAACGATGACGATCAATTCAACCAGCGAAAAACCTCCATCTTTCTTATTCATGTATACAATCCCTTTCGTGTATAGACATGTTCCAAAACGTGGGGATCGTTTTTCACATGCAGATCCATCTGCTGCCGTCTATCACGCCGGTCTTCCGGGCCGAACTCGAAACAGAGACAGGAAACCTGAAACTGTTTATCAGACACCTATCTTATATCACGGCCTCTCTTCGAGTGCAAGACACTTTATGTCAGTGGGCGAAAAAACGTGCAAACGTGACCCTGTTCCTTAGGACTATGTATTCTGCAAAAGCCGCCGACTCCCAGAACCGAAAACGCAAAAAAAGCCCCGCATCGGTAGGGCCGATACGGGGCTTTATAACTTAACTTATGTAATTGTTATCTCTAACCTATTATCACGTGGTCTGAGCGGTCTCATACTTGGAGTCTACGATACCGTTATATACGGACTTGGTCCATGTATAATCAGGAGAACCATGCCATGTGTAAGTAGCTGTAGAAGTTGTTGTGGTCGAATAAGCTTTAGACTTAAACTTCTTGGTTGCTGTGGTAGAACCGTAAAGAGATGTGTGCATCTCGTTTACGAACTGAGCAGCTACAGTAGCATCGTTGAAACCAGTAACAGATACAGCGCCAGTTGTATGGTCGATAGAAACTTCAACTGTACCAGTGTTCTTGTCATAGTACTTCTCGTCTGCAAGCAGAGCGGCTGCGGACTTGTCCATATCGGAGATGATGGAGTCATCTGCGCGGATACGGGTCTTCTCAACGTAACGGATGTACTGAGGAGCCAGGATACCCATAAGGACTGCCATGATAGCTACTACGATGATAAGTTCAACGAGTGAAAAACCTTTGTTATTCTTCATAATTTCTTCTTCCTTTCACATTTGTGTTTTGTGTTTCCCCCGATCCCCTACAAACCGGAAGGTGTTTCCTCGGATGCGGTGTCCGCATCTCTTTTATGATTAAGTTATACCACATGGGTTCCCCTCCCGCAATACACATTCGGTAAGTGTAAACAAGTTTGGGTAAACGTGCGAAAGCGTAGGCTGAGCCCACCTTTCGCGTGAGAAATTTGGTTTTCCTCAGGAAGCCGGCAGGCGTCTTGAGGAAAATGAATTTCGAGCCTGAAAGGCTTGCGTAGCAAGGCTTCCTAACACAGGAGTAGTTATCCTCTGAAAGCTGTGCGTCAGTGCAGCTTTCAGAATAACTTCGTGCATCTGTGGTTTGCGGAGCAAATTCCCTCCCCTTGGGTCCTCTTCTATCCCAGATCCATCCTCCAGCGGATTCAGAATCCATTCTGACGCGGAACTAAGTATCGTCGATCACGTTGCAAAAAAGATCTACCGGCACAACTAATCATAACCATGGAGATCAAAGCAAAGAAAAGCCCCGCATCGGTAGGGCCGATACGGGGCTTCATTACTTACTTATGTAATTGTTATCTCTAACCTATTATCACGTGGTCTGAGCGGTCTCATACTTGGAGTCTACGATACCGTTATATACGGACTTGGTCCATGTATAATCAGGAGAACCATGCCATGTGTAAGTA